>Ga0265292_1000008_pt1 | contig 795561 bp, 865 predicted proteins | sample Munlanlewell296A_FD_189080 | JGI IMG/M metagenome (GOLD analysis project Ga0265292, IMG submission 189080) | Leachate microbial communities from a municipal landfill in Southern Ontario, Canada - Leachate well 296A | ecosystem: Engineered > Solid waste > Landfill > Unclassified | place... | reverse complement strand
CGGTACTGGTACCACCTACTCTGTTACCAATGGTTTATCGGCTATTACTACCAATGTCTTTGGTCTCGGTGGCACCTTAACCCAAAATACTCGCCTTAACATTGGCAATACTGAAGTACTCTATCTCGCTTATCCCTCCGGATATGTGGGAATCGGGATCACCAACCCCATTGGTCCACTTCATGTCCAAATTGGGGCAACGCCCGCCTTCGTTGTCACTTCGGCCGGGTTAATCGGCATCGGGACGACGGGACCGGGCAATCAGTTGCATGTGTATAAAACCAGCGGCATTGACCAAGGTATTCAAATTACAAATACTGGAACCTATGGCCCAGGTTTATTATTAGAGTCAACCGATACGGGTGGAAAGAAATACGGAATCTTTTCAACAGCTTCATCTAACGGTACAGGAGCAGGAGACCTTGTTGTATATGATTATGGAGTAAATGCTTTCAGGTTCATAATTGATAACACTGGCAACGTCGGTATTGGGACGACGGGGCCGGGATACAAACTCCAAGTCATCGGTGATGGTAATGTTTCCACCTCATTAACCGTTGGCACCTCCCTTAGTGTTGGTACTACCACTACCACTGCTTCATTAAATATCAGTAGTACTGCCATTGGTAATTCCTCGGTGGCTGCCTTCATCAGTGGTAATAGTGGTCTCTTGGGTTATCTTAGTACCTCTGGTTGGGATAAGAGTACTGCCGATGATTACACCTCATGGGTTCTGGCCAATGGTTCTACCTATTCCGCTATCAGCTCCGGCACTACTGTTACCTTTACTGCCGGCACCGGTATTGGTCTGACTCTCTCCGGCTCGACTCTGACTATTAACAATACCTCTATCGGGACTACCTACTCGGTTACCAACGGTTTATCTGCCATTACTACCAATGTCTTTGGCCTTGGTGGCACCTTAACCCAAAATACTCGCCTTAATATTGGCAACACCGAAGTACTTTATCTTGCTTACCCCTCCGGATATGTGGGAATCGGGACGACGGGGCCAGGAGGAACTTTGGATCTTGGTCAATCAGTCACCGCCGCCAGTGCGGGGACATATTACACTGCCAAACTCAACAATAGTTACACCGGAACCATGGCTTCAGCTACTCCGGTAACTTCGATCTATGGTTTATACAACCGGCCCAATATTGGGATCGGAGGAACATCTCCTCAACTGGCTAATCTCTTTGTCAACTACACCAGTGGCAATATTGGCATTAGCACCACCTCCGTCGTCACCAATCTCTACCTTAACTATGCCGCCGCTCCAACCTTAAATACTGGGTCATCAGTCACCAACACCTATGCCTTTGTCTCAGAAGCAGGAGCCGGCAACGTCGGCATCGGGACGACGGGGCCAAGAGTAAAACTGGATATAAATGGCAATACTATTATTGGCGATGGTACGGCTTTGGGTGACTCTTTATTAACCTTAAGCGGCACAACCGGGGATAATGACGCGACTTTAACAACTGTAAAATACGATGGCACCACCAATCCTGCTTTTTCAATCCTGCCTTGGGACAGCCAAGTTTATTTTTCAGCCGGCACTTACTACAGCAATGGCGCCTTTGTCCACAATTCTGATGACACTAATAGTCAAATATTCGGGATGGACCCCGGGGGCGGTGTCCGCTGGTATGCCAGCAGTGACAGCAGTGCCACCTGGAATGTTGCCAGCGACGTCCAGCTTTGGAACGATTCGGCTAACTGGGCCAGCCTCATCCAATCTACCCGCTCCGGAAACTCTTACTTAACCGGCGGCAGCTTGGGAATAGGCACTACTCTCCCCCAAAACATCCTTCATGTCTATTCATCTACAAATGCTATTCCGGTTATTGCTAATTTTAATAATCCCAATGCCGGTTCCAGCGCCGGTGTAGAAATCCGTATTTCCGCAGACCAAGATTACCTCCGCCTTGGTACAACCAGCCGGGCTTATCCTGGCTGGACCGGAAACTCGTTTATTTACGCCAGTGACGGGAGAAAACTACTATTAGGCGCTAATAATGCTACCATAATGACTTTATCCAGCGGCAACGTCGGTATCGGCACGACTAATCCCCTATCTACATTAGAAGTTAATGGAGTTGGCTCGTTTAGTCTGGGTGCGGTTGGTGCTCCGGGTATTAGTTTCAACGGGGACTTGAACACCGGCATGTGGAGTTCTGCTGCCGACACGCTTAACTTCTCCACGGGTGGAAGCGAAAGGATCAGAATCAACAGCGCCGGCAACGTCGGCATCGGGACGACGGGACCGGGGGCGAAGTTAGATATTATCGGAGAAACTATCTCTGGAGCGCTCTACCGAAATAACTATCTTACTTCTGTCCAAAACAGGCAGGCATATTACTCATTTGACGGCACAGTCATTGATTCTACTGAATGGGACAGCACTACCAATGCTACCCAGAATGAAAAAATAACTTTTACCGGAGGAGCAAGTTCTTGGGTTGACGCAATTATCTCCAAAGCTGTTTTTCACCGCAGCCATGACCTGGTCATGGAAGCAGATGTGACACCAACAGTTAACGGCTATTTCATGATTGGCTGGCATAATAATAATACGACCGTTAGCTACACCGCCTTAACGCATGCAATCTATTTTGCCACCGGAGGAAATTTTACCATTTACGAAGATGGTGTGCTGGCAAACGACCCGGCAGATACTTGGACGGTCGGACAAAAATATCGTATCCGGATTGTCCTTAAAGCCGCCGGAGGCGCTTCCTATTATTATTCAACTGACGGCGGCCGCAACTGGACAACTTTATGGGCCGGTGACGCTGATGCCGTCACTACGCCGGTGAAAATCGGCACTGCTTATTATTCCGGCACTTTCGAAGTGGACAACTGGGAAGTGTACTCGGTTGCCGGTCCTAACATGCTCTATGGTAATCAAGGAAATATCAATGAAATAGCCGGCAACGTCGGCATCGGGACGACGGGGCCTACTCAAAAACTCGATGTCAATGGTTCGGTCAACATCGGCACTTCATTAACTATTGGTACCAATCTTGGTATCGGTGGCTCTCTCACCGCTTCGGCTCTCCCTCTTGGTGTTGGCACCTCCATTGCCTACATTAGCAGTACTGGCCTCTTTACCAAAGGTATCTTCGGCCCCTATGATAACTATCAAAGCTGGGTCTTAAACACCGGTGCTACTAATACCACTATCTCCGCCGGCACTACTGTCACCTTTACCGCCGGCACCGGTATTGGTCTGACTCTCTCGGGCTCGACTCTGACTATTAACAATACCGGTACTGGTACCACCTACTCTGTTACCAATGGTTTATCGGCTATTACTACCAATGTCTTTGGTCTCGGTGGCACCTTAACCCAAAATACTCGCCTTAACATTGGCAATACTGAAGTACTCTATCTCTCTTACCCAACGGGCAACGTCGGCATCGGGACGACAAGCCCAAAAACTACCTTGGATGTTACCGGATCAGGTTATTTATCGGGAGCGTTATCTTCTGCCAATCTTCTCTCCACCCAACAAAATGCCAAGGTGGGCACTAATCTTCAGGTAGGAACAAGATTAGGGGTAGGAGGAATGAGTGTTGATACGGGAACAGGTAAAGACGGAGCCATCACTGTTTCAACTACAAAAACAATTGACACTGATGCCATTGCCTCAGGCAGAACTTCGGCTGACGCAGTTAACTTTAATATATCAACTGCCATCGCTGCCTCGGCTACTACTATCAATATCGGAGCAACACCAACGGGTCTGGCAGTTGGAGATGAAATCTTGATTATCAATCTTAGGGGGACTTCGGGAGATTACTCTAACGTTGGTAAATACGAAACAAAATATATTACCGCTATCTCAACCAATACCGTTACTCTTGATTCTCCTTTAACCAATGCGTATGACGGCACTACTCAAAAGATCATTGTTCAAAGAGTCCCCCACTATACCAATGTTACCGTTTCCAGCGGGGGCGTTCTAACTGTTTCCGCCTACAACAACACCAACGGCAAAGGCGGAGTTCTTTTCTTCAGAGCAACGGGAACAGTTACTGTTGATTCAGGGGGAGACATTAATGTGGATGCTAAAGGGTATACAGGAGGAGCGGCAGTATCCCCGGATGCGGGGGGAAATGGAGGACTTACCTATAACGGAACAGGAGGTGTCGGCGGAGTGTCGGGAAATGGCCAAGGCGGTCAGGGTGGAGGTGGAGGTGCAGGTTATGGTGGTAGCTATACGGGCGGAACAGGAACTACAGGTGGTGCTGGAGGAGGAGGAGGTTGGACCTATGGAAGTGCAGGAGGAGGTGCTTACGGCACAGTAGGGGGCGGTGGAAACGGAGGAGGAAGTAACGGCTCAAGCGGTTCAGGAAGCACGGGAGGTAATGGAGGAATCAGTAATTCAGGTGGTGGTGGAGGCGGAGGAACATATGGTACCAGTAGTCTCTCCCAACTCTTTCTCGGTTCAGGTGGAGGTAGTGGCGGCAGTTATGGTGTAACTTCGGGTGCGGGAGGGAATGGTGGAGGCATCATCTTAATTAATGCTACTACTATTGCTGTCGCTGGTACACTTTCCGCTGACGGAGGAAGTGGTGGTACTTCAACTAACGGTGGTGGTGGTGGAGGTGCAGGAGGATCTGTCTATCTTAAAGCTATTACCACCACTCTGGGCTCATCTTTGGTCACAGCCGGTGCTGGAACTGGGGGAACCGGTTATTATGGTGCAAATGCCAGTGGCGGAGTGGGTAGAATTAGAGTCGATTCCGGTTCATCAACCGGCATCACTTCCCCATCCGCATATACATCAGATTCAACCGATGCTACTTTGTTTGCTTCCAGAACCGATACGGGTGACCTACTAGCGCTTGATGCCAATGGAACTTTGCAGTTTATTGTCAAAAGTACCGGCAACGTCGGCATCGGAGCTTCTTCTCCTACTTATAAACTCCATGTCGTTGGTAACGCTTATCTTTCTACCGCCTTAACCGTTGGTACTTCCCTCTCAGTTGGTACTACTCTCTCCACTGCTTCCTTAAACATCGCCGGTGCTACTAGTATCGGTGGTTCTAATGTCGCTGCTTATCTGGTTGGTACTACCGGATTTCTGGGTTACTTGGATACCACTGCTTGGGACAAGAGTACTACTGATGATTACTCTTCCTGGATGCTGGCTGCCTCTCTGGGCACTGCCCAGGCCATTACTACCGGCAACACTGCCACCTTCATTGGTTTCAATGGTATCGGTACTTCCATCTCCGGTACAGATCAACTCAACATCGGCCTCGGTGGTACTCTGACTCAAAACACCCGTCTCAATATTGGTAATACTGAAGTCCTCTATCTTGCTTACCCCTCTGGCAATATCGGCATCGGAACGACGGGGCCCACCAGAAAACTTGAGGTTATTGGCGGAGCGACCTCAGCGGGTTATTTTGAATCTAGTGCATATCCGGCGGTAGAATTTAAGCGAACCACTACCTTAACTGGCGCTAGCGTTGGATTACCCGATGCAATGGCATCAGGGTTTGCTTTAACAACCCAAACAAGCGGCGACATGACTGATGGGTTTGGGGGAGGGTTTTTATTCTATTTAGCTGACGCTACTTATAATGGAACTGTCAGTAACGCACAAGCAAGGATTTATGCTCAAAGAGACGGTTCAGACACTCAAGGGTCTTTAGGCTTTTGGGTTAATACGCCGTTTGATACCAGTTCAAGACCACAAATGATTATCAGATCAAGCGGCAACGTCGGCATTGGTACCACTAATCCTCTCAATAAACTCTCCATCAATGGTGATTTAAGTGTTGGTACTTCCTTAAGTGTTGGTTCCACTGCCTATCTTGGATCCTTAAACATCAATAAAGCTACCGCTATTGGTGGTTCCTACGTGGCTGCCTTTGTCGGTACCGGTACTACTGGGTTTCTGGGGTATTTGGATACTAGTGCTTGGGATAAATTAGCCTCTGATGACATTACTTCCATAACTGCCGGTGTCGGTATTACTATCACCGGTAGCGGTAACTCCCGAACCGTTACCAATATCGGTGTCACTAGTGTCATCGGTACTGCCAATCAGATTATTGCCTCTGGTAGTACCGGCGCTGTTACTCTGTCTTTACCTCAGGGTATCGGCACTACTTCCTCGGTTAACTTTTCTTCCCTCTATTTATCCGCCGCCGGTGTTGGTTTCAGCACCGCCGGTGCTGTCAACATTGGAACGTCTCTGACTGTCGGAACTAATCTGTTAGCTGTCAACAACATAACTATTGGCAACACCATCAACACCTCTACTCCCTTAGTCATCGGCACCACTGACTCCAACCAACTTTCCGGTTACTTTACCGGTTTTGTCGCCGCCCAAAAATTCGTTGATCAAAGTGGCGGCTACGACAAGTATTTCCTTGATCCGGCCTATTCCGGAGATACATCTTCCTCCCTCTCTCTCGAACGCTTCGGTTCTATCCGTTTCAACGCCTACAATGTCGGCTCCACCTGGCTCTACATTGCCAGCGGTCCAGCCACCAAAATTCAAAACCTCTATGATGCCGGCACCAGCAACGGCGGCCTTCTCATCTCCGCCTCGGCCATCGGCAACAGCGCCGCCGCCATCACTTGGGACAATAGTCTCTTTATCTCCGCCAAAGTTGGCGCCAATGGCTACATCGGTATCGGCAACACCGCTCCTCTTGGCCCCCTCCACCTCTCTATTGGTAACACTCAAGCTCTTTTTGTCAGCAGCAGCGGCAACGTCGGCATCGGGACGACGAGCCCGGAATATAAATTAGATGTTTCCGGAGGTCAGGTGAGAATAAACAATCCAGGAGGGACTGGTTCTAATCTTGAAATTGGTATGGGGGCAACAGGTAATCAATATGCCTACATTGATTTGGTTGGAGATACCACATATACCGACTATGGTTTGAGATTGATAAGATCCAACACCGGCGCCAATGCTATCTCTCAGCTTATAGCAAGAGGTACCGAAGGATTATACCTAACTACATACGATGCCGCTCCGATGTATTTCCAAACCTCAAACGCAACACAGATGACCATACTAAGCAGCGGCAACGTCGGCATCGGAACAACCAATCCTACTCAAAAACTCATGGTTGTTGGAAGTATTGATGCTTCAGTTCAATTCCTAGGTCAAGCAAGTGACACTGTCTCTACTCCCTCATTCTCCTGGACAGGAGACACTACTACCGGTATGTGGAGACCGGCCGCCAGTACCATTGCCTGGTCAGTAGGAAGCACTGAAGCACTCCGGATTACCAGTGCCGGCAACGTCGGCATCGGGACAGCGGGGCCATCATATAAATTATCAGTAATTGATACGGCCGATCCAGACGCTTCCACTTATGGCATCTATAACTACGAAACCATTAGCGGTTCAACCGCTCTTACTGCCAACCGAGTTTACGCCGGTATATATAATCGCATAGACATCAATAGCACTAGCGGTATTGGTGCAACAACTAAAAGTGGCTACGGTGTACAAAATCTTCTTTATAACGGGATAGGCAATACCAACAGTCCGATAAATAATATGTATGGAGCATACAATCTAGCCGACAATCGCAGCACCGAAGGAGCTGTCGGAAATATCTATGGTACTTATAATTACGGTATAAATCGCAGCATTAATGTCGGTGTTACAGCCATCTATGGTTCTTTTAACTATACATACAATGCAGATATCGGTACTGTAACCAACATGTATGGTGTATACAGTTATGTCAACCAAGCCAACGCGGGGGTCGGTGGTCCTTTTACCACCAATGGATATCTTTTCAGAGGAGCTTATTCCGATACCGGTAGCAATGTCGGAACCAAATACGGTATCTATAATACCGGCGAAGACATAAATTATTTCTCCGGCGATGTCGGCATCAGGGATGCCACTCCTAGTTATCCTCTTGATGTCACCGGAGACATTAATTTTACCGGTAAATTACGGGAAGATGGTGTAGAAATTTTTTCCGGCGTCATTGCCGCCTTTGCCTCTGCCTGTCCCACCGGCTGGACCGAATATACCGCCGCCAGGGGCAGAACCGTCGTTGGTACACCTGCCAGCGGCACCGATGCCGGCACAGTCGGCACAGCCCTAACTAATCTTGGCACCAGAACCATAACCGCTGTCCCCAGCCATAGGCATAGCGCTTCAAACATGGGTGGTGGTTCTCTTGGTAGTGCTGGCTATTTTGCTAGTGTCGGCGTTGATGGTGCCAACACTACCTGGACAAACTACACCGGTTCCGCTTCAGTTGATGTCACCATGCCCTATATCCAACTTACCTATTGTCAAAAAACCGCCGGAGCAGACTTGGCCGAATGGATTCAATCAAATGAAAAGATAGAAAAAACCAATATCGTCTCTGTTGACCCGGTTAACACTGAAAAAGTTGTCATCAGCACCAAAGAATACGATTCTAAAATAATCGGCATTATTGCCACTGTTCCCGGCTGGCTGATAGGAAACGAAACCAAAGACGGAGTTCAAATGGCCCTAGCCGGCAGAGTCCCCACTAAAGTCACTCTCAAAAACGGAGAAATAAAACCTGGGGATTCAATTACCACTTCCACTATTCCCGGCGCCGGTATGAAAGCGACTAAGGCCGGACCGATTGTAGGCAAAGCCATGGAGGCCTTTAACGAAACTTCCTCTACCTATGATTGCCAAGATCCGGCTACCGGCAGAACGGAAAAATGCGGTACCGTCATTGTCTTTGTCAACATTTCCTGGGCCGACCCCATAATAAACCAAACAGATACTTCCATAGCTGACAATAATCAACTTTTCTACGACCAGGTAACTTTTGATGATGACTTTAGCGATGGCGACCTGGTCGGTATGAATATCTCCGACTCGCCTCAAGAATATAACCAAAACATATTAGAAAGAGTCACCCACGTCTATAAATCAAGTAATTTTGACAAACAATCATTTGTAGGAGTTATCTCCACCAAAATCGGCGGGAATGGAGATTTATTACGCCGGGAGCGGATAAACAATCAAATAATTTCCGAAACTAGACTAATCAATTCGGGCCGGGCCGATGCCAAGATTTCTCCGTCATCAGAAGATATTAATTCCGGCGACCCGATGACTGTTTCCGAAAATAAAGGCATGCTTAAAAAAGCAGTTGGGCCCGGAATGATAATCGGCTGGAGTTTGGAAAAATGGAATTTATTGTCGGGTAAACAAAAAATTGCTGTTAATATTTCTCCGACTATTTACCCGGGAGAGGATATCTCCCTTACCGATACCGGCCAGATCAATATCAACTACAACATCTCCGAATCGGTTCTCACCTCGCTTGGTTACTCCGGCGCCAAAAACGAAATTGAAACCGCCACCTACGATTTAGCCAACTCTCTTGGTCAACCCGTCACCCGTCTGGCTCAATTTGCCAAAATTTCTGCCGCCAAAATCACCGCCGGTCTTATTTCCGCCAAAAACATCATCACCGACAACCTCATCGCCAAAAATATTTTCACCCAACAAATCAAATCCGATGTCATTTTAACCGGCGAACTAACTGCCACCTCGGCTCGACTCGATAATATCGAGGCGGCCGATGCTACTATCTCTGGCACTTTAACCGCTCAAAAAATTGGCGCCTCCGAAGCCACGTTTGACGTGGTCTACGCTGACCGGATTATTTCCCCCGAAGGTAACTTTAGCCAAATCATGACCGACAAAATCACCTCTCTTAGAGACGAAATCCGCCAGATTATTGCCAATCGCCAAGCCGAATCGACCCCCTCAGCTATTTACACCGCCTCTTCTACTTGGGATACTTCCGTCGCCACTTTACCCGCCCAGACTGCGCAGCTGTCGGCGGGCGATCTCACCCTCGACAGCAATCTAATTCTTGGCGCCGATCTCACCCTTCGCGGTTTGGCCACTCTTAACTCTGTCTCTGTCAGCAACCTCTTGACCATCGGCCAAATTGCCCTCAAAGACAACATTCTCGAAACTACCTCCAATACTCTCTTTATCCAGCCCTCCGGCACCGGCGCTATTTCTTTCCTTAAAGATCGCCTGATTATCGCCGACACCGGCGATGTCACCGTTAACGGCAATCTGACAGTCAAAGGTTCCCTTATCGCCTCCATGCTCACCGCTCAAAAACTCGAGGTTGAGGAAGCTACCATTAAAAATAACCTAAATGTCGGTAAAATTAACATCGCCGCAGAATCAGCTTTACCAATTATTGCCAATGCCGTCATTGCGAGCGATAGCGCCGCCATCTCTACCCTTTCCTCCAACGCCTCCGCCGGTGTTGCTTCCCTGCCGGCAGGCTCCACCGAGGTCGTCATCAACAACAACCGCCTGACCTCCTCCTCCATGGTCTATCTCACTCCCAACGGATCCACCCAAAATCAGGTCGTCTATGTTAAATCAAAATTTATCGCTCCGGAATCAACATCTTCCGCCGAACCTTTTTTACCCGTCGAAGCTTTAGCGAAGTCAGGCTTTACCATCGGCCTCGATTCCACTCTCCCTTCCGATTTATCTGTTAATTGGTGGATAATCAACTAATGGAAAAAAATATAACCTCACAGAAAGAACTAACAATTTTGGTAAAAAAGAACTAAATTTAATATTTAATGCCATTATCCGTTCTTGTTCTAAACAATTAGACATTAGAAATTAGACATTAGAAATTGAAATCATACATCTTTCCCTTACTCTCTATTTCCGGCCTTACTCTGGTCTCCGTTAGCGGTCTTATTTTTTTCAAATCCAAAACTGAACCCATAATTTCCCCTAATTCACCCTTACCAAGCTCGCAGGGCGAAGTCGGGCCTACACCAAGCCTGCCGGCCGGCAGGCAGGTACCAAAAAGTATCGAGCATTATCTTCTCGCCTCACAACAATTTTTTACCCAAGCTCTCGAAGCCCAAAACACCCAAAAAAACACCGTCACCGTCAGCAATCTTCTCAACCGTTCTCTGACTCTGGCCACCGAAGCCACCCGCTTGTTCCCCAACGATTATCGTGGCTTTCTCCAACGCGGCCGCATCTACCGCTCTCTTTCTCCCACTAGTCCCCAAATAGTCAACTCCGCCCTAAGCGATCTCTCCCGTGCCTACCAGCTTAACCCCTCACTGGCCGAAACTACCCGGGAACTGGCTTCTCTCTATGCCCAAAAGGGCGATGCTCAAAACACTCTTCTTTATCTTAGTAAAACTGTCTCTCTTGAACCCACCAAAGCCCAAAATTTCTACGATCTGGCCCATCTTCAACAACAAAGCGGCCTTTTGGATGCCGCTGTTTACACCTACAGCCAACTCTTAACTATCCTCATTGATCCCGATCAAAAAAGTAAAATCATTTCCGAAAAAACAGCCCTAGAAAACCTCCTCTCCCAAAATCTTCACCCTTCCGAAGCTTCAGCGAAGGAGGGCGGCTCTCCTACTCCTCTCCCTTTGCCCCCTCTTTCTCCCGATGCCTCTGAGCCCCTCCTTCGGGCTGATAGTCTAACTGGATTAGTCATCGCCGCTCCGGAAAGTGAAAACAAAATTAGTGTCAACGAATTAACCGAAAGTAATTCCTTTTCCAGCAACGCTATTCTTCCCGCCGGTCAAACTGAATTGAAAATTGCCAATTCGAAAATTGGTAATTCATCCATGGTCTATGTTTCAGTTGTTAGTGGCGGTAAAAATTTATCCCTCGAAGTCAAAAGTAAAACCAAAGACAGCTTTACTGTCGGCCTCCTCGACCCCGCCCCAGAAGACATTACTTTCAAGTGGTGGATCATCAATTAATTTCTAATCTCTCTAAATCTCCCTTTGCCAGCCCGCCTTTGGAGGGACAAGGGAGACAGAACATATTTCTAAAATCTTATCCCTAACTTCTTCAATATTTTCTATTATTTTATTATTTGTAAATCTTATGGTTTTTATTCCAATCTGGGACAGAAATTTATCCCTAGCAAAATCATAACCTCTCTTCTTAACATGTGATCCACCATCTATTTCGATTACCAAATTTAATTCCGAACAATAAAAGTCAACAATAAATCTATTGATTGGTTTTTGTCTGGTAAATTTGAAACCGATTTTTCTATCTCTTAAAACTTTTTGCCAGATCCTATCCTCGGCTGGAGTGGGATGTGATCGATTGCTTCTCGCCAATTGTTTCAGCTCTAAAAGATAATTAATACTCCCGTGCAATGGGTTTAAAGCCTCTATTACTACACTTTTCACATACTATTCAAGCACGTCTTCCTCCTCCCTTGTCAAGGGGAGGCCGGGAGGGGTTAAAAGTCAAAGGGAGAAACCCCGAAGGGGAGAGGGATTAGAATTCGTAATTTGAAATTCGTAATTATTCTGCCGGTGGCTCCAATCCGGTTTTGGGCACGTTTACTCCACTTTTACTTGTGGGTATTGCCTCCGGCAACTTCAATGTCTCGGGGCTTGTCCTCGCGTCCGCGGGAGTCACGGCCGCTAGTTCTTTTTTCCAATCCGCCAATTCTCCGCTCGCTTTTTCATAATCTCCGCTTTCCGGACTAACTAAACTTAATGCCTGGCCCAATCTGGCTACTGCATCAGTCAATTTTTTCTGTTGTTTGGCCGAATAAGCCCAGTTATACCAACCATTAGCAAAATCAATTTTCAAAGTTACTGATTGCTCAAACAGTCTGTCCGCTTCATCGTACCTCCCCAAAGCATACAGCAATCCGCCAAAATCCAACCGCAGTGTCGGACTAACCGGGTTCAAAGCCATGGCTTGAGAATATGCCTGAATCCCCCAATCGCTCGCCCCATCCACCACCCCGATTAGTTGTCTGTATATCACTGCCAAGTTTTCCCAATACGACGGATTCTGATTGTCCATCGCCACCGCCGCCTTAGCCTCTCTCACCGCTTGTTGGATTAATATCACCGCCTTCTGTTTGTCCTCTTCGGAAATATCCTTGTTTGACAACATGCCTTGCGCCAAAGCCAAGTTAGTTTGGGAATAAACTCTCCGGTATTCAGCGTAATTTACATTTTGCGAAATTGCCTTAATCTGCAAATTATATGTTTGGCCGCCGTCATTTTTTGCCGCCGCCACCAACGATTGTCTAAAGTAAATCTCTCCCAGCATTATTCTCGTCCACCAATACCCCCCTATTACCACCCCGATTATCGTTAATCCCAAAATCATTGCCGGCGCCACATTAAACCCCCGCTCCCCCATTCTTAACGATACCTCCATCTCTCTTGTCTTCCCTCCATCACTTCCTACCGCCAACCACAGCCACAGTAATAAACCTACCAGATTAAATGGCATTACCAACAGTAATAATCCCAACACCATCACTCTTATTTTATTTTTCAGCTCAACTTGCCTCCTCCATCCCTGCCACCAAACCGCCAACCACACCCCCAATCCCACCAATCCTAGCTCCGTCCAAACCTGCAATAACCAGCTTCCCGACCATTGATAAATATTTGCCCAAATCGGAGATAAATTAAACAACACCGGTCTCCACCAATAAAAAGCCTCCATAAAATTACCTATCCCGGCCCCCATCAACGGCTTTTGTTTCAGCGCTTCTACTGCAACCATCCAGCTGCTTCGCCAATCAAGCATCCCCAAACCGGTTTTAGTCAATTTATACAAATCCAAAAGTGTTACCAACAGCAAAAAACAACTTATTATTGCTTCACCGACATACTTTTCCCGGCCCTTTACTTTAGTCCACAATTTTTGCCCCCAAGCCCATACCAGCACCACCAATAACCACAGCTCCCCCATTACTCCTCCCGCCAAGCTCCACCCGGAGCTTATCGAAATTAACGGGTTATTGGAAGGAAAATTAATTGGAAATTTTTTCGTCGGGATCAAAAAGATCACCAAAGATACCAGCGCCACTACTATTCCCGCTGCCGTCAGATATTTCAACGCCTTGTCTTCCTCGCCTTTTTCTGCCGTCTGAAGCCACAAAAACGCTCCGCCCACTATTCCCAATACTGTCCCCCATCCCGACTCACTCATCGCTGTCCGGGTTCTGACGCCAACTGCTTCCAGAAAAAAGGAAATAGTCGCCCAAACAAGCCATACTAAAAGCCAGGTCATTACCGGCGGCCAATTAATTTTTTGTCTATCTTTGTTTAAAACCAAACTCGTCCCCCAAAGCAACAAACCCAATGCCGCTGCCACTACTAAAAACCAATTTTTACCAAAACCAAAGCCATTAATCACCACCGGTAAAAATATTACCGGCATTATCACCAACAATAACCGGCTATAGATTTTTAGTGCTACTTTCATGATATAAGATTAGCAATACCACTCCTATCGGGCAACCACCAAGTACCTCTTATTACCGCATTATTATCTCTCCCCATAAATTACCATTTACTAATTACTGTTTACTAATTATGGGGTTTGTTTTTACCTCAACACACTCAACGGATCCAATTTTCCCTTAGCTGTTCTGATTTCAAAATGCAGATGCGGCCCGGTCGACCGGCCGGTCGATCCCATTACTCCAATCTTTTGACCCTGACTTACCCTCTGGCCCGGTGTTACCACAATCGAGTTATTCAGCATGTGACTGTATAAGGTTTGATAGCCGTTGCCATGGTCAATCACCACAAAATTTCCATAACCTCCTCCGCCCCATCCGGCCGTCACCACCGACCCGCCTTGGGCCGCCAAAATGTTCGGGCCATCCTTTGAAGCAATATCCACCGCCTGATGATACCAACTAAATCTCTGGGTAATTCTCCCTGAAGTCGGCCACATAAAATTACCCTCTCCCACCACTCCAGGTATCGGCGCCACACTCCGGACGATATATCTGCCGGTATCAATAATAATTTCCTTCGGTTTTATGGCATCCGGCACCATCAACTCCTGCCCCGCGTTGATGGCAAAGGTCTCGTCATTGCTAAACGAATTAAAAGGATAATCAACCATGTTTTGGGCATCAACTGAATAATACTTGGCAATACTGTAAATGCTCTCACCGCGTTTGACCCGGTGTCTCACCCCGGTTATCGGCAAAATTCGCAGTATCTGCCGGGGTTTAATCGCATCCACGCTTTTCAAATTATTCTCCCAAATGATTGTATCTACCGTCACCCCAAATTTTTGAGCAATACCGCTAACCGTGTCTCCCTCCACCACCCGATATTCCGTCACCTCCCCTTTTTGTAAATCGGAAATCATGGTTTCTGCCCCGCCTCTTCCGTCTGCCACCAGCAAATAACTGCTTCCGGCGCCTTCACCGCTTTCCCTTTTATTGATAATGGCCTCCAACTCCCCCGAAAAACCAATCGTTCCAAAAGCCAACCCCGCCATTGACACACTCACAAAGGTCTGGGAAAACCGGCCTCTTTGTTTGTACATCAGTCGTGACAATATCCGCTTTAGTACCCCAATCCACCCCAAAAACAAAGTCCCGATCTCCGAAATAAAAGCCCCCTGCAGTTTCAAAAACTGACCGATTAATTTTATTTCTTCCCTCATTTTTTGGTAACTTTACTTAAAAAGTCGCTGTTTGTTTTTGTCTTACCCATCTGCTCAATAATCATTGTCGTTATCTCATCTTTATCGTCCAAAGTATCAAACATCCGCCTCATCGCCATTACCTTACTCAAAACTTCAACCGACAACAACAGCTCCTCTTTTCTGGTTCCTGATTTTAATATATCAAAAGCCGGATAAATCCGCCTGTCTGACAATCTCCTCTCCAATCGCAACTCCATATTCCCCGTTCCCTTAAATTCTTCAAAAATTAGTTCATCCATTTTTGAGCCGGTATCTACTAGAGCCGTTCCGATTATCGTTAGCGACCCCCCGTTTTCTATTTTCCGAGCCGCCCCAAAAAACTTTTTAGAAGGATATAGTGCCGCCGGGTCAAACCCGCCCGACAAGGTTCTGCCGCTCGTCGGAATCGCTAAATTATAAGCTCGAGCCAACCGGGTAATCGAGTCAAAAACCATAAACACGTCTTTACCCACCTCCACCAATCTTTTCGCCCTCTCAATTGCCACCTCCGCCGCCCGGGTCTGTTCCTCCGGCCTCTGATCAAAATGTGAGGCGATTACCTCCCCTTTAATAAACCTTTGCATATCCGTCACCTCTTCCGGTCTCTCTCCCACCAGCACCGCCATCAAATGAATTTCCGGATAATTAGCCGCTACCCCTGCCGCAATTTCTTTCAATAAGGTAGTTTTACCGGCTTTGGGCGGACTGACAATCATTCCTCTCTGCCCATAACCAATCGGACAAAAGATATCGATAATCCGATCCGACATTACTCCGGCTTCAAATTCCAGTTTAATTTGTTTAATCGGGTATATTGGCACCAGATCCTTAAAATCGGGGCGCTTCAACGCCGCCACCGGGTCAATTTCATTGACTTTGTCAATCCTCACCATTCCCCAATATTTTTCCCCGTCTTTGGGCGCTTTCGCCACTCCCAAAATATAATCTCCGGGCCGCAGTCCGTAGCGCCTCACCTGCATAGCTCCAATTACGGCATCATGATGATTTGGTAAAAATTTTGGCCGGACAAATCCCGCTCCGTCCTGCATAATCTCCAATACCCCCGACAGCATCTCCATCTTCGGCGCCACTGGCGTAACCTGCCCGCCTAATTGCTTAGTTACTGGCGTGGCTATCGGCGCCACCGTTGGCATCATTGGCGACGAAGGTAACTGCGCCCGATTATTATCTTTTTCTTTTACTTTAACCTGCCCGCCTGACTGCCTGCCCGCACTGCTTTCAGCAGAGCTGATGCCGGCGGGTCCTACTGTCGGCGTGGCTTCCGACACAACCATTTTTTTTACCATGATGAACTTTAATTAACTAAATAAACCAATGGATTCAACGAAATTATAGGGAAAACACCAAATCTCTTGGGAATACCCATATTCTAAAGAAAAAACTTCCGTCTGTCAAATTGTGTTGTAGAAAGCGGCAGACCTGCCCCCTCTGCCGCTCTCAACCACACCGCCAAGCCAACTTGACATCTTGGCGCAAACCGACTATGTTAAAAGAGAAGAAACAACAATACTCGTGTTCCACCTGCTTTGAGAGCATCGATAATGTTGTTTCTTTTTCGTTTAAATAGGCTAAATTTGAACTGAAAGGCCAAATTTTGCCTATTTACACAATCCGCCTGTGGCGGATATCAACCTTGTTTCTTCTCTTTTAAAGAACTAACTTTCCTCCTAACTTGGCTACCTGCCTAATCTGATCCTCTGCCCAAGTATCACTCTTTTTCTTTCCCAACCTCAACCACTTCTTCAAATTAATACTAAGCATTAACTAATAATATAACACCGATTTCTCTTTTGTCTATATCCTATATTTTTTATGTCCTCTCTATTCCCTAATCCTATAGCTTTTTTTTTATTCATTTTAGCCTCAAAATCACCCCAAAATCCCCCTTTTGCACATCATGTGGACAACCCATTACTATTTACTATTTACCATTTACTATTTACTTTTCAATTCTCCTATACTATATATAGTAGCCACTTCCCTGCCCATTGCCTTAGCCTCCTTCTGCCTCCTCTCCATCTGTCTCACCTTTCTCACCTCCCCCAACAATGATACTTCCCCCACATAAACTTTCGACCCCGTTGGTTTTTCTTTATAACTTGAATATACCGCTGCCACTACTGCCAAATCTGATGCCGTGTCCAAAAGCCTCACTCCTCCCGTCACCGACACAAACACATCATATTTATAAAGTGGCACCCCTATTACCTTTTGGACCACCGCCGTCAACAATTGTCCCCGATTATAATCAATTCCCAAAAATACTCTTTTGGGCAGTGCCGAAAAACTTTCAGTCACCAGGGCTTGTATTTCCACCATCATCGGCCGGCTTCCTTCCATTACTACTGTAATTGCTGACCCAATTTTATCTACTTTAGATGTAATTAGATTGATCTCTCCCGACCCCATCTCCACCAAACCTTTCTCCCCCATTTTAAACACCCCCACCTCCTCCGTTGACCCAAAACGGTTTTTATTGGCCCTCAACATCCTTAGCTCCCCGCTTTTATCACCTTCAAAATACAGCACCGTATCCACCATATGTTCCAATACCTTTGGCCCAGCTATCTCCCCTTCCTTAGTTACATGACCCACAATTATCACCGCCATCTTTTTTTCTTTAGCCAATTGAATAAGGCGGTACGTCACTTCCCTTATTTGGTTAACACTGCCAAAATTTCCCACTCCGGTTCCGGTGAACTGTGAAATTTCCGCTGTTATTGTTTGAATCGAGTCCACCACCGCTATTTTGAACACTTTTTGTGTTCGGGCAAAAAACGACTCTACTTCCTCAATCGCGTTGGTCTCTAACACCTCAAAATTCTCCGGGTCAAGTTTTAGGCGGTTAACCCGCAATGCCACCTGTTCTGCCGATTCTTCTCCTGCCACATAAAGTCCTCCCACTTTTCCTATCAATTGAGTCAATAATGTACTCTTACCAATTCCCGGCTCTCCGGCAAACAAAATCACACTCCCCGGCACTATTCCTGCTCCCAACACCCGGTCCAATTCCGAAATTCCTGTCTGCCACCTTCCGCTCTCTTGGGTAATTTTTATTTTCGCCAAATTTACAGATTCCTTGTCCTTTTTTATTTTCCCACTTTTACTCCCAAATTTGGAATTTTGAGTTTTACGAAATCCTGTGGACGTAATTTCTCTTAGTGTGTTCCACTCCCCACAAGCACTACACTGCCCCGCCCATTTGGAAAATTCATTGCCGCAACTACTACAAACAAACAAAGTATTCGATATTTTTCTCACTCTTAATTATAGCTTCTCCCCGCCCTGTCAAGGGAGGGGTCAGGGGGTGGGTTTGGTCGTTTCCGTGCATCCCAGCGCCTCTGATAAAGTCATCTACTTATTTACCCAAACTTTCGGTTTATTTTTAACTGGTTGTTCTACAAACCACCCCATCACAGTCGGCCGCCCTCAAACAAGGCCGCCGATATGACTCTCCATATTTATCTCCTTTTGATAAAACCCCATCTACCTCCACTACCGCACCGGCTCCCTGGCAATATACCGCCGTTTGATTTTTTGCTTCAGGTATAACCTTCATCCAATTAAATTATATCACCCTACATCTTTTCCCGCCATTTCTGTCGCCGCCACTGTCCCTTCGGCTCTTCTTCTCGCTCTCTCTAAAGTGCTATAAATAGCTCCCGCTCCAACTCCTCTCCTTTGAGCAATTTCTACCACTGTTTCGTCTTCCTTTATTGCCGCCACCGCCCCCAATGTTTCTCTTTGCCTTCTTGTAAGAGGTACTGGGTTCACATGATCAATTACCAAAATTGCTTGAGCCATATCAACTGATCTTCGCCTCACAAACACATTGTATCACATTGATACAATAACCCCGCTTATTTATACAGCACGTTCTTTTTATCCGACAGCACCAATCCTAAAGATACTTTTCTTTTGGGTACATCGATACTTTCAATGTATACCTGCACTTTTTCGCCTTCTTTTAGGGTAGCACCGGCCAGCTTTGACACATGCACCAAACCCTCAATTCCCGGCTCCAGTCGAACCAATGCTCCAAAACTGGCAATTTTAGTCACTTCACCCTCAAAATCCTTATCTTTGGGATATTTTGTTTCAATATCCTTCCATGGATCATCTTTTAGTCTCTTAACCGAAAATTGCAGTCTCCCGTCCTGTTTGTTGACCAACACCACTTTCACCTTGTCTTTTGACTTAAACACTCCCGAAACATTGTCCACTTTCTCCCAGGAAATTTCACTGATGTGAACCAGGCCTTCAAGTTTCAGTACACTGCTGGCGAAGGCCTTTTCCACCCGGACAAATATCCCAAACGGTTCCACCCTCACTACCTCGGCCTCAAAATTATCCCCCAATTTCAATCCCTCAATCGCCTCCGACTCCTCCCCTACTTTATTTGGTTCAGAAACCAGTCTCTCGGAAAATACTAACCTGTTTTTGCCGGAATCAACTTCCAAAACTTTGGTTTTAATCTTTTTCCCCAATAGTTTTTCCGGATCCAAATCATATTTACCCCCAATTTGGCTTCCTGGAATAAAACCGTAAAAACCAAAAGGAGCAATGACCACAATCCCGCCCCGATTTAATTCTTTTCCAAAAACCGTTACCTCCCCGCCGCTTTTTTCCTTTTCCAGATAATAATTCCAGCCATATCCCGAAGCCGCCCCCCTAATTGACACCAAAATCTGTCCCTTGTCATTTTCGGGGTGTTTTACCTGCACCTCAATTTCATCGCCGATTTTTAAATCGGAAACATAGTCTTTGACAAATTCAAACTCTTTACCCAACACCACCGCGTCAGTTTTTCCGCCGATATCAATATATATCGCTTTATTCTTTATTAAAGTTATCCTTCCTTTTACGTCCTGACCTTTTTTAAGCCCCACTACTTTCTCCCCTTCTCCTTTTAGCAACTCCTCCATTGTCACTTTTTCTTTAATTACTTTCTCCTTTTTATCTGCTTTTTTTACAATTATTTTTTTAGTCATTTTATAAAAAAATCCCGACTTTACGTCGGGAAAACGGGATTGTTTACCCTAAATAAATCATTAATGAAATAAATTTTTAATTTAATCTACTAAACCTTTTGGTTTCTCAATTCCGGCCGCGACCTATTTTCAATGCCAGTTGCCCGGCAACTATTGTCGGCGCTGAAGCGTTTCACTTCTCTGTTCGGAATGGGAAAAGGTGGTGCCACCTCGCCTACACGACCGGAATTGAAAAACCAAATAAATTTTTTGAATCTTGACCTCTGAATCGGGTTGCCTAAGAGACTTTTAAATCAGCACTAGTGCCGACCTAAAAGCCTCATATGAAATTTCTTCGATCTGTCCCTAAAATTTGCTTAAATCCTTACGGATCTTCCACTTTTTAGGTATTAACCGGTAGTCTCCCGGTGATCTACACTCCCCGACTTGCGTCGGGAAGATCGGTTTCTTATCTTGGGGTCAGTTTCCTGCTTGAGATGCTTTCAGCAGTTATCTAATAGGCACGTAGCTACCCAGCAATGCTCCTGTCGGAACAACTGGCACACCAGCGGTACCCTCGTCAAGGTCCTCTCGTACTGTTGACGAATTCCCTCAAAAACCTAAGCGACCAATACGGATAGAGACCGACATTTTTGTTACATTTGGTTTAGCATTTCTTGTTTTGCCAAACTCCCCACATCACTATGGGGGTCCGACCATATCTTATCTTTCATTAATTTGCAATTTTTTAATTATAAATTTTGAATTATTTTAATAATTCGTAATTCGTAATTTGCGACCTTTCGGAAGTCCCCTTGTGGGAAAATTCGTAATTAACAATTGATTCCAGCGTATGGCCTGTGAGGATTTTCCGATAAATCGGAATCTTTCCTGCTGATCATCCGCAACGATAAATTTTTACTTCGTAGAAATTAAAACATTTTCCTCTACACATAGTACCTTTCAGCACTACTTAAGTATTATCGTAATTATTCCTTTTTCAGGACGGAGTTTCCAGCATATAGCTAGATTTATATCCTATACTTTTTCGCAAGTCTATCAGGCTTGCATTTTTAGACAAAAAGACAACAGTATTAAAAATTTATCAAAGCGTTTAAATAGGAGAGACAGTTCATTGTCGTCCCGCTTGTGGCGGGACCAGCTGTCTCGCGACGCTCTGAACCCATCTAACGCAGCGCTTTAATGGGCGAACAGACCAACCCTTGGCCCCTTCTTCAGGGCCAGGATGCGCCAAGACGACATCGCATGTCGTTTCCACAATTTCTTGTGGTCTTAGACTATCCCTTCATCCTCTTTCTTTTTACCTTTCCTGGTAAATAGAGTAGGAGCTAGCGTATTATCCGAAATTATATTAAATCTCGAATCTCATCTTTCGATTCAGTCGTTACGGGGTCATAACAAAAGGTAGTTTGTATCTAAACTCAGGTAAAATAAATTTTTCGATTAATTTCACCATCTTTTTAGAGCTTTCGCTTCTTACACGAATTCGAAAATAAATTTTGTCTTTATTCAAAGTTGATCTGATACCAAATTGATCATCCAATATTTTAATCAACCTCTTTTGTTCATCAATTGTAAATTGTTGTGTATTTAGATAAATAGAAGATCGGCTTTTAGACCCATCATCCATAAACCAAATTGCCAAACTTAAACGATCAATATTAATATTGTCCGGAATTATTTTCTTTCCGTCTTTATAAAATCGATCATAAAAATGGGTTAATTCAGGTAAACTTCTGGTAAAAAAACGATATGCTTCTCTCTTTCCGTTACCCTTCCTCCACTTAGGAGGAGTTAACACCAAATTTTTAAATTTAGCATACATCCAATCCACCAATGCTCTTTGTGAAAAAGCATGATTGATTTCCAGATATGCATTTATTTTCTTTCTCATTGTCCCATCTCCTAAAAGACAGCCAACAAGAATGGATTTTTGTTCTTTTGTTAGACTTCCCACGGTATCGGCCATTGATTAAATATAAATCAATTAAGGCGTTCACCGTTATGAGCTAGTTATTAAGTTTTTGAAAAAAACTCACAAAAACGACAAAAAGACTAGATTTATACAGACTGATGGAATTACTTCCACCCACCCCGATTAGCCTTTATGGCTAAGGTGCCGAACCGCATCGTCAATGTGAACTATCGGATGCGACCAGCCTGTTATCCCCAGAGTAGCTTTTATCCAGTAAGCCCGTGCCCATACCAAATGGGTCACGAGGATCACTAAAACCGTCTTTCGACCCTGATTCCAAATTCAAATTGATTGGAACTCCCGATAAATCGGGATTCGACTAGTATGTCTCACAGTCAAGCCGACTTATGCTTTTGCGCTTATAGTCCGATTTCTTACCGGACCAAGTCGACCTTTGTGTACCCGCGTTACTTTTTTGCAGGTGCCTGCCCCAGGCAAACTAGCAACCATACACTGTCCCAATTGGTGTTCAAACCGATTATGGTTAGACTCAAAAATGAACAAGGGAGGTGTTCCATTGGCGTCCGGCTTGCGCCGAGACTCCCTCCTACGCTCGACAATATTCATTTTCTTATCAATGTAAAGATCCAGTAAAGCTTCATGGGGTCTTTTTGTCCTGTATTGGTTAAACGGCATCTTCACCGCTCTTTCAATTTCACTGAATAGATAGTTAAGACAGTTGCACAGTCGTTGATTCTTTCATACGCGTCGGAACTTACCCGACAAAGGACTTTGCTACCTTAGACTCTGTATTACTCTTATGTTTAGCAATAAACATAAACTCTTGATGTCTCCACCAAGCTTGGACTATATCTTAATAAATTTATTTAAAAATTTATCTCTGACGTGTAGTCTCTGAGGATTCGTTCAAGCTGGAGATTATTTGTTCGGCAGTATATTTCCTGCCCTTACCCTGCTGATTCATCTGAAAAGCCAGTTTAACTATTTCAATTAAACCGTCTTTTTCTAAATGCTTTTTCAGAGACATCATTTCCAAAATTTTTTGAAAAATCAAAAAATCATTTCTTTTTGTCCCTAAAAATTTATATTTGTTAAAAAATGGGATTATTTTTTCTTCCAACGTTCTTCGGTTGTCCACAATTAAAACCAATACATCGGGTTTACTGCCTTTTTCGACAATGTAACCACAATGCATTTCTTTTTGGAATATTTCCAAAATATTTCGGTTTTTCTTGTGTTGATACAACGAAAACATCGGATCAATCATCCATCCATACTTCATTTGTTTGAATGGTTTGATTGACACAGAAAAACAACCCTCACCTTCCACAAATCCAGCAAAATAATTAAACAAATCCCTCCTTTTACTAAAACGTCTTTCCTGCTGATCAACTATGTTCATAGATTATTACCTCCTCGGTACTATGAAATTATAAAAGGGCTAAAGCCCAATAACTAGTCTTTCCAGCATATGGTCAAATTTTACAACTGCTCTAAGTTTCACAGTTAGAGTTACTGCTGACGTTCACTAGGGCTTATAGAACAAGCAGTACCTTGCGGTAAAACTCATTCTTTTAACCTTCTAGCACCGGTCAGAATTCAGCCCGTATACTTCCCCTTACGGGTTCGCACGGACCTGTGTTTGTGGTAAACAGTCGCCATGCATTCTTTTGTTGTAGTCCCGTTGTTAAACGGGACAGGGCATCTTGAAAACTTACGCCCAGCTAATTTGCCAAGTTCCTTAACTATCTGTCTTTCAATCGCCTTAGTCTTCTCGACTCATCCACCAGTGTCGGTTTTGGTACGATTTTAATTAGTTCTCACTACGACGCTTTTCTTGGATAAATGGACTTAAAAGGATTGCCCCGATTTCTCGAAACTCTTATTCGTGTCTCGCGTTAAAACGAAAAGGCGGATTTTCCAACCTCTTCTGGCTACACACTTAAAAGCCGCGATTACTTTACGGCTCCCTTCCTCCCACTCATCGTCACGCCCTAGTTGATAACGAACTAACCAAAGTATCGGAATATTAACCGATTGTCCATCGGCTACTCCCCTTAGGGGACTCACCTTAGGATCGACTAACCCGCAGACGAACAACGTAGCTGCGGAAACCTTGGATATTTCGGCGGAAAGGATTCTCACCTTTCTTTCGTTACTCATGCCCGGATTCTCACTTCTGACCGCTCCAGCACTCCTTACGGAATACCTTCACCGCTGTCAGAACGCTCTCCTACTGATTGATGCATAACACTCGAAACTACAAATTAAATCTTGTACAAGTTTTTCCGTCACACAACCCACATTCTTTAATAATTCTAATTACACTTCCCTTCGGTCCATTTACTTGTATTTCTATGCTCCCAGTTCTGACAACTACCGGAGCTTCCTCCATGTCTGTCCCCTGTTGTCCAACTTCAAACTCTTTTCCTTTTGTACAATTTATTTTATCCGACATAAACGGAATTTTAACACCTTTTCTTGTAATTTCCAGTGTCATGCACCAATCCTCCAATTTCGGCACTATGCTTGAGCCTCCTTACATTTTCGGCGCAGACGACCAGTCCACCGAGGCGGATCGAACAGTGAGCTATTACGCTTTCTTTAAAGGATGGCTGCTTCTGAGCCAACCTCCTGTCTGTCTTAGGTCATCCACTACCTTTCCCACTTAGCATAGATTTAGAGGCCTTAATTGAGAGTCTGGGGTCTTCCCCTCTCGCCCGGCCAGCTTAGCCCGGTCGGACTGACTGCCTAGCTTAATTCCACGGTATTCGGAGTTTGGTTAAATGCCGAGTCTTGCGACTCAAACATTCATCCAGTAGCTCTACCCCCGCGGAGAAACACTAGACGCTATACCTATATATATTTCGGAGAGAGCCAGCTATTCCCACTTTCGATTGGCATATTACCCCTAACCTCAGATCATCGGACAGATTTGCAGCTCTGATCCGTACGGGCCTCGTCCCGGTTTTCACCGGGATTCACCCTGTCCAAGGTTAGCTCAAGTGGCTTCGGGTCATATCCAGCCATCTAATCGCGCTATTCGCACTCGCTTTCGCTACGCCTGCCCACGTTTGACGTGGTTAGACTTGATGACTAGAAACACTCCCGGGCTCATTCTTCAATAGGCACGACATCACCTCGCCAAAGGCGGGCTCTGTCTGTTTGTTAGCAAATGGTTTCAGATCTATTTCACTCCCCTACTTGGGGTGTTTTTCACCTTTCCCTCACGGTACTAGTTCACTATCGGTCCGCTAAAGTATTTAGACTTGGAGCTTGGTCGCCCCAGATTCCCAGGACATTTCACGTGGACCCTGGTACTTAGGTATTCAGCCTGTTTTTACTAAAATTTTAAATACGGGACTCTCACCCTCTTTGGTAGCTCATTCCAGAGCTTTCTTCTATTTTTTCAAAACATTATGCCAAACCCTGCAACCTCCGCGGTCTTTCGACCGGGATTTAGTCTCTTCCGCGTTCGCTCACCGCTACTGACGGAATCTCTTTCGATTTCTATTCCTCCGGGTACTGAGATGTTTCACTTCCCCGGGTTCCCCAGCCGCGCTTCACAAAACCTCTCTCTATATATTAAGTCTCCCTTGTCAAAGGGAGATTTAGAGGGATTTTTTGTGAAACGCGGCTTCAGCCGTGTTTCCACGGCCGGTGTTACCACATTCGGATTTCGTTGGATCATCACTTGTTGACAGCTCCCCAACGTGTATCGCCGTCTTCCGCGTCCTTCTTCGGCTTTAGCAGCCAAGGCATCCACCATTTGCTTCAATGAAATTTCATATATTAGGCAACTCGATTCAGTTGCCAAGATTCTTAAATTCAGGTTTAGTAGATTGTTAATGTGCGTATTGTAGTTCAAGAAAACAAATTTCTTTGTTTTCTTGTTTCTAAAATACGGGAGCTTAGTGGATTTATCCACCGTAGCCTTTGGCGTAGGTGGACCTGGGGAGATTCGAACTCCCGACCTCTTCATTGCAAATGAAGCGCTATAACCAACTAAGCCACAGGCCCAAGAGCCTATTTTTTTAAAAGTGCAGGCAAAAAAAATGCCGCTACTTGCGGCAATTTTACCTTCTATGTAGACACAACTATCACCTACATATTTTCTTTAAACAAATTAAATTTCCTTTTTTCATTCCGCAAGTGCTCCTATTGTACCTAAATCTATCACTCAAATCAATAGATAGAATTACCTCTTTCTTCCTTTCCACCACTCTACCCCAATCGGCACCACCGAAATCAAGATAATTGCCACTACCACATAGTGAAAATTTTCGCGTACTATTGGTATGTTACCAAAAAAGAATCCACCAAAAGTGAATATAGCTACCCAAAGTAACCCGCCAAAAGCGTTATAGAAAACAAATTTGCCGTAATTCATTTTTCCCACCCCGGCCACAAATGGGGCAAAAGTCCGCACTATCGGCACAAAACGGGAAAGTAAAATCGCCTTCCCTCCATGTTTTTCATAAAAACTTTGGGCTTTATGTAAATATTCCGGTTTTAATATTTTTCCAGTTTTTAATTCGTAATTGATAATTCGTAATTTGAAATTTGGGTCAAATGCTTTTGACCCAACTGTGTGCCCAATCCAGTAATTAACCGTATCCCCCACAAAAGCCGCCAACAACAACAATCCAGATAACAACCAAATATTAAAAGAACCCATAGCCGCCAAGGCACCGGCGGCAAATAACAGACTATCTCCCGGTAAAAACGGTGTCACCACCAATCCCGTTTCCATAAATATCACCAGCCATAATATTACGTAGCTCCAACCGCCGAAATTAGCAATCACCACCGCCAAATTCTTATCAATATGCAAAAAAATATCCAAAAACGTTTTAAGAATTTCCATTTTTCAATTTTATCAATTTATTTTTTACTACTCTCCCCAAATTCTCCATACTCCCCAACACCACCACTCCGGCTGCCGCCAACATCCCCATCAATCTCCATTTGTTCCATTCTTCGTTTATCATATTTCTGTGGGTGATAATAGACTCGAACTATTGACCCCCGTCTTATCAGGACGGTGCTCTAACCAACTGAGCTAATCACCCAAAATCCTCCTAGTATATCACGGGATTACTCACAAAACCGTCACTTTAAAATCCAAAAATTGAAAAACACTCATCCCTATTTTTCCTTCCTCCCAAACTCCTACTTCCGCTTTCTTACTACTACTTATTATCACACCGCCTTTTTTTAATCCCCTTATTTTTATAGTCGCCAAATCTATTACCCCACCGGCCAAACTCGCTCCTAATTGACTGCTCTCCGCCCGAATTCGAATCTTACCAAAATCCTCATCGATATCCTCCAACACTACCTGATCAAACTTATTTTTATTCACTTTCACCTCACTTACCCGAATTACGGTCGGATCATATTGAAATTCCAAATCAAAACTTCCTATTGCCCCATCCTTAAAATTAGCTTTTATTTCAAAACTCTTTTCTTCCCCCATCCCTATTCGCCCTTCCGGTTCAAAATAAATTAGCTTTTCCCGCGTATTCCGATTCAAGGTTGGCGAAACTCCAAACTTTCCATCCATCCAGGCATAAACCAACATTATTAAAAACAGGGCCCCCATCGCCGCTAATACAGGTTTCACTACCTTATCCTATGCCATCCTTTGAATCATTTCAACCACGGCCTTAGCCACGTTTATTCCTGTTGCCTTTTCAAATCCCTGAAATTGACATTGTCTATTCACCTCCAAAACGTAATTTTGATAATTATTTTCTTTGTACTTCTCCCTTTCTTCAAGGGGAAATGTCCCGATGTCCATCGGGACAGAGGGGTTTGGACCCTTCATAATATCCACCCCGCAGTAATCAAGACCACTTACTTTAGCCACTTTTTCGGCCAGTTCTCTCTCTGTTTCCGACAACTCCCACCTCTCCACCTTTCCCCCCAAACTATAATTACTCCTAAATTCCCCCCCCACCGCCGACCTTTTCATTGCCCCGATTGCCTTCCCCCCAATTACAATCACCCGCAAATCCCATTTAGTTGGTAAATATCTTTGCCACAAAAACATCCCCAAATTTTTTTCATTAATTTTTCCCAAAAACCTCTCCACCTCTTCCCAATTATCAAATTTTCTCACACTTCTTCCTTGATACCCCCTTTCATGTTTAGCAATTATCGGAAACTCCCATCCCCCAAACTCTCCTTTGTTTATTATTTGTGATTTGTTATTTGTGATTTTGTCCCAAACCTGATTTTTTGTATAAAAAATCTGGGTTGGGACGACCGGTATCCCCTCTACTATATATAATGCATGTTGGGCAATCTTCCCCATTCGGGTCCAGTAAAGATACCCTCGCCCGTTCACACAAAATATCTCTTTCTTTTTAAAAATCCGGATCAGCACATTTCTTCCTTCAGTGTATTTACCGCTCTTGGTTCCTGCTACCCGAAACCAACACCCCATTGTATTTTCATTGGTTATCTCTTCTCCCTGGACAAACACTTTGGGGTTTTCATTGTTCAGATCAAACACCATCTCCCGATACATTGCTCTCTTCACTTTTATTCCCAGCTTTTGGGCTTCTTCCTCCAATCTGTCCACCTCAAACTGGCTCTGTATTGGCGACATGGTAAAGGCGATTATTTGTTTGTCTGACATATATATTTAATTAGAAAAATAAGTGAAGCATGTATTTTTCGGAGCGCAGCTTCTGGAACGAAGCGAAGCACGTGAGCACCGAAAAAATATTATGCGAACTTATTTTTCGATAGACTAACTAAAAATTTAACAATTTCCATTGGTACATCAATTCCAGTCGCCTTCATAAATCCCCAAAACTGCGGCCCCTTATTCACCTCCAACACCACATAATCATTTCGTTTATTACTTAATTCAAAGTCAACATTTCTTGGCATTATATCTACCCCTGCTACCATTAGTCCACATACTCTTGCCGCCTCTACCGCCATCTTTTTAATCTCCTCTGGCAGCTCTGCTACTTCCACCTCTCCCCCTACTGAAAAATTATTTCTAAAATCGCTTCTATCTTTCCGAAATCTTTTCATTACTCCCAGTACCTTCTCTCCCAATATTAGCACTCTATAATCCCCCTTATTTTCAATGTATTCCTGCAACATATATCTCCTCCCTTCCTCCGTCTCACTCTTTCGTAAATCCCTAACTAATTTTTCTAATTCTGTTAGATTATTCGCTTTATATACTCGTGTTCCTCTATCCCCACCGGAACCTTTTAAAATAATAGGAAAAGAAAAAAGTGGATTCCCCTCCTTGTCAAGGGAGGGGTTAGGGGTGGGTTTGTTCATTAAATCATACAAATACCACAAGCTTCCATATACCGTTTTTGGCACCGGTATCCCCGCTTCCTTTAATTTCAACATCTGCCACGCCTTGCAGGCCTGACTCGGTTTGCCGTCTAAAACTATCGGATCCACTATTATTGGCCTCTTCCCTAATTCGTAATTTGAAATTCGTAATTCGTAATTAATTAAATCCACTTCCTCCCAATGTTTCCCTGTCGTTCTAAAAAACACCACCTCAAAACTCTCCAGCAGGGTTTTGTCCCTTAACACCACCTTATTCTCTTCGGTATCAAAACATACTTGGTTATAAGAAATTAATTTCAAATCTACATTTAATTTTCTCGCCGCTTCCCTTATCATCACCAAATGCCGGCTTATCTTTCCCCCATAAAACAGTGCAATTTTTACTTTTTTTTTCAACATATTATGAATAAGCGAAGTATGTATTTTTAATTCGAAGTTGCCTTTTTTGAGCGTATTTTTGAGCATCGAAATCCCCCTTGGGGGGAGAACGCGGTCACGCATTTGACTGAGCGACAAAAAATGGTAACGAGAATAAAAAATAATATATTTTTCATATTTTTTTGGCACTAATTAAAAATCCCTCCAAATCTTTTCTTCCTAATAAAAATTTAGTCCGAAGTCTATTCCTATCCGCCACATTCACCGCCGTTACCACCTTCAAATCCTTCAGCCAAAAAGTCACCCCCACCACCGGCCGGTCTCTATGTTTCCCTAAACTCGATTTATAGTGCCTAAAATACAATACCCGCTCATTCGATAATAACCCCAGTTTTAACGCTAAACTTCTGTCAATTGAGCTTCGATACGCTCCCGTATCCACCTTAGCTCTCACTTCCACCACTCGGTGCCTTCCTTGGCGAATGACGGGACTCTTTTCCAACACCGGCTGAAAACCTTTAGGAATTTTCATCTTTATAATTTCCAAAGACTGAATTGTTTTAACTTTTTCCTTTAGTTCCACTTTCTCGGCAAATTTTTCCCCAAAAAGATATTTTGAAAGCGAGATAGCATGATCAATACTTCGCACCGCCACATCCTCCACCTTCTCTAGCCGCCGCCGCAACCCCGCCTTGTTGCAAATCTGAATCGACAATCCCGGTCTGGCGTTGACTTCCAGTACCTCCGGTCCTTTTTCTTTATCAAGCACTATGTCCACCCCCAAAAACCCCAAACCCCCGATTGCCTCTTGGCTTCTTATGGCCATTTCCAATATCTCCCGCCACTGGGGAATTTTTATCCCGTTTACCTTGATCCTCTTTTTTTTACCATGATCATATATTCTTTCCACCTCTTTTCCTTTCCCTTCTATTCCAAAAGTGGTAATCCCGGTGGCCATATCAATCCCCAATCCTATCGCCCCCTGTTGTAAATTCGCCTTGCCTCCGCTCTTTTCAGTCGGGACCCTAAGCATGGCCATCACCGGTACTTTATTAAATACAATTACCCTAATATCCGGTGTCCCCCACCTTGTCAAGTTCAAAAACAACGGATGGATTTTAACCCTCTCCTCTAAAAGAACGCTGTCGGAACTCCCGTGAAGGCTGTATTTACCCATCAATATCTCCTGACAATGCCGCTTTAAATCCCCGATATTTACCAAATTTCCATCCATTTTATGCCACTCTCCGGCCCACTTACCCCGGCGCCGCACAATCACTATCCCCTCCCCGCCATAACCGGACACCGGCTTTAGAACAAAATTCCCTTCCAATTTTTCCCAAGCATATCCCTCTACTTCCCCCCAACTCCGGAAACGGGCCAAAAGTGTCGGCACCGCCACCCCCTTCTTTTCTAATTTCTTCTTGGTTTTATACTTGTTGTCAGCCACCGCTCTACCCTCACCGCTGTTTTTCCGGAGATACACCTTATTTCTCTCATTCTTCGTCAAAAATTGCCGGTACTGTTTTAAATTAAACATATTTTTTTATATATTTATTTAAAATAAATTTTTTGAACTTTTGAGCGTGGTAACACACTCACCCGTGAAAAAAATTTTGTTTTAAATAAATTAACTTTTCTTTCTAATTGCTTTTTTAAATCTTTTTATTTCTGTTAACCTTATCCCCGTATAATTCCCCACCATCAAATTTATTACCACCGTCACCGCAATTATTACCACCGGATAGGTCAATACCATCCTCTGCACCTCCCTCCACTCCATCACCACTGATCCCAAGATTGCCAATCCCAGTGTCCCCACTGTCAGCTTTATGGCCTCTTTTTTGCTTTTGATTAACTGGGTACGAGTAAATTCCTCGGCCAATAAGATCATAAACAACACTGGGAAAATCGAAATATTGCCAATATCCACCATTTTTAATTTTACCGACCCCACCATCAACCAAAAGACTCCCGTTGATATCAGCACCAGACCCAAAGCTCTGGCCGGCCAAAAATGCAATTTTAACTTTTTTAACAAAAAATTACTTAAGATTGAAATCGACAAAATCGCTCCAAACAAAATCAAACCTCCGGCAATCCCGGTCGCCGACAGAGCCACTGCTATCATTGTCGGTACAAAAATTCCATACCCGCTGACTCCTAAAATATAATGCATTACCGACACTAAAGTGGCCAACAGTGGCAGTAGTAATAACATCACTATGGTTTGAGCCTCTACTCCGCTGGCTATGGCCCCATCTATCACCTTACTTTGGGCCAAAACTGAACTAACACGCCAAAAAAACGCAGCTAAAAACAAAAAGATGACTAGGGCAATTTTTTTCATACTTTTGTACTAAGTACTAGGTACTGGGTACTATGTTTGTGGCGTATTATAGCACTAATTTTTGCCTGTCAATCCCCTTAATTAATTTACTGCTATAATTAGTAAATTCATGCCTAAATTCACTCTTTTTTTACTTCTTACTATTTACTGTTTACTATTTACTACTCCTTCTCTCGCCCAAGTTGATATCGGCAAGTTACCTCTCACTCCCGGCACTGATATTGGCGCCAAATACACCGACTTTGGCACTCTCGTTACCTTGATTCTCCGAAACGGACTAACTTTGGCCGGAATAATTCTTCTGGTTTTAATTATCACCGGTGGAATCATGTTTATTGCCGCCGCCGGCAGTGATGACCAAAAAAAACTGGCCGCCGCCAGCACTACTATGACCAGTGCCTTAATTGGCTTCTTGGTAATTTTCCTAAGTTACTTTATAATCCAAATTATTGAGGTCATTACCGGTCTTAAAATATTGTGATTTTTATTTTTTTAGAAATTAGACATTAGAAATTATTTGCTATGATCGGCATTCTTGGCAACATCCTAAATCCCACCAAATACCAGAGCGTTCAGGGCGAAGGTCTCTTTGTTTTTCTCAGCAATCTCTTTAAATTTGCCGGTGTTATTGCCGGAATCATCTTTATTGTTCAACTAATCGCCGCCGGTTTTGACTATATTGCCTCCAGCGGTGATGTCAAAAAGTTTCAAAATGCCGGCAATAAAATACTTCAAAGTATTTTAGGTTTAGTTATTATCGCCTCCGCTTTTCTTTTAGCCGGTCTCGTTTCCCGCCTTACCGGCATAAATATTCTCAACCCCACCATCTATGGCCCAAAATAAACTCCTTGCCGATCTTACCGTCCCTATTACCGGCCCGGGAATCATTCCCACCTCCCCCGTCGACGCCACTGCTAAATTCGAAAAATTTGCCGGCCAAATTCTGGGTTTTGTCACCATCGTCGGCGTCCTCTACTTTATCATCCAAATAATTTTTACCGGCTATTCCTACATCGCCTCCAAAGGTGACGAAAAAGAAATGGAAACTTCCCGCAAACGCCTCACCGAAAGTGTTCTTGGTCTAGTAATTATTATTATCGCCGTCGGCCTCGGCTCCCTTTTGGCCAAACTCGCCGGCATTCCCAATGTCTTAGATATCAATAGCATGTTTACTAAAATGGGTCTGTAAATACATGACAAAAAAATTTCTAACCTCATTTGGTCTACTAGGTACTTTGTACTTGGTACTTGGTACTGTGCCCGCTAGGGCAGTAATTTGTAATCCGCTTCTCAAAGACTGTACTTCTTCCACCGATCCGGCCAAATACATCAACAACGTCATCCAGGTGATTATTTCCCTCCTCTTCATTGTTGCCATTCTCTATTTTCTCTGGCACCTTATCTTTGCCGGCTACCACCTTATCGCCACTGATGGTGACCCAAAAAAACTGGAAACTGCCAAAAATGAGCTCACCAATTCCATTGTCGGCATTTTTGCCATTTTTTCCGTCTTTGCCATTATCAAGTTTGCTGGCATTGTTTTAGGCATCCAGGGGTTGGAAAATCTGACTATTACCTGGCCCTCTCTTTAAATCTTTATTAATTATTGATATTATTATCTATATGATAAACAAAATTTTCTCTCTTCTGACTGTTCCGGCTTTCGCCGCGGATAAAATTATTATTGGACCCGGCACCGGTTCCGAGTTTATCCCGCTAAAAAACCTAACTGTCCCGGGTATCGTTTCCGGAGCCATTTCTCTGGCTCTGTTAATCGTCGCCCTGGTCTTCTTTTTCATCCTCGTCATGGGTGGCCTTAAGTGGGTAATGTCCGGTGGTGACCAAAAAAATGTCGAAACTGCCCGAAACCAAATCACCAACGCCCTTGTCGGCTTGGCTGTTGTTTTCGCCGCTTTCGCTATTATGAAACTAATCGAAATCGTCTTCGGTATCAGTCTCTTAAGTGGTCTCACCATTCCCACTTTCAATAGGTAATTTGTTTTCTGTATTTTAAACCCCCCGTTCTTCGGGGGGTTTTAGGTTATACTTAACTATGATTAAATTCGTAAAATTTTTTCCATTTTTACTATTTACTGTTTACTATTTACTATTTACTCCCCCCATCATTGCCCAATCTCCCAAAGCTTGGACCGGCCGCTGCGTCGGCACCGGCACCAACACCGATATTCCCACTATTCAAGGCTTTGAGTGTCTTTTTTACAACATCCTTCAATTTATTGTCTTTTTTGCCGGTCTTATCTTCCTTTTCATGTTTATTTCCGGTGGTTTTAAATATATGGCCAGCAGCAACGATGAAAAAGCTGTGGCCGCGGCCGGAAGTACCCTCACTTCAGCCATCATCGGTCTCGTCGGTATCATCGCCTCCTGGCTTATTTTAAGTTTTATCCAAAAATTTACCGGCATCAATATTACCAAGCTCATTATCCCCGGCTAATGCGAAAAATCTTCTTTTCTTTTTTACTATTTACTATTTACTACTTACCTGCCTCGCCGGCTGGCGGGCTATTTACTACTAACTCTCTTGCTCTCGAACCCGTCGTTATTACCGACCATAAGCACACCTATCCTACTGACTCCGGTCAGGATCAAAACTATATCCCCTCCGACCCCAACGCCGTTGATACTGTCTCCCTTATCAAAAACATTTCCATCTCCCAATCTTTCAATCCCATCATCAGTGGCACCGACACCAATGGCGACCCCGTCTACGAACATCAGACCATTGATCATGTTCAGCAAAATGTAGAATCAGCCCGTCTCAATACCGAATTCTACCGCCAAAACTACGACTACTTCGCTCGCCCCGCCTTTGATCCCTACGCCGCCGCCACTACTTCCTACTATACCAGCAATTCCACCCGCCACTCCCTTCCTGCCTCCGTTCAAAAATGCCTTATCAGCAACCAAATTGTTGATATCTCCACCTTCATTGCCGGCGGCAATTCCATCTGCATCGACCGGGAAATCACCACCCCATCCGGCCCCATCCGCGTCGGTGAAATTATCTCCGCCCTCATCAATGCCGGCGACCTCCTCTATTATCCCGACCCCGACTGCCCCCCCAACCAAATCCCAAAGTCTTTCCCCTCCTCTGTCGCCAATGCCCTGAATTCTATCAACTTCACCTATCACCTTTCTCCTGACCAGTACCGCCAAATTTATCTCACCGGCATCGAACCGGTCTGCACCAATTCTCTGGCCCAAAGTGTCGAACACTGCGACCTCAACGACAAAGGTCAGAAATCAAATTGCCAAACTGAAATCCGTAGTCTCCCTCTAGCCGCCGTCCCCGCCCAGGATATTTATAAAAATTATCGCCCGGCCCAATCCGAAATCGTCAATCGCGACTACAGCCAAACTGAAAAATCTCCGGGGGCTACCGACAAACCCAACCCTATTTCCTGGCTGGCCCGCTTTTTCAAACTCTTTTTTGACGGTGAACTAACAGACACTAAAACCTTCTCCGGCCCCCATATTATTACTACCAAAGTTGACCGCCGTCAGATAAACGGCCTCCAAAGTTTCGAATCCACTGGCCTCAATCTCCTTCCTGATCAAACCATCACCACCAAAAATCTGCGTGATCTCCCCCCCTCCGGCACCGATGATGTCACCACCGATCCGGGTTTGGCCAATTCCAAGCTGACTGACGCTCTTTATCAAAATCTCACTCCCGTTTCCTGGCACAAATAACATGCTAAAATTAATGATTCTATGAACGTCAAATTCATCCTCCACCGTCTCAATCAACGCGATCTCCCTCTATTTCCGCACTTTTATAAATATTTCAAACTAATACTCATAATTATTATCGCCATTGCTTCCGTCTTTTTTGTCAGACAAGCTCTGGCCGCTACCGGCAGTAATATCGTTTCCCAAAAACAAAAAGCTATGCAGGACGGTAGTAATCAGGAATCCTGGCTCTTTGAGGCCGCCGGCAGTAATGCTGTTGTTGGTTTAAATATTCTGGCTGGTACCATACCCGAATCAATTCTTAGCGGCACCATGCCCGATGTTCTTGACTGGATCCCCGGCGGAGCCATTGGCATAACCAACAATCTGATTGCCTCTCTTTATACCCCCCCCGCTTCCGGTATTGAATATATCGCCTCCACTATTGATGGTTTCTTAGGTAAACCCGCTTATGCCCAAGGTATCGGTTTCAAGGGTCTTGAACCCATTCTTCCCCTTTGGCGGACTTTCCGAAACGTCGTTTACATCATCTCTTCTCTCATTTTTATTGCCATTGGCATCATGATCATGCTTCGCATTAAAATCAGTCCCCAAACTGTAATCACCGTCCAATCAGCCGTCCCTCAAATTATTACCTCTCTGATTCTGGTTACCTTCAGCTACGCCATTGCCGGTTTAATTATTGACCTTTCCCAATTTATCCAAAGTTTGGTTGTCGCCCTTCTTTTTAATGCCACCGGCAAAGGTTTTAATCAATCACTCTTTCCGGGAATTAATACTAATTTTGTTGAGTTGTCTACCCGTGGCATGGCCCTTGTCCACGATCTTACTTCCCGTGCCGCTCCTTTTTGGACTATTGCTCTTATAGGAACAATTATCAGCGCTCTCCTTGGAACACTACTTGGTCCCGGATGGGGGAATCTTATCGGCGCTGGATTAGGTTTTGTAATTATTGCCTTAGTCTTTGGTATTCTTATTATAATTTGGATGTTTAAATTTTATTTTGGTGCCCTGAAATGCTATATCACTATCATCTTCAAAATCATTCTTGCCCCGCTGGAAATCGGTATGGGTGCCTTCGCCGGATCAAAACTCAACTTCAGTACTTGGCTCTTGGATTTAGTCGCCAACATTTCTGTCTTCCCTATTACTATTATTTTTCTTTGCGTGGCCAATCTTATTATTGACGCCACTGCTCACACCACCGCTTCCACTCTTTGGACTCCGGCCATTCTCTCCTCTTCCAGTCTTCAAAACTGGATTTTCTCGTTTGCAACTTTCAGATCCTTCGTTTCTTTCGGTATTGGTATTGCCACCATCGGCATCCTCTCCAAACTTCCCGAAATGATTCCTCAATTCATCTTCCAAATCAAACCCTCTCCTTGGGGCACTGCTATCGGTGAAACATATGGCGCTATCGGTAAGATGGGTGCCGTTGAAGCTGGCATGACCTACGGCAGAGGATATGCTGGTCGAGCCGCCGGAGCTGGTCTTACTAGACTTGGAGGCGGAATTACCAGTATCAGCCGACCGGGCTCAGCCGGTGAAAAACTTGGAACAGCAGTTAGTGGGGCCGGGACACACATCAGAGACACAACATTCGATCCAAAAAATATTGCCGATGCCGCCTCTAAAAAAGCACTTTAGGTTTTCTCACGTTTGTTTGACTTTACCACCCCCAGCCTTCTCTCCCTTTCGCTTAATATTCTTGATACAAATCCCTCACCAAAATCCCTTTTTAGTTCACTTAATGAATAGGTTAATTCTGACTTTCCTTGAAAAGCACTTTTTACCCGACTTATTATCTTACCCACATCATCCACTGAACCCACAAATCCGGTTCTGGCCAAAATCTTGAATGCTCGCACTAGCTCGCTATTTTCTGACTTATCTTTAATCTTTCCTGTCGACACTTTCTCAGTCACATATTCATATAAATGACCCTCAATACCAATACTGGGAAGACCGGAAATAAACTCCTCCGAACCAAACTCCTTAGCCACACTTTCCACTGCCGCCAACACCACATTAACTTTAAGCCTTGCCGCCTCCCATGGATCAAAAAAAGTAATTGATAAATCAATATCCTTATTTAAACCTTCCAGTACCTGTGGTTGCATTAATAACGCAAATAATTCCTCATTTGCTTTCGATACATCCTTTGCTCCAACAATCCAGCTTGATACGGTTTCGTACACCGCAATACCTTTAAATATTGACACCCAATATGACTTCATTTTCTCTACCGACGACATTTCCTTAAACACTTTCTGCATTCCTCCCTTATCAACTATTGATCTGATGGTATCCTCCGACATTAATGGTACCACTATGTTTTCGGGTAAATGAGCCAATAACGGATATAGCCCATGCTTTCTCCCCTTACCTAACTCACTTAGTTGTTTCCACCGTGTCACTGTCAATTTTCCCAAATCGTTCACAAATGATGGATATGTCGTCCCCTCATCTCCCCCTCGCCACATTTTTCCCATTTTTACCGCCTTGTTCTCAGGATCAGAACTTATTGTCCCTTCATATTCATAATAAGGGTGCCCTTTACTATCTCTGGCTACACCATACCAATTACTCAACATCGATTGTTCAAAAAATTCTCTTGCCATCTCCACTCCCACCCATGTCACTGCATTACTTCCACCGCCCCTCGCTAGTGAAAAATTATTTATTTTGTCCAACCATTCGCTTATATCTTCATCATGTAACGTTTTTCCTTGCTCGTACAATATATTTCTGTCATATATTTCCACCCTTTTGTCACCATCCTGCACCCACCCACTCTTACTTCGACCTACGGTTCTTGTTACTTCCATTACTTGACCACCTCTAAACACCTGATTCTCTCCCAGTTCTACTATCCCTGGTAATAAATTACCAGTCCCACCATACACCTCTCCCCTATCAACTAAATGACCGTCAGCATCCACAAACCCCATCCCATATCTTCCAGATATATACATTTCTCCGTTTGAACCAATACCATATCTACCCAATGCCAACGCTGAAATAGCTCTAAAACCTGATTCAAATCCGGGTAACCACTTTACTACCTTTTCCAAACTACTCGGATGCATCGGTTCCATTTGTCCCTGCGAATACATCCATAATTTCTTCAAAGGGTCAAGATCATAAGCAGTCTGTAACCATTGGGCACATCCATTTATATTATCCACAATTCCACTCAATGCTGTGGTTGCCTCCTCCCACCCCAACATTTCTGGTTGGCCTCCTTTTTGTGTCTGGTCCACTTCATCCTTCAATCCTAACCGGTTTATTTTTATTTGTTCATCCACCATCTTTTTTTGTTTTCTTAGTTCGGTCAGTTTCAACTTTCCCGGATCATCAAGTTTACCTTTTGCCTCTAATTCTTCCCATTTAGCAATCCTGGCATCTATCCTCACCAATCTTTCCGGCAATTCCACCCCCTGCTTTAAGTGGTCATACATCGGACCAGCTACATTTTTCAGGTGAGCCTCTCTCTGACGGAGCAATCGGTAATAACTCCTCAAACCCTTATCTTCCTCAACTGTCAAATCGGGGGGGTACACCTCAGCCTGAAATCCTCGGCCGTCTTCTTCATATATATCGGCTTTTTCAACTCTGTATTTAGCCACTTTCGTTAGGGCACTTACCAAATTAGGGTTAGATACTCGAACAATCTCTTTTCCACCTGTCCCATCAGGTACTTCATATTCTCCAAACCTCTCATCGTCTACTGCCAAGGTTGCTTTGATTTCTGAATCTATCGCCTCAATTACCCTAAACTCATCTACATTAATCCGAAAACCTAAAGCCTTACTACACATTGCCGCCATAATCGGACCAATATCGTATGACGAAACTTGACCAACTCCATGAGGACTGGTTCTTGAATTTATGAAATACATCGCCAAACGGAAACCTTCTCTTGGATCATTCTGATCAGGATCGGCAATCTTGGCCGCCGTTCCATAAGTTGACACGTCGGGTCCACTCTCAAATCTTCTGCCTCTCCGGGCCGCTTCCAGCGCTGCCGCCTCAGCCTGTAAATTTAAATTTGGCGCTATCCCTTCAGGTGCGCCATCTTCTTCTCCTGCCATACCCAATTTTACCATCTTAAAAACCTATAATCCACCACTGGTAATATATTATTAATTCAAATGTTCGACATTTTTTTCCCACTCTTTCTCATTGTTTTATATTTTCTTATAAAACTAGCCAGTCGTCGCAACCAAACCACCCATTTTGGTGCCCCCTTCGTCCCCCTGGAACCTCACGTTGTCAATCGGATTATGGAATTAGCTAAAATCAAGCCCAGCGACATCTTCTTTGATCTTGGTTCAGGTGATGGTCGCCTGGTAATCGCCGCCGCCTCACTTGGCGCCAGAGCCTACGGCATTGAAATCGACCCTTTTCGAGTTCTATATTCCCGTTTTTGTATTTTTCTCTTCGGTCTTAGTGGCCGCGCCAAAATTATTCAAAAAAACATTTTTGATGTTGACCTTTCCTCCGCCGATGTCGTCACTATTTATCTGCTTCAGGAAACCAACGACAAATTATTTAGGAAACTTATTCGAGAACTAAAACCTCAAACTCGTATTGTCAGCGCCGCTTTCAACTTTCCCAAATGGCAACCCATTACCATCGACCCCAACGGCCCTATCTACGGCCCACTTCATCTCTATCACATTCCGCCTAAAGTAAAAAACTTCAACGTTAAAAACTTAAGGGGTAAATCAATTCCCACCACCTAAAAAACCTATGATCCGTCTCAATCAATTTTCTCACATCACCACCACACCTTCGTCGCTACCACCTTTACCCAACGCCACCGGCAACACTCTCTTCACCACTGCTGCCACCTCCACCGCCGAAAAACGCTTTTCATACCTAAATGAATCTACGCTCCCCCCACCTTCCCCTAAGCCAACCTTTCCTCTCTCTTCAGTTAATGCGGCATAATTTCTGTCCGGAATTTTTGTGCTAGCTTTTTCCAATTCAAACTTCAAAAATTGGTATAACTGTTCCTCTTGGTATCGGCTTAATCCCAACACTCTCGCCATTTCCACCACTCTCCCCGCATCTTTTTCACCTTTAATTACAATTGGCGCTCCATCTATTTGTTCTTTCCATCCTAAAACCGGAGCCACCTCGTTCACAAAAGACGTTAATGCATCCACGTGCAACACCTGTCCCTCTTTCAACCTCCTGGTATCAAAATATTCACTACCTTCTTCGTGTAAGGCTACATTTTCTCTCTCTAATCTCCACCCCTGCTCATCCCTATCTACCACCGAAACTCCGCTTTGCCTCATTAACTCCTTATAACCACTCCTCAGCGCTCCTTCAGTCACCGCACTCGCTCCAAAACATCTAGCCACCCCTATTTGTCTACCTACAAAAACCGCCCATTCCTCCGCTCCACCTTTTTCCGGTGCCCTTGGTTCTGACTTTAATCTTGGTTCAGAATTTAAACCTGCCATATTTCTTAATTAATTATATCACCCAGGTTCCCTCTTTCTTTTTACGTAAGTTCTAAATCCTCCTACACCACTCTGATCCCTGTCCTCTTCACTTCCATTGCTAGCGGATTATATTTATCTTCAAAATCCTCAACCTTCATTGGGTGTGGTTCGATCAGCAAACCTCTCTTTCCCACCAATCTCATCAGCCTAACTCTGTTTTCCACCATATCATCAGTAAAATCATCAGAGACCACACACACGTCTAAATCGCTATCCAACCTATTCGTCCCCCTCACTCTCGATCCAAACAAATACATCGCCCACACTCTGCTACCGCAATCACTTATTTTTTTCGCATATTTTTTAGCCACCATCAAATATTTCTTGCTCATATCAGTTCCTCCCGTAATCATCTCATCCCTTCATCAGCTCTTCAAACTCCTTCTCATCCAAGCTTTCTTTCTCCAACAATTTCGCTCTGGCTTCCACCTTTCCTGACCAACTTTCGCCATAAACTTGCTCGGCTGCTCTTGTTTGAATTCGCAAACCTTCACCTCTTCCTTCTATCGGCATACCCAATTTTACCATCCCACCAACCTATAATCCATTACAAACTTTAAAAGTCTTCCTTCCCTGAAGGAGATCCCACAAAGCGGGTGGGGGTTTCATCGCTCCTTCAAATTCTCTCCACCATATCCTTCCCTTTCCCTTTCCTAATCTCGTTTTTAATCTTCTTCAAAAATTCATCAACTAACTCTTTCATCTTTTCTGGACTAATTTTCCAGTACATATCGCTGTTGTAACAACCTAAAAAACCAAAATTTCTCCCTCCGGAAACTTCTTTTACCCACTCCCCGTGAGCCTGATGACTCCACTGATTCATCAACTTTTCATCACCTAAGGCCGAATACCAACCCGCATAGGCAGCAAACCTCAATGACCCCGACGTAAACATGAAAACAGGATCTTTAGTCGATTTTTTCATATTTTACAAATTCCTCCAGCTTCTCACCCCATATTCCGATCTTTTTTCATCTTCCTCTCCACCATAAACCAATTCCAAGTCGGTCTCCTTTAACTCGCCATCGGCAGCATTCTCCGTCAATTTTTTGAAATACAACAAATTCTTCACTTGGTCTCGTGAAAATGTTGCCCCGACTTTAATTTCTATCGCTTTTCGCATTAACCCTCTATCAATCAACAAATCAATCTCTGCCCCGTTCTTTTCCCGCCAATAATACAATCTCCCCCTTTCTTGTTTATTCGCCATTTTCTTATAAAACTCGGAAACAACCAACGATTCGAATATATACCCAAACAGTGGGTGTCTTTCCAATTCACTACTACTACTTATCTCCAACAAAGCACACACCAGCCCCGAGTCAAGAAAATGAATTTTGGGCGATTTAGTCAATCTTTTATTCCAACTTTTATAATATGGCGGCAGCTTCACAATAATAAAACTAGCCTCTAGTACTGATATCCACGAGCCTATGGTCGGCACTGTCACCCCTACATCATTCGCCAATGATGCCAAATTTAATATTTGCCCCGTTCTTCCCGCCAGCAATCCTAGAAACTTTTGAAATATACTGGGATCTCCTATGTTTTTTATTTGTCTGACGTCTCTTTCTAAATAGGTCTGAATATAATTACCGTACCACCTTCTCGGCTCCACTTTCTCGCTATAAATTCTCGGGTAAAATCCGTTTAACATCTGCTCTGCTAATTTTTTCTTGATCAAGAAGTTGTGTTTTAATTCGTTAAAAGACAATGGAAATAAATTAAAAATATTCACTCTACCCGCCAGTGATTGGGATACTTTTCCGGAAATCAATAGATTTTGTGATCCTGTGATCACAAACTTTCTTTTCTTGTCTTCGTCAACAATCACCTGAATATACGACAATAATTCGGGTACATATTGCACTTCGTCAATTATCATTTTTTCTGCTTGATCTAAAAAGCTATTCGGATCTTCACTCGCAAAAGTCCTCACTTCTGGAGTTTCTAAGTTTACATATTTCCAGCTTGAAAATATTTTTTTAACCAACATTGTTTTTCCTGACTGTCTTGGTCCGGTTACCGACACCACCGGATAGCTCACCGCTCCCTTTTTAATTCTTTCTTCCAAATCCCTCTTTATCATAACCCAATACTATCATATACTGGACATTTGTAAAGTACCACTTTAAATTTGTCCACTTATCCCTTCATCAATCCCTCGAACTCCTTCTCATCCAAACTCTCTTTTTCTACCAGCATTTTTGCCAATTCGTCCAGTTTCTTCCTGTTTTTCCTAATAATCTCCTTAGCCCGATCAAAGGCGGTATTGACCAGTTTTTTTATTTCCTCATCGACTCTCGATTGCATCTGATCCGAAACCTTCGCTGGTTCCATCCAGGCTTTCCCCCAGTCGTTAATATCAATCTGTGGTCCGAAATTCACCGGCCCCAATTCCCCCATTCCCCACTCCACTACCATGTCCCGGGCAATCCGGGTAGCTTGCGATATATCACTGCTGGCCCCGGTGGTAATGTCATTAAACACAATTTCCTCGGCCGCTCTTCCCCCCATCGCCATCGCCATTTGTTTAATTAGCTTCGATTTTGTCTGATGAATTTGATCTCTTTTGGGCGGCACCAAAGTGTAACCTAGTGCCATTCCTCTCGAAATTATTGACACCCTCGTCACCGGATCCAAATCCTCCATATAATTGACCACCGCGTGTCCCGCCTCATGATAAGCCGTCATCAGCTTATCTTCTTCACTCTGATCCCGTCTCTTTTCCGAACCCAACTTCACCTTCAGGGCCGAATCCTCAATATCCGCCATATTTATCTCGCTCCGGTTCTCCCGGGCCACTTTTATCGCCGACTCATTTAGCATGTTTTCAATATCGGCGCCGCTAAATCCCACTATCCTTCTGGCCACCGCTTCCCAATTAACCGGCCCGCCAGATTGTTTACCCGCCGTGCTTCCAACGGAACTGGTACTGGTGGGCAAAGCTTTCGGCGTGGCGCCTTCCAATAAAAAAGGTTTGCCTCGGGCGTGAATTTTTAAAATCTCAATTCTAGCCGCTAAATCAGGCATTTCCAATATTACCCTCCGGTCAAATCTTCCCGGCCGCATCAGTGCCGGGTCCAATAAATCCCCCCGGTTAGTCGCCGCCAACACCACTACTGCCGTATTGGCTTCAAATCCATCCATTTCCACCAAAATTTGATTCAATGTTTGCTCTCTCTCCCCGTGCCCCCCGTCAAGTCCCCCGCGCACCCGACCAATAGCATCAATTTCATCAATAAAAATAATGGCTTTACCCGCTTTTTTGGCCGTGGCAAACAAATCCCGCACCCGGCTGGCCCCGACACCGACCAGCATTTCCATAAATTCACTTCCGGCCATGGCGTAAAACGGCACATTGGCCTCACCTGCCACTGCCTTTGCCAAAAGCGTTTTTCCCACCCCCGATGGCCCGACTAGCAACACTCCCTTTGGTGCCCTGGCCCCAATTTTAATGTATTTTTCTGGATTTTTCAAAAAATCTACCACTTCTTCCAAATCTTTTTTGGCCTCCTCCACTCCGGCTACGTCCTTAAATGTCAAATTCTGTTTTCCCTTAACAAATAGTTTAGCCGTCGATTTTCCAAATCCAAACATTCCCCCTCCCCCTCCCTGTCCCGTCTGTCGGTTAAAAAACCACAAAATAAATAAAATCGGCACCCCCACCGACAACAATAAACTAAAAACTTCTCCCACCGCCTTCCACCCTGACCGGTTCTCCACTTTAAATTTGATTTTTGATACGTCTATTCCCTCCCTTTGCAAAATTTCCGCCATTGAAGTACTTGTTTCCTTCGACGCCACCAGGGTTTTACCGGAATCCCTCACCTTTACCAAAATTTCATTGTCCATCACCACAATTTCCTCGGCCTTATCTTCTTTAATTGTCACCAAAACTTCCGACAAATTTACTCTGGCCACTGAATCGCCGACTAAAAGTTGAACTAAAGTCGACACTACCCAATAAAAAATCAGCATCGTAATTACCCCCCGCAAAATCTGTGACGGCCCGATTTCAATTCGCTTGATCTTTACCCCGGGAGGCAGTTTATCTAAAATATCCTTTGGTATGTCGTTATCTTTAACAGTTTTTTTACTTCCCTTAATTACTTTTCTCCAACCAAATATTTTCTTTATTCTTTCCAACATATCAGTCGATTATATCACTCTTATCTGGCTAAACTTACTAGTTTTTCCCTATCATCCCCTTCTCCGGCCCCTCGGCTCGCCATAGCCTTGGCGACGGCGGCTTTTACCCAAAATTCATGCCTACACTTAGTACATCGATACATTATTTTAAATTTCTCCTTTTCATAAACCGCTCTCACTGGTTCCATCAATCCCCGGCACCCACTTTCCCTGTCCCCTGGAATCTCCCTGTCCACATGCTTTCCCCACAGGCATTCGGGACAGTGATCCGTATACCCATCCCCCGCCACCTTCTCCCCGCACTTTTCACAAATAAAATCTTCTGTTCTTCTCATAAAATTTCTTCTCTCGCTTTTGTATGTCTCCCTTGTCAAGGGGAGATGCCCCGCCCTTGGCGGGGAGAGGGGTTTTGATTTAAAATTTTTCATTTTCCTATCTCCACTCCCATCTTTATATCTTTATCCAATTTTTGATTAAACAACATTTTTCCCCCGCTCATACTCGCCGCCGGCGTCACCTGCACCGGCTGCCACCCTTCCGGAATTGACACCAAAGTCACCATCGCCGTATCCCCAAATCCCGGCTGTCTCTGCACATACTGCAAATACGAAAATTTATCCCCCTGCCCCACCCCGCCGCTCTGATACTTAATCCCCACCGTTATTTTTTTCCCAATCGGCACCGTCACCAAAAACCCGATTTCCTTTTTACCGTAAATCTCCCGCATTTTTACCGTAGATAATGGAATAGACCTCATCACCCCACCCTCACCAATTCCCACTTCAGTTACCTCTACCCCCCGCGGAACATAAACCCTTAAATAATTTTTATAATCCCCTCCCGGCCAATTATTGCTTTTAGCTGTATTTTCATAGTTAATTTTCAAATCTCTTTTAATTGATCCTTCAGTCAGATCCACCTTCTCTTCTATATTCCGGTACAAAAAATAATTAGCCTTATTTACCCCAAAATTCGACTCCACCACATACAAATAATCGGCATAACAACGAACCTGTTTATCCGTCGTAGCTCGAAGATGGTCTTCAGACCACTTGGCGGAGTCGGACCCGCCGCACTTTCCCTCATACACCGCCCCATCCCAACCTAAATCCGCCACTACCCCGGAGACCGCACTTTGATTTATCGCCAATTGAATTTCATTTCGGTCAAGCATCTCAATAATTCCAGCCATTAATTCCCATCTTTTGGTAGTCTTTAAACCCCGTATTTCTTCAAACAATTGCTTCCCCAGTCCTCCCAGGAAACTCGCCTTTTGCACCGAACCCGGAAAAGATTTTGTCTCCGACCAAAACTCGGCTTGTTCATAAAGATTCTCTTTATTTATTTTCTCCTTAAAATCAGGCACATATATTTCCCCTATCACCCTCAAAATCATTTTGGCCACCGCCAGGTCTACCCCGATCACCCCATCCACCTTTCTCCCTGTCTCTTTTTCCAAAAACCACTGGATTTCCTTGGACGCTTGAGGAAAACTAGCCTGCCAATTAGCATCTCTCATAAACCACCCCGCCTCGCCTAGGTACTTCTTTATTTCCTCCGGCGGTTCCACATGCCCCTTTAGTTGTCCATCCGCCTCATAGACATCCTTTACCTCGAAAGCCAATAAACGACCTCCCTCAAAACTTAAAATCGCAAAGGATCCAATAAAACCCCCACTGGCCCTTATTTCCATTTCGTTTTGTAAAAGCACCATATACTCCCTTCTCTTCCCATCCAAACCCATTAGTTCCGGCGCTATCGTTACCAACTCCCTCACTTTCCCCACTATCTCAAGTTTTTCTCTTATCGCGCTCGTCATTTTTTCTACCTCCGGTTTCCATCTTCCCGGCATCCACCTTTTTATCTCTGACAATCGCGCCGCTGTCATTCCCGCCTCCATCTCCACTTCCTTTAAATTGTCAGTCATTTTTTGCAGCTCTCCCGTCCAATTTATTTCTCCCTCCTCAAACACTGCCTGATTAATTTTCTCGGCCACTGTCGCCACCGATATTAGTCTCTCTTCCAGTTGAAACACCTCCCCCGTCACCCCCGACAGCTCCTCTATCCTACTCAATATTGGCCATCTTCCCAACCCTGAATTTTCCAAAAATTCTCCGGCCTTTCGGTTTCTTTCTTTATACATCGAAATTTTTTTTAGAGCCTCTCTCGTCCTGTTTTCTTCAATCAATTTCAACGGTTCCCCCAATTTAAAAGTAGCGCCCAATACTCCCACTATCGGCCAAGACAAAATTCCCCCCACTACCCCGGCCATTATCGCCCCCACCCAAATCCATTTAATTTTTTTCACCCACTCAAATCTCCTCTTTCTTCCTGTTTTAGTATTACCCTCCTTGTCAAGGGAGGGTGTCACCGCTACCGCGGTGACGGGTGGGTTTAAGACTAGTGAATCTTTCTTCATCAACGGTTCAATCTTATATTCCTCTTCTAGTCTTCCGTAGCCCTCTTGGGCGAAGGAGACCTCCATATCCCCTTCCATAATTTCCTCATCTTTAAGATCATCCCTGGTATTTTCATACTTCTCATCTATTTCCTCAATCACCACTTCCTGATACTTTTCCCTTTTTACCTGTTTATCCGCCAAGGCATTTGCGGCGGCGGACCCTCCTAAATGGCCCTGCTTTTGGCGGGTCCTTCTTCTTCCCTCTTCATCCACCCTCATCACCAAATCCTTCACCACCTCGGCAATCCCCACTCTTAACTCAACTTCCGGTTTCCACCGTAAAATTTTTCTTGTCTCCTCAATTTTCGCCTCATCAATTTCTCCCACCTCCATCTCTTCCTGAATCACGCTTAATCTCGTCATTTTGGCCTCATCCACCAACACCTCCGCCAACCCCTTTGAGTCAACCTCATCCCCCGCCACCCAAAAAGTTCTCCCTGCTGTCCCCGACAAAATGCTCGCTCTCATTATTGCCTCTACTCCATCTCTACTGCTAAGTAATCTAAACTTCACCCCAAGTTTAGGTAGTTTTAAATTTTTGTTTCTGGCCGCCGAACTTAAAGCCTCTCCCAAAAATCCCTCCTCACCCATCCCTACCCCATACACATTTACCCCCACCACTAGGCGCCAATCTCCGGAAAGCTCTGCCAGTTTTCTTTCTAGTCTCTCCGCTTCCCCTTCTCCGCTCATACTAACCACGCACAATTTTGCTCCTTTCCCTATTACCTCCTGCCACATTTCCTCTCCGTCATCAAAATCAAAAAAATACCTTATCTGCCCTTCTATTTCCTCCAACCCCTCAATACTTTCACCTACCGTCTCCACCCTCATCCCCTTCTCCACCAAACTACCCGCCAATTCCCGTGCCCAAAAATTCTCCACCCCTAAAATCACTGCCACCGGCAGATTTTTCTCCATGTCTTCATTTTAAATTAAAACCGCTTAAATCTCATGCGGTAAACCTTCGGAGATTATGCGGAGATTTTTGGTAAATTATGTCATTACCTGTCTTTAATGTATCGCTTAACGTGAAAAATTATCAGTATCCAAAAACAAAGCTAAAAAACTAAAATAACATTCAATAAACCGTTATTACCGTTGTCAAGAAGCGCGAAAAAATGTCATTATTCTTAATAGAGAAGTGATTAAAACCCTACAACTTTCTTCTCAAAAAGAAGCTCATCAATCCCATACCCAACGCTTCGGTTGCCACCGTCACCCCCGCCGCCCCCATAATCCCGAATCTTGGTATTGCCCACAAATTAGATCCAAAGTTAAACAGAAGCACCACCACCCCCAACTTCATCATCTCTTTTTGTCCATTTTTGGAAATCAAACTAAATCCCGCTAAATGCCCAAAATAAGAGAAAATCACCGCCACTATCAACAATCTTAATACCTCCACCGCCGGTAGAAATTGATCACCGCCAAGAATTCCTACCATCAACGGCGCCCCCAGTTCTACCGTCGATACTACCGCTGCTGCCCCGAAAAACAAAAACCCAGCCGTTATCCAAAATATTCTCTTTTTACCTATTGCTTTTGAAGAAATAATCGGAAAAATACTGCTTACTAAAAAATAGGCGGGTAACAGCAGTGCCCCGTATATTTTATAAGCCAACCCATACCAAGCCACCTCTGCCTGTCCTAAAAATTTGGAGATCATCATCGAATCAATTGCCCGATCATAAGCCGAAAACAACAACAAATATAATCCCATCGGCCAACTAGTTAACAAAAGTTTTTTTATCAAGCCAAAATCAACCATCTTCCCCTCAACCCTTATTCCCGCCTGTTGCCACCCCAACACTAGACTCGCCATTCTGGCCACCAAATACAAACCCATTACTCCTGAAAGTCCCACTCCCACCCCCAACCGGGAAAAGGCTATCAAAAACAAAACTGGAAACAACACTTCCACCATCACTTTTTTGTGCATTTTCTGTTGGCTCTGCCAAATTATTTCCATGCTCCCGGCTATCGAAGTAAAAACAATCATGGCAAATCCCAACACTGCCGCACTCCAAATCTGTCTTAAATTAACCCAAAAATAGGCCACTATCATCGCCAGTATCAGACTTGTAGCCGCCAAAACAATCCGGAGAATCGCCACATTTATCCAGATTTTTCTTTTTCCTTCCTCTCTTTCTTCTCTCGACGCCTCCCTCACCCCGATTATCCTCGTTCCCATATCCGCCAAACTATCAAAAAGAATTAGCATCGAAGTAATCAGGATAAAATCGCCATACACCTTTACCCCTAGACCCCGGGTCAACATTCCTGTTGTCACCAAGGCAATCACCAACATCACCAGTTTTCCTAAAATCTGCACTAGAGTGTTAAGAAGGGGTATTTTCATAAATAATGATATTGTACTCTGGGTCTGATCCTGTCTCCCTTGCCTGCCCGCCTTTGGAGGGTCAAAGCGCGAGTCCGCCTGTGGTGGAGGAGAAGCCCGGCAGCTGCCGGGAGAGGGATTAAAGTTATATTATCCCTAAAATCACCACCAATAGCCAACTGTTTTGGGGAAGCGTCAGCCAATAATGATCCATCATTCCTGTCAAAACTATTAATCCCAACAACACCCAATTTTCTTTTTTCTTAAGAAACTTAATTGACTTAAGACACTTAAGTGACATGGCTGTTATCGCTATCACCCCGACTATTCCCACCTCCGCCAACGCTAACATCCCTACGTTATGGGTTGGTTGCAACCAAAAAAAACCGCCGGCTTTTTGATACTGTGGCAATTGAGCCACAAAATTTCCTGCCCCGATTCCTAACAGGGGGTTCTCTTTCACCATCTTCATTGCCGCTACAAACAGGGTTTTTCTTTTTTCTAAACTGTTTTCGTCCCAACCAACAAAAAAATCACCCAATCTGTAATTTGTCGAAATAATTCCCAACACCATCGATACCAATCCCGCTGTTACCAACACTTTTCCCAAAGTTTTTCTTATGTTTTGTCCATTCGTAATTCGTAATTGATAATTAATAATTAATATTGTGGTTATTCCCCACACCCACCTGCTCCCGCTTACTAATATTCCCAAAATCGCCACCCAATAAACTATCCAGTAATTAATGTTTTTATTTTTGTTTCTTTGCCAGTAGAACCAGACGACTAACAAAAATCCCGCCAAACTATTTGGGTGGGAAAAACTACCATAAGCCCGTAACATTCCTTCTCCCCACAGGCTCATTTGGGCAATTCCGATACTGCTAAAACTAAATCTTCTCTCGCCAATCCAATACCAAATTCCCCCCAGACTTCCTCCGTTAATTACCTGCGCCAACCCCAGCAAACTTTCCACTATCACCCAAATCGGAATAATTATTGTCAAGTATTCCTTAACTTTTTCTTTTTCCGTTATCAATACTTTTAAGCTTATTATCCACTGAATTATCCTCAACCATCGGTATATCGCTATTCCCTTATTCCCTGCCACCATCACATTTACCACCATCAACAACAAAAAAATTATATTTTCAAAATTTAGTACCCTCTTTATTTTTAATTCATAATTCTTAATTCTTAATTTACTAACTATCCATATCACCCAAAAAATATCTACTAGATACAGGGTGGGGGACAAATAATCTACTCTTATCCCCATCACTCGGCTCCATTCCGGCCAAAAATGTCGCCCCAGTTGTGTTGGAATTGCCAGCAAAAATAGAAACAAAGCTATTTTTTCCCATCTTACCCAAAACCTCTCCACGCCCCCATCTTAACACAAATAAAAGCCCCTTTTCCTCAAAGGGGGTGTCACGCAGTGACGGGGGATTTCAGTTTTATCACTACATGTCTCATTTCGCCTTCACCCTTCGATTCACTCACCACTCCTTCCATCTCCTGCGCCGCCATGTGGCACAATCTTCTCTCATATGAACTCATGCTGGTCATTGATACTTCCTTGCCGGTGTCCAACACTTTTTGAGCCAACTCCTTGACCATTGCCCGCAGTCTTACTTTCTGTTCATCCCGATAATTGTTGATGTCCAAAAGCACCCTCACCCATTCACCCAACCGCACCCGGACAATCAGTGACAGTATTAATTGCATCGCCGCCATATTTCTTCCCCGCATTCCGATCAGTCCACCTGGTTTATCCACCGTCAGGCTCACCAACACTTGAGCTTCTTCTACCTTCCCTGGCTCGCCTTCGGCGGCCACATCCTCCACAAAGGCGTTGTCCACTTCCTGATTTAATTTTTCTAAAAGTTCACAGGTAATCTCTAGTATTGTTTTATTTCTTTCCTTATTATCCATAGTCGCTATTCTAACATGGCCTATTTATCTCTATCGACGTTTAGGGCCAATATTTGCTGTAAAAGCATTACCAAACTGTTAACAAACCAGTAAAGTAGCATCCCCATCGAAAAATTCCAGCCGATAAACACCGTCATTAATGGCATCATGTACATCGACTGCGTTCTCATTGCCGACATCATATCGTCTTCCTTATCCTTTGTTTCTTTTACTACCATTTTGTCAATTTTCGGGCTAGGCATCATTAGTTTCGAGCTAAAGTATTGAAGCACCGCCGACCCCAGTAATAAAATCAAGGGCACAATCAAAGCCCAACTTACACCCGCCCCAAATATTTTAGCCGGAGTAGCCACTAGGCTTACTCCAAAAAATCCGTCATTAAATTTAAAACTTTCATTAATTTGAAATGCCGGCACCAGTTGCTGATTTATCACCTCAATCTTTCCCTTTCCTTCGGCAAACAATGTCACCATGTTGAATGCCGAAAAGAAAATTAACAACACCGCCACTTGTAAAATATTCGGTAGACACCCGGATAGGGGATTAACCCCCTCACTCTTATACATCTGCATTTGGGCCTTGGCCAGCCCTTCTTTGTCTTTTCCAAACTGCTCCTTCAATTTTTTTAATCTGGGCTGTAACGCCGCCATTCTTTTAGCTGACTTCAAACTTGGCCATAAAAGCGGCAATAAAATAATTCTGATCAACACCGTCACCACCACCACCGACCACCCCAAGTTGTCAAAAAGGTAATAAAACCCAAACAGAGCGTTTACAAACGGAGCGATAAAAATATTCATCAGACTAATTGATATTGAAAATTGAAAATTGATAATTGATCATTTCAGATTTGCTATTGTAGCAAATCTGTCCCGCCTTTACTCCAAGGATGACACTTCATTACTCTTTTTACCCCCAGCCACAGGCCTTTTAACACCCCATATTTCGCCACCGCCTGATAACTATACTCACTGCAGGTCGGGCTAAAGCGGCAATTGTACCCTTTCGAAATATATTTTTTATAAAAAAGAAGCAATTTCATCACCAATCTTTTCATTATCCTTCCTTACATAAACCACCAATCTAATATTTCTCTCGCGCAATATTACCCGCAAGCTTTCCCTTATCTTTCTTCTGATTCGGTTTCTTCGAGTCGCCAGTTTCACCACTTTTTTAGGAATCATTACTACCAAGGCCACCCCCCCCGGCTCGCCATCGGCGGCGCCTTCCTTGTACCTCGCCCACCAATCCGTACCCTCTATTTTTCTACCTGACTCAATAACTTCAGAAATTTCTTTCTTTAACACTAGTATTTGCTGGAAACTGTTAGATTTTTGCGGCCCTTCAGTCTCCTCTTTTTAATTGTTTTTCGTCCTAGACGTGTCGACATTCTTTTTAAAAATCCGTGCACCCTGGCTCTCTTCTTTTTTTTGGGTTGATATGTTCCTTTTTGTTTCATGTTTCCATTTTATCATCAAAATTAATATTTTATTTTTTAAATTTCACCCCTCCTTGTCAAGGGAGGGGACGGGGGTGGGTTTGTTATTTGATATCTTCCCAATTGTGGAAAACTACTTTATTATCATGTGGAAAACCTGCCTCGCCATTAGGCGGGCCAAAACACTTTATTGCCCCGATTTGTTTTTCCTCCCCGTCTTATCTGTTTATTTACTTATCTACTCATCTTCTTATCTTTTCATCTTCTCATCTAAACCATGGATTTAATATCACTCTGGAAAAAAGTTCAGGAAGAACTGCGTATCGATCTCTCCACTGGGGTCTACAAAGTCTATATTGAGCCCACCCGTCTTCTCGATTTAGCAAACAACACTGCCACCATCGGCTGCGCCTACTCCACTATCGCTGAAAAAAATCAAAAAGATTATTATCAATATTTCAAAACCGCCCTCGACCGTCACACCCAAGCCCAAAACACCCTGATATTTGAAGTCAAATCCATTAACTCCGGCTCTCCCGTTGATTCCACCCCCCTCTTTTCCTATCAAAAGAATTCTTCTCCTACCCTTTCCGCTGTCCGTTCCGGCCTTCATCCTAAATATACCTTTGACCACCTGGTGGTCGGCAACAGCAATAATTTTGCCTACGCCGCCGCTCAAGGTATCGTCAAAAATCCCGGCCTTTCCTACAACCCCTTCTTTATCTGGGGTGGAGTCGGGGTTGGCAAAACCCATCTGATGCAAGCTATCGGTCACGAACTTCTCAAAAACAACCCTGACTTAAAAATCCGTTATTTTCCCGCTGAAACCTTTGGCAACGAGCTTATTTCTTCTCTCAAATCCAAAAATATTTCCTCCTTTAAAAACAAATACCGCTCCCTTGATTGCGTTCTGGTCGACGACATTCAATTTATCGCCGGCAAAGACTACACTCAGGAAGAATTTTTTCACACCTTCAATGCTCTGCATCTTTCCGGCAAACAGATTATTCTCACCTCCGACCGCAAACCGGATGAAATCAGAGGCCTTGAGGACCGTCTTGTCTCCCGTTTTTTAGGCGGCTTAACTGTCGATATTCAACCCCCTGATTTTGAAATGCGCAGTGCCATAATTTCTGAGAAAGCCGCCGAAAAGGGGATTATTATCGACACCGACGCCGTCACCTATCTTGCCGACAAACTCATCAGCAACACTCGTGATATTGAAGGCAAAGTTCAGGAAATTGTTGTCTTAGCTTTGGCTAAAAACTTATCCACCGTCGGCCTTGACTTTATCGAGAGTATTTTCTCCAACACTTTTCGTGGCCCTTCCTCCCTTTCCGCCGACAAACTTAACCCCCGCCACCTTATTTCTGTCTGCGCCCATCACTTTAATTTAAAAACCTCTCAACTGTGTGGTGCTTCCCGTAAAAAAGAACTAGTCGCCGCCCGCCACCTCACCGCCTATCTTCTCTTAACCGAATCCAAATTACCCCTCGAAGATGTCGGCCGTCTTTTGGGTGGCCGCGACCATACCAGCATCATGCACGCCCGCGACAAAGTAACCAAAGATATCAACACTAATCCCCAAACCCGCTCACTTATCAACCAAATTTTAGCATCCCTCTGACCCTCCTCCGACTTTTCCACTTTTTCCCCCTTTTATCCACCAACTTATCCACATTTTTCTTTTCCTTTTTCCCCCGAACCTTTCCCAAACTTATAATCAATTTATAAGATAAAAAATCTTGAATTTTCGTCATTCACCACTTATCTAACTTTATTAACACTCTTAGATATTTATATTTTCCCTTACTGTTTACCAATTACCAATTACTAATTACTTCTTCTCCACTTTCCCACCCACCCTATTAACATTACTACTATTTAATAACTTAACTTTTTTATCTATCCCTTATCACCGCACTTTCTTTTCATTTCCTGTTTCTCTGATTTACCCACCCAATAATGCTTGCTAGTATAAATCAATGAAGTTTTCGCTTTTGGAAGAAAATTTAAACCCGGCCCTGGCTCATGTTTCCCGTTTTGTCTCTGCCAAAGCTCAACTCCCCATTCTTAATCACATCCTCTTTGCCACCGACTCCGGCCGTCTAAAATTATCGGCCACTAATTTAGAGATGGGTATAAATTTTTGGGTCGGTGCCAAAATTGAAACCGAAGGTAGTCTCTGTCTTCCCGCCAAAGATATTACCGAATTTATTTCCTACCTTCCCGTCGGCAAACTCAATTTTGACCTAAACGATCAACAACTTTTAAGTGTTAAATCAGCCAAAGCCTCCTCCACTTTTACTACCCTTCCTCCCTCTGATTTTCCTCAAATTCCTTCCCTTGATTCTAAAACTGCTTTTGATTTTGACCTCCCGGTACTGGCCCAAAGCGTTTCTCAAGTCGCTTTTTCCGCCGCCGTCGACGACACCCGGCCGGTGCTTACCTCCGTTCTCTGCCGTTTCTCGTCAGATAACCTCACTCTTGTTGCCACTGACGGTTTCCGTCTCTCGGTTAAAAACATCAAATTAGTCAATCCGGTTGACCTAAAAGCGGGGGATGATCAACTTACCCTTTTAATTCCGGCCAAAAGTTTAATAGAAGTTCTAAAACTCTCCGGTTCTTCCCCTAAAATCAAAATCGGCCTAACGCCTGATCGCCATCAGGTTGTCTTTGTCCTTGAAGATTTGGAACTGGTTTCTCGCCTAATCGAGGGTGATTATCCTAATTACGAACGGATTATTCCCGAAAGCTCTCCGACCAAAATTTTTGTCAATAAAAACGAACTGGCTCAAGCCATCCGATTGGCTTCGGTTTTTGCTCGTCAGTCAGCCAACATCGTTCGCTTTTCTGTCAAAAAAAGCTCTCTGGAACTTTCCGCCAACGCTCCTCAAATTGGTCAAAACCAAATTTCCCTCGACGCCCGCATTGAAGGTGACCCTCTCGATATTGCCTTCAACTACAAATTTATTTCTGACTTTCTCTCAGTAACCAAAGGTGACGAAATTATTATTGAATTAAACCAACCTCTCACTCCCGGCGCCTTCCGCGATCAATCCGATCCCCATTTTTTACATATCATTATGCCGGTTAGGCTACAAGACTAATATATGTCAATCAACGTCCCTCCAGTAGACAAGGGTTTTTCAGAAAACATCTTGTCTCAAACGGAAGTTCTTAAGCCGCATTGGCGATCTCTCCCCCGGGGCCTTGCCGTTCCCTTAGTCGGAGACGAGGGTAATCGTCAGAAATTTCGTGTCGGCCATCGAGGTGGCCGGTTGGAATTATGGGTGGAGCCCAGTGACGACGGTTTACCTCAAGTTCACGCCAGAACCTGGAATCACGTTTTAGGTGGGGAGGAAAATAACTTTATTTTACCGCCTAACAGGGACTTTATTGGCAGAGGAGACTGGTCTTTCTGTGATGGCCACGATCATACTATTGGTCGCTGTCAATTCGCTGTTTTCAAAGACAAAGAAGGTCGTAATTTTTTCCTATCCCGAATGTCTATTGGGTATGTTGCCGAATTAACCAATATCGCCGAAAAGATAACTCCTCCGGTTCACGCTTTTGGTGCTACCAGCCGGGGACGGCGGCGGAATAACGAAGACTCTTTTCTTTGCGTGCCACCGAGGGGACTTTATCTTGTCTGCGATGGAGTCGGCGGTCGGAAAGGCGGCGAGATTGCTAGCCGTATTGCCGTTGATGTTGTCAGTCGCCTTCTTAAGAGAAAAAATAATATCCCTCTTGCTGTTTCCGATGCCAATGCCGAGATTGTTACCAATGGTCAGGGAGCCGCCGCCACCATTGTCGGTGCCGTCGAAACTTCCCCGAACCACTTTAATATTTTTAATCTCGGCGACAGCCGCGCTTATCTTATTAATCGGCAAACTGGTCAAATAACCATGCTCACCCACGACCACGTTGAGATACAAAACGGTAAAAAAATTGTTACTGGAGCCTTGGGTCACGACGTTTCAGACCTCAACCGGACGGAAGTCTCTCTCCGGGAAAATGAATTTCTATTGCTCTGTACCGACGGTTTTTCCGACTATCTCGATAGCGGTGATATTACTCCTGATCAAGTTAAATCTGTTCTTGTCAGTCAACCACTAAACATCACTGCCAAATCTCTAGTCGCTCTCGCCAATCGTGCCGGCGGCAAAGATAATATTACCGCCGTTATTATCGGCCGCCACCAATAGTTCTACTTAACCAACTCCACCTTGTCCACGTACAGCGTTGACCCTGAAAACATCCCCGTCACCTTAATTTTCTTTTTCATATAATTATCTAAATTTATTTTTTGGCTGGTCATATTTACCAACCCGGAATCAGTTGCCAGTATATATTCGTCTCCAGTTTTTACCCTAACTTCTCCCGTTTTTTCCACCACGTTTTCATTTAAATTTTCCGCCGGTTTGGCCGTCTGACACCCGCCTAAAATAACCGCCGAAAACAAAATCATTAAAAACAAAAGAGTCTTATTTTTCATCTTTTTATTTTACCAATTACTGTTTACTAATTACTAATTACTAATTTATGACTTTCAGTTGCCACCTGATTTTCTATTAACCATTTTAACACTTCTCTTAGCGCCATTTTTTTGTCAATTCCTCTTACTGTCACCACCAGTGTTAATGGCTCAATGTAACGGTCCACCACAAACCCTTTTCCCTCGTAGGGTAAAAGGTTCCACAACGGGTAGTCCGCATCAATTACCGGGGCGCTGGTGGTCGTAGGTGAGGGGATCAGGGGCGTCTCCACCACCACTTTTTCCCAAGGATAATTTCGGTAGCTCCATCGCGTCACCCCCATCAGCCCGACAACGACAATCAAAAATATTATCACCCGGTACTTATATATTTTTTTCATTTTGCCGCCGAATAAAGCATTGATATTCTCAAGGGAGTACTATTAACGAAAGTATTTCCCTCAATTACTAAGTACGGTTTTAACCAATTGCCTCTAGCGCTGTAAATATAAACTAGCTCACCTGATACGGCATTAACCCTCAGGTTGTCTGTTTCCGTTTCCCGTCCTGCGTTCGTTTTTTTTATTCTAAAATTACTAATTCTCCCGCTTTTTATTTCTTCTCCCGTTTTAAGACTTACCATCTCACTTTTACTGGTTATCTTTGGCGGCAAACTTAAGCTTAATTTAATCATTTCTCCGCCTTTCCCGACCACCGCTGTCACCATTTTCCCGTAAAAGTTGGTAATTTTTTTACCCCCCATTGTCATATCAGCCTCTACCTCCATCATGTCAGCCTCGCCCAGCGGGCATTCAACCCACTGGGGATACAGTATCTTCACGTATTTTGTTTGTCCCCAGGCCAATATTATTTTTTCTCCGGAAATTTTTTCCACCAAATTAGTTATTTTTTCCCGGGCTTCGTCCTGACTCGGCATTTTGCCCTTAGGAATCGAATCTTTACTATCAATTCTCTTTTGCCATTCAATCAAATTATTCAGCCGGTCAATAAAACCACCCCTTGCCTCACTGCCAAAAGTCGTCCAATTTTCCTTTTGGTTCAAAGTGCCCAAATTTTCACCCAAGGCCGTTACTGCTCTACCAATTTCTGTTTCGCTCCACTCTATTGCTCCAACCGACATCTTTTCCGTTTCCGTTATCATTTCCATTCCAAAATTATCCCAGCTTATCTCTTGAGGCCTTTTTAATTCTATCGGTAAAAATGGGTCAACTGATTCAATTATTGTCTCCGGTTTTACCACAATTTCCCTGTCTTCTGTCTTTTTCCCCACACTCACCCACAATATTCCCACCCCCAACAATATCAGCACCCCCATCAGCCCGATCGATTTTCGATTCATTACTCTATCTTACTACGGACAGTACTTCCCGTTCCAGCTGCCACAACATCCCCATAGTTGTATTGTTTGAGCTATCGATAATCCTAGATATTGACCAAATTTATTCGTATCTAATCCGCTGATATGGTAGTGAAGATGTGGTCCGGTCGAAGAACCGGTGTTATTAACCACCCCAATCAAATCTCCCCTTGCCACCGTTGAGTTGTTGGCTACTCTAAAACCCCCTTGAGGCATGTGGGCATAACGGGTGACAAAATCTTTTCCTTCACATTTTCCATGTATATCAATATAAAAACCATAGACACTGTCGCTTCCCAACACTGCCACCCCCGGGTGAGTTGCCACTATTGGTGTTGTGTTTGGTGCCCCGATATCCACCGCCGGTACCTGCATATTTTGATGGGTGCAACCCGGGGCAAAAGGCCCTTGGGTAAAACCACCGCTTGTTGGTCTTCCGCTGGGACACCCTTCGGGTACCGGAATCGTCGGATTCCACGGCTCGAACCCCGGATAATTTATTCCATCGCTTCCACCTCCGATTGGCGGCGGCACCAAACTCGACACCAAACTCGACTGAAGCAGGGAATATCCCAACATCCCCACCATAAAAAATATAAACACCGGTGCGATAACGGCCGTTAAATTTATTGTCGCCAGTAACGCCGGTAACCCCACCAAAAAAAGTCCCGCGTCAAAAAAGAATTGTCCCACCCCTCCGGCAAACTTTCCCAACCCCAAATCTTCGGCAATAAAACTTTTTACTCTATTCAAATCAATATTGAGATTCTTTTGCAAAAAGTTTTTAATCCCGTTTAACACTGGGGCAATCACCGTTTTCCACACCACCACTGCCGCGGCTATCACCAGCGCCGCTACCGCTATCACCCACCCGACCGGATTTGAAGCCAAAAAGGCCGCTGACGCCGCCGCCAACCCCCCGCCCACCCCCGTTGCCGCCGTTCCTCCCGCCTTAACTCCGCCACCCAAAACTCCCTTAAGTATCATCATTATTCCCTTGTTAAATCCTTCCTTTCCGATAATTGTCAGTGCCTCTTTGACAAAGGTCACCCCCGCCTGTCCACCCACCCGCTCCACCAATCCCCAGCCTGCTTTTTCCACTCCCATTTTTACCAATATTTTTCCTCCAATTCCATTAAAACTGTCAGTCAAGCTTACAAATCTTTGGGTCAGATTCAATACATTCAAAAATGTCGGATTTTTGGCTGCCCACGCCATAATCTTTTCCGTCACCTTTATTTCCGGAATATTCGGCAATTTATCCCCAAGTATTTTGTTTCCCTTTTTATAAAGCTCCACCATTTTGTTAAATTCCTTTGGTTTTGTTCTTAGAGCTCCCATCACCCCCCGCAGTTCATGCCAGCTGTTTTCTGCCCGAGCCGGTTCTATCCCTCCTCCTTCAGGTTCGGGTCTTGTTGCCCACGCCTCAGCCACTTGCCGGTATTGCTCGATATCTAAACTTGGTTTTCCTGTCCGGTGATAAAAAATCTTATCAACCATTAATTCAAAATCTTCCATTGCCTGTTTCTGTTCCGGATTTATTGCCTCTTTTCCCCCAAAACTTTCTGTCATTGCCGCCCCAAATCTCTCTTTCATCGTTCCCGCCCGGGCCCTGTCCACCACTTCTACCCTTTTTTCCAAAAAGCTCTCCACCTCCAGGTCTGCTTGTTTTAATACCGCCCCGCCTGTTTCACCGCCTTCCCCGATTTCCTCGATAAATGTTTTTACTTCTCCACCAACTTCTCTTGTCTGAAAAATATTCGCATCTTCAGCGTAAACTACCCGCTTTACCCGCGCCTCTATCACCTCTTTTATTCTTTTTTGGATTTTAGGGTTATCCGGGAATTGTCTTGCCAGTCTTTCCCCCAGATCACTGGCAAAATCACTAACCTTTTCACCAGCCACTATTTCCTCCACTCTCGCCGCCAGTTTTTCCACTATTTCCCGATCTTTGCCTACCACTTTTCTTATTTCGTCTCTTATTTTTCCTCCGTCAATTTTGTCTCTATCTCTTGGGATTTCATCCAAAACAACTTTCTTTATCTCTGCGGCCGCCTCAATCACCTTCTCTTTAGGCGTATCCCCTGGTAATACTTTTGCCACTCTTTCTTCAATCTTCTTTTCAATCCTTTCTTCCTTACCGACAACTTTAACCTCCGTTTTTTCTCTGGCTATTTCTTTTAGTCTTTCAACAAAAACCTTAACGTCTTTTTTTCCCGTATGTTGGTAAATTCTTTGAGCAATCGCTTCTTTTTTCGCTCCTATTGCTTTTTCATATTCCGCCACCAATTCATCCAATTCCATTTTACTGAGCATCTTCGACTCCAATTCCGTTGTTGCGTCTTCCGCGGCCTCTTCCTTCCCTTTTAACAATTCATCTATTTCGGTTTTTTCGCCCTGCTCTTCAAGAATTCCAATTATTTTTTGTAAATCAGGTTTATATAAAAATTGGGATTTGTTCCATTTTTGCCCCAATTTATCCAAAATATTTTGTCCGGCATCTATAGCCTGTTCAAATTCGCTTTTATCAAATTCTTGTCCGATTTTAGATTCCAGCTCCCTTAAGGAATACAACACATCTCCAACCGTTAAATAAGCCAATTTAAGGTTCAGATCTTGTGTATTTACATCTGTCATTCCCCTAGATTATAGCGGACTCGCCCGCCTAACTGGTCATCCTATTGGCGGGCTTACTCTGTTTGAGTTTTAGTTTTATTGGGTTCCCCTGACATTGCCCCGGCCAAAACCGATTTTCCCTCATCCACCACATTGCCGAATAATTTATCGTAGTCCATCTTGCCCGCCAAGACTGCGGAGCTGTCGGCGGGTTTGCCCGGAACCGTCTCCGTAAAGGTTGGTTGCGGTTTTTTACTCAATTGTGCCGGTTGGGGAATCGTCGGTTCTTCGGGTTGATTCATAAATACAGGTTTCTTTGACAGTTGCGAAGTTACTGGCGTGGCCTGCCCGCCAAACTGCGTAGCTGTTGGCGTGGGCAAAGGCGGCAATTTCGGTGCCTTAAATAACTCCTGATATTTTGGCAATCCGCCAAAATTGCTGAATGTCCCGCTTAATTTCTTTCCTTCTGCCTCTTTTTCCGCCTCAACTTTTCGTTGATGCTCCGCCAATTCCTGCTTTTCTTCCGCCTCCATCTCCTCAATCTCTTTTTGCAGTTCCGTTTCCACTGGACTTGTATCACCTTCTACCTCAGTTTTAAATAATACCTTGCTTTCAGTTACTTTCTCCTCAATCGACACTGACGGTGTCTCGTTTAATTTCAGTGTTTCTGGTTCTTTCAGGTCTCCCTTGTCAAGGGGAGAAGCGGCCGCAGGCCGAGAGGGGTTTGAACCTACTGGTTCATCCGCAATTTGGGGTTTCGGTTGGATCACCACTGGTGGCTTTGTCGGTGGGGGATTCGGATCTGTCGCTGTGTTTATTAACACTGGTTGAATTACTGTTGGTGGAGGAGTCACTATCTTTTTTTGTTCATTAATTTTTTGCTCAAATATTTTTTTATTTTTTAAAATTTCCTCCGGATTTGAGGTAATCAGTTTATGTTCTTCTTCCGAGGCAATTACCCGGATTGCCACGTGATTTTGTCCGGCAAAAAATATCCCCTCGCCCTTATCAGCCGTCAACAATAGTTGTTTTTCACCTTCAGACAGGTAAAAAACATCACCCACCAAATCAATGGCCGCGCTATGCTGCTTTAGTAGTATTTGAATGGCGCTGTTGGTCACAATTTCTTTACCGTAAGGTGTCTCTAAAAAGTCATCCACATCTTGAGTAATGGTGGTAACCCCCAAATAATATTTCCGTCCCCGTTTTACAATTCCCCTCAAAAATGCCGCCGAATCTTCAAACTGCATCAGATACCACGCCTCATCCACCACCAAAATCCGTTTTTTCAACTCCCTCTTTATAGTTGTCCAAATGTAGTCCAAAACAATATGCATTGCCACCGGCCGCAAACTCTCCTCCAGGTTTCGGATTCCAAATACCACAAATTTATTTTTTAAATTAACCGTGGTTTTTTGGTTAAAAATACCGGCAAAAGACCCCTTAATATATTTTTCCATTCTGGCCGCCAGATTCTTGGCTCTTTCGTCTTCCATCCCGATTAATGACTTATACAAATCCTCAATCAATGGCGCTTCTCCCTTTTGGGTTTCCGGGTCAGGAGTAACCCCTTTAGATTTGTAGGCTTCCATCACCGCCCGGTCGAGAACCGACTCTTCCATCGGGTCCATGGCCCCCAGCATTATTTTAAACATTTTATGTAAAGTTAGGATTTTATCATTGAGGGCATTCTCACCTTCCTCCACCGTCAATGACAAATCAAAGGGATTAATTTTTGAATCTTCGCCGTAACCAAAGGCAATATATTGCCCACCCACCGCTTCCGCCAAAATCCGATACTCGTTCTCCGGATCGATTACAATTATTTCCGTTCCCAACATTAACGACCGCATTACCTCGAGTTTTATCATGTACGATTTACCGGCCCCGGCCGAGGCAAAAACCACCGAATTGTAGTTTTGCATGCTAAAACGGTCAAAAATCACCAAGCTGCCATTATGTTCGTTGATGCCAAACATAATTCCCTTATCATCCGATAAATCCGATGATACAAACGGAAAAGTTGAAGCCAGCGATGTCGTATCCATATTTCGACTGACTCCGATTTTATCCAAACACAAAGGTAGGCTAGTGATAAACCCCTCTTCCATTTGCAAAGTCGCTTTTTTAGAAATAATCATCAGCGCCCCCAAAGCCGCTTCTAAATTTTTGGTAATTCGGTTCAGCTCATCCTTTGTCGGTGCCTCGATGGTCACATAGAGTCCAAATTGAAAAAATCTCTCCTCGCCCTTAACCAAATCTGCCTGCAGATTAAGAGCATCCTCAAGTTTGGCTTGAGTTGACGGATTGACCACCCGGCCCCTCTGAATGTCGGTGCTGATTTCCGCCTCCATTTCCGCCACTTTTCGTCTCAAATCATCCAGTATTTCTTTCCCGTCAGTCGGATAAATATACATCGACACTTTTAGTGAAGCGTCAAAGTTAATTAAGGTTGACAGCCAATTTAATCCTACAAATCGGGGGTACCCGGCTACAAAACAAGTCCGGTAGTATTTGTTATCAATCCGGACATGGTCAAAATCCACCTCCAACGCCGATGGAGCAATAATGTCTTTTACTGACACCAATCCCTCCACAAACGGCTTAGCCCCATCCACTTTTGGAGCTTCAATGGTTTCGGGTTTACCCGCCAAGACTGCGGAGCTGTCGGCGGGTTTTTTCTTAAATATATTTAATAATTTCATTGTTTTTTACTATTTACTGTTTACTAAATTACTATTTACTTTTTTTGTCGTTACTATCGGTGCCGTAAAATTAACGTTGGCCACTTTTTGAACACCCGCCGTTTCCTCGTTATAAATTCTATAAAATAACTCAATTAACTCCTTAGTATCCAGTATTTTTATCTCCAGTCCTAACCGGGAAAACAGTCGCTCGAGATGATCCCTCTTCGGACTAAGACTTGCCTTGGCTTTTTCGACAATATATTCCTTTTGAAACGGCAAGCCCGAATTACCCTTTGATTTACCCATCACCGATCCTAAAATTTGGTTTCCGGCGCTCTTTAGTCCCAGCTCCATTGGTGAAAATGGCACGATTATATAAAACGTTTTCGACAGGACATCATTTCTTTTAACCGTTTCTTCAATAAATTTTCGGTATGAAGCAATCCTCCCCTTTAATTGCGAATTTTCTTGTTCCTCTTCAGCTCTAACCAGGTTTTTCAAATACACCCCCACATCCTTGGTTGTGGAATTGACCATTATTTGAATCGGAAAATTCAGCGAGTTTAATATTCCCCCATAAGCAAAAACCAAAGCTCCCTGCTCCCGTTCCGACAGCAAATCAAAGTTTACCGACGACACTTGCAGCACCTGCGCCGCCCCGCCGTCTTTTAAAATTACCATCCCGTCGATTATATCCTCGATTGGCAGATGTTCTTGAGTGCTTCCTCTAATGGCAATTTTTATCGGGTCGACAGGCATTGCTTAATAATAACTTATTCTAGCCCTCTCTTCTATTTGGCAATTATCTTCACCGGCGGCACAATCTGTCCCGACAGTGTTAATTTCACCCTGTCAAAGGTCATTTTATCTTTTTCGGTCACAACCAAATAATCACCATTTGTTAACTGTGTCGAAGTCCGAAATTGCCCCAGAGAGTTGGTTTTCAGCACTCGGTTGGGGTTTCCCTCGACATCCTGTATTTCCACGATTGCCCCTTCCACAATTTTTTTATTACTGTCCGTCACCATTCCCACTATCAGGTTTGAGACATCCGGAATATCCGGCATTGGAATTTCTCCAAAGACTATATTTCCAGTTGCTCCTAATTTTTCTCTTTTTAATTTTAAATCTGGCCTCCCCCCACTCCAATCTTCTTTCAGTCCGCCAGAGCTGTCCTCAGCGTCGGCGACCTTCGGCTCACTCCCTTCTTTTTGGCTTGCCCGCCCAACTGGTTTTGCTGTTGGCGGGTCTTTGATTTTTGATTTTTTATCTTCCCTCCCTACCGACGGCAGCGACTCAATAAATTCCTTTACTTTAGCCTTTTCCTTTACCGGCCTTTTCTCTTCTTCTTCCTCCTCTTCTGCCTTAATCTGGGCCAAATTTCTGCTCAAATCCACGTCCAGCCAGTTTTTCATCGCCTTTTTTTTATAAAGATAAACTGTCGGGTTATAAATTGATTTGATAAAGGCCAAAAGCCACGTTTCCAGAGGCCTATCCTGATATGGCACAAAGGCCAGCGCCAATCCTCCGGCCGCGAAAACAAAAACTAACGGCCACTTAATGAAAAATACCAGATGAGACGAATTAACAATCAAGGCTAAAATTACGCCTCCCGCCGCCTTGCCAAATTGTTTTAGCGTCATTTCCCCCACCAACTTAAATTCGTATGAGCTAATTTGCTGTGGAATCGGATGTTGTTCCATTACTAAATTCTACCCTAATTTAACTTAAAAAAATATTTTTGCATCCTTTTTTATATATAATACTTAATACATGCATTTAGTCATTGTTGACGGCCACGCCGTCATTCACCGTGCCTACCACTCCATCCCGCCCCTAACCCGCAATAGCCAACCAGTCAACGCCCTCTATGGCTTTTATTCCATGCTCTTATCGGCTATTGACGTTCTCAGACCCAGTCATCTTGTCGTTTGTCTTGATTCCCCCGGCCCTGTTTCTCGCTCCCAAGAATTTATTGGCTATCGGGCCAAGCGCAAACCCGCCGAACATAACCTTGTTGTTCAGCTTCCCCTACTCCCCGAAACTCTTAAAACTGCCAACATTCTCTCAATAGCCATGAGCGGTTTCGAAGCTGACGACTTAATTGCTACGGTGGTACGCCGTAGCCAGCAGCGCAGGCGACCTGTGGCTCAAATAACCATCATCACTGGTGATAAAGATCTAATGCAATTAGTTACCGACAAAATCTCCCTCTTTGTTCCTGTTCGCGGCCTTTCCGAAACTAAAATTTTTGGCCCTGCCGAAGTCAAAGAAAAGCTTGGCGTTGCCCCCGCTCAAGTTGTCGATCTCAAAGCCTTGATGGGGGATATGTCTGATAATTATCCGGGCGTGTCCGGCATTGGTCCCAAAACTGCCGTCGAACTTCTGGAAAAATTTGGTTCTCTCGATAAAATTTATTCCCACCTAACTAACTTAAGTGACTTAGTCCGATCCAAACTAATCAAAGACAAAGGAAACGCCTATCTTTCCCAAAAACTAGCCCAACTTGTTGACAACATTCCTCTTAAATTCAGGCCCAAATCATGTCGTCTCGACAACAATGTTTATACCGGACTCAATACTCTCTTTATCGATTATGGCTTCAAATCTCTTACTTCCCGCCTCGTTAAAAAAAATTCCCAGAAACCTACCGTTAAAATCGAATCCAACCAAGTCCCTCTTTTTTAAGTCCATGATTTACGATCAAACCAATCATCAAAAAGAACAAATCAAGGTAATCGAAGGACTTAAGAAGGCTTCCCACCAGAACCCAACCTACAGCATTGTCACCCCGGTTGCCGATTTTCAAAACGACCCCCGCCTTTGCCTTACCAGTGTTAATCGTATTTCCACTAACCTTGCCTCAAAAATCACTTCGGACATTATCGCTCCGTTAAAATCGGTCGATATCAATCATTTTTATTATCCAGCCGACAGTTTTCATCTAACCATAAAGAATGTTCGGGTTATCAATAATCCGCCCAATTTTTCAACCAAAGATGAACAAACCGCCATTTCTGTTTTTTCCTCCGTTATCCCCAAACATAAAATCTTTCAAATCTATTACTATCGCCTCTTAGTTCTTCCCACCAGCCTTGCCCTGGTCGGTACTACCGATCCGGAACTGGACAACATCATTTTAGATTTAGATCAAAAATTAAATCAAACCGGAATCCCTGACGACAAAAAATATTTCAACCAAAAGTATTTTTTTAGCAACATTTCCCTCCTTCGTTTTACTCACCCGATTAACTCTGAGTTTCAAGAAGTGATTGATAAAGTATCACGATCAATTTCCCTTTCTCCGTATTTAGTAAACTCAGTCACCCTACTTGTTTGTAATGGTGTTTTTCAAAAACGCTGTATTTTAGGCACTTGGAATCTTAAAAATGAAAAATAATTCTCTTAAAATCGCTCTGGTTCATGACTACCTCAACGAATTTGGCGGAGCCGAAAGAGTTCTTTTGGCGCTGTCCGACATGTACCCCGATGCTCCCATTTACACCGCCTTTTATAAAAAAGGATCATCCGCTTACAATCATTTCAAACATCGACACCTCATTCCTTCCTGGGTCCACTACATTCCTTTTTATAGTTCCTATCTCCATAGTCCTCTTCGTTTTCTAACCCCCTTAATTTGGGGAAGTTTTGACTTTTCCCAATACGACATTATTATTGGTTCCGCTAGTTGGTACATAACCAAAGGGTTTAGAAAAAGGAAAGACTCCAGGGAAATTTGCTATTGTCACACTCCTCCCCGCTGGCTTTATGGTTACACCACTTCAGTTGGTTTCCAAAAGTATTGGATTGTTCGAATTTATGCAGCTTTTGTCGGTCATTTTATGCGGCTATACGATTTTGTTCAAGCCCAAAAAGTCGACACTTTTATTGCCAATTCTCAAAATGTTGCCGATCGAATTTGGAAATATTATCGCCGAAAAGCCATTGTTATTTATCCTCCAGTCTCACTTCCCCCGGTTCCAATAATTAACAAAGGGGATTATTACTTAATTATCTCCCGTATTGTTGGCGGTAAAGGTCTCGATTTAGCCGTCAAGACCGCCATTAAACTTGGTATTAACCTCAAAATTGTCGGTGAGCCCGCTGGCTATTACACCGAGTATAAACAATTGCGAAATCTATCAAAAACCAATGTTGAGTTCTTAGGTCGTGTTTCTGATGAGGAATTAGTCAAATACTATGCTGGCGCTAAAGCTTTTTTGGCCTTATCTACCGACGAAGACTTTGGTATCACTCCAGTCGAGTCGATGCTCTGTGGCACTCCGGTAATTGCCTTCAAAGGTGGTGGCTATTTAGAGTCAGTTATTGATGGCAAAACTGGTATTTTCTTTGACAAGCCCACTGTTGAATCTCTCACTGCCGCCGTTACCAGTTTTCAAAAAATGAAATTTGATCCCCAAGATTGTATTCATCAAGCCCAAAAATTCTCCAAAGAAATTTTTGTGAAAAAAATCAAGTCACTTTTATCTTAATTTTCATTCATACCCCTTCGCCTGGGCGGTGAACATTGTGGCATACTTTCCCTTCATTTTTACCAGTTCCTGGTGGCTACCATGTTCGATTACTTTTCCATCGTCAATTACATAAATCTGATCCGCATTTCGAACAGTTGAAAAGCGATGAGATACCAACACTAGGCTTTTGTTGCGATAAATTTTTTGCAAATTGGCAAAGATTTCCATTTCCGCTTCAGCGTCAATAGCACTAGTTGGTTCATCCAAAATCAGTAGGGGTGCTTGTTCATAAAAAGCCCGAGCTATAGCTAATTTTTGCCATTGTCCTCCCGATATTTCTTCCCCCTCGTCAAATTCCCGTCCCAAAATTTGGTCATACTTGTTAGGTAGTGTTTCGATAAATTCGGCTGCTCCGGCTTGTTTGGCTGCTCTTACCATCTTTCCTTTGTTGTCCTCAAACGGATTCCCCATGGTAATATTTTCCTTGACCGAGAAATGAAATTGCGAAAAATTTTGAAATAGTGTTCCCATTAAGGCATATAAATCTTTTTTAGCGATTTTTTTAATATTAATACCGTTAATTAATATTTCTCCCTCATCCACATCATAAAAGCGGCATAAAAGTTTGACGATTGTTGATTTCCCGGCCCCATTTACTCCCACTAAAGCCACATTTGTCCCTGCTTCAACTATCAGATTGACGTTGTCCAACACTGGTCTTTTCGCCCCCGGATACCTAAATGACACTTTTTTGAATTCGATTTTTGGAGCCTTATCAATATTAATTTTTATCGGTTTCTTATTTTCTTTAACTAGATCCGGCAGCTCCATCACCTGCCGAAAATCATTAATATACAAATTATTTGATAGTAATAGGCCTATATCAATAGCCGTATCCACCATGTTCACTTTAAAACTCAAGATCATGTCGATAAACAACACTAGCGACCCCACCGTCATTGCCCCTGATACCACTCCGCCCATTTGGTAGTAAACCAATATTAACCCAAATATCATCTCCCAAAAGTTCAACCCGCTCCAAATCAGGAAAAACCCATCCAACGGTTTTTTAAACATCCCGTAAAGTTCCCCTTGGATATTCTTCATTTTGTCCAACAAATATTTTGCCGACTGGAATATTCGTACTTCCTTTTGCACGTTCGGTTCCGAGAAAATCCACTCGAAATACCACAAACGTCTCGCCTTTGGTGCGCCACCACCGTAAATCGACCACTCAATTTGTCCCTGTTTAACTTGAGTCCACAATCTCGGTAGACAAGCTATCGTGATCAACACTGGCCACCACCAGCCAAAAGTTGCCAACACTATTCCAGCCGAGAGTACCATCGTTACCGACCGGGTAGTATAGGATAATGTTCTCAGGTCGTCTGGCAGTTTCCATGTCTTTGTGTCCCGGGTTTTCATTATCAAACTTTGAGCTTTCGGGTCTTCAAAATAAGCCGCGTCCATCCCCATCATCTTTTCGTTGAAGCGAAAGTTAATCTCGTTTTGCATTTTTGACCGCAGCAAATAATCAAGGTACGACACGTTGTAGATCCAATAAATCATTCCCTCCAGCCACCGCAAGGCAAAAAGTGCCGCCACCAGCGTCATTATTGTCCCCACCAGATTAGCCAAACCACCCTGATTTTGGGTCAAAAAGTCAATTAAGTACTTTGAAGTCACCCCCACCCCAATCGGCATCAGCGCTCCTAGCACCGATGTCAAATAATAGGCCACCACCAATCTCCTGTCCGCCCGATAGGCCATTGCCAACAGAAATTTGATATTTGAAGCGGCGTTAATAAGTAGCCGCATCTTTCTTTTCATGTCTTTCCATTATAAATCAATTCCGCCCGAGATTCCGATCTTCATCGATTAACTTTCTCAAATATTCCGACTTGTTCATCCCGACTATCTTGGTTCTTTTTTCCAAAAAATCATCCTGTGCTCCTGATAAAAAACAGTTAAATCTCACCTCCAGTTTTCTCCCCTTTATTTTATTTAAAAACTCTTCTACTATTTCTTCTACATTCATTTCGCCGTACTTATGGCCGTAAAAATACTTATTTTTAATTTTCTTGGAAAAATCTTCGTGTATCGATAAACACAGAACCGGCTTTTTATTAAAAATAGCCAGCGTGGCTTCATGTCCCAGCTGAAAATCTTCCTGGCTTACTTCAATTACGACCACATCCGCCCATTCGATTCCTTTTTTGATGGCCAAATAATGTCGTTCTTTTTCATCTTTGGCCTTTTTCTGTTCTTCCTTGGTCAACAGATCCAGGTAATTTCCTTTTTCCGGCGACACAATTTCCGCCCCGCTTTTCTCAATTGCCCTCAAAACCATGTCGTAATATTTCTGATATTTTTCCTTGCCATAATATGACGCCGTATAAAATACCTTCATACATATATATGTATATCAAGAATTTGAAATAAAGCAAGAGTGAGCATAATATACATACATATAATACTAATAAATGAATTGCCTTTTGAGAATCACGAGATAGCTCCCGAGACAATTCTTGCTTTTTTGGCCGGTGATATTATTGCCCGCCATGGTGGTGTCGACCGACTCAAGGTGTTGAACAATACCCCTCCCTTTTTAACACTTCATCTCGTTCAAAGAGAAATAAATGTTATCGCCACTGCTCGCGGAACTCCAACTTTTACCGAGTTGCAAGATGCCGCCAGAACTATTAGGAAACCAACCGCTAAAATTGCAGCCAAAATCTACGCTAAAAAACATATTAATCCACATTATGATTAATAACATCGGTTCTCATATCAAGGTTTCAGACTTTACCAAATCAAAATCTTTTTATCTTTCTTTGGGCTTTAAACCCATTTTTGAATATGGTCCTGACTGTCAGGCCAAGGAGGATTATTCCGGCATCGTTTTTGAAGCCGGTGGGGGAGTTTTGGAAATTGCCGACGGCCATCGAGCAGTCAACCCCGCCACCTTTAAAGAGCATATCAATAGTTCCAAGATTTCCTTGATGATTAAAGTTGATTCGCTTGAAACCATTGCCGGTCTTTGTCACCAAAACCACATTGATATCACCGTTCCGCCCCGGCATTTCTACTGGGGTACTTTGGAAATGGTTGTTAAGGATCCCGACGGTGCCGTCTTGGTTTTTGTCGCTCCCTATACCAAGAAATCTGCCAAAACTCTTAAACCTGATGAAACCTTCGCCGTCAAACCCTAGTTTTTAGCCACCTCTCCGTATCAATCGCCGCCTTGGCCCCGGTTCCCGCCGCCACCACCGCCTGGCGGTAATTGTCATCCATGCAATCTCCGGCCGCAAAAATCCCCGGGACCGAGGTCATTGTTATATACTCCGGATTTTTCCCGGTAATTATATAACCCGTTTCTTTCATCTCCACCAACCCCTTCAAAAAACCCGTTGCCGGAATTCTGCCGATAGCCACAAACAACCCGTCAATTTCCAATATTTTTTCCTCTTCAGTTTTATTATTTCGGATTTTAATTGAAGTAAGTTTGGTGTCTGCGAAGTCTCCCTTGCTTTGCCCTGTCGAAGCGTCTAGCGAAGTCGGGTCAAGGGGAGATTTAGAGGGGTTTATTCCAATTACTTCCGTATTCCAAATCATCTCTATTTTTGGATTCTTCAGTACTCTCTCTGCCTCCACCGCTATCGCTCGCAAAGAATCCCTCCGGTGAATTAAATATACCTTTTGACAAATTTTTGCTAAAAACCCGGCATCTTCACCAGCTGTATTTCCGCCGCCTACCACTGCCACCGTCTTGTTTCTAAAAAAATTCCCATCGCAAGTGGCACAACCCGAAACGCCTTTACCGATTAACTCTTGTTCTTTGGGTATCGAAAGCCACCTTGCCCCCGCCCCAACCGCCACAATCACCGCCCTGCTTTGTAAAATTTTCCCCGAAGCTAACTCTATTTCAAAGTCCCCCTTGGTAAATCGTAGATCCTCTTTAGAGGAGGGGGATTTAGGGGGATTAATACTTTTTACTAAATCATTTTTTATCTCCACTCCTAAATTCTTTACCTGTTCCTGCATATCCATCATCAATTTCAGTCCGCCTGTCCCGTTGGGAAATCCCGGCCAATTTTCCACTAAAGTGGTAATTATCAACTGCCCCCCGGGGATATTTCCGGCAATTACCACTGTTTTTAGTGCCGCTCTGACGTTATATATCGCCGCTGTCAACCCCGCTGGCCCCGATCCGATTATTACCGTGTCATATATTTCACTCATGTATCGATTATAACCGAAATTCTGAATTCACCTCCCTGTCAAGGGAGGGGTTAGGGGTGGGTTTTGATTGATAATTGACAATTGATAATTGATAATTAACTTTGTGAATCCTCAAACCCACAAAGTCATCGGCTTTATTCTCAAAATTTGCCAAAACAAAAAATCCCTACTCTTCTGGTTTTTTGTTCGCTTCCTCTCCGCCATTCTCCCCTTGGTTACCATCTATCAGTTTTCTACAGTCATCAGACTTCTCGAGCAAAAAGCCCCCCTGGAATCAGTTATTTTGGCCGTCTTTTACATTTTTCTCATTCGGGCCATCGACAATCTCACTCGTCTCCGTTCCATTACCAAACTAGAGTATGAAATTGCCGCTGTCTCTTTTGACATTCACAACTTTTTTCTCTCTGATCTAAAAACTTCCACCAAAACCGAGCGCCATGAAATCGTTCAGGCTATCAGAAATTTTTCTGACGCCTCCTCCTCCACCCTCAATTTAATCAAGCAACCCGGCATTGACTCCCTCGTCTCCATCCTTTTCATTCCGGCCATTTTATTGTTTCTCGATTTTCCCGCCTTTATTCTAAATATTGCCTACATATCCGTCTATTACGTTGTTGATTTTTATACTACCCAGCGCTATTCCCATTTAAAAAAGATATTAAACACTCACACCGAAACTTATTTTGCCAAACTTCAGGACAGCAATGATTTCGACCTCGAACAAAAATCTTGGTCTCGTCACTTTCGCCGTTTGGCTAATTGGGGTAACGCCGAATGGAATCTTCTCCAAAACACTGCCGTTATTTTTTATTCCCTCATTCTTTTCTTTCAAATTTCTCAAGTAATAAGCGGTGGCAAACAAATATCTGATTTGGTTTTAGTTATGGGTTATATCACTCAAACTCAAGTTTATCTCAACTCTTTTTCCTCTATCAAAGACAGTCTCACCGACATGCTCGTCGGCCTTGACCGATTGGCCAGCAATCCCACCGTCTCTACCGTCGACCTCGACGACCTCATTTAACTTCTCGTCTGCTTATCTTCTCTTCTTCTCATCTTTTCATCTTATAATCTCGCTATGCCCGAACTTCCTGAAGTTGAAGTCATCAGAATTTTTCTCGAAGACAAATTCCTTGGTCTAAAAATAAAAAAAATTAAAATTTTGTCTCCGAAAAGTTTTATTGGTAATCCTGAGCTTGTCGAAGGGCAGAAAATTGTTAAATTTACCCGTATCGGTAAACAACTCTCGATCCATCTAAGTAATGGTCTAATCCTTCTTGTCCATCTCAAAATGACCGGCCAGTTATTGTTTAAGTCTCCCTTGTCAAAGGTCCTTAGATCCTCGGAGGGGAGAGATTTAGAGGGATTAAAGATGTTTGGCCATCCCACCAAAAATACACTCAAAAATTTACCAAACAAGTCCACTCGTCTCATATTCACCTTTTCCGATAAATCTAAGCTCTTTTTTAACGACCAGCGGAAATTTGGCTGGATCAAACTTTTATCAAAGACTGAGCTTACCGAATCTCAAAAAGATTTGGGCCTCGATATTTTTAATCCTCTTTTTACTCCAAAATATATTTACTCTCAATTTCAAAAATCATCCCGAGCTGTCAAATTAGTTCTCCTCGACCAACATTATTTTGCTGGTATCGGCAATATCTACGCCAATGACGTCCTATTTTTAGCTAAAATTCACCCCCAAATCCCCGCTCAACACATCTCTCGCTCCCAAGCTCTAAAGCTCCACCGTTCTCTTCTCTCTATCATGCACCAATCGATTTTAGTCGGTGGTTCTACTGCCCGCGATCAAAAATATCTTCGCCCCGACGGCACCAAAGGCCAAAATCAATTTTCTTTTCGGGTTTATCAAAGGGAAAAAGAGCCTTGCCTTATTTGTCAAACTCCCATTAAAAAACTCCAACTCGGTGGTCGGGGGACGTTTTATTGTCCCAGATGCCAGCCCGCCGTGGTGGGCCAGTCTTTGTAATAAATTTCGAACTAAATCGTATTTCCTTACATGAAACAAACACTTACTGTCTCTGCTCTCTTTTTCTTGTTAGCTTTTTCCCTCGCTTCTCCCGCCTTAGCCGAAGACGCCACCTCTTCAGTCACCCCCGCTCGGAATCGTTTTAATTTTCGTGAACAAATCCAGGAAAAAATCAATCAGTTCAAAGAAAACAGACAGGAATTAAAAGAAGAAAGGGAAGAAAATAAAGAAGATCGACAGGAAGCTCGTAAAACTGCCACTGAAAATCGGCAAGAAAATCGGTTTAAAAATGCCCAAGCCATAATCAAGCGTCTCCGTCAGGGCATTATTTCCCGCTATGAAAACACCCTCAAGCACAAAACCAGTATTGAAGAACGCATTGCCAAAATCGAGGAAGCCAATAAAACGGCCAAAAAAAAGCGTGATTTAACCGCAGTTAAAGCTAAGTTAACCACATTTAACACCGCTGTCTATGTCAAAGATTTGGCCGCCTTTGACGCCAAGGTAACCGAAATCTTAACCTCGACTACGCCCCACAAATTAACTCCGGAACTTAAAATTCTGGCCAAAACTCTTCAGTCCGATATCAAGTCTCTTCGTCAAGTTCTGGCCGATACTCTTCGGTTGATAATCAAATCCAAAAAGCTATAACATACAAAGGTTTTATGAAAAAATTATTTCTCATTTCCCTGCTTCTTTTTTCAGTCCTTTTTCTTTCTGCTTGTACCTCCACCGACCAGGTTAAAGACAAAGTTTTGGATAAAGTTGTTGAGATTAAAGACAATGTAAACACCAAAATTGATCAAAAAATAGAGCCGGATAAATTTGAAACGGATGCAGACATACTTTCAGACCTAAATTCCACTGATCCCGATTTCGACGCCGATTTTAAAGCCCTCGACTTAGAACTGAAACCATAGTTTTGTTACCATTACCAGCGCTGCCATTCCCAAGGCTACTCCCGCAGAAATCATTGAATTTTTTTGCCACGATCTTTTGTAGTTATTCCCAATTTTCAATAATATTCCTCCTCCGGCTATTAACGAAAATATGGAGGTTACTATCCAATAATAAGGGAAATCCTCATAAAATATTTGCCATCCCAAATCGCCAAATTGGGACAATTCACCCGGAGAGTACAGCTTAAAAAAATAGCCTATCACTACCAGGGCCATGGCCATTAAACCGGTGACCCCGAGCCAAATTGCCGTCTCTGCCCACATAGTGGCCACAAATTCCCATCTTGGCTTCATGGCCATCTTACCTGTTTTAATTTTTTGCATTAACTCCTTTTTTATTTCTTTATTTTTCATAAATCTCTCTTAATTTTTTTTTAGCCCTATTAACCATAACCCCCACGTTGTTTACCGTTGTCTGAAGAATATCAGAAATTTCCTCATAACTTTTATCCTCAAAATATTTTAATACCAATACCTCTCTATATTTCAAATCTAGTTTACTAAGGGCTTCATTAATTTTTTCTTTTTCTTCCCTCTCAATTTCTATTTCCTCGAATAGTTTGTTTTTTTTGTCAACTCCATCCCACTCTTCAGGCAAAATCAATGTCTTTCTTTTTTTAACAAAATCCACTGTTTTGTTGTGGGTTATTCGCAGTATCCAGCTACTAAATTTCCTTTTTATATTGAAACTCTGGATGTTTTCAAAGGCCGCTACCAAACTATCTTCAACCAGGTCTTCAACCTCATCACTATTTCCAATTATTTTCCTGACAAAACCCGCCAATCTTTTCTGATATCGGTCTATTATCTCTCCAAATTTATCTGTCTTACCTGACTGAATTTTAGCTATGATTTCCTCATCCGTCACGTTCAATTTTACCTTATCTCACTAGCCCCAGCGGCATATACCAGCTAAACGGTTTTTTGCACAAAGGACAGGCTGGTGGGGGAGTTTTGCCCCTGTGTATATAGCCGCAGTTAACACATTTCCATTCCAGTTCCACCTTGCTACTGTATAGTGTTTTACTATCCAGTTTCTTAGCCAAAATAATATATCTTTCTTCGTGTTTTTCCTCCACTTCTTTTAGCTCTCCAAACAATCTGATTGCCCCTGTTTCCTTTTCGCTCTTAGCCACTTCTTCAAAATCCGGATACATCTTGGTCCACTCATATCTCTCTCCCTCGGCCGCCACTTCCAGGTTCTTCACCGTAGTTTCATAGGCTGGCACAATTCCCAAATTACCTTCGGCTTGCGCTGGTTCGGTAATTAATTCAAACAACTCTTCCGCATGGGCTCTCTCATTGTCAGCTGTTTCTTCAAACACCCGGGCAATCCATTCCAAGTTTTCTTTTCGGGCTATTTTGGCAAAAGTTTGGTATTTATTTCGCGCCTGCGACTCTCCGGCAAAGGCTTTTAAGAGGTTTTGTTGAGTTTGCGTCATAGTGTAAGTTTACACTATGGCTGGAACGTTTAAAATTTAAAAAATTTTATTACGTTCTGTCGGCATTAAATGTCCTACGTTTGTAGTATAATTTGTTTATGTCCTGCAATTGTCATTGTTCCAGTAAATGCGGCCTTCTTGGCAGCCTTGAACAAAAAATCATGGACGTTTTATGGAGTTCAAAAACCCCCTTAAAACCCGCCGACGTTAAAGATAAAATGGCGGGGGATTCAGCCTATACCACCATTATGACCGTCCTTAAACGCCTTGCCGACAAAAAAGTGGTTAAACGCCAAAAATCCGGCAACACCTTCCTTTATTCCCCTCTCTCCGACAAAAAAACCTATTCCTGCACTTGTCTCGACACCCTCTTCTCCCGCCTTCTCGACACCTATGGCCAACTCGCCCTCGATTCCTTTCACCGCGTCATTAAAAAACTTAAGATCTAGTATTGTGGGTATTTTTCCCCTGCTAAATTTGTTTTAATATATTTTTCCGGATCAAAATCTATTTCAAACACTTCTTTCAAAATTACTTTAGCAATATAAGCATTCCCTAATTGATTCGGATGCAAAAAGTCCAGATCTCCTTTTTTAATTCCCACCACTGCAATTTCCTCCGATTTAAAAGTAAAAATTCTCTCCGTCGGAAATTTATCAAACTCATCAAATAGATTTATAAATTTGACACCATCCAAATTTAGTTTCTTATCGACCTCGACATACTTACCATAAATTCCAGCAATCTTTTCATTCCATGGTTTACTATCTGTCGAGAGGACCAAATCAACACCCTTTGCCGCCAAATTCACTGCAATTGCCCTAAGATTTTTCCCATGTTCCTCAATGCTAACTCCCAACACCGAATCATTTCCGCCCAGCATCATTATCACCAAATCAACATTTGACATTAGACATTTGTCATTAGAAATTTTCTCTAAAATGTCTTTCGTTGTTGCCCCATCATAACCATGGTTGAAACATCTAATTCCCCAAGAGGGAATTTTCCAGTCAACTATTTTCTTTTGCAATTCTTCTTTGATTACATATTCCACTATCTCCCGCCAATTTGGATGCACCCATTCACAGCTGGTTATTGAATCACCTACAAACGCAATCCAATATTTCCCCTCTTTTTCCAATTTACTTTTTATACCGCCAATCATTTCTGGACCGCCAAAACTTTTATCTGGGCGAATTCCTGCATTCCTACCCGGCCGTATTCCCGTCCCACTCCGCTTTTTTTATAACCCCCAAAAGGGCATTCCGGTTTAAAATAATTATCGGTATTTATCCCCACCACTCCGCACTCAATCTGTTTACCTACTCTTTCCGCCTTTTCCAAATCAGTTGTATATACCTCAGCACTCAAACCGTATTCTGTTTGATTAGCCAGTTTTATTACCTCTTCTTCACTATCAAATGGAATAATCGGCAGCACCGGTCCAAAAATCTCTTCAGAAAATACTCTCATTTCCGGTGTCACCCCCGTCATTAGAGTCGGCTCAAAATAGTTTCCATTCTCTAGCCCTGTTTTCACTATTTTATTTCCGCCACAGACAATCTTTACTCCCTTACTCTTAGCATCTTCTACCTGTTCTACCAATAAATCTAATTGCTTTTTGTTCACTAGTGGTCCCATGTCGGATTCATCAAGGGGGTTACCCACCTTTATTTTTTCTACCCGTTCTTTAAATAAAGCCACAAATTTATCAAATATTTTTCGCTCCACCAACAATCTCTTTACGGCCGTACACACCTGACCCGCATTTAAAAACCTCGCCCAATATAAGTTTTCTATGGCATTGTCCAAATCTGCATCGGCAAACACAATCCCCGGACTACTCCCTCCCATCTCCAGCAGTGACTTTATAAATTTCTCCGCCGCTACTTTAAATATTTGTTGTCCGGCCCTGGTACTTCCCGTAAACCACACCAAGTCAATTTTTTGTTGCAGAAGTGTTGCCCCTACATCACCGGCTCCAATTACATAATCAACCACCCCGGCGGGAATTCCCGTCTCCTGCATCAGTTCTACTACTCTTTTTTGGGTTAAGGTCGTATATTCCGACGGTTTAACTACCACCGTATTACCCGCCACCAGCGCCGGCAACATTCCCGAAGTTACCATGGAAATCGGGAAATTCCACGGGCAAATACAAGCCACCACCCCATAAGGTTCAAAAGTCATCCGGAAATCATTTTTGGGATCTCCCCACACTTTTTCATCGGCCAAAAACTTTGGTCCGTTGTCAGCGTAATAATTTACAAAATCCAGTTCAAATTTCACATCATCTCTGGCCTGCGCCAACGGCTTTCCCATTTCCATTGAAATTAATTTGGCCAATTCTTCACCGTTTTCTTTCAACAATTCCCCAAATTTAGTCACATATTTGCATCTTTCTTCAATTGGCGTATTTTTCCACCCGTTCAGTGCTTCTCTGGCTTTTTTTACTGTGTTTTCAATTTCCTCCGCACTCGATATTGGTGTTTCTCCAATTACTGACTGGTCGTGAGGGTTTATTGATTTTATGTTCATGTTTTATTTCTCCACATACCCATCTTTTTCCATCGACGGGTCTCTACTGACATAAAAATTTCTTTCCCATGCCTGTTTTTTTAACTCAGCCATCAGTCCTGTCGACAATTTTCTCCCGTCCGATACTGCTGCATTTTCCTCGGCATATTTTACTTTTCTTGTCCCCGGGATTACCACTGATATTTCATCGAAAGACAAAATAAACCGTAGAGCCAACTCTGGTAAACCTTTAGCTTCCTCACCCATTAATTTTTCTATTTCCTCCAGTTTGGGAATAAAGCTCTTTAATCTTTCTTCACTAAAGTACGTTGGCCTCAGATCATCTCCAAATTTACTGTCCAGTGTCAGTCTCCCCGTCAGGCTTCCTTCATCCAAAGGGACTCTGGCAATTAGTCCAATATTGTGTTCTTTGGCATAAGGGAAAAGCCTATCTATGGGTAATTGGTGAAATATGTTAAAAATTAGCTGAATGGTGGAAATTAAACCAGTATCCAAAGTTTTCAGACAATTGCTTGGTTGATAGTCGTTTATCGACAAACCCCAGTGTTTCACTTTTCCGGCCCGGGTAATTTTCTGGATGGCTTTCTTCCACTCATCGTTTTCAGCAAAACCATCATCCCACACATGAAACTGCATCAAGTCAATCGAATCCAACCCAAAACATTTTAGTGAGCTATCCACCATTTCCTCAATATATTGTTCAGGAAAAGTCTCCGAAATCGATACCCCTTTCCATGCCGGCCACACTCGATTTTTGGGTGGAATTTTTGAAGCAATAATCACCTTGTCTCTATTTCCCGACTCTCTCACAAATTCCCCAATCAGTTCCTCAGACGTATGTTTCCCGGGTTCATCAGTTCTTCCATAAACCCAGGCCGAATCGATAAAATTTCCCCCAAGTTCGACAAATTTATAAAGGGCTCGTTTGCTTTCATTCTCGTCTGGTACATCCCATCCCCAAGGTTTTCCCGCCAGTTGCCATGCTCCCAGTCCTACCTCCGAAATCTTTAAACCCGTTTTTCCTAGTGTTCTATATTTCATTCCCCATTTTATCACCGGTGTCGTCAAGGTGGTTAGATAACCCTGTTTTCTTTCTGGACTTTCTCTGCCAGCCACACTTTCATCAGAGATTGATATGGCACATCTTTTTTATTAGCCAATCGTTTCAAACCAGAAATTAAAGAAAGGGGCAATCTCACAGTTATCGGTTTTGCGGTTGGTTTCAATTCTGATAAATCAAAATAAACCTCATTGGCCATGTCAAAATATTCAGTTGAATCATGGGTAGCCCAAAAATCCCTCTCTTCGTCTTCGTTTTTGAATTTTGGTATTGGTTTTATTTTATTTTGCTTCATATCTTATTTTCTCCTTTTTACTTTGATCTCTGGCTGAGATCACTCTAATTAATAAATTTCTATATGTAAGGAAAATGGCAAGTAGGCGACCATTATCGGTTTTTCCGTAAGCCACAAATCTTTCTTCCATTTGTGAATGAGACTTATCAAACACAAATTTTATTGGCTCATTAAAAAATATCTGCTCACATTCATCTTGTGACACTTGGTGTTTTTCCCAATTTTTAACAATATTACCTTTATCCCATTCAAAAGATATGGGCTTATGAGGCAATATCATTTTTGTCACTGTACATAATGGTACAATACAAATACCTTGTTGTCAAGCCCAAGTATAATAAATCATGATCCGCGCCGTTACTTTTGACCTTGATGGGGTTTATTTTACCGAGGATTCATTTAAAAAATTTAAATCTATTTTTCGGCAATATTCCCCTGGCCAAGCCCTAATTGACCATGTTTTAGCCGCCCAAACCTTAGGCATTAATGCCTTTGTATATCAGGGTTTTGATCATTTTATTGACAAACTAGGTCTTGGTCTACTACAATCAGTAGTATGAAAACCGAACCCTTCGGCCCGCTTGAGCAAAAAGTCATGGATATCCTTTGGAAATCCTCAAAATCCTTAAAACCAATTGAGGTTTTACACCAACTAGAAGGGGATTATGCCTATACTACCATCATGACCATTCTCAAAAGGCTTACCGACAAAAAAATTGTTTGTCGTGAAATGTCCGGCAAGGTATATTACTATTCACCCCGTCTGGGTCGGGAAGTTTTTATCAAAAAAAACCTCTCCGGAATTTTTAATGGTTTGGTCGACTCCTATGGTCAGTTGGCTATTGCCAACTTTGTTGATGTCATCAAAAATGACAAACAAGATATGGCCCTGTTAAAAAAATATCTTAAATCTCAAAAATGAGTCACCAAAAACTCAATTTCCTTTCTAATATCTATTTTTGGTTGATACTGTTATCGGGTTTTCTTTATTCGGTTTTTTTAGTGGTCGCTTCCAAAAAAATCATCCCCGCCCTACTAATGCAGGTCATATTTTTACTTGACGCTCTGAAGTTTAATGACAATATTGTTGGCTTAATTACTTCCCGGTTGTTTTTGCTCAACGTTATCCCCGGACTAATATTGATCGGCTTAATTTCTCAATTTGGTAAAACGCTTATTAAATCAGCCAAAAGTATTCATTTAACCGACCTGTTTATTAATGGTTTAGAAATTATCAAAATAACTCAGAAGTTTACTCAATTTAGATCAGACAACAGCCTAATCTTTACATCAGGTTTTTTTAAACCGAAAATCTTTGCCTCATCAACCCTTTTTAAAACCCATAATCGGGAGGAAATTAAAGCTATGCTTCAACATGAGATACACCACCAAAAAAACCTTCACCCTCTTAAAATTTTTCTAGCCAACTTTATCAAATTGATTCTACCTGCACTTCCGGGAAAAAATTGGCTTTTAGATAATTATCTAACTCTGGTCGAAGTATCATCTGATCAGTTTTCCGAAGATAAAACAAAAAACAAATTACCGCTAGTTTCAGCCCTACTTAAATTTCAAAGTCGGGGATTTGAACCGATGGTCGCCGGGATTAGTTGTTTTAATAGTCAAAGTGAAAGAATAAAAATATTGATAGGCCAAAAAAAACAGTGGCTAAAAATACCCATGGCTTATTATTCCCTGGTTTTGGTGGTAATTTTATCAGGTACTTTGTTTATGAAAAATTCTAATCTCTTTTTTGACTGCCAGCACCTACTTAAATGTATTGAAATACTGGTTACTCCCAATAGTCAGTCGCTGATAACGTCCGTAAACAGTTCTAAAAATACCTTTTTTCTTTCCGACCATTGCCAATAAATTATCTTCTTGACAGTAAAGTCGGTAACTACTACACTGTGTAGTATGCAAAACAATAAACGGTTAATCCAATCCACTTTTTATATCAAGGGTATGCACTGTGCCTCCTGCGAAATTCTGATTGAAAAAAGAATCATCAAGGAGTCGACCGTCGACATGGTTGACGCTTCTCTGTCAAAAAACTCGGTCACCATCGAGCATCAACAGGGAGATCAAATCACCGCCAAATATCTTAGGCAAATTTTTAAAGAAAACCATTATTATTTTTCCGATATTCCTTTTCATAAAAATGCTCCGGTAGCCGTTAATTCATATTGCGCTGTTTCCAAACCCGGTAACCCCCTTTCTGCTCTTTTTATCGCCAGTCTAATAATTATCGGTTTTTTACTTTTAAATAAAAGTGGCCTAGCCTCTCTAGTTTCTGTCAACACCACCTCAACCCTACCAATTTTTCTGGTATTTGGCCTTTTGGCCGGCTTCAGCAGTTGCGCTGCCCTGGTTGGCGGCATTATTCTTTCGGTTAGTCGGCAATGGGTTGGCAACTACGGCAACAGTGACAATATTGTTACCAAACTTCAACCCCATTTTCTTTTTAATGCCGGCCGGGTTTTAGGCTATGCCTTTTTTGGGGCTCTCTTGGGCTACGTTGGCAATTTCTTTCGGCTTTCACCCCTTTTTACTGCTACTTTAGTAATTGCTGTTTCCGGTTTAATGGTTGTGCTTGGACTGCAAATGCTGGGAGTAAAAGCTTTGGCTAATTTCCAGATCCGCCTCCCCAAATCCCTTACCGGTCATATTGCCGATGAATCAAATTTCCAAAGCCGTTTTGCTCCGGCTCTCATGGGTGCTTTGACTTTTTTCCTCCCCTGTGGTTTTACCATCACCGCCCAAGCGTTAGCCCTCGCTTCCGGCTCTCCTGTAACTGGTGCCTTAATTATGAGTTTCTTCGCTCTCGGTACCATTCCGGGGCTTCTAGCGATTGGTTATAGTAGTGTTAAATTTCACAGCAATCCCGCCACTGCGGGGAAATTTTCGACTATCGCCGGTTATTTAGTTTTGTTTTTTGCCCTTTTTAACATCAATGCCCAACTTAGTGTCATTGGCCTGCCAAATTTATCAGATGTCTTTGCCGCCAACTCAAGTTATTCGTCCGTCGCGACCGGATCAACGGGAGATTTGGTTCCGGTATTTAATGGTAAACAGGTTATTAAAATGGATGCCTCTTCTAGAGGCTACACTCCCAACCGATTTAAGATAAGAGCAAATACTCCCACCCGTTGGGAAATTACCACCAATAATATCAGCGGTTGTACCAATGCCATTATTTCCCGCAGTCTCTTTGCTGGTCAAATTGATCTGGTCGATGGTACTACTTCAGTTAAGGAATTCACTTCTCCTAAGCCCGGTGTTTATAAATTTAGCTGTTGGATGGGGATGGTTTCCGGCACTGTCGAGGTCGTTGACTCATCAGGATCCACCGGTACAGCGGCCAATACTGCTCCGGCCGAATCGGGGGCTAAAGGTTGTGGTTGCGGCGGCGGTGGGGGATCTGCCGGTGGCGGCTCTTGTCATTAACTCTAAATATGAATAAATATCTACTAACCATCCCTTTGTTTTTCGTTGTTGTTTATTTTTTAGTTCCCAAAAACAAACCCATTACTCCTCCACCGGTTATTATTAATACCGATGCGGTCAAGGCCGCTGAGTTTTTAGGGGAGAAAGGGCAATCAGTAAAAATTGAGAATGATCAATTAATCATAGATACGGCTGATTTTGAAACCAATAAAGTGAAGTTTTTTAACACCACACTGACTGATGGGAAGATTATTTATTTTTTAGTTCTTAAGGATAAGGACGGAAATTTTCGGGCTGCCGCTAACGCCAATCAACAATGTGCTGCCTACGGTAAAGGTTATAGACAGGTCGGCGAGGAGCTTGAGTGTCTCACCTGTAATAAAAAATATCCCATTACTGACTTTGCCATCGCCAAACCAGACTGTAACCCATTTCCCATAAATTCCAAACTACCAATTATCAATGATCAAATAATTATAAGTTTATCCGAGTTGGCCCAAATAGCTAACTTATTTTAATAATATGAGCAACAAAACCGTAACCTTTAAAGTAGCTGACATGCATTGCCCTTCATGTCCCCGTTTAATTCAACTGGATCTTGAAGATCTACCGGGAGTGGTAGCTGTTAATGCCAATCTTGACACCAAATTAGTTGTTGTTGAATTTGACGAAGCCAACATTTCCGTGCCCGAATTAGTCTCTTCCATTAAAGATTCTGGCTATATTGCAGAACTACTACAAATGTAGTATTATCTATCACTATGAAAAAAAATATAAAATCAAAGCAGGTGATTTTATCTGTTTCCGACATGCACTGTCCATCATGCCCTAAGCTAATAACCCTCGGTCTCAAAGACCAAAAAGGAGTTATTTCAGTTGCCGCCACATTGGAAAACAAACAGGTAGTTGTTGATTTTGATCCGTCTAAAATCAAAATAACCGATTTAATCGCTAACGTGAAAGAATCAGGGTACACCGCTACCACCAATGGCCGTTCGGAACTGCCAAAAGAAATCATTGCCACCCCTCAAGTCGTGGTTTCTCCAGCCACTCCCCCAAATTCTCAAGTGGCTCTGTTGAATTTGAGCGGCATGCATTGTTCCTCTTGTGCTGGCCTAATCGAAAGATCTCTTAAAAAAGTTCCAGGTGTATCTGAAGCTAATGTCAATTTTGCTTCCGAAAAAGCCCGTATTGTTTATAATCCAACAGTTGCCGGGGTTGATGACTTAATTAAGGGTGTCGAATCGGCCGGTTATAAAGCCGCCTTACCCGGTGAAAAAGAAGAAAATCAGAAAGAAAAATGTCAAAAGGAAATTGGCTATTGGTCTAGAAAGTTTCTTATGGGTTTGACATTGAGTCTGCCAATGATTCTCTTTATGGCCTATGACTTTACCTCCGCCATTCCCTTTAAAACAACTATTATGCCCTATGCTGGTATCATTTCTCTGCTTTTGGCCACTCCGGTACTTTTTTATGTTGGCTCAAATTTCTTTATCGGTTTCTGGTCAGCCTTAAAAATGCGGACTTTTTCCATGGATTCCTTAATTGCTATTGGTACCGGTACTGCCTTTATATATAGTGTTTATGAATTTGTTAAATATTTAGTTGAGACCGGTTCCATTGTCGGACTCAATGGAGTCAAGGTTCCCAACCTCTATTTCGAAGTCGCCGCCTTTCTGGTCACCTTTGTGGCTTTGGGAAAATATCTTGAAGCCAAAGCTAAAGGCAAAACTTCGGAGGCTATTGAAAAACTGATGGGTCTGGCCCCCAAAACCGCCCGGGTAATGCGTGGTGGCCAACCACAAGACATTCCCATAGAACAAGTAGTTGTCGGCGATATTATAGTTGTTCGCCCCGGAGAGAGAATTCCGGTTGACGGTGAGGTTCTTTCCGGTTATTCCGGCGTTGATGAATCCATTCTTACCGGCGAGTCTATTCCGGTTGAAAAACAAATTGGCTCCAAAGTTTATACCGCTACTATCAATAAGACCGGTTCTTTTGAGTTTAAAACTACCAAAATCGGTGCCGACACTGCTCTTTCTCATATTGTCAAATTAATTGAGGACGCCCAAGGTTCCAAAGCCCCGATTCAGGCCGTGGCCGATAAAATTTCCTCCATCTTTGTTCCGGTAGTTATTGGTATTGCCATCCTAACTTTTATTACTTGGTACTTTTTACTCGGTACTTCATTAACCTATTCACTTTTGGCTTTTGTGGCCGTAATTGTTATTGCCTGTCCCTGCGCTCTCGGACTGGCTACTCCTACCTCAATTATGGTTGGTACTGGTAAGGGTGCCGAACACGGAGTACTAATCAAGGGTGGTGAGCCTTTAGAAATGGCCGAAAAAATTCAGGTTATCGTCTTTGACAAAACTGGAACTCTAACTAAAGGTAAGCCCGAGGTGACTGATTTTATTAACTATCTCCCGGGTGATCAATCGGTCCTTTCCGTTCTGTATTCAATTGAGCAAAAATCTGAGCACCCTTTAGCTGAAAGTATTGTTCGCTATGGTCAGGCTTCCGGCGCCATTTCTTTTTCTGTCGATGATTTCCAGGCCATTCCTGGACATGGTGTCAAAGCCACCGTCAATGGTCAGGTCTATTTTGTGGGTAACCGTAAACTTCTTGAGGTCAATAAGATCCCCCTAACTTCCGGTTTTGACATGGAGCGTTTGGAAAATGATGGTAAAACCGCCATGATTATAGCGAATAGTGAAAAAGTTCTCGGTCTTATCGCCGTGGCCGACCAGCTCAAAGAGTCTTCGGCCTCAGTCGTTTCCAAACTGACCAAAATGGGTATTGATGTTTATATGATTACCGGCGACAACCGCCGGACCGCCGAGGCTATTGCCCGCCAAGTCGGTATTACTAATGTTTTAGCTGAAGTTCTACCCCAAAACAAAGCCGATGAAGTCAAAAAACTCCAAGATATGGGGTTAAAAGTCGCCATGGTTGGCGACGGTATCAATGATGCTCCTGCTCTAACCCAAGCCGATCTCGGAATTGCCATGGCTGCCGGTGCTGACGTTGCCATGGAGTCGGGTGGGATCGTCATTATGACCAACGACCTTAATGGCGTACTAACTGCCATCAGTTTGTCCCGGGAAACGGTTGGCAAGATTCGTCAAAATATGTTTTTTGCCCTCTTTTACAATATTTTAGGTATCCCGATTGCCGCCCGAGCCCTGGCTTTCATGGGTTTGGTTCTCAAGCCCGAACTGGCCGGTCTGGCTATGGCTCTGTCATCGGTCTCTGTGGTCACCAATTCATTGACCTTAAAATTCTATAAACCCGGAAAATTTAATTGGGTTTCCCGCCTTGCCCCCTTTATTATGGTGGTTCTTTTCTTGGGTATATTTATCGAATTTGCCCGTTTTTCCTCCAAGATGGTGGGTCCAGCCGAAGCCAAATCGGGGTTGGCGACCTATGTCCTGCAGGCACCAGTTATTAGAACTATCATGAATAAAACTCTGGTTGATAATCCATCCAAGATTGCCTTTGCCGGAAACTTTCCTAAACTGTTTTTGGGTGTCGAAAAGCTTTCAGAATCGATCCAACTTTCTGAAGGTTCCCGAGATCTTTCTCAACAGGGCAATGTCGTTGTGGGGTCTCAGGAGGCTGCTATGATGATGGAAGAAGGTCTTATCAAGGGTATTGGTTCCGAAATTCCCGATTTCTTTGGACTACCCAAAATTAAAATTGTCGGAATTCTGGCGCCAACTGGTACCGTTTTAGATGAGTACCACATCTTTAGCCAGGCTTCCTTGGCCAATATCACCAAAGCCAACGACGATCTTTTGGTAGCTGAGACTCCTCTGGAAGATTTAAAATTTTTTTATCTTTACGACAATGACAATGTTCCCAAGGCTTTAAATTCGCTTATAAATCCAGCCAAAACTTCATACACTATCGATGGTGTTTTCTATCTCTCCACAATCGTCGGATATGATGAAGCCAGAATAATGACTAGGGAAAAACTTTTTCAAAAGAAATATGACACCATCAAAGGATTCTTTGGCAACAACATCATTATTACTGGCCTTCCTAAAAGGACTCTTACCAGCCTCGACATGATGCACTTTGTTCCAAAGGAATTCAAAAATATTTATCAAAAACCATAATTTTTTAAACCTAAGTTACAATAAACCTATGCTTTTCGTAAAACCAGTCTACGCCCAATGTCCAGTTTGTATTGTTACCGTCGGTGGGGGAATGTTGATTGCCAAAAAGCTAGGCATTGACGATCTGCTGGTCAGTATCTGGATTTCCGCCCTCAATGTCGCTATCGCCTTTTGGCTGGCTCCTAAAATATCACGATCCGCCTTTGGTGGAAAAATTAAATATCTTAACAATAAACATTTTTTATCTCTTCTTCTCTTAATCACCACCCTTCTCTATTTCCAATTCACTGACCAAATCGGTACTGCCACTAATCGGGTTTGGGGTATCGACAAAATTCTTTTTGGCCAGATTATCGGCTTTTTGACCATGGCCCTAGCCAATTACAGCTACCAATTTATAAAAAAACGTCTCGGACATACTCCTTTTCCCTATGCCAAAGTCGTCTTCCCCCTAAGTTGTGTATTTCTTGTTACCTTTGCATTCAAACTTCTTTTCCGTCTATAATTTTTCTGTGATCCCGCCCCTCACCCATTCCCACAAATCCCGAAACATTCTCCTTCTTCTGGTTGGTCTCCTTCTTACCTTTATCTTTTACCGTCTCCCCATTTTTCCCTCTCTTATTTCTTTTTTAGTGCGTTTCGGCTATCTTAGTGGTTTAATTGCCGGTTTTCTTTTTTCCTCCACCATTACCGCCACCATCGGTCTTTTGATATTGCTCTCTTTAGCCCAACACCTCAACCTTTTTGGTCTGGTTTCCGCCGCCGCTCTCGGTGCCGTTATTGGCGATATCGTCATCTTCTATTTAATCCGAAACAAAATAGATCACGACCCTTCCTTTGCCCCACAACTTTTTACTAAATATCACTTATCTAAACTTTTTCACAGCCGCTATTTTTCCTGGACACTCCCTTTAATCGGTGGTCTTATCATCATTTCCCCCCTCCCCGATGAATTAGGCATCAGTCTCTTTAGTATCGCCCACACCCCTCCCGAGGAATTTGCCTTTATTTCCCTCATGTCCCGTACTTTAGTCATTTTTTTGATCATCTCTGTCGCCTCTCTTCTTACTTGATAAAATATACCCATGACCAATTCTCTCGATCTTCAAAAATTCATGGCCAAAATAAAAGATGCTGAAAAGGGCCACCGACTTGATCTTTCCTCCGACGAAGACCTCTCCATTGCCATTATGAATTTAATTAGCATCGAAGAACATCTCTTTTTTACCGGCAGCAAAACCGGCAAAACCAAATATTTCGACCTTCTCAATGAAACCCGGGAAATCCGCAAAGAACTTCTCAAAAAAATTGTCAAAGATCCCGAGGGTGAGGTCTGGTGCACCAGCAAACATCTATTAGCCGCCTCCATGCGTCTCTTTGAAGTTGGCACCAAGGCCCAAACCAAAGGCGATTCCAAATCCGCTTTCGATTTTTTCCACAAGGCCTACAGCCTTTACAACCTTTTTTGGGGTTTAAATTTAGGTCTAGTAAAATCTCCCTTGATCGAAGGTCGAAGATCCTCAGAGGGGAGAGAAGCGGCCGCGGGCCGAGAGGGATTTGAACCCGAAAAACATCCAAATATTAAAAAATCTGATTTCTTGGGTAAAATCAATTTAGTTATCGGCAAGATCCTCAACTGTTGCCGGGAATAATTTTAGTAGTTTCCAGGTCAGCCACACCGACGTTATCCCCAATATTTGTCCGCCTATGAGAGCTATTCTTGGGCTGGTCAGATCTGCCAGCCACCCCAAACCTATTGCCGCTATGGCAAAAAAGATACTTCGCCCCAGCGAGTTTAAAGATCCCATAGTCGCCCTTTGTTTATCACTAAATTCTCTTTGAAATAACGAATTTTCCGCCACCGTACTGGGACCATATAGCAGGGACGTTGTCGACATTAATGCTGGCGAAACTACGCTTGGGAAAATAAGCGACCACATGTTAATTATCTTGCTGGATATTTGTTCAAACATTAAAATGTTTACGGCTTTAAATTTTTTCACCAATTTTCCACTCCACCCAAATCCTACCGCCGCCCCAACATTAGAGAGCATTTGTGCCATGCCAATCGCCCACAACGGCCACAAGCTAGCCACAAACACACTTCTAAATTGAAAACCCGCTTCACCCAATCCAAAACCTATTATTGATGACAAACTTAATAACCTAATCTTTTTGTTTCCAATAAAATTTCCAATAGATTCTTTTAAGTGCAGATATACATTACCTTCACCCTTTTGAGTATTTTCGACTTCAATTAGCCACCAGCTGGTGACAAAACATAATAGAAGCGGTATCACCGATAACCACACTACCAAGTTAAACGAAAACTTTGCTGCCAATATTGCCCCCAACACCGCCGCCGCCCCCAACGCCCACTGTTCCGCTTGCCCAATAAAACCCATGAATTTTTCCAATTCTTCTTTTCGTTCAGATCTGTTCAAACTATCATAAAGAAAGGCATCATTGTTTCCGCTATAAAACGACCTTCCCAACCCTCCCATGATTGCTCCTGCTACCAGCCACCAATAATTTATTCCAATTGCATAAAATATTCCTGACAGAGTGTAAGAGAGTCCTCCCAACATGGTGGTGTATTTCCGGCCAATTAAGTCAGAAAATATTCCTGTGGGAATTTCAAATATAGCCCCGCTTAAATTAGCAATCGAAAAAATACTCAGCCCTAAAACAAATGAGCCCGACACTTTTGAAAAATATATTGCTGCAATTGGCGCCCACAAGCTAAAACCAATCAAAAATCCCTGCCAGGTTAGTATTTTTATATTTCTCGAAAAGTCCACAACTTCGATTATATATTACGTCAACGCTCTAAACTCCTCCAAATTTTTCCACAACCTCTCAATATCCTCTTTCGGATTTTCATTTTTTATAAACGTCTCCAAAAGTATTTTATCTATCCCCATTTTCACCGCTTCCTTCCGGGTTGCCTTATAATTTATATTCCACAGCCATGAAGCAATATTTATCACCCACTCCGCTTTTGTTGTCACCAATTCATTTCCAATCGGCTCCCTGTTTTCAAGTTGGTTCCAAATCAGGGGATTAATCCTCGTTCCTATTAGTTTCCGGTCATCGGCATCTCTTTCCATTTCCACCCAGTCCTCAAAACAGGCCAGCTTATCCGCGTCTCGGATAAATTTGGCATATGGGTTTTTACCTAAATATTTCTCCCGGCTGTGCCACATTATTGCCTCAACTATTTCAGCTCCATTCACCCCATATTTACTGTAGTCAATCCCGTTCTCTCCCGCCATTCTTGCTCCTAATGCCGCATGGTCAATTCCCGTGTCTGTGTCCGAATAACTGTTTTGTTTTACCTGGGGGAAGCGCCCGGTATCATGCAAAAAACAAATAATTATCACCTGTCTCTTATTCCAGTTTACTTCATTTATTTCCTCTATCAGTCTATTGCCCCATCTCACCACTTTTAGTGTGTGTTTTGCCTTGTATCCCACTTTCCACCTTCCCCATTCATTATCTGCACTCTCAAAATTTTCCATTACAATTTTACTAAGCCATTTCACCATCTCCTCCGGCATCCATTTTTTTACAATCGGATCATCAAAGAATTTTTTATTCATTTAATTTTTATCAATTTTCTTTGCCACTCCCGAATAATTTCAAAACTTTCTTGCCAAAAACCGGGGTTACGAATGTCAATTTTAACCTCTCTCAATACCTCCTCCGGGTTTCTGCTCCCCCCCGCCGCCAATATCGTCTCAATCCGTTTTCGCCACACTCCGGGATTTTCCTTATATCTGGCATATAGTCCGAGACTTAATAATCCGCCAAAATTATAAGCGTAGCAATAAAAAGGACTGGCGAAGATGTGGGAAATATACGACCATTCATACCGGAAATCCGGTGATATTTCCACACTTTCCCCAAGCTGTTCTTTTAAGTTATTAAAATAAAGATTTGATAAATCTTCAGCTCTCATTCCCTCAGGAATTTTTTTATGAGCTTCTTTTTCAAACAATACAAAATAGTTTTGCCGGCAAATTGTGGCATAAGCATCAGCCATTTTATCTGCCAGCAACGCCTTTCTAATTTCCCCATCTTTCTCCTGCTTCAGAATTTCCTCAAACAATATCATTTCCGCCAAAGTAGAGGCCGTTTCCGCCAGTGGCAAATTAGCGTTTTGAGCCGAAGGATGAAGGCCGGAAGCATACATCGAATGAATTCCGTGCCCTACTTCATGGGCCAGAGTCGACACGTCTCTCTGTTTTCCGGTGAAATTCAGCATTATATATGGTTTAATTTTGGGCGATATCGTCGCGCAAAACGCCCCGCTTCTTTTGTTTAATTTCGGCATCCAGTCAATCTGTTCTCCATCAATCAGTTCTTTACCGAATTTATAAAATTTATCCGAAAATTTAGAGAGACCTCCCAACACCAACTCTTTAGTTTCGGAAATTGTGTATTTTCTTTCCTTTTTAGCGATTGGTGCGTAAAGATCACTTCTTTCAAGTTTTTCTTTCCCTAATTCTTTTGCTTTCCATTTAAAATATTCCTGAAAAATACCCCTGTTTTTACTGCAGCTTTCCAGCAATTTCTCCACCGCTTCATTCGGCACATCATTGGCCAGGTTTCTCACCGCCATAGCATTTTTGTAACCCCGCAACTTCGTCTCATAGGCCCAGTCCTTGACCACCGCCTGATATATCGCAAAAAACTTCGGTAAATTTTCTTTTTGTTTCGTCAACAGCGCCCCATAGGCCGCCTTTCTTGTCTCACTATCCGGATCATAAACCAATGCCAGCAACTCCGATTGAGTTTTTAACTTTTTCTTTCTTCCCCTTATTTCTATTTCGTATTCCATTTCCGCCGCTATCATTTCCCTTAGTTCTTCCAGCACCCCCATGCCATTAATGTCCTTATTTACAACTATGTTTTCCTCCCGTTCAAGGAGGCTATATTTAGCCAACAACCGACTTCGTTTAAGTCCATATTGGAGATCCTTTACTACTCCAAAAATTCTCTTGGCATTTCTATCATCTAGGTGTGGATCCCCTTTGCCCTTTAGCCACAAGGACATTTTTATGCCCACCTCGCTCCACTTTAACGCCAAATTTTCCACCCTCGATTTTAATAACTTTGCCTCCGCATCCCTCTGATTTACTGCTTCCATCAATCCCGGCAGTGCCCCAAGCCTCGCTATTTTCTCCTCTGATATTTCTGAAAACTCCAAAATCTCTCTAAATTTTTTTTTCGAAATATCGGGCCCAAGAAGATCAACAAATCCTCTCATTTTTTCCAAATCTTTTTCCAATTCCAAATATAGACAGTTAAAGTCTTTTATTTTAAGTATCGGATTTAAATTCCACTTTTTCCCCATGTCTTATTTTACCCACATTCGGCTTCTTCCGCACCGCGCTAATTCTTCAGGTGCATGACGATCAAGCACAATAAGCTCCTCAACCAATTCTCCACTTGGTCTTTCATGTATCACTACCTCGTCCACAGTGTGAACTTCTACGCTAGTCATTGCTCTGATTGTCGGATAATCTACCCGCCCGTTCCTCACAACATATGTAAATCCCCAGACTTTCGCAAAAAGTTCATCCCTGGACGTATGATTCCCTTGACCTTGTCTTACAGTATTCTCTGCCATAAGTTAATCACATTATATCATTATCGATCATCTTTTCTGTCTCTTGTACTCATACATCACGATCCCTGCCGTTACCGACAAATTCAAACTTTGCACCATTCCCATCATCGGAATATAAATCTTTTCGTCAGCTAAATTGATAGCTTTTTCTGACAATCCCCGGTGTTCGTTTCCCAACACTATTGCTGTTTTATTTTTAAATTTTATTTCCCCAATTATTTTGGCTTCTTTATTCGGTACTGTCGCGTATATTGTGTATCCCTCTTCTTTCAACTTTTTGTAGCATTCAGCCGTATCATTAAATATTTCAAATTCTAACCATTTATTGGCCGACCCAGACGATTCTTTACCCACTTTTTTCGGATTAAACTTAGCCTCCTTATCAAAAATTAAATATACTTTTCCAAATCCAAATGCATCAGCTGATCGCCACACCGCCGCCGCGTTATGCGGATCATGAATGTCTTCTAGCACTATTATTCCCCCATGCCTGCTTTTCACCACCCGGCTAATTTTTTCGGCTCTAGTTTCTATCACAGCGGAAAAGTTTCCATTTATAATTTTTACTTGTCAAAATATTGACAGCTTTTGTATTTCGACAATTGTTTATTTCGTAAGAGGGGTCGGTAATCAATTCTTCCCACTCTTTAGTGCTAATAAAATAGATAAGTTTTTGATCATATTCCGTCGATGGTGCTACCGTCACCCCGTTTATGGCCAATAAATCCCGATACCGCCTGCCCTTAGTGTTCGGATCGGGGCTCCCTAGCACTGCCAGATTAAACTCCCGCCTTTTCGTATCACTTTTGATTACATTGACAATTTGGCGCACATCACCAATATTCCCCGACCACAAATTTTCTTTTAACAATAGCGGTATTCTCATCACCGAAATCAATATCAATACTCCTATAAGCCATCTTGACTCCTTTTCCTTAATTTCCGACAAAAGCCACCAGTAAAAGGGGATTAATGCTCCAATAAGATAATAGTCATAAACTCCACCTTTTATTAGACCCATTCCCAAAAACTGAAAAATAATTGGCATTATTATCCATTTTCTGTTTTTAAAGTTCTTTACCGCCAGTATCAGCGTTAACGCCCAAATTACCAAAACTATGAAAATGTTATTTATCCCAAAGGTTAAATACTTTACCCACAATTCAGGTACTATTAGTAATTCACTTCCGTTTCCTTTCCCCGCCTGGCTAAAAAATAACATCCGGGTAATAAACAAACCTGGTGGGTGTGTCAAATCCCAGATTAAAAATGGTATCAAAGAAATCAGCACCCCCCAAATTATTTTTCTTTGCCAAATAACAAATCCAATTACGGCAAAAACAGCATAGTAGTGATGATGAATTGTTAGCCCAAAGGCTATCCCAGCCAAAAATTTTGTATATTTTTTATCTAGTGTCAGCAACCACAATCCTAAAGCCATCCAGAAGGGGATAAAATGAGGGTTCCAGGCCCATCTCGAGTTCCCAATTAGTGGCAGACTAATTCCCAGTACCGCCAACCCCAGTATCCAATTTAACTTTTTATTTTTCAGGGCCAAAACAAAAAACAAAATAGTTAATAAGCCAAAAAAAATACTTGCCCAAACCGGCGCAATCGGATCCATTTTTCCCACTACCGCAAAGGGAAGCATCAAATAATAAGTTAGCGATCCAAATACTTTGACCCCATCTTCGGAAATCGGTCCGATCATCGTCAGTCGGGGCCTGTTCCACAGGTCTGCAATTCTTAAAAGATCGCTCGATTCATCCCAAATAAAACGCGCCGTTTTTTCAATATTTATCATCCGTATCGAAATTACAGTCAAAATTATCAATCCCCAAAATGTTTTTTTCATATTTTAGTATCTCGTAGTTACCAGTCTTGGTATTCCGTTTTTGATCCAGACATAACTGGCCACTCCATAGTTAATAAAGCCGGTGTTAATATAATTTTTTTCCGGTGAGAATTTAGCCACATGAGTGTGGCTAAGAATAATATATATCTCACCCTTGTTTATTTTTTTCTGCACCCGTCGGTGTCGAAAAGAAAACCCCCAAATCAGCTTAAAAATCCCAACTTTAGGAATAAAACTTTGCAACGGGTACCTGATTAAATCATCAAAACGAATCAGCCTCAAAAAATGCAATAATTTTTCATTATCCACATTCGCCCGGTGTAATAACCAATGACCATGTTCGATTAATATTTTGTTATTTTTGTACCTATATTCATAATTCTCCCCCTGTTTCACCGAAAACATTTTCACCCTCTTGTCGCTCCATTTTTTAAAATCATGATTGCCGTATAGATATATCGTTTGTTTTTGCAAAAGTAGTGGAAATAATACCTTCCACTTCGATCTTACAAATTCACCAAAAGTACACGAGTAATAGCTCCAAAAATCGCCGTTGATGATCACCTTATCGGCCCTGCTTATCAATCTCTCTAAAAATTCACATTTCTTCTGATCAAATCTGGTGGTTAAATGTAAGTCCGAAATTACCAGTATTTTCATTTTATTTATTTTATTTTTACCCATCCCGATGATGGCGGTGGGGGCGAGACTCGAACTCGCGCTCCGGTAAACCGGAAACGGTTTTCGAAACCGTCGCATTTGACCACTCTGCCACCCCACCGCCACTATCGGGGCGCCATTCTTGTGTCCCCGGTGAGAATTGAACTCACATCCTTGCCTCCGCAGGGCAATGTTCTATCCGTTAAACTACGGGGACTAGCGCAAACACGAAATTATACCTAATTTATAGCAGTTTGTCCTTTTTCCGGTCCTCAAGCGGCAAAAACTGTATCACCCTTTTTGTTAATCTGTCCACAAAAGTCGGCGACTCCTCCAGCATTGGAATTCTTTTCACCACTATCTCTTTTATTTTTTCCTGGTCCTTAATGTCTACCACGAGCATTATCTGTCGGGGAAATCTCAAATTAGTTTCAATTGCCAAAAGCTGGCTTGATAAACTTTTCTTAAACCAAAACCGCCGCAAAACCATCCATTCATATCTGGCTTCACCAAAATATACCCCCCGGTTTGTCAATTTATTTTTAATGTTTTCCGGCGGTACCGTTGACAAAACATAAAACAAAAACAAAATCGACCCGAGAGCAATAATCAGGAAAAACTCTTTAATAAAAATCAGGATTACCGCTACCAACACCAAAATAGCAATCGCCGTTATCCAAAAGTCCCGGTCCCGTCTCTGAAAGGCTCTCTCCGGCGCCGTCCACTCAAACAGTACTCTCTCTTCTTTTAAATCATCCATTTCCGTTTGTGGCATTACTTCATCTTAGCAAGTTTTGTTAATTGGTGGAAGAGAAGGGTTTGAAACCCTTCTATCTCTATAAATAAAACTTAATTCCTAAAAGTTTGAACTGGTCCACACCAATCTTTTGTATCCAAGAACTTTTCTTGAAAGTTGTTTTGAGTATGTTCACTTACTATTTTTCTCCAAAAATTTTGAGCTGAAATATCTTCTCTAAGTTGTCTCAATTCCCAATTTCCCTTAAATAATTCAAAAATTTTAAATGCTACCATTTTCCCAATTCCTTTATTTCTAAATTCTTTTTTTATATAAAACTCAGCAATATTTTTTCCCGGTTTTTGAATCAAAGTATGACTATTAATTAAAACAAATCCACCAATAACACTTTCAATTTTAACGAAAAAAGGATACCTATCTTCTTTTTTCCAATAACTATCCAGATATTTATATTCACCGGGATTTTCTATACCCAATAACTCTTTTTCGTATTCATTAATTAAATCTCTCAAAATTACTCTGTCTTTAATGTCAACCAAAATGAGTTTTATATTCATTTTTATAATTTCAAAGCCCAAATGCGGAAGGAATGGTTCTGGAACCATTCTACCCCCACAACCCTCTGTCTTATCCTACCATCCTTTTGTGCCTAAATGAGACAGAAACCTAAATTCTATCTGGCTATTCTAATCTGTTTCTTAAAATCTTTCGCTATTATTTCGAGAAGATCTTCAAACTGTTTTTTACTTTCTTTGTTTTGTTCAACATAACGCGGAATTATGTCTGAGTTATCTGGTGTGATTTCTTCTTCCTTTATATCTTTTAGCCGAACCAGTGTTTCTTTATTTAATCTAAACTTTCTTAATGTGTTAAAAATACTAGTTAATTTTTCGTAGTGTTTATCTTCTATGAGTAAACGGTGTGTTTCGACAGTGTTGATAGTTTTCTCTAAATGAAGTGCGAATGATCTTAAATTTTTAAAATTTGATTGATTCCATAAATCATCGACAGTCGTTTTAAGTTTACAGAGCGCTCTCCAAAGATCATTATATAAATTAAATTGAAATTCTGAATATCTAATAAATAAAGACTTGGATTTTTCGAGCTGCTGTTTATACTCTTCTAACTGTCTTTCATATTTATTCTTTGTTGCCTCAAGTCCAGAACTATATTTAAGTTTATCTTTTTCTAGTATTCTATTCGCCCACACTTTACCAAGCCAAGTACTTAAACCAATTAATATTAGGCTTGAAGTTCCAAAAGAAGCAATAATTGCTGTACTAACACTCCAAATATCCTCTATAGCCATAATTTTTATGAAATTTAACGCTGCGGAGCATTAGGGTCTGGAACCTTTCTATCTCTATAACCCCCTGTCTTATCCTACTCCCTCTTTGTGCCTAAATGAGACAAATGAGACACTATAAAAGGGGGTTAACCATGACCTGATCCCTTGCCAAAAAGTTGAGCCATTACCGTATTGGTATCTTCAGCGTCGAGTAACTTAATTCCTGCCGAACCTACTCTCTGTCTTATTTCGGGCAGCATCGCTAAAGACGCCTCATACACCTTCTCTAAAGCGAAGGTATCATCGTCTCCAGCAACTCGATTCGTTCGAACGGTATCACAACTGGTACAGACCTCAACGATCGCTAACTCACCTCGCCCCTTAGTAGTCAAACCAGCCGGTTGCATACCAGCACGACAATCTGACTGTCTATCTTTTTCGCTTTCGGCTCCAACATGTACCGACCAAAGGCAGGCAGGGCAGTGGTCTCGATTTCTGGTACCTATCTCGTCTGGGTTTGCCCCACCAACAGGCTGATGACAATGCTGACAGCGAAAATCCTCGTTCCCACCCCGACGCCTATGACTCATATAAGTGATTATATCACAAAATAAGGTATAATTCATTATGTCTATCCAAATACATTTGTATGGCAAGAAAAAAAACGTTACTGGATGGGAGATGCTATTTGATCAGGAAAAGGTGCCCTATCTTTACAAAGGAACAAAGCTAGAAAAATTTTCACTTATAAATGTATTAGTAGGTTTCGAGTTAAAAGCTATTCCTAAAAATTCAAGGTCAGTTTTTATTATTGAGCCAACCATTTCCCAAGTTGTCAATTCCAAATATTTCTCCATAATGGATTCTTTCAACGATAGTGAGATTGGAGAAATTAAAACATATGGATATGTAAAAATGGAAAAACTCAAGGGAGAATATTTAGGAACGTTTAAAACTCACCAGATTCATAATGACGACCTGTATCCAGTGACAACAATTAAGAAAAATAAAATTATCTTTCACTGTAATTTATCGCAGCAATTAAGCCTTTATGGCTTTACCAATAATCTAATTGCTCCAGACGCAAAAGGAAATATGATTTATGCACACTTTTCACCAGTTAACAAGGCAGGTTCTATAAGGTTTTTAAGAAAAACAATCATAAAAGCATTTAGTATAGCTGGATTGCCATACATTCATATTTGGTATTATCCTACCAAGCAAAAATCAGTTTTTTTGTTTAGACAGGATGTGGATTATGTTGATTTAAACGCGATGGAAAAAATTTATGGTATTACCAAAAAATACCATATAAAAGGAACTTACTTTGTTAACATTGACGGTGGGGAAGAATATGATCAAGATGGACCAATGGGTGAACTTTCTAAACCAACCACCCCCCAGAGAAGTCTGGTTTTATTTAAACTTTTAAAGGATGGTAATGAGTTGGCAAATCATGGTTATGTTCATACGGTTGAGGGTGACATTATCGAAAACTTACGAAACATAAAAAGATGTTCAGAGGTTCTACTACAATTGTTTAATATAAAAAATAAAGGATATGCTTCACCTGGCGGAATTTATACCATTCCACTGGCTAACGCTATTGACAAGAGTGATATGGAATATGCCTGCAATGGTTGTTTAGGATCTGATGGTTTTCCCTACTATCCCAACATAGGTAGGAAAAAGGTGAAAACACTTGAAATACCTTTTCATCTTGCTTGTGATGGATTTTTTGAACCTTTTACTAACAAGTTTGAGCAAAGTTTCATCCATCGAGAATTATTGACCTATATCAACCGACAGTTAACAAACTATGAACCAATAGCTCTAATGGGCCATCCCCATTTGGCAGGTAAGATAGCAGATAAATTTTACCCAAAGATATTTGACAAAATAAAAAAGAATAGAATTCCAACCATGACAATATTAGAATTTGCGAGATGGTGGAAGAAACGTCAAAGTCTGAACTTCACATATAGTTTTGATGGAAAATCACTTGATATCATTGGGTCAAAAGGAACTTTTGTCGAAATAATTGAAGGTAAAAAAAGAAAGATCATCCAACTATCTGAAAAAAAGATATATATTACAAACATACAAAAAAGAGTAGTATAATAGTCTAATTTATAAATTAAAACATTTATAAAGGGGGTGAATGATGAATGAAAGCTAAAAAAGAATATCAAGCTCCAAAGATTGTTAAGGTGCGACGACAAGCAGTAGCCGGTGGACACAAAGCGTAAAAGATAACTCTTTGCTTCGTTGGGAATATGTGTTTCTAGGGGGGTATTTAAAGTTTTTTTATTCAGTTGAATATGAACAATAAAAAAATAAAAGCGGCAGGGTTTAGGCCGCAAAAAAATCAAGAGTGGAGGCAGTATGAAAAGGGTTCTTTGCTTGAAAATGGTTTGGCGCTAAATGAAACCGCGACATTTATTTGGAATCTGTGTGATGGTAAAAAGTCGATTAATGAAATTGTTGTTGAAGTTGAAAAAATCTATGAAATAGATCAAAAAAAAGCCAAAAGTGATGTTGTCGCATGTCTCGACATACTAATTGACGAGGGTGGACTTGTATGAGCCAAAAGCTGGGGATGTTATCAACTGAAAAAGAAATTAGTGATTTTTTTGGACATGAACCTTTGATGGCTGCTTCGGTTCGGGTGACTAAAGGTTGCAACCTACGATGTCGACATTGTTATGCCAATGGAGGTGTGGTTTTGGATAAAGAAATGAAAACAGAGGAAGTTAAGAAAGTGATTGATCAGTTAGCCAAGCTTGGAGTCCTTCACATATTTTTTACCGGCGGTGAACCTTTTATTCGTCGGGATATGGTCGAAATTCTTGAATATACTGACAAAAAAGACTTGGGGATTTTGTTAAGTACCAATGCTCAATTGGTAACTAAAGAGATTTTAGAAAAAATCAAAAAATTAAACATTAAACTTTTTCAAGTCAGTCTCGATGGCCTTGAAGCAACTCATGACTTAAACCGAGGGCAAGGAGTCTACAAAAACGCTGTCAAAATAGTCAAAGAGGCCTCAAAAATTTTAGGCAAGAATGTCACTGTCGGGACAGTCATGATGAAAAATAATTGGAAGAACATGGATAAAATAATGGCCGAGGCTGTGAAAAACGGGGCTGATGTGTTTTCGCTAATGCTTTTGATTTTATCTGGCCGGGCTTCAACTCAACTGGCTCCCAGTCCCAAAGAAACAATGACCTCATTGAAAAAACTATTCGAAGAATATGGAAAACAGGGGAGGAAAATCAAGTTTGCCACCAATTCAACCATTCCACCGGCTTTAGTACCAAAGAAATGGCGACTTCTTGGTCTGCATGAAAAATTTGCATTTTGTAGTTTTCCATACTGTTTAGGGATAGAAGCGAATGGAGACGTGGCTCCTTGTGATGGTTTCTTTAATTTTAAAGAAATGCTTCTGGGAAACATTCGCGATATTTCACTGGAAGAAATATGGGATAAATCTCAAGTTTTAAAAGATCTTCGGGCGATAAATCCTCAAGATTTAAAAGGGGTATGTAAAATCTGTATCTATCGTGATTATTGTGCTGGTGGCTGTCGGGCTTCGGCCTACAATGTTTTCCACGACATGACTATGCCTGATCCGATTTGTCAATCAATCTATGAAGCTGGCTTATTTCCCAAAGATTGTTTAATCAAAGATGAAGCTTCTAAAAACCGAAAGGCAAATTGAAAGCTTTCTGGGTGTAGTTCCACTGCAATCGGTGTCTATCAGAATCACTCAAGGGTGCAATTTACATTGTCTTCACTGCTACGCCAGTGGTGGGACTAAAGAGAAAAACGAGTTAAATTACTCGGAGGTGTTGGAACTACTAAAAGGATTAAAAAAGTTGGGGGTGATACGAATTTTTTTCACCGGCGGAGAACCGTTTCTCAGAAAAGATTTTATCGATATTTTAAAAAGCGCCGATAAATTAGGCTTTTCTATATATCTGAGCACAAATGGCACTCTCTTAACCGAGGCAAATATTCGCCAGTTAAAATCGATAAAAATAAAAAGGTTTCAGGTGAGTATTGATGGTGTCAGAGAGACTCATGACGTTCTTCGGGGAATGACTGGCGCTTTCGATTTGGCGATAAAAAATATAAAACTAATCCGAAAGCTTATGCCTAAACTTCCTATGACTGTGGCAATGACTTTAACCCGGCAAAACCAAAGTGATGTCCAAAAGTTGAGAAAAGTCGTCGAAGATCTGAAAATAGATGATTTCGCTATTATCCCCATGATAACTATTGGTCGGGGAAAAGACAAAAATGTCGATATAAGTTCATCGGAAAAATTAAAGATTTTTCAAAATGAAACTAGACGTAAATCAAACGAAACAAAGTTAAGTATCCTTTGTTCTCCTGGAGTTATACCCAACAATGGTTCTGTCGGCTTCGGTTGTGGTTTCGTCTGCACTTTCCCTAACATTTTGGGTATTGCCGCCAATGGTGACGTCTATCCTTGTGATGGTTTGATTGGTGTTCCCAAACTGTTCCTAGGGAACATCCGTCAGGGAAAGTTGGAACATATCTGGCAGAGTCAAACTATGAAAAAGCTTAGGTCGATTGAAACAGATAAATTTGGTGGAGTCTGTAAAAATTGCCGATATTTGGACTCTTGTGCTGGTGGCTGCCGAGCCAATTCGTACATAAGTAAGGGCGATTTTTTTCACTCCGACCCTCTTTGTCAATCTTTTTATGACCAAGGACTCTTCCCGAAAGGAAATATTATATGAGTAAGAAAAAAATAAATACAAAAGAAGATGGTCTATATGTCTGGATCGAAATAACTGGAAAATGCAACCTAAAATGTCCCTATTGTTATGCCGCCTCGTCTGTTCAAAAGAACAAAAACGAATTTAGCGACAAGGAACTATTTACCTTACTAACAAACCTTAAAAAATGTGGAGCTAAAGGAGTAGTACTTAGCGGTGGAGAACCAGTTTTAAGAAAGAAAATAGAGAAAATTCTTGAATTTGGTAGCAAAAAACTTGGATTAAAAATGATGTTGGTTTCGAATGGGACATTAATTCATGCGAGCTTATTGAAATGCTTGAAGAAAAACAATGTTACTGTCCAATTGAGTTTGGATTCAGTTGATCCGAAAACTTTCTTAAAATCAAGGGGCTTACCAGTTTTGTCTCAAGTGCTAAAAAACATAGACACATTTCTGAAAAATCATATAGATATTACCTTATCTTCAACAATAACCAAATTAAATCACAAACGGATAATGGAAGTAGTTAAATATGCCAAGGAAAAAAATATTCAAAACGTACATGTAGGGGAGTTTGTTCCTTTTGGTCGAGGTAAATTAAACAAAAAAATTTTTCTCTCCCAAAATCAACATTTTAATGTGTTGAGGGATCTTTATGAATATCAAAAGGATAATTTTTTATTTGTAAGCATTGACACGATTGAAAATTTAATCTACCCAATTGTCTTCAAACAAAAAAGGATGACTTACTGTAATCCAACTTTGCAGGTGGACAATAAGGGAAATATTGAATACTGCGTAAATATACCCAGCAAAAATCCAAAAAATATACTAGTCAAAGGAGCGGATAAAATTATTTCCGATATGAGAAAACAATATAAGAAATCTTTAGTTTCAATAAAGAACATCAAGGGGTGCAGACAATGTCCCAATGCCACAATCTGTGCTGGTGGTTGCCGAGCGATTCCGTTCAATTATTATGAAGGAAAAAACTCGCTAACAAGAAAACATCCGTATTGTCGTAGTTACAAAAAGATAATTGACTTAATTAATCTGGACAAAAAAACCGGAAAATTAAATGAGTACTTTGATTTTTTAAGAAAAAGTATTCCTCAAGAAGAAAGAAAACTTAAGAGGTTCTTTTAATATGAAAATATTATTAATAGCACCACCATTCGGTAAGAAAATAAGAAAAAAAGTTGAAACATATCCCCCTCTGGGAATTCTTCAACTTAGTGCCTATTTGAGAGAAAAGGGGATCGAAAGTGAAATGCAAGACTTAACAGTGTCGGAAACACCAAAACGGGAGATCAAAAAGATATTTACTGAAAATGATTTTCAAGTAGTGGGAATAAGTTGCATAATTGCCAGTTATAAAAGCAGCGTGATGATTGCCAGACAGATAAAAAAACTTAAACCAGGTATTAAAATCATTCTTGGTGGAATATATCCAACGTTTGATGATAAAGAAATTTTGAAGAATAACCCAGAGATTGACATAATTGTTAGGGGCGAGGGTGAATTAACACTGTGGAAACTTTTAGAAAAACTAAAAAATAACAAAGATTTTAGTAAAATACTAGGAATTAGTTTCAGAAAAGGAACAGTAGTTTACAGAAACCCCGATAGACCACTAATAGACAATCTAGACGAGCTGCCTATGCCGGCATATGACCAATTAAAAACCTTAAACTATTTTCAAAAGATAGGAAAATTCTTAATAATAACCAGCCGGGGCTGTCCTTACCAGTGTTCATTTTGTTCGACAAGCAACTATTGGCGTCATCGGTGGAGAGCAAAAAGCGCAGAAAAAGTTTTAGCGGAATTGGAAAAATTAGTGAATTTAGGCGCGAAAAATATTCTTGTGGGCGACGATTTATTTATCCCTGATAAAAAAAGAGTAATTGAGATTTGTCAAGGAATCATAAGAAAAAAGCTAAAATTTAAGTGGATATGTTCATTTCGAGCTAATTTAGTCGATAAAACTCTACTGAGGTGGATAAAAAAAGCTGGCTGTGATTCAATTTTTATTGGCGGAGAATCAGGAAACCAAAAAACTCTCAACAAAATCGATAAACGTCAAACAGTCGAAGAAATTATTAGAGCCAGACAGTTGTGCAAAGAATGTAATGTAAAATTGGTTATTTCTTTCATCATAGGTTTTCCCTGGGAAAAGAAAAAAGAGATTGAGGACACGATTAATTTAGCCAAACAGATAAAGGCAGATGAAACTGTTTGGTTTATTTTCCATTCCGATATTGGATCTCCCATGTTTAAAGCCAAAGAAGCAATTACGTTCCGGAAATATAATCCAGACAAATGTCTGGAATCTCTTGGAAGTGGAACACGGACAAAATATGTTGGTTCAAAGGAACTAGAAGGTTTATATTTACAAGCCATTCTGGAAACTTCATAAAAATATGATTTCCACTGAAGTTCTACCTTGCAAAAATCTCACCGTTGCCAAACTCTTAAGTAGCCGATCTCAACCAATTGCCATAAGTATGGAGGATGTTGCCACGGAGTTTACCGGCCGGTGTTTTCAAACCTGTCGACTTTGTTATGGCAGTTTTGGGACAGATTCGCCCGAGATGCCTTTTGATCAAGTTGTGGAATTAGAGAGAAAGTTTAAAAGAATGGGGATCAATACTTCCCATGGAACCGGAGGCGAAGTCCTGATGCACGGAGATATTGGTAGAATTCTGCCACTATTCGGAGACGACGGCTTTCAGTTGGAAATCGATACCAACGGTGTTCTGATCGACAGACCCATGGCCGATCTGTTAGCAAAATATAGAGTTAGGGTAACTGTTGGATTGGAAAGTCTTGACCCGGAAATTTATCAATGGTATCGGGGTACTAACCACCTTGATCGGGTTCTGGGAGGATTAGATCTTCTCAAAGACAGGGGGCTAACACCCGCAGTCCAAACAGTTGTGGCTAATTATAAAGGTTATCCAGGCCGCTACGATCCTGTTAATAATGTACTCAATTTAGTGGATCAGGTGACAAATATGGGATTACCTATAAGTCTTATCCAATACCGACTCTTAGGAAGGGCTACTCAAAGTACCAATGAGGTGGTAGATCTAACTAGGCTTGAAAAAGACGAGCTGACTAGACGGATCAATCTTTTACCCAGTTTGCAAAGACAATTAGTAAATGGAGATATCCCTTTCCAGCGACAATTAGTCGTGAGGGGTGATATTGAGTGCAGTGGTTGCTTGGGGGGACTAACCAGAGCCAATATTGGTGTCAACGGTGATGTCTTTATGTGCAATTGGCGACGCGAAGAAACATACGGAAATATTTTTACCGAAGAATTCACACCAATTGTTGCTAGATTGCAACAACGCCGCTGGCAAAAACTTGACGAAATCGAAGCATGTAAACCACTAAACTGTGATTATAGACGAAGAGAACAATGTTTTGGTCCGTGCTTAATCTCCAAAATGGTCCAACCCCAAGCCTAGCGGAGCATGTGGGTCTGGAACCTTTCTATCCATATAACTCAAAGTAGTTTCAGGATGGGAAGGCTTTTTTGAACTCATCTGGACTAAGAATTGCTTCACCGTCCATTCTTTTACTTTTCCTTTTTTGCCAGTCCTTTCTTTTACTTAGACAATATAAAAATATTTCTTTTACACTTTCTCGTGGTGGAATAAAAAATCTGTAACTGGATATATTTCTTTCGACTTTATTCAGTATTTTTTTTGAAAAACTTTTTGCTCCTTCATCGAAAACCATAATTACGTTATCTTTTCCCTCGAATGTTGGAACCATTGAAAATATGTCGCCTTTTTGACCCACTATTTTTGCTTCCCACTTAGGTCTTTCATAGTTTCCTCTTTTTAAGATTCCGTTCAAATCAAACATAAAACTATCCAACTGACTAAATAATTTTGTTAAAACCGAAGTCGCCCTATCAAAGTCAACTTCTTTGACAAAAATATCGACATCTTTATTTTTACGAATAAAACGACCCACACAACCAGCAATACCGATGCCGGCATAAACCCAGTAGTCAATCCCTGTTTTTTCTAATTCGACTAAAACAGTATTGAAAATCGGCTCCAAATGTTCATTCATGTCTTTGTATCTTTTTGGCAGAAGGAGTGGATCTGGAATCTTTCTATCCCCACAACATCCATGTCTCTCTTTTTGAGAGACAGTTTTGATTAAACAAAAAAACTATTAATTTCATCATCTGTAAATGAACAAAAACTATCACATTCTGTCGCTAAATCTTTGTTAACTTTCATATCTGTTAACTTAACCAGACTAATGTTTTCCCCCATTGTCTTAATGGTCTTAAATAGTGGAATAAAATCGTAATCGTTTGAATAAAGGAAAAGTCTATCTAATTTATCGAGGGAAAGAAAAACAAGTGCATCACAGCATATTTGGGTATCAACTGCTTTTTCACTTTTATATAAAGAATCAGTGACATATGCTGGTGCTTTTTTGTTTTCTAACCACTCTTTTGCCTTTTCAAAAATTGGAATTCTTTTTCCGCAATATTTTATTTCTAGATCATTAATTTCCCCTGATTTTGTGTATTGAGGAATTTTGACTAATTCTTTTATTCTTTTATCGTTTTTCACAAAATAAAATACAGTTCTTCTAGATGAATTTTCATGAAATGTTGCGAATTTTTTAGATCCGAAAAATGTAGTAGAAAATATCATTGGACTAAATTTTTTGTCAGTTAACTCTGGGTGATTACTTTTGTATTTTTTGATATCACTTAGTAGCGCCGATCCGTCGATAAATAAATAGTTATTTACCATATTATTCGTTTTTTTATTACTTAAAGTAATTTTATCATATTACAGGCTATTTTAGCGAAAAATGTTGAATTTGTGGAAGAAGGCGGCAACGTAAAGTTTTGCTTCGCAAAACTAACGTTCCAGCAACGTTTAAATTCCGTTTAGACGGAATTTATTACGTTGCGGAAGGGGAGGGAGTCGAACCCTCATGCCATTTCTGACGCGGGTTTAGCAAACCCGTGGCTTACCATTCGCCGCACCCTTCCCTTGACCGGCGTAGCTTTGGCGTAGGCGGTCTTTCTGACACAGGTAGTATATCAATTACCATCCCCAAAAGCCCACCTACGACCTATCGGGCGATTTACCCTAAAATATATCAATGGACAGGATTATTGGCCTGGTATTGACAATTACACTACTGGGATTTGGAGGGATGTCTTTGCTTAAGTACCAAAACAGATTTAACAGTACTAAAATCCCGGAAATTACCTATCAACTTCCCACACCCCAAGTGACTATATCGACAAAAATCCCACCAACCCCAACCGGAAGGCGGAAATTCAAAATAATAGTTCCAAAACCCTCCACTCCTATCCCAACTGACTCCGGCCCGTGGGGAGTATCAAAACAAATCGGTGAACATACCTGGACTATAAAAATCGGTGAAGATGACAAAATCGCCACCCCCAAAGAAATATTCGCGGCCTTAAACGAATACCGCCAGGTCCATGGGTCTCAAATATTAACCTGGGATGAAAAACTGGGAAATTATGCCCAAGAAAGAGCCGGGTATTTAAATAATAAAAAAACAGTGGACCAGCACCTTGGCTTTAATGATTTTGTCCAAAATCAGGACGGTTTTAATAAACTCGGGTTTACCGCTTTAGGGGAAAATATCAGTTATGGATACAAATTAAATGGGGTTCATATTATCGAGTGGATGTATGCCGGCGACAAACCCCACAATGATAACCAGTTAGATAACAGATGGAATTATGCGGGAATTGGAGTGGACGGACTGGCAACTTGTCTGATTTTTGGCACCGGAAAGTTTTAGTCTTTTCAAAACCCTGTCACCCTATATTTCTTCTCAATATAGGTAAATTGCTTTTGGTCAATACTTGCCAGAGTTATATCTACCCCGTCAAATAGATTCGGCAATTTTAATATTTCACTCTTCGTCAGCCACAAATTTCTCCCACCTTCAAATTCCTCAATCAATTTTCCCTTTATCCCTTCAGCCCTGAAAATAAAAAAGTATTTGTCTTCCAATAGTTCCCCTGTTTTTGAATAATCCATCTTATGTTTTAGGGAAACCAGGATCATTTTTTCTGCCACTAATCCCGTCTCGTCCCTTAATTCTCTTTTGGCAGTTTCCAATGGTGTATCCCCATATTTTATCTTTCCACCAAAAAACCCGTAATATCCAAAATATGGTTGTTTCAGTCGTTGTTGAACCAGGTATTTGTCTTTATCTACGCAAACAATTAATACCGATACCTTCGCTTGTTTTTCAATCCCGACACTGTCGGTATCCAATCTATTGGCAAATTCTTTCCCTTTAATTGTCAGATCATATTTCTCACCATTTTTTTCTACCAATCCCTCTGTCACTAAGGCTTTTAAGTGGAAATTAAAGTGGTCTGTTGGCAAATCCAAAGTGTTTAATTGTGAAAACCGACTGGCACATTTAAACAGCAAGGATTTTAATATTTCAAATTGAACTGGATGTAAATCTGTTTCTGTTTTCATAGCCGTATTTTAGTCTATTTTTTCCCTAAATCTAGTGAAGTCGACTTAAGCTTTGTATAATAGCTTGTCGTACCTGTAGCTCAATTGGATAGAGCGTCGGCCTCCGAAGCTGAAGGTTAGAGGTTCAAGTCCTCCCAGGTACACAACCGATGGGTTCGACCCGCCTCGCGTCGACAAGCGACAGCGAGTCGAGGCGGGCTCCCGCCGGGAACACCATGAGTCAAAAATTTACCGACTTTCTAAAATCCCAAAATTTAAATTTCGATATTAATACTTTTTCTGAGTCTACCTGCACTTCCGCTGATGCCGCCGCCGCTCTTAATTGCCAGCTTGGTCAAATCGCCAAATCTCTAATTTTTCGGATTAAAAATAATACTCCACTTTTAATTATTACCAGTGGTTCCAATCGGGTAGATGAAAACAAGATTGAAACTCTAATTGGCCAACAAATTTCCCAGGCCGACGCTGACTTTGTTCAAATCCATACTGGTTATATTATTGGTGGTATTCCACCATTTGGTTTTCTCCAACCTATCAAAACTTTTATTGATCGTGATTTATTGCAGTATTCCGTCATCTGGTCTGCTGCCGGCGACCCTCACTCAGTTTTTTCTCTTTCTCCCCAAAATCTCATCCATGTTACTCGCGGTATAATAGTGTGTGTTAAATAACGACCAAAATATGGATAATTTAAACTACGACGAGCGCTCAGCTGGTGGCATGGTTTACCGCTTGATCGGAAATCAAATCCATTGGCTTCTTATCAAAACTCTAACCAAAAAAACTCTTTCCCGTCTCGGTGGAATCAGCCATAAAACTGCTTACAAATTCCCCAAAGGCCACCTCCTTTCCAATGAGTCCCTTAAACCCGCCGCTCTCCGTGAAGTCGAAGAAGAAGGGGGAGTCAACGGTAAAATCATTGCCAAAATTGGCTCCAATGACTACATTTTGTGGGACAAAAAATTAGGCACCAAAATCATTAAAAAAGTTACTTTTTTCCTGATGGAGTATCTAAAAGATAGTGATCTAAAATATTCCGATCGGGAAGTTGTCTTAAAGCGAGAATGGCTACCCTTGGAAGAAGCTTTAAACAAACTTGATTATAATTCTGAAAAAATTCTTTTAAAAAATGCCGCTTCCAAACTCGATTCTTTATTAAAAACCAATAAATCGGTAAAATAACAAGTTCATTTCAAATCAGGAGAAGTCGCATAGTGGTTCATTGCACAGACCTGGAAAGTCTGCGGCCCACAAGGCCTCGCGAGTTCGAATCTCGCCTTCTCCGCCAATTGGGAAATGTCTTTGTTGGCTCGCCCTCTGCGAGGGCTCGCCAGCCGATTTTAAGCGCAAAGTGGCGTAGTTAATAAGCCAAGCGTTCAAACTATGGCGAAAATTGCTAAAGCACTCGGTGTTTCCATTGAAGATTTGTTAAAATACTTATTAAGTAAATCATAAAGACTTATGGAAACTACACAAGAATTTCAACCTTCGCAACAACCAACAAATAAGAGTAATTTACTGATTGTTGGAATCAGTATTTTAATAACTGCTCTCGTGGTAGGTTTTGGTGTGTATTTTTTACAAAAAATACAAATAAACAACTTACGAAATAGTTACGAAAATGAAATTCAACAGTTAAATATACAAATTTCTAATTTGGAGCAAATCAATCAAAATATTCCGACACCCATAAATAATCAAAGCGTGATTGATTGCGGAAATGATTATGATTGTTTGTATAGAAATATTTCTGATGGCAATTCTGCAAAAGTTACAATCTCGGAAAAAATAGATTCACTTTCTTTGGAAGAAAAAAGTGAAGTCAAAATTGAACCTTTTAATAATCAATATAAGGTTTTAATGACTGTGTTAGAGTTGAATAAAATTGAGAAAGCACAACCGATGACCAGATCAATAATTGAATCTGTTTCAGAAAGTTGCCCTCAAATAGTTAATAATTTATCATCAATTGAGTTAACAAGTGCTTCATGCGTTGCAAATACAGCCGAGGAGGCAAGGAATCTGGCTATTGATGGATTATCTGACACAGCGATTAGTAAATATTCCTGTCGAGGTAAACTTGTTGATGAGATAAAAAGAATTTGTGTTAGACCGGATTTTCCAAATTTTCCCCCGGGCGTAAGAAAGCCAGCAGTATATCTTTACCCTTTACAAGAATCAAAAGTTAGCGTGGCAGTTGATTTGAAAGGAATAATCACAAAGAGTGAGCCGAACTATTATAAGGGGTGGGAAGTCGTAGCAGAGCCAAACGGGTTGATAAACGGAAAGTATGATTATCTGTTTTACGAGGCACAATTAGAACAGCTTCAACTACCAAAAGAGGGCTGGGTTGTTGAATATAAAGAACTAGAAAATTGGTTTAATCTAAATTTAAGAAAACTTGGGCTAAATGAAAAAGAAATATATCAGTTTAAAGAATATTGGTTAGCCGAATTACCGTTTGCGAGATATTATGAGATTAAAGTTCTCGAAGATAATTTCCTCAAAGAGAATATGAATTTGGTTATTGATCCAAAACCCATGACAGTTATTAGACGCAATTTCTATTTCAAGCCACTTGAATCGCAGATTACCCTTGAACAACCGAACATAATTACCCCAGAAAGAAAAGGTTTTACAGTTGTAGAGTGGGGCGGGTTGTTGGATAAATAAAAAGAATTTACCGCCAAACCGAGCGAATCTCGGAGTTCCGCTAAAAGCGGAACGAAAAACTTAAAATTGTCCAATCCGAAAGGGTCGTTTCTGCGGGCGGGTGGAAGGGGGGTTTGGGGGGGAATTCCGCCCGCCCTACAAATTTTGGGCAAAATCTGTTCGAATATTTTCGAATGCACACCGCTTAGTAGAAAATACGGAATCTTCCATAGTTTTTAATAATCAAAGGCGGGATGAGAAGTCAGTCCCGATGAACATCGGGGCAATCCAGCGAACGTAGTAAGTCGGAAATCCCACCCTCTCCGTAGCAGTATTTGATAAAATCAGTCAGTGGAGATCGATTGTGTTTTTTGTAAAATTATCAGGAAAGAATTATCAGCAGAAATTGTCTACGAAGATGAAAAAGTATTGGTAACGTTAGATGTTGACAATGCTGTCCGGGGTCATGTGTTGGTAATATGGAAAGATCACCAACTTAATGCCTCTGATCTGTCAGAAACAGATTATCAATCCTTTTCAAGGATTATCTATTTAACCGAAAAGACTTTACTTAATATTGTAAAAAAGAAAAGATCTTTGGTATTAAAAACAGGTGGTTTGATTTCCCACTTCCATTTTCACCTCTATCCAGTAGATGAGACTACAAGTTGGGAGGAGATTAAAAATATATTTGATAAAAAAACTAAATACTGTTATCAAATAGGCGAGAAAGATAGGTTAATTAAAGATTTAAGGTCAATATTATCAATAGCAATAAAATAAGTTCCAACATCTTTATATGATCGAAATCCATCCCTTTGGCATTTTTGTCCCGAAAAATACCCAGTACCTTTTATTGGGTAGTTTTACCGGAGTTATTAAAAATGCTTCCTATAACTGGTTTTACTCTAATGGTAGAAACCAATTTTGGCCGATAATGGAAAAGGTCTACCAAACCGATCTAAATACCAAAACTCAACAACAACAACTTTTCACCAATTTAAAAATGGCCATAACCGACATCATCCTTTCCTGTTGTCGAAAAGCCAATAACAACCTGGATTCAAGTTTGATTAATCCCGTCTTTAATACCCAGGCCATCTTAAAAGTTATTTGGGAAAATAATATTAAGACGATTTACTTTTCCAGTCGTTTTACCGAGAAATTATTTAAAAAGCGGTTTATAGAAGTGATTCAAAAGCACCCCACCATCAAGTTTATTACTCTCCCGTCCCCCTCTCCCCGCTACGCCGCCATGAGTAAATTAACTAAAATCGTTCAGTATAAAAAACTTTTACCTAAATTATTTGACAAAAAACATCAACAAAAAAGCACCAATTAGAGCTAAAACTAACGAAATATAATCCACCTTTTTCATGGCCTTATGTTCCTTGAAGACCAATAGTCCGATTGGAGCGATAAAAATAGTCCGCACAAAATTATCTACTTGGGTAATCACCGACACTTGGCTTATAGCAATAGCCTGGTATAGAAAGAACAATGAAAAAGCCGTAATCACTCCATTAACCAAAGTCAGTCGTAAGGTCGCCAAATCCGTTACTTTTATCGACATTTTTCGTACTACTATAATCAGGGCCACTATGAAAAAACTTCCTAAATATTGGTTAACCAAAACGTCAATTGGTAAAAGCGTTTTAGTAAACAGTTTGACAAAAAACAATCCCGAACCGATAAACACAATATTCAGTATCATCCACAGTGTCCATTCTTTTGATGCCTTTCTTTCCTCTTTGTTTTGTTTGTTAAATACACTTGGTAACACCAAAGATAAGACAAAAATAACCAGTGACAGTATCGTATAAACATTCACCGAACGAATCTCTCCCAGCACTAGATACGCCAAAATAATCGACACTAAATTACGATAATTGGCAAAAGTTTGGGTTTTGGTTAGACTAATTTTTATGGCGCTAAACATTCCGTAAACCCCAATTCCAAATCCAACTCCGAATAGCCGCGCCAACCAATGAACCGCGTCCAAAGAAAATGGGTTGGTGTGGTAAAAAAGGCTGGCAATCACCGCTGCCGCTCCAATTGCCGTGATGTAAAAATAAAACAGAGCCACCAACGGGTCAATCTTTTGAGTAATTTTTTTAGTAAACGAGTCTCGGACAATTCCCAAAACCGAGGAAACCAACAAATATGTTTGCCAAAGCATTTCCTATTCTAGCATTTTTCTCCCTGTTTTTCCCCTAATATTTCTTGTAAAATATTCTACCGTGAAACTCTTACTCCGTTTTTACCAATTTTTGGGTAAATATAAATGGCAAATGGTCATTTTTCTGACCGTTACTGCCGTAGCCACCGGTGTCGAAAGTATCCGGCCCTTTTGGCTAAAAATGATGCTTGATTCGGCCCAATCAGAACAAATTAACGAAATATTAATGTTTCTTCTTTTCTTTGGTATCTCCACTATTGGCGGAAACTGGCTCTCCGCCCTCTCTTTTTATCTTGGGGATCAGGTCATTATCTCCGTTTCTAAAGATATCCGGGAAACCGTGTTTCAAAAAGTAATGGAACTTGACTTTGCCTATCATGTCAACAAAAGTACCGGATCACTCATCAGCGCTTTTCGCCGTGGTGATTCCGCTGTCTTTACTATTTTTTTGAGTCTTCATCGCGAATTATTCAGCACTCTTATTGCCCTATTGGTTGCTCTCGTTTTTCTCTATTGGGCGTCACCCCCGATAGCCTTAATTTTACTTGCTCTCTTTTTTTTAAATCTCTGTTTAATTTTGTGGCTAATTAGTCGGAACCTTAAATATCGGACCGAATTTAACAATGCCGATGATGACATTGCCGGTATCATTGCCGATGGCATGATCAACTATGAAACCATTAAATTTTTTGCCGCCGAAACCAAAGAACGTCATCGCCTCTCCCATCACTTTATTAATTGGACCGACAAACTTTGGCGTTTTTCCAATTCTTTTCGGGTTATGGAAATTACCATTGGTTCCACTTCCGGCTTGGGTATGTTGCTTATTCTTTATTTGGCTATTACCAAATTGGGTCATGGCTTTTCCGTTGGCGATCTGGTTATGGTCGCCGGCTTTGTCACTGGCTTTTATTATCAATTTTTTAATTTATTTTTTCGTATTCGCGATATTGCCAAAAGTACGGCCGATTTGGAAAAATATTTTGGTATTTTAGACAACGATGTTTTGGTTCGCGACCCTCTCAACCCTGTCACCATCAATCATCCTACCGGATCGCTGGAGTTTCGCCACGTTGCCTTTGCCTATCCCGGCAATAAAGGTCGGATCCTCGATGATATTAATTTGAATATTTCCTCGGGCGAAAAAGTTGCCTTTGTCGGTCGCTCCGGCGCCGGCAAAACCACCCTGATTAAATTACTTCTTCGCTTTTACGATGCTACCCAGGGAGTAATTGAATTTGACGGAGTTGATATTCGCCATCTGACCAAATCTTATCTTCGAAGTTTAATGGCTGTGGTTCCCCAGGAACCGATTTTGTTTAACAACACTATAAAGTTTAATCTCGCTTATGGAAAAGAAAAAGCGTCTTGGCAAAAAATCAAAAAAGCCGCCGCCGATGCCAATATTCTGGAATTTATTGAAACTCTCCCGGACAATTGGAATACCGAAGTGGGGGAGCGCGGTATCAAATTAAGTGGCGGCCAAAAACAACGTCTGGCTATTGCCCGGGCCCTATTAACCGACCCTAAAATATTAATTTTTGATGAAGCTACCAGCAATCTCGATTCTGAATCCGAACGCAAAATTCAACAGGCTCTTAATTTTGCCGCCAAAAACCGCACTGTCATCATTATCGCCCACCGTTTTTCTACCATCCGCAATGCCGACAAAATTGTGGTTCTCAACAACGGCACCATTGCCGATATTGGTCGGCATCAGGAGCTTATTGCTAAGGGTGGAATTTATAAAATGCTTTGGACCCTCCAATCCAAAGGCAAACTTATCACTGACGAAAGTCTCGTCGAGGCCTAAAAAAATTTGGTAGAATAAAGTCATCTATGGCCAAATATGATCCAAAAACCCGCGAGAAATATTGGCAGAATTTTTGGCAGAAAGAAGGTATCTATAAATTCGACCCCAAATCCAAAAAACCCCTCTATTCTATTGATACTCCACCTCCTACCGTTTCCGGCAAACTCCACCTTGGCCATGTTTTCTCCTATACTCAGGCCGAAATATTTGCCCGTTACCGTCGATTAGCCGGTTTCAACGTCTATTATCCCTTTGGTATGGACGACAACGGCCTTCCCACCGAACGTTTGGTTGAGCAGGAGCTAAATTTAAAAGCTCAAGATTTGCCCCGCCAAGAGTTTGTCGCCAAATGTTTGAAACTTGTTAGCGGCTATCATCAGGCTTATCGTGATTTATGGCAGTCACTTGGCTTTTCGGTTGACTGGACTCTTTTATATTCCACTATCTCTCCCGAAGTTCAAAAGCTGACCCAAACTAATTTTGTCAAAATGTATCAGGATGGTCATATTTACCGTCAAAACTCACCGGCTCTCTGGTGTTCTGTCTGTCAGACCGCCGTCGCCCAAGCCGAAGTTGAAGATAAATCTTTTCCTTCCATTTTTTACGATCTCTTTTTTCACGATCAAAATAAGAAACAAATTGTGGTGGCCACCACTCGTCCCGAGCTTCTCCCTGCCTGTGTCGCCGTTTTCGTTAATCCGGCCGATTCTCGATATAAAGCTTTAATCGGTACCAAAATCCTTACCCCCTTAGATATTGAAGTTCCGGTTTTAGCTAATCCCGAGGCCAAAATTGATAAGGGCTCCGGTATGGTTATGTGCTGTACCTACGGTGACGAAACCGATTTGATCTGGAAAAAACAATATAATTTACCCGAACTGATTATTATCAACTCCCAAGGCTGTTTTAATAAAGACTGTTCTTTGGAATCCATGCGCGGTCATACCATCCTCGAAGGCCGTCAAATTATCGTCGACTATTTAAAATCGAAAAATTTAATTGGTAAAGAAATCCCTTTGGTTCACGATATCGGTGTCCACGAGCGTTGCGGTCATCCCATTGAAATTATCAATACCCCCCAGTGGTTTGTCAAAGTTCTAGACATCAAAGACGAATTAATTGCCTTAGGCAAAAAGGTTAATTGGTTCCCGTCCTTTATGGGCGACCGTTTTACCATCTGGGTGGAAAATCTCAAATGGGACTGGTGTATTTCTCGCGATCGTTTCTACGGCATTTCCATTCCGATCTTTTATTGTGTCGATTGTAATAAGATAATTGTGTCCATTGAGCCTAAACACACTTGTCCTAAATGTAAATCATCAAAATTAGTTGGTGAAAAGCTAATTTTTGACACCTGGTTTACTGCCGGTAATACCCCCGAGATCAACGGCAAATATGTCCCCACTCCTATGAGTCTTCGGCCTCAAGGCCACGACATCATCCGAACTTGGGCTTTTTATACCCTAGTTTTTGCCTATTACAAAACCAAAAAAATCCCCTGGACTGATGCCGCCATTTCCGGCCACATTCTTTTGCGCCGGGGTGAAAAAATTAGCAAGCGTACCGGCGGGGGAGTTCTTCGCCCCGAAGAAGAAATTACCAAACATTCTGCCGATGCCATCCGTTTTGCCATGTGCGGTGCCGCCCTCGGTTCTGATGCTTATTACGACGCCAATGAATTAGAAAATGGTAAAAAATTGGTCAACAAGCTCTTTAACGCCTCAAATTTCTGCTTTATAAATCTTAGTGGCCACAGGCTAAAACCACTGGATCTGAACACTTTATTACCTCTTGATCGCTGGCTTTTATTAAAGTCTTTCGTCACCGCCGCCTCAATGGCTAAATTTTTTGAAAAATATGATTACGCCCACGCCCGCGACCTCTTGACCCAATTTTTCTGGGGTACTTTTTGCGACTATTATTTAGAAATAATTAAAAAAAGGGTCTATGATCTACCCGACGGCTCTCCTGACAAAGTCTCTGCTCAAACCGCTCTTTTTTATGGGCTTAACAATATCTTAATTATGGTCTCACCCTTTATCCCTCACATCACCGAAGAAATCTACCAATCTTTTTATCCTAATAAGCTTCCCGATGCCCCCAAAAGCATCCACCTCTCCTCCTGGCCGAAAACTTCCCAAAATTCAGATTTTAAAACTCTCGATATCCAAGTTAAGGCTATTCTGGAAATTATTGCTCTGCTTCGGGTTGCCAAATCCAAACTGGGCCTCAACATCGGCGCCGAAATAAATACTCTCTCCATTTTTCATCCTACTCTTTCGGCCGCAACTCTGGCTCCTTTTGAGTTCGATCTTCTCGCCGTCTCTCGCGCCCAAAAATTGATCCTAACTAAATCCGATGAAATTAAGGTAGAAATAACCAATGGATAGCTCAATTCCTTCACATATTCAGCAGATTCTCGAAAAAATACTTGTCGATACTAAACCAATTTGTATTTTTCTTTATGGTTCCATGTCCCGGGATGATTCTGTTTCCGAAAGTGACTATGAAATCGGCGTTATTTATCAGCAAAATAAAAAAGTTTCCCGAAGCACCCTCTTTTCCTATCACCAATTTAAAAATCTCAAAATCTATCCCTTCTCTCTCAAGGATCTCCAGAATAATTGTCTTGATACTCCTTTTCCTGGATCCTTTTATCTTCTCCAGCTAATCGACAACGCCCAAATTCTTTTTGGTGAAAATGTGTTTATAAATATTAAAAGACCCGTCATAACTTCCAGCGATCTTATCGAGACAATCGCTTTTTCCCTTGGTCGTGCTTATGCTGCCGTTGTTTCTTCCCGTCAAAAAGACACCCTGGCCGTCATCGATAACTTCACCAAGTCGTTTCTCTATGGCCTCCAAGCTCTAGCCTTTATTAAAATCGGTCAAATCATTTATTCCTACCGTAAACTAAAAAATAGTATCCAAGACCTTGATATTCCCTCTGAATATTCACCCCTTATTTCCCATGTTTTCGCTGTCAGAAACGGAGAAATCTTACCCGACTCTAACCTGCTTTTCAAAAACATTTCCTTTCTCAATCAGTTCGTCATGCCCCTAGCCCGGCAATACCACTAGTTTATTTTCCGTGCTTTTTTCTTTCGATGTATTCTCTTATGTGTTCAAAAGGAGAAAAATCTATATTCCAAATTCCTTCAAAGGGGTTATCCAAATCGTCTGCCAAAAAGAAAGCCATCGACACAAACAAAGCTGAGGAAATTATGGCAAATAAAAAAATTCCTATATTTACATAGCCGATTAGTCCAATCGACACCAGCAGCAACAGAGCCAAAATTCCGTGCAGCAATTTTAATAAAAACGGTACTCTGGCCAGTCCCGATTCAATTCTTTCACTCCGAGTTGATGATAACTCTTCATATGATTGAATCAATGACGAAAACGCCGACGCATCGCGATCATCATCAAATTTTACCTTATCTATCGACTCCAGTATCCCAATCAGTTCGACCGACGGATGAACAATTCTCTTCCCTCTCGACAGATCGTACTTTTCACTTCTCACAATTTTGTCTATATATTCCAACAGCGCGGTTTTCATTTTACCGCTGACCTGTTCGTCGTTAAGGTAATCAGTATAGTTCCACAAACTAGATAACAATTTTGCCTCTCTTGAAACCATTGATGACATACCATTAAATTGTCCCCAAACGGTCACAATAATAAAGGCCGCAATAAAAGTATAAAAAGTTCCCAAAATTCCCACAAACCAACCAAATCCGCTATTTTCACTCACCAACAAATTACTTCCTATGATCAATCTCAAAATTAAACTCAAAAAAGTTACTATTAGCACTGCCCCCAACACTTTTATTGCAAATATCATTTGATCTTTATTGTTTTTCATAAAAATATTCTATCATCGGTTTAGAAAAATATCGTCTATAATCAACCGATGGATTACTCTCAAGCTTCTCTTGATAAACATAGGCAGTTTAAGGGGAAAATCGGCATTGTCAGTAAGTTCGGGCCTATCATTTCCCGCGAAGATTTGAGCACCGCCTATACCCCTGGTGTTGCCGCTGTTTCCAAATTATTGGCCGAAAAGCCGGAATTGGCCTACGACTATTCCATCAAATCCAATTCAGTTGCCGTTGTTTCCGATGGTTCGGCCGTTTTGGGACTGGGTAACATTGGCCCTCTTGGTGCCTTACCGGTGATGGAAGGCAAAGCCCTGCTTTTTAAGGAGTTTGCCGACATTGACGCTTACCCTATCGTTCTTGACACCCAAGATCCCGACGAAGTCATTAATATTGTCAAAAATATTGCCCCCGGTTTTGGCGGTATCAATCTTGAGGATTTTTCCGCCCCTAATTGTTTTTACATCGAATCCAAACTAAAAGAGATTTTAAACATCCCGGTTATGCACGACGACCAGCATGGCACTGCTATTGTTGTTCTGGCTGCTCTGATAAATTCCCTAAAATTATCTGGCAGAGAAGTCGCCGCCACCAAAGTTATTATTTGCGGTTCCGGTGCCGCCGGTACTGCTGTCGCCAAACTTCTTCACCTCTTTGGCATTAGGGATATTATTATGGTCGATTCCAAGGGAATAATTAGTGCTTCACGCACTGATCTCAATGACGCTAAAAAAGAATTTTTAAGCTTTACTAATCCAAATAATTTATCCGGCAATTTAGCCGTTGCCGTCTCCGGTCGCGATGTTTTTATCGGTGTTTCCGGTCCCAATCTGGCAACCGCCGACATGGTCAAAAGCATGGCTGATAAACCGATTATCTTTGCCATGGCCAATCCTGTTCCGGAAATCGATCCGGATATTGCTAAAACAGCCGGTGCTTTTATCGTTGGTACCGGCCGCAGTGATTACCCCAATCAAATCAACAATGTTCTGGCTTTCCCTGGCATTTTCCGCGGTGCCCTCGACCATCATGTCACTAAAATTACCGATGAGATGAAACTGGCGGCAGCTGCCGCCTTAGCCTCATATTTGCCTGAGTCCGAATTATCTGTCGATAAAATCTTGCCCTCACCTCTCGATAAAGGCGTCGTCCCCATCATCGCCGCTGTGATTCGCTAACGCAAATACTTTTGTCCACTAATTACCGATTTTCCGGTTTTGTTTTCGATTTCTTTTCTAGCCACCCCTGCTACCCCACCGCCTTCACGCGCCACTTTCCTGTTTTCTGGGAAAATTTTTGGTTTTTTGACCTTAGAAATTTCGGTGGTGCTAGCTTCGGCCAACATATTTAACACCAGTTCTAAATTCGTCATATTATCTCGTAAGTTTTCTTTCTTCAAATCTTTTATCTTCTTATATTGTTTAGTTGATAATCCAGCCCAAGCATAGGCAATGTCATCCGTTAATATGGCAAACTCGCTGCCTTTATTTACACCTCGCTCTTGCCACTCATCAGTCAGATCTTTTCTAATCTCGATACTTTTTAATCGCAAATTTACCCACTCCGGTGTCCTCCCTTGTTTTATATATGAATTAAGTGCCCGGTTAATTGCTTTTTCCGGATCAACCGTTTCTTCCACTCGCTCATATCCCACTCTGGCTAGCCACAGTTTAAATGGTTCAGCTTTAGGTGAAGGGATTGATTGGATTAATCTAAACATAGTTTCAGTGTCGGCAGTGTCCGTTAAGTAATATTTGCCATCAGATGCAATCAATTTCAGTTGGTTACATTTTGTAACCAACTCACTTCCTTCATCTTTTAGTCTGCTTTTTAATACCTTCCAATAATTTCTTGCGTCGATACTATCAGTCAAGGCTTCAATTACGTCAATTACTGAAAAGTACCAGAGTTCTTTCTTCTCATCCCACATTTTTCTAATCTTTTTCTGACCGAACACGGCTACATGCGAGATTATTTTTATTTGTTTCATAATCAATTAAAACCCGAATAAAACCCAAAGTCAATAGATTATTTTACCCCCATCATTTCCTTCATTCTCTGAAGTCCAGCTTTAGGTTTGGCTCCTTCAAAATGTTTTCGAGCCGGCTCAAGTTTGGCAATAATCCAGTCCGCCAGTGCATTTTTCAAATCAAGTGGAAATAATTTTTCGGAAGCGTAATCCGCCACCAGATCGGCGACTTTAGTGTAGGTGACATCACTCCCAAATTTTTCTGGCCGTGAAATTGTAAAAGAACTCTCTTCTTCTCCCCAAAAAACCAATGTTTTTACCCAGTTAATTAAGGGATTAAACTCAGTTTCTTTCGGCGGTCCGTAAGCCTTTTTAATTTTCTCCCGAATCTCATCCGGAGTATCGTGGACAAAAATTGCACTCCCTAGCTTTGATTTGCTCATCTTTAGGGTTTCTTCATCTTTATTATCCACATCTGGTGGAGTCAAGCCAGCTACCAAATTTTGGTGAATTGCCACCGGTGTCCACCTACCGATTTTTTCGCCCACTTCCCGAGCAATCACATGAGCTTTCCGCTGATCAATTCCAGCATGAGCCAAATTTACCCCCATGGTAAAAATATCGGCCACCTGGAGTGGGGGATAAAAGAGGGTGGCCATATCCACCTCTGTTCCCTGCTTTTTTCCCATAATGGAAACGGAACGCAGGTTTCGGGACAGAGTGATATGTTTCCCCACTCTCATAAAAGTTTCCCAATGTTTCGGATTTTCTTCATATAGGGTTTTTCCCGTAATAAACTCCACCTCATCCTCTTTTATTCCAAAACACCTCAGCGATGCAATTAAACCTTGCTTAAAATATCCCTCCGTTGCCTCTCGAATATTTTCCCAGTTACCCCCCATTTTATTATTAAGATATGAGTGAAAATCGGCTAAAAAAATCTTGCATTTTACCCCGGCTTTCAAAAAGTCAGCAATCTTCCCCATCGACATTAGTCCGGTCCCCAAATGCACCAATCCCGATATTTCAAAACCAATGTAATGTTGTATCGGCTTACCGCTTTCAATTAATTTCTTTAAATCCTCCGCCGTCAGCACCTCCTGACAGTTGCGGGTGATTAAATTAAATTTTTCTTCATTGGTCATATTTGAATTATAAACTAATAATTTAGTCCAACGGGCTGGAGTCGAACCAGCTTTAAACAGTTTTACAGACTGCCGCCTTACCGTCTGGCTCCCGTTGGTTGCGGCATAGTTGAGTATTCCCCAACTATGCCTATTTATAGGCCATATTAATTGTTAATTATTAACATCCGGGCCACTACCTAGTTTTTAAATCACTAATTTCCACCCGATCTATTGGTGGTAAATCGGATCTTCCTTCTTCGATCCCCGCAGGAACTTTCGTTGGAATAGTCGGAATAATATCTTCCGGCGGATCACAATCCATGTAGGATCTTGGCTTTCTTGCCGTTAAAGACGCTTTTACTTGCGCAAATGTTTCGCACATATTTACTCACCTCCTAAAAAAGCCCTCGCGCCAGTGAACATCTAAAAAGACGCTCACTAGGGCGAGGGCTTCTCGCGGTACCACCTAGTTTTGTAAATAAAAAAGCTCCATCACTGGAGCTCGATAATATTTACCTCATTATCGAGTACTTGTTTACCTCGCCAAAGTTCTACGTCGGCGGGCTTACAGTGATACCCTAGCTCTATTTCGGGAGCTCCCGTGTCGATTTTGTCGACATGCTTTGAGGGTGTATTATGTCCTCTTTCGCGTTCCAAATTTGATTGATTTTAACATATAATTATCTTATGTCAACTATTTTTCTTTTTCGTCATGGTCAAACTGAATTTAACCGAGATAAAATATTCACCGGCTGGCTCCAATCCAATCTCACTCCCCTTGGAATCGAGCAATCAAATTATCTAGCCAAACTCCTTAGTGACAAAATAATAAATCTTGCCTATACCCCCAATTTAACTCGCTGCCGGGATACTCTTTCTATTATTCTCAAGTCACACCTGGAATGCGCGGATACTATTATTGACGATCGGATTCTCGAAAGAAACTACGGCGACCTTGGCGGCAAATTTCATCAGGAAATAATCGACAAATTTGGTCAGGAGCAATATGATAAATGGCATCGTGGTTGGGATGATCGCCCCCCGGGAGGGGAGTCCTACGCCGATATTGAAATTCGAATCTCTCAATTTACTTCCGACCTAAAAGCTAAATATAATGGCCAAAGCTCCGGCATTGCCATTTGTGGCAGTAGTAATTCCATCCGGCTTTTCCGAAAAATTATGGAAAAAGCCTCAATTAAAGACACTGTTTCCTGGGTCATCCCCTACGACCGCTATTTTGAATACCACATTTAATTAAGAATTATCAATTAAGAATTAAGAATTGTTTTTCTAATTCTCCCAATTATCTTTAGTATTTCCTCAATATCGTTTTTTATTGAAAGAACTTCTTTATCGTCTAAATATCCTGTTTTGTGCAATAATTCGATCCAATATAGAGACTCACGAGACTCTTTATAAGCAATTGACAATTTTGCCACAAAATCACTTCTTGATTGTCCTCCAATTGCTTCTTCAACATTAGCTCCAATAGAAGTTCCGCTTCTCAACAACTGTTTTAACAAAACATACTCCTTCTTATTGTTTGTCAAATACTTGTATAAGTTTACCGTTCTAACCGCGAAATCAAATGCTTTATTTTTTAAAACATTATCTTTCACAAATTCTTAATTCATAATTCTTAATTATTAATTATTTAGCTCTTCTTCAATCCTCATTAGTCTGTTATATTTAGCCACCCTTTCCCCTCTAGTCGGACCGCATTTGATATATTCGCTGCCTACCGCCACTGCTAGATCCACCATAAATGTATCATTGGTCTCCCCGCCACCGCGGTGAGAGGTTACCGTCCACATACTATTCTCTAAAGCCAACTGGCAGCAATCAATAGTTTCACTGACTGTTCCCGCCTGATTTAATTTAACCAAAATCGCCGTTGCCGCCTTCATTTCAATCGCTTTCTGCCATCTTTTCAAGTTTGTCGCCGTCAAATCATCAGCAATGTTGGGCATATTTCCCATTTTACTCGTTAATACCACCCAATTATCCCAATCATCCTCGACCAACATGTCTTCAAAGCTGACAATCGGATATTTGGCCAACCACGATAAATAGTATTCAGTTAGTTCTAACGAAGTTAATATTTTATTTTCAATTTTTAGATTGTATTTACCATCTTTAAAAAACTCCGAAGCTGCCGCATCAATCGAAACTCCGGCATCGATCCCCGGCACATATCCAGCATTTTTAATCGCCTCCACTAAATATTCAATTGGTTTTTCATTAGAATTAATTCCATTGGGGGCAAAAGCACCTTCATTGCCTGCATTGGTTGATAGTCCTTCCTTTTTTAATATGTTTTTCAGCGCCTCATATATTTCCACCTGAATCCGAATATGTTCCGCCGCACTCTTGACTCCTAAACTTGATATCAGATACTCTTGCAAATCAGTACTATTATCAGCATGTTTTCCGCCTTCTATCATTACCACCATTGGTTTCGGCAAAGTATCAGTCGAGTCCAATTTATAAACCTTTTGCAGGTATTTATATAATGGTATTTTTTCCTCTTCTGCCTCTGCCCTCGCCACCGCCATACTTACTCCTAAAATTGAATTTCCTCCCAGTTTTGCCTTAAATTCCGTTCCATCCAAACTTATCATCTTCTCATCTAATTCTCTTTGCCCGCTCGCCTCCATTCCCATCACTGCCGGTCCAATAATACTATTAATATTCAAAACCGCACCCAGCATTCCTTTTCCGTTATATCTTTTCTCATCCTTATCTAACAGTACTGTCGCCTCATAACTCCCGGCCGATGCGCCATATGACACCGATGCCTCTCCTGTTGCCCCCGATTCCAATGTTACCGTCACCTCCACACTTGGCGCCCCGCCACTCGCCAATATTTCCCGAGCCTTTATTGTTTTTATTTTTGACATAACCAATTATTACACAAGCTCTTAATAACTTTTCTAACTTGGATATCTTTATAACTTGCCAAAAAATCACCTACGTTTACTTTATTTTTCATCCATAAATCGGCATAACCCTTCTTTCTATCAACTGCAATATTTTTACTAGTTTTCTTATACACATAGTACCAATCATCAATTTGCCAAATAACCGGGTATATTTTTCGCAAAAACTCCATCATTTTTCTCCCGTCTAATCCCGCTTTTTGATAACCCTCTTCCCAATATTCCAAAAAAATAATCGGCTTGTCTCTCTCTATTATTTTTTTTGCTCCCTCAATTACCGCCGGCTCCCAACCCTGAGTGTCAATTTTTATCAAATCCACCTTTTTCTCTTTAATAAAGTCATCCAATCTGACCGTATCTACTTTTTCTGTCTGTCCTTTACCCCACAATCGGTGATCTCCAAAATTATCCCCCGACTTATAAAGTAATGCTTTTTCGTTTTTATCTCCCACCGCCGCTGCTACCACTTCAACATTTTTTATTTTGTTAATTCCTAAATTTTTCCGCAGTATTTTTAGGTTATTTTTTTCCGGCTCAAAAGCGTATACCTTTTTGGCTCTTTGAGCCAAAAGTAGGGAATAATATCCAATATTTGCTCCAATATCGATTGCCACACTACAGTCCTGAGCTTGTCGGAAAATTAATTTTGTTTCGTACTCTTCATATTTCCCCAAAGCTATCCTTTGTCCCACAAAACCGTCATCTTTGTAGTAGAGAAACTTCATAATTTATTATCTCATCTTGCCTCTTGACCAAAGTCGATTCTTAGTTATAATATTAGCAGTCAACTGCCTCGACTGATAAGCTTTGTTTATCATTTTTTAATTTATTTATTAATAATTTCTTTTTATGTCTAAATCAAAAATCATTCCCGCCTCCGGATATATTTTAGTTAAACCCCAAAAACAGGAAAAAACTACCTCATCCGGTATCGTTCTTCCTGATTCTCACGAAGACAAGCCCCAACAAGGCGAGGTTTTAGCCGTCGGCGCCGTCTTTATCACCGACTACGGTACTAAAAAAGATTCTCCCTGTAAAGTTAGCGACACCGTTATTTACCGTGAATGGGGCGGTAAAGAATACAAGGAAAATAACGTCGATTTATTACTTCTCAAATTCGACGACGTCATGGCCACCATCAAATAAATTATTTTTTATTAAAAATTTAACAAAAACAAAATATCCCTAAAAAAAATCTCCCTTGTCAAAGGGAGAAGCGGCGAAGCCGAGAGGGATTTAAAAACCTATGCCAAAACAACTAAAATTCGGGCAGGATGCCCGCCAATCTCTTCTTCGGGGTATTAACATTTTAAGTAATGCCGTTACCACCACCCTTGGTCCCAAAGGTCGCAATGTCGCTATCGACAAAAAATGGGGTGGTCCCTCGGTAATTCATGACGGTGTCTCCGTCGCCAAGGAGATTGAGTTAAAGGATCCCTATGAAAATATGGGTGCCCAACTTCTTAAAGAAGCTGCCTCCAAAACCAACGACGTTGCTGGTGACGGTACCACCACCGCCACCCTTTTGGCTCAAGCCATCGCTAACAAGGGTCTCCAAAATGTCGCCGCCGGTGCCAATCCGATGATGGTCCGAAACGGTTTGGAAAAAGGTCTAGTCGCCATTATTGAACAACTGGACAAAATGAAAGTGGAGATCAAAATCAAAGATCAATCCAGTATCGAACATGTGGCTACTATTTCCGCCGGATCAACCGAAATCGGCCGGATAATTGCTGACGCTGTTATCAAAGTCGGCCGTGATGGCTTAATCACTGCCGAAGAGGGCAAGGGTCTAGGTCTTGAAACCAAAGAAACCTCCGGTATGGAGTTTGACAATGGCTTTCTTTCACCTTATTTTGCCACCAATACTGAAAGTATGGAGGCAGTCATTGAGCGGCCTTACATTATAATAACCGACAAAAAAATCAGCTCCGTTCAGGACATCCTTCCCTTTTTAGAAAAGTTAATCAAATTAACTAAAAACTTCGTCATTATCGCCGAGGATATTGATGGCGAGGCTTTAGCCACTCTGGTGGTCAACAAACTTCGCGGCACCTTTAATGTTTTGGCTGTCAAAGCCCCCGGCTTTGGTGACCGCCGCCAGGCCATGCTCGAAGACATCGCTGTCCTAACCGGTGGCCAGGTAATTTCCGAGGACATTGGTGCTAAATTTGACAACATCGAGCCTCAAGAATATTGCGGCCAAGCTGACTCGATAACCTCTGATAAAGACAAAACCCGAATCATTGGCGGCGCCGGTTCCAAGGCGGCAACTGCCGCCCGAGTTTCTCAACTCCGGACTCAAATGGACAAGGAAACTTCCGATTATGACAAAGAAAAACTCCAAGAGCGGATTGCCAAACTAGTCGGCGGGGCCATCGTCATCCAAGTCGGCGGTGCCACCGAAATCGAGATGAAGGAGAAACTTGAGCGGGTCAAAGACGCCATCGATGCTATCAAGGCCGCTATTGAAGAGGGAATTCTTCCCGGCGGCGGCGTGGCTCTGCTTCGGGCCTCCTTTGCTCTTAAAAATGTCAAAACCGTCTCCGAAGAAGAAGCGGTCGGTATTTCCATTTTGGAATACGCTCTTGAACAGCCGATTCGAAAATTGGCCCAAAACAGTGGTGAAGACCCAGGCTATATCTTTAATCAAATCAAAGATGCCCTCTTAGCCGATATCAAATCAGATCTTGGTTATAATGCGATTTCCGGCGCTATGGTTTCCATGACCAAAGCCGGCATTATTGATCCGGCCAAGGTCACTAAATCAGCTCTGACCAATGCCGTATCAGTCGGTACCATGATTTTGACTACCGATGTCTTAATCGCCGATATGCCGGAGAAAAAACCGACTCCGATGCCCGATATGGGCGGCGGCGGCATGGATGGTATGATGTGACGGTAATCCGTCATCAGCCTTTGGCTGATAAATAGTTGACAATCTTTCACTATTAGTATTTACTTATCCTAAGTATCTTATTAAAATTTATTTTTTTTATGGATTCACATAATAAAGTTGTTATAGTTGCTCTTTCGTTATCAGTTCTTACTCTCGCCTCAATCAGTACTTACCTTTCACTCCGTCAAAGTCAAGTTTTAGGCGAAACAACTGCTGGCCCCAATATTCAACCGGTATTGCCACCCTCCAAAAAACCGTTTGAAGTTTCCTGTCAGGAATATATCCACATATATAAAACTTATTGTCGTCCGGTTACCAAAACAGACTCCACTATTCAGGCCCCGGAACTTACTGAAGAGGAGAACAATTCTGTTTCCACCAACACCACTACATCTGATTCAGCTGCCACTTCCCTCCGTCGTAGATTATGTAGCGATCTTTATAAGGTTGGTCGGCAATTTTGCCGCTCGGTGGTTATTGAACCCCGTCCCAGTACTGTCTGTAAAAGCGGAGTTAATAGTTTTACTGTCGGTGCTACCTGTGACAAAGGCGCTGTTTCTGCTACCTATGCCTGCCACGACGGTACCACCGGCATAGTCGAGCCCAAAACGTTAATTGCCGGTAAGTCTTGTTATCCCATTGCCACCCTTGAACAAATGGCTAAAAAAGCCTGTGAAGGTCACAGTGCCTGTAGTGATACCCCTGACGGTGGCACTCCGCCCTCTGACGGCTATTGTACCGGCGATAAAGATTGCAAAGCCGGTGAAAAATGTGTCTTACCGGCAATGGTCGGGTCATCAGTTTCAATAGTCGATAGAAATCTTCCCGGCAAATGTGTCTCAGTATCTTCGCCGACCCTTGTTCCCAAAACAACCGTCACTCCGTCGCCTAGATCCTGTGGCTGGTGTGGAACTAGCTGCACTTTTGTTATTCCAGGCCGGGCCTGTGTCCAAATTGCCAATCCTAACAAAAGCTGTGTCATGAGTGACAAAGGCATCTGCCAGATTATTCCCACTTCTCCGGTTAAGACCCGATAGTTATTCTTTAGCATTCAAACACCCGGCCGCAAAGTCCTTCCAGGTCGAAAGCAAAAACTTTTTACGGATGAAACTATTCAAAAAACCAACACTTTTTCACACTTAAGCCAAATTTTTCATTTTACGCCGTTAAAGATATCAATGTGTTTTTTGACCAGATTAAGAGCAATTACTTTAGCAGCCGCCTCTGGATTTTTATCCTGATATCCCAACGACAGGACAGACAAAGATTAAGGTATTACCTTTTTGGGAGTTGATGTGGAAGAGTGATGGTGGGGCTGGAAGTAAAGCTCGAAATGAATTAAAATTACGCATTACCGAATCTTTAGCCCGGTAGTTCGAAGATCCTCCAAAAGGGGGAAAGCGGTTATACAGCGGCCTGCCTGCCGGCTTGCCCGCCGTGGTGGGCAGGCAGGTCTGCAAAACCTTAACAATAAGTCGCGATAGCCAAGCGGTTAGGCAGTGGTCTGCAAAACCACGTAGGTGGGTTCAACTCCCACTCGCGACTCAAGAAATACCAAAGGGTTCGACTCTTTAGTCCGCCGTAGCTTCAGCGTAGGCGACCCGCCCGGGTCTCCAATATAAATATGGAAATCGAGGTTAAGCTCACATACAAAAACAAATCTGAAATTATTGGGTGGTTAAATGAAAACGGTTTTCATTTTACTAAACAAAAAGAAATTCAGGACACTTATTTTGGGATGGGTGGCAATTCAATGTCAAACCAGAATCGGCTATATAGAATTCGAAATATAGTCGGTCAAAAGCTAGAACTAACTTTAAAAGATGGTTGTCAAGATCAAAACGGGGTTTGGAGTCGAAGAGAGCTAGAGGTATCTATTGGCAATGCAGAGACAATGAAGGAAATATTGTTTTCTCTGGGTTGTGTTTTAATCAAAGAAAATTTTTCCAAAAGAGACATTTGGAAAAAGGGTAAGATTTCTTTCGAATTTATATCTTTTAGCAAACCCGCTATTTTAGATTTGATTGAAGTCGAAGGGCCAAACCCAGCAGCAGTTCAAAAAATTATTGACAAACTCAGTGATAAGGTCCAGGTCGCTGGAGAAGAAATTTTTGCTGTTTTCGACAACAAATAAAGTCTAATACTGGGGATTATAGTCCACCTCTTACACTGTGATCGTGTCAATTACCACCCGAAACAGACAGCCATTTCTACAAGCTGGCAGATCCGCTCTTCCGCCAATTGTCCGAGGCGCCTCAAAACAACTACTTCCCACCCTAAGGCTGAAAGTACTGGCGGCTACTCCGGCATTAAGAAGATCCTGAGCCGATGGAGCTACCCCTAGCCCGTTTGCCGCGCATTTCTCTGTTATATTTAATTTCATCTATTTTCTAATACTTTTTTTCTAGGTTTAATATCATCATTGAGAAATATTATTTCTACATTCGGATGCGCTTCCAGATTTTCAAGACAGTCTACCACCTCTCTAAATAGTAAAAGTGCCGGAACCTTATCTGGATCAGCTTTTCTCATATTTTCTGTTTCAGCCTCAACTTCCGGTATAACCCTAGTTTTCGAAGATAACCACGGTCTTCTTATCAAATTATATCTTTGCCCCTGAAGCCTCCAATATCTAGCTATTTCCATTTCTATCCTCCCACCAAATCTTGACTATCCAAAACAGCAAATAACCCAAAATTATTGTTTCCAGCCCCATCACCAAACCCCATCCCTTCCCGGTTATCAAAATTAAACTCCGATAATTTATTAGATCATAAATTATCCTAGCTATTACATACAAAAATAGGGGAGCCATAGCTGTCGTTACAATCAAAAATATCTGTGATTTATCTCTTGATTCTCTTAATTCCCGAATTACCAGTCCTGGCTCGTAGTAAATCTGATACCAATTTCTTGTCAGTTTATATCCCTGCCTAACTCCGATTAACCCTCCCAGTCTCAATATTTTCCCCAGCCGTTTTTTTATCATAATCCCAGATATTTCGAAATTGAATTTTTGCCCGCCTTAAGCGGGATTCTATTGCCTTTACCGTTGTTTTAAATTTCCGGGCAATAGTTTTGGTCTTGTAACCCTGTACGTACTTTAGTCGGAGTATTTTGCTATATCCCGCCGATAACTCTCGAAAAGTTTTTCTAATTTCTTTTTTTAATTCTTCTTTTAATACATCTCTTTCCGGTCCTAAAGCGCTATCGGCAATTTCTTCAAATTTCGGGTTAACCGAAAATAATATAGTTTTTATTCTCTTTTTTCGGAAGTAATCGACAATTTTGTGTTTGGCAATCCCGCAAATCCAGCTAAATTCGGCTGCTTCTCTTCTAAATTTTCCCCGGGCCCGATATGCTGCCATCAAAATATCGTTAGTTAGTTCCTTCACCACTCCCTCATCTTCAATCTTCCTTCGGACAAAACCCTCGACACTCTGGCGATACTTTTCAAAATCGTCTTCCATTGTACCGATACTTTACCATACACTATACTGAATATATGAAAATCTTCGGGAAGAAAAAACACCCCTTGTCCTCCACTGCCCAAGAAATTCGGCTATCAGTTCTGGATATGATCAATACCGCCTCTGGAGGCCACATTGGCGGCTCTCTCTCCAGTGTCGAAATTATGACTGCTCTTTACTTTTCTGATGTTTTCAATTTTGACCGCGACCACTTCATTCTTTCTGCCGGCCACCTTTGCCCCACGCTTTACGCTATTATGGCAAAAATAGGAAAAATTCCTTATTCGGAATTATCCACTCTTGCCGACATTGACTCCCACCTCGAAGGTCACAGCTCCATTAACGTCCCCGGTATTGAATATTCCTCCGGTTCCTTAGGTCAGGGTCTTTCCTTTGCTGCCGGATTAGCTCTGGGGGATAAATCTCGTCACACCGTTTGTCTGACCACCGATGGTGAACATGACGAGGGTCAAATTTGGGAAGCCATTATGTTTGCCAATAAATATCATCAGGGCAATTTAATCAATATTGTCGACTACAACGGCCAACAAATCGGCGGTACCACCGCCACCATCATGCCTCTGGGGGAGCTCGCTTCCAAATATCTTCACTTCGGCTGGACGGTCCAGACTGTTAATGGTCACAACCTTTTTGCCCTGATCAAAGCTCTAAAAATTGCCAAAGCCTCCACCATTTATCCCGCCTGTATTATCGCCAAAACTATCATGGGTAAAGGGGTTTCTTTTATGGAAAACGACTACCATTATCACGACATCAAAAAAATATCTCCAAATTTATATTTTCAGGCCAAAAATGAAATCGAAGCCGGCGCTTATTAAATCCATGCGCCAAAGCTTTTCTCAGGCTTTGCTGAAATTGGCTGCCGCCGACCCCAATCTCTATGTTGTCAGTGTCGGTCTTCGTCCCTCCGTCATGCTTGATCGTTTTTCTGCCCGTTTTAAAGCCCGTTTTATCGAATGCGGTGTAGCCGAAAACAATGCCGCCGGCATCAGTGCCGGTCTGGCTAAATCCGGCAAAAATGTTTTCCTTTGTACCTATGCCTGTTTTTCCCCCGGAATCAATTTGGCCACCATCAAACAGTCGATTTGTTTAAATGGTCTTCCGGTCAAAATCATCGGCTACCATGCCGGCCTCCTCACCGGCGAATTAGGCGTCAGCCATCAAATGCTGGAAGACATCGCTCTGATGCGCTCCCTTCCGAAAATGGAAGTTTTTGCTCCAATAGACGCCACCGAAGCCTATAAAATGGCCAAAGTTTTGGCTAAAAGTTCCCGTCCCGCCTATCTTCGTCTGGTTCGTCCTTCCACCCCTATCGTTTATCCGAAAAATCTCGGTTTCACCATCGGCAAATCTCAAGTTTTACAGTCCGGGAAGGACATCACCATTCTTGGCTACGGTCCCGTCCTCACCCAAGCTTTTTCATTAGACATTAGAAATTTGTCATTAGAAATTGTTAATTGTTCTTCTCTAAAGCCTTTCGATGAGGCTACTATATTAAAATCAATTAAAAAGACCGGCCGCCTACTGGTTATCGAAGACCACCAGCAAATTGGGGGTCTGGGCGAGGCCGTTGCCGCCTTAGTTCTTAAATCCTCCCTCAAATGCGTTTTTTTTGCCCATCTGGCGGTCAACGACTCTTTTGGTCAGTCCGCCCGCGACCCCTACGACCTTTATCGTCTCCATGGTCTCTCATCGGTTAACATTCTTGATACCATTAACAAACTGTGTTCCCGCGAAAGCGGGAATCTATAACTTATGAAATTATTAAAAGATATCTTTTCCGATTATTTTGCCTCTCATCAGGCCATCCCTGCTTTTAATATCGATTCCTTCGAAATCTATCAAGCTGTTGAAGCCGCGGTTTCGGAAACCCGCCTTCCCTGTGTTGTGCAGCTCTCTCCCAACGAAGATAAATTTATTACTGCTGAAAAACTCTATCTTTTGGTCAAAAAAGCCAATCTCGAAAAATTACCAATTTACTCAAACCTCGACCATGGCCAGGATATAAATCGACTGGTCCAAATGTCTAACTTGGGTTTTGACATGATCCACTTCGACGGCTCAAAACTCTCCCTTGATGAAAATCTTGCGGAATCTTCCAAATTAGTTTCCCAAGTTCACCCCAAATCTCTTGTCGAAATCGAGTTTAATGAAATTGGCTCTTTGGAGTTTACTGACCCTCAAAAAGCCACTGATTTTATTAACCAAAGCCAAGCTGATTTATTAGCCGTATCCATCGGCAATCGTCACGGTAATAGCCCTGATCTTCCCGAAACTATTGATCTTAATCTTCTGTCTCAAATCCACCAGAGTTTACCCGACATTTTTTTGACCCTCCATGGCGGCTCTGGCATTTCCGGAGATCAAATTAAAGAAGCTATCAAATTCGGAGTTGTCAAAATTAACATCAACACCGACCTCCGCCAAACTTTTTTGGCTTCCCTTCGCCGGGAGCTGTCCTTGCAAACTTCCGAAAAAGTCCACGACTACTTGATTCCCGCCATCGCCGCTGTTAAAGAAGTAGTTAAACAAAAATTGTTAGATTTTTCCCATACTTAATACGTGATACTTAATACTGAATACGATGTTATTTCCATCGGTGCCGCCACCGTTGACATTTTTGTTACCTCTCCCTCAATCAAACTGGTCGAAGGTATCTTAAGTTTCCCAGCCTCTTCTAAAAATGAAATCAGCTCCGGTCTAATCTGTTCCGGCGGGGGAGCCACCAATTCCGTCACCACTTTTTCCCGTCTTGGCCTGAAGACCAACTGTATTTCTCTTTTAGGATCAGACCCACTCTCCCAATATATTCTAAACGACCTAAAAAAAGAGAAAATTGACACCCCGTTTTTACGTCAATCAAAAAAAGAAAATACCGACTTTTCGGTAATTGTTGTCGGACCCGACGGCAGCCGGACCGTGTTTGTCAACCGTGGTTCTTCCCGCCTTGAAGCCTCCCATCTTCCCTGGTCCAAACTAAAAAAAGTCAAATGGTTTTATATTACTTCTCTTGAGGGCAATCTTGATCTTTTAGAAACTATTATTGGTTTTGCCAAGGAAAATGGTATCTTATTAGCTTTCAACCCCGGCAATCGGGAAATTTCGGAACCTCGCCGACTTTTGTCACTTATTTCTCACGCCGACTTTTTACTTCTCAACCAAACCGAGGCCGAAGCTTTGTCCGGACTTTCTTCCGCCTCTTCTTCTTTTTGGGATTATTACCAAAACCTCTCTCCGGAGGTTGCCATCACCAATGGCCGTCTCGGCGCTCATCTTCTGACCAAAAATGATCATCTCTATTCCCCGATAATTAATGTTCGCCCCGTTGATGAAACCGGAGCCGGTGATGCTTTCGGCTCGGCCGCCGTGGCCGCTTTGTTTTATGGTCAGAAACCGGCAATTACCCTCGAATGGGGAATTAAAAATTCCGCTTCCGTTGTCTCTTATCTGGGCGCTAAAAAGGGAATTCTCACCCTCAAGCAAATAAAATCAAATTCCCCATTTACAATTCGTAATTCGTAATTCGTAATTGATAATTAATATCTATGTTATCTAAAGAAGACCTAAAAAAAAAGAAAGGTGAAACCGGAGAACAGCTAGATTTTGTCGAATCAGTTGACACGGCTGACAAAATCCAAAAAAAACGTTTAAGTATTTTTATTTTTTTGTTTTTCACTGTCGGTATTAGTTTGTTTTTTTTAGTCTATCGGGAAATCAAAAACCAACGTTTTACCCCAAAGTTTCCTCAAATTAATTTTCGTCTGCCCAATATTATTCCCCAACCCGATCCTCTCACCCCCATTATCTCTGCTGATCCCAATTCCTGGAAAGTCTGTCTTTTTGACCTCTCTGTCTCAAAACTTGTTTACAACCATAATTGTCCTCTTTCTTTCCCTCCCGCCATTCTTCCCTCCTCTCCATCAGCCATTCTCAAATCTTCTTTGCCAAACGGTCTCGATATCAAAGAGAGTTTTTCTCTAAATAATGGCTCTTTTGATTTTTCTGCTGCCATCACCTCTCCCGTTCGTCGCCTTCTTTTAACAATCAACGTTTTTGGTTCTTCCCCCCTCTTTGATTCCCAAAAACTTCTTCCCGCCGCCGCCGAATCCCTCTACTGGCGCTTCTCCACCCCCTAGTTTTCTCGTTTTATCAAGATCGCCTGACAACAAAAGCTCCCCTTGGTACATCACGTATTCCCATCATTTGTCCTATCTGGTAACTACTTCCATCCCCAAGTACCTTAAGTGTTAATCTGGAAGAAGTCACCCGCCACCCTATTCCATCAGTAACTCCCTCGTTTACGACCCTCTCGCCTAAAAATAATCTTGCGACAGGCCTTTTTGGGTCCGAAAAGTCACTCATAATTGCTACTATGGGCAAAGGTTTCCTTAGGTTGGCTGCTACGACAACCAATTTTCCTAAAGATCTGAATTCTTCAATTAGCCTGTTTTTCATACAAAAGTATTATAACATCAAACCTATAATAATACAAGTTTATGGTCCCGGAGTTGGGATCGAGGTAGGAGTGGGGGCGCAGGTGACACTTCGCTCTCGCCCATCAGTAAAATATTCACTCTTTCCACAGGAATCTATCCTATATACCCCCGTCGGTATCGGCCAGGGTACATCTTTTTTGTCTTTTAGAAGATTGGTAATTATTCGATTCCAAATTGGCGTTGCCCCACTAATTCCCGAAGCCACCCAACTCATGGGTGAGCTATCGTTATTTCCCACCCAAGCAGCTACCATTATTTCCGGTGTCCAGCCAATACACCAGTTGTCCTTCAAATTATTAGTCGTTCCCGTTTTTACCGCCACTGTTTTTCCTGGGATTTTTAATTTCGATCCCAGTCCAAAAATCGGCGCCCGAGCATTATCGTCACTTAAAGCCGAATTAATAAGATAGGCATATTTTGACTCGGTCACCGCTATTTTTTCCGTCTTTTTTCGATAGACTCTCTCACCCAAATAATTGTCTACCTCCAAAACCGGGTTTAGTTTCACCCTTTCTCCCAGTTGAGAGAAAGTTGTATAAGCCTCGGCCAACTCCGTCATTTTAACTTCACCGCTCCCCAGCGCCAACGACAATCCAAAACGACTCCGATCTTTCCAAGTACCTATTCCCATTTTTTCGGCCAAATCAATCATATTTTCTACTCCATTTTCGTCTAGAGTTTTCACTGAAGCAATATTTAATGATGATGCCAGGGCGGTTTTTATAGTCACCTTACCCAAGCTCTTCCCGGTGTAATTTTGCGGGCTGTACGGTTTTTGCCCCTTCACATAATAAGTTATTGGCGAATCGTCAACAATACTACTTAAACTTTTGCCGTTTTCCAGTGTTAGCAGGTAATTAATAGGTTTAATCGATGATCCCGGTTGACGCAAAGCAGTGCTGACATTATATTTTCCTTCAATGTCTTTTGCCCAATAATCTTTTGATCCTACCATTGCCAGAATATCACCGCTAATCGGATCAATAACCAGCGCCGCTCCGTTGCCGATCCGCAGCCCCCTTACCTTAGAAATTTCCTCGGCTACTATATTCTCCGCCATTTCCTGCACTGTCATATTCAAGCTGGTAATCACCCTTAACCCCCTTCGTTCAATATTGTCAAAACCTAATTTTTCTCTCAAATAATCCCGGACAAAGAACACAAAATGAGGAGCTTTTATTTCTCTATTTTCGACCGTCACCTTCACCTTATTGTTAATTATTTCCTCGGCGCTTTTTTTACTGATTGTTCCCGAGAGAAGCATTTGTTCAATTACTTGTTTTTGCCGCTCATAGGCCAAATCTAAATTATTACTGTTGGGGGAGTAAGAACTCGGTGCCGCCGGTAAGCCTGCCAAAAAAGTCGCCTCGGCCAAACTTATCTGGTCAACTTCTTTTCCGAAATACTTTATCGCCGCCTCAGCCACCCCATACGTTTCTCCGCCGTAAGCCACCTGATTAAAATATCTTTCCAATATTTCCCCTTTGTTTAGTTTCTTCTCAATCATCAGGGCTAATGTCGCCTCTTTAATCTTTCTTTTCCAGGTCTTTTCTCCGGACAGAAAAACATTTTTAACCAATTGTTGAGTAATTGTTGAACCACCCCTCAGGCCATTAGCCCCGTTTCTTAAGTTATGCCAAAAGGCCTGGGCAATACCCTTAATCGATAATCCCTGGTGTCGGTAAAAGTCCTTGTCTTCTATCGCCAAGCTTGCCTCAATGAGGTCTTTAGGAATTTCTCCCAAGGGCACCCAACTTCTGTCTTCGTCTTTGTAAAATTTGTAAAGTAAATTTCCATTCCGGTCATAAATTTTGGTTGACATTTTGGGCGGATTGTATATTTCGTTGACGTTGGGTAAACCCTTTAACACCTCCCGATAAAACCACCACCCAGCTCCGCTGAATGACAACATCAACAAAGTTAGTGACAAATAAAGTAGTTTACTGCAACGTCTTTTAGGGAAAATTATTTTTGTTCCCGTCAATTTCGGTTTCTTTAACTTCGGCCAGTGAATTCTCCCTACCCTCTTCGCCACCCACCCTCCGCCTTTGTATATCGGCCGTCCCAGAGCTATTAATATATTTTTAACCATCAATTTTTGGACAATCTAAACAAATCCAGTCTCCGCTAGCTTCTTGAACCGAAAGGCGCTCCTGCCATTCGACGTTGGGATTATTTTCTAATATTTTTATCGGCTGATTAGTCGTTTTATCAATCATAATTGCATTCCTTAAAGACACTTTTTTGTTAGGTAAATGTTCCTTTTTGAAATATTCAAAATGACTATCACAACCTTCATCCGGCGGTAATTGACCCGTCAGATTACACACTGTCACCCCAATTACTCCCTCCGGTTTGGCAAAGCGTTTAATTATTTTGTCTTCAAGTAGCTTAGTCATAATTTTATTCCAAATCGGGGCTGCTCCGCTTGTCCCCGAGACCACTCCGCTCATTTTGGAATTATCATTATTCCCTACCCAGGTTACCGTCACATAATCCGGGGTATAGCCCACCGTCCAATTATCCCGTAAATCGTTAGTAGTTCCGGTTTTTACCGCTACTTCAGGATGTTTTTTTATATTAAGCATCGATCCGCTGCCAAAAACCATGTTTCTGGCTCCGTCGTCAGATAATATCTCCGAAATAATAAAAGCCGTTCCGGCGCTTATTACTCTCTCTCCGGGGACATATTTATATTCTTCCAAAACTTTGTTGTTTTTATCGGTTACTTTTAGTATCGGAGTTAAGGATTGTCTTACCCCCATATTAGCCAAAGTCCCAAAGGCTGTTCCCATATCGGTCATATAAACTTCTCCTCCGCCCAGTGTTAAAGACAGCCCAAAGTCATCCGGATTTTTAAATGTACTAATTCCCATCGCCGAAGCCGAGGCGACAAAATTAGCCAGTCCGTTAATTTTAAGCATCTTTACCGCCGGAATATTCAATGAATTTGCCAAAGATTGGCGTAAGTTTTGGATACCGTAATATTTGTTGCCGTAATTTGTCGGGCAGTAAGCCTTCTGGTTCTCCATATTAAAACAGGTTTCGGCATCATTAAAAATCGAAGCCGCCGTTACTTTTCCCGTCTCAATTCCGACCGCATAATTTAGTGGCTTAATCGATGACCCCGGTTGACGCAGAGCCGTTACCACATTGTATTTGCCTTCGATGTCGTTGGCAAAATAGTCTTTTGACCCCACCATCGCCAATATTTGTCCGCTTCTGCTTTCGGTCACCAGAGCCGCCCCGTTGGTCACATTATATTTATTGAGTTTACCTACTTCGTTTACCACCTGTTCCTGAGTATAGTTTTGTAAGTCTAAATCCAGTGTTGTCCATACTTTTAGCCCGCCTTCAGTTACCTTTTTCAGGCCGTATTTTTCAATCAGTTTCTCTTTGACATAAAAAACAAAATGGGGCGCCGAAAGTTTATCTTTTTTCACATAGTAATTTAGTTTTTCCGCCTCCGCTGCCTGTCTTTCTCCGAAGCTTATATATTTAAGTTCCTCCATTCGCGCTAGTACCATCTCCTGTCTTTTTTTGGCCGCATCCGGATGGGCAAAAGGGGAGTAACGTGTTGGTGAACCGGGAAGGCCTGCCAATAGTGCCGCTTCCGCCAAATTCAGATCAGTCATTTCTTTATTAAATATTCCTCTGGCGGCTGTTTCCACCCCCCACAGGGTACCGCCGTATGGAGTCTGATTAAGATACATTTCCAAAATCTCCTTTTTGCTGTACATTATTTCCGTTGCCAGTGTCAGTATTGCCTCTTTTATTTTTCTCCCCCAGGTTCTTTCCGGGGATAACAGGGCGTTTTTTACTAGTTGTTGGGTCAAAGTTGACCCACCCTGAAGTCTCCCTTGAATTATTGTTCGATATAAGCCTCTCAAAATTCCTCGGACATCAAATCCAAAATGCCTATAAAATCCGGCGTCTTCAATCGCTAATGTTGCCAAAACCAGTTTTTCCGGAATCGACTCCAATGTCGCCTCCTGTCGTCTTTTATCGGTATAAATTTCGTAAATTAATTTTCCGTTTCGGTCAAGAATTTGCGAAGATTCGGGAAAACCGCCGGAAGACAACTTTCGGGGGTTGGGGATATCCCTCAACATCCAGGCCATAACTAGAATCATCATTATTCCGGCAACCAGACTACTCCGAATAAAGTTTCTCTTCTTTTTCCTTAAATGTTTTAATTTTGTTTTCGATTTCTTCATATTTATTTTTATCTACCCCTTCTTTATCCATCTTTTTTATCACCAACCCATAAATAGAAACTGCCCGGTGAATTATACCTCTTAAATCATTGGTCTTATTATCTCTCTCTTCCCCAAGCATTGTCCAGGCATATTCCAACTTTTCTACCGCTTTTTCTCCTGACTCCAGAGCCTTTCCTGCTGACCCCTTTTTATCTAAAGCGACACTCTCCGCCAGTTTTTTATCAGCTAAAAACAGAGCCATTTTGGCTTTATCATAATTGTTTTGGCTAAACCTGATCCACAAGTAATCCCTAATCTCTTTAAAACCATAAAAAATATTTGTCGGCAGCATCTTTATTTGGGGTAATCGGTATACTTCCTTTATTTTTTCGCCGTTAGCTTTTTCTATTTCTACCTCTAGAGTATCACCCCGTAATACCCCCTCCTTATCTCCTTGGGCGGTCATCTCCAGACTGGCCCGAGTCAATGATACAAAAACTATCACTACCCCTAAAAGCAACACCGCCAATGTGTATATCTTGTTCATCTTCCCCTATTTTACACTCTTTTAGTTTCATGGAAAAATGCCTGATGTTTGTCAATAAAATTTATCGGTCCTTTCAATCTGATAAAAGCTATTTGAATCCAAAAAGATATTGTATTGATAATTGCTAAAAATATATTTTTTCTTGTTCTTTTAATTGATAATTGATAATTGATAATTGATAATTGACTATATCCGTTGGCCACATATTTTTTGGCCCAGGAATTTTTTTTAATTATTTTTGGGTACACCCCGCTCCTGTCCAATATCGGCACCATCAGTATCAGATCGACTGCATTCTTTTGTTTTCGTTTTAAGGGAGGCAGTCTCAAAAAATCCTCTTCCAGCCACAGATTAAAACAGAACTCATCTTTTCTTTCTTCTTGACCGTACTTTCGGTGGGGGATATGTCTGAGTTTTAAATAAAGCCAAAGTCCGAGTCGGGTCAACCACATGGTTCCCGTTTTGCAGACAAGTAATAAATCTATATCCTCACCTTGTCTGGCATTTCTGGCCGCCACTGACCCAGTTACTCCCAGAAAAATAATCGTTGGGAAATATACGAGATGATTTTTAGCTAATATACCCACTATCTTTAACTTTCGATCACTTTCCTTATTCAAAACCTTTTTCCGGATTTTTATTTTATTTTTTTTTATTTCCCCAAAAACCTTCTCCATGTCATATTTCTTCCCCGACAGTAATCGAAAAAAAACTTGATCTTCCGTTATCTTTCCCCCATATTTATCAGCATAGCTGATTGTATTCCTGATTGATCTTAGAAGCTCCCTCACACTGATATAATACAACCATCCCGGAATGAATAAAAAGTCGAAAAAATACCGTCTTTACGAGATGATCCCCGGTTTAGCCGCCTGGTTTGTCATTCTCTTCCCTATTTGGGGGTCTTTCGTTCTACCTAAACTTGTCGCCTATTTCGTTCTCACCTTTTTGGTTTATTGGCTCTATCAATCCTTCAAAAACGCCATTTTGGCCATAAACGGCTACTTTTCCATTAAAAAAGCCCAAAAAACAAATTGGTTCTCTCGTTTTAAAAATGATTTCCGCGCCCCTTGGCTCCGTTATGCCGATATTCACCATGTTATTTTTATTTCCTCCTACCAAGAACCGATTGAAACTATTGAAATGGCTTTTAGTAGTCTGGCCGCTCAAATTGACATTAATCTCCGTAAAATCCACCCAGTTTTGGCCCTCGAAGAGCGCGCCGGTAAAGTAGACAATCGGGCTACCATTAACTACTTTCAAAAAAAATACTCTTCCACCTTTGGTAGCTTAACCTTCACCATTCATCCCCAAAATACTCCCCACGAACTTGCCGGCAAACACACCAATGAAGCCTATGCTGCAAAGTATTTTAAAAAACATTGTTTTAAAAAACTAAATCTGACACTCACCAACCTAACCCTGACCAGCTGTGATGTCGATACTATTTTTAATCCTAAATATTTTTCCGCCCTAACCTATCACTTTGCCTCTCATCCGGAACGCTATCATCGTTTTTGGCAATCACCTATTTTCTGGCATCACAACATCAACGATGTTCCGGCTCCAACCAGAATTGTTGGGGTTCTGGGTAATATCATCCACGTCGCTAATATTCAGGAACCCGACGGTCTCTTTTTTAATTACTCTTGCTATTCCTCTTCCTATAAACTTATCGACACCGCTGGCTACTGGGATCCGGACATGATTCCCGAAGATTGGCATATTTTCCTCCAGGCCTTTTTTGCCTCCGGTGGCAAGGCCGCTGTCGAACCAATATTTTTACCCACCATTGTCGATGCCCCCAGCGGTGATTCTTATTTTTCCGCCCTCAAAAATCGTTACAACCAATGTCTTCGTCACGCCTGGGGAGCCATTGATATTCCCTATGCTCTCGAGCAATCACGGCTTCATCCGGAAATTCCTTTGGCTACCCGTGCCTTGCGGATTTTTAAACTCCTCCAAACCCATTTTATCTGGTCCAGCAATTGGTTTATTTTAACCTTGGGAACCTCCCTTCCGGTTCTTCTTAATCCCCAGTTTTTTAATACCGCCCTTGGTTACAACTTACCCCGTATTTCCAATGTTATTTTAACTATTTGTTTGTTCCCCCTGTTGATATTAATCATCCTTGATTGGAAACTTCGACCCCTCGATCAAAAACGTGGTCTAAAAAACATTCTTAAAAATATATTTCAATGGCCGATTATGCCTCTGGCCACCCTGACCATGGCAGTTCTTCCCGGCCTCCATTCCCATACCCGTCTACTTCTTGGCCAGCGCCTCGAGTACAAAACCACTAAAAAAAAGTCTCGCAAAATTTAAGGTAAAATAACTTAATGTTTTGGTTTTCATGGCCTCTCTTTTTTCTTCTTCGTCTGCCTTCTCTTTTTGAGCCTTATTGGTACGGCGACGAAGGTGTCTATTTAAGTCTGGGACAGGGGATTAACCATGGTCTTACTCTCTTTAGTCAAATTCATGACAACAAACCTCCTCTTCTTTACTATTTTGCCGCCCTTCCTTCGAACCTGCCTGCCGGCTGGCAGATTTTTGGCTTTCGATTCCTTCTTCTTTTATGGATGATACCCACTGTTTATGTTTTCTATCTCCTTTCCCAAAAATTTTTATCAAAATCCCTTTCTCGAATCTCAGTTTTAGTTTTTATTCTTCTCTCCTCCATCCCTTTAATTGAGGGCAATATCGCCAATGCCGAAATATTTATGCTTCTTCCCACCCTCGCCGCCTTTTTAATCTTTCCTTCTCGCATTTTCCTCTCTGGCCTATTGTTGGGTCTCGCCCTTACCTTTAAAATTCCCGTTGCTGTCGAATTTTTCTTCCTTTTCTGTTGGCTTATTTTTATCATTGATAAATTTAATTTGACTAAAAATTTCAAATTAAAATTTAAAAATTATATTGTATTTGTTTTCGCTTTTTTTCTCCCCATTCTCTTGTTTTACTTATACTTTGTTCTCCGGGGAGCTGGTTCCCAGTTTCTCTTTGCCGCCCTTCTTCAAAACTTTGGCTATCTTGGATCCTGGACCACCGGATCCCAATCTGCCTCTGCCGCCTCCGGCGGACTCATTTGGCGCTTAGGTCTAATATTTTTGTCCTGGATCCTTCTCTTTTTTCTTTATAGAAAAAAACGTCTCGACAAAAAACTATTTTTTCTTTCCGCTTGGTTTATAGCCACTCTTTTTGGAGCCCTGCTCTCGGCCCGTCCCTACCCTCACTATCTTATCCAGCTTCTCCCCCCGCTATTAATTCTTCTATTTTCCCTCCGGCGGAATTTTTACTTAAGTGTTTTCCTGCTTGTCCTTTTAGTTGCTTCTATTCTTAAATACAAGTTTTATTTTTACAGTACTCTTCCTTATTATCAAAATTTTATAAATTATGTTTTGAAATTGAAATCAACTTTCCAATACCGTCAATATTTTGGCGTCAATGTAAATAATATTTACGAGCTTTCTACCCTCATCAAATCCAAAACTGATCCCGAAAACACTATCTTTATTTGGGGGGATGAACCCTATCTTTATCCGCTAACAGATCGGCTTCCGGCTAGCAAATACGTCGTTGCTTATCATATTGTCGACTTTAACGACCATGATTTGGTTCTGCGGCAATTGACTATCAATCAACCTCGGGCCATTGTTTACAACAGTGCCATGGCCAACCGCTCTTTCCTCAAACTTGATCAGTTTATCAGTAATTACTATTACCTGGATAACCAAATCGGTCCCTACTATTTATTTCTTTCCCGCCAATGAATTTTTCTATCCTTCCCACCTTTTTGTCCGCCTTGGGAAAATTTTGGCAGGATAAATCCTCTTCTTCCTTTCTTCGTTGGAATCTAATTTTTATCACTTTTCAGTTTGTCTACCTCTTTTTCCGCTACAATGATCTTCCCCCGGAGGTCCCCTTATTTTTTTCCCAACCTTGGGGCCAATCCTGGCTGGCTGCTTCGGCCGCCATCTTTCTTCTCCCTTTTTTTTCGCTTTTAATTGGGCTTGGCAACCACGTCGTTGCCATGATTATCCATCTTAAATGGCCATTTCTTTCCCGACTTTTAATTATCTTTTCCTTAATTTTTTCTATTCTGGCCTCTATCTCTCTTTATCAGGTTATCAGGTTGGCTGTCTAAAGCTATGATTCTTACCGCCATCTTGTCTCTGTTTATTTCTTTTATTGTTACTTTTTTTTTAACCCCGCCCACTATCAATTTTTTACGCGCCCGTGGTTTAATTGAAAATCCTCGCAAAAAACAGCAAAAGTCCGGCAATGCCACTGCCACTAGAGCTGTTCCCCGCGGCGGCGGCCTGCCGCTTTTCTTAGGGGTTCTCGTTCCCTGCCTAATTTTTTTACCCCTCGACAAACATCTGATAGGAATTATTGCCGCCGCTCTTATTACTCTTGCCGTTGGTCTTGTTGACGATTTATTTGACATAAGTCCAATTTTTCGGCTGGGGACCAACATTCTCTCCGCTCTGGTGGTAGTCGCGGCCGGCATCGGTATCGCCTACATTTCTAACCCCTTTGGGGGGATTATCAATCTCTCCGAACCGAGTGTCTCTTTTACCCTCTTTGGCTCCTCCCATTCGATTTGGATCATTTCCGATCTTTTAGCAGTTATCTGGATTACCTGGTGCATGAATATTGTTGGTTGGTCCTCGGGAGTTGATGGTCAGCTTCCCGGTTTTGTGGCTATTTCGGCAATTTTTATAGGTCTTCTGGGTCTGCGCTACTCCACCGACACTACCCAGTGGCCGGTTATCGTTCTTAGTCTGTCCGTTGCCGGAGCCTATTTAGGTTTTTTACCTTTCAATTTTTTTCCTCAAAAAATAATGCCCGGTTATAGTGGTAAAAGTTTAGCTGGTTTTTTTCTGGCTCTATTGTCCATCCTTTCCGGAGCCAAATTAGCCACCCTGATTTTATTATTAGGAGTTCCCATGCTCGACGCTATTTTTGTCCTTTCTCGGCGCTTTTTAATGGGCCGTTCACCCTTTTCTCCCGGTAGCGACCACCTCCACCACTTTTTATTAAAAAAATCTTGGAGCCGTCCTCAAATAGCTCTCACCTACTGGTTATTTTCTCTTTGTCTGGGGATTATTTCCCTATTTCTTGATAGCCAGCAGAAATTTTATTTCTTCATCGGCATCACTTTTTTGTTTTTTGGTATCACCCTTAAAGTTTTAAGACGTATTTAGCTGAAACCCACCCCCTTTTTCCGCCAAAGTTTATTTCCAGAAATCCTTCTTTTTCAGTAAAATATTCGTACTCCTCCCCGACCTTTACTCTGCCTATTTCCCTGCTTCCGGCACTACTTGCTTCCCTGACTCTTAACCAGCCGGTTTCAGTTGTTAGTATTTTCAGTCTTTTAATTGCATCATTTATTGTTATTAAAAAATCTGTCGCCACTGGTTCTTTTATAATTCTTTCCTCTTTAGCCAATATCGCCTCAATCAGTATCCGGTAACCAGCCACCGGCCTTATCCCGATACTAATAGTTTTAAACCCTGGTGTCATTATTTTTACCTCTTTATCACCCTGCCCCAAATCAGAAATTGCCATCGGAGTATTACCTTTTATCTCTCCACCGATACTCACTGCGGCGCTACTTGGCAAACTAGCCAATATCAAACCGGCCATTTTTGAATTTAGCCTTTCCATCGACAAAATATACCCTCCTGAACTTTCTTCTCTTTTGTTAAAAGTCCAGTTTATTACCGTACTGATATTTTTTTTCAATATAATTTTTTTCTGCCACCATCCCAAACCCTCTTCTCCTAATCGGATATCAACCGCACCTTCCTCCAAAGAATTGTTCCGATATGGAGTCATTCCGGCCTCCTTTCCGTTAATATATATTTTGGTTACCGGTTGCGTCACTATTTCTACCCCCGCCACCCCCTTACTTCCACAACCGCTCAAAATCAGCCCGGAGGCTATAATAAGTAAAACCAACATGACTAAATTTTTGTTAGCGCTGCTTTTCATTCTTGTCCCTCTATTATATTTTATTTCCCGTCCCAAAACTTCCCCCATTCTCATCCCTTATCTGTCACCCATCCCCACTCCTATTCCTGTCTCCACAGTTACTCTTGGTTTAGTTGGTGATCTTGGTCTAGGTCGCTACATTACTTCTACGGCGAGATTAAAAAATGATTTTTCTTGGAGTTTTAAGGATCTTTCCTCTTGGCTTCGTTCCCACGATTTTAACCTGGCTAACCTCGAAAGTCCGATAACAGATCCTTGTCCCGAGGGTAAAACCGGTACTTTTACCTTTTGTGGTGACAAGCGTTTTTTACCATACCTTTCAGATAATAAATTTGTATTTAACCTTAATAATAACCACATTCTTGATTACGGGGCATCCGGTCTGACCCAAACCAGATCATATCTGGCCTCTATCCCCAATTTTCACGATAATTTTCTTATTCAAAACTTCAACGGTATTTCTTTCGGCTTTTTGGGTTTCGATTTTATTACCCACTCTGACGTCATTGCGACCCGGCAGCTGCCGGGGAAGCAATCTCTAATTCTTAATCTGGTTAAAAAATACGACCCGACAATTGATTGGCTAATTGTTTCGCTTCATTGGGGCAACGAATATTTACCCCAAGCCGAAAAATGGCGGGTAAATCTCGCTCGCCAGTTGGTTGATGCCGGCGCCGATATCGTCCATGGTCACCATCCTCATGTTTGGCAGGGTTATGAAATATATAAAGACAAAGCGATTTTTTATTCCTTTGGTAATTTTATTTTCGACCAATCTTGGTCCTACGCCACCTCTCATTCCCAAATCGCCACCTTGACTCTAACCAAAAACAAGGTGGAAAATTTGCAATTGTTCCCAATTGAAATAAGATACAATTCTCAACCCCGCCTGACGCAATAAGTTATTTATCCCTGCCCGGCTAATTTTCTTACTCTTTGTATTTGAAACAAAACTTCCTTTTGGGAATATCTACCCAAATTTTCCAATGACCTGATTTTTTGCTCAACTAATCCCAACGGGGTAATACCACTTCTCAAACCACGTCCATCTAAACGCCCGACTGCTTCAATAATTTCATCTGCTTCCATCAAATCACCCCAACCTTTTACTCTCGTTCCATAAAATTCTTCATCCATATTTTTTTATATACATTTTGGTTGATAAAGTCCGGCGCTGTTTAGTTTTAACATTCCCTCCCAGGTAAAAAACTCCTGTGGGAATGCCCGGATTCTGGCCTGTTTACATTCGACAAATTGTTTATTTTGTTTATTGGCGTCAATCACCATTCCTGCCCCTAGGCCAATTAACGCCACTATTATTATTGACCACCACCACGACTCTCTATTCATAAGCTATTTTAACTTTTTTTAGCTACTATCGCCATAAATAAAGGAATCTCTCCTCTGGCCTCATCCTCCATTTTAGCCTTTGTCCCAGTCGATTTCTTATCAGACACCCATTCCTCAATTGTCTCAATTACCATGCCATTATCCGCCAATATTTCAACGAAGAAGGACAAAGGATAATGGTAACTTAAGCTAATTTGATTATCTCTTTTGTTAAAAGGGCTACTCTCAATCGGAATTTCCAGAGGCGACATATAATAATCCACCATCCGCCACTGCCGGCCGTCTCTCTCTATCCAATCGGCATGTTTAGGAATTCGGAAAGCCGGGTGATTTAAAACCATCAACATTTTTCCGCCGGTCTTTAGCCAAACCCGACAATTTTTAATCACTCCAAAAGGTTTTTTGATATTTTGTAGTGACAAAATCATGGCCACCTTGTCAATCATTCCCAGCTTAATTTCCCTCGACGCATCGGTCACCAGATAATGATGTCTTGGGTTTTTATCCTGTTTTTGAGCCAAATCAATTAGGTTTTTAGCCAAATCAATCCCTAAATAATCAACCTCCTCGGGGATATATCTAGCTAATATCCCCTGTCCGCAACCCACATCGACGAGCCTCTCTCTCTTTTTTAGTTGGAGCAATCTCAAACTGTTTGGCAGAATTATTTTTTGATGATAATAGTGCCCACTTTCCCCCACAATTTTGCCATACCACTTCCCCACCTTTTGCCAAGAGCTGTCGTTTCGATTCATCAAGGGATTATACCAATGTTAAATTTAATCAACTCTTGCCAATTTACGCTATAATCAGGCGTGATAATCATCAAAACCCCCCCACAAATCCAAGGGATTCGAAAGTCATCAAAATTAGCCGCTGCCACCCTGAAATACCTCTCCAAATTTGTCAAACCTAGCATTAGTACCGAAGAATTGAATAAATTAGCCCACCGCTTTATTGTTAATCACCACGCTATCCCGGCTCCTTTAAACTTCGGTGGTTTCTCTAAAAGTATTTGTACCTCGGTTAATAACGTTGTCTGTCACGGTATTCCTTCCTCTGACGAACTTCTGAAAGAAGGGGATATTATTAACCTCGATATCACCACTATTCTTGACGGTTTCTATGGTGACATTTCGGCCACTTTTCCTGTCGGTAAAATTTCCTTAGCTACCAAACTATTAATCGACCGCACTAAAAAAGCCCTAAATCTGGCGATAATTGCCGTTAAACCGGGAAAATATTTAAACGAAGTTGTCGGCAAAGTTATTGAAGACTTCGTCTCTCCCTTCGGTTACTCTCCGGTCCGGGAACTCGGCGGCCACGGAGTTGGTCTTAAGTTTCACGAAGATCCCTTTGTTTTTCATTTCGATACTTCCCAAAATCATCTTTTATTAAAACCCGGGATGATTTTTACCATTGAGCCCATGATTAATGCTTCCCCAAATTGGAAGATCACCGTTGACCGCTCCGATGGCTGGACGGTTCGAACCACCGACTCTGCTCTCTCCTGTCAGTTTGAACACACAATTTTAGTTACTGACTCCGGCTCTGAAATCCTCACTAAACTATAATAAAACCATGATACTTCTTGACGGCCAAACCCTCTCCCAAAAAATTCTTTCCGACCTTTCATTCGTAATTTTGAGTCATACGAAATCCTGTGGACGTAATTTGAAATTCGTAATTAATTTGGACATTATTCTAGTCGGCTCTGACCCCTCATCCTTAAAATATGTTGCCCTAAAACAGGCCAAAGCCGAAAGTGTCGGTATTGGTGGCCAACTCCATCATCTATCCGCCGACGCTCCCGCTTCCGACATTGAGTCATTAATATCAAAACTTAACCAAGACAAAACAGTAAACGCCTTTTTCCTCCAACTGCCTCTACCGCAAACTAATAACCCCACTTTTTTATTAAATCAAATTTCTCCCCTCAAAGATGCCGATGGGCTAAATCCGTCCTCTGGTATCATTCCGGCCGTCGACAAAGGAATTATCCGACTTTTAGAGGAATATAAAATACCCCTGTCAGAAAAAAATATTGTTATTGTCAACGACAGTTTGTTAATTGGCCAACCGCTAAAAAGGGAATTAGAAAAACTTGGCGCATCTGTTTCTCTTTGCAACGAATTTACCCCAGATCTGAAATCTGTCACCCTGACGTCTGACATCTTAATTTCCGCCACCGGTGTTAACAACCTCATTACCAGCGATTCGGTCAAAGAGGGGATCGTCGCCATTGATGTCGGCGGCGGTGACATTGATTTTACCGGTGTATCAGCCAAAGCTAGCTATATCACTCCCACTTTTGGTGGCGTCGGTCCCATGACCGTTGCTTGCCTTCTCGAAAACACCTACGAATTAGCTACCCGAATATAAATTATTTATTGCGTCGGACCGCGGCGGTACACCGCCGCCCAGGGGACAAAGGAACTAACAAAAGTTTTTTGATGCAGTACCTCGCCGTCTCTTATAACCTTCCATTCAAAAGAAGTTTTTAGTCCCGGCACCTTACTTTCATCTTTAACTATTTTTCTCGGCTGCAGAGTCGGATCATCTATCCACACATCCGGCGGTGGTGGAGCCGCATCCCATTGCCGGTAGTTACTGATTTCCACTTTTCGACCATCACTGGTGCCGTAAATTTCGTAGGTTAGTTTCTTATTTTTTCCATCATAAATACTTTGGATAAGCAAATGATGGCCGGTATCATTGACGAATTTCAAATCAGGTGAGGGGATAAATACGGTGGCGTCAAAGCCCGGTTTACTGTCTTCTTCGTAATAAGATACTCGGTAGGCATGGGCGCTTCGAGCAGTAATTTCCAGTCCGGCGTTCAAAATAGCTCTGAAAAAAGTTGTTGACACTTGGCAAATCCCTCCACCCACATCCAATTCAGTCTTCCCTTTCTTTATTACATAGGCTTTTTTAAATCCGTTATCCAGAGTTACTTCCCCTAAACTTTTCAAAAAAGAAAAAGTATCGTTGGGGGCAACTAATATTCGGTTAACTATCGACGCCCCCTTTTCCACATTAAAATTTCTTATATCACTACTGTGCCGGAAACTCGAAGTTCCCCGTCCTAAAAGTTCCTTAATCCCTAAATCGTTTACTGCCTCTGTTTTTATCTTAGGTTCAACTCTAATAAGCGGTAGTTCTACCACCAATTCTTTTGTTTCAGTCGAAATTAGGTTGGTCAAGCTTTGGCACAGCGTTGGGATTAGTTCGTTCTTGTTAATTGAATACCCGTCCTTTGAAACCTCAAACTCTATTACCTTACCATTTTCAAACTTAAACACCGCATCCTTTGGCTCCCGTCTAATACTGTTGTCAAAAGTACCCACATATTCAAAAATCCTTTCCTTATTACAATTTTCCTCAAAATCAATCCAGTTTAAACTCGCTGTCTTGTCAACTTCACTTTTCTCCGTCTCCCAAGCCAAAATCATTTTCTTACCCAAAAGTGTTTTTGCCTTCTTTATTGCCTCTGATTTTTTCGGTAAATCCGGAAGAGTTCCTACCATTTCCACCGGTATTTCCACCCGGATATCAGTTTTATTTTCTCGAATTGTCTTTAACATTTCCGACCTCAACCAATTTTTATCTACTTTTTTCCCCGTCTGTCCGTCTTTCACTTTTACTTCCCCTTTTTCGGTTATCAGTTCTGAAGGGATAAATGGCCTTTCAATTTGTGACACCACTCTGTCTATTTCCTCGTTTAATCTGACCTCGTTCAATTTTATTTCCAGCTTAAAATCCCGCCTTTGGAAAAAGGCGCCTATATATTTACCCCATCCCTGATTAAGCCGCCGATACAAAAGACTTGACACCATCTTTTCTCTGTCTAATACAGCCGAAATTGATGATAATTCAATGCTAAATAGCCGGCTATCATCAGTCATTTTTTCGTTTAGTTTTATTGTCCCAACCAGGGGAAAATCTTTATCAAGCCTTTCCTGAATTTCTTTTTTTGACAGCATCGAATAATTCCTTCCCAACACCTTGGTATCTCGACCACTTTTCCCAAAGGCCAAGGCCAAAGGCAATAATAAAATTGTTCCCAAAATCGACAAGATAATTACTATAGCCACTAAAATCTTTTTTATTATCATTTTCCTGCATCCATTGCTCTGTTGGCCAATTCATCGGCCAAAACATTTAACTCACGCTTAATTGATACAAAAGAGACTGGCACCTCCATTTCTTCAACCCTGTTTCTCGCCAAAGCCCAAAGTGACTTTAGATTCTTCGCCTTTACCCTATAAAGGCCTCTCATTTGTCTGACCAATAGTTCCGAATCGGAGTTTATTTCAATTTCACTTGCCCCAATTTCTCTTTTGTTTTTTTTCACCCACTCCAGAGCCAAAATCAAAGCTTCGTACTCCGCCTCATTATTAGTTTTTACTCCCAAATATCTTGATTCCTGATAAATCACCCCGCCATCCTCCGACGTTACCACTATCCCTGCTCCGGCTATCCCCGGATTTCCCCTCGCTCCACCGTCAATAAATACCTTAATTCTCATGACTCTAATATACTATAATTAAACGATGGACTATCAGAATATAAATTCTCCTCTACCTCCCCGGCAAAGTTTTTCTGATTCGCCTCCACTTTCACCCGTCCGTAGTCCCGATTCTATCGGGGCGAAGGAGGGCCCGCTCTCAACCGGTTTTTCCTCCTCTTCGCCGATCCCTGCTAAAAAATCTCTGCCTATTTTTGTAATTCCCTTAACTATCATCGTTTTGGTCCTATTGCTTTTATTTGTTGTTTTTAAATTCCTAATTCCTGCTCTCACCGGCAAGTCTTCCAAGGTGGTCACCCTGAATTATTGGGGGCTTTGGGAAGATCGTTCCCTCCTTGAAGGAGTTATAGCCGATTTTGAGGCCAAAAACCCCAATATCAAAATAAATTACAAAACTCAACAAAAAAATGATTACCGCTCCCGCCTCTCTGGCCGTCTGACCAAGGATTCATCTGTCGAAGAAGTCCCTGACATTTTCCGCCTCCACTCCTCTTGGCTGCCCATGTTTTTAGACAACCTGTCTCCCGTTCCTGATGCCACCGCCAAATCAATCGGCCTTGATTCTGACTATTACGTCGTTTATAAACACGACCTGAAAGTTTCCAATCGATATTTAGCCATTCCTCTGATGTATGACGGTCTCAGTCTTTTTTACAATCAGGATTTAATCGAGAAATCCCAAACCTCTCTCCCTAAAACCTGGTGGGATCTCCAGACTATTAGTACCAATTTAACCGTTCTTGACAATAATGGTCGACTAAAAGTCGCCGGTGTTGCCATGGGGCTGACCGATAACATTGACCATTGGAGTGACATCGTTGGTGTTCTCCTCAATCAAAACGGCGCCGACTTTACCCAAGACGATTCCGAAAACAACGACAAAATCCGCGATGTTCTTTCCTATTACGCTAATTTCGCCACCCAGTACAAAACTTGGGATGAATCCATGCCCCCTTCAACTCAGGCCTTTGCCGAAGGTAAACTTGCCTTCTATTTTGCCCCCTCCTGGCGGGTTTTTAACATCGAAGAATTAAACCCCTCTCTTCGTTTTGCCATTACCACCATCCCCCAACTAGCTACCCTCCAGTCCCAAACCAGCTCTGCTCCCAGCTCCGATGCCGATCTGACCAACATTCACTGGGCCAGCTATTGGGTTGAAGGAGTCAACAGTAAAAGTAGTTATCAAAAAGAAGCTTGGAAATTTTTGGAATACTTATCAAGTAAAGAAGTTCTCGAAAAAATGTTTGCTACCGCCTCTCAGACTCGTTCTTTTGGCGAAATTTATCCCCGGATTAGTATGGGAAGTCTGCTCTCCGGAAATTCCAAAATAAAACCTTTCATTTCCGTTGCTAATAATGCCGAATCCGGCTACCTATCTTCCCGAACCTTCGATGCCGGTCTCAACACCGAACTCTCCAAATATTTTGCCGACGCTATCAACTCTATCGCTCTCAAAAGCGCCGACCCTTCTACCATTATGACTGATCTCCGTTCAGGCATAAATCAAATTATCCAAAAATACCGTTTAAAATGATTCTGGTAAATTTCAAACTCTATCCGGAGACTTTTGATGACGGTGCTGTCAGATTAGCTAAAATCGTTAAAGATATTGGTGATAAATATAAAATAAGAACCGTTATTGCCGTTTCCGCTCTGGATGCTTTAAGGATTGTCAAAGAAACCGGAGTCGAGGTTTGGCTACAAAACGTTGATCAATATCAGAACGGTAAACACAGTGGTTGGGTATCATCTCTGCAGGCAATAAATTTAGGCATAAAAGGTAGCTTATTAAATCATTCTGAACACCAATCCCCGAAAGGAACAGTTTTAAAAATACTTAAAAATAAACCAGATGGCTTTAAAATAATCTGTTGCGTTAAATCACTAAAACAAGCTGAAAAATGGGTAATTAAGGCCAAACCCGATTATATTTTATTTGAACCTCCCGAATTAATTGGTAGTCTCAATAAGTCAATCGCTACCGAAAAACCTCAAAGTATTCAAAAGATGGCCAAGCTCTGTCTTGAAATTCCTTTAATAGTCGGTGCCGGAGTTAAAAATCGAAAAGATGTTAAAATTAGCCTAAAGATGGGTGCAAAAGCTGTTGGTTTATCCAGTGCTTTTGTTTTAAGCAACAACCCAAAAGAAGTACTCGAAGATATTGCCCAGGGTTTTAATGCTATAATTTAGACTACTTATGGCCTCAATCGATAACCTGCTCGTTTCCCTCTTCGTTGACGAAGTCGTTGGCGGTTTTATTGTTACCGTTCCTCCGGGGCATGTTGGCTGTATTTACGATATTTTCCGCGGTGTCCTTAAAAATGTCTGGTATCCGGGGATGCATCTAAAAATTCCCATCATTCATCGGGTCAAACTCTTTAATGCCCAGTTAATTGAATACACTATCAGTAAAGACGTTTCTCTTAAAGAAAACAAAGAAATTATGGGTGACGAGCTTATTCACGCCGTTACCTCCGATAATAAATTTGTAGCCGTCGAAGCCACTGTCTTAATCAAACTTGATACTGAAAGATTACCCGAAATTTGGCAAAATGTCGGCGAAAATTTTGTTTCCAAAGTAGTTCGTCCGGTGACCCGGAGCCGGATTCGTAAAGTGCTTACTAACCACACCCTCAATATGTCTCTGTCCACTGACCGTAGTCACATCGAAGACGAGGTTAAACAGGAATTACGGGATTCTCTGACCCAGCACGGTCTCTTTGTTGATAATTTTTACCTTAGCTCCCTTACTCCGGTTGAATCGGGTTCGGTCGAAGAACTCGAAGCTTTACCCGAACCTGAACTACCCAAGACTCACGACGAAATCATCAGCAATCGCACCATCTCCGGCAACCTCCCCAAATCACCCTCCGCTACATAGCGTCAACAACCACACTTTCGTCTTTTTAGGAATTATTTTAAGCATACTTTTTATCGTTTCCCCACTGGTCCAGACATCATCAAAAATAATTATTTTAAGGGGAATTTTACCGACAACTTTAAAAGCCCCCTCTACGTTGAAACTTTTTTGGCTTTTTGGTTGTGTCGCCTGGCTTTTGGTATGTTTTGATCTATTTACCAGATCTGTATTTATATCTAATTCAAATTTTTTACCAATCACTTTGGCCAATTCGACTGACTGGTTAAACCCCCGCCAATTTTCCCGCCGCCAGTGAAGCGGCACCGGTACTATTACATATTTTTCTTTTTTCCAAATACTCACAATATTCGGGTAATCTTTTTCCAAAACCCCTACCGCCCAGTTTCCAACCTCCTCAATCGCCTCACTGACAAATTCAAATTTAATTGTTTTAATAAGTTCCTTTATTACTCCGTCATATTTAAACAGTCCAATTTGGCCTTCTAATCTTTTATTTTTATAACTTACTCCCAGACTCTTTATTTTATTTTTGCATTTCGGGCACAAATAAAAGCCATTTTGGCTACACCCAAGGCATCTCTTGGGGAATACCCAATCAATTATCATTCCCATGATTTAAAATACCACTATGAGTCATTACTTTTCTTTTCGAAAATCCGCCCCCACAAATCTACTACTGTTTATGATCTCCGGCGTCGTTTCAGTTCTGGGCGTCCGTCTCTTTCTCCATTTAACTAACAACTTTCAATTGGCTTTTGGCTCCTGGCATATCGCCCATGTTTTGTGGGGCGGCCTTCTCATGTTTCTGGCCCTAATGCTGGTCTTTCTTTTTTCCTCCCACCAAGCCTTAAAATATTCCGCCATTATCAGTGGTTTTGGTTGGGGCTGGTTTATTGATGAGGTCGGCAAATATATCACCCGTGACAATAACTACCTTTATCGGCCGGCAGTAATTATTATCTACATTTCCTTTATTCTATTATTTTTTCTTTACCGTTTTACTTTAACCCGACCACCTCCCTATTCCCACAAAATCTCTCTATTAAATTCCCTATCCCGGAAAATTATTCATTTTCGGCCTCTTTTTCTGGCTCTGTCTCTCTATTCCTTTTACTATGTTGTCGATAAAATCATTGATATCCGTTTCCAGCTTTTTCCCCGCCCCGAGTCTTACATGATTTATCTAAAATTAATTACCGACCTTCTCTCCGCCTCCTTAATTATTTTAGGCTGGTTCTATTATCTTTCCCGCCGTCGCCGCAGTGCCCTAAAACTATTCCGCTTATCTCTTTTGGCCAATATTTTTCTTGGCGCTGTTATCAAGTTTTATTTCGAGCAATTCAGCGCTGTTTTCAGTCTCGGAGTCAACATTTTAATCTTAAATTACCTCAACGCCTACAAAACTGGAAAATTACCATCAAATCTGCTAAAATAAAAGCCTTGGAGATGTCTTGAATTGACGAAGCCTGTACTTTAAAAAACTGCAAGCCGACTTTGATCTTCAGTCGAAAACAGGGATCAAACCAAAATGCTGAATCTAAACTCAGCCGCTTAGTCACCGATTTTACTGGCTATATCGCTGGTAATTTTGGTGCTCCTGCTTACGCCAAGGCGCCAGCCTTAGCCTAAGAAGCCATTAGTTAGACCGTTTGTTTGGGACAGTTTAATTAGTGTCAACTAATCCAAATTGCTTTCTTTAGAATCTCGGTTTTTTAAAGAATTAAGAGGGGAGTAATGTCCCCAACCAATCGACGTTTTCAAAAAAATAAGCTTGTAGACGTTTTTTAAATTCGACTTTGGACCCCGGTTCACTACCGGGCATCTCCTCACTGTTTCAGATCTTTTTTTATCTCTTCCTTCTTTATCTTCTCCCTCTTCTCATACTTTCTCATCTTTCGCCCCACTCCAACCTCCATCTTAAACCACCGACCTTTGGGGTAAATGGCTACCGGAATCAGCATGTATTTTTGATGCCGGAGACTTTGTAATTTAGCTATTTCTTTAGCCGACAATAGTAATCTTCTCTCGCCGCTTTTATCCACCTCACTATTTTGAGCGTATTTATAGGGAGTAATCGTTAGGTTAAAAACTGAAGGTATTCCGTTTATTATCTCTACCCTGGCCCCCTTAAATTGGACTCCGTTTACTCGCAGTGCTTTGGCATCGGCTCCAGACAGCACCAATCCCGCCTCGAATTTATCCGCAAATTCATAATCCAAACTATCTCTATTAAAGTATTTCACCACTCAATTTTACCTTATATATCTTTTGATCCTGTCCCAAGACAATAACATCTTTTCCATCATCCGTTATTGCCGCATCCTTAACCCCCACCTTTTCCAAGTTAAAGGTACCAACAAGCATCCCCTTTGCTTTATCAAAAGACCAAAGTTTTTTTCTTGACACCAGCACCACCCGATTGCCCTCTGCCCGTGTTAACACTCTAAAAAAATCTAATTCTGCCGGTTTAACCGAACTTTTCCAATTTTCCTCTTTCCCCAGTTGATATTGTTTTAATTCCCCCAAGGCATTACTCACCCATATTTTTCCGTCAATTGCCATGTCATTAGCGCCAGCCACTAACCCCCTTTTGTCAAGTATCCACTGTTTCACCTCGCCACTAGTGTCTTTTTTCCAAATCCCACCATCATCTGCCAAAAAATACCAGCCACCATTCCATACCCGCAGTTTAATTAAATTCTGGGTATTTACCTTTCCCACCTCTTTTACTCCGTCTTTTTTTATTTCCCAAATACTCTGTCCATCAAAAGCTAACAATTTATCATTGTCAAGTGTAATCTCACTTATCCCTTTTATTTTTTCATCCGTCAATATCTTTTCCGCCGATTTCAACTTCCAATCTATCCGGTCAATTCTGCCACTGCCTCTGTCGGCGATATAAGCTTTATCACCTTTAATTACAATATTTTCATAATTTTTACCCCCATTGCCAGTTAGGTCGGTATTATAGATAAATTCATACACAGCATTTTCCGTTTCTTTTGTTTTTTCATCAACTATTTTGGCTGTTTCCGGGGCCACCGGTTTCACTATAACCCTTTTTTTCTGATAACCAAACGCTATTCCTACCGCCAATAGTATCAGCACCGTCACCGAAAACCACAGATTCCACTTGTTGTTAATTCCGTTTTCTTGGAACCACCACCCCATCCTCATTTTGGGAATTTTTATTCTTTTCATTTTCCATTTCGGTTTAATCATTTCAGTTTTTTCTTCAGTCAAAAAGCTTTCTTGGCCAATCTCAATTAACGCACTAGCTAGACCCGCCCCCCCTTCCTCTAGAAAAATCTGTTCCTTTATTTTTTCAGCTATCCTGTCAACTGTTTTTTCTGCCAATATTTGGCCCATTTTTTCGTCCGTTATCCTGTTTTTGAGTTTCTCTGAAACCAACAAAAACCGGTCCTTCTCGCTTATTCTTCCCCCAACAGGATTTCCACCTCGGAAAATTAGAGCCATTTTTTCCCCTCTGACCAAATAAATCCTAAACCCTTCTCCCCTCATAAAGACTCTTTCTCTGGAAATTACCATGGCTACCCATTTTTCTTCTCCGTTTTCAAAAAAAATATTATGATTAATTTTGTCGATCAGCTCCCGCCCTACTTGACCGGCATCAACACCTTCAACTGTCACTAGTCCAAACAGGTGATTAAAACTTCCCCCTTCGGGTTCATATTCCCAAAACGATCCCCACCATCTGTCCCCCAAATTACCCAACATTGATCGGCTAACATAATGCATCAATTCATCATACTACAGTAGCACCCAAGCCAGCAGTGCCAACACCAGTGAAAACAACAAATGGAGGTAGGAAAAAACAATCAGCACCCCGTTAAATTTGTCTTTTACATGTCGGGACATGGTTGTCACCTGCTTGACGATCACTAGCGCAAAAACAACGTATATTATTGTCCCCAAAGTCGCCAATATCTTTTCTACCATCATTAACAAATTCTCCACATTAAACATTATTTTGTCCTCCCTTCAATTGCTTCAATATCTTCCTCTTCGCGCATCAGCTGGAGCACCTTTACTACTTTTTCCGGGTTGGGTATCCTGTCAAAATGAATCTGATTTATTTCCGCTGCCGTTTGAATCAAAACCGATCCATAATTAAACATCGTCTGACTTACCCCGATTTGCCTTGAAGTTACATCCTGAATCATTGATAATTTTGCCTCGGAAAACTTTTTATCCAGCAAATTATTAAAGTCAATGTCAATTACCCTTTCATCGGTAATGATATAAACATCAAAATACCAGGACAAAAATTTTTCAAAAGCAAAAGCAAAAGTCGCCATATACCAGAACAATCCTCCCAGCAGTTGATACTTGACCGGCAATTCGTCTAAAAGGGCGAAAGATTTAATTAATGCTGGTCCGAATACCATCGCTAAAGTCACCACTATCCAACCGACATTGGTAATCCAATGTGGTCTCATTGCCAAAAGAATTTCCTCTTCGTCATCTTTCTCCTGAAAAGAAAACACCTGAGGTCGTACTAAAAAAGAAGATAAAGGATGCTTAGTTTTTCCCAAAATATCGTAAACTTTTTGTCTCAACTCCGGATCTACCGGACTTTTGGATTTCAACACCTTCCTTCCCCCCTTATTCACCACGCCCTCCGCAACTTGATCGTCTGGTGCCACCGCATCCAAATCCTTGGCTCTATTCATAGTCTATTTTAACATTTGATTGGCTGCTAATACTAAAAAGATATTTTGGGCTGTTGTTTCTGCTGTCGCCATTTTCGGTAAATGAAAAAAAATTTGTTTTCCTCCGCTCTGGTGTTGATTAAACTGCAGTTGGGTCATAAACACCACCCAATTACAGTTATAGGTTCCCATATTTTCACTGATAGTAAAAATTTTCGGGTCATAAAATTCCAAATCAGGCATACCCACCTCCAGCCTTATCGGGGCTAAAGGATAAATTGTCTCCTGTCCATAAGCGTTTCTGGCAGCTGTTTCAATTCGAATTTTATCGCCCTCCCCCCAAATATCACCCAGACCGATGATCAGAGAATACTGGGTGTTTTTAATATATTTATTAAAAAAAGCCCGGGGATGACCCAAAATTACCTGATAATTAATTTCCTCCCTAGAAACCAATATCTTTTGTAACTTGCCCAATGTTCTTCGGGCAATATTCGTTCCCCATCTGTTGGCGAAGGCATAAATTAAAACAGACATCAATCAATTATAATTGGTTATGAAAATAACATTTGAAATATCTCCAGAATATGATGCGGAAATGATTTTTCGAATGTTAAGAGGCGAGGACTGGTTTTACCGAGCTACCTCTATGGAAATTGGAAAAGAATTTGCTGAAAAAATACACAATAATCAAAGACAGGGGAAAATTCAAGAAGAAATAAAAATATTTGTAAAAAAAGCTTATAAAAAATTTTTACCTTACATTGAAAAAACAAAAGGTTTGTATCAGCAAAGCTGGCAAGAAATTATTAAAGACTTTTCAAAACTGGTTGAAGAATTAACCATTCCTTGGTTTTATGATAAATATGTCTGTATTGTTACCCATTTCAATCAAGGTATCAGTAATTGGAATGGGAATGTGGTGGGTAGGTGGTGGAAGGAAAATCCATATTTACAAAGAAGATTAACTGCCCATGAGATAATTTTAGCCCATTATTTTTCTATCCATAGAAATTTATATCCGGATTCTGGATTAAGGGATACTCAAATATGGGCTCTTGCAGAAATTGCCGCCTTTGCCTTAACTGGTTTAGATAAGAAAATTAACCAACTATTACCATATCAAGTAGAAGGATATTATTTAAGTCATAATTATCCACAAATTGTCGAATTACAAAAAAAATTGCAGACACCTTTTCTGAAACGGAAAAGTTTTAAGGAATATATTGAAGAGGGAATTGTAGAAGTTAAAAAATACCCCAATTTATAAAATCAAAATCATTTTTTCTCAAGATTGAACAGACTTGATTTTATTGATATAGCACCGGGAGCTCTTAAAACATACGCTTGCTTAAAGTCTTCGCCGCTAAACACCAATTCGCCTTTATCTGTATTTATTTTAACGCTCTTAGTCACTCCGCCGGTAGAATATTCCACCCCGACACTGTTAATACTGGTAACCGGTCCGCCCTTGTCATTCACCTGTCGTCTGAGTTCTTCTGGGCTCCAGGCGTCCGGATCCCTGCCTCCAAAACACCCCCCGGTCTCGTATTGCGATAAGTGAGTCGTATCCTTGGTTTTTACATAATAAATCACGGAATTTATTAGATCACTGAATTCCGTTTCCGTTAACCAGGGGTGACTTCGGCCGCACAATAAGTTACTTCTAGTTTTATACCAACCTTTATAAAACCAAGAACTACTGCTGGCCTTCTCATAGGCCTCCCCCGGCCAACAACTGAAATTCCCGCAATTGGTGTCCCAAATTTGGGGAGTGCTATGATCCGCTGAAGTGTAACCATACACTGCCCCTCCGGCCGTCGAGGCGTACATGGTCGAAAATATTTTCCCGGTTTTATTGCTAACAATTACCATCCCCCTTGTTTCCTCCACCGCCCGTTTCCAAGTTCCCGGATTCTCATACTTTGACCGTTTATACACCTGACAAGCCTCGGTAACACAAATTGACCCTGATAAATTGTTAGTATAGGCCAGGGCATAGGTTCGAGCCGCTATTGCCTGGGCTTTTAAGGCCTCATAGCCCCCCTTGTCACCCCAACCTGCCGGCATTTCAGCGATTCCCATTAAATAATTATTTTCAAAAGGTAGTGTTCCTACCGAGGTCTTAATTGATCTATCAGTTTCCTGTTTTTCAATTCTTATATCTCCGTAATATGTCTTAAGTATGCTTTCATAATTTTGTCCCGCCTTAGCCCGACCGTAAGCGCCAAATTGACTCATCCCTTTCCGGTGAGGCGCCCCAAAAGAGAAAGCGGCAAAAGCTGGACTAAAACCCGGATTATAACCAACGCTGCTATTCGGGTCATCACTAATTCCAGCTTCACCGACACTGGTGGTAAACATAGCCATTTTTTCGGCAATTAACTGTTGTTGTCTCCGGCTAAGCTCTGCCTTATAAGTTTCCGCCTTCTGAATCTCGCCGGCCAAAAATCCAAATCTGCTCTCCATATCTGACTTTAATTTAGAAATCTTTATTTTTTCTGTCTCCAGCCTAACCTTGTTGGCAGTGAGCTTATTCAAATCACTAATGTATTTTTGAATTTGGTTTTTATCTTGAGCAATCACCGCCTTTACCAGAGCGTATTGACGCAACAGTCCGCTGCCCTCACCGCCGGACATTAGCATCAGTAGGGGAGAATAGCGCTTTGAGTTGACATAATATCTTTTGACTCTTTCAGCCATCAACACTTTTTGGACTTCCAAATCCGTCTCTTGATCGATCATTTTCACCGTCAAATTTGCCATTAGTTTTTCCACTGCCGATATCTGTGTTTTGGCAGTTCCGATTTTCTGCCTCAATCCCTCCGATTCATTTTTCAGTGGTGCCATCGACGCCTCAATCGCTGCAATTTGTTTTTCAATATCCGCCAACTCATCAGCCCAAACTGGCCTTACCCATAATCCTAATATCACCAAAAAAATCAACAGAATCTTCACTTATCCATTCTAGCATCTGCTATACTATGGACATGTTTAAGCTCCGTTTTGCCCTGCCTTTACTTTCTCTCTCCCTGCCTCTTTTTTCCCCGGGAAAAATCATTGCCGCCACCCAGGTTTTTTGCCCTGGGGAAACCAGTATCAACACCGCCCTTGGCTGTATTCCGGTGGAAATGGACAAATTTATTGCCTGGATATTACCCTATCTTTTTGGAATTGCCGGCACTATTGCTTTTCTGTTAATGGTTTATGGTTTTATTCTGATGGCCACCTCCAGTGGTGACCCTAAAGCCTTTCAGGGGGCCAAGGAAACCGTTACCTCCGCCATTATGGGACTTTTAGTTTCTCTTTTTGCCATTTTTCTGCTTCGATTAATCACCCTGGACATTTTAAAAATTCCCGGTATAGGTTAATTTCATGGCACTTCTCAACCAAGGAGCCGTTTTACCTCTCGACCCCCTCCGTTACCGCTTTCCCTCACTAGGCAGTCTTGTTTCCCAAATACTTCCCTATATTTACGTTTTTGCCGGTCTCCTGCTTTTAGTTACCTTAATTTCCGGAGGTGTTACCCTGATGACTGCCGCCGGCGATGCCGGCAAAACCAAGATAGGCTATGGTAAAATTACTGCCGGACTTATCGGTTTTCTCATTATCTTCGTTTCCTTTTTCGCCGTCCAGATTGTCGAAGTTCTCCTCGGGGTTAAGATTCTTTAATCTATCTTCCCATTCTTCTCTCTCTTTGTTGATACCAAATCAAAACTTTTTCCAGTTGTTTTGGGCCAAAATCTGGCCACAAAATATCGGTAAAATATAGCTCGGCATAAGACATTTGCCACAATAAAAAGTTACTCAAACGCAATTCTCCACCAGGTCGGATAATCAAATCCGGATCCGGTTGGTCCTTGGTATAAAGGTAGTCGGATACTAGCTTCTCATCAATTTTCTCTGCCGGTATTTTATCCTTAATCATTTTTTTTATTGCCGCTATTATTTCGTTCCGTCCGCTATAGTTTAGAGCCATGTTAAATTGGAGTTTTTCCTCAACTACGGCTAGTTTTATAATTTTTTTAATCGCTTCTTTCACCTTAAAGGGGAATGCTTGAAAATTTCCCAAAACAAAAAATTTTATTCCTGATTTTCGATATTGTTCCGCCTTTTCCCTGACTATTTTTATCAACAATTGAAATAACCCCCTCACTTCCATCGGCGCCCTCTTTCGCCAATTTTCCGTTGACAGGGCGTAAACTGTCAGATGTTTTATCCCTATATCCCGGCAATATTCCACAATTTTTTGCAAATTTTCCGCTCCAGCCTCGTGTCCCTTGCCATCAGGCAAACCTCTCTGCTTAGCCCATCGTCTATTTCCATCCATGATAATAGCGATATGTTTAGGTAACTTATCCGGATTAACTTTTTTCGTCATATTTACTTTAGTCGAAGCTTTCTATTATATACCCTCGACACCAAAAATCCCCCTGAATTTATCGAAGGGGGATTTTTAAACCATTCACTTTATTTTAGCCAAAATTGTCAGTACCAGAAAGGTTAAGAATGCTAACTGAACAACAAAGTTACTCGAAAGTAACGTTATTGCCTAAAGTTAGGTAATCCTCAAAGGAGGTGATCCATCTGCATCTTCCAATACAGATACCTTGTTACGACTTAACCCTCATCGCTGGATTTACCTTAGTCCCGGATAAACCGGGATTTTGGGTACCCCCAACTTTGCTGATTTGACGGGCAGTGTGTGCAAGAGGCGAGAACGTATTCACCGCACGCTGCTGATGTGCGATTACTACCAATTCCAAGTTCATGCAGACGAGTTTCAGCCTGCAATCCCAACTGAGGATTGTTTTAGGGATTAGCTCCACCTCGCGGTATTGCAACCCTCTGTACAATCCATTGTAGGATGTGTGTAGCCCTGGACATAGGCATCATGATGACTTGACGTCGTCCCCTCCTTCCTCCTAACAAAATAATGCTAGGCAGTCTCGTATGACACAGTAACATACGATGGGGGTTGCGCTCGTTACCTCACTTAAGAGAACAACTCACGTCACGAGCTGACGACAGCCATGCAACAGCTGTGTACCACCCTCGAAGGACTTCTACTTTCATAGATCTGCAGGTACATTTCAAGCCCAGGTAAGGTTCATCGCTTCGTATCGAATTGAACCACATGCTCCACTGGTTGTGCGCCTCCCCGCCAATTCGTTTGAGTTTCGGCCTTGCGGCTATACTCCCCAGGCGGTCTGTTTAACGCGTTAGCTTACATCTCTCCCCGATAAATCGGGGAAAAATTAACAGACATCGTTTACAGCTAGGACTACTCAGGTCTCTAATCTGATTTGCTCCCCTAGCTTTCGTCTACTCAGCGTCAGTATGTACCTAGTCACCCGCCTTTGCGCTTGGTGTTCTTTGTAGTATCCACGGATTTAACCCCTACACTACAAATTCCAGTGACCCCGATACCACTCGAGTTTTCCAGTATCCTGCCCCTTTCCCCGATTAAGTCGGGGTCTTTGAAACAAGACTTAAAAAACCGCCTACAGACTCTTTACGCCCAATAAATCCGGGTAACGCTTGCAGCCTACGTATTACCGCGACTGCTGGCACGTAGTTAGTAGCTGCTTATTCTTTCGATCTTCATGACCAAATAAAAGGAGTTTACAACCCGAGAGCCTTCATCCTCCACGCGGTGTCGCTGCGTCAGACTTTCGTCCATTGCGCAAAATTCCTAACTGCTGCCACCCGTAGGTGTATGGGCCGTGTCTCAGTCCCATTGTGCCGGACTCTCCGCTAAGAGCCGGTAGCCGTCATCGCCTTGGTAGGCCGTTACCCCACCAACAAGCTGGTAGCTGATAGGCCACTCTCAAAGCGTCTTGCGACTTTGGTCTTTCGACCACATGGGAAATTACTCCCGCTTTCGCGGGGCTATGTCCCACTTTGAGGCATGTTCCTATCTTATACTCACCCGTTTGCCACTAGGCTTATCATCTACGCGAAAACATCGACTGATAATTAATCTATTCTTGACATTTCATCTAAAAAATTTCCCAAGTAGAAAATACTTAAAAATATTAAGAAAATCGATATCTTCGTGTAGACAACAAGTCCCGTTCGACTTGCATGTCTTAGGCACACCGCCAGCGTTTACCCTGAGCCACGATCAAACTCTTAGTACAAAAGAAAAGTAGTTTCAAATAAACTACAAAAATTTTTAGAAATCCTCTCTGGTACTAGCAACCGTGGCTAAAAAAAGTGAACGGATTGTTAATGTACGAAAATTCCCTATCTTGCGACAGTGGAGATATTCTACTATATTTTTACTATTTGTGCAGTAGGCAAGTAGTTTACACTCTCATTTTCGGTCGAAGTGAAAATCGTTTGATATTTATGACAAATATCGGCCACCAATTGCCGGTGTTCCGGATCCAATTCCGAAAAAATATCATCTAAAAGCAGCACCGGCTCTTCTTTGTATGTCTCCAATAGATAGTTAATTTGGGCCAAACGTAGCGCCAAAACCGTCAACCTCTGTTGTCCCCGGCTGCCCCAAAAAGCTAAATTTTTATCCTCACTCTCAAACATCTGACTCTCAATCGAAAAATCGTCCCGATGCGGCCCTCTTTTGGTATACCCCAGGGCTATTTCCTCTTTTACTTCCACTTCCAGTCTCTTTAAATCAATTGCCGACGGCTGATATCTTATTCCCAATTTAGCCACCTCCCCATTTTCGTGTCCGTTCCAAAACTGGTTCACCGATCGGACAAAATTGGATCTAAACCGGTGAATTATTTCGGCATTTTTTACCAAAGACTGATTCCAGTAAAATAATTCTGCCTCCTTGGCCCGCCCCGCCGCAATCAAATCCAGCAATTCATTTCGGTGTTTCAGCGCCCGATTATATTGCAATAATGCCTGGGCGTACGCCCACTCACTGGTAATAAAAATAGTGTCTAAAAATTCCCGTCTTCGATTAGGAGAGCCGGTAATCAATCTTATATCCTCCGGCTCGAACAATACACAGCGCAAACTCCCCAAATATTTTGACTTCGGTTTAACTACCTTGTCTATGTAATATTTCCGGCTGCTAAATCCGTTATCTAAAATTAACTGCGCTTCCAACTCTCTCTCGCCCCCGTTTTCCACCCTTCCCCTCACCGACAAAAAACTCTCCCCCCACAAAATTAATTGTCCCAACCCCGGAGCCCGAAAACTTTTGCCGGTTGATAGAAAATAAATCGATTCGAGAAGATTACTTTTCCCACTGCCGTTTCCCCCCAAAATCAGATTCACCCCACTTTTAAAACTAATTGTTTTTTCCTTATACGACCGGAAGTTTTGTAATGTTATTTGGGAAAGATACACAAAAGAATTGTATCAAAAGTCCGGAAGTTGTCGGTGGCCTAGGGGCCAAGGCTAATTACACAAACTCTCACATGGTATTCCATCGTGGTCGGCATCACGTACGAAACAGCCACAAGTGTTGAGTTGGTAATAAGCTTCTTCACATGAAGAAATCGCCCCGCAACCCTTACTACAATTACAGGTCCAAGAACCAGAAGAACTATTTGAGACTGAAGGTTTTATATTAGTTTGAGCTGGGGGTGAAGTCGGTTTAGGAGGAGAAGTTGGTTGCGGTTGAACAATAGGGCAAGCACCATCAGCCCACAGGCCTTTCTTATTTGCTTCTGCTTGTTTTTGAGCTTCCTTGAACTCTGTTTGGTATTTATACGGAATGTCATAGGTATATTCAAAAGCATAACCTTCTTCAATCAGTTTTTGGTTAAAAAAAGTTCCATCTTCTAGGTGGACATATCTCAAAAGACGGCCGTATTTATCTTTGTCTCCTTGAGTTGGGTCAGAATCAAGAATCACATCTTTACCTTCGACCAATTCTTTAGCTTTAGCCGATGCCTCTTTACCAAAACATTGGACTGATTTGCGTGGATCAATCGTTTCTGGGGTATCCATACCAATTAGCCTCACCGCCTTTTCTTTACCACTAACTTTTATCATAAAAGTATCACCATCAATTACCTTAGTAACTTTTACCAAGTTGGAATTGGTAGTCGGGATAACCGATAGAAAAGATGTCGGCATTATTGTAGAAGTTGAAATTATGGCGGGAAACGTACCCTGAATGGAAGATTTGTCGGGATTATCTGTCGGTGGTGTAAATTTAACAGCAACAAGAAAAAGCAAAAACCCAATTATCAGTTTGAGGGATTTGTTAATTGGTTTTCTAATTATCAAAGGAAGAACATCTGAAAGCGGAGGCAAGGTAAGAATAGTTAATAGGAAAAAACTGGCTGATGCAATGGGGCTTTCTTTAACATAAACAAGTGCTCCCAAAGCAAAAAAAATACCAAAAAACCACAATAGGAATTTGGGGTCAAACAGACTTTTGATTTTCACTGGTCCAGCTGGTAGGAGTTGAACCTACTTAAAACGGTTTTACAGACCGCTGCCTTACCGTCCGGCACCAGCTGGGTTGCGCTTGATTATATCAATATCTTCCACCGTAATCCACGCTGCCATTTGCCCAAAACCGCTTTTGTCCACCCCAAACGGCTTCACTTTTTCCACCCTCGTCAAAAAAATTAACAGACAATATTTTTTATCAGAAAATAATTCGTAAAAATATTCCATTTTTTCTTTAGCGATTCCGTCATCCCGCCCGTATTTTTCTAAAATTTCCCTCACCTTTTCCGGTGTCAGATTTTCAAGCGCCAACACCCTTTTCACCCTTGACTTCACCGTCACCAATTCTCCCGTATTTTTTAAAAATATCCTATCACCCGTTTTTATTTTTCCCCAAGGCAGATGTTTAGTCCTATACCACCTCAACTCAATTTTCTTTTCCCCGGAGAGAATTTTAGATATCCAATTGATATTGATAGTTTTTTTTCCGCCAAAGGCGGATCCGCCTATGGCGGACATGTAGGCCACATGATCCATAGCCAAATTATATATTCATTTTCTTCTCCCTTGTCAAAGGGAGAGGTCAGGTGAGGGATTGGATATAATATTCTATGTCCCCAATTCTTAAACTCACCCCCGAGCTTGTGGTTACCGACGTTGATAAATCTGTTGATTTTTATGTTCATCTTCTTGGTTTTAAAAAGACGATGGGGGATTCACACTTTGCTCGGCTTCAAGCCGGTACATCCGAATTGATGATCATGCTCAAATCAGATTTTGATCTGGAAACTCCAGCCCTAAATCGTCCCCACCACTCCGGTTGGTCCCTGATTATTATCGAGACCGATGATATCGAGGAAATATATAAAAATATAAAAAGTCAAGTAAAAATTCATCGTCAATTAAAGTCAACCTCCTATGGTACCCGTGAATTTACCTTCGAAGACCCCGACAGTTATTTAATCCAGTTTACCCAACGGTTAAAAGTATAATACGGAAATGACTATTACCAACTACAATCCTCAAAACACCGATCGTAAAAATGAATTTTTATGCGAAGTTGACGAGAATGACAATCTCATCGGTCCGGTAACCCGGGAAGAATGTCACAACGAAACTCGAAAACCTTGGCATCGGTCAACTCACGCCTATCTCTTAGACAAAAGTGGAAATCTATACCTCTCCCAAAGAAGTTTTTCCAAAGATACCGCCGCCGGTCAATGGACCGTTAGCGCCGGTGGACATGTCAAATTTGGCAGTACTCCCAAGGAGACAATTAGTAAAGAATTAGAAGAGGAATTAGGAATAAATATCGTTCTCGAATTAATCGACAAATTGGTCATTGATTATGGTTCGGAAAGGGAAGTCTTATATATCTTCGCTGGCATCACTGGTAACAAACTGCGGTTTAATCCTAACGAAGTCAATCAGATTAAACTTTTTGATTTTGATGTCGTTGTTAACGATTTTATTTCCGGCAGGTTTGATCTTTCCGGTGGTTCCCGGGATACTTTCAAGCACATTCTCAAAACCGGTACTTTAGCCAAGTTTAGACAAAAAATACTATTACGTAGTTCTAAGGTACAATAGCCTATATGTCCCAAATCAAAGCCTTAATTTCCGATTCCGACGGTACCCTTATCAACACCATTTTCCTAATTCACCATGGCCAATATGAAGCCGTCGTTAAATATCTTCTCGACCTCAAGGTTCCCAGAGCAGATATCCCTAAATATAAAAAGTACGAGTATTATCTCAACCGTTCAGTTGGCGGTACCACCAAAGAAACTTTTCAAAAAACTTTAAAACTACTTTTTGCCCGGACTGTCCACAAGCCTCTCTTAAAAAAAATTGATTTTGACAAACTGGACAACAGTCTCACTCCGATCCAGGATCACTTAGCCCCACTCTATGTCCACCCTTTTCGTGGATTGACCGAATTTTTTGGTTGGGCCGGAACAAAACAAATCAGCCTGGGTATTGTCACCAGCGGTAACCGCCGGATGATTATCCGCAACTTCGGTGTTTCTTTACCAGACCTAGGATATACCAAACTATTTCTGGCTGATGACATTGATGTTCATAAACGCTTTACTGCTTTTCTCACCCGGGCCAAAGCCGTCTACAATTTACCCCGATTTGAAGCCATTACTTGCGAAGACGTCACTAAAACTAAACCTGATCCTGAAGGCTTACTAAAAATGATTGACAAATTAAAGCTTTCCGTCAACGAAGTTTTGGTCATGGGCGATCATCCCTCCGACATGCAGGCTGCTTCCGCTGCTGGTCTTCATGCTATTGGCATCACCCATGGCTTTAGTTCACCTGCCGAATTGAAAGAAACTGGTGCCCTCAGAGTTGTCGACTCTTTATTAGCTGTCCCCAAAATCATTGAAAACCACAATCAAGGTCTCAAAAAACTTTTTTAACATGACCCTCAATCTCATTTCCTGGAACCTCGCCGGCATGCGGGCGGCCGTCAAAAAAGGTCTCTGGGATTTTGTCAAACAGGATAATGCTGATATTTATTGTTTTCAGGAAGTCAAAGCCCTGCCCGGTCAAGTCCCTCTACTTGAATGTCCCGCGGGATTCCACCAATACTGGAATCCGGCCAAGAAAGCCGGCTATTCTGGGGTCGCCACTTTTACCAAACTCGAACCCAAATCAGTTATTATTGGTGAAACTGACAATGATTGGGACGATGAAGGCCGGGTTTTAATTACCAAATTTGACGAATTTACTCTTCTTAACGTCTATATTCCCAACGGTGGTCGCGACCTCGGCCGCCTCGATTACAAAATGAAGTTTTATGACAATTTCTTAAATTACATCAACGACCTTCGGGATAGGGGAGAGAAAGTCATTTTTGGCGGCGACATTAATACCGCTCACCATGAAATCGACCTCGCCCGCCCCAAAGATAATGTCAAAAATACCGGTTTTCTTCCAATTGAGCGGGCTTTTATGGATAAATTCAAAAAACATGGCTGGCTGGATACCTATCGCCTTTTAAACCCTGATAAAGTCGAGTACTCTTGGTGGAGCCAGCGCTCCGGTGCCCGCCCCCGCAATATCGGTTGGCGGATTGACCATTTCTTTATTGACGCCAAACTTAAAAAGTGTCTTACTGACGCCTTTATTCTCACTGACGTTCCCGGCTCCGATCACTGCCCGGTGGGGATTGATATAAATCTATAATTTAGTGATATAATGTAGACCAGATGTCCAGAAATACTTTAAAAAGATTAGAATTAGAACTTGTGAACTCTGTCGAGGCCTTGGTTCAAGCCAGACAATTCAACCGACTTCAACCAAGGATAACTCAGTTTATGGGAGATGCGCAAGCGGAACTAAGCCACCCAAAAGATGTAGGAGATCTCTATGCGGCTTTGACAGCCGCCGAAATATTACACCAGGTTTTTCGAGTAACACTGCCGGCTTTAGAAGGTAAAAAAAGTCCCAAAGAATATTCCGGCGATGGTAACAGCTGAAAATAAAATAATAAAGTACCCCATCGGGCTTGAAATTTCACTTTAAATGACCTATCATTAACCAATGATTATCCACGGTGCCATCACTGATACTGGTCCGAAGATATTTTTCGGTGCCGGTAACAGCTAAAAACTAGACAATAAAATGTTTTATTCCCTCTCTTTTTAGCCACCGGTTATTTTGCACACAATTACAGTCCATTTCTTTTAGTTTCTCCCAGTACCCAAGCGAATGATCACGAACTAAAATATGGCACAATTCGTGCAAAATCACGTGTTCAAAGAGCTCTTTCGGGAATAAAATTATCTGCCAATTGAAATTTAAATTACCCCGACTGGAACACGATCCGAAACGGGTTTTTTGATTTTTAATTTTAATTTCTCCGATTTTTATATTAAATTTTTCTACTAAATTTTTAGTTTTTTCCCGGATCAATTTCAATGCCCAAGGTCTCATTTTTTTATCAATTAATTTCTTTAAATACTTTTCGGTTATTTTTTCACCTCTGATATAAATCTCTTTTTTTTCATCAAAAATATTTAACGAATCACTTTTCCCCATCGTTATATCAACTCTGTATTCTTCTCCCAAAATATTTAACTTATTCAACTTATTTAATTTTTTTGTTTCCGGCATTTTTGCCAACCTCTTAACTATCCAAGTCTTTTTCTCCTCAATCACTTTTTTCCAATCGGTGAATAACCCGGCTGTTATCTCTACTGTTTTATTATTCACAATCCTCAATCGCCAACCCAAGAGCCTTTGGCTCTTAATGACGACAACCTTAAATTTTTCCATAGATTTGCTAGTATTGTAGTATAAATGATCTATCTTGGCGCCGATCATCGGGGTTTTTTACTCAAAGAAAAAATAAAAGAATATTTAGACAGCCAGCATCTTGATTTTGCCGATCTTGGGGCCAAAAAATATGTCAAAGAAGACGACTATCCCCTTATCGCCTTTAAGTTAGCCGAAGAAGTAGTCAAAATCTACGGGTCCCTGGGTGTGTTAGTTTGCGGCTCTGGTGCCGGGGCTACCCTAGCCGCCAACAAGGTAAAAGGTGCCCGGGCCGGTCTTGGCCTTAGTCCCCGCCAAATTACTGCCGCCCGAGTCGAAGATAATCTCAACATTCTCTGCCTTAGTGCCGAGCACTTAGACAAGGATCAAAATCTGGAAATCTTAAAATCATTTTTAGAGGCTCGTTTTGTGGCCGAAGAACGTCGAATTAGACGTCTCCAACAAATTAGTGACTATGAATCCCAAAAGTGTTGAATTAGTCCCCGAAAAATCCACCGTTATTTTACGGCTCGATCTTGATTTACCCTTGTCTGATGGCAAAATTGTTGACAATTACCGTCTCCTCAAATCTCTTCCCACCATTTCTTTGCTTCTGTCCAAATCCTGTCAACTGGTAATTATTGGTCACCTGGGTCGTCCTGAAAACCGGAATGATTTATATTCACTTAAACCCGTCTACCTTGAACTTATATCGCTGTTAAACAAAAGCGAACCTCAAAATAGTATTTTTTTGGAAGATCCCAGTGATCCGGGACCACTTAAGTTAGCCCTTTCCCAAAACCAAATAATCTTTGTCGAAAACCTTCGTTTTTGGCCGGATGAAATCGAAAATCGTTTTTCCTTCTTACAACCACTAATCGAACAGTCCCAAGCCTTTGTTAACGATGCCATCGCCGCCTACCATCCTGCTGCCTCAATTAGCCTTCATCATGTATTGCCCGGATATTACGGGTTAAATTTTATGGAAGAAATTAACAACCTTTCCCAACTTTCCAATTGTCCCCATCCCTTGACCGTTATTTTGGGCGGCGCCAAAATGGATAAACTGGATTATCTTCCGGCTCTAATTGGTTTCTCCGACCATATTCTTATCGGCGGCAAACTTCCCACCCAAAAGTCTGCTTCTCCGGAGTCAGAAAAAATCTTTTGGGCCTCTCTCACCCCCGATTCCTTTGATATTGACGCTGCCTCAATCTCTCACTTCAAACAAATTATCGAGTTTTCTTCCTCCGTTATTTGGTCCGGAGCTCTAGGTTTTTATGAAAACCCGGCTTTCCGCACCGGCACCATTGAAGTTGCCCGGGCCATCGCCCTCTCACCCGCCACCCTCAAAATCATCGCTGGCGGCGATACCGCCGCCTCGATCAAGGATTTAGGGATGCTTGATAAAATTTCCTTTATCTGCTCAGGCGGGGGAGTGCTTCTGGAGTATCTGACTAGGGGTACTCTTCCTGCTTTAGAATAATTCACAATGAACCTTATAAAAACCAATACCTTCGAGTTGGCTGTTAATGTCAAGGGAGACAAGAACTCGCCAAAATTAGCTTTGGTTCTTCCGGGAAGACTGGATACCAAAGACTACGCCTGTTTTAATAGCCATCTTGAGTGTTTGGCCAATAGGGGATTTTTGGCAGTTTCTATTGACCCACCCGGCACTTGGGAAAGTCCGGGCGGAATTGGTCTTTTTACCACCACGAATTACATAAAGGCCGTAAACGAGTTAATTGAATACTTTGGTAATAAACCTACGATACTCATTGGCCATAGCCGGGGTGGGGCAGTTTCAATACTGGCTGGGACCAATAATCCTTCGGTAATTGGTATGGTAACCATCATGGCTTCTTTTGGAGCTCCCTCGCCTCCAAGTCAAAAAGATATAGAGATTGGGATCTATATTGATTATCGGGATTTACCTCCTGGAACAAAAAAAACATCCCAACAAAAAAGATTTGAAGTCCCCCTGACTTACTTTGAAGATGGCGGAAAATACAACGATGCCGAAATGTTGAAAACTTGCCCAAAACCAAAGTTAATCTTTTATGGAACGAATGATGAATATAACTCCCCCAAAGATGTAGTCAGAGTTTTTGATTCCGTTCCCAAACCAAAGGTATTACATGAATTAAAATGCAATCACGATTACCGTTATTGCCCCGAGATTGTTAATGAAGTAAATAAAGAAATAGGATATTTCATAGATAAATACTTTTCCAATACGTCTTAAAACTAATCATTATCTCCCTTGTCAAAGGGAGAAACCCCGAAGGGGAAAGGGATTAGAATTTTGTATTTCTCCCTTTTTCAAGGGGAGATGCCCCGATATACATCGGGGAGAGGGGTTTGTTATCATTAATCAATGTCCGGCAAAAGAGTCCGTATCGCCATCAATGGTTTTGGCCGCATTGGCAGTGTTACCCTTCGGGCTCTTTTATTGGAAAAATATGACCTCGATTTGGTTGCCATTAATACTATTGGTTCCCCTGATATTTCCACCTTTGCCCATCAATTTAAATACGACTCCGTCTACGGCCGGGCTCCCTTCATGGTCAATGGTGCCGAACCCCAAAAAGGTGGGGAAATCGGTCGTCTTGAAGTTGGCTCTTTGTCTTTTCCTTTTTTAAGTGAACCCGACCCCGCCAAAATTAACTGGAAAAACTACAATGTTGATGTGGTTTTAGAATGTACCGGCGCTTTTACTGACCAAAAAGCCGTTCTTCACCTTGATGCCGGTGCCAAAAAAGTCATTATCTCCGCTCCCGCCAAAGACCCTAAAATCCCCACCTATATTTTAGGCGTCAACGAAGACCGCTACCACGGCGAAACCCTTATTTCCAATGGTTCCTGCACTACCAATTGTGTGGCTCCAATTGTCAAATTAATTGACCAAGAAATCGGTTTTCAGGAAGGGGTTCTCACCACCATTCACGCTTATACGGCCAATCAAAGTTTGGTTGATGGGGCGGGTTGTGACCCCCGTCGCGCCCGGGCAGCTGCTCTTAATATCGTCCCCACCAGCACCGGTGCTGCCGAATCAGTTGTGGCTGCTTATCCCGAGGCTTCGGGGCGTTTTGCCGGCACCGCTATTCGGGTTCCGGTTATTTGCGGCTCTTATTCCGATTTGACCTTTAAATTAGTCCGCTCGGTTACCATTGAAGATATTAATTCCATATTTGAAGCCGCCTCGGTTTCTCCCGAACTAGTCGGCAAGCTCAAAATCTCCTATGAGCCCTTGGTCAGCAGTGACATCATCGGCAATAATGCCTCCTGTATCATCGATTCTCTGATGACAAAAGTGATTAACGACGATATGCTTTCTATTGGTGCCTGGTATGATAACGAATACGGCTACTCCTGTCGTCTCCTGGAGATGGCCCTTCATATATGCAAATAATTCCCACCACCAATCCACAAGTAGATTTTCAGCGGGTTGAAGCCCGCCTCTCTCAGGTCAAAGATCTTACTACTTGGATTCAAATCGATGTCACTGATGGTGTTTTAGTCAAACCGGTCTCTTTCCCTCTCGAGCTTTTAAACCGTTCTGACCTGATTCTGGAAAAAAATATTTTCGATATTCACCTGATGGTCAAAGAGCCCATAAACTGGCTCAATAAATGTCTCTTTGTTCAAGCCTCACGAGTTATTGGCCAGGTTGAGGCCATGTCTGACCGCGAAACCTTCATTGCCGCTGTCAAAGATCAGGGCTTAGAGGCTGGTTTGGCCTTTGATGCTGATACTCCTCTTGATTCTGACATTCCCCTAGACACCGACTTAATTCTTCTTATGGGTCGCCCCATGGGTTTTGACCCTCTTCCTCTGGATAACTGTATTTTTGTCAAAATCAAAAAATTAAAAGACAAAAAATATAAAGTGGCCATCGACGGGGGAATCACGCCTGATAATTTACCCCAATTTATCAAAGCCGGAGTTGATATCATTTATTCCGGCCAATATTATCTGGATCTTGTCTCCCTTGTCAAAGGGAGAAGCGGCGAAGCCGAGAGGGATTAAGATGTTAAAGCCAATATTAATTTCATTAGTATGTCTCCCTTGCCTGCCCGCCTCTGGAGGGTCAAAGGGAGAAGCCCCCGAAGGGGGAGAGGGATTTTGAGTTATGCAACCAACCACTAAAACAATAAAACGAGTTGCTATTTTCGGCGATTCAACTTTATTACCCTCCGATTCTGCTTATCAAAACGCCTTTAATACTGCCGAACTTTTATCCCAATCCGGCTATATTATTGTTAATGGCGGCGGTACCGGCATTATGGAGGCGGCCACTCTCGGAGCTAAAGCAGCCGGAGGAAAAGTAGAAATTGTAGTCATTAATCCTCCCGACCAACCCGGCAACTACGAAGGAATAGACCAAAATAATTTGTCTTTAGCCGACGAAGTCATTGTTACCAACGACTATCAGGCCAGGATGCATAAATTAATGGAAATAGCCGATGCTTTCATCATTTTTAAAGGTGGTACCGGCACCCTCTCCGAAGTTGGCCTGACTTGGGAAATAGCTAAATTTGATTATGGTCACCACGAACCCCTCATCTTTGTCGGCCCGGAGTGGCGGGAAATTGTGGCCACCATCGAAAAATCTATGAATTACGAATCCATCGAAAAACGTGTTGTCACCGTCGTCGACACTCCCGAGGAAATATTAGCGGTCTTAAAAAAAATTTAAACAATATTGCTTCCTACCCATTCCTCAAAGTTCATAGCACTGTTGAATGCTATGTAGTTTTCATCCGGCGTCGGTTCCTCAAACATATCCATTGCCTTTTCCAAAACTTCCTCTTCCAGTTGACCCCGCTCTTTCGTGGTTCGACTATTACTCCACCTCTCCCTTATTGTCTCCCGGGAAGTATTCACCCAAATCATTTTCCACTCACACCCCGCTTTTCCGGCTATCTTTTTTAATGTCTCCCTTTCCGATCTTTTCAAACTGCCGCCGTCAAACAAGACGCTTTTACCGGAAAGCAGAAGTTTTTTCAACCTCCCATACGCCCGTGTGTACACCCTATCCCAATCTTTTTGATCCATGTTTTTCACATCCAATTTTTCTTCTTCTATAAATTGGTCAACGGAAGTGCCGGCAAATCCAAAGCGTTTTTTCAAATTATTTATCAGTGTCGTCTTTCCCGAATAGGGGAGGCCGGTGACAATATAAAGCATAATTTCCAATAATTCTAAACTATTTTTTAAAGTCCCTCTTGGTAAATCCTTAGATCCTCTTTAGAGGAGAGGGATTTAGGGAGATTGAAATTTTATTCCAAATAATCCTGTAACTTCTTTCGGCGGCTGGGGTGACGCAGTTTACGCAAAGCCTTGGCCTCGATTTGGCGGATTCTCTCCCGGGTGACATTAAAAATTTTGCCGACTTCTTCCAAAGTTTTTGGGGTTTCCCCCATCAGTCCAAAGCGCAGCGATAGTACCTTGGCTTCCCGTTCATCCAGTGACGACAACACTTCTTCGATTGATTCCCGCAGCAGTTCCTTTGAAGTTTCATCATAGGGGCTGGGTTGAGTCGTGTCCTCAATAAAATCTCCCAAAAATGAATCTTCATCATCGCCCACCGGAGTGGCCAGCGAGGTCGTGTCCTGGGAAATTCGATAAATTTCCTCCACCTTTTCCACCGTCACCTCGACCTCGGCGGCAATTTCTTCAATTGTCGGTTCTCTTCCCAATCTTTGAGTCAGCGCCCTCGTTGCTTTATAAACTTTATTAATCGTTTCCACCATATGTACCGGAATCCGAATTGTTTTTGCCTGATCGGCGATAGCGCGAGTAATGGCCTGTCTTATCCACCAGGTGGCATAGGTTGAAAACTTAAAACCTCTCTTCCAGTCAAATTTTTCCACCGCCCGCATTAATCCCTGATTTCCCTCCTGAACCAAATCCAAAAAAGTTAACCCCCGACCAATATATTTTTTGGCAATTGATACCACCAATCTTAAATTGGCGTTAATGAGATCCGCTCTGGCCATATTCGAACCCTTCTCAATCAATTTAGCTAACTCCACTTCCTTGTCAAAGTTAATCAAATCCACCTTTCCGATTTCTTTTAGGTACATCCTCACCGAATCCACACTGTTTTTTTGTGACAACAGCGCCATCAAATCAGCATTAGTTACCTTCGCTTTTTCAATCTCCAACGCCTCTTTCGACTCGACTTTATCAAAAACGTCCACTCCTTTCTCAAATAGATAGTCAAACAGCAGATCCAACTGTTCGATGTATTTTTCCGGTTCCGGTACCAGCGCCAATATCTCCTCGTTTGTCAAGTATCTTAGCCTTTTTGCCTGGGCTGACAGTTTCTGCTTTATTTGGGAAAAATCCAAAGACGCGGACATGCCCTGTATTCTATCGTGATTTTCGGCTTTTATCTACTACCACTTTCCCCGTTTTTGCCATTTGGAGAGCTCACTAGCAATTTTGGTGTACTCTTTTTCCGTCTGCGCTAGTTCCTCTTCATTTTCTTCCCTCTCCAATTTACCAATTCTTTCGATTATCTCCGAAAGCTTGCTTTTCAATTCCTCAGTCTTCAATTCACTTATTATTTTTTCAATCTCATTCTTCCGGGCTACTGACTCCATCGTCTTTTCCGAAGCTGTCAAATACATTCCCCCTAAGCTGTTCTTTAATTCTTCTGCCACCCCATCCAGTAATTTATCTGGATTAAATTTATTGCTTTCCAATCTTTCCCAAATTTTTCGAAACTTAGGTGTTTGCATTTTTACTTTTCGACCATACTTTCGGGCCACTTTCCGAATATTTTTGCTTCCCAGTATTAGAGTTAGCAGTTCCTCCTCCATTTTTTCCCTTCTCCCCATCGGCTCTTCCGTCTCTTTCTCCTCTTTTTCTTTTGCGATAAATTTTTCTTTTTGAGTTCCTAGTCTTTTTAGTTCGCTTTCTACCGCCGTCACCTCTGTTCCCAGAACCGCCGCCAGTTTTTTTAGATAGTCAGACCTAATCACCGCGTTTTTAATCCGGAAAATAAAAGGCAGAACCCTTTTTAGGACCTCTTTTTTTCCTCTTATGGTTTCGACTCCAAAACTGGTCACTGCCGAATCGATGACAAAATCCCAAATCGGTACAGCCTCTTTAATCATTTTTTTAAATTCCTCCGGATTGTCCCGCACTGCCTCATCCGGGTCTTTATATTTTTTCAAAAGTTCCACCACTTTTATTTCAAATTCCATTTTTTCCGCCATTTCAATACTGCGAATAACCGCGTTGTTACCGGCAAAATCCGAATCCAATGCCAAAATTAAAATATCAGTATAGCGACGTAGAAGTTGGAGTTGCTCCTCGGTAAAGGCTGTTCCCTTAATTGCTACAATATTTTCTATCCCTACCGCAAAAGGAGTTATCATGTCAAATTCTCCCTCCACTACTACTACTGCTTGCTCCCGTCTAATTGCCTCCCGAGCTAAATTCAGGCCGTAAACCGTTTGACTTTTGTGATACAGTTCCGTTTCCGGCGAATTAATATATTTTGCCTGTTCGGCTTTAGCCCCCGGCAATACTCTTCCCGAAAAACCGATTATCCGCTCCCGAAAATCAATTAAGGGAAATGTCAACCGGCCATTGAAACGGTCATACAATTTTTTCCCCCCATATTGACTCCAGCCGAAGGTCCCGGTCCAAACCATTTCTTCTTCGCCAAAGCCCTTCTTTTTTAAATAGGCCGTTATCAGTCTTGAATCAGCCGGGGAAAATCCGATTTGAAATTTTTTCACCATCTTCCCATTAATCCCTCTTTTGTCTATATATTCTCTGGCGGCTTTTCCCAAACTGTGGCTGGTCAGCATATAGTGATAAAACTTTGCCGTTTCCCTGTTAACCGCCAAAATTCTTTTTTTTCGCCCCTCTTCCCTAGTGTCCTGATATGAATTTATCAGTTTCACTCCGGCTACTTTTGCCATTTCTTCCAATGCTTCCCGAAAATCAATCCGGCTAAACTCCTGGACAAAGGAAAAAACATCACCGGCTTTACCGCAACCGAAACACTTATAAATCTGCAGTTCTGGGCTAACTATAAATGACGGGGTTTTTTCTTGATGAAAAGGGCAATTGGCCACAAAATGTCGTCCCCGTTTTTTTAAGGGCAGCAACCGGTTAATTACCTCGACAATATCCAGCTTTTTTTTGATTTCCTCAACCTGATTCTCCACTGCCCTATTCTAACATCAATACACATTTCCCCTGAAATCTATTTCCGATACATAAACTGTTGTTCTAATTTGTTCGTAAATAATCCGTAGATTACCCACTCTAATTCGGTAAAATTTTCCTTTCGGCAATCTTAACTTCTTTATATTTAAAAGCCTTATTTTATTTAGTTCCAGCAACTCAAGGGCTCTGACAACCTTCTCTTTTTCCTGACTGGGTAGTTGAGAAAAACGTTTCTTAGCTTTTCGGTCGAACAGTATTTTTAATCCCATTCTCTTTTAATACCTGTTTAAAACTAACTGCACCTTTATGTCGTTTGGTATCGGATTCCAATTCCAAAGCTCGCAATTCATCTTGATAATCCTCAATTATTTCTAGCATATTGCTGTACTTTTCCGGGTCTAACACTATCGCTTTTGGTACCGACCCTCGGAACAGATATAGTGGCCCATCCAATTTTTTTACAGCCTCTAATATCGAATCTGGATTTGTTCGAAAATCTGTTATATTTCTGGTATTTTTTACTGTTGGTATTAACATGAGATTAATCTAACATTTTTCTCACTTTTTGTCAACGATACTTAAATGCTAGAATTATCTATGAAAAAACTCATTATCACCGCTGACGATTTTGGATTTACCTCGGAAATAAATCGGGGTATCATCGAAACTGTTGAAAATGGTGTTACCACCGAAGTTAGCTTAATGATGAACAGTTACGGTACCGTCGAAGCCATGAAATACGCCAAAAACCACACTTGGGATAATATTGGAGTTCACTTATCGCTTTTCAATATTGATAAAAACGAAAAACCCTATCATAGTGTTGACTATGAGCGGGGTCTGGTTAGCAAAAGTTCAAAAGAGCTCACCGCTATCATTTTCGATGAGCTAAAAAAATTCGAAGACTTTTTTGGTCGAAAGCCTTCGCATGTCAACGGCCACAAGCATTTACACTTCAATCCCAAAGTTATTGACTTTATTTTTAACTATACTCAAGACCGAATCTATGTCCGTAAATGGGGAGATTTTGAGTCGGAAACCACCATTCCTGCCGATCTGGATTTTGTCAAAGCCAAATTTGCCGAATACCATATCAAAACATCCGACTATCTCTTTGGTTTTGAATACGATTTTAATCACTCGGTCAACGTCGTCCCTAAATACCAACAAATTTTACAATCAGTTCGGGATAATCAAACAACTGAAATTTTATTTCATCCGGGCTATTGTGGCGAATTTGAAGCCAGTCTCACCCGCTTTCTTCAGGAGCGTGAAGCTGATCGAATCCTTCTTTGTTCCAAAGAAATGAGAGACATGTTAACTCAACTGGGTTTCACTTTATCTCCTGCGATCTAATATATAATCAATCTTTATGGATGCCAGACAGACTCTAACCAACTTCATTCCCCTTATCGACCAAAAATTAAAGGAATTCTGGGATCAGGAAATTAAGGAAAACTTTGGTTTTAATCAAAAACAAAAAGATTTAGTCAAAAAGATCTTACTTCATTCTCGCGAACACAATTTACGTTCCGCCAAACGCCTCCGTGCCTCCTTTGTTTATTATGCTTATTTGCTCGGCTCCAGTTCCGTCGATGAACGAATATGGGCTCCGGCTATTTCTGTCGAGCTGGTTCATACTGCTCTTTTAATGCACGATGATGTTATGGATCAGGATGACCTTCGTCGCGGTCTTCCCACCACTCATCGTTTTTTCGAAAACAGTGACCCTCACTACGGCGAATCAATGGCAATCAACGTTGGCGACATTCTTCAGGCCTTTGGCTACCAACAGCTGTTAAACTCTCGCTTCCCTCCCAAATTTGTTATTCTCGCCACCAACAAGCTCCTTGATGGCATCACCCTTACCGGTTACGGTCAGTCCTTTGATGTATCTCTTCAAAAATTTTCCACTTGGGATGAAGATGATGTTATCAAGGTTCACCAAGCTAAAACCGCCATTTATACTTACGAAAATCCACTTCACATCGGTGCCTATCTAGCCGGTCTTGATAAGTCGGTTTTAGACATCTTGACCCAATATTCTCTCGATGGGGGAGTCGCCTTTCAGCTCCAGGATGATGTTTTAGGGGTTTTTGGAGACACTGAAAAAACCGGTAAATCGGCCGATTCTGACCTTCTTCAAGGGAAATGCACCCTGCTTGTTCTCAAGACACTTAAAGATGGAACCCCACCACAGATTTCTGCTCTAAAAAATATTTGGGGTAAAAGACAAGCCATCCAAATCGACATCGACCAGGCCAAAAAAGCTATTATTGATAGCGGCTCTCTCGATTACTCCCGAAAAATATCCAAAGAATATGCCGCCAAAGCTGTTGCCACTGCCGGGAAGTTACGAAATCTAAAATTAAATTCCCAAGCTATTGATTTTATTGAGGGTATTGCTGAATATATGGTCAACCGCGACCTTTAAATTTCGTGTATTACCCTCCTTGTCAAGGGAGGGTGGTCCCGCCACTGCGGGACCGGGTGGGTTTAAATCGGAATCGTCTTAAGTCTTAATGTTTTGGGAGGGGTTAGGTCTGCCCGCCGAGGTGGGGGTCGGGGGTAGATTTTGCTCCCGCCCTCACCAAAATTTTATCAAAGGTATAAGGCGACAAAATATAAAGAATTTCAAAAGTGGCCACCGACAGTTCAAAGGCACAGGGGATATGGTTGGTAATCAAAAAGGCTCCGATTCCCAAAATCACCGCGTTTCTAAAACTTCGCTCCATCTTTTCCTTAAACACCTTATAGATAATGTCATCCGGCACCCCTCTTTTTTTGGCAATTTCAATATCAATTCGGTGTCGGGTATAACTGGCATGCATAACAGTCAAAAAGGTCCCGATAGCAGTGATGGTATTCATGGTCGTGTTTTGCCTGGTTAAATCAGCTATCAGCAACCATGGGGCAAATTGAGTGGGAATATTCCGGAGGATTATAATTGACAGTACCAACAGTGTTCCTCCGAAACCACCGATGGTAAATAATAATCGGTTGTAACCAATCCGGGCCGTCAAAATCTTTTTATTTTTTGCCAAAAACAACCGCCCCATTCTCCACAATAGTTTTAACACCGCCAAAAATACCGTCAGGCCAATCCAGATAAGAAAAATGGTTGACCACTTTAGGGCTATCGTCTCTGTAATTTTAAAAAAAGGAAAATTAAAATTGGTACCGACAAGTGGGTATTCAGGGTAGGGGATGAATTTATAGAGATAGTTAGGATTCAATTTTTGGGTATAAAAATCAATCAGAAATATTCTTCCCGCTGAAAAAAAAGCAATGGCGTTTACCACAAAACTAAAAACGTAGAAAACTATGGTCGGATCGCCCCTTTTTACCCTCTCGGTAAACAAAAAGTATTGTCTATCCTCCTTAGTTTTTTCCAGTTCCTCTTCAAAGTCTTTAAACGAATCCGACAGTCTCATGCCGATAAACCGTAACGGCAAAAAAACCACGTTTTGCAACAGGCCAATCATCAATACCGATACCCAAATTTGTCCGGTGATGTTATAAAGTCCGAAAAAAGCACTGGCATACAACCGAAAACTTCCTCCCTTAAAAAACCAAATCAATATCCAAATCAAGAAAATAATTAACAAGGCGGTCAGCAGCGGCATTACTTTTTTGGCGGTCTTATCGGTCTTCACTCTGTTGGAATTATAGCAACTTTAGCCTATACTGTTTTTATGCCCCAAAGCCAGGAAAAGAAAGAAAACCGAATTGAAACATCGGTCTCCAAGGAAACTGTTAAACCGCGTCTGATTGATGTCGATTCAGCCAAAGAGAGCCTTGTCCCCCGCGAAATTAAATCTTGGATGGAAAAAGTAGAAGAGGCGGCCACTGCCGCCCCCCAGGTCAACGACGATATCGGTCAACCTTTGCTCAGCTCCTCCCCGTCTCCTTTTCCCAAAATTACCCTGCCTATCACCCGCGCCTCTTTTTTAGCCGGTTTTCAAAAAACTATTTCTGACGCCGGCCACTGGCTCTCAAAATTCGTCCTTCGTTTAATTAAAATAAAAAAAGGTCAGGTTACTTTCAAATCTCCCCAAAATGAATCCTGATGCCCTTTTCTCCACTATTTCCGGTTTAGTTTTTACCTCTTTTATCAGTTTATTGGTTGCCCTTCTACTTCTTTTTTTGTTTTATGCTTTTATTCTTTGGTATCGTTGGCGCGACCGGGAGAAAAAATCTCTGGAACTTATCACCCTACTTGTTGCTATTCCCCAGGATAATGAGGTCAAAATTGATGCTACTGAACAAATTATTGGATCATTAAGTAGCCTCTATCACTCCACCCGTTTTAAATTCTTGCAGGCGTTCGTCTCCCAACCGAGCTTGTCTTTAGAAATCATCGGCACCCGTCAGGACATCAAGTTTTATATCTGCATCCCCCAAAAGTATCAGGATTTGGTGGAAAAACAAATATATAGTGTTTATGCCGGCGCCGACGTCAGATCCGTTGAGGAACCCTCTCTTTTTACCGAAAACGGCAAGGTTGAATATGCCTGGCTTGGGTTAAAAAAGATGCCTTTTTATCCACTAAAAACTTACAAAGAAATTCCCACCGACCCTCTTTCCTCCATCACCTCCGTTTTGTCTAAACTCAACGACGGCGAAACTACCGCCATCCAATTAGTAGTTTCCCCCGCCGGTTCCTCTTGGCCCCGCTCCGGTCGCTCTTACATTAGTAGCACCAAAAAAAGTGAAAGCAATCCGGAAAAAGCCTCTTACAAAGTTGATGCCCGTCAACTCGAAGCCATTGAGACCAAATCCGGCAAACCCGGTTTTGAAGTTGCTCTTCGCTTGGTTTCCGTAGCTCCGACAACCGAAATTGCCAAAGTTAATCTTAGCAACTTAAAAGCTTGTTTTTCCCAATTTGAATCCCCTTGGAATAAATTGAGCAGCCGAAAAATTTATCTCAAGCAATTGTTTGTCGACGATTTTATCTATAAATATCCGGTTATTTTCTGGTGGAAAAGTATTACTATCCTTTCTACCGACGAAATTGCCTCCATTTTTCATTTCCCCAACAAAACCATTGAAACCCCCAATATCTATTGGCTCAAGTCCAAAAAAGCTCCCTCTCCTCCCGATTCTCCCCAGGAAGGCCTCTACGTCGGCGACAATGTTTATCGGGGTACCAGCAGCAAATTTTGTCTGATTCAAACTGACCGCCAACGCCATTTTTATATTGTCGGCCAAACCGGTGTTGGAAAATCCTGGTTACTCGCCGATATGGCTCTTCAGGATATTAAGGCTGGCAAAGGGGTTTGTTTTATCGATCCCCACGATACCTATGAAAGTATTTTGGAGCGAATCCCCCCCGAGCGGATTGAGGACGTTATCTATTTTGACCCATCCCAAACCGAGCGACCCATGGGTTTTAATGTCATGGAATGCGACCGCGAAGATCAAAAAGATTTCGTCACTTCTTCCATTATTAATTTGATGTACAAACTCTACGACCCTTACAAAACCGGCATTGTCGGTCCCCGTTTTGAACATGCGATTCGCAATATCATGTTAACTGTTATGGTCGAACCCGGCGCCACCTTTATCGAAGTCGTTCGCTGTCTCACCGACCCCTCCTTTGTCCAATATCTCATGCCCAAAATCAAAGACCCCATGGTCAGGCGTTATTGGACCGATCAAATTGCCCAGACCAGTGACTTTCACAAATCGGAAGTTTTGGATTATATCGTCAGCAAATTCGGCCGTTTTATTACCAATACTATGATGCGCAACATCATTGGTCAGTCCACCTCCTCCTTTAACTTCCGCCAAGCCATGGATCAGGGTAAGATTTTAATAATTAATCTGGCCAAAGGTTCAATTGGCGAGGAAAATTCGGCCTTTTTAGGGTTGGTTCTCATCCCTAAAATTCTAATTGCCGCCATGAGTCGTCAGGATACCCCCGAAGCCAATCGGCGCGATTTCTATCTCTATGTTGACGAGTTTCAAAATTTCGCCACCCAGGATTTTGCCGTTATCATGTCTGAAGCCCGCAAATACCACCTCAATCTGACTGTCGCTAATCAGTTTATTTCCCAAATGGACGACGAGGTCAAAAATGCCGTTTTTGGCAATGTCGGTTCAATTTGTAGCTTCCGCGTCGGTATTTCCGATGCCGGCTTCCTCATCCGTCAGTTTCAGCCCACCTTTAGCGAGCATGATTTACTAAACCTTGGCACCGGTGAAATTTATCTCAAAACCATGATCAATGGTGTTCCCAAAGATCCCTTTTCGCTTCACGTGACTGCGGTTGAAAAACAAAAACCTGGCAACCCCAAAATGTCGGAAATGATCAAAAAATTATCTTTTCTTAAGTACGGCCGTCCCAAAGCCATTGTCGAGTCCGACATCGCCAAGCGCGCCAGACTCTGATTTTTTCTTTTTACGAACTTTTTCTCGGATCCGGAAGTTCATCTAAAAGTGCTCCCAGCCATACCCGTAACCGACTAGGCTCTTTCGGTTCTTTCCAAATAACTTTTATTGCTGGTCTTATGCTCATATCGTCCCTAGTGTTAGGATCACTTAAAACAGCAACTATTAGTCGATCTATTAGTGCGACCATAAAGTAATTATAACTCTCTTAACTTTATCCCTCTTGATTCCTCTTTAGAATCAATCAATTCCAAATATTTTTCAGTGGTGGAAATCCGCTTGTGCCCCACTACCTGCGATACCACATCAATCGGCACCCCCGATTTCAATTGAAAGACAATAAAAGTATTCCGCAAATCGTTGACTTTAATTCCTTTAATATCAGCCTTGTTGAAATATCTGTTTAGCAAACTACGAATATTGCGTGACAACAGTACTCTTCCGGTCTTGGTAATAAACACATTTTTACCCTTGCTTTCCCCTCGAACATCGGTAATATATCGCTTCAAAGCTACTTTGGCCGAATTATTAAGAGGCACTATTCGCTCTGAATGACTTTCGTAACTTTCAATCACAATTTCATTTTCCCTCACCTGTTCCAGTTTCAAATTTTCAATTTCTTTAATCCGCAACCCTGCCTGTAACATTAGTTCTACAATCGCAGTGGCTCGGATATCATTCCGGCAGGCATCCCGAAGCGACCGGTATTCAATCGGTTTCAATATCTTTGGCGCCTCATTTTCGTATTTAGGATGCTTAATTTCGCTTGATGGGTCAATGGAAACCAGCCCTTCTCCTTTAAGATAGGAAAAAAAGTTTTTAATCGAATTTAATTTTCGGGACACTGACTTGGCCGTATAACCATTGTCCGAGAGGTCCTTTTTAAAATCCTCCACACTTTTGGCATTTACTCCATCCAGGGTAGTAATACTGCATTTTGAACTCAAAAAACCAATCAATTGGTTGATGTCGCCTTTATAGGCTACAATGGTATTAACTGACTTGCCTCGGGAGCTTAGCGAGTTACCAAACTTATTTAAGGCTTCGTTTAGGGATAAAACAGTCATATTGCTTTAAAATATATCTTATAGTACCACGTACTGGGCCATATATCAACCAAAATGCTAAAAAACCTATTTTATCGCCTAATCCTAATAACTATCGTTATTTCTTCTATTTTAGCCATCAGCCGTCAGGTATCTATCCTTCTTAATGCCAAGGCCACGATTCGTGATCTGGAAACCAAGATAAGTAATTTGGAAAAACAAAACCAACAGCTGGAAAAAGCTATCAAAAACTAGTCTTGTTTGCAATCTCCTTCATTCCCTCAATCATTCCTAATATTTTTCTAAACACAATATTTTGCTTATTTGCTCTAATTCTCAAAACACCAAAGTATGTTGTATGGTTTGGGTAAAGCCGTGTCAATCTTGAGTTTTGATAAAACGGTTTTTGGAATTGACTTAACGGTATTCCAGTCACGTCCGACCAGTATTGTTCAATTTCTCCGATCCTTTCCTCAAACAGCCTATTTATACCCACCCGGAGTCTAATTTCATTTTTTGGCACGTTCAATCTTTTTTTCAGCCAATAGAGAAAGAGCCTAATCATAATTGGATCTGAATTGGCAAATCCTAGGCGATGGTCTTTTTTGAAGCCTTCAGCCCAATAAAGTGCTGTTCCGATGCAGTCCAAATCTCTTTTGGTGAAAATGTTCCCAATTATTTGTCTACCTAGATTTAAATTGTGTTCCACCTCTTGTCTGTATTTTTGCTTTTTGACAGTCTGCGCCAAAAGACGGCCACGTTGAAGTGATTCGAGTGACTTTTTATAAAGTAGTGATTTATTTTCTTCGGATATTTCAACAGATTTAGCCCATAAAAAAACAGTTGCCAAGGGTAATTTTAATATTGATGCAATCTCACGAAAACTTTTTCCCTGTTTCCTTAATTTGCGACATTTTTCTTTCATAATTAATTGTACAGCAGTAACAAGTAAAAATATATAATCAACGTAGTACAATTTATAGAAACTAAAAAGCCCCTATTTCTAGGAGCTTTTTCCTGTGTTGCGGGGCCAGGAGTTGAACCTGGCCTGTGAGATTATGCAAGCGTTTCTCCCATTACTGAGAGTATCGGACTATATCATCATCCTCCAATATCACATCGGAGGAGCTTCGCGTGTAGTCTCTACGGAGTCCCGCCTAGGCGGGTTCCCTCGGTATTATCCCGACGTAACGTCGGGATTTCACCGATATAGCGAAGTACTTAAAGAGTGTAAATTACTTTACAATCGGCCCAATTTGAGCCTCACGTGCAGCCGTACACTACCCCGCATGTCAAAGAACTAGAAAGTATAACATTTTTGGCTAAATTGTGGACGGTTTACGAAATAATTCGGACTGAATTTCAAAAACAAAGTTGAGGCGCGGCGCCCCCCACCCGCCGCGCTTCCGCTATTTTTTTGCGCGCGCGATTTTCTCGCCCTTCGGGCGAGTAAAGAGTCTCTATTAATTATTGTTAAAGTTGCCTTGCTTGATAAATAGCTTAGGATTATCTTTCAGTTCTTTAAATATATTTCTTAAAGAAAAATAAAAAGTAGGAAGCGAAAACCATAACCTGCCAACTGCTAAACCTGTGGCTAAATTTGTGAGAACAAGAGATTCTAAACCTCCTCCTGCTTGAATCTGAAAATTTACAAAGGCTTTTGAACTTGACCCAGCGTAGACATCTTTTTTGTATGAGTGTGCAAAATGATCACGAATACTAGTTATATCTGTCAAAAATTGATTGAAGTTTGTGTCCTTGCGAATAGTTGTGTGATTTTCGACAATTTTCATAAACGAAAAGGCATTGTAGAAAAAAACCAAAACAGAAGCCGTCTTTTTTTTCAGAAAATAATCACGATCATTATCCACAAGAGTTGACTGAAAATGTCTTTCAGCTTCAAGAAATTCAGAAAAACAATACTCAACCTGATTGAGACTCTCCAGAAGATTTTCTATATAAGATAGGCTAGTAATCTTCTTATCTTTTTTATTATCCTTAACAAAGGAATTAATTAAGATTTTAAGATCGTTTTCTTTTTTCTCCGATTCATCATGTAAATTACTGAGTTTTTTCAGCGATTGTTCCTGATTTTCCTGGATAAAAACGCAATAGCGGTCAAGGATTCTCAAATTATCAGTTCGATTTTTTTCTGCTATTTTATTATTTATCACCATTATAACTTACATTGTTTTTTATAAAAATCATCCTGTAATAACATTTCCTTAATTTCTCCCCTTCTATTATTATCAATGCAATTAGCATCGTTTTTTCCTGAACCATAGAAGCACATCTGCCTGTCTTTTTCAAAGTTATCCGACGTAGTTTGTTTTATGGCATTTACAATTTGTAATTGTGGGTGTAAGTCCTCATCATTATCCAGCCTTAGGATGATTGATTTCCATTCCTCAGAATGCAAAATTCCAATCAGCTTCCATGAGGAGTAAAATGCTTGTACTTCTTTATCAATACAAGACAGCACATTCTTACCGCTTATAGTATCGATATACTGCTGAACATGTGTAATTTCATGTATGAGAATTAACGCATTAAGCAAGTCATCAGCATAACTGTAACTTTTGTCTACTGTAATAGGGAAATAGTTTTGCTTGATATCCTTACTGTTTATTACAAAAAATCCTTCCGCTCCTGTGTCTCCTTTTACGTCACCCTCAATGACTTTTATACAGTTTATTAAGTTTGCGGGAGGGAAATAATTTTCTGACGGGTCATTATTAGGATTCCACCCTTCCAATTTCTGATGAAGTAAACTTAACGCCCTGTCATACTGAGGGTCATTATCAAGCCGTATTGTTCGGGTACAACCTAATTCTTTTACGATTTCAACATCCGTAATTAAAGTGGTTTTACTATCTCTTTTTCCAAATTGGATTTGTTGATTTTTTATAAAGGAATAGATACTAAATGCAACAGCAACCAGCAAGACTATAACAACAGTAATCCAAATCCGCTTATTTTTTTTGTTTTGGGTGCTCATAAAAAACTATTTTATTAAATCATCAACGCTAACCTCAAGAGCTTTTACCACTTTCTTTAGTGTATCAAGAGTTGGATTTATATTTTCGCCCTCCCCAACAATCCCAATTATCCAAAACTGTGGGCATGCATGGATTCGAACCATGGACCCTCGACTTATAAGATCGATGCTCTAACCAACTGAGCTACATGCCCTGGTAGCAGGGGCGGGACTTGAACCCGCGACCTTGGCGTTATGAATGCCACGCTCTAACCAACTGAGCTACCCTGCCAAGATGCAAAATTATACCAAAATATAGGCTCCTGTGGTAAAAAGTACTTCTAACTTTCCTTGTTAAAGAGAGAAGTCCCAGTGCACCTACATTAATGAGGATTTATTTATACCCCGGGCAATCCAACGATTTCTTAAATCCCGCCCTTATTGCTTCGGTTTCACTGCAAAACCATTTATCTCCACCCACCGGGTTGACCACAATTCGGTCATAATTATAACAATCAGGCAGGCTGTAAACTCTGGTCCCTCCGGCCTGTCGGTAATTACCCTTAATCACACATTTAGGATTGGGTTGATTACACTTGCTCGACCACACTCCTCTTTTCGCCAAAGCCGCGTCAGACGCGGCCTTTTCCATCGCTTGGAGATCAATATCGTTAGCATTTATTTTCTCATCATAAACTGCCATTCCTTCGGTCAATAGTGATTTATTAATTAACAGTTGACCATCGTAAACCAGAGCCAAGGTTCGGTTAAAATTATCCTTTCCTTTGTCGGTAATAGTTACAGTTTTGTTTAGTATCAGTTCTTCCAGTCGTTTTTTGGCTGTTTCCGACAAACACCCCTCGGGGTACTCCGGCGCGTCAATTCCCCACAATCGGATTCGCGTCCCATCTTTAGTGTCAAAAGTATCTCCGTCAATAACCCTTGTTACTTCCCCTCTTGTCAAAGAGGGGTCAGGGGAGATTGTTTTTCTCTGGTTGATATACCCATATCCCCCCACCAAACTTGCTGTTATCCCCACTCCCACCGCCACCCTTCCCCAGTGTATTTTCATAATTTATATTACAACTAAACACGACTCATCCGAAGTTATATTCAGCCACTAAGGATGAATGACCGATGATCTCTTCAAGGTTTGTGTACTTATGTTGTTTTAATCCAATTATTTCCCATTCCTCTTCAATCTTTTCCCAGGGAAATAATAGTTCCCGCTTGTATTCAATACCTAATTTTTGACACTCTTCATCAGTTAGTTCTTTGCAGCAGTTAGTCAGATTGCCATAAAAAGAAATTTCGGCATCTCTAACCACATCCTGATATTTATAGTCCATGTTTGACGCTCCATAAATTATTCGACATTCCGGATATTCCTTCTTCAAGTCTTGGGCCGCATATTTCGCTTGGTTGCCATAACAATGATTACCTTCAATTAACAGGAAAATTGGATCTTTGCGATGAACTTGGGTTGTATTTATTCCAGCAAGTCTCCGAAGTTCGCACCTTCCCTTAGTAAAAAAATATTTATATTGCACTGGGGTTATTGTTAATACATCTAAGGTATAAGCTAAAAATGTTCCTGGGATGTTTCCGCCTCGAAGTATCGGTACTACCGCATTTATCGTTATTTGATTATTGCGGATATAATTAACCACCTTTTTTGTCAGTTTCTCTAACTCTCTCTCGTACTCAGACCAACTTTGGACTAAATATTTTTTCTTGTCGTATTTTTTCAGTGCTTCATTGAGAAGATTTTGGTCTTGCATAACTATTTCTCAATCAACTTATTAATCCCCACCTTTTCTCTCACTTTTATTAAAGTTTTGGCTACCACCTTCCGGGCTCTTTTAGTACTTTCAATCAAAATTTCCTTGGCCTCTTTAGGTCGGTCTTCATAATATTTTCTTTTTTCCCGGATTGGTTTCAAGAAGGTGTTTAAAGCGATAAATAATTTTTCTTTAACCTCTTTATCACCTACCTTTCCGGTCCGATAACGCTCTTCCAAATCTTTCACCTCTTCTATATTTGTATTAAACGCCCGGTGGTATTCAAAGACCGGGTTCCCATCCACCCTTCCTGGATCAGTGGCATGAATCCGACTGGGGTCGGTGTAACAAGCCTGAATTTTCTTCTTCAATGTCTCTTCATCGTCAGACAGTAAAATCGCGTTTCCCCCGCTTTTACTCATTTTGGTTTTACCGTCAGTCCCGATCAACCTTGGTACCCGGCCGATCATTGCCTCGGGGATGGCAAAAGTTTCCCCATAAGCCTTATTAAAATCACGGGCAATTTCCCGGGTTTGTTCAATGACGGGGGACTGGTCTTCGCCCACCGGTACTAAATTGGCGTTAAATCCCAAAATATCTGCCGCCTGTAAAATCGGATAGCAAATAAATCCCACCGAAGCCTCACTCATGTTGGCATTGTTTGGATCGAGGTTTTTATACTTCAATTCGTCTTTTATGGCCGGATTACGCAGGGCTCGGGCGTGGCTGACCATGGTCAAAAAATAGCTATACAATTCCAATGTTTCCGGGATACCTGTTTCCAAGTATATGGTTGATACGTTGGGGTCAATTCCCGCCGCCAAATTATCCAAAAACACCTGATACACATTATTATTAATTTTTTCCGCCAGCCGATAATCGTTAGCATAGGCATGGAGGTTGGCCAAGAGAATATAAGTGTCATATTCATGTTGTAATTTTACCCGATTTTCCAATGTTCCCACATAATGTCCCAAGTGCAATTTTCCGCTGGGAGTATCACCGGTGAGTATTATTTGTTTAGTTTTGGCCTCGGCAATATCCACCACCATGCTATTGGGAATTTTTTTCAAATCCGCGCTTTTATATCGATTGGTTACCGACAATGATCCTGACCCGCCCATCAAATATTCTTTCCCAAACAATTGTCGGTCAAGATAGGTCTTAAGACCGGTTAAAATAAAAGCCGCCCCGGACGATAAACCGGTTAATTTAGCAAATTCATCGGGACTGGCGATACTTAACCGTTTAGTTTTTAGTAATTGTTTGGTTTTTTCTAGTTTTAGTTGAGTATCATCGCGACGAATAATGGCAATGTACTCTTTGTCAGTTTTCATCACCAGAGTGGAAAAACCCTCTGAAAGAGGCAGCCCCAAATAACGCATGCAATCAAACACCTCCTTTATCGGCGGATGCCCTAGATTAGTAAATTCAATTTCCAGTTTTTTTAACTGTTCGTTATTTTTTAATACGATTTCTTCATTCATGGTTTATATGAAATTTTAACATTTAAATAAATCCTCGGGGCAAAGCCCCAAGGTGTCACCATCCTCTAATGATATGGGGCGGAGGGCTTAAAGGCGAACTCTGTCGGTACAGATTGCAGCGTCCTGGACGTAGACAACACTGTATTTGTTCTATATCCCTTCTAAGGCCGCTTTGAAAGTCGGGCACAATCTCGATTATTTCGGCACCCGATGCCTGTCCTGTTGCGAAACATACAGGAAGGATGACACCTCTTTCTTTCGCCCGCACTCTATTGCCCATACAAATACATTCCATAACTTTCACCTCCTTTAACAAATAAATAACTTCGCAGAAACGGTTGGAATCGGACCAACATTACCTGTTTTGGAGACAGACGTTCTACCATTGAACTACGTTCCTAAGTTGTTAATGACAACAAAAAACTCCCGATTACGGGAGTTTTTGATGATTTAGAAAAGTATTTTATCGCCAAAAAATATCCCCCGTGGATAGGTTAGTGGTGTGTCGCCAGGTTTGAAAGATAATTAATTTAGTCATATTGTCAATAAAGAATCTAATGGTGTTTTTAAAATAAATTTATCCAAAATTTCCGGATTTACTCCTCGTTTTTTCTGACACCGGGTCACCAACTCCACCACGAAATTTGCCGCCACCTCTTTTAGCTCCTTCATGGTAATTTGACCTTTTTGGTATTTCGTCTTTATTTCTTTTATTCGAACCTCATTTGGGTCAAGAAAATTTAATAGAGCAAAAACCGAGCAGATCTCGGGTATACCACCCATTTTCTGATACACGTCCAGACTGGATACCGCCCCAGTATAAGCCCGATTGATTTTTCGCCGTATTTCTTCGCTTGAATCCGATAAAAATATGGCCGTATTTGCTTTTGACCCCGACATCTTGGCTTCCGGGTCCAGTAAACTTGGTAAAAATCGGATTACCAATTCCGACGGGGGGATCATCCCGATCTTTTTGGCCACATCCCGGGCCAAAAGTACATAAGGATGTTGGTCGATTCCTACCGGAATCAGGGTCACTTTTGGTCCACCAAATTCCGGCAATTGCGGCAACAGGATTTGAGCCATTTGCACCACTCCCCGATAAAAAACCTGTCCTGGAGTTAATAGCGACTCCTTTCCAAAAACTGACACCAATTGTACCAAGGTCACCTCCTGGCTCAGTCGCATCGCCAGATTGTAAAGCTCGGGGTACTCCGAATCAATATAGATTCTGGTTTTTTTCGGATTAAAACCCATAGCCACGATGTCCGGCAAAATTGACTCTCGGGCTATTTTTCGGCTTTCCGCCAAGGATTTGGCCTTACCATCCACCACCGACTCATCATTGGTAAGTGGTATAAATACTCTCGCCCCCAATTTTTGTAGATCCAACAACAAATCAAACAGCGCCTTGTGACCTAAGTGTAAAGGCGAGGAAGGATTAAGTCCCGATACTACCGTGAATTCTTCTCCGTTGGCAATTTTCTCAATAATCGGTTCGATATTCAGATGTGCCATCGCCACTCCTCGACGTAGAGCCAGCGGTTGCAACTCAAGCGGTAAATACGCGTTAACTTTACACAAACTCGCCAGTCCGTTTTTGGTTGCCTGATCGCTATAATAATCATTCAGCCGCTTTTTTATTTTCAATTTTTGGCCATATTCTTTTTCGGATTGAGCTATGGCAAAGTCACTGTTCATATTGTGTTTAATTCAACCAATAATTCTTCTATTGTTTTTCCCGCCATTTTTGCAATAAATGTCAAGTCGGCTAGCGGATTGGGTAATATCGGATCAGTTGGAATATAAGTTTTATTAATTAAGTTTTTCATTTCTTCTCCGTTGGTTTTACCGATTATTACTCGAAAATTCTGCATTTGGTTACTGCCGGCTTTGTAAGGAGTCAGTCCAAATTCTTCAATTTCCGGGTGATTTAGGAAAAAAGCGAAGTTTTGACCCAGAGGATAAGTTGGCCGAAGATAGATACTACCAAGTTTTTTAACACCCAATTTCTGACAAATTATTTCTGCGGCTAAGTCATAATACTTTTCCCGCGGTGGCCCAATTTTAATATCAAATTCCATTCCGGTGGCAATTTCTTCCAGCCCATAACGGAAGCCGGTTTCTTCTTCCTGTTTCAGTCGGTTTTGTAAGACCGTTTTTGCCAACAACCCCCTTATTTCTTCATCACTATCCGTAGCCTTCTTTACTGTTTCTATATTCTTGGCCATCCCGTTTTGAATAAAAAAATCACTCATCAAAACAAAATTAATCGGCAATTTGAAATATTTTTTAAGCCTCTGACTGTATTCCATCCGTCTTTTTCCTTCTTTTTCCAGCTCCTCAGTCCTGTCTTGACTTGATTTGTTTAAGGTTGCCGCCTTATCTGCCACCATCACTGTGGCCTCAACTTCAGCCCCCATATCTTGGAGATCTCGTGCCAATTGTGCCAAAAAGAAATAATATTTAATTGAGTCCATGGTTATTCCCAGCAGGTCATAGGTCTCTCCGTAAAATATTTTTATTTTTTCTTTGTTATTAATTTTCCGAAATACTGTCCCCAGCAATTCTTCAATATTTGGCAACAGTCCATAAACATATCTCCCGTCTAACAGGATATTTCTTAATTCATCCAATTTTATTTTTTTATCAATCATGGTGGGTGGAATTGGATTTGAACCAATGTTGCCTGTTTTGGGGACAAGCGTTCTAACCAACTGAACTATCCACCCCAAGTCGTCCTATGGACGAAAAAAAACCCGGCAGCGGCCGGGTTGGTTGACAAATTAGAAATCTGTTATGCCGTCACCATCCCTCCCGCTTGGGGTTTATTATTCCACCACCAGATTTGAGAGATGATTTTAGATAACATTGAGGGTATTATATCTCCCCGCTGTGCTATAATCAACCCTAGTTTATTCTGAAATTTAAATGACCAAACAAATCGTTTCTATTCCTGCGCAGCTCCGAACCACTACCGGTCGAAAGGTTAGATCTCTTCGCCATTCCGGTCTCACCCCCGCCTCCATTTACGGTCACGAATTTAAACCACTCACTGTTCAGTTTGACACTGTCTCTCTTCAGTCAGTTTTTGCCCATGCCGGTGAATCAACTCTAGTCGAGGTCGTCATCGGTGAAGATAAATATCCAATTCTATTCAAAAATCCCCAATATCATCCCTTAACTTCCGCTCTTCTCCATATTGACTGTCATAAAGTCAATCTCAAAGAAAAAATCGTCGCTACAGTTCCAATTGAATTTATCGGTGAATCCTTAGCTGTTAAAAACGGCAATGTTTTGGTTCCCATTCTTGATGAAATTGAGGTCGAAGCCCTGCCTACTGATCTTCCTGAAAAATTTGTGGTGGATATTTCCATTCTAACTGACGTTGATCAAATGATCACTGTGGCTTCTTTGGAAATCGACCGCTCCAAAGTTGAAATAAAAACCGATGCCACCCAAGCCATTGTTAAGACCGAAGCACCCAAGGTTGAAGAAGAACCGGTCGCCCCTGAGGCCGAAATCGCCCCCGGCGACGTTCCGGCCACCGAGCAAAAAACTGACGAAGAAATCGCCGCCGATGAAGCCGCCAAAAAAGAAGAGAGTCAAAAAGAAGAAAAATAAATCTTCTCAATATCACTTCTGATTGGGTCCAGTTCATAGGCTTTTTTCACTGACACCTTAGCTTCATCCGTTTTTTGTAACCGACTCTGAATACTGGCCATTTCCATCCAGTCATCGGCACTTTTATTGTTCTTAACCGATAACTCATTCAAGCGTTTTTTCAAATCCTCCGCCTTATTCCGGTTTTTATACCATTCAGTGTCTGCTGTATCTAGTCCCTTTTCCAATCTTCCCGCCGCCGTCCATTTTCCCGAACTCGCCAGCCAATACCATCGATTGAGTCTCCCTATATATCTTTCCCCCGCCGATATTTTTATCACTGATAAAAAATTAATCAGAGTTATCCAAATTAAAACCGGTATCAACCACTCATTTTTTTTGTTCCTCAACATCAGCCAATTTTATCAGATCGTATACGGATGTTAGAATCGAGATACCTTCATGAAGACAATTAAATTAAATTTAAAAAATCATCAATCGGTTATCAATCAGGTTGCCGCCGTTATCAACAGTGGAGGATTGGTCATCTACCCTTCCGACACTGTTTATATTTTAGCCGTTGATCCTCAAAACCCGATAGTCGTTTCTAAACTCTTATCCTTCAAAAACCGTTGGCCGGGTAAAGCCATTTCTGTGGCCGTGGCTAATATCGATATGGCCGAAAAATACGTTAAATTGTCTTCAAAAACCCGTCTTCTGTATCAAAATCTTTTACCCGGCCCATTCACCCTCGTCTCTCCAGGCCGCCATTTGGTAGCCCCCGGTATCGAGGCTGAGAATGGTACTTTAGGGATCCGAATTCCCGATAGCCCTCATATTTTAAATCTGGTTAAAAAATTATCTTTCCCTATTACCGCCACTTCCGCTAATCTCTCCGGCCGGACCCCTCACTATTCTATTCCCTCTTTTTTTAAAACTCTTTCTCAAAAAAAATGTAATCTCATCGATTTGGTTGTCGACGCCGGCCAACTTCCTAAAAATAAACCCTCTACTGTTATTGATGCCACCGAACCGGAACTCAAAATCCTTCGTCGGGGTGACCTAATCGCCGCCTCTTCCCAAACTTTTATCTCTAACTCCGAAGTCGAAACCGGCAAAATTGCCCGGTTTTTGCTCAATAAAGCCATCTCTTTGGCCGCTTCTGCCAACATTGTCTTCGCTCTTTCCGGCGATCTTGGTTGTGGCAAAACCGTTTTTTCCCGGGCCATCGGTCGTTGTCTTGGGGTTAAAGGGCCAATTACCTCACCCACCTTTGTCATCCAAAATCAATATCCAGTCAAGTTCCCTCCCTTTGACAATTTTTTCCACTTTGATCTTTATCGTTTGTCCTCTTCATCCGAGTTTACTGAAATAAAATTTTTATCATATTTTAAAGCCCACACTATCAGTTGTATCGAATGGCCGGAAAATATGGGCGCTAAAAACTTAAAATGGCTTCGGGAAAACACCTCCTATTTTTCCGTTAATTTCGAATATGTTTCAACCATCTCCCGCCGCCTAACTTTTTCCTTTTAAAAGTCTCTCTTGTCAAAGGGAGAAGCCCGGCAGCTGCCGGGAGAGGGATTAGAATGTGAGGGATTTTGACTGTTATACTTTCTCTATGTCCCTTCGCAAACTTACCTCGCTTTTTCTTGGAGCTGTGATTATTGGTGTTGTCTTTGTTGCCATCCCTTGGCTTTTTGTTTATTTAAATAATTATTTTCAACTCCCGATTATTTCCACTCCCATTTTCAAAATCATCGGCGCAGTTCTTATTTGTATTTGTTTGGGTATTGTTTTTTATTCCGTCCTTTTGCATGTCAATACCGGCCGGTTTACTCCCTTACCGTTTATCGAACACCCCCAAAAATTTATTTACACTGGTCTTTACCGTTATTGCCGCAACCCCATGTATCTCACCGAAATATTCCTGTTATTTGGTGTTTTTTTTGTTTTTGGACACTTACTATTGCTCTTATATCCATTTTTGTTCTTTCTTAAAGTCCATTTTTTGGTGGTGTTTTTTGAAGAGCCCGAACTCCGTAAAACTTTTGGAGAATCATATTTGAAATATCAAAATACCGTCCCCCGCTGGCTACCAAAATTGTAACTCAAAAATATAAACCTCAGCCAAGCTTAATCAGATATAATACCCCCATGTATATTCTTGCTATTGAAACCAGCTGTGATGATACCTGCGCCGCGGTTTTAAAAGACAACCGAATTCTTTCTAATATTGTCTCTTCCCAAATTAACCTTCACTCTATCTATGGCGGAGTTGTTCCCGATATTGCCAAACGTGCCCATCAACAACGCCTGCCTGCCATCGTTTCTCTAGCCCTCAAACAGTCAGGTAAAAAAATAACCGATATAAATTTAATCGCCGCTACCCGTGGTCCGGGGTTGGGGATTGCCCTAAGCATTGGCTACAATTTTGCTAAAGATATGGCCAAATTCAATCATATTCCATTTATCGCCGTCAATCACGTCGAAGGCCATTTGCTCTCTGTTTTTCTCAAAAACAAAAATGGTTTACCAAAAATTGTTTCCAAATTCCCCATTCTCGGTCTAACCGTTTCCGGTGGTCATACTAAAATGGTTTTGGTAAATAAAATTGGCGATTACCAGATAGTGGGGGAAACTCTTGACGATGCTGCCGGCGAAGCCTTAGATAAATCGGCTAAACTTTTGGGCCTAGGGTATCCCGGCGGTCCGGTGATTGAAAGAGTGGCCCAAAAGGGCCAATCCAACTTTTTGAAATTACCCCAGCCGCTTCAACCAAAAAGTATCTTAAACTTTTCTTTCTCCGGCCTAAAAACTTCTTTTTATTACCAAATTAAAGATTGGCCTCCCTCAAAAATTGCTTCTCATTTATCGGATCTTTCAGCCACTTTTCAGGCCGCTGTTTTTGAACATTTGACGCGAAAGTTTTCCTTAGCCATCGACCAATATCATCCAATCTCTCTTTTGGCCTCCGGCGGAGTTCTGGCCAATTTGACTCTTCGTCGTCAATTACGCCATCTCGCTAAATCAAAAAATCTCCCCATTTTTTTCCCGCCTCAAAAAAAGCTCAATACCGACAACGCCGCCATGATTGCCCTCACCGCCTTTTACCGTTTTCGTCAAAACAAATCACCAAGCGACCTCAAACTAGACATCAACCCCAGGTTGGAATTATAATTAGACGTGCGGATTCAACTTTACGATCGCGGAACGCCCCTAGGCAAAAAAATGTTTGCTGATATTAAAGCCATTTGTCAGCGTCTCCAAATTGACTATGATCCCGAATACATCCAGGACATGCATCGGGTTTATTCTCTGGGTATTCAAGGCAAAACAATTTTAATGATCAACAACGAAGTCGCTCTTATCGACAAATACCCACCCGCCAAAGAACTTGAAAATATTATTTCTGATTACTTAGAATAATTCTTAAGTCTCCCTTGTCAAAGGTCCCTAGATCCTCGGAGGGGAGAGATTTAGAGGGATTTGATCTGGAATAATCTCCTCGCATTTTCATCCAAAATTTTTTCAGTTTCCTCAAAATCCATCTCCCAAATCTCTGATATTTTCCGATATACATACTTAACATTTTCCGGAAAATTTTTCTGACCTCTAAAAGGCAGAGGAGTCAGCTCGGGAGAGTCGGTTTCAGCCAATAGCCTGTCGTGAGGTATGGCCCTGACCACCTCTGCTAATCCAACCTCATAAGTCACATTTCCGTCTATTCCGAAATACCAGTCTTTACCCAAATTAAGTAGCTTTTGAACTCTTTTTTTACCCGCGCTGTAGCAGTGAATTACCCCCCGAGTTTTACTTCCCCTCAATATATCAAACACCTCCTCTATCGCTTTTCTGGCGTGGATAATTAGGGGCTTGTTATATTGTTTTGCCAGAGCAATTTGGGCCTCAAAAAATTTAATTTGCAGCTCTTTATTGTATGGCTCAATAAATTCCAGTCCGCACTCTCCCACCGCCACAATATTTTTATTCTTTTTTAATAAATTTTCTAAAATTAAAATATCCTTTTCTGAATTTTCCCCAACGTCTTGTGGGTGTATTCCCACTGCCGCTAACAGTTTTTTGTTTGTTTCCGCCAACCCTATATTTGATTTTGATGTTTCAATATTTGCCCCCGATAAAATCACATACTCCAATCCATCTATTCTAAAGTCTCCAGGTATTTCTTCTTCATAAGTCCCTCTTGTCAAAGAGGGATTTAGGGAGATTGGATTAAGATGCGCATGGGTATCAATCATTTTGGTAAAATATTGTATAATATTTCATGACCAGAACCTTTGATCAGGTTAGAGCTCGAATCGCCACGGATAGACTATTTATTCCGCCTAAACCCTACCCCGGGATTATTGCGGTTGATAAAAAAATTGCCGCCACCAATGCTGCAGCCCCTACTCCTCCGGTATTAGGACCCAACCCAAGACTAGAAGTTGTAGTCACAGGCAAAGTTGGACCTGCGTTTGAAGGACCTCACCCACCAGTTGAAGAAAAAGTTGATCTGTAGTTTTCCCCCTTAGGCAATCCTCGGAAACAGCGGCTTCTCCAAAGCCTTTATTTCCCCGCTCAACGTCTCCTCAATTTTGCCACATATTTCCGGCATAACCGGTTTTAAATAAAAAGTTGCTTGTCGTAAATTCTGGACACACTCAGTCAGCACTTCAATTCTTTTCGGATCATTGGCCGGGAGTTTCCACGGAGCCACTTCGTTCAGCCGATTATTTGATTTATCAATAAATTTTTCAAACACCCAAGCAACCGCTTCATCCAGTTTCAAATCATCGATTAGTTTTTGGAAGTCCCCCTTGTCAAAGGGGGATTTAGGGGGATTGTGAATCGTTAATCCTTCTCCCAGCTTACACAATCTGCTCACCAAATTCCCCAAATTATTCGCCAAATCTGCATTATATTTTTCCCTAAATCTGGAGATTCCGACATCACCGTCATTTTCACCGGGAAAAGATCGGGTAATTAAATACCGGCTGCCGTCCACTCCAAATAAATCAATTAATTGCTGTGGGCTGATAACATTCCCGAGTGATTTGGACATCTTTTGTCCGTCAATCATATAAAAACTATGTGTATAAGTTTTTAGAGGTAGCGGGAGACCGGCCGACAACAACATTGCCTGCCAGATAACCGTATGAAACCATAATATTTCTTTTCCCAGTAAGTGTAAATTTGCCGGCCAAAAATCCGCTTTTCCCTCAATAAACTGCGTCGCACTATAATAATTTAACAGGGCATCAAACCAAACATAGGCAGTTTGGCTTTTATCCCAAGGCAGAGGAATTCCCCAGGAAACATTTTCCCTGGAAAGCGATATATCATTAACTCCGGCTTTTAATTTTGCCAAAACTTCAGCCCTCTTCCCTTCAGGGAAAATATAATTAGCTTTGTCGTCTTCGACCAACTCAATTATTTTCGGGACATATTTTGACAATTTAAAAAACCAATTCTTTTCGCTCTTAAACACTGTTTGCTCCGGTGGATGCAGGGGACAATGTTTATCTGTCAGCTCACTTTCAGTCACAAACTTTTCGCAACCAACACAATAGTATCCCTCGTATTTCCCCTTATAGACATCACCACTATCATAAATTTTTTTCAGCACCTCCGCTACTACTTTTTTATGCCGGGGATCAGTAGTCCGGATAAAAAAGTCGAACGAAATATTAAAACTTCTCCAGGCTTCCTCAAACCGGGGAGCAATTTTGTCGCAATACGCCTTTGGCGATAGTCCTTCTTTTTCCGCCACTTCCGCTACTTTTTGCCCGTGTTCATCAGTTCCGGTTAGAAAAAATACTTCCTCCCCCAGTTGTCGGTGCCACCTGGCCAAAACATCAGCCGCCACTGTGGTACAGGTATGACCAATATGAGGTACATCGTTGATGTAATAAATCGGGGTGGTAATAAAAAACTTTTTCACACCTTATTTTACCTTTTTGTTTGCCTTTTTCTTAGTCGTAACTTTCTTTGTGATCTTTTTTCTGTCTCCCTTGCTTCGCCCGGTCGAAGCCGTAGGCGAAGTCGGGTCAAGGGGAGATGCCCCGAGCTTGCCGAGGGGAGAGGGGTTTAGTTTCTTTGCCATCCTCGACTTTAATCTCGCCACTTTATTGCGATGATATATCTGCTTTTTTTGGGATTTGTCCAACATTGAAAAAACTTCTTTTAAGCCGGCTTCACTCGGTTTGAGCAGATATTTTTTTAAAACCGATTTTACTTTATTCTTAAAAGAAACATTAGCCTTTCTGTTTTTGACTGATTTTCGCAATGATTTTTTAGCTGATCTTGAAATTGGCATCAGAGGTATTTTAGCCTAATATATAAGTCTTTACAACAGTTATAATAGAAATGATGTTTTCGCTTTCAAAAATTAAGGCCATTCTTTCCCGTCCCCAATCTTCAATCAGCTCCGCCTCGTTGATTTTGGCGGTTACTTTCGGTATCTCTGCCATTCTTGGGTTTTTGAGGAGTCGCTTTCTCTATGCCCATTTTTTTCAATGTTGTGTTTTGGACCTCGACGCCTACAATGCCGCCTTCCGCCTTCCTGATTTAATTTTTAAACTCTTAGTTACCGGCGCTCTTTCAGCCTCCTTTATTCCCGTGTTTTCCAGCTACCTCCATAAAAAACCCAAAGAAGCCTATCGTTTGGCCTCCTCGGTTATCAACACTCTCTTTCTAATTTTATTAGTGGCCGCAATTATTATTCTCATCTTCACCCGCCCCCTCTCTGAACTTATTGCCAGAGGTTTCAATGATTACCAAATTGATCTCATGGTCAACATGACCCGGATTCTTTTAGTTGCCCAAATCTTTTTTCTTTTAAGCAATTTCTTAACCGGCATCCTCCATGTCCGGCAGAATTTTTTAATTCCCTCTCTCGCCCCGATTGTCTACAACTTCTTTATTATTTTGAGTATATTTACTCTGGTTCCGGCCTTTGGCATCTATGGTCCGGTTTACGGCGCTGTTGTCGGTGCTTTTTTTCATCTAGCCATCCAAATTCCCTTAATCCGCCGTTTGGGTTTTAACTATCAACTGACAGCCGATCGTCATCATCCGGGAGTCAGGGAAGTCTTCCGGCTGATGCTTCCCCGATCTCTAGCCCTAGGTCTTGGAGAAATTGAAAATACCGTTACTTTATTTTTTGCTTCTACCCTGACCGCTGGTTCCATTTCTCTTCTCAATCTCTCTCTCCAACTTATGTACCTACCGAGTAGAATTTTTGGCACTACTGTTGGTCAAGCCTCGCTCCCTATTTTGTCAAAAAATATTGCTCAAAACGAACTGGAACTCTTTCGAAACACCGTCAAAAAGACTATTCTTCGAAGCCTTTATTTGGCCCTCCCGATCACTGCCTTAATTTTAGTTAATCGGGTGGGTATAGTCCGCTTAGCCTTTGGTGCCAAACAATTCCCTTGGTCGGCTACTCTTCTCACTGCCAAAACCCTAGCCTATCTTACCCCCGCCATCGCCAGTCAAGCCATTGTCCAAATTCTAATCCGTTCTTTTTATGCCCTTCACGACACCAAAACCCCTCTTAAAATTTCCGCCTTTTCTCTCTTTATTAATATCCTCACCAGCTATTTGTTTATCAATTTTACCGATTGGGGAATTTTGGGTTTGGCTGTCAGTGCCTCTTTAAGCAATCTTGTCCAGTGTTTTGGCCTCTTTTTTATTTTTATCCGCCGAGTTGACGGTACCGGCTGGGCCAACACTTTTTTCCGGCTGGCTCAGATTGCCCTGCTTTCCGTTGTTTCCGGCGTTGTCAGCTGGTTGTCTATTAAAACCCTCGATCTTTTTATTTTCGATACCGCCCGCACTTTTTCCGTTGCTATTGTCTTAGGCTTGGCTACTCTTATCGGTCTTTTTTCCTATATTTTCTTTTCTTGGGCCTTTCAAATCAAAGAATTCTCCGAGTTTAAATCGCTCTTCAATCGGATTTCTTCCATTTTCGTCAGTCGATAGCTTATACTCTTTGTATAAACTATGCCCAGGAAAAAGGAACTATCCCTACTGCCCGATGAGGCCAACCAAAACACACCCTTGGCCCGTCTGATTCAATGGTCAACCACAGTTGGTCGTTACATTATTGTCTTTACCGAACTTATCGTCATTAGTGCTTTCCTTTCCCGTTTTTGGCTCGATCGGAAAAATTCAGATCTGTCAGAAGTAGTTCGTCAGCAAAAAGCAATTCTTAATAGTACCGCTGATTTTGAAGATGAATTTTCCCTTCTCCAATCCCGTCTTAAGTTTATTGACACCTCTTTCAAAAACCAGTCGGATTATCCGAGCCTGATAAAAAGCCTTGTCAACACCGTTCCGAATGATATTTTCTTTCAGAGTTTTAATTTGGGCCAAGACGAAGCCAATCCTTCCAAACTTACCTCCGCTGTCAGTCTTTATACCTATCAGGAAGATTCAGTCGTCTCTTTCATTACCAATTTAACGCTCAATCCCGACATTGATAGTGTCGACGTCCGTCGGATTGAAAAAAAGGCCAAAGACAATAAATATTATGTTGATATTTCTTTAACCTTTAAAAAAAATGATATCCGGAAATCTCCAACTAAGCTCTAGACTTACCCCGCTTTTTGATTACATCAAAAAGCGGCAGGAAAACCGTAAACTTAGAAAAACTCTTGAGCTGGCTGCCACTTTTATTCTCATTTCCTTTTTTCTCTTCTTTGCCATCAAACCGACGGCCTTAACCATTGCCACCCTCATCGGAGATATCAAGTCAAAAGAACTTCTTTCCCGGGAGATGAGAAATAAAATAACTAAAGTTATTTTAGCCCAGGATCTTTTTTCTCAAGTTCAGGAAAGGTATTCTCTGGTTGATTCCTGTCTTCCCGCCCTTCCCCGTTTCTCTCAAGCCACCGCTCAACTCGACGGTCTTCTCACTCAAAATCAACTTGAAACCAATAAATTAGACTTTCTTATAAGTGATGCCAAATATTTTTCCACCACTGTCAGCACCACCTCCTCCTTTACTTCCGGAATTAATCTGATTGCCTCTTTTCTTCAAAACCGTCGGCTTCTGGAAATTCCCCGCGTCAGCTTCTCTACCGATCGGGAATCACTGCCAAATCGCCAGGTAACTTTTAATTTACCTATTAATGTCTATTACTGGAAAAATCTAATCAATGAAAAAAAATAAATTTTCCCGCTATTTTCTTATCTTGGCCCTGACCACCTTTTCGGCGATTTTTGTGTTAATTACTCAAAAAAGTTACGATAATTTAATGAAAGCCACCACTGAGGCCAAAAAAAGTAATCTTATTCGTCCCATCGACCCCAATCTCGATCTTGATGTCCTCGACCAAATCGAGAAACGCCAAGAAATTTTACCCACCCCATGAAAGAAAAACATATCCCCTCCATTGTCGGTCTCATTTTACTTTTGGCAATTCTTTTTCTTGGGGTAATGCTATCACTTAGACAAACTAATCTTTTTACCAAAGCTTCGGGTGATTGTTCCCCCCAGGGTGTTCAGATTACCAACCTGACTCATCAATCACTCGATCTTTCTTTCACCACCTCCTCTCCTTGTATATCCATATTGGAAATAAACAACCGGCATTTCCCTAATTTTCAGGAATCGTCTCTGACCCACTATTTTCGGGTTGATAATTTAAAATCGAAAAGTGAATATCCATATTCGATTTCTTCCGGTAGCCAAAACTATCAATTTACCGAATATAAGGTCAAAACTGCCACCAAACCAACGATTGAAGCTTCGACTTCCAATTTAGCTTGGGGGAAAATCCTCAAAGCCAATCATGACCCCAGTTCCAACACTATTTTATATCTGACCATCGGCGGTGCCCTACCTCTTTCGGCTATTACCGACTCTAGCGGCCAATGGCACATCTCCTTGGCCAATAGCTTTACTGAAACCAAAGATAATTGGTTTACTCCTTCTGCCAATACATCGGAAGAATTAATTGTTTATTCCCCTGACGGTACCTCAACTCAAATCAGTCACACCACCTCTCAAAACGATCCTATCCCTGACATTATCATTGGCCAAAACTATCTCTCCACCCCCACTCCCCCCGGTTCGGGTTCATTGCCGGATAGTTCACCATCTTCTCCCTCAAGTATCAAATTGGAAATCAATAATCCCGCCGAATCTGAAAATATTTACACTCTCCGGCCCGATATTTTCGGTGTCGGTCCGGTCAACTCCCAAATCCAAATCAAACTCGAATCCTCTCCGGTTTACCAAGATTCGGTTACCACTTCAATCGATGGCTCATGGAATTGGTCTCCCCCCCAAAATCTTACCCCCGGCCCCCACACTCTTACAGTCAGTTATCAGGACGCCGCTGGTCTCATCAAAACACTAAAACGTAGTTTTATCGTCAATGCTGCCAGCAGCGACAACCCGCTCTCATTTTCCGCTACTCCTTCAGCTACTTTAGCCGCCAAAGCCACAGCGACGGCGGCTCCTTTACCAACACCAACCTTAATTCCTACTTCTATACCTACCATCCGTACCAGCAAGCCGTCCACCAAATCAGGAGTTCCCGTCTCCGGTTCTTCTTTTCCGGGATTAGTTTTGGTCCTTTCCTCTGTTGTTGCTCTAAGCCTTTCTTTATACTTTAAGAAGAAGGATGAAAAATAACCGTTACGTCATTTTTACCCTACTTTTTTTGTTTCTTTCTCTTGCCGGCGGCATCTATTTAATCAAACAAAATCAAAACAATCGCCATCCAATTACCGATAATCGTATTTCCCCAGAAAACATTCCCACTCTCATTCCGACTAATAAAATCACCAGTACTCCACCCCTCACTATCACCTCCACCCCCACAGACGAAGGCCCCTCGCCCACCCGGATTATTCTTCCTCTTGCCGGTTTTGATTTTCCGTCCCAAGCCCTGACTCTCTTAGGCGGTATTATCATCCTTTTGGGCTTTTTGGTATTATTATAGTTGTGTTAGTCCTTCTCGAAGCTCTTCGGCCCAGTCAGTGGATCAAAAACCTGAGTTTATTTGCCGCCGCCATTCTTAGCGGTAAATTCTTTGATCAGGTAACTTTTACCCAAAGTAGTTTTGCTTTTGTTTCTTTTTGTTTATTATCTTCTTCTTCCTACATCCTAAACGATCTTGTTGATATCGACAAAGACCGTCTTCATCCCAGCAAAAAAAATCGTCCTCTAGCCCGAGGTGATCTATCTTCTACTACAGCTATACTGGCTATCTTTGCTCTATTAATTATTGGTCTTTCTTTTGCTGCTATAATTTCTTCCAGCTTTTTCTTAGTTGCTCTTCTGTTTATTTTTCTTCAATATCTTTATTCCTTTGCCATCAGGAAAAAGGCCGTTTTAGATATAATTAGTATCGCCTTTTTCTTCATTCTCCGGGCTTTTGCCGGAGAAGTTGCCACCGGCTACCATCTCCCTGTTTGGATAATGCTGACGGTTATTTTTCTGTCGCTATTCATTGCCAGCGGCAAACGTCGCAGCGAGCTTATCAACACCGGCAGGAGTACCCGCCAGGCCATGTCTGGATACAGTCGATCCTTATTAAGTTTTTATACTACTATGTTTGCCGTCTCTACTTTAATTTGTTATGCCATGTTTACTTTTTTGGCCGAGCCGGTCATCTTTGAAGGAAGCCTTCATCGTTTTCTTCTTCAAAATTTTCCCGATGCCTTAGGTCGAAAGTGGTATATGGTTACTCTTTTACCGGTAATTTTTGGCATTATGCGCTACGGTCAAATAATTTTTGAAATGCAAGAAGGAGAAAGACCGGAACAGATAGTCACCAACGATATTCCACTTCTTTTCTCTATTATTGCCTGGGGTTCGATGATGATGGCCATCCTCTATGTCATCTAAAGGGTGGCTGATTTTTATAATTATTTTCGCTTTTTTTTCCCGTTTTGTTGGACTTAACTGGGGAAATGGATATTTCTTCCATCCTGATGAGAACAATATGGCTACCGTCATCTCCGGCCTATCAATCAGGGATTTAAATCCTCATTTTTTTGCCTATGGCCAGTTCCTTTTATATCTGGCCTTTTTTAGCCTCTTTCCCTTTACCGGTGACCATCCTCCACTTATTGCTTCCACTTTAATTCTTCGTTTTTGGTCAGCTGTTTTTTCCCTTCTTTTTCTTTTCTTTGCCTATTTATTATCAAAAAAACTATTTTTCCACGACCAAAAATCTAAAGTTCTAAAGTTCTATAGTTCTAAAATCTTTCTCATCCTCCTAATTTTTAGTCCTGGACTAATTCAACTGGCTCACTTCGGCACTACCGAAAGTATTCTTTGTTTGGTTTTTATGGCCAATCTTTATTATTCGATTAAGATACTTAATCACCCCCGCCTAGCCGATTATCTTCTGGCCGCTTTGTTTACCGGAATTGGTTTGGGTAGTAAAATCACCGCTATCTTTTTTGTTGTCCCTATAATTCTAGCCGCCATCTTTACCAAATATAAAAATAAATTACATTTATTACTATTTACTATTTACTATTTACTATTTACTTTCCTATTTTTTATAGTTTTTTCCCCATACAACTGGATTGATTTTTCATCTTTTCTTTCAACCCTAAAATACGAAACTGCTGTCGCTACCGGTGCCATTGAAGTTTTTTACACCCGTCAGTTTCTTTTTACCACCCCCTATCTTTTTCAGTTAACCAAGATATTTCCTTACACTTCAGGAATTTTTGTTTTCCTCCTCTCTTTTTGCGGCCTTTTTTCCTTTATTAAAAAAATACCTAAAAACCAAAAAAACTGGTTTATTGTTCTTTTTTCTTCCCTAATTTATTTCCTTTACTTTGGATCTGTTTTTGCTAAATGGACCCGTTTTGTCACCCCTATCTTTTTTATTTTTCCCCTTCTTACTACTCTCTTTCTTGACCGTCTAAAATCTCTCCCCAAGAGTTTACTTTTGTTTTTTTGCTGCCTTCCGGGTTTTGTCTTTTGGCTATATTACCTCCGTCCCGACATTCGTCTATCTGCTGCCACTGACATTAATCGCCGCATCCCCCCAGAGTCGTCGATTTTATCTGAAAGCGGAAATGTTACCCCTCTACCCTTGTCAGTCGATTTTCAAGTTACCGACTTTGATTTTTATGATTTGGACTTCAACCAACACAACCAAAACCGCCTTGATAACTTAATTTTTACCTCCGACTATATTTTAGTCCCCAGTCATCGGGTTTTCAAAAATCAAACCTCACCTCTATTTCCTCAAAGTGGCCGCTATTACCAAAAGCTCTTCGACGGTAATCTCGGATTTCGTCTTATAAAAAAGTACCAACCTTTTGATTTGTTTTTAAACCCCGAAAATGCCGAAGAAACCTGGACAGTTTTCGACCGTCCCACCCTCCGCCTTTTCCAGAAAAACCAATAATTATCATAAATCATGAATCATAAATCAAAATATTTATTATTATTTATCATTCTGTTGGCTTTTGGTCTTCGCCTCTATGGTCTCAACTGGGACGGGGGAAATCACCTTCACCCCGACGAACGTTTTTTAACCATGGTGGCTTCAGATATCAAACTCCCCACTTCTTTATTCCAATATTTTTCTACTGCCGCCTCACCTCTTAATCCCGGTAACTACCCCCAATATCAATTTTTTGTTTACGGCACCTTTCCTTTATTTCTTACTAAATACATCACTGTTCTTTTTGGCCTTAATAATTACTTCCAAATTCATTTTGTTGGCCGGATTTTATCGGCTCTCTTTGACACCGGTAACATTTTTCTTCTTTATTTATTGACCAAAAAATATCTTGCCCCCCTTCTTTATGCCACCACTGTTCTACCTCTCCAACTCTCTCATTTTTTTGCCGTCGACACTTTTTTAGCCTTCTTTATCTTTTTAACCTTTTATTTACTTAGCCAAAAAAAATATCTTTTCAGTGGAATCTCTTTTGGCCTGGCCTTGGCCTGTAAAATTTCTGCTCTGTATTTTTTACTTATTGTTTTTTTATTTTTTCTTTATCACCGGAAATTATCTAAAACTTTTTACTTGCCTCGCCAGCTGGCAGGCTTTTTACTATTTACTTTTTTATCCTTCCGCTTTTTTCAACCCTATGCCTTTACTTCACTTTTTTCTCCAAATCCTGTTTTTATCTCAAGTTTAAAAGAGTTAAAAAATCTTTCTATTCCTTCAGTTTATTTCCCCCCCTCAGTTCAGTGGATGAGTAAGTTAAAAATTATTTTCCCACTCCAAAATATTATTATTTGGGGTCTTGGTCTCCCCTTGACCCTATCACTTTTATTTTTAAAAAGAAACAAAATAAAATTTAGGCATATAGAAATTTTGTCTTTAGTTTGGATTATATTATTGTTGCTTTTCCAGGGTAGCCAATCTGTTTTTACCATGAGGTATTTTCTTCCTATCTGTCCTTTTATCATTTTGCTTTTAAGCCGTCTTTCTCCACCACGGATTCTTATTTTTCTTCATATTCTTTTTTGTCTGGCATTTTTGAGTATTTATTCCCGCCCCCATTCTCGGGTTCAAGCCTCTGATTGGATCAATCAGAATCTCCCTTCCGGTTCTGTTTTAAGTACCGAATATTGGGACGATGCTCTACCTCTTGGAAATAGCCGGCATTTTGATATCCAAACCCTAGAAATCGCCTCGCCTGACACCCCGGAAAAGTGGCTGAAAATAAATGAGCAGCTAAAAACTATTGATTATATTGTTCTAAGCTCCAACCGGGCCTGGGCTTCCACTACCAAAGCCCCCAAACTTTTCCCGCAAACCTCTATTTTTTATCAGGGTCTCTTCTCTCAAAAACCCCTAATCGAGTTCAATTCTTACCCTGGCCTCAATTTGCCTTTTCTAAAGTCCTGTTACTATTTTGGGCCAACCGACAAACCCCTCGATCACAGTTGGTTTACCGTTGATAATCAGTGTTTATATCCAGGCTTTTACTTTCGCGACGACACTGCCGAAGAAGCTTTTACCGTCTATGATCATCCTAAGGTTTTAATTTTTCGTACCAATCGTAATAGGTAAAAGGCTCACCTCCATCTTCTATGATCCGGTACTGTTCTTTATACCAGTCAGGTAGTTCGTCAATCGTAATATAAGGTTGATTGGCCGAATTAAAAGCCGGGCTGTTTACCCAAGAGAAATATGTTTTTATATCGCTTAGGGCTATTAATACCACCAATAGCGACAGTCCCGCCAAAAATATATTTTTTTGTCTTAATTTCCCGATAATTCCGGTTATCTCCTCAATTGAAAATGCCGTTACTAAGTAAATAATTGGCAATACTTCAATTGCTCGGCTCCAACTGGGAATTAGTACTGTCGGCAGTTGTAATAAAACTATATTCAAAAAATATAATAATACCCAGGAATAAATTATTTTTTTTCTTAACAACATCACTACTATTCCGATCCAAAAAAACCATTTCACCATTAAATTAATCGCTGATTTATCATTGGGAACAAGTCTCTGATTTTCAATCCCTTCTCCGCTTACCTTCTTATCAAACAAAAAAAATCCTTTTAAAGAATATTTCAGCTGATGTTTTAGAATACCTATTTTATTTTCCGGAGATATGTTGTAATATTCAGAACCGGTATTGAATACAAAAACCGACTTGGATCTGGCCAAAAAAGTATCTGAATTCGAAACGATTACTTTCATTTGCGGCAGGTACAAAAGCACTCCTACTGCTATTGAAATACCAAAATACCAAATCTGCAACTTCTTTTTGTGATGCCTCAAGGTCCACCAGACAAGAGAAAGGCCTATAGCCACAAAATATATCCGCCCCCCCATATAGTTATAGAGAATAAAAGCCAAAATTACTCCCTCAAGCAAAAAATACCCCAATTTACCCGTTTTTTTAATTTTATCCAGCACCACCAAACCCAACAACCCGAAAAAGATTGAATCCACACAAATCCAGGAAATTCTTGAAAAATTTATAAACCAATAACTTGAGGCAAACAGAATCGTGGTCAAAATGGAAGTTATCTTTGTAAAATGGTTTCGGGCCAACAAATAAAAACAACCAATTGCGCCGATACTAAACAAAAAGGTTACCAATCTTACCGGAAACAAAACCCCGAAATTATTAGCCAATCCAAGCATCGCCAATGCCTTTAGTGCAAAAACAATATATGACACACTTCCATCGTGGGTTAGCGAAAAAATACCCCCGTATTTATTTAATAAAATTTGGGTTGGTTGGAGAATACTTCCCGACTCATCACCGTTAATAACGGACGGTACCGTATTCAGTAAATATATTCTGGGAACAAACGAAAAGATAATTAGTACCCCAAGCAAAAACAACCTCAGCCACCATGATACGTCAAAATATTTTTTCATATTCATCTACCGTTTTTCTAAAGCCAAAAATTGGACTTTTTATCTCGGCATACTTTTTTTGGGTCGCTAACTTTATTTTTTCAACCAGATCATCGACACTTTTTGGGTCAAAAAGTTCTCCCGCCCCGCTTTTTATTATCGGTACTCTGATCCCCGGTAAATTACTGGCCACTACCGGTGTGCCGCAGTTGATGGCTTCAGCCAACACCATTCCAAACGATTCCAGGGTATTGTTACTGGGTAACACCAAACAATTTATTTTTTTATAATAATCGGCAATATTTTCTACTATCCCGAGCTTTCTTATTTTTTTATTTTCCCCGATCATTTCTTCGATTTTTTTTTGGTATTTTTCTTCTCCTGAAATTTTTTCCGGTCCGGCCAACCACAATTCATAATCCGGAAGCTTTTTCATCGCCTCAATTAATATCTCCAAATTTTTTTCTTTTGAAATTCTTCCCACAAACCCCACCACCTTCTTTCTTCTAACAGTTTGTATTTCTCCCTTGTCAAAGGTCCTTAGATCCTCGGAGGGGAGAGATGCGGCGAAGCCGAGAGGGATTTTTATCGGTGGCCAAATCTCTACTATTTTTCTCCGAAAACTCTTTAATAAATTATTCCCTTCGATATAGTCAAGCGAATTTACCACAATTTTATCGGCCAACATATAAGCTGGCCGTTGCCACCATTCGGTTAACAGATGGTAATGACAATGGTATGTCACCATCAGTTTCTTTTTAAATATTTTTGCCAAAATTGCTACCCACACTCCCTCCGCCGAAGGAAGATGACAGTTTACTATTTCATTATTTTTTACTAAATTAATACTTTTATAAATAACACTTGGAACAATTAATCCTTTTCCTCTTCTAATTGCCCCCAAGCGGATAACTATAACCCCGTTTACATTTTCCAATTCAAGGAGATCTTTTTGATGTTTACCGCAGAGAACCGTCACTACATGGCCTCTTTTTACCAGTTCTTCTGCTAAAATTTTTGCATACTGACTCAAACCCGAAATATTGGGATAATAGTAAGTCAGGTTAATTAATATTTTTTGAGACACTGAAAGAATTATAAATGAAAAAATACCCTTTTCTATTTTGGCAACCCAAAATCGATTTTTTGAAACTTCTCGAGTCCTTCTGGTTCGGCAAGATGTTTCTTATTATTTTTAACTACGCTATTTGGTTCTTTTTTCTCTACCTTTCTATTTTATTGGTGGGTTTCAATCCCAACATTTTCTGGCAGTTACTGGCTGCCACTATTTTGGCCGAAGTTGTTGAAAAATTAACCAAAAAGAAAATTTATTGGCGCCGGCCTATGTTTGTCCGACATGACAACACTCCGGTGGGCTTAGTTGATAAGTGGTACCAAAGCGGCGCCTTTCCCTCCGGCCACACCGTCAGGGCCACCTTCTTTTTCTTCTTTTTGATGCAATATCCGGTCTTTGATTATCGTCTCTACCTTGCCGTCGTTTCTCCCTTACTCTTTTTTAGAGTTTTGGTTGGTTTTCACTATCCTATCGACATTCTGGGGGGTCTGTTAATTGGCATTTTAATGTGGCTGTTATCTTTTAAAATCGTTGCCCCAACATTTGCTTCCCAATTTATTAAAATAGTCTATGACCTTGTTTTTGGTCGACTTTAAATTCATTGTTTTTTGGTGGTTGTTTATCCTGGGCTTTTCGGCACTTTTTCTGCCCTTAACTTTTTCCCTGTTTCATCGTTTTTTCGACAAGGGCTATATTTTTGCCAAAGTTTTATCTCTGACTTTGATTACCTATATTGTTTTTTGCCTTAGTGTCATCCGTTTCTTACCTTTCACCCAAGTTTCGATCTTTATTATTTTGTTACTAGTTTTACTTTTTGATCTTTACTACCTTTTTGTTTTAAAAAAATGGCCGTCATTTAAAAAAACCTTTTTAGCAAATTTCAAATTTATCCTTTTGGAAGAGATCCTGTTTTTAACTGTTCTGTCTCTTTGGTCCTTTGTCCGCGGCCACACTCCCGACATTGAAGGTTTGGAAAAATACATGGACTGGGGCTTTGTTAATTCGGCTCTCCGCACCCGTTTTTTTCCTCCCGCTGATATGTGGTATGCCGGGAAACCAATCAATTACTATTATTTTGGCCACCTCGTTTTTGCCCTGCTTACCAAAATCTCCAGCCTCTCTTCGGCCATTACTTACAACCTTTCCATCGCCACCGTTTGCGCCCTCACTTTTGTCTCGACTTTTTCCCTGTCCGGAAATCTTGTTTTCCAAGTTCTTCGCTCCCCATCCTTTAAAAAAGTTCTCTTAGCCGGTCTGATTTCGGCGCTTTTGCTCACTTTTGGCGGAAATCTCCATCCCTTATATAAAATTATCAAAATCAACATTCAAAATAATGGTCGTTTAGATCTTAGACTGGAAGCTATAAAATCAGCCGCCTCCACCTATTGGTATCCCGACGCCACCCGCTTTATCGGCTTTGATCCTGACGTTGACAACAAAACCATTCACGAATTTCCTCTTTATAGCTTTGTTGTTTCCGATCTTCACGGCCACATGAACGACATCCCTCTGATTTTATGTTTTCTGGCCTTTCTTTTTTCTTATTCCCTGCCCGCCAGACTGCGAAGCTGTCGGCGTGGTCTTCTTGATCCAAAACTTTTTTTACCTGCAAGTCTTTTTCTCTCCATCGCCTACATGACCAACGCTTGGGATTTGGCCGTTTACGGACTCTTTCTGGCCATTTTTCTTTTTTTAATCCAAAAAAATTTTTGGCTAACACTGAAATCCGGCCTTTTAACCATTTTCTTTTGGTATCTTTTTACCCTGCCTTATTCCCTTAATTTCATTCCCATGGCCGAAGGTCTGAAGCTGGTCGATGCCCGTTCTCCTTTCTTTCAGCTCTGTGTTCTCTATGGCGGTTTCTGGCTTATCTCTTTTCCTTTTATTGTTTTTTTTATAAAGAAATTAATTACCAATTACCGTTTACCAATTACTGATTACTTTATTTTTTCTCTGGTTATCTTGGCTACCATTCTGGTCATCATTCCCGAGTTAATTTACGTCAAAGACATTTACATTTTGGAACACCGCCGGGCCAACACCATGTTTAAATTGGTTTATCAGGCCTTTATTATGTATTCCTTGGCCTCGGGCTACATTCTCATTCGTCTCCAAAAATTCTTTCTTTATCGTCTTCTTTTCTTTTTGGTCTTAATCGCTCATCTAATTTACCCTTATTTTGCCATCAAATCCTACCGCGATTCCCACCCAGAATTTAAATATTGGGGTCTTTCCGGTACCGATTATTTGACAGAGCAGTTTCCTGACAATCTTGCAGTAATAAATTGGATAAATCAAAACGTCTCTGGTCAACCAAACATGGTTGAAGCAGTAGGGGATAGCTACACCAAGTTCAATCAGGTTTCTTCGGCCACCGGTCTACCCACCATTGAGGGTTGGCTGGTTCACGAATGGCTCTGGCGTGGGGGCTACGATGGTCCCGGAGCCCGTAGCGCCGAGGTTTCCACTGTCTATGAGTCCACCGACCCGGTTGAGGTTAAAAATATTCTTCAAAAATATTCTGTTGAATATATTTTAGTTGGCAATCAGGAGCGGGAAAAATACCCCAATCTCTCTGAAGGAAAATTTATCACCCTTGGCGCCAAAATCGTCTTCCAATCCGGCAACACCCGATTCTACGAAATCAATTAAGTTATAATCCGGTTATGATTCTCGATAATTACATCCCATTTCTCGACTTTCTTACAAACAAAATTGCTCAACTTGGTATTGATGTTTCTCGATTAAACCTTGACCACTTTGGTTATCAAGCATCTTCTGATGAAGATTATGGTCGGCTTCGACCAGAGTTTGATAAGATCGGAGAATTGTTATCAGAAGAAATAGTTGGCGGTCGACGTGTCGGTATTTTTAAATTTTTTACGCCACTTGATTACCAAGGCCATCCCGTTCCCGCCGTTGAATTAGTTGCCCCTAAACAAGGACAAGTTTGTCCATCAGCCTTAGAACACGCCGAGTTTGTCATTAATGAAAATTTTGAATCTTTCACTTCAAAATATCCCAATTTACCTTGGGATAAAAGTAAAATCAACCAGCCCATGTTTCCCATGGTTACTCTTAAATTAGACGACAACATTCAAGTCAAATTTCACTACAAACCAGTTTTAGAAATAATTCGAGATAAAAACAAGCCATAGTCTCCCTTGTCAAAGGGAGATTTAGAGGGATTAATACACAACAGGTTGTATTTCCCCCTTTCCTCAATGTCTGCCTGCCCTGTAAGCCCCCAGGTCCTCTTTAGGGGAGGAAGGTGGCCGATAGGCCGGAAGGGTTTAATTTAAGGGTGGTTTCTTTGCTAATATTGTTAATCGTTATGTCCAATTTACTCGAAGGTTTAAATCCGGATCAGCAAAGAGCTGTTACTCATCAGGGAACTCCGCTTTTAGTTTTGGCCGGCGCCGGTTCGGGTAAAACCCGGGTTCTGACTCATCGGGCGGCTTATTTGATAAGTGAAAATTTAGCCAAGCCTTCGGAAGTATTACTTCTTACCTTTACCAACAAAGCCGCCGGCGAAATGAAAAACCGGATGGCTAAATTACTCGATTCCAACTTATCATCTTCCCACTTTTCATCTGATAGCTTATTCGCTGGCACTTTCCACTCTTTTTCTTGCCGGCTTTTACGGATTTACGGCCAGGATTTTGGATTATCCCCCGATTTTGTTATCTACGATGCCGACGATCAGGAAAATTTAATCCGTTCCCTTTTAGCCGACACCCACTACACCGTCAAGGAATTTAAGCCCTCTTCCTTAATTTATTACATCGAAAACGCCAAAAATAATTTTATTTCTCCCCAAAGCGCCGTTTCCTTAGCCCATGGTTTTTGGGAGTCAACCGCCGCCCGAATTTATGCCCTTTATCAAAAAGCTCTCGACCGCAACTCGGCTCTCGATTTTTCCGACCTCATTTATAAAACTGTTGACATGCTCTCTCAAAACCCGACTCTGGCTCAAAAAATCAACGAAAAATACCGCCATATTTTAGTTGACGAATATCAGGACACCAACCTTACCCAGTATTTATTAACCAAAATTCTGGCCGGGAAAAATCGCCAAATCACCGCTGTCGGCGATGCTTCTCAAAGCATTTACGGCTGGCGCGGCGCCGATTACCAAAACCTCACTTCACTGACTACTGATTTTCCCGAGACCACCGTTATTAATCTGGAACGCAATTACCGTTCCACTCAAATTATTCTTGACGCCGCCAATGCCATTATTTCCCAAAACCACAGTCATCCGGTTTTAAATCTCTATACCAAGCGTCAATCCACTGATCTAATTTTCCTTTATCAGGCCAACTCCGAACTGGATGAGGCTGAATACATCAGCCAAAAAATTTTAGCTCTGAATAGTCGCGGCGTTCCTTTTCGTCAAATTGCCGTTCTCTATCGGATGAATTCCCAATCCCGGGTTCTCGAAGAAAGTTTTCTCAAAAACAAAATCCCTTATGTTCTCATCGGCGGTCTGCGCTTTTATGACCGGGCCGAAGTCAAGGACGTTTTAGCCATGCTCCGTTATGTTCAAAACCGCCGCGACGAATTGTCTCTGGGACGGCTTAATAAGTGCTTAGGCAAACGCCGCACTGATATTTTTGTCGGTCAAATCGGCACTATTAATAAAAAAGCCAACTCTTTAACTATCTTGAAAACCGCTATCGATCTGTCAGGTTACTTATCCAAATTCGATCCCGTGGACGAAGAAGATTCCCGTCGCCTGGAAAACATTGAGGAACTCAAATCAGTTGCTACCTTTTTCCCTAAACTTTCCGACTTTTTAGAAAACGTGGCTTTGGTCCAAAACGAATACAGTCTTTCCGAAAAAAATAAGGACAAAAGCAATAAAAATGGAGTCCGCCTCATGACCCTTCATGCCAGTAAAGGTCTGGAATTTGAGGCTGTTTTTATTGTCGGCTTTGAAGAGGGAATTCTGCCTCATTCCCGTTCTCTGATTGAAGCCAATGAGTTGGAAGAGGAACGTCGTCTCTGCTACGTTGGCATCACCCGGGCCAAAGATTATTTATTTATTTCCTTTGCTGTCCGCCGCCTTCAATTTGGCCGATCATCTTTCAGGGAGGTCTCCCGCTTTTTAAGGGATATCCCCGAGTCGTTGTTAAAAATCGACCAACCCACTTCTCTTCGCCTCGATCCCGATGAGGACACCGGTCTTTTTTACGACCCGGATATTTTCTAGGAATTGCTAATTCGTAATTTTGAGTCTTGCGAAATCCTATGGACTTAATTGATAATTGTTAATTGAATACATGATCACCCGAATTCTCTACAACGAAGAAAAAGCCGCTTACGATAAAGCTGTCCGTCATCCGGTTCAGACTTGGGCTTGGGGTGATTTTCAGATAAATCAGGGGCACAAAGTTTATCGCCTGGGAGTTTTTGACCAAAAGAAAATGGTTTCAGGATTTTCCCTCTCTTTCCACAATATCCCCAAAACTCGTTTTTCCATCGGCACCATTTTACGTGGCCCTAAAATCGATGCCGACATGATTACCAATGTCCGCAAAATCGCCCTCGATGAAAATGCTATTTTTGTTAAATTAGAGCCGGATGTGATTCAAAAAGTTTATGATTCCATCCTTAATCTGGACAAAGAATACCCTCAAGATCTCGATTTTCAAGGACTGGTTGTTTCTCCTAAGGTAGCTTTTTACCCCCACAGTTTTCTAATTGACCTCACTTTATCCGAAGAGGAATTGCTTGCCCGAATGCAAAGCAAAACCCGCTACAACATTCGACTGGCCAATCGTCACGGGGTTACCGTCTCCCGCGAGACTCACGATCAGGGTTTCGAAATTTATCTTCAACTCTTGTTGGCCACCACTCACCGCCAGGGTTTTTATCTCCACAGCGAAGTTTATCACCGTCAACTCTGGCAGCAATTAAAAAACACCGGAACAATCGACATTCTTTTAGCCTCTTATCAAGGTGAAGTTCTGGCCGCTTTTATGTTGTTTAAATGCCGGGACCGTCTTTTCTACCCCTACGGTGCCTCTCTCGATAAAAAGAGGGAAGTTATGGCTCCCAATTTACTGATGTGGGAAGCTATCCGTTACGGTAAGTCTCTTGGTTTAAAAACTTTCGATACCTGGGGTTGCCTCGGTCCCGACGCCAAAGAAGGTGATCAGGGTTTCGGTTTTCATCGTTTCAAGCAGGGTTATGGCGGTCAATTAGTCCAATTTGTCGGCACTTATGATCTGGTTATTAACCCCCAACTTTACCGGCTCTACAATCTCATCGACAAGTACCGATGGATTCTTCTCCGCCTTAAAGCCTCTCTTTTCCGCTAAAATAGACTATGTCCTCAAGCACCATTTCCGTCGATGAAGTTCGGCGGGTGGCCAAACTCGCCCGTATCAAACTGACTCCGACCGAAGAAGAATTATTTACCAAACAACTAGGTCCGGTTGTTGACTATTTTGAAGTTCTGAACAAAATTGATACGAGTAAGGTCAAACCATCCTTTCAAATTACCGAACTTAAAAATGTTTTCCGGGAAGACCAAGTTTTAAAAAGTTTTCCCCAATCACAGGCTACCTCCACCGCCTCCAAAACTAGCAATGGTTTTATTGTTACCAAAGCCAGTATCGATAAATAAAATGGAGATCAAAAACCTAACTATTAATGACATAAGATCAGGTCTTAAAAACAAGAAATTTACTGTTGTCAAAATAACCCAAGAGTATCTTAATAGAATCAAAAAAATCGATCCCCAAATAAATGCTTTCATTACTGTTACCGAGAAGCAGGCTCTGGCCACCGCTGAAAATCTTGATAATAAAATAAGTAAAGGGGAGGAAATAGGCAAACTTGCCGGTGTCCCCCTGGCTGTCAAAGATCTCTATCTAACCCAAGATATTCAAACTACCGCTGGCTCCCAAGTGTTAAAGAATTACCTGCCTCAATACTCTTCCACCCTTTATTCCAAACTGTTGGCCCAGGATGCTATTCCTGTCGGCAAAACTAACACCGACTGTTACGGTTTTGGGGTTAGTACCGAAAATTCAGGCTATTTTGTCACCAAGAATCCTTGGGATTTAACTCGCGTTCCCGGTGGATCCTCCGGCGGTTCAGCCGCCGCCATCGCCGCTGATATGGCTGTAATTGCTACCGGAACCGATACTGGCAGTTCCATTCGTCAGCCATCTGCTTTTTGTTCGGTCACCGGCTTAAAAGCCACCTATGGCAGAAATTCTCGATACGGGATAACCGCCATGGCCTCTTCCTTTGATTGCCCCGGTCCTTTCGCCAAAAATGTTTTCGATTTGGCCATTGTTGAATCAGTTATGGCCGGTAAAGATCCCCAAGATGCCACCACTTCTCCTCTTCCGGTTCCGGACTATATCAATGAAATAAATAACTTAGATATAAAAGGTTTAAAAATTGGCCTACCCAAACAATATTTCACCGATAACACCCAAAAAGAAATAATAAATGCCGTCAAACAAGCTGCTGCCACCTTTGCCAAACTCGGAGCCAAAATTATCGAAGTGTCTGTTCCTGACCCGGACATCGCTCTGGCCACTTATTACATTATTATCCCTTCAGAAATTTCCGCTAATATGGCCCGTTACGACGGGATTCGTTTTGGCCAATCCGTCTCTGGCACAAAAGACCTATTTAATTACTATCTTGAAACCAGAGGAAAATTTATGGAGCCGGAAATGAAACGCCGAATTATCATTGGCACCTACGCTCTGTCAGCCGGCTATTACGATGCTTATTACCTCAAGGCCGCCAAAGTCAGAACATTGGTCAAAGAAGGTTACCAACAGGTATTAAATCAAGTTGATGTCCTTTTCGCTCCGGTGGCCCCAACCACTGCCTGGAAAATAGGCGAAAAAGCCCAGAATCCTATTCAAATGTATTTAGCCGATATTTATACCATTAGTGTCAACGTCGCCGGTATCCCCTCACTGGCCATACCCTGCGGTTTTGATAATCAGGGACTACCGATTGGTCTGCAAATCATTGGCAATTTTTTTGAAGAGTCCAAACTCTTTGCCATTGGCCATAAATTCCAGCAACTTACTTCTTTCCATCTCCAAAAACCCAAATTATGAAAATTATTCGCTGGTCTTATTCCATTCCTCCTGAAAAACAAAAAGCTTTTATCATTTATTCCAAAAATGTTTTAAGACCTACTTGGAAAAAATTTGGTTGTGTTAAATACGAATTATTAAAAATTGAAAATCAACCAGTTGTTCCCAAACAAGTCGTAATCCCAAACCATTTTGTTGAACAACTATGGTTTTCGGATGGTTTTAACTTAACGCAATTTTTCGCCCAAATTAAGTCTGACCCCGAGGCCAACAAGATTTCTCAACAATACGAAAAACAATTTAACGCCAGTGAAATTGAGTTATCAGTTTTGACTAGTCTCCGATGACCATTGTTCCAAACGTATTAGATTTGAAAAAACTTCAACAAGAAATAATTAATATTGTTGATAAATTTCCCACCCAAAAAAGAAAGGAAATTTTATTCGACCAGTGGTCACTCAAAGATGTCCTAACCCATCTTTGTGGTTGGGATGAGTTAACAGTCAATGCTATAAATAACCTAAAAAACGGCCAACTTTCTGTCTGGGGTAAAAGTGTTGACGAAATGAACAGAAGCAGTACCGGTCTGCGAAAAGATAAATCCTGGGATGATATATACAACGAATTTGTTGACAACAGTCAAAAATTAGTTGATATCTACAATAATCTACCTGACGATTTATGGGAGAAACCCCTATATTCCGATAAAAAATTTTCCCCAACAAAATTTATAAAAATCGACATAGACCACTATCAAGAACATTTAGAGATAATAAAAGAAAAGCTATGAAAAACCCTTGGATTACCGTCAAACAAAATATCGTTTTTCAAAATAAATTTGGTCTAACTGTTCGGGACGACGATGTGATTACACCCTCCGGAAAACCTGGTAAATATACTGTTATAAGCAGCGGTGGTTTTGTCCAAATAATTGCCGTCGACTCTCTCAAAAAAATAGTCATGGAAACTCAGTGGCGCTACACGGTTGATCAGGAATTTTTAGAAATTCCTTCCGGTCGAATTGACCAAGGCGAAGATCCGCTTACTGCCGCCCGAAGGGAACTTCTCGAAGAGACCGGAATTACTGCCCAGAAATGGACTAAAATTGGGGAATTTTGGTCATTAAACGGTATCGCCAAAACTTTGGGTCATTATTATTTAGCCCAAGATTTAACCATTTCCAACCAAAGTCACCAGGAAGAAACAGAGAGAATCACCCACAAATTTATTGATTACCAAAAACTAATCAGCAATCTACCTTTTTATAATGTTGCCGATGCTGAATCTGCTCTCAGTTTATTGTTGGCCCAAAAATATATAAATTTAAATTATAAAAATTAATTCGTAATTCGTAATTAATAATTGAAAATTATGTTAATCACCCCCATCATTGGCCTGGAAGTCCACATTGAACTCAAAACCAAATCGAAAATGTTTTGCGGCTGCAATGCTCACCATTTTCATGTCGAGCCCAACACTCACACCTGTCCGGTATGTCTTGGCCTCCCCGGCGCTCTTCCGGTACCAAATAAGGTCGCCTGTGAGTGGTGCATCAAATTAGGCCTAGCCCTGGGTTGTTCAATCAATCAGGATTCGTTTTTTGAACGCAAAAATTATTTTTACCCCGATCTTCCCAAAGGCTACCAAATCACCCAACTGCAACTTCCTTTTGCCATTAACGGGAAAATTAATATAGAAGGTCACGATATTCGCATTAATCGGGCCCATATGGAAGAGGACACCGGCAAATCTCAGCATATTGGTGACGAAACTCTTCTCGATTTTAACCGCTCCGGTGTTCCCTTAGTCGAAATTGTTTCTGAACCTGATATCGAGAGTCCCGAGGAAGCCAAAAAGTATCTTGGAAAAATCCAACAAATTGTCCGTTATCTTGGCATTTCCGATGCCAATATCGAAGAAGGCTCGATGCGTTGTGAACCGACTGTTAATTTGAAAATTGAAGACAATGGCCAAGTTTTTTATACCCCATTAGTCGAAATCAAAAATGTTGCTTCGCTCACCGGGGTTCTTTTAGCCATTCAATTTGAAATCGACCGCCAAACGGAGCAATTCAAAAAAGACGGTATTACCAAAGAACATGGTGAAAAAACCACCCGTGGCTGGGATGCTGACAAATCAGTTACTTTTCTGCAGCGGGAAAAAGAGGGGAGTGCCGACTACCGCTATTTTCCTGAGCCCGATATTCCCCCTCTTTCATTTACCAAAGATCAAATCGATGCCATCCGCGCCACCCTCCCTGAGCTTCCCGAGCAAAAAATTGCCAAATACAAAGCTCTTTCTCTCTCTGATTATGATGCTGAATTATTAGCAGGAGATCAAAAACTTTCCGAACTATACGACCAAACGCTTAACTATCACTCGTCAACTTCACCTTCAGCATCTCCATCTCCTTCTCCATCGGCTCCAGCCGACCCATCACCCGAATTCTCAAAAGGCACGGCAAACTTAATTAACGATTCAGTTAGAAAATATATAAATGAGTTTCCTGATTTACCCCTTAAGATAACACCGCTTAACTTGGCCTTCGCTGCAAATGCAACACTCTCAAAAATAATTTCGTCATCCGTAGCTAAAGAAAATGTTTTTGAAAGTAGTAGAAACGGAGAAGACCCGGTTGAACTGGCAAAGAAAAAAGGTCAACTTCAGATTTCTGATACCACTGTCATCGAGGACATGGCTAAAAAGATTATCACCGATAATCCCAAAGCCGTTGCTGATTATAAAAAAAATCCTCAAAGTATTAGCTTTTTAATTGGTCAACTGATGAAAGCTTCGAATGGCTCAGCTAATCCACAATTGGCTAAAGATATATTACAAAAATTATTAAAATAATTCATGGTTACCCGAATAGGAAAATCAAACATGTATCAACTCGGAGAGCGGGAGCGATTAATCGGCATTGACTCCCAGACCATGACTGGACCCCAAATAGTAAAGGACGAATATGAGTTTGAAGGTAACCACTTAGTTCAAGGTTTGGTCGACATACCTGATGGTCGCCGGATAAATTCAAAAATGGAAATCAAAGGCACAATCGAAACCAATGTCAGATCTGTTCCGAAAAAATAATCATTGTCGTTCTGTTTTTAGCTTTTTTTGTCAAAAATAAGTATTTCTCCCTTGTCAAAGGGAGATACCCCGCTACTGCGGGGAGAGGGATTTAGTTTAAAATAGAGTAGTGCCTGATTTTAAAACCGAATACCGAAAACTTAATCCCGAACAAAAAAAGGCCGTGGACACTATCGAGGGCCCTGTTCTGGTTGTCGCCGGCGCCGGCACCGGTAAAACTCAGGTAATTGCCCTACGTATTGGCAATATTTTGAACAAAACCCAAGTCAACCCCAGCAACATTCTTTGTCTGACTTTTACCGACAACGCCGCTCTCAATATGCGTGCTCGGCTCCTGTCCCTCATCGGAGCCGGCGCCAACTCCGTCCGGATCTCTACTTTTCACGCTTTTTGCCAATCGGTTATCCGGAGTCACCCGCAACATTTTTTCCGTTTTAATCTTGATTCCGAACCTCTCGACAAAATCGAAACTATTCAAATCGTCCGTCACCTCATTGATGACCTCCCTCCAGATTCGTCGTTAAAAACCCCCAATGATCCATATTACTATCAGTCGGCTTTAATTTCCGTCATCGAATCCCTCAAAAAAGAAAATATTTCTCCTCCATTCTACCTCTCCCTTCTCTCCGATGAAAAAACTTTTTTAGAAGTCGTTAAACCCTTTTATGGTCAGCTAAAGTCCATCACCGCCTACCCCAAAAATCTCGATACTATTGCCTCGATTATCGACAAAATCGTCCACCTTAAGGATTTAAACAGCACTTATCGCACTAAAATTTCCTCACTGCTAAAAGACCTGTCCTTAGCCAAAGATTTAAAGTCAACCTTTCTTGCTTTTTATGAAAACACCGCTTCCCAACATCCCCGTCATCTGGGGCTTTCCCAAATTTTTCCCGGCTATCAGCAGCAACTTTTAACCCGCCATCGTTTTGACTTCGACGACATGATTCTCTCGGTCATTGATGCCCTCAAAAATAACCCCTCTCTTTTATCCTCCTATCAGGAGAAGTTTCAATATATATTAGTCGACGAATTTCAAGACACCTCAGCTTCTCAAAATGAAATTATCACTCTTTTATGCTCCGGGTTAGATTCTCCCAATATCTTTGTCGTCGGTGATGATGATCAATCCATCTTCCGCTTTCAGGGCGCCTCGGTTGAAAACGTTTTTAGCTTTTATCAAACTTATCAAACCTCACCTATCGTTTTGCGCAACAATTACCGCTCTCACCGCCTCATTTTAGATTCCACCGACTCCCTTATAAACCGCAATCAAAATCGGATAGCCCGTCAAATAAAAGGTATTGATAAAAGTTTAATTGCCACCCGAGATTATGATTCAGATCCCATTAATCTCTATACTGCCGAGTCCCAAGTTGAGGAAAACTATTGGACAGCCCAAAAAATCAAGAGTCTAATTGATGCCGGTACTACCCCCCAAAATATCGCCGTTCTCTTTCGTAACAACGCCGATATTCTCGATTTGCTACCTGTTTTTTCGGCTCTCAAAATCAAATACGTCAAAGATTTTGGCACCAATATTTTGTCGGAGTCCCTCATTCTTCAGCTTTTAGATTTATTAAAGCTTTTATCCTGCCCCGACGACATTATCTTAAAAAATAAAGTCTTTAATTTTTCATTTCTAAATTTCCCCTCCCTTTCTCTTTATCATTATCTTCGTGATCCCAAATCAGGAAAAATTTCTCTCAAATTTAAAACCCGTCTAACCAAATTTGAAAAGCGCCTGGCCCGTTTTCAAAAACTCAAAGTCAATTTACCTCCCGACAAACTATTTAATCTGGCTATCCGCCAATTTAAATATTTAAAATACATTTTAAAACATCAGAATATCGAAGCCCTTAAGCAATTAAATCGCCTTTATTCCGAATTTAAACTTCAGCGCTCCGTTACCCCTCTTTCTTTTGATGATGTCGTCGCTCGGCTTCGGGTTTATGTTGACAACAATCTGTCTTTAGTTTCCCCGCCATTGCTATCTGACAACCCCCTCTCTATTCGACTTTTAACCGTTCACAAAGCCAAAGGTTTGGAATTTGAGCATGTCTTTTTAATCAAAAACCTCGCCGCCCGTTGGGAATCGGCCCGAGGTCAAAATAAAATCTCCCTACCCCTGGGAATATTACGTTCCGAACCTCTCACTGCCAACATTGATTCCGAGCTTGAAGAAAACCGCCGTCTCTTTTATGTGGCTCTCACCCGGGCCAAAAATCAAATTTATCTCTCTTACACCAAAATAAATCCCGAAGGCCGGGAGCAGCCCCCCACCCGCTTTCTTTCCGAAATTGATCCGAAATTTATCGAAGTTCAAGGTCCCGATTCGAGAACCGAAATCGAAGCCCTAAGCTCTCAATTTTCTCCAAAGGAAACCAAAATCCAATCCGCCGATTTGAGAGATTATTTAAAATATTTCTTTGCCCACTATTATCGCCTTAATATCAGCCACATCAATTCTTATCACCAATGCCCCTTTTGTTTTTTTATCAACACCATCCTTCGCCTTCCTAAATCTAAAAGTTCGGCTCTCTCTTTTGGCACCTCTGTCCACGGCGCTCTGGCTTACCTCAATTCGACCCCCAAAGTTCCATCTCTTGACGAGTTAATTGCAATTTTTGACAAAAATTTATCTAAAGAAAAACTTGTCCTCACCGACTTTACCACTCTTCAAAAAAGGGGACGTACCGCTCTTACTAAATACTATGATCATTATCAAAACGATTTCGGGGGTAAGTGTCTTGTCGAACATGATTTCAAGCCCTATCTGGCCACTTTCGAAGATATCCCCATTACCGGCAAAATTGACAAAATCGAAATTTTATCCGGTAAAAATGTCAATGTCGTCGATTTCAAAACCGGCCATCCCGACAATAAATATAAAGAGCTAAAACCCGATGGCGATTATTTTCGTCAACTTGTTTTTTACAAAATCCTCGCCGACCATAGTCCGGGCTTTGCTTATTCTGTCGTTTCCGGCACTATTGATTTTGTCGAAACCAAAGCCAATGGTACTTTTGCTAAATATAACTTTAAAATTACTTCGGAAGCCATTACTGATATGGAAAAAGTAATTAAAGATGTTTATCAAAAAATCACCTCTTTTAAATTCTCCCCCTCCCTCGACTGCTCCGACCCCGACCACCTCCATCATTTATTTGATAAATACTTCAAATGAAGTGTTTAATATTCGATTTTGATGGTACCATAGTTGATAATTTGCCGCAAGTTTTTGGATTATTAAGGGAAAATCTTAACCGTAAAAACATTGATTTAGGCAAATATTCGCTTGAATATCTCCGTCAAACAGGGGTTAAAAAATTTATGAAACAAATTAATATCTCAAAACTAGAATTATTTTCCATCTATCTAGACATAAAAAAGAAAATCCATCAAAACCTTAACGAAAATCCCCCCGCTAAAGGTCTCTTAGCCGTATTACCCGAACTCAAGAAAAATTACTTGTTAATAGTTTTCAGTTCCAATAAACCCAAAAATATTTCCAACTATCTTCAGAAATATAATCTGGAAAAATATTTTTCTGAAATTGCCGAAGACTCTTCCTATTTTGGTAAACACATCGGATTAAATAAAATCGTTAAAAAATACAACCTTAATAAACAAGAAGTTCTTTATCTTGGCGATGAAACTCGCGATATTGAAGCCGCTAGAAAAACCGGTATAAAATCAGGTGCCGTTTTATGGGGCTTTGAAGGCAGTATGCCCCTAACCGCCACTAAACCAAACTATCTTTTTTCCAAGCCTTCAGATTTGCTGAAAATACAGTAACATAACTAAACCTGTTTTTCTTTTTTAGTAGCTACAATCCGACCGTCCTGCCATTGTCCCCGATATAAATTAGATGTTCCCTTAATTTCATAAAAAAGAATATGAATAATTCTGGCCCCCATTTCAATTTTGACCGTATTTTTACTGCTGTTGAATAAAGTTACGCTTAGTTCTCCCTTATATCCTGGGGCGATATTTCCCCCCGATAATATTATTCCGCTTCGGTACATCGTTCCCCGCAGCCAAAAATTAGCCGTTAAATTTTCCGGCATATTTACCCTTTCCACCATGGTGATCAGCACCTGTTGACCCGGTTTAAATTCAAATACCCGGCTTTCTCCCTCCATAAATTCCAGCAGCAATTTCGCATCCACTGTTTTTCGTTCTGTAATTCCCAAAAATGTCTCTCCGGAAATTTCCCAAACTTTACCTAAACGCAGGTCAAATCCTGCCCCTTCCGGATTAGTTAACTCCCGCTCACACAACCCCTCCACCAACTTTTTTTCTTTGACTAATTTCAACAATTCGCTAACTCCCAAAATCATTCACTTATTCTAACAAAATTTATCGTCCCTCTTCTTGGTCAGCCGGTTGCCTTATTTCAACAACCATTGGTTTTGCAGGCGGCTCACTTGGAAACAACTCCTCCATCAGAGAAATTCTATGTACTTGCTTAGGGTCGATAGTTGGATGACGAAGTTCTGCCAACGCTGCCGCCAATCTTTCACGCAAAATTCCACTTCTATTCATGTCAGCATTGTAGCATTTAATACACATCTGTTACAACCAATAAATTTTCTCAACCTTGGGGTACAATTAGTTATGCTTTTTGTCTATATTCTCTTGGTTCTGATATTGCTTTCTATTTTTTATTTTATTTATCTTCAAAAACGCTTCCGGCCAGCCGATATTGACATTCAAAAAACCATTGATACTCTCATTACCGTTGCCAACCAAAAATTAGGGGCGGAAAAACAAATCATCCAGACCGATCTTACCGGCAAAAAAGATGCCATTGAATCCTTACTTAAGCGTCTCACTACCGATCTTGATAAAAACCAAAAGAAGCTTGAATCTGCCGAAGCCCAAAGAATTGGCAATTTTGCCAGTCTTAAAGAATCTTTAGAAAGTTATAAAAAAATTACCACCGAATTATCTGCCTCTACTGAAGGGCTGAAAAAAGTTCTTTCCAATAACCAGCTCCGCGGCGCCTTTGGCGAAAAAGTAGCCGAAGATTTACTTAAACAATCCGGTTTTGTCATTGGTACTGACTATAGTAAACAGGAATCCGATGGTAGCTCCCGCCCCGACTTTACCCTCTATCTTCCCGACAAAACTAAAGTCAATATCGATTCCAAATTTCCTTACAGCAACGTTATTAAAATGAGTGAAACTACCGATTCTGCCCAAAAAACCCAATACCTCAAACTATTTGAGCAGGATATCAAAAAGAAAATTAGTGAGGTTTCTACCCGCGACTACATTGATCCCGAAGCCAATACCGTTGATTTTGTCGTCGTTTTTATTCCCAACGAAATGATTTTCAGCTTTATTTACGAAAAATTCCCCGATATTTTGGAAGAAGCTTTTAACAAAAAGGTCATTTTCGCCGGCCCCTTTTCCTTCACCGCCATTTTACGGATGATCCGTCAGGCCTATGAAAACTTCCGTTACCAAAAAAATGTTCAGAATATCATCACCCAAATAAAAATTTTTGAAAAAGAATTTACCCGCTACAACGAAGAATTTGGGAAAATTGGTGACAAAATCGAATCCCTGGCCAAGCAGTACGACTCTGTCAACACCACCCGCACCCGGGCTCTCCTCCGTGTCACCGACAAAATCGCTTTGGGTCCTTAACCCCTCCGGCCTTATGGCCACCTCCCCTTGCCTGCCCGCCTTTGGAGGGACAGGGGAGGCAGAACGAATAATTAATTATTATATGAAAAAGGTTGAAATAGAGGCGTTAAATCCGATACACGGAAATGTCAACTACCTTTCAGAATTAAGACAATTAGCCAGAAGAAACCGAGCAAATCCTACAGACACCGAAAAACGAATCTGGCAAATAATATTACGGGATGAGAAAATGGGCTATAAATTTACCAGACAGAAACCAATAAACAGATTCATTGTCGATTTTTATTGCTCAACATTAAATCTGGCAATTGAAATAGACGGAGGGTCACATATAAAAAAGAAAGACTACGATTTTGCTAGAGATAGATTTTTGTCCCAAATCGGGATAAAAACAATCAGATTTACAAATGATCAAATAATAAAAGATATTGAAAAAGTCAGAGATAAGATTTTTGAATTTTGTTCCGTCTCCCCTGTCAAGGGGAGATAACCCGAAGGGTCAGAGGGGTTAAAATCATCCCTCTTGACACTTTTTAGCACTCGGGCTATGATATTGCTAATAATATGGCTGATTTAACCCAACGTCAAATCAAAATTCTTAAATGTATTGCCGAAGAGTTTATCGATACCGCCTCTCCGGTCGGTTCGGAAAATCTGGAGCGCAAATATAATCTTGGTATCTCCTCGGCTACTATTCGAAACGAAATGGCGGCTTTAACCCAGCTGGGGTATCTTAAAAAAAGCCATCTTTCCGCCGGTCGTTGTCCTACCTCCATGGGTCTTAAATACTATGTCCGGCGCTTAATGACCCCTAAAAATATGTCAGTTTCCGAAGAAATCGGCGTCAAGGAAAAAGTTTGGGATTATCGCAATGAGTTTGAAAAACTTTTAAAAGAAGTCACTCGGGAATTAGCCCAAAAAACCCGCTCTTTGGCTATTTCTACCACCGATCATGGAGCCATTTATAGTTACGGTGCTTCAAATTTACTCGAAGAACCGGAGTTCTACAACATTGATGTCACCAAAACCGTTTTATCCCTTTTAGATAACCCCGCCTTTTGGTTTGAAATTATCAGCAAAGCCGGAGTTGACCCATCTCTACCATCCTCTGCCGAGATAATTCATCTATTGGTTGGCGAAGATCTGGGAATGGAGCATCTTGAGCCTTGTGGATTTATTTACCAAACCTATCAATCCGGTCCCCATCGTGGAATTGTCGGTATTATCGGTCCGGCCCGCATCCACTACCAAACCATTGTTCCCACCGTTGATTATTTTGCCCAATTGTTATCTACTATTAGCGGTTAATCTAAAATGTCTAAAACTAAACTTACTCCTAAAATTAATCAGTCTGTCAAAATTGCCGAACTTGAGGACAAATTAAAGCGGTCACTAGCTGATTACGTCAATCTTCAAAATAGAATCGATCGGGAAAAGGAATCCTTTGTAACTCTCATTACCGTCTCCATTATCGCTAAACTTCTCGAAGCCCTCGACGATTTCGAGTTAGCTTCAACCCATCTTCAGGATAAAGGTTTGGATTTAGCCATTTCCAAATTCAAATCCACCCTTTCTTCTTTTGGCCTAAACCCCATTGACGCTGTCGGCAAAGATTTTGACCATAACACTATGGAGTGTCTGGAAACCGCTTCAGGCGAAAAGAACAAAGTCTTATCTGTCCGTAAAGTCGGTTATCTATTAAATGGTCAGTGTCTTCGCCCTGCCGGTGTCGTCGTTGGTAATGGTCTTGAGTCTCCCTTGTCAAAGGAAGAAGCGGCGACCTGCCTCGCCAAAGGCGGGAGCCGAGAGGGATTTTAATTAAAAAATTAAAAGTTAAATTTTAAACAAAAAAACATATGTCCAACAAAATCATCGGTATTGATTTAGGCACCACCAACTCCTGTGTTGCCGTTATGGAAGGTGGTACTCCTAAAGTCATTTTAACCTCCGAAGGCCGCAACGTTATCCCTTCAGTGGTTGAGGTCATTAAAAATTTGGTTGGTGATTTGGCCAAGCGCCAGATGGTTCTCAACCCGGAAAATACTATCAGTAGTATCAAGCGTTTAATGGGCCGCCGCTTTACTGATGCTGAAGTCGCCAAAACCAAAAAAATTGTTTCTTACAAAATTGTCTCCGGTAAAGACGGCATAGCGGCCGTGGAAATCAAGGGTAAAGTTTATACCCCTCAGGAAATTTCGGCTAAAATATTACAAAAAGCCAAAGCCGATGCCGAAAAATATTTAGGCGAAAAAATTGAGAGGGCGGTTATCACTGTCCCGGCTTATTTCGATGACTCCCAGCGTCAGGCTACCAAACAAGCCGGCGAAATTGCCGGCCTCAAAGTTGAGCGGATTGTTAACGAACCGACCGCTTCAGCCCTAGCCTATGGTTTAGACAAAAAGAAAAAAGGTATTGTGGCTGTTTACGACCTTGGCGGCGGCACCTTTGACATTTCCATTTTGGAAATCGGTGATGGTGTTTTCGAAGTCAAGGCTACCAACGGTGACACCTTTTTAGGTGGTGACGATTTTGACCACCGAATTACCGATTGGTTAGTCGATAATTTTAAAAAACAAACCGGTGTCGATTTGTCTAAAGATCCCCAGGCTCTTCAGCGTCTTCGTGAAGCCGCTGAAAAAGCCAAAATCGAATTATCCTCTTCGGTGGAAACTGACATAAATTTACCTTTCATCACCCAACAGGACGGTCAACCATTGCACTTAACCGTTAAACTAACCCGGGCGGAAATGGAAAAGTTGGTTGACGATCTCGTCGCCAAAACTATTCCTCCGGTGGAAAAGTGTCTCAAAGACGCTGGCATCAAAAAGGCCGATATTACTGACATTGTCATGGTTGGTGGCATGACCCGAATGCCCAAAGTCTTGGAAGTTGTCAAAGATTTCTTCGGTAAAGATCCTAACACTACCGTCAACCCCGACGAAGTTGTGGCTATCGGCGCTGCTGTTCAGGGAGCGGTCCTAACCGGCGAGGTCAAAGACATTGTTCTACTCGATGTCACCCCGCTGACCCTGGGTATTGAAACCGCCGGCAACGTCCGGACCCCTTTAATTGACCGGAACACCACTGTCCCGACTAAAAAATCCCAAGTTTTTACCACCTATTCTGACAATCAACCTCAGGTGGAAATCAATGTCCTGCAAGGCGAACGCCCCATGGCGGTTGACAACAAGTCACTTGGCCGCTTTATTCTTGATGGTATTGCCCCATCTCCCCGGGGAACTCCTCAAATTGAGGTCACTTTTGACATCGATAGTAATGGTATTCTCTCTGTTTCCGCCAAGGACAAGGGGACTGGCAAGGAGCAAAAGATCACCATCCAAAACGCCACCAACCTCTCCGAGGAAGAAGTGGCCAAAATGACCAAGGATGCCGAGGCCCACGCCCGTGAGGACGAAGAAAAGAAAGGTCTGGCCGAGTCCCGAAACCGTCTTGACGCCGCCATCTTTAATGGTGAAAAGAGTCTCAAGGACTTTGCCGATAAAATTAAGGCTGACGATAAGGCTAAAATTGAAGAAAAAATTAAAGAGGGCAAAGAACTCTTAGTCAAAACCGACGCCAAAAAGGACGAGTTTGATAAGTTTAGCGAAGAACTGGGTCAAATTCTTCAAACCATCGGCCAGGCGGTTTATAGTCAGCAATCCGGCTCGGCCGGACCCACAGACGGCACCACCCCTCCGGAGCCCGACGACAAAAAATCAGGCAACGGTAAAGACGACAAAAAAGACGTCGAAGAAGGGGAGATCGTCAAATAATGAAACGCGATTTTTACGAAACACTGGGAATTTCCAAAGGAGCCTCATCGGCCGACATCAAATCGGCCTATCGCCAACTAGCTTTGCAGTGGCATCCCGATCGCAACAAAACCCCCGATGCCGAAGAAAAGTTCAAAGAAATCAACGAAGCCTATGAAGTCCTTAGCAACAATCAAAAGAAATCAGCCTACGACCAATTTGGCCACGCCGCCTTTGACCCCTCCGCCGGCGGTGGTTTTGGTGGTCGTACCTACACTGACCAAAGCGGCCCCTTTACCTACACTTGGAGTGGCGGCCAAAACCCCTTTGGCGGTAATATCGATTTTGATTTTGGTGGATTCAGCAACCCCTTTGACATTTTCGAACAATTCTTTTCCGGATCCGCCTTTGGCGGAGGAAGTAACCGCCGCACCCGTCGACTCCAAAACTACAAAATCCAATTGACATTTTTAGAAGCCGCCCACGGTTGTGATAAAGAGGTCAGTCTCGATGGATCCCGCAAAAAAATTAAAATCCCCGCCGGAGTTGATGATGGCCAACGGATTAAATTTTCCGATTTTATTTTATATGTTGATGTCTTGCCCGATAAGATTTTTAAGCGTGAAGGCAACGATATCTTTGTCAATCAGGATATTTCCTATGTTCAGGCAGTTTTAGGCGATGAAATCGAGGTCTCTTCTCTTGACAAACCCATCAAAATTCGCATTAAAGCCGGTACCCAACCGGGCACCCTCATTCGTCTTCGGGGACATGGTATTCGCGATGTTTCCGGCTACGGAATTGGCGATCTCTATATTCGTCTTAATCTAGTTGTTCCCACCCGACTATCGTCAAAACAAAAGGATTTGATTCGGGAATTGGACTAAACCCTTTTCCCCCCGACATACGTCGGGAGGCATCTCCCCTTGAAAAGGGGAGAAATACCAAGAATAATTGATATGTGAAATATATCGCCCCAGCTGAAGTTAGGACCCAAAGGTTGAATCTAAAATATCTGGAAGAATTGAGAGAATTGTGTCGAAAAAATCGTCAAAATCCGACAGACGCTGAATACAAGATCTGGAAAATGGTATTGCACAGTCACAAAATAAAAGAGAAATTTCTCAGACAAAAGCCCATCGGTAAATATATTCTCGATTTTTACTGTTCAAAATTATTATTAGCAATTGAAATTGATGGCGAGTCACACAACAAGAAAGCTTATTTAGATAAAAGTCGAGATTGGTATTTAGAAATAAGAGGAATAAAAACAATCAGGTACACCAATAATCAGGTTTTAAGTGACATTGACCACGTTTTTTCTGATTTGCTAGCCAAAGTAAAGCAACGAGAGAAGGAGCTGGTATTTTCTCCCTTTTCAAGGGAGAATGCCCGACCCCGCCACGGCGAGGGAGGGATAAGGGTTTTGAATGAAAGAAGCTAAATTACCTTGAAAGTTTATATCCTAAAAGATATAATGAATTCTATGAACACATATACTTTTAAACAACATTTTGAAGAAAGTCTCAAAGATCCTGAATTTAAAAAACTCTGGGCTGAAAGTGAAGTTGAATATCAACTTTCCCGTCAGATTATCAAAAAACGGCTTGATAAAAAAATCTCCCAGCAGGAATTGGCCAAAAGAGCCAAAACTACCCAAGCTATTATTTCCCGCCTGGAAAATTCATCCTTCAACCCCTCAATTCATCTTCTTAAACGTATCTCCGCCGGTCTCGGATCCAAGCTGACGATCAACATCTAGTTTCACCGTAAACCGAGTTTAAATGATACCTCTTTGTTAGATTATACTTTTGTAATGAAAATTATTTTTCTTAACACTTGGGGCGGAAAGCAAAAAGCAGAAATTCAAAATTTTTTTAAACTACACGCACCTGACACCGATGTGTTCTGTCTTCAAGAAGCTTACGATGATTTACGAACCATGATTCGGGACTATATTCAAGATTTTAAGGAGATACACGAGTATCAATTTGGATTTGAAGATGAAACCGGCACGGAAGACTTTGCCCAGGCAACATATATTCGCCAGACACTGCCTATTTTAGATTCAAAGATAGTATTTAATGACGGTAAATTATCCGGTCTGGGTATCGCAACAGAAATAAAGCTTCAAATCGGCGAGACTCTTCATATCTTAAATTATCACGGCATCTCCCGCCCGAAAGATAAACTCGATAATCCAGATAGACTGGGACAATCCCAAAAGATACTTGATTATTATCAAGATAAATCAGGACCAAAAATCTTAGGCGGTGATTTTAATATTCTTCCTAAAACAAAATCAATCAAAATGTTTCAGGAACGAGGATACCGTGAATTAGTTGAGGAATATAAGATACCGACGACAAGGAATCATCTCTACTGGGATAAACGCCCCCAGAAACACTTATCTTCAGATTATATTTTTCTTTCGGATAAAATTGAAGTTAAAAGTTTTTTGGTGCCTTCAGTCGAAATTTCAGATCATCTGCCCCTTATCCTTGAAGCGAATTTAGTGCTATAATAGCTAAGTTAAATTTATGCAAATGGAATGGGGACGTGACGTCCCCTTTTTTATTTTCACATTTACTATTTATCTAATTATCTACTTATCTAAATTATGGACATTAAAAGACTACCAAAAACCGAATTCGCCGCCGCCGTAGCTCAAATTGCCGGCGAGCGCAATATTGACGTCCAAAAAATTCTTAATTCTATCGAAGCCGGGCTAACCTCTGCCTACAAGAGAGATCAAAAGGAACACGGGATTATAATTCCTGAAGAAACCGTCCTTGAGGTTGAAATTTCTCCGGATACCGGTTCCTTTGCTATCTTTGAAATTAATGGAGCCAACCGTAAAAATGTCACCCCACCCGGCTTTGGCCGGATCGCCGCCGTTACCGCCAAGCAGGTGATTGATCAGGGAATCCACGAAGCCGAAAAAGCCATGGTTATTGATGAATACAGCCGTAAGTTGGGGACTCTGGTAAATGGTTTTATTATCAAAAGCGACCCCTACCACCTGACCGTCGGAATCGGCAAAACTGAGGGTGTCTGCCCCAAAGATGAGCAAATTAGAAACGAGGTCTTAGGTTTAGGCACCAAGAAACTCTTTTTGCTCAAAGCCATTCACGAAGACGCTGAAACCGGCCGTAAAGACATTATTCTTTCCCGCCGTGATCCGGAGTTTATCAAACAATTATTTATTCGGGAAGTTCCCGAAGTCGGCAACCGTTCGGTTACTGTTGACCTAATCGCCCGCGAAGCTGGCCAAAGAGCCAAGGTAGCTGTCAGCAGTGGTCAGGCCGGTGTTGACCCGGTTGGTTCCTGTATTGGTCAGAAAGGCATCCGGATCCAGGCGGTTCTCAACGAACTGCCTATTGAAGAAAAAGTCGATGTGATTGCTTTTGCCAAAAACCAATCCCAATTTATCTGTAACGCCCTATCTCCGGCCCAAAATGTCAAAGTTGTTTCTATCAAAGACGGGATGGCCATTGTCGAAGTTCCTGAATCTGAATTAGCTCTGGCTATCGGCTCCGGCGGCGAAAACGTCCGTCTAGCCGGCCTTTTGGTTAATTTAGAAATCAAAGTCCAGGCTGCTAAAACCGAGAAATAATTATAGATTTCAGCCATAGGCTGATCCGCCTTTGGCGGAAAAAATTAGGCATTAGACATTAGAAATTAGAAATTATTATGTACCGTCCCCCGATTGTCACCATTATGGGTCATATTGACCATGGCAAGACCACTCTTCTTGACAAAATCCGGGGTGCTTCAATCGCCTCCCGTGAAGCCGGTGGTATTACTCAGCACATCTCTGCCTATCAGACCGAAGTCAAGTTAAAATCAGGCAAAACCGCCGTTATTACCTTTCTTGACACCCCTGGTCATGCCGCTTTTTGCCAAATGAGAGCCCGCGGCGCCCGGATTACTGATCTGGTTGTTTTGGTGGTATCTGCCGTCGACGGTGTCATGGCCCAAACCAAGGAATGTATTAAAGAAATTAAGAAAGCCGGTATTCCGGTTATTGTCGCTATGACCAAGATGGATCTGCCCGATGCTGCCCCCGAAAAAGTCAAGAGCCAATTAGTTGAGCTTGAACTAACCCCCGAAGAATACGGTGGCCAAACCTCCCTTGTCCCTGTTTCCGCCAAAACCGGGGAGGGGGTTGACAAACTTCTCGAGCTCATTCTTCTTAACGCCGAAGTTATGGAACTTAAGGATGAATCATCTGCCTCTCTTGAGGCCGTAGTCATCGAATCCCTACTTGATAAAAGCCGCGGGCCGGTGGCCACTCTGATAGTCAGGAAAGGCACAATTAGATTAGGTGACCAAATCTTTGCCGAAAGCATTAATGGCAAGATCAAAGCCATGTCTGTTAATCCCGCCACCCCCTCTTCTCCGGTGGAAATTCTTGGTTTTGAATCAGTTCCCCCGGTTGGGGCCAAAGTCAGCTCAACCGCCACCCCGACTCAAGAAAAACTGGTTATAAGCCGCCTCAATCAAACTCGTACCGACGGCACCCCGAGGCTTCCAATTGTGGTTAAAGCTGATGTTCAGGGAACCCTCGAGGCTCTGTTGAGCAGTCTTTCTGACGACGTTTTTTTAGTATCCAGCGGGGTTGGAACCGTCACTGACAATGATGTCTTCCTGGCTACTTCGTCCAAGGCCCAAATTTTTGCCTACAATGTTCCCGTTCCCCGCTTTATCCGAAATCTGGCCGATAATGAAAAAGTACCTATCTTTGAATCAAAAATCATTTACGAAATCATCGAGGATATTCAGGCCCAGGTTCTCCGTTTACTTGACCCAACCATCGAAGAGACGATTCTGGGTGAGGCCAAAATCATTGCTGAATTTAAGATCGAGAAAGTCCGCATTGCCGGGATTAATGTCACTAAAGGTGAAATCTCCTCCAGCGACTGTATTCATCTTAAACGCGACGATGAAATTATCAAAGATACTAAAGTAGAAGGTATTCACCAAGCTAAACTAATCGTTGACAAAGCCAAGACAAGCAGCCAATATGGCATCACTTTTAAACCCTATATTGACTTTAAGATTGGCGATGTTATAATAGCCTATAAGAGTTAGCAATAAGCAGATGAAAAACTATAATATAGCAGGTATTAAGAGTTTAGTCGACAAAGCCAAGTCGGCTCTAGTAGTTGTTCCCACTCTCTCGGTTGACAGTGTTGGCGCCGCCCTAGCCCTGGCCATATCCCTAAAGAAGTCCGGTCGGGAAGTTAAAGTCTTTTGTCCTCAAAAACCTGACCAAAATTACAGCAAACTAAGCGCTTTAGAGCTGATTACCGATACTTATACTGCCTCTGATCTGGTAGTTTCTCTGAATTATCCCCTCGATCAAATCGATCAGGTTTCCTACAACGACGACGGTGGTCGTCTAAATTTGGTTGTCAAAACTAAATCCGGTGCCGCCAAAGTGGAAAATAACCAAATTGTTATCAACAATAGTTCCTCTTCGGCCGATCTTTGTTTTATGTTGGGCGACGAATCACCATTAGGCGACAAGGCTTCAATTGTTAACCAAGGCGAGTGGATTTTAATTTCCCCTATCCAAGTTAGCAAAACTTGGGCCAAAGCCACTTTGGTTGATGCCGACGCTCCTTTTTCCGAAATTTTCACCTTTTTACTACCCATGCTGGGGCTTAGTCTCGATATTGATTCCGGCAAGGATTTACTTATCGGCCTCCGCGTTGCCACCCAGTCCTTTAGTGTCAACGTCTCCCCCGAATCTTTCGAAGCCGGTGCTGTCTGTCTTCGCGCCACTCAGCCTCCGGAGACTCCTGCCGTTACCCCTGCCGCTCCGCTTCCCAGTGTGACCGATAACCAGATCCCAATTGAAAATATCGAAAGAGGTGCCTCTTTTATGCCTGGCACCAACAAAGCCAATCCCACCCCGATGGTTTAATCAAACAAAATGATCAAAATTGACTTCGATGAAATATTAAAATACAGTAAAACTTATCTTGAAAATGGAGGGATATTTCCAAGAAACTGTCCTAAACCTGACTGTTTATCCATAGGATCCGTAAGAATAGATCCTCGTAGTAATAGAACCACTATTTCTATTGACGCAAGTCCTCCGCAACTGCCAACTACAAGAGAAGGACGCCTATATGAAAGACATCCTATTTGCGATGAAAACTGCGGCATTTTAGGTAATCTAAACAGACAATTTTTCGTCAGAGGAGATAATACAACTGGAGAAATTATTGAAGCTGCGGCTGCATGGCGACCAAGTTATTAAAAACAAAGCCAACCCCACCCCAATGGTTTAAGGCTTTTTATAAATCAAAATAGTATTTACTAACCATGAGATCAAAAAAAAGAGAAGAAATTGTCGCAGAACTTCAACAACAAACAGGGGCGAGAGGAAAATATTTAGTTGATTTTGGCGTTAGATGTGTCCGGGGTCGAAAACCAAATGAATTGGCCGTGGCCATAGAACAAGGCTTAAACCGAAAATACGGCCCAGTTGGATATCCCTCTCTGGCAGGATTCGAAATTATTCAAGTTCCTATTCCCCGCAATCTTGGTCCTATCAGGTGGTCAGAAAATCACTTGTTTTTTGAACTTGATGCTAGTCTTTCCGCTGAAGAAAGAATATCTCTTGAAATGAATCTTATGACCGTTTCCGGAAAGGCAATAATGCCTAAAGTTAGGGGTTAGTACCACTCCAGCAGTTTTAATAAAAATGGAAATCAGTCCGATGTGTGGCATTAAAGGTGAACTTTCCTTTTTTCGTCGCCGCCTACATCTAGTTCACGACGATGGAAAATCAACTCCCTGCGATGGCTGTGATGTAGCTCTCGATTTTTGGGGCAGACCAGTTTTTAAAAGCACCGATCCAGGCCGAAAATGTGTTGAAGAACCTAGGGTTCCCGTCAGATTAAGTGATGTCGGTCTCTAGAAAAAAAGATAATACTTGTGTTACAATACTCCTGCACTATCTTTGGTATTTCCGTAGCCATTCGGAAATTTTTATTAAAACCAATTATAGCGCGATAATTTATGGCCTTAACCACCGAAGAAAAAACGGAAATTGTTACCAAGTTTGCCCAAGCCAAAGGCGATACCGGTTCTCCTGAAATTCAAGTAGCCATTCTTAGTAAAGAAATCGACAAACTCCAGGGACATTTAGGTGATAACAAACACGACTCACCGGCCAAAAGGGGACTGTTAAGCAAAATCGCCAAAAGACGCCGGCTTCTTCGCTACCTTTCTCTTCACAATGATGATCGCTATGGTAAGTTAATCAAAGCCTTGGGTCTAAAAAAATAAAAATGGACAATCTTTCTTTTGATCTTAAATTATCAGACGATAAGCAGATTCACCTCGAATCAGGCAAACTCGCCCCCCAAGCCAATGCTGCAGTTCTGGCCACCTTTGGTAAAACCGTAGTTTTAGCCACCGTCGTTTTAGGGATCGTTGACAAAAGCAAAGATTATTTTCCACTTTCAGTTGAATTTACCGACAAACTCTATGCCGGCGGATTTATCAAAGGCGGCAAATGGGTCAAACGCGAAGGCGCCCCCTCCGACACCGCCATTCTTTTCGGCCGGATCATCGATCGGGCTATTCGGCCTCTCTTTCCGGTGGGTTTCAAACAGGAAGTTCAGGTTATGGCCACAATTTTAAGTAATGACAAAGATAATGACGTCATTATCCCAGCCTTTACAGCCGTCTCCGCCGCCCTAATGCTTTCCGACATTCCTTTTAACGGCCCGGTATCAGCTATCCGTGTCGGCCTGAAAGAAGGCAAAATCTCTCTCTTCCCCACTGTTTCTGAACTCAAGACCTCACCTCTTGACCTTCTGGTTTGCCGCGATTTAGAAGGCATCAATATGATTGAGGCCGGTGCTCAAATTGTCGATAACGACATCGTCCTTTTAGCTATTGAAGAGGCTTTCAAAACCGGCGATCAAATAAATCAGGAGTTGATAGAGTTTACCCAAAAAAACGCTAAAACAAAAGTTGAATTTGAAGACCTGTCACCTCCGAAAGAATTAGTAACTGAGATTTCCAAACTTATTGATCCCAACCTTGAAGAGTTTATGAAAGACGGCACCGATGGTGCTCATATTGCCGCCGAAGAAAAGATCAAAGAAATAGTTATCAGTAACTACCAACCCCAAATTGATGCCGGTGAAATCGAAGTCGGCCAGCTTATCGACGCAGTTGATGTTTTAGTTAAACTCTATGTCCGTCGACATACCCTCGCCGGCACCCGCTATGACCATCGCCGGATGGATGAAATTCGGCCTCTAAATATTGAAGTCGATGTCTTACCTTGCACCCATGGTTCAGCCCTCTTTGAACGTGGTCTGACCCAAGCTATTACTATCACCACTCTTGGTCCTCTGGCTGACCAGCAATATTTACAGGACAGTAGCGGCGAATCTACCAAGCGCTATATCCATTATTATTCTGCCGCTCCCTTTTCCACCGGTCAAACCGGCCGCACCGGCCGTCCCGGTCGTCGGGAAGTTGGACACGGTGCTCTGGCCGAAAAAGCTCTGCTTCCGGTTCTTCCTTCAATTGAGGAATTTCCTTACACTATTGCCCTAACATCCGAAGTTTTATCTCAAAATGGCTCCTCCTCCATGGCTTCCACCTGTGGCTCCACCCTAAGCCTCATGGCCGCCGGTGTCCCCATCAAAGATAAGGTTGCCGGTATTTCTATGGGTATGGTATCAGACGTTGACAAATATCTTTTATTGACCGATATTGCCGGTCTTGAAGATCACTGCGGCGATATGGATTTCAAAATCGCCGGTACCCGCACTGGCATAACTGCCATTCAACTCGATATTAAACGAATGGGCTTAAGTCTCGATATGATCCGCGATACCTTCACCGCCTCCATCAAAGCCCGTTTAGAAATTTTGGATAAAATTGATTCGATTCTCTCCGCTCCCAGAAAAGAACTCTCTCCCTATGCTCCCAAAATTAAACTAATAACCCTTCCTGAAGACAAAATCGGCGAGGTTATTGGTAGTGGCGGCAAAACCATCAAGGCTCTGATGGAGAAATTCTCAGTCCAAATTGATATCGATGACGATGGTCGTGCCTCTATTAGTTCGCAGGATATTACCAAAATCGATGCCTGTGTCTTTCAAATTGAATCCATGATTCGGGATATTAATATCGGTGAAGAATTTGACGGCGTCGTCACCCGGGTTGAGGCTTTCGGCGCCTTTGTCGAATTCTTGCCCGGCCGTGAAGCCTTGCTTCACGTTTCTGAAATGACCGGTGGCTTTTTATCCGACCCTTCGACAGTTATCAAATTGGGTGACAAAATCCATGTCCGAGTGTCAGGTTTTAACGACAATCACCAAATCAAACTTTCCGCTCCCGAATTCAAAACTGCCCACCCCGGCTCTCCTGATTCCTTCCCTGGTCGTCCCCGTCCCGAATTTGACCGTAACCGTCAAGCCTTCCGTAATTTCGGTCCTCCCTCCCGCCCTCGAAGATAACCAAAATCGTCTATACTGATATCAATGCCTGACCCTGACACTTTAACTATTACCGCCGCTATTGACAAGTTAATTGCCAAAAGTAAATCAGTCGCTCTTCCTCCCGAACTTCAGAGCCGTCTTGGCGAACTTTTTTCCCAACTTCAAATAAATTCCCGATCCGAAAGTACTTTTTGGACTTTTTACCAAAGCACCGCCAAATATATTGATTGGATTGTCAAACTCCCCTGGAACACTCAAAGCGACGACATTCTCGATCCCCGCCACACCCAGGAGAAACTTGACGAAAATCATTATGGATTGCAGGATGTTAAATTAAGGATCCAGGAATATGTTTCTGTTTTATCTCTCCAAAAAAGCCGTCATCCCGATCTCCCTTTTCAAGCCCCAATTTTATTATTTGTCGGTTTAGTCGGCACCGGCAAAACTACTATAGCCAAATCTATTGCCGATTGTCTTGGTCGAAAACTCATTCGTATCCCCTTCGGCGGTCTTGGCGATCCTCTCTATCTTCGGGGGCAGAGTCGTTTTCACCCCGAAGCCGAACCCGGAGCCATCATTCGTGGGCTGGCCACCTGCGGCACCCGAAACCCGGTTATATTACTTGACGAAATTGACCGGGTAGCTGATGGAGCTCTCAACACCATTATGGGAGTTCTGGTTGAGCTTCTCGACCCCGAGCAAAATGTTCGTTTTGCCGACCACTATCTTGATTACCACTTTGATTTATCCCAGGCCTTTTTTGTGGCCACCTGCAACAACACTTCCCGGATTGCTACCGCCGTTTTGGACCGTCTGGAAATAATTCAAATGCCTTCTTACACCGATGAGGAAAAATTCAATATCGGCAAAAGCTATCTTTTACCCCGGGCTATCAAAGAAGCGGGCCTCAACCCGGGTGAGTTGACTATTGTTGATTCTGTCTGGCCAAGTATTATTCGTCCCCTTGGTTTTGATGCTGGGGTTCGGACTCTAAAACGGAACATTGAAGGTCTTTGTCGCAAAACCGCCACCCTGATTTTATCCGGTCAAAAGCAAATCGTCGTTGACGAGTCCAATGTTAAAAAATATCTGCCCCAATGGTAAAACGTAAAATAGAACAAAATTTTACCTATTTTTCCTTAGTATTGCTCGCCATCGCTTTTATTATTCTTCTAATTAGTCTTTATCCCTATCGTTAATGTTTACTAATAATCTTCAAAAACTAAAACTAAACGGTAAAACGGCTGTTTTTATCGATTATGCCAATGTCTATGGCTGGAAAAAAAGTCTAAAAAAACCCGTCGATGTCGTCAAATTATATAAATATCTCAAAACGTATCCGAATATAATTGCCATTGAATTTTATTACGGTTCCGACGTCAATAAAAAGTCAAAAGATTTTTTAAAAGAAATCAAAACCTGCGGTTTTCAACTGGTAACTAAACCGGTTAAATATATCGATATTTCTAATACCAAAAAGCCGGTACTGATCCGTAAATGTGACTTCGATATCGAAATCTGTATGTCAGTCTACAAACATCTCGAAAGGAAAATTGACAGCTTCGTCTTTTTTTCCGGCGACGGGGACTTAGTTCCGCTTTACCGTTATCTAATTGAGCACCGAAAACAGGTTATTGTTATTTACCAAAGTGGCCATTTGGGTAAAGAAATTTGGGAAACCAAAAAAGGCATCTTCAAAACTGAAATTACTAATTTTCCGGTTTTTTAATAAAAAATGTCCCCCCGATTGCTCGAGGGGCGTGATTAAAGAAATTATAACATGCCAACCGACAAACTTCAAAAACTTGAATACGTCTCCCGGCTCATAGCCAAATGTCAAAAATGTCCTTTGTCCAAAACCGCCACCAATCCCGTTCCCGGCTCAGGCTCTCCCGATGCCAAAATTGTCTTTATTGGTGAAGCCCCTGGTTTTTTTGAGGATCAGCAGGGTTTACCTTTTGTTGGTAATTCCGGCAAACTTCTTGACAAACTCCTATCCGGTATCGGCATTCCCCGACAGGATGTCTTTATTTGCAACATTCTCAAACACCGCCCTCCGGAAAATCGCGACCCCCTGCCCGAGGAAATCAAGGTTTGTACTCCCTATCTCAAGGCCCAACTAGAAATTCTTCGCCCTCAAATTATTGTTACTTTGGGCCGTTTCGCCCTCAATTATTTTTTGCCACTTGAAAGTATTAGCCGTATTCACGGCCAAATCAGAAAAATTAACTGGCAGGGACTTGACGTCAACCTCATTCCCCTGTATCATCCTTCAGCTGGATTACGCAACGGTGAAATGTTACGGGCCCTGGAAACTGATTTTCAAAAAATAGACTCTTTTCTCCACCCTCAACCTCTTTTATCTCCTTCGGAACCAAAGGTTCCGAAAGTTGAAAATTTAAGCTTGTTTTAATTTATAAAATTTATGACTGACAATAAAAATCGTTCATCTCTTTCGCGGGATTTTCGCCCACAACAACTTTTTGCCCCCAGCGGGACTGTTAAACATTTAGGTTCTTCCCGCGACTTTGTTAGGATTATCTCCTTGGGTGGTTTCGGTGACGTTAATCAAAACATGTTTGTTTATGAATATGTCCCCGGAGGTGACGAAGCCAAAAGCCAAATTATTATTATTGACTGTGGTGTCGGTTTTCCTAAAGACGACGAATTTGGGGTTGATCTCCAAATTCCTGATACCAAATATCTTGAAGATAAAAAAGACCGTATTTTAGGTATCTTTATTACTCATGGCCATGAAGATCATATTGGCGCTATTCGTTTTATCCTGCCCATATTAGGGAAAAACATTCCTCTTCACGCCCCCAGATTAGCCGTTGCCCTAATCCAATCACGTCTGGTTGAAGCCAACATTCGCGCCAATCTGACTGTTTACGAAAGTGGTGACGTTATGGCCGCTGGCCCATTTACTGTTGACGCCATCAAAGTTACCCATTCAGTTCCTGACTCTAATCATTTTGCTATTACTACCCCAATTGGGGTCTTTTACCATGGCTCTGATTTCAAATTTGATCTCTTCCCTCTCGACGGTAAACCCTCTGATCTGGCTCATATCGCCCGCGTTGGTGAAAAGAAAGTTATTGCCTTATTATCAGATTGTTTGGGAGCCGACCACGAAGGTTTCTCGCCTTCGGAAAGCTCAATTGCTGAAAAATTTGAACACGACATCAAAACCGCCAAAAGTCGGGTTTTTGTTACTACTATTAGTAGTAATGTTGTCCGTTGGGGCCAGGCCATTGATTATGCCAAACGAGCCGGTCGAAAAATCGTCCCTGTCGGTTTTTCGGTTATCAAAGCCACTGAAATCGCCAAAGAATTGGGTTATGTCAATTTAGTTGATGCTGATTTGGTACCAGTTGAGAGAGTTAAAAACTTTGCCGACAACAAGCTTATGTTCCTTGTAGCTGGTTTTGCTGGACAGGCCAACTCTGCCCTAGGTAAAATGGTCATGGGTAAACATCGAATCAAATTAATCCCCGGTGACAAGATTATCTTCTCTTCTCCGGATTACATCCCCGGAACTACCACCAGTATTTATGACATGATTGATAATCTCTCCAAAATGGGAGCTGAAGTTATCTATGGTTCAGAACAGGAAATTCATGTTTCCGGCCATGCTTATCAAAAAGAACACGCCCTTCTGATTGATTTAGTTCGGCCAAAATATTTATTGCCGATTGGCGGCAATTTTCGCCATATCAAAAGTTACCAAACCATGGCCAAAACCATGGGTTACCGCGATGATCAACTTATCTCTCCCGATATTGATTCGGCTATTATTTTTACCGCCGATGGTAAGGTAAATACCAACTATCACGTACCAATCCATAAAGTACTCATTGATGGTCTCGGGATTGGCGATGTCGGTACCACCGTCCTTCGCGATCGCAAAACTCTGGCTGAAGATGGTATGTTTTCTTTCGTAGTTCTCCTAAACAAAGATAGTGGCAAAATGTTTAAAGAACCGGTTATTCTCTCCCGGGGATTCGTTTTCATGAAAGAAAATACCGATCTTATTGATTATCTTAAAAAAGAAATAATTCGAAAATTTACCCAAGTAACCAGTTCTCCGGCTAATTTTGATTTTATCCGTGAAGAACTCCAGGCCTTTCTTGAAGGGATAATTCTCCAAAAAACCGGCCGCCAACCCATGGTTCTGCCGCTGATTATTGAGGTCTAAATCTCTATTTGGTCCATGTTATTACCTTAGGTATCTTGGGTTCAGGTTTCTTTGGTTTTTGTTCAATCGTACGACTATCTTCAGGTCTAACCCTTCTTACTGCGATGGTAAAAGGTTCGCTATCTTCTCCATATCCCCCAACCGCTTCTCTGGTTGCCACAGGAATCCCCATATTAGCCAAGTCTTGTCTAATTTTCGCTTGTCTTTGCCATGTCGTATCAATTACTAATACAGTTGATTCAGGTTCATTAGTTAATAACTTAGCAACTTTCGCAACAGCGGGATCTAATTTAGGAGCTTTATTGCAACTCCTCCGTGCTCGAGGGGTAAATTTTATTAACTCAACCTCCTCCGGCGTTGCCACTCTTACGGATTCACCTTCCGGAATTCTGGTTGTTCTTGGCATATAGCTGATTATAACACCCAAATCTTTATATATTATAAATTGAGTATTTCATCGGATACGTACCTGGAATTTCACATTATCGGCTTGATTATTGAGACCTAAACTACCGTTAGTACCATCTAAACCCTTGGTTTTTAGGTTTTTCTTCAACCGGATCACAATCTGTGGCAGACCTAACAGTTCTCACCGCAATAGTAAAAGGTTCACTTCCTTCCGCTTGTTCACCTACTTTTCCGGTTTCCACCGCGACTCCTCGCTGTGCTAAAGCATTTTCAATTGTTGCCCACCTGGGTGTTACCATCCTGTCTACCAATAAAATTGTCCCCGGAGTTTTTAGTAAGCTGGTAATTCTTTCGAGAGTAGGATCTAGCGTCGGGCGGCGACACTCCGGTACTCGCGGGACAAATCTTAGATTTTTTGTCTCTGTACCTGTAGCCATCCTGACAGTTTCAATTTCCGGGATTATACTTTTTTTCGCCACGAAAGCAATTATAACACCAATGTTTTTTTCATTTACACAAACCGGCCGCCAACCCATGGTTTTACCCCTGATTATTGAGGTATAAAAAAAATTTATTTACATTATCTCTAAATTAGAGTAATCTAGTTTAGACAGTATTTATTAATTAATACTTTTATGGGCTTAGATACATTAAAACCTCAAACACCGGGACCTCAAACACCAGCTTTTAAATCTGCTGAAGCATCAATGGCAGCTGCTAATAATGCCAGAGCCGTTTCTCTTGGCATCGAACAATCAAATATATTTAAACAAGCCGTAGAAGCAAATGCACGACTAAAAGCCGCTGGGGAAAATAATTACGACGGAAAAGGGGCAGATCAGGCCACTGTTCAAATAGCCCTTGATAATGCTAGATAGTTTTGTAAATCTCGATTAAAATTGTAGAGACGCCAGATCTGGCGTCTCTACTGATAAAATACGACACCACATTCTTTTTGTTGTAAAATCATCTCATGAAAGTTCTCTCAATTTGTGGCTCACCGCGTCAAGGTAACTCTGAAACCATACTTCTGGAAATGCAAAGGCTTTTTAAAGATAAGGGCGTTGACAATGAAATAGTGTTACTTCGTGAAAAAAATATTGAACGCTGCCATGGTTGTGTTGAATTTTGTAACCATAATCCCGGTTGTCGCCTCAAAGATGACATGGAGGAAGTTATTAACAAGATGGTAGCCGCCGATGCTTTTGTCTTTATTTGCCCTAATTATTTCCAAATGCCTCCCGGTCTTTTTAAAGATTTTATTGACCGCAGTAATATTATTTTTAATTGTAATCTGGATCCGAATATTAAGAACAAAAAATCGGTGGTTATCTGTGTTGGCGCTGACCATGTGGCGGATACTGAAGTCTGTACCCAAAATATCGCTAAATTATACTGTGGTCGCTACGTCGGCGAAGTCGTTGCCACCAAATCTTTTCAAACCAAAAGCGAGTTGAAAGGAAACTTCAACGACGTCTTCGAAAACGGCCTCAACCCTGATATACGGCAGGATTTGATCTCTTTAGTTGAAGCCTTAGTGTAAGAACAAACTGAAGCCATTCCAACCACGGAAAATGTCCGTCCTTGTAAACTAATTAATTGAGATGTAAGACATTTTTTAGAAACATACGTAAAACTAATAAAATTAAAGGTCGATTTAAAAATCGCCAAATACCAACCAACGACTTATCAGCCGGTATTTTCGTTTCAAATTTACCCAAATCTATACGCATAACTCAAGTTTATTAAATCGAACAACGTATTTGCAACTGAACCCTTATATTTGGTGTTATAATCATTCCAAAGCGTTGAAGCGGTTTCCCGCCGTGGAGCTGTCGCCGATGAGGATGAACGGAATCCGACCGTAAAATAGGCAAATAAGAAGTAAGTAAGGTGGTACCACCCCTTAAATCGGAATCCTTCAAATATTATTATTTTAATATTTCTATGGCCGCCTATGATGATTTTGTCAAACTTGATGTTCGTGTTGGTAAGATTCTCTCTGTTGAAGATTTTCTCGAAGCCAAAAAACCTGCCTATAAACTGACTATCGATTTTGGTGTCGAAATTGGGATTAAAAAATCCAGTGCTCAAATTGTTAAGTATTATAAAAAGAATGAACTGGTCGGTAAATTAATCTTGGGAATAGTTAACTTTCCTCCTCGTCAAATTGGTCCTTTCTCTTCAGAAGTTTTAACTCTTGGAGTGCCTGATGACAACCACGATTGTATTCTGGCCGTTCCAGATAAAAATTTAGCCACTATTGGAGGTAAACTATTCTAATGGCTAAATCTCAACTTAAAGATTTTAACACTGATCTCTCCGGGTGGTTTAATGATGTAGTTCTAAAGGCTGAACTGGCCGACTATGCTCCGGTTAAGGGTTGTATGGTCATCCGTCCCTACGGTTACGCTCTTTGGGAAGGGATTCAATCTTTTCTTGACAAATTAATTAAAGACAAGGGTGTCCAAAACGCCTATTTTCCCCTCTTTATTCCCATGCACTATCTTCAAAAAGAAAAAGAGCATATCAAGGGTTTTTCGCCCCAATTAGCTATTGTCACCATCGGTGGGGGAGAGGAATTGGCCGAAAAATTAGCCGTTCGGCCCACTTCCGAAACCATCATGTATGATATGTTTAAAAAATGGACCAGTTCTTGGCGCGAACTTCCTGTTCTTATCAATCAGTGGTGCAATATTGTCCGTTGGGAAAAGCGGACTTATTTATTTCTGCGTACCTCCGAATTTTTATGGCAGGAAGGTCATTGTGCCCACTTAACTCACGAAGAAAGTATGAATATGGTCCTCTGGGCTCTCGACGCCTACGAAAAAACTTATAACGATCTTTTAGCCATTTATGGCATTAAGGGTGTTAAAAGCAACTCGGAAAAATTTGCCGGTGCCGGTAAGACCTATTCCCTCGAATGTCTGATGCCCAATGGCAAAGCTCTTCAATCAGCCACTTCCCACGATCTTGGTCAAAATTTTTCCAAATCTTTCGACTGGACGGTTCAGGATAAAAATAAAGCCAAAGTCTACCCCTGGCAAAACTCCTGGGGTTTATCTACCCGATCTATTGGCGGTTTGATTATGGCCCACGGTGATGAAAATGGTCTCAAATTGCCGCCCTTGATTGCTCCGATTCAAATAGTAATTGTCCCAATTCCGGGCTATCTGAAAGCTTTAAAATCTGCCGAAACTATTAACGCCAATTTAAAGAAAAAATACCGAGTCTGCTTCGATACTACTGACGGTGAAACCGCCGGATTTAAATTTAATAAGTGGGAACTTAAAGGTGTTCCCATTCGTCTGGAAATCGGTGATGATGATGTTTCCAAAAATTTAGTCACCCTTTGCCGTCGTGATACCGGAACTAAAGAAAAAGTTAGTTTGTCTAACTTAGAAAAACATCTATCCAAATTATTAATCGAAATCCAAAATCAGCTTTTTACTGCTCATAAAATATTTACCCAAGACCACACTTTCTCTGTTGATTCCTACGACGAATTTAAAAACATCATGAATACCTCCCGTGGATTTATTTTGGCCCACTGGTGCGAAGATTCTGATTGTGAAAACGAAATCAAGAAAGACACCAAAGCCACTACCCGGTGTCTTCCTCTTGATTCAAAAGAAGAAAAAGGTAAATGTATCCGCTGTAGTAAAGATTCCCACCACCGCTGGCTCTTTGCCCTATCATATTAGATAGATTCAATCATTTTTTTACTGATTACTGATTACTAATTACCATTTACGCTATACTATTTATATGCCTCGAGGTCGAAGAAAAAATCGGATTTTACCGTCTCTCAAACTTAAACCTGACACCGTCAAATCGATTTTTTTCATCTTCTTTTTAATTTTGTCCCTAATATCAGTATTTTCCTTTCTTCAACAAGGGACTTTTGCCACCCAGTACAACACCCTCCTAAACCGCTTTTTTAGTTTTGCCTCGGTTATGGTTCCCTTTCTCCTTTTGTTAATTTCCTTTCTTTTCGCCAAAATTAAAAGTCCTCTTAAGGAAGCTAATGTTTTTTTTGGCTTTCTGATTATGTTTGTCGCCGGTCTTAGCCTTTTTAAACAAGGCATCGTCGGCCTTTTTTTGTGGGAGCAGCTGTTAGCTCTTTTTTCCTCTGAAGTCATCACTTTTATTATTTATTTCTTTGCTTTTATTGTTGGTTTTGTTGTTCTATTTGATACCAACATTGCCCAAATCTTCAAATTTTTCTCCCAGGCCTTACTCTTCATGAAAAAAATTACCTTTGGTTTATCCACTAAATCGGGAATCAAAAAAACCAAAAGCACTCGGGGAAACGCTGTTTATTCTTCATCAGTTCCTGAAGCCCCCTCCAAAGAAAAACCCAATCAAGATGATTATGTCGTTGGGCTTCCTTCGCTTGTCAAAACCAAAACCAACTCCATTTTTCCCGGTCCGCTTTTAAGTTCTTCCAGCCATCAGGCTTGGGCCTATCCGTCTCTATCTATTTTTGATGATACTCCCGGCGCCAAAGCCGATCGCGGGGATGTTCGCAAAAATGCCGGTATTATCGAACAAACACTCGATTCATTTGGAATCACTGCTCGGGTAGCCGATGTCAACAACAGCCCTTCAGTTACTCAATATGCCCTTGAAGTCGCTCTGGGTACTAAACTTGCCAAAATTGTTAGTTTAAGCAATGACTTGGCCATGGCCCTAGCCGCCCCTGGTGGTCAAATTAGAGTTGAGGCCCCCATTCCCGGTCGTTCTCTGGTTGGCATCGAGGTTCCTAATCGTTCTCTTGAAGTTGTCCCCATTCGGGACGTCCTCGAATCTGAAGCCATGAAGAATGCCCGCAGCAAAATTACTGTTCCTCTGGGTCTTGATGTTGCCGGCTTGCCTAAGGTAGCCGATATCGGCAAAATGCCCCACGTTCTCATCGCCGGTCAAACCGGTTCCGGAAAATCAGTTTGTATTAATTCCTGGATTTCCACCCTTCTCTTTCGGGCCTCTCCTGATGAAGTCCGTCTGATTATGGTTGATCCCAAGAGAGTCGAATTAACCCCCTACAACGGTATTCCTCATTTACTTACTCCGGTTATCGTTGAACCGGAAAAAGTTGTTTCAGCCCTAAAATGGGCTGTTTCCGAAATGGAACACCGCTACAAAAGATTCAATGAAGTCGGTGCCAAAAACATTGAAGGCTACAACAACACCTCCGGCTTTCAATCTCTTCCCTACATTTTAATTCTTATCGATGAACTGGCCGATATTATGCTCTTTTCCCCGGCCGAAGTTGAGGATAACATTTGCCGCATTGCCCAAATGGCCCGAGCTGTCGGCATTCACTTAATTCTAGCCACCCAGCGTCCCTCGGTTAATATTATTACCGGTCTTATCAAAGCCAATATTCCCGCCCGTTTGGCCTTTGCTGTTGCTTCGATGATGGATTCCCGAGTAATTCTTGATTCTCCGGGTGCCGAAAAACTTTTGGGTCGGGGTGACATGCTCTATATTCCGCCGGATCTAGCCAAACCCATCCGGATTCAGGGTTGCTTTGTCTCCGACCGGGAAATTACCCGCTTAGTTGAGTTTCTTAAGACTCAAAGAGTCGGTGAATATAATGACGAAATCTTAAAGCAGCCGGTCAAAAGCCCCACTACTCTCTCACCTAATGTCAACGTGGTTGATGGTCAAGATCACGATGCTCTTTTTAATCAAGCTGTCGACTTAATCCGGAATACCGGCAAAGCTTCAGCCTCCTTTATGCAGCGTCACCTCAAAATCGGTTATGCCCGGGCCGCCCGGATTCTCGACGAAATGGAAAAAGCTGGTCTAATTGGTCCGGTTAAAGGCGCCAAGGCCAGAGATATACTTATCCCTCATGCCACCCCTAACAGCGACGAAGACTGATTATTATGAAACAAGCCGCTGACATTTTAGAAACTACTCGCCTCGATAAAGAATTAAGTTTTCAGGATCTTAGCCGCAAAACCCGTATTCCGATTCATTATTTAGAAGCCTTTGAAAAAGACGATCAAGCTGCCTTTCCGGCGGAACCTTATTGTTCACTGATGGTCAGAGAATACGCCGGCGCCCTAAATCTCAATCCGGAAAAAATATTATCTCTTTTTCGCCGTGATCATGAACATAAAAACCCTTCAACTTCCGCTACCCATCACGGTCCCGCCATTACCCCTCAAATTACCTACACTATTTTTATTGTCCTCTCCTTTCTTCTTTTTTCCGGCTATCTTCTATTTGAATATGTCAAATTCAATCGACCGCCCAGTTTAAAAGTCAACTGGCCCGAAGCTAAATCTAAAATTATCGAAGTTAGCGGTCAAACCGATCCGGAATCCACTATCAAAATCAATAACGATTTAGTCGTGGTTGACCTCGAAGGCAATTTTAAAAAACAACTTGAACTGTCGACTCCGGAGGCTAAAATAATCATTGAGTCCCGTTCTTCTGCCGGCAAAACCACAATTGCCGAAAAAATTTACAAATAGTGTAAACTTATCTAATGGACCCAACCCAAATTATTATCACTGTCAGCATTTCCCTAATTACTCTCACCATCATTTTTTGTGCTGTCTATTTTGTTAGACTCCTTTCCGATCTTCGCCAGCTTCTTGTCAAAATCCACCCCATCATTTCCGATGCCGGATTAATCAGTAGTTCCATTGCCAAACCGGTCTCTTCTGTTTCCGAATTTATCATGGGTTTCAAAAACGGTTTTAGTATTTTTAATAACCTTTTTCCTAAGGAAAAAGAAAATAAGAATTAATTACCAATTACTATTTACTATTTACTATTTACTGATTACTAATTACTTAAACCATGACCTGTTGTCAGGACAAGGAATGCAATTGCGGTGACTCTAGTAGTTCCTTTGTTTTCGGTCTGATTATCGGTGCTTTCTTAGCCGCTGCCGTCATCATTTTAACTTCCAAGGACAAGGATAAAATCATTAAAAATATTCGGGAAAAACTGGAATCTTTTTTCAAAGAAAAAGCTCCCGAAATCAAAAAGAAAATTGCCGTTATTATCCCCGCCAACCTTACCCCTCCTCCGCCGGCTCCCTCACCTAAAAAACCCCTCAAACTCTTTAAGAAAAAGTAATTAGTGATAGTTCGTGATATATTCCAGTCATGGCAGAAGAAAGCAGTGCAAGAAGGCCTTTTGTTTTTGGAGTTGGTTTTATTTTAGATGAACCTAATTTAGAAAGTTTGCTACACCAACAATTTAAATCAGATAATGAATTAAAAAATCACTTAAGTTCCCAGGGATTTGAGGTAGTATTTAGTCGCCCAAGAGTAACTATTGATAATAGTACGGGGGTGGTTGTAGAAGCTGTTCAGGTAAACAAAGGTGGAGGTGTCGGGAGTTTAGAGTTAATCGATCAGAAAGACGTACCCAAACTCCAGAATCTTATTACCGAGGCTGCTGATGTGCAGCGTAGGAGAAAACTGGGAGATAAAACCGTAATGGGCTTATTTGGATAATCCGTTCCCTGCTATAATTCCCTCATGAATGCCCGGGATTTAAAAAAGCTCTTTGTTGATTTTTTTGTCGATAAAGGTCACGTTGAAATACCCTCGGCCTCGCTTTTCCCTGAAAACGATCCCTCTACTCTTTTTATTTCCGCCGGCATCCAGCCCTTAGTTCCTTTTTTTCTGGGTACTCCCCATCCTCACGGTAAACGTCTGGTCAATGTTCAAAAATGTATCCGCACTGGCGATATTGACGAAGTTGGGGACTGTGTCCATCACACCTTTTTTGAGATGCTTGGCAACTGGTCTCTGGGTGACTACTTTAAAAAAGAAATGATTCCCTGGAGTTTTGAATTTTTGACCAAAAACTTAAATATTCCCGTTAATAAATTAGCCATCTCTTATTTTGAAGGGGACGATGACGCTCCCAAAGATATGGAGACTGCCGGTCTTTGGGAAAAACAAGGAATTTCACCCCAGAAAATTGTCCCTTTACCCAAAAAAAATAATTGGTGGGGTCCGCCCGGAGTTACCGGTCCCTGCGGTCCTGATACTGAAATGTTTTATTGGGCCAAAGCCTTTCCCCCTCCCCAAAAGTTTAACCCCGGTGACTCTACCTGGGTGGAAATTTGGAATGATGTCCTAATCCAATATTTTAAAAATGATTCCGGTCAATACGAAAAACTAATTCAAAACAATATAGACACTGGTATGGGTGTTGAGCGGACTTTAGCCGTATTAAGTGGTCTTTCCGATAATTATCTCACCGATATTTGGCAACCGATTATTAAAAAGGTTGAACAATTTTCGGGTAAGAAGTATCTAGCTGAAAAGCTCCCCTGTCAAGGGGAGGTGGCCCAAAGGGCCGGAGGGGTTTTGGATGTGGATGTCCGTAAATCCATGCGGATTATTGCCGACCATATCCGCGCCGCTGTATTCATAATTGCCGATGGAGTCGAGCCTTCAAATAAAGAAGCCGGTTATGTCCTTCGTCGTCTTCTTCGTCGGGTCATTCGTCACGGTAAAATAATTGGCATCGAGCAAAATTTCTGTCAAGCCATTGCCCAATCCGTTTTAGACAACCAAAACAATTATGCCGGTATTTATCCGGAATTAAATCAAAATAAAAATAAAATTTTAGAAATAATTAATCTTGAAGAAAATAAATTCCGGAAAACCCTGAACAGGGGACTAAGTGAAATTAATAAACTCATTGACCGTCAACACAACGTTTCCGGGATAGAAGCTTTCAATTTATTTCAAAGTTTTGGTTTTCCGGTAGAGATGATTGCCGAGGAACTACAAAAAAATAATCTAAATTTAGACTTAGACGAATTTAATAAATCTAAAGAGAAACATATTAAGCAATCACAGACACTCTCTGCTGGCAAATTCAAGTCGGGATTGGCAGATAACAGTGAAATTATTACTAAATATCACACTGCCACTCATCTTCTCCACGCTTCCTTGAGAAAAGTTTTAGGGAATCACGTGCAACAATCTGGTTCAAATATAACTTCCAAACGTCTCCGTTTTGACTTTAGTCATCAGGAGAAATTAACCAACGAAAAGTTGAAGCAAGTTTCCGATTTAATCAACGAGCAAATTGAAAAAAAGCTGATCGTTACCAAAGAAACCACCACCTTTGTTGAAGCTCAGAAAAATGGCGCTTTGGCCTTTTTTGGGACCAAATATCCGGAAACTGTAACAGTCTTTTCGATTGGCAATTTTTCCCGGGAGCTATGCACCGGACCCCATGTTTATAATACGGGTATTTTAGGCAAATTCGAAATCATTAAAGAAGAATCGGCCGGATCTGAGAAACGTCGGATTTATGCTATTCTTAAATGATGGCCGGCAATTATTATTGGCTAATTTCCATTACTTCTGAATCGACTCGGGTCTCTCTTGTCTCTTTCGATTCCACTTCCACCGATGTTAAAAGTTTGGGTCCGGAAACTGCCTGGAATAGAGACTTACCTGATAGTCTAATCCGGGCAGTCGATACTTCACTTTCCGCCGCCTCTGCCGAATACCAACTACCCCCCGATTCGGAACCGGAAGATTGTGCTTTTATTATTCCACCACTTTGGGTGGGGGATGATGGCCGCATTTATCCGGAAACTCTGAAAAGCTTAGAACAACTCTGTAAAGAATTAAAATTTCATCCCCTTGGTTTTATTGGCGACGACGACGCCCTTGTCGAGTCATATAGTAGCGTCGATTCTTTTCCTGGAAGTTACATTTTACTCCACCTGCTATCAGACCGCTTTCAATTAACACTCGTCTATCTTGGCAGCATCAAAAAAAGAATCACCCGAGATTTTGGTAATGATTTTTCTGTCAAGCTTCTTGAAGATACTTTAGTGGAACTAAATTTTTCCTCAGCCCTTCCTCCCAAGATCATTATAATCGGCTCTTTTACCAACTCTCTTGTCGAAGACATCAAAAATTACAATTGGGTTGAAACCAAAGGTACTGAAACTTTTCTTCATCTCCCCGACATAGTCACTATTCCGGCTCTCGATCTCCAACAACTTTTTTCCCAGACCGTTTTTCATCAACTTTCTCCCCTTGGTCCGCCGAAGCTTCCTAACGAAGGAGGCATCAACTCGTCCGCAGTCCCGCCTCCGGAACCCGAACTTCCCTCAACCGAATTAGAGCCACCACCAACATCACTTACCCCGGTTGATGCCTCTGACTTCGGTTTTGGTGAAGAAATGCCCATTCCGGAAACTGAACCAAATTTTGTCGAAGTTACCCTGCCTTTCCCCAAACATCATTTCCGCTATTATTGGTTACTCCCGTTGGTATTACTATTTTTTATTCCCGTTTTACCACTATATTTGGCAAAAGCCGAACTTATTCTCCATTTTAACCCCATTGAGTTTAAGGATAGTTTTGTTTTAACCCTTGATCCCACCACCACTACCACTACTAACAATCTAATTTTCGTTTCTCAAAAAAATCTCAGTCTTTCTGCCAGTGCTTCTATCCCCACTACCGGTGAAAAAGAAATCGGGGAAAAAGCCCGGGGTGAAGTTGTTATTTTTAATAAACTCGATACTATCCAAAATTTAAATAAAGGGGTTATTTTCTCTGATCCAAACGGCCAAAAGTTTGAACTTACCGGAAATCTTCAGGTTCCTGGAAGCACCTCCAATTTAGATGCCGGAATTATTACTCTGGGCCAGGCCAAAACATCACTCATCGCGGTTAATATCGGCCCCGAATCGAATTTACCTGCCAAGACTCAACTTATTTCTTCCAACCCTAACTATTTCGTTAAAGTCTTGTCAGGCTTAACCGGTGGTACCAAAGAACAGGTTTCCATCGTTTCTGCTGAAGATCGCTCCCGGATACTGGAAATCGCCCGCCAAAACCTTCAGGAAAAAGCCAAAAATCAAATCCAATCCGAATCTGCCCCCGGTTTAACAATTTTTGACTCAACTGCCTTTTTCAATAACCCCAAAACGGATTTTAATCGGGAAATTGGTGAAACCACTGATTCTCTGACTCTAAATCTTTCTGCCCAAGTTAGTTTTCTTTATGTTGATGCCGATACCAAATCAAAAATCCTGTCCCTATTACTTCAAAACAATCCCCAAGGGACCCCCTCGGGGCTATCCGGACTCGATCCCAACTCCTTAAGTTTTAATCTTTCCTTTGTCCCCAAAGATTTGACATCTACTAAATCCACCGGCACCCTCACTATTTCCGGACAAGGGAACCCTCAAATTGACATTAATTCTCTCCGCCGTCGGCTGGCTTTCAAAAACGATTCCGAAGTTAAAAAAATCGTTTCCGCTTTACCCCGTTTCTACAATCTCACCGTCAAAAACAGTTTAGGGTTTATTAACTTTTTTCATCGTCTGCCTAGAAATCCCGATAAAATAACTATTGTTACTAAAAATTAACATGGGCTACACCTATTTAAAAAAATCTTCACCAAAAAGTCGCCGCCATTCCCCCCAGCCCCGAAAATTTTTTGCTGTTGTTTTTTTAAGTCTGGGAGTGTTTTTATTTCTCTCCGCCGTTTTGCCCATTATTCAGTTTCAATTCGAGTATTCTCTTAAATTTAATCAAATAATCAGCCCTCTTTCTTCCCGTTTTTCCGACTCCGGCTCTGTTTTAGGCGAGAATACCGATTTTACCCAGCTGTCAAATTGGTTCGTACCGGGTTCCGCCGTTGTCTCAAGTAACCCCAATTTTTTTTCACCCGACAACAAAATTGCCTCCTATTTAATCTCTATCCCTAAACTAAAAATTAGTGAGGCTGAAGTTCTTTTTGGCAGTTCAGATCTAAAAACCAGTTTAATCCAGTACCCCCAAACCGCCCTTCCGGGTCAGTTGGGTAGTTCGGTAATTTTCGGACATTCGGTTTTACCCCAGTTTTTCAATCCCAAATCCTATCTAACTATTTTTTCCACTCTCTATAAATTAAAGTTGGGTGATGAAGTTTTTGTTGATTTTGATAACGTCAGATACCGCTATTTAGTTGAGGAAATGTATGAAGTCCAACCCACCGATCTTTCGGTGCTGGAACAGCGCTTTGATGGCCGCTATCTCACCCTTATCACCTGTTCACCTCCGGGTACTTACCTTCGCCGCTTAATTGTCAAAGCCCGGATTGTGGAAATTTAATGACAAACTATTTAGCTATCGACTATGGCACCAAAAGAATCGGTTTAGCTTATACCCAAAATGAAATTATTTTTACCTTACCTCAGCTCCGAAACGATAAAAACCTTTTTTCAAAAATTAAAAAAATAATCTCTGATTACGATATCCAAAATATTTTTATCGGTCTATCCGAAGGACGGGTAGCTACCCAAACTCTTGATTTTATTTCCCGGTTTAGAGAACAATCAAGTATCCCTATTGATACTGTTGAGGAAGCGGTATCCACTCTCGAGGCCGAATCTTTATACAAAAAGTTAGGCAAAAAGAAAAAAGAATATAAAAAAAATATTGACTCCTTTTCTGCTGCCGTGATTTTAGGTCGGGCTTTGGGGTATAATTAACTGTGTTCAAAAATCTTATTTCTCCTATCCAAGCCTGGCTTCTATCCCAGAGACGCTGCGTTGGTTGTGGTGAAGCCCTATCGAAAGGTAGGCGCCAAGATGTTCGGGGTCAAACGACCGTCACTTGTCGTTGTGGCCGCATCTTTATCCACGACTTTAAAAAAGGAAGCTATCGTCGAGCACTTTTTGACGAGGTCTAATGAAGTGGCGTTATTTTATTGCCAGCCTGGGTACCCTCTTGCTTTTTTTGGTCGTGTTTCTGTTTGTTTTTTCCTGGCCTCAATCCTCCGATTCCTCACTTCGGCCCTTTGTTATCAATCAAGGGGAAAGTATTGTTGATATTGGCCAACGTTTAGGTAAAAATCATTTTATCACCAGCCCTCTGGTTTTTATTTTTTGGGCAGCATTAAGCGGACAAAAAAACGACATCAAAGCCGGAAAATTTGATATAGCTTCTTCTTGGGATGTCAGAACCCTAATTAAAGAACTGACCACTGGCGGTACGGCCGATTATTGGTTTAAAATAATTCCCGGTCAGCGACTGGAAGAATTTGCCAATAGTGATTTATTGTCAGCCGCGGCTGATAAAGAAGGCTATCTTTTTCCCGACAGTTACCTCATTCCTGAATACTACACTCCGGATGAAATTGTCGCCCTGATCACCAAAAATCTTGATCAAAAAATCAAATCCTTAAATATTAATAGTCAAAATCTATCAGAGACCGTCACTCTGGCCTCCCTCCTGGAAAGAGAAGCCAAAACTAAAATTGACAAACAAAAAGTAGCCGCAGTTTTAAAAAACCGACTTAAAATCGGTATGGCCCTCCAAGTTGATGCTGCCGTTCAATACGGTCGGGATTCTGTTATCAAGCCCTCAAAATACTGGCTACCCCTAAGCAAAGCCGATCTTCAAATTAATTCTCCTTTTAATACTTACCAAAACCGCGGCCTGCCTCCCTCACCTATTTGTAATCCTGGCCTCGATTCCCTTTTTGCCGCCGTTAATCCCATCTCCTCCGATAATCTCTATTATATTTCCGGTTCCAACGGTCAGATGTATTTTGCCAAAACCCTTGCCGATCACAACCAGAACATTGCCAAATATCTAAAATGATCAGACTTGCCAAACTTCTTTCCCGAAAAATTCTGTTCAAAAACTACAGCAAAAAATTTGTTGTTGATAAATTAAAAATGACCAATGGAATTAGCGGTGAGTGGGCTTATGTTGACTGTACACCCGGTGTAACCGTTGTTGCTCTCGATAAAGATCAAAATTTAATTCTTGTTTCCCAATATCGTTACACCACTAAAAGTCGAGTTACTGAAAACGTCGCCGGCGGTATTGAATTTGGTGATGACCCTCTTCTAACCGCCCAAAAAGAGTTGATTGAAGAAAGCGGTTACCAAAGCGAAACCTTTATTGATTTAGGGCAATATTACGATTTACCCAACGAAACAAATCATTTTTGTACTATTTTCCTAGCCCTCAATTGTCATCAAATTTCTTTACCAACTCTTGATAGTGATGGAGAAAAATATTTTGAAATGAAGGTAGAAAAACACCCATTTATGGAAATCTACAATTCTCTTGGCACCCCTTCATGCCTTATCAAAAGCTCCGAACATACTGCCGCTATTTTTCTGGCCCACCGCTATTTATCATCCCACCACCTACTTTGATTTTTTATTTACCAGATTATTTAATATCACCCACCTTCTTTTTTTCTCTTTCATTGGTATATCGTCTTTGTAAAGTTTGGCTGACACTGTTCCCCGTCGGGGACTGTACTTATTTATATAAGCAATTTCAAAGCCAACCTTTTGGCACACCATTACCGTTTTTTGGAATGCCTCTTCATCCTCTCCCGGGAACCCGACAATAATATCGGTTGATAATCTTACTCCCGGAATTTTCTTTTTAATTTTTGACACCAATTCCAAATATTCCTCTTGGGTATATCCCCGTTTCATTCTTTTCAAAATCTCATCATCACCCGACTGAAAAGGTAGGTGAATTAAGCGATCGATATTGGGGTATTTAGCAATTATTTCGATCAATTCATTCGAAAAATCCCAAGGGTTACTACTGATAAAAGAAATTTTCTTTAACTTTTTTTTAACTACAGTTTCAAGTAATTTGGAAAAACTCGGTTGATACGAATTCACATTTTGGCCAATCAAAACTATCTCTTTAAATCCTTTGTCTATGGCCTTATCAACCTCTTCCAATATTTCTTCCATATTTCTTGAAATCTCTTTTCCCCTAGAATAGGGGACTATACAATAGGAGCAATAGTTATTACACCCGTTGCTAATTGGAATCAATGCCGCGCTTCTATTTTTCCTTAGTGGTTCTATCTTAAAACTAATGTTTTTTATCGACAACATCTCATCTACACCCTCTATCTTCTTTTTAGAAATCGGTACCAAACATCCGGTCAATATTATTTTGGGTTTGTTATTCGTAATTCGTAATTTGTAATTCGTAATTTTATTAATGAGTCCATATACTCTGTTTTCCGCCGATTCCCGAATCACACAACTATTGATTACTACCGTGTCTGCCTTTTGCCAGTCGTCGACTAATTTATCGCCCTTTTCCCAATAAAAGGCCTTAATCCTTTCCGAATCAGCTTCGTTTTGGATACAACCAAAAGTTTTAATAAAGATTTTCGCCATCAGGCTATCTTATCACCCTGCTCCCGCCAATCAGAAATAAAAGCGCCACCCCCATCACCGCCATTGTCGGCCAAATTGTTCCCACCGCCGGTAAAGCCTCACTACCACCCTTTTCCACTGCCTCCCAATTAACGTTACCCGCCCCAATTGTTAGGGTAAATTTTATCTCACTGCCACTATTAGTCAGTATTACGCTATGGTCGCCGTCACTTAAAACTTCTGTCGGTGTAAACACCCAATCTCCGGCACTATTGGCACTTACCTGCAAAACCGTTCCGTCAATGTCCACCGTCACGTCTCCACCCGCACCCGTTTCTCCCCGAAAAGTTGGTTGATTACCGCTGTACCACCAATGACTTATTTGTTTTCCGTCAGTGCTTATCTCTCCAATTGATTTTAAATTAAATCCGGCCGCCAAAGACCCGAAAACCGACACCAAAAACATCACTACCGTCAAAAACAAAATTTTCTTTATATATAAATATTATGCCCTACCTCGTTCACTTGCAAGTCACGATTTTTCATGCCATAGTTATCCTATGGCCGAATCTAGCGACAACGAGGAACTCCAAAAGCAATATCAGGAAATTTTAAATCAGTACGCCGAAGCTCTAAGTAAAAGTTCTCCGCCACCGCCTCCGTCCCCAACTTTACCCGTCCGTAGTCCCGATTCAATCGGGACGAAGGAGGGCCCTCCCGCTGCCACTTCCACCTTTATTAAAATCCTTTTTTACTTCTCCCTTCTTATCTTTCTGGCCGTTATTGCCGCAGTTGCCAATAGTTTTATTAAAAATCAACGGACCCCCGCCACCTCTTCTCCCACTCCTATTCCCACCGAAACTCAACCAGCAGTTATTTGTGAATTAAATGAAATGACCTATCAGGTCAACGAATCTTTTCCAGCCGCCGACGGTTGCAATACCTGCGCTTGCCAATCCGACCAGCTTATTATTTGTACCCAAATTGCCTGCACCACCCCAACCAAAGTTACTCCCACCAAAACTTCCACCTCCTCCGCCATCCCCAAAAATTGGAAAACATATACTAATACAGCCTTTGGATTCTCGATTTCCTATCCTGCTGAATTAACAATCACTGACACTTTACCCGCAGAATACACTAAGATTTCAAGTACAAAACAATTTCTACTAATCGATAATAAATCAAAGAATATTTCCTTTACTTTAATGATTAACCCTGATGGTTTTGGCCCTATTTTTTCAAACAAATCGGTCGATGTTAGTTATCAATCTGGAAAAGGTTTGGTGGCAGTTAACAAAACCGTTGTTACTCCTGATGAAAATTACGATAAAACTAGAGATGTTTCGGTCTATGTCGGTGAAATAAAGACTGGTTATAACATATGGATATTAACTCAATCGCCAAAAGACAATGCTACCAATGAAAAGATATTTTCTCAAATCCTCTCCACTTTTAAATTTCTTTAATCAGTGAACCGAAAACACCGCTCACTAATTATTCTTTTCTCCCTGATTGCCGCCCTTTTTATCATCCTTCTCTATTCACTTTCCCTAAATTTATATAAATCCACCTTTCCTTCGACTTCCCCTCCGGTCCCCACCGTCTTTCCGGACGGAAAGCCGGATGTCAACGAAGGGAAATTTTGCGGTGGATTTGCCGGCATTCTTTGCCCTGAAGGATATCTTTGTCAGACGGATGCCAGTTATCCTGGCGCCGGCGGCAACTGCACCAAAGAAACCGGACAAACCCCGGCTATTACTCAATCAGATCTCTCTCAAGGCTGGTATTGGGCCATGCAAAATCAAAAGAAACCCAATACCCCCGCCAACTGGGTTTTTACCGATGCCGGTCGGAGTTCCTGTTGGCACCAATCCGACGTCCAATGTACCTTTTTACCCGATCAATAATATAAATTCAGTTTATGCAAAACCAAAATCGACCAATCATCATTCTTTCTTCTCTTGTCGCTCTCCTTTTTGTCACCGTTCTTTATCTTCTTTATCCAAAAAACGTTCCCCGGTTACCTCCATTGGTTGAAGAAAAAATTTTAGGCATCCAAATTAACACCTGTTGCTCCTGTCCCACCCCAATTTCCCCTTCCCAAATCGGCACTGACGGTTGGGTTCTTTATGAAAAAGGTAAAAATTACGCCGAGTTTTTGCCCGAAGAATGCACTCGGGTTGATTGTCAGCCTTGCCCGCCTCTCGAAAATGAAACTTTTAAATGTGTTGACAAAAATTCACTCGACTGCACCAATGAACCGGAATTATCTTTTGAATGTTCCGATGGGTATCAAAATTGGGCCGGGGAATCTTGTCCCGGTTGGAGTGGAAGAGTTTACTGCCAAGATCCAAGACCGGAAGTTTGTACTATGGAATGCATTCAAAACCCTCCCTATCTCTGCGGTTCAAACGGCAAAAGCTATTGTTCGGTTTGCCAAGCTTGTTCAAATAAAAACGTTGGCTGGTACGAGACCAAAACTATCCCCTGCGGGGAAGTGAATTATTAGGATTATTTTCCTCATTTTTTCCCCCTTGCGCTAGGTATAATATGTGTGTATAATCTACAAATTCGGCGAGCGGTTGGTACATAACTCGTCTGTTAGCAATACAACTCAAACTATTTGATGCCTTCCGCCAAAAGAATCAACTGGGGTAAAATTTATCCTGACATTCCTCAACTAGATCTATTGGCCGTTCAAAAAGAGTCCTGGGAAGAATTTTTCCAAAAAGACTTAATTAACACCATCCATTCCGTTTCTCCGGTTTCCGATTACACCGGCAACAACTGGGTTCTCGAATTAGGAGACATTTCTTTTGACAAAGTCAACGTTACCCCGGCAGTCGCCCGTCTTAAGGGATTAAATTACACTATTCCGGTAATAATCAAGGCCCGGCTGACCAACAAAAGAACCGGTTTGGTCAAGGAAGAAGAAGTCTTTTTACTCAATCTTCCGGCCATGACCCCTCAAGCCACTTTCATTATCAATGGTATTGAGAGGGGAGTAATCAATCAGCTCGTTCGTTCTCCCGGTGTTTACTTTACCGGCACTGCCGATCCGGCTACCGGTAAAACCCTTTGCAATGCCGAAATTAGACCGGTCCGTGGTTCTTGGCTCGAGTTTTTTGTCGGCAAAAAAGATGTAATTTTTGCCCGTATCGACCGTAAAAAGAAAGTTCCCGCCACTGTCATTATCCGGGCTGCCACCGCCTTTTCCGACAAACAAATTATTTCAGAGCTCGGCGATTTTACCCAATCCACTCTAAATGCCGATACCACCAAAACCCAGGAAGAATCGCTTTTGGAGTTTTACCGTAAACTCCGCCCGGGTGAACCGGTAGTTTTGGAAAACGCCCAAAAGTTTTTTCAGGAACGTTTTTTTGATCTCCGCACTTACGAACTGGGTAACGTCGGCCGACACAAAGTCAACAAAAAATTTGGTTTTAATTTCAGTGATTCTGATAAGACCAATTGGGTTCTTAGAAATGAGGATCTTCTAGCCACCGTCAAACATTTAATTAAACTTCAAAAAGACGAAACCAGAATTTTTGACGACATTGATTCATTGGGAAACCGCCGTCTTCGCCGTTGTGGCGAAATTGTGGCTCAAGTTGCTCTTCGTCCGGCCATGGCCAGATTTGAACGCATGGTTAAGGAGAGAATGAGCTTAATTTCCACCAAAGAAAAACCTCAACCTTCCCAAATGATCAACCCTCAACCCTTAATTTCTGCCCTTAATACCTTTTTTAGAAGCAACCAGCTCTCAGCCATTCTTGACCAGACCAATCCCTTGTCCGAACTTGATCTTCTGCGTCGGGTGACCGTTGTCGGCGTCGGTGGTTTAACCCGCGAGCGGGCAGCCTTTTCTATCCGTGATGTTCACAGCTCCCAATACGGCCGTATCTGCACTGTCCGTTCCCCCGAAGGTCCCAACATCGGCTTGGTTACTTATCTCGCTCTCTATGCCAAAGTCGACAAATATGGTTTTATTTTGGCTCCCTTTAGAAAAATCGAGAAAAACGGCAAAAATTACCAAGTTAGTAGTGAAATTGTTTACCTTGATGCCGACGACGAGTTTAACCACCGCACCACCCACCTGGGCATTAAAATTGACTCCAAGGGCTGTATTCAGCAGCAATGGGTTCCTCTGCGTTTTCAGGGAGAATTTATTGAAGGTCCCCTTGATCTTGTCAAGTATATTGATATGGTCCCCAATGAAATCGTCGGTACCTCTGCTTCTCTCATTCCCTTTATTGATCACGATGATGCCACCCGGGCTCTGATGGGTTCTCACATGCAGACTCAAGCAGTGCCACTCGTCACTACCGAAGCTCCCATTGTCGGTACCGGCATGGAAACAACCATTGCTTCAGCCATGGATCGGTCCATTAAAGCTATCAAGGCCGGCACGGTTAAATACGTTGATGCTTCAAAAATTGTTATTGATGACCTCACTTACGAAACCTCAAAATTTGCCAGAACTTCTCCCTATGGTACCTGCTATAACCATCGGGTTTTGGTTGATGTCGGCGATAAGATCAAGAAAGGTGAAGTAATTGCCGATGGTCCGGCTACTTTTGAAGGTGAGTTATCCATCGGTCGTAACCTTTTAGTTGCCTATGCCTCCATCGACGGTCTGGGTTACGAGGATTCTTTTTTAATTTCCGACCGTTTAGTTAAGGAAGATGTTCTAACCAGTATTCAAATTTACGAATATCAAGCCAATGTTGTTGAAACCAAATTGGGCAGCGAAGAGCTGACCAAAGATATTCCCAATGTTTCCGAAGTTGAATTAGCTAAACTGACCGAAGACGGAATCGTTATGATCGGTGCCGCTGTTGGCCCTAATGATATTTTAGTCGGTAAAGTCGAACCCCGGGGTGAAAAGGAATTAACCGCCGAAGAAAGACTCCTTCGGGCTATTTTTGGCGAGAAAGCCCGGGAGGTTAAAGATACCTCGCTTCGTATTCCCAACGGCGAAGGTGGAGTCGTCATTAAAATTGATATTTTGGATAAAGATAAAGGTGATGATCTTGACCCGGGTGTCAACAAAGTAGTCAAGGTCTATGTTGCCCAAATTCGTCGGATTCAGGAGGGTGATAAAATCGCCGGTCGTCATGGGAATAAGGGAGTCATTTGTCGGATAATGCCTTCATATGATATGCCGCGCCTTGTCGACGGTACTCCGGTTGACATGGTTATGTCACCTCTCTCCGTTATTGCCCGGATGAACCTTGGTCAAATCTTAGAAGTAACCTTGGCCGCCGCTGGTTTTCGTCTCGGTAAAAAATACGCCGTTCCTGTTTTTGAAAAATATTCCGAAGATCAAATTAGCACCGAGCTTTTGGCCGCCGGTCTAACCCCTACCGGTAAAACCCGGCTCTTTGATGGCCGCACCGGCGAAGCTTACGATCAGGATGTAGTTGTTGGTATCGGTTATATTCTCAAACTGGTCCACATGGTTGATGACAAAGTTCACGCCCGCTCTACCGGTCCTTACTCCCTCGTCACTCAACAGCCACTGGGTGGCAAAGCCCGAATGGGGGGGCAGCGTCTGGGTGAAATGGAAGTCTGGGCCCTGGAAGCTCATCAGGCCGCCCATACCCTCCAGGAAATGTTGACCATCAAATCTGACGATATCGAGGGTCGGACTCATGCTTTCCAAGCTATTATCAAAGGCCAACCCATTCCCGAACCGGCCATTCCCGAATCCTTCAAAGTCTTAACCAAAGAATTGGCTGGTTTGGCCATCGATATTTCTCCTGTTGGCGTTAGAGAAACCATTATTACCACCGAAGTCGGAATCCCGACAAAAGCTCCAATTGACATTGATATCCAAAATTCGATTGAAGAACCGTCCGCCCAGGTGGATTTAAACGAGGAAAAAACCAATGTTTAAATTCAAAAACATGCTCGATTTTACGGGCATTAAAATCAAACTAGCCTCACCCGAGGAAATTCTTTCCTGGTCCAACGGTGAAGTTCTTAAACCGGAAACTATTAATTATCGTTCCTGGCGTCCGGAAAAAGACGGTCTTTTTTGTGAAAAAATCTTTGGTCCGAGTCATGATTATGAGTGTTATTGTGGTAAGTACAAAAAAATCCGATTCAAAGGTGTAATTTGTGACAAATGCGGCGTCGAAGTTACTACTTCAAAAGTCCGCCGCGAACGCATGGGTCATATATCTTTAGCCGCTCCCATCATTCATCTCTGGTATCTTCGCAATACCCCCTCGCCCATCAGCGTCATTTTAGATGTTCCCCAAAAAGAACTTGAATCAGTTGTCTATTTCACCAAATATTTGGTCACTTCCATTGATAATGACAAACGGAAAGAGGCTCTCAGCAATTTGGAAACCAATTCCCAAAAACGTCAGACTCAAATTGATGTCGATACCAAAGCCGCCATTGGGAAAACCAAGACTTTAGTTGCTGCTGATAATAAAGAATTTAAAAATAAAATAAAAAACCCCGAGCAGTTGCTAATTGCTCAAAAAGAACGCGATGTCCGCCTTAAACAAGATGTCCAAAAACTAGAAAACAAAGCCTCCGCCGAAAAAAACCGGATTCAAAGCCTGATGAACTTTCTGGAGGATAAAATCAAGTCTCTGCGGGTCCTGTCCGTCCTAACCGACGAAGAAGAATTTTATTTGGCCCAATTTAAGTCCAATATTTTCTACGAGGCCAAAATGGGTGCCGAAAGCCTTTTGGAAGTTTTAGGTCAACTTGACCTCCCCGCTACTGTTAAAAGCCTCAAAAAAGAATTGGCAAAAACCAGTAGCAAGCTCAAGAAAAAGAAAATTATGTACAAAATCAGAATCTTAAACGGAATGATAAGCGAGTGTATTGACCCCTCTTGGGTAGTGCTTCGAAACGTTCCGGTAATTCCGCCTGATCTTCGTCCCATGGTTCAGCTCACCGGCGGCCGTTTTGCCACTTCCGATTTAAACGATCTTTACCGCCGTTTAATAAACCGCAATAACCGTCTCAAAAAACTTATTAAATTAGGCGCCCCGGAAATCATTTTAAGAAACGAAAAACGGATGCTTCAGGAATCGGTTGATATTCTCATTGACGCTCAAAAAAGTGCCAAAAATAAACGCAAAAACAATGTCAAACGTCTTCCCCGTTCCCTTTCCGACCTTCTCCGTAGTAAAAAAGGCCGTTTCCGCCGCAATCTTTTAGGGAAGCGGGTTGATTATTCCGGTCGATCAGTCATTGTAGTCGGTCCGGAATTAAAATTAAATCAGGTTGGCCTTCCCAAGGAAATTGCTCTGGAAATGTATCGCCCCTTCGTTTTACGGGAATTAATGAACATCGGACTGGCCGCTAATATCAAAAGTGCCAAAAATCTCATTGATCATCGGGTCAATGAGGTTTACGATATTCTCGAGCGGGTTACTAAAGATACCTATGTTCTTTTAAACCGGGCTCCCACTCTTCATAAATTATCCATTCAAGCCTTTAAACCGGTACTAATTGACGGTTTAGCTATTCGAATCCACCCCTGTGTTTGTAAAGGTTTTAATGCCGATTTTGACGGAGACCAAATGGGAGTTCATTTACCTCTCTCGGAATTGGCCCAAAAAGAGGCCCGGCGCCTCATGCTGCCTTCCAGAAATTTGCTCAAACCTGCCGATGGTTCCCCAATATCCATTCCCTCCCAGGAAATGGCTGTCGGTTGTTATTACATTACCTCGGTCAGGACCGAGGATTTGGCCAAGCAAGAAAAAACTGACTTTAAGGGTCTATCGATTATGACCGACGATGCTGAAGTTACCCTAGCCTATCAATCCGCAAAAATTAAACTTCGGGAACTTATTGCCGTTCGCCATCACGGCAAATTAATCAAAACCACTTACGGCCGTCTCTGGTTTAATTCAGTCTTACCCCTGGAATTCGAATATATAAATCAACCTATGGCTGGTAGTAAAGCCCTAAATGATTTAATTGTCCGCTCTCTTCAAATTGCCGGCCGACTCAAAACCGTCAAACTTATTGACTCCCTCAAGGATATCGGTTTTGCCGGCTTTACTCTATCGGGACTGTCTCTGTCAATGGCTGATTGTGGCTATCTTCCCGGAAAAGGAAAAATTATTCAGGCTGCTGACAAACGAATAGTCGAAATTAACGATAATTTTAAAATGGGTCTGATTAGCAACGATGAGCGGAAGCGCCTCTGTCAAAGTATTTGGATGGAAGTCACCGAGGATATCGCTGAAAAAACCTGGGCCACTCTGGATATTGATTCTCCTATTCGGGTAGTTTCCAATGCCGGTATCAAGCGGGCCAGTAAAGACCAGATCAAACAACTTTCCGGCATGAGGGGTCTCATGGTCGACCCAACCGGCAAAATCGTTCAACTGCCAACCAAATCAAATTTTCGCGAAGGACTCTCGGTTTTTGAATACATTACCGGTGCCAGAGGTACCCGCAAGGGTTTGGCCGACACCGCTCTCCGCACTGCCGATGCCGGCTATTTGACCCGTCGTTTAGTCGACAGCGCCCATGTGGCCATCACTCACGAGGACGATTGCGGCACCACTAAATTTTGGGTAATAAACCGCAATGAAAAAGGCCGGGAAAAATTCTTTGGCCGTCGGCTTTTGGGTCGGGTCTTAGGTACTGATGTAATTAATTCCAAAGGAAAAATCATTGTCAAAAAAGAAACTCTGGTCGACAACCATCTTCAGACTTTAATTGAAAATTCTGACGTCAATACTGTCGAAGTCCGATCTCCTCTGACCTGCAAATCCAAATATGGACTTTGCCGCCGGTGTTACGGTTGGGACCTATCCAACCGGAAATTAGTCAAACTTGGTGTTCCGGTAGGGGTTATTGCCGCTCAATCTATCGGCGAGCCGGGAACTCAATTAACCCTTCGGACCAAGCATACCGGTGGAGTTCTGGGTGTTGACGTAACGCAGGGTTTACCTCGTGTTCAGGAACTTTTTGAAGTTCGAACCCCCAAACTTCCCTCTCCATTGGCTGAAATTGGCGGCAAGATTAAGGTTAAAGAATCTGTCGACGGATACGAAGTTAAGGTTGCCGGTAAAGACAAAAACAATACTGCCAAAACCGTTACTTATATGCTCCCCAGCAATGTCACTCTATTAGTTGCCGATGGCGATCTGATAGTTTCCGGCACCCAACTTTGTTCCGGTCCCCTTGACGTCAGAGAAATTTTGGAAGTCAGTGGACTTGAGAGTGCCCAAAAATATCTCATCAATTGTATTCAAGGTGTTTACGAATCCCAGGGTATTTCCATCCATGACAAACATCTTGAAGTTATCGTTAAAGAAATGAGTGACAAGCTCAAAATTGAAGATCCGGGCGATACCAACTTCCTTTACGGTCAAATTGTCACTCGCGCTGTCTATCAGAACGAAAACGATCAGGCCAAAGCCAAACCTAACGGTAAAGTCGCCAAAGGCAAAAGGATTTTACTTGGCCTAATTCAATCTTCTCTGACTACCGGTTCCTGGCTATCAGCCGCTTCTTTCCAGCAAACCACTTCAGTTTTAACTGAAGCCTCGCTTTTAGGTGAGGTTGATCACTTGATTGGGCTAAAGGAAAATGTTATCATCGGACGTCTGATTCCGGTCGGAAAAGACGCTAAAATTCAGTGATTTTTGAATTTATAACTTATTATCTTCTTATCTTTTCATCTATTTATCTAATCAATGCCAACAATTAATCAACTAATTCGTAAAAAAAGAATCGTCCGTCGCCAAAAACTTAAATCGGTTGCCCTTCGGGGTAGTTTCAACAGTCTTAAAAACACTCTTATCCCCACCTACAACCCCCAAAAAAAGGGGGTGGTGACTGTGGTCAAAACCATGACTCCCAAAAAACCTCACTCGGCTTTACGCAAAGTTGCCAAAATCAGGCTTAGTAATCATTCAACTATCACCGCCTATATTCCCGGTATTGGTCACAATTTGGCTGAACACGGTATTGTCTCTATCCGGGCCGGCCGGGTCCGGGATCTTCCCGGTATTCGTTATCACGTTATTCGGGGCCGCTATGATGCTTCTCCGGTTGTCGGCCGTCTTCAGTCCCGGAGTAAATACGGCGTCAAACGCCCCGTTAAATCAGCTGCCTAATATTTATTTTTTTTATATAATATTTTTAATTCGTAATTCGTAATTCGTAATTCGTAATTCGTAATTCGTAATTCGTAATTAATAATTAAACCGTATGTCTCGTAAAGGTCAAACCAAAATTCGTCGCCTCGAACCTGACACTCTCTATCAGAGTCCGATTGTCGCCAAACTCATCAACCGCAGTCTCAAAGACGGCAAAAAAACTTCAGCCCAAAAACAGGTCTACCGGGCTCTGGAAATCCTTAAAAAAGAATCCAAGTCCGAAGATATTTTAACCACTCTCGAACAGGCACTGGACAATATCAAACCCAAGGTTGAAGTCCGCCCCCGCCGCATTGGTGGAGCTGTCTATCAAGTACCCACTCCGGTTCGCGGCAGCCGCCAATATTCTTTGGCCATTCGCTGGCTGGTTAACGCCGCCCGGGCTCGGGCTAACAAACAGTATCACTCCTATGGTGAAAAACTAGCCGCCGAACTGCTTTCAGCCTTCAATAGTGAGGGTGCCGCCGTTACCAAGAGAAGTGAAATCGAACGTATGGCTGAAGCCAATAAGGCTTTTGCGCATATGAGATGGTAAATTAGGGATATTTCCCCTTGATCCTTACTTCATTTAATACTCACGAGCCCTATATTCTTTTACGATCCGATCTACCCTTTCTTCAAAGGGAGAAGCCCCGCAATTGCGGGGAGAGGGATTTATGCTATCCTTATTTAATGTCTCTATTTGGTGGTCAGAGGGTGGTTATTTGGCCCAAGGCTAAAACGCTTGATATCTATCTTTCCCGATCAGATGACAATATCCTCTCTTTTGATATCAATCTCTGGCAAGCCCTGGCCGATGCCGAAATCACCCGCTTGTCTCAATTTTTAAAAAGTAACCATTTCACTTCAGCTACCATTTTAATTGAGGACAACATTGTTTTTACCAAATCCTTTATCTACGATCAGGCCGTCACCTTCCTTGACTCAAAAGAAGTTGTGGCTTTAGCCAAAGATATAGTTTCTTTTGACATCGACCCCAGCTCTGTCACCTTCGAGCTTGTTCCCAAAGGCGATAAAACCCTGGTCCAAACCCGGATATTTAATCGAAAAAAATTAGCCCCACTTCTGAAAAATCTGTCTCTTCTTAACTTAAAACTAAAATACTCTGCCGTTTCCGAAAGCTTGGCCAAAATTTTCTCCCGCTTTTACCAAAAGCCCTTTTTTGTCTTTTATCCTTTGGAAGATGATTCTGAATACATCGCCGTCCTTTGTTTCAAAGACAAGGTCTATTTTACCTCTCCTATCAAAAAAGCTCTTCCCGAGGTCAAAAAGATAATTAATTATTCCAAATCTTATTTTGGTACCCAAATTTCCAAAGTTTTTCTTCCCGAAAGTATTGCTGCCAACCTCGATCTGCCCGATGTTGACAAAACTACCTATGTCGAATCCCAAGTTAACATCGATATAAATTTGCCCAGCAACCTCCCTCTGCCGGTAGCTGGTATAATAGGAGTACCTATGGAAAACAAAAAAAACATCCTTCTAATTATTGCTGTTTTTCTTTTCACCGCCATTATCGCCGCCGTTATTGTTTGGGTGGTTTTAACCCAGAGCAATAAAAGCAGTGATGTTACCAATCCTTCCGCCGATTTAATTACCCCAGTTCCCTCAATCGATCTTTCCTCGACTCCGGCAGTAACAATCGCCATGCCGTCTAAAGCTCTAAAGTTCCAAGTACTGAATGCTACTGATATCAGTGGTCAGGCCGCCACCATCAAGGCCGAATTAATTAAACTGGGTTTTAGTAGTGTCACTGTCGGTAATTCCAAAGAAGCAGTTGCCGGCAACGAAATTCAGTTAAAACCGGCCCTATCAACCAATTCTGCCTATTTTAAATCCAAAGTAGCCGGATTTGCTGATGCTGCTGTCGGTGAGTTAAAAACCAATTCTACTTATGATGTCATTTTCATTATCGGTGTTGACTTAAAAACCGGTCAGTCCGCCACTGCCACTCCCCAATTAACCCCCGCCCAATGAAGATACTAGTCACCGGCGGCTCCGGATTTATCGGATCCAATTTTGTCCGTTTCTGGCTTTCCCGTCATCCCGACGATGAAATTTCCAATCTCGATAAACTCACTTATGCCGCCAATCCTCAAAGCCTAAGTGACATTGCTAATAATCCTCACTATCATTTTTTTCAAGGTGACATTTGCAACCCCGAGACTGTCAACGATTTAATATCATCCGGTATTGAACTAATTATCCATTTTGCCGCCGAATCCCATGTTGACCGCTCCATTGACGACCCCGGAGCTTTTCTTAAAACCAATATTTTCGGCACCTATGTTCTATTGGAGGCCGCCAAAGCTAAAAATCTTCGCTTTCATCATATTTCCACCGATGAAGTCTATGGCGCCCTTCCTCTCGATTCACCGGCTAAATTTAATGAGACTACTCCCTACGATCCCCGTTCTCCCTATTCCGCCTCCAAAGCCGCTTCTGATCATTTTGTTATAGCCTATTATCATTCTTTCGGATTACCGGTGACCATCACCAACTGTTCCAACAATTATGGTCCATATCAGTCGCCCGAAAAATTTATCCCTAGAACGATTACCAATTTAATTGACGGTCAAAAAATTCCCATTTATGGTGATGGTCTCTATGTCCGCGATTGGCTCTATGTTACCGACCATTGTAGTGCCATTGAGGCGGTTATAACCAAGGGGGAAATCGGCCAAACCTACAATATTGGTGGCCTTGTTAAGGATGTTTCTAATCTCGAAATTGCTCAAATTATCTTGAAACTAATGTCCAAAGATGAAACCAGTGTTGAGCATGTTCCTGATCGTCCCGGACACGACCGTCGTTATTCTATGGATTGGACCAAAATCCAAAAGGATTTAAATTGGCAACCGTCTCTCACTTTTGAAGAAGGAATTGCCGCCACCATTAAGTGGTACCAAGAGAATGAATCCTGGTGGCGGCCCATGAAAACTGAAGCTGAAGAATTTTACCGTCGTCTAGCCGCCTCCCGAAAAAAATAATATCTGTTACAATTATTTAGATTTTAGAATTTAGATTTTTATGATTTTATGTCAAAATTCACTCCACTTTCCCTTTCTGGTCTGATGTTAATCGAACCCCAAGTCTTCGGTGACGACCGGGGTTTTTTTATGGAAACCTACTCCAAAAAAGAATTTACCAAAAATGGTATTGATGTCGATTTTGTTCAGGATAATCATTCCCGATCTAGCCTTGGCGTTCTTCGTGGTCTCCATTTTCAAAAACCCCCCTTTGCTCAAGCCAAACTAATTCGGGTAAGTATGGGTGCAGTCCTCGATGTGGCGGTGGATATCCGTCCCGATTCCCCTACCTTTGGCAAATGGGATTCAGCTCACTTATCGGCCGAAAATAAAAACATGCTCTATATTCCCGTCGGTTTTGCTCACGGTTTTTATTGCTTAACTGAAATTGTTGATTTCCAATACAAATGCAGCTCTTTCTACGATAAAGAGTCCGAAGGCGGTTTTTTGTGGAACGATCCCGATGTCAATGTTGGTTGGTTGGCCGCTTCTCCCATTCTCTCCGAAAAAGATAAATTACTGCCTTCCTTCAAATCCCAAATCAAAGAATTAAAAAAACTTGTTTGGTAATTTTTATAAATTATACGTAATGCTTGATACTTAATACGTCTTATGAAAATCATCGCCACCGGCATTACCGGTTTAGTTGGTTCAAGAGCAGCCGAATTGAATCCTGATTTAACCTTTGTCGATATTTCCATCGAATCAGGTATCAGCATTCTTGATCCTCCTGCTTTAGAAAAAGTCTTTATTGACAACCCCGATGCTATTGCCGTTTTGCATCTAGCCGCTTTTACCGATGTCAACACTGCTTGGGCCCAAAACAAAGACACTTCGGGTCTCTGTTATCAGCTCAATGTCACCGGTACTCAAAATATTGTCAATCTTTGTCAAAAATATAATAAATACCTTATTCATATTTCCACTGATTATGTCTTCGATGGTACCAAGGAGGGTAAATATCTGGAAACTGATACCCCCAACCCCATCGAGTGGTACGGAGAAACTAAATATTTAGCCGAAAAAGTCGTCCTCGATTCCGGCATCAAAGCCGCCATCCTTCGTCTGGCTTTTCCCTACCGCGCTTCCTTTGAGCCCAAAAAAGATATTATCCGCAAATTAATTGAAGGCTTTAGGACCGGTAAACTTTATTCTCAATGGACCGATCATTTTACCTCTCCAACCTTTATTGACGATATTGCCCCAGCTATCCGTCTCTTTATCGACAACCAATATACTGGTATCTATCACTGTTGCGGTTCCTCTTCCCAGTCACCCTTTGACATGTGCCAAACAATTGCCGAAGTTTTTGGATTTGACAAATCTTTAGTTGTCGCTTCCACTCTGGCCGATTACGTCAAAACTCTCCCTTCCGGCTCCCGCCCCTGGCAGAAAAATCTAGGTTTGGATAATTCCAAAATCACTGCCCTAGGCATCAAAATGAAAACTTTGCGTGAAGGTCTCGTTGAGATGAAAAAACAGTTAGATTAATTTCCCTATTCCCCGTAAATTTCCTTGTAATTCCATAGATTATAGGATATAATATCAACCGCTTGTTCTAGTGTCCAAACTCTTCCTCGATAAAAGGAGCATGAAAATGGACAGTTCATTCACAATCAGTGGCTGCGACTGGCAAGTCACCCTGAAAGATCTTGAAGGTGAAACCGCAGGTAATATGACCGCACAACGCGCGAAAGGCCAAAACTTTCACGCTACCGTGGTTAACGACAACATTACCCTTCCCGACGGTAAAGTCGTTAACTTCCGCCAACTCCTGATCATCGAACACGATCAGGGACTCGACAAGGTGGGTGACGTAGTTATCCAATTCAGACAAAATCCTCACACCGAACGCTACATGGTCCAAGTTGAACAGGAAAATGTCTTCGAAACGGAAACCATCGTCAAAAAGATATGGCGGGCTGTCCGAAGTTCGGTGGACAACATCGCGCAAGCGGTGAAGAAAACCGTCGCTCACAGCGGCTGGGTTTATGCAAACCCACGTCGTATCGGCGGCAAGCCCATCAAGACCCACTACGTCATCGCTGGATGGTCGCCCCAACTCGCCGAGCAAATGATGGACGTGTACGATTACGTTCAATCACTCGACGCACTTGGTCTTGCGACTTTTCTCAAGGCTTTGCAACACATGCCTGAGCGCCCAGCCCGTGCCATTTTTAACCAAATGCGCACACCACCCATTAACGGGAACAACGGGAAGTAAATCCGCCAGATGCTAGAACAAGCACGCTGACGCCGAATGTGTTGACGTTTTAAGCTGACGTTTTATGCGTTCGGTTGAAGCACAATTAGTGCCCTCTTCTTTGATTTCAGACTCACGTCTGATAAAAAATCAAAGGAGAGGGCACATTACGTAACTTTTAAATTAGATTTGTAATTTTCTCCCCCTCCCGCACCCCAAAATTAATCCCCCTATCTTCCGGATAAATATTGGCAAAATTCACATTAATAATTATTGAATTTAAGTCTCCCTTGTCAAAGGGAGATTTAGAGGGATTGAATTTGGTTTTGTAATTTCCTGTCACTATATGCTGCGCTGTCTCAAATTTAAAAACATATTTTTCTGAAATCTGTTTTTGATCAAACTCGGGAATAATCTTTTTTAAATAAGCAAAAAATTCCTGCCAGATTATTTTATCCTCCGTTGAAAAATATCGATGATTTTGGGGTAAATAAGTCCCCAGATAATAAACTTCTTTATCTTGGTACTCGGTACTAGGTACTAAATTTGTATGTTGAATCATCACCACGAAAGGGGATTTAGGATCAGCAACATTATGCCAATAAAATTTACTCAAATTTTGAGTTGATGAAAACACTGCCGTTATTGCCCCCAAATAATCAACATTTGGTAATACTTCCGAGCTAATAATCTTATTAAAGTCTCCCTTGTCAAAGGGAGATTTAGAGGGATTGAATCCGTAGTTCAAAATAATTTTACCGTTAAGTTTTTTAATTCTATTCTCCAACTCTTTGATTATTTGTCCAAATCCCCCCATTAAATACCCCAGTTTCTCCCCGCCTTTTTCTCTGGAATTTCCTCGGGTATGAATTCTAGCCCAGAGCCAGGCCATGGAAATATCCTGATAGCGATTGGCAAATTTACCTTTAAGCAGCGGCTCCCAGATAATTTTATAGGCTTTTTCCCCGCACCACCTTTCCATCCATTGATAAGCTAAAACATTTTCAAACTTCCGCCAATTGTTTTCTTTTTCCAAATATATTTTTACCAATCCTAACCTAAACTTGTCAATTATTCCCAAAGGTCTAAAATTCAACAGATCTAAAGCTCCATTAAAGGGCCAGAATTTTTGATCAACCAACATTGCCGTTGATCCATTAAACCACTTTAGTTTTTTTTCGAGTCCCAACTCTCTGATTAAACCAATTATGTATTTATCTGTTTTAAAAATATGATGATAGGCTTTCTCCAAACTTTTTCCTTCGATCTTAAAACTTCCTAAAAGTCCACCCAATTCTTCTTCTTTTTCAAAAATTGTTACCCCGTATCCCTTTTGCAGTAACCGATACCCCGCCACCAATCCGGTTATCCCCCCGCCGATTATAGCAATTTTTTTCTTTTTCACTTCCAAATTATACCAACCATTGTAAATTTATTTTCCCATTGCTATGATACTATGTTTATACTCTAGGTATAAAATTAATTATGTTTTTAAATATATTAAAATTGATAAAAGTCTCCCTTGGAGAAGGTCACAAGATCCTCGAAGGGGAGAGATTTAGAGGGATTTAATTCTATGCCCGATGCTATCCAAGTCACTAAAAACCGGATTGTAACCATGGACAAAGTCCGTAACATCGGCATTATCGCCCATATCGACGGTGGCAAAACCACCACCACCGAGCGTCTCCTTTTCTATACCGGCAAGATTCACAAAATTGGTTCTGTCGATGAAGGCACCACCACCACCGATTCCATGATTCAGGAGCGGGAGCGGGGGATTACCATCCAGTCTGCCTGTATCACCACCTTTTGGAAACAATATCGCATTAACATTATCGACACCCCTGGCCATGTTGACTTTACTGCTGAAGTTGAACGTTCTCTTCGGGTGTTGGATGGCGCCATTATGATTTTTGACGGTAACGCCGGTGTTCAGGCCCAATCCGAAACCGTCTGGCGTCAAGCCGACAAATATGGAGTTCCCAGAATTGCCTTTGTCAATAAAATGGACAAAATCGGTGCCTCTTTTAAAAAAACTCTGGACTCCATCACCCAAAAACTCCGGGCTCCGATTGTACCGGTAGTTATCCCAGTCGGTGAAGAACACGCCCATATCGGAGTCATCGACCTAATGGAAATGAAAATGATTGTCTATGACAAAGATCCCGAGGGTATGGAATTCAGTGTCAAAGAAATTTCTCCGGAATATGCTGAAACCGCGAAAATTGCCCGGGCCCACCTGGTCGAAAAAATTTCCGGTGTAAATGATTTGTTGATGGAGAAATTTCTAAATAACCAGGATATTTCTGTCCCCGAACTCAAATCCGCCTTGCGTCACGCCACCATTACCCGCAAACTCTTTCCGGTTTTTTGTGGTGCCGCTTGGCGTAACAAAGGTATTCATCCGATTCTTGACGCTATTATTGACTATCTGCCATCTCCTGTCGACTTGCCCCCAATCGAAGGTTTTGATGTCAACAGTGGTGACAAAATCACCCGAAAACCGGAAAACAATGATCCTTTTTCCGGCCTCTTATTTAAAGTTCAATCCGATCCCCACGTTGGCACTCTATCTTATGTCCGGGTTTATTCCGGTGTGGTCAAATCCGGTTCTGAAGTCTATAACTCTACCCGCCAAAAAAGTGAACGTATCGGCCGCTTGTTATTAATGCATGCCGACAAAAGAGAAGGGATTGAGGAAGGTTTTGCCGGAGAAATTATTGCTTGTATTGGCCTCAAAGAATCCTATACCGGCGACACTCTCTGCGACAAATTTGCCCCCATTTCCCTGTCTCCGATTCAATTTCCCGATCCGGTAATCTCACTTTCTATCGAACCGGAAACTACCGATGATCAGGAAAAAATGAGTCAAGCCCTCAACCGCCTGAGTCAGGAAGATCCCACTTTTAAAGTTTCCTACAATCAGGAAACGGGGCAAAGCATTATTGCCGGTATGGGTGAACTCTATTTGGAAATTGTAGTTGACCGTCTCCGGCGTGAATTTGGCGTCAATGTTAAAACCGGTGTCCCTCAAGTGGCCTACCGGGAAACTATTTCGGCTCACGCCGAAGGCGAAGGAAAATATATCCATCAGTCCGGCGGTCATGGTCAATATGGCCACTGTAAAATCAGAGTCGAAGCTAAGACTCGGGGAGAAGGCATTGAATTTGTTAATGCCATCAAAGGTGGAGCCATCCCCAGTAATTTTATTCCGGCCATTGAAAAAGGAGTCCGGGAAACCTTAACTAAGGGAATTATTGCCGGTTACCCGGCAACCGATATTAAAGTTACTGTCTTTGATGGTTCCTACCACGATGTTGACTCTTCGGAACAGGCCTTTAAATTAGCCGGATCCTACGCTATCAAAGACGCCTTTATTTTAGCCAGCCCCATAGTTCTCGAGCCCATCATGAAAATGGAGGTAGCTACTCCCTCCGACTTTTTAGGCACCGTTATCGGCGATCTTTCTTCTCGGCGCGGTCAAATTGGCGGTACCACCGATTCTTTTGGTTTTACCATCGTCAACGTCACTATTCCTTTAGAAGCTGTTCGCGGCTACGCCACCGTCATTCGGTCACTCACCCAAGGCCGCGGTTCTTTTTATATGGAACCTTCACACTATGATCCCGTCCCCCGCGATATCCAGGAAAAACTAACCATCAAGACCACCGGGAAAAAAGACTAATAAAATCTTGACATTGTGGTGTATATACACTACAATGTGTTATGACTACACTACAAACCACTAATTCAAATCAATCCGATTTTATTCAGGTTAGATTAGATTCCAAAACAAAAAAGGCTGCTACCAGTGTTCTTGACAAATTAGGTTTGTCACCCTCCCAAGCTATTAAAATCTTTTTGAACCAAGTCATTATCAGCCGCTCCATCCCTTTTCCTATCGAATTACCTGCTGATTACATTGAAGAATTGTCCGATGAAGAATCTGCCGAAGTCGGTCTGGCTTTAAATCAAATAAAAAATGGTGAATATACCGAAGTTGATATGGGTAACAAAAAACAGGTTAAAGAATTTTTTGGTGTCTGATAAATGGCTTACAGGCTAAGATTCACCCGTATCTATAAAACAAAGTACGAAAAAATTACCAGGAAAGATTTAAAACTAAAAAGTCAAATTGTCAAAGTCCATAAGCTTTTGTCTCTCGATCCTCATAGTCCGTCTTTAAAATCCCACAAAGTAAATGCTGTTAACTTTGGTCAGGCCTGGAGCTCTCGTGTTACCGGTGATATTAGGATAATTTGGAATTATGACAAGCAAGAACAACTTATTATTTTAATTCTAAATATAGGCTCCCATTCCGGCTCTTCCAAAGTTTACAAATAACCACTGACAAAAAAGAATAAAGAAAATTGTATCCCCGCCACTTTTGTGCTAGACTAAGTTAATTAGTTTCTTAAATAACAATATGCCAAATGATGGTGGGCCAAAAGATTTTTATACTGAAGTTCCAGTTTCGCAAATTAAACCTACAACGACAGAAGATAAAGAACCACTTACCAAATTAATTACTGACCCTAACACTGCTCATCAACTTGCCCAAACAGAAGCCCAGGAGGGTGTTAACGCAGCTCTTAGGCAGGAAGCGCTGTTAAAAGCAGAACATGACACCGGATTGACTGAATTACAAAGAAAAAACATACAGATCATTGAAGGTTTAAAGGAAAAATATCCTTATGCTTTTGATCAAATGGTTTCTAGTTCTGGCGAAACAATCAGTTTTGTAAACCTACCAATAAGTGATCGAAAAAGTGCCATTGAAATTCGAGAAGCCACACTGGATGATATAAGGGGTAAATTGTACGATGAAGGAAAAAAACACGGGTATCCTTACGGCGGTTATGAAGAAACTGATTTCGCTTTTACAAAAAATGGTGTCTTGATGTTACGGGCGAGTGGAGACAAAAATTGGACTAGTTATGTGAGAGAAAGTGCAGATGACATTGATAGTAAAATTATTGATCCATCCTATACCGCAAATACCAATATTACTGTAACCGGTAAGGTCACAAATGATATTGGCTCACTTGAACCCAATATGCGCCATAGTCTAAAAGTTTGTTTGACTTTGGCCAATAACTACAATGAAAAGACGGCCAAAAAACAGGCTAAAACTCCAATTCAAGCAGCATCAGAATTTGTAAATAGTTTTTAAACATGTAATTATTCGCTAAACCCTGTATCAGCGGGGTTTATGTTTTTAAATTTGTCCCTAAATTTCATTCTTGCAAAGCTAGCTACCTGCTGATACAATTCTAAAGCGTTTTCCGCTATTTCTTAATGGTGGAATAATGTATAATCTTAATTGTTATAAATTTTCCGAAAAATCGGAAGACATTTTAAAACTAAAAAAATATGGCAGGTACATATCAAAGAACCAAGCCCCATGTTAATGTTGGCACTATCGGTCACGTTGACCATGGTAAAACTACCTTAACTGCGGCTATTACAAAAATTCAAGGCAACCCCAAATCCTATGCGGATATTGCCAAAGGCGGAACTGTTCGTGACGCTAGCAAAATTGTAACCATTGCTATTTCCCACGTTGAATACGAGACCGACAAAAGGCACTATGCCCACATTGACTGTCCCGGACACGCCGATTATGTCAAAAACATGATCACCGGTGCTGCTCAAATGGACGGAGCCATCCTCGTCGTTTCTGCTCCTGACGGCCCCATGCCTCAAACCCGTGAGCATGTATTGCTTGCCAAACAAGTCAATGTCCCGGCTCTGGTGGTCTATCTTAATAAGTGTGATTTAGTTACTGATCCGGAATTCTTAGATCTGGTCGAGATGGAAATCCGCGATCTTCTTAAAAAATATCAATATCCGGGTGATGAAATCCCCATTATCCGCGGTTCAGCCCTCAAAGCTCTCAATGGCGATGCCGACGGGATTGAATCCATTAAAAAATTAATGGAAACTCTTGACACTTATATTTCCGAGCCCAAGCGCGAACTTGACCAGCCCTTTTTAATGCCTATCGAGGACGTTTTTTCCATTAAGGGTCGTGGCACCGTTGCCACCGGTCGTATCGAGCGTGGTGTTGTCAAAGTCAACGACGAAATTGAAGTTGTCGGCCTTCGCGACACCAAAAAGATCGTTGTCACCGGTGTGGAAATGTTCCACAAATCACTTGATCAGGGTCAAGCCGGCGACAATGTCGGTATTCTTCTTCGCGGTGTTGAAAAAGACGATATCGAACGCGGCCAAGTTTTGGCCAAAATCGGTACCATCACTCCTCACACCGAGTTTAAAGCTGAAATCTATTTACTTAAAAAAGAGGAAGGCGGTCGTCACACTCCGGTTTTTACCGGTTATCGGCCCCAGGTATTTATTCGGACCACCGATGTTACCGGTGAAGTTACTCTTCCCGAGGGAGTAGAGATGGTTATGCCCGGAGATAACGCCAATGTTAACATTAAATTAATAAAAGCTGTCGCCATGGAAAAAGGTCAGCGTTTCGCCATCCGCGAAGGTGGTCTTACCGTCGGTGCCGGTGCTATCACCGAAATTATTAAATAAAAAAATTACCCCCCCGAAAAACATCGGGGGGGAATGATTTTCAGCCAAAGGCTGATCCGCCTTTGGCGGAAAAAACTACTTATATATTAATAATTATTTAAAATAAATTCTTTTTTAGACATTAGAATTTAGAAATTAGACATTAGGATTTATTAAATGTATGGCTAAAGGCAACCGTATTCGAATTCGACTTAAGTCCTTTGACCATCGCCTCATTGACGAGGCGGCGGTCAAAATTGTCGAAGCTGCCGTTACCGCCGGCGCCAGTGTCCAGGGACCCATTCCTCTTCCTACCAGCCGTAAACTTATCACTGTTTTGACTAGCCCTCATACCGATAAAAACGCCCGTGAACACTATCAAATCTTAACCCACAAACGCCTTATTGACATTATTAGTGCCAGTCTACGTACCGTTGACAGTCTTCAACATTTGGATCTACCCTCCGGAGTCGAAGTCGAAGTTAAAATGTAATTTTTCCCATGATTTCAGGATTTATCGCCAAAAAGAAGGCAATGACCAGTGTTTATAGCCCTGAGGGTAAACGGATTGGAGTGACCGCACTTCTAGCTAAACCCGTCAAAGTCAGTAGCCTCAAAACCGTTACCAAAAATGGTTATCAGGCTGTAGAGGTCGCCTTCGGCGCCAAAGGCCATAAGGAATTTTTTCCCACCTCTAAGACTCTCCCTGAAATAAACACCGAAATTTCAATTGACTTGGTTTTTTCCCCTGGCGACATCATCACTGCCACCGCCAAAACTAAAGGTCGCGGTTTTGCCGGTGTTATCAAAAGATGGGGTTTTCACCGTCAGCCGGTATCCGGAGGACAATCAGATCGTGTCCGGGCCCCCGGTTCAATCGGTGCTCAAACCCCGGGTAAAGTCATTAAGGGTAAAAAAATGCCGGGACATTACGGTAATGCCACTAAAACAATTACCGGCCTAAAAATTGTGTCTTTAAATAAAGAAACACATTTAATTTACGTTAGTGGTTCAGTTCCCGGAGCCTTCAATTCCTGGGTCACTCTCAAAAAAGTTCATGAAAACTGATTTATATAATCTAAAAGGGGAAAAAATCGGGGATTTGACTCTTCCCAAATCCGTCTTTGAGGCCAAAATAAACGAAACCTTAATTTCCCAAGCCATTCGGGTTCTATTAAGCCGCCGCCGGAGTGCTCATGCCAAAACTAAACACCGTGGCGAGGTTGCCGGAAGCACCAAAAAAATGTGGGCCCAAAAAGGTACCGGTAGAGCCCGGCATAGTACTGCCAAAGCTCCTCAATTTGTCGGTGGAGGCAGCGCCCACGGACCCCGGGGTAATCGAAACTTCACCCTCAAGCTAACTAAAAGAATGAAAGTTGTCGCTCTCAAATCCGTTCTCTCTAAATTTGCCAAGGAAAAAACACTGCTGGCTATTGATAAAATCAGCCACCTTTCTCCCAAGACCAAAGTTGCCCAGGATTTAATTTACAAACTGGAAGAAACCAACAAACTATTAGCCGACAGCCGCCGGATTGGGATTGTCACTACCGCCACTCTGCCGTCAGTCAAACGGGCCTTTGGGAATATACCGGGTCTTACCCTACTTTCTTTATCTTCCCTCAACCCTTATAATCTATCATCTCAAAATTTTCTCATCTTTACCAAGAAAGCTATTAACCAACTAAAATAATCATGTATTTAAAACGACCAATTATTACCGAAAAAGCCATTACTGCTCAAAGTAAGGGGAAATATTCTTTTGCTGTTGCCTTTGGCGCCTCCAAAACCAATATCTCTAATGAATTTTTTCACTATTTTGGAATTAAACCTCAAAAAGTAAACACCTATCGGATTAAAGGTAAAGTCAAAACCAATTGGAAAACCCGAAAATCCTCTCCCCGCCCCGACATTAAAAAAGCCGTAGTTACCATTTCCCGGGATCAGAAAATTGATCTTTTAACCCTAAAAAATGAGAAATAAATTATTTTCTATCAAAAAGAAACAAAGCGGCCGTGATGCTCAAGGCCATGTCTCTGTCCGACACCGTGGCGGCGAACACAAACGCTTCCTGCGTCTCCTCGATTGGCAAAGAGCCAAGAAGGACATCAAGGCCAAGGTTGCCTCTATTGAATATGATCCCAACCGTACCGCTTCTATCGCTCTTCTTATCTATTCAGACGGCGCTAAAAAATATATTCTGGCCACCAGTCTTTTAAAACTTGGTGATGTGGTTGTTTATTCCGATACCGCTCCTATTAAAGACGGCAACAAATTGCCTCTAAAAAACATCCCCGTTGGCACTCCTTTTCATTGTTTGGAATACCGACCCGGTTCTCAAGCCCAATTAGTTAAAAGCGCCGGTTCAGCCGCTTTTCTTCAAAGTATTGATGGGAACATTGCCACCGTCAAATTACCCTCCGGTGAACTTAGAATCTTTTCTTCAAATTGTACCGCCGTCATCGGTCAGGTCAGCAATGTCGACCATTCAAATCAAAAATTAACCAAAGCCGGCGATTCTCGTCACCGGGGAATCCGTCCCACTGTCCGCGGTGTGGCCCAGGATCCCCGTTCCCACCCCCATGGAGGCGGTGAGGGTCGGTCCTCAATCGGTATGAATCCCAAAACTCCTTGGGGTAAAGTTGCCATGGGCAAAAAAACCCGAAAACACAAAAAACACTCTAATCGGTTAATTATTAAAAGAAGGAAGTAATCTATCAATTAATTCGTAATTCGTAATTGATAATTGATAATTAATTAAATATGTCCCGCTCCAGCAAAAAAGGTCCCTATATTGATCCCCGGCTTTTAGAAAAGATTGCCAAAACCAAAGAGGTCATCAATACCTATTCCCGCCGTTGTCAGGTTGCTCCTGAATTTGTTGGTCGCACCTTTGGTGTCCACAATGGCCGTAAGTTTATTAATGTTTATGTCACCGAGGACATGGTTGGTCATCGCTTAGGTGAATTTGCCCCCACCCGAACCTTTAAAGGTCATGGCCGAGTGGTGAAACGGGTTATCGAAAAAACTTAAAAATATATGGCCGCTTCCAAAATTAAAACCACCACTCCGAAAATTGTTGCCGCCATTCCTGTATATAAAGAGTCGGTCTTTATCGATAAAAATCTTCAGATATCTCCCCGCAAACTTCGTCTTCTAGTCAATACCATTAAAAAAGTCCCGGTGTCAAAAATCTTACCCCGCCTTCAGTTAACCAACACCAAAGCCGCCAGAATCTTAACTAAAGCCGTCAAGACTGCCGTTGCCACCGCCAAAAACAACTATAAACTTTCCCCCGACACTCTCTCTTTTACCACCCTCAAAGTTGATGAGGGTCCCAAAATCAAGAAGATGGACAAATCTCACGGTTCCCGCTTTGCTCGTGGTATCATCACCCGTCGCCACAGCCGATTAACTATTGTTTTAAAAGGACAAATTAAAAGTTAATTTTATATTTATTATATTTATTATTAATAATTCGTAATTTTGCAATTTTAATGAAAATTTTATTTCTTAATAAAAATTTACACTAAAATGCAATACTCTTTAGAGTACGTAATTTGAAATTCGTAATTAATTAAATATGGGTCAAAAAGTTAATCCTCTCTCATTCAGATTAAAAACTTCACCTACCGCTCCCGAGTGGCAGTCTTCCTGGTTTGCCAATAAATTTAAATATCCTGTTCTTCTTCTCGAAGATAAACGCATTCGTGATTTTATTCAAAAAAAGCTTTCTTCTGCCGGTATTGTTTCTATCCGTATCGAGCGCTCCGTTAAAAAAATTAAAATTATTTTAGTTGTTAGTCGGCCGGGGTTGGTTATCGGCCGCGGTGGTAAAGAGCTTGAAGCTCTAAAAAATGATATTCAAAAATTATTAACCCGCTCCTCTGCCAAAATAAACATTGACATTCAGGTTGAAGAGTTTAGAAATGTCGATTTTTCCGCCAAACTCATCGCCGAAAAAATATCCTATCAGCTTCAAAAACGTATGCCCCATCGCCGGGTTGTTTTGGGGGCCATGGAAAAATCGATGGGTGCCGGTGCTAAAGGAATCAAAATTGTTCTTTCTGGTCGTATCAACGGTGCCGAAATCAGTCGTCGGGAGAAATTTTCCCAGGGAACCGTTCCTCTAAGCACTATCAAATCTCACATCGATTATTTTGAGCAACCCTGTTTAACCCGCTCCGGTTACATCGGCATAAAAGTTTATTTATGTCTTGCCTAAATATGAATATATTATTTAGTTATTTAATCAATCAGCTCAACGCCCTACCCTGTCAAGGGAAGGGTGGGGGAAGGGTTTAATCATATGTTACAACCTGGTCGTACCAAATATCGAAAAGCCTTTCGGGGCAGGATGCGTGGTCTCTCGGCCGGCAACTTGGTCAACTTTGGTGACTATGGTCTCAAGGCCATGGCCTGTGGCTGGGTAACCAGCAACCAAATCGAGGCCGCCCGTCGGGCCATCACTCATGCTACCAAAAGAAATGGCCGGATGTGGATTAGAATTTTTCCCGATAAACCCTTTACCCAAAAAGGCGCCGGTGCCCCTTTAGGTTCCGGCAAAGGCGATGTCAAAGGTTATGTTGCCGTTATTCGTCCCGGTCGGATTTTGTTCGAAGTTACTGGAATTCCTGAAAAAGAGGCTCATGAAGCTCTCCGATTAGCCGGTGCCAAATTGCCCATCGTTACCAAAATTGTTTCAAAACTATGAAAAAATCTGATAAAATAGCCATGACTTCCAAATCAACCACTGAACTTCAAAAAATCTTGGTTGAGAAAAATAAACAACTTTTTGAGGCCAAGGCCAAACAATTTTTAGGAAGTCTTAAAGATACTTCCATTTTTAAAAAAATCCGTTTTGAAATTGCCCTTGTCTCTTCTCTTATAAAACGTCACCAAAATGCCCCAACTAAATAAAACCACCGGCAAAATATTTACCGGCATTGTCGTCTCTGACAAGATGACCAATACTTTAGTTGTGTCCCTTGACTATAAATTTCGCCACCCCCGTTATCAAAAAATTGTTAAACGCCACAAAAAGATTTACGCTGAAAACAACCTAGGCGCCAAAGTGGGCAATATAGTCAAAGTCCGCGAAGTCCGGCCACTAAGCCGTTTAAAAAGATTTACCACCGTTGAAATAATTAAAAAAAATGATTAATTTTTTTCTTCTACTTATTATCTAACTATGTTGCAACTACGAACTATTATCAAACCGGCTGACAACTGTGGAGCCAAATCCGTCCAAATAATGCATATCTATGTTGGTTCCAAACACAAACAAGCCGGTATCGGCGATATTGTATTAGGAGTAGTTAAAGAAGCTATCCCCAATGCTTTAGTCAAGAAAAAGGAAAAAGTCAGAGTAGTTATTGTTCGGACTAAAAAAGAAATAGGGCGATCAGACGGTTCCTATATCCGTTTCAGCGACAATGCCGGTATAATCATCGACACTCAAAACAATCCCCGGGGTACTCGTATTTTTGGCCCAATTGCTCGGGAAATTAAAGATGCCGGTTTTAATAAAATTGCCTCTATGGCCAGGGAGGTCTATTAACTTATGAAAATTTTAAAAGGCGACCAAATCCGGGTCTTAATCGGTAAAGACAAAGGTCGAAGCGGGGAAGTGATCAAAACTTTCCCCAAAACAGGTAAAGTTATTGTTAAAGGACTAAATCTCTTTAAAAAACATCTAAAACCAAGCAGGGGTCAAAAGGGTGGTATTGTTGAAAAAGAGAGGGCCTATCAAGCCTCAAAAGTCATTGTCCTTTGCCCCGGTTGTCAAAAACCGATTAGAATTGCCTACACCATTGACAAAAACGGTCATAAATTAAGACTTTGCCGTAAGTGCAAAACTCCGCTTACCCAAATAAAAAAATAACCATGATCTATACACCCGCGGAAATAAATAAAAAACTAGTTAAAGTATTTGGGCCCAAAAAGAATTTTTTTTCAATGCCCCGGCTAAATAAAGTCGTTCTTAATTACCGTGTTCCCGAGGCTCGGGAAAGTCAGGAAGCGCTTTTAGCCGCCGAAAAAGAACTCATGGCAATTGCCGGCCAAAAACCCCGTTTGACCCGTTCCAAAAAATCAATTTCTACCTTCAAACTTCGTCAAAACGACCCCTTAGCTCTAAAAGTAACTCTTCGGGGGAAGCGGATGTATCAGTTTGTCGAAAAACTTTTTAATTTGGTTTTACCCCAGCTTCGTGATTTCAAAGGGATGTCCAATACTGCTTTTGATCAAAACGGAAACTATTCTCTTACTATCCGTGATCAGACCTATTTTCCTGAAGTTAACTTAAATATTGTCAGTAAAATCCGCAGTCTCGAAGTCACTCTCAACATCTCTGCTGCTTCAGTTGCCGATTCAAAAATGTTATTATCCACTCTGGGTTTTCCCTTCCAAAAACAACCCTAAATTATGGCCAGATTAACCAAAAAAATTCGGGAATTAAAAAAACTTCCTTATAAAACCCGCTATCATAATCGTTGCCACCTCTGTGGTCGGGGACGGGCTTATATCCGCCTCTTTGGTCTCTGTCGTCTTTGTTTTAGAAAATTAGCCGATACTGGCATGTTGCCTGGTGTTAAAAAAGCCAGCTTTTAACTTATGATTAACTCTCTTTCCTGCGACCTTTTTATCCGAATCAAAAATGCTTCTCTAAGCGGCAAAAAAACTATTACCGCTCCTTTTTCTTCTTTTTCTGAAAACATTTTAATAAAACTTAAATCCCATGGTTTTATAGCGGGATTTTCTATTGACAAAGACAAAAAAAGTTTTGTCATCACTTCTCCTCGGGTTACCAATATCCATCTTTTGTCCAAACCCGGGCGCCGCCTATACAGTAAACACTCTTCCCTCCCTTGGGGAAAAACTCAAAATTCACTAATTATTGTTTCCACCTCGGCGGGCCTTCTTTCCCAAAAAGAAGCTGCTGTTAAAAAACTCGGCGGCGAACTCATCGCCGAAATTTATTAAGAAATAAAATTATATGTCCCGAATTGGTAATAAAATTATCACTATTCCCGAAAATGTCACCATTACTGTTGGCAATCGTCTGGCTGCGGTTAAGGGTCCCAAAGGCGAACTAATTCTTAATCTACCTATCAAAATTGACGTTGAGGTAAAAGATAATCAAATAATTGTTTCCCGTCAAGGTAATGACAAAAAAACCCGTGCCTGCCACGGTTCTACCCGAGCCCATCTCCAAAACATGGTTACCGGGGTTGTCACTCCCTGGGTGAAACAATTAGAGATTCGGGGCACCGGTTACAAGGCCTCGGTTGACGGCCATAAATTAAATGTATCCGCCGGCTTTATCCATCCGGTTTTTATTACCGCACCCGAAGGTATCGAATTTCAAGTTGTCGAAGACACCAAAGTCACTGTTATCGGAATCGACAAAACTATCGTTGGTCAGGTAGCCAGCAATATCCGTAAAATCAAAGCGCCTGAACCTTACAAAGGCAAGGGTATCCGTTACCTTAATGAATTTATTAAACTAAAGGCCGGCAAAACCGCCAAGGCCTGATAAAATATTAAACCATTAAATAAACAATATGACTATAATTCATAATCAAAAACAACGCCGTCTGACTCGAGTCCGAAGTAAGATTAAAATCAATCTCGGCATTCCCCGTCTGTCAGTACATAGGAGTAATTGTCACACCTGGGTTCAGATAATTGACGACAAACATGGCAAAACTCTTGCTTCTGTTTCTACCAAATCTCTCAAACTCAAAGAGGGGACTAAAATGAAAAAGGCGGAAATTGTTGGACAGGCTATTGCCACCCTGGCCCTGAAAGAAAAGATTATCAAAGTTCGTTTTGACCGTGGTCTTTACCGCTACCACGGGCGGGTAAAAGCTCTGGCTGAAGCAGCCAGAGCTGGTGGTTTAGATTTTTAAAAATATGGACAACAATCAATACAATAAACGGGCCTCTTTTGAAAGGTTTCAAAAGCCTGTTAGTGAGTTTACTGAAAAAGTAGTTCAAATCAAACGCGTTTCCAAAAAAACCAAAGGCGGCAACCAGATTGCTTTTACTGCCCTGGTGGTTTCCGGTGACAAAAAATCACGTGTCGGTGTCGGTCACGGTCGGGCCAAAAGCGTTGCCGATGCCATCCAGAAAGCCATTAAACGAGCCCAAAAATCAATGTATACCGTTCCTATTGTTGATGGCACAATTTCTAATTCTCTCAAATTTAAATTCAAAGGTGCTATCATTTTTATCCGCCCAGGTAAAAAAGGTAGCGGCCTTATCGCCGGCGGTCCGGTCCGATCAGTTGTTGAGCTTGCCGGAATTAAAGATATTGTTAGTAAAATCATCGGCTCCAGAAACAAATCAGTTAATGTTTGGGCCACGTTTAAAGCCTTAAAGTTATTAAACCACTAAACCATTCATTGGACTATTTAATCATTTATCATTTATCGTTTTACTAATTACTAATTACTATTTACTATTTACTATTTACTGTTTACTGTTTACTAATTACTATTTACTAATTGAATGAATATTTTAAGCCAACTTAAACCAATTGTTTCCCAAGCCGCCAAGCGGGTTGGCCGGGGTATCGGTTCCGGTGTTGGCGGTCACACCACTGGCCGGGGCGCCAAAGGCGACAAAGTTCGGGGAAAAACCAAATTAACTTTTGACGGTACCAAAATAAAAAAATCCTGGATAAAGCGCCTCCCTTTCCTTCGCGGCAAACATCGTACTTTGGCTCTAAATAAATTTCAAACCCTAACCCTTGCCCAAATTGACAAAGTTTACCAATCGGGCAACACCGTCAATCTCAAAAATGTTTTTGAGAAATTCCCTCAACTTAATACCCGGATGTATAAACTAGGGGTCAAAATATTGTCCACCGGGCAAATTACCAAAACTCTCACATTTCAAAAAATTAAATTAACAAAATCCGCTGCCAAGAAAATTATCACTGCCGGTGGTAAGATAGAAGAGTAAATGAATCGTCTGACTCGTGGTCTTTCTCTCTACCTTGAAGGTTTTCATACCCCGGTTCTTAAAAAAAAGATTTTAATTACTCTTGGTATTTTGGTCTTCTTTCGATTTTTGGCCCATATCCCCGTTCCAGGGGTAAATCTGGCTCTACTTAAAAGTTTTTTTGCTCAAAATCAGCTTCTCTCTCTTTTAGACATTTTTTCCGGCGGGACTCTAGCCAATTTTTCCATTGCCGCCCTGGGTTTAAATCCCTATATCAACGCCTCAATTATGCTCCAAATGTTGGGATTTGTCATTCCCGAATTAAAAGCTCTTCGGAAAGAAGGGGAGTATGGTCGGGCCAAGCTCAATCAATACACCCGTATTCTCACTATCCCACTGTCAGCTTTCCAGGCTCTGGCTATGTACGGCATTCTTCATTCTCAGAAGATAATTGGCACTCTTAATCCCTTAACTATGGTAGCTCTGGTTACCAGCATGGTTACCGGCACCATGCTCATGATTTTCTTAGGCGAATTAATTAATGATTATGGTATCGGTAACGGTATATCGGTTATCATTTTTGCCGGAATTATTGCCCGTCTTCCGGTTAGTCTTTTCCAGACCTTAACTCTCTCTGATTTTAGTAATCCTGAAAATCTTTTTAATATTCTTCTTTTTGCTGCCATTGCCTTTGGGATTATTTTTTCAGTGGTTATGGTCGAGGAGGCGGTTTTAAGAGTGCCGATTAACTACGCCCGCCGTTCTCAGACTACCTATCTTCCCATCAAGGTCAATGTAGCCGGGGTCATGCCCATTATTTTTGCTGTATCTCTGGCCTCCATTCCTTCCCTTCTGGGTCAGACTCTTTCCCGAAGTTCTAATCAAGCCCTCGCTTCAATCGCTTTAAATATCAGCCGGATTTTTTCCCAAACTAGTTTGGTTTACATTATTTTTTATTTTGTTTTAGTTATCGCCTTTACTTATTTTTACGCTTCAGTTGTCTTTCGTCCCAAAGATGTTGCCGATGAACTCCGCAAATCCGGTGGTTTTATCCCCGGTATCCGTCCCGGAATTACTACTGAAAAAAGACTCGAATTTTTACTCAATCGGGTAGTCCTAATTGGGGCTGTCTTTTTAGGTTTAATTGCCGTTGTCCCCTCAATAATTCAGAGAATGACTGGTATTTCCACTCTGTCTATTGGCGGCACCAGTGTTTTGATTGTGGTCTCAGTTATTCTTGAGCTAACCCGAAAAATCGAAAACGTCGTTCAAATGTACCATTACGAAAAACTAAGTTATTAATGACACCTCTAAATCTCTTCATCATCGGACCCTCCGGTTGTGGCAAATCTACTCAAGCCAAACTCATTGCCGATAAATATCATTTGACTCATTTCTCCATGGGTCAGCTCCTTCGGGATGAAATTGCCGCTGGTTCCGGTTTTGGTCTCGAAGCCAAATCCTATTTAGACCGGGGTATTTGGGTTCCCGATGATTTAACTTTTGATGTTTTAGTCAGTAAGCTAAAACCCATAAATTTTCAGAATTTTATTGTCGACGGTTTCCCCCGGGTATTAAATCAGGGGAAAATTGTTGAATTCTTTCTGAAAAAACAATCAAAACCGTTTTCCCTATTAATTCATCTCGAAGTCAGTCAGTCAGAAATAGCCGCTCGGCGACAAATTGAAGGGGAGTCTTTTCAGGATGCCAATCGTTCCGACAATACTCCCGAAGCCATTAAACAACGCCAATTATCTTATGACGAGACCATTAATCCCATTAAAGATTATTTCCAATCTATCGGCAAATTTTGTAACGTCGACGGTAACCGCCCCGTCGAACCCATTTTTGCCGATATTTGCAATGCCATTGACAATATATAAAATCCATATATAATCTATATATGTATACTCAATCTACCAAAGTCCACCAAAAGCTAATCAGTCTTCCTGACCCGCTCTATTCTCGCCTGGTTAAACGGGCTAAAAAAGTCGGTGTGTCTCTGACAGAATACTTTCGTTTAATGACTTATCTTCATCTTAATTCACCTGAACCTTTCGAATTTATCGAGGAGCTTGACGAAGAAACTTCCAAGGGCGTAGCTGAAGGTGTCCAAGACATTAAGGCCGGTAGATATATAACCTTAAAGTCTGATAAGGACGTTGACGAATTTTTTAAGAAGCTGTGAATAAATACTCTCTTCGATTATCAAAAAAATTTGTTCGAAGTCTAAAGCAACTGGTCAAAAGAAACAAAGCTTTATCTACTCTTACAAATGATGTCTTAAAAAAAATGGAAATTGATCCTTTCCAAGATTGTTTAAAGAGCCATAAAGTTAACACTAAACTTAATGGAATCCGATGGAGTAGTCGGGTGACCGGTGATATTCGTATCATTTGGGATTTTGAATCAGGTCTAGTTAACGTAATTAATATTTTCAATATCGGTGGCCACTCCGGACAAAGTAAGGTATATAAATAATTTATGCTCCAAATTCCCAAAGAGGTCAAAGACCTTCTTGAAAAATCAATTATTGCTTTCGGCACCTGCGACAAATTAATGCGACCCAACATTATTGCCATCCCTTACTGTAAAGTAGTTGGACCCAATCAAGTTTTGATTACCGATAATTTTTTTAATAAAACCTACAAAAATCTTCTGGAGAATAGTCAGGTTTCTCTGGCTTTTTGGAAACCTGATGGCAACCCAAATGGAAACCAAGGCTATCAGTTAAAAGGCCATGCTCAATATATGACCTCCGGCGATTGGAAAAAAAGAGTTGATACTGATCCTGACAATGCCGGTCTGGCTCACAAAGGCGCAGTTTTGGTCAACATTACCGAAATCTGGGATTTAGCCGACCCCAAATTAGTTTGTTCTCAAGATTAATAATTTAAATTAAATGAAAGATCAAGCAACTGTCCAAGGTCTGGTTACTGAAGTTTTACCCGATCAACTTTTCCGGGTCAAACTCGAAGACGATAAACTTATCGTCTGCTATTTAGCCGGCCGCTTAAAACTTAATCACATCCGCTGTCTGGCCGGTGACAATGTATCTCTGGTTTTGTCACCCGACGGCAACAAAGGTCGCATCGTTTACCGCGGCTAATTTTAGGTAATTTACCCTTTGATATTGGACTAACTTTAGGGTACAATACCAAAGTTCATCTCTATGAAGGTCAAATCGAGTATTCGCCGTCGCTGTAAAAAATGTCTCATCGTCATCAGACGCGGCCTTCGCCGGGTTATCTGTTCTACCAAGCGGCACAATCAAAAACAAGGGTAAATATGAGAATATCCGGAGTGGAACTCCCTGATTCAGAACGCGCTGAAATTGGTTTAACCCGTTTCTATGGCATTGGTCTAAAAAATGTATTAAATCTGGCCAAAAAAGCTGGAATTAACCTGGATACCCGCATTAAAAATCTTACCCGCGACAATATCAGTAATTTGATGAAAGCTTTGGAAACTTTCACCGTCGAAGGTGATTTAAAAAAAGAAATCCGGGAAAACATCGACCGCCTCAAAGCCATCCGCTGTTATCGGGGAATCCGCCATATTGTCAGTTTGCCGGTTCGTGGCCAGCGAACCAAAAGCAACGCTCGTACCCGTAAAGGTAAAAGAAAAACCGTTGGTTCTCTTACTAAAGAAGCTTGGGCTAAAATTGAAACTCAGCAAAAAACTGCCGAAGTTACTAAAAACAGCTAACTATGACTACTACCACCCCGGTTGAAAAAAAATCACCATCCGAAACTCCCAAGATTATTTCCAAAAAGAAAGTCATTACCAAATCTTTCGTCGAAGCCAAGCTCTTTATTAAATCCACCTTTAATAACACTCTAGTCACTGTCACTGATCCCAAAGGTAACACCCTTTCTTGGTCCTCATCCGGTCGCTGTGGTTTCAAAGGATCCCGCAAATCAACCCCTTTCGCCGCCACCACCGCCATCGAAAGAGCCCTGGAAGAAGCCAAAAAATATGGTATCAAAACATTATCAGTTTACTTAAAAGGTCCGGGAACCGGCCGTGACGCCGCTCTGCGCTATCTTCGTACCAAGCGTGATTTTGAAGTCTCCTTAATCGCCGATATTACCCCAATTCCTCACAACGGCCCCCGTCCTCCAAAGCAACGCCGGGCCTAAATTTTTTATGTCAAGATCCACCGTTAACACCAAATGCCGCCTCTGTCGCACTGAGGGAACCAAACTTTTTCTCAAAGGTGCCCGGTGTCTTTCCGCCAAATGTCCCTTGGAGAAAAAAGGTGCCATTATTCCCGGCATGCATGGCCTTAAACGTGCCAAAAAGTTAAGTGACTATGGTCAGCAGCTTCGGGCCAAACAAAAAGCCAAACGTTTTTACGGGGGATTGACCGAAACCCAATTCAAAAATTACTATACCAAAGCCAAAAAACTCAAAGGACTTGTCGGAGCTAATCTTTTGACCCTACTTGAACGCCGACTGGACAACGTCGTCTATTCCGCCGGTTTAAGTTTATCCCGCTCTCACGCCCGATCCCTGGTTTCTCATCGTCAGGTTTTAGTTAACGGCGTTCCGTTAAATATTGCTTCATATAGTGTCAAGGTAGGCGACCTTGTTGCTCTTAATAAAAACACTACCGCCAAAATTGGAGATTTGATTAGACTTTCTGACAAAGATTTTAAAGCCCCCCAGTGGCTTGATTTGGGAAAATCGAAATTTTCCGTTAAAATAATCTCTTTACCCATTATCGATCCGATTCTATTGGGTATCGATATAAATTTAATTATTGAATATTATTCCAGATAAAAGGAGACCCTTATGATTGACACCAGCCGATTTCATCTTAAAACTATTAAACAAACCGACACTTTCGGAAAGTTCGAGCTTAGTCCCTTGATTGGTGGTTTTGGCCATACTTTAGGTAATTCCCTTCGCAGGGTACTTTTAATCACCATTCCCGGAGCCGCCATCACCCGAATCCGGGTTAACGGTGCCAGTCATCTCTTTACCACTCTTACCGGCGTCAAAGAGGACCTTGTTGAGATCTCCTTAAATCTAAAAAAAGTTAAATTTGTTTACCACCACGAAGAACCCACTACCCTAATCCTCGAGAAAAAAGGCAAAGGGATAGTAACCGCCGGTGACATCGCCGACAGTGAAATTTGTAAAGTTGCCAATCCTGACTTGGTAATTGCTACTCTAACCGACCACAAAGCCAACCTAAAGATTGAAATGACTGTTGAGCGCGGTGTCGGTTATACTTTAGCTAAAGAACAAAAAACTGATATTGTTGGTGAAATTATTCTCGATGCCACCTTTACTCCCGTGTTAAAGGCTAATTATTCTATCGAACCGACCCGTTTAGGGAAAAAATCCAATTACGACAAGTTAACCATGGAAATCTGGACTGACGGCTCAGTTAGCCCGGAAACTGCCCTTAAAACCGCTGCTAAAGATTTGATCAATTCTCTAAATCAAATTGTCGACACCCGTGAATTTGATGACGAAGTAGTAACTCTGTCTGCCCACCCCGGTTCTCAATTATCCGATATTTCCGTCGAAGAAATCGAACTGCCTCTCCGGGTTACCAACGCTCTAAAAAAAGCCGATTTTAATACTATTGACACTCTGATCAGGGCCGGTCGGGGAGAAGTCAGCAAGTCTCGGAATGTCGGCGAAAAATCACTAAAAGTTATTGATGCTTGGCTCAAAAATAAGGGCTATTCCTGGAGTAAATAAATCATGCGTCATCGAATTTTTGGTCGCCAGCTTAATCGAACCCACAATCAGCGTCAAGCGCTGTTCCGAAGTCTTCTGCGAAGTCTCTTTACCCACGGAGCCATCACTACTACTGCCGCCAAAGCCAAATCAATTAGTAACTCGGCTGAAAAATTAGCCACCTTAGCTGTCAAAAATGATTTGACATCCTTCCGGCGGATAAATAAAATTTTTAACAACCGCCAATTTGTCGCCGGGTTGATTACCCGTATCAATACTGCTTTTACCGATCAAAACTCAAACTTTTTTCGTTTTGATAATGTTGGTTATCGCCAAGGTGATAATTCTCTTTTAGTAAAACTAAGTCTGGTTAAACCCTTTCCTAAAACAGAAGTAAAAAAGTTGAGCCAGGCGAAATCCGCCTCAGGCGGAGAAATCAAAAAAGTTTCCGCCAAAGGCGGATCCGCCTCCGGTGGAAAAAAGAAAATTACTAAAGAGGAGACCAAATGAAATTAAAAACCTCCCGAGTCAAAGACAAAGAAATCGTTCGAAAATGGCATTTAGTTGACCTTTCCGGCAAAATTCTGGGCCGAATCTCAGTAGAAATCGCCCGTCTTTTAATGGGCAAAGACAAAGCCTCCTTTTCCTTTAACCGTGATGATGGCGATTATGTTGTGGCCATCAATGCCTCTAAAATTGTCACCACCGGCAACAAGCTTAAAGACAAAATATACTATCACCATACCGGTTTTGCTGGGCACTTACGGGAAATGTCGCTTAAAAACTTACTTCAAAAAGATGCCCGTTTAGTTATTTCCCACGGGGTTGCCGGAATGTTGCCCAAAAATACCTTCCGCCCCCGTCGTCTTGTTCGTTTAAAAATTTTTATTGGTCCGGAGCACCCCTATGCCGACAAAATCAAGTAAAAAATATACCTACGCCATTGGTCGGCGTAAAGCCGCTGTGGCTAGCATCAAACTTTTTTCCGGAAAAGGGGAATCAGCCGTTAACAAAATAGAGGTATCCAAATATTTCCCCACTACCTTTATTTATCTTGATAAACCTTTTATTAAAACTGATACCTTAAATAAATATTACTTCGAAGCTAAAATTGTTGGTGGCGGCAAAGAGGGACAACGCGAAGCCCTAACTCTGGCCTTATCCCGGGCTCTAAAGATCATTAACATTGACTACACTGCCCCCCTCCGTCAAGCCGGTCTTTTAACCGTTGATTCCCGGGTTCGGCAACGTCGGATGGTCGGCACCGGTGGCAAATCGAGGCGTCAGAAACAAAGTCCTAAACGTTAATCATTAAAGCTGAAGTCCCCTAAGCGGTAAAATCACACATGTCTTGGTTGGTTTCTCTTTTTTTAGGCCTCCTTCAAGGTCTGACCGAATTTTTACCTGTCTCTTCCTCCGGCCATCTCAACCTGGCCCAGCATTTTCTTAAATTTACCCCTTCCTTATCTCTCGATGTTTTTCTCAACACTGCTACCCTTTTATCAGTTCTCGTATTTTTTCGTGGCCAAATAAAATATTTTATAAAAAATATAAAATATATTTTTATTGCCACCATACCGGCGGCAGTAGTTGGTATCTTTTTCAAAAACCAAATTGGCCACCTCTTTTCTTCAATTCAATTTCTCCCCTTCTTTTTTCTGATTACTTCTGTCTTTCTATTTTCCGCCCGTTTTACCAAAAACAAGTCGTCTTTAAACTATAAAAATGCCCTGATTATCGGTCTGGCTCAAGCTCTGGCCCTCCTCCCCGGCGTCTCCCGTTCCGGAACTACCATTGCCACTGCCCTTTTGTTGGGGGTAAACTCTGTCGACGCCTTCAAATTTTCCTTTTGTTTATTTATCCCCGCCTCCCTCGGTGCTCTAATTCTAGATTTTCCCGGTATTTCTTCTCTCACCTTCACCTCACCCCTCTTAATTTCCTTTGTTATTGCCTTTTTTGTCGGTCTTTGGGCCCTTCAAATCCTCCGGTTCATTATCGACAAAAAATCTTTCTGGCTTTTCGGTATTTATACGCTTTTGGTGGCTCTTTTATCTTTCATGGTATTTACAACAATTGTTTTCCAAAACTAATACACAGTTGATCAATATCCAACAAATCAAAGCCACTATGTTTCAGGGCTGATTCAATGGCCATCGTCACCTCTGGCGGTTTTTGGCAACTAACATGTTTTACCCAGGCCTCACGATTCACCGTTCTAATTAACCCTTCCGGATCAACCGGCACACTCTCTACTCCCCTGGGCGTTGATTTGGTTTTGGCGCCTCTCGGTGTCGTCGGGCTGGTCTGGCCGGTTGTTAGTGAATAAAGTTGATTGTTGGCCACTAATATAGTGATATCGATGTTTAATCTGGCAGCGGCTACCAAATGGGACAAACCCTCTCCGTAAATTCCACCATCTCCACCGACCACCACCACTTTTAAATCCGGCCTAGCTAGTTTAATTCCTACCGCTATCGGCACTGATCGACCATGAAGTGAATGAACTCCAAAAACTTTCAGAAAATCAGCCATATTGCCGATACAGCCAATGTCGTAAACAATTACTAAGTCTTTTAAATCAATTTTTTGGTTTAATATCGCCTGTTGCAGGCTGGCGTAAATTACAAAGTCCTGACATCCCGGACACCACGTCGGAATTATTTTCGATTTTAATTCTGTCATTTAAGTTCCTCCTTTAATTCATTTGGGAAAAATGGCCGGCCGTCGTATTTTAATATCGTTTTATTAAACTCAACTTTCATCTCCGATTTTAATAGTCTTCCCAACTGTGCCGTAGCATTATTTTCAATCAAAATTTTGGTTTTAAAAGAATTTATTATTTTTTCAATTTCCTTATTCAACGGCCAAAGCATTTTAATCTGTAAATAGGCAAAATCATTATTATCTCTGACTGCTTCTAAAATCGCTCCCTTGGTTGATCCCCAGGAAACAATTAAATTCCGGGCCGTTTTTTGTCCGTAAAAATTATATACTCTATCTTCGTTTTTCAAGATTTCTTTTATTTTGCCAAGTCTTTTTTCCACGCCCTTTTTGGCCGTTTCGGCATCTTCAGTCGAAAAACCTTCCTCATCATGTTCGTAACTATTGTAAAGATAAATTCCCTTGCCTGGGACAATTTTTTGCGACTTACTGATTATCATTTCTTCTTTTTCCGGATCGTTAACATTTTTCGAGCTTTCGCACAAGATTTTATCCGCTAAAACTATTACCGGTATATCGTATTTATTGGCCAAATTCATTGCCTGTCGCCCCATCTCCAAACATTCTTCAGTGTTTCCCGGAGCCAATACAATTTTGGCAAATTCTCCATGTCCGGCAAATACCGAATAAAGCAGATCTCCTTGAGCTGTCCAAGTCGGCATCCCTGTTGCCGGCCCCGGTCTTTGTCCTACAAAATAAACCACTCCCGCCCCCACCATCCCGCCAAAACTAATCGCTTCGTTCATCAGGGCAAAACCGCCGCCCGATGTCGCCACCGCGCTTCTGGCTCCGGCGATTGCCGCTCCGGTGGCTTCGTTGGCTACTGCCAGTTCATCTTCGGGATGAACCACTCTAATCCCAAACTTATCCTGATTTTTGGCCAAAAAGTGCAACACCCCGCTTACCGGTGTCATTGGGTAAGCCGCCAAAAAATTACAACCGCCCTTAACCAGTCCCCAGCCAAAAGCTTCATTCCCATCTACAATTGTTTCTTTCCCTTCGTTTGTTTTTGCTTTATCAATTTTTATTTTTTTAGAATTTTTTTGGGCCCAGGTAAATCCCGCCCCAAAAGCATCCGGATTTTTAAAATCTTTACCAAAATAATCAGTTATTATTTTTTTAGCTTTTTCCCGGTTTAAGCCCAAAACATAGGCAATCGCCCCAATGCTGATTGTATTAGCGTATATTTGTCCACCTAACTGCGCCGTCATAGTTGCCAGGGGAATGTCCAAAAGATTGTGACCGTCCTCCTCATGGCCCGGGGTCAAGGCCGCCAGCAAATCAGCCTCTCTATCGGCCATAAACACCTCTTCCGGACTGATGGTAATCTGGTAGGTGTTATGTCCTCCGCGGATAAGAGATGGATATTCCGAATAGTCGGCAAAATAATACCCCTCATTAGTGACAATTTTAGCCAGCAACAACCCGGCACTTTTAATTCCCATTCCCGCCGGTCCGGCAATTTTGATTGTTACTCTTTTCACTCGTTTATTTTACCCTTTCTTTACTCTTTTTACCTGTTATAACCTTATTTAATGCTTCCCGATAAGCGATTTTAGGCAAAGAGTCTTTGTTTATCTCTAGATATTTTGTTAGTTTTTCTTTGTGGTTGTTATACATCGACCGCAGGATCCAGGAAATTGCCTTGGTAATCAGAATTTCTTTTTCTGATTTTAGATTTTCTACCAGTTCCAAGGCTAGGTTAAACACTCTTTCGTCAGCGGATTGCCTCAATGTTTTCGTTAGTAATACCAAACTTGCCCTTCTCTGTTGAATATTTTTACTCTTATTCAGTTTTGTTAAAGACTTTTTCCACTCATTCCATCGCTCCAGAATTTCTTCAGCTTCAAAATTTGACTGACACAAAGTATCACATTCTGCCCAACCATGGGTAAATGTTAGCCATCGGCCCAATTTTTCTAAATCAATATCTTTCCTAAAATCTTTTTTGATTCCGATTAATTTCGCCGCTAAATCTATTTCTTCAAAGGTCTTGGCTCTTGAATACAACTTATCAATCAGTTCAAAGAAATCATTCTCCGTCAAATCGTTATTTTTCAAAAACTCTCTAGCCGCCTTTTGCACCTCACCGGTTTTGACACATCTTGTCGACTTATCGCTTCCCAAATATCTCTGCACCCACGCTTTTTCATTTTTATCTTCTTTTCCTGGCAGTTTTTGGATTAACCTCAAAGCCTTAAAGTACATTTCCATGAAAACAATTATATCGTAAGTAATATTTTTCCCGGTCCTTGTTTATATTTAATACTGTGTTAGACTACAATCTGATTTTAGTTAAGGCTTGAAATCTAATATCTGCCCTCTTAAGTGCAAAAGCGCTTTTTAATTAAATTAAGGGCACGTTATCCCAAAGTTTTGGGAGTTGCCTAAAAATTTAATTATCGTATGTATTCCTCAAACTCGTCACGGGGTTTCCGGCCCCGTTTTAATAATAATCACGGCTCTTCCCGTGGAGGTTTTGGCGGTTCTCGTCGACCTAGGTTTAGTGCTCAAAAAATTAATCCGGCTCTCTTTGTTAAAGCCGGTTCTGATTTTAAAAAAATTGAAGAACTCACCACTCTTCACTCCTTCGAAGATTTCAACTTAGACTCCATTCTTTTAGCTAACATCAAGGCCAAAGGTTTTACTAAACCAACCTTGATTCAAGACCAAGCCATTATTCCGATTTTAGAAAAGCGTGATTTATTAGGTATTGCTGACACTGGTACCGGCAAAACTGCCGCCTTTGCCATTCCTCTTATTAATCGAATTCTAAAAAACCCCAATGAAAGAATTTTAATCATGGCTCCCACTCGGGAACTGGCCATGCAGATTCGACAGGACATTCGTTCTCTTACCCCCGGTCTCCGGGTGTTTCTAGCCATTGCTATTGGCGGCGCCCACTTACGCGAACAAATCATTGACATTCGTCGCGGCCCCCACATAATTATTGGCACTCCTGGCCGGGTCAAAGATCTTGGTTCTCGTCGGGTTATTGATTTTTCCAAAATGACTGTTTTAGTTCTCGATGAAGTCGACCGGATGCTCGATATGGGTTTTATTCACGATATTAAATCAATTGTTGATCAAACACCAAAAACTCGGCAAACTTTATTTTTTTCCGCCACTGTCGACCACAAGATCGAAACACTAATTGGTACCTTTCTACAAAATCCCGTTAAATTATCAATCAAGATTCAATCTTCAGCTGCTCACATTGATCAAAATATTGTCCGTGTTCCCCGTGGTCTTAAAGAACAAAAACTCCACCAGATGATGACCTTGCCTGAATTTAAAAAAGTTTTAGTTTTTGGTGCCACCCAAAGGATGGTGGAAAAGTTATCTATTTCCCTTTCGGCCAAAGGTTTCAAAGCTCAAAGTCTTCATGGCGGTAAGCCTCAAAATAAACGAACTCAAGTCGTCAAGATGTATCGGGAAAATGTTTTCAATATTTTAGTAGCTACTGATGTGGCGGCTCGCGGTTTGGACATTGCCGATATCACCCATGTTATCAACTATGACCAACCCAATAATTACGATGACTATATTCATCGTATCGGTCGCACCGGCCGCGGCAATGCCCGAGGCTCTGCCCTGACTTTTGTTGAATAAGTCTTAACGCACGTAAACACAATAAGGCGATACTAATTCACAAACATATGAAATAACAACGTTTCGTGTTTGTTTTGGCTTTTCGTTTTTTAAAATTGCGGTTGCTTTATCAACCCGGTATTTTACATAATCGCCCAGACTCTTTCCGGGTTTATCGCCAAGAGTTGCGACATAATCATGGAGATTGATGGTAAAATTTACCCTCCTTAAATTAGAACAAACCAGGGAATATTGGTTACCCACTAGAATTACTTCAGGCGGTAACAGTTCCCAATTTTGTTGGTCAATTGACTGATGGTGACCGCGAGGAATCGACGAAATAAATTTTGATTTGGTGATAGAAAAATACACCAGAGGTTTTACACCCTGTTTTGTGGCGTCGGTAACAAAACTCAAGACTCTTTTGGGATGACAAAATACGCCACCATAACCCCAATAAAACTTGCCGTATAATTTATCTTCATTATTTTTGATTTTTTCAATTTCGTCCAAACTATATCCGCAATACGGTCCAGCCTTCATATAAATAATAAATTTACTATTCATTTCTTTTTGGAAAATAATATCTCTTACGCCCCTTTTTCTCTTTGAGGTTTGTGTATTTTCTATATTCACAACCCACTCCCTCCCAATTTTCCGCTGACAATAGAATTTTATTACTCCTCATCTCTAGTAGACATTTCGTATCATAAATTGAGTCAACTAATTTCAAGCAAGTCTCTTCCGGCAACATTTCTGATGACAATTTCAACATCGATTCTTTTGCCCCTGGTCCAATGGGAAACTTTTTGTAAAGGTTAATATAGTTAGGGAATTGGTAGGCGACGTCAATTAATATCTCCGTCCAGTGAAATCTAAAAGATGCTCCAAATTTGGCAGTAACTTCTGGTAATACCTCATTGACGGATTCATCACTGAAAGACAAAATCAATCTTGCCACCCTTAGTATTTTTTCAGGTAAATAGTCACAGATAAAATCTTCGCGGTTGCGGCAGTTAATTTTATGAAGAATCGACACCGGAAACATATAGGCATTACCGTATTTAGGCCTTTCCAAACTAAGTAATTTTTGTTTCACCGCTTTATTCTTACCGACCGAAAATGACAATGGTCCGATTCTTTGCAGTGTTTCTGTTCGACAAATGAAGCGGGCCATGGCCACATTCAGTAACCACAGCAAAAAATTTCCTTCATCCTTCTTATTTAGTGAATGAATTTCTAGACTTTGTTTATCCAATTCTCGATAAACGTTGCAAAAACGAAACTTATTTAATATTTTATTCGAAGTATATGGCTTTTTTAGGCCCTGATTTTTCTTTTGCCAGATCAACATTCTTTCATCAACTAATTTTGACATCCCTTTCAGAATGTTGGGGTCGAGACCGTCGTCCACAGCTTGAATTATTGTTTTCGAAATCTGAGCATGTTTTGACCAGTGTTTATAAAGTTTTTCGATTTCTATCGGTATTTTCATTTATAAAACTAACTCTAATATCTCCGGTGGATTTTGGGAGAAATCACTGTAGCGCAGCCACTTAGGGATAAATTTCAGAAATACCGCTGTTTTCGACAGGTAATCTTTAGTTTCAGGGTGAATCACCAGTATTTGATTTTTAATTTCTTCAGCTGCCGACCCCGAAGCGATTATGGTTTCCCCGTCGAGTTGTACCGACGGGCTGCTAACCCCGCCCACCAACAATGACGATAGGGGATTAATGGACAAGTTTCCGATCTTTCGAGTATTTGGCTCTGTTGACATTAATATTTCTCCATTATCAGTTGTTGCGATTGCCATTACCGCTGATTCCGTTTTTCCATTTTTGTTAGCAGTCGCCAGAACACAAAGTCCGTTTTGCTTAATAAACTGCAAAACCCCATTTTTATCAATCATTTTTTTATTAAATTATAAAGAATTAAATTCTAACTAACTTTTCTAACCATGGAATAGACTCATTTTTTCTCCTCCACCACAAATCTTCCCAAACATAATGAACCGCCAACTGTTCAAAGGGATGAAACCCTTTAAACAATTTTAATATTTTGTCAACAGCCACGGGAGTTTCCGGGTCAATATCGAAAAACAACTTAGAATATATTTTTTGTTCCCAGGGAGAAATATGGTCAAAAAAGTCATAGTGATGAAAAACATCAAACAAAAGATACCAAACAGTTGCTGGTCCGATTCCATACAATTTGAGCAATTTCTCTTTTTGGGTTTCCAATTTTTTTTGTCGAAGCTTTTTTTCATCAATTGAATTTTGCAAGAAAGCCTCATCAATCTTTTTTAATGATTTCGCTCGATAACCAATTTTGAGAGATCGCAGTTCATCTTCTGATATATTCTTTAATCCACCAGGTAGCCAAAAACACCATAGCTTTTGATTATCAAACTCCAGCAATGTCCCGTATTTTTCAAACAACACCTGCATCATCTGAATTGATCTTTTGACAGTGCAATTTTGAAGTATTAATCCGATAATCAAATATTCATAAAGCGAGTCTTGGTGACCCGGCTTTAGACCCCGCCACTTCATAATGACTTGACCCAACAATGGGTTATTAACAAACCTCTGATAAAAATCACTTAGATCAAGATCAAGATTATAACGAAAAGTGATTTCATTAATAAAGGATTTAACATATTTTTCGGATAACTTTTCTTGAGAGTAAATCTCTATATCAATTTTTGGATTTTCTACATCACCTTGATTTATAAATTTAACACCCAATGAAATATTCAAAAATAAAAAAGTTTGCCATCTAATCCCTGGTTGCCAGCGATTATCTCCACTCTCAAAATGAGCCGGTTTATGAAATGTGGCATCAAAGTTAAAAGGAGCCAAGGGTGTTATTTCAATTATTTGTTTGTTAGTAAGCTCCATTTATTTACTTTTTTTCGGCAAATCACGGTGATAAATAATTTTTCCCAAACCCAGTTTTAGATTTCGATCTTTCAAACAACTGTAAATTACGGTGTTTAATTCTTCTCGGTATTCTGCTGTATCAGCTCTCTGAAAATCAGCCACCAGCTCCGGAGTATTCTTTTTCAAATAATCTAATAATCTAGTTTTAACTGGCCCTACTAAATGAAGGTGCTCAAACCAAACTTCGGTGACTCCAGCACTCTGGAGAACATCGAGTAATTTATTAATATCGTCTTTATTTTTAATAAAGTGGGGGAGTATCGGGCCGATAAAAGAATAAGTAGGAATTTTTTCCTTGTTTAGTTTTTCAATTGCTTCAATTCGGGCCGATACCGGCGGTGCCTCGACTTCTAAAAAACGGGAAACCTTATCATCAAGGGTGGTTATCGTAAATCCTATCGATACATCTTTTAATTTTTTAAATAAATCAATATCTCGGGTGATTAGTGGTGATTTCGTTTGTAGCGCTACTTGGCCCTGATACTCAAAATCGACCAATATTTGGAGACACTGTCGGGTTAATTTGTATTTCGCCTCCAAACCGGTATAAGGATCAGTCACCGAACTAAACCAAATAATCCCGAAATTCTTTGATTTATATTTTTTCTCTAATTTTTCCAAATCTCTTTTTAATAGCCCCGGCGCATTTGTTTTTACATCCAAAAAACTGCCCCACTCTTCCCCGGGATGTTTCCATCTGGCAATTTGGGCGGCGTAACAATACATGCAGGCAAATTGACAACCGTTGTAGGGGTTGATGACATAATCACATCCCGGCAAACTCGTTTTCGTCAGTATCGTTTTGGCAGTAATTTCGTTAATTTTTTGAATCACTTTTAATTTCTCCGGTAACAAATCTTCTTTTGTCATTTAATGCACGGTTCGGTTGATAGACTGATTTTAATACTTCAACTGTGAAAAACATTATAACTGATAGTCCGATCGCCACGAACCAATATGATAAAGACAAATCAGTTAAACCGAAAAACTGTCTTAAAGATGAAGACGCAAATGGTAGTGCCTGTAAAACAAGACCCGCCATAACAGCCACACTCAACCATTTATTTTCAAAAGGATTACTTTCCCAGAATGGAGTCGTTAAGGTTCTCACTGAGAATACATAGACCAGAGAGTCAAGGCCGAGTGTAATGAAAGCCATGGAACGGGCCGTAGTTAAATCACCCGTCATTCTATATATCAAAATAAAGGAAAACAATACAGTTAGACTAGACACAATACTAATAATACCGATTAGGCTAATCATCCAGGTGGTAACCAAGCGTTCACTTGATAAACGAGGCTTTTCCTTCATAATATCAGCTCTTTTAGGGTCCACCGTCAAAGCCAAACTGGGAAATCCATCAGAAACTAAATTTATCCACAATATCTGTACGGCGGTTATTGGTAAAGGCAAACCAAGCACAATTCCTCCAGTTATTAAAATGATTTCAGCGAAGGCATCACTCATAAGATATAAAATGATTTTTCTAATGTTCCCAAACATGGCCCTGCCTTCTTCTATCGCCTTGACCACCGTCGAGAAGTTAGAATCAAGAAGTACGAGGTCTGCCGACTCTTTGGCAACATCAGTAGCTTCTCCCACCACAATACCGATGTCTGCTTTGTGTAGAGCTGGGGCATCATTGACTCCATCGCCCATCATCGCCACAATCTCTCCATTTTTCTTCAATGCTTCTACTATCGCGAGTTTTTGGTCTGGCGTAGTTCTGGCAAATAGTCTTACAGACTTCACTTTTTGCGCTAACTGTTTAACTGTTAATTTTTCTAACTCCTCCCCTGTCGTTATTTCTTCATTGCTGATTGATATTCCCAGTTCTTGTAAGACAAATTCTGAAGTTTTTGAGTAATCACCAGTAATCACAATTGTCCTGATACCGGCTGATACGGTCTGCTCAAGTGCCTCTTTAACTCCAGGCCGAACTGGGTCTGAAAAAGCCAATACACCAATCCAGGTAAGCCCTTCTTTAGCATCGGTTGTATCTAAACTCTTTTTGCCTAATAACACTTCTTTTCTGGCAAATCCGATAATTCTTTTCCCTTGCTTAGTAAGACCATCAATAGTTGAGAGAACTTCATTTTTCTCTTTTTCAGATAATGTCGTCCATTGAAGCAAAAGTTCAGGTGCCCCATTTACAAAAACCATATTACTGTTATCTGACCACTGATTGAGGCTAACAAAGAATCGATCTTTGGGGGAGAATGGGATACTATCCTCTCTTTGGTGTTCGGAAACAAAATCCTTAATAATAGTTCGCCCCCACTCAAAAGCGGCAATGACAATCGGGTCATCTAGGTCATTGGCTAAAAGTACCTGTTCAGCCAACTTTTTTTCGTTTCCTATGTAATCAACCACCTTCATTTTTCCTTGAGTTAGAGTGCCGGTTTTATCGACACAGACGACAGTAACGCCGCCAAGCGTTTCAGCCGCGGATAATTTTTTCACCAGACCCCGTTGTTTCAATATCTTCTGCATTCCGATAGCCAATACTACGGTGAGAGAAACAAGCAGCCCCTCAGGGATACTTGATACCGCTAATGCAACAGAGGTAATAAATATTTCTGTTAAATTGAATCCATATAAAATACCGAGGATGAATACGATTGTTGTCAATACACCAATCGCCACGACCAATTGTCTGCTGAAACCTTTAAGCTGTCTCTGAAGTGGAGTATCTTCCTCGACTTCCTGTATCTCCCCCGCAATTGCCCCCATCTTCGTTGTCGCTCCTGTTGCTTCAACCACCATAACTGCTTGCCCTGAGGAGACGGTTGTTCCCATAAAAATATCATTGTCCTTAATTTTATTTACAGGCATACTTTCACCAGTAAGCACAGCTTCATCAACATATAGGCGATTGGCAAACGTCAGCTTTCCATCAGCGGGAACTTTTACCCCCTGGCTTAAAATTATCACGTCCCCTGGAACAACCTGCGATGTATCAATGGATACCCTATTTCCTTCCCGAATAACTGTCGCCTTATCGGTTAGGTAGTGTTTAAGAGCGTGTAAAGCATTAGACGCTCTGTTTTCCTGCACATAACCCAAAATAGTATTTATGAAAACAGCCAGAGAGATGATAATCGCATCAGTGTAATGACCAATAGCCAAAGTAACTAGGCTAGCTAATAGCAACACGTACACCAGAGGACTCTTCAACTGCTGGATAAAAACGGAAAGCTGGCTTGGTAAAGGTTTTTCGGGTAAAACATTCAAACCACACTGCTTTTGCCTTTGTACAACTTCTTCGCTGGATAGCCCTTTTTCATTAGGAAACATATAATTATTTTCGCACAAATACGATAAGATATTAGTATGGTTGTTTTCTTGATAATTTTGTTGAGTTTATTTTTCCTAGTCAAGTCAGCAGATATGTTTGTGGGTCAAGCGTCATCGTTGGCAAAAAAGCTAAAGGTAAATGACTTTTTAATCGGTTTTACTGTAGTTGCCTTTGGTACTTCCCTGCCGGAACTAATATCTACATTGTTCTCATCGATTTCTGGACACAATCAGCTGGTGATGTCCAATATTATTGGTAGTAATATCGCTAACCTCTGTTTAGTTTTTGGCGTTGTTGCTTTGTTTAATAACTATCGAATCAGGAAAAGAGATGTGGATATAAACATCCCCTTAAATATCACCGCTCTAATGGCTTTTTGGGCATTATCAGTTTTTATGGGTTTTACCTTAAATTGGGCATCAGGAATTTCATTAGTCCTGCTATTTTTAGCCCTAATTCTTTTGTCAAAAGATTACAATCGCCTTGAATCAGTCAAAAAAGAATATGTGATTTTTAACCCTCTTTATCTAATAATTTCGTTGACATTATTAGTTCTATCGGGAAAAGTCTGCATCGACCAAATAATAAATCTGGCTAATCAACTAAAAATTTCCGAGACTATATTGGGGTATTTTCTGTTGGCAATCGGCACTTCTCTGCCTGAACTAGCGACTACTTGGGTGGCAGTCAAGAAAAATAACGGGGAATTGGGAATGGGGAATATATTAGGCTCAAATCTATTTAATTTGTTGTTTATATTAGGTATCTCAACCTTTATTAGACCAATTCGATTAAACGGATTTGTTTATGATTTAATTTTTTTAACCGGGGCGACCTTGATGACATATGTTTTTGCTATTACTGGAAAAAAGTATTCATTCAGCAAAAAGGAGGGAATAGGATTATTGATGGTTTATATTCTATTTGCGGTTTTCCAAATTTCTAAAAGTTTCTTGAAACTATATTAAAATATTTCTTACCTTTTAATTTATCCGGCAGTAAGTCTTCTTTCGAATATTTCTCATAGCCTTTACCATAGCCAATTTCTTCCATTAACTTCGTTTCTGCATTTCTTAAGTTTAAAGGGATTGGGAGATTACCATAAACCTCAACATCTTTCTGTGCCGCCCGTAGTCCGTCATATGCCGATCGGTTTTTGGCCGATTTTGCCAAATAAACTACCCCGTGAGCTAAATTAATAGCACACTCGGGATAGCCAATTTGGGTTACCGCCTGAAACACCTGATTGGCCAGCATCAACGCCGATGAGTTAGCCACCCCAATATCCTCGCTGGCAAATATTACCATTCTTCTGGCTATAAACTTCGGATCTTCACCGGCCGCTACCATTCGGGACAGATAATAAAGAGCCGCATCCGGGTTACTGGCGCGCATACTTTTAATAAATGCCGAAATGGTGTTGTAGTGTTCTTCGCCTTTCTTGTCAAAGCGTAAATAGGAGTTTTGCAGGGTATTTTTAAGTGACTCAATTAACAGGTCTTTGTAAAGTGTCCAGGCATTATCAATCATGCTAATCGCCTGTCTGGCGTCACCGTTAGCCATTCTAGTGAGCCAGTTTTTGGCCTCTTTATCCATTTCCCCGCCGACTTTTTTCACCGCTCGAACAATAATTTTCTCGATTTCTGTCTCACTTAATTCCTTCAACACAAACACTCGACACCGCGAGAGAAGGGGAGAAATTACCTCAAAACTGGGATTTTCGGTCGTGGCCCCGATTAAAATTAGCGCTCCGGTTTCCACATAGGGAAGCAAATAATCCTGTTGGGCTTTGTTGAAACGGTGAATTTCATCCAAAAATAATATTTTTTTAATTAATCCCGGAACCGTTGATGATACAATTTTTCTAATATCATCTTTACCGGCCGACACTGCCGATAGTTGATATAGTTCGGCTTCTGCCGCCTTGGCCAAAATTCGGGCCAAGGTGGTTTTTCCCACCCCTGGTGGTCCCCAGAAAATCATGGAAAAAATTTGTTTATTTTCGATGGCCAGACGCAGCGGTTTACCAACTCCGACTAAATGTTCCTGCCCTACAAAATCTGCCAACGTTTCCGGGCGCAAAAGACTTGCTAGTGGAGATGTATCAATCAAGATTTTGGGCCCGCAGTCTTTTTCGGACATATTTTATTATCAGGATTGCCGGTACCCAGATTGGGATTAATACCACGGCGTAGATAAGAAGACTTCCCCCTGCCCGAAGAACCAATACTAACGATCTGACTGCGTCCTTAAAGATTACTGCTGGCCGCCATTCGTTAGTCGGCGCGTAGGGCAGAGCCAATGCATCGGTGGATAAGTAAATGGTTACTATACTTAATTTTGCCGATTGTTCGTAATATTTTTGCTGTCCTTTAACGCTGTCAATTTGCGATTGAAGTGATATTAACTCCCTCTGAACATTCAAAAGATCGTTAATTGCCGTAGCTTTGTCTAGAATTTCTTCAAACTTTTGTTTAGTTTTATTCAACACTGCCAGTTGGGCTTCCAAATCTACATATTCATCAGTCACATCTGTTCCTATTACCGATTCTGATACTACCTTTACTGCCATTTTTTTGAAAGCCGTCATCGCCTCAGCTCTCTTTCCTTCTGGCACCCGCACTGAAATTGTCCCGCTGGCCGCCCCTTCCGGTTTTGACAAATTGGAGTTAACCAAAAACCCGCCCAAACTTTTAGCCGTTTCTTCAATTCCTTTAATTACCTCGGCTACATCTTTTACCTGAAGCGACAAAGAGCTGTTTTGGATTACCAGTCGGTCAGTCGTATCTGTTGGTGCCACTTGTTGACTGGGATAAAGTTCCATCAAACTCGCCATGTTTTTAGCGCCTCCCCCAAAACCACTGCCAGCAACAGACATCAAATCAATTTGACTTCGGCTGGCTATCGAGTTCAAGAAAATATTTTTTACATAAAATATGCCGATTACAACTAAAATTAGCACCGCCCAGTTTCGTTTCAAAAAATTTATCATATAACAAATGCTAACATAGAGAAAATACAATGTCCAAAAAATTGTTCTTAATAATTATTCTTTCTTTGGGTTTTCGTCTCCTTTCTCTCAATCAGTCGCTTTGGCTCGACGAAGCTATTTCCGCTAACATCGCCAAAAATTATTCCTATCAAAATATTATTACCTCTTTTTCCCCCTCTGATTTTCACCCCCCGCTTTATTATTTAGTCCTCAAAGCCTGGTCCTCGGTTTTTGGCTATAGCGAATTTTCTCTCCGCCTGCCCTCGGTTATTTTTTCCCTGATAACTATTTTTCTAGTTTTTAAATATTTCGGTTTTTGGCCTTCTCTTTTACTGGCTTTAAATCCTCTCTATTTATATTATTCCCAAGAAACCCGAATGTACTCACTAGCGACTCTTTTAGTATTTTGCGCCTTTTTAGCTTTTCAAAAAAAGAAAGTTATTCTCTATTTCCTGTTTACTTTTTTATCCCTATCCACCTTTTATGGTACCGTTTTTTTCTTTGCCGCCATAAGCCTCTATTGGATAATAAAAAAAGATTCAAAAAATTTTGTCGTCTATTCCCTCGCACCAGCTCTAAGTCTTCTGATATTACTTCCACTTTTAATGGTTCAGTACCAAAACTCTCGCTCCCTTTTCCAAAGTGTCCAAAACTGGGCCTCGGTTTTAGGCCCGGCCAATCTTAAAAACCTCTTTTTAATCCCCATTAAATTCACTTTGGGACGGGTCTCCTTTTATCCCAAAGTTCTTTATTATCTACTGGCCTTTATCTTAACTGCTCCTCTTTGGATTCTATTATTTTTTAAATCTTTTTTTCACCGCCAAATTGCTTTTATCTTTTGGAGTACTCTGGCTATCGGTTTCATCTTTTCCCTGTTTACTCCCTTGTTCCAATACTTCCGCTTTCTCTATTTACTGCCCTTTTTAGCCATAATTCTTAAAAAAAGCTATTTTTATTTTTTTATCTTTTTATCTTTTTCCCTTGTTTATTTGCTGAACCCCGCCTTCCATCGCGAAGATTGGAAAGCTCTGGCTATTAGCCTTTCGGGTTCGGTTTATATGATCCCTTCGGCCTCTGATCCCGTCAAATATTACCGCCCCGATATTGAAATAAAAGATTTATCGGGAGATATTGTCGAAACTCAAATTACCGTTATTCCCTATGTCACTGAAATTCACGGACTTGATTATAAAAACAAACTTAAATCTTTGGGTTTTACCCAAGATTTAATATCAAATTTTCGCCAATTAACTACCGAAACCTGGTCTAAACAATCTCTCTAAACACCACCCCGGCACTGGCTAAAAATTTATTTAATCCAATCATTATCTGTTTATGGCCGATGCCTCCGTTTACCCCCGGTCGCCAGAAAGAAAGTATGAGGCGGAGATTTTTCCTCAACCGGTTTTTCTTCAACCGGTTTCTCCTGAACCACATTACCACTTTGATCGATGTAAAATTTATTTGGGTATTTGTCCATAGACCTTACCAACTTCAGTGCTTCAGTATTCTCCCACTGCTCCATCGCGTCCACCACTCTACCAACCATGAGTTAATTTAACACAGATAGGATAAAATGTCTTATGGCCACTGATAAATATACTGCCGTTTGGGTTTCCCATTCTTCCATTTCCTCTTTTTTAGACTGTCCCCGTTCTTATTACCTCAAAAATGTTTACAAAGATCCTCAAAACGGCCACAAAATTAAACTAATGTCGCCACCCCTGGCTCTGGGTCAGGCCGTTCACGACGTGGTCGAATCCCTCTCCGAACTCAAAACCGATCTTCGTTTCCAAAAACCTTTGATGGAAAAATTTGAAACAGCCTGGAAAAAAGTAAGCGGCAAACTAGGCGGTTTTGACGATGCCGATACTGAATATAAATATAAAAGCCGGGGAGAAGAAATGATCCGCCGGGTTATCAAAAACCCCGGACCTCTCGGTGAATTGGCTATCAAGATCAACATGGATCTGCCCTACTTTTGGCTCTCCGAGACCAACAATATAATTCTTTGCGGCAAAATTGACTGGCTTCGCTACCATCCCGATTCCGACACCGTCGAAATTATCGATTTTAAAACCAGCAAAAATGAAGAAGGCCCCGATTCGCTTCAGTTACCCATCTATCATCTTTTGGTTCATTATTGTCAAAACCGGGCTGTTACTGCCGCTTCTTATTGGTATCTTGACCACTCTGATGATTTAATTCCCCAAAAACTGCCTGATCTGGTTAAATCCCAGGACAAAATTCTTAAAATTGCTAAAAGAATCAAACTTCAACGATCCTTGGGTAAATTTGATTGTCCCGAAGAAGACAAAGGTTGCCGTTCCTGCCGTCCCTACGAAAGCATTCTTCGCGGCGACGCCGAACTCGTCGGTCACGACACCTTCAAAGCCGATGTCTATGTTCTCAAAACCAAATCCCCAGATTGCCGCAACTCCTCTTCAGGGACTGTTCTATAGGGTACATAGCCCTTATCTCCAGGTAATAAATATCCCCTAACTTCTGGGCCTGGCGGAATATCCGCGGGACTTGGTAATGGCATTAAACATCCAGGAGAAATCCTGAACACAATTGGAGCTATTCCTATCTCATTGTATGCGGGTTCATTAGGAGTCTTTGTCAGACTAGTTTCTACAGCGGGAATAACAGTCATATATTTTTCTACAACCTGTAATACTCGTTTTATACAGTATAAATCAAGCTTTGTCCACAACCTTATCTAAAATAATCCCATCTGTGGTTCGGGGACAATTTTTGGATAGCTAAAATCAACTTCAATTATTCGAGGAGTGTTCCACTTGTCCTTATATTTTAATTGTCCGTTTTTGAGGCCATAATCATAGACCTCTTTAGTAACAATTACATCCATTTCACAATATTTTTTAAGTTTAGTTAAAGATTTTTTTGAATGTTCCTGCCAGTAATAAACCGCATTTAGCCCATTATCAATTTTGCTGTGTCCCAACGTTTCGCTGGCGATCACCCCTAAACTTAGTCGGAAACCCAGTGCCTCCTTAACCTGTTTCATCAGGTCAAAATGCTTTAATTTTTTAAAATCAAAAGGAGCTAGCGGCGCCAGCGCCGGCACGTCAAAATGAAGTGAATTAAAACCGATAATTCTGTCGACATCGATAAACTGCGGCCACATCGAAGGAAAATCCTCCTCCCAAAAGCTCTTCATTTCTCCCTCCGTTTCCGTTCCCTTTTCATCTACCTTCCGCTTATACACCGAAACTATCGAAATTCCCAGGTCCGCCGGGTTATCACCCTTAATATCATCAAAAATTTTTTTAGTCTCAATATCAAAAATTACCTCGGTTACCATTAGAACTCTAGAATATCACAAAATTTCCTTGCTTTATTTTCTTATGACCACCATTTCTTCCCACCGCGCACTTGCACTTAAGGGGACATTAAACTTAACTTCCGCTTCAGTTTGTATCAATAAGACTTTTTGTTCTTTTCTGTTTCCGGGTAATTCAAGTACCCCTCCTGGATTTTCAGAAACGACGCTATAATCCCAGTTGGCAGGAAAATTTACCCGGGTTTGTTCAGTACCCAACCTTGCTGCCATAGTCCCGTTTGTATCAATCACTCCAATCAAGGAACCTCCATTAAATGTTATTTCCCCCCTCCTGTTTGGTTTACTAGGATTAACCAATCGAGGTTCACTTTCTCCCCTTCGGATTAAGCCCACCAAAGTTGTCATATTTTCAAATTATATCACACCATATCCTTAACTATCTCACCTGTCCAAAGCCGATGAAGTCGGGAATAAGGGATTACTTAACTATTCCTCAACACAAAATAACTCAAGGTTAAAAGTCCCAGACCACTTCCCCCCCAATAAATTATCCTCCACCACGGTAATTGTGAAGAATTCTCCAGTTCCCCTCTTGTCAAAGAGGGGTTAGGGGAGATTGTCTCTTCAACTCCCAATACGTTTTCCTGAAAACCCGAAGATTTTTTTTCATTAATTGATTTTGACTGACCCATATCTACCGCCAACTCATTGCTAAAACTCCCGGGGCTACAACCATTACCGGCCCTAATTTTAAAATAATATTTTTGACCACTAATTAAACTTTTGACCAAATACTCCGTCGTATCACTATTTCCTATATTTGGATTACCAAACATCATTTCTCCGTTTTTTAGTCCATAAGCCAAAAGATAATAGGAAACCGGATTCTCTGCTTTTTCCCATTTCAAAATCACTTCACTGGAGCTACTTTTTTCGGCACGAAAAATTTTTGGTGCCGATCCCGGTTTTTCATCCTGGCAGAGATCTTTATTTATAGTTGGTGTCGGAGTCGGAGTATTAGTTAGTGCCACAGTTGGTGAGGGGGTAGGAATTGATGTTGGCGTCGGTGTTGGCGTTGGACTGGGAGTAATGACATTAACAATAATTTTCCTCTGACTTGAAAATCCGATGTTTCCCGCTAAGTCCTGACAACGAACCTTATAACTGTGACCGCCATTAACTAGATTTTCCATTCTGCCATAAAAATTACCATTCGCCCCCTTTGTCATTGCCATACCTCCGCCTTCTTCGTTTATTAATAAATCATCAATCCATCCACTGTCAGGATCTTTCGTGACTGAATAATCCTTGGTGTAGTTCCATTTAATAATGTGATCACCGACATTTACTGGATAAGAAACCTGCTGCCAATCTTTACTTCCCGAAATATTATTCTTTTCTACCTCATCAACATAAAATCTCAAATAATCAAAACTGTTTTCACTTTCCACCTTCCACCAAAAGCTAAGATTTCCGCTGTTTGTCAGCGAAACGCTTTGCTTTAACCACGTTTCTACATTGTTCTGATTACCTAGATACCCCGATTTGGCCGAGCAACTACCGGCGTATTTGTTGGTGCAGTCAACTGTCCAGGGGGCAACCCCGCCACTTTCCCATCCGGCTAGATTTTGATTTTCAAAATCACCGTTTAGAATCATTGATTTTTCAATCCAGCACTCCACGGCTTCGTCCGCCTTCACCCCGATACCGACATAATTAAAAACGACAATAGAGCTGTTATCCGGCGTCGGGTCAACCAATTCTACTTCCGGTGGCGTTGTATCTACATCACAATCATCTCCAACCCCGTTTCCGTTACTATCGCTCTGCCTTGGGTTCGCCGCGTCAACACAGTTGTCACAAACGTCACCCTTTCCGTCCCCGTCCCTATCCGTTTGATCAAAATTAGCTATTGTCGGGCAATTATCAGTCGAATCCGAAATCCCGTCATTATCACCATCTGGTTCAGGACAACTTAATGTGTGTGATCCTAAATAACTAAAGGTGTCAGTAGCGTATCCATCCCATTGTATTGCCGGGTCAAAAGAGTCATAACCGTTGGTATCTCCCAGAGCAATTCCACATTTTCTTACCGAAGTATTATCTTGGGTACTGCTCAATCCGCTGCCCCATTCTATTCCTGGATCAAAACCTATTTGACCAATCACATCAATAATATTTGCCCCATGTTTGAGAGCTATTGCATCATTGCCATTAAAATCAAGTGTGCCAGTTTGTAAGTCACAGACACTTTTTATAGTCGCATTGACACTGGTATGGCACAGCACCAAGACATCGCCAAGACCCAGTGTCCCTGATAAATTGATAGCTGTTGAAGACGCGCTGCCATTGGAATATCTGTGTACCGAATAGACACTTAAATCCACTGAACTTGTTGTCGGATTATATATTTCCACTGCTTTATTATAAGAACTACCCTCAATGTATTCCGAGAAAAATAAATTATCAACTGCCGGCGGATCAGTAAACGTCGTCGAAGCCATAACTTTACTGTCAGCATTAAGAGACTCGACCAAATAATTAGGCCGATATATGCCATCAAGCTGATAACTATAAGTGAAAGAACCGAAATTATCGGTAGAAATTAAGTAAGATGCACTTAGCTTATCGGCCGTAATCCTTAAGGTGTGGGGCGTATTTGGTAAAAAATCACGGCCGGAAATTATCACAATTTCCGTTGGGGTATAGTCAGCCTTATCGGTACTTATATTTGGATTTAACAAATCCATCCGGCTGCTATTATTTTCCCGAATCACCGTTTCAATTGTTCCGGAGGCATATATTTTTGCTTGCCCGCCTGACTGCTCTGCTGTCGGCGTGGTTGGCATTGCAGTTGGGATAACCACCGGTGTTGGCGAAATAAAAACCCCTTCAACTTTTTTAGTATCCTCTAAAACTTTTTCCGTCGGGGTGACAATAACTTCTGGTGTAACTGTTGCCGAAGGCGAGGCAACTTCAGTAGGGGTTATTTCGATAGTTGGTGTAGCTGTCGCGCTGGCTTCTTTTGTTGGGATTATTTCAATTGTCGGTATTATTTCTATTTCCGTTGGGCTAATAACTTCCGCACTCGGAGTAGCTTCTTCGTCGATAGCCAACAAAACCAGGGGATTGAAAAAAACACTTATCAAAATGCTTATATAAACGAAAGTTCGAAAAAAACTCATCCATCTTCCATTCACCCAAAAAGTCTATCAGTTCGCACATTTACTGACAATGTTAAAATTAATTGAATATATGAAAATCGAACAAGCACAATCCATCCGACACGATTGGGACAAAGTCAAAAGCTGGAATTACAAACTCAAACACCTATCTCCGTATCAATCAGTTGTTTATGCCGAAATCACTGATGATCACGGTGAGGTTAACACTAATGATGTTGAAAGAATTTACTATATTGTTGATGGTGAGGGCGAATTTATTATTGGTAAAGAAATCTCCAAGGTTGTTAAAGATGATGTTTTTACTGTTCCTCCACATACGATATACAACTATCATTCCTTGCCGGGCAGTGTACTCAAAGTCGTTTTAATCATGGAACTCTGGGATAATTAGGAAAGACGAGTTATAATACATTCAATCAGTTAGCACGAAGCGGGCCTGCCCGTCTGACTGCGAAGCTGTCGACGGGGATTGGCGCAATTGGCTAGCGCGCACGGATGGGGTCCGTGAGGCTGATGGTTCGAATCCATTATCCCCGACCAATTAGATTCATATAACAAGCCTTTCTATGATTAATCAATTTCAATCTTTTATCCGAAGCGTGCCGAATTGTGAGTTGGCAAAAAATAACTTGGTTAATCAACCGGTTAATTTAATCACCAATCTGGCTTTTTTAATCACCGGTTGGAAAATATACGGACTACTTAAAAAGCATAAAATTATTAGTAAAGACCTTTGGCTCTTATTTTATGGGGTAATGCTGGTTGGGTTCGGCAGTATCGCCCGTCATTATCAGCCTAACATTCAAACTTTAATTGTTGACGGGTTGCCGATGCTGGGAATGATCTGTTTAACAATTTATTTAATTGCCAAATATTTATTTAAACTAAATTCAATTCAGTCGCTATTAGCAACTTTAGGGTATGCTTTATTATTGACTTTTACTATGCTCATTCTAAATAAAATTATTAGGCCAGCCATCGTATTCTCTTTAACCTCACAGTTTGTTTGTCTGCCGATTATTTTAATTAGTTATAAGCGAAAACAGGAAATTAGCGGCGTTTTAATAACCGCGGTGGGATTCTTATTCTTGGCGGCGGCAGCTTTTATCATTGATTTATATTTTTGCCCGAAATTATTATTCGGCACTCATTTTTTGTGGCATATATTTAATGCTCTTGCTTTATACTATTTATCCAAATACTTTATTTTATTGAGCAAATAAACTATCTCTATCACACCTGCGAGGTGTGAAGATAAGTGAAATCGCTGATTGCCTTCTAACTTAATTGAGAATAAACACTTTTCGACAACTGTTCAATTGTAATTAGTCCTTTCTTTAAGAGCGGAAATACTTCTACGTCAGTATCTGCAAATTTAAAAGATACCCACCGAACAATTGTTTGGACTACACCTCCAGTAACATTTCTCGCTGGTGAATCGCCCGAAATGTAATCGTTATTAAGACGTAAGTTCTAAATCCAATCGCAACCCCCTAGGGTAAAATATTTAGCGTTTCGAGCCGACAGTTTTGTTCAATCGAGCCCCCCTCCAGAGGCGGGCAGGCGCGTTTTTCGTCCCGACTGGCGACGGGACGAGCGGGGGCTGTGTTACAATTCCTTAAATTCAGCATTGCCAGTCTGGAGTTTTAACGAAAGATGGTTCGAATTTTTCGGTACAACGCCGACTTGGTTCGCCGAAGTTCGAAGATGGTCTTTAGGCCATTCTTAACGTAGGCGACCTCGCCTTAAAAATTTTTATCCAATATGTCTTCACCGAATTCGTCAAGTTGGCAAAAATTCTACAAATTCCAAGAAAAACCCGGGTTATGTGGTCCAGCGGTTATTCAAATGGTGCTGGCCCGGGTCGGGATTGATAAAAGTCAGACAGAAATAAAAAAATATGTCTACAAAAAATGGTGGGGAACACCACCGCCAATGATCCTGGCCTACCTGAGTAAGTTTTTCAAAATTGTTAACTACAAACAAAACGCCACGATCACCGACCTTTCCTTTCATTTAAAAAAAGGTAATTTAATTATTGTCAATTGGTGGGATGATCTTGATAAAGATAATCAGGGAGGCCATTTCAGTATTATTGAAGATTGTGACAGTAAACTCAAAACAATAACTTTGGTTGACCCTGATAATAGCAGACAGGGAATTTGGACAATTGACGCTTCAGAATTTAATAAAAGATGGTATGACACCCTCGACATTCATGACCGCACCTGGATCGAAGGCTGGATGCTCTGGGTCGATCCCGAAAGTAAAATTTAAATAGGTTATAATAGGCCATGTTTAGCATCCACCAAATTTTTATTATCGTCGGCCTACTTCTAGCTCTAATCGAATTAGTCATGGGTGTGGCCGCCGGTTTTGATCTAGTTATTATGGGTACGGTTCTAATTTTAGGTGGATTAATCGGCAGTATTTTTAACAATCTTTTTATTACTTTAGGAACCTCAATTTTGTTGGGGATTTTTTATTTATCTTTTGGACGTTCCTTTATCAAGAAAAAATTAATTATCATTACTAAGCACACCAATATTGATAAATTAATTGGTGAAACCGGAATAGTAATTCACTCCATCACTCCCGACACTGCCGGCATGGTCAGATTAGGTGATGAAGATTGGCGGGCAAGTGCTAGTGAAATTATTTACGAAAAAGAAAAAGTCGAAGTCAAAAATATCGAAGGTGTTACATTAATTGTTAAAAAAAAGTAAATGTTTGAAACTACTATTTTCTGGATCGTTTTAGTAATTGTCATCACCGCCTTATTAAAAAGTTTTCGGATTGTCAAACAATATGAAAAGGGATTAGTGGTCCGTCTCGGTAAATACAATCACACTGTTGATTCCGGCATCACCCTGCTGGTCCCTTTCATTGATTCCATCATTTTGGTCGATCTTCGGGAAAAAGTTATGAATGTCCAGCCCCAAAAAGTGATTACTAAAGATAACGTTTCCGTTATCGTTGACGCTGTTATCTATTATAAGGTCGTTGATCCGGTCAAGGCTGAATTTGAAATTGAGGATTTTGATTACGCCGCCACTACTCTAGCCCAAACTAATTTAAGAAATTTAATCGGTGACACCTCTCTTGATGAGACTCTGACCGCCCGGGATAGTATCAATGCCTCGCTTCGCCAGGTTCTTGATGAATCAACCAATGCTTGGGGAGTCAAAGTCACTAAGGTTGAACTCCAAAAAATTGATCCGCCCCAAGATATTACCGATGCTATGAGTCGGCAAATGAAGGCCGAACGGGAAAAAAGAGCCCGGATTTTGGAAGCTGAAGGCTTCCGTCAATCTGAAATCCTGAAAGCTGAAGGTGATGCTCAAGCCAGACTACTTCGAGCCGATGCTGAGGCCAAATCAGTCACCATGGTGGCTAAAGCCGCTGAGGCCACCTTTACCGATCGGGCTCAAAAACTGCGTCAGCTGGAAGTTGCCGAAAAAGTCTTGGGTGGTTCCTCGACTAAATTTGTTTTACCAACCAACGGCGAACTAATCAGTGTTTTAAATCTTGACGGCAAGACTAAAATCCTACCTTTGAAAAAATAACTCTTCGCCTTTTATTCGGGTTTTGATACCTTGACGCGGGTACTTATTCATGTTTGACTGTCATATGAAGAAAATAAAAATCAAGTCTGTCGATTCTCTTAAAAATAATAAACTCGAAGCCGTCCGTTTGGCTATGGAGCAAATCACTAAAGCCTACGGTGACGGTGCCATTATGAAGATGGGTGATCAGCGGGTTAATATGAAAGTAGATGTAGTCCCCACCGGCTGTCTTCCCCTGGATATTGCCTTGGGTGTCGGCGGTTTACCCCGCAGCCGGGTCACCGAAATTTTTGGTCCCGAAGCTTCCGGTAAAACTACCCTCTGTCTCCATGTGATTAAGGAAGCCCAAAAACTTGGCGGCACCGCCGCCTTTATCGATGCCGAACACGCCCTTGATCCCTCCCGCACTGCCGCCATCGGGGTGGATCTTGACAACCTCTTAATTTCCCAACCTGACAACGGCGAGCAAGCCCTGGAAATTGTCGAAACTTTGGTTAGGAGTAATGCCGTCGATGTCATTGTGGTTGATTCAGTCGCCGCTTTAGTGCCCAAAGCCGAAATTGAAGGTGAAATGGGGGATTCGATGATGGGGCTTCAGGCCCGGCTGATGTCTCAAGCCCTGCGAAAACTAACCGGTGCTATCAGTAAATCTAAAGCGGTGGTAATTTTTACCAATCAAATGCGCCAAAAGATCGGTATAATGTTTGGTAACCCTGAAACCACCACCGGCGGACTAGCTCTTAAATTTTATTCATCGATCCGTATTGATGTCCGTAAAATTGCCAACATCAAAACTGCCGGCGGCGACCCAATTGGTTCCCAACACCGGGCCCGGATTGTCAAAAATAAAATTGCCCCGCCCTTTAAAGAAGCCGAATTTGACATCATGAATACCGAGGGAATATCGGTTTTTGGCTCTCTGGTTGACGCTGGCGTTAAATATGGCTCGATTGGCAAATCAGGCGCTTTCTTTAAAATTGGGGAGGAAAATCTTCAGGGCCGTGAAGGCGCCAAAAGATATCTCAAGGAAAACCCGAAGGTGGCGGAAAATTTAACTGCCGGTATTTGGGACAAAATAAACCAAGGGATTGCCAATGATTCTGCAAAAGATCAAGAGGAGTAAAAGCCCCGAAAAAATCTATCTTCTGTTTGCTGGCGGTAACTTATTGCCTCTCAAGCTCGATGATTTTGTTCTGACGAAAGTTAAAATCGGCACCGAAATTGACCACTCTCTTTATTCCCGTTTATCCGCCCTATCTCTTCACTATCTTCTCTTAAACTATGCTCTCCGCCAAGTAGCCATCTCCCCCAAAATCGAAACAATTTTACATCCCAAACTCAACCGTCAGACAAATATTTATCTTCATAAATTTAGTTACTCCCCAATCGACACTTCAAAAATTATTAATGATGTTCTTGCCTTTTTAAACCAAAAAAATCTCCTCGACCACGCTGCCTTTGCCGGATATATAATTCGCCGCCATCAAAGTAAGTCCCAAAACTATCTTCGTCAACTTTTTTTCCATCATCATCTTGACCCCTCTCTTTTACCTTCCGTCACCGACGACTTATCTAAAATCAAAAAACTAATTGTCAAAAAATTAAAGACTTCTCCAAAGGCTATGGATTTTAAGACCAAAAACCGTTTAATTGGATTTTTATCGAGAAAGGGTTTTGCCTATAATGACATAAAAACTGTCATTGACGAATTACTTTCTATTGGTTAGAATAAGACTGTTCTATATTTAGATAAAACTTATTTTTTTAAAAATCTTTTTACCTATCATACCCTAATGACACTTTGTACTTGTTTTCTTTTGTCACGGATGTCTATCTAGGGTCTCAGTGGGTGAAATTTAAGGAGCCTTTGTATGTTTAACTCGTTTCTTTCCAAATTTAAAACTCTCTTTGGTGGTGAAATTACCCCAACTCCTATCCCTCCTGTCATTCCCGTTTCACCCGCCGGAGCTTCAGCGGCGGCGGGCACCCAAGATAAAAGCAATCGGGTCGAATTTGTCGCCAAAAAAACAGCAAAAAAAGCCAAAGTGACTCCTGTCACGGTTGCTCCCGCGGCTCCAATAACCCCGGCTTCACCCGCCGGAGCTTTAGCGGCGGTGGGCGTCGATGTCCAGGCCAAGACGGCAGCTGCCGCCCAGATTATTATTGACAACGCCCGCCGGGTTGAAACTGAAGCCAAAGCAAAGGAGGCGGAAATTTTTCAAAGATTAAGGTCTCTTGATGACAAAGAAAGATATTTAATTCAAAAAGAGCAAAGTCTCGATAGTAAAGATCAACAGGTCAGTAAAAAACTTGAAGCCATTGATGAACTTTATCGAAAACAGTTAGATAAACTCGAAGCCATCTCCGGTCTGGATGTCGAAAAAGCCAAGCAAATTTTAATGAGCTCGACGGAAAAGAAAATGAGTAGCTGGCTTGCCAAAAAAATCGATGAAACCAAAGATGAGCTTAAAACTCACCAAGAAGAATTAGCCAGGGAAATAATTTTAGACGGTATCACCCACGGGGTGACTGATTATGTTGCTGAATATACCGTTTCTACCATGACTCTCCCCGATGACAAGATCAAGGGAAAAATTATTGGCCGTGAAGGCCGCAATATCCGTTCTTTTGAAAAAGCTACCGGAGTTGAATTGGAATTGGATGAATCCAATGATATTCGGATTTCCTCCTTTGATTCCACCCGTCGGGAAATTGCCCGTCTCTCTTTAGAGAAATTAATCCGCGATGGCCGGATTCAGCCGGTCAGAATCGAACAAATTGTGGCTCAAACCAAAGCCGATATGGACAAAATTTTGGTCAATGAAGGTAAACGTATTTGCCAGGAAGTCGGGGTTTTCAACATCCCCATTGACTTGATTAAAGAAGTCGGTAAATTTAAATTTCGTTTTTCCTATGGTCAGAATTTAGCCAAACATACGGTCGAAACCGTTAAAATTGCTGTCGCCATTGCTTTTGAATTAAAAGCCGATGTTAATACGGTTCGCCTCGGCGCCCTCTTCCATGACATTGGCAAAGTCATCACCGATTCCGAAGGGACCCATGTTGATCTTGGCATTGATCTTTTACGTCGCTACAAAATTTCCGAAGCAGTGATCAACACCGTCGCCGAACACCACGAAGACAAGCCTTTTTCCTCACTTGAGTCTACTATTGTCTATCTCGGCGATGCCGCTTCCGGCGCCCGCCCCGGTGCCCGCTATGAAGTCCACGAGGAATATTTAAAACGGATGAAAAACATCGAGGAAGTCGCCAAATCCTTTGCCGGAGTCTTAAGTGTCGCCGCTTATCAGGCCGGCCGGGAAGTAATGGTTATTGTGGAGCCCAGTCAGATTTCCGATGACGAGGCCACGGTTCTGGCTCAAAATATTGCCGATAAACTGGACGAAGAAGCTAAGTGGGCCGGTCAAATTAAGGTCAATGTTATTCGTGAATTTAGAAGTTCCGCCACCGTCGTTGGTAGCAGGATCAGTAATAATGCGGTGAAAAATGGCGAATAGTACTTGCATTTTTATAATCAGTGTCTACAATGGATGGTGAATTATAAATTAAAAGAATATGACCAAAAAAGATCTCATTGAAGTCGTGGCTCAAAAAGCCAAGTTAAGCAAGAAAGCTGCCAAAGTCTCTGTCGAGACTTTTTTAAATGAAATAATGAAAGCTCTCGCCTCTGGCGAAGTTGTCAAGCTCTCCGGTTTTGGAACCTTCAAAACCAAAATGTTTAAGGCTAAAACCATCAAAGCCATCGGGTCTAAAGAATCCAAGAAAATTATGGCCCGTCGCATGCCCCGTTACATCCCCGGCACCAAGATCAAGAAAATGGTCAAATAAATTCCTTTGGAATTTTAAAGTCCCCTGCAATTGCGGGGGACTTTTTATTTGACTATCTTTTCAAATTTCTTCCTCTGTTCCTTGTCACTAGTCAGTGCCCTTTCCCAAAATTCGTATCGTCCACTTTTCGAGCTACTTAGCATTTCATTTAATACTTCGACAAATTTAGTTATATCGTGACTTTTGTATGCATAATATAAAACGTCTACTAAAAGACTTGTTGGCAACCAATAGTTTGACGGTTTATCCCCCTTCATCTCACCAATATATGCATCTATTTTGGTTTTGTTTTCTAATAAATGTCTTGCCAACCGTCCGTTTCCATCATGAACAAATATCTTTTTCTCTCCCTCAACCTCTTTTTCAATCGCAATTATTGGATCATTTTCTCTAATTTCATCATTTCCCCGAATCTTTTCAATAACTTTTAGCTGTTTCTTCCGTTCAGCTGAATTTTTCCGATAAAAATCAATAAACTCAAGGGCCGATATCTTTCCTGTCTTAATCAGTTTGGTGCAAGACAATTCCACTCCGAAATTTAATTGATCAACTTGGATTCTTTTGTACCTCCAACTTACATTCTCAGCCGTAACTAAATACAAAACATTTTTTAATTTAAACCCCATACTAATTCCATGAAGTCCGTTCCAGAAATCTCGCGGCTGTGCCAGCTCACTGCAGTTAACTAAATTATCCACCTCTTTACTTTTTATACTGGGAAATATTTTTCTTAATTCATGCTTAAGATAGCTTATAGCCACTTCCTGTCTGATTTTTTCCGACAGATGTTTTGGGTATGTCATAAAAGGGTTATATTTCATCAATCAAATATCTGACCTCTTTTCTTGTTTTTTCAACCAGGTATTTGGCTATCGGCAGTTTTGGATCCACACTTAATGCGTCCAAATTCAATCCGGCCGCGGCTCTCTCCAATAATGCCAACCTTAACAGCCTATTATTTTTCCCAAATAATCTAAATATTTCTTTTAACCACAATTCCCTTTGTCTTTCAATTTTCTCCGGTGTAATTCCATCAATTTCGACCAAGTGATATATAAACCAATGATAGGCAAAAATTGCATCGTAAAACGGTGCCCTCCACGACCAGTATAAATTTGAAAGAACCACAATTTGTCCATCGGAAATTTCATAAAGATCACCGTCAGATAAATGGCCATGCTGGAATTCCCATTCAACACCGTGATATTTTTCTGCCAAAATTTCTATCGCCTGATCTATCAATTTAACATCACCCTTTTTTCTCAAGGGGTGATTGGGATATATTTCCCACGAACTTTTTCTCCATTTCTCAAATCTGGTTCTTATCATTTCACCGATTGATTCATCGGGTTTTTTCAACCACGGTTTATTTCGGCATTTTTCCCGGTACTCCAAAAATATCTTGAAAAACCTTTTTACCTCTTTGTTATTTGTTGGTTCATTTAATATTTTTTTATCTCCAACATCTTCCATAATCAGGGCTTCATATCTTTTTTCATTGCTCCAGGGAATGGTGGTATACAATTTTGGCGGTCTGATTAATTGACTTTTATTTTGAGCATTAAATAACCCAATCATCTCAATTTCACTGGTCTCCGGTTTTACACCTTGCACTTTTAACACTGCTCTTTTATTTTGAAATTTTCCCCAACAATGAAAAGCTCCGAAAATTTTTGACCCCCACCAATTACTGGTACTTATCATTCCACTGGGGATAAATCCAATTTCATCCGATATTTCCGAAATTATTTGATCGAATCTTTTATCTAAATCCAATCCCTGTAAAAAACCCTCAGCAATATAGTTCTGACTTTTATTAACCCCATTTTTATCCATTTAACCAATTATATCTTTTTATTACGGTGTGGGAATTAGGATACTGGTCGGTGTAGGGGTATCGGTTAGCCAAGGAGTAGCCGTCGGCTCTGCCCAAAATTCATCGCTGCCAAATTTATCCCGGTTTTTCCATTGTATCAGGGCAATTATATTTATTAATATGATCCCCACTATCCCGCCAATCAAAAATTTGTTTTTTATCAATGCTACCTTCCACTCCATGCGAAGAATTATATCAGCCACTAGACCAAATTCTTCGGTTTTCCTTCAACACAAGACAAAATATTGTCATACCACACTTGAAAAGCACGAATTTGGGTTTCTTTGGTATACCAACCCAGCCTTGGGAGCATCAATACATTACCTTTAATATCAGATTGTTTCCTTGCAATAGTCTCAAAGGCGGCTCCGGCTATTATTTTTTGAGACACCATCTTCAATACCTCTTCAGTATCCCAAGCATCTTCTCCGGCAATATTCACCAAATAAGCACTTCTTTTTAGAAGCGTCAATCTTTTCTTATTCAAAAACATTTTTGTTTCATCTTTGATCTTATAGCAAGGAAAAATAAAGTCAGATGTTGACAAAACCTCGTCTAAATTTTTGTAAACGAATTTTTCACTTCTGCTGTTTAGGGACCAATAAATCACACTCATCCCTAGGCCAGAAAGTAATTCTGCTATCTTCTTCCCAATCTCACCCAAACCAATAATACCCGCTGTTTTTCCTTGAAACTCACCAGCCAAGTTCTCGTCAGAATATTTATTTTCAAAACCTGTTTTTATCTGTTCTGGTAATCTTCGTAATAAACCCATCATCATAAATAAAGCCTGTTCGGCTACCGCATTGGTAGAATAGTGTGGAATATTGCTCAATGCAACTCCCATATCTTTCAGTTTTGCCACATCCAAAAATTCATAGGAAGTTGTTGGTAAGCAGATATTTTTTATTATTCCTAGTGATGAGTAAACAGATTTTGAAATCACCCAACCAAAAGGATCAGGTGAGATAGCTAATATATCCCATTTATCAGCCGATAAAATATCAATCAGTTCTTTTTCCGGCATTGTGTCCTGTTGTTTCCAAGTGACATTCATTGCTGTTTTTAATTTATCGGCATATTCTTGGGAAAATTCTTTTGAAGTCGAAATTATCAAACATTTTTTCATATTCCCAATTCTACCACCCTAAAACCCTGAGCCGAATATCTATCACCGGGCATGTCGGCAAATCGAAAAGTAGTCCGACAATATACCCAGTCCCGGGAATACGATCCACCCCGACTTACCCTTCTTGTTTCTGACTCCGGATTCTCTCTACCGTCATTTGGATTATACGGATATGAATATTTTGGCGGCCATGGTTCTGTATTTCCGATTGTTGTCGATGTCCATTCAAACACATTTCCGCACATATCAACACACCCATATGGACTAATATTATCTTTCTCAAAAAAATCAACCGGCGTTGTTCCTTTAAATCTATAATCAGAATTACAAAAAGTTGGCTCCCATTTATTGCCCCAGGGAAAAATTCTCTTATCACCTCCTCTAGCCGCTTTTTCCCATTCTGCTTCAGTGGGTAGTCGGTATTTGTGTCCGGTTTTATTTGTTAACCACCGACAATACTCAAGAGCGTCAAACCATGATATCTGTACCACCGGATGTTTTTCCTTATATTTTAAATTCGACTCCGATCCAAAAGGCTGTTTCCAAAACGCCCCCTCAACCACTCTGTACTTTGGACCAAATACAAAACCCGTTCCCTCTCTTTCTGCCGTGGTTACATATTTCGTATCCTCAATAAATTCGCTAAATTCAGAATTGGTAATCGGATATTTCGATATTGAAAAAGTATCCAAAAATACCTCATGTTGGGGTATTTCTCTCTCGATAAGTTTTGGCTCAAAATTAGGAAAACCATCTTTGACAAGTTGAATGTCATCTTTTGTCGAACCCATCGTAAAACTCCCAGCCTTCACCAATACCATTTTAGGTTCTCTCATGGCTATATAATATCACCGGGACATCCTCCGCAAACACGTTGTTGCCGGTCTTAGCCAAGTCGTCACCTAAACTTTTATCACCGCTGGAAATCGGCCATTAAGCGAAAAAATGTTTTTTTTGATGTAAAATTCACCTGAATGTCCATAAGAGAACAGGCTCTTGAGACTCCAATCACCGCCCGGGATTTATGGCGGGAGATAACCAAAGATTGTCTTCCCAATACTCGGTTTACCGGCACCTTTTATGTTCCCCCAACTAGTCATGGTGTCTACCCTGACAACCGAAACGTCATTGTTTCCAGTGCCGAATTATTAAATATCTATCCCCGAACCCCAGAGGTTTTCGCCGTCGGTTCTCTTTGCTATGGAGAAGAATTGATTTCTTTTCCTCTAGGTGACGACAAATTTGGCGAAAGCGACCTGGAAACACTTGTCTCTCCCTATTTTACTTACCAACCCGAACTCCCCGGCTTGAAACAGTCTCCAATTATTCCCGAATCAGCCACATCCAACTTTGATTATAGTTTTTCCTGTCTAGTTGACCTTGATTGCGCCATCGATCCTTTAAATGTGCAAATGGTAATTAAAACTTTAGGTAAAAGTAGTTTCAGTAATTGGTCACTTTTGGATTCCGGCGGTAGTTATCATCTGATGCTCGATAATTGCGGTTTTAATGCCAGCCAACTTATTCAAACATACGCGGAATTAATCCGACTCTTTTCTTTAGACAGTCCGATAGTCAGTCGGAACGTTGCCGGATTATTCGTTCAAGACATAATAGTCGGTTCCGAGTTAATGGATATTCCTTTCGGAGAAACTATGATGCGCGATCAAGAGATGGTTCGTCAAGCCTGCTATCGAGTATTACAGGATTTTCGCCACCCCGACACTCTCAACGACAGCCGGCCAACATTTTTTTTAGATATAAGATTTATTGCTCACGCCATTCTTCAAATCATGCAATTTTATAACGGCGATATCGACAGTTTCGGAACACTTAGAATTACTGCCGGTAAAAATTACCCTACTCCACCGGTATTAATCGCCAAATCAGAAGACCATCAGGTAACCCTGTTTAGATATAATCAAGCACCCTTCGTCCGTTCACAACTAAGACTGCCGGGGTTTTGACAGGATTTTTGGTAGAATTCCTTTGTGAATCTATCCATCGGTATCGTCGGGCTTCCCAATGTTGGTAAATCGACTCTTTTTAATGCCCTTTTGGGTAAAAAAGTCGCCGATGCCAGTAATTATCCTTTTTGTACCATCGATCCCAATGTCGGTGTGGTCGAAGTTCCTGATGACAAACTGCCGGTTTTAGCTAAAATTGTTAAAACAAACAAGATCGTTCCGGCTGCGGTTGAGTTTGTTGATATCGCTGGATTGGTTAAAGGGGCTTCCGAGGGTGAAGGTTTGGGTAACAAATTTTTGGCCAACATTAGAAACTGCGACGCTATTTGCCATATTGTCCGTTCTTTTTCTGACCCCAATGTTATCCGTGAGGGCAGCAGTAATCCTCAAAGTGATTTTGAAGTTATTTGTGCCGAGTTAATTATCAAAGATTTGGAAACTGTTGATAAATTTATTTCCGGTGTCAAAAATAACCCCATCGATTCTAAAACCAAAAAATTTGCCTTCTCTCTCAAATTAAAAGCCGAATTGGAGAAGGGGATTTTGCCTATTAATTTAACTCTAACCGACGAAGAATTACTTTTCTTAAAAGAATTTTTTCTTCTCACCGCCAAACCTTATTTTATTGTGGCTAATGTCGATGAAGAAGCCTATAAAGAAATTTCTAATTTCCAATTTCCAATTTCTAATGAAAAAACCATAATTCCGATTTCAGCAAAAATCGAATTTGAGTTATCAGAACTTCCCCCCGAAGATCGGGAGAATTATCTTAAAGAATTAGGAGTTTCCAAATCTGGTCTTGAACGGGTAATTCAAAAAGCTTACCAAACTCTTGGTCTTCAATCTTTTTATACCGCTGGTGTCAAAGAAGCCCGGGCCTGGACTATTCCCGCCGGCTCCAAAGCCCCTCAAGCCGCCGGAGTTATTCATACTGACTTTGAGAGGGGATTTATTATGGCCGAAATAGTTTCCTATGCCGATTTCGTCAGTAACAATGGTTGGGAAGGTGCCAAGGTTAAAGGATTACTTCGTCACGAAGGCAAAGAATATCTGATGTGCCCTGACGACATTGTCGAATTCAGATTCAATGTTTAATAAGCTTTTAATCATCTCCGGTCCCACCGCCTCCGGCAAAACTGATTTAGCTGTAAAAATAGCTAAAAAATTTAAAGGAGAATTAATTTCCGCCGACTCCCGGCAAATATATCGAGAGCTAGATATTGGTACCGGCAAAGATCACCCCAAAGATATCCAAGTCCATTTAGTTGATTTAATCGAGCCAAATCAAACTTTTTCCGTTTCTCAATATCGCCAACTAGCTCTAGAAAAAATCTCCGAAATTCAAGCCAACGGCAAATTACCAATTTTGGTTGGTTGTAGTGGTTTTTACATCGATGCTGTCATCAACCCTAAATATGATACTTTTGCCATCAAACCTATATTTTTTCTTCGAAAATTATTATTTCGTTTGCCCGTATCTTTTTTACAACTATTTTTAAAAATTATTGATAAAAATACATTTTTAAAACTAAACAACTCTGATCTTCACAATCCTCTGCGTTTAGTCAGAAAGATAGAAATAAAAATATCATCGAAAAACAAAAAATGTCCCCCCTTGTCAAAGGGGGGACTAAGGGGGGATTGTTTACATTTATCCCTTACTGCCCCCAAACAACACCTCTACGACCGTATCGACGCCCGCGTTGAATCCCGCCTAAAATTAGGTTATATCAAAGAACTTAAATCTTTGTTAAAAAAATATAAATGGTCCGATCCAGGTTTAAAAATCTCGGCCTACAAAGTATTTAGTACTACCAACCCCATTGATCAAATCAAACAAAAGTGGAAGTATGCTGAACATGGTGATGCCCGACGTCAATTAACCTGGTTCAAAAAATATGTCAACGGTATATTTATTGATATAACTAAGCCAAATTACGAAGCAGAGGTTATAAATATAGTAAATAAATTTATAAAGTCTCCCTTGTCAAAGGTCCCTAGATCCTCGGAGGGGAGAGATTTAGAGGGATTTGGATTTTAAGGGATTTTGTTTTAATTTTGCGGTACAATCAATTATGAAACCTCAAAAAATCGAAATCTCTTATAAAACCATTATTTTTACTGTTCTCTTTTTAATCTCCTTAATTCTTCTCTGGCAACTTCGGGGTATCTTTCTTCTTCTTTTTCTCTGTTTTATTTTCATGCAGGCTTTAAATCCCGCCGTCACCCGATTAGAAAAGCTCAAAATTCCCCGTTTTATCGGCATTCTTCTTCTCTATTTTCTCATTCTGGCTGGCATTTCTTTTGCCGCCGCCGGTATAATCCCGGCTCTGGTCGAACAAACTACCAGTTTAATCCAAACCCTCCCCGGCACCATCAGCAACATCAACCTTTGGGGAATCAAGCCAATCGACATCTCTTCCCAATTTAAACTCTTAGAAAATCTCCCCAGCAACATTGCCTCAACAGTTTTTTCCATTTTTTCTAACCTAATCTCTGTTTTTGTCTTTTTTGTCCTGACTTTTTATCTTCTGATGGAACGGAAAAATTTTGACAATTATGCCGGTAAAATCTTTGGTCAAAAAAATCAAGGCAAGGCTATTTTAATAATGAACGAATTGGAAAAACGCCTGGGTCATTGGGTCAACGCCCAGCTTTTTCTCATGCTCACCATCGGTGTTCTCTCCTATCTTGGCTATCTGGTCATCGGACTTAACTATGTCATACCCTTGGCCATCATTGCCGGCCTTTTGGAAATTGTTCCCAATATCGGACCGACCATTGCCACCATTATTGCCGCTTTTGTCGGGCTCACAGTTTCCCCATTAACCGCCTTATTGGCGATTATCTGGGGGGGTATCGTCCAACAGCTTGAAAATAACTTTATCGTTCCCAAAGTCATGAAAGCCACCGTCGGCTTAAACCCCTTAATGACCATTCTTCTAATTGCCTCCGGAGCTCGACTTGGCGGAGTAGCCGGCGCGGTTCTGGTCATACCCGCCTATCTCACTGTCAGCACCATCGTCGGGGTACTAACCAAAAAAGAATAACTTCGGGGAAATCGATAAGCCGGTTTCTGTTTATGGGCCATCTATCTAATCTCTCTACCTGGTGCTCTTAAAGTCAAAAGAGTAACGCACCGACTCGAGATTTCCACGGAAAGGTTGCCCGTTTCATATCATCCTCGGTCCGGCTAAAGCCGAGACCGGGATTGCTCGTCTCTGTTGCAGAGCCGTCCGATTGCTCGGACCCCTACCTATTCGGGTTTCCTGACTTTGGTGGTCCGGACTTTCCTATCTCGGTGTAAACACCGGATTTAGCCCTTCGATTTCTCCGAAGTTGTTTTATTTTACCATTTATCCGCCGTGGTGGACCAAAAATCCCCTCGGTGTAACCGGGGGAACTTTTGGATCTTGCTAAAAGACAAGTTAACTTAGCGTGGCTGCATCAGCAGCGGATAAAATCTTGAACATTTTAACTCCAGTGGCTGGATCAATCGCTTGAGCGGCCGGTCGGCCGTTTTTAAGCATCACTTTCGTAACTTTAGATACATCTACTTCAACTGTCTTTCTTGATTTAACCGAATAAAACTTGATGGTTGGCATTAATGCTCACCTCCTTTTTAAATCTATATTCACCTCCAAACATAATACATTGTAGCTACGATTGCAATAGCGACTACACTTAACAGGAAACTTTTGAGCAAATCTCGGCCAAGATTCGAGTTGCTTTTCCCCTCTACTGGCTTCATCAGCTCCAGTATAGCATTCATTCTGTTAGAATTAATAACCAGTGTTTGTTATTTTATACTTACTTACCACTTTTAATTTCCTTGCCCTTCTCTATCTTGCTTATTTAATTTTAATTAAATATCGGTCAAAATCTGTCAATATCAATACAAAATTACCCGTTGGTACCATTGAAAAGGTCGGTCTGCTCCGTTTCAATCCCTTTGAAGATCTCGGCTCCGATCAGAGCTTTATTTTAAGTCTACTCGACCATTCCCATTCAGGTGTTATTATAACCTCACTTCACCACCGCAATTTTACCAGAATCTATGCCAAGCCGATCAAAAACGGTGAAGGTGACAAAATAACTTTGTCAAAAGAGGAAAAATCGGCTATATTAAATACTATTAACCGTTAACATTTTATGAATTTCAAAAGTAATAAAACCATCATTTATCTCAGTCTCTTTATTGCTATTACCGGAGTGAGCTATTTTATCTCTTCAAAAATTTTTCCCGTCAATTTCGATTCCGCCTCATCTTCAACCCCTACCCCTTCTGATTCCACCGCCAAAAAAACCGGTGTCCTCGTTTTCGAAGGACCTAAAACCGAAATCTGTCCTTTAAATGGGCAGCTGTTTACCAAAGAGGAAAAGACTGTTTGGGGAAATCGCCGGCCGCTCCTGATGATGATTGAAAACCATGCTGATTCCCGTCCTCAATCAGGCTTAGGCAACGCTGATGTTGTCTATGAGGCCAATTCCGAAGGTGGTATTACCCGATTTATGGGCGTTTTCTATTGCAATGCCGTTAGGGGTGCCGGTAGTAACTACGATGTTGGTCCGGTTCGTTCTGCCCGGACCTATTTTCTCGATTTGGCTTCGGAATATGCCGATTATCCCCTCTATGCCCATGTCGGCGGCAGTAATTGCAGTGCTCCCATCGATCCGGTTACCGGCCGGGCTGCCGGTCCCTGCACTACTAGTAAAAAAGCCCAAGCATTAGAGCAAATAGCTGAATATGGTTGGCAAAATAAGGGTACCTGGAGCGATCTTTCTCAATTCTCCCTTTCCTACAAAGCCTGTCGTCGTGAAGAAGACCGTACCGGTGAAACTGTAGCTACCGAACATTCGATGTACTGTTCTACCACTGAACTATGGAATGTGGCTGCATCCCGTGGTCTTTCAAACTTAACCGAAATCAAAAAAAGCTCTTGGGATAAATCTTTCCGTCTCTGGAATTTCAAACAAGCAGACCTTCCCTCGGCAGACCTTTCATTAAGCAGGGCTACTTTTGATTGGTGGGGGGACAAAGCCTATTCGGTCACTTGGGTCTATGATCAATCCAAAAAGACTTATCTCCGTTTAAACGGTGATGTTCCCCATATTGATTTCAATACTAAAGAGCAATTAAATGCCAAAAACATAATTGTCCAATTTACCAAAGAAGCCCGATCTATCGACTCCCATGTTCACAACCTCTATGCCGTTGTCGGCAGCGGGGAGGGGGTTCTTCTTCAAAATGGCACCAAAATTGATATCACCTGGTCCAAACCTAACCGTAGCGCCCGAACTATTTATAAGGATAAATCGGGCAAAGAAGTCAACTTTGTTCCCGGAACCATCTGGATAGAAATTCTGCCTCTGGGGAATAAAATCACCTATGAAGGTTGAAACCAGTCTTAAGACTATCCTTAGCTCCAAGACCCGCTGTAAATTATTAAACATTTTCTTTACCCGACCCCGTGAATTATATTTCGTCCGTCAGCTGGTCCGTCTTAGCGGCGAAGAAATTAACTCTGTCCGTCGGGAACTCTTTAATTTAAAAAAAATCAATCTTCTTCTTTCCGAAGTTAGGGGTAATCGTCTTTTCTATACTCCGAATCTTCGCCACCCCCTCTTTCCCAATTTAGTCAGTCTAGCTTACAAAAGTCTACCTTTTTGTGAAGAGTTATCCAAGGCCGATGCCCTTATTGCCGCTTACTCTTTTTTACTCTGGGATAAAGGCAACCCTGACAAAATCGATGTCATCATTATCAGCGATCTTCCCCTAAGGACCATTGAATCGGCCATGAAATCCGAAGAAAGACGCCGCGAATCAGAATTTAATTACATGGTCATGGGACGTGACGAGTTAAAACTCCGCCAAAACAAACGTGATCCTTTTTTGGTCGATTTCTTTCTTTCCTCCCCTGTTGTTATAATTGGCCAGCCCGGATTTTTTTCAGGATTTTAATGGCCGCCACTAGAAAAGTTATCAAAACAGGTAACAGTCTCTGTGTTACTCTACCTACCAAAATCATTAAATCCCTCGATATTAAAGTGGGTGATTGGGCGAGATTTAGGGTCAAATATTCAAAAGCCTCAATTACCTATACTTTTACCGGTCATCCCCGTCAATTGACATTTGATATCAAAAAAAATGATTCCCATTAGTAAAAAAACCCTAAATCTTTTTTACACCCTTCTCGGTCTGACTTTAGTTTGTTTAGTTGTCAACCTTCCCCTTAAATTTTCTTTTTTTGGAAAAACTTTTTATCGTCCCGCTTTTAACTTTAAATTAGGGACCGCTGAAATAAAACCCAATCTTGACCTCCGTTTCGGCCTCGATTTAGCCGGTGGTGCTTCTCTGGTTTTTGAAATTGACACTACCAACGCCACCACTGCTAATTTACCCGATGCCCTGGAGTCACTCAAAACCAACATTGAACGTCGGATAAATCTGTTTGGAGTTTCTGAGTCCAATGTTTCAGTAAGTAGGGAAAGTGACTCCTACCGTCTAATTGTCGATTTGCCGGGCGTTAGTAACGTCAACGAAGCCATTAAACTAATCGGTCAAACAGCTAGTCTTAAATTCATGGGTATTATTGACATTCCTCCCGAAGCCACCGCCACCGCCACTCTTAAAGACATTCTCAAGGACACCGGTTTGAACGGATCCCATCTAGTTAAAGCTTCACCCCAGCCCAACCCCAATACTGGCGCCATGGAAGTATCTCTCGTGTTTAATGCTGAAGGTGCCAAACTTTTTGAAAAGGCCACTAAAGAATATCTAAATAAACGCATCGCCATTCTTCTTGACCAGGAAATTGTCACCAGTCCGGTCGTTCAGACCGTTATTCCCGATGGTCTGGCAGTTATCAATGGTGACTTTGATATCAAATCTGCCAAAGCCCTCTCGGCCCAACTTAACGCTGGCGCCCTCCCTCTAAGTATTAACCTAATCGAGCAGTTCCAAGTCGGTGCTACTCTAGGCAAGGATTCAATTGACAAGGGCACCCGGGCCGGTTTAATTGGTTTGGGATTAGTAGCTATGTTTATGATCGGAAACTACGGCTATTTGGGTTTTGTATCCGTAATCAGTCTATTTATTTATGGCCTTTTAACCCTGACCCTTTACCGCCTTATTCCGATTACCCTCACTTTTCCGGGTATTGTCGGTTTTATATTATCTGTCGGTATGGCAGTCGACAGTAATATTTTAATTTTTGAACGAATGAAAGAGGAAATTCGAGCCGGCCGACCATGGAACACTGCCATGGAATTAGGTTTTGGCCGGGCCTGGGACTCAATCAAGGATGCCAACACCTGCACTATCATCACCGGCCTGATTCTCTTCAACCCTTTTAATTGGAACTTTCTCAATTCCTCCGGCATGGTTCGGGGCTTTGCCATTACTCTGCTTTTAGGTATCATCATCGGCATCTTTACCGGTGTGGTCGTCACCCGCAATTTATTACGTGTTCTCGCCCGTAGAAAATTATGAATATCATGAAATTTCGTCCTTTATTTTTCTTAATTTCTGCCGCCCTAATCGGCATTTCCCTGTTTTCTATTATCAAATGGGGTTTCAATTATTCCGAAGATTTTAAAGGCGGTGCCACCTATGAAATTAAAATGCCCAATGTTGAGGACAAGTCAAAAATCACCAAAATATTTAATGACCAAAATGTTGGCCTAAGATCTCTTTCCGGGTTATCCGGCACCTATATCATCAAATTTTTAGATATTCCCCAAGACAAAAAACTAAAATTGGAAGAAAATCTTAAGGTCCTGGATAAGGATATGGAAGTTTTACAATTTAGTACCCGAGGCCCAAGTTTAGGAAAAGAGCTTATTAAAAAGACTGTAATAGCCATTATTTTTTCCTCTCTGGCCCTGCTTCTATTTATTGGTTCCCGTTTTTCTGATTTTTCCTTTGGTGCCGGCGCTGTTTTGGCCATGTTTCACGATTCCTTTATCCTTATTGGCATGTTTTCCCTTTTAGGACACTTTTTTGGGGCTGAATTGGACACCCTCTTTGTTACCGCCCTTTTAACCACTCTCTCGGCTTCAGTTCATGATACCGTGGTCACCTTTGACCGGGTCCGGGAACTTAAACGCTTAAGTTACACCAATTCCTGGACCGAGCTGGCTAATCGGGCAGTTACCGAAGTAATTGTTCGGTCAATCAACAATTCCATGACCATCGTCTTTATGTTGTTGTCTCTCGTCTTTCTGGGGGGTTCCAGCACCCGTTGGTTTGCCGCCGCTCTGCTTATTGGTGTCGCCTGCGGCACCTATTCCAGTACCGCCGTCGCCATTCCTTTGGTCTTGTTGTTCAAAAAGAAACAAAAATAATGTCTACAATTAAACAAAATTTTGAAATTCAAAAACAAAGGATAATTTTTCGGGGTACCGAATTACCGGTTCGACCAGGAATTACACCCGCCTATCTTCCGGAAGCTAGATCAAACCCAATGGCAGGCAGGCCTCGCTGGTTAAAAGCTTCTCTTTTAAACATAAACCAAGCGATCGACGAGCTGTATCAAAAAAGAAATCGTATCGCTTAAATATATTGACTTTCTTTTAAACAAGTCGTATTATTTAAGTAATGTTACCAAAAGACATAGACAGAGAAGGAGGCATGTGGCAGGTAATGAATGTTATTGGCCCTGCAAAGATAAAACCCCGCGCAGGTGAAGAAATTGTAGTGTTAGAGATAGTTGACAAGCCTATTTCTGAAGTATTTCCGCGAAAGCAAGAAAAAGAACCTACGCCATAAATAATTTTAACTGGCCTATTTAGCCAAGATTTGTTTTGATTTTTTTTAGCAATATTTCTCTTTTATTCAATTTCGGATCTTCCTCGACTTCGGCAAATAGTTTAGCTAAAACTTCCCCTACTTTTCGTCCCGGTTTTATTTTTAACGCTTTCATCACATCCAATCCGTTCACCTTCAGATCCTTAATCAAAAATGGTTGTTTTTGAACCTCAATTAATCTTTTTTTAAATAATTCCCAGCGCCAAGAGCTCTCCCGAGCCCCGCTGCCGATTCGATCCCCCCGGCGTAGCGCTATCATATCATCCAGGTAGGGGACTGTCACATTCCGAATAAAGCGTCTCACTGCCTTATCTGTCTGCATCTCGCTGACGGTAAACATGTGCCAACGGACCAAGATAAAAAGTTTTTGCAATTCCTCATTTGACAGTCTCAATCTCTTGCCAATAGCCACTGCCAGTCGACTGCCGACCACTTCATGGTTATAAAAAGTATTTTCTCCTTTAATTGTTTTTATTGTTGTTGCTTTGCCAATGTCGTGCAAAAAAGCCGCCAAGCAGGTAATCGGATCAGTTGAAACGCAGTTATTAAGCGTTTCCAAACTATGTTTCCAGACATCATAAATATGGTGTCCTTTTTGAGCCATTCCCACTCCCGCCAACATCTCCGGCATAATCTCCCCCAAAATTCCACTATTTTTTAATATCACCATCCCATCTCCCGGATGGTCCGATTTTAATATCAAAAATAATTCTTCCCGAATTCTCTCCCCGGCAATTTTTTGCAACAGTTTGGCATTCCTTTGAATACCGGCAAAAGTATTTTCCTCAATTACAAATTTTAGTTGAGTCGACAATCTCACCGCCCGCATCATTCGCAGAGCATCTTCGGCAAATCTCTCATCCGGATTCCCCACCGCCCGAATAAGTTTATTTTTCAAATCCTCTTGACCATTGAATAAATCTATTATTTTATAAGAGATATTTTTACCTCCCTTGTCAAAGGGAGGTGGTTCCGCAGCAGTGGAACCGGAGGGATTTTGAATTTTCATTGCCATCGCATTAATCGTAAAATCCCGTCTTTCCAAATCTTCTTCAATCGTCTTCCCCCACTTCACCTCATCCGGATGTCGCCAGTCACTATAATTTCTCTCGGTTCTATAGGTCGTAATTTCATATATATCTTTTCCTGATACTACTGAAAAAGTGCCAAAATTGTTGTTGCAAAAACTGTTTTTAGGAAAAATCTTTTTCATTTCTTCCGGAGTCAGGTTGGTAGCAAAATCCCAATCATAAATCTCCCGGCTGATTATTAAATCCCTTACCGCCCCGCCGACGACATAGATCTCCGCTTTCGCGGCGATAAATTTCTTCATCAAATCAGTCACTTTCTTTGGTAAAACCATACTGTATTCTACAATAAAAGTTTTCACACTTGCCTGCCCGCCTCTGGAGGGTCAAAGGGGGATCAAGGGGGATTAATAACCAAAATCCCCCCTCGGTGAAACCGGGAGGGATTAAGTGTCTTCAAAAACTAACTAAACAGTTTTTTCCGGACGGGGTAATGCTTCCTTAACGACCATTTTTCGGCCGTCTTGGTCACTACCATCAAGTTGCGCGATTGCTTTAGCCGCGTCTTCATCAGTTTCAAATTCCACGAAACCGAATCCGCGACTGCGCTGATTCATCTTGTCAATAACTACGTTAGCGTCTACCACTTTCCCGATAGCTGCAAAGAGCTCGCGGAGTTGGTCGCTAGTCATGGTATAGGGTAAATTCCCTACAAAAAGCTTTTTTGCCATTCTTACCGCCTGATTTGTTAAATAAAAATAAAAATTATTGACTCCAGGCTTTGTCAACGCCCAATTATAGCATAAAATGGGGTATGTTCCTCCTTGATCAAGACTCCGACCCCAAAACTATTTTAAGACTTCTTTTAAAAAATCGCGGTATTGATGCCGTCAACTTTCATGAATTTTTAAAACCTTCCTTTCCTCAGAATTTCTTGAAGTTAACCAAGGCCATTAAATTAATCAAATCTTTCTTGACCAAAAATATCCTTATCTATGGTGATTACGACGTCGACGGTATTGTCAGTTCTACTATTTTATATCAGTCTCTTCAGAGTCTTAATCACCACGTCTCCGTCTTTTTGCCCCACCGTGAAACTGATGGCTATGGAATAAAGGCCACTTCCTTTTTCAAATTTCAGGAATCTCAAAAAATTTTCGTTGATCTTCTAATCACTGTCGATAATGGCATTGTTGCCGGAGAAGAATTTGCCAAAATATTAAAAAAGCAACCCAAATTAAAAATATTAGTTATTGATCACCACCTAGTCGATAGTAGAGATCCGCCTAGGCGGATCTCTACCAATATCAACATCGTCCACTCTACCAACACTTCCGCCGCCGCTTTGGCCTATTTTCTATCCAAAGAACTAACAGCCGACACCGATTTAGGCCTAGCCGCCCTCGGGGTAGTCGCTGATTGTTTGCCTCTAACCGGCGTCAACCGCCAAATTGTAGTTCATGGCCTAAGAGCACTCCAACAAAATCCGTCCTTACCCTTGAAACTTTTATTAGATACCGTCGGAATAAAGTCCGATTCCCTTTCAGTTTATGATTTAAGTTTTGTCATCGCTCCCCGTCTCAACGCCGCCGGCCGCCTTGATGATCCGACTCTGGCTTTCAATTTTCTTAATTCCAAAACTAGAGAAAAAGCCGGGAAATTTCTTACCCTTTTAAACAGTCACAACCAAAACCGCCAAGATATCGAGAAAAAATCACTTGAATTTGCCGACCAAAAAATAAATATAAAAAATAATTTTATATTTATTTCCGGTTCTTCTTTCCATCCGGGTGTCATCGGTCTTATTGCCGGACGGCTGACCGAAAAATATCATCTGCCCTCAATTATCATTTTCGAGGGAGGGGACTTTGCCCGCGGTTCCTGCCGCTCGGTTAAAGGTCGTCATATTACTAACATTTTGCGACAGTTTAAGGAGTTGTTTATTGACCTTGGCGGCCATGCCGCCGCCGCCGGCTTTAGCATTTCTTTGGTAAATATTCCCAAATTAAAAAAGAAATTAGAAAAATATTTTACCTCTTCACCGCTAACTACCTTTGATCCACTGATTGCTGTCGATGCCCAAATGACGCTGTCGGCCGTCACCACTAAAAATATTAAATACATCAATTTACTGGCTCCCTTTGGCATCGGCAATCCCACCCCCGTTTTTTATTTCAAAGATTTAATTATCTCTTCTCTCCGTCAAATCGGTGCTACCGGCGATCATCTAAAGTTTAAATTTGGAACTCTAGACGCCGTCGCTTTCCGCCAAGGTAAATTGTTCCCCAGTCTCAAAATCGGTCAAAAATTATCTTTCATCGCCTCCCTCGACCTTAACACTTGGAATGGCACCACTTCTCCCCAGTTGATAATCAAAGAAATTATTATATAATATAGGTTAATATGCCAAGACAATATGATAGAGCTGCTGTTTTATATGCACACGATTATCTGTCGGGAAATGCAAAAAAATTTGAATTACTTTATAATCACGGGATACTTAGCGTGGGTATAACAAATGTCAACCCTGATACTAATCGAATAACTTTTGCCCCCGATATTAAAAAAGTCACAATAGTTGACACCGGTAATACCGCAATGGTTAAGAGAAGATTACCCTTTGGTCCGCCAATCGAAGTTGGTATTCCCGCCGCGTCCCCCGACCCCTATCAGGGAACCCGAATTTACTTTAAAGACCCAGATGGAAAACCAGCGTCCATTCATGGCCTGGAATCGTAACATCCTCTCCCCAGTTGCTAATCAAAGAAATTATTATATAATATAGGTTAGATATATGTCAGTAAATGAAAAAGCCGGGATTATTTTCCAAATAACGCCAATAACGGGTAAACAAATCCAGTTCGATCTACGCTTTGATGAAAGGCAGTCTGACACCTATATAGAGCGTGTCAATCCCGCCACTAATCGAATAACTTTTGCTGACAACCTTTCCCAAATCACTATTATTGACGCTGGCGGTGTCCAAATGATTAGACGTAGAATCCCCGGTATCTGTAAACCATTCGAAATTGGTATCCCGCCTCCAACCCCTCGACCTGCGGAGGGAATCAAGATTCGTTATAAAGATAAAAAGGGAGAGCCGGTAGTCATTTTAGGCCTGCAATCGCCGCCTATCCTCCAATTGTAAAAGAAATAATAAAGTTGTAAAATAGTTTCAAAGCGTTTGATTCCGGCTAACACCGGGAGAGCTAAGGGAAGAACGGCGTTAGCCCATTAGAACCCTTCAGAAGTCCAACTGTAAATCGGAAGGCGTGTGTCGTAGATCCGCCTATGGTGGATCGCAATCGGAGCACGAAAAACGAATAAGTTTTTTGTTATCCCGCACGCGCGGGATTTTTTTAGTTTCTTTAGGTGAAATTTTAAACAAAGTGATAAAATTTTCCTAAAGACACAATCCGCCTCTGGCGGATAAATACAAATAAATTATAATTTAGTTATTAAAAGGATTTCATGCGAACACTCATCAAAGATACTTTAAGCGAAATTGGTAAAACCGTAACCATTAAAGGCTGGGTCAATAGTATCCGATCTTACGGCAAATTAGCCTTTGCCGATATCCGTGACCGTTCCGGTCTTCTCCAGGTAGTTGGCGGCCAGGATCTTGGTGCTCTCAAGGTCGAATCGGTTGTCGAAATCACCGGTACTGTCCGTTCCCGCGATGCCAAATATTTTAATGACAAATTGTTAACCGGTAAAATCGAGATGGAAGTAAAGAAATTATTACTCTTATCTTCGGCCGCCGAATTACCCTTTGACATCCATCAACCCGATCTCAACGTTTCTCTCCCGGTTCTGCTTGATTATCGGACCCTTAGCTTTCGTCATCCCAAAGTTCAGGCCATTTTTAAAATTCAGGAAGTGGTTATCGACAGTTTTCGCCGGGCACTTAAAGCCCAAGATTTTTTTGAATTTCAATCTCCCTCAATGATTTCTTCCGTCCCCGAAGGCGGCGCTGATGTTTTTAAGGTCAAATATTTTGACTATGAGGTTTATCTCTCCCAAAGCCCCCAGTTGTACAAATCCCTTCTCGTTTCCGCTTTTGAAAGAGTATTTTCGGTTAACAAAATATTTCGCGCCGAACCCAGTGTTACCACCCGTCATTTAACTGAAGCTATCAGCCTCGATGCTGAATTTGGTTTTATTGACTCCTGGCTTGAGGTCAAAGACATGGCCGAATATACGATTAAATTTATTTTGACAGAAGTGGCCGACAAGTGTCAGGCTGAATTAACCCTTTTCAATGTCACTGTACCGGCAGTACCTGACCATATTCCCTTTATTAAGTTACGGGATGCCCAGCAAATAATTTATGAACGCACCGGCCGTGATTGCCGTCAGGAAAAAGATCCCTCCCCCGACGACGAGCGGGAAATATGTCAATGGGCCAAGGAAACCCACCAGTCCGATTTGGTATTTATTACCCACTATCCCACCAAAACCCGGCCTTTTTACACCTATCCTGATGATGATACCCCCGATTACAATCAAGGTTTTGATTTAATTGGTCGGGGGGTTGAGTGGCTCACCGGCGGCCGGCGCATCCACGATTATGCCGTCATTATGGAACACGTCAAAGAGTGGGGGATTGACCCCAAAAGCATCGACCTCTATCTTCAATCCCTCAAATTTGGTATGCCGCCTCTTGGCGGTTTTGCCTTTGGTGCCGAAAGAATTACTATGCAAATATTAAATCTGGCCAATGTTCGCGAAGCCTCTCTCTTCCCCCGCGACATGGAAAGAGTTGATTCCCGATTATCATTTCAAAATAAAAAAGCACCTTCTCCAAAGACTGATCTCCACCAAAAGTTAATCAGTTATCTTGATGAAAATTTAATTAAGTATCAACACCTGGAACACGCCGAAGTTAAAACATCCGAGGAAGCCGCCAAAGTTAGAGGTACCAGTCTGGAACAAGGTGCCAAGGCTCTCTTGATGTTTGCCGACTCTAATCCGGTTTTAATTGTTATGTCTGCGTCTCAAAAACTAGACAATGCCGCTTTTAAAACTCAATTTAAAGTCAAAGATCTGCGGATGGCTACTCCTGACGAAGTCCTGGAAGTATCCGGTACTCAAATTGGCGGTGTACCACCATTTGGAAATTTGTTTGGTGTCAAAGTATTTGTTGACAGTGGTCTGTTGAAAAATGAAGAAATTGTCTTTAATGCTGGCGTCAGAAATCGGTCAATTATTATGAAATCAGCCGATTTTGTTAAGTTGGTCAATCCCCAAATTAGAGACTATGCTACCGGCTAAAAGAAAACTTTATCTTTTAGTAGCCCTTCTTTTTGTCAACGTCATTTTGTTGACCTTGGATTTTATATCCCGGCGCCATCTAAACCTGGCTTCATCTCCTCAATTTTTCACTTCTCCGCCGATAGCGGTGGTAAAAAACAAAACTCTTCCCTCCCTTTCCACCCAATATTATTTAGTTATCGATCCGGTTGATAACCAAATAATGGTCGGAAATCTCTATTCCGATCGCATTTATCCGGCCTCAGTCACTAAATTAGTCACCGCCCTCACTGCTCTAAACTTATATCCGCTTGATGAGGTAATTACCACCAGAACCTATTCCGTTGGCAAAACCATGAATCTTCTCGAAGGTGAAAAGGTAACTGTTAACACCTTGGTATCCAGTCTCCTAATCTACTCCGCCAACGACGCTGCCTTTAATCTGGCAGAACACATCAACGGCGGCTCTACTGCCTTTGTTGATCAAATGAATCTCTTGGTAAAAAAATATGGTCTTTTAAACACCCACTTTACTAATTATGACGGCCTTCATAACCTCAATCACTACTCAACTCTCTATGATCTGTCTCAAATCGCCCGCCTGTCTCTAAAACTCCCCTCAATTGTCTCTGCCGTCAAAATAAAAGAGGTGGAGCTCACCGATTTAAGCGGCCAAATTAAACACCCCATTGTCTCCACCAACGAGCTTTTAGGAAAAGTTCCTGAAGTCGAAGGACTTAAGACCGGCTGGACACCCGAGGCTAGCGGCTGTTTCATTGGATTGGTAAATTTAAAGGGTCATTACCTTCTGACTCTGGTAGCTCAAAGTCAAGATCGTTTTGCCGATACCGTCAAACTTATCAATTGGGCCAAATCTAATCTTTCTTGGGAATTAAAAACTTATTGAACATACTTATCAACAATAGCCGGTACATAAGCCGTAAATCCCCCATCACCTTCAAAGACATACACCGGTTGGAGAAATTGCACTAGAGTCACCGGTTCGAAATAAGCCAGACTGACCTTTCTAATCACCGTGCTTTTAGCCTCACTATCTTTAACCGGCCAATAATAACCCATCTTTAGATCCCCATAAGCTGTTTCCGGAGTTTTAATGGGGTAGGTTGACGGAGCCGAGACATCGACATTGATGTATTTATAATTGACTTCAACTATTTTTTTCGCCGCCACACTTGAACCGGAAACCAACACCGACACCGATGATCTGCTCAAATCATTCGACACCATTTCCTGATTTCCAGCCAGCCTCTTTCGATAGAGGTCAACTCTCACCAAATTTGCCTCGTTTAATCCTGCCGTTTCTTTTAACCCCCCAAAGTCAATTTTCCAGAAACTTACCTTTGTCTCGCCTTCTTCCAAATCTATGTACATCTTTCCTGCCTGCTGTAAAAAAGCTTTGGCCGATGATATGGCTTCAACCTTATCCGGCATTTCCTCGGGGTTTAGTAGCATTTGGTCGCTAAGGTAGGGGTAGCTAAGGTTAAAGTTGCCCGACAGAATATTCATGGTTAAAGTTCGATTGGCGATACTGTCGCTAAATTCATAAACCCCTGTTTTTATCTCACTTGGTTCATTTTTGAAACCCATCAAAGCTGCCGTTTTTTTAGCCTCCTCCAGAGCTCCGATAACGCTTTTAGAGCGGTAAATTACGTATACTTTGGCTTGATCCTTGAATTTCGGGAAGGCATCATTGGCAAGTTCCAGACTAAACTCTTTTTTCTCAAATTTCCTATCTGGAAAAACAATTTTTGGCAGGATTCCAAATCTAACGGTTGGCGGTACATAGGGCGGATAAGCCGCCAGATAAATCTTCAGGGCAATTCCGCCTATCCACCAAACAATTACCAGGGCTAAAATCCCCACCCCGCCGTATTTAATTAATCGGCGGCTGACATAGGCCACCTGAGTCAACGAAGTCACACCTAAATTTTACACTAGTTAAAGTCTCCCTTGTCAAAGGTCCCTAGATCCTCGGAGGGGAGAGATTTAGAGGGATTTGATGTTAAAATTACTTATGTCTCCAATTGTCCGTACCCGCATGGCCCCGAGTCCCACCGGTGATTTGCACATCGGCTCCCTTCGGACTTTTCTCTATAGTTACGCCTTTGCCAAGAAAAACCATGGCCAGTTTTTGCTCCGGATTGAGGATACCGACCAAAAAAGGCAGGTTGTCGGAGCAGCTGACCGTCTCCAGACAGTTGTGAAAGATTTCGGACTTTCCTGGGACGGGGAGCCGGTTATTCAGTCGCAACGTCTTGATATCTACCAAAAACATATTAAAGAACTGTTGGATAAAGGTTATGCTTATTACTGTTTTTGCACTCAAGATAGATTAGATAAAATTCGAAATGACGCCAAAGCCAAAAAAAGAATTCCCAAATATGATCGTCACTGTTTAAACTTAACTAAAGCTGAAATTGACAAGAATCTCAAAGAAGGCCTTTCTTACGTTATTCGGATGAAAATCCCCGACCATGAAACTATCATTTTTAATGATCTTGTCCGGGGTGAAATAAAATTTAATAGTTCCGATCTTGACGATCAGGTTTTGATTAAAAGTAACGGTATTCCCACCTATCACTTTGCTGTCGTGGTTGATGACCACCTCATGGAGATTAGTCATATTATCCGGGCCGATGAGTGGATTTCTTCTACCCCCAAACACATTCTTTTATATAAATATTTTGGCTGGGTTGTTCCCCAAATAGCTCATCTGACAGTCTTACTTGATCCGTCTCATCCCGGGAAAATGAGTAAACGTCACGGCTCGGTGTTTGCCAAACAATTTTTAGATCAGGGGTATCTTCCGGAGGCTTTATTAAATTTTCTGATGCTTCTTGGATGGAATCCGGGTACCAACCAAGAAATATTTACACTCGAGGAATTTGTCAAGGAATTTAGTATTGACCATCTTCACAAAAAAGCTGCTATTTTTGATCAAAAAAAACTCGACTATTTCAATGGTCTTTATATCCGTCAAAAAAGTAATGAGGAACTTTTTCCTTATTTTAAAAAATTTTTACCCCTGGCCAATGACGATCAAATAAAAATACTAATTCCCATTCTCAAAGACAGAATCGTTAAGTTTGGAGATTTGCCTGTTACTCTCAAGTTTTTATTCAAGAGCGTCGATTACAATTCTTCCTTATTGCTTCAACGCGGTGCCACTAAAGAATTGGCGGTCGACATGCTCACTCAAAGCAAAGAGATACTAAGTGATTTTTCCGATATTCAAAATAAATTAAACGAATTAATTAAGAAAAATTCCTGGAACATTGGTCAATATTTCATGATTCTCCGGGTGGCCATTTGCGGCTCAACCTTTACTCCGCCCGTTGTTGAATGTCTGCCGGCCTTAGGTAAAGAAAATACCTTAAGGAAAATTGATCTGGCTCTATCGAAATTGTCGTAACCATTGTTACACTTATTTTTGTGCTGCCATATATCAACGAAGTCTTACCCGATCCGCCGTCGGGAGAAATTGAATGGGTGGAAATTTACAATCCCTCAACCGAATCGGCAGTTTTGAACAACTGGCGTATTCGTGATTATACTGACAGCAACAGCACCATTTTCTCTGCTACCCTACCCGCCAATTCGTTTCTGAAAATAGGTAATTCTCATGCATTTTTTAACAACTCCTCTTCGGATTATGCTCGTCTTTTCGATGATCAAAATAAGCTGATAGATCAGCAACCCCTCAAGTCGGTACCAGATCATCAGTCCTTTTCTCGCCAAAGTAACGGCAGCTGGTGCCTCACTGAAACCTCACCCAATAAAACCAATTTACCTTGCTTGCCCGCCATAACTACAGCGACGGCGGGCCCTCAAATAAATTTAGAAATAACCGACCTTTTAGCCGATCCCGATGAGGGCGACGAATGGATAAAAATTTATAATCCCAACAACTTTAATGTCGATCTGTCCGATTGGCGGGTGAAAGATCAAAGCCAATCTCCCCGAAAAATTACCTGTCTCTCCGTTGAAGCCTTTTCCACCTGTCAAGCCTTTTTCTCTTCCGGCTTTTTAAACAATGATGGTGATTCAGTCTATTTGATAGATCCTCAAAAAAGAATTATCAGTTCCTATTCATATTCAAATCCGCTCAAAGCCACCTCAACCAAAAAACCTATCGTCACCCCCAAACCCACTGTCACTAAAAAACCACCCACCGGTTCTTCCTCCGGCCTTAATTGTCCCCAAGTTTTAGGAATTACTCTTCCCCCTATTGCTTCCCGCTCCTCTCGCCTTACAATAAAGGAATCAAATTCACCAATTATGATATTTTCGACAATTCTAATGATCGGCGGTACCATTCTTATTTTGTCACCCCTTCTCTTTCATGGGTCAAAAAATAAAAATAAATAAAATCATCATTTGGTTTCCCGCCTTCATCTGGATGGCTGTTATTTTTTATCTGTCTTCGATCCCCACTACTGCCATCACCGGTACATCGCTCTATCGTTTCTTGGTTCTAAAAACTTTTCACCTGATCGAATATGCTGTTTTACTGGTACTAATTGTCTTGGCTACTTTATCTCCGGCAAAGTCAATTCTGTTTTCCTATCTTTATTCACTGTCCGACGAGTTTCATCAGTATTATGTCATCGGTCGCAGTGGCCGTTTCCGCGACACTCTTATAGACCTATTAGGAATTTTTATCGGTCTTTTTGTTCTTCAATTCTTCAAAAAAACTTTTCCCAAAATCAGGCAAAAAAATCACTCACTTAATAGTCTTTACCTAAAATTAAAACGGTAATTATTCTCTTGTCTCCGTAAAAAATCCCTTCTTGGTTGTAAATACCTGCGTCTAATTCCTCGTTGGTAAATATATTCTTAGCGTGCTTTTCGCTCTTTTTCCAGGCTTCCACTGTCTGTCTCTCTGTCTTGTAGCCAATCGCTAAATTCTCTCTAAGGTCTTTATAAAAATACCCAAGCCTCACGGCTATCTTGCCATTTGTTAGTCCGCTCCTTGTAGCTTCGTGGGTAAACTCTTGGGTATCAAAAATGTTTTTGGCTCTAAGGTAAGCAATATAGGTGAGTATTTTACTTTCCCGAAAAGGTTTTAGCCCCTTGTCGTGTCGCTCTTGGTTAATCAATAATAGAAGATTTGTGGAGTTAATTATTGTTGTACCTAGCGGTGTGTTATAAACTGGTGGGTTAAAACGGTAGTATAACTTTGGGATTATTTCCTGACCTCCAATAATCGTACCCAAAGCAAAAGACAAAAAAACAAGCCCGGCAATTCTGAAAAAGAGCGATTTAGTATCAAGCCTCATCGTTTTATTGTATCCGCAATCCTTAAGGCTACTATGAATAAGCCTATCGTTTAAGTATTCAGTAAGGGATAAAGCCTTTAGATTGGTTTAACTCCCCGTTTCTTTAAATTAACGTAACTATACCCTCACGTTAGGTACACATATATTGTAGATTTAATCTTTGTTGACATCATTGTACTATAATCAAGTTAGGTAAGGAACCCCAAAACGGAGGGCTGTTCAAAACTCTTTTAGTATGTTATTGTTATAAATATGTCCGTCAACGAAAGAAAAACAGAAGACATTATCAGGATTATCCTAAAAGAAAATAAAGAGATTTTTACCTCAGGAACAGGACACACAACTTACATAGAAGAACAGAAATCGGATAATCCCCGCATAGACAAACTTTTACAGCATGCCTCTAAAAAAGCAGGTGGGATTGGAAAACCAGAACTTATTGTAAGTTTTTCAAATAGTGATGTGCTACTGGTTATTGAATGTAAAGGAGATATTAAATACCACAAAAGTAAAACTTTAGACAAATATAGTGAATATGCTGTAGATGGTGCATTGCTGTATTCCTCTTTTCTCTCAAAAGAGTTTACTGTTTTTGCGATAGGCGTATCGGGTGAAAACGAAGAAGAGATACAAATAGATACTTTCCTACAGTTAAAGGGTGAAACCACAGCCAGGGATTTACAGATACAGAAGATTTACCAATTCTCAGATTATCTTGACCTACTAAAAAAAGACAGCGTTAAGGAAAAAACTGATTTTAATAACCTGATGAAATACTCTAAAACGCTAAATCAGCAATTGAGAGATGATTTTGAGTTTGAGGAAAACCACCGCCCTTTGATTGTTAGTGGCGTTTTATTGGCTCTTGAAGACGAAAGTTTTTCTTCTGCCTATGTTAAAAAACAGAACCCGATAGAAATTGCTGACCTTTTATTAACAACAATCAAGGAGAGATTAGAACATGACAATATTGGAGAAAGGAAAAGAGATACGATTGTACAAACTTATGACTTCATGCGTACCAATACAAAGATTATCAATGAGAAGAATAAAGACGGTACAGCAAATATGCTCCTAAAAAATTTAGTTAGGGATATAGAGAATAATGTTCGACCATTCCTGCAAGAATATAAACAATATGACGCTATTGGATTGTTCTATAACGAGTTTTTGCGGTATGCAAATGGCGATGGTGGACTGGGAATTGTTCTTACCCCAAAACACATTACAGAATTATTTGTTGATCTTGCAGAAGTAAACAAAGACAGTGTGGTTATTGATAATTGCTGTGGTACTGCGGGATTTTTGATTAGTGCCATGAAAAGGATGGAAGATGAGGCGAATGGCGACAAGGAAACAATAAAGAATATCCACATAAAACAACTCATAGGTATTGAAAATAATTCAAAAATGTTCTGCCTAGCATGTTCTAATATGATGCTTCGAGGCGATGGTAAATCGAATATTTATCAGCAAGACTGTTTCCAAGTAGAAGAAGCAGAGATAAAGAGATTTAAGCCAACGGTTGCCCTCCTTAATCCCCCATACTCAAAAGAAAATGGACATAAAGAATTAGAGTTTGTTTGGAACGCCTTAGCCTTTTTAGAACCGCATGGAACTTGCATAGCAATTGTTCCGCAATCCTGTGCCATGAATACAAAAAAGGGTAATGAAAATGTTAAGGAAAGAATACTCAAATCCCATACACTAAAAGCGGTAATGAGTATGCCAGACAAACTTTTTGATGACAGCGAGAAAAGTTCTGTGACTTGTATTATGGTATTCGAAGCACATAAACCCCATAGCAATGATATTAAAACATGGTTTGGTTATTGGAAAGAAGATGGATTTAAAAAGAAAAGACCCTACGGACGCATTGACTACGATGGAATTTATCAAAACGAGATTAAACCTTTATGGCTTGATAGTTACCGCAATAAGAAAGAAATCAAAGGTTTTTCATTGTTGCAACATGTCGGTTCGGAAGACGAGTGGTTAGTCGAAGCATACCTTAAAACAGAATTTGAAGAACTGAAAGATTTGGATTTTATAGATACACTAAAAGAATACACTACTTTCCTTTACTACAATCAATTAACCGACAAAGTTTCTAATGAGAGTTGCAATAGTAAAAAATTAGAGTTGGATTTTAGCAACTGGAAACCCATCACTTTGGGTTGGAATGAGGAAACTCAAAGAGGTTTATTTGAAGTTAAGGGTTCTAAAACAACCGCTAAAGGGGTATTAGACAAGAAGAATGTTAGCGGTGATAGAAAGTATCCGTATGCTACCACACAAGCAACAAATAATGGTATCCGTGGTTGGTACGATATTTATACAGATGATGGAAATATTTTAACTATATATAGTGCGGTTACTGGATATTGTGCTTATCAGCCACGGAACTTTACTGCAAGTGATCATGTAGAAAAATTACTTCCAAAATTTGACTTAAATGTATTTAGAGCTATGTTCTTAAATACGCTTATCAATATGGAACAGAAGAAAATATCTTACGGAAGAAAGTTTAATCAGGGCAGGATAAAGGAAACAGTTATTAAACTTCCATTCAATGAGGAGGGGGTAGACTGGGAGTTTATTGAAAATTATATAAGGGGATTACCTTATTCAAAGTATCTTGAGGTGAAACATGATAACTAAGAAACTGAATATCCGTTTTGAGTCAATGCTTAAATTTTCCGTCTAACCTTTTCCACCAAAGAGAGGAAAAGCGGTCGGGGGACAAAGCGGTGGTTATGGCGGTAGGAAAACTCATTTACTTGTACCTCTTCCGACTGCACCAATTCATCAAGCCTGCCTTTGTTTTCCGAATCCAATATTTATCCGGGCTACACTGTCACTGCCAAAACCACCATCGAGAACAACCGCCAAAACAACTGTCAATTAAATTTTAAACTAAAAAATCAGCAACTCTCCGATCTTTTATCCTCGGCCCTAACCGTCAGCACCGTCGGCAACACCACTGTTTGGTACGCCGGATTATTATCAGATCTTTTTGACGATCAAAATCATCCGCTGGATAATATTGCCGCCGGTACTACTAAAGTTTTTTCATGGACGGTATCTTTTGATCAAAACAGCGGCAACGAATATCAAAATACTGCCAATCTCTTTGATATTGATTTCAATTTCACCTGCGACGACGAACCGTCACCGGGTAGCCCCGGTGGTGGCGGTTCTCCCGGTGCCCCGGTTTGCAATGACACAGTACCCAACTTTGTTCCGACATCCCTTTCGGCGTCCCCCGGTACTAATTCCGTCACCCTGAATTGGAATGAGCCAGTAGGTGACTTTACCTATTATTTAATCGCCTTTGGCACCACTCCCGGTGCTGACACTTATGGTAATCCCAATATTGGCGGTAAAGGAATAAGTTCTTATACCATTGGTAGTCTTTCGGCCGATACCACCTATTATTTTAAAATCAGGGTCGGTAATGGTTGTGCCCCGGGCCCCTTTGCCGCTGTCGTTTCTGCTACCCCCGGCGGTGTGGTTCTCTTAAGTCCCGGTATCCCCACCGGTTTTCAGGAGGGGGTATTGGGTACCGAAACTACCGCTCCACCCTCTGAAGGTGGCGAAGTCAGTGGTGCCGGCACTACTAACAATCAACCTCCTTGGATTCTCTACCTCCTTTCCCTTATTTTCACCCTTTTACTCGCCTTATTTCTAATCAGACGTTTTCTTCTTTCTGGAAATTAACCACCCTACTCCGGCTCCAGGTACTAATAAAATCGCCGATATTATCAAAAATATTTTAATAAATGAAATCGGTTTTTTAATATTTTCTTCACCTTTTGGAACACTTTCACCCAATATTTGGTTCTCAACCGATTCACCTTGTGTTTCCCCGGTTGGCTTAGCCTCTGGATTAACGGTTAAAAATGGGGTGGATACGTTTCCTTCCGCTCGATTATCAAGAGGATGGGGATCTTGGCCATCTTTTTTACCGTCCTTATCTGAATCGGGATTAAAAGGGTCGGTGCCCAGGTTCTTCTCTTCTGTATCTGACAGCCCATCATTATCATCATCTAAATCGACACTATCGCCAATCCCATCCCCGTCATTATCCTTATCAACAAATATATTTCTTGAAAAAGTTGTTAATTTACTATTTTCAGTTTGATTTTCATATAAAGTAACCAAAAAATATACATTACCGCTAATTTTTAACGTATCGCTAAAATATATTCCATCCAGCATGTTCCGAACATTCATCATTTTCAGAAAACTGCCAAATTGGTAAGGTGAACCCTTCGGGGTTTGGGAGTAAGTAACTTTTACGTAAAGTTCGTAATCATTCACACTGTTAGTATTACTAAAAACCGCGTAAAGCTTGTTTTTTCGGTTGACAATCGGTGGAGTATTGTTAAACCTGAAATCAGTCAAAGTTATCCCGTCAAATGCGACAACTTCCCCGCAAACCCCTCCCATAAACAACAAACACAGCGCCAGCAAACACCTGATATTTTTAGTGATATTAATTAATAGTATCAAAAAGTAAAAATACTGCCTATAATTTAATTGTGAGACGTTTCTTATCGCGGCTTTTTATTCCTCAGGAAAGCAATAACCATCGGGCCCTAATCCTTCAACCCTCTTTTTTGGGAATCTTTATTGCTATTTATCTTTTAAACCAATCACTTCTCCAGTCCCTGACTATCGCCCGTCCCGGCATCTTGGGCTATTCCTCTGAAATCACCGCCGATAAAGTCTGGGTTTTAACCAACAAAGAGCGCCAAAAACAAAACCTTCCCGCCCTCCGGTACAATTCCCTTTTATCCGAATCGGCCGCCGCCAAGGCCAGAGATATGTTTGCCAAAAACTATTGGGCCCATTCTTCCCCAAATGGCGAAAGCCCTTGGGATTTTTTCCGTGACGCCGGCTATCAATATTCAATTGCCGGTGAGAATTTAGCTAAGGATTTTTATGACACCGAATCACTATTAAAAGCCTGGATGAATTCGCCAACCCATCGGGCAAATATAATTAACAGTAAATATCAGGAAATTGGTATCGGTGTCGTTAACGGTTTATTAAACGGCCTGAAAACCACCCTGGTGGTGGAGCATTTTGGCACCCCCATAGATGGTCGGGTTTTGGCCTCTGCCCCTGCTCCGCCTGTCTCCACTACTGCTGAAAACTTTGGTCCGGCCACCTCACTTCATCCGATCAATCCGGCTCTGGTTAGCAAGATCCTTGGCTCGATTATGTTTGTCATTATCATTGGTGTTTTAATTATCGATTCTTACATTACCCTAAAAAATCGCACTAGCCGCTTAACCGGGTCTTCCGCTAGTCATGTTGCCTTTTTGGCCATTATTTTAACTCTGCTTATTTTTTCCCGCCAGGGAACTATTTTCTAATCTATGATGACCGTCTTTCGGGAAATCCGCAAACACCCCCTCAACTATTTAATTTTATTTTTACTCTTCCTCTTTATTAGCATTCTTCTTTTCACTTTCCGCCTTGACTCCCGCCATCAAAGACGGATTATTTATTTAGCTGCCGCTCTCTATCTTGGTTGGAGTCTATATCATCACTACCGCCGTGGTGACTTAAGTTTATCTATCTTTATTGAGTATCTTCTTTTGGCCCTCTTTGCTCTGATTGTTGTCGCCGCCACTCTTTAAATTCTTATCCTGTTCAAATTTTAACCCCAGCTTTATCGCCTCTTCGGCTCGGCCGATCTGCACTCCGATATCAATCGCGTGATCAATCCGGGAAATTACCTCATTTTGTAACAATTGATCAATCATTTTTTCTGCCGCCTTCAGCTCTTTACCGTTCACTCTAAATTCCGACATGGTTTTACCCTCTTTGGTCACCTGTGTTACCACTATCTCCTTGCCCCTAACCTCAATCAGCAGACTCCCTCGCGGTTCAAATTTACAAAACATTCGATTGTTATTCCTAACTATTTTTTCCGCCGCCGCTAAATCAGTCTCATCAATAAAAGCACAACTGGAAATAATAGTCAGTTCCCCCGTCTTTTTTTCCAGTTTGTTGGCGATCTCACTTTGAAGTTTCCGCAGGGCAAAGGTATTTTGAGGCCAAGCTCCAAACATGTCATTGGAACGAAAATAGGCTGTCAAAAAGAATTTATCCTCCATACACATCCCCTGAACCAGCGTCAAACACGGCGTTCGCCACGGTTTTCGAACCGGAAAATTATCCACCGCCGGTTGCCACAATACCGCCAATGCCCCCTTGTTGTAGTTAAAACCCATCATCTTTTTTGTCATAATATTTACCTGATCAATTACTTCTTTGCCCACCTCATAGGCAAACAATCTTTCCCCGTAGGTATAAGCTTCCTCTCCCCGCCTCGGGGTAAAAAAGTTTTTAAAATAATTTTTCAACTGCTCCTTATCAAACTCAAAATACGGCCACATTTTTGGTTCTTTAATATTCTCATCTGTTACCACTGCCGCTACATTTAACAGTATTCTTTCATAACCGCCATAAACATGAATCCGGGGAATCTTTCTTCCGAATTTTGTTATCAGCCGCAATATTTGCAGCCAGGCCTCGCCGATTGTCTCTCCTTCCACCCGAAACACCGAAGATTCACTTATCAGCTGATTTCCCCGCGGCTTGTTTTCAGGAAATAGCCTTTCTTTGGCCAAAATTCCCTGTCTTTTTAACCTAATAATTTTTTGATTTATTTCCTTAACACTCTTCTCTCTCATGTCTATCATTTCCACTCCCTTCCAAAAAATATTCTGATAATTCTTAGGAATTTTGTCCAATATTTCCTCAAGCTTTCCGCATCTGGTTCCCTGATCCAACAATATTTCACTACTATTATTCAGATCTGCTCCGGTCACTATTACATACCGAATCCGAGGATTAGCCCAAATATTTCTAAAAATATATTCTCCGCCCCGAAGTGAGTATAGCTGACCTACCACCGATACCCTTTTTTTGGCCTCAGAACTCAAACCTTCAACCATTACTTCTTTTGGGGTCCATAAAGTGGTAATTCCTATATCACCCTTTCTGTCACCTAGCCACAATCTTTCCTTAAAATATATCGGCCACTTTTTCATTGTCCGGTGGTGTCCCTCAGTCTTAATTTTGGATTATCATTTTTCATTTCCACCCTAACACACTTTACCCCCATTTTATTTAATAAAACAGTTCCGGTTAAATCAGCGTGAGCGTCCACAAAGTAAACCTCACTTATTCCCGATAGGTACAGCAGTTTGGCGCAATTCATACATGGAGCACAGCTAAGAAAAGCCACTCCGTTTTTTAGCTCCAACCCTTTTTTAGCTGCCTCACTCACCGCTCTGGCTTCAGCGTGAATTGACCGGCACATATGAGGGTCTTTTCCCATTCCTAATTTTAATTTGTCTCTCAGACAACCTCCTTTTTTACAGGCATCGTTGGCTGGTAGCACCAGGTTAAACGTTTCAATGACCATCCGGCCATTTTTGACTATCACCGCCCCCCTTTTTCCTCTCAAACAACCCGACCTTAACGCTATTTTTAGCGCTCTTTTTAAATATTTCTGTTTACTGTTAATCACCCAAGAGTTCCTCCCTTAATGTCTTGGCTACTTCCTGCGGCAAAATATCTAACTTCACTTCCGTCATTTTAATCACTTCCGGGCGGTAGGGGATTAGGTGAAAATGCAGGTGCCTCACCGTCTTGCCTACTTTTATTCCGTCTCCCTCCCTGATCAAAAACCAACTATTTTCCACCCCGTATTTCTTCTTTAGCAGCTTCGTCCCGGTTCTGGCCAACTCAAAAACCACCCCTTCTTCTTTCCGGCTAAGTTCCCCCATAGATTCTATGTGTCTTTTGGGAATTATTAATAAATGGCCGTCAACGTAGGGATATAAGGCTACTGTCAGCACCACCCCATTCTTTTCCGTAATTACATATTTTTCCCTTAAATCGCAAAAAACACATTTCATGTTTCCTGCTGTCTGCCAGACTTTCTCATAAAACCCTTTTTCTCTGGCTGTCAATTGTGTTTGCGGTGAAAAAGGATCAAAATCGGCGTTAATCACTGGTTCCTCCTTGGCCACCTTTAATATTCCCGCAAACCTCTCTTTGATTAATTCCCCCGCCGCCCTGTCAATAATTTTTGAGGCCGAAATAAACGGTGCCATCCGCTCCGACCGAACAATTTTACCGCCAATCAATTGCATCAATTTTGCCTCCGGGCTTTCCGCCAACCCCTGATTCCAATCTTCCTTAACTGTAAAAAAAACATCCGGTCTTAGCTCTTCCAAGCACTTTAAAATTGTGTTTTCATCAAAAATCACCACATAATCAGTAAATTTTAACTCCGACAATACCCAGGCCCGGGCAGTTTCATCTACAATCGGTCTACCCGGACCCTTTAGCTCCCGCAGGCTTTTATTGCTCGGCAATCCGATTATCAATACATCTCCCAGACTCTTAGCCTTTTGAATAAATCGGGCATGACCGACATGAAACAGATCCGCCGACAATGAAGTAAAAACAATTTTTTTCTTTTGTTTTTTTAATTTCATCCCCAGTTTCTCTAAGTTTTCAATTTTAACTTCTTTGTTTATTTTTAACCGGTGATGAACTTTCAACATCGACTTTAGACTGACCTTACCAAACAATATTTGTTCCACCTTCATCATCGCCACTCTCTCCACCAATTTTGACGACGACACCTGCGGTCCCAAATGTTTTATCCGGTATATTTTTCCGCCGTAACTTTTTACTACCTCCTCTTCCTCCAGCTTTCTCACCCCCTTTTCCCAATCCATAATCGTCGTTACCACTACTTCCGGTTTCAATAGTTCCAATTCCCGGGTGACATTGTCTTCATCAACAATCACCACCCCGTCCACCACATTTCCAAAAAAACACAGGGTTTCGGCTCTGGTTTGTTCTCCAATCAAAGGAAAAGATTCCCCCTTAAGTCTTTTTCGGGAAGAGTCGCTGGCCACTCCGGCTACCAACAAATCACCCATACTCTTAGCCTTTTTCAAAAACTCCAGATGACCCCAATGCAGCAGTTCAAAAGCCCCCACCACTAACACAATTTTTTTACTTTTATTTTTAGCCCGATATTCGGCCAAATCACTTTTCTTTAATTGCTTTGACTTGACCTCCTGCCGGTAACTTTCCAGTCTTTTTTTAGCCAACTCCATCCAGGCCTGGGAATTTCCCTCCCTTTGTCTCATTGTCAGAAATTTTAACAAATCTGCCCCAATCTTGTCTTTGTCAATTTTGTCACCCTCGCTTTCAAATCCATCCCTAAACTCTTTCTCATCTCCGCCGCTGACCAATACCCAAGACAGGGTGTTAGCCACATCCACCCATTTCTCAACTTTGTCTTTTTTGGCCTCATCAAAGTCAATCACTGCCTCAATCTCTCCGCCTTTACTCCATAAAATATTTTCCGGTTTTAAATCCAGATGATACAAACCACAGTTTTGTAACTGTCCACAAAGTTGGCCTACCTTAAATGAATCTTCTCTTCCCCACTTCCATCTATTTTCTCCCTCTATGTATTTCCACCTGACCTCAATCCCGCCACTTATTTTGGTTTTGCTCACAAAATCCCTGACCTTTATTCCTTTCTTTTTTGCTTCTATTTCAAACTTAATCCCATTATCAGCTAATTTTTCATCTTCGGTTTTGTAAACGCTCACCACCAAACTCCCTTCATGGTACGTTTCTTTTCTCCACCCTCCCTCAAGTTTTTTAACCATACAGAAACGACAGATATTCCAGGGTCATTTTTTGATAGCTGCCAACATCATTAATATTTTCCGCCATCACTTTTATCTGCCACTCGCTTTGGTATCGCCCAACTGCTTCCGTCAACTTTTCTTCCAAATTTCTCTCTCCATATTTTTCAAACCCTAAACCGTTTTTACCGTCTTTGACCTGATCAACCAATCCGTCAACTAAACTAACAATCGGCACCACCCCCATTCTCTTGGCTTCGGCTACTACTAAACCAAAAGGTTCCGAAATCGACGGCAGAACTAAATAATCCGCTCCTCTCAAAAACTCTTTCGGCAGCTCAAAATCAGCCGTTAATATCGCTTTCAATTTGTCGCCAAACTTTTTCTCCAACCGCCTAATCTTATTGGTCCAATATCTACTCCCTCCACCTAATATTAAAAATTGAACCGGGTTATTAGCTAAAAATTTCGGTAATGCCCGGATCAATATCTCCAAACCTTTTTGCGGCACCAGTCGGGAAATAAACACCAACAGAGGAACGTCTGCTACCGCCAAACCCATTTTTATTTGTAATTGTTTTTTGTATGCCGCTTTAAATTCCAACAAATATTTAGTTTCGGTTATTTTCCACTCATCCAGATCAATGCCGTTGTTAATCCCCTCAATTTTCTTAGCTGTTTCAAACAGCTGCCTTCCGGAAATATTTTTGGCAAAAGTTTTCGATACTGTACTAATTTTGTCCGCCATTCTAAGCCCCTGCTTTATTAATCCACCAAAATCAAAAAAGGAATCACCCCAATCGATTGGTTTATCGCTGCCGTTATAATCTCCATAACCATAACCATTCATCAAAATCGGACTATGTACTGTCCAGGCCACTTTGGTACCCGGCAGATATTTTTTTACCTCATCAGCCGACCAGATACCACCCCAATCGTGAACCCAAACCCAGTCTGCTTTAAATCCGTTATTTATCAGCCCTACTGCTGCTAGTCCCAGATCCCGATTATTTATTTCCGTTTCTTTAGCCGAAAGCGGTCCGTAAATATTAGTATCCGGTGCCACCGCTTTTACTTCCACCATCGCCTCTCTTAATCCCTTTTCCAACAATCCTGTTACTTTACCCAATCCTCCGACCTTAAATTTATCCTGGTTTTCGGGGGTTATCAAAAGAATTCTTTTTTTAGCCATGACCACCATTATGACATCATTTTTTTCTTTTTGCCATCAACTTTTGCCACTCCTTGATTTTCTGTGGATCTCCCGACAATAATATTTCCGGTACCTTCTCTCCTCCATATTCCGCCGGCCGGGTATATTGGGGGTATTCAACAAAATTATCTTTAGAAAAACTCTCCTCCTGACTCGACTCATCTTTACCCAGCACTCCCGGCAATAATCGGGTAATACTATCGACCATCACCATGGCCGGTATTTCGCCTCCGGTTAAGACATAATCACCAATTGAAATTTCCTCGTCAACTAATTTACTTATCCTTTCATCAAAACCTTCATAACGCCCGCAAATTATTATTATATTTTTTTCTTTCGATAAACGAAAGGCATCTTTTTGGGAAAATCTTTTTCCCCGGGCTGAAGTTAAGATAATTCTTGGTACCGTCTCCCCTGTCAAGGGGAGATGCGGCGTAGCCGAGAGGGATTTTGAGTAAATTTCCTTAATCGCCTTATCAATCACATCCACCCGAATCAACATTCCCACTCCGCCGCCATAGGGTTTGTCGTCCACCGCCCCATAATTGTTCCAGGCCCACTGTCGCATCTGATGTAAATTAATTGTTATTTTTTTATTTTTTATCGCCCTGCCGACAATGCTTCCCGAAAAAGGGGATTCAAACATTTCCGGAAATAGGGTAATAATATCAAAGTTCATATCTTATTTTACTTTATTGTTTCTAAAACACGGTGGCGCGTTGACATCATTCGGATTGACTCCATCAAAAAACAGGCACTTGATATATGAAATTATCTTGCCGGTACGGCGTTTTTCACTTAAAAAAAATGGTGCTAGTAATCTAAGATTCAAATTTCCCAAATCGCAATTTTGACAACCAAAAACTTCCTTTAGTCCCTCAAGAGTTCGTCTCCCTGTTGTTCCTCCCACTAGATTTTCTTTGAGCACCAGAATTCTTTCCGGATCTTTACCTTCTTTCTTAAATATAGTGGAAAAAAATATCACCCCATTTTCACTCACCCCCAATTCTAACATGGTGTTTTTTGTCGTATTCTAACAAGCTCCAGCAATTTATCGGTACTTCTTTCGTCCGGCGGTAAAAATTCCAATGCCTCATTGGCAACTATGTCCGGTGCCAATCCTCCGGATTTTCTTCGTCTGATTTCACCGCCGATAATGGGATAGGCCACCTTTCCGTAAATAAATAAACTTACCTCTCTTGGAAAACGTCTCAGCTTTTTCCACCGACCATTTGATCGGCTTACAAACTCAACTACCCTTGAATCTTCTAGGCTTCGGTGATTATTTTGTGCCATTTCAGCCCTGACTTCAGCTAACGTTTCTGTTTTATACTCTTCTTCATCAAATTTCTCAAAAACACCCATATTGCGGTTAAAATATATGTGGGGGTAGCTGAGTTTATCACAGGCTTTTTGTTGTGTTAATATAAATCTATGTCTCAAAAGGACACAGCCAAGCAAATCACCGTCATTGTCATTCCCACCTACAACGAAGCCGATAACATCGGCCAAATGATTGAATACCTCAACACTAAGACCTTCCCTCCGCTTCAGAATAAATGGGATCTCAAAATTCTGGTAGTCGATGGAAATTCACCCGACGGCACCGCCGATATAGTCAAAAAATTATCTCAAAAATACACCCAAACTACCCATCTATTTCTAGAGACATCCAAAGACGGATTGGGGGCAGCCTATCTCAAAGGTTTTAAGTATGCCATGGAAGAACTAAAAGCTGATGTTGTTTTCGAATTTGACGCCGATTTTCAGCACCCGCCGGAGATGATTGCTCCAATACTTGCCGAAATTGATAAAGGTTTTGATTATATTTTGGGTTCACGCAAAATTGCCGGCGGCTCTATTCCTCAAGGTTGGGGATTTAAAAGGGTATTTTTCAGTGAAGCCGGTGGCCTAACTGCCCGCCTTCTGTTATTTTTCCCTTTTAAAAACTTTTGGCGCGTTACCGACCCTACCACCGGCCTTAAAGCTACCCGGGTAAAAGGATTTCTCGATCATCTCAATCTGGATTTCAGCCATCTTCACACCAAAGGTTTTGCCTACAAAATGCAATTACTTTTTGAAACCCTTAAACTTGGTGCCAAGTACAAAGAAGTACCGCTTCATTTTCAGGTCAGAACCGACGGTGAGTCCAAAATAGAAGGTAATGCCGTCCTGGACGGAATTAAGGTCTGTTTTTTGACTCGTTGGTACGATGATTTCACCCAAAAATTCCTTAAATTTGGTACCGTCGGTTTTATCGGTTACTTAATTAACGCCTCAACTTTGGCATTTTTTTCTCGACTTTGGGGAATCGAATGGCTCTCTTGGTTCCTGTCAACCGAACTGGCCATCATTAGTAATTTTAGTCTCAACAATCTTTGGACTTTTAAATCCGACAAAATTTCCGGTTCAAAACTTATTAGTAAATTCCTCACTTTTAATTTGTCTTCAGCCGGAGCTCTTCTAATCCAAACCGTCTTAGGCACTCTCGGCGTTATGGTTTTGGGTGCTGCTTCCCGCCAGATCCTTCTGCCTTTTATTATCCTTTTTTGTGTTTTACCCTATAATTGGCTAATGTACAACAAATTTATTTGGAAAAAACCAAATGGGTCTCCCTTGTCAAAGGGAGAAACGGCGAAGCCGAGAGGGATTGGTACAGTGAACATAAATTTTAAATTAAAAATTAAGAATTAACCCACATGAAAGGAATCATTCTGGCTGGTGGCCGAGCCACCCGACTCCGACCCCTTACCAAAATTACCAGCAAACAACTGCTTCCGGTCTACAACCAACCGATGATTTACTATCCCCTCAATACTCTTTTAAAGGCGGGAATAAAAGAAATTTTAATCATCGTCGCCCCCGATTATGCCGGCCAGTTTTTAAACCTTTTAGGTTCCGGTAGGGAATTTGGCGCTGATTTTTCCTATGAAATCCAGGACCAACCCCGGGGTTTAGCCGAAGCTTTTATCATTGGTGAAAAATTTATCGACGCTGACTCTGTCACCATGATTTTGGGAGACAATATTTTTATCGGTCAGGACTTTTCTCAACATATCAAGGATTTTCAAAAAGGCGGTATGATTTTCGCCAAAAAAGTCCCCGATCCGCAACGTTACGGAGTGGTCGAGTTTGGAAAAAATATGGAAGTAATCAGTATTGAGGAAAAACCGGTTGCCCCCAAAAGCTCTTATGCCATTGTCGGTCTTTATACCTTTGACAAAAGAATTCCCCAGGTTGCCAAAAATTTAAAACCTTCCGCCCGGGGTGAGTTAGAAATTACCGATCTTCACCAATACTATCTCCAGAAAGGGGAACTTAAGGTTAATATTTTTGACGGAATTTGGGAAGATGCCGGCACTTTTGAATCTTTACTTCGGGTTAGCAACATCGTCGCCAAACAAAAAGAGTCTATCCGGTTGACCACACCCCAAAAGTAGTATTAAATAAGGTATGGAAAAAAATAATAACTGGAAATCTTACTGCGTTAAATTAGAAGATTTTCTAAATCTTTATTTTGGCCAAAAAGCCCCCGGTCTCCCCGCCAATATCAAGGAAATTATTGTCAAGTATGGTCCTTATATTTCCTTGGTATTAATTGTATTATCCCTACCGGTAATTTTAATAGCCTTTGGTTTTACCGGTATTCTTTTGCCTTTTTCTTATTTTGGTGGAATTCGTAGTGGTCTCTCGCTATCTATCGGCACTCTGCTGTCACTGGCGACAATTGTTTTAATGGTTATGGCTCTACCCGGTCTTTTCAAACGCCGGCTCTCTGCCTGGCGTCTGATGTATTATTCGAGCCTTGTAAGTGCTCTGCAGGCTCTGTTGGCGGTGAATCTGGGGAACCTGGTTATCGGAGCTGTAATTTCCTTTTACTTCCTTTTCCAAATCAAGTCGCTTTACAAATAATTAAGACTTTTAGTAGCGGACCCGGTATCTTTTCACTGACTCTTGACCGTTTTTCAACATAAATGTTACCGTTAATTTTAGACTGTTAATGTTTTTATACGAAGTACAGGCCAAATGCGAACAAGTGCCTAAAAATATTTTTCTTCCGGCGTTCCCCTCACTTGCTTTTACGCTTCCATAAACCCCCTGTTCATTGCCATTACCATTGTAAATCAACTCGTAGTTTACCCCGTTAGTGCCGGATATTCCCCGAAAACTTAAATTTAAATACTGTTTCCAACCGCTTAGGCGGGCCGATACCCCCGGTGCTCCGCCTCCGCCACTACTACTAACCGGAACTGAACTCCAGACTCTCTTTTTGGCGGCCATTGCCGGCTGAGCCAGGCAAAACACCAGTAAAATTAAAACTAATCCGATTCTTTTTACCATTTCTAGTATTATACTAACTTAAGCTATGACAAAAAACTATATTGTGATAATCGTTATCTTGGCTGTTGTTACTGGAGGTGTAGTTGCTTGGCTAGCCACCAAATCAACTCCCACTTTACCCGCCAATTTATCCGCCAATCAGATGAAAGCTCCGGCGACGACGGGTCCGGCTCCAGCCGCCAAGTATCTGACTTGGATCGATGAGGCCGGTTTTACCTTTGAGTATCCCGAAGGGATTACTATCAACAATCATCCCGAAGACAAGTTAAATTACGCCAACCTCACCTTAACGCTTCCATCCTCTGAAACAGTTTCCATAATTATGTCCGACAGTGCCTATAAAAGTCTTGATGCTTGGGCTGGTAAAAAATCGGCTATCGACACTTCACTTGGAGACAAAGCTGCTAAAAAAATAATCAAAGACGGTCAAACCACTTTGGCCTGCATCGACAATGATGTTTTAGTTACCATTGTCGGCAAAGATATATCTTTCGTCGTTGACTCTTGGGTCTTTGTTTACCCCACCCCTACTATCGGTAAAACCGTTGTCCCTGCTGTCTCCAACGACAGTGGCAATGTCCTGGAAGAGTTTTAGTGTTACCCCGCATGGATTCGAACCACGATTCCTACGTTCAGAGCGTAGTGGACTACCATTATCCGACGGGGTATAGAAAAAGTTCTATACTTGACCCCTAGTGTCGATGTCTATCGACCGACGGGGTATAGAAATAAATTATAAATTATTAAAGCCGACTTGCCTCGCCGTAGTCCGCCTAGGCGGACGTAGGCGGGCGGGGTAGTGAAATAATTGTCTTATTTTACCGTAAACCGCTATAATAGGCCATGCAAACCTTTGACCAACTGGCCATCGAATTAAAACTTGACCCAAAACAGTCTCAAGCTGTTAAGGCTTATTTTGAAAATCTGATCGTCGAGCTTTTAGAAAGCCTTAAGGTTGACAATCTGGAAAATTTTGACGACACCATCAGCTCGGTGCGTTCAGGGTAATTCACAATAGTCGCAGTTAAAAAGTCTCTTAGCTTCGGCCAGATTTGTTTCCTCTCCGTGTCCCGGCAACACCACCGTCTCATCAGGTAGTTTTAGTAAATTACAAATACTTCGATAAAGCAGTTTTTTTGAAGAGTATTTATGTTCGGTTTCCCCCCGCAAACCTCCGGCAAAAATTGTATCTCCAGTGAACAACAATTTCGATTTTGGAGCGTAAAAACTAACTCCGCCTGGAGTATGCCCGGGACATTTTATTACCTCAATAGTTTCTCCATCCATCTTTATAGTCCGGATTTCCTTCAGGCTATTATCGATTTTCTTAATTTTAGGAATCTTTATGTCTCTTTTTAAAAAATATTGAGCTGTCTCTCCAGCCCTATCAACCAAAAAGGCGTCCTCTTTCCCCATGGCAATGGGAATATTATAAATTAACTGCAAATCAATTACTCCTAAAATATGGTCAAAATGACCATGAGTCAGCAATATCATCATTGGTTTTAGCCCCAGCCTGTTTATTTCTTGGGCAATCTCCACTCCCTCATCTCCCGGGTCAATAATAATACATGATTTATCCTCCGACCAAACCAGATAGCAGTTAGTCTCCATTTCTCCCACCACCAGTTTTCGGTAATTTAACACAATCTATTCTATAATATGGAAGCAAATTTATGGCAAACTTACCTCACCGGCGGCTCTTTGTTGGCTCTCTGCCGTACAAATTTACCGAAGGGGAGCTCCTAACTCTCTTCGTTCCTTTTGGCCGGATTACCTCGCTTCGAATTATGCACAACCAATGGGGTAAAAGTCGGGGAATGGGTTTTGTTGAATTTGACACCCTCGAATCCGCCATTACCGCTAAAGGGAAAATGCATAATTTTACGTTGCAGGACAGGACCATTATCGTTGACTATGCTCAACCCGACCCTTATTTAACCCCTGAAGGCTTGGCTCGGCATCAAGACGCTCTGACCCGCAAAGGTCGTCATTCTTCCGTTCCCGCCGCCCCTCTGGTTCCAGGGAAACGTCCATTTACAAAAAAGACCGATCCTAGGACCGAAAAGGAAAATACTTTTAAACCCAAAAGTTACTGGCAGCATCAGCGTCAATCAGTTTTTGATTCCCGTTTTCATCATGCCCGTGTCGGTGCCAAATTTACCGCCAGAAATAAAAAGAAGTAATTATTTTTTGAAAATTGATAATTGCGTAACAAAGTGAAGTCCGCCTCTGGCGGAAATTTTGAAAATTACATCATCGGGCTCTCACCCATGGACGGCATCACTGACGAAGCCTTTCGGTTAACCCAATGTGAAATTGCCAAGCCCGATATTATTTTTACCGAGTTCGTCAGCGCCGAAGGACTGGCTCACAACGCCGTCAAACTTTTTGACCATCTTTTGTTTTCTCCCACAGAAAGGCCGATTGTCGCCCAACTCTTTGGTAAAGATCCACCTTCCTTTTATTTTGCTGCCCTCATTCTCTGCCATCTTGGTTTTGACGGCATCGATATTAACCTTGGCTGTCCCGCCAAAACTGTTACCCAACATGGCGGCGGCGCGGCTTTGATTAACAATCCGGTTCTGGTTTCTGAAATTGTGTTATCGGTCAAAAAAGCCATCAATGATTTTCAGACAGATCTAAAAATTTTATCAAAACAAAAACCCAAGAAAAAAGTTTTTGAAGTTATCAATCGTAATCTAAAATATTCATACCCCCCTCTTGCTTGCCTCGCCGGCAGGTGGGTCAAAGAGGGGTTGGGGGAGATTGTTATTCCCACTCTTTCCCTCAAAACCCGCCTAGGGATTGACCGCAGTGTGGTTAACACCTGGATTCCTCATCTTTGCTCCCTAAAACCCGATTTTATTACTCTTCACGGTCGGACTCTAAAACAGGGCTTTTCCGGCGCTGCCGATTGGGACCAAATCAGTATTGCTGCCCAAATTTGTTACGATTCGGGGACGAAAATACTGGGTAATGGCGACTTAACTTCCCGTCAAATGGCTCTCGACTATTGCCAAAAATACCATACCGACGGAGCTCTTATCGGTCGGGCCGCCATGGGCAATCCCTGGCTTTTTGCCGATAGAGAGGTTGATTTTCAAGAAAAATTTAAAGCCATGCTTCAACATGCTCAGCATTTCGTTACCGTTTTTCCTGACCGTCGTTTTGATCCCCTCCGTCGCCATTTCCTGCTCTATGTCTCCGGCCATCCCCACGCTCGCGCTCTTCGTCAAAAAATCGTCGCCCTTTCCGGATTTGACCAACTTTGTTCCCTTGAAGCCGAAATCACCAACTGTTAAAGTAGTTGATCATGGCCAATCCAACTTCTTCGACTCTAAATAGCATCGAATCCCTCATTCATAGCCATCAAACCCGTCTCGAATCATTAAATAAGGAACTCAAGACCCACAAGCTCATGCTTGAATCCATTTTGGAGGCCGATAAGGAATATCAAACCATTGCCGATGAGGCCGCCAAAGCCGTCAAACTTAAATCTCAAGCCAAGCAAAAAGTTTTGGTCAATCCCGAAGCCAAATCCCAAATGGAAAAAATTAAAGATCAACAAGTCGAAGCCAAAGAATTAAAAATCGCCCTCTCTGACTATCTTTCCCAATATGTTACTCTATCGGGTAGCAACCAAATCGAGTCTCCCGACGGTGCTGTCTACGAAATAGTTTACTCTGCCCATCTTACAAAAAAACCTCAACAGTAAATTATTTTTTTATTTTTATAACTTTTAACTTGTCCCAAGCCGTCACTACTAAAAATTTTCAATCCGAAGTTGTCGAATTCAAAGGCAAAGTCCTAGTCGATTTCTGGGCCACTTGGTGTGGTCCCTGCCAGATGTTGGCCCCGATAATCGATGAAATTGCCGCTGAAGCTTCCCCCGACAAAGTTAAAATAGTCAAAGTCGATGTCGATCAGGAATCGGAACTGACCGCCCAATACCAAGTTGTTTCCATCCCCACTGTTTTAATTTTCGATCATGGCCAAAAAATTGCTTCCCTGGTCGGTTTCCGCCAAAAACAAGAATATCTCCAAGCTTTAGAATAGAATACAACTGTGGATCTTCTTTCAGTTGAAAAATACCTAAAATCTCTTTCCCTGCCCCCTTTTCGCTATCGCCAAATAGTTAAAAACTATTTTTCTGGCCGATATTTTAGCTTTTCCCAAATGACAGATTTACCTCTAGGTCTCCGGTCTGTTCTTGACCAGAACTTTTCTCTGTTGTCAGTCAAAGAAACTAATCTGTTAACTACCTCCGATTCCCAAAAAGCTCTTTTGTCCCTTGGCGACGGTCAGAAAATCGAAACTGTTCTTTTGGATTACCACGATTGGCTAAGTGTCTGTGCCAGCACTCAAGTCGGTTGCCCGCTTGGTTGCAAATTCTGCGCCACTGGTAAAATGGGCTTTATTCGAAATCTGACTTCAGAAGAAATAATTGATCAGATTATTTATTGGAAACATTTCCTGTCTCTCTTGGAGAAGGTCCCTAGATCCCCGGAGGGGAGAGAAGCGGCGACCTGCCTCGCCAATAGGCGGGAGCCGAGAGGGATTGAAAAAAGAGTCGGCCGAATTGCCTTTATGGGTATGGGTGAACCCTTTTTAAATTGGGACAATTTAATTAACGCCCTAAACCTGATTAAATCTAAAAATGGGTTAAATTTAGGCGCCCGTAAAATCAGTATTTCTACCGCCGGAATTATTCCTAAAATTTACGATTTTGCCGACTTAAACACTGAAATCAATCTGGCCATCTCCATTCATTCCGCTATTCAATCCACCCGGGAATCATTAATGCCGATCGCCGCTACTTATCATTTGCCTGAGTTAATTAAATCCCTCCATTATTACACTCAAAAAACCCGACGGCAAATATTTTTAGAATATGCTCCTATTGCCGACACCAATGATTCTCCCAAAGAAATCGACGCTTTAATAAAACTTCTCTTATCCGATAAATTATTTTTCTTAAATTTAATTCCTCTCAATTCGGTCAAAGGCGGCCTTACACCTTCAACAAAAATAAATAAAATCGAAAAACAGCTCAAAGAATCCGGGGCCAACTATTCCCTTCGCCATTCTCTCGGCCAGTCGATTAATTCCGCCTGTGGCCAACTCATTGTAAACGGCTAATCGATATTCTTGATAAAATACACCAATATTATTGTTCACCCCTCCTTGTCAAGGGAGGGTGCCCGAAGGGCGGGTGGGTTTAAACACTATGTTAATTGATGAAACCAGAATCACCATTAAAGCCGGTAATGGCGGCGACGGTCTGGCTCATCTCTATCATGACGCCCAGCGTCCCAAAGGCGGTCCTGACGGCGGTAAAGGCGGCGATGGTGGTAGTATTTTTTTTAAGGCCGTTTCCGATATCAGCCGTTTATCTCAGTTTCGATATAAGCGAATCTTCGAAGCCGAAAATGGGGATCCGGGTGGTATCAATCAAAGATCCGGCAAAAACGGTCGGGATCTAATTATCGAAATTCCTATCGGGTCAGTCGTTAATTACGACAATGGCACCGGTGTCGAACTAACCGCAGTCGGTCAAACCTATTTGGCCGCTTTGGGAGGCAAGGGCGGTTGGGGTAATTATCACTTTCGCAGCGCCACCAACCAAACTCCCAAAGAGTTTAAAACCGGCTTTAAAACCGTCACCCGAAATATTTTTATTCAATTAAAACTTATCGCCGATGTCGGCTTAATCGGTCTCCCCAACGCCGGCAAAACCAGTCTTTTAAATGAGTTAACCTCCGCCAATGCCAAGGTTGCCAACTATGCTTTCACCACTCTCGAACCTAATCTGGGGGTGATGAAAAACGGCAAAATAATTGCCGATATTCCTGGGCTTATTGAGGGTGCCGCTGACGGTAAAGGTCTGGGTTATAAATTTCTAAAACACATTGAACGGACTCGCCTTTTGGTTCACTGTTTATCACCCGAATCTACTTCTCCTCTGGCTGATTATCAAATAATTCGCCAGGAACTTAAAAACTATAGTTCAGTTTTAATTGAAAAACCGGAGATTTTAATCTTAACTAAATCGGATTTACTCTCTTCTTTTCAGATCAAAAAAATCACCAAACTGCTTCCTGTCAAACTGGCAGTTTCCATTATCGATGATTCCAGCCTCAAGAAACTCAACGACCTAATTACGCTATCGCTTTCTTCATCTTCTCCCAATCTTTCTTAAGATATTTGCTTAATTTTTCCACCCCGTCTTTAGTTACCGTCAGATCAGATTTAAATTCCCCCACCACTTCATCAACTACTTTGCCGTACTTGTCCTTATCAATTTCTTCTCCGGCTTTTCTAATCGCCAACACCTTATTCTCTACCGCTTTTCTAACTTTATTGTACTTATCTCTAAACTCTTCACTGTAAATCCCAAAAATATCCCGCACTTTAGTAACTATTTCTTCCCGGGTTTCCTTCCCGGCCTTCGGGGCTAGTAGTATTCCGCCGACCACTCCGGCCAAAATTCCCAATAACCCTGCTGTAAACCTTCCACTATTTTTTGTCATATAAAAAATTCTACCACAAAACCACAACTTACATATTTGATAAAGTCCCTCTTGGTAAATCCTTAGATCCTCTTTAGAGGAGAGGGATTTAGGGAGATTGAAACCTCACTTCATTCCCACTATCACCCTCTCATTCCAATGTCGATCAGTTTTGACGGTTAATTCCAAAAATATTTTTCTTCCCGACATCAATTCCAGTTCCTTTCGGGCGTTAAAGCCGATTTCTTTGATCTTTTGGCCATTTCTACCAATAATCATTTTTTTGTATTTATCCGCATTGGTATAAATTGAGGCTGCAATATAAATTAATTTCTTTTTATCCTCAACTTTTTCTACCTCGACAAAAACCGTATAAGGTAACTCATCCCGCAAAAACAAATAAGCTTTCTCCCGAATAATTTCTTCGATATACTCCTTTGAGCTCATCGCTGTCAGTGGCCTGACTTCAGTACACATACTTTCGATACTCTCTTTTGTCCCCCGATTTATTCTGGCTGGTAGCAGTTCAAAAATATCGATCAATAATTGCTTGATATTTTTGGATTTTATGGCACTAATCGATACAGTTCGGTCAAACTCCTCTTCCAGATAGTTGTAATCCGGCAAATGGTTTTTCGAACCTATGGCTTTGTCAATTTTGTTATAAACCAAAATCTTTTTACACTTCATCTTGCGCATCAAGCCCAATATCTTGTTTTCCTCTTCATTTTTGGGGCGGGAAATATCGACCAAGGTTACTATCAAATCAGCCCTGGCCAATTCCCGCGGCACTTCCTCATTGACTCTCTTGGATAGCAAATCCTCAACTTTACTGATTAATCCCGGAGTATCGACAAACATTATTTTCCCTCGATCGTCGGAATAAACCACCGCTTGGCTTCGGCGGGTAGTTTGGGGCAGGGGAGAAGTAATCGCCACCTTTTGGTTTACGATGGCATTAAGCAATGTCGACTTGCCCGTATTCGGCCGTCCCACAATGGCCACTTTTCCGTATTTCATTGGCCTATTCTACCATTGATTTCTGGCTCCCCTGTCAAGGGGAGCTCCGACAAATGTCGGTGAGGGGTTAAAATCGAGAGGGATTTGTTAATTGACACCTAGCAAGGTCGGTGCTAGACTGCTAATCATGCCCGATGAGAGAAAATATTTACCCCTAATCCCTCTGCGTAACGTGGTCTTATTCCCTTCAGTTGAAACCTCGCTCTTTTTTGGCCGCAAAGAATCCAGTAATTCACTTTTGGAAGCCTACGACAAACATAAACGTTTATGTATTATTACCGCCCAGCGGGATTCCACCATCGATAAACCGGCACTCAAAGATATCTACACCGTGGCCATTTTGGCCCGCATTGAACACATTTTGCAAACCGATGGCAGTCTCCATGCTATTGTCAGGGGTCTCTCCCGGGTTAATATATTAGGTTTTATCCAAACTGATCCCTTTATAATGGCCGAATATACCGATACACCCGTTATTTCCGAGTTAGCCTCCGATATTCAGCAATCGGCTGAAGCTCTTCTCTCCCAGTTAAAAAAAGCTTTTTCTCTTGGCCGCCAATTTGATCTTCCGGCCATGATGCAGTTATCAACCGGCGTTTCATCTTCCGACCTCGCCGATCAGGTTTCCTTTTCCGTCGAAGCTAAACTGCCGGAAAAACAAAAACTTTTGGAAACTCTTTTAGTTTCCGAGCGTCTCAAGACTGCCACCGAACTACTGATTCGGGAAATGAAAGTCGCCGATCTCGAGCGTTCTATCGAAGAAAAAACTCAGCAAAAATTCAACTCCACCATGAAAAGAAATGTATTAGAGGAACGCAAACACCAAATCGAACAGGAGTTAAAAAAATTGGGGAAAGAAGGGGATGGTGAATTTAGCGATTTAGAACACAAATTAAAAAAAGCTCAAATGCCTGCCGATGTCAAAAAAAAAGTTCTCAAAGAATACCATCGTCTGACCCAAATGGGCCCCATGTCTCCTGAAAGCAGTTACATTCGAACCTATCTCGAAACTGTCGTCGAACTCCCTTGGGGGAAATATGATAAATCCGATCTCTCGGTCAAAAAATCAGCCAGTATCTTAAATCATGATCATTACGGACTCAAAGAAGTTAAAGAAAGGATCTTGGAATATTTATCAGTTTTAAAACTAAAAAAAGAATCCGGTGACGACACTCAAACCGCCAACATTTTATGTTTCATTGGTCCTCCCGGAGTCGGTAAAACCTCTCTTGGCCGTTCAATAGCGCAAGCTATGGGTCGTCACTTTGTCCGGGCCTCTTTGGGGGGTATCCGCGATGAAGCCGAAATCCGTGGCCACCGTCGAACTTATGTTGGCGCCATGTCCGGTCGGATTGTCAACGGCATTAAGGATGCTAAATCTATGAATCCTGTGTTTATGCTTGATGAAGTTGACAAAATTGGGGCTGATTACCGCGGTGATCCCAGCGCCGCCTTGCTTGAAGCCCTTGACCCCGAACAAAATAAGGACTTCGCCGACCACTATCTCGATTTTCCCCTCGACCTTTCTAAAGTATTTTTTATCCTCACCGGTAATGATGCCTCTTCTGTCCCTTATGCTTTGCGGGACCGCCTCGAAATTATCAATTTCTCCGGTTATACCCAGGAGGAAAAATATCATATTGCCGACCAATATTTAATCAAGAAAGAACTAAAAGCCAATGGGTTAAAGACTTCTCAAATTTCCCCTTTCAAACCCGACACTCTCCGTTACCTTATCGACAAATATACCCGTGAAGCCGGTGTCCGTCATTTGGAGCGGACCATTGCTACTCTTTTCCGCAAAGCCGCCAAAAAAATTGTGGCCGGAAATAGTAAAAAAGTTGATGTCAACGACCGCCCTCTTCTTCGTAAATTTTTGGGTCCGGAAAAATTTTCCTCCCAGCTCAAGGGCAAAAAAGACGAAGTAGGTGTCTCCACCGGACTGGCTTGGACCTCTGTTGGCGGCGATATCCTCTTCATTGAGGTCAATATCATGCCCGGCAAAGGCCAGCTGACATTGACTGGTAAACTCGGCTCTGTCATGAAAGAATCCTGTCAGGCCGCCCTTTCCTTTGTCCGCTCCCAAGCCAAGGAGTGGGGGATTAAGGCTGATTTTCACAAAATTGATATCCACATCCATGTTCCCGAAGGTGCCACCCCTAAAGATGGCCCCAGCGCCGGCGGTGCTATCACTACTGCTTTGGTTTCCGCTCTCAAAAACCACCCCGTTCCCCGCCATATCGGCATGACCGGCGAAATTACTCTTCGGGGTAATATTCTGGAAATTGGCGGACTCAAAGAAAAATCTATTGCCGCCCATCGAGCTGGACTCACCACCATTTTTATCCCCAAGGATAATCAAAAATCCTTAGTTGAAATCCCTGCCGAAGTTAAAAAAGACATCAAATTTATCCCTGTCTCCCACTACTCTGACATCTACAAAAAGATTTTTTAATTTCGTCATTGCGAGGGTAATCCCGAAGCAATCACCACATTGTGGGAACTTGCAATGGTATTGAGATTGCTTCACTTCGTTCGCAATGACACTGCGCTACATCTTCTCCAATGTCTTTATTCCCAGCATTGTCAATCCATCTTTGATTATTTTTGCCGTCACTTTGGTCAAAAATAATCTTTGTTCTTCTTGTGCTTCACCGATAATCCGGTGTTTTCCATAAAATTCATTATATTTTCGAGCCAGATTGAGAAGATATTCGCATATCACTGCCGGAGAAAATCTCTCCGCCGCCTCAACTATTTTTTCGCTATATTGATAAAAATATCGCAGCAAACTGTTTTCTTCTGCGTTTAATTCATTAATTTGGACTTTAGAATTTAGATTTTTAGAATTTGCTTTATTGATTACGCTCCGGCATCTGGCATAGGTGTATTGAAGGTACGGTCCCGAGTTTCCATCCATACTCATCATCTTATCCCAATCAAAAATAATATCCCTTTTGGGGTCAGCCGCCAAATCATTAAACTTAATCGCTCCTACCGCCACCGCCTCAATTTCTGCTTCGGTATTTGTCGGAGCGATTTTTTTTGCCTGCTCTTTGGCTGTTTCAAGCACTTCCTCTAAATGAATTGTATCGCCCTTCCGGGTGGAAAACTTACCCTCTTTCCAACGAATTAAACCATGCCCAATGTGGACGAAATCTGTTCCCCAACTCATCAATCTGGCTGCTGCAAACACCTGTTTAAAATGGAGGTTTTGCTCCGACCCCACCTCATAAATAATCAAATCCGGATTCCATTTTTCTTTTCTAAATTTGACCGTGGCCATATCCCGGGTAAAATAGGTTGTAGCTCCGTCGGACTTAAGAAGCATTGCCGGCGGCACGCCTTCTATCTCTACAATCAGCGCCCCTTCTGATTCCTTGGTTAGGCCTTTAGCCTTCATTTCCGAAATCACTTCCGGCAGCATTGGCAAATAAAACGCCTCACCGTAGGCATTGTCGATTTTAACCCCCAATATATCATATATCCGGTTAAATTCCCTCATCGATATATCCACGCATTCCTGCCAGATTTTTTTAACTTCTCCATCACCTTGTTCCAGTTTGGCAAACCAGGCTCTAGCCTCATCCTCCAGTGTTTTGTCAATTTCCGCCTCTTGGTGAAATTTAACATATAGTTTTTCCAACCCTTCAATCGAATCTTCCATCCCCCAATGTTTAATGGCAGTAATCATTTTGCCAAATTGAGTTCCCCAGTCACCCAGATGATTGTCGCCGATGCATTTCCAGCCTAATCTTTGGTAAATATTATAAAGCGCCTGACCGATATTAGTTGACCGCAAGTGGCCGATACCAAAAGGTTTAGCAATATTTGGGGCACTATAATCAATCACCACCGTCTTTCCTTTACCGATATTATTTAATTCTTCTTCAAATTTACCGTTAAAAATTTTTTTAGCCTCCTCCATCAAAACATTTAGTTTTAACCACACATTCGTAAACCCTGCCACCTTATCCACTTTTTCAATTATGTCGAGTCCTTTTATATCAATATCACCTCTAACCGCAAAATCACCAAAATTTTCCACACTAGGGTGTTCTATCTTTCCCCTATGGCTCTTTTCTAAAAGCCAACTTTGTAGCCGAGCTTTAATCATGGCTAAATTTTACCATTTAAGTGTTACTATAAATTGTGAAACCAATTTCTGATATAACTGCCGACCAAGTTTCCCAAATTAAACTAATTTCCTTTGATAGTGACGGGGTTTTAGTCAAAAAGGGGACTGAACTTTCCCAAACCCCTGACGGCTCTTTTTCTCAAAAATCTAATTTCGTTTCATCCTCAGTTTTGGAGAAACTTATACTTCTTAAAAAATATTTCCATATAGTTATCAACAGTGGCCGCAATAGTCTCTACCTTGGCCAAATTTATCAGGATATTCTCTGGGATAACGTCACTCTGATTTCCGAAATCGGCGTCTTTCTCACTGGTCGCGGTTTTCATGTCCAAACCGAAGTTCTGGACGACTATGAACTTAATACTATCAGTAATATTAGGGCAAAGTTAGGCAAATTAATCGGTGATCCCCGAGTTAAAGGTTTTGAACCCAAACAGTTTTTGACCACTCTTCACTGTTTTTCCGAAGTTCCCGAAGTAGCTACAATCGTCAAAGATTGTGATCCGGAAAATAAATTTTATTGCTGGTGGAATCTTGAGGCTTATGATATTAATCCCAAAAAATTTACCAAAATCAAGGCTCTGCTAAAACTAATCTCATTGATGAAATTTAGTCCCTCCGAAATTATGGTGGTTGGTAACGGCATTAATGATCGAGATTTGGTCACCTCCCAAATCCTTAACATTTCCACCGATCCGTCAAACTTAATCGCTGATGATTATTCTATTGAGGGTGAACATCTCGGTGGTGAAGCATTACTAGATCACTTACTTAAAATCACCGGCTAATCAAAATTCCCCAATCGCCAAATTAATTTTTTTTCGTCAAAGTAAATATAAGTAATTCCACCATTTTTGAAACTCAAACTACGAAAAAGCTTTTTAAACACCTCTGATTTGAAATCATCGCCGACAATTAGATGATTTATTAAACATCTCAAAAAATCGGCATGCGACACCACCAACACTGTTTTGTCAAAATATTTGGAAACTAGCATCTTTTCAGTATTTTTGGCCCGTTCAAAAGTCTCAACCATTGATTCACCTGTTTTATCAAATTTCCACTTGGGGTCACAAAAATTCTTTTCGTGCTCGTTGGCGTATCTAATAGCCTCGCTGTCTTGATTACTTTTTCCACCCAGTGTTTGCGACTGCAGCCTCTCCCGATACAGCCCTTCAAAAATGATTTCTTTTTTTAAGGTTTTATTAATAATTTCAGCAGTTTCCCGGGCCCGAGTCCAGGGACTGGATATAATTACTTCCACCCCTTTATCTTTTATCAATCTGGCTGTTCTGGCCGCTTGAATTTTGCCAGTTTTAGACAACGACGATTCCAACCTTTGCTTAAATCCGCTTTCAGCATCAGTCGTTTGCCCATGTCGGACTAGATATAGTTTCATTAAACTATTATAATTTACTTACGGTTATTTTTTAAATTATAAAATCTATGCCGTTTAGCATAAATCTAGCCATAATTACCGGTAATGCCACTCGTGATCCCGAGTTGAGATACACTCCGACCGGTTCGGCCGTTTGTAGTTTTGGCGTCGCCACCAACCATTCAATCAAAAGAGGCGATCAATGGGAAAATGTTCCCACCTTTCACAATATTATCGTTTGGGGAAAACAAGCTGACTATATTTCTAATACCGTCAAGAAAGGGATGAAAGTTTCCCTTACTGGCCGTATCAATAATCGCCAATATGACGCTAAAGATGGCACTAAAAAATATATCAGTGAAATTGTTGCCGACACAATTATTCCCCTTACTGACCGAAAAACCGATAGTGGCGAAATGCCTGATATTACCCAAGGTGATGAACCATCGTCCTTAAACCAGTCAGTTGCCGAAGTCGAGGAAAAAGTCGAAGATATTGTCATCCCCGACGAAATGCCTTTCTAAACTATTCAAAATCCACCTTTTTTCCTTTTTGGTGACCCCACGGAGAATTGAACTCCGGTTATTTGGATGAGAACCAAATGTCCTAACCGCTAGACGATGGGGTCGAAGTGTTAAAATTGGTAGATGAATTCTACCAAAATACGTCACCTATTTCTTCTTTTAGGCCTGACGCTTTTTTCCACCTTATTATTCTGGGCAGCCTTTTATTTTGATCTACCCGGCCGGATCGGTATGGGGCATGTTTCCATGGAAACTATCTGGGCCAACTACGATGGTCCCAATTATCTAGCCATCAGTAAATGCGGCTATAGGCCAACCTGTATCCGTCAATCCTTTTCTCTACCTCAACCCCTCGAATATTATCCGGCCCATTTTCCCGGATTTTCGGCCCTAATTAATATATTTCAACCGGGTCTTCTATCCGGCCCCCGGGCCATGCTTCTGGTCTCTCTTCTTGGCTCGCTCTTTTTCACTACTTTCTCTTATCTGTTTTTCTCTCTTTTCTTTTCCCCTCATAAATCATACATCTTATCTCTTATATCAATTTTCTTTCCAGCCCGTATCTTTATTCTCCGTCTCGTTGGGGCTCCGGAAGGTTGGTTTATAGGCTCAATTTTAGCTTCTCTCTACTTTTTTAAACAAAAAAAGTATTTTATTTCGGCCCTCTTTGCCGCTGCCGCTCAAACTTTCAAAAGCCCCGGGATTATATTATTTGCCGCCTATCTAATCCATTGGCTTTTAACTTTTATAAAAACTCGGGAAATTAATTTTAAAAAATATTTTTGGTATTTACTTTCACCCCTATCAGTATTAGTAATTTTCTGGCTTTTCCGGTGGCATACCGGCGATTTTTGGGCCTATTTCCACAGCGGCGACAATATTCATTTAAGTCTTATTCCTTATTCGGTTTTTCTTAGCCGCAACACTTGGGTCAATACCATTTGGCTCGAAGACGTTATCTACATTTTCGGTCTTTCTTTTATGGCCATCTTAGTTCTTTACCGGCGCTTTAAATTAAAAATCAGTTTTATTTTCCCGCTTTTATTTACTCTGGCTACCGTCTTTGTCGCTCACCGTGACATCAGCCGCTATATTGTTCCGGTTTACCCCTTTATAATTCTTGCTTTTGGCCGGCACTTAACCAAAAAATCTTTTCGTCTAATTTTGCTCCTTTTAATCCCGGCCGTCCTCCTCTACGCCCTCAATTTTGTCGCCGATAATGCTGCTCCCATTGCCAACTGGGCCCCTTATTTATAGAGCCGCCATTTGCCCAAATTTTCCGCCACCTTATTTCCCATACTCATTAATGTCAGCTTTTGACTGACAATCGATATTTCTTTATTTAATTTTTTGGCCAGCTCGTCTGTCGTCAGGACCTCAATTTCTAAAAATTTCACTATCTCTTTTTCCAAAGGATCGCTATATTCAATCGTCATTTGACTGCCCCGTGTTCTTTGATTGGTAATATCACTGCTATCAGTTACAATTTTAGCCCCTTTTTCTTTTATCAAATAATATATCCCCTGACTTAACGCCGAATTAATCGGTCCGGGAATGGCAAATAATTTTTTGCCCTGCTCTTGAGTAAATCGGGCAGTTATTAAGGACCCGGATTTTAATCCGGCTTCAACTACCAATGTTCCCAAAGATGCTAACCCGGCTACAATCCGGTCACGCAAGGGAAAGGTCCAGATGGTGGGGACAAAATCCGGTTCATATTCTGAAACAATTAATCCTCCCTTTTCCAAGATTTGTTGGTAGACAGAAATATTCTCCGGCGGTGAAATAATATCCAAACCTCCTCCCAGCACTGCCACCGTTTTGCCACCACATTCCAAAGTTTCCCGGTGTGAGGCCATATCCACCCCGTACATAAAACCGGAAATGATGGTAAAGCCATTGGCTACCAAATCCGGCACCAGTTTTTTAATAGCCGATAGCCCATATTGACTCATCCGCCGACTACCCACCATGGCCAATGATTTGGTAAATATTTGATTATCCCAATCTCCCCGACAATAAAGTTTCTCCGGACAATTTTTGATTTTCCTTAATTGCTCCGGAAAATCTTTTCTTTCAATAATCTTAATAGGACCCAATTTCCCCCTTGTCAAAGGGGGATAAAGGGGGATTGTGTTTTTTTTAAATATTTTCATAATGCCTTATTTGATTTCCTAAAATACAGACCGCATCGATTCGATATTTCTCCTGTTTTGGCCTGTTTAAAAATACATAACTCTCAGCAATTTTTCTAATCCGGTACACTTTGTTTTTATTAATCATTTCCTCCGGTAACCCCAAAAAGTCATCAGTTTTATATTTAACTTCCACAAACACTAGCCAGTTTTTATCAATCATTATCAAATCGATTTCCCCCAGTATATTTTCATAATTTTTCTCCACCAATCCAAAACCTTTTTTTACCAGATACTCTAAAGCCACTCCTTCTCCCTGTCTTCCCTTATTGTAATTTTCTTTTTTAGTTTGAAAATATTTCATAGTAATTTACTATTTACTGTTTACCAATTACATGTCTGTCTTTATCCTATATTGCAGTGCTTCGGCAATGTGGACATCGGAAATTACCTCCTTTTTATCGAGGTCGGCAATGGTTCTGGCTACTTTGATTAAACGAAAATAAGTCCGGGCTGACAAGGAAAATTTATTTACTGCCTGTTTTAACAATAAATTTGCTCCATCTGAAAATTGAGCGTATTCCTTAAGATGTTTATTTTTCATATCCGAGTTGCTATGAATATTTCTTAGTCCCTTAAATCTTTCCTGTTGAATTTTTCGGGCGGCGACCACTCGTTCTCTAATTACTGCCGATTTTTCGCCTACATACTTATCCTTATCAATCATCAGTTTATTTACATCCACCGATGGGACCGTTAAATGTAAATCAATCCGGTCCATTACCGGCCCCGACAATTTCCGCTGATAATTCATAATCTGATGGAGAGAACATTTGCATTCTTTTTTCTCGTCCCCTAAATAACCGCATGGGCAGGGGTTTGACGCCGCAATCAGCATGAATTGAGCCGGAAATTGAACACTGCCGGACGCTCGGCATACGGTCACAAAACCATCCTCCAGCGGTTGACGAAGCGACTCCAGCGTTCCCCGTCCAAATTCGGGAAATTCATCCAGAAACAATACCCCCCGGTGAGCCATTGAAATTTCTCCGGGTCGGGGATTACTCCCGCCACCGATTAGGCCGACGAGTGAAGTGCTATGGTGAGGGCTCCGAAACGGCCGCTGACGGACTAGAGACCCTCCCGCCGGAATATTTCCGGTAATCGAATAAATTTTAGTAACTTCGAGACTTTCGCCCTCCGTCAATGGTGGCAAAATCCCCGGCATTGCCCGCGACAACATTGTTTTTCCCGACCCCGGCGGCCCGACCATAAACAAATTATGCCCTCCGGCGGCCGCAATTTCCATGGCTCTTTTAGCAAATTCCTGTCCCAACACTTCGGCAAAATCAAATTCCGGTCCCAAATATTCTAATTCACCCTCCTTAATTGTATTTAGTGGCTTTATTTCTTTTTGACCGTTCAGGTGTCGCACCACCTCAATCAAATTAGTCACCGGGAAAACCCTTATTCCCTCAATCACTGCCGCCTCATTAGCACATTCTCTGGGGACATATATATTTTTAACCCCATTTTCTTTAGCTAAAATTGCCAATAAAAATACCCCGCGGGTATGACGAAGTGAACCGTCAAGAGACACTTCACCAAAAAAATATGACTTTTCTTTAATTTTATTGACGACTCTGGCCGAAGACAAAATCCCCAGCGCCAAAGGCAAATCAAAAAATGACCCATCTTTTGGCAAATCAGCTGGTGCTAAATTTATGGTAATTTTGGCATTGGGAAACTCAAAATCGGAATTGACAATTGCCGTTTTAACTCTTTCTTTAGCCTCCTCACCTGATTTGCTTTGCAGTCCGACAATGTTAAAACCCGGGAAGCCTTTTTCGGCCACATTCACCTCAACCTCAATTTCCACTGCCTTCAACCCATAATTGGCCGCACTCCAAATTTTTGTTAGCATTGTCACTATTAATTTAGCACTTTTTCCGGAACTACAACCATTTGACCATCATCCCATCTGGCAAACCATTGGCCGTCTCTCCTTTCTGAAAAACCACCGTCTAGCCAATATCAACAAATATTTCTACTCTTGTTTCTGCCAATATAATAATTTAGTACAATAGATGGTGTCTTTCAAATTGGTGTACTGGTCATATTTGAAAAAGATAATTTAAGTTTATATTTGAGTCCATGAAAGCAACTGTTTCAGTAATTGTTCCTTGCTTCAATGAAAATCATCGCATATTACCGGTTATATCAGCCATCAAACAATCAAAGTACTCTCCGGAAATTATTATCGTGGACGATGGTTCCGATATAATCTCCCAAAAAATTTTATCCAAAATAAAAAAAATAATATTGCTGACTCATTCCCGAAACATGGGTAAATCAAAAGCCATGCTTTCCGGTCTACTCAAGGCCAAAAATAATATAATCGTTTTTGTTGATGCCGATTTAAGAAATTTTACCCCATCCCACTTTGATCTTCTGGTTGATACTTTTATTAAAGTCGGATCATCCATGCTTTTGGGTGATCGTGAATATGAAGTCTTTTATAGCCGTCTTTCCGGATTTTCTTTAGCTTTTACCGGTGAACGGATTTTTTGGCGCCACCAACTGATTAAATTAAAATCGCTTTTCTTTTTTGATAACTACTTAATTGAACCATCGCTCAACCGATACTATTTTCATCATCAGAAAGTGTCATCCGTATTTTTAAGTCAGCTTGGTCAAACAGAAAAAATCACTAAGCAGGGAATTTACGGTTTTATTAAAGATATTAAAATGCTTTTTGATATCATTCATTTTCTTGGCCCCAAAGAATTTCTTTTTCAGTTAAATTTCGTCCGGAATTTACCTGATGTAAACCACTCGTCAGTTGATTTAGTATCCTCAACGCAATCATGAAGCAAGGCGGCAATAATCTTTTTGGAAATTTGTCAATGACAAATCAAGTTCCATTCTGAAGTTCCGCCAAAACCACTAATCTCTGCCAATCAGTTCCAATCGGCCAGCAGCTTTGAAGTATCAATATTTCCCGCAGAGGATCCGAATAGCTTAAATACTGGATATCCTCAGCCTTAACGATTTTCTTGTCAATTACCTTATAAGTAAAGTCTTTACCTTCAAAACCAATAAAGACCTTATCTCCCGGCTGAAGTTCGCCAAGTAGATAAAAAACCGCATTTTTAGCCACCATGTTCAAACCCTGTCTGGTTGAATGGGCGAAAATATAGGTTGATTTTCCCACACCGCTTCCAGGAGGATAACTGCCCTTAGCTTGGGCTACCACATCGGTTTTTAGTATCTTTTTATATTCAGCGGCATCAAAAGGGGAAACATCCTTCACTACCTCGGAAATTGCCATAATTTTGGGAATTTGAATCATGTATTTGTTGGTGATTTGTAGCTGCGTATCCATTACTTCTGTTTTTGCTTCAGGTGCTGTTGTTTTATACCGGTAAATAGCGCCAAAAAGCGGGTAATATAGAATTAGAAGATACCCTAAAGAAAGTCCTAAAATTAAATTGGCCGAATAAAATATTGCTTTTTGAGTCGGTGTCGGATTCCTAAAAATAATCCCGAAACCGCCGCTAATTTTAACTTTTCTTTTTTTAGGAACCGCTCGGAAAAAATCCAGCATTTATTTGACAAACATCCTTGTCTAGTTTAACATATAAAGTCATGGCAAAAATAATTTCGTCACTTACAAGAATGCCGGATTTTTCTGCCATAATTATTCGCCTCTCTTTCTAAGAGGGCCAAATCTTCTCCCCCCAAAGATTAAGCCGGTTAAATCAAATGGGAGGTTTTTTATGACCAAACAACAACTAACCCGCGAAGGTTACCAAAAATTACAACAGGAATTAACCAATCTCCGCGCCAAGGCCGATCATCTGGTCGGTCAGGTTGAAGAAGTGGCTCAACCCGACGAATCCGGCGAGGACTCTCTCGTCTCTCAACTCAAAGCCGAGTTGGAAGTAGTCAATTCCAAGATTGATTCTCTACAGGAAGCTCTGGAAAATGCCGAAATCATCAGTGGCCACCAATCCAGGATCGTGGTCGGTATTGGTTCCAAAGTCAAAATTCGGGTATCCGGAAAAGTTGAAAAAATCTTTCATATTGTCAGCGAATTCGAAGCTGACCCCTCCGCCAATAAAATTTCTGACCAGTCCCCGCTAGGAAAAGCCCTCATCGGCAAAAAAGTCAACGAAAATTTTGAAATCGAAGCCCCCATCGGCAAACTAACTTACAAAGTTGTTTCCATCGAATAATCTTTCCCCCTGTCAAGAGGGATCAAGGGGGTTTAAAATAAGTTATGTCTGATCTGGCTAATCAACGTCTCCAAAAGCTAAATTCCCTCAAAAAGCTAAAGCTGGATCCCTATCCCCAGCCTGATTTGGAAAACCGGGATTTTTGTGAAACTATTCCTCAAAAACTCGATAAGATGGTCACCGTTGCCGGTCGTCTCCTCCTTCTTCGCGGCCACGGTAGAATTTTATTTGCCGATCTAATCGACAAAACCGGCAAAATCCAGCTTTTTTTTGAACAAAACACTCTTGGTTCCAAAATGGATTTGGTTAAACTTTTTGATTTAGGCGACATCATCTCGGCCACCGGCACCGTTTTCCAAACTCAAGCTGGCGAAACCACTGTTCGGGTCTCCGAATTTCAAATTCTTGCTAAAAATCTCCGCCCTCTTCCCGAAAAATTCCACGGTCTGACTGATATTGAAGAGCGCTATCGTCAACGCTATGTAGACCTGATTGTCAACCCAACTTCTCGTCAAGTCTTTTTGACTCGTTCCCAGATATTAACCGAAATGAGACATTTTCTTGATGATCATGGCTTTTTAGAAGTGGAAACCCCAATTTTGCAGCCGGTCTACGGTGGTGCCTCCGCCAAACCCTTTGTCACCCATCACCACGAACTTGACCAGAACATGTACTTGCGAATTTCTGACGAACTTTACCTTAAAAGGCTTATTGTTGGTGGTATAGAAAAGGTCTATGAAGTTTCCCGGGACTTTCGCAACGAAAGCGTCTCCCGTTTTCACAATCCCGAATTTACCCAAGTTGAATTTTATTGGGCTTACGTTGATTACGAAGTCCTGATGCGTTTTACCGAAGAGTTAGTCTCTCATTTGGTCAAGACCGTCAAAGGTTCTTTAAAAGTCACTTTTCAAAAACAAACCATCGATTTTACCCCGCCATATCCGCGTCTTACTTTCCGCGACGCTGTCCTCAAATACACCAAAATTGACATCGACGATATTAATACCGAATCCGATTTTAAAAAAGAATTAGACATTAGACATTTGTCATTAGACATTTCCGGTCTCATTGGCCTAGGAGCCCTGTTCGACGTTCTTTACAAAGAATATGTTCGCCCCAAAATAATTGGACCAGTATTTATCATCGATTACCCATCGGAAATGATTGCTCTGGCCAAGAGAAAAGCCGATAACCCAAAAAAAATTGCCTCTTTCCAATTATTGGCCTGTGGCACCGAGCTGCTCAAAGCCTATGACGAGTTAAATGATCCCCGGGATCAAAAAGACCGCTGGCTTCAGGAAGAAGCCTTGGCTAAAAGGGGATTGGAATCTGCCATGCCGGTCGATGATGATTATATTCGGGCCCTGGAATATGGCATGCCACCTACCGCCGGTTGGGGGATGGGCATCGACCGTTTCACCCAATTTCTGACCGACTCCCCTACTATCAAAGACGTAATTTTGTTCCCTTCGATGAAAAACGAAGGTTCGCCTCACTCCAAATCAATTCCAATTTCTCAAAAATTTTCATCAGATCAAAATCAAATTTATATTATCGATGAAGAAATATTACAAAAATTTCCTTCAATAAAAACCGGTATAGCCATAATTGAAGGAGTAAAGGTTAATAAAAGTGATCCCAGCCTAGAAAAGCTAAAAAAGGAAGTCGAACAAAAATATAAAGGGTTTACTCTGGAAGATATTAATAACATTTCTCCAATCGAAGCCTATCGGAATTTTTTTCGATCTTTTGGTGTTGACCCTGCCTCTCGTCACCCCTCTCCCGACGCACTTCTTCGGCGTATTATCCAAGGAAAAGGGTTATACAGCATCAACACCCTCGTCGATGCCTATAACGTCGCTTGTTTGGAAACAAATTTAGGTATGAGTGCTATGAATCTCGATAAAATAAAGCTCCCTGTTACTCTTAGATTCACCAATGAAGGTGAACAAATTCTATTACTTGGCGGCGAGGAGACCAAAACCACCAAGGCCGGAGAAGTAGTTTATGCCGACTCTCAGGAGATCGTTACTTTGGATCTTAATTATCGTGATTGCGACAAAACTAAAATCACCCCAAGTACTAAAAATGTTCTTCTCTATGTTGACGGTTGTCCGGGTATTTCAGATTCTGAAATCGAAAAAGCCCTTAATCGTGAAATTGAACTAATCCAAAAATTCTGTGGCGGAACTCTAAAGTTAAAAGAGATTTCCACTAATGTTTCCTTAAAACAGGAAATTATCATTGGTCAAGTCCTGGAAATTAAGGACCATCCCCATGCCAAAAAACTTAAAGTTGTCATTGTAAAGTTGTCGAATTCCGATTCCCGCCAAATCGTCTGTGGAGCCGACAATTATCAGGTTGGCGATCTTGTCCCCGTGGCTCTTCCCGGCACTTCCGTTTCCACTCCCGAAGGCGGCACCCAAACAATTTCCAAAATAAAACTTCGGGGTGTCGAATCCGACGGTATGTTGTGTTCTCCCTTTGAGCTTGGTCTATCTTCTGACCATACCACCATTCACATTCTTCCCCAAAAAGGGCTAAAAAAACTTGGCCAACCAATCTCAACTATTCGCTGACTTTATAGACCACGTCGCCCGACTTGACTGCGGCCGTCACCTTTAGAGCCGCTTCTTTTCCCTTAGCGACACCATCCACTTGGGCATGTTCTACCTGCATCGACTCCACTTTTTGTTCCAATCCGACTCCTTCTTCCCCGACTCGAACCATATCGCCGACCTTAATGGCACCGTCTGTCGCCTCAACTACAGCCACCAAAATTTTGTCAAAGTAGTGAACCACCTTGCCTACTTTTTGATACGTCATTTTTCTATCTTTAATCTCTAACATGCTAATATTAGCACATGTTTCCCTCCCGTCAAAAATATTTAGAGGCCGTCAAATCAAATCTTGAATCCAATATTTTTAATCATTCACTAGCTCTAGAAGCTTGTATGGGCGGAATCTATGATTATCTTCAATCTCAAAACCAACTTTCTTCCAGTGAACCAACCCGCGACAATTGGATTCTGGCTGGTCTTATCCATGACATTGATTTTGCCGGTGATACCAAGGAACAACATCCTCTAAAAACTTTGGAAGTTTTAAAAAAATACGATTTGGAAATTACTCCAATTGTTCATGAAATAATACTGGCTCACGATGGTCGACGGAAAAATATTTATGACTCCAAAGCCAAATGGGCCATCTTTTGCGCCGATTCCCTCACCGGCTTAATTATGGCGGTGGCTTTTGTCTACCCCAGCCGCAAATTGGCCGACGTAAAGGTGTCTTCAGTAGTCAAAAGGTTTCTTAAAGAACCAAAATTTGCCGCCGGCACCCGCCGCGACGAAGTGGCTCAGTGTGCTGATGTCGATAAGCTCAATATTTCTCTGGAGAAATTCATCGAAATCTGTTTGATCTCAATGCAAAGAATCTCCGCAGACATAGGCCTTTAATCAACCACTATATACACACCCACTCCACATTGACACAATTTGATATGTTTAAATAGGTGTCAGGATGCGCTAAACTACTCCAAGATGATTGATCTAAATTTACTAAGATCTACCCCTGACACCATCCGCCAATCACTAATTAACCGCAGCAAACCAGAAAAACTTCTCGATAATGCCATTAAAATTGACACTGACTATCGCCCTCTTTTAAAGTCAGTTGAAAAGCTCCGTGCCCAGCAAAATGTTATTTCCAAATCAGCCACCGGTAAACCAACACCCGACCAGATTGCCGAAGGTAAAACTCTCAAAGAAAAAAGTAAAAAACTTGAAGAAAAACTGAAAACCCTAGAAACAAAATTAAATTCTGTTTTGGAAGAAATTCCCAATACCCCCGCCGATGATGTACCCGTCGGTAAGGATGAAACCGGCAATGTGGTTATTAAAACTGTCAGTCAAAAGCCCGTCTTTGATTTTACTCCTCTCGACCATCAGGATCTGGGTCAAAAATTAAATATTATCAATAAGGAAAAGGCCAGCCAAATTTCCGGTCCCCGCTTTGGCTATTACCAAAACGAAGGCGCTATTTTGGAAATGGCGATTATGTTTTACGCCATGAAAAAAATCAGAACCTTGGGTTTTCAGTCCATGCTGCCACCTTTAATGGTCAAATCCCAAACCGAATGGGGTTGCGGCTACACCAGTAATAAAAATTTAATGGGTGCCTATTATTCCATTCCCAAAGATGACTTGATTTTTATCAGCTCCTCCGAGCATTCGGTCGTCCCCTATCATCAAAATGAAGTATTGCCTGCGTCGGTATTTCCCTTAAAATACGTCAACTTTTCCCCTTGTTTCCGCCGCGAATCCGGCACTTACGGCAAAGACATGAAGGGCATGCTTCGGGTTCATCACTTTAATAAGGTAGAAATGAATGTTTTCACTCTGCCTGATATAAAAATTTCCGATGCCATGCAATTGGAAATGCTATCAATTGAAGAAGAGATATTGACTGATTTCGGCCTCCATTATCAGGTTCTCAATTGCTGCACTGGTGATCTGCCCCAACCCAACCGCCGAATGTACGATATCAATTGCTGGTTTCCTGGTTTAAATGAATATAAAGAAACCGGCTCCTGCAGTAATTGTACCGATTATCAGGCCAGACGTTTAAATACCAAAGTCAAAATCAACGGTAAAAACGAATTTGTTCACATCTTAAATTCCACCGCTGTTTCCGACCGGGCCATGTTGGCCATTATCGAAAATTTCCAAACTAAAGACGGATCCATAAATATTCCTGATTGCCTTCAGCCTTTAACCGGCTTTTCGGTAATCAAATCACATCGCTAGAGGAGCCATCGACCCGCCTTAGCTTCCCGATTTATCGGGATGCGGGCGGGCTGGATTTTTACGTTATAATTACTCTGTGTTTAAATTCATTTCCAAATTTTTTGATGAAAATGCGAAGCGGCTAAAAAGCTGCCAGCCCCTGGTCGACCAAATCAACTCCCTTGAACCAAAAACCAAAAAACTTACCGATAAACAACTGTTGGCCAAAACTGATGAGTTCAAGAAACGGCTGTCTAAAGGTGAGACTCTTGATGATCTTTTACCCGAAACCTACGCCATCGTCCGCGAAGCCATCGGCCGCACTATTAAACAACGTGCCTTCGATGTCCAATTAATGGCGGCCATTGCCCTCCATCAGGGTTCCATCGCCGAACAGCGCACCGGGGAAGGTAAAACTCATTCGGTCATCTTTCCGGCCTATTTAAATGCCCTGACCGGTCGTGGCGTTCACATTATCACCCCTAACGACTATCTTACCCGCGTCGGCACCGGCTGGTATCCCCAGGCTCTCAATCTTCTGGGCGTTTCCACTTCGGCCATTGTCCACGAGGAATCTTTTATCCTCGACCCCGCTTACACCGACCCCAACGAAACCGTTGATGACCGTCTGGCTCATTTGCGGTCCATCAGCCGGCAGGAAGCCTATCGGGCCGACGTTACCTACGGCACCAACAATGAATTTGGCTTTGACTATCTCCGCGACCACATGGTTAAAAACTTTGATCAAAAAGTCCAGCGGCCCGAATTCAATTTTGCCATTGTCGATGAAGTTGACTTTGTTTTAATTGACGAAGCCCGCACTCCGCTAATTATCTCTTCACCCAACAATCAGCCGGTTGATAAATACTATCAATTTGCCAAAATTGCCGCCCAACTTCAATCAACCGATTATGTGGTTGATGAAAAGTCCAAAAGCGCCACCCTCTCTGAATTTGGCATCCGTCGCGTCGAAAAGATCCTAAATATCGGTAATCTCTACGAAGAGTCTTTTGCCACCATCCATTATATTGAAAATGCCATCAAGTCCCAAACTCTTTTTCACAAAGACAAAGACTATGTCATCAAAGACGGCGAAATAATTATTGTCGATGAATTTACCGGGCGGCTCATGCACGGCCGTCGTTGGTCCGATGGACTTCATCAGGCCGTCGAGGCCAAAGAAAACGTCAAGGTTCAGCAGGAATCCCAAACTTGGGCCACCATTACTTTTCAAAATTATTTTAGACTTTACCCAAAATTATCCGGCATGACCGGCACCGCCGCCACCGAAGCCGAAGAGTTTCGAAAAATTTACCACCTCGAAGTCATCACCATTCCCACTAACCAGCAACTTGTTAGAATTGACTCCGAAGATCTGATTTTCAAAAATCAGCGGGCCAAATATGCCGCTATTGCCGCCGAAGTCACCAAACTTTATGCCAAAGGTCAGCCGGTTCTCATCGGCACCACCTCCATTGCCAAAAACGAAATTATTGCCTCCATGCTCAAAAACAAAGGCATACCTTTTCAACTATTAAACGCCAAAAACCATCGCTCCGAAGCTGAAATCATTGCTAAAGCCGGTAAACTCAAGGCTGTTACCGTCGCCACCAACATGGCCGGTCGGGGAGTCGACATTATTTTAGGCGGTCCCAGCGACAAACAAAGCCCTAAAGATTGGCAAAAAGAACATGACGAAGTTGTCCGCCTCGGCGGCCTTTTCGTCATCGGCACCGAACGCCACGAATCCCGCCGCATCGACAACCAACTTCGGGGACGTTCCGGCCGTCAGGGTGATCCGGGCTTTTCCCAGTTTCACGTTGCCCTCGACGATGATTTAATGCGCATCTTTGGCGGCGACAAAATTCAGGGTCTGATGACCCGTTTCAATATGCCCGAAAACGAAGCCCTGACTCATCCTTTGGTTTCCCGGGTTTTGGAACAAATTCAGGTCAAGGTCGAAGGTTACAATTTTGATATTCGCAAAAACCTCGTCGAATACGACGATGTTATTAATAAACAACGTCAAATTATTTACTCCCTTCGCGATAATACCCTTTATCAGGCTAAATTTGATCCAGCCAAAAATAATCAAAAGATCGAAGAGGTTTTGGGTTCCGAAATCAGCCGATTGGTACTTAATCTCTCCGACTCGGAGGCTCTGGCTTTAGAGTTTTCCGAAATTATGCCTCTAAATCCGCTTGACCGCCGTCGACTGGAAAAAGATTTGTCTACCGCACCCGACAAATCCATTCATTTAACCAAAATTTTAATCGATCAATGGCAGGAGCGCCAAAAATATTTTGGTGACACTATCAGCCATGACATTGTCACCTATGCCATTATCGAAGCTCTCGACCCCCTTTGGGTGGGACATCTCACCGCTCTTGACGATCTTCGTGACGGCGTCCGTCTTCGCGGCTATGCCCAAAAAGATCCGCTAATTGAATACCGGAAGGAAGGTTACGAAATGTTTCAGGCTCTAATGCGTCGTTTCGAGGCCAATCTTTGCCGAATGCTCTTCCGCCTCGAACCCATTGACAAACCGGCTTTTACTCCTCAACAAGTCACCGAAGCCCGCGGTGACGTTATTGACCCCAACGCTCCCGTTGAGGACGTAACCACCGACGCTATTGCTGACATGTCCACCAAACAATCTTTATCCCGCGGTACCTATGTCGCCCCTTCTTCTGCCCCTACTTTGGGTCGCAACGACCCCTGTTGGTGTGGCTCCGGCAAAAAATGGAAACGTTGTCACTACCCGGCATTATCTTAAACTATGATTAAATTTGTTTATTTTGATTTAGGTGGAGTCACCATTTGTGATTTTAGCGGAACCAATAAATGGCAGGAAATGAAAAAGATAATGGGTGTAAAAGAGGATTTTGACAAAGAATTTGACCAACTCTATGACCAATATGAAAAAAATGATTGCCCCACCGTTCACGTTGATACTCTCATTCCCACTCTTTCCAAAAAATTTGACATGCATTTCTCTCCGGAGTTTTCACTCCAAAAATATTTTGTCGAACATTTTGAGAAGAATCTATCTCTTTGGCCGATAATTGATAAATTTCAGCAAAGTTGCAAAGTTGGACTTCTCACCAACATGTATCCTGGGCTTTTTAATTCCATTCGGGATCATCATTTGTTGCCTCCGACTAAATGGGATCTGATTATTGACTCAACTATTGTCCTTTTACAAAAGCCTGACCCTAAAATATACAAGCTGGCTGAAGAAAAATGTGGTTTCAGGGGAGATGAAATCTTATTTATTGACGATAGACAAAAGAATATAGACACTGCCAAACTATTTGGCTGGCAAACATTCTTATACGATCCGGCCAACCCTCAAGAGTCAAGCCGAGAACTGTTGCAGTTTTGGAAAACCCGTTCTTAATATCTTTCAATTGGTTTGCATTTTGTTGGCCGTTTTGGTTTACAATTATATTGAGGTAACGTGTAGAGATGAAAAAGATTTTGACTCTATTTTTAATAACCATAATTAGCCTATTAGTAGTTTTCCCTGTTTTAGCTGAAGACAAAAGTTTTCAAAATTCCGGTTTTGCCGGCATAATTCCCAAGCTTCCCCAAACTTCCAACGATCCCGAACTTATTAACGACTTCGTTTATCCCCCTTGGGGTCCGCCTTGCCAAAGATACACCTATACCGTCACCTATCGTGACCAAGAAGGCCGAAAGCCGGAGTATATGAGAATTATTTTCAACGGCAAACCGATTGAAATGGAAAAACAAAATCCCAACGATACTAACTATAAAAATGGTGTTACTTATATTTATAAATTTGTCCCCAACAAGTTGGGTTCGAATTTTTATTATTTTGAGACCTCCAATGGTTTAGGAAAGGCCCGGGCCGGAATTATTGACTCTCCTGACAACGGTCCTGTTCTTTTCAAAAGTGCTTTTGATAAAAATGAAATTGCCGTTATCGACAGCCAAAGTGGTCAAAAAGTTTTAAGTTATCCCACCCAGGAAGAATGGATTGGCGGCATTGCCCTTTCTGACGACGGTAAATATTTAGCCGCCAAAACCTCGTTTAAAATTTTTCTTTTCGATTTAGACAATCCCCAAAAACCGCTTTGGATTTACGAATATATAAAAGGTGGAGGCATGGTTGGGGGAGATGTTAAAGGCGGGATTGATATTTCCGGAGACGGATCAAAAATTATCGCTTCAATTGGGCAAAGTGTTTTGCTTTTTGACAAATCCGACAGTAAGCCGGTTTGGCAAAATGATGAAGTTGGTAATGCCTACAATGTCGCTATTTCCACAGACGGGAAATATATGTCAGCCGCCACCGCCGGAGAAGAATCAAACCCCAGAACAAATTTGTTGATTTTATGGGGTGCTGATAGTGAAAAACCTCTCTGGACTTATCATTCCTCCGGTAATTTCCACGATGTTTCCCTTTCAGCTGATGGCAAATATATTACCGCTGCCACCGGTTGTCCCGATAGAAAATTCTATGTATTTTCGCGTGATTCAAATACACCGCTGATTAAATCGGAAAGCTTAACCCGTGACTCTCCCGTCCATCGGGCTAAAATATCTGCCGACGGAACTCTGGCGGCAGTTGGCAGCGAATCTGATGCCGGAGCTGTTTTTCTTTTCAATACCAATTCCCCCAACCCGGTTTGGAAATTCCCCACCCCCAACGGCAGTTCAGTCCGGGCACTGAATTTTACCCCGGACGGAAAATATATTGGCGCGGCCACTTTCGGCGGCCAGGTCTATATTTTTGAAAAGGATAAAAGTTCTCCGGTCGCCACCTGGGTCGTCAATGCCGCCTTAGGCGGAGTGGATATCGCCGACGACGGATCTTTTATCGCCGCCGGCGGGACGGATAATAAACTCCATATATTTAAAAGAGGAAAAACCACCGGAGTAGAAATCACTTTTGATGAGTATGTTGAGGAAATTGATATTTCCGCCAACGGCAAATATGTCGCCGCCGGCACCGGCGGATCAGTTTACTTTTTTGAAAGTATAAATAATGATAATAAGATTTTTCCCTGCACCACCATTATTGAACCTAAACCCAGAAGCGAGACTATGGGTGAAAATGGTTCTGGCCAACAAGCGGCCGCAAGTCTTTGCGGCGATGGAAAATGCGAAGGACCGGAGACAATTGATAATTGTAAACAGGACTGTGACCTGAATTTTAAAACAACAACCGGAAAACCTCTTATTAAAAACACTCAACCAAAACTTCCCGGCATGTTGTTTGGTTTTGGCTTTATTGGATCTGTCCTACTTCTTGGAGTGTCTAAAGTATTTAAAAAATATTTAATACAATTTTTCGCTTCTAAGTTTTCTTCTTCGAAGTTAACCGACAGAAAAATAACCATTTTTCTATTAATTATGTCCATTTTATTTTTATTTCTCACCATAATTGCAGTTCTGGTCAACAAAAATCCCGATGCTATCTTGTTAAAGACAGGTGAACAAACAAAGCCGGAACCCGGCCGAGTCATTATGAATCAGGAAAATAAACCGATTCTAAATGAAGGTAAGCAAAAAAGCGGAGTTTGCGGTAACGATATCTGTGAACCTAATTTGGGAGAAACAAAAGAAAATTGTCCTAAGGACTGTTCGGCCGGAGATTAATTATTTAAAAATCTTTTTCTGCCTAAAGAAAAGAAACATCGATCCGCCGATAAAGGCGATCACCATAACCAGTAAACTTCCGTATAAGAATCTGTCAGCCAAATAAAGAAATGTCTTTTCGTAAAACAGGTACCTGATGCTTATCTTCAATCCATGAATAATGAAACTGTATAAAATTCCCAGGAAAAATAAATTGCCATAACCAAAATTCGATTTTTTAATTAGTATGTATCCGGAAACGGCAATACATATTTCCCAAATCCACTGACTTATTCTTATCGACATAAAGTTATCGTCAATCTTGAGCCCAAACAAATACTGCCAAGCTACCATTGCTATGGAAATAAGAATCAGAAACCAAATTGGCTCAACGTATTCTTTTAAAGTTTTGCCAAAAATTTTAATTTTAAATATAGCCAACATGAAGAAAAGGCCAATTATTGACAGGAGAATGGTAAAAAAAATCGGGTTACTCCTGTTTTCCAAAGAGGGGATTTGTGGCAGCAGATTCAGTTTGTCACCCATGGTGGTAAATGCTTTGCCGCTCTGTGGACAATCGACTTTTTGATTCCCCACAAAACACTCTCGGTTTTTTATTTCGATTTTTCCGGAATAAAAAGCAATTGGTCTCATCGGTAAAACCCGCTTAGTCTGGGTAGAATTTGAGTTTTAACTAAGAAAATTCCCAAAACGCTTAAGATAATTATGGCAATGACATCAAGAAGTATTTTATTATTTTTCATATTTTTCCTTAAAAAATATTATCACAAAAACCCATCTTGATATCTTCCAATATCTTCTCACATCATCTAACATATTCTAATATCTTCTAATGACTAAAGTAATTACAATTAGCTCAAAAAGACTCAAAGAATTACAAAATTTATCGTTATTAAAAAGCGCTGTCCACTCAGCCAGAATAGAAGGAAACCCACTTACAGTTTCAACTTTTTTAATCAAAACACTTTCTCCCCGCCGTCAGGAAATATTAAATATTGTCGCCGATCACCCCAATTGTAGTTTTTATTTTCTAGCCCGCCGTTTTGCTGCCGTTAATCCCAAAACTCTTCACTACGATTTAAAGAAATTACTTGACCTCAATCTAATCATCAAAGTCGGTATCACCCGCGGCGCTCTCTATCGTCAGGCCTAATTTCTCATATTAGGGTAAAATAGGCCATGGACAAAAGCACCAACCTCGTTTGGATCGATATCGAAGGCACCGGCCTTGATCTAAACATTGCCCTTCCTTTGGAAATTGCCGTCGTCATTACTGACCGCCAATTCGAGGTTTTGGATTCCGCTTCCTTTGTCATCCACCAATCCGAAAAATCCCTGTCGGTTCTCGAAAATTGGCCTAAAAAACACTTGACCAAAAATAAACTTTTAGCCGAAGTTGCTAAATCCAAAACCACTCTTAAAACTGCCCAAACTTCAATTCTAAAGTTATTAAAAAAATACTGTCTCCCCCAAAATTCGCCTCTCTGCGGCAACTCACTTTTTTACGACAAATATCTGTTGATGAAATATCTACCCAAGGTGTTTGATTTTCTTCACTACCGGATTATCGATATTTCCTCTCTCAAGGAACTTTATTTCCGTTTAAACACCAATCCTCCCAAATTTGAAAAGAGTGAAAACCACCGGGCTCTCGACGATATTCACGAATCCATCACTGAGCTAAAATTCTATCAATCAAACTTTCTCAAAACTTTATAGTAAGATTATTTAATATTTTAATTCGCCCGCCTGCAAAAGCTATCGCTTCAGCGATTGCGGGCAGGTAATTCTTAATTTTTAATTCGTAATTAATATATATGTCCGATTGCGTCTTTTGTAAAATTGTCAAAGGTGAAATTCCCTGCTACAAAGTCTACGAAGATGACTTGTTCTTAGGCTTTTTAGATATTAAACCTCTTAATCCGGGTAATTCCCTGTTAATTCCCAAAATTCACTATCGCTGGGTTTATGACGTCCCCCAATTTGGTCAATATTGGGAGACCGCCAAGAAAATCGCTCTTATCACTATGCCTATTGTAAAAGCTAATGCAATATCTTTTCTAACCTTAGGTTATGAAGTCGCCCACGCCCATATCAGAATAATTCCCCGCTTTGACCACGATCAGCACACTCATGGTATTGATACTCTGGCTATTGTCGAACAAACTCCTGAAGAAATGTCCCGTATCGCTAACGAAATGTTATCCTTAACTAAATGAACGACCAAGACATTCTTGCGGAACTCAAAAAACTTAATCAAAAACTGGATATTTTCACCCATCCTTTCAAGTACGCCCGCCAAAATTTTATTGCCGGTATCTCTCGCTCCCTTGGTTCCTTGTTTGGTACTGTCGTTATCGCTGCTGTTCTTGTCTATCTTTTTTCTCAACTAAATCTCGGTGAAGTCCTTAATAACTATATAAAAAATCTCATTCCCAAACCTCAAGTCAACATCACCAGTCCTTTTTAGTCGGTAAAACTTTTTCCAAAATAAACTCCCGGAAATTCTACTTTAGCATTCGGATCGGCCGTAACCAAGTCATGCCTGACGCGTTCAATCATATTATCCGTTGATTGATCTGTGTGACCTACGACCAGTGAATTAATCAGGGGGATGTCTATCGGCCTACCCTGATCCTCCGCCACCACCCTCCCGCACGCCGTACATACCACCACTCTTATAGTTTTTGGGTCAAGAAATCTTATATTGTCAACTCTTAACATATCATCTAAATTAACCTGATATTAAAGTCCCAAAAGAATAATCACCTCGGATTGCCTCTGGTAGTCTGGCTAAATCCTTGATATCAAATACAAATATGGGTATTCCCGATCCCTCACACATGGCAAAGGCCGTGGTATCCATCACCCCCAGTCTTTGGTTAAGTGCCACCCGATAAGTAAGTTCCGGATATTTCTTAGCTTTTGAGTTTTTTCTCGGATCACAGTCATATACTCCATCTACCGTGCTGGCTTTAAAAATTATGTCACATTCAAGACTGGCCGCATATTGAGCCACGGCTGAATCGGTTGAAAAAAAAGGTATTCCCAATCCACCTGCAATAATTACCAGTCGGTTATTAGCCAGGTGATACCGGCCTTTAATCAAAATATATGGTTCAGCCACCTGGGGAATATTTATCGAAGTCATCAATCGGGTATCGGTAGCCCCGTTTCGGACCAAAGCTTCCCGCAATCCGATTCCATTCATAATTGTTGCCATCATTCCCATCGAGTCAGCCTGTGTCCGATCGACTTCAAAATTAGCTTCTCGTCCCCGGAAAATATTTCCTCCTCCCACCACCATTGCCAATTGGACACCGGTTTCTTTTTGAATACCGATTAATTGTCTGGCAACAATATCAAATCTGGCAAAATCAATATGTTTTCCTTCACTTTCAAACAGCTGGCCACTAAGTTTCAATATGGCTCTTTCCACTATTACCATTGTTCGGAGGATTGTATTTCATCGCCTCCGCCTTGTCAAATTAACGCTTCGTCTTTTCTTCGGTTTTGGCTATTGACTTGATCCATTTTATCCGCGTATCATCTTTACATGGACACTAACCACTTAGCCGTTTTCAAAGGTAAAAAAATTAGAAGAATTGTTCATTTAAACGAATGGTACTTTGTTATTAACGACGTTGTCGAAGTTCTAACCGATTCGATTCAGCCTGAAGGCTATATAAAAGATATGCGTCGTCGAGATGAAGAGCTTTCCAAAGGGTGGTGGCAAATTGCCACCCCCCTTAAGGTACCGACAGAAGGCGGTATCCAAAAGATTAATTGTGCCAATACTGAGGGAATATTTCGCATTATTCAATCTATTCCATCACCCAAAGCCGAACCATTTAAACGTTGGTTGGCTAAAGTTGGTTACGAACGAGTTCAAGAAATTGAAAACCCTGAGTTGGCCACCAAAAGAACGAGGACACTTTACAAACTAAAAGGCTATCCTGAGGATTGGATTGAAAAACGCATGCGCAGTGTTGCGATCCGCGAAGAATTGACTGATGAATGGGACAAACGTGGTGCCAAATTACAAAAGGATTATGAGATATTAACTGCTGAAATTTCCAAAGCTACTTTTGGAGTAACACCCACCGAATATAAAAAGTTAAAAGGCCTCCAGAGAGAGAATCTACGTGATCACATGGATGATTTTGAATTAATCTTCACCATGTTGGGAGAAAGATCAACCACTGAAATCCATCGCCAGGAAGAATCTAAAGGTGTACCTAAATTAAAACATGATGCAGCTCGGGGAGGCAGAATCGCCGGAAATGCCAGAATTGAATTGGAAAAAGAAATTAGCCGATCAGTAGTTTCCAAACAAAATTATCTCCCGAAAGGAAAATCAAAAAAGATTTCTCTATAATCATTTCATGTCCAAGCGTCTCGTCGCTCTCTCTTCTCTTGTTGTCATCCTCGCCGGCGCCCTCATCGCCCAAGACAAATTACCTCATACCCCCATCGATACCCGTCTCAAAGTTATAGACGTTATCGACGGCGACACTATTATTACCTCAAACAAAGCCCGTGTCCGTCTCCTAGGCGCTAATGCCCCCGAATTAGAATATTGTTATGGCTCCGAATCCAAAAAATATTTGACCTCACTTTTGTTAAATAAAAAGGTAATTCTGGCCGAAACCCTAGGCGACAAGTGGGGTCGCGTCATCGCCCTTGTTTATCTTGGTGACAAATTAGTCAATGCCGATTTGGTCAATCATGGATTTGCCCGTTATCAGAGTGAGAAAACTTCACAGGGCGAATTGTTCAAGGAGGCCAATTCCCATGCTCGAAAAAACAATTTAGGTGTTTTTAGTTCTCAATGTTACCAGTCTAAAAATATTAAAAATCCCAATTGCAATATCAAAGGCAATATTGACAAAGCCTATGGTACCAAGATCTACCATCGTACCGATTGCAATGAATATTCCAATACTATTGTCGAGCTCTCCCTCGGCGAGCAATGGTTCTGCTCCGAAGCCGAAGCGATCAGTGCCGGCTTTACCCCCTCCGCCCATTGCCCGAAATAATGACAATGTTCAAGGTATAATCAAAGCATTGGTATGGCGCAAGATATATTACAAAAATATGTTGAATCGATTTCTAAGAAGTTTTCCTATGAAGAAACTAGCGAAATGGGGTATCGAACTGATTTTGAGAATTTACTAAAAGGAATATTTCAGTCAATAAACGTCACAAGGTTTGATCACGACGCCAAAGCCATCCAAGGAAACAAACCGGATTTTGTAATTCGAAAGAACGATATTCCTATCCTATATATAGAGGCGAAAAATGTTGGTCATTCACTTGATAAGGAAGAAAAATCAGAACAGATGTCACGATATTTTGGTTATACAAATTTAATACTAACCGACTATACAGAATTTAGGTTTTATAGAAACGGTATTCGCTATGAAGAACCTATTAAAATAGCGGAAATTGATAAACACAATAAAACTTTAATTCCACTTGAAGATTATTATGAGCATCTCACTAAAACTTTAATAGATTTTGCCAGTTTACACAAAGAGCCAATCCGTTCCGGTGCCCACTTAGCTAAAATTATGGGAGGAAAAGCCCAACGTATCCGAGATAATGTTCGATATCTCTTTGAAAGGACTGAGGAAACCGATTCAGATCTAATAAACCTTTATAAAGCCATAAAGGACATGTTGGTAAAAGACTTAACTCCTCATACGTTTGCTGATATGTATGCTCAAACATTGGTTTACGGTTTGTTTGTTGCTCGTTACCATGATAAAACACCAGATAATTTCACCAGGTCCGAGGCAAGAGAACTTATCCCCAATTCCAATCGCTTTTTAAAACGATTTTTTGATCACATTGTCGGCATTGAATTCAAAAGTAGCCTAAAATTTATCGTTGATGAATTATGCGATGTCTTTTCATACTCAAATGTTGGTAAGTTATTGGAGGACTACTATAAAACATCAAAAGACTCACCCAAAAATTACGATCCAGTAATTCATTTTTATGAAGATTTTTTGAATGAATATGATCCAGAGCTTAAGAAAAAAATGGGGGCTTACTATACGCCGCAGCCAGTAGTTGATTTTATTGTAAATTCTGTTGACTTTATATTAAAAAGTCAACTTGGAGTAATAAATGGATTGGCAGACACTACTAGATTAAAAGACGGCAAACATAAAATCCAAATTCTTGACCCAGCCACCGGAACAGGCACTTTTATTAGTACTATTATTCGAGAAATATATCTCCCTTTCAAAAAAAATGGTCAAGAAGGAAGGTGGCCGGCTTATGTTCACAACGATCTTTTACCGCGGATACATGGGTTTGAGTTGATGATGGCGCCATATACGATTGCCCATCTTAGGTTGGGCATTGAGTTTAGAAAAATGGGCTTCTGGGATTTTCACCGAAGACTAGGAATATATTTAACAAATTCTCTTGAAGAGGGTACAAAACAACAAGAAATGTTTTCACTTGGACTCGCGGAAAGTATTGTTGATGAATCTAAAGAAGCATCAGTGATAAAAAATGAAACGCCGATAATGATAGTTGTTGGTAATCCTCCATATTCTGGAGTTAGTAGCAATGAAACCAATTATGCCAACAGTTTAGTTAAACGTTACAAAGTTGAACCTGGTGGCCAGATGAAACTACAAGAGCGCAAACATTGGCTCAACGATGACTACGTAAAATTCATTGCACTGGCAGAAAGTATGATTGAAAAAGTAGGCGACGGAATAGTAGCTATGATTACGAATAACGGATACCTAGACAACCCTACTTTCAGGGGAATGAGATGGCACTTAGCAAAAACTTTTGACAAAATTTATGTCTTAGATTTACATGGTAATGCTAAGAAAAAAGAAAAAACGCCAGATGGAAGTAAAGATGAAAATGTTTTTGACATAATGCAAGGCGTTGGTATCATCCTTGCGATTAAAACAGGTAAGAAAAAACCAGATCAATTAGCCACTGTATACCATTCAGAGCTATATGGTACTCGTAAATATAAATTTGAAGAATTATCTAAACCTCGTCAATGGAGCAAACTAACATTAGATCCAACAATGCTTTATTTTGTACCAAAGAATAGAAATGGACAAGAAGAGTATGAAAGGGGTATTAAAATCAATGAACTTTTTTCACAAAACACCACTGGCATAGTGACAATGGGAGATGGCTTTATTATCGATGAAAATAAAAATGTTATTGAAGAAAGGGTTCAAAAGTTAATTCACGGAGAATACACAAAAACTTCTTTGGATAGTGAATTTGGTCTTGGAAAAAACTATGCAAAATTTGTATTAGATAACAGTTCGAAACTGTTTTACGATGAAACTAAGTTGACTAAGCTTAGTTATCGTCCTTTTGATGAACAATGGACATATTTCGACAACAAAGTCGTTTGGCGGTGGCGAGAAAAGATAATGAAAAATTTTATTGTCGGAAATAACATTGGACTTGTATTCGAACGGTCGGTGAGTAGTGATGTTTTTGCAATTAAGTCTATGCCTGAACACGCGTTTCTTGGTACAGCAGGATTTGCGGGACAATCAGCACCTCTTTATTTGTATCATGAAGATGGGTCTAAAACACCGAATCTCAACCTAGAAATTGTGAACAAGGTTGAAAGTATTGTTGGTAAAGTTTCTCCAGAGGATATTTTCGATTATGTTTATGCAGTTTTACACTCACCGAATTATCGCGAGAAATATAAAGTGTTTTTAAAAATTGATTTTCCTCGAGTTCCATACCCAAAAGACAAAAGCTTCTTTGACAACTTAGTAAAACTAGGGAAAGAGCTAAGAGAGATTCATTTATTGGAATCACCCAAAGTAAATAAATTTATTACTACTTTTCCAGTTGAAGGGTCAGATATTGTTGAAATAACTCCAGAACTCAAAAATGGTAATGTTTACATAAATAATCGACAATATTTTGGTAATGTATCAAAAGAAGTCTGGGAATTTTATATCGGTGGATATCAACCAGCTCAAAAGTGGTTGAAAGATCGAAAAGGTCGGACACTAAATGATAACGATCTCGAACACTACCAAAAAATAATAGTGGCGTTGGCAGAAACAATAAAAATAATGAATAAGATTGAGGAGGTGTGGGAGGAATGAGAACTCTAACAATTAATCTAAAATACTGCTATGGGATAAACAGTCTTGACACTGAGTTGGATTTTTCACAGAGAAGAACCTGCGCGATATATTCTCCTAATGGGGTAATGAAGACTTCATTCGCAAAAACTTTTAAAGACTTAGCTAATAATCAAAACTCAAAAGATCAAGTTTTTCCTGATAGGAAAACTGCAAGAATTATAAAAGATGAAAATGGTGACGATATTAAATCGGAAGAAATATTTGTTATTGAACCGTACAACGAACAATTTAGTTCAGACAAATTATCGACATTGCTTGTAACCAAAGACCTTAAAAAAGAATATGACAATGCATATAGTGAATTAGAAATTGAAAAAAATAATTTTATTAAAAAACTTAAAAATGTCTCTCAAAGCACTGATTGTGAGTACGAATTCGTCTCTACGTTCGCCAAAACTGATAATGATAATTTTTTTGAATTACTTTGTGAGACTACTCCCAAGTTAGATGGTAAACAAATTAAGTACAATTTTAGGTATAACGATGTTTTCGACAAGAAGGGTAATGTAAAAAATTTTCTTAGCACACATCAAGAATCACTAGATCTTTATGTAGAAAATTATGAATCCTTAATTTCACAGTCAAAAATTTTCAAAAAATCAGACAATACATTTGGCACATATCAAGCTGGAGAAATCTTAAAATCGGTTTCAGACAATTCGTTTTTTGAAGCTGGACATTATTTAGAACTTACAAACAACACTAAAATAGAATCAGCCAAAGATTTCAAAAACCTACTTGAGGCTGAAATTAAAAAAGTAATAGGTGACGAAAAGCTCAAGGGTATCTTTCAAAAAATTGACACCGCAATTAGTTCAAATGTTGAATTACGTGCATTTAAATCTGTAATTGAAAAAAACAATTTACTTTTGGTTGAACTTAAGGACTATGAAAATTTTAAAGTGAAAGTTTGGTTGGGGTATCTTGATCAGTTAAAGTCTGATATCGCTGTTCTGGTTGAGTTTTATAGCTCTCGAAAAAAACAATTAGAGGCAATCGTATCTAAAGCAAAAGATGAAGAAACTGATTGGGAAAGATCGATTAAAGAATTCAATGAACGTTTTAAAGGACTACCATTCAAATTGTCCATAAAAAATAAAGAAGATGTAATGTTGAAAACAAGCACGCCAACAGTTGAATTTGTTTTTCATGACAACCAAGACGAAAGGGTCATTGAAAGAGGAGAGCTTTTGGCCGTGTTGAGCCAAGGTGAACGTCGAGCACTTTATTTGCTAAATATAATATTTGAGGTTCAAGCTAGAAAGAAGGGAAGTCAAAAAACAATTTTTATTGCGGATGATATAGCAGATTCATTTGACTATAAAAACAAATACGCAATTATCGAATACTTAAATGACATATCCCAAGTTAGTGATTTTTATCAGATTATTCTAACCCATAATTTTGATTTTTTCAGAACCCTTGAAGCAAGAGATGTAGTCCCATACCCAAATTGTTATTTTACTCGAAAGTCGTCTATACAAGTTTTTATAGAGAAGGCAATCGGAAATATAAGAAATCCTTTCATTAATGATTGGAAAAAACACCTTGACGATAACAAAAAGCTAATTGCTTCAATCCCATTTATAAGAAATATAATCGAATATACCAGAGGGGAAGAGGACGTTGAATATAAAAAACTAACATCACTGTTGCATTGGAAGAAAGACACAGAAACTATTTTAATAAGCGAATTAAAATTGATATTTGAACATACTATTAACAATATAACTTTTCCGGACACAGGTTTAGCAAATAAGATTGTCGAAAAAATATTTGAGGAAACAGACATGTGCTTAACAACAGATGAAGGAATTAATTTCGAAAATAAAATAGTCTTATCAATAGCAATTAGGCTTAAAGCAGAAACATTTATGATCAATGCTATAAACGACCCAAGCTTCACTGAAAACATAAACAAAAATCAAACAATTAGACTGATTCATAAGTATAAAGAACTATTTCCTGCTAATCATCAAAATAATGACATACTAGAACAAGTAAATTTAATGACCCCTGAAAACATACATCTAAATAGTTTTATGTACGAACCAATCTTAGATCTGGGCGAAGAACATTTGAAAGATTTGTATATAAAAGTTAAAAATATGTCATAAACTCCGCTATGAATCAAAAAATCAAATGTCCACAATGTAGTTTTGAATTCTTACCAGATGAAGCCTTGAGCCATCAACTAGAAGAAAAATATCGTCTGGAATACGAAGTAAAGCAAAAACAGAAGGATTTGGAAATTACCGAAAAAGAAAAAGCCTTGACAGAAAAAGCTCAAAAGATTGAAGCGGCCAAGCTTGATTTGGTTGGCGTTATCAATCGTCAGGTCGAAGAAAAACTAAAGACGGAAAAGGTTGAAATTGAAAAGAAGGCCAAAGAAGACGCGGTCAAGGAAACATCGGCCGAAGTTGATGGTTTAAAAGAAGTGTTAAAGCAAAAAAATACCAAATTAGAGGAGTTGCGAAAAGATCAAATCGAACTGATGAAAGAAAAGCAAAAGTTCGAAGACGATAAAAAGTCATTTGAATTGGACATGATGAAAAAAGAACAAGAGATTACTCAAAAAGTATCTCAAGAAGTTACGGGTCAATTGGGTGACAAGTACAAGTTACAAATAGCTGAAAAAGATAAAAAATTATCAGATGCCGAAAAGGCGATTGACGATTTAACCAGAAGGCTTCAACAAGGTTCACAGCAGACACAGGGTGAAGTGTTGGAACTCGAGTTAGAGGAATTATTACGGCAAAAGTTTATTTACGATGAAATTATACCAGTTTCCAAGGGTGTTAGTGGTGCTGATGTAATTCAAAAAGTTAAAAACAATAATGGACGGATTTGTGGCACTATTATTTGGGAATCAAAAAGAACTAAGAGCTGGAGTGATGGATGGATATCTAAATTAAACGATGATAAAAGGCGAGAAAAGGCCGATTTAGCCGTAATAGTTTCTATCGTCCTACCCGAAGGTGTCAAAAATTTTGATATTCGAGATAGTGTACATATTACCAATTTCCAATCAGCTTTAGGAATTGCCACCTTCTTAAGAAGCCAAATATTTAGAGTTTCAGAAGTAAAAATATCAAACCAAGACAGAGAGAAGAAATCAGAAATAGTTTACGAGTATTTGGTAAGTAATGAATTTAAACAAAGAATTGAAGTCTGGTTAGAATATTTTAAAAACAGACAAGAAGAGATTAATAAAGAAAAATCTTATTTCACAAAAAAGTGGGAAAAAGAAGATAAACACCTTCAAAAAATATTTTTAAATACCGCCGGAATCTATGGTGATCTTCAAGGTCTAATTGGTACCGCCTTGCCAAAGATTGATATGTTGGAGTTACCAGAAGGGGATAAATAATTTTTTATCCTTTCCTCCCCGCCCTAACTCGATCGATTCGGGTTAAATATTTTTTTCGCAATCGGACAGTTTTGGTGGTGACATCGATGAGCTCGTCACTTTCGATAAAATCCAGAGCTTCTTCGATGCTGTATTTGACTGCTGGCGCCAAAATAATAGCGTCATCATTACCGGAGGATCGCATATTGGTTAATTGTTTCCCTTTGCAGACATTAATTTCCAGATCGCCGATAACCGGCCGCAATCCCACCACTTGGCCTTCATACACTCCCTCCGTCGGTTCCACAAATGTTATACCCCTTTTTTGGGCGATATCCAAACCAAAGGATAGGGCTTTGCCGCCTTTGTCGGCAATCAGTACTCCGTTTCGCTCCCGTTTCAAATCATCACCTTTCGGCTCGTAGCCCAGTGACAAAAAGGTAATCGCCACTTGTCCCCGGGTATCAGTCATTAATTTACTCCGGAGACCCAAAGCGTTTCTCTCCGAAATTCGGTAAATGGCTTTGGTTCCCATTTTTTCGTCGCTGACCATGTCCAGCATCTGGGCTTTTCTTTTACCCAGTTCGGTGGTGACCACTCCCACAAAGTTATCAGGGACAATGATAGTTACTTCGGAAAACGGCTCCAGAGTTTTTCCTTCCACTGTTTTATAAATCACCTCCGGTTTGCCCACCTCCATGGCGTAACCCTCGCGCCGGAGTTTTTCAATTAATATCGCCAGATGCAGTTCACCTCTGCCGGCCACAATCATTCTGATACTGTCAGTTTTATCAACCTCGACCTTCATCCCTAAATTGGTTTCCACCTCTTCCAGCAGCCTTTCTTTTAGTTCCCGGCTGGTCAGAAATGTAGCCTCATCTCTAGCAAAAACTGAAGTATTCGGGCCAAAACTGGCCTTAATTGTCGGCTCGCTGATTTCAATCGAGCTGATAGCCACCTGATAATGAGGATCAGTGATGGTCTCCCCGATTTTAATATCCGATATTCCGGCTAAATAGACTATTTCGCCGCTTTCGGCTTCCATGGCTTCCACTTTTTTAATCCCTTCATTAACATACATTTTTTCAATCCGGTAATTGCCTACCAGTTTTTGATCAGGTTTTATAAGAGATATGAAATCACCCTTGCGGACCTTTCCCTGACTGATTCTACCCAAAGCCAGATTCCCCAGATATTCATTTTTTTCAAAAGCCGAGATCTGCATTTGCAGGGGTTTATCCGTTTTCACCCTAGCTGAAGGGATATATCTTAAGATGGTTTCGAATAGGGGAGTGGTGTCGCCGGCTGCTTCCATCGACTCGGGCATTTTATCAAATGTTTTTCCATCGCGTCCTATTGCATAAATTATGGGAAAATCCAGTAAATCATCATCGGCAACCACGGTTAAAAATAAATTTTCCGTATCCCGGATGACATCGGTCGTCCGCGCATCCTTCCGGTCAATTTTATTAATCACCAGAATTATTTTTAATCCAAATTCCAGCGCCTTTTTTAAAACAAATTTTGTTTGGGACAAGGGTCCCTCGGCCGCATCAACTATAAGAAGCGCTCCGTCAGCCATGTTTAGCACTCTCTCCACCTCTCCGCCGAAATCGGCATGTCCGGGAGTGTCAATAATGTTGATCTTTACCCCTTTATAGAACACCGAGGTATTTTTTGACAAAATGGTAATTCCCTTTTCCCGTTCCAAATCATCACTGTCCATAATCCGCTCCTGTTGCATTTCATTTTCATTTTCCCGAAAAGTATGGGTTTGTTTCAGCATCGCATCGACCAAAGTCGTTTTGCCGTGATCCACGTGGGCAATTACCGCAATATTTCTGATATCGGCAGACATAGGTTTGATTCTAGCACGGAATCGTCTTTTATGATTAAATAAGACGATGATATCTGGCAAAACTATTATAGCCCCATTACTCTGTCTACTCCTTCTTTCCGCCTGCAGTTTACCGGAAAAGATTCAAAACAAGACAGAGGATTTGTCTCCCCAACCTACTACCATCAACTCCGACGGTCTACCTGACAGACATTTGATAAATACCGCCTTTGTTCCCCAGGCTCCGGAAAAAAACTGGGATCAACCTTGGCAGGATGCCTGCGAAGAAGCGGCTCTTCTGACAGTTCACTATTATTTAGAAAATGAAACTCCCGATCTGGCCACCATGTTAAATGATTACCAGACGCTGTTGGCCAAATCTACCACCCGCGATATTAATCTTGAAGATATGGGTAAAATTGCCAAAGATTTATATAATTATCAACCTCAAATTATTGACAATCCGACCATTGAAAACATTAAAACCTTTATTGCCGTTGATACTCCGGTAATTATCTCTGCCAACGGCAAAATCCTCTTTAGCGAAAACAAACATTTCAAAAATGGCGGCCCCTGGTACCACAACCTCGTTATTTTGGGCTACGACGACACCAACGAAACTTTTACCGTCCACGACGTCGGTACTCAATTTGGTGCCTATTTCCGCTATACCTACGCCACCCTGATGGACAGTATTCATGATTTCCCCGATTCAAAGATTAAGGAAGAAATCAACGACGGCCAAAAACGGGTTCTAGTTTTGGTAAAATAGACCATGAAAATTATTCTTCTCCTGCTGATCTCTTTTATGTTATCTGCCTGTGGCAAAAAAGAAAATTCAAATATTCTTCCTCCTGCCCCCACCTCCATTCCCTTATTATCAGTTACCCCGATCTCTACTAAACCAATGACCAACACCTCCGAATCTTATGTCGCGCTTAATACTAAAAACGGCCAAATAGTTATCAAGCTTTATACTGATCTTGCCCCCAAAAGCGTGGCTAATTTTTTTAAAAAAGTTAATTCCGGCTTTTACAATGGTCTTATTTTCCATCGGGTCATCTCCGGCTTTATGGCTCAAGGCGGCGATCCCTTAGGTACCGGTAACGGTGGCGGTCAAATTGCCTCGGAGATCAACTCTAAACCTTTTGTCCGGGGCTCTCTTGGTCTGGCCCGCGGCAGCGATATAAAATTCAGCAACGACAGTCAATTCTTTATTTGTTTTACCACCGACGGCTGCCAGCATTTAACCAACAATTACGTTAATTTCGGCGAAATTATCACCGGCCTCGACATTCTTGACCAAATTAAACCGGGCGACAAAATTCTTACTCTCACCGCCACCACTAAATGAAAAAAGTAATCATTGCCTTAATTATTCTATTCGTTGGTTACGTTGGTTTTCGGATTTTTAAACCATCACCGGCCAATATTCCCGACTCCGAGGCCGATTTGATTCTCTATTGGGGTAATGGCTGTTCCCACTGCGAAGTGGTCAAAGATTACATTTCCCAAAATAAACTCGATGTCAAATTTAAAATTTCTCCCAAGGAAGTTTATTACAACCAGGCCAATCAAAAAAGCCTCGAAGATACAGTTAAACTCTGTCCGGAAGTGGATACTTCCCAGGGCATCGGCGTTCCCCTGGCCTTTGATGTCAAAAATAAACTCTGCCTTTTGGGATCGGATACTATCATCCAATGGCTAAAAAAATAACTCACTTTACCTTTGATTCCTTGCTTCGCCTCTTAGTTTTTGCCCTGCTTATTTACCTTTCCATTCTTTATATCTCTTCCTCCATGGCCGATAAAAAACCCAGCACCGACATCTCTCCCGTCCTCCCTCCGATAGTTAATTCGATTGTCGACTCTATTGCCTCTTCTTCCGCCTTTAAGGATTTAAGTAATAAAATCTCACCCAAAATTGAGGAAGTTAGAAAATTGCCCGAGAAAGAATACGCCAAATTTAAAAATCAACTTATCGACGAACTTCTTAAACGTTTAGAAACCACTCTTCGCCCCAAATGACACCCCTGGATCTCCAAAAACGACTAACCGAAATTCAGACCAAACTAAATTTTACTGAATATCACAGCAAAATTGCCGATTTAAAGGCTAAATCCGTCAACCCTTCTCTTTGGCAGGATCCGCCGGCAGCTGGTTTAATTATGCAGGAACTCTCCGCTCTGGAAAAAATAGTTAAAAACTTTGCCGATCTCAAAGAGGAAATTGATACTTTAGTTGAATTTGCCGCCCTCGATGATCAAAAACCCGACGGAGCCTACGAGCTCGACCTTCAAAAACAAATCACCAAGATTGACCAAGAGCTTGCGGAACTGGAAATAGAAACATATTTGTCAGGCAAATACGACCGACACGCCGCCATTTTCTCGATTCACTCCGGTCAGGGCGGCACCGAAGCCATGGATTGGGCCTCAATGCTTCAGCGGATGTATCTTCGCTACTTTGACAAAAAGGGTTGGCCCTACCAAGTTCTTGATTTAATTATGGGTGATGAAGCCGGTATCAAAACTGTCTCCCTAAAAGTCAGTCAGCCCCTTGCCTATGGCTATCTTCGGGGGGAAGCCGGGGTTCACCGCTTAGTCCGTCTTTCGCCTTTTAATGCCGATCAACTTCGTCAAACTTCCTTTGCTAAAGTCGAAGTCTCGCCGGTGATTGATAAAGAGGATCTTGCCCCTATCCGCCCCGACGATATTGAATTTAGCGCCTTCAGAGCCGGTGGCCATGGCGGCCAAAATGTCAACAAAGTTAGCACTGCCGTTAGAATTACTCACAAAGCCAGCGGTATTGTCGTCAGTTGTCAAAATCAACGATCGCAGGAACAAAACCGGCTTCAGGCCGAAGAAATTTTAGCCTCCAAACTCTGGGCTCTGGAAGAGGAAAAGCGACTAAGCGAGCAAAAAGATATCAAAGGCGAAAATATCATTGCTGGCTGGGGCCATCAAATCCGCTCCTACGTTCTCCATCCCTACAAAATGGTCAAAGATCTGCGCACCCGTTACGAAACTTCTGATACCGTCGGTGTTTTAGATGGCGGCCTTGACCCCTTTATTGAAGCCGAATTAAGATTACTTAAATGAAAAAAATATTGTTAATTATTTTGGCTGTTTTTTTAGTTATATTTTCAGTTAGTTTTATTGTCAATAAATTTATTTCAAAATTTCCTTCTCCTCCCGTCAACTTTTTAATTTTCGGTCTTGATCCTAGAAATGATCAGCTTGAGCAAACCGAAACCACCGATACCATTATCTATACCCACCTATCCCTAATAGATTTCCATGTCCGCCTTTTCTCTCTTCCCCGCGACCTTTGGTACTACCCCGACTCTGTCAAAATCAACCAAATTTACCCCGACTCTCTCAAATCGGGCGACAGCTTTGATTATCTTCGTTCCCGTTTTCAAAATCTTACCGGTCAACCAATTGACAAAATTATTGTTATTACCACCGCCGATTTAAAAAACTTGCTTTCCTTGGTGGGCGGTGTTGACCTCTATTTGGAAAGCGGTTTTACCGATTCCGAATATCCCAATCCTGATTATATAAAGAACCCCACCTCACCAATTCCCATTTATAAAACCGTTTCCTTTCCCTCCGGCTGGAATCATTTAACTGCCGACAATATCACCGAATTTGTCCGCTCCCGTAAAAGCGCCGACACCGCCGCTCTTGGTGGCACCGATCTCGGTCGGATCAGACGTCAACAACAACTTATCGATGCCTTGCTTCAAAAAATATTATCTCAAAAATATCATCCTCTATTTCTCCGGAAGCTTTTTATCTATTTTCGATCCAATATCAAAAGCGACATCAGCCGCCCCGATCTTCTTTCTTTGGGACTAAAAGCTCTGCCTCGTCTAAACAATTTTAAACTGGAAAAAATTGAACTACCCACCGGTGAAGATCCTAAAACCGATCTAATTTATCACCCCAAAAGCTTTATTAACCGTCAATGGGTTTTTATTACCGCCACTCCGGACTATCAGTCACTTCATGACTTCATTAAAAAATCTTTGTTATACTGAAATCATATGGAAATCCCCAATCTCAGTCCCCAATCCCCACCGCAGCCGGAACTGCAGCCCCAGCCACAGTTAATTAAAAACGGAAAACCCCTATCTACCGGCATAATTGTTCTGGTAGTAATTCTGGCCCTGACTTCAGGTTTTTGGGGCTCCCGTTTTTTCCCCTTAAAAAAAACTCCTTCAACTTCCAAGGCCCTGATTATCAACCCCGAATCTATTCAAAACAAAGACCAAGTCGAGGTCGGCAAATTGTATGGCAATTTATCCCAGAACTTCAAAGACTCAGCTACCGGTGAAATTGAAAAAGGCTCCATCAATGGGGAGGGGACCCACATTCTCAATCGACCGGGCGGCGCGTCCCAACGGGCTTCGCTGACCTCCTCCGTGATTGATCTGGATTTGTTTGTTGGCCGAAAGGTCGAAATCAAAGGCGAGACCAATGCCTCCAACAAGACTTCGTGGCTTCTTGACGTTGGCACCATCAAGGTCATGCAATAAAATGGAAATAGTTTTTGATAATGTTTCCAAAAACTATGGTCCGATTACTGCCCTAAATTGTCTGTCTTTTGAGGTAAACAAAGGCGATTTTGTTTTTGTGGTCGGTCCCTCGGGCAGCGGTAAATCGACTCTGGTTAAATTAATTCTCAATCAAATTAAACCCACTAGCGGCCGGATTGTGGTTGGGGGCAGCGACTATTCCCATTTTAAAAAACCCCGTGATATCGACCAACTTCGTCGGAAAATCGGGGTAATTTTCCAGGATTTTCAAATGATTGTCGATTTGACCGTCGAAGAAAATATTGCCCTAAATTTGGATATTGTCAATCACGACCGCCGCCTGATTCCTTCAACCATCGATGCCGTTTTAAAAAAAGTCAAACTTCAAAACCGGCGTTTTTTATTCCCTTCTCAACTCTCCGGCGGAGAGCTTCAACGGGGGTGTTTGGCCCGGGCTCTCAGTATCGGCCCGGAGTTAATTTTAGCCGACGAACCCACCGGCAACCTTGACAGCACCAATGCCTGGAATTTAGTAAAACTTCTTAAAGAAATTAACGAAAAGCAGGGGACGACCATTCTGATGACCACCCATCATCTTGATTTTGTGAAATCTCTGGGGAAAAATGTTATTAAGTTATCCAAGGGAGTATAAATGAGACACTTTATCCACACGTGGCGCCACATCCGCCGTTCACCCTTCCAAAGCCTGATGGCCACTTTTACCCTTGCCGCCAGCTTTTTTGTCATCACTGCTTTTATCTTTCTCAATAGCGGACTCTCCTCTCTTTTAAGCAACTTCGAAACCAAACCGGAAATCACCATCTTTTTAAAAGACGGTCTTGACAAAACCACTCTGGAAAATATTCAAAAAGAGTTGTCAGCCTACCCCGACATCAAAGAAGTCCGCTTTATTTCCAAAGAAAAGGCCCTGACTATCTATAAAGAACTAAACAAAACCAATCCGCTTCTTACCGAAATGGTCACCAGTTCCATTTTACCCGCCTCTTTTGAAATCTCGGCCTACAACCCCAAGGTTCTCGAAGTCATTGCCCAAAACTTTGCCGCCAAAACCACCGTGGTTGATGAAATTATTTATCAGAAAGATGTCATTCAATCCCTCTTAGTTTGGACCAACCTAATCCGCCAGGCCGGCATTGTCTCTATCTCCCTTCTGGGCTCAATTGCCTTTTTTATGGTCTTTATCATCATCGGCCTAAAAATTACCAACCGCAAGGAAGAAATTAATATCGCCCGCCTTCTTGGCGCCTCGGTTTTTTATGTTAAAAGACCTTTTCTTTTAGAGGGTATGTTTTATGGGCTGGTGGGGGCGCTGCTTGGCTTTTCTCTCTCCCTAATACTGGTTCTAAACCTAAAACCGATTCTAAACCGCTTCTTTGATCCGGTAGTTTTTGTCAGTTCCGACCCGGTTTTCTACCTTTTCTGGCTGGCTCTGGAAATTCTTCTTGGACTTCTGGTGGGGCTTCTGGCCAGTTACCTCGTCTCCCGAAGATATATCAAATGGTAATCGTTTTTCTTCTCCTTTTTTTCTTTTCCATCAGTCCGGCTAGGTCCGTTGATCTGGTCTCTGACATTTCAACAAAAATTGAGGAATATACCATCAAACTTTTCGAATTATCCAAATCCAAAGACACTCTGGTAAATCAGATTAAATATTTAGATACCCAGTATTCCCTCACCGAACTAAAAATCAAACAAACCGAAGCCAGTATTGTCCAGCTGCAAACTGAAATTGCCGATCTAACCATTAAAATAAAGGAACTCGATGTTTCCTTAAACCAACTGACCGCCGTTTTTATCGAACAAATTAACCAAAACTATCGCCTTAACAAACGCCTGCCCTATATTTCCATTCTTTTTACCGGAAATTTCAATCATTTTTTTGAACAATATAAATATCTTACCCGGGCTCAAAAAAGCAGCCAGGACACTTTGCTGGAGATGGAAACTGCCCGTTCCAACCTGGATACCCAAAAACAAATCAAGTCCCAAAAACAAAAGGATCTCTCTGCCCTCGAAACCAAACTCGAGGTTCAAAAAAAGGATCTTGGCAACCAAAAGAAATCTAAATTGGTGTTATTAACCATTACTCAAAATGACGAAGCCCGCTATCGGAAACTCAAAACCCAAGCCGAAACCGAACTCTCCTCTCTTCTAGCCGCCAAATTTGTCGGCTCCCGCCAGGTAAACCGCGGGGATGCTCTGGGTCTGATGGGCAATTCCGGCTACTCTTTTGGCGACCACCTTCATTTTGGCCTCTATAATCTTAGGGAAGATAACCTATCAAAATGGAGTTATTTTGACGACATCGACGCGCTCGATTATTTAAAGAATCACGTTTGGCCCATGAACTCTCCTCTAGAAATCACTCAGGAACGGGGACGGACTAAATACAGCTATCTTTATGCCGATCGTTTTCATCACGGTATCGACATGGTTTCCACCAATAAGACAGTCCGGACAGTTGAAAACGGGGTAGCCTATTTTTATCGTAATCCCGGCTCATCCCTAGGCAATCACGTTAAAGTTTTTCACCCCGACGGTAAAATGACTCTCTACCTTCACCTTCAGTAGCCTCGAGCAAACTTACGTATACCTAGGGCTATAACCGCTCCGGATAAACCCCATAAACTTTGAATTAAAATCCCTGGAGCTCCGGTACTCGGTACCTGCTTGCCGGAAATAAAAAACGAGGCTCGGTCACAGTCAGAGACATTATCGCCGTTGACACACACCTTGTTGGTAATCATTTGGGTATATATACTTTTCACCTCTCCAATTCTGGTTCTGATGGTAAATACCTTGCTTTCACCTATACCCAAATTGCCGATTGACCAATCAATTTCCGCGACATTTTTATTATAAATACCCGGGTTAAAAACAATATTCTGATATGACGGCAAAAAGTCTTTAATAGTAAGATTTTTTAAATCCCGGTTACCGGTATTTTCCACCAAAATCGAAAAATCCAAACTATCCCCTTCGACAAAGGTTTTTTCATCTTTGTCAATATTGTCCAAATATTTGTCGCTGTTTATAGGCCGGATCTTTTTATCAATCGATATCGATTTACTGACTTCCCCCTGTGAGTAGTATTGAGCCAGAGCAAACTTAGGTAAGGAAAGGCTACAGATCAAAAACCCCGCTATTACCGTAACTAACCCAATTTTTTTGCTAATTTGTTCCACCTGCTTGTAAATAAAATATATTAGAGGATAGTATATCCTATTTTTTCCCGTTGTCAACCTTTTGCTATACTCAATCATGTCCTGTCTGGTAAACGAGCTCTCGCTTTTTCTGCCCTGCTACAACGAAGAAGCCAATCTGAAAAACACTGTCAACAAAACCCTGCCGATTCTGACCAAGATAGCCCAAAAATGGGAACTAATTATTGTTGATGACGGCTCCAAAGATAAAACCGGCCAAATTGCCCAAAAACTTCAAAAAAAATATCCCCAAAACATTAAAATTGTCACCCATTCTCCCAATCGTGGCTATGGCGCCTCCTTCAAAAGCGGCTTTTATACCGCCCGTTACGATTGGATTACCTTTATTGACGCTGACGGCCAGTTTGATTTTTATGATATAAAAGGCCTTTTAGCTGTCCAAAAAAAGACCAATGCCGACCTGGTCATTGGTTATTATCTCGGGCGTAAAGTGCCCATTTTCCGGATTTGGGGTTCAAAACTCTGGCAATTAGGTATTTTTATTCTTTTTGGCCTAAAAGTCCGGGATATTGATTGTGGCTTCAAGTTAGTCCGGAAAAAAGTTATCGACACCATTCCGGAGCTTGTGGCCGAGAGAGGCCCCTTTATTTCTTCCGAATTTCTCATCAAAGCCAAAAAAGCCGGCTTTAAAATTGTGGAATCAGGCGTTCACCATTATCCCCGTACTGCCGGAGAAGCTACCGGCGCCAAGCTAAATGTAGTCTTGGGCGCTTTTAAGGACCTGTTCCGACTTTGGTTTAAATTAAACATATCCTCGTGAAAAAATATTGGCCGATTATCACCATTCTTTTAATTGCTGTATTTTGCCGTTTCTACCGTCTTTCCGAATACATGGAATTTCTCGGCGACCAGGGCCGCGATGTGGTTATTGTCCGGGATTTTCTCAAAAACGCCAATTTCTTTTTTATCGGCCCTCAAACCAGTATCGGCAACATGTATCTTGGCCCTTATTACTATTATTTCATCGCTCCCGCCCTGCTGTTAGCTTTATTTAGTCCGATTGGTCCGGCCGCCTTTGTGGCTCTCTTGGGTGTCCTGACTGTTTATCTTCTTTATCGAATCGCCGCTAAATGGTTTAACCTCCGCATCGGTCTTATTTCCGCCCTGCTTTTTGCCGTGTCTCCGGTGGTTATTAAATACTCCACCTTTTCCTGGAATCCCAATATCATGCCTCTTTTTTCCCTCCTCTTTATCTATTTTCTGACCGAAAAACGATATATTCTGGCTTCTTTAGCTTTTATTTTTTGTCTCAATTCCCACTATTTAGCTTTGCTTCTCATTTTTCCGGCCGCTCTTATCGTGTTCAAAAACTATCGCCAAACCGACCTTAGGCCTATTCTATTGGCCATAGGCATCTTTCTTTTGTCATTTACCCCCCAAGTTCTATTTGACATCAAACATCAGGGTCAAAACATTGGTGCCCTTATTACCTTTTTTTCAAAACGCGAAACCACTGTCAATCTTAAGGCCTACAAAGCCTTGCCCAAACTACCCGAGCTTTTTAATCAGGTCAGCATCCGATTGCTGGCCGGTAAAAACGAAGCCATCGGTCTTTTTGTCTCTATTATTTTTTTTATTCTTCTCCTTTGGCTTCTTTTTAAAAACAAGTTCAGCTCCAACCAAAAACAGAAATATTATCTCTGTCTGGTTTGGTTTATAAGTGGTCTTGTCGGTTTAGCTCTTTACAAACAGCATATTTATGACCACTATTTCGGCTTTATTTACCCCGTCATTTTCATTCTCATCAGCCTTATTCTTAATTGGTTGGGGAAAATATGGGGTAGTGTCTTTTTTGCCATATTAGTCTCTCTTTCACTAATTCAAAATCCCTTTCGCTGGGCCCCTCCTCGTCAGCTTCAAACCACCCAAGCTATTACCGCCTCCATAATCGAGTCTTCTGCTCCTGCCGGCGCTCCCTTCAATTTTGCTCTCCTGGCCAAGCTAAACTATGATCCTGGTTATCTCTATCTCTTTTATGAAAAAAAAGCCGCTTATTTTCATTTAAATGATCGCCTCACCGATCAGCTCTTTGTCGTTTGTGAACCCTTTCAAATTGACTGCCACCCCATCAACAACCCGGAGTGGGGGATTGCCGCCTTTGGTTGGGCCAAAATTGACAAGCAGTGGGAAATAAACGGTATTAAAGTTTATCGTTTGATCCACAATCCTTCCGGCCAATCACTACCATAAAACGATCATACCGCTTATAATCTATACACATGTTTGCCGTCAGTATCGTCATCCCCTGCTACAACGAAGAAAATAATCTTCGCCGGGGAGTTTTGGAAGAAGTTAACCATTTTTTAGAAAATCAAAGCTTTAATTGGGAAGTATTAATCTGCAATGATGAGTCTACTGACAACAGTCTGTCTATTATTAAGGCTTTCGCCCAAAAACACACCAAATTTAGGGTTTTAAATTTACCCCACGGCGGCAAACCGGGAGCAGTTTGGCGGGGAATAAAAAAAGCCCAATATCCGGTTGTTCTATTCACCGATATGGATCAATCCACCCCTCTAAAAGAAATAAATAAATTAATCCCGTTTTTCAACAAAGACTATGATGTCGTCATTGGTTCTCGTGGTTCCCGCCGCCGCGGAAATAGTTTATGGCGAATTGCTATGGCCAAGGCTTTTCTCTTTTTTCGCCGTCTGGTTTTGTTGCCCCGGATTATTGACACCCAATGCGGTTTCAAGGCCATCAATACTGCTCTGGCTAAAAAAATATTTCCTCATCTCCAATTTTTCCAAGACAAATCAATTAAAAGCGGTTGGCGGGTATCGGCCTTTGATGTCGAGCTTCTCTTTATGGCCCAAAAGTTGGGTGCCAAAATCAAAGAAGTCGAAGTTAACTGGCGAAACCAAGATACCAGCACCACCAAAGGTGGTAATGCCGCCCGTTTTAAAAAAGAATCCCTCCAAATGCTTTCGGAAATCTACCGGGTAAAGCTAAACGATTTAAAAGGCTTTTATGACCAAATTTAAACCAAATTTTATCGCTGGTATTATTCTGTTGGCGCTTGTCTATCTATTAACCCGTCTGCCCAATCTCACCTCTATTCCCGTTTTTGGCGACGAAGCCATTTATCTTCGCTGGTCACAGCTTATCAAAAATGTTGAAACTCTTAGATTCGTCCCTCTTACTGACGGCAAACAACCTCTCTTTATGTGGTTAACTGTTCCTTTTTTAAAAATCGTCTCTGACCCCCTTATCGCCGGCCGATTATTGTCGGTTATCATTGGCCTCTCTTCCTTAATTAGTCTTTGCCTTACCTTTGCCCTTTATTTAAATTACGCTTCCAAAAATCGTCAACCCCACCTCTTTATTTTTGAGTCTCTGAAAAAATTTCCTCGGCGCTCACTGGTCCCTGGTCTGATTTATATTTTTTTTCCTTTCACCTTCTTTTTTGACCGCTTAGCCCTGCCTGATGGCCTTCTTTCTTTTTTGGGGATTCTGACTATCTTTTTTACCCTGCTTCTGGCCAAATACCCCAGACTTGATCTCTCAATTTTTCTTGGAGTCACTCTCGGTTTAGCCTGGCTGACCAAATCACCGGCCATTTATTTTGTGTTTCTATCATTTTTCGGCTTTATTCTTCTTTCCCAATTCAAAAAATATTATTATCCACTTATTTCAGCTTTAATAGCTTTTATTATTTATAATCTTCTCCGGCTTGGTCCCCAATTCCAGCAAATTGCCCTGCGAAACCGTGATTACGTCTGGCCCCTATCCGAAGTTCTTCGTCATCCTTTGGATCCCTTTATTCCCCACCTAAAAGACCTCTTTATTCTCTACTATCAATATTTTTCCCTACCATTGGTTATTTTATTCTTCCTTGGCGCCGCTTCGCATTTATTCAAAATCAAATTTATTTCCCGTCAATCTATTTTTATCTTTAGTTTTTTTCTTCTGCCTACCATTGCCAATCTAGCCTTAGCCAAAATCTTTACCGGCCGCTATCTTCTTTTTACTACTCCATCTCTAATTATTTTATTTTCTTTATCGCTAATAAAATTTTATCAATCATCTAAACAAATTTTTCAAAATCAATTCCGCCAAATAACAATTATCTTCCTCTGTTTTTTACCCAACCTCTATTGGCAGATCATTGTTTCATTTAAGCCCTTTCAGGCCAAACTGCCTATATCCGAAAGCGGCTATCTTGAGGGTTGGACCGCCGGCTGGGGTGTCAAATCTGTGGCCGACTATCTTATTTCCCGATCCCGGAATTTCAATGTTATTGTCGGCACCGAAGGCTATTTCGGCACTCTTCCTGACGGTCTCCAAATCTATACCGACGGTATCCCCCGTCTAACCGTTTTTGGCCTCGATCCGGGTTTAACCCAAATCCCTTTTAAATTAATTGACGCTAAAAATTTCGGTGACGACGTTTATCTTCTCCTAAATTCACCTAAACAAAAATTAAACCCGTCTTCTCTTGATCAATTGACGCTCGTTCAAAGCTACCCCAAACCCGACGACAGCCAGCTTCTCCTTTATAAGCTATGAAGTCAAGCTATTTCCACTTTTCCATTATCATATTTTCTTTCATCTTCCTTTTTCTTCGTCTTAATCAACTAAAATCCTTAATGACCTTTGGTTTTGATCAATCAGTCCATCTTCAGGAAGCTCGCGACCTGGTTGATAATCGTCAAATCAGGCTTGTCGGGCCAATGGTTACCTCTCAAGTGGTTCAAGGGAGAGGATTTTTTATCGGTCCGTATTACACCTACATTTTGGCACTAATGGGACTAATCACTAATTGGCAGCCATTAATTATCACCCGGATATTAATATATTTTGACTTATTTTGTCTTTTATTGTTCACTTTTTGGCTGTCATCAAAGTCTTCCAAACCGATTACCCTGCTCCTCTTTTTACTTTTTGTCTTTTCTCCTTTTTTAATTGAGCAAAGTCGGTTTTTTTGGAACCCACATTTCCTGTTGCCAATCAGTTTTCTTCTGATCTATTTTTTAGAAAAAAAACGTTTCTTTTGGGCGGCAATCACCATGGGTTTTGGGTTTAGTTTTCACTTTAGCGCCGTTCTTTGGATTTTCCCATTTCTTTATTATTTGCTAAAAAATAAAATCAGTTTTAAAGTTTATCCCTTGTTGCTATTTGCCTTTATCCTCGGCGACCTTCCTTATTTTATTTTTGAACTTCGCCACCACTTTTACAACCTTTCTACCTTCCGTCTCGTTTTAACCCATTCCGCCAAATCAGGACTATTTTATTTTCATTATTATGTTTTTTCCCTATCAGCTTTCATTTATTTATTATTAAACCGACTTTCCGTTAAATATTCCCCAACGGCCTATCTTAGCATTATAGTTTTAACTTTAATAAACACCGGTTACTTTTTTTTCTGGCGTGAGTCTCTACCTGTCGGCATGACTTCCGGCTGGAATTACCCGACTCAACTTAAGGTAGTTGACAAAATTCTGGAGAACGGTTGCCCCAAAAACTATAATGTTGCCACCACTAACAGTGGCGATACCCGAGCCCATGATTTGCGCTTTTTATTAAAACAAAAAAATTGTTTTCCCAATCCCGTTGACTCTTATCCCTATGACGAAACCCTTTATTTAGTGGCTCCTATTTTTCGGCCACCCCAAACCGATACTGTTTGGGAGCTTTTATCTCTTCGACCTTTTAAGATAGAATTAACCTATCCGATTAATAAAGAGCTTGTTCTCTATCAGCTTTCCCGTACTAATGAAAATTAAAATTCTTTTGTTTTTACTTTTAATCCCTTCTTTCTTTTTTCTGCTTCGTCCGGGGGAGTATTGGAATATGCACGATGATATGCAAATAATAAGGCAGTTGGAAATGGAAAAGTGCTTCAAAGACGGCCAGATTCCCTGCCGCTGGTCTCCGGATTTAGGCTACGGCTACGGCTACCCTCTGTTTAACTATTACCCCCCACTGCCATACTTGGTTGGTGAAGTATTTCGTGTTTTTGGATTTAGTTTTGTCGCTACCGTCAAACTAACTGCCATCGCCCAAATTCTTTTATCGGCCCTGGCCATGTATATCTGCGCCGGATCTATTTTTGGATCCCTGGGCGGGGCTCTATCAGCTCTTTTTTACACTTATGCTCCCTATCGCCATCTAAACATTTATGTCCGGGGAGCCATGAACGAAGCCTGGGCTTCGGTTTTTTTCCCTCTAATCTTTTATTTTTCCTACCGGATTATTATTGCCAAAAAATTTTCCCTAAAATATTCCCTTCTTCTGTCCCTATCAATTTGCGGCCTGTTGCTGTCTCACAATCCCATGGTTCTTATCTTCATCCCGCTGACACTTCTCTGGATTATCTATTGGCTCTTCCGCCGTCGTTTTGATTGGATCAAGGTCAGATCTCTAGGTTTAGCCGCCGCTCTATCCCTGGGTCTTTCCGCCTTTTATACTCTGCCGGTTTTATTTGAAAGTAAACTGGTTCAAATCGAATCCATGTTCCAAAACTATTATCATTATTCAGTTCATTATGTTTCGGTTCACCAGCTATTTATCAGTAATTTCTGGAGCGATGGACCCTCTGTTTGGGGAACGGCTGATCAAATGTCCTTTATGGTTGGTTATCTTCATTGGGTTGTTCCAACCATTTTGCTTATTTATTCGCTATTTCTCTATTACCGGAAGAAATACTTCACTACTTCCCAACTTGTCATCTTATTATCTCTCCTGGGTTTTGCCACTACCTTTATGGCCCATCAAAAAAGTGTTTTTATTTGGCAGCTCTTCCCTTCAGTTCAAAAAGTTCAATTTCCCTGGCGCTTTCTCAATCCGGCTGTCTTTCTTTTTTCTCTGTCCGCTGGAGCTCTGACTTTTTATCTTGAAAAAACCGGTCTCAAACCAAAATTTAAATACCTAATTATTTTGTCTATTATCGCTCTTTTATTAGTTTTAAACTGGTCGCATATCACTCCCATCACTCATGGTCCGATCACCGACAGCCAAAAAATGAGTGGTCTTGCCTGGAACAATCAAATTACCTCGGGAATTTACGACTATTTACCCAAAACAGCTTCGACCGCCGCCAAAGCGCCGGCTCAAGCAGTAATTGATGAAATCTCTCCGCCGGTAAATTATCAAATAAGCGGCGCCAAGTGGGGAACTGATTGGTTATTTTTCAATCTGGATCTCGCCGAACCCGCCACCATTACTTTACCCCGTTTGGCCTTCCCCGGTTTTAAGCTGTTCGATCGCCAGAAACAAATAAGTTTCAACATAGAACCACTTTTGGGGCGCATTCAATTTAATCTAAACGCTGGCAATCACCAGCTTTATCTCAAACTCCGCAATACTCCGATTAGAACCATCGCTAATTATTTGTCGTTATTATCCTGGACCTTCCTGATATGGAAACTTTTAAAGTTGAAGAAATAAAAAAACTAACTACCAAAAGTGTCTTTTATCTTTCTATTAGAAACTTTGGTATTCAGATAGTTGCTACCCTTGGTTTCTTTTTATTAACCCTCCTTTTGGGCATCGGTGAAGTTGGCCTTTTTGCCATCGTGGCCGAATCAATTGCTATTTTGGGCTACTTTTCCGACATCGGTTTGGCCTCGGCTCTGATTCAGCAGAAGGAAAAAGTCGAAAACAAAGACCTCCAAACCACCTTTACTATCCAACAAATTTTAGTTTTCGTCGGTCTCTTGGTTGTCGCCGTCATTTACCCCTATTTGGCCGATGCTAAACACTATGGCTCCACCGAAACCTGGATCTTACTTTCTCTTTGCTTTTCCTTCCTTTGCGCTTCCCTAAAAACCATCCCTTCGGTTTTGTTGGAACGAAAACTAGATTTTAAAACTCTTTCTCTGATAGATATGGTCGAAAACATGCTTTTCTACACCATTGCCGTTATTTTTGCCTTGGCTGGTTTTGGCGCCTTCTCCTACGCTATCGCCACCTTTGTTAAAAGTATTATCGGTTTAATCCTGATGTATCGCTTTCAATCCTGGCCGATGGGAATTAATTTCTCCGTATCCAGTGCCACCAACCTTCTCCGCTTCGGTATCCCCTTTCAACTGAATTCTTTTATCGCTTTGGCCAAAGACCGTCTCTCCAATCTATTGGTGGCCGGCATCATTGGCCGCGATGCCTTTGGCCTTCTCTCCTGGGCCCAAAAGGGATCTAGAATCCCACTTTCTTTTATGGACGCCATTATGAAAGTCACCTTTCCCACTTTTTCCCGGATTCAAAACAACTTGGACTTGCTCAAAAAATCTCTCTCCCGAAGCATCTATTTTATTGCTCTGGTGGTATTCCCCTCCCTAATGGGAATTGCCCTGATTGCCGCTGATTTGATCGCTGTCATTCCCAAGTACGGCCAATGGCAGCCGGCCTTACTGCCTCTTTACTTTTATGCTCTTTCCTTTGCCATTGCCGCCGTTACCACTCCCATCACCAATGCCTTTAACGCTGTTGGCAAAATCAAAGTTACCACCAAACTTATGATCATGTGGACTGTCCTTACTTGGATTTTTTATCCTATTCTAAGCCTAAAGTTCGGCTATATCGGTACTTCAGTTGCCGCCCTGCTGGTCGGTCTAAGTTCGGTTTTTGCCTGGTTTCTCTGCCAAAAACATTTTCAGGTCAATATTTTCTTCACTATCGCCAAGCCATTTTTCGCCTCTCTTCTCATGCTTGTTGTCTGTTTACCTCTGAATAATTTATTTCCCTCACCGCTCTATCGTCTGCTTTCCAAAACCTTAACCGGTCTTTTTGTCTACTGTTTTTTCCAGTGGCGTTTTAGCCGTCCGGATCTTATTTGGTTTCTGTCTCAAGCAAAATGGCTAAAAAAAGACGCTTAATTTTTTTTATTGTTTTTTTTGTCTGCCTTTTTATTCAGGTAACTCCGGTAATCAGAAGTGGACTAAAAGGAGTTTCCGGCATTTCTTTTTGGGGGCCAAACGGTCACGACGGAATCTGGCATCTGGCTCTCATTAATCACATCAGTAATCCTTTGTCCATAAAAATGCCGATATTCTCCGGAGAAGTGCTTAAAAATTATCATCCCTTTTTTGACATTTTAATTGCCTTTTTGTCCAGATCGACCTACATTGGCCCCTCATTTTGGTTATTTCAACTTTTTCCGCTTCTATCAGCCTCACTTTTTATTTATCTAAGTTTTCGGTTCGGCCAAATTCTTACTAAAAGTTTTTCCGGCGGAATTCTATTAATGATATTAAATTGCGCCAATAATTCCTTCGGCTGGTTAATTACTTTATTCCGCTTCGGTAACTTCAACGGCGAGTCTTTATTTTGGGCCATGCAGGCCCCGAGCAATCAACTCAATCCACCCTTTGCCTTGTCTATTCTACTTTTATCCCTGCATATTTATATTCTGGTAAAAAATACTGACAAATTAAACAGAACCAACCAATTAATAATTTTTCTAATTCTCGTTTTATTGCCGATTATCAAAATCTATTCGGCCCTTCCCGCCTTTTTTATATTTTTAATTTATTGTCTTAAAAATCGACGCTATTTTTTGAATTTTTTTATTTCACTATTTATCGCCTTCCTTTTGTTTGTTCAATACAACCCCCTCTCTTCTTCACTTTTAGTTTTTAAGCCTTTTTGGTTTACCAACTCCTTAATTGAATCCCCCGACCGCTTTTTTCTGCCTCAAATTGCCAATATGCGCTATTCACTTGAAGCCACCGGACTTTTAGGGCCGAGACTGTTTCTAATCTATCTTTTTAGTATAATTGCCTTTCTTATCGGCAATCTAGCCTGGAGAATTCTGTCTTTTATTGACTGGGTCAAAAACAAAAACTGGCTAAATTTTAGTCTTTTTGTCAGTGCTCTTATTTTAATTTTAGTTCCTACCCTATTTATTCAATCGGGAACCAGCTGGAATACTATTCAGTTTATTTATTACGCCCTCTTTCTGCTCAACCTCCCTCTTTGCCATTTTCTAATTGCCTCCAAACAAAAAATTCTCACCACCATTATTATTGTTTCTTTGTTTTTTCCCCTTTTAGGCTCTTTGCCCTCATTTTTAGGCTCTCCGGCCCCCGCCTATATTCCCGATGATGAGCTAATCGCCCTAAAATTTTTATCAAAGCAAACTCCGGGAATTGTCCTGACCTATCCCTATGATAAATATGAAAAATTTAAATTTACTAAAACCCCCATCCCTCTCTATGCCTACGAAACTACTTCCTATGTTTCCGCTTATTCCAAACAAATCACCTATCTTGAGGATGAAATGAATTTAGCCAACTCCGGATTTGACTGGCTAGCCAGACGACTTAACTCTCTGGATTTTTTTAAGCAGCTTAACATCTTTAAAGACCGGGGTTTCTTAGTCAACAACCAAATTGATTATATTTATCTGGTTGGCGGTCAAAAAGAAAATTTTAATCAAAACCAGCCAGATCTTTCTCTCAAAAAGATTTTTGAAAATCAGCAAAGTTCAATTTATCGGGTCCAAAGGTGATAAACTATTACCATGAGGCCGTTAATTTCCGCTGTTATTAATGTCCGTAACGAGGCCGATGACTTAAGTAAATGTCTCCGTTCTCTTCGGGACTTTGCCAACGAAATAATTGTGGTCGACATGCACTCTACCGACGCCAGTGTCTCAATTGCCCAGACTCTTGGAGCCAAGGTATTTTCCTTTCGTCCCATGAAACACGTCGAACCGGCTCGAAACTTTGCCCTTTCCAAGGCCACCGGCCGATGGATAATTCTTCTTGACCCCGATGAATATCTTTCCAAAACTCTAAAACGGGAACTGAAGCGGATTACTACCCGCACAGACATCGATTTTGTCCGCATACCCCGGAAGAATTTAATTTTAGGAAAATGGTTCCGCCACTCCAATTGGTGGCCGAATTACCTTATTCGCTTTTTCCGACGAGGACAGGTTAACTGGAACAAAGAAATCCATAGTCAGCCCACCACCAAAGGCAATGGCCTGACTCTGCTTGACTCCGAAAAACTGGCCATTCGTCACCACAACTACCGATCAATTAACCAGTTTGTCTCTCGGGCTCTCCGCTATAGTGCCATTCAGGCCGACGAACTCTTCGCTTCCGAATATAAACTCAAAACCAGCGATTTTGTATTAAAACCCGTTCAGGAATTCAACAGTCGCTTCTTTGCCTCGGAGGGCTACAAAGACGGCATTCACGGTTTGATTTTTTCGGTTCTCCAAGCCTTTGCCATTGCTCTAATCTATATCAAACTTTGGGAGAGACAGGGGGCATCGGAAAAAATTGTTGCCAAAGATTCCTTTGTCTCTGCCAGCCAGGAAACGGTCTATGAATATTCTTATTGGTTTACCAAGTATTTTCGGGAAGAATACAGTCGGAATATATTTAAAAACTTTTTTATTCGCCTTCGTCTTTTTTTAGACCGGCTGACCAAAAATTTTTAAATGATCGCCAAAGTCGCTGTCATTATCTTAAATTGGAAACAACCCCGGCTTACTCTTGATACAGTTAACTCGTTTTTAAAAATCAATCACTCCGACTTCGATTATCAAATTATTTTAATTGACAACGGTTCCCCCGATAATTCATTCAAAATCTTTCAAAAAAATTTTGATAAAAATCCTCTGGTTACCCTACTTCAAACCGGATCAAATCTGGGTTACGTCGGCGGCAACAATTTTGGCATTAAATATGGACTAAAAAAGAAATTCGATTACTTTCTAATTGTTAACAATGATGTCTTGGTTGACCTTCAGTTTTTAAATATTTTAATTAAGGAAATTGCCAAACATCCCCAAAGCATTTTAGCTCCCAAAATCTATTTTGCTCCCGGCTTTGAATTTCACCGGGATCGCTACCACCAAAAAGATTCAGGAAAGGTCATTTGGGCTATGGGGGGGAAAATAGATTGGCAAAATGTCTACGGGAACAATCTGGGAATTGATGAAGTCGATACCGGTCAATATGACCGTCAACCCCCGAAACCTGACTTTATTAGCGGTTGTTGTTTTCTGGTCAGCCGGCACTTTTTTAAAAACGTTGGTTTCTTTGATGAAAAATATTATTTATATCTTGAGGATGCCGATCTTTCCCGCCGGGCCGTTAACTTAGGATACCAACTAGCCGTTGTCCCGAAATCCATAATCTGGCATGTCAATTCCGGATCCTCCGGCGCCGGCAGTCCGCTTCATGACTACTTTCTGACCCGAAACCGGCTTCTGTTTACCTTTCGTTACGCTAAGCTTCGGACTAAATTCGCCGTCTTTCGGGAATCCCTCCGCCATCTAATTACCGGCCGAAATTGGCAAAAAAGGGGAGTCGTTGACTTTTATTTAGGCCGTTTAGGTAAAGGTTCATGGAAATAAGCCATCCCCAACTAAGCATAATTGTTCTGGCCGGTAACGAAGCCGAAGTCATTGCCAACTGTCTAAAAAGCTGTCTTTTTGCCGATGAACTGATTGTGGTTTTGGCCAATTCCAGCGACTCCACTAAAGACATTATTCGTGACCTTTTCCCTGAAACAAAAATCATCGCCACTGCCGATGAGTACAACAAAAATTTCAGTAAATGGCGCAACCTTGGCCTATCTTCTGCCACCGGCGACTGGATTCTTTATGTCGATGCCGATGAGAGAGTCACCCTAAATTTAAAAGACGAAATAATCCAGACTATTCAAAAATCGGAGACCTTTGCCTACTATGTTATTCCCCGATTTAATTATTTTCTGGGACAGCGGGTAAAATACGGCGGCACCTATCCTGACTACGCCAAAAGGCTATTTCGCCGTTCCTGTTTTTACGGTTTTGAAGGGATTCTTCATGAAGAGCCAAAAGTAACCGGGGATTTGGGGTATTTAAAAACGGCTCTGACTCACCTGACTCACCGTTATCTGGAAACAATGGTTGATAAAACCCTTTCCTGGACAGAAATACAAGCCAAACATCTCTACCAATCCAAACATCCGCCGCTGTCCTGGTGGCGCTTTCCCCGGATGTTTTTCTGGAAATTCTGGCACCGTCTAATCAAAGAGCAATCATTTAAAGACGGCACTGTCGGCTGGATTTCTACCATCTTTGAGAGTTTCGATACCTTTATTATTTATGCTAGACTTTGGGAGTATCAACGCTATGGAAAAACGAGCCGCGATCTACGATCCTTATCTTGACACCCTTGGCGGCGGTGAACGCTATTGCCTTACTGTGGCTGAAATATTGCTTATGGCTGGCTGGCAGGTTGATCTTTTTTGGTCAGGGGACGAAAACATCATCGAATCGGCCCAAAACCGCTTTTCCCTAGCTCTCGGTGGTCTTCACTTAATCCCCGATATTTTTGGACTGGTACCCCAATTTATTGACCAAATCGATGGTGAGCTTCCTAGAGAACACTTTGCCACCCGCAAATCTCCTCCGCCTTCGTTATTAAAAAAAATCCTGTCTCTTAAAAATAAATACCAAATTCTTCGCCGCTATGACCTTTTGTTTTACCTTAGTGACGGCAGCTTCCCCTTTCTTTTCGCCAAAAAGAATCTTTTTCATGTCCAGGTTCCCTTTAAAAGGGATAGCACCAACCACCCTATATTAAACAAGTTGATCAAAAGCCGCCTTATATATCGGATAATATGCAATTCGGATTTTACCGCCTCCTTTATCAATAACGATTTAAAACCCAAAACCTCGGTTATTTTCCCGCCGGTATCGGTAGCTAATTTTGAAACTGCCCCTCAAAAACTAAACCAAATTCTGTCAGTTGGTCGTTTTGATAATATTCTTAACCTTAAAAGACAGGACCTGCTGATTGAAGTCTTTGCCAAATTCATCCGCCAAAACCCCGCCACCGACTGGAAACTAATTCTGGCCGGTAGCAGTCAAGGTGAGCAAAATTGCAACCACTACCTTCTCCACCTTCGTCAGTTGGCCAAATCCCTTCCAATCGAATTCAGCGTCAATCCCGATTTTCCGACTTTAAAAAATATTTATTCTCAAAGCAAACTTTATTGGCACGCTGCCGGCTACGGTATAGATGAATCAATAAACCCGGAAAAGACCGAACATTTCGGCATATCTCCGGTCGAAGCTATGGCCTCCGGGGTTGTTCCTCTGCTGGTTAAAAAAGGCGGACTTAAAGAAATTATCACTGACGGCCAAGACGGCTTTTTCTGGGATACGCCCGATGAACTTTTGGCCAAGACCCAACTTCTAATCAGCGCTAAGTTAGATTTATCCCGATTGGCCCAAAATGCTCAAAAATCATCTCAAAGATTTTCCAAAGAAATTTTTAGCCAAAAATTATTAGAGCTTATTAATACCCCATGAGAATTTCCGTTATAGTTACCAATTGGAACGGACTTTCCCTTTTAAAGAAATACTTTGAAAAAGCAGTCATTGCTTCTCCTGAAGCTGATGAAATAATTTTTGCCGATGATGCTTCTAAAGATGACAGTATTGCTTTTATTAAAACCCTTCAAAAAAAATATCCCCGGATAAAAATCATCGCTCATCAAAAAAATCAGGGTTTTGGCAAAAACAGCAACGATGCTGTCAAAAAAGCCATTGGCGAGTTAGTCGTTCTTCTAAATAGCGACATCAATCCGCATCAGGGCTATATAACCAATTGTCTCCATCATTTTAATGATCCAAAAGTCTTTGGCGTCGGTTTTTCTGAGCTAAATCACGAAAATTACGGCAAAATATTTTGGGAAAATGGTTATATTCAAATTAAGCCGGGTATTTCGTCTAAAACTCACATCTCCGCCTGGCTCTCCGGCGGTTCCTCGATTATCCGCCGGTCGGAATTTCTCCGCTTAGGCGGTTTTGACGGAGTCTACGAACCCTTTTATTTTGAAGACTTAGACCTTGGTCTTCGTGCCTGGCGCTCCGGCTACAAATTACTTTGGGAACCTACCGCCGTTGTTGAACACCGACACGAATCAACCATGTCCAAGAAACCCAAAACTTTATTAACCTATGTTAAGGAAAGAAATCATCTTATTTGTGTCCGGCGAAATATTACTAACCCCGGCCTTCTTCGGCAAAATTCACTCTTTTCCTTTTTTAGAGTCTTATCCGGTCCCAACTATATTAAAATCATTATCGCCGCCTCCCGTCAACTAAAAAAATATCCCGCTCCTATAATTTTTCCGGCTCTTACCGACCGTCAAGTCTTTGCCTTGTTCAAATAAAATTTTTATGCCTCCACCTACTCTTTCCATTATAATTCTCACTTGGAACACGTCCGGGGTAACCAAGAAGTGTGTCGACACCATTAAAAAATATCTCCAGGGTATCACTTACCAAATAATTGTGGCTGACAATGGTTCAACTGACAACACTGCCAAACTTTTAGGTAAAAGAAGTGATCTTACCTACTTTAACACCGGCGGCAATCTTGGTTTTGCCCGGGGAAACAATGCCGCCCTAAAACATGCTAAAGGTAAATATCTTCTCTTCCTTAATTCCGATATGGAAATCTTCGATTCCTCTCTGACCGATATGTTTGACTTTTATAAAAATAATCAACAAATTGGTGCCATTGGTCCGGCTTTTATCAATCCCGACTTATCTCCCCAGGGTTCGGTTTTTCCTCCCCAAACTATCACCAACGCTTTCAAGGAATTTTGGTTAGGTAAAGCCGCTTATTCTAAATTTATCCCCCGATCAAGGTTACCCCAACCGGCGTGGTCAATCTCCGGTGGGGCCATACTTATTTCCCAAAAACTCTTCCGCCAAATTGGGGGTTGGGACGAAAAATATTTTTTCTTTTTCGAAGATCTTGAACTTTGCCGCCAAATTTGGGCTAGGGGATATCAAGTATATTTTTACCCAAAATGCGCCGTTATTCATCGTCACGGCGTCAGCGGGAAAAACCTGGCTCCTTCCGCCACTCAATGGCGCCGCCTTATTCCCAGCAGTAAAATTTATCATGGTATTTATTATCATTACCTATTAAATCTAGTCATTTGGTCGGGTCAAAAATGGCAAAAAAATTTTCACTCCCTCTGTCAAAAATAATTATTTTAGCCCTAATTCTCCGCTTATTAGTTGCCCCCTTCTTTTACCACCCTGATCTAAAAAGCCAGCATTTTCATTTCCAATTTTTGTCCCATGGTGTTTCCAATATCTACCAATATATTTCCACCAATAAAGATTCCCTTCCCTACCGTGATACTTTTAACTATCTTCCCCTAACCTATTTTTCTCTGGGGGCCTATCATGCCTTATTAAAACCACTTTTCCCCAAAAATCTTTCCGTCTGGTTAAATGATTGGAGCGCCGCTCAAAACTCCTATGATAATTTTCCTTTCTTCATGTTAATTCTCAAACTACCCTATTTCCTTTTCGACATCGGCATTTCCTTTATACTTCTAAAGCTCTACGGCCAAAAGATTTTTTATCTCTGGCTATTTAACCCTCTAAACCTATATTTAATCTACATTTTAGGCAATTTTGATATCATCCCTGTCTTCTTTACCGCCCTGTCATGGTATTTTCTTAAGTCATCTTCAAAGTATTTATCTTTTCTAACTTTAGGGATTGCCACTGCCCTCAAACTCTACCCGTTACTGCTTCTGCCATTTTTTCTCTTATATAAACCTAAAAACACACTTAAAAGCCTCTTGTTCTTTTTCCTCCCCCTAATTCTTACCGTCCTGCCCTTTGTTGATAGTCAGCCCTTTATTAATTCCCTAACCTCATCCGGCCTTAGTCAAAAAATTATAGGGTTTAAAATCTGGTATTTGCCGGTTTTCCCCATCGTCTATCTTTTAGTTCTGTTAAATTTTCTTCGTCATCGACATCTGGAAAAAACTCTTCTCTACGTCTTTTTAGCTTTCATTGTTTTTGTCGATTTCCACGCCCAATGGCTGCTGTGGTTTTTACCATTTATTTTGTTTTCAATTGTCAAAAATAAAACCCGATTTATTTTATTTATTATTATTTCCGTTCTTTCATTCTTTTATATTATTCTTATGGACGATTCTTTTCTTTTTTGGGGCCATTTAACTCCGGTTTCTCCGGCCTTTGTTTTTCTTCGCCGTCCTGATGAAATTTTCCGCTACCGTTTTCTAACCGATCCTTATCTTATTCAAAAATATATCAAAATTCTTTTAGCCCTCTTTTCTTTTTGTCTTATCTTTTCTAAAAATGAAAAAATTTAGTCTGCTGATTTTAGAAATAATTTTTCTGGTATTTTTTTTAATTCTTTTGCCTGCCCTATTGCTTTCCGAAACCAAATATTTTTTTCGTGAAGGAGGTACTTATCAAATCGCTTTAAATTCAGGTAAGGAGTATCGTCTTGTTTTTGATCATCCCCCAAACCTTAATTCTCTTTCGTTAAGGCTTAAAAACCCCCTTATTCAAAATAACAGCCGCATTGAAATTAATCTCGAAAACAACACTCAACAAAGCCTGGCTAAATTTGTTTTTTACGGTTCAAATGTTGGCGACCCCGGTTGGGTTGACTTTGATTTCCCTCCTCAAAACGACACCTCTTATCTCTTAAAGCTTTCCACCGACAACACTGTCCCTGAATCGCTCTTTCTGTTAAGTGACCCGCAGGGCAGTTGGGATCTCAAAAGTACCTACCGGACTCCTTCTATTTTTCAGCGTTTAAAAAACACTTATAGCAATTTCGACAATCGTCTTCAAAAAATGGATAAAATATATCTGTCGCTTTATCTATTTACACTCATTGGTCTTAATTGGCTATTTATCAAAAAGTGAAACACCGCCGCTTATTATTTTTCATCCTATTATTTGCGGCTCTAATCCGATTGTTTTTGTTAAACTCCTTTCCCACCGGCATTAGCAATGACGAACTTCATTTTGTTCTTAACGCCAAATCAGTTTTTCTTCAGTTTACTGATCTGGCTCGAAGCGGCTGGAATCCATTAAGCTTCCAAACCATCCCCCAAGAAGCCAGTTCCGAACTCCCTTTTCTTCTGGCGGCTCCTTTTATCGGCCCCCTGCCCTTATCGCTTTTTTGGAGCAAGTTATTTTATGTTCTTATTTCCCTGACAACCATTTTCCTCACCTACAAAATAACCCTGATACTTATCAACCCCAAAATAGCCTTAATTTCCGCCGCTGTCTTTACCTTAAACCCATGGTCTGTCTATGTTGGCAAAACCGCCTTTGACGCTCCGATTGCCCTCTGTTTCTTTCTTCTTTTCATTTACCTTGCCCTCATTCTCCGGGGGTGGAAACTGCTTTTAAGTCTTTTCCCCGCCCTTATCGGCTTTTACAGTTATATTGGCACCAAGGTAATATTTATCCCCCTTGTTTTAATTGTTTCTTATTTTTCCTTTCATTTCCGAAAGAAAGCCCGGATTCTTCCCTATCTGGTTTTAGTCTTTGGCAGCCTTTTTATCGTTATTTTTTATTATTTGAATATTCAAAAAAGTTCCGTCCTAAATCGGTTTTCTGAACTTATTTCTCCCAATAATCCGCAAATTTTATACCAGAGTCAAACCGATAAAAACCTCTCTCTCCGCTCTCCCTTCAAGCCCATCTTCAGCTCTCCGGTGGCGGTGTTATTCCGACAGTCCTTTAGTAAATATCTTAATAATTTTTCCCCCGACGTATTATTTTTAACCGGCGACCACACTTACCTGGTTTCACTTTGGCAACACGGCTATTTCTATTATTTGGATGCATTGTTCCTTTTACTTGGATTAATTTATCTATTTTGGAAACAAAGAAATGTTTTTTTATTATTAATTGGTCTTATCTTAATTTCGCCCATTCCCGAAGCCATCCGAATTGACCGGATCCCTGCCTACGCCTTTCATTCGGTTCTTCAGTATCCATTTTTAATAATTCTAATTTCAGCCGGTATTTACTTTACCCTTAATTCCATTCCTAAATTAAAATACCCTCTGTTATTCGCCTACACCATACTTTTCCTAAATTTTATCGATATCTATTTTTTTCGTTATCCGATTTTCCAGTCTGAAGGCTTTAACTTTTCCCGTCGTCTTCTCTCCCGCTATCTTTCACTGGAATCAACCAAAAGCCCAATAATTTCAGTACTGGCCAAAGAACCCGAATCTCTTTTTAGAAACTATTTATTTTTTAACAATCAAATTACCCGGGGAAACCTAAATCAAATAAGTGAAACCTATCAACACAGTCAAAAGCGTCAACATTTTGTCTGGGAAAATATTCTCATAACCAGCAACCTAGCTGACATCAATCCCCAAGGTGTGGTAATTTCTGATATAGATATTACTGATCCAAAATATTTATCATCTGATAAATTCAGTATTGCCAGACTGTCAGACCCGGGGAAAATATTCAATATTTATCGTGGTATTACCTGCTCATCTACCAAACTCGATCCTTTTACCCACAATCTTAACTTTACTGATTTCAATCTCGAATTCCTTCCCGAAAATCAGTTTTGTCAAAAATTCATTATCAAAACTTTTGACTAGTCCAGAGTTACCATCACCGAGGAGTTATAGGGCTTAACCGGATTTTTCAGGTAATAGGCCTTGGCATTTGGAGTTTTGTCAATCTCGTCCTGATTGGTAGTCGCCGGCATCCACAAAATTGTCTTTGTTAATTTATTATCTTCGTACCAATTTATTTTTCTAAATTTAAATTTGTCGAAATCAAAATCCCAGCTCCCCTCGTCAGAAGCTTTTACCCGGGTTGGGGCATATGATTGAATTGCTTTTGGGTTATAAGCGCCATAGAACAAAAAGAATATATAGCTTTGGGCGTGAGGAGAGTCAATAATCACCTGATCATAATCTTTCAACATCGACATCAACAAAGGAATTCCTTCTTTAAACCCTCCCGGCTGATACTCGCCGTGATTTTCCCAAACCGCATAAACAAACTCGTTGTTGATAATAAAAATAGACTGCCAAATAAATGCCACGCCCAATAAAATCGCTAACCATTTTCGTCCTTTTAACAATCGGTTGACGACAAATAAAAAACCCCAAACTATAATAATTTCGACCGCCGGCAAAGCGTTTAAAACCCGCAGCGAATGGAACCAATTCCAGGTCAGAGCCGCCGGAGCCGCCCCGGCCAAAATCCAATAAAAAAAATAGCGATAATTAAATTTCTTTATATTTTTTACTAACATAATCAATCCCATAATCAAAAAAAATATTTCCAGCCAGCCAAAGAGATTAAACTCCGGTATATATTGAACCGACTTTCTCACCCATAAAAATATATTGGTCGAAAAATTAACCGGTGAAAAATAGGCCGAAAAATGACCCAGAATAATACCTAAAAAGTAATAAACCGGGCTAATTCGTAACCAGCTTATTAAATTATTATTAAATAACTCCGATGGTGCAAACGGGGAAAACCTAACAAAGACATTTTCCTGTCTAAAGCGGGTCATCACCTCCCGTCCGCCGGAATTTGAAAATACCGGAATTAGCAAAATCACAAACAAGACTATCCAAAATAATCTTGGCAACTTTCTAACGATATCAACCACTCTTGTCTTCCAAAACCAACTTAAAGGATCAAACAAAACCAAAGCCAACAACAACGGCACTGCCAACCGCGCCGAATGATAGCTATATGCCGACAATACCAACGGAACCATACTCGCTGTCAGCCATTTCCAATCGAATCTTTTTTCATCCCTGCGGGCTCTAAACAAACACCAAGCCCCAAAAATAAAAAATGCCGCCGATAGATTTGTTTCTAAAGCCGTCCGGGAAAAATGAATTCTCCAGGGTTCCAGTGCCAAAAAGAACAAAACCATCAGCCTTAAAACCGGTTTTTTTACCCAAGTAGATAATAAAAGCCAAAGTCCAAGGACACTAAAGGTGCCGGCCACCGCCGACACTGCCCGGGTAGATCCTTGATTCAATCCCCAAGCCTTGACAAAGGGAACAGTCAGGACCGAATATAGTGCTGGTTTATAGTCGTTAAACGATCTGATACTCAGAGGCCAACTCTTTCCATATTCATCTTTACCGGTTGTCAACAAACAATAAGCATTGTAACCCAAAGACGCCTCATCCCAATTAATTGATATCGGACTTTTTTCCAGACCGTACCCTCTTAAAAATAAAGCCATAATTAATATCAAAATTAAACCAAACGCGACCAGAACTTTTTTCATTTAAGTTTTGCCACTACTAAATTAAAACCGTATTGATTGGCAATATTATCCCGCAGAGCCTTGGATGAAACCACCTCAAAACCGTCATCGGTCAACCTCTTGGTAATATTATCCGGAAAAAAATTTTTGAAATTTGGACCAACAAATTCTCCCTCAAAACCAGCATAAGTTATCCCTTTTTGAGGGGGAAAATCCTTAAAATTAAAACCCGCCATCATAAATCTATCGTCACATTGCTGTCTTAGAAAATATCGGCAATAGAGAACTGCATTGGCCACCCGATCGGTGATCTGAATTTTTCCGGGTAAATTTCTTACAATTTCAAAAAAATGCTTATAAACCAAAGGTCGGTTATCTAACCAGTAATCAGAACGATTAGATAAATCGTAAATAAACGCTTGATAACCATAAAAAAATAAAAACAAAGAAATTAAAAAATAGATTTTATATCTTGTTAGAAATTCTAAACCTTCGGCAATTAATAAAGCCAAAAAAGGCAGTGTCAGACTATACCTAAACGATCCACCCGATCTCGAAAACAAATAACCCGAAAAAGCCAAACACCATAAATACCCCAACATTTTTTGATTATTCTTTTTTTTGCCTTGAAGCACTGAATACCAGCCCAGCAAAGCCAACAAAAATCCCGGCCAATAAAATAAAATCAGCGCTTTTTGACCGGCAGGATGAATTTCCTGAAAAAACCAAGGCTCCAGATCCCAAAAGGAAATTAGCTCCTTTAAAGTCGATGACAACATCCAGGAAATTTTGTTGTAGGAAATTCTTCGCCACCACAAAGGCAGTTCAATTTTCTCAATTAGGCTATCTTCACGCATAAATTTTTCCGTTACCTCTATTTTTGCCCGAGCCGGCTCATATATTTCCCATATCCTTGCCTTTTCCTTATTTTGCCAAAATGAAAATACCAACAAAAAAATTATCGGCAATACTAGGGCTTTTTGCTTCCACCGACTGGACAACCAGAAAATACCGGAAAACAAAAACCACTTTAATGCTTCAACTGGATAAAACCAAAACCAGCCAAAAAACGTCGGCGACAGGCATATTGCTAAAACAAAATAAAAATATAGACTATCCCTCTTATATTTATAAAATATCTTTTTCCAGAAAAAAAGGGAAAATATAACTAATCCAAAACTAACCATCCTTACCCAAAAAACCGGCCATAATCCAACCAACAACTGTTCTTCTGTCGGCGGGTAGCCAATTTTCAATCCCAGCCACCACCAAACGGCCAAAACCGCTACTATTACCCAGAAACGCCATCTCCGCATAGCTTAGTATAAAATAGGTTATGCCAAAAAGCATGAAGTTGGCCCTGATAGTCATTCTGGCCCTCTTTCTTCGGCTTTACTCCCTTCACTCTCTTCCTCCCGCCCTTTTCTCCGACGAGGTTGATATCGCCAATCAGGTACGTACTTTTCGCCTTTCCCAAAGCGATTACTATGGTAATCGTTTTCCTATTCACTTTCATTCCTTTTCCGATTGGCGCACTCCTTTAGAGATCTATTCATCCGTTTTTATCAGTTACTTTACCTCTGATCCGGTGCTAATTGTCCGCCTGCCATCAGTTTTTTTTAGTCTCTTAACTGTTATTCTCTTCTATCTTATTACTGGTTCGCTTTTAGCTTCTTTGCTATTGGCCCTTTCTCCCTGGTCTCTTCATTTTGGCCGAACCGGTTTTGAAGTTTCCGGTATGCTTTTTACCATTCTGGCCGGACTTTTCTTTTGGCTAAAATACCATCGCTTCTCCAAAACAATCTATCTATATCTATCGCTTATCTTCTTTTGTCTGTCGCCCTATTTTTACAGCACTGCCAAACTATTTTTGATTCTTCTCTTGCCCTTATTGCTAATAATTTGGCCTAAAACCATTTTCAGGTTAAAGACCAAAAATATTATATTTCTCATTTTTACCGCTATTCTTATGCTTTCGCCGATGTTAGTTGACACTTTTAGGGGGCACGCCGGTTTTCGTTTTTCCTACATCAGTATTTTTACCGAACCTCATCGGGAACAAATCACCGATACTCTTCGTTATCAGGACATTCTTTTATCCCATCCCGATGAAATTGGTGTCCAGACACCGTTTCTCTCGTTTATATTCCACAACAAATATCAACTTATTTTAGAAAAATTTATCAAAAATTTTCTTTCATCCTTTTCGACTAATTTTCTATTTCTTAGAGGTGACGAAAACCTCCGTCAGAGTTTTGGCAACCATGGTCTGCTTTATATTATTGATTTTTTTCTTATTTATATCGGGATTATTTTCCACTTTAAAAACCCTACTAAATTAGGCTCTTTCTTTTTCTATTTTCTCCTCCTTGCCCCTATTCCCTTTGCCTTAACCCGCGACTCCGCCTCGCCTCATGCCACTCGGTTAATTTTTATGATTTTCCCACTTTTGTATTTTTCTTCCCTGGCCCTTAAAAAATATCTCTATTTATTTCCCTTCTATCTTCTTTTCTTTATCAATTTTTGGCATTATTATACTATCCATTACCCCCAGATATCAGCCAGATACTGGCACTACAACTTAAAAGAAGCAATTCTGGCCGCCAAAAAAACGGACTTAAATATCATTTATTTTTCCGATACCGCCGAAGCCTTTTTGCCCTTCTTTCTTTTATACTTCCCTTACCCTGTCCCCAATACGGGCAATATTGTTGCTAAAATTGCTCCTTTTGAAAGCCCTTCCTTTGTCGGCTCGGTGTTAAATCAACGCTACTATTTTGGCCGCCTTAATTGGTCAAATTTATCAGGGCTACCAAGCGAATCCCTAATTATTGCTCCGGAAAGTAACCAAAATCTTTTCCCGGCAGAACTTAAAATAATTAAAAAAATCGACAAAAAATACCTCGAAGCCGAAGCCTTTTACCTGCTTCAAAAACAATGAAAAGACTAACAAATATCTTACCGATTTTATTAATAATTTTATTGGCTTTTCTTCTTACTTGGCATTTAATGCGTCCGGGATTTTTTTCCATGCAGGACGACCTTCATTTGTTTCGTCTTTCCGAATTTGACCTTTGTCTAAAATCCGGCCAAATCCCTTGCCGCTATTCACCCAATTCAGCTCTGGGCTTCGGCTCTCCGGTCTTTAATTTTTACCCACCCTTTACCTATGCTTTCGCCGAAATTTTCCATCTTTTAGAATTTTCCCTAATAAACAGTCTCAAAATAATCTATATCCTCCCCCTCTTTTTCGGTCCAATATATTTATATTTATTCACCAAAAAATATTTCGGTGCTAATGGGGGATTAATCTCTGCTTTTCTTTTTGCCCTGGCTCCTTATCAGGCCATTAACCTTTACGTTCGCGGAGCCTTAGCCGAACATTTTGCTCTTAATCTAATACCGGTTATTTTTTACTTTTTCTATAAAAAGAAAACCAAGACGACTATAGTATTTTTATGTTTTCTCTTTCTCTCTCACCAATTAACCACTCTTTATTGCCTGCCGCTGTTATTTCTGTTTTCACTTTTTCACCAGAAAATTAAATATTATTTTCTCATTGTTTTGTGGTCTCTTCTTTTATGTTCCTTCTTTCTTCTTCCCTCCGTCCTTGAAAAAAACCTTACCACCAATGTCACCATGACCCAAGGTTATTTTAATTTCATAAACCACTTTGCCACCTTAAGACAATTATTTCTCGACCGTTTCTGGGGTTATGGAGCTTCACTTTGGGGGCCAAAGGATGACATGTCCTTCCAGATCGGTCTAATTCAATGGTTGTTGCCTTTACTGGCGCTTTTTTTTGCATTTCGAAAAAATCAAAAAAATAAATATACCATTTTAGCCGTGTTATTTATAGGTCTCTTTTTTCTATTTCTGACTCACAACAAATCAACCTTCATTTGGCATCTTTTTCCGATTATGGCTTATTTCCAATTTCCCTGGCGCTTTCTTGGTCCGGCTCTGCTTTGTCTTTGCTTTGTCTCCGCCTCACTTCGACCCAATAAACTCTTCTTAACCCTTCTCATCTTCTCCTCTATTTATCTAAATTATTCTTTTTTCCGGGAGGACATTTGGTTTAATAATCTCTCCGACACTCAAAAACTAACCGGGGGCAACCTTGTCGCTCAACAAGGAGCCGGTTTGAAAGATTTTTACCCCAAATTTTCTCTTGAGTTCCCGAAATATCCATCCGCCAATCTACCAATTATTATCGCCGGACAAGCCTCCCCATCAATTATTCAAAAAACCAGTACTGTTTTTTCCGGGGAAATAAATATTAATACACCCCAGGCAACCGTTAATTTACCGGTTGCCTATTTTCCTAAAATGGAACTCCGGCTGGATGGCCAAAAATCAACTTACCGAATTGACCCTATTCTCGGTTTAGTTCAGTTCGATCTGCCAAGCGGTCTTCACCATTATTATATCCGTTTTTCCGACACCCCAATACGCCTTTTTGCCAATTTAATTTCCGTTCTGGCCCTTCTTGCCTTTATAATAAAAATAATCCGTGACCAAAAATAAGATTTTCTTTCTGGTTATTTTAATTCTGGCCGCCTTTTTCCGCTTTTGGCAGTTAGACGAGCTGCCATTGTCGCCCAACTGGGACGAAATTTCCCATGGTTATAACGCCTTCTCCCTTTTAAAAACCGGCCGGGATCAGTGGGGGAGTGCCTGGCCGCTTTTTAACTTTCGCGCCTACGGCGACTATCCGACAGCCCTTAATCTCTACCTTACCCTCCCTTTTGTCGCCCTTCTGGGGTTAAACACCTTGTCCCTAAGACTTCCGGCCGCTATATTGGGACTTGTCTTTACTGTTGTCGTCTATTTTCTGGCCCGGATTTTTACCAAAAACCGATCCTTAAGTCTAATTGCCTTTGCTATTGCCGCCTTTTCACCTTGGACCTTTTTTACCTCCCGGGCAGTATTTCAATCCAATCCGGCTCAGTTTTTTTTAAGTTTGGGAATTCTTTTATTTCTTTTGTCCAAAAATAATAATAAGAATTATCAAATACTTTCGGCTCTGTCTCTTGGACTTTCCCTGTATTCCTATCACAACTCCCGGATAGCCGCTCCCCTAATTTTTCTTTCTCTTCTTTTGATCTATCGTCAGTTTAATAAAAAAAATCTTTTATTTATCATCGTCTTTCTAATCCTGGCCGTCCCCAATCTTATTAACTTATTTTCTCCTGAATCTTTGGTCCGAAACCGTTGGGTGGGAATAATCAATCCCATCTCTGTCAATATAATCAACGAACGTCGTCGTCTGTTTGAAGGACCGGTTTTATTAAACCTTCTCGCCAACAATAAAGTTACTTATTTCGGAAGTCAGTTTACCTCAAATCTACTAAACTTTCTAAACCCAGTACCCCTATTTTTTACCGGCAGTCAAAATTATCAATTTAATCCGCCCCAAACCGGCCTCCTCTATATTTTTCTTTTACCCTTTTTTTATCTTGGTCTGATAGTCTCTTTTAAAAAAGTTGCTAACAACCGACATCACCTCTTTTTGGTAGTTGCCCTCCTAATTTCCTTTATCCCGGCCGCTCTCACTACCGGCGATTTCCCCTCTGTCCGTCTGACCATCGCCACCCCATTTATTTATCTTTTTATCACTATCGGTTTTTCTACCATTGCCGCCAAAACCAAGGGTTACCTTTTACCTCTTTTTTTAATACTTACCCTAACCTTCTTTTTTAATTATTGGAAAAATTATCAAAATTATGCCCAAAACTATGCTTCCGCTTGGCAATACGGCCACGAAGAAACCGTAAACTATCTAAAATCTCAATATCCCCAATATGACCAAATAGTGTTCACTAAAAAATACGGTGAACCCCATCAATTTATTCTCTTCTACTGGCCCTGGGATCCTGCTTCATACCACCAAGACCCAAAATTAAATACCGATTTCCATTCCGACTGGTATTGGGTCAACGCCTTTGACAAATTTGTTTTCGTCAATGATTGGGAAATAAAAAATTATTCCTTTAAACCCCGCACTCTTTTAGTAACCAGTCCGGGGAATTATCCTTGCTTAAACTCCCAACTTCAAAAAACGATAAACTACCCCGATTTGACACCGGTGTTTGACATTGTTTCCTATGATTAAAAATACCCTGATTTTTATCACTATAGCCGCCTTTCTTGTCCGTTTTATTAACTTCCGTTATCCGCCGCTCTTATGGGACGAAGCCGCCATCGGCTACAACGCCTACTCCCTTCTCCAAACCGGAAAAGATGAATATGGCCGTTTTTTCCCTTTAATTTTTAAATCCTTTGGAGACTATAAACCGGGGCTCTATATCTACGCCGCCATCCCCTTTGTGGCCATCTTTGGTCTAAATGAACTTTCAGTTCGTCTTCCTTCAATTATCGCCGGTTCACTCTTGCCTCTATTATTCTTTCTTTTAATTAAAAAAATATTTCCTAAAAATGATAAATTCGCTTTAATTGCCGCTCTTCTTCTGGCCTTAAATCCCTGGAACATTCATTTTTCCCGGGGAGCCTGGGAAACAAATTTACTTCTATTTGAGCTAGTCTTGGCTGCTCTCCTCTTTTTAAACAAACGTTTTTTGTTATCAGCCATATTGATGGGTCTTGGACTCTACACCTACCAAGCCGCCAAGTTATTAGTGCCGCTTATTTCACCATTGCTCATTATCCAAACCCGCAAATTTCCCAAATCATATTTTGTCACTCTTTTTATTTTAGCTATTCCGGCTATTTACGGTTTAGTCTACAGCTCGGATTCAAACCGTCTAAAAGTCATGAATCTTTATGCCTATAAACGCCCTGTAAATGAAGTTCAGCAAATTATTAATGAATCAAATCCCCTTGATTACCGGCTTTTTTATTCCCACCCTATTTTCTTTTTCAGAAACTTTCTTACCCGCTATTTTAACTACTTCTCTCCTCGTTTCCTTATTTTTGAAAGTGACTGGCAGACTGCCCGACACTCGGCTCCATATATAGGGGTCATTCTCTTCCCTACCTTTTTCTTTTCTATTTGGGGTTTTTCCCTTTCACTTAAAAACTGGCGCCGGCATCGATTCTTTTTGCTCTGGCTTATTTTTTCCCCGATTCCCGCCGCTCTCTCACTTGATATTATTCAACCGGTCAGAAATTTTGCCCTATCACTCCCCATAATCTACTTTGCCGCTCTTAGTCTAAGTCAATTAAATAAAACCCATCTTAAATATATATTCCTTGTTTATCTTTTTTCTTTTATCTATTACCTCGAGCTTTATTCCTACCATTTAACCAAAATAAAACCGGAACAATGGCTGGTCGGTTACAAAGAGGCAGTTGAATATGTTCTAAAACATGGCCAAACTCGCCAAATAGTATTTACGCCTTTTTACGGTCAGCCCTATATTTATTACCTCTTTTATTCAAATTATCCACCTGCCCGTTACCAACCCCAAGCTCAATTGACTGTCAATGGTGTCGATACCGGCACTGTTGACCAAATCGACGAAATCTTATTCCAATCACCGGACATCCGATCTCTAAAATCATCATCAGGACCTCTTTTGGCCGTTATTTCTTATGATGAAATTATCCGGCAAGGTTTAAATCCAAATGATTTTTTAAAACTTAGCCCCCTTTTCTATGTCTACCAAAATTAAACTCCTTGTCATATTGATACTTGCCTTCCTAATCCGCAGTTGGAATTTAAACTCCCTACCTTCTCTCAATCCCGACGAAGCCGCCCTGGGATACAACGCCTACTCATTACTTCAAACCGGTCGCGATGAGCACGGGGAGGCGTGGCCGATTCATTTTAAATCTTTTGGAGATTACAAACCCGGAGGCTATGTTTATCTGGCTTTACCGTCGATAAAACTTCTTGGTCTTACCCCCTTTGCCATTCGTCTCCCCAACCTCATCTTTTCCATTCTAACAATCTTTGTCCTCTATCGTCTCGTTCTCCTTTTGACTTTGGACTTTAGACTTTCACTCCTTTCTGCCTTCGTTTTAACCCTTTCCCCTTGGCACATTCATTTTTCCCGTGGTGCCTGGGAAAGCAACACTGCTCTCTTCTTCATAATTCTAGGCATCTTTTGGTTTTATTCATACATCATAAATCATAAATCTTACTTCCTGTATCTTTTCCCTCTGCCTTTAGTCATCGCCCTTTATACCTATCACTCATCCCGACTAATGGTGCCAGTTCTTTTCACCACCCTGATTATTTTTAACCTCAAAAAATTTCTCAACAAAAATGCCTTCTTTTCCTTTTTTCTGGCCTTTCTTTTCATCTCACCGCTTATCATCTCTTTTATCAGCATTGGCACCGCCCGGTTCAGCGGAGTCGGTCTACTAGCCGACAGGGGACCCCTTTCCCGCTCTGAAGAACTATTAAATCAACACCCGGCTTTTTCTTATTTTGACCGGGTTATTCACAATAAACGGCTGCTTTATCTTCTTTCCTGGGGTCAAAAATATCTTTCCCACTTTGATTTAAATTTTCTCTTTCTCTCCGGCGATGAAGTTCCCCGGTCTAAAAGTCCAGATATAGGACAATTCCATCTATTTGAACTTCCACTTTTAATTTTAGGAATCTTTTCCTTAACTAAATTCAAATCTACTCACTTTAAACACCTTCTTCTATCTCTATTGTTCATTTCTCCCCTTGCTTCTTCTCTTACTTTTCAAGCTCCATCGGCCCTTCGATCTCTTCCTCTTGTTATCCCTCTGGTCATCTTCATTTCGCTGGGCCTTTACTCACTTAAAAATTTTAAATATACAAAAATTCTAACTATCATCTGCTATTTAATATCTATCATCTATTTTATAAGCGCCTATTTTATTCATGCTCCCAAACGTTTCTCTTTTGCCTGGAATAGCGGTTTTTCCGATATCATTCCCTTGGTTGAATCTCAAAAAAACTCATTTAAAAATATCTATTTTACTTCGAAATACGATCAACCCTATATTCTCTATCTTTTTTATTCCCAATACCCCCCAAAAAAATTATCATCTCAAATTAAATTAACTCCTCCGGATCAATTTGGCTTTTCTACCGTCGCCAAAATTGACAATATTACCTTTTCCATTCCCGATGAAATACCGCCCGGCTCGCTGGTTGTCGACAGTTCCGATTTCCAAAATACCGGCCAAAGCTTTAAACTATACCTAAAATAATATGATTTCATCACTTTCCGTCGCCATTGCCACTCACAACGAGGCTGAAAATATAAAAAACTGTCTGGACTCAATTAAAAAACTGGCCGATGAAATTATCATCTACGACGGCCAGTCAACCGACCAAACTGTTGCTAATGCTAAAAAATATAAAAAGGTAAAAATAATTTTCGGTCCAAATCACCCTCTTTTTCACCTTAATAAACAAACGGCCATCGATGCCTGTACCTCCGATTGGATACTCCAACTTGACGCTGACGAAGTAGTGACCCCAGATTTAGCCAAAGAAATCAAACAAATAATTACTAACACTAAATTTGATGGCTTCTGGATTAAACGGAAAAATTTCTTTTTAGGAAAATTTTTGACCAAAGGTGGTGTCTATCCCGATCCCACTCTCCGTCTTTATCGGAGAGGAAAAGGCTGCCTGCCATGCCTTGATGTCCATGAACAGGCTGCTGTTGATGGGCCGGTTGGCCAACTTCAAAACGACCTTCTCCACTATGCTGACCCGACTTTTGAGCGTTTCCTATTTAGAAACAACCGTTACAGCACTCTTCTCGCTACCCAAATCCAAAATCCTTCATTTGTCGACTATTTCTTCCTAAAACCTCTGGTAACCTTTTTTTCTCTCTATCTTCGTCACCGCGGCTACGTCGACGGCTTTCCCGGCTTTATCTTTGCTTTCTACTCTGCTCTTCGATTTCCTGCCGCCTACGTTAAACACTGGGAGCTAATCCATGCCAAAAATCGCCATTGATGTCTCACCGCTTTCCGACGGTAATAAGATCCGTGGAATCGGCTATTACACCAAAAACCTGGTAAAAGCCCTTCAATCAGAAATCAAAATTAATCCTGATTATCATGATTTTCAAATTGATTTAATTAGAAATTCGAAATTAGAAATTAGAAATTATGATTTAATCCACTATCCCTATTTTGACCCCTTCAAGCTTACCCTCCCACCCACCACTACTCCCTTTATTGTTACGGTTCATGATTTAATTCCCCGGCAATTTAAAAGTCATTTTCCGGTCGGAATTCGCGGAGAAATAAAGTGGTTCATCCAAAAAAGACGCTTAAAAAAGGCCAAGTGTATAATTGTCCCCAGTCTTAATGCTAAATATTCAGTCGTTGATATTATAAATTACCCTTCTAACTTAATTTTTGTCACCGCCTTAGCCGCCGATTCTTCCTTTCACCCAATCACCAACCCCAAAAAGCTGAAATCAATCAAAAAAAAGTATCAATTACCCAATAAATTTGTTCTCTATGTCGGCGATTTAAACTGGAACAAAAACGTTCCCTCATTAGTTAATGCTTGTCTCCAACTTAATTATCCCCTGGTCATTGTCGGATCCGCCGCCGTTAAAGATGTAACTGTCCACCCCTGGAATAAGGATATTATTTGGCTTCAAACTTTAGCTCCAAAGTACCAAAGTTCTAAAGCTCTAATCCTAACCGGTTTTGTCCCCAATACCGATCTTCCTTCAATTTTTAATCTGGCCACACTTTATTGTCAGCCTTCATTTGCCGAAGGTTTTGGTCTGCCTCTTCTTCAGGCTATGCAAGTGGGCACCCCCACCCTTTTCGCCAACACCTCATCTTTACCCGAAATTAGTTCTTTCTCCGGCCTATCCTTTAACCCCAATTCTTCCTCTGATCTTCAAAAGAAGTTGACACTACTCTGGACAAATTCAAAATTAAGAGAAGAATACTCCCAAAAAGGGTTAGCCCGCTCATCTCACTTTTCCTGGAGATATACGGCTCGGCAAACCTTGGCGGTCTATAATTATTCCTGTATCAATGACCAAAAATAAAGATCATTTTTTGTCGGTTATTATCCCGGTTTTCCGGCAGGCCCGGACTCTCCGCCAGGATATCTATTCGATTTTTGATACCTTGGAGAGAATTAGATATAGCTATGAGTTAATCGTTGTCATTGACGGTACCGAAGTTGACGACTCTTTTATCGAAGCCGGAAAACTTCGGTTAAAAAATCTAAAAGTCATCGGCTACGAACACAATCACGGCAAAGGCTATGCCCTCCGCTACGCTATGGCCAGATCCAAAGGTGATTATGTCGCCTTTATTGATTCCGGCATGGAAATAGATCCCAACGGCCTTTCCTTATTACTAGAACATTTGGAATGGTATCAGGCCGATATTATTGTCGGTTCCAAGCGCCATCCCGCCTCCTTGGTTAACTACCCCTTTGAAAGGAAAATTATTTCATTTGGAGCCTACTTTATTTCCCGTTTTCTTTTAGGAATAAATATTCACGACACTCAAGCCGGCTTAAAACTTTTTCGCCGCCCGGTTTTAGAAAAGGTTCTTCCCCGATTGTTAATAAAAAATTATGCTATCGATTTGGAACTTCTTTCCGTTGCCAACCGGCTTGGGTTCACCCGTATTTACGAAGCACCGATCAAATTAAACTATGACTTTAATAGTCTGACCCACGCTTCCGGTCTTAAAATAATATTTAAATGTCTAGTTGACGCCCTGGCGGTTTTTTATCGTCTTAAAATACTTCACTACTACGATGACCAAAACCGTCGCCGCTGGGTCTATGACCCGGAACTGGACATGAGAATTAATACCGGACGCTAATGAAAAAACCTCCCATCTTCTCAATTATTATACCTGTCCGAATTTATACTCCTTATTTAAGAGAGACTCTCTCACACTTAAAAAAACAAACATTTAACTCATTTGAAACCCTGGTAATTACCGACAAAATATCCGGATCAGCTAATCCGGCATTTAAACGCAATCTCGGTGCCAAAATGAGCCAAGGTCAGTTTTTAGCCTTTCTTGATGACGATTCCTATCCCTCACCAAATTGGTTAAAAAATGCTTTCCGACTATTTACCGATAACGTCTCTGCTGTCTGCGGACCTTGCCTGACTCCACCCCGGGATAATCTTTTAAAAAAAGCCTCCGGCCTGGTCTGGTCATCATACCTTGGCAGTGGCGGTGCCGGTACTTATCGGAATTCAGTCAAACCTAAAAAATTTGTTGATGATTTTCCTTCCGTCAACCTGATTGTTAATAAATCTGATTTTATTAAAATTAAAGGATTTGACACCCATCATTGGCCCGGCGAAGATACTCTTCTCTGTCTTGCCCTTGTTTATAAACTAAAAAAACAAATTTTATATCACCCCAAAGTGGTCGTGTATCACCATCGCCGGGAAATAATTCTGCCCCACCTCCAGCAAATTACCCGTTACGCTCTTCATCGGGGAAACTTTGCCAGAATTTACCCCCAAACCAGTTTTAAAATTGGCTACCTTTTACCATCGCTCTTTTTTCTGTATTTATTATTTTTGCCGATTCTAATATTTTACCTCCATTATTATTTTTTACTCGTTCCTTTACTAATTTATTTTTTACTTTTACTAATTACTTTTTTTATATTTATTTTCCGTCATTCATTTCTTCTCTCGCTTTTAGCCACACTTACCATTCCGATCACTCATCTTTACTATGGTATCTTATTCCTAATCGGATTTTTTACCAAAAACTTAATATTTACTGCCCACCAAGTTGACAAAAATAAAAACCAATATCTCGGCGGTTAAAATATCCATTTCCTACCCACCCCTAGACTCATCCAAAGGTCGCCCTTTTTTGGGGCAAAACCGGCAGTTTCAATGGACCAACACCGGCAATGTTATATTACCGGTAATTCCGGCATATGGAGCTACTGCCTTAAAAAATCTGGGTTTTAAAGTTTATTGGGACGATGCCGTCGCCGAAAAAATTTCCTATCAAAAGTGGCTTAGTCGACTTATTAGACGAAAACCCAATCTGATTTTTATTGAAAGCAAAACCCCAGTCATCAAACGTCACTGGGAAATTATCAATGATATTAAGAAATATTTAAAAGGTACTACCGTGGTTTTGATGGGGGATCACGTCACCGCTCTCCCTTTGGAATCATTTAAAAATTGCCCCCTCGATTTTGTGCTTACCGGCGGTGACTATGATTTCATGATGGTTTCTCTTCTAAACCACCTAACCAAAAATACGCCTCTCGAGCCGGGTTTCTATTTTAAAAAAAGCAATAAAATAATTAATACCGGCAAATTTTCCTTGATTCATCATCAGCTCGACAATATGCCATTGATTGATAGACAACTTACTCGCTGGCAACTTTATGGTCATCACAATACCAATTTTAAATTCAAACCCGGCGCTTACATCATGTCGGGACGTGATTGTTGGTGGGGTAAATGCACATTCTGTTCCTGGACTACCACCCACCCTTCCGGTACTTTTCGGACATTTTCTGTAAACCGGATTATAAGTGAAATACAATCTTTAACCAAACTTGGCATTAAAGAGATATTTGATGATAGCGGTACTTTTCCAGTTGGTCTGTGGCTCAATGATTTTTGTCATCAAATGATTGACACCGGTCTAAACAAAAAAGTAGTTCTCGGTTGCAATATGAGATTCGCTGCCCTAAGTCAGGACCAATACCTTCTAATGGCCAAAGCCGGCTTCCGTTTTCTTCTTTACGGACTTGAATCCGGTAATCAGGAAACCCTAGACCGGATTCATAAAAACACCAAAGTCAAAGATGCTCGTAAATCACTTCTTATGGCCAAAAAAGCCGGTCTAGAGCCTCACTTGACCATCATGATTGGTTACCCATGGGAAAATCAATCTCAGGCCCAAAACACCCTAAATCTTGCCAAAAAGTTATTTATTGACGGTTTGGCCGACAGCCTTCAGGCTACTATAATTATTCCTTACCCGGGAACCCCTCTCTTTACCGAATGCCAAAACAAAAACTGGCTAACTACAAAAAACTGGGATGACTACGACATGCGTCAACCGATAATGAAATCTCCGCTCAATTCTCAGACACAGCTTAAATTAGTCCAAAATATTTTTAAAGGTATTCTAACTCCCCGATTTATTATTCGAAAACTCTTATCCATTAGAAATATCAATGATTTAAAATTTCTTGTAAACTATGCCATCAAGTATCTTCAAAAACTCAAAGACTTTTCCGTCGCCTAAACCTAAAATTCTCTTATTTTTCCCTTCTCCCTTACCTTACGAACGAAACTGGCATGGTGTTCCTTTGGCCCTGCTGGCCATCAGCCGGCAACTGGCTCGCGAAAACTACGACATTCAAATTTATTCCCGTTATCTTCAAAAGAAATACTTAAAAAATATCCTTCAAGAGGGTAGGGGAGCACTTTGTCTGGGAATTTCCGCTATGACCGGATTTCAAATTTTTGATGGTTTAAAAACCGCCAAAGCATTTAAGAAAAAATATCCTAAAATTCCCATAATTTGGGGAGGCTGGCACCCTTCAATTCTTCCATTGGAAACCGTCAAAAACAAATACGTTGATATTGTTGTTCGCGGTCAGGGCGATGTTACCTTTACCCAACTTATTCACACCCTTCAAGATCAAAAAGATCTTAAAAACATTAAAGGCCTTACCTTTAAGCAGGGAAAAAAGATTGTTTCCACCCCCGACCGTGAACCAACTAAACTCTCACTCCAACCGCCCCTCCCCTATCACCTGGTTGACATTTCCAAGTGTACCCTAAACACCGAATATGGCTTGAAAACCATCCCCTACATTAGTAGTTACGGCTGTCCTCACCGCTGTGCCTTCTGTGTTGAACAAATTGTTAATAAAAGATCATGGACAGCCGTTCCCGCCAAGATGATCTTAAAAGAATGGCAAGCCTTAATCAAGAAATATGACGTTGACTCCTTTGCCGTCTATGACAGTAATTTCTTCGTTGATGAAAAAAGAACCAGGGATCTTTGCTTTGGAATTATCAAAAAAAAGTTAGCCATAAAGTGGGGAAACACTAATGGCCGCGTCAGTCAACTATGCCGCTATCAAACCAAAACCTGGGAACTGATGAAAAAATCCGGTTGTACTATGATTCTTACCGGCGCCGAATCCGGATCCCAAAACGCTCTCGATTTTATCAGTAAGGATATGAATGTCAACGACATTATCAAATTTACCCGACTTTGCAGGAAATATAAAATTAAAATCCTTTATTCATTTCTAGTTGGCCTCCCTTGGTCCAAAGATCCGCTCCAAAATAAAATCTTTGTTCAAGAGGAATATAAAAGTACCCTCGCCTTAATTGATCAATTATTAAAAATTTGTGACCGAAATCGCTATACCTACTACGTATTTCTGCCCTATCCCGGCGCTCCATTATTCACCAGAGCCTTAACTTTGGGTTACCAAGCCCCTCACACCCTTAGTGGCTGGAGCAACTATCTAATGTCACCCGAAGACGCCTTTAAATCAATTTTAAGACAACGGTGGATTTCGCCAAAACAATCCCGAATGACTGCCATGCTGACTCAATATATCTTTGGTCTTTTAGACCGTGACACTTTTCCCGTTCTTAAAAAGAGGGTGTCATCCCCTCTTGGTAAACTAATTTTCACCTTAATTTATCGCCCGGCTCTTCTGTTAGTAAAAATTCGCTGGAAATTAAAATATTTTGGTTTACCCTTTGATTACTGGCTTTTTACTCAAGTCCACAAATATGCCGGCCTTATCTAAACCATCAGTTACCATTATCATTCCCACCTTAAACAGTGCTTCCGTTTTAGATGCCTGCCTTTCCTCCATCAAAAAGCAATCTTATCCGGCTTTTAAAATAAAAATATTAATCGCCGATGGCGGTTCAACCGATTCCACTTTAAAGATTGCCAAAACTTATCACTGCCGCATCTTTCAAAACAAACTTAAAACCGCCGAAGCCGGCAAAGCTCTCTTGATTAAAAAAGTTACCACTCCCTATCTGATTTCCCTTGACTCCGATAATATTTTACCCTCAAAAAACTGGATATCAAAAATATTAAAACCGCTTCTGGCCAATCATCGGGTTATTGGCTCTGAAAGCATTGCTTTTACCTATCGTCGCCATTCGGGATTTATCGAAAGATACTCCGCCCTTCTGGGGGCCAATGATCCTTATGCCTTTTTTACCGGTGTTTACGATCGTTATTCCCATCTTACTAATTGCTGGACCGGGCTACAGATAACCCAAATTGAAACAAAAGACTACTTTTTAATCGACTTAAAAAACACCAAAACCTTGCCCACTATCGGCGCTAATGGCACTCTCTACCTAACATCTTTCATCCAAAATATTTTCCCCAAAAACTATTTTTTTGACACCGACATTCTTAACCATCTAAAACTTTCCTCGCCTCTCTTCTTTGCCAAAGTAAAAAATGATATTATTCACTCCTATTGCGAATCCTCTTTAAAAAAATTTTTAATAAAACAAAAGAGACGGGTAATTGATCTTTATTGCTATCAAAGACACCTAAATACCCCCACTTCTACCGGAAATTTCCGGCAACAACTTCTATTTCTTGTTTATTCTCTTACTTTAATTATTCCCATCTTTCAATCTTTAATAGGTTTTATTAAAAAACCTGATCCGGCTTGGTTTTTCCATCCCCTGGCTTGTTTTTCTACCGCTCTTATTTATACCTATTACTCGACACTTCACTTCCTCGGAATTTTAAAACCGCTTTCCCGAAACCAATGGCAGCAATAACCAAAAAAAAATTACTTATATTTCATTTAACCCCCTTTTTTTCTCCCAACATTGGCGGGGTGGAAACCTATCTTGATGATTTAACTTCAATTACCTCAAAAAATCACCTATCTCAAATCATTGTCACCTATTCACCTCTTACCTCGACCGTAAAAGCTCCTTTTTACACCCGAAATCAGCAGTTAAACCAAACTATTTTTCGTTTTCCTCACCTTGGCGGTAACCTTTTCCACCGTCTCGAAAAAAAACCTTTATTAAATTTTTTATATCTAACCCCTTATCTTTTAATCGCCTCGTTTTTTGTCGCCATTTTTTATTCCCCCAAAAATATCGTTTTTCATGCCCATGGTCTTAATTCAGCTTTTGTCGGCCTTCTTTTAAAAAAAATTTTCCGGCGGCCTCTTTTAATTAATATCTATTCCAGTTACGATACCGTCCCTTTCAACCCGCTTTTTCTTAAAGTAATTAAAAACGTTTTAAACCAGGCTGATTTTATTTTAACTCAATCACAGGACTCTCTTCTTTCTCTTAAATCTATTGGTGTTGAGCCAAAAAAACTCGATCTCTACCATCACTGGATCGATCTTTCTCGTTTCCAACCCCTTTCTTCTCCCAAAAGTCCCCAAAACTTTTTATTTATCGGCCGGCTCATTCCCCAAAAAGGCGTTCGGATTGTTCTTAAGCTGGCCCGCATTTTTCCTCAAATCAATTTTCTTATTGTTGGCAACGGTCCGGATTACCAAAAAGCCATTAAGCTTTCCCAAACTTTAAAAAACCTTAAATTATTTGGTGAAGTCCCCTATAAAAAACTTCATCAGTATTATCAAATGGCGGATGTCTTTATTTTCCCCAGTCTTTATGCCGAAGGCTGGGGGAGAACTGCCATGGAAGCCGTCGCTTGTGGGCTGCCGGTTCTTGGATCAAATTTGGGAGCTATTCCGGAAAACCTTGATTCTTCCGTCTCTATTCTTTTTAAACCAAACTTAAAAAACTTCCAAAAACAAATCGCTAAAATATTAAAAACTTCAAAAATATATTTTAAACTTCAAAAAAACTGCCGTCCTTACGCCCTAAAACATTTTTCCACCAAAAACTTTTCTAATTTAAAAAAAATTTACTTATCCATCCCGGAACCCTAAAAGGCCAAAAACGGGTTGTCAGTGATGCCGTTTTCACATAATCCTTAACTTTAAAATTATTCGTTACCGCCTTTATTTCCACCGGCATTCGTTTTTCTAAATATGCCGCCAGCATATCCACCAATTCATCAATATAAATCATTTCAAAATGGCGATTCTCATCTCCCGCCATCATCCTTAAACCGCCTTGGGTGTTAAATCCCCAAAAGTCTTTTATCTTTCCCGCCATAGTTTTTTCCGCCGCTCGATACCTAAAATCTCGATTTATTACTACTCCGGGGTAAATAATATAAAAATTCTTTTTCGTTTTCCTTTTGAAATACTTTAACCCTTCAAATTTGGTGTCAGCATAAAAGTTTCCACTTTTTTTCTTCATCCCCAAAACCATTGTTGTCGATACATAGACTATTTTTTTTAATTGTTTTTTAAGGGCAATTTTTACTAAATTTTTTACCCCCAGAACGTTTACTTTCCAATAATCAATAAATTTCTTTGATTTATTTTCAGTCGCCAAATAATAAACTACATCTCCGTTCTTTAGACATCTATTAAGAAATTTATAGTCAGCCACATCTCCATTTATATCTGATTTACTTCTGGCTACTCCTACCACCTCAAATCCCAAAGATTTAATTTTTTCCTTCAATACTCCTCCCACCATCCCGCTAACCCCAATAATTACTACTCTATTTTTTGGCTTCAACATAAAAACACAAAGCCTTATGAACTTCTAAATCCAATTTTTTCAAATCTGGACACTCGCCTTTCCCTATTTTATAAAATTTAATTTCTTTAAAACCAACCTCTTTTAATACTTTTTTAAAACTCTTTTCATTAAACATCCATTGATGGGGTCTAATAAACTTTTCTAAAATTTTTTCCCCAAAAGATCTAAATTTCTTTTTTTCATATCCAATAAATTCATTATTAAAAACATCAGGATCACTATATTTTTTTATCAACACATCTAGATCCGGCATGACTACTCGCAATATTCCATTTTTCTTTAGTACCCGAAAACTCTCTTTTACTACACCCATAGTCTCCCAATAGTTTAAATGTTCCAATACATTTGAACAATAAATAAAGTTCACTGATTTATCTTCATATGGCAAAGATTTTCTTATGTCACTAAAAGTAATTTTCGGCCAATCTACTCCATACTCTTTTTCCAAAAATCCAAATTTCACTAATACTTTGTTTATTTTAAACGCTCCCAGCAATGGCAACCAGCCCCAATCGATATTTTCCCAACCCTTGGCGCCGTCAGGACCGCTTCCCAAATTTATTTTAAGCATTGTTAAGATACAATAATAAAAGTGATCAAAATCGTATTTATGGCTAATAATAACATTGGCCAAAGCCAAAGTGGGGGAGACACCATCTTTTTAGAATTTATAAAAAATTGGCAACCAGACCTGGATATCACCCTATTTGGTTCAGCCGAAACCAAAATTTTAGCCGATAGATACCATCTTAAAATCAACAATTTTATCCTCACTGACAATATCAATCCAAAATGCTTTCCCACCACTAAAAATATTATTTTTCACCAAATAAATAGAAGCTGCCAAGCTCTTAAGTCGATATTTAAAAATCGCCATCTTTTTAAAAACACCGATTACGTCTATTCGGTCTCCGACTTCTACCCCGATCTCTTACCCGCCCTTATGATCAAACTCTTCTATCCTAAAATAAAATGGTTGGCCGGCTATTATCTTATCGCTCCGCTACCCTGGCAAAAATCTTCGCCCTACCTCATTAACCATCAAATTATAAAAAATATTTTTTACTGGTTTTTCCAACTTATTAGCCGTTTTTTGGTAAATCTCTTTGCCGACACTGTTCTCATCACTTCCGAACCGGACAAAAAATATTTCAAAAGCAAAAATATTTCCGTAGTTCAGGGCGGGGTTGATATAACTGAATCAAAAAAATATTTAAAATCACCAAAGTCCATTCCGATAACCAAACGAACTTATGACGCGGTTTTTATCGGGCGTCTCCACCCTCAAAAAGGGGCTCTGGAAATTGTCGATATTTGGCAAAAAGTGATCAAACTCATTCCTAAAGCCCAACTTGCCCTGATCGGCGACGGTCAACTGGAAAAAGAATTGAAATATAAAATAAAAAAATTTAATCTTCAAAAAAGCATCACTCTTTTCGGTTTCCAAACAGGTCAAGCCAAATTTAATATTTTCAAAAAATCTAAAATGGTGGTTCATCCGGCCATATTCGACAGCGGTGGCATGGCCGCTGCTGAAGCCATGGCCTGGGGACTTCCCGGAGTCTCCTTTGACCTTCCCGCTCTCAAAACCTACTACCCCCAAGGTATGATCAAAACCCCCTGCTTTAATCAACAGGCCTTTGCCGACAATATCGTCAGGCTTTTAAAAACCCCCAAGCTTTATCAGCAAACTTCCAAAGAGGCTCTGAATCTTATTACTAATGTTTGGGATTGGTCCAAACGGGCTGAAAATATCTATCAAGAAATTTTTCTTCATGAAAAATCCTAAAGTACTTCTCATCAACCCGCCTAACTCTATTCCCCAAAACAGTGATTTTGTCATCAATATCTTCCAACCGCTGGGCTTGGCCTATATTGCAGCCATGCTTCAAAAAAATAATATAAATGTTGAAATCCTCGATGCCCTTGCCTTAGGTTTTGATCAGGAACATCACTTTGGCAAAAAAAAATTGATTGGTCTCAATTACCAAAACATCAAGGAAAGAGTTCAAGCGTCAAAACCGGATATCGTTGGCATAACCACTCCCTTTAGCTTTCAGGCCTTTGAGGCTCACCAAGTCGCTAAAATCGTCAAGAAGGTTAATCCCCGCATTATCGTTGTTGCCGGAGGCTCACATGCGACTATTCAACCTCAAGAATTGCTTAGCGACAAAAATATTGACTATCTTGTCAGCGGCGAAGGCGAATACGTCATGCTTGATATCGTCGATAAGCTCAAAAAAGGTAAAAAAATAGATACCCTGCCCGGCATATCTTTCTTAAACAAAAATGGCAAAATAACCCACAACCTTCGCCCACCACCAATCCTAAAACTCGATGATTTACCCTTTCCCGCTAGAAATCTTTTACCCATGGATAAATATTTCCAAGCCGCCAAAACCGGCCGGGTTATTGAGGGGATGCTTGCCTTTGGCCAGCGGCGAACCGGTCTATTTACCTCCAGAGGCTGCCCATTCTTCTGCACTTTTTGCAGTGTCCACTTAACTATGACCCGAATCTGGCGGAGCCGAAGTCCGGAAAATGTGGTGGCCGAAATCAAAGAATGTGTCAACAAATACGGTATCAAATACTTTGATATTTTGGATGATAATTTTACTCTCGACCCGGTCAGAGCCAAGAAAATTTGCCGGCTTATTATTAAATCAAAGCTTAAAATTCAATGGTCAACCCCCAATGGAATTCGAGCCGATAGAATCGACGAAGAGCTGATTATACTCATGAAAAAAGCCGGCTGTATTCAAGTCAAGGTGGCCCCCGAATCAGGCAGTCCGGAAGTTTTGGAAAAGATTATTAAAAAACATCTGGATTTAAATAAAGTAAAAAACGTCGTTTCCTTGTGCAAAAAGCATCATCTATCAGTTGAAGCTTTTTTTGTTGTCGGCTTTCCGGAAGAAAAAGTTACCGACATCAAGAAAACAATCTCTTTTGCCAGGGAACTGCGGCGACTCGGTTGTGACTATTGCTACTTTTTTATCGCCACCCCTTACTACGGTACCGAAATGTATACCGACGCTATTGCCAAAGGCTATCTAAATGAATCAAAATATAACCTAAACACCATCATTACTACTTCAAACAAATCACTCATTAAAAGCCCTAATTTTTCTAATAAACAACTCTTTGACCTTTTAAAACTTGCCTCTCAAGTAAACCCGCCTCTTACCAAAATCAGATTCGTTTCCGGTTTCAAAATGCTTTTACTCGATCCTAAAAGAATTTTTAAATACTCACTAAATTATCTTAGGAACTTCCTACCTTAACTCCCTCCAATTCAACCAAAGCACTTCGGGCCAGGGAATAATTCGGAAAACGGCTGATTGTTGTTTTTAACACACTTTTCGCCTCCTCAATCCTGCCAAGTTGGGCATAAACCACCGCTAAAATATACCACGTTTGGGGATTGTTTGGATCAAATTCAACCGACTTGTTAATATGCTCTAGCGCCAAATCATATTTTTTTTCATTTAAATCAATTTGAACCAAACTAATATAGGTTTGGATCAAACCCGGATTAAAACGCAACGCTGTCATATAACTTTCCCTGGCTAAATCTAGTCGCCCTGTCTTAAAAAATATATTAGCTCGATTGTGATAAGCATCGGCATAATTAGGTTTTACGATCGTTGATTGAGTAAATCCTTTGATAGCGCTGGCATAATCTTTTAATTTATCGTAATCATCACCGATATTATTCCAGGCATTATGACTATTTGGCGAGACCTGGCAGGTATTTACCCACAACAAATGGTTTGTCGACCAGTCAATATTTCTAAAATAGATTCTCAAAGCGTAAACCGACACTAATCCCGCCACCAACACTACCGGGAGTATCTTTAGCCTTTTATCCATTACCTCAATAATTAAACTTAAAAATATTGCCAACCCCAGAGACCCCAAATAAGCATACCTCTCGGCCACCAGCCAACTTACCTTTAGCGGTGCCATCGACGGTAAAGTGGCCCCAATAAATAAAAACAAAGCAAAAAACCACAACTTATCTTTAAACCAAAATCGAGCCATTAGGGCCAAATATGTTAACAAAACCGCCCAATTTAACCAACCGGGTAAAACGTACATGGTGTGATATAGAGTCAGGTCGGTTGGTACCAAAATAAGCTGCAAATATTTCGTTACCGCGATTGGATACTGAAAAGTCGGCGGGTAGAAAATACTTCCCGACTCATTTATTCCCGAATTAACAATATTTACCCGGCTTTTTATATAAGGAAAAGCGATAATAAAAAAGATAACCAATATTGGCAACAACCACTTCCATATACTTTTGACAAAACCAGATATTAGTTTCCATGGATACAAAGCTAACAATCCCGAAATTATTAAAAATACCGCAAAAGGACGCGGTCTATCCGTCAAAAAAGCTAGAACAAATGCTAAAATAAACATTAATCCGTATTTTAGCTTTCGGGTCTTCAGTAAATATATAAACGCTATTAAACAGACCAATATATAATTTGAAATAATTAAATAAATTTTCCCCGCATTCCAGGAAACAGCTTCTACATGAATTGGCATAAAAGCAAATATTAAAGTTGTTAAAATTGTTAATTTTCCCCGACCGGTAACCAGATATACAAACCAAAAAACTAAAAAAATCGACACCAAATAAATCAACAAACTAAAAACATGGTAAGGAATCGGTGATGCCACCCCAAAAATATTTGCCAAAATATAATTTGCAATATTCATACTATTAAACACATTCCCTGGAGTCAGCACCGAAGCCTTAAAATCCGCCACCAATGGATTTTGGGGCACAGTGGCATAATCATCTGACACAAAATCACCTCTAAGACCGTTTCCAAACACCACTACTACCCCCAGACCAATTAAAAGCAGTGCCCAATAAAACTTTTTAAAAAAAAATTTAAACTCAGGCACCACCATACCTTCCTCCGACGTTAAAGACAATATCTTTTTTATTCTTTTTATCTTTTTTTGAGACATAAATCCATTCTAGCAAAAAAATTAGCCATCTTTACTTCGCTATGACGAATCCGCAAATATTTTTTATCAATCACCGCAATATCTTCAATCAAAACATTTTTCATTCCATTTCCTTTATACCTAATCGGCCTTGAGTGTTCCAAACTATACGATTTAAATACATTCTTCAATATTTTTTGATCTAATTTACTAAAATCGGGCATCAACACTAAATCAAAATCACTGACTATATATTTTTTGAAAGTTTCCGAATATTCAATTTGACTAGACAATCTATTTTCATTAGCCACCGACATTATATTAGTCATCAACAGTTTAACTGCTTTAGTTTTTTCCAATTTTTCCTTCATTCCTAATGGTAATAGGTTAATAATCACTGACCCATACATACTTCCCGGGCAAAAAATAATCAATTTAGCTCTCATAATTGCCGCCAGCGCCTCCGGATTTGCCATTACTTTTTTTGATAACCATATTCTCTTAACCCGATCAAATGACATTCTCATATCATCAAGATGATGTTCGCCATTATATTTTTTATTACTTTCTGTCTCAAAACATAATTCAGCCGGTTCAAGTGATACCGGAATTACCTCACCCCTTAAATCAGCACCAGTTAAATCCTTAAACAATTTCTCAACATTAGTTATATTTTTTGTTTTTTCAGCCAAAAATTGAAAAAAACTATTACCAAAATTTCTCCCCCGGCCATCTTTAAATCTTAAAACTTCCTCCCAAACCTGTTTTTGCCTGCCGTCGCTCCACAAAGAAATTAAAGCCCGCCAATAATCAGAAAAAGCCAGTACCTTCCCTCTCTCATCTGTCCGAATTCTGCCGGTGTCGCCACCGCTGTCAAAAGTAGTTACGATTGACTTTATGTTGATAAAACCAGCCTTTATTAATGACCTATTGATAATCGGCATTCCGGTTCCACCGCCGATTGTACAAATTAAGTCATTTTTTTTCACTTATAAATTATACCCTACCGCTAAAAACAAACTATTAAGCTATAATCAATCTGTGTTACTCCTATTCCAGGAAATAAAATCGATTATTCTTCGACGGGAGTTGCTTTGGCAAATGGTCGGACGTGAAGTCAAGGCCCGTTATAAACAGTCTATTCTCGGTTTTTTTTGGGTCATCTTAAATCCACTGGCCCAAATGTTAGTCATGAGTTTTGCCTTTTCCATTATTCTGCGCATTCCCACCAATGCCGCCTCAAACATTCCCTATTCAATTTTTCTCTTTGTGGCTCTCCTTCCTTGGAATCTCTTTGCCAATTCCCTCTCTTTCTCTGCCGGATCTCTGGTTAGTTCCGGCCCGTTAATCACTAAAATATATTTTCCCAGGACGATTTTGGTACTATCCACTATTATCGCCAAAATCATCGATTTTTGTTTTGCTCTTATAATTCTGGTTATTTTTATGGTTGCCTACCAAATCCCCATAACCTTAAACATTCTTTGGGTAATACCCCTCTTTTTTATTCAGCAAATCTTTACTCTGGGTTTATCTCTTTTCTTTGCCGCCGCCAATCTTCTCTACCGCGATATCCAATATCTTCTAAACATGATTTTACTTTTATGGATGTATGCCACTCCGGTTTTCTATCCTGCCGATCTGGTACCGGATAAATATCGTCTGATCTTTCAGCTAAACCCCATGTCCGTTATCATCAATGCCTACCGTCAGGTGATCTTGGGGGGAGGGGAGCCCAAATACAGCAGCATCATCATTGCCTTTACTGTTTCCATTATTGTTCTTCTATTGGGCTTTTCTTATTTTAAATCCCGGGAAAAAATCTTCGCCGACAATATTTAATATGAAATCCAAAAAACCAGCCATTTACGCCTTTATCGATAGTCAGAACCTTAATCTAGGCGTCAGAAGTCAAGGCTGGAAACTAGATTGGAGTAAATTTCGCCAATATCTAAGGAATAAATATAATGTCTCCAAGGCCTATCTGTTTATTGGACAAGTCGCCGGAAATGAGTCACTTTATACAACGCTGCAAGAATGTGGCTTTTTACTAATTTTTAAACCAACACAAGAACACATTATCGACGGAAAAATACAAATCAAAGGTAATGTTGATGCCGAGCTAGTACTTCATACCATGATCCAATACAGTAAATACCATAAAGCCATCATAGTTTCCGGCGACGGTGATTTTCATTGTCTGATCGAATACCTACATCATAAAAACAAACTTTATCGTATTCTGGTACCAAATAAGAAATACTCAAAACTTCTCCACAAATTCAACAGCTACATCGTCCGTATCGATTTATTAAAACAATCTTTAGAAAACAAAAAAAAGACCAAGATCAGCAATCGGTCGAAACCTTAAGCTGCTTAACTTGGTCATCGTGATAAACCAATTATACAAAACAAAATAACCTATGTCAACAAATACCATCATAAAATTTGATCATGTAACCAAACGTTTTTCCCGAAACTACCACAAAACCTTCAAAGAATTTCTCCCCGCCCTGATCAAAGGCGAAGATACCGTCAACACCTTTATTGCCCTAAATAATATTAATTTTGAGATCAAACAAGGTGAGGTAATTGGCATCATCGGACCCAACGGATCGGGCAAATCAACTATTCTCAAGCTCATTGCCGGTGTTATGTGGCCAACTTCCGGCTCGGTTACTGTCAATGGAAAAGTATCACCCCTCATTGAGTTGGGGGCCGGCATGCATCCAGAACTTACCGGTCGGGAAAACGTCTTTTTAAATGGTTCAATTCTCGGTCTTAAGCAAAAAGAAATCGCCAATAACTTTAAAAGCATTGTCGATTTTTCCGAATTAAAAGAATTTATTGATACTCCCGTCAAACATTACAGTTCCGGCATGTATATGCGCCTAGCCTTTGCTATTGCCATTCATGTCAATCCGGAAATTCTTTTGGTTGATGAAATTTTAGCCGTCGGCGACACCGCCTTTCAGGATAAATGCTTTACCAAAATGGAAGAATTTAAAAAAGACAAAAACACCACCATTATCATTGTTTCTCACTCCATGAGCCAAATCGAAAAATTTTGCCAAAAAACAATTCTTTTATCCCATTCCAAACTCGTCGATTTTAGCAATTCCAAAACCGTTATTAAACAATATACAAAAACCCAATAAATCCTCTTCTATCAACTTACCACTTTCTCAAATACAATAGAAAGGCTTCCAAAAGATAATCACCAAAAATTGTCTCTTAAATAAGTTATGAGAAAAATTCGTCGTTTTTCTAGAATTTTGCTTATCAACCTACCGGGCACTATCCAAAATGGATACAGACCTAGCCCTTTAGGCATTCTTTACCTGGCTTCGTACCTCCGCAAGGATGTCCCCCAAATAAAAGTCGATGTTGTCGACGGAGCTCTTCTTGGACTTGCTGCCATTTTAAGGAAAGTAAAAAGGTTCCACCCTGACCTCGTCGGTCTTTCCGTCATGACACCTGGCCGCATCGAGGCTGTCAATATCGCTAAAAAAATAAAAAAAATAATGCCGCACTGCCAAATTGTCCTCGGCGGCATCCACCCTACTATCATGTGGCAACAAATGATGCATCACTACCCAATTATCGACTACATTATCAAAGGGGAAGGCGAAATCGCTCTATCTGAACTCGTCCAAAATAGTTCCTTACCACAAATCAAAGGTTTGGTTTGGCGTAAACCATTTCAAATTATCAACAATCCGTCTCAACCGTTGATTCAACACCTCGATCAAATTCCTTTCCCCGCCTGGAACCTGATCGACCTCCAGCAATATCCTCCTCGAGGCCAAGGTGTCTTTAACGGCATCAATCTTGAAAAAGAAGTCCGAGTTCCTATTATTTTTTCCCGTGGCTGCATGGGTGCCTGTACCTTTTGTTCCACCTGGAAAATTTGGCAAGGTTATCGTTATCGCAGCGGTAAAAATGTCGCACAAGAAGTTACCCTTTTGGTCCGAAAATATCACGCCAAACACTTTGTCTTCCAGGATGACACCCTCACTGGCAACCGCCAAGAGATGGTCAATTTCTGCAAAGAAATCATTAAGCGTAAACTAAAAATCGCTATAATTGGCTGTACCCGAGTCGATCACGTTGACCTCCCTCTGCTAAAACTTATGAAAAAAGCAGGCTTTTATGAACTCAGTTATGGTATTGAATCCGGTTCACCTGATATGCTTAAAAAAATAAATAAAAAGACCGATATTGACGAGATTATCACCGCCGCCCAAAATACTAAAAAAGCTGGCATTAAGTTCACTGCTCTGATGATGAGCAACCTCCCCACCGAAACAGAAAAAGACAAACAACTTAGTCAAAAACTGCTCGATAAACTCCAACCAGACAACTGGAGCACCTTAGGCAATGTTTGGATTTTTCCAGGCACCGTCCTCTTCCAACAGGCTAAAAGCGCCAAAATAATTACCGATTCCTTTTGGCTTAGCCGTCGACCCTACTACGTCTATCGCGGGGGCATCGGCCATGACCCCATTCAATATGAACAATTGATTGACGATTGGTATCAATCTTATCAAAACACCTTTTTTGGAAAAACATTCTATTATCTCCTCTCCCTTTGCAACCAAAAAATGAAATACATAAGCTATAATAGCTTCAGACTACTTCTATCCATCTAACTATGATTTATGATTGTTTCATCTTTTTTAACGAACTCGATTTGCTAAATCTCCGACTTCATGAACTCAACGACACCGTTGACTATTTCGTCCTGGTAGAAAGTCACTACACTTTTACCAACCAACGAAAACCCCTGTATTTCGAGCAAAACAAAAATATGTTTCATAAGTTTCTCCCCAAGATTATTCATGTCATCATCGATAATTTTGACCAGACTGAAGACATTAAAAACACTCAGTTTTACCAACAGGCCAAAGACACTGTTGACAAAAATATTGACACCTGGAAACGTGAAGCTCAATCCCGAAACGCCATCCTCAACGGTCTAACCCAATGCCAAGACAACGACATTATTATCATCAGTGATCTTGACGAAATCCCTAACAAAAACAAAATTAAGCAATTAAAGAAATTTAACGGCATTAAAGCCTTTGACCAAAAAAACTACTACTATTTTTTTAATTGCCAGAGCGATCAATCTATCTACTGCTCACGTGCTATCCTCAAAAAAAATCTAACCAACCCTCAAGAAGTCCGCTTTTCCCCACACTACCAAACCATTAAAAACGGTGGCTGGCATTTTTCCTATCTCGGCGGTCTAAACAAGATCGGCCAAAAAATCAGCTCCTTCAGCCATCAGGAACTAAACAACCCCTACTTTACCAATAAAAAGCGACTGCTTTTCAATATCAACAACCAACTCGACATTTTCGACCGTCCAATTAAATTCAAAATCAACTCCGGTCTCGACCATCTCCCCAGCTACCTTCAAAAACACCCAAAAAAATTCCAAAAATACTTTTTTAAGAAAGCTGCTTCCAAAGACACCAATACCCGCTGGTTAATTCAAGAAATCCAACGTCTGCGCCAAAAAATCGAAGAAAATCTCTTTCTCTCTCTAAAAATCGAGGAAAAACATCTTGATCAAATTATCTCACTTAAAGCAGAAATCATCTTACTAAAAGCGAAAATCATCTCACTTAAAGCAGAAAATCGCCACCTCTGTCTTCGCCTGGAGGAAATAGAAAACTCACATTTCTTTAAACTCTGGCCGTTGTATAATTTAATCAAAAAGATACTCAAAAATGAAAAAAAACGATCCTGAAATTGAAAAATATTTCTCCAATTTAAACAAAATCGCTGAAGAATTATTTGTCACCAAGGAAAATTTACAACTTCTTCAGGTTAAACTTAATACTATCTATCAAAGCCCGTCATTTAAATTTTACAAATTTTTAAAGCCAATTATCAAGCATCCATACAACATGATCAAAAGAATAATACCCTTTGCTTTCCGAAAAAAAATTATTAAATACCTCTCAAAAATAATTGTATTTAATCAAAAGAATCAAATCAACTACGCCATAAAGCAAGAATGGAAACATTTTACTAAAAAACAACCCCAAGAAATAAGACACGATATCTTAATCTTTAGTCTTATTTCCTGGAACTTTCGCTTTCAACGTCCCCAGCAACTTGCCACCGAGCTAAACCGACTTGGCCATCGTGTTTTTTACATAAACCATGAATTTATTCCTCAAAGACTGTCCCGCTCCGGCTTTCAGGCCATTAATGCCGAAAAAATATCCACCAAGCTCTATCAGATAAATATTTCATCAGGTTCCCGTCACTTTATCTATCGCGACATTGCCAATCCAAAAGATATTACCATCATGCTTGGTTCCATCAAAACCCTTCTCAATAAAGCTCATATTGTCAACCCCATCGCTCTAATTGAGCACCCTTTTTGGTATCCCTTGGCTCAAAAACTTTCTATGCCTCTTGCCTACGACTGCATGGACAATCATTCGGGTTTTAAGGAAACATCACCGGAAAATGTCACAGCCGAATCGGAAATGATCCGGTCAACCAATTTCAATATCGCCTCTTCCGACTATCTCCTAAAATACCTAAAACGCCACCGCTCAACCGACACCCTTCTTGTCTGCAATGGCACCAACCTTTCTCATTTTCAGGAAAAAAGACTTACGCCGCCTGATGACATCGCTAAACTACCACACCCCATAATCGGCTACTACGGAGCTCTTGCTAACTGGTTTGATACCATCCTTCTGGAAAAAATTGCTCAACACCAGCCGCACGCCTCCATAGTTCTCATTGGTGAAGTCACCAACCCCATGGTAGCCAAACTGGCACACAAATATTCAAACATAAAACTCCTGGGTGAAAAACCCTATTCCGCCATACCCGCCTATCTTAAACAATTTAACGTCGCTCTCATCCCTTTTAAAATTAACTCCCTGACAAAAGCCACTAATCCTGTTAAAATTTTTGAATATTTCTCTCAAGGAAAACCGACTGTCACTACTTACCTTCCCGAATTAAAAAAGTACGAAAAAATTCTCTATCTCTCCCAAAATCATACCGAATTCCTAAAAAATATTGACCTCGCCCTATCCGAAAACACATCCAAAGTAACTTCACGCTTCCAAGTCGCTGCCCAAAACCAATGGTCTGCCAAAGCCAAACAAATTTCAGAAAAACTGTCCTCTCTCTTTCCTAAGGTCAGCATCGTCATCTTAGTCTACAACAGCACTCAAATGTCTAAAGATAGCATTGATACTGTTCTCAATCGATCCTTTTATCCCAACAAGGAAATCATTGTCGTTGACAATGCTTCAAAGCCGGACACAGTCAGAATGCTTAAAAAATATCAAAATAATCCGGAAATAAAACTTATATTAAACAGAGAAAATTATGGCTTTGCCAAAGGTAACAACATTGGCACCCGTTTGGCAACAGGGGATTATATAGTTCTTCTCAACAACGACATTCTGGCTACCCCCGGCTGGCTGGAAAGATTGGTTTATCACGCCTCTTCTAAGGGAGTTGGTCTGGTCGGTCCGGTCACCAACAGTATCGGCAATGAGGCCAAAATTGATATTGAATATGATCATACCAACCGCCGACAAATGGAACGAAGGGTTCGAAAATATACTAGCCAATATTGGGGAAAAACTCAAAATTTACGAAATATTGCCGCCTTTTGTTGGATCTATCCCAAAACGGTCTATGACAAAATAGGGGAGTTGGATGAGCGTTTCGGACGGGGAATGTTTGAAGACGATGATTACTGTCGTCGGGTTAAAAAAGCCGGTTACCAAATTCTCTGTACCGAAGACGCCTTTATTCACCATTTCGGCGGCGCCTCTTTCAAACAAATCGTTTCCCGGGAATATCTCGATCTTTTTGAAGCTAATAAAAAGAAATTTGAATCTAAATGGAAGATTAAATGGATTCCTCACCGTTATCGCCAAGGCCCATGAAAATTGCTATTATCCTCGGAACCAGACCGGAAATTATCAAGCTTTCGCCCGTTATTCGTCAATGCCAAAAAAGAAAATTAAATTATTTTATTATTCACAGCAATCAACACTACACTCCCCAAATGGATAAGATCTTCTTTAGTGAGCTAAAACTACCCCAACCCAAGTATAACCTCAATGTCGGATCAGGCCTTCACGGGGAAATGACAGCCAAAATTTTAATTGGTTGCGAAAAAATCCTGCTTCAGGAGCTTCCTGATTGGGTCCTGGTTCAAGGTGATACCAATACTGTTTTAGCCGGCGCCCTAGCTGCATCCAAACTACAAATAAAGGTTGCTCATGTCGAGGCTGGTTTACGATCCTACGACCGAACTATGCCCGAAGAAACTAACCGAATTATTACTGACCACATTTCCAACGCTCTTTTCGTCCCCACTCAAAATCAAAAAGAAATACTTCTAAAAGAAGGTATATCCTCAATTAAAATTCACGTTGTCGGCAATACTATTGTTGACGCCATAATCCAAAATTTAAAACTAATCTCCCCCAAAAAACCTACTCAAAAATACTTCTTACTTACTCTTCACCGCCCCTCAAACGTTGACTCTCCTCAAAAACTAAAACAAATTATTAAATCTCTGGAAAGTGTTTCCAAAAAATACCAATGTCCGATTATTTTTCCGATTCATCCCCGAACCCAAGCTCAATTAACCCAAAATAAAATACACCTTGATCCAATACATTTCCATTGCCTAAAACCGATAAGTTATTTAAAGATGCTCTATTTTGAAAAAAACGCCACATTAATTTTTACTGACTCCGGCGGCATTCAAGAAGAAGCCTGCGTACTTAAAATCCCCTGTATCACCATCCGAGACAACACCGAAAGGCCCGAAACAATCAAAGTCGGTGCCAACACATTGGCGTCAGCAGCTAATCTTTCCTCTCGAACAAAAAAAATGCTAAAAATAAAGAGGGACTGGCCCAATCCTTTCGGCGACGGCCAATCATCTCTAAAAATATTAAAAATCATCACCTCCTAAATGTTTTCGTTCACTAAAAGCTATCAAGATAAAATGGCGGCGGAAATATCTCACTATGAAAACGTTTTTAAAAATTCACTCTGTCAGGCAGTTCCCCCTTCCTGGCACTATGTCGAAAAATACTTTTCTCGCCGCATCAAAAAAGCCACCGCCGTAAACAACCTATGCCAATACGTTTCACGTTTCGCTCAAGGTAAAAAACATCTTGATATCCTCGGCCTTGGTTCCGGTGCCTGCGGCCCGGAACTTGAAGGTATTGTTCCAGAGCTAAAAAAACAAAAGATCAAAGTTCACCTTTCCTGCTTGGACATCAATCGTCAAGCTCTAAACACAGCCAGAAAAGAAGCCAAAAAAAGAAAAGTTGATTTTACCGCCCTTATCCGTGATATTAATTTTTTTTCTTTCCCTCAAAACAAATATGACATCATTGTCGCCCACGCCTCACTTCACCACTTTGACAAACTAGATCATGTCATTCAAGGCGTCAATCAAGCGCTTAAACCAGATGGCATCTTTGTTACAGTTGATATTCCCACCAAAAACGGCTACCTTATGTGGCCAGAAACTTATCAGTACGTCTCTGATATTTGGAAAATTCTGCCTCCTAAATACAAAATTGATCACACTAAACATGCTAAACCTGTTTTTGCTCCAAAATACGAAAACGTTGACTACTCAAAAACATCTTTCGAATGCGCTAATTCCGAAAAAATTCTACCTACTCTCCACCGATATCTTCAAGAAATAGTCTATGTACCTGGTATGTCAATTAGCCGTCGATTTTTTGATACCAAATTTGGCCCCAATTACAACCTAAAGAACCCCATCGACAAATCAATTATGGACTTTATTTTAAATCTTGATGATTATCTTCTTGATCAAAACATCTTAAAACCCGAAACCTTTTTCGGTGTCTACAAAAAACTATGAACTTTTTACCTATATTTCTTCAAAACCGACCAATCCTTGTTATCTTTATTCTGGCTGCCATATTAAGTTTTCCCCTTTACTTATTAATCCATGTTAATAACCGCCGACTCCAAATAATTATTTCCCTTACCTTTCTAGCCCTGGCCTTTTTTTACTTTGGCCTTCTTCCCACCGCTTTTCTGATCATTTTTTTACTGGCTATTCTCTCGTTTTCCCAAAAGTTTTCCCTTTCCTTGATTGTCGTCTTTTTTTTCATCATTCAAGCCTATATTATCCTCGGCCTGATATTTTCTCCCCTCATTTCCTTCTATTCCCTTCTTTTATTTTGCCTCATCTACCTTATCTTTAACCTACCCCGCCTTTCTTATTCCTTCCTCCACCGCCTCAATCTGATTGACTGTTTCTTTCTGCTGACTATTATTATTCTTGGCTCCTTTCCCCAAACTCATTACGACGCTATCCACGCCAATTTATACACCGCCAAATGGTATATCAACCTCAACTCCTTCTCACCCCTTCCCGAAGCTACTTCCTCCCTTTTCCCTCAAAACAGCATTTTTTACTACTCTTTCTTTTATACCCTCGGCCAGGAAAAAACTCTAGAAATCGCCTTTCTGATACCAGCCTTGATACTTCTTTTTTGGATAAAAAAACTATCTTTTCGCTCTTATTTACCCTATCTTTTGCTTTTAAGCCCAATCGTTTTTTTTGAATCCACTACCGGCTACTATGACCTTTTCACCGCTTCTCTAACTCTTTCTGGTCTTCTTCTTCTCCTGAAAAACAAACCACTATCTGCCGCCTTACTAATTGGAATGGCTGCTGCCACCAAATTTTTCCCTTTGATATTTTTTCCTCTGCCCCTTCTCTTTATTCTTAAGAAAAAAAATATTTCCTCCCTTCTTTTTTGCCTTTTACTTCTCACTTTGCCTCTCGGACTTAATTTTTTTCGCACCTATTTTGCTACCGGTTCTCCGGTTTTCCCCTTCTATCAACAATACTTTCCCACCCCGAAACTTTGGTCACCCAATGATCACCTCGAACAAAATCCCATGATTCAAACCACCATGAATCACTTCGCCTGGATCAAAGGCGGTTTTTTGACCTATCCCCTTCTTTCATTTTTCCACACCTCTGAGTTTTTCGAATCTCCTCCCTATTTTCCTACCTTTATTCCTATCCTCTTTTTACCCTTATCGTGTTTGGCACTTTATCTTGTTTTGTTTAAAAAAACCTTATCACCCCGAGTTAAAATGATCTTTCTTTCAAGTCTTTTGGGCTATTTTTTTATCGGCCTTTTAACTCGCTACTATCGTTATCTCTGGCCATACCAATTTTATCTTTCCTTTTTTAGCCTCCTTGTCATTCATCGACATTTTCTTTTTTCCCGCCCACTTTTCATCAGCCTAAACGTCCTGTCTCTTATTCTCCTCCTTTTTAACCTTCGTTACTCCCAAATCTACTTTCAAATATTTCATCCAACATTACCCCAAATTTTTCAGCCAAATTTCTACCAAATCAACAATATCAGCCGTGACCCGATCAGTGCCCTCAACCAATATTCCAACTTTAATCAAAACATTGTTATTCTTGACTCCTCCTCCAATCCCTCTGGGCGTCTTTATCGCTCCGGCCGTACCTATTTTTGTAATTGGTATTGGTATACCTGGCCCCTTGACTCACTTAAGCCAGATCTAATAAAAAAATTTGATTATATAATCACCTCCAACCCCCCAATCGACAATAATATTTGTCGTCCAATGGTTAAAAACACTATTCTACTTTCCCGGCTGATTTATGAAAACAAAGAGTATCAAATTTATCAAACTCCATGGTCAAAATAGTCTCTCTGCTGATTTCTCTTGCCTTCGCCTTTGCTTACAGCTCACGATCTTTTGAGGTTTATTATCACCACCAAACCCGCGGCGACCTCACTAGCTTTGCCCAGGCCATGTGGAACTCCACTCAAGGACGAAGTATGCAAAATACCTTTAATTACAGCGTTCACAATTTCTGGGGGGATAGAAACGATCTTATTCCCGCTGAAAGTAATATTTTTGGTATTCATTTAAATCCCATTCTCTATCTCTTTGTCCCCCTCTATGCTTTTTCCCCTCATCCCACTACTCTTCTTTGGATCCAGAGTACTTTAATTGCTTTCGCCGGGTTTCTCTTTTTTCTTATCTCTCGCCACCTTACCAAAAGCTCAACTATTTCTCTTTTGATTCAAATAGCTCTTCTCTCGTATTTTGCCACCGTGTCGGCAGTACTAAGTGAATTTCATGCCTTCTCTCTTTCCATATTTTTTGGTTCCCTTCTTATTTACTTTTATATCAGACAAATTTTTCCGGCCTACTATGGGGCTCTTTTTCTTTTTTTCTTCGTTCAGGAAAATACCGCTTTGGCCACTATTTTTTTTGGATTATATTTAATTTTCTTCACCAAACACAAACTCCACGGCCTAATTACTACCATTTTAAGCATTACCTATTTCTTTCTGGCAATTAAACTGATTATTCCCTTCTTTTCTAATTACCCCGCCTATATTTTTGAAAGCGCTTATGGTAATCCCTTGGGTAATAATCTATCAGAAATAGTGATTAATTCGATTATCCACCCCGATATTCTAATCAAGCAAATTTTTAGTCCTGAAAACCTCAATTATCTTTTAAAACTTCTCATTCCCCTATCTCCCCTGGTTATATTTTCTCCGGCTCCTTTTCTGGTAGCCATCGCTTCACTGACCACCAACCTGATCAGTGGTTCTTCAAATCTTAAGTCTCAACTTATGCACTACGAATCGATTGCTGTTCCCTTCCTTTTCTTTAGTCTCGTATTAGGTGTTAAATTTCTTCACCGACTTCCAAAGACTGTCCTCATTCTTATCCTAACTGCCTTTACTTTTTTCGGTTACAAAAAATATACTTCGCCTCGCCTCAATCCCCATCTGACATTTCTTCATGAATACACTTCCCTTGATCAAAAAATTGACCAAATTATCACTCTTATCCCGCCAAATACATCTGTAACCACTCAAGATTATTTGTCGGGACACCTCACCAATCGCCGTTTTCTCTATCTTTTTCCCGTCTATTCTGAAAAATCAGATTATATCTTTATCGCCAACAAACAAAGCACCTGGCCACTTAGCACTGAGGAACACCATCAAATTATCTCTCAATTACTAGCCACTAAAAATTTCCAGACCGTCTTTCAAGACAATGATTTCTATCTTTTTAAAAATCTCCGTTCACCCATGCTTGGTTTTTAATCCCCAACCTTTTTAAATATTCTCTCTCCTTTACTTTATTACCAGTCGTTAAGGCCGCTATTTTATTCTTATCATTCATCTTTATTAGTTCTTCTACTTCTGTTTGGTTTGGGTTCATCTCGTAACCATAACTGTTTATCGGAGTCACCACCAAATCCATCTTTAGCCCCCATTCATAAAACTGGCTCACCGCTCTGACAAAATTATTCGTCATCACTCCTACTTTTATTGTCGGTCTTATTTTCTTTATGATCTTAATACTACTTTCTAAAATTACATTTGTCTTCAATGCTACCGACAGATCAGTTATTTGATCAGAAATTAATATATAATCTGCCTTTTCATCTTTTAACTTTATTAGCTCAATTTGAACCAATAAAAGCACCCCGTAAGCAAATTCCATTTTAATTAGATGGGTCAGATTTTTTAAATTCCACCACCCTAAAGTTAAAATCCCCCCAATACCCAAATCTATCATTCTCCTCACTAGAGCCCCTAAATTCCCTTTCTCGGACACATCTCGAATAAACAAAGCCATGTCTGGTATTACCAGTCCTTCCATATTATTTATTTTTATTTTATTCTGCATTTTTATAAGACTCCCAAATCATTTTTTCCACTTCTTTCGCAAAAAGAAGGGGGGTACTTGTTTCCTTTTTAAATAAACAGTTCTCAATAAATTCCCTATCCTCAAGATAATAAGCATCACCTCCTGACCTGGGATTTAAATTAAAAACTTCCCGCTTACAAGGAATTTCTTCATAATCATATCTCTTTGTATTTACCCACAATTTATTGTCTTTAAAAATTATTTTTCCTTTGTTCCCTTGTATTTCAATTTCTATTTTTAAGACTAGCTCATTTTTAACACTCCAAGAAACTAACAACTCCCCAGCAATTTTCCCGTGTTTTAATCCAACTCTTGCCTCATCTTCCACCTCATTTCCATAAATATATTTTATCCAGCTTGATTCAACTTTTCCCTTCCCAAATAAAAATCTTATCACTGAAAAAGCGTGCGGTCCAGGGTTCATCAGTACCCCGCCACCCGATAATTTTTTACAAAACATCCAGCCACTTTTTCTCCCAAACACTTCTCCATGTTTTAAATTTATTCGGTAACTCTCAACCTCCCCAATAACTTTTCTTAATAACATCTTTTTAATAAATCTAATTTCTCGCTTTTGTACCCAAAAATAGCCCGCCATTGATTTGTCCCTTACTTTTTTTGTCATTTTTTTATCAATTTCATACCAATCTTCATACTTTGCCAACACCGGCTTTTCCACCATAAAAGGCACGTCATATCTTAAACACACTTTAACAATGTCCCCATGATTAAAATTTGGGGTACAAATAAACACTGCCTCAATCTTCTCCACTTCAATTGCTTTTGTGAGATCTTCATAAAATCTGGCGCCAAAACCCATGCTTACCGCTGTTTTACCCAGCTTTTTATCAATATCCACCACCGCCGCAATTTCCACCTCATCCATTGTTGCCAATATTGTGGCATGCAAAATCCCCATTTTACCTAAACCGACAACTGCCACCCTTAACTTTTTATTTTTGCTTAAATACTTTTTTACTCCCTTGGTAACCGACAAGGGGATAATCCCTAAATCCCTTATTGCCTTTTGAGGACGACAGTGAGTATTTTGATTTGACCCAAGAACGTTATCGATACTTACTGATAAATTAGGAATAATTTTTGTCGCGACCCAAACTGCCAATAAACCTGCTCCAAAGGGAATGTTTACAATTTTTTTTCTTACCCCCAACTCGTTCTGAATCAAATCAACTAGCCCATTAAATCTAATACCCCTCTCACAACCTATGTCATAAACTTTCCCAATCGTACTATCATTTTTCAATGTTTTCACAATCATCTTGGCCACATCATCAACATCAATCGGATACAATTTCCACTTTCCGTCTCCAATTACTGGAATAACGGGTAATTTCAAGGCATAATTAGCAATAGTTTTAAATATTGTATTTTTATCATCACCATAAACCAGGCTAGGTTTCAGTGTCGTCCACTTTATTCCTGATGCATTCATGATTATCTGATCGCTTTTCGATTTTGATTTTCCGTACACCCCTTGCCACCGTATTTTTGTTGATTGTGAACTAATATTTATAATCCTTTTTGTCTTCACTTGGCCTTCATTCACCAACCATACTATATTTTTCGCTCCCTCAATGCTAACTTCAAAGCTCTTCTGTGAGTGATACTTATTGGCCGCCAAATGAACCACCGCATCCACCACCCCTACCCCATTTTTTAACTTTTCATAATCACAAATATTTGCTCTGACAACAGATAAATTTTTGTGTGGCTTTAACCGGCAAAAATTGTCATCTCGAACCAGTGCCTTTACTAAAAAACCACTGGCTAACAATATCTCAACTGTTCTCTTGCCAATAAAACCATTTGCCCCCGTCACCAAAATTGTCTCTTTCATTTTTGACATACTAACAATAAGTTTTCCCCATCCAATCCTTCTTTATCCTCTACAATTCTGTTGTCAAACAAAATATCCTTGTATGACATTTTATATCTCAATAAATTCCACCAATTTCCAACCTTAGTTACTTCATCAAACACATTTCTTGACATCTTGTCTCTCATCCAACGAAACCAACCGTTAGCCAACTTTCCCGGCTTTATCTTCTCCACCCCTGCTACAAATATATTTTTAAATTTAGAATTCTTTAACAAATCAACCCTTGCTTTTCCTTTACCGAAAACCTTTTTAGCCAAATTTAAAAGTTCATCCTTCTTATACTCATGTAAATGCGGTGGAATTAATCTACCTTCTTCTTTTTCATCTATATTTTCACTATATACCCCTTGGCACCATTTTCGCTCCGGAGTCCCGACTAACACCACCCCTCCATCCCTTACTAATGTCTTAGCCTCTTTCAAAAACTTTTCACCATCCGCCTTTGTCAAATGCTCAATCACATGCGACGAAATCACCACATCAAAACTACCCCTAGAAAATGGAGTTTTTTTGGCATCTGACACTAAAAAATATAACCCTTCTTTCTTGTAATTTTTATTAGCATATTCGATACACTCCCGTGAAAAATCAGTTCCCCAAATCTCCAACCTTGGCATTTCATTTTTTAAAAAAGCCAATATTTTACCTGTCCCACACCCAAGTTCTAATAATTTTATTTCTTTCTTCCTTAAAGATTCCAAGTACCTCAAAACAGCCAAATACACCGGCAACACCGCCCCATAATGCATCAGCGGAGTTCGACTTTCAGACCCTGCTCCCTGTTTCGCCACTTCAATTGGAACTTTCCTATCTACTTTGCCCCTTGACCACCGCCAATATCTCCTAGCCTCATTCTTTAAACTTGAATACTTAATTTTCATTCACTATTTCAATAATCGATATTTTGCTAATGTCCAAATTGCCTCTACTCCATCCCTCAATTTAATTTTTTTTCCATCCACCCTTTTTCTCCCCCGATAAGATATCGGTACTTCCTCTATTTTTTGACCACTTTTTGCTATCTTTGCTGTTACCTCGGGACAAAACTCAAATCTTTTACACTTCAGCTTCAAAGAATCCAACAATTTTCGGTCAATCATTTTGTAGCAAGTAGCTTCATCTGTAATTTTCAATCCATACAAAAAGTTTGTCAATAAATTTAAGAATGATCCTCCCCAATAATATATCCAACCACCATGTCTAATTTTTCCCTTCGTTAATCTTCTGGAACCATAAACAACTCTTACTCCACTATTTTTCATTTTATTGAGCATTTGTTTATAATCTCTTGGGTCATATTCTAAATCGGCATCCTGAACCACCACTACCTCACCGGTACACTGTTTAAAACCAGTTCTCAATGCCGTCCCTTTCCCTTGATTTTTTTTATGAAAAATTACCTTATATTTATTAGAAAGTTTTTCCAATATTTTCCTTGTCCCATCAGTTGATCCATCATCAACAATTATTATTTCCTTTTTTACTTTCCCAATATCGGCTCTCTCTACTTTTTTTATAATTTTTTCTATTGTCTTCTCCTCGTTAAAAACCGGCACTACCACCGATAATCTTTTTACAATCATACTCAAAGTTTATTATACTTGATCATGGGCTATATTTTACTTCTATTTATTTTTTCTTTTTCTCGACTATATCACCTCACCTCATCCCTCTTCTTCTTCAATGACTGGGGACGCGACATGCTGGTTCTCTTAAAATGGCAGCAAAGCGGCCTGCCGCCCCTTCTCGGCCCTCTTACCAGCGCTCTCCCTTTTAATCAAAGCGCTGTCTATTTTTACCTCCTTTACCCCGGATTTCTTCTCTTTGCTGGTCACCCTATCTCCTCCGTTTTTACCCTAATTATCTTTTATTTAATTACCCTGGCTTTTTTGTTCTTTTTTCTTAAACAACATCCTAAACTTACAACTTCTCTTCTTATTACTTGTTATCTCGTCGCCATCCACCCCCAATTTATCACTCAAAACCGTTTTGTCTGGAACCCATCCTTTATTCCACCGCTTATCTTTATTTCCGTTTACTCTTTTTACCAACTTCAGAAAAAATATTCCCTATTTTCTCTCTGGGTTTTTTCCCTCTCAATTAGTCTGGCCACCTCCCTTTCCTATTCAGCCGCGCCGCTGCTAATCTCTTTTCTTATTTATTGGCTAATTTACTCCCGTAAATTTTTAAAACAATATCTTTTATCCCTGTTTTCCGGATTTTTTATCTTCAATTTGCCTACCTTTACATTTGAAATCCGTCACTCATTTTTTTTAACCAAACAACTTTTTTACCAAAGCCCGGCCAATCAATACAATAATGATTTTATTTCCCGACTAAACTCGATCATTTCCAATCTGTTCTTTACCAATAACCAACAACTTAATCAATTTTTGTTTTTAATACTACTGCTTATTATTCTCATCGCGCTTTTTAAACTTCGTCACCGGAGGGGATTATTATTTTATTTTTCCTCTCTGTTTCTCATAACTCTTTCGACTTCTCTTCTTTTGCCTCTTACTTTTCACTACCAATATATTTTCCCCCTGCTTTGTCTATCTTTTTTAATTATTGCCACTCTCCCTAAACTCTTATTACTCCCAATTCTGCTCCTATTTTCATCTATTTATCTTAATCCTTCTCGTCTAAAAAACTATTTCCAGCCGGCCCAAAGAACTTACGCTCAAATGGATCAGTGCGCCAAAGATTTTTGTCAAAATTTTAAAGAACCGATCTTTATCAGTACCCAAGCCTCTTTTCATACTTTTCACAATGGACCGGAACACCGCTATTTACTTCGAAAAAATAATTGTACTGTCAAAGATATTGAAACTGAAAACGGTCAAGCCCAATATATGGCCGTAATTATTGACGATAGTAGCTTCAGTCCCCAAACCACCTATTACGAACTGGAACTTTTTGGTAAATTCATGGACCGGGAAACTATCGATTGTCTGCCAAACTTCAAGATAAAAGTCCTGAAGAGAAATTAATATAATTTCAACTTACCTAAAATACGTCTTCAATGCAAAACAATACTGTTCCAAAAATAACCTTTTTACATGATACAGATTATTTGTTTCATAAAACAACAACATCGCCTCTTTGTATTCATTTTCATCCACACTCCGGTATGAAAGAGGGAAGTAATCATTAGCCATCAAAATTGCGTTTGAAAACATCCTCGCCGTTCGCTTGTTTCCATCAGCAAATGGCTGCAAATAGGCTATGACACTGTTGGCAATCAAGGCTTTCTCCAGCGGATATTCCGTAATGTTGATCAAAGTAATTAGTTTCTCTAACATTTCTCTTATTTGCCACTCGTTATCAAGAGGACGATAAAGTGTCCCTGTAATGCCCACCGCATTCTTTCGAATTCCCGAAGATATTTCCAAATTTTGGGTCAAAACATTATGCAACTCCAATAAGTTATTTAGCTTTAAAACCTTAAAATCGACCGTATTATTCAAAATTACTTTAAACGCTTGTTTATGATTCAAGATCATACTCGCCTCTGCCTTTGTTTTTCTCTCCGCCTCTTTCCCTTGCTTTATCAGCGCTTCAGTTTCCAAAAGTGTATAAGTATTCCCCTCGATTTTTGAAGACTTCCACGATAACTCAATTAAAAACCTTTCCAACTCTCTGGCTAAAATAGTTTTATCAAGCGTCTTTTTTACCTCACCAAAAGATCTAAAAAATGATTTTAACGACAGCTTTTCATCCCCTACAAATAGGTCTCTTAATTTATCAAAAACATCCGTTTGAAAGACCGTTTTTACATTAACTCGGTGATCAGCTTCAGTTTGAAAATACAAATCCAAATCGACAGACCTTAACAACGAATGTATTGATGCCAAAGAATATGTTCGATGGGGACCGTTCCCGATTGCTTTTATTAAATTGGCGGCCAACATCTCTTTTAGATCGCGGGCAACTGTTGCTTTTGAAACCGGATATTTTACTTGCATCGCCAACGAGATCTGTTCCCGTGACAATAAGTTGTTCTCCGACAACAGATTTAAAATTATTTTTTGCCTTTGGCTTAAAGCTATCGTCTCATTCATATGCTTTTATCGTCTCATAATGAGACGATACCTGCAAACACTAACTCACAGACAGAATTAGTTAAGTTTAGCCTGTAAATAAATTTTTTATCTCCCCACCGACAAGTAATTAAAACCCATTTCCTTCATCTTACTTACCTCAAACAAATTCCTCCCATCCACCACATTTGGCTGACTCATTAGTTCTTTTATTTTTTCGAGATCTACTTCACCAAACTGTTTCCAGTTGGTTACTATCACCAAACATTCTGCTTTATCGACCGAAGCATATAAATCATCTACAAAATCTACGTTTCCCAACATTTTTTTGGCTGTCTCTTTGGCCACCGGATCAAACACTCGTATTTTTGTCCCACAATCCTGCAACTGCCTTATCACCGTCAATGACGGCGCTTCCCTCACATCATCAGTTTCGGCCTTAAACGCCAAACCCCAAACGGTAATCTGTTTTCCGTTTAGATTTTCACCCAAAAGGCTTTTTATTTTTGGCAACAATGAAGCTTTTTGCTCTTCGTTAGTTTTTTCCGTCGATTCTAAAATATCAAAGCTTATTTTGTTGTCACGGGCAATTTGTATTAAGGCCTTAACATCTTTAGGAAAACAGGATCCCCCGTATCCCACCCCGGCATCCAAAAAAGCATATTTTCCAATTCGCTTATCCAGTTTCATCCCCTTGGCCACCTCAACTACATCTGCTCCCACTTTTTCGCAAATATTGGCAATTGAGTTTATAAATGATATTTCGGTAGCCAGCAGCGAGTTTGACGCATATTTAATCATCTCGGCCGTCTTAACATTAGTTAATACTCTTTCGCCGGGTAGAGGAGAGTAAAGTTCTAAAATTATTTCCCGGGCTTTTCCCTCACCGTTACCTATTACAATCCGGTCCGGATTCATAAAATCAAACACCGCGCTTCCTTCACGCAAAAATTCCGGATTAGAAACCACTTCAAACTCACCACTGTAATATTTCTTGACAATATCGGTCACTACATCTCCGGTGCCAATTGGTACCGTCGATTTATTAACTATTACCCTGTATCCATTCATGGCTCTTCCAATTGATTCCGCTGCTGACTTTATATAATCAAGGTTTACGCTGCCATCAGGCAACGATGGAGTTCCTACAGCTATAAAAATCACTTCACTTTTTGCCACCGCTTCAGCCACATCAGTACTAAACTCTAAATTTTTCGGATAATTTTTCTTTACAATTTCCTCTAAACCTGGCTCATAGATAGGTATTATTCCTTTTTTTAGATTCTCAATTTTTTCTTTATCTATATCCACTCCGATTACTTGATGGCCAATTTCCGCCAGACACGCTGCCGTTACCAACCCCACATAACCAACTCCCAAAACTGTTACATTTTTCATATTTTTTTGGCGGTTTTCAGATGCCACCTCCAGGCACTTTCTACAATTTTTTCTATTTCCGGAATTTGTGGTCTCCACCCCAGCTCGGACATTATTTTAACAGACGAAGCTACTAAAATTGCCGGATCACCCGCTCGGCGTTCAGTTTCCACCACTTTTAATTCCTTTCCTGTTATTTTTTTTACCGCCGCCATTACTTCTCTTACCGAAAAACCCCTACCGTTTCCCAAATTATAAATTTCGCTTTTGCTGGTGTCTAAAAGATTTTTTAAGGCTAAAACATGAGCCGAGGCTAAATCACTGACATGAATATAATCCCTAACACAGGTCCCGTCAGGGGTCTGATAATCAGTTCCAAAAATTCCAATTTCACTTCTGGCCCCGATAACAACATCTAAAACCAGAGGAATTAAATTTTGACTGGAACCCTGCCATTCCCCCGTCTCTCCATCCAAATCAGCTCCGCAGGCATTAAAATAACGCAAGGCTACATACTTCAAGCCATAAGCCGTTTCAAAATCAGCTAACATTTTTTCAACAATATATTTTGTTTGACCATAAGGATTAATCGGATTCAAAGGATGCTTTTCGTCAATCGGCATATATTGAGGAACTCCATAGACTGCTGCCGAAGATGAAAAAATGAAATATTTTACTCCTTTTTCCTTCATCGCCTCCAATAAATTAAGAGTGTTAACTACATTATTCCGATAGTATTTAGCCGGATCTTCCACCGATTCTCCAGCCGCCTTTGAGGCGGCAAAATGCATTACTGCCTCAATTTTATATTTATTAAAAATTTCTAATAATTTATTCTTATCTGCCAAATCAGCTTCTATAAACTCTCCCCATTTAACCAATTCTTTCTTCCCGGTAGACAAATTATCCAAAACTAAAGTTTTATAACCTTGCTTATTTAATTCCTTATTTACATGTGAACCGATATACCCGGCTCCGCCAACTACCAAAATCATAATTAGATTATAAGATGAAAAGATAAAAACTTACAACTTGTCATCTTTTTATCTAAACTATAACCAAAGTAATAAACCGCCGATCAATGAACTAATAATCCCCAATACTCCGCTAAAGGTCGACACTAATAAAATCCTTTCTACCGGTAACCCCAATTGGCCAAAAAAATATAAATACAACTGTTCCCGAGCGCCAAAACCGGCAACAGAAATCGGCAGTATCAAAATCAAGGCAATCACCGGCATAAAAATAAACACCTGCAACAAAGTCAAGGGTAAACCAAAAAGCTTGGCAATAAAAAAGCTCCATACCATCCATGCCGGTTCGGCGACTATTGATATCCCTAAACAGGACAATAATCTCCCTTTGTTCCCGCCCCGCAATAACTCAGCCAACTCGGACAGTCTGGAAAAATACTTAAACTTTTTAAAAATTGCCGGAAAATTCACCGTGTAAGTCAAACAGTAAAATACCACTAACCCAAAATTTATCCCCAAAAACAACCACCACAGAAAACCCGGAAATTGATATCCTAGACTCTTCCCGATAATTAAAGCTATCAACGCTTCCAATGAAAAAGCGGTAAAACCGACCAGACGGTCAATCAAAGCCGTTCCGACCAACCTGACTTTACCTATCTTTGGATACTTTTTTAAAAGTGATGTCCACTTTAGCAAATCACCGGCCAACGGCGTTGGGAAAAATAAACTATAAAAAGATCCTACATAAGCCGCTTTAGTAAATGCCAACACATCCGTTATTCCTACCTTATCCAGTGCCAATAAGCACCATCTCCACCCGCCCAAGATTATTATCAATCCTAAATATATAACCAAACCCATCGTCGCCCACCAAGGAACCAAAATTAATTCTTTTCCCAGACTCAATATATCAACTTTTCTGAAAGCAAAATATAGTAAAATCGCCGACAATCCCACCCGAAATAGTTTTAAATGCCAGATACGAATCCAAAATTGCATGTAATCTATACTATAACAAATGGCCCGAATTCTACTTCTTACCCATATCTACCCACCAGCCATTGACGGCGGTTCCAGAGTAATAAGTAAAATTGGGGAATACCTTTCCAAGCAAAACCATCAAACATTAATAGTCGCCAGCGACTGTCGCTCAACTGACGATTTTACCCGCCAACACTCTTCGATATTTCACCCCCGACCTCATCTTCTTCGTTTACCTGTTTACACTTTTCTTCATCGCCCCTTAAAGCTTTTTTCAGCAACACTGTCCAAGGGACCCATTTTCAAAATTTTGCCTTTTTTCAAAGCTCTAAAAAAAATTATCAATTTTTCTCCCGATTTAATTATTGCCGGCCCGCTCCCAACCACCATCATTTTTTATGCCAATCTTATCCGTTTTATCACCAAAGCTTTAACTCACCAAAGCCCTAAATTGCTAATCAACGCTTCCTTCCACCCCACCGACCCGAGCTTTAATAGACCACTTTTATTAAAAATATTAAAATCGGCCGATTACATTTGGACCCTAACCAGATTCGAAACTGACTATTTCCAAAACCAACTAAATATTCCCCAACAAAAACTACTTCTTCTGGGAAATGGGGTCGACAATAATTTTTTACAAAAAAAAGCCAAAAAGATCTCCTCAAAAACTGACAACTTATTATTTGTCGGCTCCTTTGCCGCCCACAAAGGACTGGATACTCTAATAAATGCCTTTGCCTTGCTTCCTCCTTCCGTCACCCTCACCCTCGCCGGCCAGCCAACTCTCCACTTCCCCGTCATAAAAAAACAAATTAACTCTCTACCCGCCAATATTAAAAAAAGAATTAAAATTATTCAAAGTTTTCCATCAACTCATCTTGCCCAACTTATCGACATATCATCTATTTTAATTCTTCCTTCCCGTCAGGAAAGTTTCGGACTGGTTTTAATTGAAGCTCTGGCCCGAAAAACCCCTATAATTGCCGCTGACATCCCCCAACTTTTTGAGCTAATATCCAAAACCAATGGGGGAATTACATTTAAACGCCACTCCTCCAGAGACCTTGCTAAACAAATACAAAAACTTATCTCACAACCCCAACTTTCAAAAACTTTAGGACAAAACGGATTTAATTATGTTTCAAAACACTATACCTGGGATAAAATAGGGAAGGATCTATGTCAAAAATTATCTTTATAATCTTAATTTCTTTTATTATATTTTTTATATATAGAATCTTTTATTCATCTAAATTTCAAAGCCTAAATATTGACATCAAAGGTCAAAATTTTAATTTAGAAGTTGCCAAATCACTTACTCAAATTACTCAAGGACTTGGTGGTCGCACCTCTCTTTGTCCCGACTGTGGCATGATTTTTGTTTTCAAAAACCCCCAAATCCTTTCCTTTTGGATGAAGGATACCTTCATCCCTCTGGATATTATTTTTCTTGATTTAAATGGAAAAGTTATTAATTTTTTCACTGCCGAACCGCAACCCAATATACCTGATAACCAATTAGAAAAATACAGCAGTGACTCTCCCGCCGCTTTTGCTCTTGAACTCCCTGCCGGCACTACTCAAAAACTCAACCTTATTCCGGGTGATGTTTTAAATTTAAATATTAAATAAAAAATTGTTGAACAAAGGCGGAAAAATTAGCTTTAGCATTGTTATTCCCAATTACAACGGTGCTGACTTTCTTCCCGATTGCCTGGAGTCTATAGTCAAATCGGCCAAACTTTGCCCCAACACCGGCTTTGAAATAATTCTGGCCGACAATGCCTCCACCGACAACAGTTTAAAAATCTTTAGGTTCTTTTCCCAAAAATATAAATATATTATTAAAACAAAATGCCTAAATCTACCTGCTAACCTCGGCTTTGGTGCCGCCGTCAATCAGGGCGCCTCTCTTTGTGCTTACCCCTATTTAATAGTCGCCAACAACGATATTGAGCTTAAACCAAATTGGTTTTCAATAGTTAAAAAAAATATAAAAAATTATCCCAAAACCTCTTGTTTTTACGGTCTGGTTTTAAACAAAACCGGAGACCGAATCGAATCAGCAGGTTTTAAATTTTTTTCATCCGGTCGCTGCGAAAACATTAACAATGGTCAACCTTATACTAAAAATCGCCCTGTCAAGGGAGATGTCCGACTTGCCTCGCCGAGAGGCGGGAGGACAGAGGGTTTGTTCCAAATTTGGGGCGCTCCAGCTTCCCTTATTGTCTACCGGCGATCCGTCTTTAACCAGCTTGGCGGTTTTGACGCCCGATTCTTTGCCTACATCGAAGATGTTGATCTTGCCTACCGCTTTCATCGCGCCGGTTTTGTTACCTCCTATATTCCTCAGGCTGTTTCTTATCACCTTGGCGGTGCTACCAGCCATAAAATGGGTAATCTCCGTGCTTACATGACTCTTAGAAACTGGTTATTTTTCATTAAAAAAAATTACTCCAAAAAACAAATTATTTCTAATTTTCCGGCTATTTTTTTTGAAAGACTAAAAAACTTAAAATATTTTTTTATTTCCACTCCCGGTAAACTCTGGCTACCTCAAATTAGAACAATTTGGATAGATCTGTTAAACTTTGATCACAAATTATGATTATTGGCATTGATGTTTCCGCTGTTGTTTATGATACCGGAGTCAGTGATTACACTTTAAATCTGGTTAAAAATCTCCTCAAAATCGACCGTCTTAATACCTATAAACTGTTTTTTGCCTCTTTCCGCCAACCGATACCCGAAGCCTTAACTAAACTTTCCTCAACTTCAAATGTCAAGCTTTTTTCTTTCAAAATCCCGCCGACTCTGCTGGAAATCCTCTGGAATCGGCTTCATCTTTTCCCGCTCGAGTGGTTTATTGGAAAATGTGACGTCTTTCATTGCTCTGATTGGACCCAACCGCCTACCTTAAAAGCCAAAACAGTTACCACCATCCACGACCTAGTCCCTTTTCTTTACCCAAATTGGTCTCACCCTAAAATTATTGCTTCCCACGCTCACAAAATGAAATGGGCTTTACGCGAATGCCGTCACTTTATCTGCGTTTCCCAAAATACCCAAAACGATCTTTTACGTCTTTTCCCCCACCTCGCCCCCAATCACACTTCAGTCATTTACGAGGCTGCCGAAGACAAATACACCGATTTTTTAAAACTTTCCTCCGCGGATCAATTCCAAAAGAAAAAACAAATCAATTGCCTCTATGGACTTGATAAATTCATTTTAGTCCAAGGAACCCGCGAACCTCGAAAAAACCTAAAACGTCTAATTGACGCCTTTATTACTTTTCGCCGGCATTATCCCCACTCCAAGGTAGAAATGGCCATTACCGGCAAATATGGTTGGGGAAAAGATATTTCTCCAAATCCAAATCCCTGGATAAAAGTCCTTGGTTTTATTCCCGAAAAAGATCTGGTTGCCCTCCACGCCTCGGCCCTCTTTTTGGCTTACCCTTCACTTTATGAAGGTTTCGGCCTGCCATTGGTCAAATCTATGAAAGTTGGTGTTCCTGTTTTAACCAGCACCACTTCCAGTCTCCCGGAAATTACCGGCCGTGGAGGGCTGTTAGTTGATCCAAACTCTACCGAAGCTATTACCGAAAGTCTGGAAAAATTAATCAACTCTCCTGCCCTCCGATCCAGACTATCAAAAAAGGCCCTCATCCAATCATCCTCTTTCTCCTGGTTAAAAACCGCCAAGGAAACTCTAAATGTCTATCAAAAAATCTAATCAATTTGGCTGGGGACCAGACTGTGTCATCCCCAAGAATCGGCTGGAATTTCTAAAATCTCAAATCAAGGGAAAGAAAATTATTGATATCGGTTGCGGACCAGGACATTTATTAAATTATCTATTGGGTTTTTCATATCTGGTTACCGGTGTCGATAAACATAAGTACCAAAATAAAAACATCACCAAAGCCCAAGCTTCACACCTACCCTTCCCTGACAATAGTTTCGACACTGCCTTTTTAAACAATATCCTCGAACACAATCAAAATGACCAACAAATTTTAATGGAAGCTCTCCGGGTTGCCTCCAGAGTCATAATCACCGTTCCCCAAAACTGCCCCAAAAATCTTTTAAATAAGGGAGTTGTATTCCAGCATTACCGGGATCGCACCCATCTTCGCAATTACACCAAATCCACTATCAAAAGACTTATAAAAAATAGTGGAGGTAAAATTATAAAAATAGTTGCCATTGAAAAATTACCCAATCGCGAGCTTTTTACCGAACTCATCACTGGCCCCCTCTTTTGGCGCAAATTAATCAGCCGGATTATTTTTTACTTCCTCCGTCCTCAGCGTTACTATTTGGAACTAGTCGCCGTTGTTACTAGGTACTAGGTACTTGTATACTTACACATGGTCATCGGCATTGATGGAAATGAAGCTAATGTTAAAAATCGGGTTGGTGTTGGCGTTTTTTCCTACCATCTTTTAGACGAACTTCATCGTCAAAATAAAACCCGCTTTTTTCTAATATTTCTCAAAAACCCACCGCTTCCGGATATGCCCAAAGCCAATCAACACTGGCGCTATCTTGTTTTTGGGCCCAAACCTCTCTGGACTAAAATTGCCCTGCCGCTTCAACTGACTATCACTAAAGAAAAAATAGATTACTTCCTCTCCCTTAGCCACTACTCCCCCCATCCCTCTCCAGTCCCCACCATTCCCACTATCCACGATATCGGCTATCTTCGCTCGCCTGAAGGCTTTACCAAAAAAGATATTTTCCAGTTAACAAACTGGACCGAAAGCTCACTTAAACACGCCCGCCATGTTTTGGCAGTGTCGGAATTCACCAAAAACGAAATTATAAAAAAATATAAAATCAAACCTGACAAAATTTCCGTCATTAGAAACGGAGTCGGCAAAATACCCCAGGCTAGCCCGGAAAAAGAACGTCAAGTTCTAAAAAAATTTAACATTTTTCCGCCATATTTTTTGGCCGTTGGTACTCTCAAACCCAACAAAAACTACCCCTTTCTAATCAAAGCCTTTTCCCAATTTCTAAACCTGCCTGCCGGCAGGCAGGGCTTCTCATCTTCTCATCTAAAATACTCTTTAGTTATTGCCGGTAAAAAGGGCTGGCTCTACGATGAAATTTTCAAATTAGTTAAAGAAAAATCACTGCTAAACAACATTGTTTTTACTGATTTTATTACCGAACCGGAAAAATGGGCTCTTTACCGACAGGCCACCGCCACCGTCATTCCCAGTCTCTACGAAGGTTTTGGCATTCCGGTTCTGGAAAGCCAACGTGTCGGCACACCGGTAATTGCCAGTGATATTACCCCACTTAAAGAAGTTCTCGGCAATAGCGCTCTCTATATTAATCCGACCAAAGTTTCTACTCTTGTTTCCGCCCTAAAAAAAATTACTCATCCAAAAATCCAAAAGAAATATCGACACCTAGGGATAAAGAACAGCCGTGACTACACCTGGGTTAAAAGCTCCCAAAAATTATTAAAGCTTTTCGATAGCCTCGCTGGGGTATAATTCAGCCATGAACGAATATGTTGGCCAGAAAGTCACAATTCAAAACTTTCTACCCAAAGCCTTTAATCGTCTTAACACTATTTTTCTTGAATTTTGGCTTTTAGTTCTCCGTCTGGTGGGATTTATCCCCATTCATTCCGTTCGTAAAATTTTTTACCATATTTCCGGCATTAATATGCCATGGAGTTCAAACATTTATATGGGGGCCAATTTTTTTAATCCCTCCGGCATCACTATTGGCCACGATTCACTTATTGGCGACCACAGTTTTCTTGATGGCCGAGCTCCGCTTGTTATTGGAAATCACACCAGTTTGGCCAGTCAGGTATTAATTTACAATGACGAACACGATATCAACTCCCAAAATTATCAAAATTCTTTTGGGCCAGTTACTATTGGTGATTACGTATTTATTGGTCCCCGGGTCATTATTTTACCTGGGGTTACCATTGGCAGGGGAGCTGTAGTTGCTGCCGGTGCCGTGGTTACCAAAAGCATTCCTAATTTCGAAATTTGGGGTGGTATTCCGGCTAAAAAAATCGGTCTTCGACAAATTACTAATCCCAACTATAAGCTCGGTCGGGCTATGTGGTTTCAATGATCAAAACTCTTCTTAAATTTATCCTGATTATTTTCAATCTTCTGGCCGTTTTTTATCTGGTCACCCCCACCCCCGCAATTAAAGATCTCCCCGACAGTGTCAAATCCACTTTACCCGGGGATACCGTCCAACTTAAAAATGTCTCGGGATATTTTACCAATCTTAGTCGGACCGAAGTTATGAATTTTTATCAATCTTTCTATAATGGACCCCTTCTCATCCGTTTAAATCACCCGCCGGAAAAATCCAAAACCATTTTTCGTGACACTATCCAAAGCTATTATCTTGAAGAGCTGGTAATACCTTTTAAAGAATCGCTTTTTATCAACGGTTATGAATGGGAAAAAGATGTTTTCACCAAACCCGAAAAACGGATTGCCAATAAACTAATTTATAACGGAGTAACTTATTCGGCCAAAATTACTACTAAGACTTTCCCCACTCCGATTTTCTATCGACTGCTAGCCTTCTTTTTTACGGAAACATCATTAATTTTGATTTTGTATATATATCGAAAACAAACTAAAAACACATGAAAAGCAACCCGATTCTTTCAGTTATTATTATTTCCTTCAACACCTGCCAAATCACCCTCGATTGCCTTAAGTCTCTTCAAGCTGATAAGGGATTGGAGTTCAATTTAAAAAAACCAAGTAATTCCCCCAGAATTCCCACTGAAGTAATAGTTGTCGACAATAATTCCCCTGACCAAAGTGTCTCCAAACTTAAAAAAATTGATTGGATTAAATTAATCATCAATAAGCGAAACTCCGGTTTCGGCCAAGCTAATAATCAAGCATTAAAAAAAGCCCGGGGTCAATATTTTCTATTATTAAACTCAGATACCCTAATTCTCCACTCGGCTGTCAGCCAATCCCTAAATTGGCTCTCGGCTCATCCCGAAGCCCATATGTGTACCGCTCAACTACTAAACCGTGATAAAAGTATCCAGGCCTCAGGCGGCTTTTTCCCCAATCTATTAAACGTTTTGGCCTGGTCAACCGGCCTCGACGATCTGCCTTTCTTTAATTATTTAGTCAAACCCTTTCACCCCCATACCCCATCCTTTTACACTCATGACCAATTTTTTCTCCATGACCATCGTCAAGATTGGGTTACCGGTGCCTTCATGCTAATTCGCGCCTCAGTTTATCAAAAAGTTGGCGGCTTTGACGAAAATTATTTTATGTATGGCGAGGAAGTTGAATGGAGCTACCGAATGCACCAAAACTTTCCAAAATCTCAGTGCCGGTACCTTGTCGGCCCCCAAATAATTCATCTCGGGGGAGCTTCGGCCGTCAAACGCAGTGACCCGATTGTCAGGGAGTATCAGGGAGTTCTTTCCTTTTTTAAAAAACATCGTCCTGCCTGGCAAATTTCCCCCGTCAGAATATCTTTCAAATTCAGCTGCCTCCTTCGCAGTTTTATTAACCCCATTTACCGTCAAGCCCTCAAAGAACTATGAATATATTTCGCTCACTATTGGCTGTTTTAATTTTGTTTATTCCCCTTTATCCCAAATTTCCTCTAACCAATTTCCCCAACACCTATGTCGCCCTCCGCCTCGATGATATCGTCATCGGATCAATTTTTATTTTTTGGCTGATAAGGCAATTTAAATCCCGTTTTCCTATATTTAAGGAAAAAATTACCTGGTTTTTTTTAGCCTACTTTCTAGCCATTACTTCTTCCACCCTTACCGCCATTCTCATCTATCAAACCGACCCCATAAATATCCTCCTTCTTCACCTTTTTCGTCGCTTTGAATACATATCTCTTTTCTTTATTGCTCTGGAGGCGATCAATTCCAAAAAAGATTTGCTTTATCCCTACCTCCTTCTATTACTATCAGTTACCGGCATCGCCATCTATGGCTACGGCCAAAAATACCTTCAGTTTCCGGTCATCTCTACCATGAACGAGGAATTCTCCAAGGGCCAGCTTCTGCAAATGAATATTTGGACCCGGATTAGTTCCACCTTTGCCGGCCACTATGATTTGGCTGCCTATCTAAGTTTAATTTTAATCGTAATCCTGGGGGTAATGTTAATTTACAAAAATTTATTTCTTCGGATTTTTTCCTTAATACTCTTTTTGGTTGGATTTCACCTGTTGACACTAACCGCTTCCCGAATCTCAATTTTTGCCTTCTGGGGAGGCAGTATTTTATCTTTATTCTTAATCCGTAAATATCTCTGGATTATCCCGGTCTCTATCTTGGTTATTTTAAGTATGGTTCAATCGGTTGATTTAAACAAACGCCTTCTTGCCACCCTGCCTTTATTTAAAATAAAACCAACCCCAACTTTTAAACCTCTACCTACCGCCATTCTTACACCGATACCAACAGTCTCTACCCGACCGACCCCCAGCCCAATTCCTTTACCCACCGCCAAACCAATACCTACAATTATTCGTCACGGACCAATCGAAGAATACCTTCCCATCGATGCTGATGTCGGTGTTGCCCGTTCGGGAGAAATCCGCTTCAAGGTCGAATGGCCCCGGGCCATTACTGCCTTCCGGAAAAATCCCCTTAGCGGTTCCGGTCTAGGCTCCATCTCCTTAGCCACCGACAATGACTATCTGCGGCTATTAGGCGAAAGTGGTCTTATGGGACTGTTGACCTTTTTCTTTCCTTTCTGGTATCTCCTGGTTCACGGTCTCCAGCTAATAAAAACCAAAAAACCTGATTCTTCAATATATTTAGAATTAACATTTATTGGTGTTATCTTTTCAGCCCTAATTAACGCTATTTTCATTGACATCTTTGAAGCCTCTAAAGTCGCCTACACTTTTTGGATAATCTTTGCTGTCTATCACCAACTGTCAAAGTTTAATCAAAAACGTCAGTGAAAAAACAACCGATGCCAAAACGAAAAATATTAATGATTACTCCCTATATCCCCCGACTCTATCAGTCAGGCGGTCAAAATAGCTCCTATTATTCCATTAAATATTTGTCACCCTATAACGAAATCACCCTGATTTGTTTCAGCCGTGACGAAGAAGGACTGACCGAGATTCAAAAATATTGCCAAAAGGTAATTGTGGTTAAACGGGGTAAAACCTGGAATCTTAGAAACATCATGCTGGCCGGATTTAGCCAATACCCCTTTTTAGTTATTAACTATATCTCCTCCGATTTATCAAACACCATTAGAAAAGAACTGGCCAACAACCGTTTTGACTTAATCCACTGTGACAGCTTCTACCCAATTCCCAACATTCCTCCCACTCAAATCCCCATAGTTCTCGTCGACTTAACTATCGAATATTTAGTTTACCAGCACTATGTTGCCAGTCTTCGCGGTTGGAAAAAAATAATTGCCCCTCTACTTTGGATTGACGTTTTAAAACTTAAATATTGGGAAATCCACTACTGGAAAACTATTCACACCGTCGTTGCTTTTGCTTGGGAAGACCAAAAGCTAATTACCAAAACTACTCTCCGTTCCGACATTGAGTTGTTTCAAAATGGAGTCGACAAAAGCTTTTATTTATCTACCCCCAAAGTTCCCAAAAGCTCCACCCCCGCTCTTCTCTTTGGCTTCTCTAATATGAAGTGGATGCAAAACCGGGAATCAGTCGACCTCATTTTAGACCACGTTTGGCCTCGAATAATTAAAGCAATTCCTAAATGCCGACTTTACATTATTGGACGCTACGCCAAAGATTTTTATGAACATCTAAATAGCCGCCATATTATCGTTGACGAGGCCGATATTGACGGTGGTAAATTTGACCGCTTTTATTACCTTTACCATTGTTGGGCTCTGGTTGCTCCCATGGGCAGTGGTGGAGGCACTAGAAACAAATTTTTGGAAGCTATGGCCTGCGCTCTACCAATTATTACCACCCCCGAAGGTGTGGGCGGAATTAAAATCAAAAACAACGTTCACTCCATTGTCTGTTCTCTACCGGAGGTCGCTTCTAAAACCATTAAACTTTTAAAAAACAAAAAACAGATGACCCAAATTGGCAAAAATGCCCGGAAATTAATCACGGCAAATTATTCCTACGAAAAATGCGTGCTAGATTTAAATAAACTTTATGAAAAAATTACCTCACAAAATTAAACCCATTCTTTCCGTTATTATTTTAAACTATAACGCCAAAGATTACCTCAAAAAACTAATTGACAGTATTGATTGTTCTCAACTCAAACCATTTTTCATTGAAGTAATTATCGCCGATAATGCCTCAACTGATAGTAGTTTCGCTCTTGCCAAAACCGGCAGTCAGAAAAACCCCCAAATTAAATATATCTTCCATTCCAACACCGATAATATCGGCTTTGCCGCCGGCAACAACCAAGGCTTAACCGTCTCTAATCCAAATTCCCAATATGTTTTGTTTCTCAATCCCGATACCACCGTCGCCAAAAATACTCTTTGTCAGATGATTGAGTTTTTTGAAGAAAATTCCCCTGTCGATGCCGCCACCTGCGATTTAATCTTAGCCCTGAACGGCCGTACCCAACCCGAATCTCACCGCGGTTTTCCCACTCCCTGGAATGCCTTTTGTCACTTTTTTGGTTTTGGGCTGCCAAAATTATTTCCTTATTCAAAATTATTAAATGGTTATTTCCTGGGTCATCTGGATTACTCTAAAACCCAAAAAATAGATGCCTGTGTCGGCGCCTTTTTTATGCTCAAAAGATCAGTCGGGGACTCTATCGGCTGGTGGAACGACCAATATTTTTTTTATGGCGAAGATTTGGATTTTTGCTGGCGGTTAAAGCAACTTGGATTTTCTCTTTATTTTTTCCCCGAAGCCAAAGCCATTCACTACCAGGGAATTTCCTCGGGGGGAATTGCTCAAAAACAAAAACACTCAAGTGCCTCCCGCGCCACCAAGATCAAGGTCGCCCAAGCTTCCACCACGGCTATGCGGATTTTTTACCGGTTAAATTTAATTAACCACTATCCTATCTACCTCCGCTGGCTTGTCTGGCTCGGCATCGATCTTCTTGAATTTTATCGTGTCCTTAAAGCCAAATATTTATGACCAAAAAAATAGTTATCGATGCCCGACTATATGGACCGACTAAAACCGGTATCGGCCGTTACACCCAAAACCTTCTTTTGGCTCTCAAAAAATTACCTGATTTTAAAAAGTACGATTTTCACCTTATTGTCAACACCGCCGACCTTTCACCAATTAAAAAGGGCCTCGGAAAAAGTTTTACCTATCATCCCACCAATATTTCTCACTACAGTCTTTTAGAACAATTAGTTCTGCCTCAATTTATTTCTCAACTTAAGCCCGATTTAGTTCACTTCACTCATTTCAATAAACCTGTTTTGTACTCTAAAACCTCAGTCATTACCATCCACGATTTGATTAAACATTTTTATAAAGGCAAAGAAACTACTACCAAAAACCCGTTTTTCTATTGGCCCAAATACCTTATCTATCGACTGATTACCGAAATAAATATCAAAAAAAATTATCTCATTGTCCCCAGTAACTATTGGCGAAATATTTTAATTAACCGTTTTGGAGTCCACCCTCGAAAAATAACTACTATCTATGAAGCCGTCGACCCTAAATTTCTCCCTATTCATAAATCATCTGTCAATAAACCTGCCTGCCGGCAGGCAGGTCCTAAATCATACATTCTCTACACCGGCAATCTCTATCCCCATAAAAATATCGGAGTTCTTTTTCAGGCCCTAAAAGAATTTCCTGATCTAAAGTTAAAAATCATCTGTGCCCGAAGTATCTTTTCCAAGCAAGCCGAAACCTTGGCTCAAAAAATAGGCATTTTGTCTCAAGTCGAATTCCTGGGTTTTGTCAATGACGCTGATTTCCCCCAGCTTTATTCTCATGCCCTTTGTTTAGTTCACCCTTCTTTTATGGAAGGTTTCAGTCTCACCGGTCTTGAAGCCATGAGTCTTAATTGCCCGGTGATTGCCGCCAATAGTAGCTGTCTACCCGAAGTCTATGGTAATTCCGTCCTCTACTTTAATCCCAAAAGCACCACCGATTTAGTTAACCAAATTAATCGCCTCCGATCCGATCAAAAACTGCGAAGCCAATTAATTGAACTCGGTCATCTTCAGCTAAAAAAATATTCCTGGGAAAAAACTGCCACCGTCACCCTAAATGTCTATGAAAAAATCCTTAACAAATCTTAAGGTAGCTGTTTACTACGATTGGCTAACGCAATGGGGTGGAGCTGAAAGGGTACTTCTCGATATTCTGACTCTTTTCCCCCAAGCCGAAATTTTCACCCTCTTCCATAACTCCCAAAATACACCCTGGCTCCCGGCTGGTTTTAAAATTCACACCAGTTTCATTAACAGCTCCTCACCCCTCCTTTCACCTTTTTATGATCTGGCCGTCGAAAACTTTAATTTTGCAAAATTCGATTTGGTTATCAGTACCACCACTAATGTCGGCCACTCTCTGTTAACCCCGCCCCAAAGTCTTTTTATCTGCTATTACCACAATCTCAACCGCCATCTCTACCAAAATCAAAACACTCTCCTGTCTCCACTCCTTAAATTTTATCAAAAAATTGACTACATTTACGCCCGTCGCCCCGACTACTCAATCTGTAATTCTCAAACAGTCAAAAAACGTTTAGCAAAAATTCTAAAAATTTCGGCCAAAGTAATTCACCCCGGCATTGATACCCAATTTTTCATCCCGGGGTCTTTAAAACCGCAAAACTATTTTTTAATTGTCAACCGTTTAGTTCCTCACAAAAAAATCGACTATGCCATCAGAGCCTTTCAAAAAATGCCTCTCACTTTAAAAATTGTCGGCGCCGGCCGCCATCTCCCCCGGCTAAAAAATATTGCCTCCTCCTCTAATAACATTGAATTTTTAGGACTTGTTGATCAAAATACCCTCCGTCATCTTTATCAACACTGTCTGGCTCTAATTTCCCCTCAACTGGAAGATTTTGGTCTCGTCTCCCTGGAAGTTCAAGCCTGCGGTCGACCGGTTATTGGATACAAAATTGGCGGAAATTCCGAAACAATCATCGACAACAAAAGCGGCATTCTCTACCCCTATCAAAATCCTTCCTCCTTAACCAAAGCTATTAAACGGTTTTACAACTCAAAGTTAAATCCCGCCAATTGCCGTCAAAACTCAGAAAATTTTAGTCGTCAATCATTTATGCTAAACTTTAAAAAAGAGATTTTGTCCCTATGTCAAACCAAAAAAATCATCTAATTGTCATCCTCTGCGGCGGCACCGGACCAAGGCTCTGGCCACTATCACGGGCCAATTACCCCAAACAATTTCTTAAGATATTTTCGAATAATTCTATCCTTAAAGAAACAGTTCTCCGTGCCCGCAAAATTGTTAATCCTGATCAGGTATTTTTAATCAGTAATCAAAAATACCTGTCTCTCATCACCAAAGATTTGGGCAATTTAATCGATTCAAAAAATATTTTTCTTGAACCGGACAAAAAAAACACTACCACCGCCATTATTTTTACTTTAGCCAAACTCTGGTCAAAGTACCCGGAGGCAATTGTTAGCTTTCTCCCATCAGACCACTTCATCCCCACCCTATCAAAATTTTCATCTGATATAAACAAATGTTTTTCAATTGCCTCTGATTCTGACAACCTGGTAGCCATCGGAATCAAAGCCACTAGCCCCAACCCATCCTACGGTTACTTGCTCCCTCAAAAAAAAGTAAATCACTTTTATTCAATCCGTAAGTTTATCGAAAAACCAAATAGTCCCAACGCCTTAAAGTTAATCATCCGTGGAGCCAAGTGGAACTCGGGTATTTATACTGCCAAGATCATTACCTTTATCAACGAAATCAAAACCCATCAACCCGACTTTTATAAACTTTTTATAAAACTTATAAGTGACCCGGACAACCCTACTAATGTAAAAAAAGTTTACCAAAACGCTCCCACCCTTTCTTTTGATCGGGCCATTTCCGAAAAAACTAAAAAACTCATTTATCTTCCTGCCTCCTTTGTTTGGGCTGACATTGGGGAATGGAAATCTATCTATTCGAAGCTCCCAAAACTTAACAAAAACTTTGCTGTTCTCAAAAAAAATACCCAATTTTTAGAAGTCAATTCCGGTTCTTGTCTTATTTCCGGACAGGAAAACAAACTTATTGGTCTCGTCGGCATTAAAAATTTAGCTATTATTGACACCCCTGATGCCTTACTAATCTGCAATCTTACCTACAATGATTGTTTCAATGTTCGGGATCTGGTAAAAAAAATTACTTCCAACCCCCATTTTATAAAATATTTTTCTTCTGATGAATCGTAAACTTTCTTTTTATCTGACTAAACGTTTTATCGATTTCTTTGGATCGCTTTTTTTGATAATCATTTTCTCCCCGCTAATGCTTATTACCACCGTTCTGATTAAAATATCCTCCCCCGGTCCAATCATCTTTCTTCAAAAAAGAGTTGGCCGAAACAAGGAATTTTACATGTATAAATTCCGTTCAATGTATGTTGGCGACATGGATAAATTTCTAAAAGATAAATACCCGTATCTTTGGAAAAAGTACAAAAAAAGCGACTGGAAACTACCGGCCAGTGAAGATCCCCGGATTACTCCCGTTGGTAAAATTATCCGAGCCACTTCAATTGATGAAATGCCCCAATTTTTGAATGTTCTTAAAGGCGAAATGAGCTTGGTTGGCCCCCGGGCTTACCGCGATGAAGAGTTAAAAGAATATGCCCAAAAATACCCCGATACCTTCAAATATATCCGTGATATCCGGTCAGTTAAGCCGGGTATCACCGGCCCTTGGCAAGTTTCCGGCCGAAACGACCTGCCCTTTGAAAAAAGGGCCCGTCTTGATTCCGATTACATCCGTCATCGCTCTCTTTTTAAAGAAATTGTCATTATTATAAAAACACCGTTTGCTATGCTCTCCGGCTGGTGAATATGCTAAACTAAATTATGGAACTGCCACCCTCAATCTCCCCCAATCCAACACCTGCGACACCCCAAAAAACACCCCGGAGAAGAAAGTTATTATTATTGCCTCTCGTCTTATTACTTTCTCTTATCATCTCTTTTCTCTTCGGCTTTTTTCTTATCTATCTTCCCGGAAAAAGCCTTTTGACACTGGCGCTGGCTACTAAAACAGAAATCGAAAAACTAAAGACCTCTATTGCCGACAAAGACATTGCCCAGACTCAAACCATTATTAACAATCTGAAAGGCCAACTCTCGGTAATTGATACCAAATTCAAAAAACTGTCCTACCTCAAACCCCTGCCTTACCTTAAAAACTATTATCATGATGGCGGACAACTAATTTCCATAGCCCGTGACAGTTTGGATACGGGAACTATTGTCATTGAAGCCATCAAACCTTATCAGGATTTTCTTGGTTTAAAAGGAGCCGCCACCAGCAGTGCCAAAACCACCGAGGACCGGATTGCCTTTCTCACCCAATCAATTGAAGGTTTACTACCTCACCTTGATCTAATTGAAAAGAAAATATCAAACATTGATGATTCACTCAATAGTATCGACATCAACCGCTATCCGGAAAAATTCAAAAATTTCCCCCTTCATCAAACTTTTAATCAGGGCCGGGAACTAACCAACGGGATCAAAAAAATGGTCACCGACGGCAAACCGATTTTATCTAAAACTTCCTGGCTGCTTGGTAAAGATAAACCCCGGAACTATCTGGTTATCTTTCAAAACGACGGCGAACTTAGACCCAGTGGCGGTTTTTGGACTGCCTATACAACCATGAAAATCGACAAAGGAAAAGTTAGCCCCGGCTCCGCCAGCAACATCTATGATCTGGACGACAAACTTCAAAGCATCATTCCCGCTCCCCGATTAATCAAATCTTACCACCTCAATGTGCCCTATCTTAACCTTCGCGACAGCAATCTGTCCCCCGATTTCCCCGTCGATGCCCAAATCTTTCTTGACGCCTACTATAAAGCCATGGGAAAAAATCCTAAATTTGATGCCGTTGTGGCTCTCGACACCAACGTCTTAGTTGATCTCGTTTCGGTTCTGGGAAAACTTGACACTAGAGTCGGCACCTTTACTACCGACCCCGACAAACGTTGTGACGGCTGTCCCAAAATAATTTATGATCTGGAATGGATTTCCGGCCGTCCTCGCAACTTTATCGAAAAAAACCGAAAGGACTTTATGGGACCGGTTATGCAAGCCCTTTTGGCCAACGCCATGGGTTCGGAAAAAAACAAAATCCCTCTATTAGCCGAAGCTTTTATTAATAATGTTTTTCAAAAACACATTCTCTTTTTCTTCCCCGACTCCGAGATGCAAAAAGCCGCCATATTGGCCAATATCGCCGGCAATATAGTCCAAACCGATTCCAACACTGATTACCTTCATCTCAATGATGCTAACTTTGCCAGCGCTAAAAGTAATATTTTTATTCGTCAAAAAATTAAGCACGAAATATCCGCTAAAAATAATCAGGTTGAACATAAAATTTCGGTTACTTACACCAATCCCAGTCCGGCTTCAAACTGTAATCTGGAAAAGGGCGATCTCTGTCTCAACGCCCCCAAATACCGTGATCTTTTCCGCTTCTACGTTCCGCTAGGTAGTCAATTAATTAAAATGACCGGATCCGAAATTGAAACCTTATCTTATGAAGAATTGGGCAAACAAGTCTTTGAGGGTTTTTATGGGAACAAATATCCTCTCTATGCCAAATCCAGTTCCAAAGTTACTCTTCAATATTTAAGCAGTGTCAAAGCCTCCAAAAACTATACTCTTTATCTTCAAAAACAACCGGGTACTAAAGGAATTGAATACGAACTCTACCTCAATGGAAAAAGAGCCGAATCCTTTGAATGGTTAACCGACAAAACCATCAAATTATCTCTGTGATGTCCCCATCTTTCACTACTGAAGCCATTATCGTCAATCTCCAAAATCGGGGTGAAAAGGATATTCTGGTCACTCTTTTAACCCCAAATCACGGCAAAATCTTTGCTAAAGCCGCCGGAGTTAAATCTATCAAAAGTTCCCGCGGAGCCAATCTTCAATTGGGCAATATAGTCAAGGCATCTCTTCATTTCAACCACAACTTTTATTGGCTGTTCGAATGTTTGGCCACCGATTCCTTTCTTTTCAATAAAAAAAAACTAATTCAATTAAATCTCCTGTTTTATTTCCTGGAAATTGTCAAAAACTTTACTCCCGAAAATGAAAGTTCACCTAAAATCTTTTTTTTAGCTAAAGAAATAATTACCAACCTCTCTTCCGACCGCCTGGTTCCTTTTATTTCTCGTCAAATTGATTTTTTAGAAGCTCTCGGTTTTGGTATTCCCGACAACATTAGACAAAATCTCACTCTCAAAAAATATCATCTGGTCCAAAAAGATCTAATCTCTTTTTTTGAAAGTATTTTAGAAAAACCTCTAGCTTCTAAAAAACTTTTACTGCAATCCTAACTATGCCAATATTAATACCACATAGAAGGTTTTGGGGGCGTCTTAACAGATATAATATCTTGCCTCCGGCGCATCTCCAAAACCTCTCTAAATTTACGTCTTCTAAGATCAACAACACTTATCCCCAGGCTATTGGCTTCCTGTTGTAACTCTTCCTTACGAAAAGCTCGATTTCTTTCCTTATTGGCCTTTGCCCTTAAAATATTTGGTAAAGTTTCCCGAATTGATCTCATATTTTTTTTCTTTAATATTATAAGTAGCCGATTTTATCATATCTAAGGCTGGTGTCTAGGCGATTCTTATTATTTTAGCTATAATCAATCATGCCCGACACCCAAAACGATCTTGTTGCTAAAGTTGTTGCCCTCTGCAAGAGAAGGGGAATAGTCTTTCAAAACAGCGAAATATATGGCGGTATCCAGGGATTTTATGACTATGGTCCGGTTGGATCCTTGATGAAAAATAACTGGAAAAACCTCTGGATCCGCGACAGCGTCACTCGTCGCCATGATATCGTTTTAATTGACGGCGCCATTATTACTCACCCCACTGTCTGGCTTGCCTCGGGACATGTCAAAAACTTTGCCGATGCTCTGGTTGAATGCAAATCCTGCCACCAACGGTTCCGACCGGATTTAATTAATAACGCTGATAAATGCCCCAAATGTAACGGTGTTCTCACTGAAGCCCGCCAATACAACCTCCTTTTCCACACCGAAATCGGAGTGATTGAAGGTGAAAAAATCCCGGCCTATCTTCGGGGCGAAGCCTGTCAAACCATTTATCTTGATTTTAAAAACATCATTGACTCCACCCGGGTCAAAATCCCCTTTGGTGTTGCCCAAATTGGCAAAGCTTTTCGAAATGAAATTACTCCCAAAAACTTTCTTTATCGGACCCGCGAATTTGAACAATGGGATATCCAGTTTTTTGTCCATCCTGATGATATGGATAAATGGTATGAATATTGGAAAGAACAGAGATTTTCCTGGTATCAACAACTTTTCAACCAAAAGGAAAATCTTCGGCTTCGTCAACACCAAAAAAATGAATTGATTTTTTACGCCCAAAAAGCTGATGATATTGAATTCAATTCCCCTTGGGGTTGGGCCGAAATGGAAGGCATTCACTGGAGAGGGAACTATGATCTAACCCAACACTCCAAATTTAGTCATCAGAATCTTTCTTATCAGGATCCGACTACCAACCAAAAATATATACCTCACATTGTTGAAACTTCCGGTGGCGTTGACCGCTCCTTTTTCTTTTTACTTCTTGATGCCTATCAGGAAGATAAAACCGACAATGGTGAAACCAGAATTTGGCTAAAAATTAATCCTCAAATTTCCGCCTATAAAATGGCTATATTTCCTCTAGCCAGCAATAAACCGGAATTAGTAAATATGGCTCGAACTCTTTATCAAAAACTTCAAAACAAATATTCGGTTGATTTTGACGATAGTGGTAACATCGGTAAAAAATATCGCCGCCATGACGAAATTGGTACCCCCTGGTGTCTGGTTGTTGACTATCAAAGTCTGGTGGATAATACCGTTACTATTCGCGACCGGGATTCCATGACCCAAATCCGCCTGGATATCAAAAAAATTGACTCTTGGTTGCGAAAAAAGTTAAACTAACCGATGAAAAAAATATTCACTCTGATTTTATTACCCTCCCTGTTTCTTTCTGCTTGCGGTAAAACTCAAACTTTGCCGGAACCTACCCCAACTCCGGTGTCCCGTGAATACGTCTTAACTGAAACAGATAAACCTCAAGTTAGCCTCATTCCTCGTAGCGATGGTCACGAACTTACTCTCAAAATCACTGGAATAAAGCCTGTTTTTGCCAAAATCGAATACGAACTTGTTTACACCGCCAGTGATCGGGGTCTGGAAATCGAAAAAGGAGTTAGCGGCATCGCTGAATCTAAAGACATTGTCGCTGAAAAATTTGAACGAAAAATACTTCTAGGCACCGAAAGCTGTACTAATGGCTGTAAATATAAATATGATATCGGTGTTAATGGCGGCACTCTTAATTTAACTCTGATAACCCCAGACAATCAGGTAGCCTCAATGACCTTGCCTTTTACCCTTAACCTGGTTAAATCCAAGGGCTACACTATTACTTGGGAATAATGATCTTTCACCAGCCTGTCCTTCTCGATGAAGTTATTAAACTTTTAAATCCCCGAAAAGGTGACATCTTTTTTGACGCCACTCTCGGTCATGGCGGCCACACAATTTCTCTCCTTCGGCATGGGGCTACAGTTTTTGGCCTCGACGCTGATAAAAATAACCTAACTTTTACCACCCAAAGAATTGCCAAACTTAATTTATCTGCCACTTTTCACCCCCTTAGGGGTAATTTCAAAAATCTAAAAAAAATATGGCAAAAATATATCAACCTGCCTTTAGATGGCTTGATATTTGATCTCGGCTTAAGCAGCTCCCAACAAAGCTCTCAAAACCGTGGTTTTTCATTTAATGATCAACTATCTTTGGACATGAGACTAAATACTTCCCGCCAAAAAACCACCGCCGAAAAAATTATCAACACCGCCCCCGAGGAAGAACTCTTTACGATTTTTTCCAAAATTTCCCAGGAAAAATACAGTCGACCTCTGGCTCAACGGATTATCCGTCAGCGTCAGCGACAGCCTATTAAATCCGGCTACGATCTGGCTCAAATTATCCGCTCCTTTTATAATGCCAAAAAAATTACTAGTCATCATGATCCGGCCACTAAAATATTTATGGCTCTAAGAATTACTGTCAACCATGAATTTGCCAACCTCAATCAAGCCCTTCAGGCTTCCCTTGACACCGTCAAAACCAATGGTCGGGTCGTTGTTATTACCTTTCATTCCGGAGAAGACCGTCTGGTGAAGAATTTTATTAGAAACTCCCATCTTAAATCCACCAAACTATCTCCTTCAAGAAACGAGATAAAAAACAACCCTCTTTCCCGCTCTGCCCATCTAAGGTCTTATACTATTAATTAATGCCTACCCGACTGCTTCTATCTGCCACTGTTGGTTTAATCGTTTTTCAACTGCTATTTTCTTTTTTTTACTCCAGCCAAATTGTCAAATCCAACCGGGATTTCTCCCTCCTCCAAAAAAAATACCGTGATTTTCTGGATCAAAACCAATCTCTGGAACAAAAATACGTCCAAAAATTTAGTCTCAACCATGAATGATGACCGGATAAAAATACTTCAACTTACTATCATTGTTTCATTTTTTATAGTCATCTTCCGTCTTTTTTACTGGCAAATCTATCAGGGACAAACTATTCGAAACCGCAACCAAAACCAAATTTACCAACAAACAAAGGTTCTACCCAACCTCGGTCATCTATTGACATCAGATTCTTTTCCCATCAGTCTTGATTTCCGTTTTTATCTTTTATCGCTCTATAAACCCAATCTTACTACCCAACTCGATGAGGTTCTGGCTTCTATAGAAAAAATAAAACCCGGTACTTCTTCAGAATCCGCTAAACAAATTGAGTTTTTCCTCAAACCACATATCAAATGGGTCACTCTGCCCACCAAATTCACTAGTGCCGAAATAAAAAAAATCGATCTGCCCGGCATCAGCTTTGAGGAACAAATTACCCGATACTACCCGGAAGGGGATTTGGCCAAGGATTTGATTTTAAATCTTGAATACTATTACAAACGTAGTCTTTCGGGAAAAATAGGCTTTATTACTTCCCCGATAGACGCTACCGGCCAATCAATATTAAGCCGAAAAAACTGGCACAAAAGTGAAATCGACGGGAAAACTATTTCCCTAAGTCTTAACCGCCAAATCCAAACGATTCTGGTTGCTTCTCTCGAAGACGGAATAAAACGTTTCCAGGCTAAAAATGCCACTGGAATAATTATCAGACCTCAAAACGGTGAAATCATTGCTATGGCGACTGTTCCTCTGGTGGCAACTCAAAGCCTGCCACTCCGTCCAATTTCTTACCTTTTTGAACCCGGATCAATTTTTAAACCACTGGTTTTAGCTATGGCCCTAAATGAGGGAAGTATTGGTCCTGATTTTGTCTGCCCGATCTGCGATAAACCACGTATTTACGGCCAATATACTATTAACAACTGGGACGAAAAAACCCACCCTGATTCCACCCTTAAAGATGTCATCAAGAATTCAGACAACATCGCCATGAGCTACATTATTGAGAAACTGGGACTTACCACCTTTCAAAAATATTTTCATCAACTTGGGCTTGATCAAAAAACCGGCGTTGACCTAGCCGGTGAATCAATATCTCTTCCCAAGAAGTACTGGTCTGATATTGATTTAGCCACCGCTTCTTTCGGTCAGGGTTTTGCTATAAATGAACTCCAAATGCTTCAGGCTTTTAATACTCTGGCCAACCTTGGCCAGCTTTCTTCCCCTCATCTCAACACCGCCATTCCCTTAAAAGAAAATCCGGTTTTTTCCGGCTCTACCGTCGACAATGTCGTCAACATTCTTAAATATGCCACTGAATTTGGCGCCGTTGGCAGTTTAAAACCAAAAAATCTTGAAGTCTGCGCCAAAAGCGGCACTGCTCAAGTGGCCATTGGCGGTCAATATACCGATACCGACGCCATTGCTTCCTATATCGGTTTTTCTCCCTGCACTAACCCCAAGTTCACCATGATAATTACCTTTGATAAACCAAAAACCTCTTCCTGGGGCTCATCTACTGCCGCCCCGATTTGGTTCGAAATCGCTTCTCAAATCTCCCCTTTGTTATAATAAATCACGCCCTATGTTCCAAAAACTTAAAAACTATCTTTGGCATCTGCCTAGAACACTTTTTTGGCAAACTTTCTACCTTTTCCCTCAAAAGTCCTTGGTGTTAATCGGAGTCACCGGAACCGACGGCAAGACCAGTACCTGCAACCTTATCCACCAAATCTTATCCAACGCCAACATCAACGTTAAATCAATTACCACTATCAACAGCCCCGGACTTCACACCACCAGCAATTTTAGCTCCAATACTTTCTTCCAACTACTTCGGCAATACCAAAAAGAGGGAGTCACCCATGTTGTCTGCGAAGCCACTTCCCATGCCCTAGATCAATTTCGTTATTTTGGCTGTCATTTTACCGCCAGTGTCATCACCAATCTCTCCCCTGAACACCTTGACTATCACCGAAATATGGGGAACTATTTAAAAGCTAAATCACGCCTCTTTTGTCAATCAAAATATAAAATCCTCAACGCTGACGATCCTTATTTCCCGCAACTGAAAAAACTACTCAAAAAAAACATTTTTACCTACTCAATTAGACACTCGTCAAACTTCCAGGCTAAAAAAATAAACATTTCACCCGAATCTGTTTCTTTCGTCCTTGATAAGCAAATATATATTTCCGATTCACCCTATAAATACCAAATATACAATCTGCTGGCCGGTATCTCTCTAACCCAAAAACTCAAGATAAATAAAAAAATAATTATTGCCTCTGTCCGCCACTTTCCTGAAACCAAAGGACGGCGGGAAATCGTCAAAAACAATTTCAAAATAAATTGTATTGTCGACTTTGCCCATACCCCCAACGCCTTATTTGAAACTTTAACCGCACTTAAAATAATTTACCCGAATGGCAAACTTATCTGCCTTTTTGGAGCCACCGGTGGCCGTGATAAAAGCAAACGTCCTTTAATGGGGAAAATAGTCTCTCAAATTGCCGACATTGCTATCATCACCGCTGACGACACTAGAAACGAACCGGTCGATTCTATCAACCAGCAAATTATTTCCGGAATTAATCCCCAAAAAGTTAAGCAAAAAAAATTTCAGTATCACAATATCTTTAACCGTCAGGACGCCTTCAACTTCGCCGTCAAAATAGCCAAATCGGGCGATACTATTGTCGCCTGCGGCAAAGGTCATGAATTAAGCATCCTTCACGGCAAAACTGAATACCCTTGGTCAGAAACCGAAGCTTTTAACACCGCTTTTAGAAGTCTTGACCAAAATGTTTAACTTAAAAAATAACTTCTCTATCGAAGAAAATTACCAAAACGGTCTATTGCCGCAACGGAATTCCCCGAGTCTTTTTTACCGTCAGAGTAGCTGCCGATCCAATCTATCTTTATTTAGCCTAAGTTCGGAAAATCGACGAATTCTTAACAAAACCGCTGCCTTTGCCTTCGAAGTTTCACCTTTATCTGATTTTTCATTTTCCTTAGCTACCCAAAAAACCATCTTTAAATGGGTAAAAAAACTCAACTGGGATTTCCCCATGTCCTCAATCAAAAATATCTTTACCAATCATATTTTCAACCGGCTTTATATTTGGAAAAACTCACCGGAAAGTATTATTGCCTATTCCCTTTGTTATTTCTCCAATACTCTTTCTCATATTGCCTACGTTTTTTACAATCCTGAGTTTTCCCATACCAATCTTCCCATCCGCCTTACCCTTCAGACTATCATCGATAGTCACCAAAATAAATTAGCTTTCTGCTACCTTGGCCGATTTGAAGCCAAACCTGACGATATTGGCTACTACAAAAGAAATATGCCCGGATTTGAATATTTTATCGACAATAAATGGCAAAAATTTAAACATTAACATTAGAAATTAGAAATTAGAAATTTTTATGAATATCCATATTTTGGGTATTGCCGGCACTATGACCACCCCCCTAGCTTTAGCCTTAAAAAAGGCCGGCCACCATGTAACCGGCAGTGACCAAACCAATATTTACCCACCATTTAGCACTCAACTTCATCGTTTTAAAATCCCCATTAATCCTAATCTCAAATTAATTAATCCCAATTTAATTATCGTCGGTTCTGCTTTTAAAAAATTTAACCATACTCGAACCGAATTTAAATTTTTCAAAAATAAAAAAATTCCTTATATCTCCGCCACCAAATACATTGCTGATAATTTAATAAAAAGTAATAGTATTTTAGTTGCCGGAAGCTACGGTAAAACCACCATAACTGCGGCGCTTTCTTGGATCCTGACCAAAACCGGCCATGATCCTTCTTATTTCTTCGGCGGCCAGAGTAAAAACCGTTTCCCGTCACTTAGGTTTTCCTCATCCGATTGGTCAGTAGTCGAAGCTGACGAATCCAAAAACGGTCTCGATACTCAGGCTAAGTTTTTATACTATCCGGTAAAATATTTGATTTTAACTTCATCCCGCTGGGAACATCACGATTCCTACCAAAGTGAAACTGAAAATCAAGAAAGTTTTATCAAACTAATTAAGCGGCTTCCCCCTGATGGCCTTTTGGTTTATAACGCCCAAGATCCGTCAACCAAGTTTCTTATCAAATACGCCCAATGTAAAAGTGTCGACTATTCCCTATATACCTCAAAACATCCTTTTCTTTTCGGCCAACACAATCAAAACAATCTGGCGGCCTGCGTTACCCTCTGCCCTAATCTGGGAATAAGTCTTCAAAAAACTGATTTTTATCTTCAAAAATTTAAAGGCATTAAACGCCGGCTGGAATTAGTATCTACTATAAAAAATACCTATTTTTACGACGATTTTGCCCAGTCACCCAAACGAATAAAAGAAAGCCTTATAGCCATCCGGGAAAAACATCCCCAAAGAAAAATCTTGGTTATTTTTGAAGCCCATGCCACCTTTCTTCAATATATATCGTCAATCGCCAATATCAACGAAGCCTTAAAACCGGCAACCAAGGTTTTTTTAAGTAAACTTTCCTATAACGCCAATCTACCTAAATCAGTTCGAACTACCTCCTTTGACTACAAACAGGCTCTTGGTGCTAAACTTAACTATCTGCCCATTTATTCCGATCTTCAAAACTCGGTTTTGTCTTTCCTTGGACCAGGCGATGTCTTGGTTCATTTTAGTTCCGGCGGTCTGTCTGGCCTTAAAACCTTTAAACAAATTATTAATAAATTCAAATATCAAGCTTTAGAAATTAGAAATTAGAAATTAACCACATGTCCTGTTACATCATCACTGGCGGTCAGGTCCTAAATGGCGAAGTTTCTATCCGTGGCGCCAAAAATGCCAGTTTCAAACAAATTATTGCCTCGCTTTTAAGTGACGAAACTACCTACCTATCCAACATCCCTCAAATTTCGGATGTCAGAATTACCCAAAGTATCGCCAAAAGTCTTGGCAGTCAGATTAACTCAACCGGAGAACACAGCCTGGAAATTACTACTAAAAATATCACTTCTTCCGTAGTTCCCCACGGAACCGGTGAAAAATCCCGAACTTCATTTATGTTCGCCGCCCCTCTGCTTCTTCGCACCGGTCAGGCCATTATACCCACTCCCGGTGGCGACAAGCTTGGAGCCCGACCCCTCGACCGTCTCTTTGAATGTTTTGACAAAATGGGAATTACTACCAAAGTAACCAACGATACTATTCGTTTTTCCGCCCTAAAAATCAAACCAACTACTTTTTATTTTTCCAAACCATCCCATACTGTCACTGAAGTTTTATTAATGGTCTCCGCCCTGGTAACTGGTCAAACAATTTTAGAAAACTCTTCCCTGGAACCGGAAATTGACGATTTGATAATTATGCTCAATTCCATGGGGGCAAAAATTCATCGTGATCCCGCCAACCCAAAAACCATTATTATCAACGGTGTTAATAGTCTTTCCGGTACTTCTCACCAGGTTATTGCCGACCGTAACGAAACCGTCACCTTTGCCTGCGCCGCCCTGACCACTAAAGGCTCAATCAATATTCTCAACACCGATCCAAAAATTGTGGCTACTTTTTTGGAAACTATTCAAAAAATGGGGGCTAAAATTTTCTCCGGAAAGAACGAAATTACTGTTTCTTGGGATAAACCCTTAAAGGCAATTGATATCGAAACCGGACCGGAACCTCTCTTTATGACCGATTGGCAAGCTATCTTTTCCGTCCTTTTAACCCAAACTGTCGGGGTTAGTTCCATTATTGAACGGGTTTACCCTAATCGTTTCCAACACCTTTCTAATTTAGAAAAGATGGGAGCAAAGGTCAAATATTTTAATCCGAAAGTTAAAAACCCGGAAAATTTTTACGAATTTAATCCCCAAAGCGACCAACCCCAATATTTTCACGGTGTCAAAATATATGGACCGGTAAAACTTAAACCCGCCGATTTCAAAATTAGCGATCTTCGGGCCGGTGCCTCAATCACCCTGGCCGCTCTGACTGCCGCCGGTACCTCTACTATCGACAACGTCGAGTACATTGAACGAGGCTATGAAAAACTAGCCGAACGTCTCAAATCACTTGGCGCCTTAATAGAGTATATTAAAACTTAAAGCCTATGATTCATCTCTACCTAGGTCTTCTTTTGTTTTCCTTTTTTACCACCAGCATATTAGTTGTCCCCTTTATTAACATTCTCTATCGTCTAAAGTTTCAAAGGCGGTCTCAAAAAACACTTGATTTCCAAAACCACCGAACCCCAATTTTTGATAAGTTTCACCGGGAAAAATCAGGTACTCCCGTTGGTGGCGGACTATTAATTATTCTGTCAGTGCTTATTCTCTTTTCCTTCCTTTTTCCGATTCTTAAATTCTCCCAAATATTTATTTCCAGTAATTTCCGGCTCAATCATGAAATTGAAGTCATCTTTTTTACCTTTATTAGTTTCGGTATTTTAGGTCTCTACGATGATATCTTTAAATTTTTTGGGATCAAAAAATCCGGTTTCTTTGGTCTTAGGCTGAAACACAAACTTCTTCTTCAACTGATTTTAGCCGCTATTGCCTCCTCTTTAATTTTTTTCCGTTTAGGAATTAATTTTATTTATCTACCCTTCCTTGGCGCCATTAATCTGGGTCTATTTTTTATTCCCATTTCTACCGTCATTATTGCCTCTTTCGCTAATTTCTTTAATATCACCGACGGTCTTGATGGCCTATCCTGCGGCATATTAACCATTTCCCTTTTTGCTTTCTGGATCCTGGCCGGCTCTTCCTTCGACACCCCTATTTCTCTTTTTATTTCCCTCTGGATTGGGGCTCTAATCGCCTTTCTCTACTTTAACGTCTTCCCTGCCCGAATTTGGCTGGGCGATGTCGGCTCTCTTTCTTTTGGAGCTACTTTTGCCGTAATTGCTCTACTTTTAGGGAAAATAGTTCCCTTAATTATTGTTGGCGCTCCCTTTATTGTTGAAGGATTAAGCAGCGCTATTCAAATATTTTCCAAAACTTATTTTAAGAAAAAAGTTTTTCCGGCTGCCCCCATCCATCTAACCCTTCAAAAAATGGGTTGGGAAGAACCTAAAATTGTTTTACGTGCCTGGCTGGCAACCATTATTCTGGCTATCTTTGGCTTATGGCTGGGTCTAAACTAGATCTCCTCCTTCTTGAGATTCAAGAATATCAAAATATTCCCTATTTTAGTAACCGGGGATTACGCCAAATATCTTCCCCAAACATTGCTCTGGTAGGAAAAGGTTCCGCTCATGACATTGCCTTGGCCACAATTGACATCGCTAATCAGGAAAAAATAAAACTGTCAGACTTCTCCTCTACCCAAATCTATAACTTCCAAAAAAAACATCACCTCGGAATCGATTGTTCCGGTTTAGCCTGTCAACTATTAAATTTTTATTTCTCACTTTCACTTGATCCTCGAAAAACCTCGGCCAACGACTTAACCTCTTTTCCACTTTCCACCGCCATTAAACCCAGTGAAATTCGCACCGGCGATTTAATCAGGCAAAAGAACGGTCACCATGTTCTTTTTATCCTCAACCGAATAAACGATACGGTCAGCTACATCGATAGTAGCCGAGACGGCAAAGGCGTAAAAACTAATTCTTTTACTTTATCAAAACCAAATATCAAAATCGAAGGAGTATTCCGACTTACTTCTCCTCAATCAATACCTGATATTTCCACGGATTAAGCGACATAATCTCTACCTCGGTACCGCACTCATTGCATTCTAAAATGTCTCCCACCATTGCTTTATTGCCGCCTTTTATTTCCGCCTGACAATCAGGACAAATTACTTTTCCCATCATAATATATTAAAATGTAATAGCCTATTATATGACACCTTTAATCAAAATTGACTCAATCTTTCTCAAAAGGGAAGATCAAAACCCCAGCGGCTCTGCCAAAGACCGGGCCCTTTTGCTTCAAGTCCAAAATCTAAAATCTAAAGGTTTTTCAAAGGCTGTCATTTCCTCAACCGGTAATGCTGCCATTTCCGCTCAATTTTTTTGTCATCAACTTCAAGTTCCCCTAACTATCTTTCTTTCTCCCCGCACCTCTCCCGCCAAACTCAAGTTACTTCATAACTTCACCATCTCCCCCAGACCGATTAGTGATGCCATTAAATTTGCCAAAGTCAATCATGCCTATCTTCTCCGGCAATCTACCGACCCAATTGCCCTTAGCGGTTACCGGCAAATCGGCACAGAATTACTCCAAGAACTCCCTAAAATCAGCAGTCTTTTTATTCCGGTTGGCAGCGGCACTACTATGTTGGGTGTCTCCCAAAGCCTACCTCAACCTGTCAAAATTTTTGCTGTTCAGCCGGCCTCTCATTGCCCGATATCTTCATTATTCGACAAAAATTATTCTTCTGAAACCAGTTCACTAACCGACTCTCTCGGCGCTAAATATTTACCTCTAAAAAATAATATTTTAAAAGCTATTAGAGAAAGCGGGGGTGGGGGAGTGGTTGTTCAAAACCGAAATATTAAAATTGCCCAATCTTTCCTCTTAAATAACAAAATCATTACTTCCTTTGAAAGTGCCCTGGCTTTAGCTGGATATCAAAAAATAAAAAATACTCAAGATGTTGGGAAATTCCCGGTTATCTTATTGACGGGAGCTAAAAGATGAACACCCAAAATTTACTTTCCCATCTACCTGTCGATTTCTTTTTTTTGGTAGTCGATAAGTTTTTGGATATTAGTCTTCCTCACCTTCCTAATTTCTACTCCATCTGTCAACCCAATCTCCAAATTAAAAACAGTGGCTATCTTTTATCACAACCCCAAACCATCGATTTTATCCAAAAAACCATTGTCAAATCCGGCCACCAAGCAGCCATTATTCCTTTTAAGCCTTCAGCTAAAATTGATCTTATCTGTAGAAAAAACAGTTGGATTTGTGTTGCCAATTCTCCTTCTTTAAATCGATTTTTTGAGAACAAAATAAATTTTTCCCAAATTTTGACAGGTGCCCAACTTCCCCAAATTCCCTATATTTCCGGCCCCTTAAATCCTAAACTATTATCCATTGCCGAAAAAAAATTCAATCTGCCCCTTGTTATCCAAACTCACTACGGTTGGGCCGGCAACAACACTCATTTAATCAAAGATTTAAAAACAATATTTCAAATAATTCCCCGTGACACTCCAATAAAAATTTCTCCCTATCTAAAGGGCTACACTCTTCTTAACAATTGCTGCCTAACCAGCCACGGACTCCTCCAAAGCCCTCCCGCTCTCCAATATACCGGCATCCCGACGTTAACTTCAAACCCCTTTTCTACCGTTGGCCGCCAATGGCCCTCCCTGGCTCCTCCAAAAATTATTGCCAAAATCCAAAAACTCACCGCTAATTTTTCCGAAATCCTAAAAAAATATAAATACCGTGGTTTCTTTGGCCTGGATTTTCTGGTTTGTAAAAATATGGTTTATCTTTTAGAGTGCAACCCCCGCCTGACTGCCTCTTTTGCCTTTTATACCGATATCGAACTAAAAAATAAGCTAAACCCGCTTTTTTATTTTCACCTATTAGAGTTTTGCGCCCCGGATCAAATCAAAGATCTGTCAAACGAAAACCGTTTTGACAACAAAAACATTATTGGCTCGGAAATTACCCTAAAAAACAAGCTTTCAGTCACCATTAATAAATATCACGATTACAAAATATTTTGCCATCATCTAAATCTGTCACAGATTGAACCGTCAATTTTGAAAAAACTCCAGAATGAAAAAAACTAAGTTCCGCTCCCCGCTTTTAATCTACATCTTCAGTTTGGTGACTATTGGTTTTTTATTTATCTCGGTATCCTCACTTTTCGAAGCCCAAAGCAGTCAGGGCGATCCTTTTTTCTTTCTTCGAAAACAGGCCGTTTGGATTGGCAGTGGCTTTCTACTGTTGTTAATTTCTTCGGCGTTTAACCTCGAATTTATTCGTAAATATTCTTTCTACCTCTATCTTTTTTCGATTGCCCTATTGGTTGCCGTTCTTATCCCCGGGTTAGGGGTAAAGGTTCTTGGCGCCAGACGCTGGTTTGATCTTGGGCCCATAAATATTCAGCCTTCGGAAATTTTTAAACTAGTCTCCGTTATTTTTTTCTCAGCCCTTTTTGCCGACCCGAGTCAGTCAACTTTTAAAAACCTTTTTTTCTTCCTTATCCCCGCCTTTGCCTTAATCGTCTTCGAACCAAACCTAAGTACCGCTCTTCTCTGTGCCGCTATTGTTTTTTCTATCTATTACCTATCCGGTGGCCCCAACTTTCCCCTTTTTACCACCTTTCTCATTTTCATCGCTCTGGGAATTTTCCTGGTAGTCTTTTCTCCTTACCGTTTAGCCAGATTCAAAACTCTCTTAAATCAGGAAGGAAACCCTGGCCAAAACTATCATAGTCAGCAAATAATAATTTCTCTGGCCTCCGGCGGCTGGTCAGGAAAGGGAATTGCCAACTCTGATCAAAAATATAGATTTTTACCTAAAATCAGCACCGATTCTATTTTAGCCATTATCGGTGAAGAAACCGGATTTATCGGATTAAGTGGTCTTTTATATCTATTCGTATCTCTCGTTAATTATCTTTTTAAACTTAGTAAACTCGTCAAAGAACCCTTTGAAAAATTATTAGTCTCCGGTCTGGCCTGCTGGCTGTCATATCAGGCATTGATTAATTTTTCAGCCATTGTTTCCCTAATCCCGCTGACCGGAATTCCTTTCCCCTTTATCTCCTACGGCGGTTCCTCTCTTCTGACTCTTTTTATTGCCGCCGGACTGGTTAGAAACATAGAAAAGCGACATCTTCCCTTGCTATACTCTTTTAATGCCAAGATCAAAAAAAATCGTCATCACCGGCACTCACCTCACTCCCGCCCTTGAATTTATCCGTCAACTTCAAAACGACCCTGACACTAACTGGGAAATTTATTACATCGGCCGGATTCACAATTCCAGTACCAACTCTACCCCTGCTATTGAGTCAAAATTAATTTCCAAAATTAAAATTAAATATTTTGGAATTGACTGCGGCAAATTCGACCGACGTTGGTTTCTAAACACTTTAAACGGAATACCTCAAACATTTTCAGCTTTATTCAAAGCTTATAAAATTCTTGGACAAATCAAACCTAGTTTGGTTTTGTCTTTTGGCGGCTATCTTTCTGTTCCGGTTCTCTTGGCTGCCGCCATCAGAGACATCCCCTCTGTCACTCATGAACAAACTTTCACCTTAAGCCTTTCCACTCGCCTCAACAGTCTTTTTTCCAAATATGTCGCCCTCTCTTTCCCGATTAAAACCACCTCTCCTAAATACATCGTCACTGGTAATCTACTGCGTCAAGAGATATTTTCCCTAAAAAGCCCAAAATTTACTAAACTAAAAAACGAAAAACCTATTATCTATGTCACCGGTGGTAACCAGGGATCTTTGTCTATAAACAATCTCCTAAAAAAATCTCTACCTTTACTTACTAAAAATTATTTTGTTATTCACCAGTACGGTCAAAAATCCCAGCCCAAAACTTCCCCAAACTATTTGCCCCTTGCCTATATTAACAGTCAAAATATTGGTTGGGTTTTAAACCGCGCCTCCCTAATAATCAGCCGGGCCGGCGCCAATACCTGTCAAGAAATTGTGGCGCTTAAAATCAAATCAATTCTAATACCTTTGTTAATCAGCCAACAGGACGAACAGTTAAAAAACGCTGATTATGTTAAATCTCTTCAGCCGGACATCACTATCATTATTCCTGAAAAAAAATTAAATCCCCAAATATTACAGGAAAGCATTGCCAAACTATCAATTATTAATTCTCCTAAAAGCTTTCCAGCAGCCCAAGAAAATCTCAAACTACTCAAACTCATTAAAACCATCTAAAATCAATCTATGCAACGCTCTCGTCTTTTTACTTCAATCGACATTGGCACTTTCAAAATAACTACCTTAATCGGCCAGTATTTTGACACCGATCAAAAACTTAATATTATCGGTGCTGCCTCCGTTCCCGCCTCCGGCTTTAAAAAAGGCCAAATCATCAACCTTGAACAGGCCTCTCATACCATCACCGAATCAATCGAATCCGCCGAAAGAATGGCCGGGATTGAAATTAATTCCGCCTTTGTCTCCCTAACAGCTCCCCATTTTGAATCTCTAAATTCCCACGGGGTGACCGCTGTCGGCAACCAAAACGGGGAGATCTCCGCCGAAGATATCACCCGTGCCGTCGAAGCGGCCAAAGCCATTACTCTTCCCAGCAACAAAGAGATAGTTCACATTATTCCCCGGGTCTTTAATGTCGACGGTCAGGAGGGAATTATCGACCCAATTGGCATGAACGGAGTTCGTCTCGAAGTTGAAGCTCATTTGATTTTGGCCTCCACCCCGGCCTTAAAAAACCTAAACAAGTGTCTCGAAGATATCGGCATTAAAACTATTTCCCTGGCCTACTCCGGTTTAACTGCCGCCAAGGCTTGCCTCTCGGAGACCGAAACCGAATTAGGGGTAGCTTTAATTGATATTGGAGGCAGTAACACCACCATCACCCTTTTTTCCGAAAACTCACCCCTGTTTTCCTCTTGTTTGCCCATTGGCGCCAACAATATTACTGCCGATCTGGCCATTGGGCTTCGCCTGCCACTAGTCGATTCAGAAAAAATTAAAATCCGTCTTAGTCATTTCTCCGAAAAAAAAGGTTTTGAGGATGAGATTGATCTCCAGCAATTTGGGGTGGTAGCCGATACTTTTAAAATTTCTTTTTCTACCACTCTAAACGGAATAATCAAACCCCGCTTAAATGAAATCATTAGTTTGGTTTGGAACGAAATATGCTCTCATGGATATCAAAGCTCAATTCCCGCCGGCTTGGTTCTCACCGGTGGGGGAGCCGAAACTTTGGAAATCAAAAATGTGGCTTCGGAAATTATTCCTTTGCCGGTTCGTATCGGAGAACCCCCAAAAGTTGGTGGAATTGTCGATGACATAACCAATCCCTCCTACAGCAGCGCCATCGGCGCCCTTCTCTTTTTTGCCAACTCCAAACTGGCTTCCAAAAGTTCATCCCGCCAGATTAATTTTCCTTTAAGCGGAATTCTGGGAAAAATTAAAACTTTTCTTGAACCACTTTTACCCTAATCTATGGGACTAGTTAAAACACTAACCGGCCAATTTGCCAAAATAAAAGTCTTGGGTATCGGCGGCGGCGGCAACAACGCCATCAATTCCATGATCGCCGCAGACAATATCAAAGGAGTCGACTTTATTGCCGTCAACACTGATTCTCAGGCCCTCCTTAACTCCAAGGCCCCGATTAAAATCCAAATTGGAGAAAAACTTACCAAGGGTTTAGGAGCCGGTGGTGATCCTCAAGTCGGTCAACAGGCCGCCGAAGAATCCCGGCAACGGTTAAAGGAAGTCATTGAGGACACTGACATGCTTTTTATTACTGGCGGCATGGGTGGAGGCACCTGCACCGGTGCCGCTCCGATTATTGCCGAAATTGCCAAAAAAGAACTGGGGATTTTAACCATTGCTGTGGTTACCAAACCCTTCCTCTTCGAAGGTACCCGCCGGATGAGCCGGGCCGAAGAAGGCGTTGCCCGACTTCGTCAATTTGTTGATACCTTGATTGTGATCCCTAATCAAAAAGTTATGGGAGTGGTCAATTCCGATGCCACCCTTCTTGAAGCTTTTAGAACCGCCGACTCCGTCCTCAATAAGGGCACTAAAGCCATTGCTGACCTGATTACCATCCCCGGCCTCATTAATCTCGATTTTGCCGACATTAAATCAGTTATGAGCAATGCCGGCTCGGCTCTGATGGGAGTCGGAGAGGCTGAAGGCGAAGGTAGGGCCAAGAGGGCTGTTGAAGACGCCATTGCCTCGCCTCTGGTCGAGGTTGATATTAACGGTGCCAGAGGAGCTCTCATTAATATCACCGGTGGTCCCGATATCACCATGGCCGAAATCGAAGAAGCCGCCAAAGCTATCACCTCCCACGTTGCTCCCGATGCCAATATTATTTTTGGCGTCTCAATTGACGAAAACCTAACCGGTAAATTTAAAATTTCAGTGATTGCCACCGGCTTTGATTCGTCCAAATCGGCTTACCAAAACTACAAAAAAACTACAATTCCACCCAATCTTTTGGATGAAAAACCAAAAGTTTTATCGCAAAATTTTCAAAACCTCCTTAAAGATCAAACTATCCCCGAAGGTGTCGACATTGAGGACGAATTCGACATTCCCGCCTTTCTCCGCAAAAATCAATAAATGTGTTAAAATCAGCCATGAGTTCAGCAAATGCTACCTCTAGACACGAATATCTTGTTTTACAGCAACAACATTTTTTTGAAGCTTTCTATGCAGCAAAACAATTTACGGACATCCTTGCTTTAATACCTATTGAACCTCGTGTGGTATATGCTGCCGCGTTGCCCTATACATTAGCAGCAATTAAATTTGTCAATGCTGTTACCGATGGCATGAAAGCTGAAATAAGAAAAGCAACAATTATTTAGCTCCGGTTTTTTCCGGAGCCAATTAGTCCCGCTTGTCGGGATTTTTTAGTATTTTTAGGTCAAAATTTGAAGTACAACGACACAATTTTGCCTTAAAATACAATCCCGATTGAGTCATCGAGCATCGGGATAAATATCATTTATAATACAATTATGTCATTTTTTAAAGACCTCCCTTCAAATCCTAATTTCCCGGAAATGGAAAAAGAAATAATGGCCTGGTGGCAGGAAAACGATATTGTCAACAAATATCTTCATAAAAATGACCGATCAGGCCAAGTTTTTTCCTTTATCGATGGTCCCATCACCGCCAATAGCCCCATGGGTGTTCACCACGCCCGTGGCCGAACTATTAAAGACGTTTTTCAAAGATATAAAAACCTGTGTGGATACCAACAACGTTTTCAAAACGGTTTTGATTGTCAGGGGCTGTGGGTCGAAGTTGAAGTTGAAAAAGATGCCGGATTTAACTCCAAAAAAGATATTACTAATTTTGGCCTCGAAAAATTTACCAATGCCTGTCTTGATCGCGTCTCTAAATATTCCCAAATTCAAACCGAACAATCCCAACGCCTCGGTTACTTTATGGACTGGGACCATAGTTATTACACCAACTCCAAAGAAAATAACCTCTATATCTGGCACTTTTTAAAAGTAATTCACCAAAAAGGATGGTTAGTCAAAAGAAAAAGCGCTGCCACCTGGTGCCCCCGCTGTGAAACCGGTCTTTCCCAACATGAACAGACTGATGGCTATAAAAATATAACCGATACTTCGGTTTATTTAAAATTCAAATTAAAAAACAAAACCAATGAATATGTTCTGGCTTGGACTACCACTCCCTGGACTCTATCAGCCAATGTTCTTTTAGCCATCAATACTAAATTCGAATACGTCAAAACCCGGCACGAAGGTGGTTTTCTTTATCTGGCCCGTCTCGCCGCCGATCGGCTTAAACTAACCGACTATGAATCCATCGATACCCAAAAACTTGTCGGACTTGAGTACGAACCCCTCTACGATATCCCCGCCCAAAATAATATCAAACACTATATTACCAACTGGGAATTCGTCGATCCGACAGAAGGGACCGGTATAGTTCATATCGCTCCCGGCTGCGGTCAGGAGGATTTTGAACTGGGCAAAAAACTAAAAGTACCCATGCCCTCACCTCTCGATGAAACCGGACATTTTATCTCCGGCTACGGGAAACTTTCAGACCTTTACGCTCACGATGTTGCCCCTCAAGTTATCGGATATCTTGAAAGGCAAAAATTATTGTTCAAAACCGAATCCACTACTCATCGCTATCCTCATTGCTGGCGATGCCATACCAAATGTCTTTTCCGTCTCGAAGATAGTTGGTACATCGACACTGATCAAATTCGCCCATTACTAAAAAAAGCTGCTGCCACTGTTAATTGGCATCCAAAATTCGTCGGTCGAAGAATGCAAAACTGGCTTGATTCCATGGAAAATTGGATGATTAGCCGTAAACGTTTTTATGGCTTAAGCCTGCCTTTTTATGAATGTGACTGCGGTCAACTTACCGTCGTTGGCGATTTGGACGAGCTATCAGAACTGGCCATTGACCCCAAACTGGTCAAAAACCTTAACTCTCTTCATCGACCCTGGATTGATGAAATAAAAATCAAGTGCCCCAAATGCGGTCAAAGTGTCAGCCGGATTCCCGATGTCGGTGATTGTTGGCTCGACGCCGGCATCGTTCCTTTTTCTACTCTCAAATATCTAAGCGATAAAAGTTATTGGCAAAAATGGTTTCCGGCCGAATTAGTTACTGAAATGACCGAACAGGTCCGTCTCTGGTTTTACTCCATGCTCTTCTTTAGTGTCACCTTTGAAAACACCACTTCCTATCAAAATGTGGTTACTTATGCCGAAGTCCGCGACGAACATGGAGAGCGAATGAGCAAAACCAAAAAGAATGGCATTCCTTTTGATGATGCCGTTGCTAAAATGTCGGCCGATGCCATGCGTTGGCTCTATTGTCTCCAAAAATCCAGTTCAAATGTCAATTTTGGATATCAGATTGCTGACGGTGTCAGGCGTGAATTTATCCTTATTTTATGGAATTCATATCGATTTTTTACCCAACATGCCAACTTAGGCAATTGGCAGCCAGACATCAATTTTGATGCCAGTAAAACCACTCAGCTTCTGGATCGTTGGATTCTTTCCCGACTCAACAGCACCACCAACCAGGTCACCAAAAGTTTAGATAGATATTCTACTGCCAAAGCCACCGCCAATCTTCAATCTCTTGTTACCGATCTTTCCACCTGGTACATCCGTCGCTCCCGTACCCGGTCTGATAATTTAAATCTTCTTTACTACGTTTTTAGAAAAATCTCCATCTTGATTTCCCCTTTTATACCCTTTTTAAGCGAAACAATTCACCGTAATTTATCCACCCCTGTTCTTTCGGTCCACCTTGAAAACTGGCCCAAAACTGAAACTAAACAAATTGATTCCGCCCTGGAAACCCAAATAAATCTTGCCCGAAAAATCTGCCAATTAATTCACGCCGAACGCCAAAGTGCCGTTATCAAAATCCGTCAACCGCTCTCCTCGGCCACGGTCACTTGTCCCCAAAGTCTCTCCCCGGATTTAATCGACATTATTAAAGAAGAAACTAATGTTAAAAAAATTATTATTTCCACCTCTGACAAACTCAAGGCCACCCTGGATACCACTCTCACTCCCGAACTTTTAGCCGAAGGTGAATACCGCGACTTCGTCAGAGAGATTCAAGTCATGCGGAAAAATGCCGGCCTTCTTATTACCGACCAAATCTCTATCAGTGCCCCTTCCTGGCCTAATATTTTTGAAAAAGAAATTCTTACCAAAACTCTGGCCGTTTCCGTTACCAAAGGTAATACCCTGTCCATTAAAAAAGTCAATGCTTCTTAAAAACCGCTTTTTCCCCCTCGGGGTTTCTCTTCTCATCTTTTTAACCATCAACCTTTTAATGGTCAGCTCTCTTGCCCCCCAAGTGTTATTAAAACAATCACTCGCCTGGATGGTCGGTATTTTCTTGTTCTTTGTCGGCACCCAAATTAACCCCAAGCAAATTTCCGGCAACCGTTGGCCTATTTTTATCATTTCCTGCATTCTTCTTTTGCTTCCCATAATTCTGGGGAATATCACTAGAGGATCCCGCCGTTGGATCGATATCGGACAAATCTCTCTTCAGCCTAGTGAAATTGTCAAACCTGGACTGATGTTATTTTTGGTTTCAGGAAAATACTCTCTCCTTCACCTGCTCCCGGTTGCCATCATCACCGCTCAACCAGATTTAGGCAGCGCCCTTACCGTTTTAGTACTACTTATTCCCGTTGTTCTCTATACCCCGAAACTCTTAAAACTATCATTACTTTTAGCCTTGTTTGGTCTAATACTCTCCCCTATAACTTGGCGTTTTTTGCTTCACAACTATCAAAAAAACCGGATCGAAACCTTTTTAAACCCAACCCATGATCCCCTCGGCCAAGGCTACAATCTGATTCAATCACAAATTGCTATTGGTTCAGGCGGATTTTTTGGTAAAGGCTATCGGCAGGGAACTCAAGGACAACTTCTTTTTCTCCCTGAAAAACACACTGATTTTATTTTCGCCGCCACCTCTGAAGAACTCGGCCTCACTTCAATTTTTCTTATATTTTTGGCTTACTTCCTCCTTCTTCGAACTCTTCTCAATAAAGCTTTTAACACCCTTAATAATCGCCCGCTTTTCCTTTTTACTCTTGGCATCACCCTCGAAATTTGGATTCAAATGGTGGTCAATGTCGGCATGAACATCGGCCTTCTGCCAATTACCGGCATTCCCCTGCCTTTTCTTTCGGTCGGCGGCTCTTCCCTTCTCGCCCTCCTTTTTTCTCTCGGAATTATTTATTCGTCTTAGTCCCTATCTACTTATCTTACCTCGATTCCTCCATACTTACTTAGTACTAAGTACTTGGTACTAAGTACTCAGTACTGATATAATCTCCAGGTATGAAATACGCCATAATCGGAATCTCTGGTTGCCAATATAAAGTTGAAGAGAACCAAACAATTACCGTTGACAAACTTGATCCCTCACTCAAATCAACCACTGAAGTTTACTTAATAGTTAATGACCAAAAAATAGAAGTTGGCCAACCAACAGTTAAAAATGCCAGTGTTAATTTTGAATTAGTCAAAAATTTTCAGGGACCAAAACTTGATATCACCAAATTTAGAGCCAAATCCCGTTATCGCAAACACATCGGCTTCCGTCCCCAATTAACTGACATCAAAATATTAAAAATAAATCCTTAATTCGTAATTCTTAATTTTTAATTGATAATTAATATATATGGCTCACACTAAATCCCAAGGTAAAACCCGTCAAAAATCAAATCGTCCCGGACAACGTCTGGGGGTCAAAAAATCCGGCGGTCAAAAAGTAACTGTCGGTCAAATAATTATCCGCCAGGTTGGCTCTAAATTCCATATCGGCCCGGGTACCAAAGCCGGTAAAGATTTTACTATCTATGCCATCCGTCCAGGGGTTGTCAAATTTCTCAATAAATTCGGCAAAAAACTCGTCAGCGTCGTCAAAGCCTAGGCAATAAGGGAACTCTGTAAACCAGTGCCCGTCTACTATTAACTATCAATCTGCCTCTTTCCCCATCAATGGCAGGAACATTCAAATCTAAACCATACCCAAACCTATACCCCTCCACCTTGCCCGTACAAGTAAAGTGAATAGATAATCCTCTGATTCTCACCAAAGTTCCCACTGGAACTTCACTAACTTTTTCCCATTCTCCCGACATATATTATTTTGACTGTCTTATCCTTACTACCTCTGCATCAATAATTTTCAAACATTCCCGCAAATTTCCCGGTCTAACTTTTGTGGTGCAAGTACCTAGTTTATCCGGAGTTTCACTTATCCCAAGCCTCGAAGAGGCAATAACAAACGGTCCACGCGAAGTTCTAAAATGTAAGTAAGGCATTTCTCCTGGCCGATACGCAACCCAACCATCAGCCGCCCCCGCCATTTCTTCCAATACCTTCTTTGATACCCCACCTGAAATTTCATCAGCCATAAATTTTCTTTATATTATAACATACTTGATCCATTTGATCTCTCTTTTTTCACACACCCTTTCATGCTAATCTTTTAATATGAAAGACATCACTCAAATTCCTACCAACCAACTCGAACCCAATCCTCTTCAGCCTCGGGGAATCATTAGCCGGGAATCTATTTCCGAGTTAGTCGAATCAATTAAGGAACACGGCATTTTAGAACCTCTCATCATTGCCCAAACCCCCGCCGGCTATCAGATTATTGCCGGCGAGCGTCGCTGGCGTGCCGCCCGCACTCTCAAGCTTCCTTATGTCCCGGCCATCATCAAAAAAACCACCCCCCAACAAATGTTGGAAATGGCTATTGTCGAAAATGTTCAACGCAAAGATCTCAACCCAATTGAACGGGCCAAGGCCTTTCAGCGCCTCAAGGAGGAATTTTCTCTCGACAACCCCACTATCGCCCGCAAAGTCAGTAAAAGCATTCCTTACGTCATTAATTGCCTTAAACTTTTAACTCTCCCCGACGCCATCAAAGACGGTTTATTGTCGGGACTTATTACTGAAGGTCACGCCCGGGCCCTGGGCGGAATCGGGGACACCCGCCTCATGATTGAGGCCTACAAAATTATCTTGAAAGAAAAAGCCTCTGTCCGTCGGGCTGAAGAAATTGCCCGCCGGATGCGCCAAAAAATTGAAGAAGGTCAAGTTCCGATAACCAAAGAAAACATTCCTCAATTTCTCCGTTCCCGTCTGGACAATATTAGCTCTGATTTTGAGTCAAGTTTTGAAGATCGGACAGCCAAAGTTAAAATTTCCCAAACCAACATCTTCACCCGGGTTATTTTTCAGTTCCGTGGTCCTATCGATAAACGTTTTGAGCAATTACAAGCTCTCTATCAACAGGTCTGCCACAAAAAACTGGCTTCAACTGAAAACGAAAACTAAAACCTGATTACTGGTATCAAACCAACGGCCGATAATGGCCAGTATTTTAAAAAGGCTCGACCCACTATCAAATCTTTTTTTATCGGCCCAAATTCCCGCCCATCACGGGAATGGGAACGATTGTCGCCAAAGGGCAAATACATTCCTTCTGGTATACTTACCTCTTCTCCTTCCTGGCAAAATTCCCCAGCTTCAGTGACAAAATCATCCGGCAGAAATTTTTCATCAAGTAAACTCCCGTTTAAATATACCTTCCCGCCTTCTACTTTAACCCTATCCCCGGGGACACCCATAATTCTTTTAACATATTCACATTCATCTTCAGCGCAAGGTTCCGAGGGCGGCGCCTTAAACACTACCACATCCCCCCTCTTTGGTTCAGAGAATTGATAGGTTAATTTGTCTGTCAACAGATATTCAGCATTAACAAAGTTAGGCAACATTGAATTTCCCTTAACTTCGTTTGGTTGAGCCACAAAGAGGTAAATCAGCACAAACACTGACAACGCCAGTACGATTGATTGAACAAATTCCAAAATAAAATTCCCAAACGAAAAACCTCTCTCCCCCGCAAAATTAGATTTCATATTTTTCAGTTTACTCCGCTTGATAGTATAATCCAACTACCAAAGGCCGCTTGGCTCAGTGGTAGAGCGTTCCATTCACATTGGAAAGGTCAGAGGTCCAAATCCTCTAGCGGCCACTTAAACCGGGAAGGTCTTTAGTTTTAAAACTGACCAAAGTTTGAGAACTTATATACCTTAAGCTATATTCTATATTGAATATGTTAACACTTCTAAACGAAAGTTTGTGGGGAGATGAAGCATTCTCGGCTTTAGCTGTGATGAAGAGTTTTCATGAAATGATCGGAGTAGTAATGAGAGACACTGCGCCTCCGGGATTTTATGTTTTAGGTTGGCTATGGATAAGAATGTTTGGGTCTTCAGAAATAGCTTTAAGAAGTTTGTCTCTGCTATTAATCCTAGGAGCAGCGGCTTTTGGTGGGCTCATTGTTTATGAAATAAGTAAAAAAAAGGTGGTGAGTTTATTAACTACCCTTATTTGTTTTTTAAACCCTTTTAGTTTTATATATGCATTTGAATGGCGGATGTATGCTCTACTGGCATTCACCACGTTAGGCTCTATTTATTTCTTTGTCTCCAGAAAATGGAAAGGATATATCGTTTTAACGGTATTGGCTTTGTATACGCACCACTTTTCGTTGTTCACGGTAGCCGCAGAAGGATTATGGTTTCTTGTAATTGAGTTTTCCCATGTACACAAATTTAGTAAAGAAAAACTGGTAATGATTTTTAAGCATTTATGGCCTTTTTGGCTGGTAATCTTAATGTATTTACCCTGGGTATACCCGATGTATCTGCAGACCATTCGAGTCCAGGGGGCAGGGTTTTGGCTTAAGGCACCGACATTCGAAGAAGCAAAAAACTTAATGCTTAAGTTTATTACCGGCGGAGTGCCCGTTAAGTGGACATTAGGAGTTAGATATCTGGTAGTGGCCATAGTGATTTTTAAAGATTGGAAAAATTATTATAAGAAGTTTTTTGAGATATTACTGCTGGTGGTGTCACCGGTGGTGTTTTCATTTATTATTTCTTATTTAGTAACTCCGGTTTTTTATGATCGGTACTTGCTGTCTGTAGTGATAGGTATGGGAGTACTTATAGGACTCGGGAGTAAAAAGTGGGTAATACCAGGATTAGTAACATTGGTATTGATATATGGGTATTTTAGTTATCAACAGTTTACTCACCCCCAAAAGCAATCATTTAGCGAGTTAGCTTCGTATGTTAAAAATGAATTTAAGGAAGGAGATTTTTTACTCAATTATAACGGTAAAGCCCATCATTTATGGGAAACCAAGTATTATGGCATTCCGGCACCGATTTATGTACCCAAAGGTGAACTGCCGCTTTACGTGGGAACTGCTCAAATGACAAATGGGGATATAATAAGGAATATACCGCGAGAAGTAAACAGGGTAATGGTCATAACTAGCGAAGCCTATGAAAATGTTTCAATAGAAAAACCATGGGTTAAAGGAGACTATCGGGAGTTTGGAAAACTTAAGATAATTTTTTTAGTAAAAGACAATTTAGTCCAAATCCTCTAGCGGCCACTTTTTATTTCCAGACTATTTCAAAAATTTTTCCGGCTAAAAAATATCGGGCATAACTTGGGTTATTTAACAGACCTTCTGCTTGACTGTAATTTAAAGATTGCCAAGTTGTTGGATTAATCCGTCTCCGCTGCAGCAACAGCGCCGTTTTATCAGCCAAAGACTTAAAAGATAGCGCATTAATACGAGCTTTCTCCAGTTCGCTACCGTTTACACCTGCCTTTTCAATCCCCAATATTTTTTCCAAATAATTAATCACCAGTAAAGTAATTTTTGTCTCCCTTTTTTCCTTGCGAAAAGCCAAATATACATCTAATAATTGATTAAAATTTTTCCCTTCCGCTGCCGCTTTCATTTTTAGCAAATTTTTATTGCCGCTAAATTGACCCAAAAGTAGATTTGTATCCCTTAATACCTGACCATACCAAAAGTCTTTATCGGCCACCGATATATTTTTAGTTTCTCCCACCCCAATTTCCCCTTCCGAATACTGCCAACTTGAATCATCGCTACTATTCCCCATAACCAAATGATATGTTCCACCCCCGGTTCCCAATAATCCTACCTGACAATCAACAATGTTTTTATTGGCCATTGTTACCCAACCTTCCACATCAGTCACACCTACCCCACTGTTACAATTAACCGTCATTTTTGCCGGAGAACCCAAATAAAAAACTGCCATTGGATCATTTTGCACCGCTATCTCCACCATAGTTTTACCAAGTCCTAATTCCGACAAAACAAAATTAACCGACCTGTCCAGTATCGTCCTATGCTCACTAACTTTTTCAACATAAATATCGCCTTCAAATTTAGCGCTCTTCTTCAATACTGTCCCATCACCTTCTCCGTATAAAAAACTCACCGGCTTCCCCTGTTCCCACAACCCCAAAATCTTATCAAAAATACTCCTTTCTCCTAAATTTATCCACTCTTTTGTTTGTTCACCCTTCCCTAGCACGGCCGTAAATTTATCAAATATGTCTGACACTGTTGTGTTTTTATCACTCAAATATAAATTTTCCGGAGGTATTTTTATCTTTCCGTTTACTTTTAAGTAATTAAAGGTCGGTAGTAAATCCTTTAATACCTTGGCATAATTTCTGACTGTGTCCACTAAATTTTGATTATTTCTCTTTTGCAGTTGTAAAAGCACATTTAAGGCAATTGATTGGGCATCAAATTTATCACTAACCGACGCCCCGTTCCAAGCCTCATAGGCTTTGACCGTTCCAGAGTGAGGACTTCCCAAGGTTAAAACCTTTCCGGCTTTATCCGGATTTTCCTGCGTCCAAATCCGGGCCACCAACCCACCCAAGCTGTGACCCACCAAATCTACCTGATCACCGCTACTAATCCCCAAGCCGGATACAAAAACATTAAAGTCGGTTACAATGTCGGCCAGCGGTTTTCGCCAATCGTAGTTCCAAACAAAATAATCACTACCTTTGACTAGACCATTTTGTTCCAACGCTCCAACTAAACTGTCGTAGTTACGCACAAAAGGCGCCATCTTCCACTCATTGGCCGCCACCGTTTGGTTTAATACCATCGCCCCCTCGTTCCAACTCGCCCCCAACCCCGGCAAAACGATGACTTTGTTACGCAACTCCTCCGTATTGCCCTCGATCTTAAAATTGTCAAATTGTCGATAGTTATCTCCACCAAAATCACCTCCCCAATTAAGTAAACCAACACCACCAGTAGACAAACCGGATCCAGTGTAAACATAATCAATCACCAAAAAGTCATCAAAAAATACCTTAATATTTTTTCCTAACAAAACTATTTTTATTTTGTGCCATGTATTTTGGGTTAAATTGAAGCTTCTTGGAAATCTTATTGAAGGGTATGAAGCCAACAACCAATAACTTGGTCCAGATATCTCATATAAGGTAATATTATTATTATCCTGCGGCCATCCAGGGTCTGCAAACCTAAAACCAATTTGAAAATATCTTGATCTATCAGCCGAAACCCTGACAAAAAAAATATCATCAACACCCGATATACTCATTATATCTGCCTCGACAGTATAGTCTGACAACCCCGTCCCGCCAACAATCGGATACAAGTATGAATATCCACCAGTACCTACTTTCCCATTCAATACACCGTCAGATACATACCAACTTGAACTCCCAACATTTCCGGCTACAAACTCCCAATTTGAAAGAGGAGGGTTAGAAAAATTATCAAAGAAATATGTTTGAGCTAAACATAAATCTGGCTTAAATAGTGATAAAATTAACGCAATCCAAAAAATAAATACAAAAGCTTTTGTATTTTTCATCACTAAAGAATAATTTGATAAAAATAAAATGTCAACAAAAAAAACACCAAAGGTTTCGGTTATTACAATTAATTACAACGTGGCAAAACACGTAAACAAACTGATTCTCAGTCTAAAAAAAATTGACAAATTCGTTGACGAAATAATCATTGTTGACAACAATTCAAACGATATTAATTCTATAAACATTGGTAAAAAAATCGTATTCATCAAAAACAAGGTAAACTTCGGATTCGCAAAAGCCGTCAATCAAGGCATTAAGAAAGCAAAAAATGACATTATCTTTTTGATTAACCCAGACTGTTACCTAGAGAACACATCAATTTTACGGTCAATACATGAGATATTTTTAAACAAACAAATAGGTGCAATCGGAGGCAGGTTGAAAAAACCAAAACTAAGTGGTTTCCACCTTTCAGCAAACTACAAAGCAAGTTTCTTAACAGGACTATTCGAGTTTACAAACTTAAAAAAACTCTTTCCAAGAAATTTATTCACCGAAAAATTTTGGGTAGAAAAAAACAAAAAAATCGATCAACCTATCGAGGTAGAGTCGCTGTGTGGGGCAAACATCATCTTTCGCAGAAAGTTGGGTAACAAATTAAATTTATTTGATGAAGATTTTTTCCTTTACATGGAAGATATAGATTTTGGAAATAAAATCAATTTACTTGGCTATAAAGTTATTTTTGAGCCTAAGTCAGAAATAGTCCACATTGGAGGAGAAAGTAATGACTCAAAATACAAAACTGTCCTTAAACACTGGTATAAATCTAGAAAATTATACTTTTATAAACACCTAAACAGAATCGAATCATTTATACTCTCATTAATATTCACTATCGAAGAATTCCTTTTATTTATTTTCCATAAACTAAAAAACACACCCAATGCCTAACATCTCCCTCATCCTCCTCACCAAAAACGAATCGGTAAATTTAAAAAGGTGGTCAAAATGGTTGGAAAAACTCACCCGGGTCGATGAAATTGTGGCCATCGACGACAATTCCACTGATAACACCAAAGAAATCCTCAAAAGCTTGGAAACCAAAAAAATCAAAGTCAACGTCTTTAGTAGGGGATTGGAGGGCAACTTTTCCCAACAACGGAATTTTGCTGTATCAAAAGCCAAAAACGATTGGATCTTATTCATCGACGCCGACGAAGAGCCGTCAGACAAACTCATCCATTTTTTAAACACCGAAAAACTCAACCTCCGCATTTGCTACGCCATCAAACGTAACTTAATTTATATCGACCAAGTTATCGCCCACGGCCAAGCTCAAAACGACTATCCCATCCGCCTTTTTACTAAAAATTCAGGTAAATTCACCAATCCTGTTCATGAAATCTGGAGCACCGAAAATTGTATCGTCAAAATAAAAAAACCCCTTCTCCATTACTCCGCCCCTAATCTAAAAGTATTTATTAGTAAACTCAACCTTTATTCGACCCTTCGCGCCCGAGAACTTTTTGAAAAACACACCCCCGTTAATTTATTCCAAATTATTTTTTACCCATTAGCTAAATTCCTCCAAACATATCTTTTCCAACTTGGGTTTCTTGACGCCATCCCCGGCATCATCATTTGCACCAGCTTCAGCTTCTACAGCTTCCTTGTCCGCTCAAAACTATGGCGACTTTATCACGCCTGATGATTATCTACCCTGCACTCTTTTTCTTCTTCCTGGGGCAACTAGGACGCCTAAACTTTGGTCAATTTAGTTTCCCCATCCTCGATATCTGCATCGTAGCTCTTTCCCTGACTAATTTTCTGGTTCGAAGAAAAACCGTTAAGCCAAACAAATTTCTTCTTATTTTTCTTTTTATCGCCATTATTTCAAATTTAGTTCATCTTCCTAACCACCTTTTTCCACCGCTTCAATCTTGGTTTTACCTTCTTCGGCTTCTCTCCCTCACTCTGCTTATTATTTATCCTCCTAAACTTACCCGAAAAGAAAACTACCTTATCGAAATTATTCTCTTGTCTACTGTAATTTTCGGATTTATCCAATACGTCTTTTGGCCGGACTTTACCTATTTCAAAGCTTTTAATTGGGACCCTCATCTCTATCGTCTGGTCGGCACTTACTTTGACCCCACTTTCACTGGGTTAATTTTTTTAATGTTTTTAATAAGAATTTTTTTATCAAAAAACTATTTACTTTTTACGGATTACTGTTTACTAATTACTGTTTATATCGGTCTGGCCCTCACCTACAGCCGCACCTCTCTGCTTTGTTTTCTTTTAGGTTTCACTTTTATTTCGCTTAAAAAGAGATCAAAACAAATCTTCTATACTGCTCTTGGTTGTTTTCTTTTAACCATCATTCTGCTTCCCCGAGCTCCAGGGGAGGGGACTAAGTTAGAACGGACCAGTTCTATCTTTGCCAAAATAAAAAATTATCAGGAAGGAATCAGTCTCTTTGTCACTACTCCGATTGCCGGGGTTGGCTATAACAATCTACCTTACCTTCGCCTTAATCCTACCTCTCATGCCAGCTCCGGCTTTGACGGTAGCCTGCTAACCATCGCCGTTACTACCGGTATTTTCGGATTAATTTTTTTATGTCTCGGCCTCTACCATGAATTTATCAACGGATCCTTTCTCTATCAAACACTACTGCTGATCCTTTTAGTTCACTCCCTATTTTCCAATTCCCTTTTTTATCCCTGGGCTACCCTTTTACTGGCTTTAACCAAACTTAAAAATCGTAAGTAATGACAATTTTTTTCCGAGTCTCATTTCCCGCTAAATCTGAAACCATAATCTCTATGTCATTTTTCCCGGCATTAAGCTGAAAACGGATTTTAAATTGTCCTGAATCATCAACCATTGCCAGGCGGTTGTTCACCGTCACGCTTACTCCCTTTTCACTTTTACCAATTACGTCAAATTCGGCCGCATCAACTTTTAAAGCTTCCTCCGCCGGATTTACCATTAATAGCTCCGGCGCCACATTGTCATAAACCACATTAACGAGTCTTGATAACTCACTGCTCCCGCCATTTTCCTTCAATACCAGTGCCACAAAAACATTATCACCATTTTCTAATACCACCTGAGGAAAGGTAAATTCGCCCTTACCATCAACTTTTACCTTACCCACAGACACATCGTTTTTCAAAAGCTCCACCGTTGTCTCCGGCTCAGCCACTCCGCCAACTTTGATAACACTGCTATTAGTTGCTTCAAAAGGAATTACCAATCGTGGTGGCAGCGGCGGTAATATTTTTTCCACCTGATCTTTAACACCACGATTTTTCGCCTCCCCCAAAAACACCGAAAACTTAACTAAAAACGGTAAACCAAAAACTAACAAAAACAAAAAAGTGGCTATCGTCACTAGTCCTAAAAATACCGTCTTTTTGGTAATTTCTTCATCCCGCTTTCTCTCCAACCTTGATTGATAAAATTCTGCCATAACTTTCTTATTATACTACGGAGCCGATAGGTAGAATTGGACTACCATCGACGGTTTACGAAACCGCTGCTCTACCGTTGAGCTATATCGGCCAGGAGCGGCTAGAGGGAATCGGACCCTCGACTAATCCTTGGGAAGGACTCGTTTTACCACTAAACCATAGCCGCCGATTCTTTTATTTTATCGTAAACGTAGTATCATTCCAATTTCCAACTTACCAGGATCTCTCAATTTGTTTCTATTCAATTCCCATATCTTCGTCCACCGGAAACCATCACTGTAATAAAGTGTGGCAATCTTCCACAAACTTTCACCTCTAAGTACTTTGTGTTCACTGGGTATTTCCGTCACTTCCTTCTGTGCCGGAGTCAGTGTCGGCACCATAAGTTTCTGGCCAATCTCTATTTGATCAGGATCCGAAAGATTATTTTCCCTGGCGATCAACTGCCACTTATATCCGTCACCGTACACCCTACTGGCAATTTTCCATAAACTATCACCCTTCTTTACATCATACTTACCAGGGCTTTCTTTCACTACTACCGCTTCATTTTTTTGGCTAATACCCGGCAAACTGATGTTTCCTTTTCTTCTCTGGATAAAATTAAAAATTAAAAAAACCACTATCGCCACCACCGCTAAACCCAACAACATGCTAATTGTTTCTTCCCTTTTATCACCAAGCGAAATTTTACTCATAACTTAACATAGCGATTCAGTGACCTATAGTCAACCCCAAACATCCTATTATCTCCGAACAATAATCTCATCACCATAACCTTGCCCCAATTCTTTTAAAAACCTATTTAATTCTTTTACAAAAACTTCCATCGAATTACTGTTTATCTTATATATTCTTTTTTTACCACAAATTTCAAATTCAACTAATCTCTTATCCCTCAACTCCTTCAAAATCATTGACACCTGCGGTTGAGAAATATTAACTTCCTTTACAATTTTCCCCACCTCCAATTCCTTTTTAGCCAACAGTGCCAAAATTTCTCTTCTCTTATTACTCCTTATTACATTAAATATATTATCCATATGTTAGATTATATATTAAATTTCGAATATATATATGTGTATTTAACAGTTGCAAAAATATTTTTTTCCCGCCACAATACAAACAATGAAAAACTTTGATAATAAACAGGAGCAAAGCTTAGTGATTGTTAAGCCCGACGGTGTTCAGCGAAGCCTTATTGGAGAAGTAATTAAACGCTATGAACAGTGCGGATTAAAACTGGTTGCTTTAAAAATAATTATCCCCAGCAAAGAACTTTCATTAAAACATTATTCGGTTGATCCCGAATGGCCACTTAAAACCGGCACTAAAAGCATTCAGGCCTATATCACCCGTGGCCAAAAAAGCTTTTCTGATAATCCAATTGTCGCCGCCGAAAAAATTCGAAAAACACTCTTAACCTATCTTAGTTCCGGACCAGTAGTACTCATGGTTTGGCAGGGGATGAATGCTGTCTCTATCGTCCGAAAGATCACCGGCGGCACCGAACCTCTCACTTCCGCCCCAGGCACTATTAGAGGTGACTACACTATTGATTCCTATCCCGCTTCTGATATTGACAACCGCTCAGTTCGAAATATAATTCATGCTTCTGGCTCCATTTTCGAAGCCCAAAAAGAAATTCCTCTCTGGTTTAAAAAAGAAGAGATACTTAATTATCGACTTGTTTCTGAAGCCATTATCTACAATGCCAATCTCGATGGTATTTTAGAATAGGTCATTTTCTGATATAATAGGCTATCTCCTAATTTTATGACCGATTTTAAAGTTGGCGACCACATTGTTGATTTTGAGAATATTTATCAAATCTACTCTGTCAAAACTCAAAAAGATCTGAAGGGGGCACCGGTTAAATGTTTCTTTTACCGACCTCTTGAAGCCAGTGAGCGGGATAAGTCAGTGGTTGCCTCAGTTCCGATTGACAATGTCGCCAAAAGCGGCCTTAGACACTTAATTTCCAAAGACCAAGTCAAGGAATTTTTTAAACTATTGGGCAAACCTCTGGACATCGCTCTTTTATTTGAACCCAAACTTACCAAAGAAGCCCTCTACCTCAATGACCCCATTAAAACAGTACCCATTCTCAAACTTCTTTTTCAAAATAAAATCCAAACTGCGGAAAAGTTCGCCCGAACCAATAGTGAGGTCATGGAAGGAATCGTTAAACATCTATCAGACGAAATCGCCTTTGTCACCAAAAAATCTTTTAAATCCGTTCACGATCAAATTCTTGCCACTCTCAAAAAATCCTCGTCTTAAGACAATAAATTTGATTCTTTATCCCACCACCCTGTTCAATTAGTCTTAACCGGCTGACAATTTTCTACAAACAAACGCCTGTCATTCATTCTGACCAATCCCGACAGAGTATTTACTACCAGTCTAACCCGACCCTCATAGGCATATCCATGGCATCCTCTGGCATGCACACAACAGGCATAGCCATTTTCACTAAGCTTTAAACTCATTCCCAAATCTACCCCACACCTCACGTTATCTCTCCCCGCTTTTTTCATTCTAACTTCGTATTATATCAAACAATTTTCACTATTTTGCGGAAAGTGTGGGACGAGGTGGGAATTTTCTACGGCAATAATGATTCGGTTTCAATCTGTCAAAAACAACAATATTTAAGAACAGACATTTTGTCAGGTTATCAACTTATGGTGCCTAATAATAAAATTTTTCATAATATTTAGGCAAAAGTGTAATTTTTGTGGTAAAATACAATAATTTTAATATCTATCAAGAACTGTATGAAAATTCTGACTAATATTCAAACTTCATACCTGGGCGGTATCAGCCAAACGCTATACAACCTAGTCAACTCACTAAAAAAAAGCAATATTTCCAAGATTGAAATCATTGGGGTGGAAATTACCAGTGAACCAAACTCCAACCAAAAGGGAATCCGTTATCATCCGGATTCAGGCTCGGTACTGAAACACATATCAGTAAATGTAGAAACACCATATTTTGGAGATGTTATCCGGACAGTATACAGTGTCGATCAAATTAAAAATACTTATTCAGAACTAATTGATACTTATGTTTCGATAATTAAAAGAGAGAGGCCGGATCTTATTTTAATTAACGGTACTTATTATGTTCCGTGGAGTTTATTCCAGGCGGGTAGTCAGTCAAAAATTCCGATGGTTTTGCATTACCACGGTATTTTAACCAAAGAAACTGCTCATTATGAACCGAAGCTACAAAGTTTAGTCCGCGAAATGGAGAGAGTCTTTGATAATGACCGTCTCTTTTATATATTTCCCTCTAAACTGGCTAAAATCACCGTAGAAAAGGAGGTTTTTGGACATAAAATTGCCCGAACTGCAATTATCCCGAACTCTATTCCCCAATGTTTTTTTAATGTGGAAACCATTGGATCAAAAAAAGACGTGGCTTTCGTCGGACGTTGGTCGGCCATTAAAAATCCGGAGTTTATTAAAAAAATTTCTCAATATAATAAAAGAAAAGATGGTGGCTACCGATTTAATGTTGTTTCTGATAAGGGAAGGGGCCAAACAGAAATTGATAGTAGTTTTGGTAATGTAAGATTCTATGATCCTATGTCCAGTCGCAGGTTGGCAAAATTTTATGGTAATATGGGGGTTGTTTTAAGTCCGTCATTTTTTGAAACCTATGGAAATGTCGCCCAAGAGGCTATTGCTGCGGGTACTCCTGCACTGGTTAGTAAAAATATGGGGGTAGCGGAAATTTTTAAAGAATTGGGACTATCCCAATGGATAGTTGACTTTAAATCAACAAAAAATGTTTATGAAAAAATCAAAAGTGTTAGCGGTCAGCCGATATGTCACAAAATAAGAGAATTATTTAAATACAACTTAAACCCACAAGCTATTAACAACCGTCTGATTCAGGTTTTTAAATCTATTTAACAATCTTTGGTTATCCCGAAGATATCCGAGCGGGCCCGATGGGATTTGAACCCACGATCTTCCGCGTGACAGGCGGATGTGCTAGACCGCTGCACCACGAGCCCTAGTCTGCTTGCTACTATACCAAAGATTACCCAAACACACAACGAAACATCTGGGAAAATGTTATAATTTTTTATTAACCATTAATCACCCTATGTGGATTATTCTTACTGTCTTAGCTGTTTTAGTTCTTTATATCATTGGCTTTTTTAACAGTCTTAAAACCCTTCAAGTCAGAATCACCGCTTCTATCCAAGAAATTGGTAATCAGTTAAAACGCCAATCAAACTTAATTCCCAACCTAATTGAATCGGTTAAGGGTTTCCTAAAACAGGAAAAGAGTATTTTTGCCGACTTGACTTCAGCCCGAAAAAGTATTGATTCAGCTATGGAAAACCAATCCGGCGCCAAAATTGATGAAGCCCAAAAATTGATTTCCAAAATTCTTGGCTCCATTAAAGTTGTCATGGAAAGCAATCCGGAAATAAAATCAGCTGGGCTAGTTGGGAATCTCATGGACGAACTTCGAGACACTTCCGACAAAGTTATGTACGCCCGCAGAACCCTCATTGATCTATCAGCCGACTTCAACACCAAGATATCCACCATTCCCGGTATCTGGATTGCCCCACCAATGGGCTTTACCGCCCAAAAAGGTTTAGACACCCCTATTTCCGGAGAATTTCTTGAAGTTTCGTCAGCCGAAACCAAGAATCCTAAAGTAAAACTCAACTAAATAGTCATGAACATTTATCAACAGATATCTTCTAATAAAAGAAGATCACTTCTAATTATCTGTCTATTCATCGGCTTTATTACTGGAGCCGTTTATCTTATTGCCCAAAGCTATTCTTCCCCCGAATTGATTCCCTTGGCCATTATTTTTTCCGCCGGATCAGCTCTGGTGGGCTATTTTGCCGGAGACCAAATTGCCCTTAAACTTAATAATGCCAAAATCGCTACCCGAAAAGAATATTTTGACTTTTACACTGTCACTGAAAATCTGGCTCTAGCCGCCAATATTCCCCCTCCCCAAATCTTTGTCATTGAATCGGCCGCCATGAATGCCTTTGCCACCGGCCGTGACCCTGCCCACGCTTCTGTCTGTGCCACCACCGGCTTACTCTCAAAACTCAGCCGCACTGAACTTGAAGGAGTCATTGCCCATGAATTATCCCATGTCAAAAACTATGACACGAGGCTGATGACTCTGGTTTCCGTATTAATCGGCACCTTGTCTATCTTGACCAACTTAAGCGCCCGCCGCCATTTCCTTAACTCCGGCGACAACCGTAAAGACAGTGGCATTTTCATCATTATTGGTTTTGTTTTAATTATCTTCGCCCCCATCATCGCCCAACTAATTCAACTGGCCATCTCCCGTCGCCGCGAATATTTTGCCGACGCCAGTGCCATCATGATTACCCGTCAACCCAGCGGTCTTATTGAAGCTCTTAAAAAAATATCCGCCGACCCTAATCCTTTAAAAAGCGCCTCCACCGCCACCGCATCTCTTTACATAAATAACCCGTTTAAAGGGAATAAGCTCGCCTCCCTCTTTTCCACTCATCCTCCCATCGCCGACCGTATCAAAGCCCTTGAAGAAATGATGTAAACATTACATTGATTCGGGTTCATAACACTCATCCAAAATTTCATATACCCTTCTAGCTCTTAGTAATGGTAAGTCTGCTGTCAATATAAAAATGCTATCTTCTTCAACACCTGCACTTATTTCCATAGGACCACCATTTTTCTCAAGTTGTAAACAAAGCTGCAATATATTCCTTGTCAACCACCCACCCACATTAATACCAATAGGCTGAAAAAGCAGACCGTGAGCGTGAGGCCTTACCAACTCCTCAACCAACTGAACTACTTCCAATCTTTGCTCTCTTGTCCTAACCATTTAAGCACATTTTATCACACCACCCAAACTGTCTGTAATTACAGCATTTTGTCCGTACAGCCCCTATTTGACCCAGTCTGCTTTATTGAAAATTGATAATTGAAAATTGATAATTGTTTTGTGTCCGACTTTGTCCATCTCCATCTTCACACTGAATACTCCCTTCTGGATGGTTTAACCAAAATCAAAAAATTGGCTGCTACCCTCAAAGACTTTGACATGAAAGCCTGTGCCATCACTGACCATGGCAATATGTACGGGGCCATCGAGTTTTACAAAACCATGGTTAAAAATGATATTAAACCCATCATTGGCTGCGAAGTTTACACCTGTCTTAAAGACCGTCACGACAAAACCAGCCAAAACCGCAAAAGCTACCATCTAATCCTTCTGGCCAAAGATCATCAGGGTTACCAAAACTTAATCAAAATTGTCTCGCTCGGCCACTTTGAAGGCTTTTACTACAAACCCCGAATTGATTGGGAAATATTAGAAAAATATCACCAAGGCCTCATCTGCACCAGTGCTTGTCCGCAGGGAGAAATTGGATCATTAATCCTAAACAATCAATACAACCAAGCCTGCACGAGCGCCGCCAAGTTTCAACAGCTCTTCGGCTCCGATTACTATTTAGAAATTCAGCGTCACCCCGGCGTCAAAGACATGGAAAAATTCGGAGAGGGAATTATTAAAATCAGCCGGGAATTAGGCATTCCCTTAGTGGCCACCAATGATTCTCATTATTTAAAAAAAGAAGAAGCCTTTGCCCAAGATGTTTTAGTAATGATTAATACCCAAACCACCACCAGCACCCCAAACCGCCTATCCATGTACGATACTCCCGACTACTACGTCAAAAGCCAAGATGAAATGGTTTCCCTCTATCCGGATCTTCCTGATGCCATAAAAAACACCAACAAAATTACTGAAATTTGTAATTTGGAGATCGAGATTGGCAAATGGTTTTTCCCTAAATTTAAACTTCCTCCAAAGACTACTGCCGAAGAACACCTTAAAAAATTAACCTATCAAAACGCTAAAGAATATTTTAGCCAGCTTACCCCGGAAATAAAAGAACGTCTTGATTACGAACTGTCAGTTATCTGCCCCAAAGGCTATTCCCCTTACTTTTTAATTATGAAAGATTTTATCGAGTGGTGCGAGCAAAACGATACCCCCACCAACACCCGGGGTTCGGCTTCCGGCTCACTCGTCTCCTTTGTTCTGGGCATTACTTCAGTTGATCCTCTTGTTTATCAATTGCCCTTTGAACGCTTTTTAAATAAAGACCGGCCATCCCCCCCGGATATTGACCTCGACGTTGCCGACGATCAGCGACAAGCAATGCTTTATCACATTAGCGAAAAATACGGCCAAGACGCTGTCGCCCAAATCTGCACCTTTGGCCGAATGATGGCCCGCAGTGCCATTCGGGATACTGCCCGGGTATTGGGCTATGAATATGCCATCGGCGACCGAATCAGTAAACTAATTCCCCTGGGAAGCCAGGGTTTTCCCATGTCTATCGACAAGGCCCTCAACATTACCCCTGAACTCCAAATGATGTTTGACACCGACCCTGATGCTCAAAAAATTCTCTCTACCGCCAAACAAATTGAAGGCTGCGCCCGCCATATTTCCGTCCACGCCTGCGGTTTAGTTATTTCCCCCACTACTATCAACGATTTTTGTCCCACTCAAACCGAAACCGGCGGCGATAAACCCATTACTCAATACGAGTTTCACGCCTGCGAAGATGTTGGTCTAATCAAATACGACATCTTGGGAATTAGAAACCTATCCTTTCTTCGTCAGGCGGTTATTAATGTCCGAAAGACCAAAAACATTGACATTAATCTTCGAAAAATTCCCCTTGATGATAAAAAAACTTTTGAAATGCTTTCCCGGGGCAATACCATGGGCGTTTTCCAACTCGGCGGGGAAGGAATAACCAAATGGCTTCGGGAACTAAAACCCAATCGGGTCGAAGATCTCATGGCCATGGTGGCTCTTTACCGACCCGGTCCCATGGCTATCATTCCTGAATATATCGCCCGCAAAAATGATCCCAAAAAAATCTCTTACTTTGACCCCAAAATGGAAAAATTTTTAAACAAATCCTACGGGCTTTTAGTTTACCAGGACGACTGTCTTTACACCGCCATTGAACTGGCCGGTTACTCTTGGACTGAAGTTGACAAATTCCGAAAAGCTATCGGTAAAAAAATTCCCGAAGAAATGAATGCCCAAAAAGAAAAGTTTATCGGGGGTTGTGTCAAAAACGGTTATACCAAAGAAAAGGCCGAAGAAATTTTTGGCTTCATCGAACCCTTTACCTCCTACGGCTTTAACAAAGCTCACGCCGCCTCCTACGGCATGCTGGCCTACCGTACCGCTTATATGAAAGCCAACTTCCCAGTTGAATACATGTGCGCTCTTTTATCCGCCGAAGCTAACGACTCGGAAAAAGTCAGTGCCGGGATCGAAGAATGCCGCAATATGGGCATTATCGTTTCCCCTCCCGATATCAATCTTTCCCAAAAAGGTTTTGAAATGGAAAATAACCCCGAATCACTGGAAAAAATGTCTATCCGCATCGGACTTTCGGCAATAAAAAATGTTGGCGATGTCGCCATCAATCTTATTCTAAAAGAACGGAATGCCAAAGGAATTTTTAAAAATTTTTCCGACTTTTGTCTTCGCGTCAGCGGCCAAAAAGTTAACAAAAAAGTTCTGGAAAGCCTTATCAAAGTCGGAACTTTTGATAAATTCGCCGAAAGAAACGCAATTTTAACCGGTTTGGATGTTATCAGAGGAAACTGTGACCGAATTACCTCCAAAAGAAGTAACGGTCAATTCGGACTTTTTGACGGCGGCGAAGAAAAAGGGGAGCAAACCATGGTTGATAAGTTTCCTGCCGTTTCCCCCATGACCGAAAAAGACAGATTGGATCAGGAAAAACAACTTCTGGGAATTTATGTTACGGAAAATCCAATTTCCAAAATTCTATTGCCCTTTCTCCAAGCCTCACTCCCTAAAATTAGCGAAATTTTAAACCGTGAAGATAATCTCACCGTCAAATTTGTCGGAGTTGTCACCCGTTTTAAAACCATTCGTACTAAAAAAGATAATTCGCCCATGGCTTTTGTCACTATTAGCGATGAAAGCGGGGAAATTGAGGGAGTAGTTTTCCCCAAAGCTTACCAAAATCATCAAGAACTGTTAAAAGAAAACCGAGCTGTCTATATTGAGGGCAAAACCAATTCCCGAAATGACACTAAATCAATACTAATCGATCTTTTAGCCGAAAAGCTTCCCGACACCGTTAAGAAATTTGATTTCGTCATTGAAGTACCCGAAGGTTCCAGTCAAAGCCAGCTAATGGAATTAAACCATCTTTTAAAGGACAACCCCAATGGCCACCGCGGCCTAATTGTTCTTCCCAACGGCAAACAAATACCCCTCACCTATGGTGTTAAATATTCCCCTTCTCTTCAAAAACAAATTGATTCTATCCTAAAAACCCAAAACATTGATTAGCCGGAAGCTTTAATATAAAATACCCCGTACCACTATGGCACTTAAATTCACCCACCAAGATTTAGAATTCAGCGTTGGCGATACCGTCAAGGTCAATTACAAGATCAAAGAAAAGGATAAAGAAAGGATTCAGGCCTTTGACGGAATAATTTTAGCCATCAAGGGTCAAGGTGATAGTAAAACCTTTTTGGTTGCTAAAAATGCTGCCGATGGAGTTCGGATTGAACGTATTTTTCCGATTAATTCGCCCTGGATTGACTCAATAAAAAAAGTCCGTTCACCCAAGACCAAAATCCGTCGAAGCAAGCTCTACTTCCTCCGCAAACCTCACGCTCGCCCGATTTAAATGATTTAAGATTTTCCCTATATTTTGGAATACTTATTGAGTTTTACGAAATCCCTTTAGGGAGAATTTGGTCATTGGAAATTTAACCAATTTTTATTAAAATTGGTTGCTTTGGGTCCTTAGCTCAGTGGTAGAGCAGCTGCCTTTTAAGCAGTTGGTCGCGAGTCCGATCCTCGCAGGGCCCACATGTCACTCTATGGACTCATCATCGGCCTTTCTGTTTCCATCGGTATCTATCTTTTTGAAAAAAGCAACACTCTTGTCCCCAAAAAACTTTTTAACTTTTTTGTTTTTGGCTTTTTAATTTCCCTTCTTATCGGTGCCCGTCTCTATCATGTCTTTGATCAGTGGAATTATTATTCCCGGAATCTCCTCCAAATTCTCAACACCCGGGGTGGGGGATTGGGAATTTACGGTGCTCTGATAACCGGATTTATGTTTCTCCTGTTTTTTGCCAAAATACATAAAATTCCCTTTCTAAAATTAACTGACCTCTTAACCCCCATTCTACCGCTTTGCCAATCCATCGGCCGAATTGGTAATTTTTTCAACGGCGAAATTCCCATCTGGTGGTTGGAATCATTGCTTTGTGCCACTCTTTTTTTATTAATCTCCAAATACAAATTCCGCTTCAACCCCACCGGTCTCTATCTTTTTGGTTATGGCTTTATTCGTCTGATCACCGAATACTTTCGGACTGACACTTGGGTAATAAACAATTTTAAAATCGCCAATTTTATCTCTTTAATCTTTGTCATCCTCGGTCTCTTCCTGATAAAATATCAGTCACGGCTCCGTCGTCTAGTGGCCTAGGACACCTGGCTTTCATCCAGGTAATCGAGGGTTCGACTCCCTCCGGAGTCACCAACCATTTTCATCTGCGGTATTATAAATTACCGTGGAAAACACTAAATCTCTTAAAGCCATTCTCAAAAACACCGCCTGGTGCCTTAGATTAATCTACAAAAGTAATCGGGCTCTCTTTATTGGTGTTTTTGTTTTCGGTATTTTTGTATCTATCATTCCCTTTTTTCTAAACCGGGTATTTTCGGAGCTTATCGATAGTTTGGTTTATGGTCAAACTTACTGGATATCTATTTTATTTTTATATTCCGTTATCCTGGCCTTAAACTCCATCTTTTTTTATCTTCAAAGCCAATTAAGCCGGGTTCTTGATATTCAGCTTCAAGCCCATCTCCGCAAACTATTCATCGGCAAAGTCACCACTCTTGACTATCAACACCTAGAAGGTAAGGACACCAGTAATTTAATTTCCAAAGTCGATGAAGAATTTGGTTGGCGTATCCGCCAAACTCTGGCCGACGCCAACAGCATTTTTACCAGCCTTCTAAGCCTTCTGGCTGTTTCTATAATTCTCCTACCAAAATTCCCCTTTCTCTGGTTAATCATCTTTCTCAGTCAAGTCCCCCAATATTTCTTTCAACGATACTGGGTTCAAAAAGATTGGCAAATTCACGAAAAAAACAGCGATAAAACCAAACTAATGTGGGACCTCAATTGGCAGCTTCGACAAAAAAATTACCTCGCCGAACTTAGAATCAACAACGCCATCAAATATTTGTTTCAAAAATTCTCTAATAACTTTGATTTTTTTGCCATTTCCCGAACTACGCTTCGAATCCAGCAAACTCCAACCGAATTTGGCCTAATCACCCTTTCCACTCTAATTAACGCCTTTTGTCTCTACAGTCTTATTTTCAATACCTACTCCGGCCTGATCACCATTGGCCTTTTCACTTTTTATTTCCAATCAATCACCCAAACCGCCAACTTCTTCCGCGGCCTTGTCTTCAGCTCTGTCAGCGTTACTGAAAATAGTTATCATATCGGCAACTTTAAAAAAGTGCTTGACTTAAAAAATTTGATTAAAAGCGGATCTAAACTTGTCCCTCGTCCCCACCCCCCCAAAATTGAATTTATTGACGTTAGTTTTAAATATCCCAATTCCAGACACTATATCTATCGCCACTTCAATCTAACCATCAACCCTCAAGAGGAAATTGCCATTGTCGGCCAAAATGGAGCCGGTAAAAGTACCCTTATCAAGCTTCTTTGTCATTTTTACGAACCTAGCTCCGGGAAAATCCTTATCAATGGCATCGATTTAAGACAATTAAAACTCGAAAACTGGTATCATCAACTTTCCTTTTTGACCCAAGAATTTAACAGTTTTTTCAATTTAACTCTGCGTGAGAGCATTTTTGTAGGTCGACCGCAAAAAATTTCTGACCAAAAAATTTTAACCGCTCTAAAACAAGCTGATGCCACCTTTATCAAAAGATACCCTCAAAACTTAGATACTCCCATGAGCCAGCGTTACGGCGGCGAAGAACCATCCTGGGGACAATCTCAAAAACTAGCTATTGCCCGGGTTTTTTTCCGGAATAGTCCGATAATTATTTTAGACGAACCCACCGCCTCTATTGATGCCGTTTCTGAAAGTAAAATTTTCAATCGCCTCTATAAAACCATCAAAAATAAAACCTTAATTATTGTCTCTCACCGTTTTTCGACTGTCAGAAATGCCCAACGGATTATCGTTATCAATCATGGTCAAATCATTGAACAAGGGACTCATCGGCAACTTCTAGCCCTTAAGGGCCTCTATTCCCGCTCCTTTAATCTTCAGGCCAAAGGCTACCACAATTGACCATTGGTAATTAATAATTGATAATTGGGCCATGTTGTACATCTTTCACGGCGACGACCTTTTCCACAGCCGGGAAGCCCACCAAAATTTTCTTGATCAATTTAAAGACAAAGAAATCCTGCGTCAGGAATACAAAGACTTTGATTTTGAATTACTAAACCTTTTTGTTAACTCTCCCTCCCTTTTCCAAAACACCCGGACTCTCGCCCTTTACAATCCTTTTTCTCTTCTAAAAAACCAACTAGAAACGCTATCTTCCCTTATAAAAGAAAATCAGTACACCGACACCGTTATCTGGCAGGATCGGCCTCTTCGTCAAAACGAAGTTTCTTTTTTTGGTCCAGCCAAGGTTCAAAAATTTCCCTTAGACAAACAGCTTTTTTCCTGTCTGAATTCCCTAAAACCTCGAAATCACCGTTTCTTTACCCAAATATTTTTAAAAGTCATCAAACAGGAACCATTCGAATTGGTCTTTTTTTGGTTTAAAAACCGTCTCCGCCAAAATTTGTCATCTTTTTCCCCTTTTCCGCCGGAAAAACTTAAATCAAGCTATCTGGCCCTGATTGACCTTGACTATCAAATCAAAACCGGTGCTCTTTTGGAGACTAAAGAAAACGCCCTCCTCAATCTCCTTTTTAATCTAATGTCTTAGTATCGCCTCCTTTTTTCTGGTATTATTTTTTAATGTCCCCAAAAATTATCAAACCCTGGGGGTTTGAAATTCTGACTACTTCAAAAGATCTCCCTTACTCCGGCAAAATTTCTCTTACTCAAGCCGGCCGTCGTTGGTCGCTTCAATATCACGACCAAAAAATTGAAACTCTGGTTCTCCTTTCCGGTCAAGCCAATTTAAGCCTCGGTCCAGACCCCAATTCTCTCGTGACTCTCCCCATGGAAGTAAATCAAGAATACACCATTAAACCCCCAACTATCCACCGTTTTCAAGCAGTTACCAATTGTGTTACTGTTGAATTTTCCACTCCGGAAACTGGTACCACCATCCGCCTGGAAGACGACGATTCCCGCCCCAACGAAACAGACGCCACCAGATTATTACCCAACCGCGGTTGGCAACCGCTAAAATAATATGAAAACCCCTGCCCTTATTTGGTTTAAAGACATTAAGTTTGAAGATGTCGCCACCGTTGGCGGCAAAGGTGCTAATTTGGGAGAAATGTATAGTCTCGGTATCCCCGTCCCCAACGGTTTTGTCGTCACCGCCAAAACCTACTTTGATTTTATCGATACTAATAGTCTAAAACCTCAAATAAAAAACATTTTGGACTCGGCTAATGTTGACCATCCTGACGAATTATTAACTGCCTCCAAAAAAATCAAAACCATTATCAAAAAAGCCCCGATTCTCGATAGTATCGCCATTGAAATTATGACTGCCTACAAAAAGTTGGGGGGCTTTGGCGGTCTGAAAAATTTACCGGTGGCGGTAAGATCATCGGCCACTGCCGAAGACAGCATCGACGCTTCCTTTGCCGGTCAGCAGGAAACCTTTCTCAATGTTATCGGCGAAACTAATGTCTTAAATCGGGTTCGTGATTGCTGGGCCTCGCTTTTTACTCCCCGGTCAATTTTTTACCGGGTCAAAAAAAAATTTGATCATTATAAAGTCGGTGTGGCTGTTCCGATTCAAAAAATGGTTCAAAGTGACATTTCCGGAATTATGTTCACTGTCAATCCGGTTTCCAACACCAAAAATGAAATTGTGATTGAAACCGTCTGGGGTCTTGGCGAATATATAGTTCAGGGAATTGTCACCCCCGATCAACACATTATCAACAAATCAACCTGGGAAATCCAATCCAAAAATTCAACTTTTCAGGACCGGCAATTAGTCAAATCCGAAAACGAAACCCATGAGTCGAAAGTTCCCAAATATAAACAAAACAAATTTAAAATAAATGATGAGACGGCTATAAAAATTGCCAGAATCGGTCAGAAACTCCATAACCATTACGGTAAACCTCAAGATATCGAGTTTGCCATTGAAAAGGGTAAATTATTTATTGTTCAAACCAGACCTATCACTACTCTGACCTCTGGTGACAATCAAAAATTAATTGAAGTTTCAGAAACTCCGTTTCTTTTGGGTGAAGCTGCCAGCCCCGGATTTGCCGCAGGGCCCGTAATTCTGATTAAAAGTCCCAAGGAAATCAATCGGGTGGTCTCAGGCCAAATTATGGTTATTAGTATGACCACCCCAGATTTTGTCCCGGCTATGAAAAAAGTATCGGGAATTATTACTGACAAAGGTGGCCAAACATCTCATGCCGCCATTGTTTCCCGGGAACTGGGAGTTCCCTGCGTCGTCGGTACTAAAACTGCCACTAAAGAATTCAAGGAAGGGGATATAGTCACCCTGGATGGTGCCAGTGGCCGAATTTGGAAAGGTGATCAAACTCTAAATAACCCCCAATTAAAAAATATTCCTTCGGTTGATAAAAATCTCAAAACGGCCACCAAACTCTATGTCAATTTGGGCGAACCGGATCTAGCCAAAGACATCAGCAAAAAAAATGTTGATGGGGTCGGACTTCTGCGGGCTGAATTTATGATTGCCAATATCGGCATCCACCCAAAGCGGATGATCTCTGAAGGTAGGGAAAAAGAATATATTGAAACTCTGGCTAAGGGAATTCTCGAATTTTGCCAAAATTTTAATCCCCGGCCGGTTTTTTATCGGGCCACCGATTTTAAAACTAATGAATACCGCTTTCTCCGCTATGGCAAACTCTACGAACCGGAAGAACCCAACCCCCTTTTAGGTTTTCGTGGCGCTATCCGCTATATTAATTCCCCTGACGTCTTTCAGATGGAACTGGAGGCCATCAAGATAGTCCGCAACCGCTTTAGTCTAAAAAATCTCTGGCTGATGATTCCTTTTTGCCGTAGTCCTGGGGAACTTTTCGAAGTTAAAAAAATAATCGCCAACGCTGGGCTGCTCCGCAGCCCTAGTTTCAAACTTTTCATGATGGCCGAAATCCCCAGTAATGTCATTCTGCTTGATAAATTCATCGATGTCGGCATCGATGGTATCTCTATTGGCAGCAACGATTTAACTATGTTGACTCTAGGTCTTGATCGCGATAATTCCGAAGTTGCCAAAAGCTTTAGCGAAATGGATCCCGCCGTTCTTTGGAGTTTGAAAAGATTAATTACTAAAGCCAAAAAGCGAGGCATTTTAGTCTCTATCTGCGGCCAGGCACCAAGTAATTATCCTGAACTCGTCGAAAAATTAGTTAAGTGGGGAGTTAGTAGTATCTCCGTTTCCCCTGATGCTATTACCCGCACCCGCGAAATCATCTCCTGGGCCGAAAAAAGAAAAATTAGCGGCAAATAATTAGGATCTCGGCTGTGATAAAACATCCTCAATATTAACAACTCGGTCATACACATAACCCCTTTGTCCTGGTTTAATTTTTGTCAAACCTCTGACGACTATTTTATCGTCCCCCAATAAAACCAGGCTACATCCCATATATTTTGGTATTTCGTCTGGTCCAATACCCCAGGCACCTAAAGATTCAAAATGCCCCCCACCCGACGGCACATTAAAAAACATATTATAAGATTATAACACCACCCGTGAAACCATCTCCTGTTAGCTTTGCTGCCATCTTACCAAAATCGCATCTGATTCATCTCGGGTAAATCCAATATCACCTATTACTAATCTACCCTTCCCGGCTATCCTTCTAACCGTCCATTCACTACCGCTGTTATCATCGTCAAATTTTATTCCTACCTCATCTCCTTGTTTGGTTTTCACCACCATTCCATCGGGGCCATCATTAACAAATAATAAACCTCTAATTCTAGGCATACATCTCTTTTCTAATTCTTCATATCCCATTGTTTCACCATCAATTATTATCGTCTCATCAGATAACACTTCTAATCCCTTCCCCGTAAACCTGACCCTAGAAATTGTTGTTGCCATATCTAATTATATCACTATATATACAAAACCACTACTTCACCTCTAACATCACCATCAAAATCATTTCTTACTTCCTCAAATTTTTTAGTCATCTCCCGGCAAATTCGAATTTCAACTTTACCTTCATAAATCTTTTTAATCTCACCGATCAATTTCTCCAATCTGTTAGGTGATTCATAAACCACTTTGGCTCCTTCAATTGTTTTATATTTTTCCAATATTTTTTTCCGTTCACCATCTTTCTTTGGTAAAAATCCCAAAAAGGAAAATCTCTGCATCGGCAAACCGGACAGAACCAGGGCATTAATCACCGCATTGGCTCCGGGAATTGCCGTATATTTTAATCCCGATTCCCGGCACTTTTTGACCAACAACCATCCAGGATCGGAGAGCAGGGGAGTGCCGGCATTAGTCACCAATCCCACCTCCAAACCCTCTTTTAAATACTCCACTACTTGAGGTATTTTTTGCCTCTCTACCTCATCATAAAAAGAAACTAATTTAATTTTATTTTTAATTCCCAATTCTTTTAGCAAAATCCCCGTTTTTCTGGTGTCTTCGCACAACAATATATCCAAACTCTCTAGTGTTTCAATAGCTCGGAGCGTTATATCTCCCAAGTTTCCGATTGGTGTGGAGATTATATAGAGCATTATTTCTTTAAATAACTTTCAAATTCGTTTTGGCCCATATCGGCCTGTCGTAAAATACTTCCAAAAGTACCCACTGCAATTTCCCGATGCATCGGCACAATTACCGTCAACAAACGTCCACCCCTAAAACCCCTCATTTTTACATGGCTTCCTCTTTGAGACACATCTGCAAAACCCGCCTTTCTTAAAGCACCTAATACCTCTCTGGCCGTATATCTCTTAGGCATAAACAGCCGACACTTTTACCTCACCGCTAAACAAAGGCACCAATATTTTCTTATCATCATCCAATAGTAATTCAAAAGCCTCCTGTAAATTGTTCAAAGCTTCATCCTGGGTTTTACCCTGAGAAGCTAACTCCAAATTTACCAATTTAGCCACATACAAATCTCCCTCTTTCCACACCACTGCCGGATATTTTTTCTTTAATGACTTCATGATCATATTTTATCATCAAATATTCAATTAAATTGTCTAATCACTGCCACTACTCTGCCTTTTATCTCCACCTCGGTCACATACATTGGCGCCATGGTTGAATTGGCCGGTTGCAATCTAATTCGCGTTGCTTCCCGATAATATCGTTTCAGGGTAGCAAAACCGTTTCGGAGTACCGCCACCACAATATCCCCGTTTTTGGCCTCTTTTTGTTCTTTGACCACTATATAATCACCGCTTAGTATCCCATCATCAATCATCGAATCGCCCTTAGCCTGCAACACAAAAGATTTTCCCTTAGGAGCCATGGCCGAATTTACCATTAGGGTCGCATTTGGATCAGTATATGGTTCCAGTGGCGCTCCGCAGGCAATAAATCCCAATACTGGCAATTCAACTTGCCCGTCTCCGGCTCTCTTTTCTTCTTCATTTTCCAAAATCTCAATTCCCCGAACCGCCCCCCGATAACGGCGAATTAATCCCTTCTTTTCCAGCACCGCCAAATGTTCATGAACGGTAGCCAGAGACGATAAACCCAACCTATCGGCAATTTCAGTCAGTGTCGGCGCATAACCGTACTTGTCAATTGACAGTCTTACTAAATCAAGAATTTCTCTCTGGCGGCGATAAACAATGGCTGGCATATAATCAATGATACACGAACAATACCCGAAGTCAAGTATATTGATATGCTACCATTTATTCATGTTTTGGTTGATACTCGTATTTTCTTTTTTATCAAACCTTATTCCCGTCTTCGCCACCAACGAATTCTCCGTTACCCAAAACATTGATTATACCGTCAATCAATCAGGAGATAGTGAAGTCGCTCAAAGAATAGATATTACCAACAACTTTTCTCAGTTTGTTCCCAAAGAATACCTCTTTTCCCTCACCGGCATCAAACCTCTTGATATTCAAGCCAATGATGACTCCGGCCCTATTACTACCGAAATTATTAACTCACTCACCGACACTCAAATCCGACTCATTTTAACCCGTACTAAAGTCGGCAAAAATCAAACTACTTCTTTTTTCCTCCGCTACCGTCTTCCCAAATTGGCTACTCCTAAAGGCAAAACCTGGGAAATCACCCTGCCTCAGTTTCAAAGTAGTCTTAGTGGCAACTTAACCATCAACCTAAAAGTACCCTCTTCCTTTGGCCGCCTGTCCTTTGGTCCTGATGGCAGTTTAGTCAAAAACGATTCCCTTTACTCACTTATTCAACTGAATAAATTTAACCCTCTCCAAAAAAATGTCTTTGTTTTTGGTAACGTTCAACTCTTCGATTTTAGTCTCAAATACTATCTTAATAATCAAAATCATACTTCCTCCCTTATCCCCATTGCCCTGCCGCCGGATACCGCCAATCAAAAAATTACTTTTACCAAAATAAATCCCCGGCCCCAAAGTATTGAAGCCGATAATGATGGAAATTGGCTGGCTTACTTTCTTTTACCATCAAAATCTTCAATTGATATTGAAGTCGCCGGTCAAGCCAAAATCGGCAGTCGCGCCACTAAACCTGCACCCACGGACACCTCTTTAACCGAACAACTTTACTGGCCAATTAACCACCCTGACATCAAGCTTTTAGCCGTCAAATATTCCACCCCAAAAAGTATTTACGATTATGTCGTCGGTGCCCTAAGTTATGACGATAACCGTCTTGATTCGGCCGCCCGCCGGGGCGCCCTTGAGGCCATCGCCAAACCCGCCAACTCCCTTTGCACCGACTTCACTGATCTTTTTATTACCATTGCCCGTTCAGCCGGTATTCCCGCCCGCGAAATTGAAGGTTTCGCCTACTCAAACAACCCTAAAATCAAGCCCCTTAATCCTGGTACCGATCTTCTCCACGCCTGGCCCGAGTATTACAACTCCGATACCCAAAATTGGATCGGCATCGACCCCACCTGGGCTAAAACGACCAACGGTGTCGATTTTTTTTACGACCTTGATCTAAACCATTTAACCTTCGTCATTCACGGCTCAAAAAGTGATTATCCCCCTCCACCCGGATCATACAAACAAAACCCGCAACAAAAAACAATTAATGTCGTTTTTGCTAATACTGAAATCAACCCCAGCCTGTCTCCTCCGACCCTTTCTATAAAATTTAACCCTTTTTCTCCAAGTCAAATAATTATTAGCAATCCCAACCTCCAAGCTCTCGACAACCTCCAAATCACCTCTTCTTTATTAAAACTGAGTACAAAACTTCCTTCTCTCCCTCCTTTGTCTCAAAATACCGTCAACCTGTCCCGAGTTCCTATTTTTAGCTCCATTCTTCCTCAAAACCAAAAAATAAATCTATCCGTTTCCTACTTTCCCAACCACCAAAATACGGTCGCTATCTCAAATCCATTTCACTACCTAAGTCTCTTAGGGTTAATCATTACCAGCCTCACCATCATCAGTCTAGGAGGTATAATGTTAACTAGGATAAATTTACATGAAAAAATTCTTTAAATACGCCCTCTACCTTTCTTTCGCCCTTGTTCTCCAGCAGGAACTTTTTGGGAATCTAAGTTTTGGACCGAATCGTCTCTTGGTCATCATTAAAGTCGGCCTCATTCTTGCCTTTTTTGAACTTTTTCTCAAACCGCTGGTCAAAATTCTACTACTTCCCATTTCTATCCTAACTCTGGGTCTTATCCGTATTATCATCAACACCCTCGGTCTTTATCTGGCCGTCTTTCTTGTCTCTGCTTTCACCGTTTCCTCCTTTACAATTTATGGCTGGAACTTGGTCGGGTTTTGGGCGTACTTAGGTACTTCGTTTTTTATCAGTTTCTTTCTTTACTTTTTCAAAATCATCTGAAAACCGCCTTTAGCATTGTCCAAATAGTTTTGTCTCTAATTCTATCCGCTCTTATTTTTCTTCAAGCCCAAGGGAGAAATGAAAACAACTCCAATATTCTCTCTCAAAGCGGTTCAGAAAAACGTGGCTGGGAAAAAATGATGTTTGAATTAACTATTTTTATCACCTTTTTGTTTCTGACCTCCTCAATTGCTCAACTAATCTACTAATGTTCACTAAAATCCGTTTCAAGCTCGAACTTTATTCCTATTATTTGAAAAAAAACTTACCCTATATCCTTCTCGGCCTAACTGTCGGAGTCGCCACCTATTTTTTTCAGGGGCCGCTTCGTGGCTTTTATCAAAAACTGAATCGTCCAATACTGAAAATCGGCATCGAAGGACTCTTCAGCACTGCCAATCTTCCATCAGACATCACCCAAAAAATATCTTCCGGACTTACTATCATCGGTGAGAACGACCGAACTTCACTCTCCCCCTTGGTCAATAAAATGGATATCAGTTCAGACCATCTTCAATATACATTCGATCTAAATACCTCCGCTGTCTGGCATGATGGTAAGAAATTTAGTAGTTACGATATCAACTATCAGATTCCGGGGCTTACTTTCACCCCCGACGGTCCCAATAAAATTGTTGTCACTTCCGACAAAGCCTATGCCCCCTTAGAAAGTCTCCTTTCCCGCCCCTTATTTAGAAAAAAATCCATTGGCCTGGGTACTTATTCTGTCCAGGACATCCGCTACCAAGATGGTCGCATCCGATATCTCAAACTTAAATCAGCCTCCAACATCCTTATTTATCGTTTCTATCAGGACCAAAATGATCTTTTAAATGCCTTTAAAATCGGTGAGGTTGATCAAATCCAAATTACTTTTCTTCCTCCGGAATTTGAATCCGGCTGGAAGGTAGCTATAAATCAAAGCATTGCCAGCTCCAAACGTTACTCGGCTATTTTTCTCAACACTCAAAAGCTGGGAAATAAACAACTTCGCCAAAGTCTGGCCTACGCCACCCCTAAAAGCACCGATAAAAACGAACGCTGCCTCTCACCTATATCCCCCTCTTCCTGGGCCTATAATCCCAATGTTAAAGAATATATTTTCAATCCCGCTAAAGCCCACGAATTCTTTGAGTCAAATAAAATTGATTCAGTCAACTTGACTGTAGCTGACCGGAATCTCTTAGCCGCCGCCGAAGACACCAAAAAAAGCTGGGAAGAAATATTTAAAATAAAGGTCAATATCAAAGTCGAAAACCAGATTGATACCGACAACTACGACGCTCTTCTGGCTTATAGCAGTGTCCCCGCTGACCCCGATCAGTACATCTTTTGGCACTCAACTCAAACTAAAACCAATTTAACTAAAATAAATAATCCCAAAATTGATAAACTTTTAGAAGAAGGAAGGCTCACCTTCGATTCCCTGGAGCGGAAAAAAATCTACCAGGAATTTCAAAAAGTCCTCTCAGAAGAATCTCCGGTAATATTTTTACAATACCCCACCATCTACTCCATTACCCGAAATCCATGAAACCCAAAACCGATTATATCGCCATCATTCTTTTAAGTTCTTTTTTTCTGCTTTTAACATATGCCGGTTACCTCTCCTACCAAAGTATTGATTGGGATGTTTTAAAACGTTTGGAAAACTCACCTATTGTTCTTCCCACCCCTCTCCCTCAACCGGCTACCTCCACCGCTTCCGCTACCCCCCAACCCAAAAGATAAAACCAATTCTTCCTTTTTCGCCTTCGTCATCCTTTTAATCTCCGCTTCCCGCTTCATCGCTTCCGATCGATCCTTGCATTCCTCGCAATACACCAAAGTAAAACTTTTAAAACACCTCATATATTGGGCCGACCTTTTTGTCTTACCCTGATGTTCTAACAATCTTTTTTTAAGATTCTTCGTCTGTCCGGTATACAATGTATTTCCCGACGTCCGTAGAATATACACAAAACACTTTTTAGTCACTATATTACAAAACGATAGTCATAAAATCTTTACCCCTAACTATTTCCCCAAAAAATTTTTCCTTAACTTCGGAAACAAGATCAATATCATCCGTCTGAGGATAAAGATGACTTAAAATAACCTTTTTTACCTTGCTTTTCTGAGCCATAATTCCGACATCCGAGGTATCCATATGTGACATATTGGCTTTTCCCTTTGCGTATGATGCATCAGACACAAATATATCCGCATTCTTACACACCTTCTCAACGCCCAAACATTTTACTGTATCGCCGGAAAAGGCAATGACCTTATCACCAATATTAAAACGAAAAGCAAAACCACCCGCTTCCAAACCAAATGCGATATGTCTTACCCGATATGATTTCAACAATATATCACTCAACATTTCTTCCTTTTTTACGTCAGTAAATTTGATTTTATCCCATTTTTTAAAAACCAATAGTCTACAATTTTTTGTCGTTTTTAAGACAAAATTTCTTATCCCTTTCGGTCCGATAATCTCCGGAAACTTCAATAGCTTCCCCCCGGTATAAAAATCATCTAAACAACAATTCATGATCAATGGAAACAAATCTGATGTATGATCCGCATGAAAATGGGTCACTAAAATATAGTCAAGGTCAAGCGGATTGACTCCGACTTGCGATAATCTCATCAAAGTACCGGGTCCACAGTCAATTAAAATTTTTTTACCACCAGCCTCCAATAAATAAGCCGACGATGACCGTCTTTCTCTAACAAAAAACGTCCCAGTTCCCAACAATGTAAGTTTTATTTTCATTTGTTGCCCCGCATGGATTCGAACCACAGTACCCTCCTCCAAAGGGAGGTGTCCTACCATTAGACGACGGGGCATTATCCCTATCTTTAGGTAATATATAAGTGCCGACGAGAGGACTTGAACCTCCACACCTTGCGGCATACGCACCTCAAGCGTACGTGTATACCAATTTCACCACGTCGGCATGTATTAAAAGGACAAGCTATTATATCCTAAAGAGTGGGTCTAAGAGGACTTGAACCTCTAACCTTTCGGATGTAAACCGAGCGCTCTAACCAATTGAGCTATAGACCCTTTTTTCGAGCCAACTGACCCGCTTCGACTCGATGTCGAATCAAGACGAGGTTAAACAGCCTTATCTGTATTTTACCAACAAACAAAAAATCCCCAAAATAGGGGATTGGCTCGGAGCGAGAGACGGGGCTCGAACCCGCGACCTTCTCCTTGGCAAGGAGACGTTCTACCAACTGAACTACTCTCGCAGAAGCCTGCCCGCAATAATGCGGAGCTTTGGGCGGGTGCCGAAGGTTGGAGTTGAACCAACATCCCAGGTTTTTCAGACCAGTGCCGTGACCACCTTGGCTACTTCGGCTTGTCTCGCCAAAGCTTTAGCGTCAGCGGACTTGAAGTGACTTTATTATATCAACCTTTTTTCTTTTTTAGTTCAAGAATTTCCATCTCAATCCCCTCAACCATTGACTGAAGCACCCGATACTGAATATCATAATATTCCACCCCATAAGCACTTCCAGCTTTGGTCGCCGCAAATTCCATCGACATGTGATCCAATTTTTCCTGATATTTTTTCAGCTCACTTTCCAAATGAACCAACTTATCCACCATATGTGCCGCTGAGAGGAGTCGAACCTCCACACCTTTCGGCATACGCTTCTGAAACGTACGTGTATACCAATTTCACCACAGCGGCAGTGGCTATATTTTATCATCAAAATATTCTCTTAGTTTCTTTCTTCCAATCCCGCTTTTCCACCACAACTCTCGTTTTTTCGCTTCAATTAAATTTTCAAACTCTTCTTTAAACAACAACTTAAATGGCGTTCTGTTTTTTGTAGATATTGATTTTCCGGAATTATGTTGTTGAAATCTTCGTTCAAAATTATCTGTATATCCCACATATGTTTTACTGTCTTTGAGGCTCTGAAGTATATAAACAGTAAACATATGAATGGAGCGGGCCGTCTCGCCAAAGGCGGACGAGCCTCGCTCAAATTTGTTCACAAATTTGAGCGGGTAGAGGGAATCGGACCCTCGCCGAAAGATTGGAAATCTCTCGTTCTACCACTAAACTATACCCGCATTGTCGGGGATACTGGATTCGAACCAGCAGCCTCACGGTCCCAAACCGTGCGCGCTAACCAATTGCGCCAATCCCCGGTGAGACGTACAAATTACTTCATAATTTTACGTTTCTAACAACGTTTTCCGATTTATCGGAATTACGTTGTGCCGCTGGCGGGAATCGAACCCACACGGTTTTTAAGACCACAAGATTTTAAGTCTTGCGTGTATACCAATTTCACCACAGCGGCTCTGGTATCGATATTATATAATCAAATACTACTTTTCCCAATGACTCAACCTAAATTCTTCGAAATTCTCTCTGGCAACAAAATTCCTCTCCCCGTTTTTTTCCCCGATGCTACCCGGGCCGTATTAAAAACTCTTGATTCTACCGATATAGAAAACACCAAAACTCCAGGGATTTTAGTTAATACTTTTCACTTATCCTCCAGCCCCGGTAAGGATACTATTAAGTCTTTTGGTGGTATCAAAAAATACATGAACTGGGACGGCGCTGTCATTTCTGATTCCGGCGGTTTTCAGGTCATGTCTTTGGCTAAAACCATGGGCGGAAAAAACAGCGTCACCGATACCGGCGTCACCTTTAAAATGGACGGTAAAAAAACCCTCTTTACTCCCGAAATCTCCATTAAAACCCAGTTAGCCCTTCATACCGATATGGTGGTGGTCCTCGATGATTTTACTGATCCGAAAAGTAATCTATCTGACGCCAAAGACTCCGTCCGCCGGACTCTCTTATGGGCCGAAAAATGTAAAAAAATCTTTGAGGCCAACACTAGATCGTGGCCTAAAAAACCCTATCTACTGGGCGTTGTCCAGGGTGGGGGATTTGCCGCTTTGCGGAAGGAGTGTACCAAAAAATTAGTCGACATCGGTTTCGACGGCCTTGGTTACGGTGGTTGGCCGATTAAACCAGATCTGACTTTTGATTATCAATCCTCCGATATTATCCGCCAATATACCCCCGACAACTACTTGCTTTATGGCCTCGGAGTCGGCAAACCTCATGAAATTGCCACTTTGGTCAAATCCGGCTGGCACATCTTTGACTGTGTTTTACCTACCCGCGACGCCCGTCATAAGCGTCTCTATATCTGGAAAGATCAAAAATCTCTCGATTACTCCTATTTCACTCCCGATAAACTTGTTTACTATCGTGACAAAAACCCAATTTCCAGGTTTTGTGACTGCCATCTCTGCACCTATTATTCCCGTTCCTATTTGGCCCACCTTTTCCGAATAAAAGAATTAACAGCTCTTCGCCTCTCAACCATCCACAATCTTCGCTTTTACAGTCAGCTTATGCGAAAATTAGCACATGAGTAAAACTATTTTGGTTACCGGTGGTACCGGTTTTATTGGCACCAATTTAATCCACCGCTTAATTGGTTTGGGTGAGAAAGTTGTCTGTCTTGACAACCTTTATACCGGCTCTTTAGACAACATTAAAGATCTCGAAAATAACCCTAATTTTTCCTTCATCAACCATGACATTACTAAACCGCTGACTCTTGATCATAAAATTAACCAAATCTACAATCTCGCCTGTCCCGCCTCTCCTCCGGCCTACCAAAAAAATCCTATATTCACCTGGAAAACTTCTGTTTTTGGTATCTACAATGTTCTTGAATTTGCCAAAACCCAAAATAATATTCCTATTCTTCATTCCTCCACCTCTGAAGTTTATGGTGAACCCCTTATTCATCCTCAAGCTGAAGGTTATCGGGGCAATGTTAATCCCATCGGTATTCGCTCTTGCTACGATGAGGGCAAACGGGCCGCCGAAAGTCTCCTTTTTGATTACCACCGCTCTTTCCAAACACCCATCCGGGTCATCCGAATTTTCAACACCTATGGACCTCACATGGACCCCTACGACGGCCGGGCAGTTAGCAACTTTATCATGCAGGCACTAATGGATTTGCCCATAACCATTTACGGTGACGGTTCTCAAACCCGCTCCTTTCAATATATCGACGATCTTCTTGATGGCATGATTAAAATGATGAATAATCCAAACTCTTTTACTGGTCCGGTCAACCTGGGCAACCCCGACGAATTTACTATCAAAGAATTGGCGGATTTGGTTTTAAAACTAATTCCTGACTCCAAAAGTCAAATAGTTTTTAAGAAATTACCCGACGATGATCCCACTCATCGCTGCCCTGACATCACTTTAGCTAAAGAAAAACTAGATTGGAAGCCAAAAATAAAATTAGAGGAAGGATTAATCAAAACCATCGCCTACTTCAAAGCCATTCTCTGATGAAGCATTTTTCTGTTTTCAACCTCGGTTGTCGAGTCAACGCCGCCGAGACCAACCTCTTTGCACAGACACTAATCAATCAGGGTTATACCCCCCTTGTCAAAGGGGGGCAGGGGGGATTAGATTTAATTTTTATCAACACCTGCTCGGTCACTGCCAAAGCCAATGTTGAATCCCTTGGTCTAATTCGTCGTCTTCGTTTGAAATTTCCTAAAGCCCAAATAATTGTTTCCGGCTGTGCCGACACTCAAAACATTGAAAATTTAAAAAATATTACCTTCATCTCTAATATAGCCAAAGAAAATGAACTTAATATATTAAAATCTTTATATAACCCAAAAATAGGTGATAAATTCTCTCACACTCACCGATACCTTCTCAAAGTTCAATCCGGCTGCACTGCTTCCTGCACTTACTGTACCGTTCCTCTCCGTCGTCCCTATCTTTGGTCTCTGTCCATTAACGACGCCGTTTTAACTGTTAATCAGGCAGTCAAAAACGGTTACCAAGAAATTATTATTACCGGTGTCAATCTTATTCAATATTCTCCCAGTCTTTCTGATTTACTCGAAACCCTTCTTACTCAAACCAATATTCCTCTTATTAGTTTTGGGTCTCTCCCTTTACTCTATATCGACAAAAATTTTCTAGATTTATTTAAAATTTATCCTTCCCGCCTTAGTCATTTTCTCCACATTCCTCTCCAATCCGGATCCGACAAAATCCTCAAACTCATGAACCGTCCTTATACTAAAGAAAAAATTATAAAAACTTTCCATAATCTACGATCCAATATCTACAACCTAAATTTTGGCACCGACATTATTGTCGGCTTCTCCGGCGAAACTGACACCGATTTTCAAGACACTTACGACTTATGTAAACAAATTGGTTTTCAAAAAATCCACGTCTTCCGCTTCTCCCCCCGTCAAAACACCATCGGCCTTGATTTATTTAACCAAAGTCATAAAATGCCTCAATCAGTTTTAAGGGAACGTTCCCAAAAAATCCGTTCCCTTATCTCCCAAACCACACTTCCATTTCATCAAACACCGGAAACTTAAAGCTGACTTCCTGCCCGGGAAAACGGGCATTTTTACCCCAAATACAGGCTCGGCTAACATCATCCCGCATCTCATTAGAAATCCTTTTTAGCACATCATTTAAGGTATTTGTCTTCTTCATAATCAACGGCTCTTTTTTATCAGCCTCATTTACTCTCTCCTTTTTTAAATACACTCGTATCAATCCCAAACCCTGCCACAAAGCTTCCTTAAACTCATCAATACCAATTCCCTTTTCAGCACTCATTAAAACAACATTTTTTGATAAGTCTCCCTTGCTTGCCTCGCCGGCAGGCGGGTCAAGGGGAGATTTAGAGGGGTTTTTCATTGTGTCAATTTTAGTAACAACCTCAACCAATGGTATATAAGTCCTTGTCTTGGAAAGACCATCAATAAACTGGTCAACCGTCTCTATTTTTTCCCCCAGTTGAATCACCGCATTATCCACCCCCATCTCTTTGGCAATCCCCACCATTGTCTCTTCCGGCAACGATCTAAACGGATCAATAATTTGAATCGCCCCCTTCTCCATCCGGTGGACGTGAATCTTTGGCGGTCTTTTATTAAGCCTTATACCACTGTCTTCCAGCTCTTTTTTAATTTTAGCCAGCCACTCCGATCTTTGGTAATCAGTCATCAACACCACTAAATTTGATGCCCTGACCACCGATAATACCTTTCTGCCAAAACCCTTACCTGACGCCGCCCCTTCAATAATTCCCGGTAAATCCAACATTTGCATCCGCACTCCTTTGTATTCCATCATCCCCGGCACCACCCCCAAAGTTGTAAAATCATAGTTTCCTACCTTCGATTCGGCATTGGTTACTGCATTTAAAAGAGTTGACTTCCCCACCGACGGTAATCCGACCAATACCACCGACGCGTCACCCGAATGTTTAATGGCATAACCAACTCCGCCGCTACTTCCGCCCCGACTGGAATTACCTTCAAGTTCGTCCTTAAATTTGGACAGTTTAGCCTTAAGTACTCCGTGATGGTGTTCACTGCTTTTGTCGTAGGGCGTATCCCGAATTTCTTTTTCCACCCGGGAAATCTTCATTTTAATAATTTCTTCTTTAGTCATTTATTAGAGTAAAATAGGTCTCACGGTATTATATGAAAAATTTGATTATCTTTCTTCTCATATTTACTTTCTACTTAGTACTCAGTACTAGGTACTGTCACGCATCCGACCGAAATATCTTTGGGCTGCACCTTTCTCAAACTTCCGACATATCCTTGGCCAAAAACGTAATTAACCAAAATGGCGGTGATTGGGGTTATATCACCATAGTCCTCCGAACCGACCAATTTAACCGCCAAATGTGGCAAGATTTTTTTGACAATTGCCGCCTCTTTCACCTCACTCCCATCATTCGTCTGGCTACTATTATGGAAAAAGATTATTGGAAAAGACCGGAGTTTTCCGACATTGATAATTTAACAAATTTTCTGGCCTCCCTCAACTGGCCCCATTCCCGCCAATATGTCAGTCTCTTTAACGAGCCCAATCAAGGTAAAGAATGGGGTGGGGAAGTCGACGCCAAAAACTATGCCGAAATCTCCATCTATGCCGCTAAACGTCTAAAAGAATTAAACCCTAATTTTTTTGTCTTAAGCGGGGGTCTGGATCTGGCCGCTCCTCAAAAAGCGCCTAATTTTGAATCAGCCGGATCTTTTTATCAACAAGTTTATCAATCCAAACCAAAGTTTTTTGATTTAATCGACGCTTTAGCGTCTCACTCTTATCCCAACCATGGCTTTGTCGGTCTCCCCACTGACAATGGTCAGCATTCTATCCGCGGTTATCAATGGGAATTATCGTTTTTAAAAAATCTTGGAGTTAAAAAAGAACTACCGGTTTTTATCACTGAAACCGGCTGGCCCCATCGGGAAGGGGAAACCCGAAACAACAGCTTTTATACCTCCAAAACTACCTCTAAATTTCTACTTACAGCCTTAGATATTTGGCAAAAAGATCCCCGGGTTTTAGCTGTCACTCCCTTTATTTTCAATTTTCCCCATCCCCCCTTTGACCACTTTTCCTGGCTTCAAAAAAACGAAACCATTTACCCTGAATACCAAATAATTGTTAACACTCCCAAGCCCAAAAATTCGGTCAATCAAATAAACGGGGTTAGGGTCAAGACAATCAATCTGCCTTTAATCATTTTTGCCGACACCAAATACACCTCCACCCTCGAGCTGGAAAACACCGGTCAGGCTATTTGGGGTGAAACTACTTTTTGCCTAAATCCTTCACCCTCCTCCAACATCACTCTCACCCCTCTTTGCCTTGATCAGACCCGCCATATTCTTCCCGGCCACTCAATTAAAATCAATTTTGATTTTCAAATTGATTCCAACTCTCCTCCCCGGGAAAACTATATCTCTTGGGACAAATTACCCCGCTATGATCTTTCTACTTTTAGTCCCAATTCCCGTATCTATCATCCTTCTGCTAATCCTTGGGAAAAAATTACTCAATTTTTTCAAAGACTTTTTAAATAAATCAGGCCGTTTTTTTAATCACCGCTTCAATTTTTGCTATCATTTCGCGAAGGTTTTCCCTAGCATAACCAATATAGTTCCGGGGATTTATTTCTTTCAGTTCTTCCTTAACACTGTCTTTTACAAGTAATTTCTCAATCCACCGCCACACTTCTTTTCTGGTCAGTTTCCTACCTCTCGATAACTCTTTAATTTTTTCATAACCATTTTCAAGTCCCACGGCCCGAAGTTTTGTCTGAAAAGCCTCTGAGAGAATACTCCAGTCGCTGTTTAGTTCCTCCGTTATTTTTTCTTTATTGGCCGAAACTTTTGATAACCCCTTGTTCGCTGATAAAAGTGAAATTAACGAATGTCCAAATGGTACACCCAGATTTCTTAAAATAGTCTTATCAACCAAATCTCTTTGTAGCCACGAAATTGGCAGTTGCCTTCTTAATCCCTCTAAAATCCAGTTTGAGAAAAGAGCGTTTCCCTCTGAATTTTCAAAGTCAATTGGATTTACTTTTTGCGGCATAGCCGAAGAGCCAACTTCCATCTTTTTAACCTCTTGAAAAAGCCAGTCAAATCCAATGTAAATACGCATATCCTGTGACAAGTCAATCAGAATTAAATTTAACTGTTCCACCAACCCCAACAATTCCACTAAAGTATCTTTGGGTTCAATTTGGGTTGTAAAAAGGTTAGCTTCCAGACCTAAAGATTCAATAAAATTTTGGCTGAATTTTAACCAATTAATTTTTGAATATACGGATTTTTGGGCGGCTAAATTTCCCACCGCGCCGGTTAGTTTACCCCTTAATCTAAAGTTGTATATTTTATTATCTATTTCCGCCAGTCTCATGCCAAAAAGGATAATTTCTTTTCCCATCAAAGTCGGTACTGCCGGCTGAAGATGGGTTTTTCCTACCATTACTACCTCTTTCGTTTCCAATGAAAGCTTAACTATAGATTTAAGCGTTTTTGATATCTGAGGAAGATAAACTTGATGGATAAAATTTTTTATCATTAAGGCCTTGGCTGTGTCATCGAGATCATAGGTAGTCAGACCCCAATGTAACCACGGAGTAATCTCTTTTAAGAGTAATTTATCGTCAATCAAAAGTTTTTTAAAGATTTCTATCATGGCCATAACATCGTGATGTATTTCATTTTCAATTTTTCTCAAATCGTTATAAACTTCCGGAGTTATTTTTCGGTGAAGAGTCAAGAGAGTTTCCTTCTCTTTGTCGGTAAACTTTCTAAATATTCCCGCTTTCGATAAGCCGATTAGATATCTTGCCTCAATGCCCACCCGCGCCCGCACCATGGCTTCGTCGCCAAAAAACCTGGCTGTTTCTGCCCCGACTTCTCCCCAAAGTCTTCCGTCAAGATTGGAAATACCGGTGCCTTCCCTAAGGCAGGTATCTTTTAGGGGTAATTGAAAATCATCTGAATATTTTTGCATCTTTATGTTTTCCCACCCCAATAAAAGTAATTTTACTAGATAGATTTTTTTGAACAAAATCTATATAATTCTTCGCCTCGCGGGGAAGATCTTTAAAGTTTCTTGCCCCCGATATATCTTCTTTCCAGCCTGCAAGATTGATGATTTTTGGTTTAACTTTCCCCAAAAAAGCCGCATCGGCACTTGGAATAATTTTAAATATTTTCTTACCAAAAATATAGCCTACACATACGGGGATTTTATCCAATCCAGACAGAACATCCATTTTGGTAATAGCCACTTCATCGTCCAAATTTAGTCCTAAAACATTAAACCCGTATGATAAAAGTGGTAAATCCAAAGAGCCGCAACGTCTGGATCGGCCTGATCTGGTACCAATTTCATGACCTTTTTCCCGGACATAAGTTCCAAATTCACCAAAATCTTCCGTCGGCATCGGTCCACCACCAACTCTGGTTTGATAAGCTTTCATACACACAATCGTCTTTTTGATGCTTTTAACCGCTTTTCCGCCAAACGATCGATAAACCCCGGCCAATCCGGTTGTCACCCCGGTGGTAAACGGCCAGGAACCATGGCACACATCCAGCATTGCTCCATGTGAATCCTCAAACAAAATTTTGGTTCTCTTGTCAATTGCCTTCCAAACAATTTCCAAGGTGTTGGCTAAAAACCCTTTTAAGGTTTTTCTCGGTTCTTCAATTAATTTAATTATTTCTTTTTCTTCAAGAGAAACTTTTATATTGCTGAAAATTCCGGTTTTCCTCTTCACTTCCCGCCTCATCTCATCAATCACCGCCATTTGGTTTTCCCATTCTTTTTTTATCCTATCCTGCCAATCCGATTCAAATAAATCCAACAATCTTAAACCCCGTCGGTTAACCCGATCAGAATACGCCCAACCGACACCTAAATGCAGCGACCCGACCGCATTTTTCCCTCTGGCTTCTTCAGACAACGCATCCCTAACTTCGTGCCAAGGCATAATCAGATGCGACCGCGGGTCAATCTTGAAGTTTTTAGCAGACATCTTTATTCCAAACGCCTTAAGTTTGGTAATTTCATTCATGAGAAAAATCGGGTTAATTACCACTTCTTGTCCAATCAAATTTAAAACATTAGGAAAAATTACCGACGAAGGAACCAAACCAAGTCCCAGCTCGCCCTTATCGGTTACCACCGTATGGCCGGCATTATGCCCGCCAATCACTTTAGCCGCAATTTCCGGAACCAAAGCACTGACTACTTTACCCTTACCGCTATCCCCCCAACCGGCGTCGGTTACTAAAATCGAATCTCTTTTCCAATCTTTAAATACACTTGTCATTTTTTTTAATCGCCTCCAAAACCGTTTTAAACGCAGGTGTCATCTGATTATAAGGGATTTTAAATAAATCGCGATACTCAACTAATTTTATTTCCCTATGAACTGAAAGCGGCCGGTGATTCTGATCAACAAATATTTCCCCATCAGTAACAGTTAAATTACTGCTATTAATATCGACTAAAAAAACATTCCGGGTATCAATCGCCGCATTTGTATCATCCAGGCAGACAATTCCGGTGTAGCCATAAGTACTATTCAAATAATTAATAACGATTTTGTGGGTGGCAAATTTTTCCGTAATATCAAGAAGATTTATTTTTTTTCTTTTTCCGCTGACACTAATAATTATCTCTTCATTTATTTCTCTTCGCGCCAATTTTTCCGGATAAAGCATATCGTCAAGACTACTACTCATCCCACCCGGAAGGTCAAGTTTATTAGGATGTTGACCAAAAGGAGCTCTCTTGATAATCGGTACCATTTTTTTGCCACCAGGAAGGTTTAGTATCAAAATTCCTCCGGCCGAAGCCCACCTTAGGGGAAAAGCCTTCGTGGCAATTCTAAACTTCTTTTTATCTTTGCTTTTCTCTAACTTTTCCAATTGAGAATTAATAAAATTTTTCCCTGGGTTTTCCCCGGCAGTAATTAATTTCATCCACGGATTTTTCGACATTCCCTTATTATCCAAAACTCCGGCACTTAAAAATGGTTTATTAACAAAAAGTTCAATTACGGTTAATTTATCTTCCTTTTGAATATGGGCTTTCTTTATTTTCGCCAGTAAAAACGGTTCATTTTTCATCTTTGGTGATAAACCGGCCCCCAAGCTCCCCTGACCCTCCTTGACTCCTCAGACAATTCCCACAAAAATTCCAGGTCCGATTCCCGGTGCATATCTTCAATACTCTCAAACCTTCTGCCGGAGGCTGTTCCCTGGAAAACAAACGGAGGGACCAAAAAATTAATAATCGCATCCAGTACCTGATCCGGAATGGTAGGGAGCTGTAAATTAATTTGGGCAAAACCGCCCACTCCTTCAGGCGCAAACGGTCTGCCGTTTTTCATCAGTTTCCCTAAATGTTCCTTATTAACCCCCGAAGCTTCCCCGTTATAGGCAATATGGTAACCTTCCCCATCGTAAAACGGATATCTTCCCCCCATTGATTCAATCCCCACAAAATGACTAGGTTTTACCAGCATTGACGCCCCCGCCAAAAAAGCCAGGGACCAATAATAAGAAACCGCACTGTCAACAAAAATCGGCGCGTTAACTTTACCGCGCATCCGCCAAAGATCTCTTAGAACTGATACGGCCACCCCACTGACAATCGAGGTGGTACACCTCAACCCCCCAGCGATCCCCTGTCCGACTGCGTCAGCTCCAGCCTCTATCAGTTCCTGCGCTGCTTCAACGCTGTTTGACTGGCCGGCAAAAATTTCCAAAGTCTCGCCAAACTCGCTTCTTAATACCCGAACCGTTTCCACTGTTTCTTTTGAAACCTGCGGGTTATATACTCTAACTGCCAAATTTTTTAGTCGCCCCCGTTTTATCAGAGGATAGACCAATTTTATTCTCTCAATAGTATCTTTCACCTCCGGCCCAACCGTAATCCCGATTTGAGATCTCCAAAAATCAAAAAGCTCCTTTTTATCTTTTCTTTTCGACCAAAAAGGATCCTCAATTGCATTTTCCAGAATTCCAACTGCATTATTAATTACTTGCGCCTGAACTTCTGGCATAAAACACAATCCTTCTTTATATACAAAAGTCAAACTCCCGGTCATCGCCGCTACCGCTACCATTTCTGGAGTACCGGTAATCATTGAACCGGTAGTTATTGGTAACCTCACTCCAAAAATTCTTTTTTTACTGGTGGCAATAAACGGACCTTTACTAAAAAGGGTTCTTCGGTGTAATCTCTCGCTTGAAAGATCCGGCTGAACTGCAGCTACGTCAGAAAAAGTCAGCAACTTGTGTTCCATCTCAGCCTTGTCAAGAACCCGACTGTGAGCTAAAGTGGGCCGATGATATTCTTTTTTTTGCGCTGCCCCAAGACTGGCAATTCTCTCGGGATGATTTAAAATTGCCAGCGCAATCACCCGACTTTTTTCCGCACTTTCAATAATTTCCTCCGGCATCTTGGTTATCCTCAATCCTTTGTAAAACTCTGGCGGTGCTGTAAACGAAGGCAAGGATTTTAAACCCAAGGTTGCCTCCTCCCAGGAAATATCATCATTATCACTAAGTTGTTTATATAAGGTTCGTTCCAAGCTGAATCTTTTTTTGGCCGATTTTAAATTTCTGGGTGGTTCTATCAGTTCGGAAAAACTCAAATCTTTTATTTCTTCGACTATTTCTGGACAAAATTCAGAAATATTTGTCAAACTGCTAGCAATCTTCACCAGTATTGTTTAACCCAAACGTTTCATTAAGTCAATGCGCGAGATTGTGAGCCGTGAGAGACTCGAACTCTCGACCAATCGCTTAAGAGGCGATTGCTCTACCGACTGAGCTAACGGCTCGGGTGCGCCTAGGGGGAATCGAACCCTCATCACTAGTTCCGAAGACTAGTACTCTATCCGTTGAGCTATAGGCGCTCATTATCTCAAACTTCAGTATCCCCAGCAGGGATCGGACCTGCGACCTCTTCCTTAGAGGGGAAGCGCTCTATCCAACTGAGCTATGGGGACAAATTGTTAGGTAAACTGAAGTATTTTACCAATTATATTGATAATATTTATTTTTCAATAGATAATACGTAGAGCCGCTGTGGTGAAATTGGTATACACGTACGCTTTAGGAGCGTATGCCGAAAGGTGTGGAGGTTCGAGTCCTCTCAGCGGCACCAAAAATGTTAAACTGATTTATGTTAGGACTACTGCTCGGACTAGTCATGGCCCAAGAAGCTTCTCTCCCTGATCAATACCGCCAGGACTATTCCTTTCAAGTCAATGAATATCAAAAAAAATATATCAATTACATCGATAAAAAAGAGATTTATACCAAATACCGTACCATCACTTCCGAAAAAGATAAAATCGACGCCGCCAAATCTGCTTTGATTGCCCGCAATACCATGTTAAAAAGTTATCTTTTAGCCCTTCGGGCAAATTTTGATTCGTTTAAAACTCTCTCCGGAATCACTACTCAAAAAATCCAAATTGAACTTAGCCGTTGGGAAGATTGGTGCCAGGAACAAAACCTAATCATCGGCAACCTCAACAGCCAAAACGACATCAGTAGTTGGGTTGATGATTTTCAAACCAAATACATTCCTATTCAAACTGTGATTTATACCGCTCTGACCCAAAATCAAATCAATCAACGTCTCCTCTCCCTCGAACTTATTAAAAAACTGGCTGAAAATCTAAAAGCTGATCCCCAAACCGGTGACCAGCTAAACGACTGGCTTAATTCTCTCCCCGTCAAATCGGATTTGGTCTCCGCCAAGTTAAAAAACGCCCAGGATCTAACCCAAACCAAACAATTAAGTAATCGTTTTATCAATTTTTACTCCAACGCCAAAACCGAACTAAACGAAGCTGACCGTTATCTGCAAAATATGCTCTCCGATCTTAAGGCAGTTGCCATAAAATTAAACCAGTTATGAGAGAAAACATCTATCAAAATATCGATCAACCGCTCAATAACCCTCTAAATTTAGCCGTACCTCTACCGGCCAAAAAAGACCGCCGGCTGGTTCTCCTCTTCATCCTTTTCCTGGCTATCGTCGTTCTCCTCTTGGCCAGTATTATCATTCCTCTTGTCAGAAAATCCCCCGGTCGGATTACCACCTCTCCACCTTCTCCCGTTCCTACCGCCATTCCCAACATCGTCAACCCGGCCAATATCATCCCCAGCCCCTATCAATCCCAATTCAAAAGCATTGAAGAAAATTTTAAATACAATTCCGAAATTCTTCCGCCTCAAATCGATCCCCAACTTGGACTCTAATCATTTTCTCGACAAATAAGCCCCGGTTTCGGTACTGATAATGATCTCCTCTCCGTTTTTGATAAACAAAGGTACCAATACTTTTGCTCCAGTGTCCAAAACCGCGTTTTTCATGGCCGAGGTCGCTGTATCACCTTTTATCGAATTCTCCGCCTCCACCACTACACAGGCAATACTTTTAGGCAAAGTCACCCCTACCGGCTTTTCTTCATAAAACTTAATCCGATATAAAAGGCCTTCCTTTAAATAAAGCTTATCATTCCCAATTACTCCGGCCGGAACCGAATATTGTTCAAAAGTTCTCGGTTCAATGAAAACATAACTCGTCCCGTCAAAAAAAGAATATTGGGCCTCGTGGGTTTCCACCATTACTTCTTCAACCCTTTCTCCCGATTTATAGGTATATTCCACTATTCGTCCGGTATATAAAGATTTTAGTTTTGTTTTATAAAAGGCTGATCCTTTCCCGGGTGAGACAAAATGAATGTCCACTACCAGGTGTGGTTCTTCGTGAAAAATAATATATATTCCTCTTTTAAATTGAGCCGTGCTGATCGTCCCCATGAATTGTATTGTAACACCAAAAAAAATCCCAGAGCGTGCTTTTAGAGGAGCCACCCCGGGATCTAGGCTGTACTATATCAAAATATTATAACTACGTCAATGATAAATCTCTGTTACACACCACCGGCTTCTATCTCTTCTATAAACTGATTTACTCCGTGAGCCCACGAACCATTAGAATTCGGACAATACTTCTTCATAATCTGTTCGACTGTTAAATATCCCTTGTCAAAATATTCCCGTTTTAAATACTCAGCAAAACTCTTTAGAGCCAACTCATAATTTTCAAATCTAAGTGTCCCTTTTTTGTGAATTCCATAACCCCAGCAGTTATGGGAATTTTCCGGAATCTTTTTACATAAATTTGACTCCTGTTGGGCAATCGCCGGAATCCAATAATACTCAAACCCATAAGTATCCGACAATTCTAAAATCAACTCGGAGTAGGGGAGTAACGGGGATTTATATTTTCTTAAATATCTCTCAATCAACCCCAATCTGGCATCATCAGCCACCAGATTATCCTGGGCTATGACCACCTGTTCAAAAATGTTTCCGGAAACTTTTCCGGCCACCACCCTGCCCTCCCGACTCTGATATCCGCTAACTAAAACCGGCTCTTTTTTCTCCGAAACTTTCGCCCACCACCAGACTTCAACCAATAAAAGTACCATTAAATTTATCCCGATCACCGACATAAAAATCGTTTTTGCCGCAGTATAAAAAAATTTTTCCATAAGATTTCCTGACTTTATGCTATCATAGCTTTGCTGATGATTTCAAACTCAAAATTAGACTCTTTTCCGGATAAATCCTTCACCCTTAGCCTGACTGTTTTACAATCGGAGATTAGCGCTGAAAAAGAACTGGTTCTAAAATCCATTGCCCTCAATTTCGAAAACAAAGGTTTTCGTAAAGGCAAAGCCCCGATAAGTGTCGTCGAGTCCCAAGTCTCTCCCGAAAAACTACTTGAAGAAATAATCAATTCCCTCTTGCCTAAAATTTACTCAAACGCTATAACCGAGCACCAATTAAAACCAGCCACCTCCCCGGTAGTAAAAATAAAAAACCCGCCCTTTTCCTTGGATAAAGACTGGGCAATAGAAGCTAGCGGCGCTCAAATCCCCGACATTACCATTAACCCTAAATTTTTTTCTGAAATAAAGGCAATAAATCAAAACAAAGATCAAAATAATAATAAAAAAACCGATGAAATTCTCAAGAAACTCGTAGAGCACTCCCAAGTTCAATTGGCCAGACTAATTATTGACAACGATCTAAACCGTAAACTATCCGACCTTATCGACCAAACTCAACAAGCCGGAATCACCGTCGAGAACTATCTTAAGAATCGAAATCAAAGTCTTGATGACTATAAAAAAGAAATGTCTCAAAGAATCTCCGAGGAATGGACCTTAAATCTGGCCATTAGCCTTATTGCCTCAGATAAAAAAATTACTCCGAGCGCTTTAGAAATTGAGGAATTGGTCAAAAAAAACCCAAAATTATCCTCAAATCCCGATCTGGTCCACTACCTTCTGACTCAACAAAAAGTCATCGACTATCTATTAACACAATAAAGTTCGCAAACTGTCTTATAATCTGATATAATACTTTCCTATGGCAGGTGTACTGACATCCAAAACAAATCCCAAAAAAATCCAATCTCAAGCCGCAGCTAACAGTAATGAAATTCTTAAGGACTCTCAATTTGTTCCTAAAACACCCCAAAAATTAACGCTTCGAGGAATTTTAGGCCTAAACCAACCGGTGGAAATCAACCCGTCTCCTCCAAACCTTTGGACTAAGGAAAATCTTGGATTAAACTATCTTGCCACTCAAGAAAAAGTCCTTTTAGATCAAAAACAAAAAGAATTGGAAAAAGCCGTTGCTGATCTTCAAGAAGAGTTGAAAAAATTAATTTCTGCCTCTGAGGGTATTGGTTCTCAAATCGAAAATGCTGTTTTGGAAAATATCCCCCAAGCTTCCGAATATCAAGTGTCCTTTTTGATTCGTCTTAAAAACCTCATTATTAACTTTCGCAAAAACCTCAACCAAGCTTCAACCTGGCTGGAAAGCTTTAACACTAAAAAGAAAAAGAAAAATTATTTTTGGACTATGGCCCGGGATAAAAAGAAAGGCGGCGAAGCCTATATGTTTAGTGACGAACATTCCGCCGCCAGAAGTGTGGCCTAGTTTTGCTATAATTTCCTCATCGAATCTGTAGCTCAGTTGGTTAGAGCGCATCATTGACATTGATGAGGTCAGAGGTTCAAGTCCTCTCAGATTCACTAAATTCGTTCTATAATTCTCCTATGCTTAACTCAGATAATTTATTAAAAATCCGACATAGCGCCGAGCACGTTCTTCACCAAGCTCTACTTAAACTTTATCCTGGCAAATTATTTCCTGCCATGGGTCCAGCCACCGACGAAGGTTTCTACATGGATTTTGAACCTCTAAACGGATTCAAAGTTTCCGAAGAAGATTTTCCTAAAATCGAAGCCGAAATGCAAAAAATCATCAAAGAGAATCTGCCAATTATACGGGAAGAAATCAACATCGATAAGGCCAAAAAATTATTTGCTAATAACCCCTACAAAATTGAATGGCTGGAAAGTATCAAAAACCGCAACGAAATTATTTCCATTTACAAAACCGGGTTAGAGCTGGTTGATCTCTGCGCCGGCCCCCACGTGGCTTCAACCGGCGAGATAAAAGCTTTTAAGCTTCTCTCTGTCGCCGGCGCCTATTGGCACGGTGATGAAAAAAACAAAATGCTAACCCGTATTTACGGCACTGCTTTCGGATCCAAAGAGGAACTGGAAAAATATCTCTGGCAAAAAGAGGAAACTAAAAAACGTGATCATCGTAAATTAGGGAAAGAGTTCGATCTTTTTAGTGTTGATGATTATGTTGGTCCGGGTTTAATTCTTTGGCATCCCAAACTTTCTGTGGTTCGCGAAGAAATCGAAACTTTCTGGCGCTCCGAACACCGCAAGAACGGTTATCAATACGTCTACACTCCACATGTCGGTCTTGCCAACCTTTGGGAAAAATCCGGCCACCTAAGTTTCTTCAAAGACGGTATGTACCCCCCCATGTCCATGGACCAAAAAGACAAAGAAGAAAAAACCGCCTACTATGTCAAACCCATGAGTTGTCCCTTCCACGTCCAAATCTACAAATCTCGTCCCCGTAGCTACCGCGAACTTCCTCTCCGCTGGTGCGAACTTGGGTCAGTCTATCGCTATGAAGAATCAGGGGTTCTCCATGGTATGCTTCGGGTCCGGGGTTTTACCCAGGACGATGCTCACATTATCTGCACCGAAGATCAATTTGTCGATGAGGTCAATAAAATTCTAGATTTTGCCTTGTCTATGAATAAAACCTTTGGTTATGACAAACTCAACGTTTACCTCTCCGTTCGTGATCCCGAAAATAAAGAAAAATATGTCGGTGAAGACCGAATTTGGCAACTGGCCGAAAAAACTTTAAGTAAGATATTAAAGGATAGAAAGATTGAATTCAAAACCGAAGTTGGTGCCGCCAAATTTTACGGCCCGGCAATTGATCTAAAAGCTATCGATGCTATGGGTCGAGAATGGCAAGGCACCACCATTCAACTCGATATGAACCTCCCCAGTCGCTTTGGTATGACCTACACTGGCGATGACGGCAAAGAACACACCCCTATTATGCTCCATCGAACACTACTTGGTTCCATGGAACGATTTGTGGGTACCCTAATTGAGCATTTCGCTGGCGCTTTTCCGGTCTGGCTCGCCCCGGTTCAAGCCAAAATTATTCCCATTACCGATGCTCAACATGAATATGCCAACAAGATATTTGAAAAACTAAAAGGGGAGGGGATTAGGGTGGAAATCGACGATCGTTCCGAAAAAATGCAGGCTAAAATCCGCGATGCTCAATTAGAAAAAATCCCCTACATGTTAATCATTGGTGCCCGGGAAACCGAATCCGACACGGTTTCCGTCCGTCAACGCGATAACCAAGACCTGGAGACAATAAATGTGAATGATTTTTTAGCCAAAATTAAGGAACAAATCACCACCAAATCCCTTAATCTGATAAAATAAACCAATGTATCCAAGAAAAACTTTTGCCCCCCGCTACCGGATTAATCAATACATTACCGCTCCTGAAATAAGGTTAATCGACGAAGATGCCAAACAAATCGGCGTCATGCCTCTCGGAGAGGCCCAACAGCTGTCGCGCCAAAACGGTCTTGATCTAGTCGAAATCGCCCCCAAAGCTGTGCCCCCGGTAGTCAAACTAATTGAGTTTTCCAAATTTAAATATCAGGAAGCCAAAAAACAAAAAGCCGAAAAAAGAGGCATTAAAGGCGGTGAAACCAAGGAAATTCAAATGACTCCTTTTATCGGGAAAGGAGACTACGCCACCCGTCTCAAACGGGCCAATGAATTTTTATCCACTGGAAATAAAGTCAAAATCAGTATAAAATTCCAAGGTCGCCAAATTCAAAAACCGGAATTCGGCCACCAATTACTGGCCCGCTTTATTAAAGATCTCTCCGAAACCTCCTCGGTTACTCCCGACGGCGAATCCAAATTAATCGGTAAAAGACTCCTTTTAACCCTGTCACCTAATAAAAATAAGAACAAAAATGAGAAAACCAAGCAACAAACACAAAGTTAGAAAATCAGTTAGTAACCGTTTTGAAGTCACTAAAAACGGCAAAGTATTGCGTCAATCCTCTTTTAACCGGCACCTCCGCCGCAAAAAATCAAAAAAGCAATTACGCCGTCTTAAAGGCAAAAAACTGGTTCTCGGTCGTTTCGCTATTAAGGTTAAAAAAATTTTGGGGTTAGCTTAATCCACCCTAACCCTCCTTTGACAAGGAGGGAACAATAATGAAAACTAACATATCTTTAATAATTAAAAATTGTAATGTTCTCCCTTGCCGAAGGTCCCTAGATCCTCGGAGAGGAGAGAAATAAAGAGGGATTTACATGAGAGTCAAAACCGGTATTGTCCGTCACGCCTTCCACAAAAAAGTCCTTAAAGCCGCCAAAGGTTATTGGATGACCCGTCATAAGCGCTACAAAGTCGCCTCTGAAGCTATCTTACATGCCGGCCAATATGCCTACAACGGCCGTCGGATCCGTCGCCGCGATCTTAGAAAACTCTGGATTATCCGCCTCAATGCCGCTCTGAAAGATTTTGATTTAAGCTATTCCAAATTCATCTCTTTAGCCAAAAACGCCAAAGTAGTTCTTAACCGAAAAATGCTCTCCGAGCTAGCCATCAACGATCCGGCCACTTTTAAAGAAGTTGTTAATACTGTTTCTGCCTTTAAAAAATAAAAGCGGGATTTATTTAAAACATAAACCCCGCACCCGCGGGGTTTTTTTATAATTTTATGAAAAAATTTGGAACATGGTGACATAATTTTTCAATAAAATATAATCCAGCGAGCGTAAGCGAGTCGGATAATATAAAATAAACAAAGTGGATCTATCAACAATAAAATCTCAAATTTCTGCTTGTCATTCGTCTGCCGAGTTAGAAAAAATCAGAATCGAGCTTCTCGGTCGAAACGGACTTCTTCGCAAACTCTTCTCTGAAATCAAAAATGCTCTTAATCCCAAAGAATATGGACAACAATTAAACCATCTCAAAAAAGAAATCGAAGAATTAATTTCTACTAGACAAAAAAATCTTTCTCCTAAAATTAGAAATTTGAAATTAGAAATTAGAAATTCCCAATTTGGTTTATCTAAATTGGGTCACTTACATCCCATTACTATTACCGAACGTCAGATCAATGAAATTTTCCGAAAATTAGGATTTTCTCTTTATGACGGTCCCGAAATTGAAACTGATGAATTCTGTTTCCAGCGCCTCAATGTCCCACTCAATCATCCGGCCCGGGAATTACAGGACACTATCTTTATTAAAGAACCTGATCTTCTCCTTCGGACCCAGGGCTCATCTATAGAAGCCCGTCTTTTATCGGCAGAATTACCCCCTTTTAAATGCGCTTTTCCCGGTCGGGTATACCGTAATGAAAAGGTCAATAAAAGTAATCACTTTATCTTTCATCACTATCAGGGTGTAGTTGTCGACAAAAATGTTACCCTCAAAAACCTAATCGGTACTTTTAATATTTTGTTTAAAGAACTTTATGAGGCTGACGTTCACGTTCGTTACCGCTGTAAATATTATCCTGAAGTCGAGCCGGGGATGGGACTCGATTTGGAATGTTTTTCTTGCCATGGTTCCGGCTGTCCCATCTGTAAAGGCGCCGGTTGGGTGGAAATGGGCGGCGCCGGCATTATCCACCCCCAGGTCCTAAAAATGGCCGATATTGACCCAAAAATATGGCGGGGTTTCGCCTTCGGTCTCGGTCTTGACCGCTGGGTCATGGCTAAATTCAACATTAAAGATATCCGCACTTTACTCGGCGGCAATCTGGCCTACAAACCTAACACCTTATGAAAATAATATATTCTCACCTTAAGAAATGGCTACCGGATTTGACTGTCGATGCTAAAACTCTTCGCGATGATCTAACCCTTATCGGCCACTTCGCCTCCGGCTTCGAAGAAATTGATGGCGAAACAATTCTTGATCTGGAAATCCGCCAAAATCGGGCTGATTGTCTTGGTTATTACGGTCTCGCCCGTGACCTTTCTGTCTTTTATCAAATAGATCTTAAGTTGCCGGAAATCAATCAAATCAAATACTCTGATACCCCTATTCCCATCACCATCAACTCGTCAGACGTTTATCGAATCCAAGCTGCTTCCATCTCCAGTATAAAAAATACCTTATCACCAAAATGGTTAGTTAAATTTCTTGAGCTTCACGATATAAATTCCATTAACACCCTAGTCGATCTAACCAACTACGTTATGTTGGAATGGGGGATTCCCTGTCACGCCTTTGACCAAAAAAAAGCCCCTAAATTAGTTTGGGAAAATAATACTGACAATAAATACCCCAACTTTACCACTCTGGACGGGACAAAACTAAAGCTAACCAACAATTGTTTACTAATTACTGATTACCAATTACCACTTTCTCTTTCTTTTATCGGCGGTCAAAATTCCGGTATCAATCTTGACACCGCTGATTCTATCTTGGAAATGGCCATTTATAACCATTCCCGTGTTCGAAACGATTCCAGAAGTCTCAAAACCATCACCGAAGCCTCTATCCGCCTCGACAAAGAATTAGATACTGAAACTATTCCTTTGGCATTTAATCACCTCGTCTCACTTCTTCAAAAACACTGTAGCGCCACTGTCAATGGAGAACTGTTAGACATCTACCCCCATAAACCCACTCCTATTACAATTGACTTTGATCCTGCTTCTCCCTCCCGATACGCTGGTATTAATATCTCTCCCGATTTTGCGATCGACACTCTCAAACATCTCGGTTGTATTGTCAAAAAAAACTTGATCATCCCTCCCTCAATTCGCCAAGATCTGACTCTTCCCGAAGATCTAATTGAAGAAGTTATCCGATTCTACGGATACGACAAAATCCCCGCCACTAATCCCATCGACTCCACCCAATTTCCCGACATCACCCCTCCAATCCTATATTTATGTGAAAAACTCAAAGACGATTTAGTCGGCCTTGGCTATGATGAAGTCCGATCCTGGCCGCTTGTCTCTACACCCACCGACCCCACCACCGCCATTAAAACCCAAAATTCTATCAACTCCGATTATCCCTATCTTCGCCAATCCATAATCCAATCTCTTAAAAACCAACTTGATCAATATTTTCGTTATAAATTACCTGCTCCTCAATTTTTCGAAATTGGCAAAATCTTTTCTCAACAAAACGGAAATTATATCGAACAATATGCCTTGGGAATTTACAATTTTGACGATAAAAAATTAAAATCTGACCTAGTCTCCCTTGATCGAAGGTCGAAGATCCTCGCAGGGGAGAGATTTAGAGGGATTGATGGAAATTTCGCCGAAATAATTCTTGACGATCTACCAAAAATTAAAAAATATGTTCCAAATGATAAACACAACCAGGCGATCGAATTAACTTCCCAAATTATTACTCTCGACGCCAATGTTAATCTTAAATCACCCCAAGACCCGGCCAAATTAATTGCCAAATACTCTGCTCTTATCGATCCATCCATCCTCTGGTCTATAGAAATCATTGACATCTACCAAAGCCGCTACACCTTCCGCGTTTCCTACTACAACTGCGACGACAAAACGACCAAAAAAATTCACCTTAAAACCTTCAATCTAATTTAGCAGTCCCCATTGGGGACTGCTAACAAAGTAGTCAAAATAAGATATTCCGTATCTTAGGTAATTAATATATACCAATCTATATCGGAGTAGCGCTTGGTGATGCAGTTGGGCTGACTATTACCGGAATTTTGGTCGGTGTTGGAGTGGGGATCGGAGTTTGAGTCGGAGTCGGGGATGGTACCCAATCCCAAGGCTTGTTTACCCCAATTTTTATCTCCCTCTCGTTACTAGCTCCGTCCTTATCAACCGCCCTTGCCTTGAGTGCATAAAGTCCATCATCCAAATGAATATTTATCTCATATGGTCGCTCAATCCAGGTCCTCTTTTCCTCACCATTTATCCACAATTTAACCTCATTTATCTTTCTCAAAGACCCGGTTCCAATTTTTATATCAAAGTCATTACCCTGAGTCGAATGATCACCCGGACTATCAAAATTTACTGTTACCATCCCGTCACTTCGACAATAACTTTGAGGGGGAGAATATTTATCCTTATCATTCTGTTGATTTATCCAAGCGTCAATCCCTTCCTGCCACCGATTTCTGCCATCAATCGATACCGGATCAATCTCGATAAATTTAAAATATTCTTTTTCGTCATAGCTACCATTAGCCACATCTTCAGGAGTAGCCAGCCCGGCTTTATCCCTACACACTTTTAACTTCAGGTGAATTAGATCCGACCCACTCGGTTGAGTTCCATCAATAAAATATTCAGGCCTGCTGGGAAATCCATCATGAGCCGCCCAGCCGGAAACCCGATCCACCTCAACACTCACTATTTTATCCGGAATCGGGAAGTCCTGCTTGTTTCGGGAAGGCAATGTCGACAACATAATTTTTCGCCAAATCGGCGATGCTCCCGACACCCCCGAAGCTACTTTACCCATGGGTGAATTATCGTTGTTGCCCACCCAAACTACCGACAACAAATTTGGCGTCCAGCCGATGGTCCAATTATCCCGCTTATCATTAGTCGTTCCGGTTTTCACCGCTACTGAATAATTGGGAATTACTAAACCATTAACTGCTCCGAAAGTAATTTCCCGAGCTGAATTGTCAGACAATATATTGGAAATAATAAAAGCTTCCTGTGGAGTCATCACCGCCTTTCCCTCAATCGACCGATACTCCTCCAACACCCGTCCCTTGGGATCTTCTACTTTCAATACTCCCAAAGGCTCTATTTTCTCGCCACCGTTAGCAAAAGCTGAATAGGTCGTCGCCATATCAATCATTCGAACATCAGCCCCACCTAAAGTTACCGACAAGCCATAACGACGTAAGTTTTCCGCTGTTGGCTCCAAAGTCGACAGCCCCATTTCATATGCTTGTCTCAACATGTTTACCAAACCCACCCGCGCCAGTGTTTTTACCGCCGAAGTATTTATAGAATTACCCAAAGCTGCTCTCAAACTTAGGGGACCATTATATTTTCCGGTGTAATTTTGAGGAGAATAATCTTTTAAAGCCGCGTTCAACGCGGGAAAAGTCACCGGTGTATCCATAATTAAAGACGCCGCCGTATAACCTTTTTTTATCGCCGTCAAATAAGTAATCGGCTTTATCGCCGATCCCGGTTGACGCAGAGCTTGGGTAGCAACATTAAACTTCCCATCCGTTTTGGTCGAATTGTAATCCCGACTCCCCACCATCGCCAATATTTGGCCGTTAGTTGGGTCAATCACTATCGCCGCCCCGTTGCTGAAACCTAATTTTTCTCCCTTGTCCACTTCCTCACTAACAATTTTTTGGGTTTCTCTCTGTATTTTTAAATCCAAAGTCGTGGTAATTCTTAAACCCCCGCCCTCTACTAAATTTTCTCCATATTTTTTAGCTAATTCATCCTTAATCCAAAAAATAAAATGAGGAGCTAGTAACTGACTTTTGTTTTCAAAAAATTTATAACCCTTAATCTCCTGCATTGTTTCCTTTTTTTGGTCCTCAGTTATATAGCCGTCCTCCACCATTCGAGTCAGGACATGCTCACTTCGGACAATATAAGCCGTCGGGGTTCTGGAAAAAGGGGAGTAGGCATTGGGTCGTTGAGGCAAACCGGCCAATATCACCGATTCGGCAAAGTTTAAATCCTTTGCCGCCTTGCCAAAATACTGTTCACTCCCGGCTCCCACTCCCCAAGCCGAACCCCCATACGGGGCCTCGTTTAAATACATTAGCAAAATCTCATCTTTTTTGTATCTGGCTTCAATTTGAACTGCCAAAATAAATTCTTTTATTTTTCGGGTAATACTTACCTCTGAAGTTAACAAAACATTCTTTACTAGTTGCTGGGTCAGCGTCGATCCTCCCGTTAGCTTACGAAAATAAAAAAGATTTTTAATAATCCGAAACGGCGTTAAAGGATCAAAACCCCGGTGCTTGTAAAACTCTTTGTCCTCAACCGCGATTGTCGCTTTTTTCAAAAATTCCGGTACATCCTCCCAAAACACCGGCGTTCTTTTGGCATCCTTATAAACATCATAAATAAGCTCTCCGTTTCGATCATATATTCTGCTCGTGTACCCTTCCCGTCTGACCACCTTAATCGGACTTGGTAAATCTTTAGAAAACCAGACAAAGAGCCCCGCTACCGCCACCAATCCCACCCCGGTTGCTACCAGCAACACCCAAAAAAAATGATACCAATTTATTTTTTTTATCAGACTTTGCCAGCAACAGCTAAAATAAATTTTTGTCATTTAATCAATGCTCCCAAAAAGGGGATCATCCCTGACAATAATAGAGACAGTAAAGCCACAACCAATATAATAGTTCTTATTTGCTTCTTTTTAAACCGCATTAGTCTCATTAAATAATGATAACATGGGAAAATGGTACCTCTGGAAACCCTCAAAGGGATTGGCCCAAAAAGTGTCCTTTACCTTCAAAAAATGGGGATTTTTACACCCAAAGAACTTCTCTTTCATTTTCCTCACCGATACCTTGATTTTTCTCATTTCATCAAAATAAAAGATTTAAAAATCGATACCTTGGTTACTGTCAAAGGGACCGTCACCTCCTTTCAAAATATCTTTACTCGCCAAAGAATTAATCTCCAAAAGGCTACCCTCAAAGATAACACTGGAGAGCTAAATCTTATTTGGTTTAATCAACCCTACCTCTCAAAAACACTCAAACCCGGTAAAATCACTCAAGTCGCCGGTCAGGTTGGTCTCTTTCAAAACCGTCCCACCTTGATTTCCCCCCGCATCAGTCTAAACGCCACCGGCAAAATTCTGCCTATCTACCCAGCTTCCATCCGTCTAAGTTCTGCCGTCTTATCAAAAATATTAACTGCCAATCTGGATTATCTTTTGTCCGATATCACCGATCCCTTACCCCCAAAAATACTTCAAAAGTTTTTACTCCTACCTCTTGGGGACGCTCTTTCGGAAACCCACCAACCTTCCTCAATTAAGCTTCTCTCCATTGCCCAAAATCGCCTTAAAATCGACGAATTCCTGTCTCTTTTGGCATTCAGTTTCGATCAAAAAGTAAAAACCTCATTCTTGTCTCCTGCCTTCATTTTAAAAAACAAAAACAAAGTTGACACTCTCATCAATAAACTTCCCTTTAAACTCACTCCTTCCCAATCTCAAGCCTGGCAGGAACTAAAAAATGACCTTCTCTCCGCTACCCCCTGCCACCGTCTGCTTGGCGGCGATGTCGGCTCAGGTAAAACCATTGTTGCCATTTTAGGCTGTTGCCTCAGTCACCTCAATGGCTTTCAAAGCCTTTATTTAGCTCCCACCGAAATTCTCGCCCGCCAGCATCTAATTACTTTTAAAAAATTCTTTCCCCAACTTCCGGTCAAACTTCTCACTTCAAAAAATAAAATAAAAAATATCGCCAAAAATGCCATCATTATCTCTACTCACGCCGCTCTCTACCTTCCTAAAAATTCTTTCCGAAAACTCGCTTTTTTAGTCGTCGACGAACAGCACAAATTCGGCGTCGAACAACGAAATTTTTTCAGTCATTCCCATAAAAACGGGAACCCATCCTCTCCCCACACCCTAACCATGACAGCTACCCCCATTCCCCGAACCCTGTCTCTCACCCTCTTTGGCCATCTCGACATTTCCCGCCTGGAAATTCTACCCTCCCGAAGGCAGGTAGCCACCTTTTTCGTCCCCCAATCAAAAATCAGCGCCTGTTACCAATGGCTGGACAAACATCTTAAAAGCACCGGAGAACAGGCCTTTTTTGTCTGCCCCTTTATTGCTGACTCTGACACTCAAACCGACGTTAAGTCAGCCAGCTCCGAGTTTGCCAACTTAAAAAACATCTTTCCTAAACTACGGCTTGAACTCCTTCATAGTCAAGTCAAAAGCAACCAAAGAGAAAAAATCATGGCCGATTTCACTTCCGGTAAAATCGATATATTAGTCTCCACCCCGATTATTGAAGTCGGAATCGATTTCCCCAATGCTACGGTTATTATAATCGAGTCAGCCGACCGTTTTGGTCTGGCCTCCCTTCACCAACTCCGCGGCCGGGTCGGCCGAAGTTCCAAAAAATCTTATTGTTTTCTTTTAAGTAATAACCCTAAAAAAATTGTTCAAGACCGGCTTTCTTTTATGGAAAATCACCATAACGGCTTAAAAATCGCCGAATACGACCTTAAAAATAGGGGACCGGGTGAAATCTATTCCACCCTCCAACACGGTTTTCCTTCTCTCAATATTGCCAAAATCGACGATATTAATACTCTGTCTGTCTCCCAAAGTATTTTTGAAAATCTTAAAACCCTTCCCGATTTTAATCTCCAAAAATTAATTAAACATCCAACTGAAAATAAGATATCAGTAAATTAATCTAATCCCCCTAAATCTCTCCCCTCCGAGGATCTAGGGACCTTTGACAAGGGAGACTTTATAAACAAAAGCAGAAACAAAATTCTCTCCCTTGTCAAAGCGCAAGTCCGCCAGTGGTGGAGGAGAAGCGGCGACCTGCCTCGCCAAAGGCGGGAGCCGAGAGGGATTAAACACCAAACAGGTCTAACCAGTCGCTAAATTTCTTTGTTATAATAACCCCATGACAGCCTTACCTAAACATTGGCCATCTAGCCGTCGTCAGGGACGCCGCCGAGCCACTATTACCGGCCCCAAGCTCGCCGATATCACTACCTGTAAACATTGCGGTCAGGTTAAACGGCCTGGCTTCCTTTGTCAAAACTGCCATCAGTGAAAAGCAAACTTGATCCCCGCCATCAAAAAAGAATCAGTCTTTTTAAATATTTATTTGCCTGGGAATCGGTTAAACTTCCGCCCAGTCTGAAAATTGCCCCGATAGTCAGACAAATGCCCGACATTGATGCTATCGTTGCTCTTCACGCCCCCAAATGGCCAGTCGATAAAATCAACCGGGTTGATCTCTCCATTCTTCGTCTGGCCATCTTCGAACTCCTTTTTTCCCAGCAATTAACCCCGCCAAAGGTAATTATCGATGAGGCCATCGAAATCGGTAAAGAATACGGCAATGAATCATCCGGCTCTTTCATTAATGCCGTTTTAGGATCAATATTAAAGGACAAAAATGACTCTCCCAAAAACCAATCTTGATACCCTCCAAAAAATTCTTAAAGTAAAATTCCGAAATCCCGCCTTCTTAGATCAGGCCCTAATTCATCGCAGTAGTCTTAATGAATTTAAAAACAAATTCCCGGAGTCAAACGAAAGATTTGAATTTTTAGGCGATGCCGCCCTCGAACTGTGGTCCTCGACCGTTCTTTTTTCCCAATTTCCCCAATTAGCCGAAGGTGAACTGACCAACCTCCGCAGCTTAATCGTCCGTACCGAAAATCTGGCTTCGGTAGCTTCCGAATTAAATCTAGGCTCCTTTCTCTATCTTAGTCGGGGTGAAGAAACTCATGGCGGCCGACAAAATACCTCCATTTTGGCCGACAGTCTCGAAGCTCTAATCGGTGCTGTTTATCTTGATCGTGGCTATACCACCACCTGCAAAATGCTGGATCGAATTTTTGCCCAAAGTATCGAAAAACTTTCCGCCAAAACTCACTACAAAGACCCTAAAAGTCTGTTTCAGGAAATTGCCCAAGCCCGAGAGGGAGTTACCCCCCAGTATCAGGTTATTTCCGAAACCGGTCCCGACCATAATAAAATTTTCGAGGCCGGTGTTTATATCAAAGATAAATTATTAACCTCCGGCATTGGCAACTCCAAACAAAAAGCTGAAGAGGCCGCCGCCATTAACGCCATTCAAATCTTTAGACATTAGATATTAGAAATTAGACATTTTTAAGGTATAATTCCTCCTATGCTCAAAATAAAGTTAAAACCAAACGGTAAAATTCATCAACGTTCCTTTCGGGTTGTGGTGGCCGAAGATCGCAGCAAAAGCAATGGTAAATTTATTGCCGACCTGGGTTTTTACACTCCCCGGTCTAAAACCTTGAAAATTAATCGAGAAAAATTAGCCTCCTGGATTAAAAACGGCGCCCATCTTACTGCCGGGGTTGACAAATTGTTAAATCCCCAAAAGTACCCCCACAAAATCAAAAAAAAACCGGTAATAAAAACCGAAGTTAAATCAGAACCTAAAACAGAAACACCGGTTGATGTAAAGGTAGAAAAAGCAACCACTGAAACAAAGACAGAAAACCCAAATATCTAATTTATTACTAATTTACTAAGTACTAGGTACTAAATACTTTATCCATGACGACAATTCAGGAATCTGCTGAATATATTATAAAATCTATCTTGCCCGAAAGTGCCAAAGTTAAGGTTAACGCCCGTGAAGAAAACGGTACCATTATCATCGAAATTACCGCCATGCCGGAATATATTGGCCAGCTTATCGGTAAAGAAGGCAAGATTATCAAGTCTATCCGAACCCTTTTAAACCTGTCCTTTCCCGACCAAAAATATCTTCTGGAAATCAAGGAATAAAAAAAGGATCGCTTCGCTCGTAGGACTTAAATTGCCCCTCTGTCCCGCCTGAATTCCCAGCCTCAAAAGCTTTAAACTCTTTTATTTTTGACAACAGAGCCATTTCCTCGCTTTTGAGAGTCATCTCCGCCAGACCAAGAGATTCAATATTTATTTTATTTGACTCCGGTTGAAAATAGGCCGATACCCTAATATCAATCGTGGCAACCTCACCGCTTGTCTTCATATCAAAACTATCAATCGACAATACCGGTAAACTTTTTTCCAAACCCTCGATTAATTCTAAATATTTTTCCCTTGGTCCGCTCAATACCAACTGCACCGGTACTTTTTCAAAACCTATTTCTTTTTGATTTACATTCTGTTTTTTTACCTCACCCAAACTCACCGAAAAATCACTAACCTGATAATTAGAATTTTCCGATATTCTCTGGATAATTTTTATCAACAAATACGAGTTTTTCTCCGGCATCACCCCGCTGCCCAGTAAACTGACGCTTGCATTCAATTCATTCTGATCAATAGACATAAAATACTTTCTTTTCTCTATCACCTCCTGCGTGGTCTTCCTCACTTCCATCACCTGTTTTACTATTTCACTTATATCGGATATCTTTGACCTTATCACCCCCAAAAACGTTAACAATAGAGCCATCAGCATCAAACCCGGAACTACCCAAAGCACCAACAAATTTGTATCCACTCCGAAAACCTTATCCGGTAAATTTAGTTTTATTTTGCTCATTAAAGTTTAACCTCTAAATCAACCGTCCAACCACTGCCGGACTTGGAATAACTCACTCCCGAAATTTTGGCTCGTTTTACCCCTTCTTCCATCCCCTGATTTATTTCCTCGACTCTCTTTTCCACCTCATCCAAAAGTTCTCCGCGATTTACTAGGAGAGTCAACACGAATACCGCCCTGTCTTTCAAAACAAAATCTTTGATAACCACTTTATCTGAAAACAGTTTTCCCACTTTGGAAAACGCTTCATAATATTCAAATCTGTCAGCCAAGATTTTTCCCAATAACTTAGCCCTAAATTTAACCAGCTGACTGGTCACCACACTTTGCGACAACGACAAAAAAGAATTCAATTCTTTTTGATATTTAGACTTTTCCATCGTCAACCACCACCTGCTCCCAAACCAAGCCGCCAACACCAACACCGCCGCCGACAGCCAGACTATAGCTACAATTGTAGTAATCTTTTTGGCCAACAGTTTCATCCTCATCCGAGCCGCCTGAAACTTGGCCCGACTCGGCATTAAATTCAAATCCGCCTTTGTTTTGTTCCCGCTCATTGCAGCCCCCTTAGGGCCAAACCGGTAGCCAAAGAAAACCGATAAGCATCTAAATTTAAGTCAATTGGAGCTACCACCCGGGAAACATCAATTTTTAAGAAGGGCGCCACTACCTGGACTTCCACCCCTAACACTCTGGTCAGCTCTTCGGCCAAACCCGGCATTTTCGCTCCTCCGCCGCTAAGCATTAATAAATCAACTGGCTTATTGAAACTCTCGGTATACAAAGCCATTGCCCGTCTAATTTCTTCCGCCATACTTCCAAACACTGGCATGATCGCATTTTTTATTTTACCCTCAAGCTCCATTTCCCGAATCCCATAGGCTTTTTTGTACTCTTCCGCCGAGGCCATATCTAATCCTAAATTTACCGAAATCGCCCGGGTAATCGATTCCCCCCCAATCGGCAACGACCTGGCAAAAAAAATGTTCCCCTTGTTAAAACTAATAATATCGGAAAATTTTTCCCCGATATCAAATATCATCACTGATTCAGCGCTTACTCCCATCTGATTAATAAGTCTTCGGGCTGATACCGCCGGCGACTCGATTGCCGCCATTTCCAATCCCGCCATTTTAAATAATTTAATGTAAGCCGCAATTAAATCATTTCTGGCCGCAATGGCAAATACGGTTAATCTGCCGGCGTCATCAGTTTCCATCACCTCATAATCAATCAGTACCTGATCCAAAGGATAGGGGACAAAGGTCTCCGCCTCAAATTTCAGAGCGTCACCAATTTCGTTTTCTTTTAAAGGCGGCAGGGACACTAGTCGAGATACTACCTCATTCTCCGGCAAACTAGCCACCACCTGCCGATCATTTACCTTTAATTCTTTAAGAAGGCTCTTTAGTACTTTGGCCACTTCTTCCATCGCCTTTTTACCTCCGGTTTTATACCAGTCCAGCCGGGGAGTTTTTGCCTCACCAACCAAATCCAAAAAATAACTTTCTCCATTCCGGCTCAACCCTACCACCTTGATACTCCCCATCCCTAAATCAATTCCCACCACACTCTTCATAGATTCAGTATAGCAAACGCATCAAATCATTTTTGTCGATTCCCAAACATAAGCAACCTCTTGGTATCGCTTACCATCGATTATTAATGTATTTTTAGAAACTGTCTTTTTCCCACCCAAACTCTGATATATAATTTCCGATTTATTGCCTTCTAGCATCCACAGAAAAAAACTGTTTTTTACCTGTCTTTCAAAAGCTAATAACAATTTTTTGCCAATCCCTTGACGCTGATTTTCAGGTAACACATAAAAAGCATAAATTTCAAAATTAATATTTTTAATCTTATGAACACGAGCCGCACCACCCCACAAAAAACCAACTATTTTATTGGAACAGACTGCAACCCAAATAAATTTTTTGAGTCCTTTTGTCTCACAAATTCTGTCTTCCCACTTTTTAATTGAAGTTTCCGAAACAACTCTACTGCTTAAATACAAATCATCGATTAAATTCACATATGTCACTTTCCAAGTAATTGTTGATACTTCACATATGCTGGCCGCGTCTTTTTTTTGAGCCTGACGAATATTAGCCATAATCATAAAAACAACCGGTTTCAGAACCGTTTATTTTGCCATGTTTTAAAAAACTCTGAGCCCGACAACCACCACAAACATTTACATACTTACACTTACCGCACTTTCCTTCAAATAGTCGAACCATACCTAAATCAATTCCCACCACACTCTTCATAGATTCAGTATAGCAAACGCGGCGGCTTTTTTATTGGCCCGATCAACGACAAATACCAAGGCAACTTCTTCTGTTAATCTGAATAAGTTACGAAACATTTGAGACTTTTGGACAACTGAATTTATGTTCGGTCCAAGGTTTAAACATCCTCTTAAATCACTGTACCAAGGGATAGCAGGCTACAATCCTGCCATGAGTAAACATTATCAAAGTATTTTGGCCTATTCAATCTCGAATGAGGCCAACTTCAGGTTAGAAGTTATTAACCACTTTAATCAGTTTGGTTTAGATTCAACTAGACAAGCTTACAAAGTTAGTAAACCAACAATTTATCGATGGAAAAGTATTCTTAAGAAATCTAAAGGTACGTTATCTAGTTTAATCCCCAAAAAGAAAACACCAATTAACAAAAGACAAATGAAGACTGATTTAAGAATTGTTGATTTTATTAAAAAACAAAGACAAGAACATTATCGATTAGGAAAAAGAAAAATTAAACCTGGATTAGATACCTTTTGTCAATCTAACAACCTAAAATCAGTCTCATTATCCACCATAGCCAAAATCATTAAAAGAAATCGTTTTTACTTTCAAAAACAAGGTAGAACTTACCATAATCCAAACTCTAAAATGGCCACTAAAAAGATTAGTTACCAGACAAGAGTTAAAAAATCACCCAATGTTATGAATTCAGGCTACATGGAAATTGATACTATTGCTTTGTTCATTGATGGATTAAAGAGATATGTTTATCATGCTCTAGACGTCCAAAACAAATTTGATTTTGCTTATACCTACAATAAATTAAATTCACAAAACACAGTTGATTTTATTAAAAAACTAGAAACAGTTTATCCTTTAGTTTCAGGTATTAACATTATTCAAAATGATAATGGTTTAGAATTTCACGGTGATTTTGAAAGCTATCTTAAGCAAAAACAAATTAAACAACTATTTACCTACCCTCGGTGTCCTAAAATCAATGGTTTTATTGAAAGATCAAACAGAAACCTAAAAGAAGAATTCATTTATTCAAACATGGGTTTATTGGTTACTCCACTAGCCGAATTCAATCACGAATTAATACTCCATTTACTTTGGTACAATACCATCAGACCACACGAATCATTAAATGATATGACTCCTATTAATTATTTACTTAAAAGATACCCAGAGTCTCAAATGTATACAACCTGTACAATATATTGATATATACACGTAAAGGTTTATAATTCTTTTTAATTATAATTTTATGGAGGTGTTCAAATGAACGTCCAAAAAAGAGCTAGTGTTAGTACATCTGGTTTGATTGCTACCAAACTATGTATGCAATCAGGTGGTTGTGCTGAGAAACCATCCAGTAAAAAAATAAAGAAATAAGTTTGTATTGTTTTGTAACTATATTTTGATGGAAAATACATATAAGGTATCTAAGTGGGTTAAATTTTTTCAAAAAGGGAAAAAATGGGCTGTTTTTAATGCGGTGACGCTTGTGACATATTATTCAGATGATGATGGAGTAGAGCTTTTAAAAAGTTTTTTGACTCCGAAATCCGTTTCAAAAGTTTTAATCAAGTACAAAAATGACCCTAAAGTTAAGAAATTAATTGATCAATATATTGAAGGTGGTTGTTTGGTAGATTCAAAGGAAAAAGAAGCTGAAAATTATAAAGAAAAAATAAAAGCAGTTGTTCGAGAAAAAGAGGAATCTTTTGGAAAAAAGACAAGATTAAATTCTTTTAGGATTGTGTTGACAGAAAAATGTAATTTGAGGTGTTCGTATTGTTTTGTCCAAAGAGATGTCTCGAAATTGCGAGATATGGATGAGACTACACTGATTAAGGCACTTGATTTGTTGATTAAATTAAATGGTAAAAAGGATGTTGAAGTGCAGTTTTTTGGAGGTGAACCATTAATTAAATTTGATTTAATACAAAAAGCTGTTAAATATTTAGATAAAAAGATTGAAGAAGGGAAATTAGGTAACGTTTTTTATGGAATTACTATAAATGGAACATTATTGACCAAGGAAATTGCCAAATTTATGGCTAAAAAGAATTTTTTAGTTAGTCTCTCGATTGATGGTTGGAAAGAAATTCATGATAAAAATCGAAAATCTGCCGGTGGTGTTGGATCATTTGATATGGTAATTAAAGCATTAGATTTATTAAGTGAAGCTGGTTGTGAAACTGGGCTTTTGATTACACCAAATAATGATAATATTGCTGTTTTGACTAAATGTTGCGAATACTTTGTTAAAGATTTGGGCAATAAATTTGTGACTATCAATACCCCTCAATCTGTAAGGGGTAATTGGACGATAAAAGGAAAAGTATTTTCAAAACAACTAGAAAAAATATTTAAAATAGCGAAAAAGTATGATGCTGTTATTAACTCATTTGCTTCTCGAATAACTTTTGCCTTAAATACAAATCAGCCACAAATTCTTTCTTGCTCACAATTTGGACAAAATTATACGGCAACAATTACTCCTGACGGGAAAATAAGCCCGTGTATCATTGCATGGCAGTTAGGTGATAATGTTGTACCTATAAATGAATTTTCTTATGACGGTCCATTTAAGAAATGGAAGATATATAAACCATTTTCACTACCTGAATGTGCTGATTGTGAAGCTATGGGATTTTGTGGTGGTCCGTGCCCTCTCGAATTGTATTATGCCAAGACAAGTGGAACTGGTATTGATCGTGAACGTTGTAAGTTTTTTCATGAGAGTTTAAAGTGGGCAATATGGGCAAAGTAATTATTCAAAGTTATGACAACTTTGTACTTGATACTAACTAATAAATGTAATAATAATTGTCGATATTGTTTTTACAATCAAGAACCATTACGAAAGGTTGAGGATAAATTGACATATGAGAGTTTGTGTTCAGTAATTTTGCAAGCGTCAGAGCTCGGTTATAAGGAGGTATCGTTTACTGGTGGTGAACCTTTATTGTTTAAAGACATATTTAAATTAATAAAGTATAGTCATAATTTGAACTTGATAACTACAATTTCAACTAATGCAGTTTTATTAAATACAAAAACAATTTCTTCTCTAAAAGACTCGGGTTTAGATAATATCTATATCTCTACCAGTAGTGATTTTTTTGAGAATAAGCGATATTTAAAATTAGACAAAATATTAAGAGAAATTTCAATATTTGGAATAAACTCACCTACATTGGTGTTTGTAGTTACGGCAAAAAATATAAATTCTCTTTCAGATGTGATTGATTACGCGATTAATAAAGATATTTATTTACAATTACAACCCGCATTTATTCCTAATAAAGAGAATCTGTTGAGTTTATTTAACTTAAGTCCGTCAAAAAATATACTGTTTAATCGAGACGTAAAAAGGTGGGGTAAGTTATTTGGTAAGAAAAATTATGCCAATCAAATATTGGCAAATTATGATAACTTATTGTCCTCAAAAAAGCCAAAACATTGTCATTTTGTAAATGAAGATTTGGTTATTAATGCTGATGGAAATGTGTATCCATGTTTTCATCGTCTTGATTTAAAATTAGGAAATATATTAAATGATTCATTAGCTAATTGTGTTGTCAGCATTGATAATAGTGATAAAAAAACAATGTTTAATGCTAAATGTTATGGTGAACATTGTATTTCACTTTTCTCATAGTTTATGAATAAAACTAGACCTGAACCATTAAGAATAGGGGATGAGGTGGGAATTATTAGTCCATCCTGGTGTGGTTCAAAATATTTTCCACATCGATTTGAACGTGGAATAGATTTTTTAAAAAGTATTGGATTAAAAACTATTGTTAGTCCAAGTCACTCAGTTACGATTAATGAGACATTTGGAAATGCTAATGATCGAGCAATAGACATAAATAATTTTTTTTGTGATACTGAAATTAAAGCTATTTTTGTGACTATTGGTGGTGTCTATTGTAATGAAATTTTACCGTTTATAGACTATAAATTAGCAAAAAATAATCCAAAAATTGTGATTGGTTATTCTGATGCGACGTCGTTATTACTAAGTTTGTATCAAAAATCAGATTTAATGACTTTTTATGGACCAATGTTGATGACTCAATTTGCTGAGTATCCAACTATTATGAATTATACTTTGGAGTATTTTAATAAAGCTATATTTTCAAAAAATCCGATTGGTCAAATTATTCCATCTACAAATTGGACAGATGAGCGATTGGATTGGGGCACAAAATCTGACCTAACTCGGTCACGGCGGACTAAAAGTGGTACTTGGGAATGGTTAAAAAAAGGACAAGCGAAGGGAAAAATTCTGGGAGGTTGTTTTAATACTATATCTAGACTCAAAGGAACTAATTATTTGCCAAATTTTGATAACACAATCTTGTTTTGGGAAATTCCTGAAGGAGTAAAACCTAAATATATGGAAATAATGTTGACTGATTTGCTGTTGTCAGATACTTTTTTAAAAGTTAAGGGAATGGTCGTTGGAAGGCCATCTTTGTACTCTAAAAATGAGAATCTGGAATTTAGGAATATAATTTTAAATGCTTTTGAGAAATATAATTTTCCGATATTATCAAATGTTAATTTTGGACATACAGATCCGATTTTGACTATTCCAATAGGGGCTGGTGTGGAATTAAATTCTAATTTAAATCTTTTTGCGATTGATTAGTATTTTGTGTTCTAAATAATTGGAATTAAATTTTTCTAGAAACTTTGATATTTTGTCACCAAAAATATATTTCAAATTTGTAATGGCTTTGGTCTTGTCGGGAAAATAAAATATTGAATCTAATATATTTGTAGTTGTAAAACCTATTTTGTTTATCCAATTTATGTTTGCTTTTGCTTTTCTTTTTTCATAATCTCCTCTCATGTCCATGAATTGTCCTTTCCAATAATTATCAATGATTATGATTTCTCCCCCTTGTTTTATAACTCTTTTGGTTTCTTTAAATACACGACGCCTTAAAGATAAAGGTTCCATTATCATAGCCCAGCTTGAAAAAATAATATCGATTGAATGGTCAGGTAAAGGAATTCTTTCAGCGCTACTTCGAAGATATTTAATATTTTTTATTTTAAAACATTTCTTTTTCGCAAGTTCTAAAAGTGGACTTGATATGTCTAAGGCATAATAAATTTTGGCGAATTTTGCTAAATACTGGGTATATCTCCCTGATCCGCAACCTATTTCTAATACAACTTTATCTTTGAATATATTTGTCTTGGTTAATACTTTTACTACTTCGTTATTTATATCTTCAGATTGGCTAAACCACTCATATGCATTTTCTTGCAAAAGATATACATCATCCCATTTTTCGACTGTTTTTTCTTTCATCTGTGACTATTATAGTATATAATCCCTCATACTTAGTGAGAAAATAAGATGATTACTACTGTCGAGACAAAAAATGAGTTTTTTAATTATTACCAAAATAAAGGTTTTGTGCGAGAGGTTGGTATAGGACCACAAAAAAATGCGGATTATTGGAAATTATTACTTGTTAATTCTGTATTGGTTAGATTTACCCCAGTTTTTGAAGGTCAAGAAACACTTTCATCACCACTTTGTAGTCAGCAAGTTGGATTTAGTGATATACCGGAAAAAGTTGAGGGAAGTGACGGATATTTAACATCTTTTGAGCAGATTGGGACTGGTAGTCAGCAACATATTGATGAAAAGGCAGCAACTATCTTTTGGGAATTTTTTGAACATCGGTTATCAATGGATAGACAAAATTTTTCTGTGACTATTCCTGAAGGTGATGAATCGGCGTATAAAATTTGGTCTAAATTAGGTTTTACTGATCTTCAAATTAGACCACGTAAAGGTAACATTCTTAATGTGGATGATAATAAAGTCGGCGGTAATTATAGTGCCATTGTGTATGATAGGGGAAGTCAATATCATCAGGAACACGATGTAGAGTGTCATTTAGACTGTTCATGTGGTCGATTTTCTGAATTGGGCGATATTGGATTTCTCCAGGGACGAAAAGGGTCAAAATTAATTGATTCTGGAGTTGGTTTAGAACGTTTGGTTGTTGTATTAAACGAAAATTCTAGTGTTTTTCAGTCTGGCAGTTTAAAAGAAATTCAAGATTTAGTTTTAGCTAATGGTCAGTTTGTTAATGCTGACCCAAATGCTTTAAAAGTAGTGACTGATCATTTGAGAACGGTGGTAACTTTGATAAATGGCGATGTGTTGCCATCCAATAAGGGTGCAGGATATATTGTGAGAAAACTAATTCGAAATATGTGCTTGAGCGCAATGGATTTAGGTGTAACTTCTTCAAATCTTTCGTCTCAAGTTGATAAAGTTGCTCAAATACTAACATCTAATCAATATATTTCTTCTGTAAATCGAGGTAATATAGCTCAGATAATTAAAATTGAAGAAGAGAAATTTATGGCTTTGATAAAAAAAGGTAAATCAACCTTTGATAAGTTTATAAGTGGAAAAACTTTTATTTCAACAGCTGATTTGCATAATTTGTATTCAACCTATGGTTTACCGGAAGAAATAATTCGCAAATTGGCTATGGAAAATGGTATTTCTATAACTAATTAGTATAATTATCTATGTCCAAAAGAATTGTTTTGTTTTCACAACCTTCACCAGAAATATTTGCTAAATTAAGTGAAGTACTGTTTCCAAAATATTTAAACGATAAAGTCTTTGCCTATATGCCGGCAAATGGGGCTGATAGTGATAATGATTTATATACCAAAATCTGGGAAGAATTTGCAAACAGTAATAATGCAAAATTTGTATTTGTCGATAATTCAAAAAGAGGAGACCAAGCTTTAGCAGAACATAAAAAAATATTAAATTCGAATATTTTGATGATTACTGGAGGGAATACCTTTACTCTATTAAATCATTTGCGATTATCTGGTCTTGATAACACCATAAAACAATTTTGGCAAAAAGAAAATGTGGTTTTGTCGGGGTTTTCGGCTGGAGCAATTGTCTTATCACCATCAATATGGGTGGCATCAATGGGTGATGCCGATACAAATGAAGTTGGAATAACCGATTTGATGGGATTAAATATTGTAGATTTTGAAGTCTGGCCACATTTTGAACAAAGTCAAAGACCACAAGCAGATGAATATAAATTATCAAATCAAAGAGAAATAAAATTGATTGGTAATGATGAAGTGTTAGTTGTTGATAAATAATCTCTTACCCACTTTTCTATCCGAGTATCGTACCAACGGGGGAGCCATTAAAATATTTCTTTGAATTATTTTTATTTTTAGCTATAATCTAAGAAGGCCTATGCGGAAAAAGATTTTTAAGAAATTAGGAATTGTTACTCTTCTTTTGTTCTGGTTTTTTTCCGGCTGGCCAGTGATTTGGCAAAACCCCAGAATTCCTCCAAAAATTAAGGAAGTGCAGGCAGCAGTGGCAAACAACGCAGCTAGTGAATCACATACTGGGACTACCAGTTCTACTAGTCAGGCGTCCTTCACATGGACGCATACGCCGGTTGGGACGCCTCGTGGCGTTTCTTGTATTCGTCTACACAATTTCAGCCACTCAAACAGTCACCAGTGTCACTTACGGTGGTGTGACAATGACAGCAGCGTCAGGTGACGGGGTACCCGTCAAGAGCACCACAGATATCACTTAGAAATTTATTAACGTTTCTTGCCACTTAGTAACGGTGTCGCTAAGTTTTGTTTTAAAAAAATTTTCAAAAGTATTTTCGAAATCTTGATAGGAATTATATCTATCTAAAGTTTTGGAAATGAGTTTGAAAAATTGAAACATTTTTTCATCAGTAAAATTATCCATTAAATATTTTGTAAAAAGATATGCTTGGGGATAATTAACACTCCTGTTCCAGTTTTCTTTATCGTGAAGAAGAGAAAAATCAGAAATTTTTTCTATTTTTTTAATTTTTGTGTACTGTTTAGCTACATAGCCGGCTAGACCCTCGTATAACCAGACAGGATAGAAAAATCCAAAGGTATTGTTGGTAAAAATATGAGCTAATTCGTGAGTCAAAACAAAGATAAAATTTCCTTTAGTGTGGGTAGAAACTGTTTCGAAAACTTCTGGACTGAAGATGACAACTTGATTTATTTGATCTTTGTGGTTATAGGTATAACCAACCTCCCATTTTTGAGTGTTTCGATGAAAAATAGCGTCCATTTGTGGTCTGTCATAAACAAAAGTGACAGTGATTAATGGCGGCTTCGTTCGAAAAAAATTTTTGTTTGCTTCATAAGTTGCCAAAATTTGTTTTTTAATATCTTCAAAAGAATCAATTTTGGGATTATAAATTACCGTTAAGTTACTCAGGATTAGAGTTTTGGTCACAAATTCATTATATTGCTTTTAAACGGTCAAAACCGAACCTAATCACTCCTCACCGACCCCTCGGCCACTACTCCGGTTAATAAAAAAGACGGCACCGAATAACGCTTTCGAATCACAATACTTTTTTCCACTCTGGTTGCCTCCGCCCCGGCCTCCGCCCCTCCCGCCCTGCCTATCGAAGTTATATCGGTTCCCTGGGATGGAAAAGATGTTCCGGAAAGCCCCAAAGCATAAAATTTCCCTCCGTCAACCACCGGCGTTACCGCGATTAATAATGACGAAGGTGGTGTCGCTACAGTTTTACAACCACCACCGCCAAAATCAAACAAATCCCGTCTTAATCTGAAACTAACCCCGCTTTTATAAAAATAATCAATTGTTGCCGATCCGGTAAAACCCACCCCGCAAACACTGACACTGGCGCCACTATAATAAGTTGTCCCAATGTTACCATTAGCATCATGATTTACCAGCCAAAAAAATTCGGCTCCTCCTTTGGGAATATATTCCCCAAAGTCAATCCGGGTACTGCCGACACTTATTTCCGTCGCGCTAATATCCGCTGTCGACACTTCATCGGGAGATGCATAACCTGTTCCTCCTGTTCCTAAATAATAATCCACCCCCGATTCAGCCGCATTAAAGGCCTTTTTCAAAAGTTCATCGTTAATATCAATTTTTGTTTCCACTACCGTTCTCTTAGACATCGATAGCCCCATGGTCAGCATTACCGCTGACACCAAAAGAACTATAATTGCCACTTGTCCTTTCATATCAAAACTCCTTCCAGTCGGATAACAACTTAGTCAGTTTTCCCGGCATATTAAATATAAAATCCGGTCGGAATTTAACCGCCACTGCCGGGCTGGTATTGTTATCTTCTTTAATCGTATAGCTTCTGTTTAGCCTCACATTATTCCCCTTTGTCGAATATAAAACCCCGTTTACCACCATTTGAGTGCCGCTGTTTCCGCCGATATTTATCCCCCCATCAGCCACATAAATCCCATCAACCTGATTAACTCCGGCCCCAACCGTAATACTGCCGCTGGCTATCACCATCAAAAACTTTCCCACCGGCACTATTACATCGCTGCTGATTGTTAAATTACCGCCAACAAACACCACTCCGGTACTGCCGGCCCCGGCAATGCTGGTATTGGTTACTCCCTGGCCGAGATTTATAAAATACCGGCTATATAAATACTGATAATTGTAACCCTCATCGGCCACAATGTTGTCAACTATCCGCCAATTGTTGGGATTTCCATATTGAGAGGCATCGTTATAACCATTGGTATTATAATAAGTTGTCGAGGCTACCACCCCATTATTTGACACTCCGATGCCGGTGTTATTTATTGTCAGAGTTGACGCCGCCGTTACCGGCACTCCGCTTCTGATTCCGCTTCGCGCCTTCACCCCGCCGCCCCAGACTTGAAACCAATTTTCCTGATCTCGGATGAAAGAAAAGTCAGTCTGGCTGGATTCATTGGTCGAATAGGCCGATACTTTACTACTAACGCTAAACTGGCTGCTACCGGGACAATAGGTGGTGCCAACACCAAGATCAATCCATCTGGTAAAACGACCCGAACCGGCCAGATCCCCGTCGGGATCGCCTACATTCCCGCCATTAAAAATGGGTAAATAACTTTGACTCCAAACTAAATCGCCGCCGCTAAAACTGGCTGGTGTCGACACGTTCACAGTCACGTCATTTCCCCCGGACATATTGGTAAAAATCAAAGAATTAAAATTCAGATTGTTGCCGGCCGTCACTGTAAATCCGGTATTGTTGCAAGCCTGTCCCGCCGACCCGTCATAAAGTTTTCCGGATACCGGCACCAGACAATCCCATACTTTCCAGGAATAGATACTGTCCACCCACCCCGAACTGGAATAGATGTCTTCAGCTAAAAATGCCAAAGGGTAAGTCGAAGCGCTATTGTTTCCGCTGCTAAAATCAACCGTCACGCTGGCCGTCAACCCAACCCCCGCGCTGGTACCCAAACTTAGGTTGTAGACATTTCCATTCCACCTCATTTGAACTGTTTGAATTTGGTCAGCTCCGTCATCATCAGTCACCCTAGCTTCAAAACGAACCCGGCGGGGCAGGGGATTACTATAAAATCCACTTTTAGCGATATGGTTTCGATTCCCCGCGTCCCAAGACACTGCCGTTCCGCTTGAGTTTTTCAAAACCACGATATTTACCGAAGGGATACTGTTCAGCCTAAAATACCCCCGACTCGACCAATTGCCAATATCCGTCCCGCAAGTAGTGTTTACCGCCCTTACCCTCCAGGAATAGGCGCTTCCCATGATTAACGGAGCGGTCCGTATCGAAGTCGAAGTAGTTGTCCCCGTCCAAGCCACACTATTACCAGCATCCAAAACCTGAATCTCGTAATAATCGGTCAGCGCCGGCACACTGTTCCACACCAGTGTCGCCGTCGTCCCTGGCGACACCACCACCGGATTCGCTAAAGTCCCAATTGGCGACACCATCCCCGGCGTCCCCGGCGCCCCGTCGCCTATGGCCGGACAAGATTTCGTTCCGCAAGTACAACCGCTTGCCAATGTCCCGTCATTTACCGTTCCGCCGCAATAGTCAGCATTCGTCGGACAACTTTGATCGTTACATCCCACCTCTGCCGCCGTACAACTGGTCCAATTATCTCCCGCACACGCAGCTCCGCCGCAGCTTGGCGCCGGATTAGTACAGGCCCGATCTTTAATACACCCCTGCCAATTAGCATAACAACTACTCCATCCCGTCCACCCCCCATTTACTGGAATACAATCACAATTTTGACACTCAACACACCCACCAAGATCTTGACAGTATCCACCTGGGTTAGCAAAACAAGTCCCGCCAGTTACTTCAGATGCAGGACATCCACTTCCCGTACAAGTTCCACAATGCTCAAACACCGTTCCCTCCTGCTGCACGGAACAAGACCTTGTTACACTTTTATTGTCTTGAACACAACTAGGATATACTGAAGTGGACGTGCACCCGTCTGTTACTGTCCAAGTTTTTGAACTAACGCATAAAAGCGCCAACACCTCACTTGGTAAAAAAAACAAATTCGATAAGAAAAGTACAAGTAAAAAAACAACTTTCTTCACACACAAATCTTACTCCATTTACTGACACTAATACAATTAACAATGTTACTTATGCCTTCAAACAACGGCTACCTACAACCACGACATTCAATACAATCTCTCCGAACTTCGCAATAATAACCATCTACACTATTCCACCCTATTCCACATGTGTCGTCATACCCTCCAGCAGAAACACAATCACCGCTGCCAACACAAGTTCCACAATGCTCAAATTCCGTTCCCTCCCACAACTTAACACAGGGAACCGTAACGGTTCTGTATTGCTGAATACAATTAGGATATGCGGAATCGACAGTGCACCCATCATTTGCCTGAAACGTTATTGAACCATCGCAAGCCAATTCTTTCCCATCGTTTATTACTCCACATCCAAAACCCAATTTAAAATCAGATTTATTCTCGATCGGCACGCTTACACTTCTCGATAGGCTTATTCCTGTCGCCATAGTAACCACACCCAAACCAATTCTCGTTAAAACTTCTCGTGACATTAGCTTCCTTACCATACTAGACCGAGTTTCCATCCTGTAATACCCAAAAGGTAAAAAACCATTTTCGACCTTTTATCTCCGATTTTGAGGCCTAACATTTCCACTTCTTACATAGAGAGGCGATCCAGCATAACATTCCGGCGGCTCACACAAATAAGCCTTAAACCTCATTCCCCTAACTCTGGGAGGCTCGACTCCAGAACCCGACGACAAATCAACATCCGGATTTGTGCTTGAAAGATTAACCATTTCAAGTGGAGGTAGGCCACACCTTCTTCGTGATTCATTTTCTGCCTGTATTGAAACATTACTATTATGTGGATCTGGGTCGCGTTCATCTTTAAACCAAGGAACATTCGAATATTCCTCTAACATAGGATCCCAATATCTACCATTGGTTCGCTCTGAAGCTAATTGATCACAACCACCAACGGGGTTTGTCTTTTGAACCATGTTTCTCGATCCGTGTACATTCACGTCTTCAGCCTGAGCCACCGACCTCGACAAACCAATAGACGTAGCACCTATCACCACAGCAGTACCGACCCTTAACAAAACTTCTCTGGTAGATGATCTTCTTCCCATACTTAATACCAGTATATCCCATAACATGCTATAAATCAAGCCCCCAAATCCTATAGAAAAAGATACATACTCAGTATGTAGTTATCTTCTCCCCGTCACCTTGATCCTAAAGCCTCTCTAATTCCGATAATAAATTAACCTTTAGATTTTTTGCTATTGACAACCGTTTTATATTAGTTTAATCTGTAGATATAAAGTCACATATATCAATGACTATATACCTATGAAACAAACCATTCTTTCCGCCAAACAAAGCGAGTTGCTCGAAAACTTAATCGTAAAACATAGTCAAATTGTCACATTTGATCAAATAATCAGTGAAACTAAAGATAGCTGGGACTATAAACAGGCCAAAAACTTAATTACTAAACTGGTAATAAATGGTTGGTTAATACGCATCAAAAGGGGACTTTATGCCATTTCCAATTTGAGTACCAGGGGGTCGTTATCTCTATCTCCCTATACGGTCGCTAATTTATTAGTCACCAACTCCTATGTTTCATTTGAATCTGCTCTGCAACAATACGGCATGTTTGATCAACTTACAGACAAAACGGTATCTGTTTCTCTGAAGAAGTACAAAATAGTCACATTGCATTCAACCGAATATTACTTCATCAAAACTAAACCCGACTATTACTTCGGCTGGCAGGAAATTACTATTGACAATCACACTACTCGTATCGCCACACCCGAAAAAGCTTTAATCGATATCGTTAATTTTCATAAAAGCCAATATGCTATCGATTTGGTAATCGAAAAGCTTATAGAACACCAAAAAGATTTAGATTTCGATTTATTGAATGAATATTTAGGTAAATTTTCCTTAACCACAGTCAAAATTTTTGGTCTGATATTTGACCTTATCGGTATTAATTCGGATAAATTATACGGAATTGTGAAAACCAAACGCGGGACCCACTGGATGATTCCTGGAGATACCAAATTCAACGCCAAGTGGCGCTTATACTACAATCTTTATTTTGATAAATACCAATCTAGATGAACTCGACACTTCTTACCCGACAACAGTTGGAAATAATCAGTCGAAAATATCTACATTATCCATTACACGTTGCTGAAAAAGATTATTTCTTAGCATTAGTCATGCAAATTATTTCAAAATCACCTTTGGGAAACACCTTAATATTTAAGGGCGGTACCGCCTTACACCACTGTTTCTTGGAACACTATCGTTTTTCCGAAGATCTGGATTTTTCCTCAAATAAATCTATTCTGAAACTTGAAGATGTCCGTCAAATTTTTGCCGGTGTCGATTTTCTTAAAATTAAGAAAGATTATCTATCAAATGCCACCATCAAAATTGAGAAACTTCAATATATTGGCCCACTCCTTCAACCCAATTCACTCAAAGTCGAAGTTGATTTTTTGCAAAATGTTTTATTACCTTCCGTCAAAATGAAATATAACAATGTCTGGGGATTAGATTTTGAGGTCAACGTTATGAACATCAAAGAAATTTGTGCTGAAAAAATTCGGGCCACCAATGATCGTGCCAGATACCGTGATTTTTACGATCTATTTCTCATCATAAATAGTTACCCGATTAATTTGGAAGAAATCGTAAAATTTGTTCGTCACAAAGAAATCAGAAAAATAATTAGTAAAGCCAATATCCTTAGTAATTGGTCAGTAGTTGGCACTCAGAAGGAAAAAGAAATGCGCCAAATCTTCTACTCCCGAAAAGTTGATGATACTCAAATTCAAAAAATGATTGAAAATCTGCCACTAGCAACAGCCCCCTCATCTTCTCGAACCCACCTTGGTCTCTTAACCAACCAGTAGTAACAAGCTACAGCCTTTCCAATTCTGGGAATATCATCTAAAAACCAATTTTCAAACAACCCTCAAATCCTATAGGAAAAGATACATACTAGGTATGTAGTTATTTTCTCCCGCTACAACCACTTATCCATCTCTCTTAATGCCTTCTCCAAAGGCATCACCCTCACCCCATCAACATACAACTCCTGACTGCCGCCATATAATAAGAATAATTTAGCTTCGGGATAATCGAGTTTAAACCTCTTCAATCCACTAATCATTTCCTCCTTAAATTTGTCACTGCTTTTGACTTCAATCGCCAAAAGCCCTTTCTCGCCATACAACACAAAATCTACTTCGACCCCGGATGCGGTTCGATAATAGTTTACTTCGTACCCTAGTTTTAACAAATCATTGTTTGCCACCAATTGACTCAACACCAAAGATTCTGCTGATATTCCACTTACTTCATCATCAACATCAAGCGGTCCGATCGGCCTAATTGCCCGATATACCCCACAATCAAAAAAATAAAATTTTGAATGCGACACCAACCTCCTCTTTGACCTCTTGGTAAACGGCCTAATCAAATATCCAATCAATAAATCTTGCAAAATGTTAAAATAACCGGTTACCGCCTTACGTCCTGCTCCCACATCTCGGGATATGGAGGCCATATTAAGTAACTGCCCCTGCGAAAAACTCGCCACTTCCAAAAATCTAGCAAAAATCGACAGATTTCGAGTTAACCCCTCTTGCATTATTTCTTGTTCCAAATAAGTTTGAATATAACTTCTCAAGTACTCATCATAACCATCAACTTGGGCCATCGGCAACATCCCTCGCACTACACCTCTGGCCAAATTAAAATTATCCCCCATTTCAATTGACGTCAATGGATACATTTGATAAGACATTGCCCTTCCTGCCAATAAATTGTAACCACCACGACGAAGTTTCCTAGCACTGCTACCAGTCAAAATAAATTTTATTTTTCTTTCCTCAATCAAGCGATGGACTTCATTAAGCAATTCTGGCACCCGCTGTACTTCATCAATCACCACATAACCCTGATATCCGGGGGAAATGTACTGCTCCAATCTACTTGGATTAGAAATTAGTCGAGTGAACAACTCCGATCGCAACAAATCCAAATATATTGCCTCTGGGTACGATGTCTTAACCCAAGTCGTCTTACCTGTCCCTCTCGGACCAAACAAAAAGAAACTTTTATCTTCTACCGGCTTTAAAGTTCTGGTATACATAATTCCATTCTACATTGTAATCTGGATTTGTCAACACCATTTTGTACTAGTCACAGACTTTTTCAATACTTAGCCTCAAAACCTTAAATATTCTTCCACCATTTTCATTAAAGCCTCTTTTACTTTCTGATTTTTTATATCATTACCCACCCATTCCACCGTGTCTTCCTGCAAATCATCAAAATAAACTAATTGTTCCAAAAATAACTTCTCCGCAAACAACCCATTAAACCTGACCATAGCCTCATCAATAATTTTTTTAAGATTGCTCACCTTATTCTCAATTGTCCAATAAATATCAACATAATCCCGCCACATTCCCCGTCTACCAATGGCATATGCCTTATTCGACAACAAATCATCCACTGAAAACAAATCAATGCTCTCTGTTTTGACTGTTTCTTTTAATTTCGGGAATGGAAAAGAGACAAAACTTTAGAGTTATGTCTCCGCTCAACAACACTGATAGCTCATCACCACTGTCCACCTTTGGTTCAATCTCATATTCCCAAAAAACTTTTTTAACTTTGAGCAACAATTTTTTTGAAATTTCCTTTTCGCAAAAAACATCAAAATCATATGACCTCCGATGGTTTAATTGTAATGCCAGCCCTGTCCCTCCGGCCAAAATCCCAATATCGTCAAATTCACCCAATCGCTTCCAAACCGCAAGTCTTTTTGGATCTAAAATTTCAGTATAAACTTTTGACATAGCGGCCATAATCAATATCTTTCTTAACCCCTAAAATCATTTTAGCCACAAAGTTTACCCCACTGCGGCTATATATTTTCAATGGTTGCTTCAAAAATATCTCCCTTACATCATCTTTTCCATATTTTTTTAAAAGCTCGAAAATCTCAGTTAAGTTACCATACATTAATGTCTGATTCACCACATAAACCTTATCGTTTTCCCCTAATTTTTCCACATTTTTCGACCACACCACACCTTGCCGCATATGACTTTATTATACCATTTCCTCTACCGTCTCGCCGCCACTTTAGATTCAAAAGTCCAGGAACTTACCCCAAGGTCACTTCCGGTCACTCCCAGAGAAAACTTAAAATTAATAAGGGATATTTCCGTTGAGGGCAGGGTAGTGCAATTTATAAATTCGGAACAGTCAAAAATAGATATCCCTCCTCCCAGTAAATCATAAGTTCCGTGAGCTGACTGTGAAGCAATTTTGTTGGCTGACTGATTACAAAACAATGTTGTTTGATCGCCGTTTTTGGTCTCAAACACAATCGCCGTTTCCCCCACCCCGGAAAAACAATTTATTCCACCCTTGGCTTCCAGCACGTTGACTTTCAACTTTTCCATCACTTTAGCCGCCTCCGCCTGAACCATTCCTGTTGTTTCAGCGCTCGTTTTAGCCTTAAAAAAACCTCCCAATATTCCCGTCACTGACACTATCAACACCCCAATTATTCCCACCGTCACCAACGTTTCTATCAGAGTAAAACCATAACTCCATTGTTTAAAGTGCCCTGTCAAGGGAAAGGTGGTACGAAGTACCAAAGGGTTTGATCTTTTTTTCATTGTTGTCTACTAAAAAATCGATTTAAATAAACACTTTGTGGACTTCTGCCCGAAAAACCAACCTCAATCACCACTTCAGCGCAATCAGTTTTTCCCACCCCGCAGCCGTTGGTGGTAATGTTGGTCATTCCGATACTGTACTTATATCCATCAAAACCAGCGCGGGTATTGTTGCTGCTGCTTGTTAGATTCCAAAAATTATAAACATCGTTTTGGCTCTGAGAAATCAATTCCTCCATCGCCATTGACCCCAGCTCAATCGCCTTTCTTCTATCAAAATTGCCTTTTTTGTTACTCATCGTCATTGCTATCAATACTACTACCCCGGATAAAACCAAACCCAAAACCCCCAAGGCAAACACCCCTTCAATAATTCCCTGACCTCTATTCTTCGACATAGACACCGGATGAGATTGATCCCAAAGCGTCAATCGTTAAACTACTGTAACTCGATACTTCTTTGGAAGATCTAATAATTACTGTAGCCGTTGCCCCGGCTCCATACAAAGACCCGCCTGTGTTTGTCGCCAACTGACCACTACCTCCCCAATAATATAAAACCGCCGGAAATAAAGTCACTCCAATTCCAGTATTTACCAGTTTTTGACTAAAATAAGTTGTCCCTACTCCATTTATTCCGGCCACTAAGTTGCCGCCAATTACCCTGACTTCAACGTACACTACATTCTCGCTGCCACCAGCTGGTCTTTGCCGGCTTTTGGCAAAATTTTGAGCCAAGCGTAAATTGGATACCACTTCTTCTTGTACTGATTTCAGTTTCTGCCGTTCATTAAAACGGTTAAGAAATACCATCCCCGTTCCCATAACCATCATTCCGATAGTTATCACTACCATCAACTCAACTAATGTAAAACCACCGTCAATTTTCAATGAATTCTTTAATTTATTAATTAATTGGCAATTGATCATTAATAATCCCTTTCATAATTAAACTTTAGCACAATTTCTACCCTTCAGAAAAAAAATAAAAAAATATTTCACCCAAATTACTGATTACCATTTACCAATTACTATTTACTAATTACGGATTCGTCACCCGATAGTTGCACGTCCCCCCGCAACCCGCCCCATAACTTCCATTGGTCGATCCCAAATCTTCCACCTGGGCATCCAGAGTATATTTATAGTTGCCACTGCCGGCCACAATTAGATAACGATAAGTATCTCCTTTGGGGCCAGAAGGTATAGCCTGAATATAATTCGGTGTCAAAGAGGTAATGACGCTTGGATATGTCGTTCCTGCCTGCCGCATTGCCTCCAACGCCAGTCTCACCCTTTCCAAATCGCTTTGCCGTCGGGAATCCCGGGATTTTATATTAACTCCGGAAAAACTAACCACTCCAACTACCGAAACCACCATGATTATCGTTATCACTACGATCAACTCAATCAAACTAAAGGCGTCATTCCCGCGTAAGCGGGAATCTATTTTAAATTTAAAATTTTTATTCAATTTTATTTACTATTTACTATTTACTAATTACTAATTACTATTTACTATTTACTAATTACTAATTACTAATTACTAATTACTAATTACTAATTACTAATTTTTATTGTTGACTTTTCACACAGTAAAAACGCCCACTGGCCACAAAACTACAAGTATTCGTTGACGAATTCCCCAACGTTAAATCCTCGGTTGCCGCGCAAGCGCAGTAAGTGGTTGCAATGCCATAAACATAAGCCGTATAACCTACCCCCTTTGGATCAGTCGGCCAAAGCCGCAATAAACCGCTGGTCACAAATGCACTAGTAGTCAGCGGATAAACATAGCTATTTTGAGAATAATACTGTTCAGCCGCCTTTTGAATCGAATCCATATCCGACACCCTCCGGCTATCTCTGGCCTTTTTTTGAACCGAAGAGTAAGAAATAGTAGCAATCGCCACCAAAATAGCAATAATTGAAACACTGACTAACAACTCAAACAATGTGAAGGCTCTTTGTCTAATCATATTTAATTTGCACAAACAACATATAATTTATCAGTTGTTACTCCAATCCCACACTTCTTCTGTGAATTCACATCATCATCGCCCGCTCCCGATTCTAAATTCAAACGCAAATTAAAACCATCGCCATTATTGATTTGCTCATAAGTGTAAGTATAACCCAAATTCATAATTGAGGGCATATAAGCCGTCATTCCCACCCCCAAAGTTCCTCCGGTTCCTGTAGGATACGCTTGGTTGTCATTGTAGTACATCCTCAAGGAATTTTTAATGGCATTCATATCGCTCTCCCTTTGGGCATCCCGCGCCCTCTCCCGGGCTCCCATAAAATTAGGCAGGGTAATTGCCGCCAATACCGCCATAATGCTAATTACCACCAATAACTCCACCAAACTAAAGCCGCCTGCCCGCCTAAATGGCCCTGCTTTTGGCGGGTTATTGTAAATTACCATCAGCATCTAAATTGGTATTCGGGGAAACATAGGTAAAACAATAAGAATCAATCCCGTCGCCACAATCGTAAGTCGCGGGGTTTAGGCATTCTTTATCGGCGGTACTTTCCAACATCGTAAACAGAGCGTATTTCTTTTTATAAGTATCGGTTTTATAGCAATAAGGCGGTGCCCCAATTTTATTTTCCCGAGGTAATACCTTCATATAAATATAATCGCCATCATTAAACTCACTCCCCCAATCTATGGCCGCGCCCCCTATCATAATTTTCCCGGCCGGATTAGCCGCCGGGAATATGCCATAATCGGTAAAATACATCTGCAACGCCTTGGCTACCCCATTTAAATCCGACTTTCTGGCCACATCACTGGCCTTTTTTTTGGCTGTCTGAAATTGTGACACTGTAATCGTCACCAAAATCATCATTATTGCCATCACAATCAATAATTCTACTAAAGTAAAGCCTCTGTCCCCGCAAAAGCGGGGACCCATCCACTTTCTTTTCATCTACATAAATTTATCATACTTAATTCGTAATTCGTAATTTGAAATTCTTAATTGATTTAGTTACATCCCTCTCCGCAACAAGAAACCAGACAGGAACTCTTACAAACACCAAGATAACAATTCGGCCAGATACAACTATTAATCGCATTGCAGATCCCCACGTCAGGCTGATGATAACATCCGCCATAGGCAACGCAATCAGGGCCAATCACTTCATCATACCAATCAACATTGGTACTCGACACTCCAAAATTAGTTGTTTCTACAGTATACCCTCCCCCAAGACTTACAGGTATGCCTTCATACCATCCGCTGGGAATACCCGGATCGTTCCTGTTTTCCAGCTTGGTTAATATCTTAAACCACTTCGGGCAACCACTACCCGTCAAAAAAGTTTCCACCACAATTTGATAGGGACTGCCGTTTAGATCACAAGGCCAAGGTAACAACCAGGGATTAAAAACAATCCTACTACCACAATTTAATTGATCCACTAGTGATGAGCCAATCCCCACAGACGGGTAACAACCTTTATCACTGTAATACTCCTCAAAGGCTACTTTAATTCGCCCTATATCCTTTTTTCTCCTAGCATCCCGAGCTTTATTAAACACTCCCGCTGAATTAAATATCCCAACAGCCATCACCATCATAACCACCAAGATTGCCATCACAATTAAAATTTCCACCAAAGTAAACCCGTCTTTTCTTTTTTTCATACTTATTATTTTTATCATAATACTTAATTCATAATCCGTAATACATAATTTAAAATCTTTTCTCCCCATCCAAAAGCCACTCCTGTCCCCAAAATTAAAAAGGGACCAAAAGGAATCGGATCCGTCTTTTTAACAATTTTTTTTGTCAACAACAGCACCGACACCAACGCCCCCGTCACAAAGGCCAAATAGCCGGCTACCACCACCTGGGGAAATCCCAAAAAAAGACCGGAAAATATGGCATATTTAACATCGCCCATCCCCATCGCCTCCAATCCCCGAATCCTGATTCTGTTCAAGATAAAAAAGAAACTCCCGCTTCCTACCCCCGACAATAAATACACCCAATAGTTTTCCCGACCAACCAACATCACCAAAGCCAATCCTATTAACAAATAATTAGCCATATCCGGCAAAATCATATATTTCAAATCAAACACCAAAGAAAAAATCAATAGCGAGGTAATTAATAAATTGATTATTAATTCGTAATTTTGAACCATGCGAAATCCTGTGGACGTAATTCGTAATTCGTAATTTAATAGAAATAACACTCCTGTGCTTATTTCTACTACCGGATATTCCCGGGGTAGGGGATTGGCACAGCATCTACTTTTACCTCCCTGTATTATCCACGATAACACCGGCACATTTTCGTACCACCGCAATTGCTTCCCGCAACCATCGCAAAATGATCTGCTTTGGCTCGCCGTAGCTCGCAAATGGTCTTTAGACCATCTAGCGAAGGCGGCTTTCCTTAATTTATGTTTTATCGCCGTCCGGTACACCGCCATATTGATAAAACTCCCCACACTCAAACCCAAAACAAAAACCATTACCTCAAAAAACAAAATCATTATTTAATAATATCTTAATTCCCCCTCCTTTCCTCAAGGGAGGGGGACGGGGGGTGGGTTTTGATTTGTCACCAAAAACCCCCCGATTTTTCTCGGGGGGTTCAAATCCTTACCTAAATTAAATATTTCCTTCCGGCACACACAAAAGATTGGCTCTGGTCGCCGCCGGTAATAAATCAGCTGTCGTTGTCCAATTAGTATCAGTCATAGCAGTACAGCCAGTCCCCAAATTCAATAAAGCAGCAGTCTCCCCAGAAGCCAAGTTTAAACACTTCAAGTTTGCCGCCACACTACCCGACCTGTTGGCCTTAGCTTTGGGAACAAAACAAACATAATTCGAATCCGAACCATTGTGATACACATACAACCGGTCAACTCCAGCCACAGCCGCCGTAAAAGGTTCTTTGCCTACAAACGAAGTTTTAAGTTCCGAGGTTTTTACCAACTCACCGTTTGTACTTCCAATACCAGTCGACCCCAACACCCCAAACAAAGGATCAGTGCCTCCCACCGAAATCTTCGTCCCTGAAGCCACTGTCGTTGCCACTCCCAGACTAAACGAATTCCAGGGATAATTATTTTGTGAAGCAAAATACCTCTCATAGGCTGACAACACCTCGGCCGCATCATTTTTAAACTTAGCATCTCTAGCCTTATTCGTTTGTTCAATTGGGTTAATCGTCGCCAACACCGCCACTGATAAAATGGCGATCAGGGCAATAACAATTAAAAGTTCTACTAAGGTAAAACCACCACTAACTGCTCTTTTTGTATTTTTCATAATTTAATTAAAAACTATTAAAAGGAACTTGTCAAATTATAAATCGGCATGACCACCGCCACCACCAAAAATCCCACCCCGATACCTAAAACCATCATGATCAATGGTTCAATTGCCGCCGTCAGCGACGCCACCGCCTGTTCGGCTTCAGTCGAAAAATAACTGGCCACCTTTAAAAGTACTTCATCCAGTTTCCCGGTTGCCTCCCCAGTGGCTATCATTTGAATCACTATTACCGGAAATACGGCTGTATTTTCAAAGGACGCCGAAATGTTAAACCCTTTTTGGACCCTTTCGGCAATATTCAAGTAGGCCTTTTTATAAATCTCGTTTCCGGCCACCGTCGCCACTATTCTTAAAGCCTCTACCAGTGGTATTCCGGCCGTCAAAAGCATTGACAGAGTCCGACAGGTATTGGCCATCACCGATACCTGAATTAATTTACCGGCAATCGGGAATTTCAACATATACTTATCCTTGTTGTATCTAAAACCGGCATTCTTCGCCCCAAATTTAAATAATAAATACCCACCCACCACTACTCCCGGAAGCAAAAACCAAAACTTAGCCATCAGTCCCGACACCGCCATCAAGCCCTGGGTAATAGCCGGCATCTTAGCCGTCCCAAAATCAGCATAAAGGCCGGTTAATTTGGGGATTACAAAAATCATCATAATAAACACCACTATAATCATGCCGATAATTACAATAACAGGATAGATCATGGCTCCCTTGATTTTCCCCTTAAATTCATTTTCGTTTTCCAAATTTGTCGCCAATTTCCCCATTATTTCCTCCAATACTCCGGCCTCCTCACCCGCCGAAATTGAGGCTACATAAGCTTCTCCAAAAATGTTTTTTGATTTTAAGAGTGACTTTCCCAACGCCATCCCTCCCCGGACGTCATCCAAAGTAGTCTCTAGGATGTGATACAAACCTCCACTCTCTTCCTGTTGGTTTTTTAATAAAGCTAACGAATCGGTCAGAGGTAACCCCGCCGCCATCATGGTAGCCAATTGCCGAGTCAAAGCGGCCACCTGTTTTGAAGTTACCCTTCCCTTTATTTTTCTAACAAACTCCGAGGCTAAATTACTGCTTTTCAACCACACCCCTAAAGGCACTAAACCATTAGCCCGCAATGATTCCACCACCTCTTTTTCATTGGAAGAATCCATTTCCCCCTTAACTATTTTTCCTCCCCAATCCTTTGACCGATAAATATATTTAGCCATTTTCTACCGTTTTCATTCTTAAGTTGCTTTGTAGCTCCAAAGGCTTCAGGGCATATTCCATCGCCACCGCTTCTTCTATTTGATTGTTTCGTACCAATTTTGCCAACGACATTTCCAAACTAACCATCCCCAAATCACTTCCGGTTTGGATGACATTATCAATCATAAATGTTTTCCCCTCCCGAATCATATTTCGGACAGCGCTGGTTACCACCAATATCTCCACTGCCGGCGCCCGGCCACCGTTTTTTGTTGGTACCAATCTTTGGGAAATTACCGCCATCAATACCGATGCTAATTGAGTTCTGATTTGGGACTTTGACCCTTCGGGAAAGACATCAATAATCCGATCAATTGTCTGCGAGGCCGAATTGGTATGCAAAGTCGAAAAAACCAGATGTCCGGTTTCAGCCACAGTTAAAGCGAGTTGAATTGTTTCCAAATCTCTCATCTCTCCCACAAACACCACATTTGGGTCCTGGCGCAATACCGAACGAAGAGCTTTCCCAAAACTTTTTGTATCTCCCCCTAACTCCCGTTGGGCAATTAGCGCCTTTACCGGCTTAATTATATATTCCACCGGGTCCTCGATAGTCACTATATGACAGCTACTGTTCACATTTATTTCATTAATCATTGCCGCCACCGTAGTTGATTTTCCCTGTCCTGTCGGGCCCGTCACCAAAACTAAACCCTGCTTGCTTTTCAGAAAAGTTTTTAACACCAGAGGCATGCCTAAACTGTCCAACACCGGTACTTGAGCCGGAATCACCCTCAACACCGCCCCCACTCGACCGCTTTGCCGATACATATTACATCTAAATCGACTATCTTCCAGACTGATTGAAAAATCCAGTTCTTTTTCTTCGACAAAACATTTCTGTTGCTCATCATTTAATAATGACGAAATCATATCCTGCATATTCTCCGTACCGGCAAAAGAAAAATTTCCCACTACCTGTAATTTCCCGTTTATCCGAAAAGACGGCGCTGTTTCCGAAGATAAATGAACATCTGATGCCTTATTAACCACCGCCAGTTTTAATAATTCTTCAATTTTTGAATGCATATTTATTTGATTTACTAAATTAATTCGTAATTCGTAATTTGAAATTAATAATTGATTTAGTACTGTGCCACCCTTAACACCTCCTCAATGGTTGTAACCCCCTCCAGCACTTTAACATAACCATCTTGTTTCATCGTCAACATTCCCCCATCCATCGCCTGCTTTTGTATCGCCGCCGCCGAGGCCTTTTCTACTACCAATTTAGCAATTAACTCACTTATAGGCATCACCTCATAAATAGCAATTCTCCCTAAATATCCGGTAGTATTACATTTATCACAACCAACCGGTTTTGGCACTGTCATCGCCTTACCCTCCTTTTTCCACTTGTCAGTCACCATTTCATAAATCGGACCCAAAGTGTCTTTCATTTCTTTTTCCACTTCTGCTGTCATTTCCGTTTGAGTAACGCAATTGGGGCAAACTTTTCTTAGCACCCGCTGGGCCACCACACAAGTTAAGGCTGAGGTCAATAAAAACGGTTCTACTCCCATATCCAACATCCGCGGCGGGGCTCCAGAGGCATCATTGGTATGCAAGGTCGAAAAAACCAAATGTCCGGTCAGTGAGGCATTAATTGCCAACTCCGCCGTCTCTGTATCTCGAATTTCTCCTACCATAATTACATTTGGATCCTGCCGTAAAAAAGACCGCAAAGCCGAAGCAAAGGTTAAACCTGCCTGAACATTAACCTGGACTTGGTTAACCCCCTTCATCTGATACTCCACCGGATCCTCAATTGTCACCACATTTACCTTTGACGTCGCCACCTTGTTCAAAACCGAATACAAGGTTGTCGTCTTACCCGAACCGGTCGGTCCGCAAACGATAATAATTCCGTGAGGCCGCTCGATAGCTTCGACTAAATTTTTCAGAGCCAGCCCTCGCAGTCCCAATTCCGGCAATGAAGGCACCTTCTGCGCTTTCCGGAGAAGCCGCATCACCACTTTTTCTCCATAAGATACCGGCAGTGTTGAAATCCGTAAATCCACCTCGTTGCCATCCGATAAAAAATTAAAACGGCCGTCCTGAGGCACCCGTTTCTCATCAATTTTTAAATTCGACAAAATCTTTACCCGTGACACCACCGCGTCCGATACGTTTCGGGGTAGTACATATTTTTCCTGCAATATTCCATCAATCCGGTAACGAATCCGAACATTATCCTCCATTGGTTCAATATGAATATCAGATGCTCTGGATTTAAAGGCATATTCCAAAATTGTCGTTACAATTTTGGCAATTGGCGCTTCCGCCGATACCCGACGTCTTTTTTCATTTTCTACCTTTATTTCGTCAACTTTTTGTTCATCCAAAGCCTTAGTTACTTCCGAAGTTATTCCCTTTTCTCTCTCATATTTTTCCCGGATGAAAGAGTTAATCTGCTTGGCCTCGGCCATTACTGTTTTTATTTTCAGTCCGGTTTTTTTTTCTAAAAACTCCACCGTTTCCAGGTCCAGTGGATTGCTCATCGCCACCCACAACGATTTATCTTTAGGATCCATCTGATAGGGAACTATGGTATATTTTTCAGCCACACTCTGAGGTACCAATGCCAATGCTTCAGGGGCAAATCCGATGGTGGATAAATCAACGAAAGGAACCCGCAAAAATTCTGCTTTAGCTTTGATAAAATCGACATCGCTTACCAATCTCATTTGCAAAATTACTTCCTCTTCGCTCTCACCGCCTCCCACCTGACGCAATTTTATTTCCTCAGCCTTTTCCGGAGCTATCAGACCCTTAGCCACCAGCACATCAGCCAGATGTTTATATACCTTATCAGCCTGGGGCAGTTGATTCATACTATAATCATAGTAACCTATGATGCTTTTTCCTTCAACACTTATTATCGGGAAAAACCCCAAACTCTCTGAAGAAAGTGTCAAAACTCTCCTCGACCCGCTTAATCACCGCCTTGACAACAATCCCGACCTTCTTATCATTGATCAAAACAGCGGTTGGGGAATCGGTGTTATCCGCACTATCAATACCTTTCTTTGCCAAAAACCCTACTCTCATTCTTCCCGGGCTATTCTTATCCGGCAACTTGAAAATTTGGAAACTGAAGCCCAAAATGCTCTTTTAAAAAATCTTGAAGAGCCGGGGGTTAATCGTTTCTTTATTCTAACTGCCACTAACCCCAAATTGATTCTGTCCACTATTATTTCCCGCTGTCATCTAATTTCCACTTCAAATTCTCCAAACTCAAATTCCAATTCGGTCTGGTTTCTGCCTAAAAACATAAAAGAAATCCTAGTCATGGCCGACAGTCTAAACGTTGACAAATCGCTGATTAAAGCTCTGCTCCGAGAACAACTACAAATAAACCAACAATTATTACTAAACTCTGCCGACCCTAAAATCGCCGATACTATAAATCTCCTAATTAAATCAATTGATTTAATCAACCACAACGTTGATCCCAAGTCCGCCCTGGATTACTTTCTTTTATCTTCAAATCCCTCTCCCCGCTAACGCGGGGTTTCTCCCTTTGACAAGGGAGAATTAAAAGTGCCCTGTCAAGGTCCTTAGATACCCTTTAGGGCAGAAAGGTGGTACGCAGTACCAAAGGGTTTATTCCTTTCTCCGCACTTTTCCCTCATTTACATTAAAAAATTTGGTATAATAGCCCAAGATGTTTTCGCCTGTTCTTACCATCAATAATCAAATTCTAAAAAATATTGGCGTCATCGAGGCCGCCCGAGCTATCATCGACGAGGCCCCCCTTATTCCAGCCTACGAGCGCCAATTCCAGCAGGAAGCCATTATTAGAACCGTCCACTTTGGTACCCGTATCGAAGGCAACGACCTAACCTATCAGGAAGTCGCCAAATTAGTCGAAGGTAGAGACATCACTGCCGGGGAGCGCGATATTCAGGAAGTCATTAATTATCGAAATTGCATGAGTTACCTTGAAGAACTATGGGCGCTCTTTGACGCCGGTATGCCTCTACCTGAAGAAAAATTTAACCCAAATTTGGACAAAAAAGATCGTGTCTTTTTTTACAGCGAAACCATTATCAAAAAAATCCACGCTTTAACCACCGACAAAATTATTCCCGCCACCGAAACCGGCAAATACCGCCGCCAACAGGTAGTTTTGAAAAACACTCGCACCGGCGAAATTGCCCACCGCCCACCGCCGGCTATCGAAGTACCCTACCTCATGTCTGATTTTATCGACTGGATCAATAGTCCTGAATCCCGGGAAATCCATCCGGCCATCAGAAGCGCCATTACTCACTACATTTTGGTAGCGATTCATCCCTTTATTGAAGGCAATGGCCGTTGTGCCCGAGCCTTTGCCATCTTGCCTCTCTACGTTGAAGGTTACGATATCCGCCGCCTATTCTCGCTTGAGGAACACTTTGACCGCAATGCTGAAAATTACTACAACACCATCCAGTCTACCCATGAACTGAACTCCGACCTTTTCCGCCGGGACCTTTCCCGCTGGGTTGAGTACTTCTCCGAAGCCCTTGGTGCCGAACTCTCCCGAATCAAAGACAAAGTCCAATCCCTCTCCCGTGATTTAAAATTCAAACAAAAATTGGGGGGGAAACAGATCCACCTGACTGAACGGCAAATTAAATTAGTCGAATATATGCAGCAATTCGGTGGCTTACGGATGCCTGATGCCAAATCTCTTCTGCCCATGGTTAGCGATGATACTATTTGGCGCGATCTCAAAAAATTGATTGACGACAAAGTCTGTGTCAAAAAGGGTTCCACCAAAGGCGCCTACTACACCCTAGCTAGTGTTTAAAGGGTTGTTCTATATCAAATTTATTTCTTTTTACTCGAAAAACCCCAATACCTTTCAAGCTTCGTAATTCTTTCCATACATTCAACAACATTAAAACCAACTTTCTTTTGTAACTTTTTTAACCCATCCAACTCCATTTTAATTTTCTCGATTTCATCTTTCCTCACCCCTTCACTCTACACCTCTCCTCAACCATGTAAAATATATCAATGATCACTCTTTCTGACCCCGAAATCCAAAATATTGCCCCCGAGGCTTTAGGTGAACTTCTGATCAAGGCCAAAAAAGCCTACTATACCACCAGTCGTCCCATTATGGATGATCACACCTACGACACCCTCGAAGAAATCCTTCAAAAAAAACTCCCTTATCATCGGATTTTTTCCAAAATCGGCACTCCCAACTTTAACACTGGCTGGGAGAAAAAGGCCCACGCCCATCCCATGTCCTCCCAAAACAAAGTCAACAACTTTAAAGATCTTGTTCATTACTTTGAATTAAAGAAAATTTCTCTTGATAAATTAAATAAAAATAATTCTTCCTCTCCTTTTCTTCAAAGGGGGATAAGAGGGGGATTTGTAGTTCAACCCAAATGTGACGGCCTGTCAGTGGAAATCGAATACCAAAATGGTCACCTAATTGACGCCATCACCCGGGGGGACGGGGAAGTGGGTGATTTAATTACCCAAAATGTAGTCAAAATGAAAAATTTCATCCCGCACTTGATGCGGGATCTAAGTTGCTCCATTCGTTGCGAAATTGTGGTTACTCAAGATGATTTTAAAAAATTAAACATCGCCTCCGGTTCACCCGCCAAAGCATCAACCGAAACCAATAACTACTCAAATCCTAGAAATGCGGCGGCGGGCCTCTCTCAACGTCTCGACTCTAAATTTTCCGAATATTGTACCCTAATGGCTGTCGATATTATTCCCGAGTCAGAAACTGAATTTAATAAAATATCTCTTCTTAAGTTTCTTGGTTTTACCCCCGTTGAGTCCCACCTCTGCTCTAATTTTAACGATATTGAAAAAATCTTTCAGGACCTTCTAATCAAACGTAACTCCTATCCCTTTGACATCGACGGTCTGGTTATTAAAATTAACAATCTAAAAATCACCCAAAAGCTGGGCAGTTTAAACAACCGCCCCAAATTTCAAGTCGCCTATAAATTTCCTCCAGGAACCAACACCTCCACCATCAAAAACATTGTCTGGCAAATCGGTCCCATGGGAGCTGTGACGCCTGTCGCTGAAATTGACCCCATCGAGTTAAGTGGCGCCATCATTAGCTTCGCCTCTTTAGCCAACTATGACCTTGTAAAAAAAATGGATTTAAATATTGACGACATTATCCAGATTTCCCGCCGGGGTGATGTCATTCCCCACATTGAAAAAATCATTACCAAAGTTACCCCGGGTCATATTTCCATTCCCACTCATTGTCCTGACTGTAAAAGTCTCTTAATCAAAAAAGACAAATTCCTCCGTTGCCCCAACTCCAAAGGATGTCTTTCTCAAATCATCGGCTCCCTAAACCTTTTTTGCCAAACTCTTAACATCCTCGGTCTCTCTGACAAAACCATCACTAAACTTTACACCGTCGGTCGGATAAAAACCCCGGGTGACTTTTACAAACTCAAGGTTGGTGATATCGAAGATCTCGATAACTTAGGCGAAAAATCAGGTAAAAATATCATTAACCAAATCCGATCCAAAAAGATTTTAACCCTCAAACAAATATTTGATGCCGCCATTATCCCCAACTTTAGTTCCGCCCGAATTCAGCAATTGATTACTGCTGGTTTTGATACTCCGGAAAAATTTATTAATCTAAAAGTTGCTGATCTTTTGTCCATTAAAGGTTTTCAAAAAACTTTAGCCCAAAAAATTGTTGACGGCATTACTCTCCGAAAAGATTGGATCGAGTCAATTCTTGATCATGTTTCTATTCATAAATCATCAATCATAAATCATAAATCACTATCCGGTCTGACTTTCTCCATCACTGGTACACTAAATATTCCCCGCCAAAAGTTAATTAATCTCATTGAATCCAATGGTGGCAAATTTGTCTCAGCAGTTTCTTCCAATATCGACTACTTAATCGCCAACTCTCCCTCCAATTCAGACAAATATCAGGACGCCATAAAATATGAAATTACTATAATAAATGAAGAACAGTTTAATCAAATATTAAGTTCTCCCTCCCTTGTCAAAGGGAGGGCCGGGGAGGGATTTTAATGATTTTCAAAAGCTATTCTGAAGCCGCCTCTCTTTTGGCCAATAAAATTAAAGAGGAGGGAATTGCCAATCCAATTTTTACCTATATTAATCCCGATGCTAAAAAATTTGCTCTTTTAATTTCCCCCAATTTAATTGATTTTTCCCGCCTTAACCTACCTTCTCCTTCAACTTTGGTTATTATTGATAATGGTTCTACCAACTCGATTGAATACAATGAATTCACCGACATTATCCGTAAATCTTATCCGACTACCAAAATCATTCTGGCTATTCCCGTCATTCCCGAATCGGAAAAGGCCACCCTTGAATCAGTCTGTGACACCCTCATCTACCTCCATTCCGACCCCTATTTTTTCTCCCTTTCTCAATTCTTTCCGTTAAAATAAACCATGAAATTTTTTTTTGGGTTAGGAAATCCGGGTAAAAAATACCAAAATACCCGCCATAACGTCGGACAAATGGTAATTCAGAAACTAATTACGAATTACGAATTACGAATTACGAATTCATTAAAACTTCTTTCTCAAGTTGCTAAAGATAATGACAATATCTTTGCTATCAGCACCGAATATATGAACAATTCCGGAATCTCGGTCAAAAAAATTGCCAGCTTTTACAAAATTTTACCCAGAGATATTTACCTAATTCATGACGACCTCGATTTAAAAGTAGGGGAGTGGAAAGTCCAATTTGACCGTGGCCCGGCTGGTCATAATGGTGTCATTTCCACCATTGAACATCTGAACACTCAATCCTTTTGGCGAATTAGAATCGGTATTGATCATCCTCTCGATAGCACCCTAGTTGAAGATTACGTTTTAAAACCTTTTTTACCGCGAGAATTAATGATTATTGCCGAAACTATTGATAAAATAGTCAACACTATCCCGGACCTGATCCGTGATCCAACGGGCCGTTAGCTTATCTGGTAGAGTACCGCATTCGCATTGCGGCGAGAGGAGTTCGAGTCTCCTACGGTCCACTATCAATTCCCCTTGGTCCGCCGAAGTTCACGGCTTTAGCCGGAACGAAGGAGACCCCGAGTCCACTCACACCTTCAACCATTTTCCTCTCTCTTCTTCCCGATACAAACCGATCTTATCAACCGTAAAAGAATATTTACCTAGCTCCTGCTCATTCCACCCTGATATATCACCGTCAAAATTATAATTAAGGGTAATATGCGGCAAAAAATCAGGAAGTAGACCTTCCGAAAAGACTGACTTATCAAACACAATGTCCTTTCTTAAAACCATCAGTATTTCACCAAATATTTTTTGAAATTTACTTTTCGGTTCCATCTCCACCACCAAAATCTTTTTATTTTTTTGCTCCCAAACTAACAACTTTAACAACTTTGCTTCGAAGTTTTCAAACAAGATATTTTTTAGTTTTTCTAATATTATTTCTTCGGTAACTCCAGCATTCAAATAAAACGGCCACAAAATACTTAAATGCAAATTTTTTACCGGCAACTTTTTCCCGCTCTTTTTAATATAAAAATCTCTTAATAATTCAACCATCTCAAAAGGTAATTCTATCCACACCGCATACCTCAAATTCATTAGCCTATGATACACTAACTGGATATGGAAAACGGTCAAAACGACACTTTTCCCGGCATTCAGGAAGGTGAAAAAATCTTATCTATAATTACCCCACACCCCTCTGTTTTTACCCTGGAATACGTCAAACTTGTCAGCGCATCTTTACTGGTTCTGGTTGGTTTTTGCTCTCTTGGCAAAATCAGTCCTATTTTTGTCACCGTCGGCATCCTTTTATCGATTACCGCCCTAATTCTTGGCGCTCTTCTTTATCATTCCCTCCATTCCAAGCGGATTGCCTATATTACCGACCGACGGATTGTCCGCTTTGAGCCCAGCAACGCCTTTGTTGTCAATCACCGTTCTCTAAGTTGGGACGATACTTCCAAAGTCAAAACCTTTTCCACTAATTTTCTCTGGCGGCTAAAAAATATCGGCACGGTTATTATCCACTCTAAAACCTCCTCAGCCACTCTTAATACTACCGATCAGACCTTCATGACCAATGACGATATTGTTCTCAAAAATGTCCACTATTACAAAGATCTGGGAAACTATATTGATAAAATTCTCTACCTTCATAAAAACGATAAATCGGAAATTCAAAAAATCCACTCCTTTGTCCCTAAACCCAAAGGCCAGCGGTATTAAATGATAAAAAATCCTCCCACCTCCATCGGCGAAAATCTCAAGCTCTTTGCCGAAACTCTCAAAAAACGCCGAAAATACCTTAAAAAAGATTATCAGGTTTTGGGCCTTCGACTGGCCGATGAACTAGAGGATTGGGATCATAAATCCCTCTACATCCGTCTGGCTAAAAACACCCCGACAAATCTTTTAGAAAAAGCTCTTTATTTTGTTAAAGACCAGACTAAAAATACCATCCGGTCAAAAGCCCGTCTCTTTATGTGGAAACTGAAAAAATTAAAAGAAGATGGTGTATAACTTCCCGGACATAAAAATATGTTACCCCAATTTTGCTAATATTATTTAGTGAAACGAGAGCTAAAACTTCATCTTCTGCCGCTTCTGTTTATTTTTTCCCTGACTAGTCTTATCTGGCTTTTCTCCCACGTTGCCTACTATAATTTTATCTTCCTGTTTCTGGGACTTCTGGCCGGTTCCTTTTTCCTGGACATTGATCATCTTATTTTTTGGTTTTATCTTCGGCCAAATCTTGAAGAAAGTCGCCTGGCTCTTATCGCCTGGAAAAAAGGCGACTTTCGCTCCCTTATTAAACTCCTTGAATCCACCCACCTAAGCCACACTAATCTTGTTTTCCACCACTATTTTTTTCAAGTAGTTTTGGCTCTAATTTCCTTTTTTGTCTTTACTTCCTCCAGTTTTGTATTTGCCAAAGCCTTTCTTTTAGCTGTCAACATCCATCTTTTGATTGACGAAATTAATGACTTTTTTCAAGACCCGAGACACCTCCAGAACTGGCTTTTTGCCCGGGAAGAAAGACAGCTCCCGATCCAAACCCTAAAGCCCTATATTCTTACCTTCACTGTAATTTCCCTGATTTTTACCTATCTTTTAATCAACTTTTCTACATGAGTTCCTCTCCCCCCTCCCTTTTTTCGGAAGCTAAAAAATTTTTAAATCATGAGCAGGATCTCTTAATTTCCGACGTCAAAAATATTCTTGTTTATCTTAAGGATAATCACATTAATGATTATTCCTTTGTCGTCGCCCCGGCCGCCAAGGCCTATGAAGGATATTTAAAAGATTTTTTCTTCAAACTGGATATCATCGACCAATATAATTACGAATCCGACCGTTTTCGGGTGGGCAAAACCCTCAATCCCTCCCTTCGTTACCGCCGTTATTCTATTTACAAAAAACTCGCTGATCTTCATCAGGACGGCGAAGAGCTGGCTGAAAAACTCTGGGCCGCCTGGAAACAGGGACGAAACGAAATCTTTCACTATTTTCCCAAAAATATTAAAAAACTTAGTCTGGAAGAGGCCGAAACCCGAGTTAATTTAATCCTAAAAGCCATTATCGATTCCGGTAATTTTGTTAACCAATATCGCCAAAACTTTCTGTTATAATCTTCCCATGCCAACTGTCATCGTCATTGACCAAAACAAATGCATTGGTTGCAACACCTGTCCTTTAATTGATCCGGAAACCTTTGAAATGGACGCTGTTTCCTCCAAAGCCAAAGTCAAAAAACAACCAACTGTTATTACCGACTCCATTAAGACCACCATCAGTTCCTGTCCTGTTGGGGCTATTTCTTTATCTGAAAAAAATTAATTGTTTACTTAATATGATAAAAAAATCTGTCAGTTTAAACTACGTTAAAATTCCCACTCCGGCAATAATATTCACTACCATCCTCTTAGTAATTCTCTCCTTTTACTCCGGCATCTCCTGGACCAAGCTAAAAGGAACTACCGTCACCGACCCTACCGACAGCAAAATTGTCTTTGCCCCCGCTAAAACCGCCAAATCAGAACTCCAGTTCTTTGTCATGAGTTTCTGCCCCTACGGTAATCAAATCGAAGATGTCCTCCGTCCCGTCTACGACTTACTCAAAGATAAGGCTAATATTACCCCTCGTTATATTTTTGAAAAAATTGCTAATCTGGATACCTTTTGTAACAGTCGCTCCGGTGACATCACCCAATGTAGTCTTTATGTCCAAAAGCAATATTTCAAAACCGAAGCCGAATGCAAAACTACCATCACCGCCAACCTAAACAAATGTAAAAGTGAAAAAGAATATATCAAGGCTCCCGATGGCGCCATGTATGCCTCCCTTCACGGTCGCCAGGAAGCCACCCAAAACGTTCGGGAAATTTGTGCTTGGAACCTAAATTCTGACAAAAAATTATGGTGGGATTTTGTCGGCAATGTCAACAAAAACTGCACCGCCCAAAACGCCGATTCCTGTTGGGAACAGGAAGCCAAAAAAACCGGTCTTGACACTCAAGCCATCACGGATTGTTTTAACAAAGACGGTGTTAGTCTAATTGAAAAAGAAGTCGCCCTAACCGAAACAAACAAAGTCCAGAGTTCGCCCACTTTATTGGTTAATGGTGTGGCTTTCCCGCCAGAAACCGCTTACACTCAGGATGGAAAAGGTACCCTAAAAATCGGCAAAAAAGTTACCACCCAGGACCGCTATCGCCTGCCTAATGTTCTCAAAGAAGCCGTCTGTATCGGCTTTAAGTCAGCTCCCAAAGAGTGCAATACTGTCCTACCCGACCCCTCCGGGGCCAAACCTGCCGCTGGCGGCTGTTAATGTTAAAACTTAATTCTCATCAGCTCCGTCAAAGCTCGATAAGGCAGGGGAGTCGTCATCAACGAAAAATCACCAAAAATCCCCTGATTATCGTTCTTGACAACGTTATTGATACTTACAACATTGGTTCTTTTTTTCGTCTGGCCGATGCTCTTAATGTAGAAAAAATTTACCTCTGTGGCCCAGTGGTTACCCCACCCAACCTCAAAATTCATCGAGCCTCTATCGGTACCTGGAAATGGGTTCGTTGGGAACACTTTCCCACCACCACTGATTGTCTTATCCAATTGAAAAAAGCTGGCTATACTATTTATGCCTGTGAACAAGCTAAAAACAGTATCAATTACGCCAAAACCAAATACAATTTTCCTCTAGCAATTGTCGCCGGCAGTGAAACCAACGGTATCTCTCCGGAAGTTCTCAAACTTTGCCATCAAAGCGTTGAGATCCCTATGTATGGAGTCAATAAATCCCTTAATGTCCTTCTCGCCACCGCCATTATTGCTTTTGAGTCATTGCGTCTTCACCCCTTTTCTCGGCAATAGCACCATAGCTACCTAGCAAAATCTGCCCCATCTTCGATCAAAAATCATAACTATTTCTGATCTATTTTGATACACTTTTCTGATCAAATTTCTCCTATCCTTCCATACATTTTGCCTATTGTTAAGCTATTTTTATCTGCTACAATTAATTTATCTCAAAACTTCGATGATTTTTTAATACTTTCTCCCTTGTCAAAGGTCCTTAGATCCTCGGAGGGGAGAGATGCGGCGAAGCCGAGAGGGATTTAGTCTTTTATGTCCGACACCTTAAAATATACCGGTCAACAAATCATCGTTCTTGAAGGTCTTGAGCCTGTCCGCAAACGTCCGGCCATGTACATCGGTTCCACCGACATCACCGGCCTTCATCATTGTCTTAACGAAATTATTGACAACTCAATTGATGAAGCCTTGGCCGGATTTGCCAAAAACATTTGGGTTATCGTCCATCCCGATAATTCTGTCACCGTCGCTGATGACGGCCGGGGAATTCCCGTCGACATCATGCCTAAATATAAAAAATCGGCCTTGGAGATAATCATGACTACCCTGCACTCCGGTGGCAAATTTGAAGGTACTGCCTACAAAGTCTCCGGCGGTCTCCACGGCGTTGGTGCCTCCTGCGTCAACGCTCTAAGCATCCTCTATCAGGTTGAAGTCCGTCGGGACAAAAAAATTTATTCCATGGAATTTTCCCGAGGTAAGGTTAAAAGTCCTCTAACTACCATTACCAAAACCCAGATCCCTCTTTTAGAAAAATTTATCCCCAGCTCTGTTTCCGGCACCACCGTTACTTATTTTCCCGACCCCGAAATTTTTAAAGAAGGTATCGAACTTGACACCAAAACTATCATCAGATCGCTTAAGGACCGCGCCTATCTGACCAGTAAAATATTTTTTCATTTTTTCGATCAAAGAAATGATGGCGAACACCATTATTACTTTGAAGGCGGCATTCTCTCCTTACTGTCCGAAATAAACAAAGGTAAAACCACCCTTCATTCTCCCATCTACATCCACCGGGCCGATTCCGGTATCGATACCGAAGTCGCTATCCAATACAATGACTCCTTTCAGGAAAACACCCCTTCCTTTGTCAACATTATCAACACCCGCGAAGGCGGCTCTCATCTAAGCGGCTTCAAAACCGCCCTGACTAAATCCATCAAGGATTATGCCGAACGCAAAGAAATGATCAAAAACAAAGACGATTCCATTACCGGTGATGATGTCCGTGAAGGTTTAACTGCCATTCTTTCCATTAGAATGGGAAGTAAAGATCTCCAGTTTGAAGGCCAAACTAAAGGGAAATTAGGCAACTCCGAAGTTCAGCCTATTGTGGCCAAAATTGTCCGGGAAGAACTGGATATCTTTTTTGAAGAACATCCGGATATTGCCAAAACTATCGTTAGCAAAACCCTTTTAACCATTCAAATCCGCAAGGCCGCCAAAGCCGCTAAAGATGCTATTATGCGCAAGGGAGCCTTTGATTCGCTCGGGCTTCCTGGCAAACTGGCCGACTGCCAATCAAAAAAACCGGAGGAATGCGAAATTTTTGTGGTCGAAGGCGATTCCGCCGGGGGATCGGCAAAAATGGCCCGTGACCGTAAGTTTCAAGCCATTCTGCCACTTTGGGGAAAAGGCTTAAATACCGAAGGTATGCGCCTGGATAAAATAGTCAATTCCGACAAATTCAAAGATCTAATTATCGCTATTGGTATGGGGATAGGGGATTCATTAAACCCTGGTAAACTTCGTTATCACCGGATTATCCTTATGGCCGATGCCGACGTTGACGGTTCCCATATCAACACCCTTTGGCTAACTCTTCTCTTCCGCCACCTCTCTTACACCGTTGAAAATGGCCATGTCTACATTGCCATGCCACCACTTTTTGCCATAAAACAGGGAAAAGGTGTAAAATACGCCTACACTGAAGAAGAAAAAGAAAAATATCTTCAAAGTTTGTCGTCAGACGAAAAATACAGTATTCAGCGTTACAAAGGTCTGGGAGAAATGAACCCCGAACAACTTTGGACCACCACCATGAATCCGGAAACCCGGATTCTCAAACGAATCACTATTGAAGATGCCCAAAGGGCCGACGAGACCTTTCGAACCCTAATGGGTGAAGAAGTTCCCCCCCGCAAAAAATTTATTGTTACCCACGCCCACCTGGCCACATTAGATATTTAACACATCATGAAAGAATTCCAAATCTTGCTCGTTCTATCGCCTGTTATTATTTTGATTTTTTTGTTCTCCTATTTACTTACAAAATCAATTGGTAAAATTAATAAAAAATATAAAAAATATCCAACATACTGGCTGTTTCTCTTTATCTCCGGGTTAGCAATAATTTTTCTTGCCTTTATTAAAGGTACGGATTATCCAACCCTTCTTCTTGGAATTGCCTCTTCAACCGCAGGCGCTTACGCCAAATTCAGAAAAAAATTAACTAAATAAATTATGCCACAGGATACAACTAAAAACAAAATAGTCAAAGACGACAAAGTATTTGTCAATAACGCCGGCAAAATCATCGATGTCGACATTGTCCCGGAAATGGAAAAATCCTATCTTGACTATGCAATGAGTGTCATTGTCTCCCGAGCTCTGCCTGACGTCCGTGATGGCTTAAAGCCAGTTCACCGCCGGATAATTTTTGCCATGGACAAAATGGGACTTACTGCCACCGGTAAAAATGTTAAGTCAGCTGCCGTCGTCGGCGATGTTCTTAAATCCTATCATCCTCACGGCGATGCCGCCGTCTACATGTCCCTTGTCCGTTTGGCCCAGGACTTTTCTCTCCGCTATCCGCTGGTCAAAGGTCAGGGAAATTTCGGTTCCATTGACGGCGATCCACCGGCTGCTATGAGGTACACCGAGGTCAAAATGAGCCGATTAACTCCGGAAATGATTAGTGATATCGACAAGGAAACTGTGGAAATGATGGACAACTACGACGCTACTACTCTCGAACCAACCGTGTTGCCATCCCGAATTCCTAATTTACTTCTCAATGGTGCCGATGGGATTGCCGTTGGTATGGCTACCCGGATTCCGCCCCACAACCTTGGTGAACTTAGTGATGGTATCGACTTTGTTCTTGACCACTGTCATCTGGAAAAAGTCGAAAATAATATCGAAATCAAACCTCTTATCCAAAAAAATCTTAGCACCCAGGACAAAATTCTTCTCCCGGTCACTGCCCTCGAGCACCAACACTATATTTTGGAAACCGCTGCCACTGTTAATGATCTTACTAAATACATTAACGGACCTGACTTTCCCACTGCCGGTGAAATCTATGGTAAGAAAGGCATTATTGAAATGTATCAAAGCGGCCGGGGTAAATTTACCCTTCGAGGTAAAGCTGAAATTACCGAAACCAAATCAGGCAAAATTAGAATTGTCATTTCCGAAATTCCCTATCAGGTCAATAAAGCCGAATTGGTTCAAAAAATAGCCCAGCTGGCTACTGACAAAAAAATTATTGGCATTAGTGACCTTCGCGATGAATCCGACCGTCACGGTATCCGGGTAGTATTGGAAATCAGGAAAAACGGTAGACCTAAATCAATTTTAAATAAACTTTACAAATATACCTCGCTTCAATCATCATATTCCGCTAATATGCTGGCCCTGGTCAGCGGTGTTCCCCAAACCCTAAATCTTCGTCAACTCCTTCTTCTCTTCCTTCGTCACCGCGAACTCATCGTCCGTCGGCGGACTCTCTTTGATCTTCGGGCTGCCTATATGCGAGCCCACATTCTTGAAGGCCTAAAAATTGCTCTCGACAACCTTGATGCTGTTATTAAAACTATCCGTGCCTCGGAAACCGTGGAAGCAGCAAAGAAAAATTTAATGGAGAAGTTCTCTCTTAGTGATCTTCAAGCCAACGCTATTCTGGAAATGCAGCTCCGCCGCTTAGCGGCTTTGGAACGTCAAAAAATTGAAGACGAATACCTCGATGTTAAAAAAATTATTGATGGCCTCACCGCCATTATCACTATTCCCGGCAAAATGATTACTATTTTGAAAAGCGAAAATAAGGAAATCAGGGAAAAATATGCTGATTCCCGGCAAACCAAAATCTTTATTCGGGACCTGGCTGACTTTAGCGAGGAAGATCTCGTTCCCTTCGAAGCCACCTTAGTTACTGTTACTCGTAGTGGTTATATCAAACGTTTGCCCCAGGACACCTATCGTACTCAACAACGGGGTGGAGTCGGTATCAGTGGCATGTCAACTAAAAACGAAGATGAGGTGGAAAGTTTATTTAACGTCAATACTCACGACAATCTTCTCTTTTTTACCAACAAAGGCCGATGTTTTAAAACTAAAGTTTGGGAAATCCCCGAATCTTCCCGCCAATCCAAAGGTCAAGCGGTGGTTAATCTAATTAATATAGTTGCTGGTGAAAAAGTTGAAGCTGTCCTTCCAATCGCTAAGCTTTCCGATTCCAAATATATAATTCTGGCTACCCGCAAAGGTGTTATCAAAAAAACCGCTATCGAAAAATTCGCCAATATCCGTCAATCCGGACTTACCAGTATCAAACTGGACATCGGCGACCAACTTATTTGGGCCAAAACCACCAGCGGTAATGATCAAATATTTTTAGTTACTAAAATGGGTAAATGTATCCGTTTTAATGAAATTGACACCCGCCCCATGGGCCGGCACACCCGGGGAGTCAGGGGAATTACTCTCAAAGACAACGACGAACTTATCACTATGGACATTCTTCCCCCCAAACGAAGTCCGACATCTTTTCGGCATTTAATGGTAGTTACTGAAAACGGTGTTGGAAAACGCAGTGACGTCTATCTCTACCCTCTCCAAAAACGGGGCGGTATCGGGGTTAAAGTATCTAATTTATCCGTCAAAACCGGTAATATTGCTGCAACCGCTGTAGTCAATGAAACCAATGAACTGCTAATTTTAGTCTCCAAAAAAGCTATTACCATTAAGTTACCTTTAAAAAATATTCCCGTTCTCTCCCGAAATACCCGCGGAGTAATTTTAATGAGATTAAAAACCAGCGAAGACCGGGTTAATAGCCTCACTATTTTATAGGCTATCTCTACTTTTTGTTATAGGCTATTCTTCCCTTCGTCATTATAAGATAGCTCTTTTCTCCCATCTCTGATTAGCAGTCAATCTGGCCGACTGTTAGTCAGGTTCAAAAAACCAATATAAGCCTAATTTACGGCAAAAGCCCTTACCATAAAAGGAGAGGGGATAGAAACTCCCACTTTTCGGGCATCCACAGGCATTATCCTTCAACTATAGGACACACTGATTACACACTCTTTTTTATATTTCCGGAATGGTATTTTTCATGAATTTCACGCAACCGGGAATCCGTTACGTGAGTATAAATCTGGGTGGTAGCAATATTTCGGTGGCCAAGAAGTTCCTGAACCGATCGCAAATCGGCGCCTGACCGCAACAAATCCGTAGCCATCGAATGTCTTAATGTATGCGGAGTAGCATCAACTGGAATTCTGGCTTTCCGCACGTAGTGCTTGACTAGCCGTTGAATCGATCTTACCGACAACCTCATTTCTTCATCGGTACTGGCTATATCTTTTTTCCCCCCATACCGGATAAACATTGGTTTATGCCTATCCATCCTTGATTTTATATACCCCGTCAACAGTTCAGCTGCCTGCTGGCTGACAAATACCACCCGGGCTTTACCGCCCTTGCCGATTACCCCAAACTCCCGGGTTTCCAGATTTACCTGATCCCGATTTAAAGCCACCGCCTCCGACACCCGCAAACCGGTCGAAAACAATAGCTCTAATATTGCCCGATCCCGGAGCCCAACTTTGTTTGACAACAATGGTTGCTGCAAAAGTCTCTTCATCTGCCCATCGTCTAAAAATTTCAGGGAATGATCCGATGTTTTTGGAACCTCAATCTTTTCCGGCTGCATTACCTGATAATCGTTTCGAATCAGCCATTTGAGAAAAGATCTGATAGCAATCACATAATATCCTTGAGTTACACTTTTCATTCTTCCCCGCAATCCCGGTTGCCGGGACAAATACAACCTAAAATTCCTCACCGTCTCCTGATTAATATCGCCCAAGGATGGCTCCTCAATTCCTGAAGCCTTAAGATAAGCTAAAAGCACCTCCAAATAGTGACGGTAATTTCTGACCGTCAACTTTGAAGCATTCTTTTCAATTTCCAAATGCTCTAAAAATCTGACGATTCCTTCCTCCAATTTCATATATCTAGACTATCGTAGCACAAAATATATAAAATCTTCGTTTCTAGAGCCTTTGGTGAAGTTATATATATTTTTAGCCTTGTTTTAGGTATATTCTCTTACTTCTCTCTAAAAATTAGGACAGGGAAGTGTCAATAGTGGTTTTCAGGCTGAGTATCGTTTCGGACAGTATCTACCAAATAGAGGACAAATATGCTCTTTATTAATATTTAATTAGTTTTACTTCTTATTAATAATTCGTAATTGATAATTGATAATTGTTTTATAGTACTTCCCTCCGCTTCTGGGATTAGAATAGTCGTAAAAGATACATTGTGCGACTATGGTTTAGGGACTCTACCCCCACTAGGCGAGAGGTAAAACTTTTATAATTCACCTTGCCAAAAGACTAATTAAAAATATAGTCTTTACGCTCAATAACCATCGCTTCTCCCCCGAGAGGACCCCTTCTCCGACTTACGCTCTGATATAGTCAACTGCTAATTACTTTTCCACATAGACTATATCATTCTATATCATCTTAACGTCCTATAATTATCATGAAAATTATAGGATATATCGTGAAAGTTTACCCGCCATGGTGGTCCCTTCCCTACTCCCCTAGTCTATCATCAAATATTGCCTATTTTTAGCTTTCTTCAACCCCACTTATTCGTCAAAATTATGGCCAAAAGCATAGCTATTCCCGTCAGGCTATAGCCGGTCACTACCCCCCTAAACAACCTCTCTTTAATGTCTGCTTGGAACAAACCGGACAACAAATAGATTATCGATACTAAATAGATTGATCCTTTAAATATCCCCACCGGCCAAAAAGAAAAAATTAAAGCCATTTGGCCCATTATCCAAACAGCCACTAAAATATACACCCACCTCCCCTTGCCTTTACCATCGTCCGGCAAATCAATCGCTATCGCCCAAAACTGATACAAAAACAAGAATAGTGTCAACAATAATGTCATTAGTGAATTTCCCCAAAAAGGTAGCTTAAAAGACAACATACTGTTAAAAAGAAAGAAAGCGGTTAACAGCACCAAAATCAAACTTACTGTATAGGCCGCCCGATACAAAGGCACCGTTTTATAGCCAATCGCCACCAAAAATACATTCTCCACCAAAAACATCAGATAAATCATTGCCCCGAATACTACTATGTATATCAAAAGATTGATCTGACTTAATGGTAATAAAACTACAAACAACCCATACCCAAGAGTTAATAACACCGGTAATATTGCCGTCATCAGTTTAGTGTGGAACTTTTTATCAAATACAATTTCCAGCCCAAACCAGAAACAAAACACCACCAAAACCAACTCCAGGGCAATCCCTAAGTATCGGGAGTCGACCGGCAAAGACAAAAACAGATACATTCCTATTCCTGATAATACCGTTGAAATCAAATATCGCCAACGTTTAGACATATTCATCGGAATTCAAAGCCGGAATAAACATTCATAACATCATCATTTTCCTCCAAAGCCTCAATTAAATCCATCACCTTTACCACCTCCTCTTCTGAGGCCAACTTCACCTTTTGTTTACACCTCATCACTATTTCTTCCCGCCCTATCCCTTTTCCCATCTCTTTTATTTTTGCCGATATTTTGGCCAAGTCAACCACCTCAGCCACCACCACCCTATCCTCAATTTCTTTTACTCCCGTCTCAATTAACCCCAACTGTTCTTCCTCCGAAAACTCTCCTTCTATCTCAATCTCCCCCACCCTCTCAAACATAAAAATCACCGATCCTTCACTAGCTAAATTTCCTCCGAGCTTTCGGAATAATAATTTTACCTCTGAGAAAGTTCTGTTTTTATTATCCGTCTCAATTTCCATAATCAACGGTACCCCAAAAGGTCCAAAACCTTCAAATCGCCAGTTTGATAAATTTGCTTTCCTCTCTTCATACCTTTTCAACAATCTCTCAATGTTTTCTTTAGGCATGTTCACCTCTTTAGCCTGATCTATAGCTGTTTTTAGCCCCACTCCTCCCCCACGCAAAGCTGTCATAATATTTCTTGATGCCCGGGTAAAAGCCTCGCTCCGCTTCTTGTCTTGTGCTCCTTTCCGGTCTTTGATATTGGCCCACTTAGAATGTCCTGACATAAGTTTCACTGTATTTTACCATTCTCTCTATCCCCCTCCCTAACACCACCTCCATTTCCCCGCCCTCATTTTCTCTAAGTTGACAGGACAAAATATTACCCAACTTCAAAGAAATTTCCTTTTCTGCTGGAACTTTGCCATTATATCTAATCTGACACTCATCACTCTCCTCCTCCGTGTCCACCGCCGTCACCATCATCCCCCACCAACCTAACCTATCAGCCACCATGTTTCCAAACCCATTTTTACCCGACGCGTTTACCACCGCCACCCGAATATTTTTGTCTATAATTCCATTTTCTGCCATATCCCGCGACATTATTTCCTCCAAACTTTCTTTTTCCAGAGGAAGTTGACGATATAAAATCTCTTTCTTTTGTAGCCAATTATCAGCCTGCAATCGAAACCGAAACCACCCTAAAGGACCCAAATTCTCCCACAACCACTGATTTGTTTGCCAATCCCCGCCAGTCTCCACCCGATTGGGCCAAAAACCAAAATTATAAAAAGCAGTCATTTTACCCAAATTAGGCTGATTACTTTCCTGCTCTAATATTAGTTTAAGCTTAGAGGCAGGATAAAAACCCATTCCGTTGGGAATCCACAAATTAACTTCCCCGATAATTTCCAGATTATTTATCATCCCCCGGGCTGGCGAAATATTTATCAACGTTACCCCGCTGTCAACAATCTCCATTATTAAAAAATCATCACCCCTCCAGGATGTCCGATACATCCACCAACCCCCCAAACCCACCGTCGCCACTACTACCAAAAACAAAAAAAAATTAACTCTTTTTTTCATAACCGATTTTTCCCAATAAATGGCTCAACTCTATGGGCATTTCTGACTCAAAGTGCCTCAAGTTATTTCCTTTATCCCGAAAACTTATTTCCGCCGCATGCAAAAACGGTCTCTCTATCCCCAATAAGCTCACTCCGCCATATAATTTATCTCCTACCAGCGGCCAGCCTAAATATTGAAAATGAACCCTAATTTGGTGCGTCCGTCCCGTTTTTAGATCAACCCGGACTAAACTATATTTTTTCCCCGAAAAATTTATCACCGCCATCCGCTCAAATCGGGTCTCCGACCTTTTTCCATTTTCTCTGACCTCAAAACGGCCAAAATATCGCTTACTTCGGCAAATCGGCATTTCTATTCTCCCCTCCAAACTAACTTCCCCTGAAACTAAAGCCAAATATCTTTTTTCAATTTGTCTCCCTTTAAATAAAGCCGACAGATACTTAAAATATTCCTCCGTTTTGGCCGCCAGTAATATTCCCGAAGTCCCCTTATCCAGCCGATGAACTATCCCCCGCCTTTTTAATCCCATCCCCAATCCCCTATTTACCAGCCATGATTCAACCGTTTCCTTTTCCCTGCCATTTTCATTGGCTACTACCAACCCCGCCGGTTTTTCCAATACCAACAAATTACTATCTTCAAAAATTATTTTAGTCTCTTCCATTTTTCCCACACTACCAAGCTAAGCCCAATAAAAATTAAGTAATCGTTTAAGTTATTATAAAGCCTGGTTCCGGGAATTAACCAATAGTCCACTACCTTCCCTGTCAGTATCCTTTCCCAAAAATTGGCCGCCCCGCCCAAAAGCACCAACCACCATCCCTTTTCCCTCCCTCTCCACCAACAATAAAATACTCCTAATAAAACCAAAGCTGAAACAATCTCCAACCCGGGAAAAACCAACCCAAAACTAATTCCTCTGTTCTCCACCGCTTACTCCCCCTCTTTCTCGCACCTCAGACATATTGTTGCTTCCAGCCTAACCGCCAACCGATCGGTGTCAATCATCTCCCCACACTTATCACAAATTCCATACTTCCCAATTTTAATCTTTGACAAAGCCTTCCGAAATTCAATTATCTGTTTTTTAACGAAACCTACTTTAATTTCCGCTTCAAAATGACCAATCTGCTCATCCACGTCTTCCTCCAAAGAATTATTAGTTGCCCGGGAACTATCAGAAAAAGGATCGCCGCGCTTTAAGCTTCTCTCGCTTCTTTTAAGCTCCACAATCCTCTTCTCCAAATACTCTTTCACCGGTTTAGTCAACTTGTCAGGAATTCCGCTCATTACCAAGAATACCCAATCCCACCCCGCAAATCAAGGCAGGTATAAGGTAATAAATATTACCATAAAATAGGCACAAACCAATATAAAACACAGTGTTTGCCATCAAAAAAAGAAAACCCTTCCGACCGCTTTTATACCAAACAAAAGACCGGTATCTGCCTCGAAACCACCATGTTATTAAGGCAACTACCATCAACAATAATACTACCTGCCATTTCCCGGAAATCGTAAAAAACACTCCATTCAGCCACAATAATAACCACAAGTTATCTTCTGCAAAAGCAAAAAATTTCCAACCTCGATCCATTGCCACCAGCCAAGCTATAAATATCCACAATAAATATCCACCGATTACATTACTTTCCCCTATTCTCCAAAATTCAAGCCACTTTGTCGGGTTTCCCGACCATACCCCCCAATTAATAAATCCATAAGCCAATCTGCTGCCAATAAGATAGGCCAGCATTGATACCCAACCAAAAGCCGCTACATCTTCCTCTTTATAGCCATCCTTCAATCCCCGCCACATTAAATACAGGTAGATAAGTAACCCCCCGATTCCGACAATTATTTGCCACATAGGTGCCGAGGGTGGGACTTGAACCCACACGGTATTGCTACCACACGATTTTGAGTCGTGCGCGTCTACCAGTTCCGCCACGTCGGCAATCTTTTTTAAAACAATCAAATTATCTCAAATCTATCCCTTTTTCTCCACATCAAAAAAGCTGACTTGTTTGCCGTTAAAATACAAACTAAACTGCCCCGTCGGACCATTGCGGTGTTTTTCAATACTTAAAGTTATTATCTCTTTAACCTCCTCGTCCTCCCGATGTAAAAACATCACCACGTCTGCATCTTGCTCAATACTCCCCGACTCCCTCAAATCCGACAATCTCGGTCGCCCGCCCCGGGCCTCCATTTGCCGATTCAATTGGGCCACCGCCAATATCGGAATCCGCAATTCTCGAGCCAAATTTTTTAATCCCTGAGATATTTCACTAACTTCTTGAACCCGGTTTTCCCGGTTTCTCCCATGCATTAACTGCAAATAATCAACCACAATAAATTTAATTCCCTTATCCACCTGCAACCGCCGAGCCTTGGTCCTCAATTCAGTCACCGACAACCCCGGGGTATCATCTATATATAGTGGAGCTTCGGCCAATATTCCCATCGCTTCCGACAACGAGGCAAAATCATCATCGGAAAGTTGACCGGTTTTCAACTTCCAGGCGTCAATTAACCCCTGACGGACGAGTAGTCTATCCGACAACTCTTCCTTGCTCATTTCCAGGGAAAAGACACAGGTAGGTAATTTCTCCTCGACTGCCACAAAACGGGCCACATTAAGACTAAAAGCCGTTTTCCCTACTCCCGGCCTGGACGCCAAAACAATTAAGTTGCTGTCCTGCATTCCGGCCAGCATTGAATCAAGTGACCTAAAACCGGTCCCTAGACCCCTTAAACCACTCCCCCGTTTCTGTAGCTCGTCCAAGCGGTCAAAACTGGCTGTCAACACCTCTTTTAAAGACATTGGCACCGACTTTAAATGTTTTTGACTTAGTGAAAAAATTTCTTGTTCGGCCACGTCCAATAACTCTTCGGCCGTCAGAGACTCATCAAAGGCTTTTTCGGTAATCCGCCCGGCCGCTGAAATTAGCTCTCGCTTTACCCCCAATGCTTTAATCATTTTTCCATAAGCCTCAACATTAGCCGAAGTCGGCACCCCATTGGCCAATTGGGCTAAATAGGCCTTACCCCCGACTAGTTTTATCGCCTTCATTTCCTTAAGCTTCCCCGACACTGTCACCAAATCAATTGGGCTTCTGGCCTCATACAACCTCACCATTGCCTCATAAATTTTGGCATGATTTCCGTTATAAAAATGCTCCGGTCGCAAAAACTCCGACACCGCTAAAATCGCATCATTATCAATCAAAATTGACCCCAATACCGATACCTCTGCTTCCTCAAAAGAGGGAGGGATTCGCCCTATTTCGCTGTTAATAGTACCACCTCCGTCACTTCCGGCAGACTCTCTTTTTCCACCGTTAGCACCGAAACCGGTACCAGGTCCTCTCTGTCCGCCAAATCTAATAACTTTTTTTGATCATCACCCGACAATCCGATAATTACCAAATAGCTTTCCCCCAAGCTTTTTGTCTTCTCCCATATTTCTTTTATCTCCCCCTCAGCGGGTACTATCAGAACATCACACTCACTTAATTTCTCCTTCTTTTTATCGGTTAACTCCACCCTCAATGTTGACAACCATCCTACTTTTATTCCCTCCATTTGTAAAATATAAATCACCCCCTTGCCGTCAATTCGTGCTCCCCAAATTTCCATTCCGGCCACCTCATATTCCCCCGGCCCCCAAATAACCACTTTTTTTTCCTCATCTAACCCCATAAAGTTGGTTTCGGCATCATTAAAAATAACCACTCTTACTTCTCCGGCATATCCATCGATATCTTCCTTTCTTGGATTAAACCACACCGCCTCCTTTCGCCCCCTTACTAAAATACTTCTCTCTCCAAACTGCCGAATCTCCATGGCTCTATGATATCATCAATCTTAAAAGATGCTCAAAGAATTTATTCTGGCTATTATTTTTGGAAGTCTAATCGGTTTCGGTGCCTCCAGCGCCATAGTGACCATTAATCAAAAAAAACCATCTAACCCCTCCGTTTCTTCACCTACCTCTACTCCAATTCCCACTACTGTCTCCACCCCCGCTCTGACCATTGACAGCCCCCAAAACGAATCTCTTGTCTCAAAAGCCAATATTACCCTCAAAGGAAGTACCTCCCCTAATTCCTTTGTCCTAGTAACTACCACCGAGGATTCTTACCAGACTACCGCCGACTCTTCCGGCTCTTTTTCCCTTGACCTCAGTCTAAGTTTGGGAGCCAACATCCTAAAAATCAAGTCTATTTCACCCGACAACAGCGAAAATAATCTCGAATTACTGATTACTTACAGCACTGCTAAAATCCAATGATTTTTACTCCTACTCTCCCGCCCCCGTCGGGAACCGTTCCGCCTAATTCCGGAATTCAAGAAATCAAACAAATGATTCAGGAAAAAGTTAGGGAAAAACTCCAGGAAATCTCCCAGGGTGAAACTGACCCCAAAAAAGCTATTACTGCCGCTATCACCAAAATTGAAGGTGATAGTCTTTTCTTTGACACTCAAAGCCTTATAAAAGAAGCTACGGTTGATGAAAACACTGTTTACATCGGCCTGAAACAAAATAAAATAAAATTTTCCGATCTCAAAGTCAGCCAGGAAGTGTTGGTTATCGGACTTCTGGACAAAGACGGCAAACTATTAGTTAAACGACTTATTCTCACCCCCCAAAAAAGTTTTCAAAACCTCAAAGTAATTGTCTTTGGTCAGATTGTCGATATTTCGACATCCTCTCCAGTTTTAGTTGTCATCCCCTACTCTGACAAAAACAGTCAATACCAAATAAAATACACCAACAACACTACCGTTTTAACGAAAACCGGAAAAAAGATTACTACCGAATCTATTAAAAAAGGCCAAAAAATAGCCGTCGTTGCCACCCCCGACTCTCTTTCCCGTCAAAGTCTAATCTCCGAAAAAATCATTTTACTTTAACGATTAACAATGATAATATTACATGTTAACACAAAATAATCATGTCACCAGGATTAAGACCACCAGAATTAAGCTCTGCACAAGCAGAACAGGTAAAGTCATTTATTGAACCAATCAAATTTAATCCCGATGTTATTCCAAGTAACAGACATCCACTTACAAATCTTCTTTTCATGCCAACAAATTATGGTTTTCTTAGAGGGAATGGTTTATTTAAAAGTGACGAGATTTCCTGTGAGGATTATAGTATTAGAGTTTTTAAAGATAAACCAGCCGGAGGTAAGACAACTATAACTACCACTATCAACAATAGTCAAATAGAGGTGTCAGATTATCAAACGCAAAGGATTTATCATTTTAATCATCAGTTTAATCAGCCTCAAATAGAGAGATTGGGAGATGGTGATGTTGCAAACGGAGTTTATTTTATTCTTGATAAAGGAGACATAAATACTATATTTTATAGAATTAAAGATGATATTAATAAAACAATTACCGGTAAAAGTGGTGGAAAACACATTGAAGAAGAAGAGCTTGAAAAATCAAAAGTTCAAGTTACAGATGTAGGTAGGATAAATGAAATAAAAAGGATAGGAGAATATTTAATGGTTATAGGGTCCGACAGACAGGATGAGAATAAGACAAGGATTGTATTTATTAATCAAGATGGTAAAGCAGTATTATCTAAGCAGGTAGGATATCGAGTAGACAAAATAGTTACCAACCAAAAAGCTGATCGAGAAAATAAATTTATTTTTGTTACTAGTGATAAAAAAGTAGTAATAGAAGAATTGACTGATAAAGATGGCACTCTAAAGTTCGGCGGTGACAATCAATTTCAGGCTCAAAATGTTGGTCGTGCAATTAATTATAGAAATCTGATCGATGTTGCAATATTGGGGGATGAAATAGTTTTAGCTGTCAGTGGAAAATCTGGTAAAGAAGTTGGTAAAAAGATGATCTCTATTGTTGCCGGAGATGGAAAATTTCAATTAACTGATCAAGAAGTTGGAGATGTTACTGGTGTTACCTATCTGGATGGTCTTCCTTATAGATTACATAAACAAGGCAATGATCTTAATGCTACTTTAGTAACAGGATGACTTTGACTTTATTTTTTAAGCTACATCATTTGGTACAATACCGATAATTATTTAATTGAAAACAACCTAATGTCGAATAAGTCCGTGACTGATACGTTTAATTGACATTTCCTAAATTGCTGATAAAATACACTCGATGATCAAACAAACAAGCAAAAATACCCATCATCACGCCAATTAAACCTTGGCGGACTTTTGCTTGCATCCACACAATCCCGCCAAGAGGCGGGGTTTTTTGTTTAATTAAGTCTCCCTAATTACACAATCCCGTATGATTTTTATAAAATTAAAATCCATCGGGATGTTTCCTTAATGTTCTTTAGCAACCTGGTGAAACGTAATAAATTTGTCTGACAAATTTACACGTTTCTACCACGTTAGTTTGCATCAGCAAACTTTACATGGTGGTATTAGCTCAGTTGGTTAGAGCGTTCCCCTGTGGAGGGAAAGGTCGCCGGTTCAAGTCCGGTATACCACCCATAATCAATTAATAATTAACAATTACGAATTTCAAATTAATTCGTAATTCATAATTTGAAATTGAAAATTAAAATTTTATGAATATAAAATTTTTCTATCATCACATCCACACCGTGGTCACAATTCCGCGGGGTGTTTTCGTGACCTAAATTTATTTTATTATTCCTTTAAAGCCCCGTAAACCGGGGCTTTTTTTAGTCCCCAAACATTTACATTTAAAAAATATGGACGAAAAAATTAAAATAGTAGACTTACCTTATGCCCCTGGTTATGGTCTTCCTGAAACCAGAGAAGCTATCGCTAAGGCTGATAAACAGTTTCTTTCCACTCTTACGGTAGATGCTGTTCTCGGACTCAATGTTGAAGCTTTTGAGTCAAGACAAGCTTGCGCCAGAGCTGAATCATATCTCAGATGTCGACGGGGAACGCTTAGTGTTATTGAATATTCCGAGAGATGCACCCGAAAATCATCTTAAAACTTAAATCGGGGTTGGGGCGTCCGCTTCGGCTGGCGCCTCAACTAAAATAATTATTTATCAATAAGTGATTACACCAACAAAAGAAATTACATATTGTTCAAAAGGTGAACTGGAGAATATCAGAGCCAGGAGTATTTCTCTTGGTTTTCCAACACCAACCAATGCCAATTTGTTTCAACTTGGTCGATCTTTGTGGGAATCAGCTTCCCCGCGACTTGCCACCGAAACCAAGCTTTGGCGTCAACTCAAAGAAACCCGTCGCCGACAGGCCCAATGGCGCAACCAAGAACGTCAGAAATTTACCAGTAACGTTCAAAATCCTAACGGTCTTGATAGCACCGCCATTAGATACGCCTCACGAATTTATGTTGACCTTAAGGAACGCAAAGCTAGTTATGGTGACTATGTCTTTAACTTTGCCTTCCCCTTAGACTCCTCTATCCCGCCTCCACCGGTTAAATTACCCCGTAATCTACCCAACGTCATCTGGAAAATGGCCGAATATATTGAAAAACCTTTTCCATCTGGCCTGCCTATGGCCAGAATTGACGCCCTAAGACAATCCGATAATTCCATAAAAATAATTGAAATTAATCCCTGCTGGGTGGATAACCTTGGTACTCTCCAAGCATTCTATGAAACCTATCAAACAACAACACAAATATCCCCCATCGATATCCTCTGCCAACAAATCACCTCCCGTCGACCTCTAAATCGTAATATCGCTCTTCTTTATGGCGCCCAAGCTGATGGCTGTAAAAAAGACGAAATTTTCGGCTTAGCCGAATACCTTAAAAGTAGTGGTGAATTTAATCAGGTTATTGTTTCCACTTTAAATTCAAACTTTGATTTTAACCCCTATGGAACTATCTATATCAATGGATCCTTTGCGATGGGCCAACTTTACATCACCGAAACTCTTGCTGTCGAAAAAATTAGAAAATTGTCAGAAACAAAATCAACCCTCCTGCTCCCGGCTCAATTTACCGCCCTGGATTCAAAAATATCTTTAGTTGGCATGAGTCAAACTCGACCGGATTTATTTCTAAAAACTTCACTTAATCGTCAGGATATCGATGGCCCTACAATCGCTAAACCTCTTCAGTCTGAATCCCTCAAAGGTATTATCACCCTTCCTCTCGGTGAAACTCCAATACTTCCTGAATCCTATATTTACCAGCCTTTAGTTTCTAATCTCACCAACACCTCTCTGGTGTGTGTCAATACTAAAACCAAAACTATCGCACAACTTCCTTCTCTCTACGAGAAAATTAACATTTGGATCATCGGTAATCAAATAACCGGAGTTATCGCTACCTACGATACTTCCTATATGATTAATGATGCCAGTTATAATTTACCCTTATCGTGGGAAAATATATGATTAATAACTCACTGATTATCTTCGATCTCCAAGGGACTTTGGTTAAAAGTATGCGCCCCCCAATTCTTAACGGATCTGTCACCACCATCCAAAAACTCGCTCAAAAAAATGTTTTAAGCATATTTACCGGAGCTACCAGAACCGAAACTCTTAATATCCTTAATCGGTTAAACATTTCTCAATTTTTTTCTCCGAAAAATATTGTCATCAAAGGATCCTTTTCTAAAAAACCAAATCCAGAAGCAGTTTTTTGGCTAATTTCTAACAATCAACCAGACAAAACATATTATATTGGCGATACCCGCAAAGATTACAAAACTGCTAAAAACGCCAAAATACCGTTCGTCTACGTTGGAAAACAAAAACTCGGTATCGCCCAAATTTCCTCATTGGATCAACTATTAAATGTTAAAATCTAATTATGAAATCCAAAAATAATACTTCTTTAAAACCTCAAACTCTTCGGGGTTTCAATGATTGGTTTGCCCCCGACGTTAAACTGCGGGAATATGTCATTAACATTTTTAAATCCGTCTTTGAAAAATACGGCTACGAACCATTGGAAACTCCGGCTCTGGAATACAGTCAATTTATGCTAGGCATCAGCGGTGAAGAAGCCGAAAAACAATTTTATCGCTTTCGCGATCCTGGCAACCGCGATGTCATGCTCAAATATGAAGTCATGACTGGTATGTGTCGAGCTGTCGCCTCTAATTTTGATAAAATTCCCTTTCCCTACAAGCGATATCAAATTCAACCGGTTTGGCGGGCAGAAAACACCCAAAAAGGCCGCTACCGTCAGTTCACTCAATGTGATGCCGACACCATCGGCTCCCCCTCCATGACTGCCGACGCCGAATTTATCCAAATGGGTCTAGAAATCGTCGGTAAACTTGGTTTTGAAAAATATATCGCCCGCATCAGTAATCGCAAATTTCTCGACGGTATTAGAGAATATCTGAACATTCCTTTGGAAAAATTTTACGGCATGTGTATGTCCATCGATAAACTAAAAAAAACCGGTCGGGATGGTGTCTTAAAAGAACTAATTGAAAGACGTGGCATTTCTCCAGAGTCAGCCAACAAAATTCTCAAAATAACTGACAGCAATAATTACTTAAAGTTAGACAATTACCAAATTATCGAACTATTAAATGATACAATCGGTTCCACTAAAATAGGCAGAGAGGGATTGAACGAATTAAAACAAATTTTTGATTATTTAATACTTTCTAATGTATCAGACTCTATCTATCGCTTCGATACCTCTATCGCCCGCGGGCTTGCTTCATATACCGGACCAATCTGGGAATTTGAAATCATCGATGGTAATGTCGGCTCCATTGGCGGTTGTGGTCGCTACGATAATCTTATCGGCCGCTATCTTGGAAAAGATAAAGTCGTTCCGGCTACCGGCGGTTCCTTTGGTATTGAACGAATCTGCGATATTATCCGTGACCAAAAAATTCTTAACCTTGGTGACACCAATACTCAAGTGTTAATTACTATCTTCTCACTCGAAACTCAAACTGACAGCATTAAATTAGCCAATAAATTACGTCAAAATGGTATCAATACACTCCTCTACCCCGAAACCGACAAAATTGGCAAACAATTCAAATACGCCTCCGATAAAGGTATCCCCTTCGTCGCCGTTATCGGTCCCGACGAAGTCGCCAAAAATTTAGTAACTCTCAAAAACATGGAGAGTGGCGATCAAAAAACAATTACACCAGAAGAATTAATTAAATTAATTAACTAAATTAAAGTGCCCTGTCAAGGTCCATAGATACCCCTTGTGGGTAGAAAGGTGGTACGTAGTACCAAAGGCTTTAATCTTTGCTATAATATTTACCTATGAAACAAGGGATTCATCCTCAATATTTCGATAACTGCGCCGTTACTTGCGCCTGCGGCAACAAATTTACCACCGGCTCCACCCTCGAAAAAATCGAAGTCGAAGTCTGCAGCCTTTGCCACCCTTTCTTTACCGGCCAACAAAAATTTGTCGATATTAAGGGTAGAATCGAAAAATTCAAAGAAAAACAAGCCCGGGGTACCGCCTACAAAGCCGCCAAGTCTGCCAAAAAACCAACAAAACTAAAAAGACTGAAAAAGAAAAATTGAATTAGATGCCCACCATTAATCCCAACATTGCCATTCTCGAATTCCGTCCCGGCCCCGGCGGTGACGAATCCACCCTCTGGATGGATGATTTAATGCGCATGTATGGCCGCTATGCTACCAAAGTCGGCTGGAAAACCACTCAAATTGATACCAACATCATCAAAATTTCCGGGGTTGGCGCCTTTGATCAACTTCAATGGGAAACCGGCACCCACCGGGTCCAGCGGATCCCTGTTACCGAAAAACACGGCCGGATTCATACCTCTACCGCCGCCGTCGTTGTCCTCCCCCAAATCACTTCGTCAGATGTCCAATTTAACCCCGACGATCTTGAAATTACTGCCTGTCGTTCTGGAGGAAGCGGTGGTCAAAACGTTAACAAAGTCAGTACTGCTGTTCGACTTCTCCATAAACCCACTGGTCTGACCTTTTCCGTCCGCCAGGAACGCTCCCAACAACAGAACCGGGAAATTGCCCTAGAATTATTACGTGCCAAGTTATGGCAAATTGAAGAAGACAAACGACTGGCCGCCACCGGTTCCACCCGCGATAAAATCGGTCTGGCCATGCGGGCTGACAAAATCCGTACCTATAATTACGCCCGAAATCAAATCAAGGACCACCGCATCAATAAAGAATTCAATTTATCTAAATGTCTCAACGGCGACCTTACCGACATGCTTTTGGAACTCACTGTCCTTTCTATCCCTTCTTCTCCAACTTTACCTTAATCTCAATTTCTTTTTTCTCCCGCCAAATTTTCAGAGTAATGCTATCCCCTATCTTCCTTGTATTAATATAAGTCGATAGTACCGTATTTTTTTCATCAGACAATTTTTTCCCATCAATTTCCGTAATCATATCCCCTGCCTTTACCCCCGCCTTCTCCGCCGGACTCCCCGACACCACCTCCACCACATAAGCACCGCTGGGAACCTCGTTTAACACTGCCGCCGCTTTGCTCACCATTCGATAAACCACCCCCAAATAAGGTCTGTCAAACTGACCGGTACTTTTGAAGTTATTAATCGATTGCTTAACAATATTTATAGGTAAGGCAAAACCAATATTCTGTCCACTTTGCGATACCGCCACGTTGACCCCAATTACTTCGCCACCGGAGTCAAACAAAGGCCCGCCCGAATTCCCGGGATTAATCGCCGCATCGGTTTGAATCACATTATCCAATTTTTCACTTCCCTCAAATGGACTTCCAGCCGTAATTCCCCGACCCAGTCCCGAAATTACCCCTTTAGTCACCGTTGACCTAAATTCACCCAAAGCTGTACCGATAGCAATTACTGTTTGGCCCACTTTTAACTTGTCCGAATCCCCCAATATTACCGGAGACAAACCGATTTTATTTACCTTAAGTATGGCCAAATCACTAATTGGATCCCGATAGATATTAACCACTTCAGCTACTTCATCCTTTCCTATAATCACCTTATATTTTGCTTGAATATCGGCCACTACATGCTTATTAGTTACAATCAATCCATCCCCACTAATAATAAATCCGGTTCCTACATCCTGTTCGATCTTTTGTTCCTTGAGTTGACCGGGAGTCCCAAAAAATCCGCCGAAAAAATCCAGACCCCAAAACGGATCTGAATTGACTATGTTTGTTTTACTGATTGATACGGTCACCACACTCGGAGTTGCTTTCTCCACTACCCCCGTCACCACCGATTCTTCATCAATAATTTCCCTTTTCCCGCCTACCACCGACTCTATCTTGTCAATCTTTCCGGTAATTTTATCAATTAATTTTATGCCCACCTTTCGGTCCAATATGGCTCCTCCCAGCACCGCCAGAGTCAACACCACCCCTATTCCCAAACCGGTTAATAGATTCCTCATAATACCTATTTTAGCAACTCTTCAATTGCCTTTTGCAACTGTAAGTCCACTTTAAGATCTTCCCCCGCCTGGACTTCCACGTCCGGCATTACTCCCTCACCGTGAATATTCTTGCCGCTAGGCAATAACCACTTGGCAATTGTTATATGAAGTCCCGATCCATCGGCGAAATCTTCCGGACTTTGGACTGTTCCCTTACCAAAAGATTTTTCCCCAACCAGCTTACCCCGCTTATAGTCCCGCAATGCCCCCGCCAATATTTCAGCGGCTGATGCCGAACCTCCATTTATTAACACTACTAACTTTTCACCTAATAACTTTCCTCGACCCTTTTCCACCCGATAAATCATTTCTTGACCCTCTGCGCCAGCCTGCTCCACCACCACCCCATCCTTGATAAAATCTGATGCCACCAAAACACTGGCCTGCAAAAAACCGCCCGGATTATTTCTTAAATCCAGTATTATTCCCCCAAAATTACCCGGATTTTTATTTTTTTCAACAATTATTTTATCCACCAGACTAGGCCAATCTTTATACACTTGCTCACTAAATTTATACAATTTCACCCAAACTACGCTTTTCCCTTTTTCTGTCTTTACCTCCATCTCCAAACTCGACACCACAATGTTGTCTCTTTTTAATACAACATCAAAAGTCCCCTCTTTCCCCTCCCGGTACATCTTTAAAGTTACCTCCGTCCCCACCTTCCCCCTAATCAGAGTCACCGCCTCGTCTAAACTAATCCCAGCCGTGTCCCGGTCAATTTTTTTTTCAATGTCTTTAATCTTTAAAATTAAATCTCCGGCCCTTAAGCCTGCTTTTTCAGCCGGAGTTTTAGCTAAAGGAGCCATCACCGCCAAAGTTTTATCCTTATACCCCAACTGAATCCCCACTCCGCCAAATTCCCCAGCCAAATCTTCGTTGCTGGCTTTATTTTCTTTTGGCGGTAAAAAAACGGTGTACGGATCACTTAAAGAAGACACCAACCCCGAAATTGCCCCATAGACCATCTCCTTGTCCTTAATTTTGTCCTTGTCTAAATACTTTTTTTGTAGAATATCCCTAACCTGCCACATTAATCCCAAATCCAGTTTATTACTACCCAAACTTTCCGTCATCGCCTGATCCCAACCGATTCGGTACCCTAAAAACAATGTCACCCCGACTGTCGCTAAAACCAAAGCAATATTTCTTATTTTTCGTCGCATCTTTCTATTCTAGCACCAGTAATACTTTACCACTGATTGGATTTAGCCACACTCTTGTTTTTTCCCACCCTTTGGACAATCTAATAACATCTTCGGCTTCTTTTTTATCCATTTTCACCATCGAAACTCCCGCCTCTTTCCAATCAGTATCAACTTCTATGTCCACTAATATTATCCCTTTGACCCCCAACGCTTCAGCTTTGGCCACAATCGCCTCGTCCCCTTCTGCCACAATTATCTGATTCTGAATATCTGCCGGAACTTCCGACAAATTTGTCACCCAAACACCCTTAAATTCTCCCCAGCCTTTTACTTGGCTTATTCCTTCCGCTTCCTTTTCCCAACCCTTGAGTTCAAAAACTATCCGACCTTTTTCCACCCTTACTTTAGAACAAGATATCGGTGACCAATACTTTTCTTCCGATCCATCCAAAAACATTATATTTCCCAACTCATCAATCCCCAAACACTTTCCCCCTAAAGGTGACCTAAGTTGCCGAGGCTTTATCCAACTTCCGCTCCATAAAAGCTCACCCTTAACCAAATTCCGTCCGGAAACTTTTTTTATTATCTCTCCCCGCTCCTTTACTCCCAAATTCTTCCACCCCATCAGGGACAACCTAACCACATTTCCCTGCCTAAACTCATAGATTACCTCTCCCTCATCCACCCCTTTACCGTCCTTAATTACTACTTTAGCTCTCTCCGGTATCCTCAACACCCAAGCAATTTTCTTCACCCCCAATTCTACTCGGCTTTAGTGATAAAAGGCAATAAACCCAAATGTCTTGCCTGTTTTATCGCCAACGCCAATTTTCGCTGGTGTTTCATACACACTCCGCTAATTGGTGCTGACAAAATCCTCCCCCGACTCGATAAAAAACCAACAAATTTTGGATAGTTCTCCCATTTTGGAGAATCTTTTTCCTTACAAAAAATACACTCCTTCCCCCTTCCTTTGATTGGAACCTTAAATTTGTCTTTGCCGCCGCGGGATTTTTTCATATTAGCTAAAATGGCATCTCCTCTTTTAGCTCGTCGGAGTCCTTGACGGAGTCGGCCTTTGGTTCGACATCGGCGGCCTTCGGCTCGCCGGAGTTCTCGATACTAGCCGGAACGGAGGCAACTTTTCCCTCGGCCGGAGCGGCTTCTTCGGTAATAACCACCGGTTCTGCCCCCAAATCATCAGGAATCACAATGTCCTCAATTGTTTCACCGGCCGTTGGTATTTCCGATTCAGCCATCATATCAGCTTTCGGCCCACTATTAAACCCGATTCCTTTATTATCCAGAATTATCATATCGTCAATCACGATCTCCGACACCTGCTTTCTTAAATTATTCGCATCCACAATCTCCCGATACTGAATCCGGCCTTCAACATAAACCCGCCGACCTTTGGATAACAATTGGGAACACAATTCGGCCAGTTTATTCCAGGCCACAATCCGGTGAAATTGAGCGTCTTCTTTACGCTCTCCCTGTTTGGTTACCCAGGACCGGTTGGTCGCCAAACCAAAAGACACCACCGCCATTCCGGCCGGTGTATACCGCAACTCCGGATCACGGGTCAAATTACCAATTAACATCACTCGATTAAGACATCTACTCGGCATATATGCTCCTTTATTTACCTCGCCAAAGTTTTAACGACGGCGGGTTCCTTTAATATTAAATAACGAATAACTTCCGTTTCCCGATTAAGATAGACATTAATTTCTCTTAAATCAAGGGGCTTCTTGGCTTTTACCCCCAGCTTCCAAAAATCTCCCTTACTTTGTTTTTTTATTAAATAGGCCAATTCTTTTGACCCCATTTGTTCCTTTGAATCGAACTTAGCCTCCAGAGCCGACAGCATTGACTCCAACTTTGTCAGGACCTTTTCTTTATTTTTTTCTTCGGTCTTTGGGTTAAAAACCACTACCACTTGATAGTCAAAAACATTTTTCATAAAGCTTTTTAAATTATCACCAGCTTTCTTATTTTACAATCATTTTTTAAATCTTCAATGACATATCCTTTCGTTTTAATAAGATCCCGCAGTCTATCCGACTCCGCCCAGTTTTTCGCCCCCCTAGCCTCGATTCTTTTTTGAGCTAGATCACTAACCTCTTGAGGAATAATTTCTTTTTCAAAATCAAAAATATCCAAAAATTGGTTAATTTCAGTAAAAAAGTTGTAAACATATTTTCCCGACACCCCTTTTGAGTTTTGAGCTCTAATAAACTCGAAAATTGCTGCAAAAGCAGTCGGTGTATCAAGATCATTACTTAAGGCAGTATTTACTTTTTTCTTCAGCTCATCTACTACTTTTTTCTCTTCGGCCCCACTAATATTTATATCTATTTTTTCAATAAAATCTTGCATTCGTCTCAATGAGCTTTTCGCTTGTTCCAACGTCGTCTCCGAAAAATCCATTGGTGATCGATAGTGAGAACATAAAAATAAATACCTTAAAACTCTATAATCGTATTCCATCAGTGCCTCCCGAATGGTTTTAAAGTTCCCTTTACTCTTGGACATTTTTTTAGAATCGATGTTCAAAAACCCAACATGCAACCAATATCGAACCAATGGCTTTTTCCCCGAAGCCGCTTCCATCTGGGCTATCTCCGCCTCATGATGAGGAAAAATCAAATCGACCGCCCCACCATGAATGTCATATTGTGATCCGAAAAGTGTTTCGGTAATCGCTGTATCTTCAATATGCCAACCTGGCCGTCCTTTTCCTAACTCCGTTTCCCAAAACGGCTCCCCAACTTTGGATAACTTCCACAAACAAAAATCATTCCACCCTCTTTTTTCCTTATTCTCGTCAACTCTTGATACCGCATCTTCCTCTTGAAGTTCAGTTCTGCCGGACAGCTTTCCGTATTCAGCAAACTTAGACACTTCATAATAGATTCCATCTGAAATCCGATAAGCAAATCCTTTATCTAACAAAACTTTTACTTGTTTAACTATCTGATCGATATAATCAGTTGCTCTGGCATATTTTGTCACCGACGTGATATGTAGTGATGCCATATCTTGAAGAAAGATTTCTTCAAATTCTCTCGCCAACTTATCCCAACTCACCCCCTTCTCTTGCGACCTTTTAATTATTTTATCGTCAATATCAGTGATATTTTGAATATAAGTTACCTCATAACCTCGATATCGAAGGTATTTAACTATAAAATCAAACTGGATATAGGCCTTTGCGTGACCCAGATGAGGATAGTCATAAACCGTCGGTCCGCAAACAAAAAAATTCACTTTTTTATCATTCATTGGAACAAATTCTTCCGTTTTTTTGGTTAGGGTATTACTTAACAACATTTTTTGCACAGAATTTACCTATTTAACTGCCACCATACTTATCTCCAGTTTTGCTCCTGCCGGCAATGCCGCCACCGCCACTGTCTCCCTAGCTGGAAATATACCCGTAAAATAACTTCCATACACTTCGTTGATTGTTGAATAAACTGACATGTCGGTCACATATATCGTGGTTTTTACCACATTATCAAAAGTGACCCCTGCTTCCTCGAGAACCGCTTTTAGGTTTTTCATAACCTGATGAGTCTGTTCCTCGATTGTTCCCTCAAGTAATTTTCCCTCCGCCGTTATATATATTTGCCCTGAAGTAAATATAAAGTCTCCCACCATTACTGCTTGAGAATAGGGACCGATAACCTTTGGAGCGTTTTTTGATTCAATTTTTGTTTTCATAGTCTATTTTACCTAATTTTTAATAAAAAAACCTCCCACTCGGGAGATTTGAGACACAAAGACACCTCCCGTCAACAGGAGGTACAACAAATCAAAACAAAATATTCACTTACTGGCAACATTTGTTCATATTTTATCACTAATTTTCATTTTCCCAAAATATTTCATTTTTAACAACTTCTTATCTAAGGTCAAAAAATAATCACAGTCCCCCGACACCGCCGAATGCAATTGAATATTATCCTCAAAATCACCCGTCGGTCCTTCTAGCGCTTTAGTCATTATTGCTCTGCTAAAATCAACGGTCTCCATTGTTTCAGCTAAAACTTTCAACCGTTTATTGGGTATTTTAGCTTTCAGTATGTATGCCATAATATGCATTGACAAAACTGAAATAACGACTTCACTTCCTTTAACCATCGTTTCAAAACCGTATTTTCCCTCCCCCACTAAATCAACCAAAATATTGGTATCAAAGTAAATTCTTGCCATATCTTTTCATCAGATAATCGTGGTAAATTTTCTTCGCACTTCTTTGAGTTAAACCCTTAACTTTCGGTAAACCCTTTATAATACTCACAAAATCTCCCTTTGGTTTCTCTTTTTTAAGAACAGGCACCACTCTACCCACCAGCTTTGATCGATGAATTAAATCCACGCTCTGACCCGCTAATAATGCACTTATTAACTCTGATGACTGTGTTCTTAATCCGGTGGTAGAAATATAGTTCATAAATCAATTATATATACACTCAAGTATACAGTCAAGAGTACAGTTTCAATCCATTTTACTCTTAAACTCACTTGTTTGAGACATTTGAGCAGGGTCAGGCTGCTGTTTCTTTTTTGGTCCCGGCACAAACTGCTTTTTCTTGGCCTCCCGCTCCGAATTCACCGTTTCGTCTACCATCTGTTCTCTTTCCCTAATCTCTGCCTCCCGTTGCTTTTTTAGATTTTCTAAAAATTGCCTTTCTTCTTCCTCCGTCTTTTTTTTCTTTTTATCCCGCACTTTCTCTATTTCCCCCTCAACATTTCTACCGGGAATATTTCTTAATTTTTGTAACTCTTCCTGCTTCTTCCTCTCTTCTTCCGCCTTAGCCTTAGCCATTTCCTCTTCACTTAAAGGCTTTATATCCCCCACCAACTCCTGGCCGGTAATCACTCCGCCGGCTACATTAATTGTCTCCTTTACCGTCTTTTCGACTGTTTCGGCCGCAATTTGCCCTAAATTTTTTAATACATTTTTTACAATCGGGTCTGACATTATATTTCCTTCCTTCCCTCCAGCGCCCGAAAAAGCGTTGCCTGGTCAGCAAAACCCAAGTCCGCCCCCATTGGCAGTCCACTTCCCAGTCTGGTGATTTTTAATTGAAAACTTTGCTCTATATATTTCTTAATGTATAAAGCAGTGGCTTCCCCTTCCATGGTTAAATTTGTGGCTATTATCACTTCAACCACTTCATCTTTTTTAATTTTATCCAAAAGTTCTGAAATTTTTAAATCCTCCGGTCCGACATGATCAAGAGGGTTTATTACACCGCCTAATACATGATAAACACCGCCATACTTTCCCATCGCCTCAAATGACAACACATCATCGGCCCGCTCCACCACACACAACTGACTTTTGTCCCTATTCTTATCACTGCAAACCCCGCACCACTCTCCCTCGCTTACTCCAAAACATTCCCGACACATTTTTACTTTATCCTTAAGTTCCATCACCGCCGCCGCTAAATCATAATTAAATTCCTTCGGAGTCCGAAGCAAATAAAACGCCAATCTGGCGGCACTCTTTGGACCAACTCCGGGCAATCTCTGCAACGATTCAATTAGTCGACTCAGGGCTTTGGGTAATTTCACCACAAAATTAAAACAGACCTTCTAACCCTCCCATATCCTTCATTTTCTTGGCCGCTGCCTCTTGAGATTTTTTCATTATCTTGTTAATCGTCTCCACCAGCACTTTATTTTCCACCCCATTTATCGACAAAAATTTTATCTTTTGATCACCGCTGACTTTAATTACCATCCCATTTTCCTCAATCTCCACTATTTCTGCCTCTACCGCCTTCTTTAACTTAAAGGCTTGAGCAATCATTTTGGCCTTATCAAACATCTGCTTATTCTAACACCCATTTAATTAAAAATCTTTTCGGCAATATCACTAATTTCTTCTTTACCCGCCATAGTCCTCGGCAAAGCCGGGACGGCGGCGGGCTCCTTCGTCACCACCTTTCTATTTTCAGCCAAAACACACTCAAATTCAATTTCTTCCCCAAATGCAACTGCCAAACCGGCATTAACAATTTTTCGGTTCTTGGCCTCCTCTAATCTCTCTTTATGAAATTTGTAAAACACTTCCAGCACCAGTACCCCATCTCTAATTTTTCCCGGTCTGGTGGCCCGTAAAAACGCTTCTACCGAATGATTATATGGTTTAACTGCCGCCAGTACCTCGCTCCACCTTTTCTCTACCTCTTCCAGATTTATCTTGCCGCTACTTTTCCCGGGTTTCACCTTTACCTCTACCTCTTCTTCAATTGCTTTTTTTCCCTTTGGCTCGCTGTAACCCTCCGAGGTGGAGGCGGCCTTCGGCTCGCCGTAGTTCTCGGCTTTAGCCGGAACGGAAACGGCACCCAAAAAAGCCACCACCGCTAACTGCAAAGGCAGTTGTGACAACTCAGTTAATTTCTCTTTCGTTCCGGCTTCGATTAGTAAAGATAACCACTTCGTTACCGCCACCATATCCATACCCTCGGGATTCTTTTCACCTACCCCATAAAAGGACAACAATTTAGCCTGAAAATATTCAATCCACTTCTCCCGCAGTACCCCGAAGTCAGCTCCGGTTACCGCCAAATTCTCCAATTTTCCCAAAATTTCTTTACCTTGACCGGCAATCAGGTCGGACTCTATTCCCTCACCGGTATATCCTCCACTCTTCTCCAAAAAATCGGAGACTGCCGCCAAGCTCATCTTTTTACCTATCTGAAGATAAATTTCATTAAAAGTCCGCTGCAAATTACGAAAACTCCCGTCTGATTTTGAAATAATTTGTTTTATTGCCTCCGGTTCTATTTTTATTTTTTCGCCGTCAATTATTTTTTTAAGAGATGACCTTAAATTAGCTTCTTTCCCTTTAGTAAAACTAATCTTGCTTAATCGAGACATTACCGTATCCGGAATTTTTTCTTCATCTGTAGTACACAACACCAAAAATAGACCGACTGGAGGCTCTTCTAGAAGCCTTAGAAGCGCATTGAATGCCTCCCGGGTCAACATATGCACTTCATCGATAATAATTACCTTTTTCTTCAAATGACTGGGGCTTAGATATGCTCCCTCTTTGAGACTTCTAACATCATCAATCCCCCGGTTTGAGGCCGCATCAATTTCCAAAATATCTAAACTACTTCCAGCCAGAATCTCCTTACAATTAGCACATTCATTACACGGCTCTACTCCATCGGGTTTAAGACAATTCACTGCCCTGGCTAAAATCCTGGCCGCCGACGTCTTTCCTGACCCCTTAGGTCCGGCAAAAAGCCAACAGTGGGGCATTTCCTCGGCTTCGAGTAATTTTTTTAATTTATCCGATACTTCCGGTAAATCCAAATCCCCAATTTTCTGAGGTCGATACTTGAGATGAAAAACTGACATCATAACATTCTACATCAGGTAAAGTCTCCCTTGTCAAAGGGAGATTTAGAGGGATTTATTTCAACAAATTCCCCACTCCGTGAGTTATCCATTCTGTCAATACTCCCTCGATATTTTTTCCCAAAAACTTGGCTTCATATTTAAGTTTTTGAGTGCAGATTACCACATCGCCCAAATGGGTCAACCCGTCACTGTCTACCTCTTTAGACATCGGAAAGGCCAACACCTGCGGCACATAATTCATTTTCCGATAAGCTTGATTTAATTTTTTCGCCTTAATCCTTCCCACAAAACAAATACTCAACTCCACCACATTTTCTTTATAGTTAAATTTTTTTAAGGCCGCTACTGCCGCCCGGATTACCGCTTCTTCATTCAAACCCCAATTCTTTGAATGCCTGACTAAAACCATATTTGTCATTAGAAATTAGACATTAGAAATTTTCTCTTTTACTATCCTGGCCACCACCCCGCCATCAACTCTACCTGCTAGTATTTTCATGGTTTCACCCATAACTACGCCAAACACCCTGCCTTTTTCCAAAATTACCTCGTCAATTATTTCCCCGATTTCCGTCTCCGGCATCTCGGCGGGCAAATATTTTTTTAATACTTCGATCTCAAAGTCTTGATCCTCCACCAAATCCGCTCTCTGAGCTTTTAAAAACATGTCCCTAGCTTCCTCCTTGTTTTTCAGCTCCTTTCGCAAAACCGCCATCTCCTCCGTTACACTCATCTCTCCCTTTGGTAACTGCAATTCCCGTTTATCCAAAATGGATAAAAGATACCTCAATACCCCAACCAACCGCTTATCCCCCAATTTTAAGGCAATGTCACTGTCTTTTTTTACTTTATTTCGCCACATGTTGTCTTAGTTTTTTTGACCTTCGGCGGCATTTTTCCCGCCAGAGAATAACCTTTTTTAAGGCATATCTCTCCTCCGATGGCTTACTGTAAGCCGTTCTCTTCCGAATCTCTTCGGTGATATCCTCTTCCAAACACAATCTTCGGAATTTACCAATAATGTCATCCTTCGACTCGCCTTTTTTTCTTTTAACTACAATTGCCACCCGCTATTTTACCCAGTCTTACTGACTTTGTAAACACTTAATCCAATCCAAGCTGTTTACCGTCCCGTCCTTGTTGTAATCCACCCCCTGCTTACACTTCGCTGCTCCTGTCGGCGTGGCCTGCCCGCCTAACTGCCCCGCTGTCGGCGTGGTTTTCTTTTTCAAACATTCAATATAATCCAAACTGTTTGTTGTCCCGTCCTTGTTGTAATCCACCCCTCTTTGGCACTCACCGACTGCTAAAGTCGGGGTAACCTCTTTTGCCTTTGTCGGCGTCGGCACATCCTCTCCACCCACTTTAGTTTTAAAAGAATAAGGAATACCGCTATTATCAAAAACTTCCTCTCCCACTCTGATCCGGAAATAATAGTTAGTGTTAGCCTTAAGTGGTGACAATACCACTGCATGGCTAACTGTCTGGTCTGATTCCGGCGCCCGTAATAAAAGACTAGCCGGAGTCGTCCCATATTCCACTATCCCCACCACCGCCTTATCTGAAACCCAACTTACTGTTGCCGACTTTCCATCATCAGACGGCTTAGCTAATACATTTTTTGGTTCGGTATCAGCTGAAGCCCCGCTCATATAAGTCTTAGCCGTATTCACCCCCAAAACTCCAAATACTCCAACCAAAACCAAAATTACCACTATCAAAATTGATTTGATACTGACTGCCCCTTTCATAGCCACTTTAGGATTGTTCCCGCTAACACCCCGACAATCCCAAAGATTAGCAACCCGATTGTGGTTCCCACGCCACCGGCTCGGGGTAATTCACTCCCGCCCGCACTTGGCGTCACCGTCGGCTGGGGATTCGACGTCTCCCCAGGAGGCGAAGTTGGCTCTGGATTACCGCCGCCAGCTATAATTGCATAACTGCCATCTTGATTGCTGGCACAATCAATTACATCAATTCCTTGATTATCAAAAATATTGGTATCAATAGTTGATCCCGCCTGACAGGTAAAATCCACCCGGGCTGTTCCGATATTTTTCGCCTTAAATTTTATTACTGCCAAATCCCCTTTAATCACCGTCGACTCGCTCAACGTTGAATCTCCTGAAGGATTGAAAGACATATCTATTTTGCCATCGCTATTATAAATATTTTTTCCCATTGTAAAGACAAAAGCGGGAGAAGCCGGATTTTCAATTGACACCACTTCCAGCTTACTGGCATCAAAAGTTAAAAAAGCATCTACTGCCATTGATTTGGCTGTTCCCGAATCCACCCCCACCGTCACCTCAAAAGTCGAACCATTATTATGACTTCCCGAACTTGGAGTCAACTTCAACATCGGGCCGGCTACAACCGCGTTCGACGCGGCCGTTCCTACCTCAAAGAGAAACACCAAAACTAATATCAGCCAAAATTTCCTCATTGCTTCGAAATCACCTTAACTATTAAACTATCGCTGTTAAAAGGTAACACTTTGGCCGATCCGTTTTCAACCACCAAAGTCCCCTCACCCACTTCAAAACTAACTTCACCCTCTGCAATGTAATTTACCTTTAGCCGGGCTAAATCTACCCCAGCCCCGATCTTTAATCCAAAACCTTTTGGTGCTGACACCAAATAATTAACCACTACCAAACCCTTCTCCTGGCTGATTTTACTAAAACTTGGTTTGACAAAATCGTTATCAAAAGTAACATCACTAACCGTTACTTGGGTCGGATCATATTTGATATACAAATCCACCGCATCGATAAAAACTTCTTTTTCCGCTTTCATCTTTAACACCACCTCTTCACTCTTCCCCGTCTCTACCTCGCCTTTTGCTTCCCAATTTAAACTAACCAAGATATTGCTACCTTCTTTTAAAGTCTGGGGACCAATCTTACCAACTGACCGGCTCAAAAGTAGCACACTTTCAATAATAATCACCACCGCTGCCAATGGAATTAAAGTTTTTATTATCTGTTTTTTCTCCATATTTTTAATAAAGTTGACCTTGCTTTTCTTGCAAAGAAATTTTTAAGATATTGACGTCATTACTGTTAACCTGGCAATTACCATCCAAATCTCCTTTCAAATATCCGCCACTATTAGTAGTTTCGTGAACCAGTGATTTGGATTTTACGTAAGAAAAATCGACTCCGTTAATCCAACCGTCAGGCGTTTCCGAATTCACCCCCACCACATCACCGGCTATCATCGGATACTTGAAAAAGTCATAAACCGGACTAGTATCGGCATCGGCTGTCAGGATAACCTCCCCTCCGGCTTGATTATATGGCCCTTCCTGGTTATTTTTCCCATACTTCACTTGGAGATGTTTTGGCCCCTTAGCAAACACCGCTACCCCTTCCCTCTTTTGAAAACCGGTCAGTATTAAAGACCCAGAAAAAATTAATTTTCCGTCAACTACCCCTTTTTCTTGAGGAATAACTCCCAAATACACCGCTGTTTTTCCACCGCCCAAGACAATGATCTGAATCGGCCAATCGACTACACATTTAGCATCATTACCATTGACATTAGCAAAAGCCATTTTGTAATTTAGTACTGAATCACCACTTGCCTGACACTGACAATCAGTTTCCAGGGGACACCGGGGGTTCCGACAAACACCATAGAGAACCGGAAACATTACTTCCGGTATCTTTCCGACAACCTCCGGGCAAATCTGTACTAAAGTCTGTTTCTCATCTTCACTCAATGACTCACCAGCGGTCTGAACCTTGCTTAAAATTTCTGCCGGCATTTCTCTTGAACACGGCCACCATTGCGGCACACATACTAGTCCTGATTCGCACCTATCATTCACTCCACAACTTTGGTTGCATCTTCTGGGCAATACCGGTTTTAGTTTGCACACTTTCGGCGGCATCACCTGTATACAAGCGTCCCCCGCAGGACAGGTTGGCATCGGCGGCTGATAACAAAAATGGTCGGACGGACAATCACTGTCCTTCTCACATTCGTTTACCTGACATTTACAATCCGTTTCAAAAGGACACTTTGGATTCCGGCAGACTCCATATAAAATCGGAGGCATCATACCTGGTATCTTCCCAGCTACTTCCGGGCAAATTCCAATCAACACATTCTGTTCTTCTGTGCTCAACAACCCGCCGGCAATCTGTGTTTTACTTAATATATCTGCCGGCATTTCTCTTGAACACGGCCACCATTGCGGAAAACAAATCAAGCCAGCCTTACAGTTATTATTTACTCCACAACTTTGATTGCAACTCCTGGGCAATACCGGCGAAGGTGTCAGTACAGCTGTCGGCACAATCTTTCGGCAATATGGCCGAGGCATAACTTGAGGACAAACATTCCCTGGCGAACACGTCGGCATCGGCGGCTGATAACACTCATAACCCGGAGGACACCTCCCTTCATCGCAATAAATCACCTTGCCCTCAATCACATATTTTGCATTCTGTATATCTCCCACCTTAAGAGCACTATCAGTCGCCCCCGGCGTCGGATTATATCCACCAACTTTCGTCTTTACCCCATCAATTTTTATTTCACCACTCCCCGCCACTGCGGCCATAAACTTAATTGTCGCTACCCTCACCATTCCCTCTTTTAGATTCTCCGGCTTTACATTTAATGCCGCTATTGCTACCAATCTCAAACATTTATACTTTTCCCCTACTACCGACGCATCCACTAAAGTGCCTAAAGCTTCTTTATTTAGTACAACTTGAGACGAAGGATCATCCTCACCTATCACTAACTCATTTCCATAACAAATTTGAGTATCTATTGAACTTAATTTTGCTCCTTTCTCAGTATCCACAAACAACTGGGCACTAACCTCGCCGCCTGCTTTCCCTTCTATTTTTTCCGGCATGATCAGCATTTTAGTACCGGCAAAATAAGCCCCTCTTCGGGTTTCCTGTTTTTGTCTGACTAAAAACAACCCCCCCACCAAAGCCCCAATCATCAACAAAGCAAAAACTATATTCAAAGGTTTACTTTTCATATATCCAGTAAAGCATTTCGCCTATTCAGCGTCAATAAGTAAACAAATAATTATCTTATTTTTCATAATACTTTTGCCACAAGGAAAAATCATAAACATCCACCCGACTGTCACATTTTCCATTCGGGCCAGTAAAATCAGCTGTCCAATTTTTACTCAAGATTTCTCCCTTTTTACCGTCAAAAAATTCTTTGTGCCACAAAGAGAAATCAATAATGTTGGTATATCCGTCACAATTAGCGTCTCCTTTAGATTTACCCCTAAAGATTGGCTTGGGCACTCCGGCAGCCACACAACTCTGACCAGCATTTGGATCAGCCAAAACAAAACCATCCATTACGTACCCATTCACAAACCACTTATATTCACTATTGTCTCCCTTGTAACATCTAAATTCCTTCGGACACTCTTTGCATATTCCCGGAACAACAGTCACCACCGGTAGAGTTGGTATGGCTGTTGGTTTCACCGGTGTCGGTGTCCCCGGCCCCACTGTCGGTTTTACGGTTGGCCCATATGTCGGAGTCGTACACCCACTGATACACTGTCCATTGGCACAATACGCACACGGCCCGGGACACTCATTATCATGCTTACACGGCCCTACGGTTGGTTTTACAGTCGGCTTCACTGTCGGCACCACGGTTGGTTTCACTGTTGGTTTTACCGTTGGTTTTACTGTTGGTTTTACTGTTGGTACAACTGTTGGACAACCAGCCCTACATTCAGATGGGGTATTGCCTCTACAAATACAATCGTTGTAGCAATTTCCGGTACTACATTTTGGTGTCGGAGTAGGAAGACAGGCCGCTCTACATTCAGATGGGGTATTGCCTCTACAAATACAATCGTTGTAGCAATTTCCGGTATTACATTTTGGTGTCGGAGTAGGTTTCAAAGTACAGCACTTAAAACCAGACATGACATTACAAAAATTACCCACAGTTCCACCTTGGGCAGAACATGTAGTCGGGCTTAGACATTGAGCAGTGCCAGGACACCGTGGGTTTAATGTTGGTTTCACTGTCGGTGCTGATGCCTCACACGTGCTTACCCCGGAAAATGGATCCGTAACGGTGCATTTTCCACTACAACATGGTGGATCCCCAGGGCTACCACAAAGTTGACCGAGCCCCAAACAATTTTTTGGTGTTGGAGTTGGAAGACAGGCCGCTCTACATTCAGATGGGGTATTGCCTCTACAAATACAATCGTTGTAGCAATTTCCGGTATTACATTTTGGTGTCGGAGTAGGTTTCAAAGTACAGCACTTAAAACCAGACATGACATTACAAAAATTACCCACAGTTCCACCTTGGGCAGAACATGTAGTCGGGCTTAGACATTGAGCAGTACCAGGACACCGTGGGTTTATTGTTGGTTTCACTGTTGGTGTTGATGCCTCACACGTACTTACCCCAGAAAATGGATCTATAACAGTGCAAGTGAGTCCACCACAACATAGGTCCCCGGGGCCACCACAAAGTTGACCGAACCCTAAACACTTTGGGGTTGGTGTTGGTTTTTTGGTTGGTCCCGACGTTGGATACAGTCCACAGAATAAAAATCCATCAGAAGTGTAAGTCTGCCCACTACAACACTTAGTTATTGATGTAGTTCTGGCATTATTTGCTAAACAAGCTGCTATTGTCGGTGTTGCTGCCGGTTTCTTCGTCGGTGTTGCTGCCGGTTTCTTCGTCGGTGTTGGTAATGGTGGGCATCCTCTACATTCAACTTTGCAGTCTACATACCTATAGTTGGACCCCTTTGAACTATCCCAACAATCACACACTGTCCCTAAATTGCCGGCTACACAAGGATTCACCGTTGTACAGTTTTGATTACACACTTTCGAACAATCCGCGTTTCTATACTCCTGACACTTCTGACCGCTGCTGTTGGTACACGGTGTTCCTAAGTTGCCGGCCACACACTTATCTATTTTTACGCAGTTTTGATTACACAATGTTGAACAGTCCGGCAACCTATATAATTGACATTTCTGACCCGATCCGTTAGTACAGGACGTCCCCAAATTTCCCTCAAGACAACTATGAGTTGCCAAATTTCTCGTATCAGCGCTTTGTTGAACTAATTTCGTTGCCACCGGCACCGCCACCGCCATCAGCAAAAGAATTATCATTAAAGGAATCTGCGCCAATCCTCTACTTTTCATCTATTTGATAATAAAAACCATAAATTTCAATAATTAAGTAAAACATCTTTCTGAAACGCCGTCAATAGACTAAACCTTTCGCCACAATCTCAATGTCTCATTTATCACTAACTTCAATAATAGTATTCCCCCTTTGATTACTATTACTAAATCCCCCCAACCGCCTTTATTTTTTACATACTCCATATCACTCTTCATCCAATTCTCAAAACTAATTTTGTGGTATCCACCCAAAACCCACAAAGAAATAATCCCCGGTCTAACCGATTCCCGCACCAACAAATATTTCCTGGAAATCTTTTTCGACTCATCCACCGGCAATGGTCTTGGACCAACCATTTCCATCTCCCCCTTCGCCACATTGAGAAGTTGTGGCAATTCATCCAAACCGCTATGCGATAGAAACCTCCCGATTCCGGTCAATCGTGGATCATTTCTAATCTTAAACACCGGCCCATCAGCCTCATTTAAATACTCACAGCTCTTTTTTGTCCTCTCAGCGTCCTGTCGCATCGTTCGAAATTTAACGATCTTAAACTCTCTTCCCCTTAGCCCCGATCGTTTCTGAAAATATAAAACCGGCCATCCCGACAACAACCACACTAATATTCCAATTATCACTAAAAATGGCCATAGCACCACCAACAGCGCCAAAGCCATTAATCTATTTAACATATACAATAGTATTGTGTCACTAAGCTTTCTTTTAACTTTATTTATTCTTATAGTACCAATTTTCGGTAAAGCCATCGACCCCCAGGAATCCATCATACTATATGGTAGTATCCTGCTCTTTTATTTTTTCTCCGACAAAAAATCAAAACTCCTCCCTAAACCATCTTCAAAATTTATCTCCGTCCAAATCATTCTCGTTGTCCTTCTTACCATCTCCACCATCCTGTCAAAAAATATTGGCTATTCCTATTACCAACTCTTTAAATTCCTCTTTGTCCTAATCGCTCTCAACCTCTGTTTAGCCCACGTTTCCCGCTCCTCGCTAATTAAATATCTTTTGGGTTTTTCTATTTTGTACTCTTTCGTCTTTCTTCTGGAAAAATTTCAACTTATCACTCTGGCTATCAAACCGTCAGCCGATAATTTTATCCTTCAAATCTGGGGACATAGCTATCTGGCCGACTTTATTGTCCTAGCTATACCACCCATCTTATTTGGACTGACAAATTCCACAGTTCCATTTATAAAAAACAAATTTGCCTCCTATTCCTTTCTTTTATTTCTCCTCATCGTCCTCATACTTACCAACTCCAGATCTGCCATGCTTGCCATTACCATTTCCAGTTTATTTATTTATCTTCCCCAATTCAAAAAAATTTTTTATCCCATTTTTATCGCCCTTTCTCTGGCAATTGTCGGTTGGTTTATCAACCAATCATTTTTTCAATCTACTGATGTTAAAAGCTGGGACGGCAGTCGGCCGGAATACTGGCAACAAGCTTCTAAGGCCTTTATTGATTCTCCTCTCTTTGGCCAAGGTCCGGGTAATTTTTTTTACATCAATAAAAAATACCAAAGTTATCCTGATTCCAACACCAACTACACCCACTCTTCTTTCTTAGAATCCCTCAGTCTCCATGGTTTCCCTTACACTCTTATTTTCTTTAGCCTAATAATCTACGGCCTTATTTATAAATATCATCATCAGCGTCTTGATTTCATCATTGGGCTTACATCTCTTATAAACTCCCTCCTCGACCCCTCCTGGAACTCCTTTGGCATCTTGGTTTTAACTTTATTCTTCATTTTCAACCAAAACCCAAATCTGATTACTCCACCATCAAAAAACAAAACGAGACTTCTCCAAAAATATTTTCCTCCTATTATTGCTTGTCTTTGTTTAATATTTTTTATTAGTAAAACCACCTCTGACCTCTTTTTTAATTCCAAAGAATACCAAAAAAGTGTTTTGATTGATCCTTTTAACAACAATCCCCGATTGGCAATCCTTCCCAATAATCTCGATTCAACCCTTTCCCTCTACACCAATGATCACCACCTTTATCAACAGTTAATCACCTTTGTTCCTCTTCCCCAGAGTGAAACATACTATTTAAGACTTTTCGATCTTGATCCCCTAAATCATTTACCCGAAATTATTAAATTAAACGAATTTTACCAACAGTCTTCACAATACCAAAAACAGTTATATTTGTCCCTCTTGGTTCTCAACCGCTTTCCTAAACAACTTTCCTACCAAAATTTTTACTCCTCCGTCAGCCTCATATTTTATCACACCGCCATCAACAACTACCATACCCACCCCCAAGAATCACTCAAACTTATGGAAAAGGCGGTGGCAATCTACCCTGGGCTCAGTCATCTCTATGTTGAACTGGCCAATCTTTATTTCTATACCAACCAGGCCCAAAGCGCCAAATCCACATTAACTGAAACCTGCCCCCGCTTCCCTTTTGCTGCCCCCCATTGTCAAAAATACTACCTGCAAACTTTATCATCAGGGTATCTTCTCCCTGGCTCTACTTATTTTCAGGAATTCATATCCACTTTCCTCACTACCACTGTCTCATCTTCTGGATCAACCCCACCCTTACCATACTAATCTCAGTCATTAAACCATCTATCACATACCTAGGCCCAAACTTTATCGGGTTTGTTTTTAATCTTTGCCACCACTCCAATTTATAATCCAAACCCAATCTATTTTCCCGCGGATAATTATCCATTAGACCTCCCACACACCAAATTATCTTCACTCTTAATTCTTGCCTATACTCCCACGACCAAATTTCTTGTTTCGATACTCCCCAACCGTCAGCCCCCATTCCTACTATCAATATATCCGGCGTCACCCGATTAATTTCCTTAACTATTTTTTCGCTTTTACTAAAATATCCATTATGCCATCCGACTATTTTCAATTTCGGAAATTTTAACCTCAAATATTTAATCTTTTCTGCCACCACCCTTTCCCGCCATCCTAAAAAAAAGATGCGAGTGCACTGTTCTACCGCCATTTTGCAAAAACTGTCAAAAAAATCTGGGGCTGTTTCTCTTCTTTTTAATTTAGAAGCTCCTAATTTTCTTAATATCTTTACCCCACCCCAACCGTCAGCATAATAGGCATCTCCTTGGTAATATGCCTTTTTAAACTTTTTTGACAACTTAACTAAACTTAAAGTATGGGCATTTATATAAAACAACAACAATGGAACGTTGGTGTCTTTTTCCATCAGTTGAAATATAGCTTTGGGTAAACCAATAATCAGTCTGTCTCTTACCTTTTCCAAGTTAATATCCAAAATTGATTCAAAATAAAAACCCATCCGATAAAACAAAACGATTAAATTTAAAACCAACACCAAATACAACATTTCCACTACATTCTTTCCCCTTAAAAGCTCTCTTGATCTCTCAAACACCAGCCATTTTTTTCTCTTACTTCTTAAATCACGATAAATTTCTTTCTTGTTCATCAGGGCCATGGCTCGGCCATTTCGAAATTTTTTTTTCAGTAAAGGCCATAAAAACTCCTCATCTTTATGAATTACTACTGCCCTCCTTTCATAAAGCATTTTTGCTCCGCTTCTTTTTAATTGTTCTCCAAAATCCGTGTCTTCTACAAAGCCAAATCTGTCATATCGGTGATCAAACCAAATATTGTTTTTTAAAATAATTTCTTTTTTAACCGCAAAATTCCGACTATTAAGCGCATCTCCATACAACACCTCCCTGGTTTTAAAATTTATTCTTTCCGTCAAAAAAAACCGATTATACTGAAACACATAAGCTTCAGTTAATAGATTGTGTTTCTTTTCCAGCGACTTCCCTAAAACCACATCCGCTTCACCATTTAATATATTTTTGCATATTACCTCGAGCCATTCAGAAACTGGTTCACAGTCATCATCCAAAAATGCTAAAATTTTCCCTCTTGCTTCCTGAATCCCTCTGTTTCGGGCTATTGATTTCCCTTTATTTTTTTCCAAAATTACCCTTAATCCCAAGTCTTTAAATTTCTCTTCTATCCCCCCATACCTTGATTTATCATCATTTTCGATTACCACCACCTCATCGGGTATTACCGTCTGTTTTAACAAAGAACCCAAACATTCCAGCAGTATCTCTCTTCGTCTCCGGCTGGGAATCACCACCGATATTTTCATGTTTGTTGTGATCTAAGATAACCCAGAGCCAACATAAAAAGGTCAATCGTCGGATCCTGATAAAACAGGGCATGAAATTGGGAATTTATGACAAAAATGATCACCACCATCCACCACATTCCTGCTTCGATATTCTCGGGAATTTTTTCGATACATTTTACTACCAGAGCAATTAATGCCAAAGTCCCCACCACTCCCGTCTCAACCATCAGAAGCAGCCAAGTATTGTGTACCGGATATAAAAAATATTTGTAAGCCTCGGTAATTTTTTGTTGATACATTATTTCGGTAAAACGATTTAGGCCTACTCCCCACCACCAGTTATTTTTAATCATATTCCACCACTCCAAAAGCAACTCAATCCGCCCCACCCCGCTTCCACCAAACTCAAAAAACTGGCTAAACGACGATAATCTTGACAAAAAATACCCTCCACCGCAAAAAATAACCAACCCCAATATCCACCATAAATATTTGTTATCTTTTATATTTTTTGTCTTTATATCTTTTCTCCATAACCACTTCAGTCCTAATATTCCCACCGCCAAAGCTACCCATCCGCTTCGACCATACGTTGCCACCAAGGCCAAAGTCGATAAAAATATACCGATAAGCAATAATCTCTTTTTACCCAAAGTCTGCCAAAATATCCCGATACCCAAAACTAAAATCATTGACAGCCAGCTCGAAAAAAAGGTGGGGTGTCCCATCGTCCCCGCTACCCGTGTCAAAAAATGGCTCTCATTGGTCCAAAATCCAAACGGAGCTGTAAAGTTTGTTTCCTCCAAAAACAACCCCAAAGTTCCTCCTTTAAACCACTGTCCCACCCCATCCAAACCAAAAAACAATAACCAACCCACTAAAATATATTTAAAATCCGATCTTACTTCAGAATCTTTCCAAAAGAAACTGCCAATAAAATATATTCCCATAATATATATCACTTTTATCAAACCTAACCATTCAACCGTCAAAAACGATCCTTTTACCCAGGTTCCCAACAATGTCCATATCAAAAAAAAGACTGCTAAATAATCTGTTTTGATAATCTTTTGTCTAACAAAAATCTCCTTAAAATAAGTTATTAATATCATCAACCACCAAATATATTTCACCGTTAATCCGAAAAAAAATGAATATCCCTCTACTACTTGAAACTGCCATCCTCTTAGTCCTGACTCAAACGGTAAATTTAATAAAAATAAATAAAATAATATTTTTTTCCACACCGTTCCACTCCACATTAATAAACACACTACTATCAGATTAACCAGCAACCACGCCCTATTTTCATTCACTCCAAAAAACAAAAGCGGCGCCAAAGTCAACACCCATCTCTTCACTGTATTCGCCTTACAACTTTTCCAGCCCGACAACTTGTGCCTCCTTTATGTCCACTGCTTCACTGTATATCCATAATGGCTCTCCAATCTTCAGCTTTTGGTGTCCTGCATACACCAGAATCCCCCCATCCATTTCCGCTGTCAGCCTCATTTTAATATTTACGTCAACCCGATTAATGCTCACCACCAATTGTGTTTTTTCCCAAGTGTTGTTTAGTAACATTTTATTGCTTGCAACCTCAACTCCGACTTTCTCAATCTTACCTATCTCCTCACCTGTTCCGTAATTTAATACTACTTGACCAGTCTTTATCTTTTCCGCAATCTTTCTGTCCTGATTCTCCAACTTCAGGTCTACCAAATAACTACCCTTCTTTAAATAACTTAATTCACTTATGTGGGTCACAATTCCACCAACTTTGACCTGAGGAAAATCAACCTCAATTTCTTGTCCCACCTGAACTGGCCTCCCTTTATATTTTATAAATCCCGACCGTTTATCCTTCAATCCCACCAACTCAATTATTAAATAATATTTAAACCTTTCGTCCGCCTGTTGATAACTATCTTTTTTTAAAATCTTGGCTGATACCCTACCGTCTGGCCCCCTCTCTTCTTCACCCACCTTAAGTACATTATTAAACCAACTCGGATAATACTGCCCCCCTCTACTATCGGAAACGTTACTAGTAAAATCTATTCTTACTATCTCCTTTTCGTAGCTCTTCCCAAAATATTTCACTGTCACGACAACCATCAGCCCCACCAACACCACCATCGCCATTTCCCACCATCCTATTTTGATAGCTTTAAACATTGTAACGGGATTATAACTTAGTTATCTTTAGATTATCAATCATTTCTGGATAATCCCCAGCCCCCTATTCTCCTCAAAACCAAAACTGTGATACGCTGGGTTCTGCTTTATTTCCTTCCAAAACTTTCTTGTTCCATAGACATTTCCGTCGCTGTCTGGACTTTTAATATCGTGAATCGCTAAAAAACCACCTTTTTTCACCTGTGGCCAAAACATTCCAAAATCTAGTTTCACTCCCCCATAGGAATGATCACCGTCAATATACACATAGCCATATTTAGCCTCTCTGTCTTTTTTATTAAACTCCCCAGATTTCATCACATAAAGCTTTATATATTCTGCTAATCCAAATTTTCCAAAATATTTTTTTGGGTCACATTTTTTCCACCACCCCACCCCACCCCAAGACTTCCCTGAACCGTCCTGAGCATTCATATCAAAACCGGCATCGACAAAATCCACCACCCCGACACCATTGTCCTTACACGCTAACGCGCAAATTGCCGGGATGAACCCCCACCGGCTGCCAACACACAAAACCCTCTTGGGTTTAATAATTCTAATCAATGAATAGTGCAACCAGCCATAGCCAATATCTCCCTTATCACGATCCAAATTATGCCAATTATCCTCTCTAGCAAAAAGGTTAATGAGTTTTTTACCGGCCTTTTTCGAAAACAAACTATTTATCAAAATATCCATCATTTTCCTATTATAATATAGCTAATATGTTCGATGGTATTTCAAATATCTTTTTCCCAGATATTTCCAAATCAAAAAAACAGTTTATTGCTCTTCTAAATCTTCATCCAACCCCATTTTATGTAATTGATCCATCAATCATTCAAGACCGGATTGATACCCTCAAAAACTTTTTCAAAAAAAATTGTTGCCCTTTTCAATTGGCTTATTCCTGCAAAACCAATTATTCCCCACTCCTATTACCCCTATTCCGTCAGCATCACATTTTTGCTGAAACCGTATCCATGTCTGAATATAGACTGGCTGATCGATCAAAATTTTCCGACTCTCAAATTGTTGTCAACGGTCCCTATAAACAAAGCCTCCCCTTCCTGCTCTCAAAACCAGTACTCATTCATCTTGACAATTTAACTGAAATAAACCAGGTCATGGCCTATTCTCAAAAACATACCCCAAAAGCCAATTTAGGAATCCGCGTTAATACACTCGTCCACCCAAGTCATTTCGGATTTAACCTAGAAAATAGCCAAGCAAGGTTTGCCATAAATTCACTTCTAAAAAATAGAATACCTATTTCCTCCCTCCACCTCCATCTTGGCAGCAACCTCTATGACCTAAACTCATATACCAAATCTACTTCAATCATAATCAATTTCACCAAAGAAATATATTCAAACTTTGGAATAAAACTTAAATATCTCGATCTTGGTGGCGGTTTCCCCTCCCGTGGACTATTGCCCCACCATCTCCATACTCAACTTAAACCAATTGAATCCTACCTCAAACCAATTTTTTCAGAACTTCAAAAATTGCCCTATACCCCAACCCTAATTCTCGAACCCGGTCGATACCTTGTCGACGATGCCACCATTTTTATTTCCAAAGTTATTCACTCAAATTTAAAATATCGCCAACAGCAAATAATTATCGATTCTACCATCAATCAATTGCCTCTTACTTGGACCCGACCCAATATTGTTGCTGCCTTTTCTCCAAACCTAACTCAATTAAAACAAACCATTACTCCTACCATTATCTATGGTGCTAGTTGTCAGGAAATTGATATCTTATTTCAGGGTAAGCTACCCAAAGTATCACCGAACGATCTAATTATTTTCTACTGTTGTGGTGCTTACAACCAAAACATGGCTCCGGATTTTATTTTTCCAAAACCCAAAACGTACTTTTTTAACTATCTTTCATGAGTCTCACCAAAATCAGTCGTCAGGCATTTGACTACAGGCTGAAAAATAAAAAGTTTGATCATCCGGATATTTTAAAAAGCATTGGGGCTATTCTTAAAAAAAATGGTGGACTTTTTAAAATGCCCGAAGCGGAAGAATCCGTTATTCTTTTACTTTCCGGCGGTTTAGATTCCATCGTTTGTTGGGGCTATCTTATGGACAAATATAAGCTGAAAGTATACCCCCTTACCAACAACAACGGCGCCAGCAAAAGAAAATACGAAAAAAAGTCAATTAAATTCTTTTCCCGATTCTATCAGCAAAGATATCCCAAGCTTTTCGTTCCCCCTATCTTTCTCAATGTTTCTTTCCCCACCCTAAAAATCGAAATAAATGAAGCCCTAAATCTATTTCATCCTCAGGCTATTTTAGACAATTTTGTCGCCAAGCCCAAGATCATCCCCAATCTAAGTCTAGGAACCTTTTCTCTTTCTCCCATCCTCGCCAAAATATATTCCCAACACCTTCTTTTCGTTCAAAACATAACCATTCATACTATCTTTTGTGGAGTTATCCCTCACGACGGAGATGGTGTCCCCGAACAATCTTATACCTCTCTTCTCGCCTCCACCCTCTATCTTCGATTAACCACCGCCGATCACCATTGGCAATATAGCTCTCCCTTTTACGAAAAAGAAATTGGTCATTATTTTCAAAAAGCTGATTTGGTCAGATGGGCTTACCTCCACCAGCTACCTCTGGAAAAAACCTGGTCTTGTCACCAAAGTTACCGTCTTCACTGTGGCCAATGTCCCACCTGTTTTAGCCGAAAAGAAGCTTTTATCAAAACCAAAATTCCCGACAAAACCTCTTACCAAAAACCAACCAACTACACCTCCCCCCTTTACATTTCCATAAATAAACTTAAAATTAAGTTATTAAAGATTTTAAAATCATTTAAATGAAAAAAAAGTACACCACCCCCTCTAGTAAAAGAGCCAAAATCAAAGCACTCCTTGCCGTTGCTGAATAATATTAATAGCTTTCTCTGTATTAATGAAAGTCCTAAAAAATCCGGAGATCTATTCAAAAAAAATCACCAATAGGTGGGTGATACTGGAAAGTAATAAAGAATATACGCAGGAGCTAAATGAAGTCGGTGGATATATTTGGGAAATATTAACTAAAGCCTTATCCGAAGAAGAAATAGTTAACAGGATCTGTCAACACTACCGGGTTGACAGAACCACCGCCACTAAAGACGTCAATACCTTCATAAAACAATTCCTCCAAAAAGGGTTTTTAATTAAGAAAACTTAATTTTTCCCCTTTTCTCTATTCTAACCACTTTTCCTACGTAATCATCCTCGGTTAAAAACCAAGGATCATTTTCATAAGAAAAATCACCCTTGGTATAACATTTAATTTGCCCATTCAATATCTCTTTTTTTGCCACTACCCTGTGCACCACCATCTGATCAAGATTGGGAAACAAAAAAGATACAATATCCCCCACCTTCAATTTCTGATAAGGAACTTTTCTTATTCTCATAACATCGCCCTTCATAATCACCGGCTCCATACTCCCCGAAAGTGCTTCTGCCTTAATTTCTATCTCGTTTTCCAAATTTCTCAAAAAATCGGCCCCTAATGAATTTGAAGAATTATAAACCTTACCCTTCCGCAGGTTTATCATTCTATCGCCTAGTTGTTGCATCAACGTATAGCTATGTGTCGTAAATACAATTGTCCTCTTTCCTCTCAAGCCTCTGATCATCTCCAGTGCCCGTTCTTTAAAGTCAACATCTCCCACCGCTAATATTTCGTCCAATAATAATATCTGGGCATCAGAAAAGGCTGCAATCGAAAAAGCCAGTCTTGCTTTCATCCCCGATGAATACCTCTTTACCGCTACATCCATAAAATTTCCAAAACCAAAAAAATCAACTATTTTGGCATAATTCTGTTTTACTTTATCTTTAGAAATGTTTAGTATTGAACTGTAAAAATAGATATTCTCTCCCCCCGATAGATCAGGATGTAAACCAACCCCCAGTTCTAATACCGGCGCTACCTGTCCCTTCACTGTCACAATTCCACTATCCGGTTTGTATAGACCTCCTATCAATTTTAGTATTGTACTTTTACCCGACCCATTTTCTCCCCATAAACCAACAGATTCTCCCTCATATACCTTAAAAGACACATCATCAACCGCCACAAACTTTTCTTCTTTGCCTTTAAAAAAAATACTGGTTAATTTTTTTTTCAACAACTTGTCTCTATCTAAATCAAAACTCTTGATTACATGATCAAATTCAATTACTTTTTTCTTCACCCTCATATCAGCTCCGAAAACTTGTATTTATATTTCCCAAACACCATCACCCCCACCAACAATGTCACTGCCCCCACTAAAGCTAACAATCCCACTTCCACAAAATTAATCGAAAACCCGAATATTATATTTCGATATAAATTTATCAAACCGGTAACTGGATTTAAATAAACCAACCATCTATATCTCTCCGGTACAATTGAAATCGGATAGACCACCGGAGTCAAAAAATATAAAACCTGTAAACAAATTTCCACCAAACTTTGAGTATCCCTAAAATACACATTTAATGTTGCACTTATTAGACCCAAACCAACTAATACCACGCTTTGGATTATTATCAGTAAAGGTAACCCTAACCACATAGGTGACACTTCCTGTCCCCCCAGTAAAAATATTAGACAAAACAAGACCAAATTTATCATAAAATCAAAACATTTAACCATTACCCCACCCACAACTATGCTTGACCAGTCAAATTTTGCGTTGGAGACAATTTCTCGATTACTTACCAAAGACCTTGTTGCCATCATCAAGCCCTGGGAAAAATAAACCCATACCATCGTCCCAATCAATACATACAGAAAGTATGGAATCTCTCCGGTCATATTTTTAAAAATCAATGAAAATATTGTCGCCGACACCAAGGTAAACATTAGTGGATAAAGTACTAGCCACACCTGGCCCAACAATGACCCCGCATAACGAACCTTTAACTCCCTTTTAATAAATCTCCAAACCAGCTCAATAAACATATTCCCTTTATGTTATCAAAAAAATTTTGTATACTTTCCTTAGTGAGTCGCTCTAAATCCACAATAAAGACCATCCTCTTACTTCTCCTCCTCCCTTTTGTTGTCCTGGCCATCAAAAAAGTAGTTGATCTCCGCAAAGGTGCCGCCGGCACTCCGGCTAATATTGTAGTTGACACCCAAAATCCCGGATCAAAAGTCCCTTCCTCCCTCTGGCTCAACCTCTCCCAAGGCGGTGAAGAGCCAACCGACATGATTAAGCCTATAATCACCCAAATGCGCGCGCTCTCTCCCCAACTTATCAGAGTTGACCATCTATTTGACTACTACAACGTCTATCAGGGGCCGGGTAACTACGATTTTAGCCGACTTGATGGCGTGGTCGACTCGATCCTGGCTACCGGCGCCCGCCCCATGCTCTCTCTCTCCTACACTCCGGCCGAAATGACTGCTAGCAATAAAAACGCCTCCCCTCCTCGGGATTGGAATGAATGGTACTCTCTTATCAAAGCCACCGCCCGTCGTTATTCCGTTGACAAAAATATCAGTGGCATTTATTACGAAGTTTGGAACGAACCCGATCTCTTTGGCGGCTGGCATTACGGCAAAGAACCATCTTATACCACCCTCTACGCTCAAACCGCCCGGGGAGTTATGGATGGCGCCGGCTCTGCCCAATATAAAATCGGCGGCCCGGCCATTACTGCTTATTACGCCAACTGGATCAAATCTCTTTTTAAAAGCACCGCTGCCAACAAAATCCGTCTCGACTTTGTCTCCTGGCACAAATACAGCAAAAATATTGAAGATTATGTCGCCGATTTTGACAATTTAAACAAAATTTTGTCTGATTATCCTCAATACTTTGACATCGAACGCCTAATCACCGAGGTTGGACCCAATCCTGAACCCGATCCTTGGTATGACGGTCCTCAAAGCGGCATCCATCTCTTGGCCATGGTCACCCAACTCACCGGAAAAATCCATCGTATCTTTACTTTCGAGCCCATCGACGGACCCGCTCCCCGTTCCGACAAATCCACCGGCTGGGGATTAATCACCCACGATCTTAAACTAAAACCCCGTTACCATGCCATTCCTTTCTTAAACCAACTATCTGGTGGGTCTCTTCTCCCCAGTACCGGCGACGGCACCTGGGTTACCTCTCTGTCAGCCAAATCGGGGACCAAATACCAAACTCTTCTGGTCAACTACGACGCCCGTTCCACCCACGCCGAAGCTGTACCACTCACTTACAAAGCCTTAACTCCCGGAACCTACACTGTTTCTGTCAAAAAATACTTGGGCACTACCACCTCCAAAAAAATAACCGTAACTTCTTCCTCTCTCACTGAAAGCATCTACCTGGAACCAAATACCGCCGTCATTGTTGAAGTTACTCCAAATTGAACATTGCCTGTCCGCCGAAATGGAGGAAAAATTGATAATTGAATTTTACCGGCTGACAAGCCGGTAGACATCCCCAAACGTAATCAGAGCAATTAAACTCAACAATACGAGCATTCCTAAATTATTTACCATTAATTCAAATTTTTGATTTGCTCTTCTCCGGGAAATTAGCTCATAAATCACAAAAATAATTCTCCCCCCATCCAGCGCCGGAAAAGGTAAAACATTAATTATGGCCAAATTAACCGAAACTACCCCAAAAAAATGAATCACTGCCAAAACCCCTTGGTTGCTGCGGATACTGGTGGTCGCTTGATACATCCCAATTGGCCCCGACACATCTTTGGGAACCTCGCCCTGTAATAGTCCTCCAATCATCTTAACCACTCCGTCAAAAATTATTTTGCCCCAAAAATAAGCTTCTTTAAACCCCGCCCCAATCCCTTTATAAAACTCATACCACCTTATTTTTTTCATTTCTGTATTGGAAATGACTATTCCCATTAGTCCCTGCCCATCCGGGGCTTTCTCCCGAACTGAAACTACAAATAATTCTTTCTGGCCTTTACGATCTATTTCCATTTCCACCTTGCCCCCTTTAAATTTGGCCACCTCTTCAGTCAATTCCGCAGCTTTCTTTATTTCCTTATCCCCAACTCTAGTTATCACATCCCCCTCCCGCAAAGCCGCGTTTGATGCGGGGCTATCTTTAGCCACTCCAATAATCCGCACCCTTTGAGTTTCTACCGGAATCCCTAAAATGGTATAAACCACCGCAAATATGGCTATGGCCAAAATCAAATTCATCAGCACCCCGCCCAAAACTATCAATCCTTTTTGCCATGGGTTTTTATTTTGAAATGAATATTCTTTTTCTTGAACCAGTCCTGAGCTTGCCGAAGGATCTTCTCCGTACAATTTACAAAAACCCCCAATTGGCAACCAATTTAAGCTCCAAACTGTCCCCCATCTTTTCTTGGCCAAAATTTTTGGCGGTAGCCCCAAACCAAATTCTTCCACCCTCACCTTTGTCAATTTCGCCGCAAAGAAATGACCAAATTCATGCACCAGTACTAAGATCGACAGCGCTAAAACAAAAATTATTATGTCCATAAAAAGTAATTAGTAAACAGTAATCAGTAATTGGTAATTAATATTTATGATTTTCAGTTGACTTGATTAATCCATTTATTAATTTTTCAACCGATTTAGTTTGTCCCCAAATATCTTTAGCTACCGAGTCAGTTATATATTGTAAATCTTTCGACAACAAAATAAAATTCTGTACTTCCTTAACAGAACCTCTTGCTTGGATAAAAAACCTAATTTTATCTGTAAAATGATACCTTCCATAACCCTCAGCAATATTTGCCGTTATTGAACTTGAAGCTCTTCTTAGTTGATCACAAACCCCAAACTTCTCTTCCTTTGGGAATGTTTTAAGTATCTTATATACCATCAAAACCAACTTATGGCCCTGTTTCCAAACATCCAAATCATAAAAATCACTTATCATTCACCATATTACCATTTACTATTTACTGATTACCATTTACCACATCCGCGCTATGCGCGGATTTCCATCTCTTTCTTTTTCGCCAATTCTTCCAATTTAGTCACATACTGATCCGTCAGCTTCTGTAATTCTGCCTCATCCCTTTTATATTCATCCTCCGAAATTTCCTTATCATTTTTAGCATCAACCAGCTTCCTTCTAAAATCTCCCCGAGCGTCCCTAATCATCCCCCTCGCCCCTTCCAGCTTTCTTCCCAATAACTTAACGTATTCATCCCTCTGTTCCACTGTCATCATCGGCAAACTCATTCTAATCAGCTCCCCATCCACCACCGGCGTCATCCCGATATTGGCTGCGGCAATCTCATTGGCAACTTCGCGAATAATTGACTGATCCCAAGGCTGAAAAGTAAGAGTCCGCACATCCGGAACCATAATTGAGCCAATTTCCTTTAGTGTCATCTTTTGCCCGCCGTAAACCGTCACCACCACATTTTCAATCAGTCCCGGTGTTGCTCTCCCTGTCCGAATTGACCCAATATCATTTAAAAATAAATCCGCAATCTTCCCCATCCGGGTACTAACATCATTTGTGTTTAACATAGTTTTAGTATAACAAAGTAAAGACGCCCCATCGGGGCGTCTCTACCCAACAACAATTTACTATTTACCAATTACCATTTACTATTTTTTTATATCTCAAACCTCTCCATCCTGCCTATTTTTATATTCTCCCCAAATTTAGCATTCAGAACCGTCACTAAATCTTTTATTTTTAGTGTCGGATCTTTAATATATTCCTGTTCCAATAATTTTTCGGTACTCTCCGCCTCCATTGCCGTCACCTGCAAACATAAATTTTTAGCCAAGTTTACAAACTCCTCATTTTTAGCCACAAAATCAGTTTCGCACAAAAGCTCAACCATCACCCCAATTTTACCGGTACTATGGGTATATGTCGCCACTATTCCCTGATGAGTCTCCTTTTCCGCTCTTTTTTTAGCTTTCTCAAAACCTTTCGCTTTTAATATCTCTTTAGCTTTTTTCTCATCCCCCTCTGCCTCCAGTAGCGCCGCCTTAATTTCCATAATCCCAAGACCAAGTTCAAGTCGCAATTTTTTAACCAAGTTAACGATCATTTTCTGATCAAGTAATTTTTTTCCGCCGGAGGCGGATCCGCCTTTGGTGGAAACTAATTCAATTATTTGCTTTTGTTCCATGGTTTATATTAATTTTATAAAGTCTCCCTTGTCAAAGGGAGATTTAGAGGGATTTGTTCCTTATTTTTGGCTCCCTGCTTTTATCGCTTTTCCTATTTCTTCAACTATAACCGTAATGCTTTTAACATTGTCATCATTGGCTGGTACAGCCACATCTACTTTCGTCGGATCCCCGTCAGTATCCACCATCGCTACCACCTTAATTCCTTTTTCCCGACACTCTTTTACCGCCGTTCTCTCAAATCCGGCATCAACTACAAAAACCACATCAAATAATTTTTCCAAAGCCGTTAACCCCCCCACCATTTTATTAAGCCGGCCGTTTTCTTTGCGCAATAGTGACAAATCCTTTTTGGAGTATTCGGCAAACTTCCCAGTTTCCGTTCCGCTTTTAATCTCGTTTAGCCGCCTGATATTTTTTTTAATTTCCGACCAATTACTAACAGTACCACCCAGCCATCTATCAGTCACAAAAGGTACTCCAACTTCAGTTGCTACCCTTCTCACTACTTCCCGAGCCTGCCGTTTGGTCCCTATCAGTGCTACTGTTTGCCCGCTCCGTTTGGCTCTGTATATAAAATTCGCCGCTTCTTCCAATTTTGACAAGGTTTTTACCAAATCAATTATCTGGATTCCGTCCTTGGCAATATATATATTTTCCCGGGACTTAGGATTAGTTTTGGAAATCTTGTGTCCCAGATGACACCCGGCCGCCAACAAATCTTTTAAGCCTACGCTTAAGGTATATTTCTTTTCTTCAACAATTTTTTTAACCATATTTTTTCTCCTTATTTGCTTTCACACGGCCCTTCGGGCCAGGAGCTTAAGTGATAATAAAACAAATTTATAACTTTTGGATTATACCAAAAAACTAACCTAACTGCTGTCTTCAATTCCTCTACAACTTACAATTCCATGAATCACTTCATTATCTCCCCATCTTTTGCGAGCATTTCCTAACTTTACTCTTACCTGGCCGTCACGACCACCGGGTCTTCGAACACAATCAACCGGGCATCTCCACAGTGGATGTCCCGGCACCGAATTTGGGCCTGCAATCAACGTAATTTCTACTGCCGTACTAATACACTCTACTCTCCTTCTGTTAACCATTTGACAAATTATATCATCACTTTATCCACACAGCATCACCAAAACATCATTTACCTATTTTACCCAAATTTATGTTAAACTACCCCTGTAGGGAAAATTCTGTCAAGTTATTTGAAGGGAAGTCGCTACGTATTATAATTTTTGTCCAAAATGAACAAAAAGCTCTATGTCGGCGGCTTGTCCTATCAAACTACCGATGACACTCTGAACGCGTCTTTCGCTCAGGCAGGAACCGTCGTTTCTGCAACCGTTATCAAAGACAAATTCTCCGGTCAATCCAAAGGCTTCGGCTTTGTGGAAATGGCCACCGAAGAGGAAGCTACTGCCGCCATCGCCATGTGGGATGGTAAAGAACTTGACGGACGTACCGTCAAAGTTAACGAAGCTCGACCTCTCGAAGATCGTCCCCCACGTCGGGACAACTACTCCCAAAATCGCGGCCCTTCTCGCGGCGGTTTCGGTGGTGGTGGATCCAGATACTAAACCTGTTTGAATCTCCAAACCCCCCGTTTTTCGGGGGGTTTTTGGTTATTGACACTTATGTTAGATATGACTAACATTATGTGGTTAGGTTTTTCTAACTCCATGAAAAATAAAATCAAAGAGTACCGAATCATTAGAAACCTGACTCAATCAAAATTGGCCGATTTGGTTGGGGTTAGGCGGGAAACCATCATCTACCTTGAAAAAGGTAAATATATGCCCTCACTAAAATTTGCCCACGATGTGGCCAAAACTCTTAAGACTAAAATCGAAAAGTTGTTTATTTTCAAATAGACCTCACCAAAGCCTCTAAAACGAATGGAAATAACCTAAACAATGAACCAATATCTTGTTTTTTAATTTTCGACTAGAAGTTTAATTCTCCCCGAATTAAATACCGTCGTATCCGCCGTCAGACTTTTAGCCTGAACCTTATATAAATGGTTGCCGCTTCGAAGCGTTAGCTTTCCTGACACCACCGACCCAAAAGCCTGGCTTGAAGTTTGAACTTCGCTCCCCCACACCTCAATCCCGACGCTGCTGTCAAACAGCCGAACAAATGCCGTTCCGTTGCCGTTTAACAATTTCATATTTGCCTCAAAATAAGCCTCTTTTATCAGAGAATAGTCATCAGGGTTAAAATAAAACTCCGTTCCCGATATATCTGTCCATTTAGTACTAAGTACACTGCCGCTGCCGCTTATCGGCACATAGACCGTTGATTTTGTCTTTTGGAGGCTACTTTTCACCACCATCGGACTCGGAACTGAACAATTACAACTGGAAATCGGTATAGCCGCTATTTTTTGGTCAATTAAAGTCTGACACCCCGCCAAACAGCCCTCATTTGTCACCACCGCCACCTCTTTTGGCTTCTGTTTACCCCAAAACCACCACCCCGCCGCCACATTCACCAAAATCAAATCCAATACCAGCACCACCCAACCGATCCTTTTCATACTATCCAGTATAAAACAATAAGTGGTCTAGTTTAAGTAGCTTGATTCCACCATTTCCTGTTGGTAAAAAGCACCGGTTTTGGACCGTACGGTCAACTCTTTGACGATTAGCCCAATCAGTTTTTTGGCTTCGATTTCGTTTTGTTTAAGAGACATATTCCAGTCAAGACCCGGCCCGGTGTTGCCTTCCAGCAGATAGGCATTGCCGTTATTACTGACAATAAAATCCAGTGTAAAAAGTGAGCATTTTTTATTCAAAATTTTGGCAATCATATTTGATTTTGCCACCAGGGCCGGAGGAATTTCTGCTAAAGACAAATAAGTTAACAAACCACCTTGATGTTCATTACACCTAAAGTCTCCTGACTTGGCCACCCGAATATAGGATTGGACAATCTCACCTTTAAAATAAATTAGGCGAATATCGGTAGAGGCAGGTAGATTTTGATAACTAAATCCTTGGTCAAACTTGGCAAAAGGTTGAATAATATATGAAACACTGCTATTTCTGCGGATGACAGCCAACATATTTTCGCCCTGCCCGGTTTTAAATTTATAGACATGGCGTCCACCGGCACCAAACCTATCTTTCATGACCAAGTCAGAGCTAAAATCTTTTGAACCGGAATAACAACCCATTAATTTGGTCAACATTTTACATGCATTATTAACGCTTTGAAGGGTATTCTCCCCTAAAGAGATGGTCGGAATAGAATACTTTGATAATTTTTCATAAGTTTTTTGTTTGTCGAAAAATAAATTAAACAGATCCGGGTCGTTAAACGGTTTAACCTCGGCTGATGAGAATAATAGTTGGCGGCGGGATTTAATACTGCTTCTGGTCGGTGAAAATTTATCAAAAATTAGGGTAGAAAAACAGGGAAAGTCAACTTTGAACCACTGTTTATGTTTAAATTGCCAAAAACTGCGGCAACGACCGGGTCCGATAATGTCGGCTGAAGTGGTAAAGGCAGCGTTCAAATTAAATTTATGGCAGATTTCTAAAAAATATCCATAAACGGCGTTGTAGGACTCATTGCGGGAACCCTTAGCAAACGGAGTAATATTCTTAGCCGAGGTATCGGAGGCACTAAAAGCTAGCCTTTCAGAATACACTACCAAAACATCAAAGCGGAATAATTTATTCATAATAACTTTACCATGAGACACAAAACCAAAACTTACGAAAGAAAAGGGTTTATTGTGATATCAGCAATCTGTATTATACCTTATACTATGCGATTAAACCAACTTCTCCACCCCATACACTCCTATCTCGACTTTTTTTCTCCACTCATCGGCAGGCAACCCCGCCTTTTGGCACAAAGAGCCCATAAACTCTTCAGGCTTTTTTAATTCTTCCCACACTTGGGGTAAATAGGTTGCTTGGTTGAAACCCCTTTTTAACATCACCCCCGGCTTATTTTCAGCTAAAAATTTCACCAGTTTTTCTGGGCTTGAATATTTATATTTTTTCGGCCGCTCCAAAATAGAAATCTCAATTTCAATCTCCGGAAGTTCTCCACTGATTACTGACTCAAACCTATAATCCCCAAACGCCGCTAATTTAGCATTTTCAATTACATCCCGATACAATTCCTGGACTGGAATTAAATGTCCAAGGCAACCTCTCAATTCCCCATTTTTAGTCAGAGTTACAAAACAGGCCTTTTTCTTTTTAAATTCTACCGGCACTTCAGAAACTACCAATTTTTCTCCCTTAAGTTCGCTCTTAATTGCCTTTCTAGCTAAACCCAATAACCATTTTTTATTAACAATATTCATCAATGTTATTCAAAATAACCAATACACCCATAACCAACCACACTGCTCTCGTCAACAGTTACCTCCGCACTTGTCCGATAATCAATCAACCTCGGCTCCCAATTATACTTTTTGGCCAATCTGTTGATCGTTAATATCGGCCAAATTCCACAAGCGTCAGCCCCTCGATATATTTTTTCTTCGTCCCGGCTTAATACCGCTCCGATTGTTCGTTCATCCAATTTTTTCGCCACCATTAACGGCTGATAATGAGACAAATCCGAACTGGCTACCACCATTGTCCGACCATCAACTTCTAAATCTATTATTTTATCGACATATTTTTCTTCAATCTCTATTTCCTCCCCAAAAACATACCTTATCAAAGGCATTTGAACCTTAATGGAATGTTCTTCTACTCCCCCATGATAAAAACCAATTACCATTACCCGGTCATAATCGCCCTTCTTCATTAATCGATATCCGGCCGCCGCCACCCTCCCGCTATAAACGTATCCGGCATGCGGCACTATCAATCCCCTTAATTTACCGTCAAATTTTTTTGAAACTGCTTCCCGGAAACAGTCCTCTACCCTCTTTGAAGCTATAAATTCATTAGTTATTCCCATATTCCCCTCACCCCTTTCCGATTTTTTGGCTCAATCATCGGATTACCCTCCCCAATATTCCCCATATACACATATCTTAACCCTGCCTCTTTTCCCATTTCTACTGCCTCCTGTAATTTCTCATAACTAGTACTTTCGAGATCTCGCATCCGGTAATTCGGATGAAAGGCACTAACATGCCAAACAATATCTTTTGATATATTAGCCAAAAATTTAGCAATTTGTTTCAATTCTTTTTTGCTGTCATTCTTTCCCGGGATTATTAAGGTAGTTACTTCGACCCATTTTTTTCTTTTATAAATTTCTTCGATATTATTTAATACCGGTTTTAACTTCGCCCTACAAACTTCCCGATAAAATTTATCGGAAAAACTCTTTAAATCAATATTATAAGCGTCAATATAATTATCCAAATAATCCAAAGTTTCCCGACTCATATAGCCATTAGTAACAAACACACCTCTAATTCCCTTTTTCTTGGCTACTTTCATTACCTCCACCGCCCACTCACTAAATATCGTCGGTTCGTTATAGGTAAAAGCTATCGCCGGAATTTTATTCTTGACGCAATACTCCACCAGGTCTGTTGATCTCACTTCCTCCCCCAGCTCCTCCACCCTAATTCCTGTCTCTTTCGACTTTTGCGATTCCAAAAAATTTTGACAAAACTCGCAACCAAAATTACAGCCCACCGTCCCCATCGACAAAATTGAACTTCCTGGTAAAAAATGATAAAGCGGTTTTTTCTCCATCGGATCTACTGCCACTCCTGTCACCCTCCCCCAAACTAAAAGTATCAACTTTCCCGTTACATTTTTTCTCACCCCACACACCCCCACCATTCCTGGCTTCATTTTACATTTCCATTCACAAGCCAAACACCGGACACTCCGTCCGTCCAGTTTTTTAGACAATACTGCCTCGTACACCATTTACTTCATTATATTCCTACAACTTTTGATAGGACTCGAAAGTCGCTCCGGCGGCAGGGTTGATTGCTTTTAATATCTCTAGCACTTTTACTCTGATATCCGCAGTTTTAACTACATTGTTTACCGCTACCGTCGACAACCAGCCACCCACTCCGGCTGCTACCTGCTCCGCCTGTTCCAGCGTCGCTCCAGACATTGTTGCCCCATTTACAATTTTGCTCCGGTCAAAATCGACCAGACTGCCATTTTTTTTCTGAACTTGATACATTATCCTCACCTCCTTGACAAAATTTATTTCTAACTAAATTCATTATATACCAATTTTTGACTTGCTCTCCCGCTGGGATACTACTCGAATCAGAAAGTGGCTAACACAATGGCTAATAATAGACTCTAATTTACCCGCAGTACTTTGTTGGAGTAGCAAAAACTCGGTTAACTTTTCAGGCCAATGTATAATCCTCTCCCGGTAATTCCTTGAGGGTCGTATTCTACTTTCATCCCAGCCATCTCAAAACCTTGAAGATATTGTTCTCTGGTAAACAATCCTAGTTCATGAAGTTCAGTGAAATCCTCAACTTTCCCTGATGTAGCCACTAAGAAATGAAATTTAATAATTGAAACGTTGTCTTCCAGTTCACTAATGTTTACTCTGGCAATTTTCAGGTCCGGTTTATCAACAAATGCTGCCGAAGGCCTACCCGCAGTCCATTGATCCGGGGAAAACCAAGGCTCGACCACCAATACCCCACCCGGTTTTACATGTTTTGCCATATTAACAATAGCAGCTTGCATTCTATCGACAGTTTTCACATACCCTATAGCACTAAACAAACAAGTTACGGCATCAAATTGATTTTCTAAACTAAAGTTGACCATATCCCCTTGATGAAAAGGAGTGTCGGAAAACCGCTTTTTGGCAACTGCCAACATATGACCGTCTAAATCCAAACCTTCTACCTTATACCACTCGGACAAGAAAGGAAAATGACCACCAGTTCCACACCCGACATCTAATAGTCGGTTACCTTTGGAGCGTTTATGGCGTTCTATTACCTCATGTATTTGGGCTGCTTCTTTCTGATAGTCTTTGCCTTTAGCCGCATATATCGCATCATAAAAAGCGGCTTGTCTTTCATAAACATCTGTATTTTTCTCTGCAGTTTGCATATCTTTATCTACCATTTACTAACAGTATAGTAACATCACACTAGTCGTTCCAAGAGAAATAATTTTATTTTTTAACATACTAAACCACCCTTATTCAACCATTGAGGGGTCTCATTCGTCCCAATTGACCGGAACTACGGCGGACTAAAAGAACGATTTTAGAACTTTTAAATACCAATGCTATTCTTAATAGGTGTTGTATTTACTCTACCTTTTAATATTTTTCCTCTTGGTGCTCGCCATTTTTCTTAGCGCCTATCAAATTTATACCAACATTTTGCAACCCGGAGCCATCTACTATCCCACCACCGACTCAACCGTCACTCAAATATTAAAACTTTCCCAGGCCGGTTCCAGAGACACCCTGATTGACCTTGGTTCCGGGGACGGGCGCATTCTCATTGCCGCCGCCCGCCTTGGAACGGTAGCAATCGGCTACGAAATTAATCCCTTCTTGGTGTGGCAATCCCGCCGCCGTATTCATCAAGCAAAACTCGATAAACTGGCAACGGTTCGCTGGAAAAGTTTCTGGCGGGCAGATTTTAGCCAAGCGACCATTGTGACCGTTTATCTTATGCCTCATTTAATGAACCGCCTTCAACTGCTACTGGAAAAAGAAGTTAACCACCCTATCCGTCTTATCACCAATGATTATCCCTTTCGGGAACTTACCCCGGCCAAACATTACCACCATATATACCTGTATTATTTAAAAACTAGTCTACTAAACCCCTTGCCACTCTTTCTAAAATAATTTTAGTTGTTTGTTCTGGGGTCAAAAAATGGGGAACTTGATAAGATCCAGTATCTTTTACCAGCCCTAAAACGTATGGATATAGTGCTTTTCTCACTCCCCTGACTGATAACTCCCTGGTAGAGCTAAGAAAGGAGGTGTGTAATTCTGGTCTATGTTTAAATAAACGAACAATTTCCACTGACCCGGCTGCTTGCATCCTGGTTATTATCTTTAACCAATGTGGATTTTCAGCATTAGCACACCAAACTGCCGGGGCAATCTGTCTGTGAATCTTTAAATAATGTTCTTCGTCTGGAACACCCTCTTCTTTTTCAGGCAAAAGAATTACAGCATCAACCAAACCTGATATCGACCACAATTGTGTCCTCTGTTCAATATTGGCAATCGGCTGCCTTCCCTTTTGTCTGATTATGTACGAATCCGGCTCTAACATTAACACTAAAAATATGCTTGCATCTGCCATTAAAGCTCTAGCCTCTCGCATTTCCTTTACTGACCACAGGTGACCCCTTGTTCCTTCAAACCCACCCGACATAACCATCTTCCGGTTATTTCCAAAGTCACCATCAAATATCACATCATTCTCTGGTGATAAACCATCGCCCAACGAAAGTTTAAAAACCGGACAAGGTTGATGAGTAAGACCTTCCCTTAATAAGGGTAAACCACCAACCACCCATTTTGCCACCCTTTTATCTCTCCATATGTTCAGAATATTATCCTCAACCTCATTTCTCGCACTCATATTTTTATTAGGGGTAGTACTATTGGCGAAGTATATCAAAAAGCACAAATCCAACTCGGGTTTTGATATAGTTTAGAGCATTTACCAAAGCTAAATTTACTGGCTCGCTTCGTGCCCGCCACGGCGGGCAGACCTGCCCGTTTACCCGTCCTCTGGCGGGCCCCCGCCCGCCTATGGTGGGTGTGGTGAATATGGAAGGGAACGATTATCGAACTTTTCACCAAACTATTTTGCTAACACCGGCAAAGTAAGAAAATCCCACAAATCAGCTACTGCACCAGACGGCACCGAGGAAAAAGTTGATTCGGAGTCAGGAACAGTGCCAAATACCTGTCTAATCTTCCCTCTTGCTGGCTCACCACCTCTTACCTCCCACAATAATCCTTTTTTCACTCTTTGATTTATCCGAAGACAAAACCTTGTCACTGTTTCTTCACTAGGTTCTGGATCAGAAACCAGCTGAATAATATCCGCCGCCAATTGCCTCAATCCCCTGCCCTCACTACCTTCTGTAATATTTCCTTTCTTTTTCAGTCTCGGTCCTCCCTCTGCTCTTTGAGAACACCACTCCAATAAAGCCTCCGCTTTCTCCTGCCCCAGAGCTGCCACCACACCAATCCCCCGTCCACTCTCCAAATTTCTAAATCGTGGCTCAACTAAAGACACCCTTTCCGCTTCCCCCAAGTCCAAATTAACGCCCGCTTCCTGCAAACTTTGTCTCATTACCGATAAATTAATATCGACTGACGTTAAAGGCCGCAAATGTTCATTGCTCGCAGATAAATGATCAAATCTTCGCTCCAGAGACATAAGTGAATTTTATCAAAGTTTGGAGAAACCAGTGAGATTTTCGAAAAACTTATTTGGTAATTGAATTAAGAAATTTATTTATTCTCTCATCGAGAATGTCACATAGATTTGGCCGCCTCAATAAAACGCTGAGGTTACCCGTTTTTGCAGCTCTTGTTAACACCAGGGTGTTTAAATGGCGATTCCACCCACTGCAACCCCGAACGCAAGGTCCCTGGCCATCACCAACTGAACAACCTATAAGTTTTTGCTCTGCAAATTCTATATTATTGTCCATTGTTATTAACAATACTAGGTTTGGAATCAATTTCAATTCCTATCTTTTTTGTGATAACATGAGACCTGGTAAGTTATTCCAGGACAAATATTTGCGCTATCAATCGGGAGTGATTTTAGTACTTAAATAAGGCTTTTCGGAAATGACTTAGAGTATTGCCATCCGGAAAATTATCCAATTTACCATGAGGCATACATTCCAAATTTTTCATAAATTCTGATGCTCGCTTCGTGCCTGCCGGTTTACCCATTCTCTGGCGGGCCCCTATCTGCCCCCGCCCGCCTGTGGTGGATCTGGTGGGGAACGATTTTAAAACTATTATTGCAACCTCCCTAATCTTACTGCTGTTTAGGTATTCTTCTCCGATGCCATCGTTTAGGTTTATCTTCTGGAATCAAATCATAATATTTATATTCTTTAAAACGGAATTCTTTTCCATCACTTACGGCTTCCTTTTTAAAAAAACGCCAATCAGAATGGTCTTTAGTGTGCTGCGGTCCTACAAATAACCAACCCTCATTCTTTAAAACCCGTAGTGCCTCCCGTAAACCTTTCTCTAAACTACCTTGTGTTATATGTTGCGCCACATGCTGAAATATAGCTACATCGGCACACGCATCTTTAAAAGGCACACCCCTACCGAAATCTCCTAAAACAAAACCGAGATTAGTATGCTCTTTACGTTTTTCCTTCCAATATGGGTCATACCATTGGCAATGATATTGCCTTTCTAATCCCACCGTAAATAAACCTAATTTTTCTGACCATTCTTCAGTATCTCGACCTACACCGCAACCTAAATCTAGTAGTAATCCCCCTTTAACCCCTACTTTTTCCAGCACTTTTTGGATCTCTGTTTTATCAAGCGGGATACGCGACTCATCGGGAACCATAGAGTTAAGCAACTGCTTATATTCTCTCCGAAGCTCCGGATTTGCCAAAACAGTATCAATCGATTTTGTGATAATTGTTCCGTCCTGGAAATTTATTGCTCCATCATCAAGTTTTTCAAATCTAGGCAAGCCAGCTTTTTGTGCCAGAGAGCATTCTTCCGTCAGAAGATACAGCCCAGATACAAGATTGACCGGCCCTTTACAGCCGTTTGCCTTTCGTTCTTTATCTACTTCCTTTATAAAACTTATCCATTGAGGAGATAAACTCTCCGGAGTAAACAATGCTTTCAAGGTCTCATAACTTTTCCATACCCCTTCCGGAATATAATCATTATAATCGGCCCACTGAACTTTTGAATAAGGAAAATCAATTGCAACGCCCGCTACAACCACAAGTGCTTCCGACTTTATTCCCATTGATCCGAGGTAATTTTCTGCCTGGTATCTTAATGATTGTGAAAGTCCTTTTTCTCCGGTCATGGCTACATTATACGAAAAAAATCATATTAATATGCTCCCCCGGTAGGACTCGGACCTACAACTCACCGCTTAACAGGCGGGCACTCTACCATTGAGTTACGAGGGAATTTATTGTCAAAAGAGCAAAGAAATTATATCATCCAATCCTACCTTAAAAAAATATTCTCATCGCCCTCTTCTTGCTATGGATCTTCAACACCAATACTCTACTCCGAATCGCCAGTTTTATTAAAAAATAATTTAATTTTAAATTAAGTCAGAGAAGGTGTTGATGTAGGGATGATGTTGGGAGTGGGGTTGGGGTTTTTCTTTTTTGGTCAAAGCCCCCAAAGGGATGGGTTTTACCCCATCCCTCTCACCTGCTCCCCTGAACACAATTCCAAAAACTCCTGGACATAACCAAAAGCTACACCCAAGATCCAAAATACCCAAGCTACATAATAGCCCAGGTTAAAAAACATTGACGGCAAAGCCGCCAGTGCAAACCACCATGGGGTGGAACTTTCCAAGGTGGGGTCAGATGAACCGAAAGCCCAAAAAAACAGGCCCCCGATTCCAATAACAAAACCCGAAATTACTTCGATTGTTTCTCGAAGTCTTCCTTTGGGAGTTTCTTCCCGCAGGGAAAAAACAATTACTAAGCTTATCGCTATAGGAGCGATCAACCCGATAATCGTTATCCACACTGGCCAGCCCAAAATGGCGGCCAAAACAACCAATATCAAAGAAATCAAACCTTGGCAAACACTTAAAATCCTGATCATTTTCGTCTCCTCTTCTTTTTTTGAATTATCCTCTTTCGAGGTTGAACCGTATCAATCCCGCCTCGCGGGACTCATATGGTCCAACCTCTTCCACCTTCTCTGACTTGTTAAAGAACTACCCTTTCGGGTACTAAAAAAGGCCCAAAACTCAATCCGATGCTTTATCGGACTTTTTTAAGGCCTCAAATTGTTCCAAACATAAGCTAATTAGCTCTTTATGAAACATAGTGAATTATACACCATCAGTGCGTATTTGTCAAATATAAGAATTTAATATAAGACGTTATCCAACCCTTCTTATTTCAAATCTGCTCTCTCCTCAATCTCTTTTGGTTCTACCGAAACTGGAGTATAACCCTGACTCTTATATTGCTGAACTTCTGCGGGAGTAAGTCTACGAATCAGCGGAGCCATCCTAAGCTGATCTCCCGGAACTGCTCCCATCACTTGATTACCAAGTGAATCGATAAGTGTAAAAGGTAAAGTAATATCCTCTTTCTCCTCCCATCCATACTTCTCTCCGGTCATCCTTTGTCGTGGTGGCATTATTCTATTATTTTACCCTTTTTTAAAAAAACTATTGTGGGTCACTTCCACTCATTGTCACAATCCTTCTTTTCGGCTTTCCGTCTTCTCCTCTTACCTCTATCTCCCTCAAAGCCCCCGGTTTCGATTCAACCACCTCACACCCCTTCAAATCACCTTCCGTCGCTACTGGTTTACCACCCACCTTTTTTTCAAAAGCCAAATGAAATAAATTATCAATAGTAATCGGTAACATTTTGTTATTAAACAATTAATTTTAATTTTTAAATCTAACCTGCAAAACATTTTTCCTTGGCTCGTCCCGATGTACATCGGGACGAAGGCGGCTGTTTGATTTTTTGGTTTTTTTCTTTTTTTTGCCTGCCCGCCTAAATAGTTTTGTTTTGGCGGGTTTTTTTGCCACTGGACCAGGTAGGGGCGGCTATAGTAGCCCGCCCCACAAGTCCTAGGTCTCATCCTCCTTTTTTTCTTCCATTTTTGGAGGAAGAAGTGGTAGTGGAGACAGTCTTACAAGCCTTGAGGTCATATGACCATGCGGTCCTCTATCATCTGCCGAACTCAAAAATGCTTCATTGAAAGGTTGTTGGTCTATTCCAGATCCGACAGCCTCCGACTTCAAAGTTATTTTTGACATCTCACCACTCCAACTGCAGCCTTTGGGCTACTGCGTCAAGGACCGCAGTTTCACGTTCAAACCGCGACATCACCGCCGCCGACATTTGACGGTGGGAAATAACAGGATCGTGACCATGGTAACTTTGCCATGGTCTTTCTTCGTCTGCAGCACCAGCTGCCCGCCCAGGTCCCGCAGCCTTTATGGGCTGCCGCGTTGAAATCACATGTTTCACTGCCATTTCATTCTCCTGTGAAAATTTTTGTTTTTTTATTCTTTTTTCCTTACTTTTTTCTTTTTTTTTCGATATTTTCCTCCTTAGGAAAATTTTTTTGTATTGGGAATTTTTATTCACTCAACAGAGTGAAACCCAAAGAAAAAACAGCCTCTTTCTGACCATCTTTTCTTCGGGTTCCACTCTTTTCCCCCAGTATTTCTCCCTTTTTCAAGCTTGCCCGCCTTTGGAGGGGGGAGATGTCCCGTTTTACAGGACAGAGGGGTTTTATGTTTTGCAGGTTGTTAAGGTACACCCTCTCAAACCTTTTTAAGATGCAATTTATCTCACAAAATTTGAGAAAGTAACCTCCATTATACGTACCTCCTACTCAAATATCAAGTCCCATAATATGATACTGACCTGTACTGGTTCGATTATATTGTTCTTAGTCTGTCTATCATCCACATCCTTATCATGGTCGACATACTCAAACCTTGATTGGCTGCCACCTCTTCCAGTCGTCGTTTTAATGGTTTTTGCAACCTTATTACTACACTATCTTCTTTGGGAGATTTAAGTTTAAAAACAACCTTAACCGGCTTTAATTCATCCAAAAAGTCGGTTATATTGTGCGTATCCCAGAATTTAGCTTCGTCCTGGTAATTTTTAAAAACCGGGATTTTACTTTTCATTTTCATTTAATTTTCTCCTCTCTTCCCGGCTCATGTCTCAAGCCGTAACTAAATAATATTTTGTAGCTTCTACCTTAGCTAACACCATAGTCACCAATTTTTCCGCCTAAGGTCAATTTAATAGCCTTACTTGTTTCAACAATTTCTAATTTAGTGACACCATGTTTTTGGATATGATCTTGATTGAATTCATCCCAAATCAATTCCTCAATTATCATGGTAAAATAGTGTATTACATTGTAATACAAATGTCAATAATTTAGTTTTTCCTATATAATCTATCCATGCCCGAAGTCTCGCCCTACACCTTCCTCGAAGTCCGCCTGCCACAGGACAACGAATATACCCCGGAATCAATGTCTTCTCTCCTTTCCAATTTCGTTCAAGCCGGTAAAACCAGTATTTTTAACCAAATATTAGGCATAAAAACCACTATTGCCTCATTAGAAATCGTTCTAACCGCCGGCCAGCTTCACTTTTATTTTGTCGTCCCCACTAATAATTTGGAATTTTTCCGCTCCCAAATTCTGGCCCAATACCCCAACGCCGTCACCAAAGAGGTTAGCGATTATTTATTTGGCGACGTAAATAGTTTTTCAGCGTTTTTTGAGCATCGAAATCCCCCTGGGGGGGGCAACGCGAAAGCATTGACTGAGACAAAAAAATTGTTTACAAGCCAAATCACCTTAAGCCGCCCCAGCAGCTACCCCATCAAAACCAACCGCGATTTCAAAGACACCGACCCTCTGGCCTCCGTCCTTTCCCCCCTCGCCCGAGCCACTACTGAAACCGACTTTTTCTTATATCAAATTCTATTGGCACCCCCGCCCAAAAACTGGCAGGGATCGATTATTTCCGTTATTCAAAACGGCATTATTGTTGATGCCGTCAAAGGTTTTCGCCAGGCTCACCCCGACAAAACAGTCTTTGAAACTAAAATCGCCTACCCCGGCCTGTTAACTCAAATAAATATCCTCTCTACCAATCAAAATCTTCTCACTTCCGTCTCTTCCTCCTTTGGCGCTTATACTTCTCCCCGCGGCAATTTCCTCAAATCTTCACCTCCGGGAAACCTGACTAAAAACCGTCTTCTTAAATCTATAATAAAGCGCCAACTCAAATCTTTTCTCCCCCGTCAAATTCTCAATGTTGAAGAACTGTCCGCCCTCTGGCATCTGCCGACCAACTTAACCCGCCTACCCAACATCGCTTGGGGTAAAAATCTCTATGCCGACCCTCCTGAAAACCTACCGGTAGCTGAAGGGCTAAATGATGAACAAAAGGCCAATATCACCTTTTTTGCCAAAACTGAGTTTCACAATAAAGACGCCATTTTTGGCATCAAACAGGGTGAAGACCGCCGCCGCCATAGCTATATTATTGGTAAATCCGGCACCGGTAAAACCACCCTCATTGCCAATATGGCTATCGATGACATTAGAAAAGGCCGAGGGGTGGCTATCATCGACCCCCACGGTGACCTTTGCGACACTATTCTGGATTACATCCCCTCCTCCCGCGTCAACGATTGTTGTTATTTTAACCCCGCCGATCCCGATTATGTCTATCCTCTCAATGTGTTGGAGGCCCAAAACGAATCTCAAAAAGAGCTAGTTGCCTCCGGCGTTATTTCCATTTTCAAAAAACTCTACGGCAACATCTCTTGGGGACCGCGTCTCGAACACATTCTCCGAAACGCCGTTCTGACTCTGGTCAATACCCCCGGTTCTGACCTCACCCACGTCGTTGAAATCCTGACTCACAAAAGCTACCGTGACAAAGTAGTAGCTGCTCTTCAAAATCCTACCCTTAAAAACTTCTGGCTCAATGAATTTAATCGCATGGATGATAAATTCCAGCAGGAGGCTATTGCCCCGATTTTAAACAAAGTCGGCCAGTTTATTTCCTCAACTAATATTAGAAATACCATCGCCCATGCCAAATCCAAAATCAACATTCAGGAAATCATGGATGAAAAAAAGATTTTAATTGCTGATTTATCTACCGGCCGCCTTGGCGAAGACAATTCGGCTCTTTTAGGCGCCATGTTGATTACTCAAATCCAGCTCTCGGCCATGAACCGGGTTTTTCAGTCCGCCGACCAGCGGACTGACTTTTATCTCTACGTCGACGAATTCCAAGACTTTGCCACCGAGGCCTTTATTAAAATTCTCTCCGAAGCCCGCAAATTTAGACTTAATTTAATTGTCGCCAACCAATACATGGCCCAGCTTGACCGCCCCATTCAGGATGCCATCTTTGGCAACGTCGGTTCACTCATGTCCTTTGTCATCGGCAATCAGGACGCCTATATTTTAGCCAAGGAATTCGGCCCCAAATTCCCCCCCGAAGACTTAGTTAAAATCGGTAAATACCAAATAATTTGCAAACTATCCATCGACTCCGAAACCCAAAACCCCTTCTATGCCGCCACTCTCCCACCTCTCTCCTGCAAAAACCAGCAAAGAGATAAACTTTTAAGGATATCCCAAGAGAGATGGGGAAAAAAGAAATAGATTAACTTCTCCTAATATCCCAATCTATTCTTTTTCCACCGATTACTGCCTCTTCCGGATTTTCCCTTACGTGTTCAAGATGTGCTGGCACTCGCCGTCTGTTTAAGTGTATAGCTGTCGTGCCAGGCTCGACCAATCCAACAGGCTTTACCTTTTTCTCCTCCATCCTTGCTTGTCCGGCTTCGGCTCTAGCAACTTGGTCACTAACCATATCGCCAGTTAGTTCTCTAATCCGCTGCATTTTGTCATCTGCGATAGTCATAGTAGTTATTAAACTCACAAATTACTAAATCTGTTTGCCAGTTTGCTTTTGGTGGGAATATGGGTCACACCAAGCCCGCGCAGCCTTTCTTGCAATCTGGGTATCCTTCGATCAGCCGACTTACTACCCATCACCACGTCTCGCTGATCAAGAAGAGGATGTAGGCTATGTTCCAGCATTCTTATTTGCTGCCCGGTTTCTATTATTATTCTTCTCATAAGTGTTACTCTATAATATAACATATTATAACATAGCTAGTCTGGCTGGTGTAAAATCTGATTTCTCGCTTACCCAATTTGCCCCCTTGACACACATTATAATTCTACCCTATAGTTATATTAATTAATCATTATTTTAATATGCCAGAAAGAATAGACATTATAGGACAGCGACCCGGACTAACACCCGATTTACCGAAAGTAAGAAGACCGGAAGAAACGGAAACAGAGGCCTATATGCCCCTAAACGAATTCGATCGGTCTCTTGCTGAATTTCCTGACGAAATAGTCGCCGAAGTAGCTGACTTTATGTCTATACGAGGCATAAAAGCTACAAGCATTGGGTTCTAATTTATATATTTAAAGCCTATAACAACAAAATGAATCGAGAACTTTTTAATCCTCAAGAAATGAAACCCCGTTTCTTTATTAAATTTGATCCCATTACCGGCCGGGCTGAAAATTTAGGTCAAAAATTTCGCCGAGTAGTAACCCCCGATCTTCCCCAGACTAGATAATCAGGGTTTTTTCCACCCCGCCCAATTACACTTCGGATAACTGGAACAGCCAAAAAACTTTTTCCCGGTCTTGGTCCGTCTGACTACCCCATCCGCCCCGCAGGTTGGACACTTAAATCCAGCATCTTCTTTTAATGAAGTTCGATATTTACAATCGGGAAAGCGGCCACACGATATAAATTTTCCAAATCTTCCCACCCGAATCACCAAATCTCCCTCCTTGCATTCCGGACACTTCTGTCCGGTTGCTTCCGTCGCCACCTTCACCCTGACTGCGTTTTTTTCCACTGACTTGATTTCTTTCCCAAAATCCCGCCAAAAATCTGTCATCATTTTTTTCCAGTCCAGTGATCCTAGGGCAATTTTATCCAGACTTTCCTCCATATTTACCGTAAACGGCAGAGAGACTATCTTTTCAAAATTAGTTACCAAAAACTCCGATACTGCCTGCCCTAAAAAAGTCGGCTTAAACTTTCCCTCCTCCCTTTCCACATACTGACGAACGATTATAGTACTGATAATCGGCGCATAAGTTGACGGTCGGCCAATTCCCTGCTTTTCCAAACTACCCACCAAACTGGCATCGGAATATCGCGGCGGCGGATTAGTTTCCGTCTCAATCGTTTTAACTTCACTGGAACTAATTTTATCCCCAACCTTTAAATTAGGTAACAACTGGTCATCGTGTTTATCACCGGAAATCCGATAATATCCATCAAACTCCACCTTTACTCCCATGGCTTTAAACAAGGCTGTCCCGTTTTTCAAAAGCAAGATAGTATTCCGCAATCGGGCTCCGGCCGCTTGGGTTGCTACCGCCCGCCTCCAAATAAGCTCATACAACTTCTTTTCTTTACTGTCTACCTCATCAGGAGACACCACTCCTACCTTAGTTGGCCGAATGGCTTCATGGGCCTCCTGGGCATTTTTGGAATTGTTTTTATAAAACCGGGGCTTTGCCACCGCGTAAGATTCCCCGTATGTTTTGGCGATATAACTTCTAAATTCCTCGACTGCTTTTGGCGATAAATAAACAGCATCCGTCCGGTGATAGGTAATTAACCCCCGTTCGTACAATCTCTGAGCCAAAGTCATTGTTTGTTTCCCCGACCAGCCAAAACGTCTGGCTGCTGCCTGCTGCATTTTGGAAGTGGTAAATGCCGGCGGAGGAACCTTATTTATCTCCCTGCCTTCCATCTTTTCCACCTCAAAATCTTTTTCCAATCCATCAACAAATTTGGAAACCTCGGTCTCTTTACTAAAAATAGATTCAGAAAAAGAATAATCTCCATCAAACAACTTTATTTTTTCCGACCGGATAAATACTCTCTCTCCCACCTTAAACAAATCAGCCCGAAATTCTTTATTATTCTGGTCAAACCAGGCCTCAACCCGATAAAATTTTTCTTTTTTAAAGGCCTCTATCTCCTTTTCCCGTTCTACAATCAATCTCACCGCCACCGACTGAACTCTCCCCGCCGACAGTCCCCGTCTGACTTTTTTCCACAAAACCGGCGATAAAGAATAACCAACCACCCTATCCAACACTCTTCTCCCCTGCTGGGCATTAACCAAATTCATATCAATTTCCCGAGCCCCTTTCAGGGCCTCTTCTATTGCCTCTTTGGTAATTTCATGAAACGTAACTCTTTTTATGTTTTCATTCGTAATTCGTAATTTGGAATTCGTAATTAACCATTTCGTGTGCCAGGCAATTGCCTCCCCTTCCCGATCCGGATCAGAAGCTAGAAATATTTTGTCAGTCTTTCCCGCCATCGCTAACAATTTAGAAATTACCTCTTTTTTCTTCGGATCCAACACATATTCAATCTCCCAATCGTCCTTTAACTTCACTCCCATGGTGCTTTTAGGCAAATCCCTAAAGTGTCCCACTGTTGCTACCACCTCAAAAGAATCCCCCAGATACTTACCGATTGTCCTCGCCTTGGTTGGCGACTCAACCACCAACAGACCTTTTTTCATAACTGCCATTGTCAACTATTCTACAAGACCTGTCAAATCCTCAATTTTGGAAATTACCCCTGCCCCCTGCGATATTAGCCAATTCGTCGCCTTCGAATTTTCATCGGTAATTCTCCCTGGCAGACAATAAACCATCTTTCCTTTTTCTATGAATTTTTCGGCCAAAAGTATCGTCCCGCTCTTTTCCCCACCTTCAACTATTACCAACATATCGGCATATTTAGCCACTTCCTCGTTCAATTTTTCAAAATTATCTCCTTTAAATACTTTTTTGGTCCCCAGTCTAATTACTTCCGAATTACATCCCAATACCTCAATGGTTACTATTTCTGCCTTATTTTTTAATTCTTTCATTATCATCGCTATCACCTCTTCCCCGTAATCTGTCATTCTTCTACTGCCAACAACTGCTACTTTTTTCATAATAAGTGGTTCAATGGTTTAATGTTTTAATGGTTCAATGGTTGGATAACGCGGGACAATTGTATTCGGCTCCTCAAACCACTCCTTTAAAAAATCCCCCACTATCGGCGCGGCCACGTCACTTCCTTCTCCCCCTCTCTCCACCAGCACCGTAACCACAATTTGTGGATTGTCCGCCGGGGCGAAAGCTGTCAACCAGGCATGAGTATCCTCAGTCCTGTCTCCTACCTCCGCCGTCCCCGTCTTGCAGGCTAATTTTGTTTTGAAATTAAAAAGCGGCCAAGCTGTCCCCCCGCTTTGACACGCCGCCACCATTCCTGCCTTAATTAAATTAATTGTCTTGCTGCTAATCCCCAAGGATTCACATTTAATATCACTGTTTTTTAATATACTCATTTGGCATTTTTTGCCATTGTTGGCAATTACGCTGGTTGCCAAATTTATTTGAAGCGGAGACACTGACACATCCCCCTGCCCAATTGCCAAATGATAGGTATTTCCTAAAAACCATTTTTCTCCGGTCGTTTTTTCTTTCCATTTAGCCTCCGGCACTAATCCTTCTGTTTCGGAGGGCATTTCAATTCCGGTTTTTACCCCCAATCCAAATTTGGTTGCCCACTTTTTAATTTTTTCCGACCCCATAGACTCACCTAATCGATAAAAAAATATATCATTCGATCGCTTTATGGCTTTGACTATATCCACCATCCCATCGGTTGTTCCTCTTTTTGCCCACAGCCAATTTTTATAACTATAATCCCCCACCCTAATCTCCCCGGTATCTTCAAAAGTTGTTAACTCGTTTATAGCTCCTTCCTCTAGTCCGGCCGTGGCTACTGCCAGTTTAAAAACACTGCCGGGGTGATACTTCGCCCCCACCGCCCGATTCATCATCGGCAAACCGTTTTTATCCTCAAGATAGCTTTTAATTAACGCCTGATCCGGTTCATAGGCAAAAACATTCGGATCAAAACTGGGGCTGGTAGCCAACACTAAAATCTTTCCCGTCCCCACCTCCGACACTATTGCTGCCGCTTTTTTTCCGACTAATTGTTTAAACATTTTTTCCTGCCAATAGGCATCAATACTTAGCTCCACTTCCTTTCCGGCCAGAGGCTGATAAGTCCCCAGTTCCCGCACTATCCGCCCTTTGGCGTCAACTTCGGTTAATTTTTTCCCATCAGTCCCTAATAATTGACAATCCATCTTTTCCTCTACCCCACCTCTGCCTACCAAAGATAAATTATTTAATATCCTGCCCCCGCAAACTCCATACTTTAGTTCCTCCCCATCGGCCTTTCCTACATATCCGGTCACCGCCGCCATTGCCTCGCCATACACATACTGCCTCCTCTTTACCCCATCAATCTCCTGACTTCTTACCACCACTCTCCCTTTCCGATCCACAATCTGCCCCCTATCAGCCAAAGTCAGAGTCTCGGTTACCTTGTTATCCCGCGCTTGTTTCCGATAATACCCTCCCCTTACCAAATTTAATCGTAAAACCCCCGCCAACAACACCAAAAAAGATAAATAAACCAGAAGTTTTAACCACTGAAGTTTTTTCATCGGATATTTATCGTTTTAATTCTCCTTAAAACTTCAGGCTCTTCCAACAATTCCCCGCAACCCCTGATTACCGCTTGCGCCGACTCCTCCACCACCACCGTATTTATTTTTGTTCCCTCCTCAATTGCCTGCGCTATCCCATCAAACTGGGCCGCCCCTCCAATCAAAACAACACCTCTCTTTAGAACATCTTCCGTCATTTCTGTCGGCATTTCGTCCAACACTCCGCAGACAATTCTAACAATCTTGTTTACCTCCAGTGCTGCCGCCTCCCGAATCTCAAAGCTACTTACCCGAAGACTTTTGGGTAAATTATGTTCCAAATCCCGGCCCCGGACCACTCCCCCACCTTCAATTTTCAATTTTTCGGCGCTATTCTTGCCAATTAAAAGCCCGTATTTCATTTTTACATAGTTAATTATTGCCTCATCAAAATCATCCCCGCCCAAATCCAAGCCCCGCCCGATCACCAATCCCCCCATCGACACCAAACTTATCTCTGTTTTGCTCCCGCCGATATCCACAATTAAAAGTCCCCCGGTCTCATCTATATCAAAACCGGAACCCAAAGCCCCTGCCACCCCACTATCGACCAACACCACCTCACCGGCTCCGGCATTGCCAAATACTGAAATATAGGCTCTTTTTTGTACCTCGGAAATTTGACTACCCACCGCCACCACCACTTTCGGCTTTAAAAGCCGGGGGTACCCGCTGGGAATTTCAAAAACCAGTTTTAAATAATTATTTGCCAGTGCTTCAGCTGCCTCCAAATCAGCCACCACCCCTTTTTTAACCGGCGCCACTACCTCAATTAACTTTGGTTCCCGACTTATCATTTCCTTGGCCTTTTGCCCGAACATCAAAAACCGACTTTGCCCTCCCAGCTTCTTTTTCAATTTGGCCACCACCGACGCCTCGTCAATTACAATTCCCTTACCTTTAAGATATATCCTAATCTGGCTGCTCCCCAAATCCACTCCCATCTGCCAATAAAATCTCGACAATAATTCTTTTAATCCGACCACCTGTTAAGTATATAATCAGTTTGTGGTCAAAGCTACTAAATTACTCTACCTTCTCCTCTTTTTTTTAACTCCCCTTGTCTTTACCACCTTCAACTCCGAACTGTTTGAAGTTCCGAAAATGTATTTGGTGTACTTCTTTACCACCCTAATATTATTTCTTCACCTAATAAATTTTTTCCGGGGCCAAGTTTCCTTTGTTTCAAAAAGCCCTCTTAACCTCCCTCTCCTTCTCTTTCTCTTGGCCCAAATCATTTCCACTATTGGGTCGGTCGACATTCACACTTCCTTCTTTGGCTACTATTCCCGCCTCAACGGCGGTCTCCTGTCTCTTTTAGCCTTTAGCCTCCTCTTTTTCATTTTAGTTAATTATCTTGACGATAAATTTAAAAACGATATCATTATCTTTTCCCTGATTTCCGGATTTATTGTTGCCACTTATGGCATCCTCGAACACTTTGGCATTGACTCCCAATTCTGGCTCCAAGATGTCCGCTCCCGGGTTTTTTCCACTCTGGGCCAACCCAACTGGCTCTCCGCCTATCTCTGCCTTCTTCTCCCCCTATCTATCCATAAATTTCATAATTCATCATCCCAAAAACTTACTATTTACTATTTACTATTTACTATTATCTTTTTTCTTTGTCTCCTTTTTACTAAGTCAAAGTCTGGTATCATCGCCGCCGTCATTTCCATCGGCCTATATTATCTTTTCACTTTTTCTAAAAAGACATTTCGATTTACCAATTACTATTTACTATTTACTTTTCTTTTTCTTTCCCTAACTATCTCAAACCCAATTAAAGATCTAGTATTTAAGAGCAAATTAAATATTGAAAATTCGAAAATTGATAATTCCCTCAATATCACCCCCTCGGAAGATATCCGAAAAATTGTCTGGTCAGGGGCTATCCGTCTCTGGCAAAAATACCCACTTTTGGGTACCGGCCCAGAGACTTTTGCCTATACCTATTACTCTGTCCGCCCTGCCGCCCACAATCTCACTTCCGAATGGGAATTTCTCTACAACAAAGTCCACAACGAATATCTAAACTTCCTAACCAATACTGGTTCTCTGGGTTTTTTAACCTATCTACTTCTCATCTTCTCATCTATTTATCTTTTCATCTCCCGCCGTAGATGGGAACTTTTAACCGCCTATCTTTCAATTTTAATTACCAACTTTGCCGGTTTTAGCGTCGTCGTCGTTTCTCTTTTCTTCTTTCTTCTTCCCGCCCTTGTCCTAAAACCATCACCCCGCGATCTCCCCCGTTTTTTTCGTTTCCCGATATTAATTTTATCCATTTCACTTTTTATCTTCTCATCTTCTCATCTTCTTAACTTCTATCTTGCCGACATCGCCCTAGCCCAAAGCGACGCCCAAGACAATCAAAACCAATATGTCAAATCCTACCAATATCTCCTCAAAAGCTATCAATTAAATCCCGATGAACCTACCTATCACAGCCGTCTTTCGGTGGTTTCAGCTAAAATCGCCGCTGCTTATTTTCTCCAAAAAGACACCGACCTTGCCTCGGAATTCGCCGATAACTCTCTTCACTTCTCTGATTTAGCTCTGACTATCTCCCCTCTAAATATTAACTTTCTTAAGGAACGTACCCAAGCCCTGACCTATCTTTCCACTATTGACCCTCAATATCTCGACCAAAGCATCACTACTCTCCAACAAACGGCCCGCCTCGCTCCTACCGATGCCAAAACTTTTTATCTATTGGCTAAATTCTACGATGCTGTCGGTAATCTGAAAGATTCCGAAACCAATTATCTTCAAGCCATCGACCTCAAACCCAACTACGATCACGCCTATTTCGATTTGGCTAAATTATATTTTGACCAAAAAAAACACGACCTAGCCAAAAAGTATTTCGAGTTGAATCTCCAATACTCCCCCGACAACCAAAATGCTCTAGATTACCTAAACAAAATCAAATAATCTTGTTCACGCTCCACTTAATCTTTTTTCCATCTACCCACTTAAAAAACTCTCCCCCTTCTGACTCAATGTAATCAATAAACAGTATTCCGTCCAGATGCTCCCTTTCGTGCTGAAAGGCAATTGCCTCAATGCCTTTTAGTTGTCCCTTTTTCCTAACCAATTTTCCCTTTTCAATTTCATCCCAAGACGCGCCAATTTTCAAATACCGTTCTATTACTCCAAACATATCTGGAAACGACAAACACCCCTCTAAAAACACTTCTCGGGCCCCATCCGAAAAAATCATCATTGGTCGGACCCTCTCACTAAAAACAGCCTCAATTTTGGGGTTGATATATATATTCACTTCTTTTTTTTCACCCTGAAGTAGTCCAAAAAAACGCCGCGATAACCCAATCTGAGGTGCCGCCAAACCTGCCGCCTGTTTTTGATTATCAAGCAGCACTTCCTTTAAATCCTGAATATCAATCAAAAGCTCCTTATCCGCCACCACAATTTCACTGGTTTTTTTCCTTAAGATCTTATTAGGGTAATAAACAATCTTTCTCATCCCCATATTATATAATAAGCCATGATTTCCCTAGTTTTTTTCGGCTCTTCCGAATACTCCCTCATTATCTTAAAAAAAATCTTAGAACTCAAAAACTTTTCCCTTTCTTTGGTTGTTTCCAAAACCGATAAACCCTTCGGTCGCAACCAAACAATCACTCCCAACCCTGTTGCCAAATTTACCCGTGACCACTTTCTCCCCCTTCTTCAAATTGAAGAATTTAATAGAAATTCGAAATTAGAAATTAGAAATTCACAGGCCGATCTCGGTCTGTGTGTTGCCTTTGGCCCTCCCTTTTTCGACAAGGAAACTATTAACATTTTCCCCCATAAAATTGTCAATATTCACCCCTCTCCTCTGCCCAAATACCGTGGCGCCACCCCCGGCCCCTGGCAAATAATTAACGGTGAAACTACCTCGGCGGTCACTTTTTTTCAAATTGATCCTCTCCCTGATCATGGGCCAATCATTGCTTCCATCCCTTTTTCTATTTCTCCCGTCGAAACTGCCAGCTCCTTTTACCAAAAAGCCTTTACTCTGGCCGCCGATCACCTTAATTTAGTTTTGAAAAACCATATTTCTCATTCCAATTCATTAACACCCCAAAATCATTCCCAAAAAACATATTTTCCAAAACTGTCTAAAGACAGGGCATTAATCGACTGGAGCTGGACACCGGCAAAAATTGATCGTTTCATTCGTGGGTTAACTCCCTGGCCAATTGCCTGGACTCTTGCGGCAAATCATCAAGGGGAAAATTTAAAAATGAAAATTTTTTCTTACAATCTTAAAAAGGATGAACCGCAAAACGTCCAAATCGAAGGCAAAAAACCCACTTTTTGGTCAAAAATAAAGACCCATTACTCGATAATCAAGTAAAAAATTCAATTTAGTTTCTCCCTCAAATCAGGCAAAAAATCGCTCCCGTTTTTTGTTATTAATAAAAATATTTTATGTTTTTCTCTGCCTAAAACACCCCACATCCGCCTTATATACCGCATTTTTATTTTTGACAAAAATAGAATATTTCTCTTTAATTATTATTAAAGGAGGAAAAAATGCCAATCAAAAAGAAAGCTAAGAAAAAAGTAGCCAAGAGAAAAGTTAAGAAAACCAAGAAAAGTAAAAAAAGGAAATAGATTTTGGCCAACAAAAAAAACGGTGCTTATTTAAGCGCCGTTTTTTTAATCTCTCCTTTCATCTTTTTAATACACTTACTGCAAAAATTACCGCTAATCTTATCTTCACCCGAACCCAAAGTCACCTTTTGAATATTGGCCTTAAAAGTTCTCGGAGTCCGATTTTGGGCGTGAGACCGATTTCGACCGATTTTTGTTCCTTTGCCGCATAAACTACAATTTCTCATGGGATATACTATAACATATGGGTTTCCTTTTTTCCTTTCTCGGCCTCATTCTGGCTATTACCATCCACGAGTTTGCCCACGCTCTAGTCGCCGACCGCCTCGGTGATCCTACCCCCCGCGCTGCCGGACGTTTAACTCTAAACCCGCTCTCCCACCTCGATCCTCTGGGGACCATCATGATTTTCTTTGCTTCTTTCGGTTGGGGCCGCCCTGTCCCTATCGACCCTTATAATTTTTCCTCCCCCCGCCGCGACGAACTACTTGTCGCCCTAGCCGGACCGGCCAGTAATTTATTTTTAGGATCTCTTTTAGGAGTCATCCACCTTAGCACCGGCTTTTATCACCCTCTTCTTCAAATTATTACTATAACCAACTTTTCTCTGGGAGTTTTTAACCTTTTACCTCTCCCCCCCTTAGACGGTTCAAAAATATTTTTAAATCTCATCCCCATCGAATCGGCTATCAAATGGCGGGAAGCTTTTGACCGTTACGGCTATTTTTTAATTGCCGTTTTTCTTTTTCTTCCCTTTGCCGGTGGCAACCTAATAAGTTTTTTAGTCTCCCCGCCGGTCAACTTTCTTTATCGTCTTTTCTTTTAAACCAATTGACATTTTCGGAAGTTGATATCATTATTATGTTATGAACCAAAGTCGTCTCTTACTCGGAGTCCTTCTTCTCTCTCTTTTTTCCTTTGGTCTTTTCCAAATCGGCAGCTCCGTTACCGGATCTTCCGTTTTAGGCGACAGCACTGTTTGTCAACAAATCGAAGTTTATAAACCTGACACCATCCCCTGCGAAATTGTCTCGCCTATTACTAAATCATATTGTACCGACCCTCAAAACTGGCTTCTCTGTAAAACTTTGGATAACATTTTAAAGACCTACTGTCCCGAGTAACTCACTCTACACTGGTCGCCAATTTGTTAAGTTCCAAAACCATTTGCGTTATTTCTCTGATCTTCATTCCATGAACTCTTGCCCCCACCTCTAGAGTTTCCATTGTCGCCATCCCACAACCGACACAATGAAGCCCGTATTCTCTCATTAGTACTTCTGCCAGTTTGGGTCGTTTCGCCATTATTTCCCCAATCAAACTGTCTTTAGTTATTTTTTTTCTGGATTTCATCAAGCTTTATTTTTTTTAAATCGCGAAATATTCCCTCTTCCACCCTCTGCCAAATACCCCGAAGATAACAGCTCCCGGTTCTGATACAAGCGCTTTTTTTACCTAGACACTCTACCAGACCCTTGTTCTCGCCTAAAGCCTCTAAAAGGTCATACATGCTTTTCTTTTGCCAATTTTTTGCCAATACATAACCGCCATTTTTCCCCTCTTTTCCTTCAATAATTCCACCCCTGCGTAACCCTATTGCCACTTGGCCCAAAAATCTATAAGGTAACCGAAGGTCCCCTGATACTTCAGACAGTGGCACCACTTTATCCGTATTTTGGGACAAATATGCCAAAAACTCCACACTATATTCTACCCTTTTAGATACGCTAATCATCCAAAATTAACTTTCATTAATGCTATAATTCTATCATCCTGCTGAAAGCGATCTTTAAGAAGGTGTTTTTTCTAGCTAACCTATACTAATGGGAAGCGGCTAAGTTCTTTTAGGGCTTTGCCCGAGAAGACAGTTTCCCGCCACGTCAGTTTGCGTGGAAAAGCCACTATTGAAGTTAACTTTTGGCAGGCTTGTTTTTTTAGATCAAAATTTGAAGTGTAACGCCAAATTTTGCCTAAAAACACAGTCCCGATTGAATCATTGAAAATCGGGATTTATTTCAATTTAACTTCATCTCCTTTCTTAATCTCTTCCAGACTTTTCCCATCGTTTTTTGATTATTCCTCGCTTCTTGTTTTATATTTTTCCTAAATTTTCTCTCATAATATTTTGGGCTGTTTAAATACTCCAATAAAAAATCCGCCGCCTGCCCCGGCTTCTCCTTTATCCACCCCAAACCTTTCTTTTTAATAATCTCAATATTGCCATCCTCCTGACCGCCGATATGAGTAATGACCACTATTGGTCTAACTCTCGCCACCACATCAAACAAAAAATTTGGCCCGGCTTTACCAAAAACCATATCACTAGCTGTTAATACTTCGGCCATATTATCAATCCAACCTAAATTCTTGACCAAAAGATCCCCTCCCAATTTCATTTTTCGCAGCAGTTTCACATACTCTTCTATCATTGAATGTAGCAACTTGTCAGTCCCCGTATTAAAAATAAAAGCGCATTTCTTTTTTATCATCATCATCACCGGCAATAATCGGGTTAATGAATTTGTTCCCAAACTTCCTCCGCCCACAAAAATCACCGGCCGATTGTCATAAACCCCAAGTTTTTTTCTAGCCTGTTTACGGTCAATGGGCCGATACATCTCTCCCCGTACCCACCAACCTGTTTTTATTACTCTATCTTTTTCAACTCCGTATTTCAAAGCCATTTTTACCCCCACTTCGTCATAAACCAAATTCAAATCGGCGCCAGTTACAAAGGTGGCTGGGTTTATTGTCCACGGATCGGCCACCACTGACCACAAAACAAATTTCAGGTTCTTTTCCACTTTTAACTTAGCCAGAGAATGGCTATGAAACCAAAAACAGCAAATAACTAAATCCGGCTTAACTCTGTTAACCAATCGTTTTAGTTCAGGCATATTAACCACCGACAAATTCTCTATCAACATCCTGGCTCTCTTACTGACAATCGGTATCCACCTAGCCAAACGGTTACTTAAGGGAAAATACCGATAAGAGAAAGTGTAAATATCATTTCCGATTCCTGTTTCAGCCCTAACTTCCGCATATTCAGCTATTATCTCTCCTTCCTTTTCTTTTGTTTTTAAAAACCCATAAATTGCTCTGGCAATTGACCGATGTCCCCAAGGCATATGGTCAGTGATTACTAATATTTTCTTCTTAACTCCAGCCATGGAGCCCTCCGTGAGAATCGAACTCACGTCAACGGTTTACAAAACCGCCACTTTACCACTAAGCTAGGAGGGCACTTCTCAAATTATATCAATGCCCCAACGTTTTTATTCTTTTATGCCTCTCCTGCACTTCTTTCGGTATTTCTTTACCTTCTTTTTCTAAATAGTTATAAATTGCCTCAGAAAGTGCATCAACCGACAGTAGCGAACAATGAATTTTTATCGGCGGCAGGCCATCCAATGAATCAATTATCTCTTTATTAGTCATTTTGATGGCCTCATCAATCGTCTTTCCCTTCACCAAATCGGTGATTACGCTGCTAGTGGCTATCGCCGCCGCACAGCCATAGGTCTCAAATTTAACATCAACAACTACCCCATTTTTTACCTTTATATACAACTTCATCACGTCACCACAGGCCATATTTCCCACCTCCCCCACTCCGCTCGGATCTTTAATCTTCCCTAAATTGTGAGGATTTCTAAAATGCTTTAATACCTTTTTGGAATACTGAAATTGACTTCTCATTTTATTTTTTAAAAGGTGAAATTTTTCTTAGTTTTTTGACCACTTCCGGCACCACCTTTAAGACATAATTTATTTCGGCTTCAGTCGTCCATCGCCCCAAACTAAATCGAATCGATCCATGGGCCTCAGGAGCCGTCAAACCCATCGCCAACAGTACATGGCTCGGCTCCAGACTCCGAGACGAACAAGCCGATCCGGTTGAAGAACTTATTCCCCTTCTGTCCAATTCCAGCAACAACCCCTCTCCCTCAACTCTGCCAAAAGAAATATTAACGTTGTTTGATAATCTATTATTGATATCCCCATTTAACCAACAATCCTCGACCCTACTTAATATTCCCTTAATTAATTTATCCCGTAATTTCCTTACTTTCCGGCTTTCCGACTTTTCAACTTTCCGACTAATTTCTACCGCTTTACCCATTCCCACAATCGCCGGTACATTCACGGTTGACGATCGTAATCCTCCCTCGTGTCCGCCTCCATGCAATATCGGGTTTATGGCCACCCCATTTCGGACATATAAAATCGCTACTCCTTTGGGTCCATAGATTTTATGTGACGAAGCCGTCAACAGATCAATCTTCATTTCTTTAACATCTATTGGTACTTTGTCAAAACTCTGCGAGGCGTCAGTGTGAAATAAAACCCCTTTTTCCCGACATACACTTCCGATCCTCCCTATATCCTGAATTGTCCCCACTTCATTGTTCCCATGTATCACCGAAACTAATAAAATTTCCTCCGATAATTCCCTCTCCAACCACTCAAAATCTATCAAACCCTCTCGATTTACCGGAATTTCTTTTATTTCATAGCCCTTGCCCGCCAACCACTTGGCACTCTCCACTACACAGTCATGTTCGACAGACGATATTAAAATTTTCTTTTTGGAAAGATTGGCCTCAGTCACCCCTTTAACAGCTAAATTATTGCTCTCTGTAGCACTGCCGGTAAATATAATCTCATCCGTCTTCGCCCCGATAAATTTAGCAATTACCTCTCTTGCCTTCTCCACCGCTGCCGATACTTTTTGCCCCCGACTGTGAAGCGACATGGTATTGCCGATAAATTTTCCCCAATACGGTTCCATCGCTTTTATCACTCTCGGATCGACCGGCGTGGTGGCCGCATAATCAAGATAAACCTCTCTCTTTTTCATACTAACACCATTTTAGTAGGAGTATCACTCAATTACAACTGGCTGGTTACCACCAAGATGTAGATCGTTCATTGGACAATCTTATCGCTTCTTCTGCCGTATCTCCTACGTAAGTCGTTCTCGGATTCCTTAGAATCGCCTGATTAATTTTATCTTTACAACTTGGACAATGCACCACATGCTCATCTCTATAACCATTTCTTAAATTGACCCTAGCCATTCTTCCTTCCCTACCACAGTAACCAATTACATCTTTTTTCTTTGCCATATATGGTTTTTATAAACCTTTAATATCCGTAATATATCACATTCTCATCACTATTTAGGCAAAACATTAAAAGAAATCAAATAATACCAACAATTTTTTGGTAAAATTAACCCGCAACCAGCCTGGATCCGCCTCGACTCGCTGTCGCTTGTCGATGCGAGGCGGGTAGCTCAGTTGTAAAATACAATTACCATATGCCTGGATAGCTCAGTTGGTAGAGCATCCCCTTGGTAAGGGGAAGGTCAAGGATTCGAATTCCTTTCCAGGCTCATTTCTTGGAGAGGTGCTCCGAATGGTAAGGAACTTGTTTTGAAAACAAGCGTCCGCAAGGACATGCAGGTTCGACTCCTGTCCTCTCCGCCTTACCTCGCCAAAGCCTTGGCGACGGCGGGCAATCTGCTACTATTATTTTGTGAGAATTAGCCAATACTCCGGCGCCATAATCCTACTAGGCGCCCTTTTCGCCTTTGTCTTCCCTTCCCCCGGCCTCCTTTTACGACCCTTCCTTGACTACCTTTTAATGTTTCTCATTTTTCTCTCCTGCCTCGATATTAATCTTAGAGAAATCCTTCTAAGCCTCCGCCAATACCCCAAACTCGTCGGCATTTTAATCATCGTCCACCTTTTTTCCCCTCTGATTATCTTTCTATTTCTTAAATCTTTCTTCTCGCCGGAGATTTATATAGGCCTTATTTTGGTCGCCTCGGTTCCCGTCGGCCGCAGTGCCGTCTTTCTTAGTAACCTCTTTGGTGGTCAGCCGGAGAAAGCTTTGGTTATTAGCACCATCTCCAATATTTTAAGCCCGATTTTGGTTCCGGCAATCGTTTACATCCTTGCCGGTTCTACCATTAGTTTTGACGTTGCCTCCATGGCCAAATCAATGGCTATTATCGTTATCGTCCCCTTTCTTTTAGCCCTCTTTCTTCAAAATTATCGCTTTATCCGTCCCCTTAATAAAATTCAAACTGATATCTCCACTGTTTTGGTTGCCCTCATTGTCTGGGGTATAATCGCCCCGATTCGTTTTCAGGTTCTTGATCAACTTAAATTATCCCTTGGTTTGACTTTTATTTCTCTTTTCCTTATGGGCTTAAACTTTTTCTTGGGTTTTCTTATTGGCAAAGACCAGCCTGAAAAAATTACCTATGGTATTTCCGCCGCCTACAAAAACTATTCTCTGGCCACTATCGTCGCCGCCACTTCTTTCCCCACCCAAGTTCTCGTTGCTCTTCCCTCCCTCGTCTACTCCGTCAGCAACAATATTCTTCTTCTCCCGATGCAATTCCTGTTAAAATCAAAGCATGAACCTCCAAATCACCGGCGACCGCATCCACTTAAACCCCGCAATTAAGACTCTCATTTCTGAAAAAATTGACCAACAAATCGGCAAACTATTGACCAATTTTTCCACTGATATTCAAATTGCCTCGATTCGGATTCAAAAAGAAAAACTGGAGCTTTTTAAAGTCAATTTTGACATGACCCTGCCCGGCAAAAAACACATATATGCCGAAACCGAACACATACTTCTCGAATCAGCCCTAATCGATTTGTCCCATCAGATCGAAAAACAAATTAAAAAGTACCTCCACCACCCATGATTTTTATCCCCCTCTATTATCAGCTTTTGGAAGCCTATCACCCCATTCCTTATCTGCCTTCCACCTCTAATCTTATTCTCTCCATTCCTACTCCAATTCCCACCCTGCCCCAGACAAGTCAAGTCCTTGGAGTCAACACTCCGCTTCCAGCTGTCGGCGGTGAAGGTCAATTCGTCAGCCTCGCCCTTCTCGGCGACTCCATGACCGATACTCTTCCCCAAAATATAATTCTAGCTTCCCTTCAAAAACTGTTTCCTTTTATTAAATTCAATATCTATGATTACGGTTATGGTTCAACCAACATTGAATCGGGGCTTCTCCGACTCACTCAAAAATCAACTTATCTATCAGAAGACAATCCGCCCCTTCTCGATCTGAAACCCGACATTATTGTTATTGAATCCTTTGCCTACAATAACTTTGGCAATAGCACCAGTGGGCTTGAACGCCATCGTCTGACCCTCCAAAAAATGGTTGATTCTATAAAAAAAGAATCACCCAAAAGTCAAATAATACTAGCCGCCACCATCGCTCCTAATTCCCTAAATTATAGTAATGGGATTAAAAACCTCAACTTATCTTCTCTGGAAAAATCCGAAAAATCCTCTACCATCAAGCTCTATCTTCAAAATATAATTAATTTTACCAACGATAATAATCTGCCTCTGGTCAACGCCTATCACCCCAGCCTTAAAAACAACGAAGGTATGCCTGAACTTATTAGTAGCAGTGACCACCTCCACCCATCTCCTCTTGGAGCTGAATTCTTCAGTGACCTTCTGGCTAAAACAATTAAAGACAATAACTTAATCCACTAATATCTCTCGTTGTGCAATTGTCACTTATCCTTTAAAATAAGCCCATGGCTAAAGCAAAAAAAACTCCTCGGATATTAATCGCCCTTCTCTGTGGTGTCTGTGGCGCCCAAAACTATCTAAGTGAGAAAAACAAGGTCAATACCCCGGATAAGCTAAAATTTTCCAAATACTGCCGTTGGTGCAAAAAGAAAACCGAGCACAAAGAATCAACCAAACTCAAATAATCGGTAATTGGTAATCAGTAAACGGTAAACAGTATTTATTATGAAAAATTCTTTCGATTCAAAGTTTTCTCAGTTTCTTGAAAGCATATACATTTCCCCACTTGAGCTATGTAATCTCCATTGTCGCTATTGCTACACCAAAAAGACCAAAAATATTTTAATTAATCAACAAATACTTTCTTTTGTTAAAAAATATCAAAACTTTTTTAAAAAAACTCGAAGTTACAATTTTTTGGCGAATTTCAACGCGGTCACGCATTTGACTGAGCAAAAAAAATGCAACGAGAGTTTTTTGGAACTAAAATCAATTATTTTCTGCGGCGGCGAAGTTTTTACGCTTAAAAACTTTCCCCGATTGATTAACAAGCTAAATAGCTTGGGTATTTTTATTACCATTATCACCAACGGCACCATCGATCGTCTTAATGAAATTAAAGATCCTAAAAACTGCCAGCTTCTAGTTTCCTTTGACGGCCTCCAAAAAGTCCATGATTACAACCGCGGTTCAGGAAACTTTAATAAATCAAAATCTTTTGTCCGCCACGCTCTCAATTTAGGCTTCCCTGTCGAAATCTTTTTTCTCATCACCAAAGATTCCTACCCCTACAAAGATTCTTTTGATCTATTTAATCTTCCCAAGACCTATCTTACCGACCGCCTCAGCTCACTTTCCCCCCAGCAAATATTAGATATCAGACAAAATTATCCCATCTATCCCCCCAAAAAGTTTGGTTGTCACCAAATCTCTCTCCAATCTGACGGCTTCGTTTATCCCTGTTGTGAAACCAATAAACCCATCGGACGAATATCATCACCTATTAAAAAAATTATCTCCGATTATTTAAACTTAGTTAATAAAAATCCACTATGTGTCGATCCCGATTATTTTTGCAATTTCAAACCCTCCCCTAACCCCTCCCTTGACAGGGCGGGGAAATAAAATGTTTATATCGAAGTAATAATTTTTAGGAGCGCAACCGCAGCGTGTCTAACACTGGTGTGAGCACCGCAAAAATTCATTACGAGATATAATAGTATAAATTTATGATACAATCTGATTTTCTTAGATCCATTCGCCGGTATTTTTGGCAGAAAAAATTCATCGAAGTCGAAATCCCTTACCTCAATTCCTCCCTCCCTTTGGAACCCAACATCTATGCTTTCGAAATTGAATGGAAACACAAAAAACAAAAATTTTTTCTCCCTACCTCCCCCGAATTCACTCTAAAAAAATTTTTAGCCGAAAATAAAAAATCCCAAAGAAACTGTTTTGCCATTAGCCATTGTTTTCGTGATCTTGAAGACTCCGGCCCCCTCCACACTCCTGAATTTTTGATGCTTGAATGGTACGAGATTAATAAAAATCTTATCGGCCTTAAAAAATCCACTCAAAAATTTATTTCTCATTTTTTACCCAATCTCTCTTTTGAAAATCTCATCCTACCCCCCAATCTTCCCGACAATGAACCGGATTTTAATCAATTTTTCTTAAACCAAATCGTACCTAAATTACCCCAAAACAAGGCCGTTTTTGTCACCGGCTACCCTGCCTTTCTTTCTCCTTTAGCTGAAAACGGTCAACGCTTTGAACTCTATATCAATGGCATTGAAATCGGCAACGGTTGTGTCGAAAACCTCAATGGTTCCTCTATTAAAAAAGGTTTTATCAAAGAACAACGATATCGCCAAAAATTCAAACTTCCTCCTCACCCTTATTCCCCAGATTTTGTTAATATCTGTAAACGTCTACCTCCCTGCTCCGGCATCGGCTTGGGCATTGATAGATTGTTATCAGTAATAAATAAACAATAATGGGGCCCGATAAACATCCTTCATCTTCCGGGGAATCTATTGCTCAAAAAATATATTCCCAACGTCGACAAACTCATCATCTCAAGGAGATGTTAAACGATACATCCGCTTTTCATGGAGTTTTCCAGCTTCCACCTGACCCAAAAACAATAGAGTTTACCTTTCTTAACCCTGCCTTAAGAAAACTTTTTGATCTGAATGGCGACATCGCTACCCCAGATTATCTTGAGAAAAAGTTAAGAACAACAACCATCACCAATAATTGGGATGAAAATCCCACCGTCTCCTTAGTTACCAGTCTTAACCCGCCCGAATTAGAAAAAAACAAGTTTTTCGGCCTAACTATTGAAAAAATCGGCAACAATTTATTCCACCTTACCGGCCGCGATATTACTGATAAAGAAGTTATTCGCCAACAACGGGATTATGAAATGACCCATGACCCAGCCACTGGCTATCTAAACGCTATCGGTTGGAAACAATTCTCCGAAAAAATCAACCGAGAGAAAAGAGCTGACCTCAAACCTAAGAATGTTACCGTTTTTTACTTCGATTTAGCCGGTGTTCAAGATATAAATAATGAGTGGGGACATAACGCGGGTGATAAATATATCGTTGAGTCATTCCAGCAAATTGCTGGTTGTTTTAGAAAAGATGATGTTCTTATTCGAATTAACACCACCGGTGATGAATTAGTTATCTACCTGCCTGATATTGATCCACAAGAAGCCGATATTCTCACCCAAAGACTTAATGCACTTCGGAAAAAAGACCCCAACCGGCTTAATTTTTATTTCGGTGTGACCAGTGGCACACCTGAACCTTCAGGAAATTTCAATTTCTCTGATATCATTAATCAAGCCGATCTCCAACAAAAAGCCGATAAAAATTCAATCAAAGCTAATTTATGACCGACAGTAAAACCAAAAACACTCTCTTAACCCCTCAAAGCACCAAGCCTCAAATCAATCGGATTCCGCCCAAAAATCCTTTATTCCAAATGAAAAATATGCGTCAAAATGCCCCTAAATTTACCACTGTCTTTCGCACTCAAAACCGTGGCGGCAAATAAATCCACAGTTGCCTTAGTCACCGGCTGCTTTGACCTCCTCCACCCCGGCCATATCAAATTTCTCCACTTTGCCGCCTCAAAAGCCAACAAATTGTTAGTTGGTGTCGAAAGTGACCAACTCGTTTCCCGACATAAAACCTGTTCTCGTCCCATCTTCCCTGCCAAGGACCGACTCTTAATTCTCTCCGAACTTAAATCAATTACCAAAGTATTTCTGATTAAACCCAATACCGATTATCAAAAACTCCTAAAAAGACTCAAAATAGACTACCTCATAATATCCCGCAATGATAACTTCTACAAAGAAAAACATCACATCTGTCAAAATCTTGGCATTAAACTCATCGTCTACCCCCGCCTTTCCCCCTATTCCACTACCGGCCTCATTAAAAAGATCAAGACAGGTTAGCCCCTACTGACCAAAAATAAATTTTTTCATCTATCATTAAATTATCAAAAGCCAATTAATTATTCTCCTATCAATTTCCGTCTTCCTTTTCTCCTGTCTTCTAAGCCGCCCCCTCTGGCCATCATGGTTCTCCCGCTCCGCCCCCATCAACCCCGATAATCTCACCGAAACCTCTGACCCCACCGCCGCCATCGCCTACTTTAATAACCAATCCGTCTTTATCCCCCCTTACTCCTCCCCAATTTTAGGTGACTCAACCCTCACCTATCCCAATCGTCGGATTGAGATCAATCTGACTACCCAACAACTTTATGTTTTTGACGACGATCAAAAAATCGCCACTTATTCTATCTCCTCCGGCAAATGGAACCGAACCCCCACCGGTAATTTTACTATTTGGATTAAAATCCGCTCCCAAAAAATGTCCGGCGGCAGCAAAGAATTGAGCACCTACTACTATCTCCCCAACGTTCCCTATATTATATTTTTCTACAACGATAAAATCGCCAAAAGACTTGGCTACAGTCTCCATGGTACCTATTGGCATGATAACTTCGGCACTCCCATGAGTCATGGTTGTATCAACATGAAAACCCCAGATGTAGCTGAAATCTTTTCCTGGGCCGAAATTGGTACGGAAATTTCAATCTATGGCAAATACGACCCAAAACTAGCGGTAAGATAATCCAATTTATATGTATAATAAGACCACCTTATATGACAAAGGTTATCAATTGTTTAGAAAATTGCGCTGGTTTTTGTTGTGAGAATCATGAAGACTTCCGTATCTTATTTGATTTCACCCCCCATAGAAGCTGCCATGATGCGTCAAGCTGGAACGAACTTGATACCGGCTCCACAAAACCAGGGTGGTTACTCTATGGATAAAGATTGTGTTTTTTTAATAAAACAGGAAGAAAAAAAATATGTGATTTACATGGAACAGAACAACAACCGGGGTGTTGCCAAGATAATCGAGCTGGTAATACACTCTGTGTAGGCGTTAGAAAACACGTTCTAAGTGGTAAAAGATTTAGTGAAATCGAATAAATTTAGACCTTAGTGAACTACGTTAGAACCTCTTTACTTAAGCTCTGCTAGTGCCTGTTGTTCGTATTGTTTGTCGTAAGGACTCATGAATGGCCAACTGGCCCTTGCGATTTCTATCTTTTCTTCTGGGGTCCTATTTCCGTGTGGGACATAAGCTACACCAATTAGTTGATCTAATATGTCAAATCTTGCACACATGTGTCCGCCAGATGAGTTTCTGTCTTTTGCGGCATGGCTAAACCCATGCACCGCTGACGAAAAAGCAGACAAAGGGTTTCGCCCTTTACTTTTTAAGAAACCATATAGAATTGATGCGGCTGAAACTTTGCTGGACAACTCAGGTCCGGCGTAAGATACACGGTCTAAATCCCAAGAGGGCCCATCACTAAGGTACGGACTTAACCTTTCAGGCATATGGCCGAATTTTATTACTGAAAAGCAAAGATGTCAATTGAAGTCATACAGCAGGCGGTTTACAAAAAATGTCGAACTTCAATGTGTTAGCTCGGCCTTCGGCCTCGCTTGCTCCGGCGCGGCGCCCCCACCCGCCGCGCCTCCGCTATTTTTTACGTGCGATTTAATCTGGTTGACACCAGATATTGTTCTTAACTCGAAACCTGGTGGTAGTTGACTTTTTTCAGAAGTCTTCTTATAATCTAGCAAAATCTTATGTCGAGAGGAGAAATCGAAAGTAACTTGATAGACCTAACGGAAGTTCAAGGTTTGCCCTTAGACGCCGTACGAAGTCTTCCTCCAAGGACGGTTATTGACTGTGGAGATGATTGGATTGTTCAAAGGGCAAGGTGTTGGGGCCGCCCAGATGATTTATGTTGGATAGTCGGTAAAGAAGGTAAGTTTAGTCTGTCTTCTGGAGGAAGTCCAAGATCTCAAACAAAAAATTACGGTGAATTTAAAACCTTTGAGGAGGCATTGATTATTCTTCAAACTAATCGAGATATTACTGACAATGAAGTTAGAAAAAGTTTACATCAGGAACAGGTTGATGACGAAGATTCTCAGGATTAAAGGCCACTAAAAATGTGTGAAACTCCTTTTGGGCAGTGTTATACCGAAAAATTCGATCTCAACTAGTACCTCCTTAATGTCGCAGCTCCGGCTCGGCCTTTGGCCTCGCCTCCGCTATTTTTTGCGCGCGCGATTTTTACACTCTGAATAAATTTTGGAAAAAGAATTGCTTGAATCTTTCTTCCCTGTCATTTTCAGAAGGAGATTTCCAGATCTTAGTCCATTTTACTCCAAAATCTCTAACCTGTTCTACCGGTGGAGTCTGTGTTTCGATAAACTCATAGGCATCCTTTGATGGGCGCCATGATTCTCCAAGAGTTTCTTTAAGTGGTTTCAATGTCCAATAGTACATTTCAATTGCTTTTCTTAGCCAATCTCTCTCGCTAAATCCTGAGGTAAATTTCCCCTCTTGTTTATTTACTTCTAAAAATTCTCGAAGAATTTTCTGTAGCTCGGTTTCATCCACTATTGGTCTTTGGTCTACTAGGACCGCGAATCCTGTTAACACACCCTGTTTTCCGGGAGGAGAATAAGTATGACCAAACATATCAGCCCAAAATTCGAGGCCTTGGTAATAACTAATAGTTGTTAGACTGTCGAAGGATAGATTAGCTGTGGCAGGTCTTATTTCGCTCGGTTTTAGATCATAGTATTCTCGAACTACAGCTTGTTCTCCATTTATTTGGTAAGGTCCATGAATTTCATGACCACATCCGTGTATAGGTCCCCATAACATCTCTGTATGACACCAACCTATCCCGTGTATTTCGAAGATTAACTTTTTTAAATCAGCAGTAAACAGCTCATCTTTTTTATCCCAAACTTCTTGGGCTAATTCCATTCCCCCTTTAACTAGATTTTTTCCCGTGAGACAAAGAGGATCTCCGCCTCGATAATAAGATAAATAGCCAAAAAGCTTCTCTACCAGCTGGAGGCGCGAATTTCTATCTAGAGAATCAAAAGGACATTTCACAAAGTGAAAAATAGTAGAAATCCTAGTCGGGTTTTGGAGTAGCCGAGCTATTTGCGATTCAGTAAAATCAGAATTTTCTAGACTATTTATTGTGTTCCAAAGCTCTGGTAAGAAAGTACGGTCTTTGTACCATTCGGTGCTAACTGCGTCAATGGGCCAAGTGGGTATATGTCTGTCTCGAGCTACATGTATAGCATTAGCTAGACAAACATTCTCGGCTACCGGAGATATTTCACCCTCTTCGGAACGTAAAAATTCCTTAAATTTACTCATAAGTTTTAGAGGGCAGGTTAGGGAATCTGAATAAGAATTGTACCATAATCAATCATAGGAATAAACGCACCCCAGATTAAGATGTTGTTAATCTAAAAGTGCTGAATCAAAAAGACTAAAGACTATTGTTTTTGTTTTGAAAAATTTGTATAGTAGTAGTTGGAACCAGTCGTTGAAGTAATTGCTTTTTTAATGGCCTATTCGGTCAGTTGTAAGCAATTACTAACTGGTTCCACCGGATAGGCCATTTGAGTTAAAAAGTTCTTTAAAATTTTTGCGTTTTTTCTTTCGTTCGAAAAACGAATCGAGCCGACAGTTTCGGAGGCGCGGCGGGTGGGGGCGCCGCGCTGGAGCAAGCGAGACCGAAGGCCGAGCTAGTCAAATGAAGTTCGACATTTTCGATAAACGGCCAGCCAGTAAAGAGAAGAAAACTGTCGAGGGGTAGCGCTTTCCGCGGTGGCGGGCGCGGAAAGCGCTACCTCCCGACCTCTTTCCAATTCTTACTGGCAGAGGCTTTACGAACAAATTCGAACGTATTTTAAGAAATTATAACTCTCGCCCCGCTCGTCCCGTCGCCGGTCGGGACGAAAAACGCGGGGCTCGATTGAAAATTATTTTTTGCGCGCGCGATTTTTTGAGAATTTATAATCACAACGTTTGTAGTCTATTTTTACGTTTTCTGCTCCTAAGTTAGCTTCTTCATTTTGTCGATTCTAAATAACGCCAAATATTTTCTATTACTTTAAATTGCTCGTTATCAATAGTTGTTTTTTGTTCTAAAGTCATATAAGAGAAATAAATTGAAACAAGCATGGTAATAAAAGAGATAATTATTGCCATAATTGCATATTTTCTTGCTTCATTGGAAGATTTTCTTGCTTCGCTTAACTCCCTATAATCTAAGAGCTTAAAATAACCCTCAATATTTAAATAGTATTTTCTGTTTGAAGGATCGCCAACATATATAAAGAATGCCTCACGTCCTATATCATCTAACAACCGTATTTCTTCTTTCGTTACAAACTTAAAACCCTTATCTTCTAGGTATTTTTGTAGTTGTTTTCTCTCAATTGGATGTCTATTAATAAGATGTTCTTCGCCATATTCTAGGGCATCTAAATATATATTTCCTTGATTCTTTGTCATTTCTATATTTTACTTCAAGCCTAATAATTTCGAATCTGTTAAGACTTTATATTGTAAACTAGCTTCAATTTCTCCAATATCTTCGCCACTTAATCCGTATATCTGATATACGAGTTCATTTATTTTACCATCAACTTCTTTTATCTCGCCTTCAACTTTTCTGTACTCATCTGAATTTGTTGGAATACTTACCAGTTTACTTTTTAATGTCATTATTTTTTCAGCAAATAAAGTTAATTCCCTCTCGTTATTTTTGTTCGTAACAACTATGGGAACATTTAATAGCGGGCCTTTATCAACCTGTAACAAATCCCCTAGTCTTTTCCCTTTATTTAATAGCCAGTAGTAAACCACCCTTGAGTTAAGCATGGCGGTAAGATATTTTAAATTGATTCTGTTTGTCTGAATAAAATTTAATGCTCTCGAACCATAGTATTCCTGTGTAGTATAGAAAAAGCTTGGTTCTTTAACCCTTACCCCTCCAACGATTTTATCCTGATTAATAAAGAATTTTTCATCTCTTTCTCTGTGTAGATAGTAATATGGTTTGGTCGGGGTTTTGTATTTTATCTTTGCTTCTTTTAATACCTTTTCATATTTTGAAAAATGTTCATTAAGATTTTTGTAATCTTCAATTTTTTTGTCGGAGAAATTCTTGGCGGATAAATAAATAATAAATTTATTAGTTTTCCCGGGTTTATATCTTTCTGCTGATGTATAGAAAGATTTAATAAATATTTGTTCATCGTCGTCAAAGATTTGTTTGTCGTCTACCAAGAAACATTTGTCAGGCGCTCCTACAATTCCTTGGGCTACCTCCTTTTCGGTTAGACAGAAGTTGGCAACTTGTTTAATTTTCGCTAAAATGGAATTTTCGGTGGATGACGAGAATACAAGGTTTTGCCCAATGGAATCAACTACATCAATTTTTACAGTGGTTTTATTTTTTTGGATTTCTTGATTGACTTCATTTTCTGTTGATTTGCTGTTACTAATTTTGAAATACCGACAATTATATTTGTTTCTTGGTTTTTGTTTCTTAAACACAAATATCATGGTTTGAATACCGGCATCTGCAAAAACTTTGTAATCACCAAAATCAATAAAACTTTCAATTTCTCCATCTTGTAATATTTTGTCCCTAAAAATACTGGCACCGGCGTTAGTAATCCAATTATTTGGAGCAATAAAACTTAAATAACCCCCATTTCTTAATAGGTCAATTGCTTTGCAGGCAAACATAGTCCACAAATCCATCTTCCCTTGGTAGTACGGATTATCTCTTAAATTATCAAAGGCATTTCGGTTCACGAATTCTTTAATATAGGGTGGATTGCCGATGATAACATCAAAACCGGGATTGTCTCTTTCAAAAACTTCGGAGTATTCTTTCTTCCAAACAAAAGCTTTTTCGGAAATGTTTTTATCCTCAATTAGTGAATTACCAATGTGAATATGCTTGCTTAATAAGGGTAATTTGAAATTAGGTACAACGGCTTGAAGTAATAAATTCAGTCTAGCGATTTCAATGGCCTGTTCGTCCAGATCAACCCCATAAACATTTTCAGATAAAATTCTGTATTTTCTGATTGCGGCGACGTTTTGATCAGTAACATTTTCGTTATTTAGTTTTCTGAAATAATTGTCTAGATAATCAAAGGAATTGATTAAAAATGAGCCGCTACCACAGGCGGGGTCAAGGATTTTAATAGATTGTTTTTCCGCATAATTACTATATTCATCCAGCTTTTTACCAATGGTGTTTCTGACAATATAATCTACGATGTACGAGGGGGTGTAATAAATCCCTTGTTTTTTGCGTTTACCTTTATCCTCTTTGCCTTTTTGGAGATAGCCCAAATACTGTTCATAAACTTTACCCAAAACATCAGCATTAATTGCGTCAAAACGATAACTAACTTGTTGTTCTTCATTGTTATATAAATTTGGAATAATTTTTCGAAATGGAGTACCTTCTGTATTTAGCTTTTCACAAGAATGTTCCAAAAATAGGTTACTGTTGTAGGTTTGGTCAAATTTTCTAAAAAGTGGTATCAGAATTTCAACAAAATTGTTTGGCTTATAGTCATTAGCTTGCCATTTTTGGAAAGCTTGCCATAAAAATTTGTCTTCGATCCCTTTATCTTCTACTACTCGGATAAAAATTAACCTGTCTAGGATTCTCTGGATTGATTCATTTAATAAAGCGCTATCAATGCCAGTATTCCAAGATTTGAAATTGGAAGTTAATTGATCTCTCCATTTGACTAGATCAGCGGCTAATACTTCGTTTATTTTTATTCTCTTACTACCAATCCCAAAACCGGTTAAGGTTTTATCCAGTAAATTTTGCTCAAGAGACCCTTTTGAAAGTAGCCATAATTTGTCAAAATTATCTAAATATTCGGTATATTTAAAATCGAAAATCGGTTTAGGGTGGTCAGTATTTAGTTCTGAATTGAATAATTTTAAGCCTTCAAAGTCGGATAAAACTACCCAGGGGACGCTTCTGTTCCAACCGTATTCTACAGTTTGTTTGGCCCATTCTTCTTTGTCTAAATTTTCTGAAATTGATTTGGCTTCTAAAAGAAATTGAGTAATGTGATTTAATCTAAAAGAGTAGTCGACTCTACCTGATATCGCTGGATCCTCTTCGAGAACATCCTCGCGAATATCCCAGCCTAGAGCCTCAAACATAGGCAAAATAAAGTTCTTTCGTGTGTTGGCTTCATTATAGTTTTTCTTTTCTACGTTGGTCAGTTGCTCATATCTCTGAATTAGTCGGGAAATCGTTTCTTTGGCCTCTTTTTTCACATCTACATCCATGGTCTTATATTAACATTAATATGTGACTATAAATTAATTTTTTGGTTTATTTTATTTGATAGATATCAAAACTGATCGCAATAGTAAACATAAGATGTTTAGTTTGTAAATAATGAAAGGTAGTTGAAATTAAACTAAAAAGTGGTATTATTATTCTAGTTATTAATAAACAAAACATATTATGGCTCTAAAAGATTTAATAATTTCAAAAACTGAAATTAGCGAAGACCTCATAGAAAACATTCTTAAAAATAATGTTCAATTAATAAAAGAAAATGAGGAAGTGTACCTATTACCGCCAACAAAAAACTTATCTGGGACTACAAGGGTAATACTCTATCTTTGTGGAAAAAAAGCATGGTCTTTAATTCTAAACAAAGAAATAACTACCTCTATTGTTGAGTTGTCTAATAATACAGGCATAAAAGGGAACACATTGAGACCAATTTTGAAAAAACTTAAAGACAGTAAACAAGTTGACTCTCAAAATGGCAAATACTATTTACTTCCGATGGGTCTTACCTTTCTTCAGCAGAATTTAAACAAAGATAACGGGATCAACCTAAGTATTAAAACAACCAAACACAAGGCCAGACGTAAAAACAGTACAACAAAGACCAATGATAATGACATTGTAAAAACAAGAAAAACAAATTCCAGTTCTGGTATCCCAGAACAAATATTAATTATGATTAATGAAGGGTTTTTTGATCAACCCAAGAGCCTATCGGAAATAATCAAGGAATTAGATAAGCGAGCATTCAAAATACCCCTAACATCCCTGCCTAGTTATGTAATTCCACTCACTAAAAGCAGAAAACTCGAAAGAAACAAAGAAAAAAGGGGAGAGAAGTCAGTTTGGGTCTACAAAAAGTTAGAATCAAAATTATAAGATTGTAAAACAATGACTCAATCAACTGGAAACATATCTGAATATACCCCTGTATATGATCTAGAAACTATCCAACTTAAAGCATTGTGGACTCTCGACCATTTATCTATTAATAGTTCAAAGGACAGGTTTACTGCAACTGAAATAGCGAAGTTCTTGGTAGAAGAAATCGGGATTAACACATCAAGACAAGCTGTTAGAGCTGCTTTGGTCAAAGACACAAAGTTGTGCAATATGAACAAAGATGGTTTTAAGATAATGAAACCGGGAAGGGATAAATTAATGGAAAATATTGGGATTAATAAAATAATATTTATTGAATCAGGCAAACCCTTTTCAGCAAAAAACTCGAGTCTTAACGATATCTTTAGCAAAGTAAGTGGTGTCATCAGAATATGTGACCCTTATGTAGACCTCAATACTCTTGATGTCATCTTTAAAAACATCAATAAAAAAAATACGATAAATATATTAACCTCAAAAATTATCGACAAACCAAGCGGTATATTCTCAAGACAGTTGCAAGAATTAAGACAAGAAGGTTTTAAAATAGAAGTCAAAATCTACAATCAATCCTCTCTCCATGATAGATATTTTATGGATGATAATACTTTCTGGTTATCGGGAAATAGTCTGAATCACATAGGATCAAGAGAAAGCTTTATTGTTCTGCTTGGAGAAGATATTCGACAGAGCATGTTGGCAACTTTCAATAACAGATGGAAAATTGCCATACCAGTATAACTTAATAAAATCATAAAATTTTTTGCGTTTCGAGCCGACAGTTTTGTTCAATCGAGCCCCGCGTTTTTCGTCCCGACCGGCGACGGGACGAGCGGGGCGAGAGTTATAATTTCTTAAAATACGTTCGAATTTGTTCGTAAAGCCTCTGCAGTTTTTGCAAATCATGAGATTTTGATGTGGCGCATGCCGCGCTCCCGTCCGCGGCCAGCGCCAATAATCCGTCATTTTGATATTTCGGCGTACAATAAAAAGTAGAAAACGCAAAAATTTTAAAATACAATGCTCAACCTCATTAAAAAGAATTATTGGCAATTATCTGATCATGATTTAGAGTTATTGGCAGCTAAATATAAAATTGGAGAATATGCTACTCCTGGCGCTGTATTCATCAGTTCGATCAGTAGAAAAGCAATTATTGAACAATTAGTTTTTCGGGATAAATTTATAACATCATTCACAGCTATTATAATTTCCATTGTCGCTTTGGTAGTTTCAATAATTACTATTTTTATAAAAGGCTAGTGATGAAATATATTGCTTACTGTCGTAAATCAACTGATGAACCCGATCGCCAGATCCTTTCCATTGAAGCCCAAGTTGCCGAAGTTAAAGAATTCGCCCAAAGAGAAAATCTCGAAATTGTTGAATACATAATTGAAAGCAAAACCGCCAAGAGCCCAGGTCGAGGAGAATTTAACCGAATGGTTAAGTTGCTCGAAGACAACAAGGCCCAAGGAATTGTAGCGTGGCATCCAGACAGACTGGCCCGTAATTCCATCGATGGTGGTCAGCTCATCTATCTTCTTGACACCAACAAACTCCTCGACCTCAAGTTTCCATCGTTTTGGTTTGATAATACTCCGCAAGGGAAATTTATGTTAAATATCGCCTTTGGACAGAGTAAATATTATGTCGATAACTTAAGTGAGAATGTTAAACGAGGTAATCGTCAAAAAATCAGGCGAGGAGAATGGCCTAACAAAGCACCTATTGGCTACTTAAATTATCACCCCATCAATCAAGCCAAAACGATTATTGTCGACAGTCAAAAATCAAAACATGTTGTTAAGGCTTTTGAATTATTCGCCACTGGCGGTTTTGCTTTTATTCAAATTCGGGATTTTCTCGCCGACAACAAAGTCTTTGGAGTCAACAAGGGTAAAAAAATTCACCTTGACACCATTAAAAGAATTTTAACCAACCCATTTTATTACGGAGTCCTCAAATACAAAGGCGAATTCTTTCAGGGAATCCACAAACCCATCATTACCAAGAAACTTTTTGACAAAGTCCAAACAGTTGTAACTCGAAAAAGTAAGAACTATCAATCGCACCAAACTGATTTTCATTTTCTCGGTTTAGCCACCTGTGGCGAATGCGGTTCATCTATCACCGCCGAAAAACACCGTAAACATTACCAGCGTCGAAATGTTGATGTCAATTATCACTATTATCGCTGTTCCAAAAAGAAAACACCCTGCCATCAACAATATTTAGAGTCATCAATATTTGAAAATCAGTTAAGACAAATAATATTAAAGGCTTCCATGTCCCCATTTGTGGCCAAAAAGTTTCTTGACTGGGCTAGTGATGATGTGGCTCTAGAAACCAAAGGTACATCAGGTGAGATAAATACCCTAACTTCGGCAATTTTAGAAACTGATTCCAAGTTGAACAATCTTCTCGATGGTTACATCGAAAAAACCATCGACCCTCTTGATTACCAACACAAGAAAAACGAATTAATCCAATACAAAGTTACAACCGAAGAAAAAATCAAAGAAATTAATTCCAATGGTTCGAGTTGGCTCGAACCATTTACTGAATTTATAAATAGTGCGCTACTAGCGCACAAAATCGCGCGCGCAAAAAATAATTGCACCGATTTACTTATCGGTGCCAAAACTGTCGGCTCGAACTACTTTTTATTGGATAAAACCATTACGCCGAAATATCAAAATGACGGATTATTGGCGCTGGCCGCGGACGGGAGCGCGGCATGCGCCACATCAAAATCTCATGATTTGCAAAAACTGCAGGCCCGTATGGATTCGAACCATAAATAAAGGTTTTGGAGACCTTGGTGATAGCCATTTCACTACGAGCCTAAATTGTTAAAATCCTGCCTGCAATTTTAAAGCATTTTAGTTCTTTCCGCCACTTTTATATTTCTACTACAATGCTTATAATTACTTATGTCAGGCGACGAAGAGACTTTTACAAATACGATTCATCCTGAATTCTACCTATCGCCGGATCAGCAAGCTGCTAATGTCACCAGACAACAAATACTTCAGCTTTTCAATTTTGGCTGTACCGAAAGCAATACTGTCAATCGAAACCTAACCAATATAAAAGAATCCCGAGGGGAAACAACAATTACCCTTACCGGTTATGATCAACAACAAAAAGCCACCCAAACTCACCAAATTGACACCACAGGACAAATCATCACCGTCACCAAAATTTTTTACAAAAACACCGAATCTGATAACAAAAACCACGTCCTCTCACTAACTGAATACCCTAATGGCAGCTTTGACGTCTCTGACTATGATCCCTTTATCGACAAAAAAAGAACCCTTAGATCCGATTCTACTGATCAAACCGTGGATCTTGGAATCTTTACCAGAGCCATAAACCAAGCCTCTAAAGTAATTGGCTATTCTCCACCAACCTCTCCAGAGGTATCTTGACATTATAGATCACCACCTTTTCCTCGGCCGCCGGCTCTTCAAAATCAAAAAACATTTGCTTGAATTCCTTTTCCGGCCAATGAAATCGGGCTCTCGTTTGACTATTTTCCCGCCACCTTTTTTCAATCTCTTCAAACGGTATTTTTAAATAAATTGTTTTTGTCTCAAAACCACCTTTAGCTGCCACTCTCCGTGCCCGATCTCTCCAATCCTTAGTGATCCAGGCATATTCATTAACCACATTCTTGCCTTCATTTAGGTATTTTATTAACAATTCATCTGCCTGATTAAATATTTTTCCCCAAGCCTCATCCGACACTTCATCATCCCCCACTTCGGTATATCCTGCTTCCCATTTCAGCTCGTCAATATTTATGTATCTAAAGCCGTACTGATCCACTAATTCTTTGGCCAAAGTTGTTTTCCCTGAATAGGGCAATCCCACCAGTAAATACTGAAACGGCTGTTTTTTCATATAGCTTTCTCATGCTAGAATAACACCACTCGGGCCCGTAGCGTAGTTGGCTAGCGCGTTCCCATGGCATGGGAGAGGTCAGGGGTTCAAGTCCCCTCGGGTCCACTATGAAAAAAATCACCAAAGCTCTTATCACCGCTGCCGGTCGCGGTACCCGCTTTTTGCCGGTCGTCAAAGGTTACGCCAAAGAACTCGTCCCCATCCTCAACAAGCCCCAAATTCAGTACCTAGTCGAAGAAGCCATCGGCGCCGGCATCACCGAAATTTGTATTGTCCACCGCCATGGTGAATCATCTCTTCGAAATTATTTCAAACCAAATCCAGACTGGGAAAATTACCTTAAAAATATTAACAAACTCAAAGCCCTCGATAGCCTAAAAACCATCAACCAAAAGCTAAAAACTTTAAGGCTTATTCCTCAACCCACTCATCTCCCCTACGGCAACGCCTCCCCTCTTTTAGCCGCCAAATCCTTTATCGGCACCGATCCCTTTGTCCTCATGTTTGGCGACGACCTAATAATTGAACAAGAACCCGGCCGTTACCTCAAAAAAATGATTTCCACCTACGAAAAATATTCCCCAGCCATTGTTGTTTCCGTCAAAGACGTCGGCCCAGAGGAAATTTCCCGATACGGATCCGCCAAATACATTAAAGATTCCAAACACCCCAATCGAATTGTTGGCATGTTCGAAAAACTATCCGCCTCAGAGGCTCCCTCCTTTTTTGGCCAAGGCGGCCGTTTTGTTATCAACAGTGCCAAGATCTATCCGGTTTTAGCCAAACAAAAACTTAGTCAGGATAATGAACTTTGGTTTGCTGACGCTGTTAACACTCTAGCTGCTACCGATATAGTAATAACCGAAGCTACCGACAAAGAATCTGATTGGCTGACTACCGGTGACCCTCTCCGCTGGCTCAAAGCCAACATCACCGTTGCTCTCAACGATCCAAACCTTGGTCCTGAAATCAAAAGTTTTCTTGAAAAAACCTAAAAAGGTCCAATAACTTGCATTTTCGTTTCTTATGGGATACAATATCTCCCATATGAAAAAAATAATCGTTGCTCTGGTTACTTTTATTTTTCTTTCTCTCTTAAGTCCTGTTTTGGCCGATGAGGAGTACCGCCGTCTTAATGTTGATCTTAAAGCCAAAGGTTTTACTCAATCTACTTATGTTGACGAATTGAAATCTACCGATATTATCTTTGGACCGAATGATAAATTTCAACTTCAACTCCGGATTACCAATGCCGGTAACCGTAACCAAACCAATATCAAAGTTCGTCAGATCCTGCCGGTTTTTGTCACTTCCGACTCCGAACGGGAATTCACTGTCCCTCAAATCGCCGCCGGTCAGGACTGGGTCAAAAATATTACTGTTACTGTTAAAGACAAAAGTAATGTTTACCAGAAAATTACCTGGAGTCAAATAACTGCTAACGCCACCTCCGAAATTGGCACCAATGGTCAGGATTCTCTGGCTTTTTACACCGCCAATGGTACTTACAGTAACAAAGTAGCCACTTCTACTGCTACCGTTTTACCCAATACCGGTACTTCTTCATTGGTTTTTGGCTCCCTTATGGCTGTCTCACTTTTGGGAGTATCTCTGGTTCTCCGCCGGGCCGCCCGCGGTTACTAGTAAGTAATAATTACCCATCCCTGCCTTGACAAATCCTATAATATAGGATACAATATAAGTCATAACAGATAGTTAATTTTGGAGCTAAAAGAGAATAAGGGGTAGGTGGCTCCTCTAAGTCTTACCCACTCCTTATCTCTTTTGGCCCTAAATCAGCCTTTGGCTGAAAGCCAATTGGTTTATTAAACTAACCAAATAAAGCATTGGCAAATTTTAAAAAACCAGCTCTTTAATAATTTGCTTCTATTTCTCTCTCAAAAAAGGTGTGATGCAGTATTCAGTAGAGTTCATCTAGATGATAACTTCCTTGTCGTCTGCATGAACTCTACCGAAAGGAGGAGGGTTCAAAAACGTTCGTAGGTCCCAATGACGGGATCTAGTCGCATAGGCGACTTAAATATTGATTCGACTTGTAGTAATGATTCTGGGAGGCCCCCAACGAAAGGAGGGAGCTATTATGGACCCCAGATACAATGCCCGACGCGGTTACAAAGCTCGCCACCCTGATGGGTCGAGTCAATCGCAAGGGCAAAATCAAAAGCAAGAAGCCTTGAGGAGGCCCAAAATGTCCGGAAATCAGAAATTTCTGCTTGGTTTGGCCATTCTGGCCGTCGTCGGATGTCTGCTGTTTGGAAGTCTCGGTTTGGCTGGCGTTTCCATCTTTGCCCCCGCCACTCCCATTCCCCCTGTCGCCACCGACGCGCCTGTCGCTACCGAACCGCTTGTCATCGCCACCGACGAGCCTATCGTCCCCGCTCCCGCTGATGACAACCCCGCCATCCCCGCCCAGCCCGTTGGTCCCAACCTGCCCAACATCGAGTACGTCCAGTATCCCGAAGGGGATGTCACCATTCCCCCGGGCTACAGCTTCAACACTGGCGAATTCGATTACAACGGCATGGAAGCCACCAATACCACTGGTAATGTTTACTATGTGGTGAACGACACCGACAACCCGATTACCATTCGGACCGTTGGTGGTGGCATGGCCAATTCCATCGACGTTGGACGTCTCACGACAATCGAACTCGATGGTGGCTGCGGACCCGGCGGTTGTTCCTCCGTGACGGTTTTCCTCGTCTCCAATATGACCCCCACGGTCTACAAATAAGCCAGCGCGGCACCTTCACCTCTAACCCTCCCCTCGGGATCAGCCTACCAAGGCAAAGTCCCGAGGGGAAAAAGAGAGAGAATAGAAGCAAATGAAGTTTCCCGCTAAGCGGGACTGATGAGTCTGTCCGAAAAATATTCGGGCAACGAAACTTCTACTCTGTTTTCTTCACCAACAAAAACAATTTCTTGTCCCTAAATATTCGATAAGTGTTAACCAAATCGAAACCCTCACCGTGTTCCAACACCCAATCCCTCGCTTGTTTATAAGCCTCTAAATTTACTCCATAAAAAGGCGCTGGCTCCTGAGCTCTTTCCGCCACCAATACCCCATCAAATTCAGCTAATAAATTTATTATTTCTGTCTCATTATTAAATTTATCTCTTACCCCAACCGACCCCGGCTCAAAAGCCCCACTTCCATATAATTCTTTATACATCGACAAATTATTATCATTTATCTCTTCTTTATTTATTAACACCAATATTCTTAACTTTTTATTTCGGTCTTTACCTACCCTTTCCAGATCAGAAATTATTTCTTTTTGTGGCCAGATAACAGTTCTGTATTCCCTCACCGGATAATCGGAAAAATTAATCCAATTAATATCTCCCATCAAAAAAGTCGGGGTGCTTAGTACCACCGGTTTTTTTAATGGCCAGTTATATGCATTTTCCACGTAATTTAAACCCATCCAAGCTAATAACCCTAAAAGTAGCGCTTTTCTCAGTCCCCCTGTCAAGGGGGATACCGGCGATAGCCGGAGGGGGTTTAGACCTTGTCCCAACCACGCCGCTACCGGCACTAAAAGTGGCATGATAAATCTAAAATCCTTATTTTTAATAATCGTAAAAATCACATAAGTTAATATCGTCCACCAAATCAATTTTTTATTTTCTTTTTTTCCAAAAAACAAAAATAATATTGCTACTATTGGCCCAGCTTGATGCAAAAAGAATAGTTTAAAATAGTGAAACCAGGTCTGCCATTCCCCAAGATTCATCGGATCAGTTAGCTTTTCCCCACTTCCTGCCAAACCAATCAGATAACTATAAATATTTTGCCGATTTATCACCCACCACCAACCGACAAAAATACTATAAATCGCCCCACCTATTACTATCTTCACCCAAAACTTTTTGCTCCGATAATTTTTTACCAATAAAATCAAAACCATTGGAACAAAATATAAAAAGCCATTTAATTTGGTCAAAGATGCCAGCACCAAGGCCACTAACAACCCCAAACTAAATTTATTATTTTTCAGTTCCTCTGACCTAAACCAAAAATATAAACCCCACACTACCCACACCAAAAGCGGTAAATCTAAGAGCATATTTCGGGAAATATCCCCGATCACCGGAAACAGTGAAAATAATATTGCCGGCAAAACTTTATTTCCTGACAACTTATATACCCCAATAATTGCCCCCACTAAAAAAAACGTGTTTATAAAAGTTATTTGTCCTACTCCGACACCTACAATCAGGCTCCAAAATCCTCCAATCCAATAAATTAAGGGTGGATAACCGCCGAAAGATTTTATTAAGTCAACAAAATTACCCCCCTTGTCCGCCGAAGCCTTGGCGAAGATGAAAAAACTTTCTAATATCCATTGCTTAGTTAATATTACTGACTTTAAATGTGCCGCCTGATCCCACGCCGGCGGGTTTTTATCCAAAATTAGCCACAAAATATTTCCCAAAACCAAAAGCATTATCCATCCCCATAAAATCTTTACTGATTTATTTTTATCAGTCACAATTTAGTATAAACTAAATATAGTGAGAAAAATCCGCTCTTCCCCACTATCCTACCCCCTTATTCTCGTTTTCATTTGTTTTTTTATTATTGTCAAAAATTACGCTCCGGGCACCTTCCTCACCGGCTGGGACACTCTTCATCCTGAATTTAACTTCAGCAAAAATTTCTCCGATCTGATCTTCGGCGTCTGGCGCGGTAACCAAGGCCTCGGTGCTGCTGCCGGCCATTCTCATATGGCTGATCTCCCCCGCGTCATTATTCTTTGGTTGTTCCATTTCTTCCTTCCCCTGTCCTTCTTGCGCTACTCCTACATTTTCCTCTGCTTGATTATCGGTCCTTTGGGATTTTATTTCCTCATTAAATTTTTGTTCATAAATCATAAATCATATTTCATAAATCTTTTAAGTTTCCTTGGCGCTCTTGTCTACCTTCTCAACCTTGGCACTCTTCAGCAATTTTTTATCCCTTTTGAAATGTTCCCTACCCAGTGGGCCTTCCTGCCTCTAATTATTTTATCTTCCTTAAAATACCTTCAGCACCCATCCCAAAAAACCATCTTGATTTTTGCTTTTTGCACTTTGATTTCCTCTCCTCAGGCCTATGCCGCCCAACTCTGGTATGCCTTTTTCGGCGTTTATCTTATTTTTCTCACCATTCATTTTTTTGTTCATCGACACTCCGTCTCTCTAAAGTTCTATAGTTCTCTAGTTCTAATGCTCTTATTTGTTAATTCCTTCTGGCTTCTCCCCAACCTCTACTATGCTGTAACCCAATCTGATAACCCCCGTCTTAATCTGATCAACCGTCTTCACTCCCAGGAATTTTTACTCAAAAATCGTCAAACCGGCACTCTGGCAGACACTTCCCTTCTTAAGGGTTTTTATTTTAACTGGGATGCCTACAACTTTTCCCGCAAATCAAGTGAGTCCCTCATGCCCCAGTGGATTAATCATCTTCAAAACTATGACGTCAGACTAATCGGCGAACTCCTTTTTTTGCTTTCTTTAGTCGGTCTAGTTTCTGTTTTGGTTTCCCAAAACCAAAAACTTCTACCCTTGACTCCTTTTTTTATTATTCCCTTTGTTTTACTAACCAATCGCCTGCCCTTTTTTAGCTTCATCTTCGATCTATTACTAAAAATACCCTTCATTGAGGAGGTTTTTCGCTTTATCTTTACCAAGTTTTCCATTTTGCTCACCTTTGGCTATTCCCTCTTTTTTACCGTCTTTATCTTCTTACTCTTTTCCACCTTTAAAAAACTCATTAAGCCTCTATCTGTCACCATTGCTTTTTCCTTGGTTATTTACTGCTATCCCTTTTTCACCGGCAATTTCATTTCTCCCATTGTCAAACAGGTTATTCCTAACAGTTATTTCCAACTCTATAATTATCTTCAACCAAAAGCTCCTACCCGTATCCTTTCTCTGCCACTTCACAATCCCGAAGGTTGGCAATACTACAACTGGGGATATCAAGGTTCCGGTTTTCTCTGGTTTGGTTTCCCCCAAGCCCTTCTTGACCGCGATTCCGACCGCTGGGCTTATCAAAACGAAGAAAGCTACCGTGAATTCAAAACTGCTCTCTACGCCAAAAACAACCAGGACTTCCTAAACTCTTTAAAAAAATACCGCATCGGCTATATTTTCTGGGACCAATCAATTATCCCCAGCTCCCCCAAAAACCGCGATCAAATAACTCTCAAATCCGAAATCACCCAACTTCTCTCTCAATTAAATACATCAGGCTATCTCAAAGAACCTCAAATTTTTGGATCGCTTTATCTTTATCAGACTACTCTCCCCTCCAACCTCATCGAATTAAAACAAATCAATAATTTTGTTGGTCCTTCCTATCGCTGGCATTATTCCGACGCTCAAAACAACACCGATTATCTAACCACCAACACTCCCGATGACTCTCTCTTCCCTTTCCGTTCAATACTAAACGATAACAACAAAATTGATCCCTCCATCCTCAATCAGCTTGTTGATACCAGTCAAAGCACCATTATCTTTTCTACCCCCACCATTTTTTCTGTTCTAAATAACACCCAAGGGACTAATGTTTCTTTAGAAAACTTACCTCACCATTCCGGTTATATAGTCGGCATTAAGTCCAAATATTACCTTGGTATTCCCCTTCGTCTCTGTTTTAAAAATCTCCAAAGCAATCTCTGTACCATCGAAGAAGAAGTTTCTAAAAACCCAAACTCCCATTGGGATTATTTTCTGGTTCCTCCCCAAGACGGTTTTTTTGGGTACAATTTGGAGTTAAATCTAATTTCATTCGGTTATCAAAAATCTCAAAGCCAACTTGACGCCGTTTCCATTCTCCCTATCGACTACCAAAGGCTATCCCAAATCTCCTCCCCTCTCTACCAGCCCCAGAAATCTTCTTCAACACCCGTCAACTATCAGCCCATCTTTCCCAATAATTCCCTCATCAAAATCAATCTAAATTCTAATCCCCCAAATTCCTACCTTTTATTAAACCAGTCTTTCTCCTCAGATTGGCTCGCTTTTTCCTTTACCAAAAACAAAATAGCCTTTTTAAATAATCATCTTCTTGTCAACAACTGGGCCAATGCCTGGTTCTTACCGATTACTGATTACCAATTACCAGTTACTATTTACATTCTCTTCTGGCCCCAACTACTAGAATTTATTGGCTTCTTCCTCCTTGTGTTTTTAGCTACTTTTATTATTATTAGCCCATCACATGTTTCAAACCCTAAAAATCGCCATCCTTTACTCCGACGCTAAACGGGAATATTTCCCCACCGAGGACCAATACATCTCCGAATACGAATGCCAAGAACGCGCCGGTATGATAGCCCAATGCCTCTCTTCAATGAATATTGTTGCCGCCACCTTTCCCGGTAACAACGAACTTTCTTTCAATCTAAAAAAATTTAACCCCAATTTCGCTATCAACTTGGTTGATTCGGTTTACGGCCAAGAATATCTTCAGGCCACCATCCCCGCCATCCTTGAACTGCTTCGCATCCCCTACACCGGCACCGCCATGATGGGCCTGACTATTACCACCAATAAATATTTCAATAAAAACCTTCTCGAACAATATGGTCTTACCACCCCAAAATATCAACTCATTACCCACCCCACCGATGTTATTGACGCCAACTTAGACTATCCCCTTATTGCCAAGCTCAACGAAGTCCATGGTTCATTGGAAATAAAAGAAAACTCAGTCTGTGATGACGAAAAACAACTTCGTCAAAAGATTTCCTTTTTGATGAACTCCTATCATCAACCCGTCTTAGTCGAAGAATATATTGTCGGCAAAGAAGTCACCGCCATTGTCCTTGAAGGAGCTAACACTAAAGTCTACTCCGCTGAAAAAATATTCGGCCCTGAAAAATACAAACAAAAATATCAGATAGTCACCTTTGACGATATTTTTCGCGATCCTCAAAATACCGCCTTCAGTTACCAAAAATACGAGCTCCCGCCCCGGGCCCACCAACAAATCAAAAAGGCTTTTGAAATTTTGAAAATGGATGATTATGCCAAATTTGATCTTCGGGTCGACGCCTCTGACCGCCACTACCTAATCGACTGTAACGCCAATCCGGCCATCGGCCCCAAAGATTGTGCTATCAGCAACATTCTCCGTCTCTACGATATCTCCTTCGAAGAAATTCTCCAACGAATCATTAAAAACACCCTCAACGGCAAAACTGTCGACTTTAAGGAACTTGCCTGATAATTTTTGCCATCTTTTTTCCCACTTCCTCAAATTCTTTTTCCTTCCAACCCCTCGTCGTCATCGCCGGTGACCCCATTCTTATTCCGGATGGATTTAGAGGGCTCCCTTTCTCCCCCGGAATCGTATTGGCATTAACAATAATTCCATTATCTTCAAGTTCTATGGCTACTTCTTTACCTCTACTCAACCCCACATCAATTAAAAGCAGATGTTTGTCGGTTCCTCCGGAAATCACCTTTATACCTTCAGCCATTAGCACTTCTGCTAGTTTTTTGGCATTTTTCACTACTTGCTGTGCATATTTTCTAAATTCCTCTGTTTGAGTTCCCCCTAAGGCCACTGCTATTGCCGCGATTGTCTGCATATGAGGACCACCCTGAAGCCCCGGAAAAACTGATTTGTTTATTGCTTCTATCAAACTCTTTTTAGCAAAGATCATTGCTCCCCGAGGCCCTCTTAAGGTTTTATGGGTAGTCATTGTCACCACATCGGCTGCCTCCCAAGGACTTGTCAATACCTTTCCTGCAATTAACCCCGCCTCGTGTGATACATCCGCTAAATAATAAGCCCCTACTGCTTTAGCAATTTGTCCCATTTCTTCATAATCAATTTCCCGAGGATAGGCTGTCCCTCCGGAAATAATCATTTTAGGTCGAAATCTTTCTGCCTGTTTTTTTATTTCCTCATAATCAAAAACCTCAGTTTTGGGATTTACTTTATAAAACTCAACTTCGTAAATCTTGCTTACCAAAGTAATTTTTTTATCTGTATGCCAACCATGCGACAAATGACCTCCATCGGGTAAATACATGGCCATTATCTTATCCCCTGGCTCCAATAACCCATTGTAAACCGCTAAATTAGCCTCACAACCAGAATGCGGTTGAACGTTTACCCCCCAAACATTTTGATCTAAACCAAAGGCTTTCCAAGCTCGTTCTTGACACTCTTTCTCAATTTCATCTATCACTTTATTCCCTTGATAATAACGCCTCCCCGGATACCCTTCGGCATATTTATTCGACAAACAGCTTCCCAGTGCTCTTTTAACATCTTCCGATATAAAATTCTCACTTGGAATTAACTGCACCTGACTATTTTGTCTTTCTTCTTCTTTAGAAATTAATTCAAAAATCTTATCCATACTTCCTTATTTTATACCTTACAACACCCTCCTTTTATCTTCCCACTTAAATAGTTCGCCCAGTGACCTATCCAAATGAATCCGCTTAATAATTTTAGCCAACAGTGGCGCTACTGATATTATTTCCATCTTGGCCAAACGTTTTTCCGGCGGAATTGGTACCGTATCAGTCAACAACACTTTTGAAACACAACTATTTTGTAAATTATTTACTGCCTCTCCGGACAGCATGGCATGAGTCGCACAAATTATTACCTCTTGGGCTCCCAGCTTTTTCATCATTTCCGCTGCCTTTATTACCGTCCCTCCGGTACTAATCACATCATCAATCACCACCGCCACCTTATCTTCGACTTCACCTACCACCGTTACCACCTCGTTTTCATCATGACCTCGTCTGACTTTATTAACTATCGCCAATTTTGCTCCCAACAAATAGGCCATTTTATTGGCCATTTTCGTCCCCCCCACATCCGGTGCTACCACCACCAAATTCTTTTTTTTATAATATTTCTTTATATATTTAGCAAACAAGGGATATCCCACAAAATGATCAACCGGAATGTTGTAAAAACCCTGAATCTGATCAGCATGCAAATCGACAGTTACCAATCTTTGCGCCCCGGCAATCGATATCAAATCCGCTACTAATTTGGCTGTAATCGGTTCCCTTGATTCGGCCTTTCGATCTTGTCGCGAATAACAAATATAAGGACAAATTAAATTTATTCTGCCCACTGACGCTCGCTTTAGAGCATCTACTAATATCAAAAGCTCCATCAAATTATCATTCACCGGACCGGCCAAACTCTGAATAATAAATACATCGTCACCCCTCACCTTTCCCTTAATCCTGATGTATATTTCCCCATCAGCAAAACGTTTATCCTCTATTGGCGTTAAAGCTATTTTCAGCGCTGTTGAGATTTTGTCTGCCAATTCCCGGTTGCAACTCCCGGAAATTAATTGTAATTTACCCACTACCTTATTTTAACTCAAATACTACCGTTACTGTCTGACTTACTGTCCCGCTACCCACCTCCATCGGCGCTCCGCCGCCACCCTCTGCCCCCCGGGAATACAAAGGATAAATATTACCTGCCCCGCTACCTTCAGTTACGGAAATTACTTTTCCCAGTTTTCTACCGGCCGCTCTTGCTACAATTTCAGCCTTTTCTTTAGCATCAGTTATGGCTTTATCAAATAAATCTCTCTTTATCTTACTGGTATCATCAAACTGAAAATTAGGACCATAGACGTTGGTAGCCCCGGAACCAGCCAACAAATCAGCCAGAACCGATGCCCGATCAACCTCCCGCAAGGTTATTTCCATCGAACTGCTTACCCGCCATTGACCCTTACGCGATTTCTGCACTCCATTGTCCCAATACGACTCTTCACTCTGATAATAACTTAGGCTTTGGGTTTTTATATCTTCAGTCTTTATCCCAAAACCCTTGACTGCTTTAATCAAGGCCTCCATCTTGCTATTTACCTCCTTGGCCGCGTCATCTTTTCTGTCAGCCACCGCATCCACCCCCGCCGAAAAAGAAGCCATCTGATTTTTCTGCACCGTTCTGGCTTCACCATTCACTGTCACCGTTTCCGCCGTCTGCCACTTTATTTTTCCCCAATCCATTTTCGGAATAAAATAAATCCCTAAAAGTACCACTACTGTTACTACTACTTTTTTCATAATTTAATTTTAACCGCAAATCGGACATTTGTCACCTGAATAAAAACAGCCGCATTTCGGACAAAAACTCAACCCCTCCGTATTCCCAACCCGAAAAACCAGACCATTATCTGTTTTTACAATTATCATCCCCTGACCCCAACCAAACTCCCCCGACAAACTACTCCCGGGGCAAGCTCCCCCGCCCGCAATTTTTGTCACTCTAAACTCCTCAAATAAATACTGCCTCATTCTAAACGGATCAATCCCCACCCTTCTTTCCACCACTGGACACTCTTCCCTTCTTCTTTCTACCTCGAATCTAACCGCTACATATAATCGAGTAATCAGCTCCGCGTCCAAAAACAATTTTTCTCCATAGTTTCTTTCGAAACTGGCCATCAGTTCTTTGGCTATTACTATAATTTTTCCGATTGATACTCCATCTTTCTCTTTGGCTAAATTCAACATTGCCGCCACCTCTGCTAATCGATACTCACTCACCTCTCCTCCCATCAATCTATTAAAGTTTGCCAAATCAGCTTCATCCATATCCACCTTAAATCGAAACAAATTTATTTTTCCTTCATCTTCAACCTTCCAAATATCAACCATATCATCAAAGTAACCCAACTCTTTATTTTTCAGACTGACATTGACTGCCATCCTGGCTCCGTCTAAAATCATTCTCTCAATTCTTTCCTCCGACTCTCCTTCATCACTTAGATTTCTAATCGAAATACCCGTAGCCACATCACAAATCTGACCACCAATTATTTGATATTCATGACTGTGTTCGCTTAAAAACAATTCAGCTAATGACGTCCCGACCTCCCGCGTTAATTGTTGTTTTCTTAGTTCACCCCCAAACCTCCTTAGATACCCAACCTCGTTCACCGGATCAAAATTTAGTCTTTCTTTCACCATACTTAGTGCTCGTAAGATTTATCGACCCGGCTATTACGGTTGCGGCCCAGCGAGGGAATGTTTACCCGCCTGTGGCGGGTCACCCTACTTCTTTTTATTTTTGTTCTTCTTTTAATGCTAACAAATAAAGATAATCTGACAATCGATTCAAATATACACTATTAAAGCTCCTTTCTGCCCTTCTGGTTACTGTTCTGGCCCAATTCAAGTAAATCGCTCTTTTATTACTAAAAATTACAAATTTGTTCATCGGCTTTACACTTTTTTCTACTTTTTTTATTTCTTTATCTAAATTAACTTCCGTCTTTTTACCCGACATTATCCTTCCAACATCTTCTGCTATCTTCTTTAAATTTACCATCAATAACACCGCTTGTAATTCATCCAAATTACCTATCATTTCAATTTCTTGACTGTTTTTTTTCACTTTTTTCCCCAAAAAATTCGTCCACCCCCCATCGCCAGTTTTAGTTGTGATAGCCATCATTACCCCTATTATACCCACCCCCGCAAATCAATTTTTACTCCAACTCCCTTTCGCCATCTTTCAATTTCTCTTTTAGAAATTCCTTCCATCTTGTCAAATTTAGGATCCACACAATTCCTCCCCACAAATTTCTGCCAAGTCCACCTGCCCGCCATAGCTGCAAAGCTGCGGGCGGGGCTGCCCATTATTTTCTTTATCTCCTCTCCCATTTTTTTCATGATCTCAACATCATGCATTCCCGGCACTACCGTTGTCCTAAATTCAAAATCCTTCCCACTCTTGACAATTAATTTCATTGACTTTTGAATATCTTTTACTAATTCCAAATTCTTTTTTCCACTATTTACCGCTAACTGATAATTTTTAAAATCTGTCTTAATATCCATTGCCCAAAAATCAACCAAATTCAAACTTATCAATTTCCTCACCACTTTCGGTTTACTACCGTTGGTGTCCAATTTTATTTTAAAACCCATGGCTTTTATTTTCTGACAAAATTCCACCAAATCCGTCTGCAACATCGGCTCCCCACCGGTAATTACCAAGTGAGTAATCCATTTTTTCCGCTGTTTTAAACTCTTTATCACTTCTTCTTCACCAACCACATCCTTTCTTTTTAGGGTTATCAAATCCCGGTTGTGACAAAAGGGGCAAGCAAAATTGCATCCCTGTGTCCACATCACACTGCTCACTTCCCCCGGCCAATCTAAAAGAGACGTTTTTAAATACCCCGCAATTTTCATAACTTAACCTATTTTAAATAACCAATTACTTCTCCCCCACCTTTTAACTTTCTTATTATTTGCTCTGATCCCTCAAAAATCTTATCAGGTAAATGCTCCAAATCAAACCAGCTCATTCCAGCACACTTTTCCGGCTCTAAAATCTGAGGTTCAACTCCCTTTAATACTTTCATTTCAACTCCAATTATCACGCAGTGCACTCCCTGGTGAATATATCGTAATTGATTACTCAAAGAAATAACCCTTCCCTCCGCCACATCAATCCCTGTTTCTTCCATCAATTCTCTTCTAGCTGCCCCCTCGAAGCTTTCACCGTACTTTACTTTACCGCCCGGTAAAGCCCACTCACCCTCTCCATGCCCACCCTTTCTCTTCAGCATTAAAAATTTCTCATCATCTCTCCGTAGCACTACCCCCACTCCAATAATTACTGGGTTTTTTTGTCCTTCAGAAGCCATTGTTATATTTTACTCTTTAACTCCTCTAATCTCGGCGCTTCGCCTCTAAAACCCGCTACTTCTTTCCCATTTTCATCACACACCAATATCGTTGGTGTGGCCATTACTGTATAAAAGGCCGCCTCTGCCATTCCCTCAATTGTATTCACATCATATTCTTCCACTTTAACTTTTTTCTCAACTTTGGCCACTACTTCTTTTGCCGCTGGACATCTCGGACAATCTTTTTTGGTAAATAGTTTGACCATCATTTTTGTAATTTTTTGGTTAAATTTGGAGCTTATGCGACACAATTTTGCCTAAAAATACAATCCCGCAACTGCGGGATAAATTCTTAAATTTATAACTTTTCATTTTTTCTTCCAAATTGGTCTGTATTTCGGTATCTGTCTTTCAACTCCTGTATCTTGCCCTTATTCCACCTCGAAGTTAGTGAATAAAACCCCGATACCCGGGTAATATAATCCACTTCTTCCGATCCGCAAAAACCACATTTTTTAACCAAACCCCTTTCTGTTTTCCGACAATCTCCACACACCGTAAACTCCGGGCTAAAAGCTACCAGCTGATTTTGAGTATTATCAAACACTTTTTTAATCAACACCGCAATTGCCTTGGCTGTCGGCCGCTGTTCCCCAATCCAAATATGAGTCATGGCTCCAGCATCAATTAAGGGATGAAATAACCCCTCTTTGGTAATCCTATCAATCGGATCGATAGATTCTGATACATTTAACTGGGTGGAATTGGTGTAATAAACCGCCCCCGACTCCAGGTCTCCCTTGACCACTTTTCCTGCCTCATTCGGAAACCACTGTAAATCCAGCTTGGCCAGTCGATACGATGTTCCTTCAGCCGGTGCCTGCTCCAAACAAATTCTCATTCCCAACTCCTTTGATTGCTTTGCCGCAATAATTTTCATCGCTGAAATTACTTTTAACCCAAACCTCAGTGCCCCATCCGACTCATGTAACTGTTTACCAATGTGGTATTGGACCATCTCGTTTAGACCATAGATCGTTGTCAATTCCACTGACCTGTCAAACCGATAATAAGGATATGGATCATCTTGCTGGCGGGTACACAAAGCTGCCAAAGGTCCGGACATCCCGTAATCCAAAAGTTTTTTAATGAATCGTCTTTTCTGGCCATGAGCCAAAGCGATTAAGTCCATTCTCTTTTGAAGTATTGAAAACAATTTCTCATCATCTCCCTTAGCCTCATAAGCAATCCGAGGTAAATTAATTGTCAGCCACGAAGTCGAACTGTGTCTCATTAATTCCGGCTTCTTAGTCTCTTCAAAATCCTGTTTATCCAGCTTAAAGGACAACCGACAGCATTGAGAAATCCGGGTACTCCCACCCCGATCAAAGAAAAATTCGGTATTACCTTTTTCCGCCGCCACTTCGGCCGCCAACTCTAAAAATTCCTGGTGTCCCTGTGTTTTCCAAAATTTTTCGGTCATGTGTAAATTCGGTTTGGGCCAAAAGAAAGGCCGACCGGTACCACCGCAACCCTTCAAATAGACTTTCATTAACTGCGTTAAAAACCCTTGAGCCTCTTTCTCATAATCATTGTAAGTTTTGCCGGTATATTTTCCGCCCGGTCCGATTGCTGGAGTTTGAGCATAATGATCCGGTACTTCCCAATACAAATTTATATCTGAAAACACCGCCTGCCCGCCCTTGGCCACATTTTGGGTATTAAATTCATACACCATCAATTGAGCCAAATCATACATTTCCTTCTCACTTTTGCCCACTAAAAACGGTGCCAAAAATATATTAACCGCTTCCCAGCCCACCGCCCCCGAAAAATTAATCTGCAACATACAAGCAAATTTAATCATATGCAAAATCAACACCTCTGCGTGTTTGGCTGGACTAGCAATTGCTAGCGATGAAGCTACATTTAGCCCGTATTTTTTAACATATTCCAGATTGTTGCCACAACAATAGGGTCTGTCAGGAAAGTCCAGTTTATGAATATGAACATCGCCCTTAAGATGAGCTTCCCCGACTTTATCCGAATAGACCTCTGATAGTGCATAATCGGTTTTTATCGCCGATGCCAAAGTCATATTAGTTGTTTCCGGAGTGTGGGGATTATTTGATGACACATTTTCGTTATGGACTGCAATAATATTGCCCACATCATAAATCGGCAACCCCAACCTTTTGTATTTCTGGTATTCTGTTTGCATTCCCCGGGATAACAATTCCACTCCTACCAGTTCCCGAATTAATGGACCGGTTATCTGTTTGATTTTTAACTTTAATACCTGTAGCCTGACCGTCTCGGCTATTTCTTCTGCCAGCCCATTATCTGTTCCGGTTTCTTTGGACAGTGATTTAACAATTGCCTCATTCTGCCACCCACCAATTTGCTGGCTGGTAGTCCGAACCTGCATTGTCCGTTCCCGAACCTCATCTCTTTGTTTTTGAAAATTGTTCATATTTCTCCGTCCATCTCCCTATTTTTATATCTATCTTTAAGCTCCCCCAGTTTCCCTTTGTTCCACTGCCTCACAAATGTGTAATAACCGGTAATCCTAGTCACCCAATCAACATTTCGGCTCTGACAGTGACTGCACTTCTTTTTTATTCCCCGACCTACCCGACCGCAATCACCACAGACAGTAAATTCGGGGCTAAACGCCACCTGGGCATTTTGAGTATTATCAAAGATCTTTCTGATCAGGCTGGCAATCGATTTAGCCGACGGTTGCGATTCCCCCAGCCATATATGAGTCAGAGCTCCGCCTTGCATCATGGTGTGAAATCTTCCTTCCATTTCAATCCGCTCCAAAACATCAATCGGCGCTGATACCTCCAGTTGCGATGAGTTAGTGTAGTACACCTCCCCTCTTTTAATATCTCCGTGAACAATTTTGCTGGCTTCTTTGGGAAAATATTCCAGATCCAGTTTGGCAAACCGGTAAATACTCGATTCACCTGGTTCCTGATCCAAAAGAATCCGTAGCCCCGATTTTTTACTCTCTGTCTCACACTTTTGTTTCATAAAAGCCGCTACTTTTAACCCAAACTTCAATGCCTCATCCGATTCATGAAGTGCTTCACCCAGGTGATGCTTAACCGCATCCGACAAACCTCCGACTGCATCCATGAAATTCATTCTTTCAATCCGTAAATAAGCTTCATCATCCCCTTTAGTTTTACTGGCCAAGAAACCCAGGGGTCCTCGGGCCCCCATATCAAACAGTTTTTTTAAATACTTATACTTTTGCAGGTGAGCCTCGGTTAATATTTCCATTCTTTTCCCTAAAATTTCAAAAAACTTCTCCTCACTGTGTTTGGCCTCATAAGCCACCCGAGGCAAATTAACCGTTAGGTAAGGACAAGCCGCATACCGCATCTTCCATGGCTTTTTAGCATCCTCCAAATCCTCTTTTGATAATTCAAACTGCAACCGGCAGCATTCTGAGATCTTGGCCGTATCTCCCCGGTCAAACACAAAATAGGGGTTACCCATTTTGGCCGCCACTTCGGAAACTTGCTCCAAAAACATCTCATGCCCCGGTGTCTTCCAAAACTTGGAAGTGATGTGGATATTTGGTTTCGGCCAAAAAAACGGTTTACCCAATGCATCTCCCCGCTTATAAATATTCATCATCTGCCACACCAAGGCTTGAGATTCTTTCTCATAGTCCTTATACATTTTTCCGGTAAATTCTCCCCTCGGTCCGATGGCCGGTACATTCATAAAATGCTCCGGAATTTCCCAATATAAATTCACATCAGTAAACACCGGTTGCCCTCCGTGTGGGCCCACTGTTTGGTTAAACTGATAAATAATTCTCTGAGCCACCTGCCTAATTTCCTGATCCCCTAACCCCCCCAAAAACGGCGCCATATACATGTTTAAAGCATCCCAACCAATCGCTCCGCCAAAATGGGCCCGAAGAGTCATGGTGTTTTTAATCATGTGGTCAATTAAAGCATCAATATGTCCCGCCTGTTTCACCGCCGCAAACGAAGAGTATTTATTTAATCCAAATTTTTTGATGTATTCCAGTGATTGGCCACTACAATAAGGCCTATCAATAAATCCCAGTTTGTGTAATTTAATCTCTCCCCGCCGATGTGCCTCAGCCACCTCTGATGAAAATACCTTATTTAACGCATATTCTTCCTTTAGAAATTCCGATAGGGTGAAGGATGTTCCTTCCGGAGTGTTTATTTTATTGGCATCATCCTTACTCCCCTCTGATTCAATTATGGCTCCCAGCTGTTCCAAGCTAATCGCCACCTTCATTTCACCGTTTTTTTTAACCTCGAAAGCCCTTGTCTCCCGAAACTCGGTTGGGTCAGTTTTTATCTTTTTCACTCTTTTTATAATCACTAACTAATTTCTGAAACTCGTCAATATCCTTTATTTGTAAATAAATAGTCGCAAAACGAATGTAGGCCACCGGATCAATATCCCTTAATTTTTCCATCACCATCCTGCCAATTTCCCGAGAGGGAATCTCCACACTTTCCCAATTTAAAAGTTTCATTTCAATTTCCTCCACCATCCGCTCCCTTTCCGCTTCTGACAATTTCCAGCAGGCTTTTTCAAAACATCTTTGAAGTTTTTCCTTCTGATAGTCCTCAACCCTTCCATCCTTTTTAATTACCCTAAGCTCAATATTCCCAACTCTCTCATAAGTTGTAAATCTCTTAGTACAACCAACACATTCCCGTCGTCGTCGGGTAGCCCGACTCTCCATCGCTTCCCTGGATTCCAGAACATTTGACTCATTGTGACTACAATATGGACAATTCATAGGTTTACGCTATTCGTAGCGTATGTTATCCATCCTACCCGCTACCCCTGTATCTGTCAAATAGAAACTTGTATTACTAAACCAGTCAAATTTTTACTTATACACTTCCCGCCGATGAGCCACTTTCAATATTTCGACCGCATCTTCTCTAACGTCAAAAATTATCCGATAATCACCCACCCGATAACGAAAAGCGCCACACCTATAATTAACCAATCTCTTTGATAATCCAAATGGATTCAAAAGCAGAATTGGCAATTTTTTAACGATTCTTTTAGCTATCATTTTATCCAATCGTTCAATGTGATCCTTCGCCTCTTCAGTTATAACTAATCGATAATCCACTCTTATATATTGCCAAAAACTTCCTCAAAAGTATAGACACGGCCAGCTCTAGCATCTGCTCTCGCCCGTTTAATACTTTCTAAATATTCCTTATCGTGCAAAGACAACAAATCTTCTAATACTTCAACATCAATAATAGCCGTTTTAACCTTCCCCCGATGGGTTACCAGCACATACTCCTTTTTCAAGGCAATTTTGGCTACATCCGCCCAATTGTTTCTGACATTGGTACTGCTTACTATGTTCATATGTCCATTATAACTGTACATTTCACGCCTTGCAATAACCAAAAAGCAACGAAAACTATTCATTAATCTTCGGCTAGTATTTCTCCCTAACAAATAATATAATCCAATCATGAAAAGAGATGTGCTTCCTCTAAATGACCAAGAACAAGCTTCCCGTTCCACGCAAGCAAATCAGCTCGCAGAATCTCTCTTAGCCAGACTTTCACACCTCAAAACTGTCTATACTCAGCCAGGTCGTGAGCAAGCTAACGCTAGTTTGATGGAGGTCGGCCAACAAATCGCTGAGTTTGGTACTGATGATATTATCAAGGCGATAGATCAGCGGTTAAATCAAGCCCGTCAAGAGTTTTCCACACGAAGAAACATGGTGACCCAGGGATTGGCGGGTAAGGTAATTGGAGTAGCTGAGTCCATAACCATTGATATGGGAAACATGGGCACAGGTTGGGAAAGAATGCCTGCTCACGAAGCAGTTAAGATGATCCAAGAATACCCATTAAAAGTAGCCGTATCTCAACGTCGTCAATCCATTGAAAAACACCTGGATGGATATTTTGGAGAGTCCAGACAACTTGACGATTTCTTTAATAATAGAACTAACGAACTGTCAGCCGCTAGAGGTCTAGTTCAAGGATTAGCACTCCGCATCCCTCAATCCGGGAAATAACCGGCTGTCCTGTTATAATACCCTCATGCTTTCCCCGATAAATTTCTTTAAGGAAGTCAGGGCCGAATTTAAAAATATCTCCTGGCCCAAAAAAGACACTTTATTAGAGCTCTCAATTGTGGTAATATCGATCTCGGTTATAATCTCCCTGATTTTAGGGGGGTTTGATTTTATTTTTACTCAAGGAATCGGCTTTTTAGGCCGTCAAACCCCAAGCAATCAAAATAACCCCGGAGTTGACTTTCCGACTACCAGTCAAAGCCTCACCCCCACTGCAGGTCTTTCCCCCACTCCAACTAAATTTATTAGGAAATAAAAAAATTTATAATTTTTTATTCTAAACTTTTTACTTAAAACTTACCAACTTACAAACTAAATCATGCCCAATAATTCAACCAAAACCACCAAAAGGGAATTTTTATTCCAGCTCTCCGCCAATACCCCCGGCATCGACGCCGCCTGGTATGTCATCAACACCTATTCCGGCCACGAATACAAAGTCATCGACGCCCTCAAGATTCGAATCAAGACCATGGGTCTCGAGAACCACATCTTTCAGGCCATTATTCCCATCCAAAGTAAAATGGTCATCCGCCGGGGGGCTAAAGTCAAAACCCAAGAGAAAACTCTCCCTGGATATGTCTTAATCCAAATGATCGTCACCGATGATTCCTGGGTTACCGTCCGAACCACCCCGGGGGTCACCGGCTTTGTCGGCATCGGTAACAAACCCACCCCCATTTCCCAAAGTGAAGTCGACAACATTATCAAAACCACCGCCGAAGACAAACCCAAATACCAAGCCCCTTTTGGTATTGGCGATGTTGTCAAAATCACCAACGGCCCCTTTGTTGATTTCATCGGTACTATAGATAGTATCGATCAGGAAAAAGGAAAACTTAGGTGTTTGGTTTCTTTCTTTGAACGGGAGACCCCAGTAGAACTCGACTTTTTACAGGTTACCAAAGAACTCTAATCCACCCTAACCCTCCTTTAACAAGGAGGGAACCAATATGAAAGTTAATAAGTTAGTAAAAAATAATGTTCTCCCTTGCCGAAGGTCCCTAGATCCTCGGAGAGGAGAGAATTAAAGAGGGATTAAAATGTATGCCTAAAAAAATAAAAATTGTCGTCAAATTAGCCATCCAAGCCGGAGCCGCTAACCCCGCTCCCCCAGTCGGCACTGCCCTTGGTCCCCAAGGTATCAAAATCATGGACTTCTGCAACGAGTTCAATGAAAAAACCAAAGACATGAAAGGTTCCCTCATCCCCGCCGTCATCACCATTTACGAAGATCGTTCTTTTGATTTCATTATCAAAAAACCTCCTGTTTCCGACATGATCAAAAAAGCTACCGGTATCGCCAAAGGCAGTGGTATCACTGGCCGGGAAAAAATTGGCCAAATAACTCAAAACCAAATCAAACAAATTGCCGAGGTTAAAATGGTTGACTTAAACACTAAAGACCCTGCTGCTGCCGCCCGCATGGTCGCCGGCACCGCCGTCTCTATGGGTTTCGAGGTTGTTGATTAAAAAAACAAATCCCTCTAAATCTCCCTTTGACAAGGGAGACTTTCATAAAAAACTTTAAATTTATAAATTAAATAAAAAAATGAGCAAAGCTTCAGTCTTGGCCAAAGGCCAATCCGCCTCTGGTGGAAAAAAAGAGAAAAAAGAGGCTGTTACTCCTCCTGTTGAAGAAAAATCCACTAAAACCGCCTCCGCCAAAGACGGATCCGCCTCCGGCGGAAAACACGGTAAAAAATATCTTGAGGCCCGCAAAAAATACGACATTAACAAGCTCTACCCCCTCAAGGAAGCTGTTGCCCTGGTCAAATCGACTTCGATCTCTAAATTCGACGGCAAAGTCGAAGCCCATGTTCTTCTTTTTGAAACCGGCACTCCCGGCGAAATTACTTTCCCCTTCCTCAAAGCCGCCGCTAAAAAAATCGCTATTCTAAACGACGCTATTTTAGCCGAAATTAAAGATGGTAAAATCAACTTCGACGTTCTCGTTGCCACTTCGGCCACCATGCCAAAACTCCTTCCTTTTGCCCGAGTTTTAGGACCCCGCGGTCTCATGCCCAACCCCAAAAATGGCACCTTAACTGACAACCCGGAAGTTGCTCTCAAAAAACTATCGGTAGCCAAAACTACCCTCAAGTGCGAAAAATCCGCCCCTGTTTTGCATCAGGTGGTTGGTCAAGTTTCTCAACCGGAAAACGAGCTTATTGCCAATGTCGAGGAACTTATCAAAGTTGTCAAAGTTCCTAAAATCAAAAAACTGGTTCTCTGTGCCACCATGGGCCCGGGAATTAAGGTTGAGGTTAAGTAATCTTAACCGAAATCCCTGCCCGCCTTCGGAGGGCGCCTAGGCGGATTAAGATACCAAAAATAACTTTCTCTCCCAGTTTCAAATCATCATTTTATATCCGATTTTATCACTGATAGAATACATTTATGAAAAGTTCTTCCCTAGTCTTTCTTCACGGATGGGCTGGATCTTCCACCTCTTGGACCCCCATCACCGAAAGACTTAAATCCCAATTTCCTGTTTTTACCCCAAATCTCCCCTACCCTAAAAATAAAACCCTTGCCCTCAACGACTACTGCCGATTTGTTATCGAATTTCTTAAATCCAATAAAATCAAAAATCCAATTTTAATCGGCCATTCACTCGGCGGAGCCATTGCTACCCAAATTGCCTCTAGCAATCCTAAAATCCCTAAATCCATCATCCTTCTCTCCCCTGCCTCTATTAGGCACCTTCTCCCCCAACCTTGGCGCTTTCTTCAATCCTTCACCTTACCTCTAAAACCAATTATTCGGCCATTTCGTAAACAAATTCTCAAACTTGCTCACCTCGACGCTTCTGATTACGAGATACTAAAAACCAAAGATGAAAAAGATACCTTCAAAAACCTAGTTCATCACGACCAAAGTCAGACCTTATCAAAAATTTCCTGCCCCACCCTAATTCTCTGGGGTGACCAAGACTCCTCTACCCCTCTTTCCGACGGCCAAAAAATCAATTCTCTTATTAAGAAATCAGTTTTCAAAACTTTCCCTAATTCCGGTCATTTCTTCTATCTTGATTACCAACAGGAAGTCGCCGATGCTATTACTGATTTTATAAAAAATGAAATTAAATAATTTTCTTTACCTCACCCAACTTGAAGAATACGATATTGTTCGGATTCAAAACTGGCTTCTGCTTCATCCAAACACTGAAATTCAGGAAATAAAAAAACACCTAGTTTGGACTCACAAAATCAAAGCCTTATATTTCATTTCCCGTTTCCTCTTCTTCCTTTCACCAGAAATTTCAGTTATCTCTGGCCTAAAAATCCTTAAACCCATCGATAATTTACTCAAAGACCTGATTATTTTCATCACCAAAATAAAACTCAAACTTTTTCACCGCCGACTCATTGTCATCGGTGTCACCGGCTCATGGGGTAAAACCACCGTCAAGGAAACACTCGTAGCCATCCTCAAAACCAAATATCGCGCCCATGGAACCATCGACAACCAAAACACTCCCTTGGGAATTTGTCTCCGCTTACTAAAACTGCCTCTAAATTCTGAAATTTTTGTTGCCGAAATCGGTGCTTATAAAATCGGCGATATTAACAAAGTTTGTCAAATAATTAACCCTAAATACGGCATTATCACCGCCATTGGCCCCATGCATCTGGAACGTTTTGGTGGCCTCGAAAACGTTTTCCAGACCAAAATAGAACTGGCCCAATCTATCCCTGCCGGTGGTTGGCTCTTTCTCCCCAAAGAAATAAAAACAAAAGTTTCATCACTCAAACTCCCGGTTAAAATAATTGATTATTTCGACCAAATCGAAAAAACATATCCATTAATTGCCAACAGATTTTTTTGTACTGTTCCCCAAAATCTTCCCTCTCCGCCCCATCGTCTCCAAATAACTCAAAACGAACCAATAACCATCATCGATGACAGTTACAACAGCAACCCTGCCGGTTTTCATCTAGCACTTGAGCATCTAAAAAAAATTACTTCAAAAAATAAAATTGTGGTCACTCCGGGAATGATTGAACTGGGTAGTCTTCAGGATAAACTCAATTCCAAGCTCGCTAAAGAAAGCGCTACCGTCTGTCAACATTTGGTCATTGTTGGTATCACCAACCGACACAGTTTATTAAACGGCGCTAAATCAGCCAAATCAAAGACAAAAATACACATTGTTGACAATTCCGCTCAAGCTCAAAACTTGCTTCCCACCATCGGCTCTACCGACAGTGCCATTCTCTTTGAAAACGATCTTCCCGATAACTACTTTTAGGCTTTAGAACCTCCACTCGAAGTCTGCAACAATTTTGAGTCAAAAGAAAACTGTATTTTCTGTCGCATCCGCCACCTCTCCATCCCCAGCTCGATTAATTTATCGATTAGTTTTGAAAAAGGGTAACCACTTTTTTCCCAGAGATAAAAAGACAACGATCCCGGTAGAGTATTAATCTCGTTTATAAACACTTTTTCCTCTTTGATGTCTACTAAAAAATCGATCCTGGCTAATCCCCCTCCTCCCACTGCCCTGAAACCCCTCGTCGCCATTCCCGAAATCTTTTCAGATAATTTTTTAGAAATCGGCGCCGGTACTAGTCTTGATAAACCGGCCATTCCTTTGACCTTACCACCCTTTAAATATTTGTCTTCATATGACAACAATTTTTCATTTTTGATCGGCTGTTCACAAATTGATACTTCGGTTTTTTCATTTCCCATCACCGACACGTTTATTTCATCAATTCCCAATAGTCCTTCCTCTACCAATACTTTTCGATCAAACTCCGCCGCTATCGACACTGCCTCTTCCAATTCTTTTCTGTTTTTAGCTATATTGATTCCCACACTTGATCCCAAATTAGCCGGTTTGACAAACACCGGGTAACCCAACTCTCTCTCAACTTTATCAACTAATTCTTTTCTACTCTTCTCCCATTCACTCCGGTAAAACCAAATATATCCAACTACTGGAATTTCTTCTTTCTCAAATAGCGCTTTCTGTATTACTTTATCCATTCCCACCGCCGATGCTGTCACTCCACTACCAGTGTAGGGAATATTTAGCATTTCCAACATCCCCTGAATTGTCCCGTCTTCCCCGAAAGTTCCGTGAATGACCAAAAAGGCTATGTCAAAAATAATTTCTTTATTTGGCCAACCATCAATCGATATTAATTTCTTCTCTCCCCACTTTCCCGACAATCTATATTGTCTCAAAGCCAATCCTGACTTTAGCTGTAAGTTTTTAAAACTATTCAAATCCGCCAATTTACTCCCAGACCACCATCCGCCCTGTTTATCAATATATACTGGTATTACCTCATATTTACCCTTATCGATCGACGAAAATACCTGCGCCGCTGTCACTACCGACACCTCATGTTCTACACTCCGACTGCCAAAAATAACAGCCACTCTGTTTTTCATTTATTGATTTTACCAAAAACTCACTGCTTAAATTCCTTATCTTTCTTCATCTCCCTCTCAATTAGATTTCTTAAAAACACCGACCTTGGCACCATTCTCTTTTGAGCTATCCAATCCAAATACGCCAAAATCTTTGGGTTGACGAAAAAATTAAATCGTACATCAGATCTGCATCTAGCATCATCAATCGCCTTTGACAAAACCGTTCCCAAACTCTGATCATCATATTTCACCCAAATTATCTTTTCGTTCTGAAGTCCTAATAAAAATGCCGGCTCTTTACCTTTTAAATACAGAACAATCACCGGCCGATTTTTCTCCAAAGCTAAAGTAATCTCATGGCCAATACTAAGAGTTGACGGGAAAGAAGCCTCTGCCACCACCAAATCGCTTTTATCAATCCATTTAATTACTTTTTTATAATACTCAATCCTATCACTGTCCGATTTATTTATTGCTTCTTCCAAAGAAGTGATTGTCGTATCCTCCAACACCTCACATCCATGTTTCTTCAGTAAATCCACTATCCTTTTATATTTGTCAAGAAACTTCTCGCTCTGATATATCGCTGCCGTAAAATATACCTTCATTCCCTTCATTTTCTCAAAATATATGTATAAAATCCAGGCCTTGAGGTCTCCAGATGATTTCTGACAAACTCATCAACAATTCTCATTCCTGTTTTTTCAACAATTTTTTTTGTCTCACCTTTGGTAAAACTAGTAAAATACCTCTCTCCGACCACATCCTCAACTAAAAATACTTTACCCGTCCCAATTCGAAACCTGATCAAACACACCCCCCTCTTCTTCAAACAACGCTTAACTTTCTCCAACGCTTCCTGAATATCTGCCTTCTTAATATGCTCCAGCGCACTGTCAATCAGAACTCCATCAAAAGACTCATCCATAAAATCTATTGATTCAAAGTTAGCACACAACAAAGGACAGGAAACACCCCGACTGTCCACCGCCTCCCGCAACATCCCTTGGGCACTATCAATACCTAAACACAAAAACCCTTTATGGGTTAACAATTTTGCGTCCCTGCCCGTCCCGCAACCAATCACTAACACCGATTTGCCCTTCAACCGCATAGCAAATGGTTCCAAATAGTCATCTTTCGCCCTCTTCCTTATTTTTTCATTCCATTCCCAGCTTTCAGCATATTCCTTGGAATGAGTATTGTACGACAACCTAGTTACCTCAATGTGATAGCCAACTAAATCGGCAAAATCAACATATTTCCAACCTTTTTTCATACATTTTGAAAAATCTTCAAATTATACCACTAGCTGCTGTAAATTCCACCCAACCATTGTATTTTGCAAACGCTATTGTATAATCACCCTTGTCCTACCGAAGACAGCAGGTATAAAAATAAATCCTGCCGAGGCCAAAACTAGATTCTTTTTCTCTAGCGCCTCGATCTTCGAGGCCATTTTTTATGAAAAATAAAATCATCAAAATTGCCAAAGTCGACGCTATTGCCAAGCGCTTAGGCGAATCCAAATCCGCCGCCCTACTTCAATATCAGGGCCTCACTGCCGGTGATATTGGCATCCTTCGCGCCAAAATCAAAGCTACCGGTGGCACTCTGGAAGTCATCAAAAATTCCCTTATTTCCCGGGCTTTAACCAAAATCGGCATCAAATTACCTCAAGAATTAATCGGTCCCACTGCTATTACCTTTTGCGACACTGACGAAATTGCTCCCCTCAAGGAAATTGAACAGATTAATAAAGCTAAAGAGAAAACCGAATTTAAATATGGGATTTTCAGCGGCAAACTTCTTTTAATCGATGAACTTAAAAAATTTCTTTCCTTACCATCCAAATCAGCTCTCATTGGCCAACTTTTAGGAGGACTCAAAAATCCCTTAGAGCGTCTGTCCTATGCCCTACGCTTCAACCAGACTCGTCTCGTTCTTACACTTAAAGCTTTAACTGATAAAAACAAATAAAGCCCAATGTTCTCCCCTTGCCGAAGGTCCTTAGATCCTCGGAGAGGAGAGAATTAAAGAGGGATTTAACATTAATTTTACAAATTTAAAACAATATGGATAAAAAATTAGAAAAAATCCTAGATGATATTGGCCAATTGTCGGTAATCGAAATCTCCGATCTGGTCAAAGCCTTAGAAGAAAAATTCGATGTTAAAGCTGTCGCTGTGGCTTCAGCCACCCCGACTGCTAATGTCGGAGTCACTCCCGCCGCCCCAGTCGAGGAAAAAACTGAATTCGACGTCATTGTCACCAATGCCGGTGCCAACAAAATTGCCGTCATTAAAGTCGTCCGCGAATTTAAACCCGAACTTGGGCTAAAAGAAGCCAAAGACATGGTTGATGCCTGTCCAACTGATCTTGGCACCATGAAAAAAGATGCTGCCAATGAAGCCAAGACAAAACTAGAGGCCGCAGGGGCTCAGGTAGAATTAAAGTAAATTCCTTACCTGTGCGACATCCCGCATGATTTTGTGAAACAAAATCTATCGGGACGGCATCAAATTGAAATCAAATCCTCGATTTTCCGAGGGTTTTTGTGATACAATTCACCATGTCACAATCACTTCCTAGGCCTGAAGCCATAACCGCTAGAGGTTTTTGTTTAGAGCCAACTACTTTAGGTGTTTTTCCAGAAACAACTGTCGCCAGGCTACTCGATGGAACTTATGCCTGTGTTTGCCCCCAAACCGGCACCTGTCTCCAAGAATCAACCGCCATCCAACGCGCTGCCACCATCGCTCAAGTATCCTTACCTCGATAATCTTTCCACCACCTCTCCTGCCCGCCCGCTCTGGTCTTTGCGGCAAACTAACAGGGAATCGCCAGTGTCCACCACCACCAGTCCTTCCACCCCAATCAGCGCCACTGTTTTCCCCTCCGGCACCACTACAAAATTATCTTTATTATCCAAATCAATTAACCCTTTTGGATCCTGATATAAACCTTTTGATTTTAAAAACTTATCCGCCGACTCCCAAGTCCCAATATCGTGCCAATTAAAAGGTAGTTCAACTACCAGTGACTCCCCGGCCGCATGCACCAGTTGGGTAACGTCTTCCAGCGGACCCTTAGGCATTTTGGCATATATTTCTGCCACGTTGGCACCACTTACATATTCCATTAACGGCGCATACCACTCCATTTTATATTTTTTATACATTTCCAAAAAGTTTCGGGGGGTCATACAAGTGTGGTTGGCATGGAGTAGCGCTCTCCCGTCTTTGACATAAGCCTCGGCCGTTTCCTTAGTACCCCGCCATAAAAATTTATCCACTTTAAACACTTCCACTTCCGTCGACTCATTTACTTTTTCTCCCTTGATAAGATAATCCACCCCCATCACTGCAAAATCAGGTTTAAAACCACCGGTGATGTATTTATTGGTCTTTCGGGCAATCTGATCGCAAATTTCCATCATGGCGAACAATTTTTCCTCCGGCTCCCGAATATCATCCACTTGAATCAACATAAACGGCTCATCGCCTAAACCTTTTTTCAAAAGCATGGCCGCCGCCATCCCGGTTGCCGGCCCCTGATTTCTCGTCTCCGGCTCAATGAAAATATTGTCGATTATTATTCCCGGAACTTGTTCTCTGGCAATCTGGGCCTGTTTTTCGTTGGTTTGTAAAAATATGTCCTTGGCTTCAAATTTTTTCCTCAAACTTTCCCAGGTAATTTCAAACAACGATTTACCGCCAATTAGAGGCAAAAAGTGTTTTGGCATTTCCGGCCGCGACATCGGCCACATCTTTGTCCCGATACCTCCGCAAATTATTACCGGTTTCATAAAGTCATCTCCCTCTTCACCGCCTCCGCCAATACAATTTTTACATACGATTGGTACGGTACATCCTTTTTGTTTGCGATTACTTTCAAATCTGAAAGCATTGCTTCTGGCAAACGAATAGAAATTGATTCAGTCGATCTTTTTAAATTAATAAAACTGATATTTTTCTTTGCCTTACTCCAATCAACATAATCAGTCGAATCATGAGTCATCCAAAATTTAGACTCCTCAACCTCGCTTTTAAAAACCGGTATTTTTTTGAATTTTTTAACCATTTGATAGTTATTTCCGCCAAAGGCGGATCCGCCTCTGGCTAAAAATTGTAATTTTTCTTTTTTGCTTTGATCTCTAGCTGAAATTATTCTAATTTTTTTATTTCTAACGGTAAAAATAACCAACAATTGTCTTTTTCTATCAGTCACTCCTAAAATTTTATATCTTTTTTCAACTGACGAATGTTTTTCATCAAACTCAATTAGCTTGGGTTGATTAAAGAAAACATCCTCACATTCTTTATTTTCAACCCGATGTTTAACCACGTTTTTTACCTCATTCCACCAATCCCAGTCAAATCCTTCTAAATCAGCTAAGATCATATTGTTAAGGTGTATACGATCATAATATACATTTTCTTATTTGTCAACAGCCCCAACGAATTTTTTAATACTCTCGATGTTCATCTCTACCCTTCTCTTAATCGCCTCGGCACTGTTAAAGGCGTTATGCGGTGTGAATACTACATCATCCCTATCTCGAAGCAGGTGAAAACTTAATATCTCCTGGAGGTCATCTTTTGTTGGTCTACTGCTGGTAATCATCGACACACTTTCCAAATTATTTTCCTCTTCTACCACATCCAATCCCGCTCCCGCCAATATTCCTTCATTTAAAGCCCAAACAATCGCCTCCGTCTCTATCACCGGCCCTCTGGCGGTATTAATAAGATAACTTCCCCTCTTCATTAATTTAATATTTTTTTTATTAATCAAATGAAAAGTTCCCGGTTTACCCGCCGTGGTGGGCACATAGGGCACATGCAAACTAACAATATCTGCCGTCTTTAGGCATTCCTCCAATCCCACGTACTTAAAACCCAACTTTTTAGCCGCTTTTTCATCCCTAATCACATCTACCGCTATCACTCTCATTCCCATTCCCCGAGCGTACTTGGCCATTCTCTGACCGATTTTGCCGGCTCCAATTACCCCCAAAGTCTTTCCCTCTATATCAACTCCGGTTAATCCCTGTGGGCTAAACTCACCCTCCTCCACCGACTGATGAGCAATTACAATCTTTTTGGTAATCGCCAAAAGCAAGGCCATGGCGTATTCAGCCACCGTATTGGTTCCATATTCCGGCACATTAGTTACCTCTATTCCTCTTTTCTGACACTCCTCCGTATTTATATGGTCAATTCCCGTTGACCGGGTCGCTAGAAGTTTTAAATCCGGTAATTTATCCAATAGCTGTTTATCAAAATATGAAGTATGGGAAACGGACAGCACATTATATTTCACCGCTATTTCCACATTTTCCCCCACTTCCTCTTTAAAAATTCCTACCCCCACCGCATCCAAGTTAATTATTTCCCTCTCAACAATCTCCCTCTCCCAAGGTTTTACCCCAAAAAAGGCAATTTTATAGTCACTCACACTTCAATTCTAACAAAAAAAATTATTTTATTATTTTTTGATATCTTGACCTACTAGTATACTATGTGTTTTAATGAATTTAGTTAAAGATTCTTTTGATACAAGAGGAGCCACCAAATGGACGAACAAAATATATCACAGAGCCAATCTGTATCTCAAAAATCTGCCCAAAAAAAAGTTAATGGTGTCAGCATCGACAACCTCCCCGATCTTTTAACTGTCGCCGAAGTCGCCGATCTTCTTCGGGTCAGCAAGTTGACCATCAAACGCTGGGGAAAAAGAGGTAAACTGCCGGCTATCCGCATCAATGCCCGGGGAGACCGACGCTACCGCAAGGAAGCCGTACTCTGGCTTTTAGGAATCCAATCCGAATAATATATCATCCCCGCGTCCGCGGGGATCCATCTCTACTTTGCCTAAAGGGCGGTTAGATTAATTTCTAACTGCCTTTTTTGGTTCTATACTGCCACCCTCCCTCTCGGTGTTCTTTTAATCAATCCCTTTTTCATCAAAAACGGTTCATAGACATCGGTTATCGTTTCCACATCTTCTGTCAGTGCCGCCGCGATATTCTCTACCCCCACCGGTCCGCCGCCATATTGTTTTTTGACCACCTCCAAATACTTCCTATCCGCATCAGATAAACCTATTTCATCCACTCCCAATTTTTCCAGAGCACACCTAGCATCTTTCAAAGCAATCACTACCTGCCCGCCTAACTGCAAAGTTGTTGGGGGGGTTACTTGAGCATAATCCCGTACCCGCCGCAATAATCGGTTGGCAATCCGCGGTGTTCCTCTGGACCTTTTGGCAATTTCCTCGGCCGCTGCCAAATCTATTTTTATCCCCAAAACTATCGCCGTCCTCTTTATTATTTCAGCTAAATTAATTTCATCGTAAAAATCAATTTGCTCCACTAATCCGAACCTATCTCTCATCGGCCCCGATATTAATCCGATTCTCGTCGTCGCCCCGACAATGGTAAATTTTTGTAAATTAAGTCGAACCGTCCGGGCCGATGGCCCCTTCCCTAATACTATATCCAAAGCAAAATCCTCCATGGCGTTATACATTGTCTCTTCCACTATCTTATTTAACCGGTGAATTTCATCGATAAACAACAAGTCACCTTTTTTTAAGCTGGTAAATATTGAAGCCAAATCCCCCGCCCGGGTTAATGCCGGACCGGAGGTAATTTTTATATTTGATCCCATCTCTTTAGCTAAAAGCATCGCCAGTGTCGTTTTCCCCAAACCCGGCGGACCATAAAATAGAGTGTGGTCAAGTGCCTCTTCTCTCTCCCGAGCCGCCCGGATAAATATTCGAAGCTGTTCCTTTAATTTTTCCTGCCCTATAAATTCACTCAATTTTTTCGGCCTCAGGGTTAACTCAACCTCTTTATCAATTTTATTCGGTTTTGGATCTAAATATTTGTCTGTCATTTTATATTTTGTAAACACCACTCCAACCTCTCTTCCAACTTCACTATTTCTTTGGGTAATTTCCCAACCACTCCCTCAATTTCTTTTCTCTCAAATCCCAATTGTCTTAAACTTAATACCAAATCGTCTTCAAGCAAAGGTAAATTATCCTTAAGATTTAGTTCACCCAGTCCTCCAATTTTAGATTTCAGATCCACAATAATCCGCTGGGCTGTTTTTAAACCAATTCCTTTTATCTTTTTAAAAAAATCGACATCCGCTTCCCCAATCGCCTTCATTATCTCCAAACTATCGGCACTACCTGAAATTTGGGCCGCTGTCTTTGGACCTACTCCCGAAACAGTTAAAAGCATTTTAAATAAATCTAAATCTTCTCTCGTCTTAAACCCAAACAGACGGACATCGTTTTCAGAAACCGCCATATAAATAAAAAGCTTTACCTCATCTCCAATTCGTAATTCGTAATTCGTAATTGCTAATTGAACTTCATATCCGACTCCATCTACTTCTACCTCAATCTGCTTTCCTATCACCCATCCCACCTTACCTTTTAAGCTGGAAATCATAAACTCATTTTACACTATCCCGAACACTCGTCCGCCTGTGGTGGAAAAGACGAAGTAAACCCATGCGTCAGCGCCACTGCCACCGCATCAGCGACATGCGACGGTTTAATTATTCTGTCCAATTTCAAACAAGCACCCACCATCTGTTCCACCTGCTCTTTTTCGGCTCGGCCATATCCGGTTAGCGCCATTTTTACCTGCAATGGTGTATATTCGGCAACCTCTACTCCATTTTTCATCCCACACACTTTTATTACTCCGATTGCCTCGGCTACTTTCAATGCCGATTTAGCATTTTTGGCAAAAAATATGCTCTCCACTGCCATTTCTTTGATTTTATATTTCTTAATAATTTTTTCGACTCCATTATAAATATCTTTTAACCTATCTTTACTTATTATTTTTAGTATTCCGTAGTCTATTAATTCGTAATTTGAAATTCGTAATTCGTAATTAATTACCCCCCACCCTGTATTCTCCAATCCCGGGTCAATTCCTAATATCATAATTCATTCTATCACCCTCGAGATTATAGGATAGTTTAACTTTTCCCCACTTATCCACAAACTCGCCTATACTATTATATTAAAAGATATTTATATTATATATACTCATTTTTAGCTATAATAAAACTATGAATTTTTTAAAAAACGTCTCCCTGGCCCCCTACACCACCCTTAAAATCGGCGGTCCGGCCGAATACTTTTGCCAAGCCACTACTACAAACGATCTAATTAAGGCTCTTAGAAGCCCCCTTCAACCTAAAACCATTCTCGGTAACGGTTCCAATGTCTTAATCTCTGACCACGGCCTACCCGGTCTGGTCATCAAAAATTCCGTTACCGACATTTCCTTTCCCTCCCCCAATCACCTTCTTGTTACTGCCGGCACCCCTCTGCCTCTTCTTATCAACCAAAGTATTAAACACGGGCTAACTGGTCTAGAAGAATTTACCTATATTCCCGGCACTCTCGGCGGTGCTGTTTATTGCAACATTCATGGATATCTCCGCCATAATTTTAATAAGTTTCTGGAGTCAATCGAGGTTTATAATCAAAAAACTTCCCGCACTGAAAATATACTTGCCAAAAATCTCTCTTGGGGTTACGACTACTCTGACTTTTCCAAACTCCCTCACCTCACTATTCTCTCGGCCACCCTCCGACTTTCCCCCGGTAATCAAAGCCAATCCCAAAGCCTAGTCAAACAAATAATCGATGAAAAATCTCCCCAACAACCCATTAATTCTGCCGGTTCGGTTTTTAAAAATCCTCCCGGTGATTCCGCCGGACGGATTATTGACAAGGAACTAAAACTAAAAGGTTTCCGCCTTGGTGATGCTCAAATAAGCCCTCAACATGCCAATTTCATTGTAAATCTTGCTCATGCCACCGCCGCTGACTATTATTTTCTTGTTCAAAAAATTCAATCCGAAGCTAAAACCAAACTCGACCTCGACCTTGAGCCGGAAATTCAATTTTTGGGTGACTTTTCACCACCAACCAAATAAATTTTGGCAATCTTAATTGCCGCCGCCATCTACTTGGTTGCCTAATAAGTGAATACAACCACTCTAATCCTCTTTTACGCCAACTTTCCGGAGCGCGGGCTAGTTCTCCACTAAAATAGTCAAAACTCCTGCCCACCCCCATTACCAATCCCACTTTTAATTTCTCTAAATTGATGAAAATCCATTCTTCCTGCCTCTTCATCCCATAAGCCACAAACAAAAAATCAGCTTTTGTCTCAAAATCAAAATTTTCGTCTTTAAAACCTGCCACCTTTAGTCTCGGATACTTTTTGATAAAATATTCGGCTGTTTTTTTAGCCCGATCCTTCCAACCGCCCAAAAAATAGACAGTCTTTTCCTGATCCTCTGCCATTCCGCACAATCGATCCATCAACTCCACTCCGGGAATCAACACCTCTCGATGAGCCCCGGCCAAAATCTCTAAACCCACCTTCACCGGCCACCAAAATCTCTCCCAAATATTTCCCCGCCAACCCCCTTTCCATTTCACCGCCCACACAATCCCCACTCCGTCAGGGACATTCAACCAAGTCTTATTTAATATTTGGCGAAACCCATGGTCTTTATTTGCTTCGACTACAAACTCCGGGTTAACTGTCGTCAACCATAATTTTTTTCCTTCTTTCTGCTTTCTATTGATTTCCTTTAGCAAATGCTCTATTCCTCTGCCAAAAATTGGGAATTTAAACATTTCCCGAGTTATTACACTAAAACCATCATCATTGCTTACATTCAGTAAGCTGGTTTCATGTTCTTTGGCTGTTACTTTCATAACTCATAATACTACGTTTTCTTTAATTTCACTAAAATTAAAACAAAACATAGCCTATAATTTACTCACAAAAGTCTAAAACACAAACACCTTATTATTTAGATCTTATCACTTATATAGACAAAAAAACAAAAAAATTACTTCCGTCTTATTTCTTACTACGAACAAGTTTTATACCCAAACAAAAGAGCTAAATATCCGAAAAAACACTAATATTTCTTAAAAACTGTACTCTATTACAAAACAAACTACTATAAGTCTATATTCATAATACTCATATCCGATGTTATTGGAATGAAAAATATATATATAAGATATCTCCCCCAACTATATCACCTCACTAACTTTTGATACATCCCCATATTCTCCATTACCATTGCCGCGCCTTTTACCACACAAAATTCCGGCTCTAACGCCACATGCACCGCTACTCCGGTTTCCCTTGTTAAAAATACATTAAGCCCCCTCATCTGAGACATTCCCCCGGTCAACACTATCCCCCGGTCTATCACATCTGCCACCAATTCCGGCGGGGTTACCCCCAACACCTCTTTTATCACTCCAACTACCCGATCTAATTCCGGTCTGACCACCTCAAACACTTCTTCCGAACTTAAATGTAAAGTTTTTGGCAATCCACCAGTCATTTCTCTTCCCCCCACCGCCAGAATTTCCTCTTTTTTCAACTTTACTGCTGATCCCAACTTTATCTTAATATCTTCAACCGTTAGTCTTCCCACTGCTAAAGAATATTTCTTCTTTAAATATTCCTCGATTACTTCGTCAATTCTCCCTCCCGCTTCACGCACAGATTTAACCGCCACCACTCCACCTGAAGCAATAATTGCCGCCTCTACCACCCCACCACCCAAACTTACCACCATATTTCCAAAAGAATCAGCAATTGATACCTTTGCCCCGATTGCTGCCGCCAAAGGTGAATCAATTAGATTTACTTTTCTGGCTCCAGCCTGAGACATTGCATCTATCACCGCCCTCTGTTCAACCTGGGTTGTTCCCGAAGCCACTGGAACGATCACCTCTGGACCAAAAAACCAACTTGAACCCATTACTTCTCGAAAAAACCACTTTAACATTGATGTCGCCGCTCCATAATCAGCAATCGCTCCGGATCGCAGAGGAGTTACTACTTCTATATAATCCGGCGCCTTACCACTCATTTTTTTTGCCTCCCCGCCAGCCGCCACTACTTTCCGATTCTCCATTTTAATAGACACCACCGACGGTTCAGCTAAAACTATCTCCCCATCCTTCCAGATAACCGTATTGGCAGTTCCTAAATCAACCGCCAATTTTCCAAAATGGAACATAGTTTATTCTAGCAGTCACCGCAAGGTATAATTAGGTCATATGGCCACAAATCCCAATCAAAAAAGTTTTTTAATCATTGTTTCCGTTCTTTCTGTTGTTATCTCTCTTACCTATCTCCTTTCCGTCCTGGCCCGTGGCTATCAACCGGATTTCAACAATGGTTTCAAATTCAAGGCCACTGGTCTTCTTTCCGCCACCTCAAAACCAAAATCCGCCAGTGTCTTTATTAATGATCGGCTGTTTACCGCCACTGATGACACTATTAATCTTTCTCCCGGAAAATACCGTGTTAAAATAGTCAAAGATGGCTATCTACCTTGGTCAAAAAACATCGAAATCCAAAAGGAAATGGTTGTTCAAACCGAAGCTACTCTCTTCCGTTTAGCACCCGATATTAACCCACTTACCCAAAACGGTGCCGTAAATCCAACCATTAACTTAGATAAAAACGCTCTGGTTTTTACCGTTTCTTCCGCCTCGGCCACCAAAGATAATGGCCTTTACCTTATTGAAACCTTTTCTTCCCCTCTTCTCTTGGGAAAAAATACTTCAAAACAAATAATTAGCAACCTTCCCTTCATTGACTGGACAAATTTTAACTTTTCTTTCTCCCCTAATTCCAGGCAAATACTAGCTACTTCCCGCACCAAAAACACCGCTTATTTACTTAACCTCGAAGCCTCGGGCCAAAAAAAACCCACCGATGTCACCAATCTAATCGCTTCTATTAAAAGCGACTGGCAAAAACAAAAAACCCAAAGCCTTCTCGCCAAACTTGATAGACTACCACCAAAACTTCGCCTCTCTGTCGCCACCAATTCCGCCGACATCCTTTTCTCCGAAGATAACAGTAAAATTTTCTATCTATCCCTTAAAGATTTATACTACGTTTACGACCTAAAAAAAGATGTCAACTACCTCATTGGCAATCTAAATGAAATTCAAAACCCCTTTTGGCTCCCCAACTCAAACAACCTAGTATTTTCCAACAAAGATCAACAAATAAATACCATTGAATATGACGGTTCAAATCAAAACACCATTTTCGCCGGAAAATTTTCCAATAATTTTATTCTTCCTTGGTCTGACGGCACCAAAATTGTCATCTACACCCGACCTTTCCCCCAGGCACCCGAAAACCTTTATTCTGTATCTATCCGGTAATTACTCACACCTAGTCGCTTCGACACTTTCAATCACCCTAAAAATTTCCTCTGCTTCAGCCGCTCCCGGATTCTCACCCAGTCTAGCAATCAAATCACTAACCACCGCATCCACCTCCTCACCCAAATTACAAGGCACGGGGGAGTCAATCTGATCATAAGGAGATTCTATCTTTACTTCCGGTGAAATTACACTTTCACCTAAAACCGAAACCTCGCTACCCAAACCGTTACCTACCTCCACAAACCTCAACGGAATCAAAACCATCACTGCTATCACAAAACTAACAATCAAAGTTCGGGTATTTCGATTTATATTATCATTCATAAATAACAGTTTAACTATTTTTTTCTCAATGTCAATCACTTTACATATTACGCCTTTTTTACAAGAAAAATTCGTCGTTTCGCTATTTATCAAACCCATTCCATTCCTGCTAATTTTCATAATCTAAGACGTAGGTTTTTATATCAAATTGTTTCTATGTAACACCTTATACATCATCGATTTCAAATCCAATTTTGCTATACTTAACCAAGGCGGGTTTACCCGTCTGACTGCGTAGCTGTCGACGGGGATTGGCGCAATTGGCTAGCGCGCACGCTTCGGGTGCGTGAGGCTGGGGGTTCGAATCCCCCATCCCCGACTCGCCAATAGTTTCGCCCGCCTGCAAAAGCTGTTGCTTTAGCAACTGCGGGCAGGCAATTAGGCGAGCCAGCCACAATGTGCAAAGCACTTTGGGCTGGCAACTCTAAGCACCTTTAAAAAATCCTTTTTTAAAACACTCATACAAATACATTTCAAAACATCCAAGTTCTTTAAATATTTAAAACTTTTTCATAAATCTTAGTTCCCATAGTTCAATGGATAGAACGGCCGCCCCCTAAGCGGCAAATCCAGGTCCGATTCCTGGTGGGAACACATTTCTCCGCATTCATTCAACTAAGAAAAGAAACTTTTACCGCATTCAATTAACATTATCCGCTTATTAACCGATATATTTAAATAATTTTATCTCAACTTTTTCGGTAGTTTCAAATACCGCAAAATATTTTTTATTCTTTAAAAAATCTCTTTACTATAGCATCAGATGACTACACAAAAACCGTAAAAATTCTTCTATTCCCTCTAAATCGGCTTATTTGGGTCCATTCATAATTGTATTATTAATAAAAATATATGACCTATAACACATAATAAACAAGACCACAAAAGAATACAAAATAGATCACATAAACCATTGTATTTAAAAAATCAGTTCAATTATACTATTTAATTAACTTCTCCCAAATCGTTAAATAGTTTAAATACACCCTGCTAAACGGGAAAAGTATTTATTTTCCAATACTTAGCAGACTGGACTCAATTCTGATAACCTTAGCCATCCAATTTATATTACTAGATTTACCATCTTCCCCGGCACCATAATTTCTCTTATCACCTTTCGTTTACCCAAATATCCCCTTAGTTTTTCATTTGAATACACCAAATTTAAGATTTTTTCTCCATTATTAATATCCCCTCGTAACACCTCAATTATTATTCTTGTCTTACCATTAATTGCCACCGGTACTTTAACACTTTCAACCACTAAATCTCTTTCTACTTTCGGCCACTCTGTCTTATGAACCGAAATTGCTTCCTCACCACCAACCTGACTCCACAACTCTTCCGCCATATACGGTGCCAGCGGTGCCAATAGTTTCAATATGGTCTTCATCTCTTCCCTGGTCACCGTTTTTAAATCATTTATTGCCTTCATTAATTTAGCAATCGCTGTATTAAAACCAAAAACATCTAAATCCTCTCCCACCCCTTTAATTAATTGGTTAATAACTAATCCGTTTTTATCCTGACTTACAAAGTCATTTTTTATTTGCCTCAAAGTAAAATTCTTGACCCTATCCAAAAATCTTTTTACTCCCATTAAGGTGTTTTCATTCCAGACCATAGTTCCATCAAATGGACCAATAAACATCAAATACATTCTCAACACATCAACACCGTATTTATCCGCCACCACTTCCGGCACAATCACATTCCCTTTCGATTTACTCATTCTTTGATTATCCAAACCCAATATTACCCCGTGTGACATTCTCACCCTGTAAGGTTCCGAAATACTTTCCGGCACCACCCCAATATCTACCAAAAACTTATAGATGAATCGGGAATAAAGCAAGTGCAACGTATTATGTTCATCTCCGCCGATATAAACATCCACCGGCATCCATTTGTTGATTAATTTACTTGAGGCAATTGATTTATTGTTGTGCGGATCTAGATACCTTAAGAAATACCAATCCGATCCGGCCCAATTCGGCATCGTATCCGTCTCCCGCTTGGCATCTCCGCCACATACCGGACATTTGCAGTTCACAAAACTATCAATCTTCGACAACGGACTCTGACCATCATCTGTTGGTTCATAGGCCTTCACTTCAGGTAGTAGCACCGGCAACTCCGTTTCCGGCACTGGTACCCAACCCAGATTTAATCCCTCTAAATCTCCCTTTGAGCCGCCTGTCGTCGAGCCAAGCAAGGGAGACTTTTCTTTTGCACAATTCTGGCAAAAAATCATCGGTATCGGTTCCCCCCAATAATGCTGCCTTGAAAATATCCAATCCCGCAAGTGGTATCTCACCGACCTCTTGCCCCAACCTTTCTCCTCTAAATAATCCATCATTTTTCGGGTCGCTTCGTGAATATCCATTCCATCCAAAAATTTCGAATTGATCATCGTTCCTTCTTTCTCCTGAACATCAGCCTTATCAGTTATCAAATCTTTCTTGCCATCACTCCCCACCACCACCCTGACTATTCCCAATCCGAACTGTTTTGCAAACTCAAAATCCCGAACATCATGTGCCGGTACTGCCATAATTGCCCCAGTTCCATAACTAACCAACACAAAATCGGAAATCCAAATGGGAATTTCTTTATTATTCACTGGATTTATTGCATAAAGCCCCGAAAACACTCCTGTTTTTTCTTTTCTTAATTCCGTTCTCTCCATATCACTCTTTCCTCTAGCCTGTTTTACATAAGCCTTAATCTCCGGTGAGTCCAAACCCTCAACTAATTTGTGCTCCGGGGACACAACCATAAAAGTCACTCCATATAAAGTGTCCGGCCTAGTAGTAAACACTTCCAAACAGTCTGTAGAGACGCGATTAATCGCGTCTCTACTATTAATCTTAAATTTGATCTTTGCCCCCTCCGATTTTCCAATCCAATTAATCTGGGCCTGTTTTACCTTCTCAATAAACTTCGTCTCCTTTAAACCATCTATTAATTTGTCGGCATAGTCAGTTATCTTTACTACCCATTGAGATATATTTCTCTTTGACACCTCGGCCCCGCATCTCTCACACTTTCCACCCACCACTTCTTCGTTAGCCAAACCGATCTTACACGATGAGCACCAATTAATCGGCATTTCTTTTTTGTACGCCAACCCTCTTTTAAATAGTTGAATAAAAATCCACTGGGTCCATTTGTAATATTGGGGATCAGTCGTATTAATCTCCCTAGCCCAATCAAAAGAAAAGGCTAACCGTTTCATCTGACTCCGAAACATGTCCGTATTTTCCTTCGTCACTTCCTGCGGCTTCCGCTTCATCTTAATCGCATAATTTTCGGTAGGCAACCCAAAAGCATCCCAACCCATGGGAAACAACACTTCATATCCCTTCATTCGCTGATACCGGGCGTAAATATCTCCTCCGGTAAAAGAAAAGGCATGGCCCACATGAAGTCCGCTCCCCGAAGGATAGGGAAATTCCACCAAAATATATTTCTTTGGTTTATTCGAATCATCCTTGGCCGTCGTCGCTTCCCAAAACTTCTGCCATTTTTCTTCTATTTGCTTAAAATTATTTTCTGCCATTTTTCTAATTTTATCCTACTTTTCTTCAAAAACAATATCTCCGCCCTTGTCAGTCCTCATAACTTTCGATCCTGCTTTTTCCAGCCTTGTCAATACCTCTCCGTTTGGATGACCATAATTGTTTTTCCCTACACTAACCACTGCCCATTTGGGAGACACCATCGATAACCACTTTTCACTACTAGCACTCTTAGAACCATGATGCGACACCTTTAACACCTCAACTCCCCTGTCTTCCGCCAACCGACTGATAATACTTTCCTCAACTACCCTATCAATATCCCCGGTAAATAAAAAACTCATATCCCGATATCTTAGTAACCCCACTATTGAATCATTATCCCTCTCCAGTAATCCCCTATCCGGATACAAGATTTTAAATACTATCCCGCCATATTCAAGACTATCATTATAATACAAATTATTTGTATAATCTTTTTGTTCATATACCTTTTCCATCCTATAACTTTTTTTCAAATTAGCTAAAGCCCCAACATGGTCACTGTCATCATGGCTAATAATCACCGCCTCAATTTTTTTGTCACCCAAAGGCATTTGTGAACCTAAACACTTCTCTACCCCGCCTCTAATCGGGCCGGTGTCCAAAAGCATTTGAAAATATCCCTTTGTCACTAAAACCGCATCCCCTTGACCCACGTTACAAAAAACTACTTTTAATTTATCGTTCGGAATTACCAACCACCAACCCCAAAAAAGATACACCAAACCTAAAAAAAATCTATTTCTCACCCCTCCTCCTCAAATACCAGCCTATTCCCAATAAATAACTCCCGGCCACCATCCAACCGTTAAAACTGATTCTAATTTGTCCCCACTCCCAAGCCGACAAAGTCACCACCACCCACTTTATATAGGTTAAAAGAGGATAAATAAACCACAATATTATCCCTCCTAGATCTTGAAAATATACACCAATTATCTGGGCGATCATCCCCAAGGTGGTAATCGCGCTAGTCAAAAACAAAGCCAAAAAATTACTTAAAGGCGAGACAATACTAATTACCCCAAACTTTAGCGCTAATATCGGCGTAATCCATACTGTCACCCGCAATGTCGTTTTTACCACCCCTTCATCCGGCTTTTGAGAAACTGCCGCAAAGGACAAAAACGACAACCAAAAACCAACTTCACCCAATACTCTGGGAGAAGCCACTACCATTATCACCCCGGTTAGCAGAAGTACTCTTAACCAATCATGTTTTCTGCCCAAAAGTTGACCCAAATATAAAAAACTAACCATTACCGCCGCCCGGATTACCGGAATTTGGAAACCGACTAAATTGGTATACCACCAACCGGCGACTATCCCCACTATTATTGCCTTTTTTCTCCCTAGCCACGACGCCAGTGCTTCCACTAGTCCTTTTACCACTATCATCATGTTGGAGCCGCTGACCACTAAAATATGAATCAGGCCGCTTTTAGTCATTTGGGCGTAAAATTCACGGCTAATTCCCTCCATATTCCCCCACAACATCGCCGCCAGCATCGACCCTTCTTCCGGTGGCAACCATTGTCTAATGTACCCTATCAAAACCTGCCTTTCGTTAAACTTATATATCAAAAACCAAATAATCCCCACGCTCAAACACCACTCAAATATCGATTTTATTTTTAAGTGCTTCATAAGTTTTTTCCCCAATTCCGGAAACATCTTTAATTGCCTCCTTACTTTTAAAAGGTCCGTTACTCAGCCGATAATCAATTATTCTTTGCCCCATCTTTTCCCCGATCCCCGGCAAATCAACTAACTGTCGGAGATTGGCGCTATTGATATTTATTTTCCCCGAAACCACAATTGATTCACCTTTTATCTTCTTTAACACCTCCTTTTTACCCACCGATTCTTCTAATTTAAGGCCGATTCCAATTATCATTAATCCCACTCCCAATAAAAGTAATAAATCTCCCCAACGTAACATGTATAATTTTCTTAATGCCATCGACACTAAAGATTACCCTGTTCTTTTTCTGCTGCCTAGTCCCTGCTATTATTGCCAACAGTTTAGCTGAACCCTACTCGCCCCAAATCGTTGCCTTCCTTTCTCTTATCCTCATTGCCTATTCCTATAAATACAAAAAGGTCCCAACTTCCCTGGTGGTTCTTATTGTCCAAATGATTGTTTTTACCACCGGCGGACTGCTTTCCCCCCTTCTTTTTCTCGAATACTTTCTTCTCTTTTCCCTGTCCTTTCAGGAAAATCCCAAAACCATCCTCATTTTCAGTCTTATTTTAGCTGTCCTTATTTCCCAATCTCTGATTTCCACTCGGTCCCTTATTTATCTCCTTTCCCTGGTCTTTATCTCCCCTTTAGCCTATCTAGTAACTCAAAAGTTTGAAGAAAGCCAAAACCGCAAGCTGGAAACCCTTCTCTGGCTTAGTCTTGAGCTAAAACAAAAACTTTTGGCCAAGGGAGAAAGTGAACTTGTCGACCACACCAATGATTTAATTTCCGAACTTAAAGACGATGATTAAAAGATATTTTCTCTTTTTTCTCATACTTACTACTTACTACTTACTACTTACTACTCCAGTTTTATCCCAGCACTTTAGTTCTAATAACTACAACATCGATTGGGGTAATTTCAACATCACCTCCGGCGACAAAAGCTCCGGCAACTACCGCTTAAGTGACACTGTCGGTCAAATAGCTCCGGGAACTTATCAAAAAACCGGTGTTTTACTCAAATCCGGTTTCCAATACATTTATAACACCTTTATCACCTTTTCTTTTTCTATCGATAATTTGGATATTAATTTCGGCACTCTCACTCCCGGTATTGCCTCCACCGCCGTCAGCACCATCACCATTAGTACCCCTTCCGGCCATGGTTATCAAATCAGCTCCCATGAATCGCGTCCCTTAAGTCTGGAAAACGGCACCACCATCCCTGATACCGTCTGCGATAATCCCTGCAATGAGTCAACTTCAAATGTCTGGACCAGCGCCTCCACCTACGGTTTTGGTTTTAATGCTTCAGGTATCGGCACCTCTTCTTATTTCACCAACAGTACTTACTTCCGCCAATTTGCCAACCTTGCCACCTCTCCGGCCGAAACCCCTCAAATATTTATGTCGGAAAACTCTCCAATAAAAAACCGACAGGCAACTGTCACCTATAAAGTCAACGTCTCTCCGATCCAATCTGAAGGTATTTACCATAATTATATTGTTTACACCGCTGTTCCCAAATACTAAATATGCCCTCACTTCAAATTACTCCGGCCACTTTAGAATTTTGGCTAAAACCCGGCGCCACTTATACCCAAAGTTATCAAATTCAAAACAACGGCTCTTCCCCGGTAACTTTCACTGCCTCGATTGACAGATGGGTCCCACAGGGTTTTGACGGCGGCCTAAATTACCCGGGGCTCCCCCTCGACCTAAACTTTTCTCTGACTAATTCCGACCTCCGCCTCGGCAACTCTTTTATCCTCAATCCCAGTCAAAACCGCCAACTGGTACTTAAAATATCTTCCCCCGCTACCCTTTCCCCAAAAGATTATTATTTTACCTTCTTTGTTAATCAGCAACTGATGGACTCCAACGCCAATACCACCAACCTCCTCCGCCTCGGCAGTCACCTTTTAATTTCCGTCAGTAATTCCGAGTCAGAACCCCAGCAAATCTCTATTGGTCAATTTCGTCTTTCGCCCTCAATTCATGACACTTTTTTTGGTTCCTCTACCTTTACCGGTTTAGTTGACAATCAGTCCAACTTTTTTTCCAAAATCGAAGGTACCATTAGCATTTCCAAAAACAATACCCCCTTTTTGCAAATGGAACTGTTTCCCGGCAACATCCTGGCCCACCATCAACGTTCTCTTTTTTGCCTTAAGCAGGACCAACCCATTCCTTGTCGCCTTGGCCCCCCTCTCTGGCCGGGATTTTACCAAGCTACCCTTTCCTTAAAAAACTCAGAGTCCGCTCAAACTATTGGCTTTTTTGTCCTCCCTTATTCTCTTATTGCCTTCCTTCTTCTCATCTTCTTGTCTTATCATCTAATTAGATACATCAGACTACATCTAGCAAAACAGTAAATTAACTGCTAACCAAACATCCTTTACCCACAATAAAGGCAAATATATAAATATTAAATAATTCCAAATATTTCTTTATTTAATTATTTTTCTTATTTTCAGCCATGATTCCCACTTGACAATCATCCAATGCTCGCCTAAATTTATTACAATACACCATATATGAACAGCCGAAGATTTTTCATTGGTAGCATTGTTAGTCTTATCGTTATTGTCGCCGCCTCTTTCATTTTTAAACCCCGTTCACTTATTTCCGCTCCGCCAACCAGTGTCAAAGACACTCTATCTTCTTCTCAATTATCCTATTTTGCCCGTTTAAGTTCCGGTACCACCTTGGTTGGCGATTCGCTTATCAAAGTCGTTACCTCCGGCAACCCCAGCAATACCACTAATAACCTTTTTGTCGGCGATACTATTGCTATCGGTACCACTACTGCTATCGGTACTACCGGCGTCAGCATTAGCGGTCCCTTAACTCTCTACACCGTCAAAGACATCAGCAGTACCGCCGCTATTAGTATCAACACCGGCATCGGACAGAGCAATGCTTTCGTTAATGCCGCCATTATTGCCACCCGATCGGCCATCCATACCTTTACCTTTACCCCCCAATCTAACACCGCCGGCGGTTACTGGGAATTTTTAATTAAAGCTACCAGCCGCACCGGCGAATTATATAACGATGGTATCCCCGATCAGCAAGGTTTTGATTTGGGCGCCACTACTCCCAGTTCCGGCGCCAATGGTGTCGGTACCAGATTAAAAATCACCGATGTTACCTGTCCCAATTGGGGTACCGGTACCACCAGTGCCTTCAGCGTCGGCACTACTGTCGTCATCAACATCGGCTCCACCGCCACCCCTACCTCCTTTAATGTCATTTCCTGTTATTTAGGTGTTGGCGGTACCAACCAAGTAAACGTTGGTTATTCCATGGCCATCGGTGCCGCTCTGGCTTCCGGTAGCCAACTTATCAATCCCGCCCCCGCCACCAGCCGCACTGAAGGCGGCGCTGATGTCTACACCTTCCTTATCCGCCACAAAGATAGTTCCGCCGCCCTGATTGACTCTGATACTATCCAGGGAAAAATCGCCGTGGTTGAATCCGTCCGGGTTACCGCCACTGTCGATCCTACCTTAACTTTCACCATTGACAATACCGCTGTCGGCACCGGTGGCACCCCTTGCGGTTTAGCCGCTTTTGGCAGTAATGCCGCCAATACCACTGCCACCTCGGTTGCCTATGGCCCCTTGGCCGTTGCCGCCATCAACGATTTAGCTCAACGTCTTTCTGCCGTCACCAACGCCATTAACGGCTACATTATTACTGTCTATGAAGACGGCAATCTTGAAGAAATCAACACCGGTACCACCATCCCCGATACTACCTGCCCTTCAAATACCTGTGATGCCAGCACTACTGCCGTCTGGAGTACCTATACTGCTTCCGGCTGGGGTTATACTCTCCAAAACGTTAATGTGGGGACTTCTATTTTTAACTACGCCGCCGGACATCGGGCTTTTGGCAATGGCGCCGCCAACGCCAAAACCATTATGAGCAATACTTCAACTCCTACTACTTCCGAGGTTGCTTATATTTGTTATCGAATTGTTGCCTCCACCACTCAAAAAGAAGGTGTCTACGAGGGCAAACTTATTTATACCGCCACCGCCACTTTCTAAAAAATGATCAAATCTACCCCCAAAATAATTTTTCTTTTATCGCTCTTCTTTTCGCTCGCCCCTGATTCCCTGGCTCAAGCTTTTTTAGGAATTTCGGCCATTCCCCCCCGACTGGAAATTTCCGTTGAACCAGGAAAAACTATTACCAAAGAAATAAAAGTTAGAAACGAATCATCCATTGAAAAGATTATTTCCACTAAAGTTAAGGATTTTGTCGTCGTTGACGACACCGGCACTCCTCTCCAAGTTGAAAGTCAGGGCGACTCTTCCAACCGCTGGGCCGCTTCTTCCTGGATTCAGGTTTCCGCCACCAGCCTCAAATTAAAACCGGGAGAGACTAAAACCCTAATGGTAACTGTCATTGCCCCCGACGATGCCCTCCCCGGCGGCCACTACGCCATGATTCTCCATTCTCCTCAAAACGAAGCCACCCTCTCTCAAACCGGTTCTCTAATCGAAACCAACGTCGGCACCCTTGTCTACGTCACCATCCCCGGTGACATCAAAGAATCTGCCCTTATTAAGGATTTTTCCGCTCCCCGTTTTTCCGAATACGGTCCGATTGATTTTAAAGCCACCGTCACCAATCTCTCCGACATCCACATTACTCCGGCCGGTAGAATTACCGTTACCAACTCACTTGGATTCAATGCCGCCACTCTACCTCTCGAAAGTGTCAACATCTTCCCCTACACCAGCCGCGAATATTTGTCGACTCTTGACCGCAAACTGATGCTGGGTCGATTCCGTGCTCAATTCATCGCCGCTTACGGTACCACCGGCCAACTGGTCAATGCCTCTCTCTTCTTTTGGGTAATTCCCTGGAGACTACTCCTAACTATTACCGCCATCCTAATAATTATCATCGCCATTATCAAACTAAATTATAAACGAGCCATAGAAAAATCTCCCGATAGTCCCAAGGTTGAAGAACTGGAAAAAGAGCTAACTGCCCTCAAGAAGAAATATCAGGATCGAAAATAGTATTATAAATTGTGATCGTCAATCATTCCGTTACTGTTTCGGCTGCCATTCCTGAAAATCGCCTAACTATTTTTGGCTATACTTCCCCTTTATCCCGAGTGGAAATCAGTAACCCAACTATTTTCTCGGTTACCTACAGCCAACCAGACGGATACTTTACCTTTGACCGGATTATTGTTCCTAAAAACACCGGTGAGTATTGCCTTCAGTCCCAAGACGACAGTTTCCGCTCAACCCCGCCACTGTGCCTACCCGCTCCCCCGCCAACCAACACCCTAACTGATATCGGCCCGATTGTCTTGGCCCCAACTCTTTCTCTGGAAAAATCTCCAAACGCTCAACTAATCAGTTCCGGTCAAAGTGTCCCCAACTCCACCCTCACTCTCTATTTTTTCCAAACCGAAAAACGACCCGCCTTAACCAAAGCCGCCAATGCCATCGGCCTGCCTCAACTAACCACCACCACTGATTCCGATGGCCATTTTAGCCTAAATTTGCCCAATCAATACGTCTCCGATTTCCGTTACTTTGCTACCGTCACTACCCCCGAAGGCCTCCCTTCCGCCAAATCCAATACTCTCTTTTTTACTTTCCCCCAATCCTCAAATTATTTTTTTCTCCTTTTGCTCCTTCTCCTTCCACTCCTCCTGCTTCTTCGTCAAAAACGCAAAAAGCGTCATCTTCCTGCCATAATAAATCGATGTCTACCAAGTCTTTAATCATTATTGCCATCCTTCTTGTCGGCCTGACCGTCACTATCTTTTTAGCTTCCCGCGCCGTTATTTTCTCTCCCAAAGCCTCCTCCAACAATCAAAACAGTATTAATATCCAAAATTCCTATCTCTTCGCTTCCCCTCTCCAAGCCAAAGCTGACGGCAATGAAAAAATTCGTCTGACTATTTTTCTTTTGGACAATCGCGGCCTCGGTGTACCGAGTCAAAAAGTCGACCTCTCCCTCCCCTCCACCGTGCATCTAATTAATACCCAAGCCACTACTGACGACACCGGCAAAGCCATTTTCGACGCCTATTCCGCTACCACTGGCAGTTTTGAAATTAGCGCTCAAGTTGACAATACTCGTTTATCCCAAAAAGTAAAAATTAGCTTCTATTGAAACTAACCTTACAAAATCGATTTCTGTAATAATATTTTCATGGAAATAACATTCTTTAATTCCACTGTCCACAATTATCTACTAACTCTCGAAAAACCAACCTATTCCAAGGTCCTTAAACAAATAAAACTTTTAGAGGCACTCGGTTACAAACTAACTATGCCCTATTCAAAACCAATCTCCCGGAACCTTTTTGAACTTCGAATTCGTGGTCAACAGGAAATTCGTATCTTTTACTGTTTCTACAAAAATCAAATCTATTTACTTCATGTCTTTATCAAGAAAACCCGAAAAACACCCCATCGTGAAATTGATATAGCCCAAAAAAGAATTATGTTGTTGCGATAACATAACATATATGTTATAAATAATTATGAATAAATTTCAACCAATACCATTCAAAGAATTTTTTGACAAAGCCATGAAAGATCCCGAAATCAAGGCCGAATATGACCGACTTGGACCGGAATATGAAATTATCGAAGCCATCATCCGTAAACGTTTAGAAAAACATATGTCCCAACGGGAACTTGCCGAAAAAATGGGCACCAAACAGTCAGCCCTTTCCCGTCTGGAATCCGGCACTTACAATCCCTCGCTCGCCTTTCTTAAAAAAGTCGCTGCTGCCCTAGGGTCAAAAGTGCACATTTCTCTTACCTAATCATCCTCTAAATCAACATCACCATTCTGTTTAGCTTCCCCTAATTTCTAAAAGTCACTTTCACCGTCCGTGGCAGAGCTATTCCCTCAACGCTCGCCTCCAGTGTAAATTGTCCTTCCTTCGTCGATTTGACCTCAAAAGTTGCCCGACCGTCGTCACCTGACATTTCCGTCTGCGGCTCATTCACTCCGGAAAGCTCTACTCCCTTACCTCTAATTCCCTTCCCCGTTTCATCCAATACAAACACATTAACCACACAAGCCTCTTTACCATCAGCCGCCGCCAATACTTTACCCCCGATAAAATAAGAGTTACTTAAAGATACTTTTGAAGATGGCGCCGCCTTGGTTAAAGTCACCAACACCTTTGGCACCACCACCACCGCCATCAAATAAATTAAACCCAACCCTAACACCAGTCCTCCTAAATTCAAATATAAACTATTGTTTTTTAACATTCTTGACTTATCCTAGCATATTTTCCCCGCCCAAACCAATATTCAAGCAAATGACTATCGCCACTGATAGTGAATTCAAATATCTAAATTACTCTTACTCATGGCTAAATTCAAAATTCTGCCAAAAGATATCTAATCCATTTTCCTATTACGGCCTATCTAAACTTACAAAAAACATTTTTAATACCTTGTTTTCATCTTTATTATCTTCTTTCAATACATTTCCTCTCAATCTCACTCAAAACCAAACAAATCATTTTTTCATTCAACAAACTATATCTTTAGCAAACAAATGCTAATTCTTTACATCATTATTCCTCTTTTTCCAAAAAATATCAGCTATTAATAAATTGTTGCTTAAAATTTACTTTCTTCCAAAATACATACTATCATTTAATAACAAAGATTATAAACCGCAAATAACCGTACTTCTACTTTTAACTATATCAATTGTTGAATACTTAAATACTTAATTGTTATATATCTATAGTACTTCTACTACCCGTGAAACCAATAGTGAAATTTCACTCAACCAAAATACATTCTTTTTACCCTAAAAAACACTATATCAAATACTACTAAATATCTACATCAAAGTACCTCTTGACACCCTTTTCCTAATAGTAGATAGTTATTTTAATTACTTGTTAATTTTCATATAAATATGGATAAAATGTATAAAATTAAAGCTAAATCTTTATCTCCGCTTCTAGAAAAGCTAACCCCGCTTTTAATTATCGCCGCCACTTTTATCTGGCTCTGGAAATAAACTATGTTTCTGGTCCTGCCCCAACACTTAAAATCTTATTCGCTCTGGTTGAAATCCCAAAACTACCAACCAAACACTATCCGCAATTACCTCTTCGACCTTCAACTCTTTTTAAAAAACACCGATAATCAACTATCGGCCGAATCTATTTCTTCCTTCGTTTCTTCAAACGCTAACCAAAATAATTCTCTTCGCCGCCTAGCCTCAATTTCCAAATTTTGCCAATTTGCCCTTGACCAAAAACTGACCGATCAAAATCTCTTCCTCTTAGCCAAAAAACAATCATCTTCTACCCCTCGCCTTTCTACCTCTGAACTCTTAAGCGAATTTTCTACCTATCTGGCGCACCTTGGCAAATCCCCGGTCACTATCAAAAACTACCAAAGCGATTTAAGACAATTTATTAACTTCTGTGAACATCAATAACTTCAACAATCATCAGCTTGTAAATAACTTCGTCACTGCTCTCAAGCGCAACCACGCTCCCGCCTCGTCCATCTCCCGCAAACTCTCTGCTCTCAACAGCTTTAAAAAATTCTTAGTCAAAAAGAAAAAACTTCCAAACCCTCCCCTAACAGCCTCCCTTGTCAAGGGGAGGTGGCCGAAGGCCGGAGGGGTTTTTTCCTTTAACCGCTACTTCATTTTCGCTACTCTCGCCCTAATCCTCCTCGGTTCTCTCTATGGCCTCTACACCCAAACCATTACCAGAGCTAAAAAAGAGCTGGCCTATTCCACCACCTCAAGCCCAGTTATCGGCAGCCGAATTCTCTCTTTTCAGGGGCGATTAACCGACACCAGCGGCAATCCCATTACTTCATCCACCGGCATTCTCTTTAAGCTTTTCAACTCCGGCACCGGCGGCACTGAACTCTACTCTTCCGGTACCGGCAACAGCCAAGTTGTCGTTCCTGACGATAACGGCATTTTTAATACCGTCATTGGCAAAAGCCACGGCAGCACCATCCCCAGTAATGTTTTTACCGAAAACTCTGAAGTCTGGTTGCAAATCGCTGTTGATAGCGAAACTATGACTCCCCGTCAGCAAATTGCCACCGTCGCCTACGCCATGAACGCTGAAACCTTGCAGGGACTTCCACCCTCTGCCAGCGGTTTTAAGGATACAGTGCTAGTTGTAGGTGTATCCGGCAATGTTTATTTGGGAGAAACCTCACCTTCGATTATTTCCACTTCCGGCACCTTTGGTGTCGAAGGTCAGGCACTTGTGCTCAAAGCCTCTGACAGTTCCGGCGGCAACATCACTATTAACCCTGATGGCAATGGAATAATCCGTTTTGTTACAGAAGGTACTACTCCGTCAATCGGTGGTTTCATTGATGCCAGCAATGCCAATCTCGCCACCGGCAATCTATTTAACGCCCAAATCAACAATACCAATCGAGGCTACAATTTTCTCGATTTTAGCAACTACAATATCGGCACCACCACCGTCGCTAGTCGTTTTTCTATCTCCGCTGGTGGTAACGTCACTATTGGTGGCACACCTGTATTTACCGGATTATCCATCGGCACTACTGGCACTGGTACTACCGCCGTTTTCATTGACGCTTCTGGTAATTTATATAAAAACAAACTTGGCTCCCTCGCTTTCTCTGACACTTCCATTGGCACCACCTATGCCTTTACTAACGGTCTCACCAATAGCTCAAACACCATCAGTCTTGGTGGTACCCTGACTGGTAATACCCGCCTCAATATTGGCAACACCGAAGTTCTCTATCTTGCTTATCCCTCTGGATATGTTGGAATTGGCACTACTTCTCCTCTTGGCCCTCTTCATGTTCAAATTGGAGCAACGCCCGCCTTTGTTGTCACTTCGGCCGGGTTAATCGGCATCGGGACGACTAATCCCGGTAAAAAACTTGATGTCGTTGGCGATATTAAACTTACCGGAACCATGTTTGTTGGTGCCGCCGGCACTACTGGTGCCAGCAGCCAGGTTCTTGCTTCCGACGGCGCTGGTAGCCTCCAGTGGATCAGCAGCGGTGGTGTCGGTACCACCTATGCTGCCGGTATTGGTATCTCTTTGTCTTCTACTAATGTCTTCAGTAATATCGGTGTTACCTCTGTCTTAGGTACTGCCAATCAGATTATTGCCTCTGGCAGTACCGGTGCTGTCACTCTGTCTTTACCTCAAGGTATTGGGACTACCTCTGATGTTGTCTTTAGGTCTCTTTATCTGTCTTCTACTGGTATTGGTCTTTCCACTGTCGGCGCCGTTAACATTGGTGCTTCCCTGACCGTTGGCGGTCATGTTGGTATCGGTACCACTGCTCCGGTTAAAAGATTAGACCTCTCTGGTAACTTAAACTTCATGTCTCATCTGGCTGCTCCCGGCGTCTTAACTATTGGTTCCACTGCCACTGGCGGTAGTGTTGATATTGGGGCTTCCGGCCACACTTACAAAGTTTCCTTTGTTACTTCTGACGGTGAATCGGCTGTCGGTTCCACCTCTGCTCTGGTTGTTCTCGATTCCGGTACTCAAACTGTTAATCTGACGGCTGTTCCGGTTTCTACTTCTTCCTTGGTTACTAGTCGTAAAATCTACCGTAACAAAGTTACTGTTCCGGCTACTTGGTACTTGTTAACCACCCTGGCTGATAATATTGGCACTACCTACGCCGACACCACGGCTGATGCTTCCCTAGGCGCCACTACTGCCCCCTCTGCTTCCACCACCACTGCCGGTATCTATGTTGGTAATACCAACCGCCTTCAAATTGATTCCAGCGGCAACGTCGGCATCGGGACGACGGCGCCAAGGGAAAAGCTGGATGTAATTGGAAACATTACTATTGGTTGGAATGATGATGTTCGTATTGGAATGCAATATTTAGACGGGGCTGATTATAGAAATGGGCTTTCGTTCCATGCTCAAGACCGAACAACTCGAATAGATGCCTTATCTGCTGGTTCAGATTCTGAAATTGTTTTCCGAACTGGAACGGTTGCTTCGCCATCAGAAAAGATGAGGATTCAATACAACGGCAACGTCGGCATCGGGACGACGGGACCAAGCACCCAATTACATTTGAAGGGGACTACCGGATTACGAATTGAAGGAACAGGAACAGGAACGGATATTATCGATTTAGTTCCAGGAGTGGCCAGTTCTTTTGATAGATTAGACTTCAAGGCAGTTAATACTGATAGGGGTGTCTCTTTTCAGTTAAATCCTAATGGGACTTCCACTGGTTCCAAGCTCACTCTTGCAAATGCCGCTTCTTCCACTGTTTTTGGCTCAGCCTTTTTCGAGACGGCGGGGACAACTGCCTATATAGGCAGTCAAACAGTTGGGGCGGGAACGGCAGTAACTACTTTAAGTATAGGGGGCGGGGGTTATAGTGAAAGCCCTGGGAACTGGACAAATGTCATAATACCAGCGGGCAACGTCGGCATCGGGACGACGGGACCGGGGGCGAAGTTAGTTGTGAAGGGTGGTAATGATAATAGTTTAATAATTGATAACGACGGGAGTCAATATACGTCTGCATATTTATCCAACAATGGAACTGCCAAAAGTGCTTGGTGGTGGGACCAGACAAATAGTATTACAGTATTAGCATCTCAAGGTGCTAATCCAATGGCTTTTAGCTTTAATGGTTCCGAAAGGGTCAGAATCACAAGTGCTGGCAACGTCGGCATCGGGACGACGGGACCGGTAAACAAGCTAGATGTTAATGGTTCCTTGGCTGTGGGTTCTTATGCTGGTGTAAGTACCGCAGGGACAGCAAATTCTCTGATTGTTAGTGGAAGAATTGGTATTGGAACGGCAAGTCCAGCAACGAGCCTGGATGTAGCGGGGTCTATACAGATGGCTGGGGCTCTGACTTTGCTCACAAATGCTTCTTCTGGTATTGTTATTAACCCTAGAAGTGGGTCAGGAAGTTTTACAGTTTATAATCCGACTGGAGCTGATTTGCGAGTATATTCAACCGCTGATTTATTAACAATTACAAATTCTGGCAACGTCGGCATCGGGACGACGGGACCTGCGTCAACATTGCATACATATGGTTCGACACCAATTCGTTTTGAGACTTCAAGTGGTAATTCGAAAGCAGGGCTTGAAATGGTTTCACTATATCAAACAGGACAGCCCCAATCTGGTATGTATTTTTATCCCGGAGGTCCTTCGATTGGAAACAATGTGTTTGGAGAATCAGTAAACAATGTTGTAGAAACAGATATATTTTCAGGTTTAACGGGATACGTCACTCCAATGAAGATTGGTACTGTTGGAAACGACGCACTATCATTCTACACAAACAAACTATCAAGGGTGACAATTAGCAATTCTGGCAACGTCGGCATCGGGACGACGGCGCCGGGGGCGAAGTTGGATGTAAGGTCAACAGGAAACGCAGAGGCACGATTTTGGGCTGGTTCTGGCAGTCAGAGTTCCTTTAACTTAGGAGACGGCTCATCAAAAATGGGTTTAATTTATCAAAGTGCTGGGGGTATTACTGGGGGACAGCCTGGTCTAGTTGCGGGGGACGCTGTTTTGTGGGGTGGACCTAGTAACCTCGTCATAACTACTGGCGATTCAACTTTATCTGCGGCGAATACTAGAATGGTAATAACAACACAAGGCAACGTCGGCATCGGGACGACCAATCCTCTCTACAAACTTGAAGTTAATGGTTCAGCTTTAGTCACTTCCTTTGGTATTGGTGCCACTGATAGTAACTTCAGCTTCCATACTACTGCCGGTGGTCGATTTGATACTAATCTCTCTGTTGGTACTTCCCTTGATGTCGGTACCACCACTACCACTGCTTCTCTTAATCTTTCTTCGACTGCTGTTGGTGGTAGCAGTGTGGCTGCTTTCTTGAGTGGTAACTCTGGTCTAATTGGTTATCTTAGTACCTCTGGTTGGGACAAGGATAATACCGATGATATTACTTCCCTCACTGCCGGTGTCGGTATTACTATTACCGGTAGCGGTAACTCCCGAACCGTTACCAATATCGGTGTCACTAGTGTCATTGGTACTGCCAATCAGATTATTGCCTCTGGTAGTACCGGTGCTGTTACTCTGTCTTTACCTCAGGGTATTGGGACTACTTCCGATGTTCAATTCCGAAACCTGACCGTTGGTGGCTCTCTGACCGCTGCTTCCTTACCTGTTGGTACCGGTACTTCCATCGCCTACATTAGCAGTACTGGCCTCTTTACCAAAGGTATCTTCGGCCCCTATGATAACTATGCCTCTTGGATCTTAAACACCGGGGCTACTAATGCCACTATCTCCTCCGGTACTACCGTTACCTTTACTGCCGGTACCGGTATTGGCTTAACTCTGGCCGGCTCGACTCTGACTATTAACAATACCGGTACTGGTACCACCTATGCTGCCGGTATTGGTATCTCTTTGTCTTCTACTAATGTCTTCAGTAATATCGGTGTTACCTCTGTCTTAGGTACTGCCAATCAGATTATTGCCTCTGGCAGTACCGGTGCTGTCACTCTGTCTTTACCTCAAGGTATTGGGACTACCTCTGATGTTGTCTTTAGGTCTCTTTATCTGTCTTCTACTGGTATTGGTCTTTCCACTGTCGGCGCCGTTAACATTGGTGCTTCCCTGACCGTTGGCGGTCATGTTGGTATCGGTACCACTGCTCCGGTTAAAAGATTAGACCTCTCTGGTAACTTAAACTTCATGTCTCATCTGGCTGCTCCCGGCGTCTTAACTATTGGTTCCACTGCCACTGGCGGTAGTGTTGATATTGGGGCTTCCGGCCACACTTACAAAGTTTCCTTTGTTACTTCTGACGGTGAATCGGCTGTCGGTTCCACCTCTGCTCTGGTTGTTCTCGATTCCGGTACTCAAACTGTTAATCTGACGGCTGTTCCGGTTTCTACTTCTTCCTTGGTTACTAGTCGTAAAATCTACCGTAACAAAGTTACTGTTCCGGCTACTTGGTACTTGTTAACCACCCTGGCTGATAATATTGGCACTACCTACGCCGACACCACGGCTGATGCTTCCCTAGGCGCCACTACTGCCCCCTCTGCTTCCACCACCACTGCCGGTATCTATGTTGGTAATACCAACCGCCTTCAAATTGATTCCAGCGGCAACGTCGGCATCGGGACGACGGGGCCGGCGGCGAAGCTAACAGTTGAAACTTCGGGCGGTAACGCACAACTATCACTGTCAAATAGCACGAGCGGTAAGGCATGGGTTTTCTACTCATATAGTAATAGTAATTTATATATAGATAACCCGACTGGAACAAGACTTACTATATTAGATAACGGCAACATTGGTATCGGTGAAGTAGCACCAGGGGCAAAGTTAAGCGTTTCTGGTGGTCTGGCAGTTGGTAGTTCGTATGACACAACCGTAGTGGCAGACGGGAACGCAATAATCAGCGGCAACGTCGGCATCGGGACGACATCACCAGGAACAGCTCTACAAGTTGGTAATTATTCCAATAGTTGGTTTTCTCGGTTTTCTTCTACTACCAATGATGTTGCCAATTTTGGCTACGCAGCTGATAACAGAATCACCATGTCTATCTATGCTAACGCCACTTTCGGTGCTGGTTATGCCGCCGCCAATGGAGATCCGGGTATTAAACTTGGGTACAGTGGCACTGGATCTAGCTATATTATCGGTGGTACCAATTTGTTGTTGAATCCAATAGCTGGCAACGTCGGCATCGGGACAACAGGACCAAATTATAAACTTGATGTAGCGGGCAGTTCACATATAGCCGGTGCTATTGGAGCAGGAAGTCTCGTTATCGACAAGGCTGGAAGTAATTCCCAACGCTTCAGAATGTTCGTAGGAGATGGTACCGGTGGTGCCGTGGCAGATGAAAACTATATATCAAGTCTCAACACAGGTCTGCATTTCTGGGCTGGAGCGTCAGGAACAACAGAAAATATGACAATGCTAGTCGGCGGCAACGTCGGCATCGGGACGACGAATCCCCTTTACAAACTCGAAATTAATGGTAGTGCCCTAGTCACTTCCTTTGGTATTGGTGCTACTGATAGTAACTTCAGCTTCCATACTACTGCCGGTGGTCGATTTGATACTAATCTCTCTATTGGTACTTCCCTTGATGTTGGTACTACCACCACCACTGCTTCATTAAATATCAGTAGTACTGCCATTGGTAATTCCTCGGTGGCTGCCTTCTTGAGTGGTAATAGTGGTCTTCTGGGTTACCTCAGTACCACTGGCTGGGATAAGGATACTACCGATGACTATCTTCGCTGGATAGCCAACACCGGTGCCACTAATGTCGCTGTTAATAATGGCACCACTATTAGCTTTACTGGTGGAACTGATGTCTCGGTTATCAATGTCGGTAATACCTTCCAGTTCCACGACACTTCCACCCTTCAAACCGTTACCTCCCGGGGTGCTTCTACCACTAATATGTTGACTCTATCGGCTGCCGGGATTGGATTAAGTGTCGCCAATGCTGCTTCCATTGGTACTTCTTTAACTATTGGTACCAATCTTGGTATTGGTGGCTCCCTCACCGCTTCGGCTCTCCCTCTTGGTGTTGGCACCTCCATCGCCTACATTAGCAGTACTGGCCTCTTTACCAAAGGTATCTTCGGCCCCTATGATAACTATCAAAGCTGGGTCTTAAACACCGGTGCTACTAATACCACTATCTCCGC